>Ga0307513_10000002_pt1 | contig 842612 bp, 756 predicted proteins | sample 15_EM_MG_FD_202174 | JGI IMG/M metagenome (GOLD analysis project Ga0307513, IMG submission 202174) | Populus trichocarpa ectomycorrhiza microbial communities from riparian zone in the Pacific Northwest, United States - 15_EM | ecosystem: Host-associated > Plants > Roots > Unclassified...
TGCGGTTCGGGTCCCAAGGGATCCGAACCGCAACCCCGCCGAGTGGCCGAAGGGTCGAAGGGTCGAAGGGTCGAAACGTCATACCCCCGCGGCACCCTTGTGTTCGGGGGCGCGGCGAACCGACACACCCGACCTCGGGGGCCGGACCGGTCGCTTCGCTAGTGGCCGAAGGCGTCCGAGTCGGCCGCGGCGGCCTCGCCCTGGTCGAGGGCCGACAGCGCCATCACGTCGTCGGGGTCGAGCGCGAAGCCGAAGACGTCCAGGTTCTGCTCCAGGCGCTCGGCGTTGCTCGACTTCGGGACCACCGCGAGGCCGAGGTCCAGGTGCCAGCGCAGCACGATCTGCACCGGCGTCTTCCCGTACTTCTCAGCCAGCCCGGTCACGACCGGGTGCTCGCGGACGTCGCCGCCCTGCCCGCCGATCGGCGACCACGACTGCGTCACGATCCCGCGCTCCTGGTGGTACGCGCGCGCCTCGAGCCGGGTCGTCAAGGGGCTCAACTGGATCTGGTTCACGTCGGGGATGACCCCGGTGGCCTCGATGATCCGGTCCAGGTGGGCCGGTTTGAAGTTCGAGGTGCCGATGGCCTTGACGCGGCTGGACTCCAGGAGGCGCGTCAGTCCCTGCCAGGCCTCGGCGTAGTGGCCGTGCTGCGGGTTCGGCCAGTGGATGAGCAGCAGGTCGAGGTAGTCGAGGCCGAGCCGGTCGAGGGCGCGCTCGCAGGCGTCGGCGGCGAGGTCGACGCCGTGCCATTCCTTGTTGAACTTGGTAGTGACGAAGAGGTCTTCGCGGGCGACGCCGGAGGCCTTGAGCCCCAGGCCGACGCCGCGTTCGTTGCGGTAGTTCTCGGCGGTGTCGACCAGGCGGTAGCCGAGTCCGATCGCCTCGGCGACCACGCGTTCGGCCTCGGCGTCGTCCATCGGCCAGGTGCCCAGGCCCAGGCGGGGCATGGCCGCGCCGTGGGCGAGTTCGACCGCGGGTGCTTCAGGTGCCATGGTGGAGGCCTCTCTGCTCGGGTGCGCCGCCGCGGCGGCACGGTGGTGAAGGACAGTCGTGAAGGGCAGTTGTGAAGGATTCGTGGTGCGGGAGGCGTCTTGAGGGGTGCCGCGGTCTACGCTACCGCCGCTGGAGTACCCCGCGAACCGGGGCGAATCACCCGGCGGGCGCTGATCCGGGGGTTCGGCGAGTGGGTTTCACGAGCAAAGTTTGTATCAAGGTTGCGTGTTCTTGTACCAGCACATAGATTCTCGGCATGGGAACGAACGAGAACGCCGTGCTGCGCGTGCCCCCGGCCTCCCCGGCGGACGCGCTCGCTTATTTCACCGGCCAGCTGGCCTTTCGCACCGACGTCTCCGACGTGTACTCGGCGCTGGAGGCCAGCGAACCCGGTTTCACGCTGATCGACTCGCGCGGCGAGGCCGCGTGGGACCAAGGCCGCGCGGCGGGGGCGGTGCACCTGCCGACCGATGAGATCGCTTCGCGCGCAGCGGAGTCGGTGGACCCGGCGCTGCCGGTGGTCGTGTACTGCTGGGGCCCGGGCTGCAACGGCGCGTACCGCGCGGCGGTCGAGTTCGCGAAGCTCGGTTACCAGGTCAAGGAGATGATCGGCGGCATGGAGTACTGGATCCGCGAGGGCCTGCCGGTCACCACGGACGCCGGCACCGAGCGCGGCAAGCCCGACCCCCTGACGGTCCCGAGCAACGGCATCTCCTGCGCCTGCTGACATCCGCGCCGTCCGCTCGCTAACGCGAAATCGATTCGCGCGCAAGCGATGTCGTACCCTGCGGGTATTTTTGTGCCAGGGGTCCCTTAGGGGACATATCCGGAATATCAATATTTATGGCGCGAAGCCGGGCACTGCGCCCGGCTTCACGCCGTCCCTGGGGTTCCCGCGACAATGCGCGGGTGGCTCATTCTCGGCGGCTCATTCGAAATCGCCTTCGGTCGTACCGTCCTCGCCCGATTCGGTCACGGCCTCGAAACGGTAGGAGTCCTCGTCCGCGCTGCGCGCCCCGCCGTCGTGGCCGAACTGCCCCGCGAGCGTGTACTCCCCGGCCGGGAGCACCACGTCGTCCTTCAGCGTCCAGCGGTAGACGAGGAACCCGTCCTCCTCCGTGACCTGCGCGTCCCCGAACCGGCTGTTGTCCGTGCTCCACGAACCGGTCGCCTGCAGCCCGTCGCCGACCGCGACCCGCAGCTCCACGACCAGCTCCGCGAGCGGCTCATCGTTCTTCAACGTCAGGTTCGCCTGCGACCAGAAGTCGTTGCTGCCCGGGTCGACCGACCCGTCCGCCCACAGCCACGCCGGGACCCCCGCGTCGGGCGACGCGTCACCCGTCGATTCCCCGGTCTCCCCGCCGGTCTCCTCGCCGCCCTCCGAAGAAGACTCGGCGTCCCCGCTCGCCGACTCGGTGGGCCCCGCGGTCCGGGTGCCGGGTCCGGCCGCGGGAGGCGCCAAGGTCGGGCCGACCACGGGGCCGAGCCCCATCGCCTGCCCGAAGAACACGATCGCGCCGATCAAGACCACGGCCGCGCCCGTCGCCAGCGCCAGTTGCGGCACCCGCCAGCCGGTGCGCACCGGCTCGGCCCGCACCCCGCGCGGTTCGCGCATGCCCTCGGACACGCGCGCCCACATCCGGTCGCGGTCCGGTTCGTACTCCTCGGCGGTGACCCGAAGCCGGTCGGGCAGTTCGTCGTTCACCCCTGCACCCCCTTGCGTATCGACGCCCACGCCGATCCCTCCTGGGGACCGAGGATCCGGCGCAGGTCGGCCAGGCCCTTGGAGGTCTGGCTCTTGACCGTGCCGACCGAGACGCCGAGCGCGTCGGCGGTCTCGCGTTCGGACAGTTCGAGGGAGTGCCGCAGGATCACGCAGGCCCTGCGCCGCACCGGAAGCCGGTCCAGGGCCAAGCGCACGTCGACCACCGCCGCCGTGTCCGGGCCCACTTCGGCCTCGCCGGGACGCTGCCAGAACAGGGTGTTGCGGCGGCGTTCGCGCACGGCGGTCCTGATGCGGGCCTTGGCGAGGTTCGCGACGATGCCGCGCGCGTAGGCGATCTGGGATCGGGCCCGGCGGGCCTGGTCCCATTGGCGCCACACGGCGAGCATCGCGTCCGCCGCCAGGTCCTCCGCCGCGCCCCTCTCGCCGATGAGCAGCCACGCGAAGCGCGCCAGCTCGGCGTGATGGCGTTCGAAGAAGGCGCGGAAGGCGTCCTCTTCGAGCTCGGCGGGGACGTCCAAGGGGGAGCCTCCGATGGGTCGTTGTCGGGGAGGCGGCGAGTCTAGCAGCCCGACCATCGCACCCTCCCTTTCTGACAGACGATCCGGGATACGAGCAGGCGCGGACACCCCCGGTGTCCGCGCCCGCCGTTTCCCATGGCAGGAAAACCTTTCCGTGTGCCCGTGGATCCCTAGGGGTGTGTCCGGGCGGCGCCTGCCGGCGCCGACCCGATGGGTTCCAGCTGTTCGCGCCCGAGTCGGTGTGCGTGCCGTTCTCGTTCGCGGAGCCCCGGCCCGTCGAGAGGCGGGGCGGGGTGGGCGTTGCCGGTCGGGAACCGGGGCGCGGAGCCGTCGTCGCTCCGAGCCCTTGCCGCTCCCGCGACGATCGCCGTCAGTGCGGCGGTCGCCGTGCGGGTCCTGCCGCGGCGTGTGAAGTGCGGTGAGGACATGACGTCCTTTCCCTGTTGCAAAGAGGTGTGGTGCGGCGGAGCCGGGTTGCCGCACCGTCATCTAGTTGCCGCGGGCACCCGAAAGGTTGTCGCGGATCAGAAGATTTTTTCCGTCGACCGATCGCGGGGATGTTCGCGCAGTTCAGGGAGGAGGGACGTTATCGGATCGCGGCGGGCACTTCGGCGCCTAGATCGGCGGTGCTCGCGTTTCGCGCACCGGTGAGGCCGGTGAAGAGGTTGTCGAAGACCGCGGTCCGGTCGAAGCGCATCGCATAGGAGCGGGCGCGTTCGGCCGCGGCCTCCCGCTCGGCCGGACTCATCGCCAGGGCGCGGTCGATGGCGTCGGCCAGTGCCGCCCGGTCGGCGGGCGGCACCTCGATCGCGGTGTCCCCCACGGCTTCGGGGATGCCGCCGGTGCGGGTGGTGATGACGGGGCCGCCGCCGGCGAGCATCTTCTCGGCGAGGGCGATGCCGAAGGTCTCCACGAACTCGGGGCGGGGCTTGGACGGCAGCGCATATACGGCGCAGCCGTTCATCAGCAGGGGCTTCTCCTCGTCGCTGACGTCGTCGAGGAACAGGATGCGCTCGTCGCCCTCCGCGAAGACCTTCGTCTCGGCGAGGGCCGGTCCGGTTCCGGCGATGACGAGCCGGTGCGTCGCGTAGGCGGCCGAGTCGCGGTAGGCGGCGATGAGGTCGTCGGCGCCTTTGGCGGCGGCGACGCGGGAGAGGAACAGTATGTAGCCGTCGCGTTCGAGGCCGCGCGCGGCGAGTGCGGCGTCCACCGCGTCCGGGTCGAGACCGGTGTAGGCGCCCGCGTCGATGGCGGGGTAGGAGACCTGGACGCGCGCGATCACCTCGTCGGCGAAGCGGGTGCCGCAGGCGAGGTCGACCTGCCGGGCCGACTCGATGATGAGCTCGCGCGTGTAGGCCGAGACGGCGACGCAGCGGTCGTTGGCCAGGTAGGTGGTGAACAGGGAGGCCGCGGCCCCGATCTCGCCGTGTGCGATGCAGTTGCGCACGACGTTGGTGATGTCGGAGCCGACCGCTTCGGCGATGGTGGTGACGTCCGATTCCAGGCCGGAGGCGCGCACGGACCGGAGCGCCTCGACCACGGCGTCCGCGTGCGGGGACAGGTACATCGACATGCACACCGTGGGCACGCCGTCGGTGAACAGCTCGAAGAGCCTCCCGGAGAGGCCGAGGAGGTAGCGGCCGTCGGGGACGCGGTAGTCCCCGACGGGTCCGGGCCGCTCGACGGTGATCCCGGGCGAGTACGGGAGGAGTTCGTCGAGCGGTTTGAGCGGCAGCCCCGCGGCTTTGAGCGCTTCGATCGGCCAGGTCACGATGCGCACGTCGTCGAAGCCGCGCCTGAGGGCCACTTCGGCGAGGCCGCGGGCCTCAGTGGCGTGGCCGCAGATGACGGGGTCGGCGCGGACGACGATGATCAGGCGGCGCGACGAGTCGCGGGGCTGCTTGGTCACGGTAGGAACTCCTGGAAGCGGGTTCCGCCGCCCCGGGCGGGCCCGGGGCGGTCGGAAGCGGACGGCGGGCGCGTCTTCGACGCCCAGTCGGACGGTTCGGGGCCGAGCTCGATCTCCAGCCTCCCGCCGCCGTGCAGCTGGTTGCCGGTGATGAAGCTGTGGTCCAGCGGCCTGCCGTTGAAACGGGCCGACTGGACGTACTGCGGTCGGGCTCCGGCGGCGTCGTCGCCGATGCCGGAGTCCTTGTGGCCGGTGGTGGCCAGTTCGAAGTCGTTGCCGCCGAAGCGGAGCTGCGCGGAGGCGAACGCGGGCGCGTTGACCAGGAACAGGTTCTGCCCGGCGACGGGGAAGAGTCCGAGCGAGGCCCACACGTACCAGGAGGACAGGGCCCCGGAGTCGTCGTTGCCGGGGAGGCCGCCGCGTCCGGTCCCGAACTGGTGGGCGAGCGCGGCGTGGACGATCTCGGCGGTGCGGTCGGGCCGCCCGGCGTAGTGGTAGGCCCAGGGGGCCTCCATGTCGGGTTCGTTGTTGAGGCCCTCGAAACGGTCGAGGTCCTGGCCGATGGCGAACTCGGGGCCGAACGGGGGGACGCCCAGCTGGGTGACCGGTTCGGCGCCGTAGCCGAAGAAGCGGTCGAGGACGGTGACGAAGTCCTTGTCGCCGCCGGCGAGGTGGATGCGCGAGGCCATGTCGTGCAGGAGCCGGAAGGAGTAGTTCCAGCGCCCGCCCTCGTAGAAGGAGGAGTCGCGCAGGAGCCCGTCCTGGCCGAACGCGTTGACCCAGGCGCGCGACTTCGCCTCGAGTTCGTCGGCGAGCCGGTGGTCGCCCAGGCCGCGGGCGATGATCGCGGTGCACCAGTAGCCGCTGGCGAGGTCGAGGGTGTGGCTGATGGGGTGGACGATGCCGCGTTCGGAGAAGTCCTCGCCGTAGCCGCGGCGCAGGTCGTCCTGCATGTGGACGAGGGCCCAGTCCCATTCGACGCCTTCGAGGCCCAGCTGGAAGCCGTCGGCGAGGACGGTGTGGGCGAGGGCCGAGGCCTGGCGGAAGAACCGGTCGGAGCCGCGGGCCATGCGGTAGCCGATGGGGAGGTTCCCCTCCTCTTCGGCGATGCGCACCAGCGATTCGAGCATGTCGGCGCCCTTGGCCGGGTTCAGGGCGGTGAGCAGCGGGAACTGCGTCTTGTACATGTCCCACATGGTCGCGATGTCGTACACGAAGGGGCCCTTGGAAGGCCAGAACGGGCTCTCGTCCTCGGCGAAGCAGGGCTTGATGAGCGAGTGGTACAGGCTCGTGGCGAACACGGTGCGCCGCTCGGGCGTCCCGCCCTCGACCTCGACCTGGGAGAAGTAGGAGGACCAGGCGTTCTTGGTCTGCTCGCGGGCGCGGTCGAAGGCGTTGTCGAAGCCGCCGGGCAGGGACTGCTCCAGGTTGCGTTTGGCCTGCTCGGTGCCGCGCATGGAGAAGCCCATGCGGATCTCGACGGTGGTGCCCGCGCGGGCCGGGCCCATGAACATGAGGCCGAAGGGGCGCAGCGTGGTGCGGCGGATGTAGTCGAAGTCGAGGCGGGTGCCGCCGTCGACGCGGCGCCGGTCGTACCACACGAGCTGGCGCCACCCGGGCGCGTCGGCGTCGATGTACACCGACAGGGGCATGCCCTCCATGACCACGGTGCCCTGCGCGCAGCCCTGGCCGAGGCTCTCCAGGCCCGCCCGGAGCGGGACGGTGGCGCCGTTGTCGATCGCGAGGCCGCCGTAGGAGAAGTCGAGGACCACGCGGGCCGAGGACGTCTCGGGGAACGTGTACCGGTGGACGGCGGTCTTCTCGCCGACGGTGAGCTCGCAGCGGATCCCGTTGTCGAGGGTCGCGGCGTAGTAGCCGGGCTCGGCGACCTCGTCGCGGAGCTTCCACCGGGTGCCGAGGACGTCGAGCGGTTCGATCATGGGGGTGACGCGGAAGTAGTTGTAGTACTTGCGGATCGCGCCGGTGCCCGACTGCTGGAAGTGGGTGAAGCCGCTGGCGAGGTAGTCCTCGTAGATCGGTTCGGGGGCGCCTTCGGTGGAGATGCCGTAGCGGCCGTAGCCGGTGGGGTAGGCGCCGGAGCAGGCGCAGGCGGAGACCATGCCGAGCGGGTGGCAGGCCCCGGGGTGAGTGTTCCCGACCTGGGCTTTCGGCCACCACCAAGTGGCGGCCAGCCCCTGCGCCGCGGGCAGATCGGTAGCTGCGGTACCGATGAACGGGTCAACGCTGTCCAAGATGCGACTGAGATTAGAGCTCATTCGTCACATCCTCGTTACGACGTGGTGAACGCGCAAGCAGAAGCGTGCACTTCGTCTAGCATTCATTGCTGCGACGAACGGAATGCAAACTATGGACGCATTTGACCCCCCAGGTGATCGGTCGCCGCCACCGCGATGACTTGCGTCCCGTCGATCGTCGTGATCGCCCCCGAAGGCACCCCTTCCCGCAGCAACCGCCCCGGCACGCGCTCCTTCTTCCCGTGCTGCACCACGTACACCATGCCCATCGCCGCAGCGTAGCGCCGGGGGTAAGGCAGGCCCCACCCCTTTTCGGGCGGCTCACGGCAATGTGCCGCGCCGCGAATCGCCATAGCGTCGACACCATGAACGAGACCCTCGCGACCGCGCCGGCCGGCACCGCCCCCGCCCGCCACCGCCGCCGCATCCTCCAGGACAAGGCCGCCGCCTCCGGCCTCGCCCTCACCGGCGGCGGCCGCCGCTGGCACCGCCCCCTCGTCGTCCTCGGCATCGCCTGCGGCATCGCCGCACTCGCCTCACTGCTCGCGATCCCCTTCGACGACCGCACCCTCCAAGGCGAGAGCGTCTGGATCAAGGCCTTCAAGTTCAACTTCGCCTTCTTCACCTACTGCCTCTCGCTCGCCTGGCTCCTGTCGCACCTGACGAAGCTGCGCCGCACCGGCTGGGTCCTCGGCACCCTCTTCGCCGTGATCAGCGCGGCCGAGGTCAGCGTCATCGTCGCGGCCGCCGCCTCGGGCACCTACAGCCACTTCAACACCTCCGAAGAGCCCCTCAACCAGGTCGTGCAGGCGGCGTTCCAGTTCGTGCCGGTCATGTTCCTCATCAACCTGGTCATCGCGGTCGTCGTGCTGTTCCAGAGGATCGGCGACAAGGCCGTCACCGCCGTCATCCGCTGGGGCCTGGCCATGTCGACCCTCGGCATGGCCGCCGCGTTCGCCATCGTCTCCACCGGCGGCCAAGGCGAGCGCGTAGTCCAGGACGCCAACGGCGACGAGGTCCTGCTCAACGCCGGGCACGGCGTGGGCGACCTCGACGGCAACGGCATGGTGCTCACCGGCTGGTCCACCACCGGCGGCGACATGCGCGTCCCGCACTTCTTCGGCCTGCACGGCATCCAGGTGCTCATCGGCGCCGCGATGCTCCTCGGCCTCCTCGCGGCCCGCCGCGCCTACCTGCGCGAGGACCGGGTCCGCGCCGCGCTCGTGCGCTGGCTGGCGGTCGGCTACCTGGGTATCTTCGCGACCACCGCCTGGCAGGCCGCCCGCGGCCAGTCGTTGATCGATCCCGACGCCGCGTCCCTCGCGGGCTTCGCCGCCGCCGTCCTCGTCGCTTCTACCGGAATCGCGCTGACGGTCCGCAAGGCCCGCCGATCGATCCGCGAGGACGGCCCCGAACCGGCGGGGCCCTTCGCCGCAGCGGCCGGTCGGGAAGCGGCCGTGCCGCTGCGATAGCGCTTGCGTTCAGGCATTGCACCGGGGCCGGGGCCGCCGTAGTCTGGCCCTGGCCCCGGACCCGCCCCACTGGAAGCAGGCATCATGGAACCGTTGCGACCCAAGCGACTGCACCCCGGCGACACGATCGCCATCAGCGCCCCCTCGGGGCCGGCGTTCGCGCACCGGCACGACCACCTCCGCGCGGCCGTCGCCGTCTTCGAGGGCATGGGGTTCAACGTGCGGGTCACGGGCCTGGTCGAGTCCGGCGGGCACCATTTCTGGCGTTCGGCCCCGCCCGAGGTGCAGGCCGCCGAGTTGAACGCCCTGCTCGCCGACCCCGAGGTGCGCGCGATCCTCCCGTTCTCGGGTGGCAACGCGACCTCCGCCTACCTCGACCGCATCGACTACGACGCGATCCGCCGCGACCCCAAGCCGCTCTTCGGCTTCAGCGACATCACCGCCCTCCACCTGGCGTTCCACTCCCAGACCGGACTGGTCGGCTTCCACTCCGATTTCGCGCCGGGCTTCAGCGGCCGGTTCTGGCAGAACGCGACCCCGGAGCGGCACGCCGTGATCGCGGACCTCGTCCACGGCCTCCTCACCGGCAAGATCGACCAGGTGGCCCTCCCGGCCGACAACGCCTGGGAGACATGGAAACCCGGCCAGGCCTCGGGGCGTCTCGTGGGCGGCCTGCTCGACCGCCTCATCAACGTCCAGGCCTCCCCGTACGCGCTCGCACCCCAGACCTGGGACGGCGCGGTGTTCTTCTGGGAGGACGTGGGCCGCAACCTCGGCCACGTCTGGAACCAGCTGCACGTGCTGCGCATGCAGGGGGTCTTCGACCGGATCAGTGCGATGGTCGTGGGCATCCCCCTGGACATCTCGGACCGGGATCTGCCCGACGGCACCATGGTCAGCGTGAAGGACGTCGTCCTCGATGTGGCGCGCGACTTCGACTTCCCCATTCTCGCCGGTGTCGACTTCGGACATACCGGCCCGAACTTGCCGATGCCGATCGGCACGTCGGCGTCGGTGGACGCCACGTCGCACGAGCTGAAGTTGCTGGAGTCGCCGGTTGCCTAGACGTTTTCTGCACGAACGGGTTGTCGGCGCAATTGCGACCGCCTAAGCGGTTGCTTTCTTGTGGACCTTCGGGCACGGTTGGTAGACATGAGGATCCGAACGGCCACCCCCGCTGACGCCGATGAGATCGTGCAGGTCCGCACCGCCTCCTGGCGCGCGGCCTACGCCGGTCTGGTCGACGACGAGGTGCTCTCCCAGCTCCCCGAAGTCGCCCCCGAGCGGTTCGTGCGCGGGCTCGCCGAACGCCACGCCCTCAGAGTCACCCTGGTCGCCGAGAAGGGCCCCTTCGTGATCGGCTTCGGCACCTTCAACTGGGACACCGGCGCCTCCTCCGAGGAGGAGGCCGGGCCCGGCACCCCCGGGGAGGTGCAGGCCCTCTACGTCCACCCCGACCACTGGGGCCGCGGCGCGGGCCGGGCGCTCATGCGCGAGGGCGAGCGGTGGCTCACCGAGCAGGGCCTGCTGCCGATCCGCGTGTGGCAGTTGGAGGGCAGTGAGATCAGTCGGCGCTTCTACGAGCGGTACGGCTTCGCGCCCGACGGCGAACGGAAGACCACGGAGCTGGCCGGGGCGTCGCTGCCGTGCGAGCGTTTGACGCTCCCGAAGGACCACGCGGTCGAGGACCTGGCCTGAGGGTCTGTAGCTCCCGCCCGGATTCGCGCTTCTAGTGGACGACGTCGAAGATCTGCTTCTGGATGCCGTTGCCATAGACCTCGTGCTCCACGAGGTGCAGGTTCACGGCGTCCTGGTCGGCCTCGCTGAACAGGCGCTTCCCGGCACCGAGGAGCTTGGGGAAGACCAGCAGGTGGTAGCGGTCGACGAGGCCGGCGTCGGCGAGGCTCTGGCCGAGGGTCGCGCTGCCCCCGACGGTGAGCGGTCCGCCTTCGGTCTCCTTGAGGGCGGCGACCTCGTCGATGGAGCGCAGGATCGTGGCGGGCCAGCGTTCGTCGTCCTCTTTCAAGGTGGTGGAGACGACGTAGCGGGGCATGGCGTTGTACCCGGCGAACTCTTCGGTCATGGTCGGCCAGACGGGCGCGAACGCCTCGTAGGAGACGCGGCCGAGCAGTAGCGCTCCGGCTTCTTCCTGTTCGCGGCCTTTGATGTCGTAGGCCTCGGGGAGGAATTCGATGTCCTTGAACGTCCATCCAGTGTTGCGGTAGCCGGGCTCCCCTCCGGGGGCCTCCATGACGCCGTCGAGGGAGACGAAGGCGGTGACGATGATCTGGCGCATTGCGGGGCCTTTCGGTGGCGGGTGGTGGTCTCCTCCACTATGACGAAGCGGTCCGACAGGATTCATCGCAAGCCTGAAATTTTCTTCAGGGAAGGCGCGGTCAGGGCAGGCGCGCGATTAGGGCAAGCGCGGTCAGGGAAGGCGTGGTTAAGGCAAGCGCAGTTGGGCCACGACCGGGGCGTGGTCGCTGCCGGTCTTGTCGAGGACCTCCCAGTCCAGGACTTCGATCCGGTCCTCGGCGAGCACGTGGTCGAGGGCGACAGCGGGGACTTTCAGGAGCCCGTTGAGGTACCCGCCTTCGATGGGGCGCCAGGTCATGTCGAAGCCCTCGCCGGTCGCCGCGGCGGCGTCGACGTAGCCGTCGCCGAGGAGGCCGCGCACGTTGTCGTGGTCGAGGGTGGCGTTGAAGTCCCCGGCGAGGACCCACGGGGCGCCGCCGTCGGGGCGGGGCATGTCCGTGAAGTCCTCTTCCCACAGGGGGATCCGCTCGGGGGTGGCGGGGGCGGCGGTGTGGACGGCCATGAACCGCACGGTCTCGCCCTCGCCCAGGTCCACTTCGGCGCCGATCTGGTAGAAGATGCCGTCGCGACCCACGGTGTCGATGCGTTCCAGGGGGTGCGCGGAGTACAGGCCGGTGCCGACGGCGAGCTCGTCGGGTTCAAGCACCTGGAAGGGCAGGAGTTCCTCCAGGCCCAGTTCGGCGAGTGCTTCGGCCGCACCGGGAGTGAGTTCCTGGACGCTGAGCAGGTCGGGCCGGTGCTCCTCGACGAGGTCGACGACCTTGCCCAGGTCGGTCTGGCCCACATAGAGGTTCACGGACATGACGGTGAGCTCGGGCCCGGAGGCCGCGGCCTGCTCGTCGGCGACCGCGCGCGGCACCAGTACGACCGCCAAGGCGACGACGGCGGCCCCGGTGACGATGGCCGCGGTCCAGTGCCGGACGGCCGCTTGGAGACCGGCGCCGAGGAGTGCGGCGATGACGAAGTAGGGCACGAACGCGACGGTGGTGACCAGGACCCACCCGGTCTCCAGGCCGAACAGGCGGATCACCGTGTAGACGACCACGCCTGCGGTGCCGGCCCAGGACAGGAAACGGAGCCAGCGCCGCCGGTACCAGGCCCGCCGGGGCGGCGCGGCGGCGGCGTCAACTGCGGTGTCCGCAACGGTCCCAGTGGCATCACTCATGCGGCCGAAGCGTACTGACCGGCGTCCACGGGCGGAACGCCGTGGCGCTACGGCGCGCTGCCCGAGACCGGACGCCAACCCGCGGGCGGGTCTTCGCCGGTCCGGCCGTCGACGGCTTCGCGGATGAGGTCGGCGTGGCCGGTGTGGCGCCCGTACTCCTCGACGAGGTCGAACAGGAGGCGGCGCAGGCTCAGGTGGCCGCGGTCGGGCCAGGCCAGGTGGACCTCCTGGTCGAGGCCGCCTTCGGCGAGTGCCGCACCGAGCCTGGCCCGGCTGCGCTCGACCGCGCCGTCCCACAGCGCGTACAGCTCCTCGGGGCGGTGCCCGGTGGTGTCGAAGGTGAAGGCCCAGCCCTCGTCGTTGAGCGGGTCCCAGCCGAGCGAGTCCCAGGGTTCGCCGGGCAGCTGGCCCGACATCTTCGCGGTGAACATGAAGTCCTCGCAGGCCGCGAGGTGTTTCAGGAGGCCGCCGAGGGTGAGGGTGGAGGCGCCGACGCGGGTGTTCAGGCCCGCCGCGTCGAGGTCGTCGGCTTTCCAGCGGAAGGTCGTGCGGAGCCGGTCGAGCGCTCCGAGCAGGTGTTCGGTCTCGGTGCCGGCGATGGGGGGCTCCCACCAGTAGTCGTCGCTCATCCCGCCACCGTAAACCGGGGCACCGACAAGACGGCCCGATGCGCCGAAACCCGCATACCGGCGGGTGCCGGATTAGAGCCGGTCGGCGAGGCTGACCACTTCGACGTCCATTGAGGAGTTCGCGGGGAAGTCGATGCGGGACGGGGCCACTCCGGCCGCCACCAGGTGCGAGCCCAGGGCGGCGACCATGGCGCCGTTGTCGGTGCACAGGCCTGGCCGCGGGTGGCGCAGGGTGATGCCGGCCTGCTCGGCGCGTTCGGCAGCCATGCTCCGCAGCCGCGAGTTCGCGGCGACGCCGCCGCCGAGGAGGATCGTGTCGACGCCGTGCTCCTTCGCGGCCAGGATCGCCTTGCGCGTCAGCACGTCGCAGACCGCCTCTTGGAAGGCGGCGGCCACGTCGTCGACCGGGACGTTCTCGCCCTCGGCCTGGCGGGCCTCGATCCAGCGGGCCACGGCGGTCTTGAGCCCGGAGAACGAGAAGTCGTAGCGGTGCTTCTCCATGTCCTTCGCGGCCGACAGGCCCCGGGGGAACCGCACGAAAGCGCTGTCGCCCTCCTTCGCGGCCCGGTCGATGTAGGGCCCGCCGGGGAAGGGCAGGCCGAGAAGTCTCGCGACCTTGTCGAAGGCCTCACCCGCGGCGTCGTCGATGCTCGCGCCCAGTTGCGTGACCTTGCCCGCGAGGTCCTCGACCATCATGATCGTGGAGTGGCCGCCGGAGACGAGCAGGCCGATCGCGGGTTCGGGGATCGGCCCGTTCTCCAAGGTGTCCACGGCGATGTGCGCCGAGAGGTGGTTGACGCCGTACAGCGGGACGCCGGTGGCGATCGAGTAGGCCTTGGCCGCGCCGACGCCGACCATGAGCGCCCCCGCCAGGCCCGGCCCGGCGGTGACGGCGATGCCGTCGAGGTCGGCGAGGGTGACACCGGCGTCATCCAGGGCGCGCTGCACGGTGGGCACCATGGCCTGGAGGTGCGCGCGGCTGGCGACCTCGGGCACGACGCCGCCGAAGCGCGCGTGCTCGTCCACCGACGAGGCGATGGCGTCGGCCAGGAGTTCGTGGCCGCGGACGATGCCGACCCCGGTCTCGTCGCACGAGGTCTCGATGCCCATCACGACAGGTTCGCTCTTCACAGGTCCATCCTCATCACGGCGGCATCGGTGCCGGTGTGCTGGTAGTAGTTCTTGCGCACTCCGAGGCCGACGAAACCGTAGGCGTCGTAGAGGCGCTGGGCCGGGACGTTGTCGACCGCGACCTCCAGGAACACCGATTTCGCCCCGCCCGCGCGGGCGCGGGCCAGCAGGTCGTCCATCAGGGCCCTGGCCACGCCGCGGCGCCGGTAGGCGGGGTCGACGGCGATGTTGTTGATCCACGCCTCGTTGTCGCCGAACGCGGTCCCGGCGTACCCCGCGATCCGCTCCTCCTCCGGCGAAGCGCCGCCGGAGGTGGAGGCACCGCCAGAGGCGGCACCGCCTTTGGGAGCGCCGCCTTTGGGAGCACGGTCGAAGACGGCCCGGTAGTCGTGCCCGGCCGAGAGCTCGGTCCACAGCAGGCCCTCACCCCAGGCCTCGGGTCCGAAGATCTCGATCTCCATCCGCGCGACGGTGGGCAGGTGCCACCAGCGCAGCCGGTCGATCCGCAAGTCAGCGTTCATCACGTCAAGCTGTACCACGCCGCGCCCGTGTTACGAAGCGGCGGGCTGGGCGTCCGGGCGCCGCAGGTACAGCGGGGTGAGCTGCTCGCTCGGCGCGCCCGCGAGCAGGCGCGGGGCGGCGAGCTCGACGAGCTTGACCAGGTCGGGGTAGACCGGCTCGGTCTCGGCGGGCACCGCCAACTGGTCGGCGTACTTGCTCGCGCCCTCACCGATCGCGTAGTCCGCCCTGGTGTCGGGCAGTTCCGCGGGCTTGCACACCTGCGGTTCGCCTTCGCGCACACCGTCCTCGTACACGGCCCAGTAGATCTCCTTGCGGCGCGCGTCGGTCGCCGCGAGCGCCCGGCCCCGCGTGTTGCCGCCGATGCCGTCGAGCGAGCAGACCCCGTAGACGGGGACGCCCGCGCCGTCGGCGAACGCGGCCGCGGTGACCATACCCACGCGCAGTCCCGTGAACGGCCCCGGCCCGATCCCGGCCACGACGGCCTCGACCTCGGCGGCCGTGCGCCCGGCGTCGGCCAGGCACGCCTCGATGAACGGCGCGAGCTTCTCCACATGCCCGCGCGCATCCACCTCACGGCGGAAGGCGGTCAGGAACAGTTCGTCGTCGTCGAGGTCGACCAGGGCCGCCTGGACGCAACTCGTCGACGTGTCCAGTGCCAGCACCCTCATGCGGCCGCGCCCACCGGCGCCACGAGACCGGCGAGGCGCTCGGCCCAGTCGCCGCCGCGCCCGTAGAGCACCACCTCACGGGTCTCATCGGCCCGCCGCTCGAGCGCGATCTCCAAGTGGGACTCGGCGAGGCGCTCGGCCAGGCCCGCACCCCACTCGACCACCGTGACGGCCGCGTCCACATCCGTGTCGAGGTCGAGGTCGTCGAGCTCGTCGAGGGTCTCCAGCCGGTACGCGTCGACATGGACCAGCGCCACTCCGCGCGCGCCCGCGCGGTGCGAGCGGGCGATGACGAACGTGGGGCTGGTGATGCGCCCCTCGACGCCCAGCCCGGCCCCGATGCCCTGCGTGAGGGCGGTCTTCCCGGCACCGAGCGGGCCGGTGAGGATCACGAGGTCACCCGCGCGCAGGACCGCGCCGAGGCGCAGCCCGAACTCGTGGGTGTCAGCGGCCGAAGGGAGCTGGAGCCTCACGTTTCACTCCTCCAAGTACACAGGGTCCGCGTGCCGCGGACCGGTTTCACGGTTCGAGACGAGGGCCGTGGTGCCGCGAGAACGGGGTCCACCTGCGGCGGTGCACCCTCTCGGCCTCGGGACCGACGGCTACGGCCGCAGCGGATCCGTTGCCGATCTCAGCCGCGACTTTGTCGATCATCTCCAACAACAGTTGTGAGATCTCACCAGGGTACTCCAGCTGCGGCGAATGAGCCGCCTCGGCTATGAGCGCGAATCGCGACCCGCCCAGGGCCGCCGCGAGCCGCCGCGAATGCTCCGGCGGCGTCAGCAGATCCGCATCCCCCACCGCAACCAGGGCCGGAAGCCCCGCGAACTGCGGCAGCGTCGCCGTCTCGTCATGGTCGAGGATAGCGCTGGCGTAGCCGACGATGCTCTGGATGGACGTGCGCCGGTTCATCCGCTCGACCAGGCTCACCAGCGACGCCGGCGGGTCGGCGTGCCCGAACGCGGCCCGCCGCGTCAGCAGCCACGCCAGATCCCCCGCGAGCAGCCGCGACCGGTCGATCAGATCGGGCGTCCACCCCGCGACCTGCTGCAGCATCGGCAGAACCGTGCGGCGCAGTCGCCGCAGCGCCCGCATCGGCTTCGTCTCGACCGTGTCGAGCCCCGCCGCACTGCTGGACAGGAACGCGACGCCTTTCACCCGCTCGTGGAAATCCTTCGAATGCAACCGGGCGTACGTCTGGATCGTCATGCCGCCCATCGAATGCCCCACCAGCACCAACGGACCCCGCGGCGCCGCCGCCTGCAACACGTCGTGCAGCACCTCGGCGAGGTCCTCGATGCCGAACTGGGTGCGCGGCAGCGGCCCCGACCGGCCGTGCCCGGGCTGGTCGTAGAACACCGCCCGCAGCGACGCCCCGTCCCGGTCCGCCTCCGCGATCGCCTTCCGCTGGAAGTAGAACGTCCCCATGTCCTGCATGTACCCGTGCGCGAACACCACCGTCAGATCCGCGTCCTCCGGACCCGCGGTCTCCACATGCACCGCCACACCGCCCCGCGTCTCGACCGTCCGCACCGAATTCAACGGCGGCAGCTCGAACGGCTCATGCGCGTACGGGTCGGTCGACGCCGCCCGCGTCCGCCGCGCCAGATACCGCGGCACACCGAACGCCAGCGCGGCGCCCACGGCCACGCCCCCGGTGATGCCACCGGCGATCGCCAAGCCGCGCATGCGGCGGGACTGCTTCTCACTCATGCGGTCTCACAGTCTCTCGAGGTGATCCGTCTGGAGGGGCCGGATGCGAAGGATTCAAGCCGCGCCCGCGGGCTACGGGTTGGGCGGCCCCGTCAGGCCCCGGTTCCACAGGCGCGGAATGCGCGAACCCAGGCCCGTGAGGATGTCGTTGGGGATCGTTCCCGCCCACGCCGACCAGTCGTCGGCGTCCGGATGCTGCTCGCCCGCGCCGATGAGCACCACCGGCTCACCGGGCTTGACCGCATCATCACCGCAGTCGACCACGAACTGGTCCATGCAGATCCGCCCCAGGACGCGACGGCGCTTCCCCGCCAAGTACACCTCGGCCCGGTTCGAGGCCGCACGCGGCACGCCGTCGGCGTAACCGAGCGGCACGAGCGCCACGTTCGCGTCCCGCTCCAGAATGTGCGTGTGACCGTACGAGATCCCCGTCCCGGCGGCCAGGCGCTTGACGCTCATGACCTGACTGCGCAGCTCCATGACCGGCTGCAAGTCCACGGGAAACTCCGGCACCGGGTTGTACCCGTACAGGGCGATCCCCGGCCGGACCATGTCGTAGCGGGTCGCCGGGTCGGCGATGAGCGCCGCCGAATTCGCCAGGTGCCGCACCTCCGGCTCCAGACCGGCCGAAGCGACCACGCCGAGGAACCGCTCGAACGCGTCCTTCTGCAAAATGTTCGCCGGATGCCCGACCTCATCGGCGCAAGCCAGATGACTCCAGGCGCCGACCACGCTGACAGCCCCGGCGGCCTGGTACTTCGCGGCGGCCTCAGCGGCCACCGCCCACTCGTGCTCGACCACCCCGCCCCGCGACATCCCCGTATCGCCCTTGAGATGGACGCGAGCGGGCCGCCCCGCACGCTCCGCAGCCGCAGCCACCGCGTCAAGCTGCACCAGCGACGACACACCCAGATCGATGCCCGCCTCGACCACTTCGGCCAGGCCCGGCTGATCGGGCGCGAAGAAGAACGCCATCACCCGCGCCCCCGCCAGATCCGGCAGGGCCCTGAGCTGCCACGCCTCCCGCAACGTCACCACGCCAAGGCTCCCGGCACCGGCCTCAGCCGCGATGCGCGCGGCCGGAACCATGCCGTGCCCGTACGCGTCGGCCTTCACCATCGCCATCATCGGCACGCCCGCGACCCGCGCGAGCACCTCGACGTTGTGCGCGAGCCGACGCCAGTCCGCGCTGGCCTTGGCCAGGCCGGACATGCCGCCGTTCACCGGTTCCGACAGGATGCGGTAGTTGTCCATCGCCACAGGACAAGGGTACGTGCCCGCCCCCGGGAACGCCGACAGCGCCGATGCGCCGCTCGCGAGCAGCGGCGTGTCGGGCCCCGGGCCGCCGACGGCGGGCACGCAGGCGCTACTCCCGGGCGGCCGTGACCTCGGCGCGGACCGTGCGGGCGGCCTCGACCAGGCCCTCCAGTGAAGGCCGGACCTCCTCGTAGCGGCGGGTCTTCAGCCCGCAGTCGGGGTTGGCCCACACGCGGCCCGCACCGAGGGCGGCGACGGCCAGGCGCAGGGCCGCGGCCATCTCCGCGGCGGTCGGGACGCGCGGGGAGTGGATGTCCCACACGCCCGGCCCGACCGCACTGCGGTAGTTCGCCCGGTCCAGGTCGGCGAGCACCTCCATCTTCGAACGCGAGGCCTCGATGGAGGTGACGTCGGCGTCCAGTGCGGCGATCGCGTCGATGACCTCACCGAACTCCGAGTAGCACAGGTGCGTGTGGATCGCGGTCGCCGGGCGCGCCCCGGAAGTCGCGAGACGGAACGCCCTCGTGGCCCAGTCGCGGTAGGCCGCACGGGAAGCAGTGCGCACGGGCAGCAGCTCGCGCAGGGCGGGCTCGTCGACCTGGATGATCGCGGTCCCGGCCGCCTCGAGGTCGGCCACCTCGTCACGCAGCGCCAGCGCCACCTGGTCGGCGGTGTCGGCGAGGGGCTGGTCGTCGCGCACGAACGACCAGGCCAGGATCGTCACCGGCCCGGTGAGCATCCCCTTGACGGGCTTCTCGGTGAGCGACTGCGCATAGGAGGTCCACTCCACGGTCATCTGCGCGCTCCGGGCCACGTCCCCGTAGAGGACCGGCGGGCGGACGCAGCGCGAACCGTAGGACTGGACCCACCCGGCGGCGGTGGTCGCGAAGCCGTGGAGCTGCTCGGCGAAGTACTGGACCATGTCGTTGCGCTCGGGCTCGCCGTGGACGAGCACGTCGAGGCCGAGCTTCTCCTGCTCACTGACGACCGCGGCGACCTCTGCTCGCATGCGCGCGTGGTAGTCGGCGTCGATCATCAGGCCCCGGCGGTGGGCCGCGCGGGCCTTGCGCAGCTCGGCGGTCTGCGGGAACGAGCCGATCGTGGTGGTCGGCAGCGCCGGAAGCGGCACCCGCTCGGCCTGGGCGCCTTGGCGCTCGCTGTAGGGAACGCGCCGGTCGGCGTCGGGTGCAAGCGCGGCGAGGCGCTCGCGGACCGTGTCGTCACGCCAGGCCGCGGGGCCCGCCGGGCGGGTGTGGCGCGGTCCGTCGGGGTCGGCGAGCGCGGTGATCTCCCGTAGCTTCTGACGAGCGAACGCAAGGCGCTCCACCAACCCGGGGGGAAGCTCAAGCTCCACCTCCAAATCCACCGGAACATGCAGCAGCGAGGAAGAAGAAGAAACCCCAACACGATCACTGAAACCCTGCAGCCGTACGACATCAGCCGCAGCGTGAGCAAGATCGGTGCGCCAGATGTTGCGGCCATCGACGACCCCGGCCAACAAGTATGTTTCACGTGAAACATTCAGTGCCGCAAGTTCCTCAAGGTCACTGCGGCCACGCACGAGGTCCAAGGCCACCCCCTCCACCCCGGCACCGAGCAGCACGGGCAAGGACTCGCCGAACGGACCGTACCCGCCCGCAACCAAAATCTCCGCGGCGCCGACAAGCGACAAATATGCCTCGGCGGTCGCCGCGAGCTCCTCCCGGGTGCGGTCGGCACACAGCGCCGGCTCATCGAGCTGGACGAGCCCCGCCCCGGCGCGGCCGAGCGCGGTGAGCAGCTCGACATAGACCTCCACCAGGTCATCGAGCCGGTCAAGCGGACGGAAACCCGCCGGAGCGTCCTCGGTCGGCTTCGCGAGCAGCAGGAACGACACCGGCCCCAGCAGGACAGGCCGCGCGTCCAATCCGCGCTCACGCGCCTCAAGGAACTCCGCGACCGCCTTGTCCGGCTCAGCGGCGAAAACGGTCTCAGGCCCGATCTCCGGAACCAGATAGTGGTAGTTCGTGTCGAACCACTTCGTCATCTCCAACGGCGCCGCCCCCGCATCACCACGCGCAGCGGCGAAATAGGAGGCCAGAGCGCTCTCGCGCCGATGCCGAGGCGCCAGCGCCCCAACGGCGACGATCGTGTCGAGCACATGGTCGTACAAGGAGAACGTCCCGGTCGGAACCGAGTCGAGCACCGAAAGGTCATCGAGCATCCCCGAACGGACCTCGGCGGCGGCGGCCTCGAGCCCGGCCTCGTCCAGACGCCCGGCCCAATGGGCTTCGAGCGCCCGCTTGAGCTCGCGGTTCGGCCCGATACGCGGATACCCGAGCGCGGTCGCCCCGAGTCGTGATGCGGGCACGGCAATGGTCGTGTTCATGTGTCAGTTCCCTCGAACTTGCGACAGCGGAACCGCGCACGGTCGCGCGCGGGACACAGGCAGGTATTCGGACTCGAGGGCGCGCCGTCACCGACACCTAATCCCCGCCGCTTCCCAGACCGGGGCCCAGTGCTCATGGCGGATTTCGTTCCCTCTCACCGCTGCGGGGCAGTCCTGGATTCACACCAGATTCCCTCTTAGCCGAAGCGGACACACCACTCCGGAACCAGCATCGCCTGCGATGGTACGGCCGCCCGGGCGCGCTGTGGCCCCGGCGGCCAGAGTGTGAGAACCCCAAGCGGGCTGCGAAGGCGCACGAGTAGGGTCCGACCGAAGCCGGGCACGGGCCGCGACGCGGGTCGCCGAGCCCACCGGAAGCCCATCGAGGAGGAGCCCATGAGCAGGAAGACCGCAGTCGTCACGGGAGCGAGCAGCGGCATCGGGGCCGCCACGGCACGAGCCCTGGCCAAGGCCGGGTTCGACGTGGTGCTGGGCGCCCGACGGGCCGACCGCCTCGCCGAGGTCGCGGCCGAATGCGGCGGGACCGCGCTGGCGCTGGACGTGACCGACGAGGCTTCGGTGGCGGCGTTCACGGAGCGGGTCGAGCGGTGCGACCTGCTGGTGAACAACGCGGGCGGCGCGTTCGGCCTCGAGTCGATCGCCGAGGCCGATCTGGAGCTGTGGCAGCGGATGTACGACGTGAACGTGCTGGGGACGGCGCGGATCACGAAGGCGCTCTTGCCGAAGCTGGTGGCTTCGGGCGACGGGCAGGTGGTGGTGATCGGCTCGATCGCGGCGCACCAGCCTTACCCGAACGGGGGCGGGTACAACGCGGCGAAGCACGCCGAGGCGGCGGTGACGCGGGTGCTGCGCATGGAGCTGCTCGGGCAGCCGGTGCGGGTGTGCGAGGTCGACCCGGGGATGGTCGAGACGGAGTTCAGCGTGGTGCGCTTCGAGGGCGACCAGGAGCGGGCCGACGCGGTGTACGCGGGCATGACGCCGCTGACGGCCGAGGACGTGGCCGAGTCGATCGCCTGGGTCGCCACGCGGCCGGCGCATGTGAACATCGACCAGATCACCATCACCCCAAGGGACCAAGCGGGCGCCCAACTCGTCCACCGCCGTCAGGACTGAAGCGAGTGGAACCGGCGAACCCGCGTCTGGTGGGTTCGCCGGCGAAGTTATCCACAGGCGGGAAATCCACTGTTGACGATTCTGGACTGTCCGCGACATGCTTGATCAATGCGCCAGTCAAGCTTCGAAAATCAAACCGCCAACACCCTCCACAAGGCTGGTGTCAGCGCGAAGTCGACTGCGCAGGAAGTTATCCACAGGTCGAAAATTTGTTCTTGCCGGTCGACTACGGACCGTGTCAGTCTTGAAACAAAAAAGTCGCCTGAGCACTGCGGGATGGCGGCGACAAAAAGGGATTCGCGAAAGTCGCCATACCGAGACCGCGCGCGGGAAGCCACCCGCGCGCGGTCCCCGCAGCACCAACAGAGTCGCGGCTCACGCGGGCGGCCGGACAAACCAGTCCGGCCGCCCGCAAACCACCGCGGCGCAAAGCCCCATCACTCGGTGAGGGTGAACACCGGTGAAGTCCACTGCTCCCAGTGGTCCGGATTCTCCTCATCGCCCAATGCCTTGAGGACGCGCACTGTCAAAGTCCAACGGCCCGGTTCGAGCGCGCCCGGTTGCTGGGCGACCAGGTCTTCCAAGTGGATGCCCATCGCGTCGTCCGGGCCCGGGGAGCGCGGGAGGAACATTTCTCGCTCCCATTCGATCACTTCGCCGCTGTCGGCGTTCTCTGTGCTGATCTCCATTGCGGCGGCTTGGTGGCCCAGGTACACCAGCGCGGCGAGATCCGGGCCCTCCGTGATGCTGAAGGTCTCGTCGTCCTTGACATCGCGGTAGTCGAACTCGCGGGTTTCCGGGTCCTGGCCGACCACGGCGCCCAGGCGGGGGTAGTCCGGGTGGGCGAGCACTGGGATTGCCAGGTAGTCGCCTTGGTAGCCCGAGTAGGCGGCTGTGAGGGATTCGCCGTCGTCCTCTGGCCTCGCGGTGATGCGGCCGCCGAAGACGCTGCCCGCCGGGAGGTCCGCGCTCGGGGCGACCGTGACTCGGATCGTCGCCGATTGACCCGGGTAGAGCGTGAGCGCTTGCGGTTCGAAGGTCACTTCCGGTTCGGCCGCGTTGAAGCCCGGGTCGCGGTCGTCTCCTGTGGTGGCGATGGTGGATCGGTGCGTCAGCTTGTAGTCGCGGGTGCTGGTGTCGCTTGAGCGCAGGGTCAGTTCGAAGGTGCGGGGCCCGGTGCCGTCGCCGACGTTGACTCCCGGGGGGTACAGGCAGGCCTCGGCGTCGAGGGCGTCGATCACGTCGATGACGCCGGTCCCTTGCCGGTGGGCCGCTTCGAGTTCGCCGAGGTCGGGGTTCGCTCCCCATGCGACCGGCTTGGCCGAGTTGGCGAGGCGGGTGCGCACTTCGCGCGGTTCGAGTCGCGGTTCGGCTTGGAGCAGGAGTGCGGCGGCGCCGGCCACGTGCGGGGAGGACATCGAGGTTCCCGAGAGGGACTCATATGAGCCGTCGGCCACCGGAACGGTGGACCAGATGCCGCCGCCGGGCGCGGTCACGTCCGGTTTGAAGGACAGGTCCGGGGCCGGGCCGTAGGCGCTGAAGGAGGAGGTGAGTCCACCTCTCGGCATGTCGACCAGGACCGTCTGGCCCGTGAACTGCAGGACCGGGGCTTTGCCGATCTCGGCCAGGTCCTTCAGGTTCGCGCCGTCGGTGTCGGTCACGGCGACCATCGGGATGCCGAGGTCCTCGGCGCCCGCGCCGCCGAAGGGGCCCGACCTGTCGTTGTAGATCACGACACCCGTAGCGCCTTCGGCCACTGCCCGCTCGTATTTGTCCTTGAAGGTGCATGAGCCGCGGACGATCAGGGCCGCTTTGCCTTGCACGTCGCCTTCGGAGGCGTCGTCGGCGCAGGCGCGGCCGAGCCACACCAGGGGGTCGGTCGCGGTGCCCGCCTCGGGTTCGGGCGTGTCGCCGATGGTGCGGTAGCCGATGCTGCGGTCCAGTTCGGGGACGAACGCGGCGTCCATGCGCTGGGCCGGGTTGTCGGTGGAGGCCACGGCGATGACGTCCTCGCCGACGCCCGGCGCCGAACCGGAGTAGATCCCGGATTCGCCGTCGTTGCCCATCGAGGCCACCACGACGACGCCCTCCTCGGTGAGCTGGTCGGCCGCTTCGGCGGTCGGGTAGCCCGGCCATTGGAAGGACTGGCCGAGCGAGAGGTTCACGACGTCCATGCCGTCGGCGAGCGCCGCCTCCAGCGCCTGCATGATCACTTCGGCGCTGGTCGAACCCTCGCAGCCGAAGACCTTGTAGGCGCCGAAGGTCGCGTCGGGGGCGACGCCGGTGATCTGCCCGTTCGCGCCGACGATCCCGGCGACGTGGGTGCCGTGGCCCGCGCAGTCGGCCGGGTCCTCGTCGGGGACGGGCTCGGCGAGTTCGGGGTCGTCGGAGTCGAACTCGTCGCCCACGAAATCGGTGCCGAGGGCGACGCGGCAGCCAGGGCCGAAGCAGCCGCCGAGATCGGGGTGGGTGTAGTCGATGCCGGTGTCGATGATGCCGACCTTGACGCCGTCGCCGGTGATCCCGCGGTCGTGCGCGTCGTCGGCGCGCGTGGTCGCGATCGCCTGCGCCAGTTCGGGAACGCTGCCGGATTCAAGCGGGGCGTCCGGTGCTTCGCCGAGGCGGGCGGGGCCGGTGAAGACCACGTCGGACCAGACCTGTTCGACGAGGTCGAGCGCTTCGAGGCGGCGGGCGGTGGCCGGGTCGGCCTCGACGGAGACGCCGTTCCAGACCCGTTCGAAGTCGTGCCGGAGCGTGAAGTCGAGGCCGCGGGCCGAGGCGTCGAGCGCGGAGGCGTCCGCGCCCGGGATGAGTTCGACCAGCCAGACCTGCGCGGGCCCGTCCTCCGTATTCGCTTGGGCCGCAATCCCGGAGGAGGCGAGCAGCGGCAACGCGACCGCCGCGGCGAGCACGGGCCGCCACGGCACGGCGGCGGCGGATGGGCGGCGCGGGAACGCGCGGAATCCCGGCATAGGGGTCCCCTTCGGCTCGTGCCGGCCGAGGGCGCAACCGTGACGCGACGGAAGCGCCCGGGCACCCCCGGCCGGCAGATATGGCAGGACCTCGATCGTGGGCCATCGCGCGACCCGAACCGCGGATTTGCCGCCCCACCGGCCGCGTGTCGGCCGTCAGCCGGTGACGGCACGCGCGATCGCGAGGCCGATCAGGCCCGCCGCGAGCCCGCCCGCCAGGTTCGCCGCCGCATTCGCGACCGCGTGCCGCCAGCGCCCCTCCTCGACCAGGACCAGCGTTTCGTACGACAGCGTCGAGTACGTGGTGAGGGCCCCGCAGAAGCCCGTCGCGAGCAGTGCGGTCCAGCCGGGGTCGGCGAGCGCGACCGCGAGGAATACCGCGATGCCGGAGCCGGCGATGTTGACTGTCAAGGTCCCCCATGGCATTCGCCGTCCGGCGTAGTGCGCGGCGATGATGTCGGTGAGGAATCGTGCGGGCGCGCCGATGGCGGCTCCGGCGGCGATGAGGAGCAGGATCACGGCCGTTCCCGTCCGGTGAGGAGGCGGCGGGTCGCGGCCATGCCGGTGGCGGCGGCGATGAGTGCGGCTGCCATGGTCGCGAACGCGTATCCGACGGCGAGGAGCATCGCCCCGGCGTTGACGGCGCGGCCGATGTCGACGATGTAGGTGGAGAATGTGGTGAATCCGCCGAGGACGCCGACGCCGAGGAACGGTCGTACCAGGCGCGTGCCGGGGATCTTTTCGGTGAGGATCACCATGAGCACGCCGATGAGCAGGCCGCCGGCCGTGTTGGCGAGGAACGTGGCGGTGTCGAAGGTTCCGGGTGCGGTGGGGAGGGCGACGGTGAGTCCGTACCGGGCCAGTGCCCCGATCGCGCCGCCCGCTGCGACCGCGGTGAGGGCGGGGAGGGGTACGGCGCGCAGCACGTGGCGCAGTGGTGGGCGCGCGGAGTCGGGCATGCCACGAATCTAGTCGCGGGGGTGGTGCGGCGGGGGTGGCTGCCGGGACGGCCCGACGGCGGAGGTCGATGCAGGTGCCGTATGTAATCGCTCACCGACTCTTGCGCCCGATATGCGAAACCTATTACCGTTGACGTGCGATGCGCTACACGATCACGAACCAGCACCTGACACGCAGGCGTCACCTCGACTTCTGCCGCGTGTCGGCCGTGCTCTGTCGTTAGTCCGCAAGGCCCCACCGGCGGGCTCGCCGACGATTCCCACTTCCGCGCTGGACCCGAGTCCATTCCAGCGTCGCTGTTGAAACAGCACAGCCGTTGAAACAGCAGAGCCGTTGCGGCAGCACAGCCACCAGTTGCAGCCGGGTGCCACCGCGCCCGCGTGCCCCCGTGCGTGCTGTCGGCCCGAAACCTCCCAGAGGATCACCATGTCCACACCTGCAAGCAGTGCGGCCGACCAAGCCGCCGACTCCGAGACCGCAGCCGTGAAGCGGCGGCGTTTCAAGATTCCGTTCGCCTGGCAGCTGCTCATCGGCCTCGCGCTGGGCCTCGTCCTGGGCTATGTGGCCCGGGAGTGGTCGGTCGCGTGGCTCGGGACGACGCTGGAGACGATCGGCACGCTGTTCGTTCAGCTGCTGTTCCTGATCGTGCCGTTCCTGGTCTTCACCGCGATCGTCGCTTCGATCGCGAACCTGCGCAACCTGGCGAATGCCGGGCGCCTGGTCGCGAAGACACTCGGTTGGTTCGCGCTGACCTCGCTGATCGCTGTCGCGATCGGCCTCGGCATCGGCCTGGCCACGAATCCGGGCCAGGGCGTGGAGTTGACGAGTGCGGCTGCCGCGCCCGAGACGACCGGTTCGTGGACCGACTTCCTGACGGGGATCATCCCGACGAATGTGGTCGACGCGTTCGTGGACGTGAACGTGCTGCAGATCGTGTTCGTCGCGATCGTGGTCGGTGCGGCGGCGGCGAAGCTGGGCGAGCGGGCCGAGCCGTTCCTGAAGTTCAACGCCTCCGCGCTGGCACTCATCCAGAAGGCGCTGTGGTGGGTGATTCGTTTGGCCCCCATCGGGACTGCGGCGCTCATCGGGAAGTCGGTGTACGCGTACGGGTGGGATCTGCTGGAGCCCCTAGCGGTGTTCAGCATCGACATCTATGCGGGTGCGCTTGCGGTGATGCTGATCGTCTACCCGGTGCTGTTGCGCCTGGTGGCGCGGGTGTCGCCGGTTCAGTTCTTCCGCAAGGCGTGGCCGGCGATCCAGTTCGCGTTCGTGTCGCGTTCGTCGGTGGGGACGTTGCCGTTGGCGCAGCGGATCGTGACGGATCGGCTCGGGGTGCCGCGTGATTACGCGTCGTTCGCGTCGCCGTTCGGGGCGACGACGAAGATGGACGGTTGCGCCGCGATCTATCCGGCGATCGCTGCGATCTTCGTGGCGCAGGTGTACGGGATCAGCTTGGGTGTGCAGGATTATCTGCTGATCGCGTTCGTGTCGGTGATCGGTTCGGCGGCGACGGCTGGTTTGACGGGTGCGACGGTGATGTTGACGCTGACGTTGTCGACGTTGGGTCTGCCGCTCGAGGGTGTGGGTCTGCTGCTGGCGATCGACCCGATCATGGACATGATCCGCACGGCCACGAATGTGGCGGGGCAGATGGTGGTGCCGGTGATCGTGGCGAAGTCGGAGAAGATCCTCGACCGCGAGGTGTACGACGCGGCTCCGGTGCCGTTGGACGCGGAGGCCGCTTTCGGCGGGGAGTCCGGGCCCGCCCGCAAGGGTGAGCCGGCGTTGCAGCCTGCTTGAGTGCTTGGTTCTCTCCTGAGTAGAGGGGGGTCGGCCCTGACGGGTCGGCCCCCTTTTCGGTTGTGTCGCTTGACGTCAGGTCGAGCGCTGCCTCGGGTTCAGTTCCGGGCGTCGATGTGGCGTTCGAGGCCGTCGATGACGCGGTCGAGGCCGAAGGCGAAGAAGTCGGCCATGCCGGGGTCGGGGGTGAAGTCGGCGGTCATGACCTGTGCGAGGTGGGGGAAGCGGGCGCGCATGGCGGGGTCGGTGAGGAACCGGAAGACTTCGGATCCGCCTGTGGTGCCGCCGATTTCGGGCCGTACGGCGCCCATGGCGAAGCAGTCGACGGTGAGTACGGCGAGGAGGCCGAGGTCGACGGGCAGGCCGACCGCGACGAGGCGGGCGATGACGCCTTCGACCCAGGCGGCCTCGTTGGGTCCCATGGGCCGTTCGGCGGTGGCGATGGTCAGCGCCCAGGGGTGGGCGGTGAAGAGGTCGCGCACGCCGAGGCCCCAGCCGCGCAGGACGTCTCGCCAGTGGTCGGCCGCGGGGAGTTCCAGGGGTCGGGCCATGAGCGATTCGTACATGAGGATCATCAGTTCGTCTTTGCCGGGGACGTGCCGGTAGAGGGACATGACGCCGCTGCCGAGGCTTTCGGCGAGGTGTTTCATGGAGACTTTCTGCAGGCCTGCGGTGTCGGCGATGGCCACGGCCTCGGCGACGATCCGCTCCCGGTTGAGTCCGGCGGGTCGTCCGCGCCCGGGCCGTTCCGGTTCGCCCCAGAGCAGTTCGTAGTCGCCTTCTCCCATGGCGCACCTCCTCCGCTTCGGCTTGTGAGTCGCAGACTACGGGCCGCCTTGGAATCACGTGCACCACTCAGTCGTGCGTATGATGTACGCTAATTAGCGTATCGCATACGCATCGATCGGTACCCCTGACCGCACGATCGGAGAACACCATGGCCCAACCGACCGTCCTCAACCACCCCGAGCCGCAGTCCCCGCCCGCCAAACCCAAGCCGAAGTGGTACCGGCGGCCCTGGATCGTCCCGCTGTTCACGATCGTCGGCCTCTTCGTCATCGCGCGCCTGCCGTCCTACCTGAGCTTCGACACCAGCGACTCGCTCGTCGAGCTCCAGGCCGCCTTCCCCGAAACCCACTACCTGATGCTCTCGGGCCACATCCTGTTCGGCTCGATCGCGATCATCACCTGCTCGATGCAGGTGTGGCCGTGGCTGCGCCAGCACCACCCGAAGGTCCACCGCATCTCCGGGCGCGTCTACGTGTTCGCCGGAGTCCTCCCCTCCGGACTGTTCGCGCTGGTCGTCAGCATCCTCTCGGTGATCGGCCCGGCCGGCAAGATCGGGAACGTCTTCCTGGCGCTCCTGTGGTTCACGACCACCGCCGCCGGGCTCGTCGCCGCGCGCCGCCGCCGCTACGGGGACCACCGCCGCTGGATGATCCGCAGCTTCGCACTGTGCGTGTCCATCATCGTCAACCGCGTCTGGCTGGTCGTGTTCATGCTGGGCCTCATGCCGTTCCTGGACGGCTACTACGGCGGCGACATGGACCCCCTCATCGAGGACGCGGCCACCGCCTCGATCTGGATGAGCTGGGTCGTGAACCTGATGATCGCCCAGTGGTGGCTCGACCGCAAACCCAAGCGCCGCACCCGCAGCAGTACCGCACCCGCGACCAAAGTCGCAGCCGAGGCGTAGGAACTGCCACTTTCGGGGCGGCCGGAGGTACGCCTCCGGTCGCCCCGCCGCACGCGAAAGCCCATGCCGCAGCAGGATTCATCCGGCCCGCGCCAGGGCCATGCTCGGAACATGCACACCTCCACCGACGCGGCACCGGCCGCGACCGACACCGCACCCGAGTCGCGGCCGAAGCGCCTGCCGCTGCTCGACGTCCTGCGCGGCGTCGCCATCCTCGGCACGCTCGGCACGAACATCTGGATCTTCGCCTCCCCGTACGGCGAAGCCGGGCCCCTGATCGGCTCGGGCACCACCGACGGCACCGTCCTCGGCGGGATCTTCGAACTGCTCACCAACGGGAAGTTCCTGTCGATGCTGACGGTCCTGTTCGGCGTCGGCCTCGCCATCCAGTTCCGCTCAGGCGAGAAACGCGGCGGCCGCTGGCCGGGCCGCTACCACTGGCGGGCCCTGTTCCTCTTCGTCGAGGGCACGATCCACTTCACGCTCGTGTTCGCCTGGGACGTCCTCATGGGCTACGCCGTCACGGCCGTCCTCGTCGCCTGGCTGCTGAAACGGTCCCAGCGGGCCCAAGACGCGGTCATGTGGGCCGCACTCGGCCTGCACCTCATCGTGATCGGCCTGATCACCGCCGCCATGTTCACCGGCCCCGGCCTCGACCCGCGGCCCAACCCCGAGGTCCAGGCGCTCTACGCCTCCGGGTCCTGGTGGGAGCAGGTCCAGTTCCGGCTCGACAACGCGATCATGTTCCGCCTGGAACCGGTCGTGACGTTCCCGCTCCTGGTCTTCCTGTTCATGCTGGGCGTCAAGCTCTTCCGCTCGGGGGCCTTCGGCGCCGACGCGGCCGCCAGCCGCATCCGGGGCCGACTCCTGGTGTGGGGCCTGGGGATCGGCGTCCCGCTCAACCTCGCGGTCATGCTCGCCCCCGATGAGATGTTCTTCGTGGAGCGGTACGTGGCCGCGCCGGTCGTCATGCTCAGCTACCTCGGCCTGATCGGCCTCCTCGTGGAGAAGATCCAGCGCGGGCCCGTCATGACCGCACTGGAATCCTTGGGCCGCACCGCACTCAGCGGCTACATACTCCAGAACCTGCTGGCCTCCGCACTCTGCTACGGCTGGGGCCTGGGCTTGGCGGCAAAGTTCGGGACGAATTCGTGGTTCGTCGTCGGGCTCTGGCTCGCCATCAGCGCGGTCCTGCTCGCCGGGTCCCGCCTCTGGTTGCGCCGCTTCACGACCGGCCCGGCCGAAATGCTCCAGAAGACCCTCCTGCGTTAGGCGGCAAGAACAAAGGTGCGGGCCGGAACACCGGCCCGCACCTTCCCCCTCCTAGGCCAGGGCCGGCTCGCGATCGCGGGTCGAGCGCCGCTTCACAAGCACAGCCAAGGGCCACAAGGCGATCAGTGCGACGATCCCGTACACCACCCACGAGACCGGCCCGCCGATCAATCCAGAGATCTCCCCGCCGGAGAGCTGCAGCGACATGCGCGCCTGGCGTTCGGCCATCGGGCCGAGGATGACGCCGACGATCATCGGCAGCATCGGCACCCCGAAGCGGCGCATCGCGAGCCCCGCCAATCCGAGGACCAGCAGCACGAACAGGTCGAACGGCTGCGCGTTCACCGCGTAAGCGCCCATCGACGCGAAGAACAGGATCCCCGCGAACAGGTACGGCTTCGGAATGCGCAGCAGCTTCACCCAGATCGGGATCATCGGCATGTTGAGCACCAGCAGCATCGCGTTGCCGATGAACAGGCTCGCGATCAGCGTCCACACCAGGGTCGACTCGTTCTCGAACAGCAGCGGGCCCGGCTGGATGCCGTACGTCTGGAACGCCGCCAGCATGATCGCCGCCGTCGCATTGCACGGCAACCCGAGTGCCAGCATCGGCACGAGCGTCCCGGCCGCCGAGGCGTTGTTCGCCGCCTCCGGCCCCGCCACACCCTCGATGGCGCCCTTGCCGAACTCGTCCTTGTGCTTGGACAAGCGCCGTTCGGTCACATAGGACAGGAACGTGGGCACCTCCGCACCCCCGGCCGGCATCGCCCCGAACGGGAACCCGAGCGCGGTCCCCCGCAGCCACGGCCCCCACGAGCGCTTCCAGTCCGACTTGCCCATCCACACCCGCCCGACCGGCAGGATCTCGTCCTTGGTGTGCCTGCCGCGCGCCGCGATCCACAGCGCCTCGCCGATCGCGAAGATGCCGACCGCCACGATCACCACGTCCACCCCGTCGGCCAACTGCGGCAGACCGTACGTGAGACGCTGCTGGCCCGTCACCGCATCGATCCCGATGGTGCCCAACACAAGACCGAACAGGAGCGAGGCGAAACCCCGGATCCGCGAGGACCCCAGCACCGAGGCGGTCGCCACCAGCGCGAGCATCATGATCGCGAAGTAGTCGGGCGCGCCCAGGCCGATCGCGAAGTCCACCGTGATCGGCGTGACGAACACGAGCGCAACGGTCGCAATGGTTCCGGCCACGAACGAGCCGATCGCGGCGGTCGCGAGGGCCTGGCCCCCGCGGCCCTTCCGCGCCATCTTGAAGCCCTCCATCACCGTGACCACCGAGGACGACTGCCCCGGCGTGTTCAGCAGGATCGCCGTCGTCGACCCGCCGTACATGCCGCCGTAGAAGATCCCCGCGAACATGATGAACGCCTGCGTCGGCTCCATCCCGTACGTGATCGGCAGCAGCAGCGCGATCGCCATCGCCGTGCCCATGCCCGGGAGCATCGAGACGCCCGTGCCGATCGTGACGCCGATGAGCGCGATGAGCAGGTTCTGCGGGGTCAGGACCGCCCCGAACCCGTCCATGAGCGAATTCCAGTTCTCCATCAGAGGATCCCCTGCAGAATGCCCGCGGGCAGGCCCACGCCCAGCCCGATCGCGAACCCGTAGAACGTGGCCAGGCCCAGCACCACCGCGGCGGCCAGCGCCAGGAAGTAGCGGCGCGAGCCGAGGACGATGGCCGCGCCCCAGAACAGGAGCGAGCCGGAGATGACCCAGCCGAGCCATTCGATGACCAGGGCGTTGGCGATGAACAGGGCGCACAGGAGGCCGACGGTGCGCCAGTCGAAGGCGCCTTCGGTCTCGCCGCCTTCGCCGCGGCCGCCACGTGCGACGTCGAGCGCGTAGAACACGGCGACTGCGATGAGCAGTGCGCCGAGGATGATCGGGACGGGTTTGGGGCCGATGGGGTCGTTGGAGGCGGTGAAGCCGCCGATGCGGGCGGCGTCGATGATCACCAGGACGCCGAGGATCGCGAGGAAGCCGCACACCCAGTACTGGGCGCGGTCGGGTGCGGTCGCCGCCGGGGTCTCCTCGGGAGCCTCAGACTCGTTGGGCGACAACAATTCTTTGGACGGCTCGGCTTCCTTGGACGCCACTGGCGCTTCGGGTTCGGGCCCGGCGGCCGGTTCGGGCTCGGTCATGCCAGGCCCAGTTCCTGGAGGATCGCGGCGACGTCCTGGTCCTGCTCGGTGAGGAAGTCGCCGAACTCGTCGCCGGTGGCGAACGCGTCGATCCAGCCCTGCTTGTCGAGTTCTTCGGCCCACGCGTCGGTGTCGTGGACGGCGGTGAGCGCGTCGACCCATTTCTGGCGGTCGGCGTCCTCGATGCTGGGCGGGGCGACCCAGCCGCGCCAGTTGGTGAAGACCAGGTCGATGCCCGCTTCGGTGAACGTGGGCGCGTCGGGGACGGCGTCGACCCGTTCGGCGGTGGAGACGGCGAGGACGCGGAGCTGTCCGGCGGCGATCTGGTCGATGAACTCGCCGACGCCGCTGGCTCCGGCGGCGATCTTCTCGCCCAGGAGCGCGGGGAGGAGTTCGCCGCCGCCGTCGTAGGAGACGTAGTTGACGTCGGTCGGGGTGACGCCGACGGCGCGGGCCAGGAGCATGGGGAGGAGGTGGTCGGGGCCGCCGGGGGAGGAGCCGCCGCCGACGGCGGTGCCGGAGGGGTCGGCGGCCCAGGCGGCCACGAGGTCGTCGATGGTCTGGTAGGGGGAGCCCTCGGGCACGACGATCGCGCCGGCCTCTTCGACGAGTTTCGCGATCGGGGTGGTCGCGGTCAGTTTCGCCTCGGAGTTCTGGGTGTAGGAGGCGCCGACGACGCCCAGGCCCATCTGCATGGCGAGGTCGCCGTTGCCTTCCTCGTTGACGATGCGCTGGAGGCCGACGGTGCCGCCGGCGCCGGAGAGGTTGAACACCTCGACGCCCTTGGCGATCTGCTCGTCCTCCATGATGCGAGCGATGGAGCGGGCGGTGGTGTCGTAGCCGCCGCCGGGGCTGTTGGGGACCATGATGCGCAGGCCGGTGAGGGGGCCGCCGGCGTCGCCGTCGTCGGCGGTCAGGCCGCAGGCTGAGGCTGCGGCGGCGACCGGGGCGGCCGCCGCGGCGGTGAGGAAGGCCCTCCGGTGAAATTTCATCGTCGTTGCTCTTTCATTTCGAGGGTGGGGTGAGAGACGATGGTCACCCTGGCGCGGCCCCGGCGTCAGCCTTGTGTCCGTAACGATCATTGAGTTCATTGTGTTCAGGCCCCGTCGCCCCACGCTCGCCGGTCAGCTGCTCGCCTTCCAGCTGACGGTGATCCTCCTCGTGCTCGCCGCCGTCGCGGGGCTCTCGCTCGCGCAGTCCGCGGCGGTGTTCGGCGTCGAGCAGGGACGGCGGGTCTCGCAGCTCGCCGAGAGCCTCGCCGCTTCCGACCTGGTGCGCGACCGGCTTCCCGAGCCCGCGCCGGAGGAGACGCTCGCGCCGGAGATCCAGGGGAACCTCGCGGTCTGGCAGGTGTCCTCGGTGACCCTCGCCGATGCGGAAGGCATCATCGTCGCCTCCACGAATCCGCTGCTCATCGGGACTGCGCTGCCGGTCGGCGACGGTGTTCTGGAAGGGCGGGGCTGGCGGGGCGAGATCGACCTCGGCGGGCAGACCGAACTGGTCGCCCAGGCCCCGGTGATCGGGGCGACGGCACCGTACGAGCAGCTCGGCGTCGCCGTGGTCGGCCAGAAGGTGCCTTCGCCGCTGGAGCGCCTGGCGGGCGCGAGCCCGAACTTGCTCCTGTACTTGGGGGTCGCGAGCGTTCTGGGCGTGGCAGGGTCGTGGATGCTGGCGCGGCGCATCAAGCGGCAGACGTTCGGCATGGAGCCCAGGGAGATCGCGGGTCTCGCCGAGCACCGGGAGGCGATGCTCTACGGCATCGCCGAAGGCGTCGTCGCCCTCGACCCGCAGCAGCGCGTCACCCTCGTCAACGACGTCGGACGGCGGCTCCTGGACCTGCCGGACGGCGCGGTCGGACGCACACTGGACGAACTCGACCTCACCGGCAGGCTGCGGGACGTCCTGTCGGGGATCGTGACCGGCTCGGATCAAGTGGTGCTGCAAGGCAACCGGGTCCTCGTCGTCAACCGCATGCCCGTGGAGAAGGACGGGCGCCCGCTCGGGGCGGTCGCCACACTGCGGGACCGGACGGAACTGGTGCAGCTGGAGCGGGACCTCGGCTCGTTCCGGTCCACCGCCGAAGCACTACGCGCGCAGGCCCACGAGTTCGACAACAAGCTCCACACCATCTCCGGGCTCATCCAGATCGGCGAGCACGAGGAGGTGGTGCGCTACATCGACGCGCTCAACCGGCACCGGCAGTCCCTGGACCTCTCGATCGGCGGGCCGATCCGCGACAAGGCGATCGCGGCCCTGCTGATGGCGAAGTCCGCACAGGCCTCCGAACGCCAGGTCCGCCTCGGCATGGTCGACGGCAGTGCGCTCGCACCGCTCGCGGCCGCCGATTCGGCCGACGTCGGCACCGTCCTGGGCAACCTCGTCGACAACGCGGTCGACGCCGCCGCGGGCCTCGCCTACCGGACGCCCCTGCCGCGGCGCAGCGGCACCGAGGCGTGGGTGTCGGTCGAGATCCGCGAAGGCGAAGGGGCCGTGCATCTCACGGTGACCGACTCCGGCCCGGGCGTGCCGCCCGAGACCGCCAGCGAGGTCTTCGAGCACGGGTACACGACCAAGGCCGCGGCGGGTGAGCACGGCATCGGCCTTGCGCTCACCAAACTCGTGTGCGAGCATCACGGCGGCACGGTGGTCGTCGCGGGCACCGCCGACGGCGCCCGCTTCACCGCCACCCTGCCGCTCCTCAGCGCCACCGAGACCAGCGCCTCCGAAACCCGCACCACCGAAACCGGCGCCGCCGCAACCCGTTCCGCCGAGTCCCGCCCCGCAGCCCCGCTCCCCAGGCCCTAGGAACCGACATGATCGATGTGCTGGTCGTCGACGACGACTTCCGGCTGGTGAACATCCACCGCGGCTTCGTCGAACGCACCCCCGGCTTCCAGGCCGTGGCCTGCGCCCGCAGCGGCGAGGAGACCCTCGCGGCCCTCGCCGAGCACCGCCCCGACCTGGTCCTGCTCGACCTCTACCTGCCCGACGTGTTCGGCCTCGACCTGCTGCGGCGCATGCGGGCCGAAGGCCACGAATGCGATGTCATGATCATCTCGGCGGCCCGCGAGGCCGAGGCCGTGCGCGCCGCCGTGCGCCTCGGCGTCGTGTCCTACCTGCTCAAGCCCTTTAGCTTCGACGACTTCACCGAACGCCTGGAGCAGTACGCGAACCGGCGGGCGGGCCTGGCAGCGGCGGCCGTCAACGACCAGGCCGACGTCGACCGCGCCTTCGACCGTCCCCCGACCGCCGCGGTCGCGCTGCTGCCCAAAGGGTTCAGCAACGAGACCGCGAAACTCGTCGAGCACGCGCTGCGCGAGGCCGAGAGCACCCTGTCGGCCGCCGAATGCGCCGAGCGGATCGGCATCTCACGCGTCAGCGCCCGCCGCTACTTGGAGCAGCTCGCCGAACGCGGCAGCGCGGCTGTGGCCCTGAAGTATTCGGGCCGGGGCCGCCCGGAGCGCCGCTACCGCTGGCACCGCCCGGACGGCGCCTGAACCCAGGGGTTGTGAACGCCCTTAATCGTCCTTGGTGTTCGCCGACCCGTCCGGGTTCACGACGAACCAGACGTTGTTGACGCCCTGGCCTTCGGTCTCGCCCGGCTCGTCGTCGTCCATGTAGTAGTAGAGCGGGTGGCCGCCGTAGGTGACCTGCGTGGTCCCGTCGGTGCGCTCGCTCGTCCCGATGAGCGTCGCATCGACCGAACCGGACGCGGCCACGTCCGCGGTGTCGGTCAGCAGCGGCGGCCACGAGGTCGCGCACGCGTCGTAGCAGGTCGACGTGTCGCCGGTGTCGGTCGTGAACAGGTACAGGGCGAGCCCGTCGTTGTCGACGAGGAACTCCCCGAGCTCGTCGTCCTGAGCCGTGGCGAGCGAGGCCGCGGTCTCGGCGGTGGCCGTCTCCGAAGGCGACTCGGCCGCCGAGGTCGAATCGTCGTCATCGCCGTAGCCCGAAGAGCCCGAATCCGAATCGCCGCACGCGGCGGCGGCGAGAGCGAAGAGCGCGGCGGCCGAGACGGCGCACGCACGCTGGTATTTCACTGGTTTGATCACACTGCGAGCCTATGGAGGAAAGCCGCCGCACCGGGGGATTTCGGTCAGGCTGTCGCGAACGCCGCCTCCAGCTCGGCCAGGTTGGCGGTCCACCACCGGATCAGCCGCTCATCGGAGAAGAAGAGCCCGTCACTGGAACGGTCGCCCCGGAAGTAGTGGTACTTCAGATGCCACACGCTGGAGAACAACCGCCACCACCGCCGCCGCGCCGCATCGGCCAGCGCCTCCGGACTGATCGGCGTCTCGGTGCGGTACCCGCTGACGAGCGCCGCGACATTCGCGAAGTCGACGTGCCCGTCAGGGAAGACGAACTGGTAGGTGGCCGCGCGGACGATCTCCTCGCCGTAGGGGTTGACGCGCATGCGGTCCCAGTCCAGGACGGCGGCAATCCGGCCGCCGGACCACAGGAGGTTCCAGTTCTGGCAGTCCCCGTGGATCCACCCGAACGGCCCGACCGGAAGGTCGCTGGAGGGTCGCAGGTGTTCGTGGGCGGCGATGAATTCGAGACGACTCCGCAGGACGGGTGCGGCGGCGAGGTCGAACTCATCGGGATGCTCGCGCCGGGCGATCTGCCCGAGATAGTCGTTGATGCGTTCGCGGGCCTCCTCGGGACTGGTGATCGAACCGCCAGGAGGCTCGGGCGCGCCCAAGCCCATGGCCGGGTCGGCAAGGGCGCGATGGATGCGGCCGATGACCGAGCCCATGTGGAAGGACATGTCGCGGTCCATCTCCGGTCCGCGCGGGTGCGAACCGTCGATCCAAGGGGTGAGGTAGTAGTCGTGCCCGTCGAGCCTGGAGACGACCTCGCCGGAAGCGGAGGGAACCGCCTCGACCACGGGCACGCCCGACGCGGACAGTCGGCGCATCAGTCCAAGACTGCGCCGAGCGCTCTCGGGAGCAAGCTGGTCCAGCTCCTTCAGAGCGAAGACCCCGCGCTCGGTGTCGATGCGCCAATTGCGGTTCAGGTATCCATCGGGCAGATACCGGCAAGACCGAACGGAGCCTAGGCGATAGCAGTCGGACAGTGCATCAAGCCCGGCAAGCGGAAGCGGATCGGAAGAAGCCACCGCAGCAGGCTACCGGGCGAGACACCGCCCGGGCACCGACATTTTCAACGACAGCCTGACACGATGCGAACGCCCGCTACCGCATCCCACATCCCGAGTCGCGAGTCGCGAGTCGCGAGTCGCGAGTCGCGAGTCGCGAGTCGCGAGTCGCGAGTCGCCGAAGACCAATCACACCGAGGTTTAGGAGGGAGTTCTGGCCAGGTCAAAGAATCGGCGATGAAGGTTGGCGGGTTGGGTGGGGTTGCATTGCGGCTGCTCGGTCCGGTTTCCGTTGGGGTTCGGGCGGGCGGCGACGAAGGGGTGGTGGGTGGGGCGGGGTTGGGTGGTGGCCGTCTGGTCGGCGTCTTCCGGGGGCGGCGCGAGTGGTCTGAGTTCGCTTGCGGCGCATGAGGTGTGGTGTGGAATGTGAGTGTTTTCCACTCTTTCGGGTGATGACACTAATGTCTAGTAGTGGGATAATTGGAGTACGTACAGGGATAGGGAATCCGTACAGGTGTCGAGTAGGTGCAAGCAGACTACGCCAAGCCTCTGGCTGAATCGACAAACCGTCCTTTTTCGAGACGACGGCCCCGCAAGCAGGGGCACTCCTCCCATGTTGGGGGGCGTCAGATCTCATCCCGGTGCTATCGTCCGCAGCTGTCCGCGCCCTCGGTGGGCCGTGATTGGGTGGGCGGTCCTTGTCGGGATCACCCTGACCAGAAGGCAGTGCCACACCAGGTGGCACACGCGACTCGAGCACGACAGCACTACCAGCGCGACGAGCGCGAGCGGCTACGCCAGGACCGGGCATTCACGACCCGGCGCAGGTGCAGGCCACACGCGCACTTGCGGTCACGCCTCCGCACACCACCGCGCGCACGGGCAGCCAGGAATACGCCCGGGCAGAGGGGAAGGGAAGGCGTGCACCGCAAGAGCACGAGCCTCCCGGGCAGGCCGGTCAGTCAGACCTGCGCGGGAACAGTTTGAAGCTAAGCTCCCCGGCACCGATGGTGTGCACCGAGCACGACACCACCGAAACACCGAAGCACTGGAGTGCCAGACACTGAAGTGCCGGAGTGTCGGGGCATTGCAGGCAGCAGGCCGAAGGCCGCAGCGCGGCTACAGCGACAGGAAGGAGGTGAACAGGCAATGGCAGTACCGATCATGCCCTACCAGCGCCCGCGTGAACACCACCGCGTAAGCGAGGCGAGAACGACCCCGACCAGCACCAGCAGTGCACTCACCCTGCCCCGCAACCAATACGTCGCCCACACGAGCACCGCTGCAACCCCGGCGACCGCCACCGCAGCCGCCTCGGCTCGCACCGCCGCCACCTTCAAGACGACGGCGCGCCGGGGCCCCGCCCACCGCTTCATCGCTGCCCGCCCGAGCCCCGACCGAGACGGCGCAGACAGCCCCAATCCGACCTCGACCTCCCCACTCCACTGTCGCCGCCCGCCTGAACCGCAACCTAAACGCCGACCGGGCAGCCAGGCCCCACCACAAGTACCACCATGCGGCCGGGCCCCGCAGCCGCCACCGGCCCCGCCCCGGCGACGCACCCCGGCCACACTCCCACCTCATCATCGCTGCCCGGTTGTGCCGTAACCGAAGCGCCGCGGCGCGGCCCCGCGACCGGGCCCGCTCGCAACCACGACCGGCCCCGCCCAGCCTCGCCCCGGCAACACAACCCCCAGGCACCGCCCCGCTTCACCGTCGCTGCCCGCTTGCGCCCCAACCGAAACGCCGCCAAGCGGCCTCGCCCCGCCACAGGCACCACTGCACGGCCAAGCCCCGCAGCCGCCACCGGCCTCACCGTCGCCGCCCGCTTGCGCCCCAACCGAAACGCCGCCGAGCAGCTGGGCGACCAAGGCCATGCGCAACGACATCCGGCCCCTCCGTGGCAACGCATCACCGGGCATCCCCCGCCCGGCCCTCGCTGAGCGCTTGCAGCCCAACCGCAGCGCACCCCGCAGCGCACCCGAACGCCACCAAGCAGTCCGGTAGCCGCAGCGACGGCGACAGCGTCAGCGACACGAACCAGCCTCGTTCCGGCGACGCAGCCCGAGGAGCTCCTCGCCTCACCATCGCTGCCCGTTTTCAGCTCGACGGTCTACCGAAGCACCTGATCCTGAAGCATCGCGCGAACCTGAATGCCGTGGGGGACCAGCGCCAAAGATGCTGGTCCCCCATGGCATTCAGGTCGCTCACTTCACCGCCGGACTTGTGGTTTCGAGGGTCGGGCGGTAGTCGTACAGCCAGCCCGTGGCCTTCTCATATACCAGCGGGATGAAGATCCGCATCATCAGCGTCGACATCCGCCGCTTGAGCGGGCCGGCCTGTTTCGTGTTCCGGTTGTTTTCGGCCGTGCCCAGGACGTTCTTGATCCTCGGCTTTCGCTGCACCGCATAGGCTTCCAGCGCCGCCTCGACACTGTTCCCCGCGCGCACCGCCTCGGCCAGGCTGATGGCGTCCTCGATCGCCATTGATGCGCCCTGGCCCGCGCCCACCGGGTGGGCGGCGTCGCCGACCAGCACCACCCTTCCCTTATGCCAGGTCGGGACCGGGTCGAGGGCGTGCATGACCACCGGCCGGTGCAGCCTCGTCGTACCCGCGATCACCCGTGAAGCCTCGGCCTCTCCCCGGTAGACCTCGGCCGTGCGCCGCAGCCACTCCGCATCGCTCACGCCTTCGCGTTCGGGCTCGAACCGATCGGCTATCTGGGCCGCCCACCACACCTCGCCGCCGCCGTCCAAGTGGAGGAACGCGCCGCCGCGCCCGAAGGTCATGTTGAACACTCCCGGGTCCACCGGAACACCTTGGGACACACCCGAAACGGTGTACAGCCCCGCGTACTCCGGCCGTGGCGCACCCGCGTCGACCACTTCGCGCAGCACCGACCAGATCCCGTCCGCCGCCACGACCAGGTCCGCCGTGTCCTTGCGTCCGCTCGAGAACGCCACGCTCACACCGCCTGGGTCCTGCGAAGCACCGGTCACTCGCTCGCCGAAGTGGAACTCGACCCCGGCGTCCGCCGCCGCTTCTCGCAGGGTCTCGACCAGGCGGCCGCGCATCAGCGTCACCGAATGCAGGGCGTCCGCCGGGCGCCTGCCGCGGGCGACGTCGCCGAGGAGCATCCCGCCCGCCGACCACATGCGCTGGCGCGGCACGTCGATGCCCGCTTCCTGCACGGCCCCAAGGCAACCCAGCAGCTCTAGTCCCCGCAGTCCGTTCGCGGCGAGGCTCAGGAACGAGCCCACGTCTCCAGCCGGGTCCGTGTAGGCCTCGTAGACCACGACCTCGGCGCCGATCCGCCTGAACGCCAGCGCGGTGGCCGCTCCGGCCACGCCGCCGCCGGCAACGATGATCCTCATGAACACTCCCTGAATATTGATTCACTGAACATATATTCAGTGAAATTATGTTCGCTACACTGGCGTCCTGTCAACCCCCGAACCGAGAGGGCCTGCGACATGGGCGTGCGCAAGGCGAAAGCGGCCGAGACCAGGGCCGCGCTGCTCGAAGCGGCGCGCCGCCTGTTCGCCGAGCGCGGGTACCTGAACACCAAGATCACCGACATCACCAAGGAGGCCGGGCGCGCCACCGGCTCGTTCTACGAGCACTTCGCGGGCAAGGAGGAGCTCCTCCAAGCCCTTCTCCAGGGCATGGAGGATCGTGCGGGCGAGCTCATCGACACGACCACCGTTCACCCCCGCGAGCACGACCTCACCGACCGCGCCCAGCTGCGGGACCACATCAAGGTCTCCTGGACCGTGTTCCGCGAGCACGCGCCCGTCGTCTCGGCCCTCTTCCAGGCCATGGTCGCCGACGAGCCCGGCAGCGGCCGGGCCTGGAACGACCTCGTCGGCGAGACCGACTTCCTGCGTCGGCATCTGGAGTACAGCGCCGAGCAGGGCCGCGATCTCCCCGGCGAGCCCGAGCTGGTGGCCGCCGCGATCGGTGCGATGCTCTCGATGCTCGGCTACGCGGTCAACTCCGCGCGCGGCCGCGACTTCGACGACGAAGCGGTGATCGACACCCTCACCGACCTCCTCCACCGCGGTCTCGGCCCCCGGGACTGAGCCCCGCGCTGCTCTGGGCAGATCTGCTCAGGGCGGATCCGCTTGCGGCCCTAGCCTGCGCGAACGCATGGTGGAGGCATGAGCGACAACGCGAAACCACCGATGTTCGACGACCGGGCCCGCCGCGAGCTGTTCGCGCAGCGCGTCCTGGTCCTCGACGGCGCACTCGACGACGACAACGGCACCCTCCTGGCCACGCAGATGCTCTCGCTCGCGGCGGAGAACGGCGGGACCGACATCGCACTGTGGATCCACTCGCCCGGCGGGTCGGTGCCCTCCATGCTCGCGATCCGGGACGTCATGCGCCTCATCCCCTGCGACGTGTCCACACTGGCGCTCGGCCTCGCGTGCAGCGCGGGCCAGTTCCTGCTCTCCTCGGGCACCCGCGGCAAGCGCCGCGCGATGCCGCACGCCCGCATCCTGATGCACCAGGGCTCGGCCGGGATCGGCGGCGCCGCCGTCGACATCGAATTGCAGGCCAACGACCTGCGCTACACCCGCGACACCGTCCTCGGCCTCACCGCCGAGGACACCGGCCAGCCGGTCGAGCGGATCTTCGAGGACTCCCTGCACGACCGCTGGTACACCGCGTCGGAAGCGCTCGACTACGGGTTCATCGACGCGGTCGTGACCTCCTTCGACGAGATCGCCCCGCCCGAACGCCCCAGCATCGGCCTCAGCTTCGCCACCGAAGGAGCCTCGCGATGAGCACCTACTCGATCCCGAACGTCATCACCCAGAACGCCCGCGGCGAGCGGATCATGGACGTCTACTCGCACCTGCTGTCGGAGCGGATCATCTACCTGGGCACCGGCATCGACGCCGGCGTCGCGAACGCGCTCGTCGCGCAGCTCCTGCACCTGGACGCGGACAACTCCGAGCGCGTCATCAACCTCTACATCAACTGCGAGGGCGGCGACCCGAGCGCGATGCTCGCGGTCTACGACACCATGCGCTACATCAAGTCGACGGTGGCGACCACGTGCATCGGGCAGGCCGTCGCCGTGGGCGCGATCCTGCTGGCGGCCGGGGCCGAGGGCAGGCGGTCGGCGCTGCCGCACGCGAGGGTGGTCCTGCACCAGCCCGCGGCCCAGGGCCGCGGCACGATCCCCGACCTCATCCTCGCGGCCGACGAGATCGTCCGCGTCCGCGCCGACATCGAGTCGATCCTCGCGCGCCATTCCGGGCAGAGCATCGAGACGCTGCGGGCGGACACGGACCGGGACCGCGTCTTCACGGCCGCGGCCGCGAAGGACTACGGCCTCATCGACAACATCATGGTGGAGCTGTGACCGCTAGGCCGCCAAGGCGTACGCGTTGCGCGCGCCGTAGCTGACGAGGGCGGTGAGCTCGCGGGAGCGCAGGCGCTCGGCGACGGCCACGGTCAAGTCGGTGAGGGTCAAGTCGAGTGCCCCGGCGACGGCGGCGATCATCTCGCTGGAGGGGTCTTTGACGCCGCGCTCCATCTCGGAGAGGTACTGCGGGGAGATGCCGGCGCGGCCGGCGGTGTCGGCGAGCTTCTCGCCGCGGCCTTGGCGCATGTTCCGGAGGCAGTCGCCGAGCGCGTCGCGCCACAGCGGCTCGCCGTCGGAGGTCTCGCGCCTGGAGGGCGACCCGTCGGTCGCGGGAGGAGTCTCAGCCATGCCTCATCATAAGGCCGCCGCACGGTGAGCACCCGCACGTTACGCCCAGGGCAGAATCCGAAAGCCCGAACGCCACGCGCCGGCTCTCAGTGGCAATGAATGAGCAACGGCCGGGCAGAAGCCCGGCCGTTGTTTCGTCCGAAGGTCGGTTGGCCTGCGGATCGATGAGTATTTGTGGAGCCAAGGAGAATCGAACTCCTAACCCCCGCCTTGCAAAGGCGGTGCTCTGCCAATTGAGCTATGGCCCCTCGGTCAGCCGCCCCCCGGCCGCCAGGCCGGGTGTGCGTTCGCACGACTGAACCTTAGAAGTATCCCCGCCGCGCTCATGACACCAGCGAGGATACCCGGAGCGCAGTGAGCTGGCTAACGCATTGCGTCAGCGCACGTCCTCTGCGGAGGTGGTGGCCTCGTGCCACAGGGTGCGGTCGTCGTTGATGGACTTGACCTTCTTGGCCACCACGAACGCGACCGTTGCCACACCGGCGACGATCAAGATCTTCTTCCACATGGACCCAGGCCCCCATATCAGAGATTGCCGCGAACAGCAACGCCGTGTTCGGCATTGCACGATGCGCCTCAGCATAGCGAACTGCGGTGGCGTGGGCCGGTGGGGCAGGAGTCAGCGGCGAATGCCGGAAGTCGCGATATTCGGGTCGAAGAGGGTCTTCGCGGCGGCCAGCGCCGACTCGTCGCGCAGGACGTCGCCGGGCCGGGAGCCGGTGCCCACGAGCACGCCCGCCCAGTCCATCTTCATGTACACGGCGGTCAGTCGCAGTGTCCCGACGAGCGGTTCGCTCACGTCCGGTTCGTCGTCGCCCTGCACGGTGACGCCCCACATGCGCCGGCCCTTCATGCGGGCCTTGAAGTCCAGGCCGGGCACGCGCAGCCAGCCCGACCAGTAGTCGAGGTAGGTCTTGACCGTCGCGCTCACCGAATACCAGTACAGGGGCGAGGCGATGACGACGTCGGTGGCCGCGAGCGTCGCCTCCTGGACGATCTTCTGCGGGCCTTCGGCGAATGGGGTCACCCCGTCGCCGCTGTGGCGCACGTCGTGGAACGGGGGCAGGCCGAGCTGGCCGAGGTGGATCCACCGCTGCGTGTCGGAAGGTTCCAGATGCTCGGCGGCGGCCCGGGCGAGGGTCTCGGTGTTCCCGCCGTCGCGGGCGCTGCCGAGCAGGAACAGGAAGGAGCGGGGTGCGTCGGCCATGGCGGGCTGCTTTCGGGCGGGGGACTGGTCACCTGGTTCAAGGCGGTCGCACCGCCCGCCTATTCCAGGGCGGGGCGCATCACACAGGGCATGAAAAAACCCGCCGGTTCGCGGCGGGTTGTTGGTGGGCGTACCAAGACTCGAACTTGGGACCTTCGAGTTATCAGCTCGACGCTCTAACCACCTGAGCTATACGCCCTTGTCAACTGCCGATCGAGGATCTGCAGCGCTGAGAAAGATTACCCCACCCCTGGCCGATACGCGAAACCGGGCCCCTTCCCGAAGGGACCGCCGTCACTGCGGTTCTGGGAGCGAAAACGGGTGCCTCCGACCGCTCGGTCGGAGGCACCCGAAGGCTTGAAACTAGTCGCGTTCGGCGAGGGTCACCTCGACGCCGCCGACCAGGTCGGCGCACACGTTGTAGATGAACGAGCCGAGCGTCGCCAAGGCGGTGAACAAGACCATGTTCACCACGCCCAGCAGGGCCGCGGCCCCGATGACGCCCTTGGCGGTGATCCGGAAGTTCTCCGTCCCCTCCGCCGCGTCCCCGCCCGTGCCCATGAGCATCTGGAGCATGTCGTTGACGGTGTCGAACACGCCCATCGCATCGAGCGCGATGTACAGCACGGTGGTCGCCACGACCATCACGATGAACAGCACGATCGAGACGGCGAACGCGAACTTCATCACCGACCACGGGTCGATCCGCTTGAGCCGCAAGCGGGCCCGGCGCGGGCCGCGCGCCGTCGCCTGGCTCACCGCGGCACGCGCCGCGCGCACCGCATCGGCCACGCGGGCCGAAGAGGCCACGCCCGCGGCCTGCTGGGCCGCGGTGTTACCCGTCGACATCGGCTGGATCGCCTCGGGCGTCATCGGCGGCGGTGTCATGCCCGGGGGCCTTCGCAGCGTCAACGTCTGGTCCTGCGCGGGCGCGGCGGACGGCGGTGCGGAGACCGACGACAGGGCGTCGTCGGACTTCGGCTGCTCGGCCGGCTCTGACGCCTGGGAGAACTCCGGGACGTCATCGTCGCGCTCGGTCTCCGCAGCGGTAGCCTTCGCGTCGGTCATCTACTCGTCCTGCCCCTCATCGGGTTCCTCAGCGCTCTGGGTGATCGCGAGCAGCGAGACTTCCTCGGGCAGGTCGATCAGCTTGACGCCCATGGTGTTGCGGTCCGAAGTCTGGCGGACCGGCTTCACAGGTGTCCTGATGACGCCCCCCTCCGAGGTGATCGCGAACAGCTCGTCGTCCTGCGTCACCGACAGCGCCCCCACCAGGTCGCCGCGTCGTTCAGTGATCTTAGCCGTCAGGACGCCCTTCCCGCCGCGGCCTTGCGGCGGATACGCGTCGACGGGAGTCCGCTTCGCGTAACCGCGGCTGGTCGCCACGAGAATGTCCATATTATCGTTCAGCACGATCATCGTGAGCAGTTCGTCGTCCCCGACGAACCGCATCCCGATCACACCGCTGGTCGCCCGGCCCATCGGCCGCAGCGCCTCGTCGGTGGCCTGGAAGCGGATCGACTGCGCCTTGCGCGAGACGAGCAGCAGGTCGTCGTCGGGCTCCACGAGCGCCGCGCCGACCAGTTCGTCGCCGTCCCTCAGGTTGATGCCGATGAGGCCGCCGGTGCGCGGGGAGTCGAAGTCGGTGAGCTTCGACTTCTTGACCAGGCCGTTGCGGGTCGCCAGGACCAGGTACGGCGTGACCTCGTAGTGCGCCAACTGGATCACCTGGGCGATGGACTCGTCCGGGGTGAACGCCAGGATGTTCGCCACGTGCTGCCCGCGGGCCGTGCGGCTCGCCTCCGGCAGCTCGTAGGCCTTCGCCCGGTAGACGCGGCCCTTGTTGGTGAAGAACAGGATCCAGTCGTGCGTGGTGCACACGAAGAAGTGGCTGACGATGTCGTCCTGCTTGAGCTGCGCGCCCTGGACGCCCTTCCCGCCGCGCTTCTGCGAACGGAACGAGTCGGTCTTGGTGCGCTTGACGTACCCGCCGCGGGTGATCGTGACCACCACGTCCTCGCGGGCGATGAGGTCCTCCATGGACACTTCGCCGGCGTCGGGCATGATCGTGGTGCGCCGCTCGTCGCCCCAGCGGGCGACGACCGTGCCGAGCTCCTCGCGCACGATCTGGCGCTGGCGCTCGGGCTTGGACAGGATGTCGGCCAGGTCGGCGATCTTCGTCTCGATCTCGCCCAGCTCGTCGACGATCCGCTGCCGCTCCAGGGCCGCGAGGCGCCGCAGCTGCATGTCGAGGATCGCGACGGCCTGCACTTCGTCCACTTCGAGCAGGCTCATCAGGCCCTGCTTGGACTCCTCGGCCGAAGGCGAGCGGCGGATCAGCGCGATGGTCTCGTCGAGCAGGTCGAGGGCCTTGGCGAGGCCGCGCAGGATGTGGGCCCGCTCCTCGGCCTTGCGCATCCGGTACTGGGTGCGGCGCACGATCACTTCGATCTGGTGCGCCACGTAGAAGCGGACCATCTGCGCGATGTTCAGCGTCTTGGGGACCCCGTCGACCAGCGCGAGCATGTTCGCGCCGAACGTGTCCTGCAGCTGCGTGTGCTTGTAGAGGTTGTTGAGCACGACCTTCGGGACGGCGTCCCGCTTGAGCACCACGACGATCCGCATGCCGGTGCGCCCGGAGGACTCGTCGCGGATGTCGGCGATCCCGCCGAGCTTGCCCTCCTTGACGAGGTCGGCGATGCGCTCGGCGAGGTTGTCCGGGTTGACCTGGTAGGGCAGCTCGGTCACGACGAGGCAGGCGCGGCCCTTGGAGTCCTCTTCGACCTCGATGACGGCCCGCATCCTGATCGAGCCGCGGCCGGTGCGGTACGCGTCCTCGATCGCGGCGCGCCCGAGAATGGTCGCGCCCGTGGGGAAGTCGGGGCCGGTGATGATCTGGAGGATCGCCTCCAGGGCCTCGGCCTCGTCGGACTCGGGGTGGTCCAGGCACCAGTCGACGGCCGCGGCGACCTCGCGCAGGTTGTGCGGCGGGATCTTCGTGGCCATGCCGACCGCGATGCCCTCGGAGCCGTTGATGAGCAGGTTCGGGATCCGCGAGGGCAGGATCGTCGGCTCGGTGGTCTTGCCGTCGTAGTTCGGCTCGAAGTCGACCGACTCCTCGTCGATGTCGCGCAGCATCTCCATCGCGAGCGGCTCGAGGCGCGACTCGGTGTAGCGGTGCGCGGCGGCCGGGTCGTTGCCCGGGGAGCCGAAGTTGCCCTGCCCGTCGATCAAGGGGTAGCGCAGGCTCCACGGCTGGGCCATGCGGACCAGCGAGTCGTAGATCGCGCCGTCGCCGTGCGGGTGGAACTGGCCCATGACGTCGCCGATGACGCGCGAGCATTTCACGTAGCCGCGGTCGGGGCGGTAGCCGCCGTCGTACATGGCGTAGAGGATCTTGCGGTGGACGGGTTTGAGGCCGTCGCGCACGTCGGGCAGCGCGCGCCCGACGATGACGCTCATGGCGTAGTCGAGGTACGAGCGCGACATCTCCACTTCGATGCCGACCGGCTCGATGCGGCCCGCGCCCTCCGGGATGTCCAGCTGGTCTTGGTTGTTCTCAGGCACCAGTGCTTCCTTGCTGTCTCAGTCGGATCATGGTCGGCGGGCCGCTAAATGTCCAAGAAACGGACATCCTTGGCGTTCTCCTGGATGAAGCGGCGGCGGCTCTCCACGTCCTCACCCATCAGGACGCTGAAGAGCTCGTCGGCGGTTGCCGCATCGTCGAGCTGAACCTGGAGAAGATTGCGCTGCGAGGGATCCATGGTGGTCTCCCACAGCTCGGTGTAGTTCATCTCACCGAGACCCTTGTAGCGCTGGACGCCTTCGGAGCGGCGCGGGTCGGACTTCCCGGAGGCGAGGCCCGCCTCGATGATCCGGTCGCGCTCGGCGTCCGAGTACGCGTAGTCGACCAGGTCGCCCTTCTTGTTCCACTTGATCTTGTACAGCGGCGGCTGGCTCATGTAGACGTGGCCGAGCTCGACCAGGGGCCGCATGAACCTGAACAGCAGCGTCAGCAGCAGCGTGTTGATGTGGTGGCCGTCGACGTCGGCGTCCGACATCAGGATGACCTTGTGGTAGCGCAGCTTCTCGGGGTCGAACTCCTCGTGGATGCCGGTGCCCAGGGCGGTGATCATGCCCTGGACCTCGTTGTTCTTGAGGATCTTGTCGAGGCGCGCCTTCTCCACGTTGAGGATCTTGCCGCGGATGGGCATGATCGCCTGCGTGCGCGGGTTGCGGCCCTGCTTCGCCGAACCGCCGGCCGAGTCGCCCTCGACCACGAAGATCTCGCACTCCTCGGGGTTGGTCGACTGGCAGTCGGCCAGCTTGCCGGGCATCGAGGAGGACTCCAGCAGGCTCTTGCGGCGCGCGAGCTTGCGGGCCTGCGCGGCGGCCTTGCGGGCGTTCGCGGCGCTGGAGGCCTTCTGGACGATGACGCGGGCTTCCTTGGGGTGGCGGTCGAGCCAGTCGGGAAGCCACTCGTTGCACACGCGCTGGACGAAGCCCTTGACCTCGGTGTTGCCGAGCTTGGTCTTCGTCTGGCCCTCGAACTGGGGTTCGCGCAGCTTCACCGAGATGATCGCGGCCAGGCCCTCGCGGATGTCGTCGCCGGAGAGGCGGTCCTTCTCGGACTTGATGATCTTCTTCTCCAGGCCGTACTTGTTGACGGCGTTGGTGAGAGCCGACCTGAAGCCCTCTTCGTGGGTGCCGCCCTCGTGCGTGTTGATCGTGTTCGCGAAGGTGTAGACCGACTCCCCGTAGGACTCGTTCCACTGCATCGCCACCTCGATGGCCTGGTTGTCCTCCTCGGCCTGGAACGAGATCACCGTGGGGTGGATCGAGTTCTTCGAGGCGTTGAGGTGGCGCACGAAGTCGGCGATGCCCTCGTCGTACTTGAAGGTGACCTGCCGGACGCTGCCCTCGTCGAGGTGGTCGGGCCGCTCGTCGCGCAGGGTGATGGCCAGGCCCTTGTTGAGGAAGGCCATCTCCTGGAGGCGGCGGTACACGGTCTTGTAGTCGAACTCGAGGGTCTCGAAGATCGAACCGTCAGGCCAGAACGTGAGGATGGTTCCGGTCTCGTCGGTCGGATCGCCCTTCTCCAGCGGGCCGGGCTGGGCGTGCTTGTAGTCCTGGTACCACACGAACCCGTCGCGGCGGATCTCGACGGTGAGCCGGGTCGACAGGGCGTTGACGACCGAGACGCCGACGCCGTGGAGGCCGCCGGAGACCGCGTAGCTGTCCGAGTCGAACTTGCCGCCCGCGTGGAGGACCGTCAGGGCCACCTCGACACCGGGCTTCTTCAGCTTCGGGTGGAGGTCGACCGGGAAACCGCGGCCGTCGTCGCGGACGCTCACGCCGCCGTCGTCGGTGAGGGTCACCAGGATGTCGGTGGCGTGTCCCGCCATGGCCTCGTCGACCGAGTTGTCGACGACTTCCTGGATGAGGTGGTGCAGGCCGCGCTCGCCGGTCGAGCCGATGTACATGCCCGGGCGCTTCCTGACGGCCTCGAGGCCTTCGAGGACCTGCAGCGAACTGGCGCTGTACTCGTCCTGCTGCTTCGCCGCCACCGGCAACTCCTTCTGTCGTTCACGCATCGTAGTGAGAAAGCTAGTCCATGGTTGTGACACTTTTCAGCCGTCTGGCCTCGGCCCTGCCGGATTGTCTGGTCCGGCGCGGGACTCGAGGCCGTGCCGTGGCGGTCGGCCATGGAGGCGGCCGGACGCTGGAAGCGCCAGCCTGTCCGCATCCGTCAAGTCTACTGCGGCCCGGCTTCCGATTCGGTGTCTGTGCGCCTCGTTGTCGTCACAGTCGCTTCGGGAGCCGCGGACATGAACCCCCCTACGGACCTAGGGGTGCACGCCTTCAGAACGTGTCACGGGAGCCATTAAACCGTACGCGCCTCGGACCGAAGGAACGTGTCGGCTGCTTCGGTCCGACGATCTTCAGGCGCTTGACGACGCTCGGGCCCAGGGCCGCGGCGAGTTTGGCGTGGATCTGGCGCTGGAACAGCCGCAGCTGCGTGGCCCAGGCGGTGGACTCGGCGACCACCAGGAGCTCGCCGTTCTCCAGCTGCTCGGGACGGCAGTGGTTCGCGATCTCGGGTCCGACGATGGCCTCCCAGCGGCCGAAGACCGAGGCGTCGGCCACCTTGCGGGTCCAGCCGTTCTTGCGGACCACCTGCGGGAGCAGGCTGCCGAGCGTCTCGGGGTCGCGCTTGTCGGGCCCGGGACCGGACCACTCCTTGCGGAAGCGCGGGTCGTCGGACTTGCCGCGCCGTTTGGGGCGGGGCCGGTAGTTGAATCCTTCAGAGGACACGCTTGATCTCCCCTTCCCACACGTCGTAGCGGGCGCCGGTGAGCCGCCCGGGGACGTCCCCGGCGACGGCGCAGGTGATGAGCGTCTGCGGGGCGGCCTCGGCGTATTCGGCGAGGCGTTCGCGCCGCGTGACGTCGAGCTCGGCGAAGACGTCGTCGAGGATGAGGATCGGGGCGGTGCCGTCGGCGCGGAGCAGTTCGAACGCGCCCAAGCGCAGTGCGAGCGCGACCGACCAGGTCTCGCCGTGGGAGGCGTAGCCCTTGACCGGGAGCGTGCCGAGGGTGAGGTCGAGGTCGTCGCGGTGGGGGCCGACGAGGGTGGTGCCACGCTCGACCTCCTTGGCGCGGGCCCCGGCGAGCGCGGCGGCCAGGCGCGCGGTGAGCACGTCCTGGTCGGCGTCCAGGTCCGAGCCGAGTTCGGACTCGTAGACGATGGTGACCTCGGAGCGGCCGTCGGCGATGCGCGAGTGGGCCTTGGCGATCGGCTCGGCCAGGTCGGCCAGGAGCGCGAGGCGCCCGGCCAGGAGTTCGGCCCCGTGCTTGGCGAGGTGGGCGTCCCAGGCGTCGAGGGTGGCCATCTCGGCGCCGCCGGGGCCGCGGCCGCCGGTCTTCTTCGCGAGGTAGGCCGTTCGCAGGAGGGTGTTGCGCTGCTTGAGGACCCGCTCGTAGTCGGACCGGACGGCCGCGAAGCGCGGGAAGCGCGCGCACAGCAGTTCGTCGAGGTAGCGGCGCCGGGCCGAGGGCTCGCCGCGCACGAGCGCGAGGTCTTCGGGGGCGAAGGCGATGGCCTTGAGCGCGCCGATGATCTCGCGGGGTTTGGCGAGGGCGGTGCGGTTGAGGCGGGCCTTGTTCGACTTGCCGGGGACGATGGCCAGTTCGGCCGTGAGGCGCCGGGAGTCGTGGAGGATCTCGGCCCTGATGATCGCCTGCTCGCAGCCCTGGCGGACCAGTGGCGCGTCCGAGGAGACGCGGTGGGAGCGGAGGTTCGCGAGGTAGACCAGGGCCTCGACCAGGTTGGTCTTGCCGTGTCCGTTGGGGCCCACCAGGATCGATGGGCCCTCGTCGAACAGGACTTGGGCGTGCGCGTAGGAACGGAAGTCGCTCAGTTGCAGCTGTCGTACACGCACGCCTCTATGATGCCCGGTCGCCAGAGGGCGTCGCTCGCGAGCCCTCCATGAGCTCAGTCCGACTTGACGGCGTGGCCGCCGAATTGGTTCCTGAGTGCCGCGACGGCCTTCATCGCGGGGGAGTCCTCCTGGCGGGAGGTGAACCGCGCGAACAGCGACTCGGTGATGGCCGGGAGCGGGACGCGCAGGCGGATGCCCTCGTCCACGGTCCAGCGGCCCTCGCCGGAGTCCTCGACGTAGCCCTTGACCTTCGCCAGGTCCGGGTCGGCGCTGAGCGCGCGGTCCATGAGGTCGAGCAGCCAGGAGCGGATCACGGTGCCTTCGCGCCAGGACTTGAAGATCTCGGGCACGTTGTCGACGTACTCGGAGGCTTCGAGCAGCTCGTAGCCCTCCGCGTAGGCCTGCATCATGGCGTACTCGATGCCGTTGTGGACCATCTTCGCGTAGTGGCCCGCGCCGGGGCCGCCCGCGTGCACGAAGCCGAACTCGCCTTCGGGCTTGAGCGCGTTGAAGATCGGCATGAGCCGCTCGACGTCCGCTTTGGCACCGCCGACCATGAGCGCGTAGCCCTCGGTGAGGCCCCAGACGCCGCCGGAGACGCCCGCGTCGACGTAGCCGATGCCGCTCTCGGCCAGGAGCGCGGCGTTCACGGCGTCGTCGGTGAACCGGGAGTTGCCGCCGTCGATGACGATGTCGCCTTCGGACAGCAGGCCGCCCAGTTCGGTCACGGTGGACCGGGTGGCCTCGCCCGCGGGGACCATGACCCAGACGGCCCGCGGGGCCTCCAGGGCGGCGACGAGGTCGCTCAGCGAGCCGACGTCGGCGACGTCGGGGTTGCGGTCGTAGCCGACGACCTGATGTCCAGCCTTTTCGAGCCGCAACTTCATGTTGCCGCCCATCTTGCCGAGCCCGATCATGCCAAGCTGCATGTCGCGCCCCCTTTCACGTCAAACGATCAGCGAGGTTCGCGCCAGGGTCACTCACGTCGTTGTGCTGTCAGGCGTCCCAACGCAATGGTTGCAGCATGTACAGGTACACGTCGTGGTTTGTGTCTGAGTCGTCATCTTCGGGCGCGGGCTGCCCGCTCATCACGACCGGCTTCCCGAGCTCGTTCATCTTGAACGCAGTGTAGGGCGCGTCCATGGCCGAGAGGCCGTCGAGCAGGTACGTCGGGTTGAACGCGATCTTGCCCGGTTCACCGTCGAGCGAGCAGTCCATCGCCTCGGAGGCCTTCGCGTCCTCGGCGCCGCCGGCCTCGACCACGAGACCGTCCTCGTCGAACGAGAGCCGGATCGGCGAGTTGCGGTCGCCCACGAGCGCGACGCGGCGCGCGACCTCGATGAGGTCGGCGGTCTTGACGCGCAGCGTGGTCGCGTACGAGGTCGCCAGGAGCGAGCGCAGCGGCGGCAGCTGGCCGTCGAGCACGCGCGAGGTCGTCTGGCGACCGCCCGCGGTGAAGCCGATCATGCCGGGCGCGCCCTCGGTGCCGCTCGGGACGGCGATGGTCACCGGGCCCGAGAAGGATCCGAACGTGCGGGCGGTGTCGGCGAGGGCCTTGGCGGGCACGAGGACTGTGACGGCCACGTCGGAGGTCCCCGGTTCCCAGGAGGAGTCGCGGATCGCCATGCGGTAGCGGTCGGTGGCGAGCATGCCGATGCCGCCGCCGGTCATCTCCACCTGGACGCCGGTCATCGTCGGCAGGGTCTCGTCCTTGCCAGCGGCGACCGCGGTCTGGGCGACGGCCCGCGCGAACTCCTCGGAGTCGATGGTGCCGATGGCCTCGGGCATCGTCGGCAGGCTCGGGTAGTCCTCCAGCGGCATGGTCGGCAGGGTGAAGCGCGCCGACCCGCAGGTGAGTTCGGCGTGGGGCCCGTCGACCACGAAGTCGACCGGCTTGTTGGGGAGGGCCTTGACGATCTCGGCCAGGAGCTTGCCCGAGACCAGGGCGGTACCGGCGGACTCGCCGACGACGTCCACGGTCACCCGGGTGGAGATCTCGTAGTCGAAACCGGAGATCGTCAGCTTGCCCTCGTCGACCGACAGGCGGGCGCCGGCGAGGACGGGGACCGAGGGCCTCGCGGGGAGGCTCTTGGCGGTCCAGGAGACCGCATCGGCGAAGGTGTCACGTTCGACTTGGAACTTCATGGGTCGCTCCTTCTGGCTTTTGCTCGGTTGTTCACAGCGCTATTACTAATGAACTCTCTATAGATATAACTGTCGTCGTAGTAGTCGGTGCTGTGGATACTGTGGAAAACCCGCCTTTTCGCAGCTCATCCCGGGTTTCGGCCTGTGGACGGACTGTGGACAACCTGTGGATGAATCAGGAGCTTATCCACAGGGTCCGACAATCGCCGAGTTTTCCACATTCCATCCACAGGCTTGTCCACAGCTTTTCCACAGGTTATGCACAGGGTTGTGCACACCTCCCGAGGCGAATGAAGATCACGTCCGCGCCTGTTTTCCACAACTTGTCCACAGGCTTTCCACAGAAATGCGGGTTTATCCACAGCTTTTCCACAGAGTTGTCCACAGGCCCACTCATTCGCTGTTGTGTTTCAAACGGTTCGTCAATTCCGCGATCTGGTTGTAGAGGGCCCGGCGCTCGGCCATCTGCTTGCGGATCTTCTTGTTCGCATGCATGACCGTGGTGTGGTCGCGGCCCCCGAACGCCTGTCCGATCCGCGGCAGCGACAGGTCCGTCAGCTCCCGGCACAGGTACATCGCGACCTGGCGGGCGTTCACGAGCGCCCGCGAGCGCGAGTTCCCCTTCAGGTCGGCCGACTGCAGGCCGAAGTAGTCCGCCGTGGCCAGCATGACCTGGTCCACGGTGATCTCGGCGGCCTTGCCGTTCTCGGGGATGATGTCGTGCAGGACCTCCTCGGCCAGGCCGAGGTCCACCGGCTTGCGGTTGAGGCTCGCGTACGCGGTGACGCGGATGAGCGCGCCCTCCAGCTCCCGGATCGAGTGGTGGATCTGCGTCGCGATGAACTCCACCGCGTCCGTCGGCACGTTCAGGTTGTCCTGCACGGCCTTCTTGCGCAGGATCGCGATGCGCGTCTCCAGGTCCGGCGGCTGGATGTCCGCGAGCAGGCCCCACTCGAAGCGGGTCCGCAGCCGGTCCTCGAGGGTCTGGAGCTGCTTGGGCGAGCGGTCCGAGGAGATCACCAGCTGCTTGTTGGCGTTGTGGAGCGCGTTGAAGGTGTGGAAGAACTCCTCCTGCGTGCGCTCCCGGTCCATGAGGAACTGGATGTCGTCGATCAGGAGGATGTCCACGTCCCGGTAGCGGCGCTGGAAGGCCTGCTGGCGCCGGTCCGAGAGCGAGTTGATGAAGTCGTTCGTGAACTCCTCGGTGGTGACGTACCGGACCGAGTGCGCGGTGCCCAGGTCGTGGGCGTAGTGCCCGACCGCGTGCAGCAGGTGGGTCTTGCCCAGTCCCGAACCGCCGTAGATGAACAGCGGGTTGTACGCCTTCGCGGGCGCCTCGGCGACGGCGAACGCGGCCGCGTGCGCGAAGCGGTTGGAGGAGCCGATGACGAAGGTGTCGAAGTTGTAGCGCGGGTTGAGGCGGCCGACGCCGTCGATGGCCTTCACCGGTGCGCCGCCCCCGCCGGGCTTGGTGATCCCGCCGCGGCGGGCGGGGTCCGGGTCGTCCGAGGGCGGCGGCGCGACCAGTGGCCCGGCACCGTTCTCTTTGGCGCCCTGGCGACCGGACGTCTCCGACAGGACCCGCTCCAGTTCCTCCCCCGCGGGTTCGGGCGGGCGGCCCTCCCAGTGCGGGACGGTCTGCGGCTCGGGTTCGGGCTCGGGTTCGGCGCGCACCGGCTGGTGCGGGATGGCCGCGTGCCGGTCGGCCCCGTTCGCCTCGTGGACGACCGGTTCGGGCGCCTCGGCGTGATCGCTGGCGCGCTCGGCCTCGCCGGCGCGGAACGCGGCTGGGTTGAAGACGGCAGGGTCGAACAGGCTCGGCGGGTTCTGGGAGGGAACGGTCCTGCGCAGCGGCGGCTGCGTAGGGTCGGGCCGCTCCTCGAGCGGTTCCTCGTGCGGCTTCTGGACCTGCTCCTGCGGCGGCGCCTCTTCGAAGTCGGGCCGCTCGAAGATGATGGTCGCGTCCACGTCCTTCGGGGCCGCAGGACGCCGCGGCGGCGGCGCGGGCTCGGGAACGACCTCGGCGTGGGGCGCGGCCTCGCGAGGGGGCTCGGGGTCGGGACCGGGAGCGGGCAGTTCGACCTGCTTCTCCTGCAAGGTGACCGCGATCTGCGTCGGCTGGCCCATCCGCCGGGTGAGCGCCTCGCTGATCGGGACGCGCAGCTTCGACTCGAACGCCGACCGGGCGAACTTGTCGGGCGCGGCGATGATGAACGTGCCGCCCACCGCCAGGACCGGCTGCGTCAGCCGCATCCACGCCTGCTGCTGCCGGGTCAGCGCCGACGTGTCGGCCAGCTCGGCGGTCACCGCCGACCAGACTGCCGACAGATCTTGGTCGGTCACCTTCGCCATCCCTCGTTAGTCTTCTGTGCTCGAACGGGGCGTTTCGCGAAGTTCGAGGCCCCCCAACAGGTAGGCTCCGATCTAGGCGATTCACACCGCCGCACCCGGTCGCCCGCAGTGCGTTCCAGCAAGTTTTCCACAGGTTATCCACAGGCCTTCAGCTGGCCTGTGCACATGCGCCCCTTGTGACAATGTTTCCTGAATCACGGTCATGACCAGGACTTTCGTGTGAGTCCGCTGACGATGCCGTTCGGGGGCCGCGGAAGTCGCCCCGCATCCGCGCAAAGTTATCCACAGGCAGCTCGCACGGGGCGCGACGGCCCTGCACAGGCGTGGTTCCCCGCCTGGACGCCCTTCCGAGAAGGACGGTGACGGCCGTCGCACTCGCCCCCGAGCGCCGCGTCCGCCGGTCAGGAAGCGGCTACCGCGCTCGCGACCGCTGGAAGCGCCGAGTAACATGAGTGAGTTGCCCTCTCGAACCAGAGGGGCGTGCCACACACCCGCCGTCCGCGGCTGGGTCGCCGCGTGAATGCCCTGCTAGGCTGTTCTCCGCGTCCCTGGAGCCCTTCACCGGGCCGGGGCAGGAGCCTCCGAAGACCGGGTGACGCAGTGGCAATTTGATTCGTTATGGGAGACATCCGTCGTGAGCAAGCGCACCTACCAGCCGAACAACCGCCGTCGCCACCGTGTCCACGGCTTCCGGCTGCGCATGCGTACCCGTGCCGGGCGCGCCATCGTCAACGCGCGCCGCAACAAGGGTCGCAAGCAGCTGACCGTCTGAGCGCTCGCCTCCCGTCCCCTGGCAGGCGGCCCGCGGGCCCTCGAGCGCTCCACCGGAGCGGCGGGGTGTCCGCCGGCCCTCAGGGGCCTCGATGAGGACGTGATCCAGGTGCTTCCAGCCGACGCGCGCATTCGCAGCAGCCGGGACTTCGGTTCGGCACTCAAGCGAGGCCGCCGCGCCGCCCGCGGCGGCGTCGTCGTGCACTGGGCACCAGCGATCAAGCGCGACAGAGACATTCCGGTGGACCACGAGTCGCCGGCGACACCGTCCGAAGCCGCTGCGAACCGCACGGCGCGGGCGGGTTTCGTCGTCTCCAAGGCCGTCGGCAACGCGGTCGTGCGTAACAAGGTCAAGCGCCGCCTGCGCCACGCCGCCGCCGCCGAACTGCCCCAGTGGCCGGCCGGAACCGACGTGGTCGTCCGGGCCACCCCCCGCGCCGCCGAACGCGACTTCGCGCAGCTGCAACGGGACCTGACCGAGGCCGTGCAGGCGGCCCGCAGCGGCAAGGGCGGCCGCCACGGCCAGGCTCGCGAGGGCCGGAGCGCGCCATGACCCACCCCGCGGCCGAGCCGGCGCCCCGCACCCTCCCTTCGCGAACCCGACCGCCGGTCAAACCCCTTGAGCGAGTGACCGACGGCCTGCTGGTCCGGGTGGTCGGCGCTCCCGTGATCGCGTACCGTCGGTGGATAAGCCCGGCCCTGCCGGCCCGCTGCCGCTTCTACCCCAGTTGCAGCGCATATACCCTTGAGGCGCTGTCCCGGCATGGTGTCGTCCGTGGCATATGGTTGAGCCTGCGACGGCTGGGACGCTGCCACCCCTTTCATCCTGGGGGCCACGACCCCGTGCCCCCACGGCATGAGCATGAGCAATCGAAGACCGAGATGACTGGAGTCCGCAAGTGATGGAGTGGGCCTACAACGGCGTGTCCTGGGTGCTGTTGCGGTGGCACGACCTGTGGTCGAACGTCTTCGGCGGCGACGACAACGGTTTCCTCCAGACCGACTGGGCATGGGTCCTCTCCATCGTCGGCGTGGTGCTGACGCTCCGGATCATCCTCTTCCCGCTGTTCGTCAAGCAGATCCAGTCGCAGCGCGCGATGCAGAAGCTCGCCCCCGAGATCAAGGCGCTCCAAGAGCGCTACAAGGGTGACCGCGAGACGCTCCAGAAAGAGATGATGGAGCTGTATCGGAAGGAGAAGGCCAACCCGCTCATGGGCTGCCTTCCCATCCTGATCCAGATGCCGGTGTTCCTGGCGCTGTTCCACATCTTGCGCCGTCCCGACCCGGACCAGACGAAGTTCACCGACCTGTACGGCTGGACCGGACTCGCGTCCGGCGACGGCTCGGACTGGTCGACCTACGTCCACGCGAAGCTCTTCGGCGCCCCGTTCTGGAGCACGTTCCTGACGCCCGCCGACCAGCTCGCGAGCGTCGACGCCTCCACGCTGAACGTGAAGCTCGTCGCCGGCGTCCTGGGCGCGGCGATGATCCTGACGACCTTCCTGACGACCCGTCAGATGATCCTCAAGACCGGTTGGAACGAGGACCCGAACCAGCGGATGATCCAGAAGGTGATGCTCTACGGCATCCCGGTGATCATGATCTTCTCCGCCGGCGCCTTCCCGATCGGCGTGGTCATCTACTGGACCATCAACAACCTGTTCTCGCTGGGGCAGCAGCAGTACGTGCTGCGCAAGTACCCGCCGCCCGCGCAGAACTCCGCGACGAAGCCGCCGAAGCCCGGCTCCAAGGCGCACGACAAGATGCTCGAAGAGCAGCGTGAGGCCGAGCAGCGCCGCAAGGAGCTCGCCCCCAAGCCGGGCAAGCGTCCGAAGCAGGGCGGCCCCAAGAAGCCCGTCAACGGCACCGCGGTGAACGCCGCCGAGCCCGCGGACGCGGTCGTCGAGGGCACCGAGGACGCCAAGCCGGAGACCAAGGCAGGACCCGGCGCGGGCAAGAACCTCTCACGGGCGGAACGCATCGCGCGGGCCAAGAAGGTCAGCGGTGCGCAGCAGGCCTCCAAGAAGAAAAAAGGCTAGGGGGAGGGTCCGGGGCTGCGCAGGCGCCGCCGGATCAGCCACAATGGTGCAAACTAGGCTTAAAGCGAGCGATAGGACGAGTTGGTAATTATGGGAGCAACGGTGCGGGAGGACGAGGTGGCCTCCGAAGACGACCTCTTTGAGCAGAGTGAAGTGGCGGCCGACTACTTGGAAGGCCTCCTCGACATCCTCGACCTCGACGGGGACATCGACGAGCTCGTGGTCGGCGACCGGCCCCAGGTTGAGATCGTCGGCGAAGACCTCGGCGGCCTGGTGGGCCCGAAGGGTCAGACCCTTGAGGCCCTGCAGGAATTGGCCCGCCTGGCGGTGTACCGCAAGACCGGCGGCCACTCGCGCCTGATGCTCGACATCGGCGGCTACCGCGCCGGGCGCCGCAAGAAGCTGCAGGAGTTGGCCGAGGAGACCGCCAAGAAGGTCATCGAGACCGCCGCCGTGGTCAAGCTCGAGCCGATGAGCGCCTTCGAGCGCAAGTGCGTCCACGACGTCATCAACGCCACCGACGGCGTGCAGAGCGAATCCGAGGGCGCCGAACCGCGTCGCCGGGTAGTCGTCAAGCCGGAGTAGGTATATGACTGAGGAGCCCCAGAGCTCTGACATCGCCGAGGCCAATGTTTCACGTGAAACATTGGCCTCTGTGTTCGGAGTCGAAGAAGAGCGCATCGTCCTGGCGGAGCAGTACGTCGGACTGCTGTCGACCATCGGGATCGAACGAGGCATCATCGGGCCGCGCGAGGTGCCGCGACTGTGGGGACGGCATGTCCTCAGCAGCGCGGTGGTCGAGGAGCTGATCCCCTTGAAGGCCGACGTGATCGACCTCGGCTCGGGCGGGGGACTGCCGGGCATCCCGCTGGCCATCGCGCGCCCGGACCTGTTGGTGACGTTGGTGGAGCCGATGCAACGCCGCGTGGACTTCCTGACCGAGGTGCTTGAGACCCTAGGCATCACGAACGCGGAAGTGCTGCGGGCGCGGGCCGACGAGGTGACCCCGCGAGGCCAGTCCGACATCGTGGTCTCGCGTGCCGTTGCGCCGCTGTCGAAGCTGGTGGGCTGGTCCCTGCCGCTGGTCCGGGTGGGCGGCACGATGCTGGCCATCAAGGGCCAGGGCGCGTCCCTGGAGATCACCGAGAGCAGCGGCCTGATCAAGCGGGCCGGAGGCGGCCGCGCGAGCATCACCGTCTGCGGCGAGTCCAAGTTGTCGGAACCCGTGTTCAGCGTTCCCGCAACGGTGGTCGCGATCGAACGGATCCGCTGACCGCAGGCACCACGCCGAACCCGTCGGCTTCCACAAATGAATACCCTTGTACCGCAACAAGTGCCGCGATGAGATCATCATCGCGGCACTCTGCATTCGGCGGAATGCGCAGGGTTCGGATAGTGTATGGCTCGTAAGCTTCTCCGAGCAGGGCGATGTTTCACGTGAAACATTCGGCCCGTAGTCTGTGGCGGTGAACGTGCGCGACCCCCTTCCCCCCGAAGATCGTGAACACTCGAGCGCGCTCGGCGGCGATACTCCGGCCGAACGCCGGATCAAGAACCTCCTCGATGCGGCGGTGGCCGAAGAAGCCCCGCCGTCACGGAGGCACCGCTATCGAGAAACTTCACCGGCGCCGGGTGGCGCAGCCCCGGGCTTCGGCCAGGTTGGGACAGAATCGGTTGCGAGGGAGTCGGGTGCGGGCGTCGAGACGCCGGACCGGCTGCCGGACGAGCTGTCCGACAATGGCGGGGAACGGGACGGGATGCGCAGATCCACATCGCAGCGGGGCAGGTCCGGGCGTCATTTGGCACCGGATGAGACGCGGAACGCGAATGGGGCGAAGACCGACGCGCTGCCGCAGCAGACAGCGTCGCCTGAGAAGAGCCAGTCCCTCGATGATGATCTGCCGCTCGCGCGCGAGGCGCAGCGGGCCGTACGGGTCCTCAATCCCTCAGGCGCGGTCACCATGCCGCGTCCGACGCGCCGACGAGTCATAGCCGTGGCGAACCAGAAGGGCGGCGTCGGCAAGACCACCAGCACGGTGAACCTCGCGGTCGCCTTGGCGCTGCACGGGAACCGCGTGATGGTCATCGACCTCGACCCGCAGGGGAACGCCTCGACCGGACTCGGCGTCGAGCACGGCGCGGGCACCCCGAGCGTCTACGAGGGCGTCGTCGAAGGCATGTCGCTCGACGAGATCGCGAAGCCGGTGGACGGGATCCCGTCGCTCTACTGCATTCCGGCCACGATCGACCTGGCCGGCGCCGAGGTCGAACTCGTCAACGTGGTCGCCCGCGAGGGCCGCCTGGAGAAGGCCATCGCGACCTTCAGCGGGGAACTCGACTACATCTTCATCGACTGCCCGCCGTCGCTCGGGCTGCTCACCGTGAACGCCCTCGTGGCCGCCGAGGAAGTCCTCATTCCCATCCAGTGCGAGTACTACGCGCTGGAGGGCCTGGGGCAGCTCCTGCGGAACATCGAGCTCATCAAGGCGCACCTGAATGCACGGCTGCGCGTCTCGACAATACTGCTGACGATGTACGACAAGCGGACCAAGCTCGCCGACCAGGTCGAGCAGGAGGTGCGCGGGCACTTCAGCGAGATCGTGCTCGACGCCGTGGTGCCGCGCAGCGTCCGCGTCTCCGAGGCGCCCGGATACGGGCAGTCGATCATGACCTACGACCCCGGCTCCCGGGGTGCGACGAGCTATTTCGAAGCGGCGGAGGAGATCGCGCTTCGCGGCGCGAAGCTTTCCCCGCGACGCAAGAACCAGAAGGGCGGGAAATAGTCGATGGCGGCGGCGAAACGCGGAGGGCTCGGTCGTGGACTGGGCGCGCTCATCCCGACCGGTCTGACTGATGTCACGACCGTTGAAGACGACGAGGACGAGGCGATCTCCGCTCCGGCCGCGGCACCGCGTCAGGCGGTTCCGGCCGAACGCGATGTTTCACGTGAAACATCCGTGGCTACCATCGATGTTTCACGTGAAACATCGGACGGGCCGGAACTCGTGCCCGTTCCCGGGGCGAGCTTCCAGCTGATCCCGATCGGCGACATCGGCACGAACCCGAAGCAGCCGCGGAAGATCTTTGACGACGACCACCTTCTCGAACTCCAGACCTCCCTCACCGAAGTCGGGATGCTCCAGCCGATCGCGGTCCGCGAGCGCTCCGCCGACGAGCCTCGGGAGGACGGCGCGCGCTTCGAACTCGTCATGGGGGAGCGGCGGCTCCGCGCCGCCACCGCGCTCGGATGGGAGTCCGTCCCGGCGATCGTGCGTCGCACGGCCGACGAGGAGCTGCTTCGCGAAGCGCTCCTGGAGAACATCCACCGCGTGCAGCTGAACCCGCTCGAAGAGGGCGCGGCCTACGCGCAGCTCCTCGAAGAGTTCAACGTGACGCAGGAGGAGCTGTCGAAGAAGATCGGCCGCAGCCGCCCGCAGATCTCGAACATGATCCGGCTCCTGGGCCTGCCGCCGACGGTGCAGACGAAGGTGGCCGCGGGCGTCCTCACCGCGGGCCACGCGCGGGCGCTGCTGGGCCTCGACAGCTCGGATGCGCAGGAGCACATCGCCGAGCGGATCATCAGCGAAGGACTGTCGGTGCGCAGCACCGAGGAACTGGTGACGGCCAACCGCCTGGAGGAGAAGCCGGAACTCGACGAGCCGCGCGGCTCGTCGTCCCGGTCACCGAAGGACCGGATCAAGGCTCCCGGCCTCGAAGAGCTGAAGGAACGACTCTCGGATCATTTCGAGACGCAGGTGGCGATCTCCTGGGGTCGCAAGAAGGGCAAGATCGTCATCGAATTCGGTTCCCTCGCCGACCTCGACCGCATCGTCGAGCAGATCGGCGTCGAATAGCGCGGCCGAGTAGCCAGCGCTCGGACGACTCGAAACCACGGAAGACGAAAGCAGCCGGGGCGATGTTTCACGTGAAACATCGCCCCGGCTTCGTCTTGCGGTTCGCTCATGGTTTCGAACGGTACGGCGGGTGGCCCGCGGGCGGGCCGGCTGCTCCGCTTAAGGAGAGTTCCCGCCACATGATGATGTCGTCCCGGTAGTCGTCATCGGCCATGCGCACGGCGCGCGGCAGACGTCCGACCTCAGAGAATCCGTGTCGCCGATAGAAGGCGTCGGCACCCGTGCCCGAGCGGACCTTGAGGGTCAGTGCCTCAAGCTTCAGCTCTTCGCGGGCGACCTGATCGACTGCCGCCAGGAGTTTGCCGCCGAGACCGCCGCCCTGCCGGGCGGGGTCGACCTGGACGTGGCGCATGGTCCGCCAGCCCTGTCGCGGCGGGCTGTCGTTTGATGTGAGAACACACCAAGCGACAATGGCGGCTCCTTCCTTTAGAGCGACCAGCGTGTCAGTCCGGTCGATCACTCGCGCGAGAATGGAGACGGTGTGAGGGCGAACCTCGTCGATGTTGACCGGCGGGACGAACCCGACGGAACCGCCGGCGTTCGTCACTCTCACCCAGAGATGGCTGAGTTCGTCAACGAGCGCGGCGGTGACCGGCGGGTCCACCAGGACGGCGATCGGATCGCCCGAAAGGGGCGTCGCCTCCGGCATGGAACTATCAGTCACTGTTGCTTGCACGCCTTCCAGCTTGCCCTACGGATGGGCCCTCCCGACAGGGGCTTCCCGCCATATGGGCGCACGTCACTAACACCCCTGAAACCCGGTGTCTGCTAGTGATTCGCCTGGTTCGCGGACTATGTATCGGTCCATTGTCGGGAGTCGGGACGGCCGTGATTCTGGTAACCCACGTGAAATCTGTCAAAAGGTGGATTCCGGTGGTTTCCAGTCTCGCATTCATGCGGTATTTTTCGAGGGTGGCAGCTGCGAGTACCCCCGGCCCGAATTCCAAGCCCGACCTGACGAACCCATCCCGACCTCACCCGAACCAGATCGCGAACGGTGGCCGCCCCGCCATGCCCGCGTTCGTCGACTGGCCCGCTTTCCCTTTCGAGGGCGAGCTCCGCATCAAACCGCTGCAGGAACCTGTCGACGCCGAGCCGCCGCGCCGCGGCGACCGGCAGGAGCAGTGCGCGGCCTGTCACACGCCCGATTCGGCCTACCTGTGGTCGAACGAGCGTTGGCGCCTCAAGAGCCCTCCAGCGCCCAGTGGGCTGCCGGTGGTGGTGATCCTGGAGCCGCGGGCCCACCTCGACCTCGGGGACCTCTCCACGATGCACGCGGCCGAACTCGGCGTGCTCACCGTGCGCTTGGAACGGGCCATCCGGTCGCTCGAATCGGTGGCCCAGGTCCATGTGAACCGCTGGGGCGACGGCACCGCGCATCTCCAGCAGTGGTTCCTGGCCCGCCCGCACGGATACCTGCAGTTGCGGGGTCCGTTCATGACGATGTGGGACGAGATCCTGCCGCCGGTCGAGGAGCACGAATGGCAGATGAACCTGGAGTACATCTCCGCCTGGCTCTCCGACGACTGAACCTCGCACACAAAGCCGAAGGCTTCCCACCCGATCGGGTGAGTCTCAGGCCCGATGCCTTGTCGCACACCAGGAATACACTTAAAACAAGGGCTCCCTAGAGCGGACATATCGGTAATATCCGTCTATTAGGTATATTCGGTCAAGTATTGCAAAGAGCGTCGATGTTTCACGTGAAACATCGACGCTCTTGGTGTTCAGTGTTTTTCGGCTATCGGCTAGCGCAATCGGCCTACGGAGCCGGGTCAGGGCCTGGCGATCGCCCTGTGGACCATGGTCGCCAGGACCTCGCCGAAGTCGAGACCGGCGGCCTCGATCGCCATGGGTAGCAGCGAGGTCTCCGTCGTTCCCGGAGCCACGTTCGCCTCCAGGACCTGAATGCCGCCCGCGTCGTCCACGATCAGATCGACCCGCGACATGTCGCCCAGTCCGAGCGTCTTGTGGACCTTGACCGCGATCTCGGCGACGCGCGTCGCCACCGCCTCGTCCATCGCGGCCGGAACGGTCCAGCGGGTCGCCCCCGGGTTGTACCGGGCCGCGTAGTCGTAGTCGCCGTGCAGCGGCGCGATCTCCACCGGCGGCAGCGCCGTCGGCCCGTCGCCGAGGTCGATCACGCCGACCGCGATGTCGCGGCCCTCCACGAACGACTCGATGAGCGCCTCGTCGCTGTAGGAGAAGCAGCCCATCATCGCGGACGGGAAGTCGTCCTCCTTGTGCACCGCATGCACGCCCAGGCCCGAACCGCCCGAGTTCGGCTTGACCACCAGGGGCAGGCCCATCTTCGCGGCGATCCGGTCCAGGAGCTTGCGGGCCCCGAAGTCCGAGAACGCCTGGCGCGGCATCGAGGTCCAGTCCGGCGTGGGAATCCCCGCCGACCGCAGCAGGTCCTTGGCGGTGATCTTGTTCCACGCGCGGCGCGCACCGATGGAGCCGGTGCCCACGATCGGGATGTCCGAGAGCTCCAGCACCGCCTGCAGCGAGCCGTCCTCGCCCGGGGAGCCGTGCACGAGCGGCAGCACCACGTCGGGCGGGAACTCCTGCAGCGCGGGCAGCAGCTCACCGTCGAGGTCGCGGACGTCGCAGGCCATCCCCTGGCGCTGCAAGGCGTCCGCCGCACGCCGACCCGACTTCAGGGACACGTCGTGCTCGTAGGACATGCCTCCGGCGAGGATCAGGACCCGGATGTCCGAGGCCGCGGCGCGCTCCTTCATGCGGCCCCTCCCGCGAAGGTGTCGCGCAGCTCGATGTCGCCGGCGACCACGCCGGACAGTCGGCGCACGCCCTCGCGGATCGACTCGGCGGTCTGGGTCGAGAAGTTCAAGCGCATCTCCCTGCGGCCGTTGCCGTCGGCGTAGAAACCAGTGCCCGGGACGTAGGCCACGCGCTCCTGGAGGGCGCGCGGCAGCATCGCCTTCGAGTCGAGCCCCTCAGGCAAGGTGGCCCAGATGAACAGGCCCCCGCCCGGGACGGTCCACGTCATGCCCTCGGGCATGTAGTCGGTGAGCGCGGTCAGCAGGGCGTCGCGCCGGTCCCGGTAGAGCGTGTTGAACACCTTCACCTGCTGGCGCCACTCCATCTCGGTGAGGAACCGCAGCGTCGCCTCCTGCGTGAGCCCCGAAGGGCACAGGATGGACGCCTCGATCGCCAGGAGCAGCTTGTCGCGCACCGCGGGCGGGGCGAGGACCCAGCCCAGGCGCAGGCCCGCCGCGAAGATCTTGGAGACCGTGCCCAGGTAGATCACGCCGCGCTCGGCGCGGGCGCGCAGCGGCGCGGGCGGGGCCCCGTCGAAGCTGATCATCGAGTACGGGTCGTCCTCGATGACGAGGAGGTTGTGCCGCTCGGCGATCACGAGGATCTCCTCGCGGCGCTCCTCGGTCAGCGTGACGCCGGCCGGGTTCTGGTACGTCGGGATCGTGTACAGGAACTTCGCCTGGCGCCCTTCGCGGGCGAGAGCCGCGAGGCCCTCCTCCAGTCCGGCGGGGATGAGCCCGTCGCTGTCCATGGGGAGGTGCCGGACGTCGGCCTGGGAGGCCTGGAACGCCCCCAGTGCGCCGACGTAGGTCGGGCCCTCGGCCAGGACGATGTCGCCCGGGTCGAGGAAGGTGCGGGCGAGCAGGTCGAGTCCCTGCTGCGCGCCGGTGGTCAGGACGAGGTCGTCGGCCGAGGCGCGGATCCCCGAGGACTGGTCCAGGACGTCGCACAGCACCTCGCGCAGCGCGACGCTGCCCTGGCCCGGACAGTAGCCGAGGGCCTCGGCGCCGACCTGGGAGAGCAGGCGGGTGAACATCTCGCCGAGTTCGTCCATGGGGAGTGCGGCGGTGTACGGGTTCCCTCCGGCGAGGGAGACCACCTCGGGGCGCGATGCGACAGAGAACAGTGCGCGGATCTCCGACTGTGCCATCCCGTGAACCCGGGATGCGTAGCGACCGGTGTAATCGTCGAGTGTTGTACCGGACACGCGGAGACCTCCTCAGATGGTCCTCGTCGCCCGCGAACCCAAGGTCGCGGGAACCGACAGTGATCGACCCACTCTACTAGCACACCGGGTGCGGGCCGCGCGTGTTTTCCGTCATGTGGACCGCTCGCCGACGTAGGCTGGTCGGGTGCATCGGCGCATGGTCAACCTCACTCTCGACTCCTTGGAAGATGTTCCGGGGCGCTGCCGCGCCTGCGTGTTCTGGGAGCTGTCTCCGCTGCGCGCCGAGGCGGTCCGCGAGGTCGGCGAGCCCGCGCTGGAGAAGGAGTCGTGGCTCTCGCACACGCTGCTGGAGTGGGGCGGGTGCGGCCGGATCGCCTACGAGGGCGAGGCGATCGCCGGGTACGTCACCTACGCGTCGCCGAAGTTCGTGCCGCGCTCGATGGAGTTCCCCTCCGGGCCGGTCTCGCCGGATGCGGCGCTCTTGATGACCGCATTCGTCAGCCCGGCGTATGCGGGGACGGGCCTGGGCCGACAGTTGGTGCAGACCGTGGCGGCCGACGTGGCGCGGCGGGGTATCTACGCGATCGAGACGTTCGGCGACGCGCGCGGGGAGTCGAACGCGTGCCTGGTCCCGGCGGACTTCTACCGCTCGGTGGGCTTCAAGACCGTGCGGTACGACCCGCGCTATCCGCGGCTGCGCCTGGAGCTGCGCTCGGCGATCGACCGGAGCGTGGAGGCCGAGGAGTCGATGGAGCTGCACGACTCGGTGGAGTGGTTCAAGCTCGACGACATCGAACTGGAGCAGTTCTTCGGCGAGCCGACCACCGGCCGCTCCCGCATCGACCGCCCCGGCGAACAACGCGGCGGCGACTTCTTCGACCGCCGCTGAAATGCGAAAAGTGTTCGGGGGCAAGGCCGTACGGCCCTGCCCCCGAACACTTGCGATGCGTGCGGTTCCCTAAGCGCCCAGGAACCGGCGGATGGCGGCCTTGGGCTGGGCGCCGATGAGCTGGTCGGCGGGCTGACCGTCCTTGAACAGGATCATCGTCGGCACGCTCATCACCTGGTACTGGCGGGTGACCTCGGGGTTCGCGTCCGTGTCGAGCTTGCGGATCGAGATCGAGTCCATCTCACCGGCGAGCTCTTCGAGGACCGGGCCGACCTTCTTGCAAGGGCCGCACCATTCGGCCCAGAACTCGACCAGCACCGGCTTGTCGGACTCCAGCACCTCGGCCTGGAACTCGGCGTCGACGACTGCTTTGATGGCGCCCATGGGCATCCTCCTGTGTGAGTGAACGTGCGGAATCAGACTTCGAGCGGGACGGTGTCGGCCAGCGCCGCGATGTAGCGCTCGGCGTCGAGTGCGGCCGCGCAGCCGGTCCCGGCGGCGGTCACCGCCTGCTGGTAGGTGTGGTCGACGAGGTCGCCCGCGGCGAACACGCCCGTGAGATTGGTCTTCGTCGAGGGGGCGGCGACCTTCACGTAGCCGGACTCGTCGAGTTCCACCTGGCCCTTGAACAGCTCCGAGCGCGGGTCGTGGCCGATCGCGATGAACAGGCCCGTGGCCGCGAGCGTGCGCTGCGCGCCGGTGACCGTGTCGACGAGGCCGACGCTGGCGACCTTGCCGCCCTCGCCGTTGATGGTCTCGACCGCGGAGTTCCAGGCGACCTCGATCTTCGGGTTCGCCAGGGCGCGTTCGGCCATGATCTTGGAGGCGCGGAACTCGTCGCGGCGGTGGACGATGGTGACCTTGGCGGCGAACTTGGTGAGGAACGTGGCCTCCTCCATCGCCGAGTCGCCGCCGCCGACGACCGCGATGTGCTGGTCGCGGAAGAAGAACCCGTCGCAGGTGGCGCATGCGGACACGCCGCGGCCCATGAAGTCGTTCTCGCCGGGCACGTTGAGCGGCCGGAACGCCGAACCGGTCGCGAGGATCACGGCTTTGGCCTGGAACTCGTCGTCGCCGACCCAGACTTTCTTGATGTCGCCGGTGAGGTCGACGCGGGTGACGTCGTCGGAGACGAGCTCGGCGCCGAACCGCTCGGCCTGCTTGCGCCAGGAGTCCATGAGCTCGGGGCCCATGATGCCCTCGGGGAATCCGGGGAAGTTCTCGACCTCGGTGGTCTGCATCAGGGCGCCGCCGAACTGGAAGCCCTCGAACACGAGCGGTCGCATGTTGGCGCGGGCGGTGTACAGCGCGGCGGTGTAGCCGGCCGGGCCCGAGCCGATGATGATGACGTCGCGGATTTCGCTCACCGGGTTCGCTCCTGTGGTGGTTCGGCGTTCCAGGGACGCGTCCCCGGAAAAGTGCAGTAGAGTCTGGCAGCTTCAACGCCATCCTATTGACCCGAAATTCCAGGCTGGTGCGCTGTGGCGGCCTTGTGACAGGCGTTTATCCCGATCGTGGGCAAGCTCACCCGAGTTGGGGGCGGTCGGGTGCGGTCAGGATTGGACGGCGAGGGGTTCGACGACGCCGTCGGCGCAAGCGGGGGTCAGTGCCACGGCGGTCTCGCCGGAGTCGGAGATGAGCAGTGCCATGACGGCCGGCTCGGACTCGTAGCGGGCGAAGTCGACCGCCAGGAGCAGGCTCCCGTACTCCTCGCCGATCGCCTCGGCGCAGCGCTGCCAGAACTCGCCGCCCGCGGCCAGGTCCGCGAGTTCCTCGGGGATGGCCCCGGTCGCGCTGTCGGCGCCGAGTTCGCGCAGGGCCGTGAGCAGGTCGGTGCCCGAGCCGTAGTCGCTGCCGGTCGCGAAGGTCGCGACGCCCGGGATGAGGCCCTCGTCCTCGAGTGGGCCGGACTCCCCGCTCATGACCTCGTCGTCCTCGTCGGCCGCTTCGGGGGCGGCCCCTTCGTCCTCGCCGCCGTCGGAGCGTTCGGGGCTCTCGTAGAGGTCCTGGGCCGCGCTCGCGTCATCGTTGCCCTTGGGCGCGTTGACGAACTGGACCGCGATGCCGACCCCGCCGACGGTGACCAGCACCGCGGCGGCCGCGCTGAGGAGCGCGTAGCGGACCCGCCTGGGCCGCAGGCGTTCCACCCAGCGTTCGAACAGTCCCTCACGGGCGGGCGTATCTGCCGCGCCGTGGAGCGTGTCGGCCGCGGGCAGGGTCTGGAGGACGCGGTCGAGGCGCTGCCCGACCTCGGCGGGGAGGTCCGCGTAGCCGCCGGAGGCCTGGCGCAGGACGCGCCCGACCTCGGCTTCGGCGTCGTCTGGACGCTGCCGACTCATCGGTTCCCCTCCTCTCGGCCCGTGGCGGTTCCACTCGTGGCTCCTGGTTCGACGCCCTGCTGCCGCGGCGGGTTCCCCGCCGCATCGCGGATCACTGGCGCGAACTCCGGCAGCCGCGCCGCGAGGCGCCGGCGCGCCCGCGAGGCCCGCGACTTCACCGTCCCCGGCCGCACCTTCAAGATCGCGGCGACCTCCTCGACCGGGTAGCCGAGCATGTCCACGTAGACGAGCACGGCCCGCTGCTCGAACGGCAGCTCCGCGAGCGCTCGGTGCACGCTCAGACGCAAGGCCGCGTGCTGCGGGTCCGCGGACGCGTCGACGGTGGCCGGGACGGCGAGGTCGTCCTCGGGCAGCGGCACGGTGGGCCGCCGCCCGGCGGCCCGGATGCGGTCGAGGCAGGCGTTGACGACGATCCGGTGCAGCCAAGTGGTGACCGCCGCCGCGCCCCGGAAGGACGCGGCGCCCTGGTAGGCCTTGATCATCGCGTCCTGGAGCGCCTCGGCGGCGTCCTCGGGATCGGTGAGGGTGCGCACCGCGACCGCCCACAGCCTGCCGCGGTGGCGGCGGAACAGCTCCCCGAAGGCCTCCCGGTCGCCCGCGACATGGCGGCGCAGCAGCTCGGCGTCGCTCGGCCCCGCGAGGGGGTCGAGGTCGGCGGCGGCGGCACCGGCCGGGTCGGGGTCGGCCGGAGGGAGGGGGGCGGACATGGTCTCGCTACCGGACGAACACGTTGATGTCGCTGATGGTGAGTTTGAAGCCGCCTTCGGCCGCGGGCAGTTCGGTCACCCAGATGACGACGTAGCGGGTCGCCTCGCCGCCCGCCTGGAGCTCGATGTTCGTGTCCGCGTCGGCGACCGGGTCGGCCAGGACCGAGAAGTCGTCCACGATGGCCTGGTCGCCCTCGGAGGAGTCCCCGGGGTCCTCGTCGCCCGCGAGCAGCCCGACGGTGGCGCCCGCACTGGTCATCTGGACCCGCACGGACGCGACCTCCTGCGCCTCGCCGAGGTCGATGAGGATGCCCATGCCGGGCTTCAGGTTCCCGAAACCGGGGTCGTTGTAGTACGTGCTGGTGGACCAGCCGGTGGAGGCGTTGCCGTCGATGACCGCGTCGATGCCCTCGGTGTTGCCGCGGTCGCCGTCGGGCGGGTCCACGACCCGGATCGAGTCGGCGGTGAGCTCGACCTCGGTCGGCGCGGCGACCTCGGTGTCCTCCTCGGTGGCGTCGGCGCCCGTGTCGGCACCGGTGACCTCGTCGTCGGCCTCGGCCGGGTCCTCACCGCCGCCGAAGACGACGGCGCTGGTGACCACGCCCGCGAAGATGACCGCGGCGATGACCGCCGCGACCACCGCGAGGCGCTTCATGCCCGCGGGCGGCGTCTCGGCCTTCAAGCGGCCCAGGCTGATCGAACCGAGGACGCTCGTGGGGGTCGCGTGGGCGGCGGCGGGTTCGGCCCCGCCGGTCTCGGAGAGGCGGCGCAGTTCCACCGCGAGCTCCGCGGCGGACGGCGGCGCCTGCGTGTGGTCGAGCAGGTCCGCGGTGAGCTGGGACAATCGCGCGGGCAGGCCGGGGATCACCGTGGCGGCGTCGAGGACGCGGCCCCACTCGTCCGTGGCGGCGTCGGGGAGGCCGGTGTTCTCGGCCGGGACGATGCGCGGCCAGGTCCCGGTCAGGCACGCGTACAGGGTCGCGCCGAGCGAACGCACGTCCTCGACGTTCGTGTTGCCCGGCTCGTTGCGCGGCTCGGTGACCATGACGCGGTCGTCCTCGGACAGGAGGATCGTGCCCGGGTGCAGGTCGGCGTGGGTGACGCCGCCTTCGTGGAGGGCGGCGACGGCGTCGGCGACGGAGGCGACCAGTTCGAGCGCGTGGGCGCTCTCGAGGGTCTGCTGCTCCAGCACGCTGCGCAGGGACGAGCCGTTGACCCACTCGCGCACCACGTACGCGAAGCGGCCCTCGTCGACCGCGTCGTACACGTCGACCATCGAGTCGACGTGGGCGCGGGAGGCCGCGACGGCGGCGGTCATGGTGGGTGCGGCGTCTTCGCCGCCGGGGGAGCGCAGGACCACCGCGACGGAGCGGTGCAGGAGGACGTCGACGCCCCGCCACAGCTGGCGGTGCCCGTTCGCGCCTCCGACGTGCTCTTCGAGGCGGTAGCGCTCAGCGAGCAGGTCGCCCACGGACGGCACTTCGGCAGAACTCATGATGCGGGGTCCTCCCCTCTCAATGCGACCCCGCGGAGGGCCTCTCGGCGACCGTTTGCGGAGCCGTGAAATTGCGGGTTCGGCGGCGGCGGCCGGTTGCTTTCAGGGGCCGGACGGGTCGGTTCGCGGACCGCTGTGGTCCACGCGTCCGGCCAGAGTGCACGTATGGATGGTACTGCCCTCATCGTCGCAGCCTTGCGCGCACCGTTGCCTGGAGCGACGCCATCTCAGTGACGCGGAATACCAGGCAGGCGGCCAGATACACGCCCAGCAGGGCCACTCCGAGGACGATCGCGGCACCCAGCTGTCCGATCTTCGAATCGGACACATCGGGCCACAGGAGCCAGCCGCCGTACGCGGCCCCGCCCGCGATGAGGGCCGCGCTACCCGTGCGGACCAGGCCGTTCATCGTCTTCCGCATCCCGAGCAGGCCGATGCGCTTGCGCAGCAAGCTCATCGACAGGAGCAGGCTCACCAGGTAGGAGACGCCGTTGGCGGCGAACAGGCCCACCACGACCCACTCCAGGGGCAGGAACGCGAACGCCAGCAGGTACCCGCCGATGCGGATCGCGATCACCGGCAGGTTGAACATCGCGACCGCCTTGGTGTCGGTCTGCGCGTAGAACGCGTAGATCTGCAACTGGCTGATCGAGAACGCCAGCAGCACCAGCCCGGCCATCGCCAGGGCCTGCCCGGTGGCGATCGCCTCCTCGGGTTTATAAGCGCCCCACTGGAAGATCGCCAGCGCGATCGGCTCGTGGAGGGCGACGAACGCCGCCGCGATCGGCACCAGCAGGAAGCTCGCGAGGCGGATCCCGCTGGAGAGGTGGCCGACGAGCTCGGGCCAGCGCCGGTCGTCGGCCGCGCGGGTCATGCGCGGCATGAGCGCGGTGATGACGGAGACGGCGACGATCCCGTGGGCCATCATCATCATGAGGTAGGAGTTGTTGTAGACGGTGATGCCGGGGACGAACTGGCCCTCGGGGGCGTTGCCGGCGGCGGTGTTGGCGACCTTGATGACGGCCATGACCGCGATCTGGTTGGCGGCCACGAACAGGAGCGTCCACGCGGCCATGCGGCGGATCGTCGCCAGCGGCAGCTGCTTGAAGTCGAAGCGGGGCCGCCACCGGAATCCGGCCTTGCGCAGGGCGGGGGCGAGGCAGATCACCTGGATGACGACGCCCGCGGTGGTGCCCGCGCCGAGGAGCACGATCATGCCGGTCGTGACCTGGTCGGCGCTGGCGAACAGTTCGCCTGCGCCGTTCGGGATCGCGTCGCGCGTGAAGATCGCGAAGAAGACCGCGCCGACGGTGATGACGACGAGGTTGTTGATGATCGGCACCCACATGGGGGCGCCGAAGTGCTCGCGGGAGTTCAGGACGCCCGAGAGGATCGCGAAGAGGCCGTAGAGGAGCAGGGCCGGGAGCATGAGGTAGGAGAACTCGGTGACGAGTTCCCGCTGGACCGGTTCGGCCATGACGGCGGCGATGACCGGGGCGCAGGCGGTGACGAGGATCGCGGCGGCGCCGAGGACGAGGGTGGCGAGGGTGAGGAGTCGCTGGGCGAAGGCGTTGCCGCCGTCGGGGTCGTTCTTGTGGGCCTTGACGAACAGCGGCATGATGATGCTCGCGAACACGCCGCCGAGGACGAGCTCGTAGATCATCTGGGGGAAGTACTGGGCGGTCGTGTAGGAGTTGCCGAGGAGTCCGGCGCCGATGGCGGCGGAGATGACGACGGTGCGGCCGAACCCGGTGACGCGGCTGACGAGGGAGCCGGCGCCCATGAGGAGGCTGGAGCGGACGACGTTCTTGCCCTGGGGGGGCGGTGCGGGTGCGGGGGTCGGGTGGCCGTTCAGCGGTGCGTACCCGTTGCCGGTCTGGGGGCCGGCCGGCTGGGGGGGCCGGGCCGGGCCGGGATTCGCGTGGGGGTGTGGGCCTCGGACGGGGCCTGCTGGCGGCTGGTGTCGGAAGCCCGGATCGGGACCTGGTCCCGGTCTCGCGCTAGGTTCGGCCATTCTCGCACTCTCCGCTAAGCTTGCCCGGCGATGTCTGACAACAGTAGCGGTAAGGAAATCACGGTCCCGCCGATAGCCGATGAGCTGGGTCGGGTGTTCGCGGGCGAGGGGTACGAACTGCACCTGGTCGGCGGCCCGGTCCGCGATGCGGTGCTGCGGCGGCCCGTGAGCGACCTCGATTTCACGACCGACGCGCGCCCGGAGGCGACCGAACTGATCCTGCGCCGGGCCTGTTCGACGGTGTGGACCACGGGTGCGGATTTCGGGACGATCGGGGGGTTGTTCCGGGGCGAGCAGGTCGAGGTGACGACGTTCCGCGCGGACGCGTACGACCGCGTCAGCCGCAATCCGATCGTGCAGTACGGGGACAACCTGGTCGACGACTTGCAGCGGCGCGACTTCACGGTGAACGCGATGGCGGTGTCGGTGCCCGGCCACGTCTTCTGCGACCCGTTCGGCGGCATCGAGGACCTGGCGCGGCGGACCATGCGGACCCCGGCGTCGCCGGAGTCCTCGTTCGCGGACGACCCGCTGCGGATGCTGCGGGCGGCCCGGTTCGCCTCGCAGCTGGGGTTCGGGATCGACCCGGACACGCTGGACGCGATGCGCCGCATGGCTTCGGAGTTGTCGCGGATCACCGCTGAGCGGGTCCGCGACGAGTTCGTGAAGCTCATGCTCTCGCCCGATCCGGTGGTGGGCCTGCGGGTCCTGGTCGAGACGGGCCTGGCGGAGGAGTTCCTGCCGGAGCTTCCGGCGCTGCGCATGGAGATCGACGAGCACGCCCAGCACAAGGACGTGTACGAGCATTCGCTGCAGGTGCTGCGCAACGCGATCGGCCTGGAGACCGAGGGCCCGGATCTGCTGCTGCGGTTGGCGGCGCTGCTGCACGACATCGGCAAGCCGGAGACCAAGGACATTGCCGCCGGCGGCGGCGTCACGTTCCACCACCATGATGTGGCCGGGGCCCGCTTGGCGCGCAGGCGGATGCGCGAGCTGCGCTTCCCGAAGGCGGACGTGCAGGCGGTGTCGCTGCTGATCTCGCTGCACCTGCGGTTCTACGGGTACGGCGAGGCCGGTTGGACCGATTCGGCGGTGCGCCGGTACGTGACGGACGCCGACGGCCAGTTGGAGCGGTTGAACCTCCTGGTCCGTTCGGACTGCACGACGCGTAACAAGCGCAAGGCCGAGCGGCTGCGCCGCGACTACGACGCGTTCGAGGAGCGGATCGCGCGGCTTCGGGCCGACGAGGACCTGCGCGCGGTGCGCCCCGACCTGGACGGGAACGCGATCATGGAGCTGCTGGGCCTCGCGCCCGGCCCCGAGGTGGGCCGGGCGTGGGCCCATCTCAAAGAACTTCGGCTGGAGCGGGGCCCGATGCCGCGCGAGGAAGCGGAGTCGGAGCTGCTCGCTTGGGCCGCAAGGGAAGGCCTCGCACCGCGTCAAGACGCGGGATGAGGATCTCCTGGATCACCAAGGCGCACATGACGGCCACGGTGAGCCAGCGCGAGGCCGCAGCGGCGAGGAACAGGCCTTCGGTGATGCCGCGGCCGTCCTCGGCCGAGACCTGGAGCATCTTGCCGTAGAAGGCGAAGAAGTAGAACAGCTCCGCGGCCTGCCAGACGAGGAAGAAACCCCATTTGGGGCGGGCGAGGACCACGAGCGGGAGCAGCCACAGCACGTACTGCTGCGACCAGACCTTGCCGAACAGCAGGAACGCGGCGAGGACGAGGAAGCACAGCTGCGCGAGCCGCGGCACCACGTCGTCCGGTGACAGGGTGCCCCGCAGGCCGAACGCGCCACCGGTCCGCCTGCGCTGCGCGAAGAGGCCGAGCGCGGCGATCCCGAGACAGGACAGGGCGAACAGGACCAGGTAGAGGTCGTTGACGAACGCGGAGTCCCACAGGGCCTCCCAGCCGGTGAGGCCGCGCACGACGTACCAGCCGGTGCCCCAGTCCACGGGCCGTTCGGAGTTGAGTTCGAAGAACCGCATCCACGACTCGGGCCACAGGTAGGCGACGGGGGCGTTGATCGCCGCCCACACGACGGCGGCGGTCGCCACGGTCTGGAGCGAGGGCAGGACCTGCTTGCGGCGCAGGGCGAGTATGAGGAGCGGGCCGATGAACAGGAGCGCGTAGAACTTCGCGGCCACGGCGAGGCCGAGGAACAGTCCGGCCAGGACGGGCCGCCCGCGCTGCCAGTACAGGAAGAACGGCATCGCGAGGGCGACGGCGAACAGGTCCCAGTTGACGGTCGCGGTCACGAGGACGACCGGTGCGGCCGCGAGCAGCATCGCGTCCCACGGCCGCGAGGGCCGGGAGTGGACGAGCGCCGGGTCCGGGTCGGGCCCGGGCAGGTCGCTGCGGCGGTTGTCGACGCGGATCTTGTGCAGCACCGCGATGGCCGCGGCCCCGCAGATGAAGAGGACGATCGCGTTGAGGTGCCAGAAGATCGGGCCGCCGTCGGTGCCCAGGACCGAGCCGATGCGGTAGGCGATCTGCCCGAGGATCCCCATGAACCATCCGGTCAGTACCGGGTATTCGACCGGGTGGTCACGGTAGGGGACGGCGCCTTCGCTGAGCTTCTCGGCGCCCCACAGGGCGCGGATGTCGGTGTAGCAGGCGCCGGTGTACTGCTGCCAGTCCACCCATCCACCTGCTGAGCAGGGGTATTTCTGGAGCCAGTTGACGGCGAAGGCGATCAGGCCGGTGAGGAGGATGACCCGCAGCGGCGTCCAGAAGCGGCGCCGGGGCGGGTCGACGGCGTGGTCGCCGAACGGTCCGCCGATGAAGCCCGAGGCGAACCGGGCGAGGCGGTCGGTGCGGGAGGGCGCGTCGGCGGGGTGCGCGGGAGGCGGCGTGGGGTGCGGCTGCTCGGCGGCGAGCGGCTGCTCAGAGAAAGACGGCGGCATGGGCCCTATTGTGGCCCATGCCGCCGTCGCGTTCATACCCGCCGAGGCGGGCTCCCCGGGTTGCCGTTGCCGGCCCCGCTAACCGTCCTCCGGATCCTCGGAAGTGGTCGCCCCCTCCGAGGTCGGATCGCCGCTCGGCTCGTTGCAGTCCTGCTGCCAGATCGGGCACTCGTCGTCGGTCGGCTGGTCGGTCGGCTCGGTCGTCGGATCCTCCGTGCCGGTGTCGTCGTCATCGTCGCCTTCACCGGGCTGGCAGGTCTCGCCGTCCCAGGTGCCGTCGGCCGCTTCGCATTCCTCCTGGGCCTGGTCGTCCGACTGCCCCGCGCACAGCTCGTTCTCGGGTTCGGCCGCACAGAAGGGCCCGCCCTCCAGGGCTCCGGCGTCCTCGATGTCCCAGTAGGTGGGGTTCCCGGCGTTGGCCTTGCCCGCCCACTCGACGTTCTCGTCCCAGTAGTCGCTCCCGGACTTGTTGTCCAGGAGCCGGGTCATCGCCTCGTACCAGACCGGGTAGGCGGTGTTGGAGCCGAACACGTTGCTCTTGTTGTCGTCCGGGTCGGCGATCGGATCGGACTCGGAGGTGGCGTTGCCGACCCAGGCCGCGATCGACAGCTGCGGGATCGCGCCGACGTACCAGGCGTGGGCGTTCCAGCTGGACTCGCAGTCCTCGCAGGAGGCCTCCCACGTACCGGTCTTGCCGAAGTAGTTCCGGTCGAACTCCAGGCCGGTCGAGTCCTCGCCGGAGATCTCCGAACCGACCCACTGGAGGTCCTGCGCGGTGGTCGAGTCGATCGGCTGCGTGGACTCCAGGATGGAGCTCTCGGGCTCGACCTCGTTGCCCGCGTTGTCCTTGACCGACGCGATGAAGTGCGTCGGCCAGTGCTCGCCGTCGTTGGCGATGGTCGCGTACATGGCGGCCATGCTCGCGACGCTGGTCGGGTACTGGCCGAAGGCGAGGTGGTTGTAGAACGGGTCGGTCCCGCCCTTGCCGCCGATCGCGCACTCCTCGCCCTTGTAGTTCACGTCCGTGACACCTTCAGGGTCGGCCAGGAAGATGCCCTCGGTGTTCACGACCGGGTTGCAGTTGTCGAGCTGCAGCGGCGTGTCGAGGCGGATGTTCCCCAGGCTGTCGAGGATCCAGTTGCCCTCGGCGTCCTTGGCCTGGCCGTGCTGCGTGTAGGAGTCGCCCGCGAGCTGGTAGTCGACCTTGACGTCCCAGACCTTGCCGGTGTCGTCATAGGCCTGGCGGGCCTGGCTCATGAACTCCAGGCCCATGTCCTCGGCGGTCGCCAGGATCTTGTCGGCCCCGTAGTGCTGGGCGATGGCGTACATCGGGGTGTTCTTCGACTCGCGGAGCGCGTTGGTCAGCGTCATCTCGGTCTTGGAGTTCTGGCTGCCGTTCTTCAGCGTGCAGTTCGGGTAGTCCCCGCTGCCGATGCAGGTCTCGGTGTCCTCGTTCTTCAGCGTGTCGAACGCCCTGGGGGAGCTGGCGTTGAACCACGAGTCGATGGAGTCGCCGTTCTCGATCGCGGTGGCCGCGGTGATCATCTTGAACGTCGAGGACGGCGGGTGCGGGGACTCCTCGCCGGCCTTGTCGACGCCGAAGCCGTCGTCGCCGCCGTAGTAGGCCAGGACCGATCCCGACTCGGGGTCGATGGCGACCATGGCCGTGGTCATGTACTTCTCGTAGTCCTTCAGCGCCGCATCGTCGTTCGTGTTCTCGAAGTAGATGTAGCCCTCGTCGTTCTTGTCCAGTGCGGCGTCGTCGCGGTTCGTGACGACCTTGCCGTCGGCGTCGAGCATCTCGCCGGCCTCGTTCGTCTCGACCGCGAGCTGGCCGCGGGAGCCGGTGGACTTCAGGGCCGCCTGGATGTCCTGGTCGATGGTGAGGGTGACCTGGTAGCCGCCCTTGCCGTCCTCGCCGCCGTAGACGTCTTCCTTCTTGATGCCGTAGCGCTCCAGGAGCTCGTCGAAGACGTAGCCGTCCTGCTCGTTGACGATGAAGCCGACGTCGCTGTTGCCGCCCCACGAGCCCGCGGAGTTGAAGGTGCTGGTCGGCACGGGCAGCTCGGCGGCGTCCTTGTCCGCCTGGCTGAGGTAGCCCTCGTCGACCATCGCCTGCATCGAGTAGTCCCACCGCTCCTGGGTGGCCTGCTCGTCGTAGACGTCCCCGTTGCCCTCGCCGTAGTACGGGTCGTAGGTGCCGTCGGGGGACTTGACCTGCATGACGATGTAGGCCGCTTCGCCGGGGGTGAGTTCGTCGAGCTTCTTGTTGAAGTAGACCTCGGCGGCCGCCTCGACGCCCGTGGCCCCGCGGCCGAACCAGGCGAGGTTGAGGTAGGCGGAGATGATCTGGTCCTTGGTGTACGTGGACTCCAGCTTCATCGCCGTGGCCGCCTCGCGGGCCTTGCGGTCGTAGGAGATGTCGTCGCGGATCGCCATGACCATGCCCGCGTACTGCTGGGTGATGGTCGACGCGCCCTGGGTCGAGCCGCCGGTGACGTTGTTGATGAGCGCGCGCATGGTGCCGACGTAGTCGACGCCGCTGTGCTCGTAGAACTTCCGGTCCTCGGTCGCCACGAGCGCGTTCTTGACCGTGTCGGGGATCTCGTTGTCCGCGGCCTGGAGGCGGAGGGTCTCGCCGTAGCCGCCCGCGGCGGTCTCGCCGTCGGAGTAGTAGAAGGTGCTCGACTCGCCCGCGCGGGAGAGGCCCTCCAGCGGCGGGGCCTCCACGAAGAAGTAGGAGGCGACGATCGTGATGCCGGCGACGAAGAGGACGCCCACCGCGATGAGCCCGGCGAGGACCTTCTTGCGGCGCTTCTTCTTCTTGGCCTTCTTGTTCTCGTCGAGGTCGCCCTCGTTCAGCGGCCCGCTGCCGGCCCTGCGGCGCCCGCCCGCGCCGGCGCGGCCGGTGCGCTCGTCGCCGGGCCTGGCGGTGCCCACTTTCGCGGCGCCGACCGAGGCCGAGCCCACGGAGGCGCTGCCCACGGAGGCCGAGCCGACCGAAGCGGAGCCGACGGAGGCGCGGCCGGTGCGTCCCTGGCCGCCGACCGAGGCGCTGCCCACCGAGGCGGACCCCGAGGCGCCGCCGACGGAGGCGGAGCCGCGGCCCACAGAGGCGCTGCCCGAGGCCCGGCCGACCGAGGCCGAACCGGAGGCGGGCGTGCCGTACGGCTGCTGCTGGGGGCGCGGCGCGCGCGGCGGCGGTGGCGGGGAGCCGTGGCCCCCGCCCTGCTGCTGCCCGCCGCCCCACCCGTAGTCGGGCTGACCGGGTCCGCCGTTGCCGGCGGCGCTCCCGTAGGCGCGGCCGCCCTGCTGGCCCTGGCCCTGCGCCCGTCCGTCTTCGGGGGGCGGGGGCGGGGCCGGACGATAACCGTAGTCGCTCATGCTCAACCATCCACGTGCTTGGTAACCCAGGCTTGGGCCGGGGATTGCCGGTCGGCCCGGTGCACCCGGCGCGCGGCATCCCGAGGGGGGCGCGCCCGGCGGACCGGCGTTCGCAAAGGTCTACTCCCGGCATGGGGGGAGCCGGTCGTCTCGCAGTTTCGCACACCGAATCTGAGAGGACTCTGCTAGATCGCTTGGTGGGGCCGAGCTTATCGGATGCGTCCCGCCCTGAACAGGTCGTGGACGGTCGCCTTGACGTGATTTCCAACGGCACGCTATGGTGTTCTGGATGTATCGCACCGATACATCGACTTGTTAGATCGCCGTGTGAAAGGAGGGGCGCGATGCTTGAGCTGGCCATTCTGGGGCTCCTGCACGAGACCCCCATGCACGGATACGAGCTGCGCAAACGCCTGCTGGCCCTGCTCGGGGCCATCCGCGCCGCGTTCAGCTACGGCTCCCTCTACCCGACCCTCAAACGGATGCGCCTGCGCGGGCTCATCGTCGAGGAGACCCCGGCCGAGGGCGCCCCCGAGAAAATGCTGCTCACCGGGCGCCGGGCCCGCAAGGTCTACCGGCTCACACCCGAAGGCAAAGAGCACTTCGCGAACCTCATGGCCGGCGCCGGACCCGAGTCCGCCGACGAGGCCCTGTTCGGCGTGCACTTCGCGTTCTTCTCCCGCACCGACCCCGCCACGAGGCTGCGCATCCTGGAGGCGCGGCGCCGCCGCGTCGAGGAGCGCCGCGAGCGCATCCGCGAGGCGCTCTCGCGCACCGCCGAGCGGCTCGACGCCTACGGGCTCGAACTCCAGCGCCACGGACTGGAGACCGCCGAGCGGGAGGTGCGGTGGCTCAACGAGCTCATCGCCTCCGAGGAGAACCGCCGCCCGCCCCGGCGCAACGACTTCGGCGACCCGATCGCCGAACCGGACCGGACCAGTGCCGGTCCGGCCCAGGGAACACCCGATCCGGCTGCGAGCGCCGGTGACCCAAATAAACAAGGCAAAGGAGGCATGCGCGATGGGTAAGCTCCGCGTAGCCATTGTCGGCGTGGGCAACTGCGCCTCTTCGTTGGTCCAAGGCGTCGAGTACTACCGCGACGCCGCGCCCGAGGACCGGGTTCCCGGCCTCATGCACGTCCAGTTCGGCGACTACCACATCAAGGACATCGAATTCGTCGCCGCGTTCGACGTCGATGCGAAGAAGGTCGGCCAGGACCTCTCCAGCGCGATCAACGCCTCGGAGAACAACACCATCCAGTTCGCCGAGGTGCCCCCGACCGGCGTCCCGGTGCTGCGCGGCCCGACCCATGACGGCTTGGGCCAGTACTACACCGAGATGGTCACCGAGTCCTCCGAGGAGCCGGTCGACGTCGTCGCCGTCCTCAAGGAGACCAAGGCCGACGTCGTCGTCTGCTACCTGCCCGTGGGTTCGGAGACCGCCGCGAAGTTCTACGCGCAGGCCTCCATCGACGCGGGCGCCGCCTTCGTCAACGCGCTCCCGGTGTTCATCGCCTCCGACCCCGAGTGGGCCCAGAAGTTCACCGACGCGGGCATCCCGATCGTCGGCGACGACATCAAGTCCCAGGTCGGCGCCACCATCGTGCACCGCGTGCTGGCGAAGCTGTTCGAAGACCGCGGCGTGCGCCTGGACCGCACGTACCAGCTGAACTTCGGCGGCAACATGGACTTCATGAACATGCTCGAGCGCACCCGACTGAAATCGAAGAAGATCTCCAAGACCCAGTCGGTGACCTCGCAGATCCCGCACGAGATGCGCGGCGCCGACGTCCACATCGGCCCCTCGGACCACGTCCCGTGGCTGACCGACCGCAAGTGGGCGTACATCCGCCTGGAGGGCACCACCTTCGGCGACGTGCCCCTCAACGCGGAGCTCAAGCTCGAGGTGTGGGACTCGCCGAACTCGGCCGGGGTCATCATCGACGCCGTCCGCGCGGCCAAGATCGCCCTCGACCGCGGCCACGGCGGCCCCGTCGAGAGCGCCTCCAGCTACTTCATGAAGTCCCCGGCCAAGCAGTTCTCCGACGAAGAGGCTCGCGTCTCCGTCGAGAACTTCATCGCCGGCCTGTAAGCACCGCACCCGCCAAGGGGGACCCCGAAAGTAAATTCGGGGTCCCCCTTGGCATTCACCGGAGTTATCCTCGGACAATGCGCACGGACGGGCACCTTCGGAACCTAGCGGGCAACCGCCGCTTCCGGCACCTCCTCGCCGTGCGGCTCACCTCGCAGGCCGCCGACGGCATGTTCCAGGCCTCCCTGGCGCTCTCGGTCTTCTTCAACCCCGCACTGGGCGAGACGAGCGACCCGTTCCGGTACGCCGCCGCCGTCGCGATCCTCCTCGGCCCGTACTCGCTCCTCGGCCCCTACGTCGGCACCGTCCTGGACCGGCTCAGCCGCCGCAACCTCATCGGCGGCGCCAACCTCGTGCGCGCCGCCCTCATGATCGTCATCTGCGTGACGCTCGTCGGCGGCTTCAACTGGACGTGGGTCCTGTGCGCCATGCTCGTCCTGGCCGCCAACCGCTTCGTGCTCGCCGGCCTCGGCGCCGCCCACCCCCAGGTCGTCCCGCCCCAGGACCTCGTCACCGCGAACTCGCTCGCCTCCACCCTCGGCGCCCTCGCCTACGGGGCGGGCCTGGCCACCACCGGCGTCGCGAAACTCCTCGACTCCGGCGTGTCCTATTCGATGCTCGCGCTCGCGGCCGGATGCGGCTACCTCGCCTCCGCGTTCATCGTCTCCGCCTCCTTCCGCCGATCCGACCTCGGACCGGCCGAGGACGCGGCCTCCTGCGGCCTGTGGCGGGGCATCGCCGAGACCACCGCCGGCATGGTCGAGGGCTTCAAGCACCTCGGCCGCCGCAGAGGCCCCGCCCTGGTCATGGCCGTCCAAGGCCTGCACCGGTTCATGTACGGCGTCGTGTTCATCATCGCGATCGCCCTGTTCATGGGCTTCTTCTGGGACTTCGAATCCGACCCGACCCGCCGCACCACGATCTCCTGGCTCCTGGTCCTCGCCGTCCTCGGCAACATCGGCGTGCTCGCCGCCGCGATCGCCACGCCCAGAGCGACCCGCGTCTGGGGGCCCAAGAACTGGGTGGTCGTCCTCATGGCGCTGTGCGCGGTCGTCGTCGCCGCACTCGCCGGGACCATGCGGCCCGTCATGTTCGCCGTCGCGGTCCTCTTGGTGAACATCGCCTCCCAGGGCATCAAGATCACCGTGGACACCGCGATCCAACGCGGCGTCGAGGACGCCTACCGGGGCCGCGTCTTCAGCGTCAACGACACCGTCTACAACGTCGGCTACCTCGCCGGGCTCTTCGCCGCCGCACTCGTCGTCCCCAAAGACGGCTACGCCCCCGGCACCCTCGTCTGGGTGGCCCTCTCCTACGGCCTGATCTGCGCCGGATACGCCTACCTCGCACGAGACGCCGCCCCGTACGATGCACATTCATGGAGCCCAGCCGCCCCCCACGCGAGACCGAGCACGACCCCGTAGCCTCCAACCCCTACCGGGGCACGGCGCCCTGGCAGCGCGAAGGCGGCAGCGGCTGGCGAAGGGGCCTCGCCGGACTCGGCGCGGTCGTCCTCACCGCCGGATCGATCGCAGCGGTCGCCTGGCTCGCCTTCCGCGACGGCGGCGGCGAAGCGGCCGAGAGCGGCGAGGTCATCTCCGAGCGGTGCAACATCACCGAAGCCGAGGACGCAGGGCCCGCCGTCGACCCCATGGACCCCGGCGCGGTCGCCGACCGCTCCATCGCCACCGTCACCACCAACTACGGCGAGATCGCCGTCATGCTCTGGGGCGACCTCGCCCCCTGCGGCGTCGAGGCCTTCGCCCACCTCGCCGAGGCCGGCTTCTACACCTCCCACGAATGCGACCGCCTCACCACCCAGGCCGTCGACCCGACCGCGATCCTGCGCTGCGGCAGCCCCGGCTCCGACCCTGAATCCTCATCCGAGGAGACCTTCGGCCCCGGCTGGCGCTTCCAGGCCGAGACGGGCATGGCCGGCGAAGACGTCGCCGACGTCCTCGCCCTCGTCACCGACGAACGCGGCCGCGCGGGCGGCGCCTTCGCCCTCATCCGAGGCGCGGCCGTCCCGACCGCCGGCGTCAGCGTCATCGGCGGCATCGTCGACGGCTACGAGGTCCTCGACCAGATCGCGGCCCTGTCCACCACCGTCGCCTACGACGACGTCCCGCCCGTCCCCGTCGAGATCTGGGGCGTCACGGTAACCGAGATCGCCGACCTGCCCACCGGACCCGACACCGTCGACGAAAGCCCCACGGCCACAACCACATCGACCACGCCCCCGCCGGGCGCCGGGACCGGCACGCCCACCGGCGCGCCGACCACCACCGCCTCCCCCCGCGCCACCGCCTCCTAGACACGGAAAAAGCCCGGCGCACCGCACCGGGCCGTACCGTTCACGACCGGCCGAAGCCGGCCCGCAGGTCAGTCCTCGCCGCCTTCGCCGCCCTCATCGGACTTCGCGGCGCTCCGCTTGGCGTACTTGTCCACGTACTCCTGCCCCGTCAGGCGCCGGATCGCGTCCATCACCTCGTCGGTCACCGCCCGGATCACCACCCGGTCGGCCTCCATGCCCTTGTACCGCGAGAAATCCAGGGGCTTGCCCACCCGCACGCCCACCGGCGCCACCCGCGGCCGCGACTCCCCGATCGGCAGGACCTTCTCCGTCCCTATCAAACCGATCGGCACCACCGGCGCACCCGAAGCCAGCGCCAGACGCGCCACCCCCGGCTTGCCCCGGTACAGGCGCCCGTCGGGCGAACGCGTCCCCTCGGGGAAGATCGCGAACACCCGGCCCCCCTCAAGGACCTCCAGGGACGGCTCCAGGGCCGAGGCGCTCTTGCGCCCGCCCGAGCGGTCCACGGCCACCTGCCCCAGCGCCTTCACCGTCGAGGAGATCAGCTTCCCCTTCAGGCCCGCACCCGTGAAGTACTCGATCTTCGCCATGGTCGCGATGTGCCGCTTCGTCGTCAGACCCAGGAAGTAGTGGTCGGCCACGGAGAGGTGGTTGGACGCCAGGATGACCGGACCGGTCTCGGGAATGTTCTCTTTCCCGTCGATCCACGGCCTGTAGATGAGTTTGATGGTCGGCGCGGCCGTCCATTGCAGCGTCTTGTACAGCACCGTGTTCAGCTCTCCAGTGGTCTCACCCCGGCGGCGGGAGGGTCGGGTCGAGCCCAATTATGGCTCGCGAACCGCTCCTGGCGAAACCCTCGAGCCGTACGCTGCCGGGAAGGCAAGCGGCCCCGCCAGGAAGGCAGGGCCGAGTCTAGGGCATTCCGTGCGGCTACAGGTACTGACCGGGATGGCGGTCAGAATCGTCACCGCGCGCGGCACGCTCGGCCATCACGGCCCTCAGCTGCGGCGGAAGGTCCTCCCCGCCGGCGGTCAGGGCCTTCAGCTCCCCCGAGCGCATCGAGTCGAGCTGGAGGCGCGCGGCCATCTGCTGCGCGACCAGGGCGGCCTGGATGCCGTGGAACAGGCCTTCGAGCCAGCCGACGAGCTGGGCCTGCGCTATGCGCAGCTCGGCCTCGGTGGGGATCTCGTCGGCGCTGAACGGCAGCGAGAGCCGCTCGAGCTCGTCGCGCAGTTCGGGGGCGAGCCCGGTCTCGAGTTCGGCTATGGACCGCGCGTGGATGTCGCGCAGGCGCTGGCGGCCCTTGTCGTCGAGTTCGGCGCCGCGGACTTCTTCGAGGAGCTGCTTGATCATCGAGCCGATGCGCATGACCTTGGCCGGTTCGGGGACCAGCTTGGTCGGGTCGGACTCGTAGCGGTCCGATGCGCGCTGCTCGTCCGGCTCGGCGGCCCTGTCGGTCGCGGTGACCGGGTTGCCGTCGGCGTCGACGATGAGCAGGTCGTCGTCGGACTCGTGCTCCTCGTATCCGGCCTGTTCCGGGTCGGTGCTGGCATTGCTCATGGTGGTGTGGCCCCACTGTCGTGTCGGTTCGTCGCGGTGCGGGAGCGCCGCCGCGTGATGCCCGTTCCGGTCCTCTTCCCTGAGCCTAACGCGGGAGGGGTGAAGGGTTGTTCCCTCTGGCGATCGGGCCGGGGATAGCAGAAAAGCCCGGTGGTGAATGACCATCGGGCTTTCTCTGTCTGTGCGCGAGGGGGGACTTGAACCCCCACGTCCTTTCGGACACTGGCACCTGAAGCCAGCGCGTCTGCCATTCCGCCACTCGCGCGAGTGTCAGTACTTGCGACGCGACGATATTACCGTGCCAGCTCGTCGGCGATCAACGGGGTATTGCCCCCCTTGAGTCCTGGGCCACTCACAGGAGGGTGCGCAGGCGTCCGACCGGTTGGTCGCCGCCGTGCACTTCGGGCCACAGGAGGGCGTCGACGTCGGGTTTGGCGTCCTCGGGGACGGGGAGTCCGCCGAGGGTGGTCAGGGCCCGCAGTGCGACGGGTGTGGAGGCGCGGCCGGCGCCGTCGTCGATCTTGACGGCGACCGCGCCGAAGCCGGGTGCGGCGAGGACGTGGACGCCTTCGGCGCCGCCTTTGGCGAGGAGTCCGGGGAGGGCGGTCATGCACCGGTGGTCGGGGCCGCGGGTGCCGTCGACGAGGTTGGGGTTGGCGCGCATGGCGTCGGCGACGCGGCGTTCATTGCTGCCTGCGGGGGCTTCGACGAGGCGGGTGAAGGCGCGGGCGAGGCCGGTGAGGGACACGGCGAGGACGGGCGCGCCGCAGCCGTCGACGCCGACGGCGCCCACGGTCTCGCCGGTGAGTTCTTCGACCGTGGCGATGATGAGCTGCTGGAGGGGGTGGTCGGGGTCGCGGTAGGTCGCCAGGTCCCATCCGGCGGCCTTGCAGGCGGCGAGCATCCCGGAGTGCTTGCCGGAGCAGTTCATGTAGGCGCGGCGGGGCTCGGCGCCTTCGGCGATGGCGGCGGCGCGGGCGACGGGGTCGCTGGGGAGGTCGGCCGGGCACTGGAGGTCGGCCTCGGTGTTCCCGGCGTGGCGCAGGACGGAGGCGACGCGTTCGAGGTGGAACGGTTCGCCGCGGTGGCTGGCGGCGGCGATGGCGAGGTCGGCCTCACTGGCCGGTTCCCATCCGGCGCGGAGCATCGCGAGGGCCTGCATGGGCTTGTTGGAGGAGCGGGGGAAGACCGGGGCGTTCACGTCGCCGATCGCGGCGGCGGGGGTCCCGGAGGGGTCGGTGACGGCGACGCTGCCTCGGTGGAAGCTCTCGGCGAAGCCGGATCGGACGATTTCTGCGACGAGTTCGCCGCCGCGGTAGGAAGCACTCATACCGCGAGGCTAATCCCGTCGCTATTGGCGCGCGGCCTGATCGCCCGCGATGAGATCCACGTCAGGCTGACCCGCGATGGACCGTTTGATCATGGCGAGCGCGATCTGGCCCAGTTCGTAGTGCTGGACGGCGGTGCCGATGAAACCGATCTCCTTGCCGTCCAAGGTGACGGGGGTGCCTGCGGCGGGCGGCTGCTCGTCGGAGCCGTCGAGGTGGAGCATGACGAGGCGCCGGGGCGGCTGGCCCAGGTGGTGGACCTTCGCGACGGTCTCCTGGCCCCGGTAGCAGCCCTTGTCGAGGTGCACGGCGGCCCCGAGCCAGTGGGCGACCTCGTGGGGGACGGTCTTCTCGTCGGTGTCGATCCCGAAGGCGGGCAGCTTGGCGGCGACGCGGAGCGCGTCGTACGCCCAGGTGCCGGCGGTGGTGACCTTCTGGTCGTCGGCGAGGAACTGCTCGAGTTCGGCGCGGGGCACGAGCTGGTCGTAGGTGGGGCGGCGCAGCGCGTCGGTGCGGCGGATCCACCCGCCGGCGAGGGCGACACCGGGGTTGACGGTGGTGGGGACCGCGAGGAGGTCCTTGGAGGCGAACTTGGCGATCGGCACGGGCTGGTGGACCGGGCCCTTGGCGAAGCCGTCGCCGTTGGGCTCCTCGCCGGAGTCCTTGCCGACGTAGGTCATGAGGGCGTACTCGCCGGAGGCGTCCGCGACGTCCACCTCGGTGCGGAACTTCATGAGCTCCAGGTATTTGCGGAGCGTTTCGCCGCGGCCGGGCTCGGTGTCGAGCCAGACGGTCTCGCCGTCGTCGTAGACGTTCGCGTGGTGCTCGACGCGCCCGGTCGGGGAGAGGATGAGCGTCTCGGTGCCCTGGTGGGGTTTGAGGCTGGTGAGGTGCTGGGTGGTGAGCGAGTGGAGCCATTCGAGGCGCTGGGGTCCGGTGACGGAGACGAGGTCGCGGTCGGAGCGGTCGAAGAGCGCGCCCTTGGCGGGGTCCATCGCGGCGCGCTGCTCGGTGAGCGGCCCGCCGTAGTGCCAGGCGGTGCGTCCGGGCTGGTCCGTTTCGAACCCGGTGGCGATGGCGCCGGGAAGGCGCAGCAGCGGGGACGGTGCGATCTCGGTCATGCGTGCTTCTCCAGGCATTCGGCGCAGGTTCCGAACAGGGCGACGTGGCCGACGTCCATGACGAAACCCGTCGATTCGGCGACTTCCTCGCGGGCGTTCGCGAACAGCGAGGGTTCGACTTCGGTGATCCGGCCGCAGCGGTGGCACACGAGGTGGGCGTGGCCGCGGTCGCCGGACAGGTGGTAGGTGGGGGCGCCGTGGGAGAGGTGGGTGTGCGAGACGAGCAGGAGCTCTTCGAGGAGGTCGAGGGTGCGGTAGACCGTGGTGATGTTCACGCCTTCGACCTGGCCGCGGATGCGCTCGTGGATCTGCTCGGGGGTCGCGTGGCCGAGCGCGCGGACCGCCTCCAGGACGAGTTGGCGCTGCGCGGTCATGCGCAGGCCCTTGGAGCGCAGCACCGTGGCGAGTTCGGTCTCGGCCTCGGTCTCGGCTTCGATGGGCATGACTGCATCGTACTGCGCGCCCCTCCGACCGAACGCATGCTCCGCCCGGCCGTTCGCGGGGGGCACAATGAGCGCATGGCACTAGTGACCGCAGTACTGCACCGCGGCGTCGTCGACTCCGACGAGCCGCTCCTGTGCGCCGACGACCTCGGAGTCCTCCGCGGCGACGGCGTCTTCGAGACGATCAACGTCCGCGCCGGGCAGGCCTTCCTGCTCTCGGAGCACCTCGACCGCATGGCGAACTCCGCGCGCCGCATGGAGTTCGAGCTGCCCGCGAAGACACTGATGGCCGAACTGGCCGAGCAGGCCCTGGAGGCCTGGCGCGCGCGGGCCGAGGGCGAGGGCGCGCTGCGCCTGGTCGCCACTCGCGGCCGCGAGCACGGCGGGCCGCTCACGGTCTACGCGACCGTGGATCCCGTGCCGCGCGAACGCATCCTGCCGCGCCGGGACGGCCTGAAGATCGCCACGGCGAGCCTGGGGGTGAATGCCGACGCACGGGGCGAAGCCCCGTGGCTTCTAGGCGGCGTCAAAGCACTCTCGTACGCCTCGATGATGGCCGTGACGCGCTGGGCGAAGACCCAAGGCGCGGACGACGCCCTGTGGGTCTCGGCCGACGGGTTCGCCCTGGAGGGGCCGACCTCGTCGCTGTTGTGGCTGGAAGGCGAGACCCTGTGCACCACACCGACTTCGGCGGGCATCCTGCCGGGGACGACGAGCGCGTACCTGCTGGAGCAGGCGCCGAAGGCCGGGCTGAAGACCACCGAGCGTCTGATCTCGGTGGGGGACTTGAAGAACGCCGAAGCGGCGTGGCTCAGCTCCTCGGTAAGAGGTGTGGCCTTCATCACTCAAATCGACGGCGAGGCGGTCGCGCAGCGCCCGGACATCACGGCTGAGCTGGACAAACTCGCGGGCTTCGAAGTACCTTCGTAACGGTTCGGCATCGTTTCACAGGTTCTTCTCAGGCTCGACACAGGCCACGTTCAGAGACGGTCCTCATAGTAATGATTGTTCCGGTCACGCCGACAAGCCAATCGGAGGGACATGGGCAGTCTTCCAGGAGGCACGGAACAATCCGGGGGCACATAACCAGTAAGGGCAATCGGGCACAGCCCTACTGGTGCCAATGAAAAGTGGAGCTCCTCCACTTTATCGGGGCCGCAGCGAATGGGCAAGCGCTGCGGCCCCATTACTGTGTCACAGGTCCGACACGAAAGCGTATCGGCGCCATGCAAGCCCGTGCACCAATGCGCGCCGCGCCAATCGGCCCGGCGCCTTTGCCTTGCACCCCACCGATTCGCGCTATCGGCGCGACTGCGTGCCGGGACCTTGCGCGAGGACCTTCCCGGGGTTGAGGATGCCGAGCGGGTCGAGCGCGTCTTTGATCCGCCGCTGCACCGCGAGATTGACCGGGTCGAGTTCCTTTGCGAGCCAATCGCGTTTGAGCAGTCCGACCCCGTGCTCGCCGGTGATGGTGCCGCCCATGGCGAGGGCCATCTCCAGGATCTCGTCGAACGCGGCCCGGCCCGCGGCGAGGGACGCGGGGTCCTCGGGGTGCACGATGATGTTCGGGTGCAGGTTGCCGTCCCCGGCGTGGGCGATCACGCCGATGACGACCCCGTGCTTGACGGCCGCGGCCTGTACGCCGTCGAGCGCTTCGGCCAGGCGCGAGCGCGGCACGGCCACGTCGTCGACCAGGACGGTCCCCAGTTTCTCCATGGCGTGGTAGGCGCTGCGGCGCGACTCCAGGAGCGCGTCGGCCTCTTCGGCGTCGGTGGCCCGGTAGACCTCCGAGGCACCGGCGGCCGTGCAGAGACTTTCGATCGCGGCGAGCTCTGCGACCGGATCCGCGTCGGCGCAGACGAGCAGCAGCGCGGCGGCCTCGGTCGGCAGTCCCATGGGCCGCAGCGCTTCGATGGCCCGCAGGTGCGTGTTGTCGATGAGTTCGAGCAGGCTCGGCTGGGCGCCGGCGGCCATGATGGCGGTGACGGCGCGCCCGGCGTCCGCGGTGGTCTCGAAGACCGCGGCGAGGGTGAGCCGCTCGGCCGGGACCGGGGCGAGCTTGAGCGTCGCCTCGGTGATGACCCCGAGGGTCCCTTCGGAACCGCAGAACAGGCGCACCAGGTCGTACCCGGCGACGCCCTTCGCAGTCCGGCGGCCGCAGCGCATGACCTCGCCGGAGGCGAGGACGACTTCGAGGCCGAGCACGTACTCGGGCGTGGTGCCGTACTTGACGCAGCACATGCCGCCCGCGGCGGTGGCGATGTTCCCGCCGATGGTGGAGATCTGCCAGGACCCGGGGTCGGGGCTGTAGCGCAGGCCGAACTCGGCCGCGGCCTGGGAGATCGCGGCGTTGAGGACGCCCGGCTGGCAGACCGCGAGGCGGTTGACCGGGTCGATCGAGAGGATGCGGTCCATCGGCGAGAGGTCGAGGAGGACCGCGCCGTCCACGGCGGTCGCCGCACCGGCCAGCCCGGTGCGGGCCCCTTGGGCCACAACGGGAGCGGTGAACTCGGCGGCGACCCGAAGCGCGGCACTGACCTCGGCGGTCGAGTGCGCCCGCACCAGCGCGGCGGCGCGGCCGGCCGGCACGAGCCCGGCGTGGTCGGTCGAGTGCGCGGCCAGGACGTCGGGATCGGTGACGGGCGCCAGGCCCGCCGCCTCCAGCGCGGAGATCAGATCGCTCATTCCGCGAGGGTAAAGCCCTCCCGAACCCCCACCCGCCCGGGGGAAAGGTAGTGCCATCCTTCCGCGGGGGTGCGACAAGAACCGCCGCACCGGCTACTCCTGTCACCCGAACGTGTCAGGTGCGGGCGCGCGGTCAGGCGTACGGGTCGGTGTCGATGATGTCGCGGACGATCTTCGCGAGCTCCTCGACCCGGTCGATGCCCTCGCTGTCCGAGGCCGAACCGCCGGTCATGATCGCGAGCTCGATCGGCTGCTCGGTGTCCCCGGCGATCACGCCGATCGAGTTGACGACCCACTCGCCACCCATGGCGTCGCGCGTGTCCCAGCCGTTCTTCATCCACACCGTCTCGCCCTCGTGGGCCGCCGCGGAGACGCCCCACTGCTGGAAGTCGGCGAGGTCGCCCATGAGCGAGCGCACGTACTCGACCTGCTCGGCGTCGAGCACGTCCCCGTCCTCGAACAGCGCGAGCTCCAGCACGTGCAGCTGGTCGAGGGCCGTGGTCTGCGTCTTGCCCCACTGCTCGGTCTCGTTCGGATTGGTGTGCTCCAGCCCGAAGTCGATGTGCGCCTGCGCGATCGCCGCATGCCCGTCGTCGAACGTCCCGCCGTACAAGACGTCGTTCGTCGCGTCGTTGTCGGAGTTGCGGATCATCAGCTCGGCGCTGTCCATCAGCCAGTCCGGCACCGCGTCGAGCGTGCCGTACTCCTCGAGCATCATCGTCAGGATCTCGACCTTCACGATCGAAGCGGTGTCGTGCTGCGTCTCACCCTCGTAGTCGAGGTTGAACTCGCCGTCGTCCACCGCGACCGAAGCGTAGAAGTTCTCATCGTCCAGGCTCGCCACATATTCGCCGACGGCCTCGTCGAGCGCGGTCTGCAACTGGTCCTCGGCGGCGGCGCGCAGCTCCTCGTCGGAAGGCTGCATGGACGAGTCGGTCAGCGCCGACGAGTCGGCCTGCGAACCGGGCAGCGTCTCACCCGAATCGCCGCCCGCACCGCCGTCGTCGCGGGCGAGCCCGGTGAGGAAGATCGTGGCGGCGACGAGCACGGCGAGGGCCGGGACGGCCAGATAAGGCCAGAGCCGTCGCGAAGGGGCGTGCTTGGGCTTGGAGGTCACAGCTGAACCTGACTCTTCAATGCGGGGGCGCGGACGAAGTACTGCGGCCCACGCTAAAGCAGTAACCGAAGCGACTACAAGCAGGGTCATTTCAGAATTGCGTAACGGTTGCGTCTCGCACACCGGGCACGGACCGAAAACCCCGCTCCCCCCATCATCCCTCGCAGGTCACCGGCCCGCAAACGACGAAGCGCCCGCCAGGCGGCGGGCGCTTCATCACCAAGAGTTCAATCCGGGCGGGGCCGTGAGGCACTGGTCCGGGCGTTCGGTGTGGGACCTGGGGAGGAAATGACCATCAACGATTGCCCGAGCCGCAGTGCCTCACGGAGACTCCGCCGTGCCGTGCCCCGAACCCGCTTCGGGCGCCAGTGCCGCATTCGGCGCCGACTTCTCGGCGACCGTGCGCGACGACAGCGCCTTGAACGGGTCCTCCGGGCGCCGCGACCGCGTTGTGCGCACGGCGCGGGCCGGATCGGGACCGGCGAAACACCGGGCCGCCCGCTGCCGGTCGCGCCGGTTCCGCACCCGCCCGCCCGACCAGGTCGGGGAGTAGTGCGCGAGACCGGACACGGCGGCCGCCTGCGGCGCCGGGGACTGCGGGGCGAGGGCGGTCATGCCGTCGCCCGCTGCTTCAGGAGCGTGCGCGCCACCGCGGCGGCCACACCCACCAGGCAGATGATCGCGAGGAGCGCGAGCAGGCCGTTCGCCCCGTCGGCGACCGCCTTCGGGTCGACCGCCACGACCTCCTCCTCGGAGCCGGGCAGGTCGCCGCCCGCGGCGGTGTCCTCCTCCGAACCCGGAGGCGGACCGAACGCGTTGACCTCTTCCTCCGCCGCATCCGCGGCGTCGGGCTCGGCAGCATCCTCGGCGTCCGGACCCTGCTGGGCCGTGCCGTCGCCGGTGCCCTGATCCTGCGAGTCGGAAGCCGCCTGGGCCCCGTCCTCGCCGTCCTCGTCAGCGGCGGGCAGATCGTGGGAGTCCGACCCACTGCCCGACTCGCCCTCATCCGACTGCTCATCATCAGACTGTGCTTCCACGACCGAGACCAGCGCCGACTCGTACTCGGCGAACAGGCCGTGGCAGTCCGGGACCATCGCGACCTCGGCCGACCGGTTCATCTCGAACACCTGGGACGAGCCCGGGCCGATGTCGTAGACCTCGTCGCCCACGTGCAGCTCCGCGTCCGTGCCCAGCTCATTGCTGTAGCGGACCTGCGAACCCTGCTCCACCGTCACCTCGGCCGAGTCGGGGCTCGACGTCGCCGACACCAGGCCGAGCGTGCCGCAATCGCCGCTGAAGACGATCTCACCGCCACTGCCCGACTCCGGCTCGTCCGCCGTCGCGATGCTCACCCCGGCCGCACCGCCGACCGCGAGCATCGAAGCCGCCGAGATCGCCGCGAGGCGCGAACGGCGACGCTGCGAGCGCCGGTCCATGGCCTCCTGGATCGCCGGCGCTATGCGCCCGTCGTTCACCGGGTACGGCAGAGGGGGACGCGTCTGAGCCCGGGACTGCTGACCGAGCTTCGTCTTGTGTCTTCCCATGCCTACGACTCTCCAACTGCGTCTTCGTACGGGTGCCGACCCGGCGCGTCGCGCGAATCAGGTCTCAACCCCGTTCAACGAACCGGCTCGGGAAAGGTGACGGCCCCCGGCCCGCCCGATTTCGGCCGCCGCCCTCCAGAGGCCCGTCCTCATGCGCCCGTATCGGGCAAGGCGACCGTCCGTAGGATGTGCCCAGACCACACCGAGCCAGAGCGCGAGAACCCCATGGCGACACCTGAGCCCAGAACCGAGGAAGGGCGCGAGCCCGACACCGAGGCCCCCGCGGACCCCCTGAACGCGGCCGCAGCGGCCGCCGAGCCGACCCCGGAAGCCAAGGACCCCGACGCCCCCTCGCCCGCGGCCGACGACCACGAACGCTGGCAGCGCTTCGCCGCCGACGACGCCGAACCCGAGCCCGCCGCACCCCCGCCCGGACGCTGGCGCGCCCTCGGCCGCGCCCTGCGCCGCGCCGCCCGCAGCGAATGGACCCTCGCCGGACTCGTCAGCGCCGCCCTCGCCGTCGCCATGACCTGGCCCCTCGCCAAAGACCTCGACGACGTCATCCCCCACGACACCGGCGACCCGCTCCTGCTCACCTACATCCTCGGCTGGGTCGGCCACGCCCTGCACGAAGGCCCCGCCGGCATCTGGGACACCAACAGCTTCTGGCCCCTCACAGACACCTACCTCTTCACCGACACGCTCCTGGGCTACGCCCCCGCCGCACTCTTCGCGACCGACCCCACCAGCACCCTCGTCGTCTACAACCTCCTCTACATCGGGACGTTCGCCCTCGCGTTCCTCGGCGCCTACGCCCTCCTGCGCCAACTCGGCGCCCGCGTCGCCGGCTCGGCCCTCGGCGCCGCCGCATTCGCCTACGCCCCCTGGAAACTCGGCCAGGCCGGACACCTCCAGGTCCTCTCGGCGGGCGGCATCGCCCTCGCCCTCGCCATGCTCGCCCGCGGCCACGGCTGGTCGATGAAGGGCGCTGCTGTTAAGGGGCACAGTAAGCCCGAACGCCAGCGTCCCGGCTGGATCCTCGCCGGATGGCTCACCGCCCTGTGGCAGTTCTCCATCGGCGCCGGACTCGGCATCCCCTTCGTCTACCTGCTGCTCGGCATCGGCGTGGTCGTCGGCCTCCACTGGCTGGTCCTGCGCCCGCGCCTGCGCTGGCAGACCCTGGCCGCCAACGGCATCGGCGGCATCGTGTTCAGCCTCGGCGTGCTGTGGATCGCCGACAGGCACGCCGTGGTCGCCCGCGACTACCCCGAAGCGGTCCGCGACGTCGACTACATCTCGTGGTTCAGCCCGACCTGGCAGAGCTTCATCATCGCGCCGGAGGAGTCCCGCGTGTGGGGCGCGGCGCACGAGGCGGCCCGCGCGGACCTGACCTGGGCGCCCGAGCAGGCGCTCCTGGTCGGCTTCACACTCATCGCGCTGGCGGTCGCGGGGCTGATCTGGTCCTCGTGGACGGGCTGGCAGCGCGTCTGGCTGGCGCTCGGCGCGGGCCTGGTGTTCGCGATCAGCATGGGCCCCAACTTCCTCGACCACGGCGCGTGGGCGTGGGCGCCGCTGTACGAGTACGCGCCGGGCTGGGACGCGATCCGCACGCCGGGGCGATTGGCGATCTACCTGACGCTGATCCTGGCGGTGCTCGCGGCGGGGACGCTCACGCGGATCGCCGACGAGGCGGACGCGGTCGCGCACGGCGCGCGCGTGGACAAGCGCCTGAAGGTGAAGGCCCCCAGGCGGGTCCATGCGCTGCTGTTCCTGCCGATCGGCCTGGTGCTGTGGGAGGGCCTGACGGTCGCGCCCTATGCCGAGGTGCCGGACGCACCGGTGGACATGTCTACTCTGGAGGGTCCGGTGCTGTTCCTGCCCGCGGGCGGGGGCGATTCGAAGATCCAGTACTGGAGCACTGACGGGTTCGTGGAGATCGCCAACGGCGTCGCGGCGTTCACGCCGGATGAGCAGGCGGGGATCCGTTCGATGTCGCAGGGCTTCCCGGACTCGGAGGCGATCGAGGAGCTGCGCGGGGCGGGGATCGAGACCGTGGTGGTCATTCCCGCATGGCTGCCCGGCAGTGACTGGGCGGGTCTGGACACCGAGGCCGACCCGTTCGGCGTCGAGGTGGAACGCACCGACGAAGCGGTCATCTACGACCTCAACCGCTGAGTGTCCGGCCGAAATCGCCTACCGCATATCCCTATATTCCGTAAATTCCGGATATGTCCCCTAAGGGACCCCTGGCACAAAAGTACCCGCAGGGTGTGACACTGCAAGGGCCGCAAGGAATGCGAGTCCCGCTCACGCGGGGCCCATCGCGCTGAGGAACGCGAGCGAGCCGACCGCGTCCAGGCGCGGCGGGGAGTGCAGCGGCGAGGCCGTCACGTCGAAGGTCCGGTGCACCCCGCGGTGCTCGATGCGCATCAGCGTGCGCTCCAGCGCGTCGGTCTGCAGCGCCTGCACCGGCGCGAGCCGCGCCAGTTCCGAGTCCACCAGCGGGTGCGCGCCGGCCGTGAAGTCCAGGAAGCGGATCCCCGCGTCGAGGAAGCGCGGCATGATCGCGTCTACGTCGGGCCCGAAACCGAGCACCAGCCGGGCGGCGCGGGAGATCGCGACGATCCGCGTGTCCGCCGCCAGCAGCAGGCACGCGTCGGCACTGGACGACACGGCTGTTCGCCAAGTGGCGAGTGCCGGGTCAAGTCTCCTGCCATCCGGTCCGGGCGCGGAGCCGCGGAGGGGGATGACCAGTTCGAGTTGCGTCAAGTGGGCGTCCCGGGGGTAGTCGTAACGCTCAGTCTGTCCACGTTAACAGAGAAAAGTTGATCTTCGTCCCCCGCGCGTCTACCCTCAGGTCATGAGTGCCAACGACGCGCCCGCATACGGAGTCGACTCCGAGGTGGGGCGCCTTCGCAGCGTCATGCTCCACCGCCCCGGAGGCGAGCTGCGCCGCCTGACCCCGCGAAACACCGGCGCACTGCTGTTCGACGGCATCCCCTGGGTCGAGCGGGCGCAGGCCGAGCACGACCGGTTCGCCGGCACCCTCCTGGAGCACGGCGTCGAGGTCCTGTACGTCGCGTCGCTGCTCGCGGAGTGCTTCGCCGAGCCCGAGGCCCGCGAGGCCGTCACCGTGTCGGTGAGCGCGGACCCGCGCCTGGGCCAGACGCTCGGCCGCGAACTCGCGGCCCACCTGGCCGAACTGGAGCCCGAACGCCTCGCCGCGGTCCTCATCGAGGGCCTGACGAAGGAGGAGTTCGGGAACTCGAACTCCCTGCGGCACAAGATGATGCGGCCCACGGACTTCGTGATCGACCCGCTGCCGAACATGATGTTCACGCGCGACTCGTCGGTGTGGATCGGCGACGCGGTCGCCGTGACCAGCCTCGCGATGCCCGCGCGCCGCCGCGAGACCACGCTGACCGGGATTATCTACCACCACCACCCGCGCTTCAAGGCGGTCCCCAAGCTCTACGACCCCTCGCTCGAACACCTCGAAGGCGGCGACGTGCTCGCGCTCGCGCCCGGCGTGCTCGCCGTCGGCGTCGGCGAGCGCACCACGCCCGCCGGTGCGGAGCGCTTGGCGCGCAAGGCCTTCGGGAGCGGCGCGGTGCGCAGCGTCCTGGTGGTGCCGATCGCGCAGCGCCGGGCCACCATGCACCTGGACACGGTCTGCACGATGGTCGACCGCGACCGCATGGTCATGTACGCGCCCGCCGAGCAGCGCCTGGAGGCGTACACGCTCACCAGCGCCGACGGCGGCGAGAGCTTGAACATCAAGGGCCCCAGGCGGTTCCTGGACGCCGCGGCCGAAGCGATCGGCGTGGACCGCATCGAGATCATCCACACCGGTGAACGCGATGTGGTGACCGCCGAGCGGGAGCAGTGGGACGACGGCAACAACACCCTGGCGCTCGCGCCGGGCGTGGCGGTCGCATACGAGCGCAACACGGTCACCAACGCCCGCTTGGAGCGGGCCGGGGTGAAGGTCCTGACGATCCCGGGCTCCGAACTCGGCTCGGGCCGGGGCGGCCCCCGGTGCATGTCCTGCCCGTCTGCGCGCGAGGGAATCTAGCGTTTCCGCAGGTTGTCGGTGGTGCCGAGTACGTTGGTTTGCAAGGGGGCCTTCGTTGAGGACATATCGCTTATTCCGGATATGTACCCAACGAAGGCCCCCTTGCTACAACTTGTACCACCGGGCACCGACGATTCGGCGAATGCGAGTGGATCAGATGTTCGCGGCGATGTCGCGGCGGTAATAGCCGCCTTCGAGCTTGACGCCCTCGGTGAGCGCGTACGCCTCCTGGCGGGCCTGGGCCACCGACGCGCCGGTGCCCACGCAGCCGAGGACGCGCCCGCCCGTGGCGATGAGCTGCCCCGAGGCGTCCAGGGCGGTTCCGGCGTGGAACACCCCGTCCTCGTCGGCGCCGTACAGGGGTCGGCCGGTCACCGTGGTGCCCGGGTAGCCCTCGTTGGAGACCACGACGCACACCGCCGCGCCCTCGCGCCACCACAGCGAGCCGACGTCGGCGAGCTTGCCGGTGGCCGCCGCGTGCAGCAGACCGCCCAGCGGGGTCTCCAGCAGTGCGAGCACCGCCTGGATCTCCGGGTCGCCGAAGCGGGCGTTGAACTCGATGACCTTGAGGCCCTTGGAAGTCAGGGCCAGACCGCAGTACAGAGTGCCGACGAACGGGATGCCGCGCCCGGCCAGCTCGGCCAGGGTCGGCTCGGCGACGCGTTCCATGACCTCGGCGACCAGGTCGTCCGGGGCCCACGGAAGCGGGCAGTACGCGCCCATGCCGCCGGTGTTGGGGCCCGTGCCGTCCTCGCCGATGCGCTTGAAGTCCTGCGCGGGGAGCATCGCCTTGGCGGCCACGCCGTCACTGATGACGAACAGCGAGACCTCGGGGCCGTCGAGGTACTCCTCGATGACGACCTTCTCGCAGTCGAGCGCGTGCGCGAGGGCCTGGGCGCGGTCCTCGGTGACGACGACGCCCTTGCCCGCGGCGAGGCCGTCGTCCTTGACCACGTAGGGGGCGCCGAACTCGTCGAGGGCGGCCTCGGCCTCCTCGCGGGTGCGGCAGGCGCGCGCGGCGGCGGTCGGGACGCCCGCGGCGGCCATGATCTCCTTCGCGAACGCCTTGGAGCCCTCGATCCGGGCGGCCGCGCCGCTCGGCCCGAAGACCGGGATGCCCTTGGCGCGCACCGCGTCCGCGACGCCCGCCACGAGCGGGGCCTCGGGGCCGACGATCACGAGGTCGGCGGCGGAGGTCACCGCCAGGGAGGCGACGGCGGCCGGGTCGGTCTGGTTCACCGGCACGCACTCGCCGAGTGAGGCCATGCCGGGGTTGCCCGGGGCGCAGATGAGACGGGTGACGGATGCATCGGCGGCCAGCGCCGCCGCGAGGGCGTGCTCGCGGCCGCCGGAGCCGATCAGGAGTACTCGCACACCGCTAGTTTACGGGGCCGATACGTGCTGGTTAACCGCCACGCCGAGTGGTTCCCGCTACTCGGGAGCGGCGCGGGCCCGTGAGCGGGGACTCGAAGAGGGCGCGAAGGCCACTCTTTCGGGGGACAAAGGCGCGATCGGGGCCGATTTCTGTCGTACCTGCGCGGCATTGTGGGTGCTACGGGCCCCTCTGGGAGGGTGGGGGCTGTGGATGGTAGTTGCCTTGAGCAGTGCTCGACAGCGATTGCTCGCCGGCGATCTTTTGGCGGCACAGTTGTGAACGGGGCCCTGACCTGGCGCACTCGGCTTTCTTTCCGGAGAGAAGGGGTGTCATCATTGGCCCCGTGACTGCCAATGTGCTCGCCGAGCGTTACGCCTCCGCCCCGATGCGCCTCATCTGGGACCCCGTCGGGAAGATCAAGGCCGAGCGCCGGTTGTGGCTCGCGGTCCTCAAGGCCCAGCACGAGCTGGGCGTCACCGTCCCCGAGGGCGTCGTCGAGGCCTACGAGCGCGTGATCGACCAGGTCGACCTCGCCTCGATCGCCGAGCGCGAGCGCGTCACCAAGCACGACGTCAAGGCCCGCATCGAGGAGTTCTCCGATCTCGCCGGCCACCAGCACATCCACAAGGGCATGACCAGCCGCGACCTCACCGAGAACGTCGAGCAGATGCAGGTCAGGCAGTCCCTCGAACTGGTCCGCGACCGCATGGTGGCCGCCCTCGTGCGCCTGGCCGCCCGCGCCGAGCAGTACCGCGACCTGGTCATGGCCGGCCGCAGCCACAACGTCCCCGCCCAGGCCACCACCCTCGGGAAGCGCTTCGCGACCTGGGCCGAGGAGCTCCTGGCCGCCTACGACCGCATCGAGGACCTCCTGCGCCGCTACCCGCTGCGCGGCATCAAGGGCCCGGTCGGCACCGCCCAGGACATGCTCGACCTCTTCGACGGCGACACGACCCGCCTCGCCGAGCTCGAGCGCCGCGTCGCGGCCCACCTCGGCTTCGAACGCGTCATGGACTCCGTCGGCCAGGTCTACCCGCGCTCGCTCGACTACGAGGTCGGCTCCGCGCTCGTGCAGGCCGTCGCGGCGCCCTCCTCCACGGCGATCACCGTCCGGCTCATGGCCGGCGCCGAGCTCGCCACCGAGGGTTTCGCGCCCGGCCAGGTCGGGTCCTCTGCCATGCCGCACAAGATGAACACCCGCTCCTCCGAGCGCGTCAACGGCCTCGCGGTCGTCGCGCGCGGGTACGCCGCGATGCTCGGCGAGCTCGCGGGCGACCAGTGGAACGAGGGGGACGTGTCCTGCTCGGTGGTCCGCCGCGTCGCCCTGCCGGACCTGTTCTACGCCGTCGACGGCCTGTATGAGACGTTCCTCACGATTCTCGACAACTTCGGGGCCTACCCGGCGGTCATCGGCGCGGAGCTCGACCGGTACCTGCCGTTCCTGACCTCGACAAAGGTCCTGATGGCGGCCGTCAAGCAGGGCGGCGGCCGCGAGGACGCCCACGAGGCCATCAAGGAGCACGCCGTCGCCGTCGCCCGCGCCATGCGCGAATCGGGCCAGAGGGAGAACGACCTGTTCGACCGCCTCGCCGCCGACCCGCGCCTGCCCATGGACCGGGCCGGACTGGACGCCCTGGTAGCGAATACGGGTGAATTCATCGGCGCCGCAGGGGATCAGGTCGGCCGTGTCACCGAAAGAGTGGCCGCGGCGGCGAAAGCGCACCCTGAGGCCGCGTCCTACCGGCCGGGAAACATCCTATGACTCGCTGTGACTTGGCACTGTTCCTATAGCGCGGCGCTGGCCCTGGTCAGGGCCGGTGAATATGCTTGGGCCTGTCCCGTCCATGTGACCGACAGGAGTGCGACCGTGGCCCGTGTAGTGGTCGACGTGATGTTGAAGTCCGAAATCCTCGACCCCCAGGGCGAGGCCGTCCTCGGGGCGCTGCCCCGCCTGGGCGTCAACGACGTTGCGTCGGTGCGGATCGGCAAGCGCGTCGAGATCGAGTTCGACGAGAACGCCCAGAACCTCGAGGAGCAGTCGCGAGTGATCGCCGACCAGCTCCTGGCCAATCCCGTGATCGAGAGCTTCACGGTCTCGATCGAGGCGGCATGAGCGTGCGGATCGGGATCGTGACGTTCCCCGGCTCGCTCGACGACCGGGACGCCGCCCGCGCGGTGCACCTGGCCGGCGCCGAGCCGGTCGCGCTGTGGCACGACGACGCCCAGATCCACGGGGTCGACGCCGTGTACCTGCCCGGCGGGTTCTCCTACGGGGACGCCCTCCGGTGCGGCGCCATCGCCCGCTTCTCGCGGGTGATGGACACGATCAAGGCCGCCGCCGGCGCCGGGCTCCCCGTCATCGGCGTCTGCAACGGCTTCCAGGTCCTGTGCGAATCGCACCTGCTGCCGGGGGCCCTGGTGCGCAACGCCCATCTGCGCTACCGCAACCGGCCCGCGCGCCTGCGCGTGGAGACCGACCGCACCGCGTGGACCCGCCGCTTCGCGCCCGGCGGCGAGGTGGTCTTCCCCGCCAAGCACGGTGAGGGCCGCTACGTCGCCGACGAGGCGACCCTCGACGAGCTGGAGCGCTCGGGCCGCGTGGTCTTCCGCTACCTGGACAACCCGAACGGCTCGATGCGCGACATCGCCGGGGTCACCAACGAGGCCGGGAACGTCGTCGGCCTCATGCCCCACCCCGAGCACGCCGTCGAGGCGCTCACCGGGCCGTCCACCGACGGACTCGGCGTGATCGCCTCGGTCCTGGCCCATCTCAGCGGGGCCGCCGAGACCAGTGGAGCAGCCCGATGACCCGAGACCTCAACGTCGTCATCGACACCGTGGGCGTCGCCGACGCGACCCCCGACGAGAAGCAGCCGTGGGCCGAACTGGGCCTCAAGGACGACGAGTACCTGCGGATCCGCGAGATCCTGGGCCGGCGCCCCACCCAGTCCGAACTGGCGATGTACTCGATCATGTGGTCCGAGCACTGCTCGTACAAGTCCTCGCGGGTGCACCTGCGCCAGTTCGGCGAGAAGAACCCGCGGACCCCGCGCCTCTTGGCCGGGATCGGCGAGAACGCCGGCGTCGTCGCCATCGACGAGCACATCGCCGTGACCTTCAAGGTCGAGTCCCACAACCACCCGTCCTTCGTCGAGCCCAAGCAGGGCGCGGCCACCGGGGTGGGCGGCATCATCCGCGACATCATCGCCATGGGCGCCCGCCCGATCGCCGTCATGGACTCGCTGCGTTTCGGCGCCATCGACCACCCCGACACCGCCCGGGTCCTCCCGGGCGTGGTCGACGGCATCGGCCACTACGGCAACTGCGTGGGCCTGCCCAACATCGGCGGCGAGACCTACTTCGACGCCTGCTACCAGGGCAACCCCCTGGTGAACGCGCTCGCTGTGGGCGTCATGCCCCGTTCGCGCCTCCAGTCCATGCAGGCCAGCGGCGCCGGCAACATCGTGATCCTGCTGGGCGCCAAGACCGGGCTCGACGGCATCGGGGGCGTCTCCGTCCTCGGCAGCGCCTCCTTCTCCGAGAACGCCGAAGACGACGCGCGCCCCGCGGTGCAGGTCGGCGACCCGTTCACCGAGAAGCTGCTCATCGAGGTCTGCCTGGAACTGTTCGACGCCGGCCTCGTCGTCGGCGTCCAGGACCTCGGCGGCGCGGGCCTGACCTGCGCCCTGAGCGAGACGGCCGCGGCCGGGGACGGCGGCATGCACGTCGACCTCGAACTCGTCCCCTTGCGCGCCAAGGGCATGGAGCCCCACGACATCCTCGCCTCCGAGTCGCAGGAGCGCATGCTCCTCATCGTCGACCCGGCCAAGGCCGAGGAAGTGCTCGCGCGGTCCCACCGCTGGGGCCTGCTCGCCACCGCGATCGGCACCGTCACCGAATCCGGGCGCCTGGTCGTGGACTTCCACGGCCAGACCGTCGTCGACGTCCCGCCGAAATCGCTCGCCGACGAGGGGCCCGTGTACAACCGGCCCTTCACCGAACCGAACGACCTCGGACTCATCGCGGTCGACCGCGCCGAGACGCTGCCGCGCCCCGGCACCGACGAGGAGATCCGCCAGACCGTCCTCGACATGGCCGCCAGCCCGAACCTGTGCGACAAGTCCTGGATCACCGAGCAGTACGACTCCTCGGTGTTCGGCAACACCGTCCTGGGCACCCCGCACGACGCGGGCGTGATCCGCCTGGACGAGCGCACCGGCGTGGGCATCGCGATCTCCCTGGACGGCAACGGCCGCTTCGCGCGGCTCGACCCGTACCACGGGGCGCAGCTCGCACTCGCCGAGGCGTACCGGAACGTCGCCGTCACCGGCGCCACCCCGATCGCCGTCTCCGACTGCCTCAACTTCGGCTCGCCGGAGGACCCGCACGTGATGTGGCAGTTCGAGCGGGCCGTCACCGGCATCGCCGACGGCTGCCAGAAACTCGGCATCCCCGTCACCGGCGGCAACGTCTCGTTCTACAACCAGACCGGCACCGCCCCGATCCACCCGACGCCCGTCATCGCCGTGCTCGGCGTGCTCGACGACGTCGCCCGCCGGATCCCGCTGGGACTCGGCAAGACCGGCGACACGATCGCGCTCATCGGCACGACGCTCGAGGAGCTCTCGGGTTCGGAGTGGGCGTCGGTCACGCACGGGCACCTCGGCGGCGTGCCGCCGAAGGTCGACCTCGACCACGAGATGAAGCTCGGCGAGCTGCTCTCGCGACTGGCCGAGACCGAGCAGCTCGCGGCCGCGCACGACCTCTCCGAGGGCGGGCTGGCGCAGGCGCTGGTCGAGTCGATCTGCTACTCGGGCCTGGGCGCGCAGATCCTGCTGCCCGAGGGCGCGGACCCGTTCACGTACCTGTTCTCGGAGTCCTCCGGGCGGGTGCTCGTGGTCATCCCGAGGGGCCAGGAGCTGGCCGTGCGCACCGCGTGCGAGCAGCGAGGCCTGCCGATCACGCCGCTGGGCGTGACCGACGCGAACACCGACGGACTGCACCTACGGGACCACTTCGACCTGACGCGCGGCGAACTCGAAGCGGCCTGGAAGGGCCGCATCGGCGCCCGCCTCGGCGAATAGCGGCAGCAGATAACGACAGCAGATAACGACAGCGAAGAGCGAAAGAAGGCCGAACCGCCCCCGGAGCGAAAGCACCGGGGGCGGTTCGCCCATATAAAGAGGTACAGCTAAGGTGCGGCGATTCACTCGACTTCTTCGAGGGGTTCGCCCGTGGCGGTGGCGAGCGGGAGGTAGTCCGTCAGGTCCGCTCGCTGGCCCGAGGCCGCGATCTTGCCCGCCTTGAGCGCGTCGGCGAAGGCGAGGCGCCCTGTACCCAGTTCGAGGAACACCAGGGGCGGGCATTCGATGACGTTCGGCGGCGTCCCCCGCCGGTGCCTGGGGCCCGCCACGCACTGCACCGCCCCATACGGCGGTACCCGCACTTCCACCGTGTGACCGGGTGCTTTGTCCGCCAAGGCCTTGAGCAGCTCCCGCACGGCGTTCTTCAGCGTCTCCCGGTCGGGCGCCTCGTCATTGTCGATCGCGGCGATGGCGTCGGCCACAGCATCCACGGGGAAACCTCCGAACCACGTTAGACTGCCCGTTACGGCCCGTTGTCGAACGGGCTCGCTCAGCGGCGGCGAACGCCCCGTCCGCGGGCCGCGGCCCATAACGCGGTGCGCGCACCCCGGTCCCGTAACCGAATTGAGACCAGGCATAGTGGCGACGACGGCCCGCTTCCGTGGGTTCGTCGTGCCCGCCCGTGGCAGACGCCGCGGTGAGCGCTGAATGGCACATGCCCAGGAGGGGATGTAGATGCACGTAGCGGCCGAACCGAGCGGGACCCAGACTAACGTCCCGCGGGCCCGGCAGGGGCGTGGGGGTGCGCTGCGAGCGCGCCTCGCCGGCCTCGCCGCCGCGGGCGGCGTCCTGCTCGGCGTCCTGGCGTTCCCGCAGGCGGCGCTCGCGCAGGGCCAGTTCACCGGAGTGATGAACAGCGGCGATCAGTGGGTCGACGTCGGCGGCGCGCCCGTCAACATCTCGATCACCATCACCGCCCCCCAGAACCCGCAGGGCTCCAGCACCGACGTCCAAGGACGCCTCGAGGGCATCGACGACTTCGCCTACGTCAGCGTCGTGGACGGCGGCGGCTGCACGGTCGAGGGCGACTCCTCGGTCAGCTGCGACAACGTCGAGATGAACGGGCAGCGGACGATCACGTTCGCCGTCAACCCCATGCCCGAGTCCGACCTCCCCGAAGGCGAGCAGGAGACCGGCCAGTTCAAGGTCAGCTTCGACGGCGGCGAGGCGCAGGTCGGCATCACCGTCGTCGGCCACGCCGCGGTCTCGCAGATCACCTCGATCAGCGGCACCGTCAAGTCCAACGGCGACCCCGTCGACGGCGCGGACCTGAAACTCACCGACGGTGAGGACCAGGAGCACGAGGCCACCTCCGACGGCGACGGCTCCTTCGAGTTCACCGGCGACTCCTCCAGCCCGATCTCCCCCGGCGAGATGACCCTCGCCATCACCAAGGAGGGCTTCGAGGACAAGGAGGAGACCTTCACCGTCAACGAAGGCTCCCAGACGTTCACGTACAACGTGACCCTCGCCCAGGTCGAAGCCGAGGAGTCCAGCGCCCCGGCGACCTCCGAGGCCGCTTCGAGCGCCGCTGCGGAGACCCCCTCCGAACCGGTGGACGAAGGCGGCGTCTCCGGCACCCTCATCTTCCTCATCGTCATCGGCGCGCTGCTGGTCATCGGCGGCATCGTCGGCATCGTGTTCCTGCTGCGCGGCGGCAAGGACGACAAGGACGACGGCGAGAGCTTCACCCCCGACGGACCGCCCGAGCACCAGCCGACCGCGGCCCAGGTCGGGACCCCCGGCGTCTACCAGGCCGCGCCCGGCCCGGGAGCCGAGGCGCCCACGATGATCCACCCCGGCGGGCTCGTCGACGCCGGCATGGGCAACCCCGCCGCACCGACCCAGTTCGGCCCCGCCTACGGCGGCGGCTCGGACTCCACGCAGGTCATGCCGCAGGGCGGCTTCGGCGCCGCACCGGGCATGCCCGGCCAGCTCGGCCCGGACGGGACCACGATCCTCCCGGTCGTCAAGCAGCCCGGCGGACCCGGCGCTTCGGACGCCACGCAGATCATGCCGCAGGCGAACCTCTCGCAGCCGCCCGCGGCGGCCCCGCCGAGCGCGTTCGCCGACCCCGGCGCGACCCGCCCCCACCCGGGCCCGTCCGCGCCGAACCCGTACGCCGACCCGAACGCCACCAGGCCGCACCCGGGCGCGAGCCCGAGCCCGTACGGCGTGGACCCGGGAGCGACCCGGCCGCACCCGTCGCCGACGCCGCCCCCGCCGGGCGGCGGGATGTTCTCCCCGCAGAACCCCGGCAACGCCCCCGGCCCCGCGAACGAGGCCTTCGGCGCGCCGAGCGCCCCGCAGTACGGGCCGGGCTCGCAGGGCCACGGTCCGCAGGGCGGCCAGGGCGGTTACGGCTCGCACGCGTCCCCGAGCGCGCCGCCGAGCGGCGACCAGTACCCGAGCCAGTCGATGCGCCGCGACCCGTACGCACCGCCGGAGCAGCCAGCGCCGCCGACCGGGGAGTACGGGGGGACCCGCGCGATGCCGCAGTACGGCAGCCCGTCGCAGCCGCCCCCGGCCCCGCCCGGGAGCGAGCCGAACCGCGAGGGCGAGGACCCCGACTCGCGCCGCACCGACCGCCGCAACTGGGGCGAATGGGACGACCGCCCCCGCTCCTGGTAGCGAACGACGATGAACGCCGCGACGGCTTTCGCCGTCGCGGCGTTTCGCGTTTCACGCCCGCCGCCGCATCCCGGGCCCGCTGCGTTGTCGTACCCGCCGGGCATCATCGAAACCGGGGGCGCTTGCGAACCGGCGCCTATGGGACTCCTCCTGCCCGTCGCGGCTTCCCTCGTCCCGCGGGCCCGCCGCGTCCTTGCACGATCCGGTGAATCCGGCCTCGCTGGGCCGAATTGCGGTGGGTTCGACCTCGAACGGGAGGGGCACGGCACACACCCGCCGTCGTTGACGGGTGGCGACTTCCCGCAGGTCCGATAGACTATGCATGGCGGTTCCGTCCAGCCAGCGATGGCGAAGTTCGCAGAACTCGGATCCGCAGGTCTATCGAAGCTCGCCAGCCGACTTTCCGACGGTCTCGGCGACGCTTGCGCGCCGTAAATTTGACCAGCCAACTGAGGAGTTGCAGTGGCCCGAGGTGACGGTCGACTCACCACGGAACTCGATCCCGACAATCCCGGCCCCCGCGACGCCTGTGGCGTCGTCGGCATCTGGGCCCCCGGGGAAGAAGTCTCCAAACTCACCTACTTCGGGCTCTACGCATTGCAGCACCGCGGCCAGGAGGCCGCGGGCATTGCCGTCTCGGACGGCTCGCGCACCGTCGTCTACAAGGACCTCGGCCTCGTCGCCCAGGTCTTCGACGAGTCCACGCTCGGCCCCCTCCAGGGCCACCTGGCCATCGGCCACGCCCGCTACTCCACCACCGGCGCCCCCACCTGGGAGAACTCCCAGCCGACCATCCGGTCCTCCTCTACGGGCACGGCGATCGCCTTGGCCCACAACGGGAACCTGGTGAACACCGCAGACCTGCTCAAAGAGGTCGACCATCTCGGCATCGACATGGGCACCACCACCTCCGACACGCACCTGATCACCGCGCTCCTCGCGGCGCACCCGGACGAGTCCGTCGCCGCGGCCGCCGAGCGCGTCCTGCCGCAGCTGCGGGGCGCGTTCTCCCTGGTGTTCATGGACGAGAACTCGCTTTACGCCGCCCGCGACCCGCAGGGCGTGCACCCGCTCGTCCTCGGCCGCCTCGCCTCGGGCTGGGCGATCGCCTCCGAGACCGCCGCGCTCGACACGATCGGCGCGCACTTCGTGCGCGAGGTCGAGCCGGGCGAGCTGCTCACCATCGACGAGCACGGCCTGCGCTCGACCCGCTTCGCGAACCCCGAGCCCAAGGGCTGCCTGTTCGAGTACGTCTACCTCGCCCGCCCCGACACGAAGCTGGCCGGACGCAACGTCTACGCCACCCGCGTGGAGGTGGGCCGCACCCTCGCCCGCGAGTTCCCCGTCGAGGCCGACCTGGTCATCGGCGTCCCCGAGTCCGGCATTCCGGCCGCGATCGGCTACGCCGAGGAGTCCGGGATCCCCTACGGGCAGGGCTTCACCAAGAACCAGTACGTGGGCCGCACCTTCATCCAGCCCTCGCAGTCCCTGCGCCAGTTGGGCATCCGCCTCAAGCTCAACCCCCTGGTCGACCAGATCAAGGGCCGGCGCCTGGTCATCGTCGACGACACGATCGTCCGCGGCAACACCCAGCGGGCGCTCGTGCGGATGCTGCGCGAGGCCGGGGCCGTGGAGGTCCACATCCGCATCTCCGCACCGCCGGTCAAATGGCCGTGCTTCTACGGCATCGACTTCGCCACCCGGGCCGAACTCATCGCCGGTGCCCTCGACGTGGACGGCATCCGCGCCCAGATCGGCGCGGACTCGCTCGGCTACGTGTCCATGGACGGTCTCGTGCGTGCCACCGAGCAGCCCGCGTCCCGCCTCTGCATGGCCTGCTTCGACGGGAACTACCCGATCGAACTGCCCGCCGCCGACCTGATCGGCAAGCACCTTCTGGAAGCCCACCCCGAAGCGCCGGGGCAGCAGTCAGCGCGAACCACCGAAGCGAGCACGCAAGTGCGGGAAGGGACCACAGCGTGAGCAGCGGGACCACCTCTCAGAGGACCATCTCCTACCAGTCCGCGGGCGTCGACATCGCCGCCGGGGACCGGGCCGTCGAGGCGCTCAAGCCCTCGATCCGCAAGACCACCCGCCCGGAGGTCGTCGGCGGCATCGGCGGCTTCGCCGGGCTGTTCGCGCTCGACACCGACAAGTACAAGAAGCCGCTGCTGGCCTCCTCGACCGACGGCGTGGGCACCAAGCTCGTCATCGCGCAGAAGCTCGACATCCACGACACGGTCGGCATCGACCTGGTCGCCATGGTCGTCGACGACCTCGTCGTGTGCGGCGCCGAGCCGCTGTTCCTCCTCGACTACATCGCGACCGGCCAGGTCGTGCCCGAGAAGATCGCCGACATCGGCGCGGGCATCGCGGACGGCTGCCGCTACGCGGGCTGCTCGCTCATCGGCGGCGAGATCGCCGAGCACCCGGGCGTCATGAAACCCGACGACTACGACATCTCCGCCACGGGCGTGGGCGTCGTGGAGGCCGACAAGCTGCTCGGCCCCGAGAAGGTCAAGGCCGGCGACGTCGCGATCGCCATGCGCGCCTCGGGCCTGCACTCCAACGGCTTCTCGCTGGTGCGCGAGGCCCTGTTCGGCGTCGGCGCCATGGACCTGGGCACCGTCGTGCCCGAGTTCGCGACCGCCGAGCACAGCCAGCGGACCCTCGGCGAAGAACTGATGACGCCGACGCACATCTACGCGAAGGACTGCCTCGAACTCATCAAGGAGTGCGACGTGCACGCCTTCGCGCACATCACCGGCGGCGGCATCGCCGGGAACCTGGTCAGGTCGCTCCCCGAGCACCTCCAGATCGAGGTGGACCGCGGCACCTGGGTCCCCAACCCGGTCTTCGACATCGTGCAGGGCGTCGGCGGCATCTCCGGCGAGGAGATGGAGCGGACCTTCAACATGGGCATCGGCATGGTCGCCATCGTCGCGCCCGACCAGGTGGACCGCTCGCTGGCCGTGCTCACCGCGCGCCACGTCGAGGCCTGGACCATCGGCGAGGTCGCCGAGGGCGGCGCCGGCGTCAAGCTTTCGGGGTCCTATCTGACGGCTGGCTAGGTATCTCCGGGTCCTCTTCTTCGGGACCCGGGGCTCCGGCCTCCGCCTCCTCCAGCGCTTCCTGGGCCGCGTGGCGCCGCTTGGCCTTGATGCTCAGCCACAGCCAGATGACGCCCAGTGTGGGCAGCACGGCCGTGGAGATGAGCGCGGGGATCAGGTGCAGGGTCGGGGTGATCATGACGCCGACGATCAAGAGTGTCGATATGAGGATCGTGCGTCTGGTGGCCGGGTCGAAGACCTTCACCGGCCCGAGCGGGATCGTGTGCCACGGGACGCGTTTGGCGCTGCGGATGATGATGAGGCCCAGCAGGAATCCGGCGGGTTCGTCCGAGAGCCAGTGCTGGCCGAGGAACACCTGCGAGGAGAACACGATCACCGGCGGCGCGATGAGCAGCGTCCAGCGCGCCCAGGCAGGGATGACGCCGCCGACGAGCATCACGATGAGGCCGAACAAGAGGATCGAGTTGACCGCGTGCCCTGAGGGGAACGCGGTCGCGTCCGGGATCGAGCCGCCGCCTTCGGGGTGGTACGTGAACAGCAGCGGCCCTTCGGGGGAGACCGACTCCAGCGCGAACGGGTGCTGGGAAAGCGGGCGGCCCAGCAGGTGCTTCATGCCGAGGATGGACGCCAGGGTGATGAACGAGATGACGTACATCAGCAGGGGCCGGATCGAGCGCGAGCGCAGTGCGCACCAGATCGCGATGAGGAGCGTGACGGTGGCGACGGTGCGGGCCTGGCCGAATTCGGCGCCGGCCTTGGCGAGGTCGCGCAGGATCTCGACGTCGTTGGCGTCGACGGCCCACAGGCGCACCTGCCAGTCGAGGCGCACGAGCCAGGACGGGTAGCTCACGAAGAACGCGAGCCCCAGGAAGCCCAGGAACATGAGCAGATCGGGAAGCCAGCTCTTGGGGCGTTTGCCGTACGGCTCCCAATCGAACCAGCCGACCGGGATGTAGCGGCGCAGCGGCGTGATGATCTGCCGGACGACGGCGTCGTCACGCACGGTGACGCCGCGGTCCGTGATGGCGTCGCTCCTGCGCGCGGTCGTCGACCGGTTCGATTCAGAAGACATAGATGGATGTTCGCCGGTGAAAGTGAATTTTGATGCCGCCACACCCGAACTGGGCCGAATTTGTTATCAGGTCGGTATATATGGTGTGGTTTGGGACGCAACCCGAATGAGCTGCGCCGATACTCGGCGATGCCGGTCACGTTCCGACGCGGTGCCGCCGGGGACGGTCCGATGAGGTCATTCTAGGACCGCGAAGTCGGATACCATCCCAAACCCCCACCCACCCAGGGGACGAACGTAGGCCGAGCGTTGCACGCCCCTCCGACAAGAATCCCGCCTGCGAGCGGCCCCGGGCCCGAAAGTCACCCGAAGGTGTGAGGCGGTCCGAGAAGGCCTCGCGGACTCGGCCGAACGAGCGAGCCGCCCGCGCCCGAAGCGCAAAGCGCTTCGGGCGCGGGCGGCGTCTTCGACGGAGGTGAACCGCGAAGGCAGGCGAGCCCCCGGGCCGGGCGGCCAGCGCGAGCGCAGCCGCCGGAGCCGAGGGCTCCCGCCTTCCGGGTGCGTCGAGCGGCCTGCGGGCCGCAGGCGGCCGCTGAGGCCGCCGCTGCAGGTGTCGCCGCCTCATGTGTGGCGACAGCGGCCGCTCTCTCGCTGACTCGCTCCGCCTCGGTTGGCTCGGTGACCGGGATGGAATGTAACCAGTCGCCCGGCCGGGTCAGCCGCTGATCGGCATGACCCGTGCGATCTGGATCGCGCCGTCGCCGCCGGAGGCCGCGTACGCGACGCTTCCGTCTTCGAAGGCCTTGAACGCCTGGTAGTTGTGATCGGGCACGTCAATGCCGAAGGCGTCGCCGACCGCGTCGCCGCCGCCCGAGGTGTACACGCGCGCCTTGATCGAGGATCCGGACTCCCAGGCCAGCAGCATGTGGTCGTCCCCGTAGTTCACCAGGTGCGGATGCGCCGAGTCCACCCCGGTGTCGACTGTGGAGTCCGAGGGCCCGTCGTCGAAGTGCTCCAGGCGGACCGCGCCGCCCTGGCTCCACGCGGTCCAGTACCCGCCTCCGGAGGCCACCAGGTCGCCGCCGAACAGGGTTCCGTCGCAGGTCCCGGCCGCCACCGTCTCGTATGCCGGTTGCGCGATCCGGCATTCGTTGTCGGTCGCGCACACCATTCCGAACTCGTCCGCGTCCGCGTTCCACGCGATCCGCGCCGTCCAGCTGTGGCTGCACCCCACCGCGAAGCTGTCCTGGTGGTCCACCAGGTTCCCGTCCGCGTCGACCACCTGCATCCGGTCGCCCTCGTGGATGTCCACGCAGCCGCCGTTCGCGACGGTGATCGCCACGCCGAAGTACGCCGCGTAGTTCGAGCCGTCGGTCGCGAGGCGGCCGTGGTGCTGGTACCACCACACGAACCGCGCCCCGTCGTCGTAGCCTTCGAGGCCGTCGCCGAGGTTGGTGACCTGGCGCTGCCACACCTGATCGCCGCCGTTGTCGAAGCGCACCATGTGCATCGTGTTGCACGGGCTCGACTCCCCGCCGCACAGCGGCCCGTCCCCGCACGAGCCCTCGCGCGTCACGAGTACGACCACGCCGTTCTCGTCGGCCGAGACGTCCTGCAGGTCGATGCCTTCGAGATCGATGACGCCGCCTTCGATCTCGTCGTCGCAGTCGAGCTTCGCCAGGTGCACCTGGCCGTCGCCCAGCCATGCCAGCCACGAGCCGCCGGGCCGGGCGGCGATCGCCATCGGCAGCGGGTCCGTGTCGCCCTCGCCGCCGTAGCCGGCCACGCCGGTCCCGGTGTCGACCTGGGTGATCGCGACTTCAGGGGACGCGCTGACGGGCCGGTCGCATTCGCCCGCCTGCTGCGGTGTGGACGGGGCCCGGCCGTCGGTCGGGGCCTCGCTCGCGAGCTCGCCCGCGTCGGTACTCGAAGTGCCGCTTGCGGACGCCGCGTCCTCCGCGGTGGTCGCGTCGCCGGGCGGTGCGGCCGCGTCGTTGGAGGTGAGGGCCATCGCCGCGGCGAAGGTCGATGCGCCGGTGAGGAACACTGCGGCCGCGGCCACGATCAAGGCGCGCCGCCAGTTCGTCACCCGCAAGAGCCGGTGCCGGTGGGAAGAGGGTTCTGAAGGTCTACTCATTGCCGGTTTCGTCCTTCAATATGGACACCTGCGAACAGATCCGCCGCAGGTGATGTGAGTCTTGCCACCCGACCCTACCCAGGGGGCGGGAGCGCCCGGCAAGCTCCCTCCTGGACTGGAGCCTTCGGCCGAATAGGCTTCGCGCATGGAGTTGATCGGCGGCGGACGCGCCTCGCAGGTGTTCGCGCTCGACGAGCGGACCGTGCTGCGGCGCAGCGGTTTCGACGTGAGCGGCGAGGTCCGCCTGATGCGGCACCTGCGCGCCGCGGGCTTCCCGGTGCCCGAGGTGTTCGCGAGTGACGGCGGGGATCTGACCATGCGGCGCCTCTACGGCGGCACGCTCGGCGCCGAGGTCACCGCCGGGCGGATCGGCGTTCCCGAAGCGGCGCAGCTCCTCTTGGACCTGCACGACCGGCTCCACACGATCGACGCCCCGGATTGGCTGCCGACCGCGAGGCGCGGCCTTGACCTTGCCGGCCTCGACCTTGCCGACCCGGATCGAGTCGGGCCCGGCCCTGCGAAGGTCCTCCACCTGGACCTGCACCCCGAGAACGTGATCGTCACCGACGGGGGCCCCTACCTCGTGGACTGGACGAACGCGGCCGCGGGCGCGCCCGAGCTCGACCTGGCCGTCTCCTGGGCGATCCTCGCGGGCATCGACTTGTCCACGTCCGGAACCGATTTCGACTGGCTCGAGGCGGTCCGCGGCGACCTGCTCGCGGTCTTCAGCGAGCGGGTCGCCCCGGACGCACTCGCCCTGGCGGTCGCGTATCGCGAGGCCGACCCGAACGTCGACCCCGTTGAGGCTCAGCGGCTCCGCAGGGCGCTGCCGACCGGGTTACGGCTCTCGGCGAGGGTCGGATAGTCGGTGTACCCCTCCGCGCCGCCCACGTATTCGAAGCCCTCACTGCGCACCGGGTTCAGGGCCGCACCGGTCCGCAGGCGCTCCACCAGGTCCGGGTTCGCCAGGAACGACCGGCCCAGCGAGACCAGGTCGGCCCCGGCCTCGATCAGCGCCGCCGCCTGCGGCAGCCCGCCGTCGGCCGGAATCGACCGGTCCCCGCCCAAGTGCGGGTTCGCGATGAGCACGCCCTGCCACTGGCGCCGGATCGCACTGAACAGTCCGCGGTCGGGAATGGCGCGGACCATGTGCACGTAGGCGATCCCGAGCGGCGCGAGCGCTTCCAGGAGCGCCCGGTACTGGCCCGGGGTGTCGCTCTCGGAGATGCCGTTCACGGGCGATCCGGGCGAGATCCGGATGCCGACCCGGTCGGCGCCGACCTCCGCGATGACCGCGCGCACCACGGCCAGGACGAAGCGGAGCCGGTTCTCGACGCTGCCGCCGTACTCGTCGGTGCGCCGGTTGGTGCCGTCCGCGAGGAACTGGTGCAGCAGGTACCCGTTCGCGGCATGGACTTCGACCCCCGCGAAGCCCGCGCGGACCGCGTTCCGCGCCGCCGCAGCAAATTCCTCCACAGTAGATTCTACTTCGGCCGTTGTCATCTCGCGCGGCACCGGGGAGTCCTGGTGGCCGCTCGGGGTGTGGATGCCCTCGGGCAGTGCGATCGGGGAGGGGGCGATCGGGTCGAGGCCGCTGTTGTCGCGGTGGGAGACGCGCCCGCCGTGCTCGATCTGCAGGAAGATCCGGCCCCCGGCCGCGGCCACCGCCTCGGTGACCCCGCGCCAACCATCCACATGGGACTCGGTGTAGGCGCCCGGGACGTTCGCGGTGGTGATGCCGACTTGGCTGGGGACCGCGGCTTCGGCGATGATGAGGCCCGCGCCGGCGCGCTGGGCGTAGTAGTCGGCCATGAGCGGCGTGGGGGTGCCGTCGGCCTCGGCCCGGTTGCGGCTCATGGGGGCCATGACCAGGCGGTTCGGCAGCTCCAGGGTGCCGATCCGGGCGGGTGCGAAGAGGCTCGCGGCCTCGGGTGCGGTGCTCATGGGAGTACGGTAGAACCTGACACCAATGTCAGGTTCAAGCGATGGTGAGGCAGATCATGCGAATCGGGGAACTGGCCCGGCGCACCGGCGTGAGCGAGCGGTCCCTGCGCTACTACGAGCAGCAGGGCCTCCTGTCCGCCGACCGCACCCCGGGCGGCCACCGCGAGTTCGGCGAGTGGGCCGTCGACCGGGTGGTGCGCATCCAGGTGATGTACGCGGCCGGGCTCTCCTCGACCACGATCGGCGACATGCTGCCGTGCATGCACGACCACGACGGCGGACCGAACGAGGCGACCACCGAGACCCTGGCCCGGGAACTGCGGGTCGAGCGCGAGCGCATCGACCGCCAGATCGCGGACCTGTTGCGCACCAGGGAGATCCTGGACGAGGTCATCGAGGCCGCCGAGATCCCGGCCGACGCTGCGGCGAACGGCGGGAACCGGGCGGCGACCTCGGCCGCCTGACCCCCATGCGTGCCTCGTCCGTCTAAGCCGTTGCGGGCAGCGGGAACCGGACGTCAGTCAGCGTCTCGGAGACCTCCCACAGCCGCTGCGCGAGCTTTGGGTCCTTCGCCTTCGCGTTGGGCTGCACGATCACCGGAGCGCCCTTGCGCTCGCTCTTGCCGTCGGGTCCGAAGTACTGCCCGCCCTCGGCGCGCGGGTCCGTGGCGGCGTACAGCTGCGGCAGTGCGCCGTCCGCGGCCGACTGGGCGACCAGCGGCATCACGAGCCGGCCGAGGGCCCTGATCGGCCAGGCAGCGCTCTGCATCAGTTCGGTGCCCGCGAACCCCGGGTGCGCGATGAGGCTGCGGATGGGGCTCCCGGCGGCCCGCAGGCGCCGGTCCAGTTCGAGGCCGAACAGGAGGTTCGCGAGCTTCGACTGCCCGTAGTACGCGACCGGCGAGTACTTCCGCTCCCCGGTGAGGTCGTCGAAGTGGATGTCGCCGTGCAGGTGTGCGAGCGAGGCGACGGTGACCACGCGCGGGTCGCGGCCCTTCCCGAGCCGCTCCAGCAGCAGCCCGGTCAGCGCGAAGTGGCCGAGGTGGTTGGTGGCGAACTGCGATTCGTGTCCCTGCCTGCTCAATCGCCTGGGCGGCACCATGATCCCGGCGTTGTTGACGAGGACGTCGAGCGGCCCGTCGAAGTCGTCCGCGAAGGCCTTCACGGAGTCGAGGTCGGCCATGTCGACCAGGCGGATCTCCAGGTCGGCGTCCGGAACGGTGGCCGTGACCGCCTCGGCGGCGGCGCGGCCCTTGGCCTCGTTGCGCACGGCCATGACGACGTGGGCGCCGCTGCGGGCGAGCGCGCGGGTCGTCTCAAGCCCGAGGCCGCTGTTCGCGCCCGTCACCAGGAAGGTGCGTCCGGACTGGTCGGGAATGTCGTCGGTGGTCCATTTGGTGTTCATGGCGCTCCCTCGTTCGAGTAAGATGAACCTGACTTCATCATAATAATGAACCTAGATTCATCTTATGGCAAGTCGCGCCCGGAACAATCGGCGATCTCGTCAGGGGAGGGGAGACCGAATGCGACAGGAGCGCCCGCTGCGGGCCGACGCCGCCAGGAACCGCGCCAGGATCACCGAGGCCGCGCACCGCCAGATCACCGCGCACGGCCCCGAGGTCCCGATGGAGGCCATCGCCGCGGACGCGGGCGTGGCCGTGGGCACCCTCTACCGCCACTTCCCGACCAAGAGCGACCTGGTCGCCGCGGTACTCGACGCATGCCTGAGGGACATGGCGCAGCAGGCCGTGGAAGCGTTCGAGCGCATCGAAGCCGGGGCCCGAGCGGTCGACGAGTTCATCGGGTTCGCGCGCGTGATCATGGAGGACGCCGCCGCCAACAAGGCGGTCAAGACCGCGGCCCGCAGTCTGGGGGCCGAGATCGACGAGGATGCGACGCTGCTGCAGCAGGGGCAGGAGGCGCTGGAGCGGATCATCGAGGCCGGCAAGGCCGAAGGGGACCTGCGCGCGGACCTCACCGCCGAGGACGGGCACCTGTTCTTCTGGACCGTCCCGACCGACCTGCCGCTCGCGGTGCGGGAACGCTGGTTCACCCTGATGATGGACGGATTCCGCTCGGGCGCAACGCAATCAGTGACTGAACGCGAAAGCGGTCACTCGGTGAGGATCTGACCATCGGTGCTCGCCGCGTCCCGGCAGCGCAGGCAACTGAGCGGCCTCAGGTCGGGAGTGAGCCCCTCAGGTCAAGGGGCCCTTGAGCACCGACATCGCCGTGTTGCGCTCGCCGCTCCAGGTGAAGGCCTCGTCGTAGGCGGTGCGCCGACCGCGCAGCAACAACAGCAGATCCGAGGCGGTGCCGCGCACCTCGGCCACCGGATCGCCCGGGCCGAACGTCCACCAGCCGTCCGAGTCCGTCGCCTCCAACCGGAGGCACGCGTCCGGCGGCCACGCCTTCCCGCGCCCGATCTGCCTGGGCGCCAGCACATCGAACACTTCAGTGATGCCCTCGCCCGACAACTCCGGATCGAGCGGGTCCGGCTCCCCGAGCGCCTGCTCGGCGTCCCAGCGGTGCAGCATCGTCGCCACGGCGATCGACCGCTGCCAGTAGCCCGCGTTCGGCGGCGTGTAGAAACCCCAAGCCGGCGTCCCCGGCTCGGTGTCCAGCGCCATGACCAGCACCTCGCCGGTGCCCTCGACCCAGCGCACCAGCTCGGCGCGGTCGTCGGGGGTCTTCGGCGGCGCACCGTCCGGCGGGGCCTCCCCGCCGTTCCAGTCCGTGACCGTGGCCGCGACGAACAGGTTCGAAGCACCGACGCGCGCAGCCAATCCGGCCAGATCGAGCGGGTAATCCGGGTCCTCGCGATAGGCGATCGGTACCGAAAGGTCGCCCTTCGCCAGGCATGCCCGGAATGCATCGAGTTCGCGCAGGAAACATCGCAAATACGAGGCAGTATCCATAGACCCCAGCCTATCTGTGCGCGAACCCGGGCGCGCCCCCACCGTCCGCTCCGGGGCGGCCGTTCGCCGCGCCCGAACCCGCGCGGAGAAATCCAGGAGAGGAGGCAACCCCTCCAAACGTTCAAGCGGTCTCTAGTGGGGAACTCGGGAATAACGAACGTCCTTGGGACGCTTGGTAAGTGAACAGCTCTACAGCGTCGCCGGAGACTCCCGGCAACTCGCGCGGGCCAGCGCCGTCCTCCCACGGCAGGCCTGCGGCGAAGTCGGGGCACTGCGCCGGCGGACGGGTTTACCAGCTCCGTCCGCCGGCGTCTTCTTCAGGCCGATCGGAACCGGTACGCCTGGAGGCCTTCCATCAGGAAGCAGATCATCGTCTCCGCGTCGAAGTCGCACAGTCCGCCGACTTCCATCTCGGCGTCCAGGACCGTGGTCGTCCCGCTCTGCGCCGCCAGCCCGGACACCGAACCCGAGGTGCTCTCGATCTGGCCGTACGTACTCGAAGGCGTCTGCAGCGCCGTCGCCGCATCGATGGGGTAGAAGTCCCCGTTCATCGTCTCGACCAGCTGGAACTGCTCGTCGTACAGCAGTGTCCGGCCGTTCCCCTCTGCGTCGATCACGCCGGCGATGATGGAGTCGCCCACGCCCCGTACGTAATCCACCAGGAACAAGTCGTCTCCGGCGTCGAACACGAACTCCCCGGCCTCCAGGTCGAACACTCGGAAGGTGTTGAGACCCTGCGTTCCCGGGTCGATCACGCACAGGCGGAACTCACCGCAGATCGACACGCCGTCCAGGGACCCCCACACGTCGACCACAGCGGTGGCGACCTCATCGCCGCCCTCCTCGTACACGGTCAACCTGTAGCCCTCCGGGTCGTCGCCGGCCACGATGAACCTGTCCTGGTAGCCGAAGAACAAGGTGCCGTAGGCCGCGGCGCCTTCGACCTCGGCGAACGTCTCGGACTCGCCGGTCGCCACATCGAGGGCCGTGACCGTGCCGTCCTCCGTCACCGCCCAGATCCGGCCGTCGGAGATGTCGCCCTCGGGCTCGGCCAGGTAGGCGTCCCAGTCGGCGAAGACGCCGAACTCGACGATGGGATCGTCAAGGACCAGTGTCTGTTCGACCTGTCCTGATGCGTCGTAGACGGAGAGGGTGTCGGGTTCGGTCGGGTTCACCCAGAGGAGCCGACCCGACACCACGTGCCAGCCGGGCGCTTCGTATGTGGAGGTCGCGTCTTCCAACTGCTCGGTGGTCCCGGCCGGGACGCTCGTGAGCTGCTCGCCGCTCGCCGGGTCGAGGAAGTGCCACGCGGAGGTGAAGTCGCCTTCCTGGACCCACAGCGCCAGCAGGTCCTCGCCGAACACCCAGCGGGCATCCCAAGGGCGCCCTTCGGGAGTCGCCTCTTCTATCTTCTCCCAGAGAAGCTGGCCGGTGCGCATGTCCATCGCGCCCGTATACGTCTTCCCGGGCACCTGGTTGTTCGGGTTGGACCGGTAGTAGTAATAGCCGACGCCGTTGTAGATCTCCAGCTCCTGCCCGTTGGCCCGCTCCACGTTGGGGTAGGGGAGCAGTTCGCCGACGGTGGTGAGCGCCTCGAAGGGCCGCTCTTCGTAGACCCGCGGCTCCGCTGGCGACTCGATGACTCCCGGCTCTGTGTCGCCGTCTCCGCCGAAGGCCGCGAACGCGAACCCGGTCACCACCAGCAGCGCCAGCACGGCGAACGCCGCCACCGCCGAGCGAGGGCTCAGGAGCCCGGTGCGACCTAGCTTGGGCGGCGGAGGGGTGAACCCCGTGGCCCAGTTGTCCTGCAACGGAACAGGTCCCGAGACTGCGGGCGGCAGGGGCGTCGTCACGTCCTCCTCGCCTTGGATGAGGTCGAGGAGCTGGAGGATCCTGGCCGGAGTCAACCGTTCCGCGGGGTCTTTGCGCAGGCTCTGGCGGATGATGCCGCGCAGGCCTTCGGGGAGGCCGCTGAGGTCGGGTTCGGATTCCACGACGTTCCGCATGGTCTGGAACGCGTTCTCGGTCGCGAAGGGGTTAATGCCGGTGGCGGCGGTCAGCAGCGTTGTCCCCAGGGCGAAGACGTCGGCCGCGGGGGTCAGTGCTGCGCCGGTGATCTGCTCGGGGGCCAGGTACGCCGAGGTCCCGGCCGCCGCTTCGCCGCCCGGGGCTTGGGTGGGCTCGACGAGCCTGGCGCCGTCCTCGTCCAACACGATATCGGACGGCTTGACCCCCAGGTGGAGTGCGCCGTCTCCGTGAACTCGGACGAGTGCCGCCGCGAGGTCCCGCGCCAACCGCAGTGTCGCCGTCTCGTCAAGGGGCCCTTGGCTGGCGAGCACTTCGGCGAGAGTAAGGCTAGGCAGGTCGCGGCCGGCGGTCTCGGCCGGTGGGCGGGAAGGGCCGGTGCTGGGCGGATCTTCCGGGCGAAGTGGTTCCATCGGGGCAGGATGCGCGGCGGCGTCACGGATCCGTCATGACCACGCCGACCTGCCGAATGCGAGTGCGGGCCGCTCAGAGGACCGTGCCGATCCACTCCGCGGGCGTCGGATCGGGGTGGAACGCGACGAAGATCAGATCATCGTCGCCGGGTTGCCGCGGATCGAACAGCACCTCCGCGAAACCCGTGCCGGGCATCGCGGACCGGTCGCGGCTCAAGCGGGTCACCCACCGTGCGACACCGTGGTCGTCGGTGAACTTCACCGTCACGTCGGCGCCGACGACCGAGCGCTGGCCCTGGTCGTTCACCGAGGTGCGCAGCGTGACATCGGTGATCGAGCCCCTGGTGCGGCGCCCGGTCGCGAGCAGGCGGTCGCGGGCGGCGATCTGGGCCCGCAGTCGGCGGTGGTGCTGGATCGAGGAGGCGACGACGAGGACGGCGACGGCCACGGCGAGCGCGGGGAGCCACAGGTCGGCGTAGTAGGCGATCCAGCCGAACACGCTCCAGGGCTCGTCCTCGTGGAACACCGGATCCACCGCGGTGCCGACCTGGAGCGGGTCGAGCCACAGCGGCGCGTTCAGCACGACGGCGAGAGCGACCGCGCAGGCCGCGAGGGACGGCAGTATCTGGGGTCGCTGCTCCCCACCGCGATACGCGTCGAGCAGCCAGGCGGCCGAAGCGCCTCCCGCGATGAGCCCGAAGGTGCCGAGGGTCCACAGGTAGCCGAGCGTGCCGATGCCCCAGAACGTCTGGAAACCCAGGCGCTCGTCGAAGATGCTGTCGATGATGGAGTGGCGCAGCAGATCGGCGGTGACCGCGATGGCGAGGCCGACCAGGAACGCAAAGGCGGTCATGGCTGCGGCGCAGGCGATCGCGGCGGCGAGGAATCGCGGATCCCCCGCGCGTCGGCGCTGGTGCTCCCGCCGCTGGGCGGCCGGGTCGGTCGTGCTCATCATCCGCCTCCTCGTCGGCCGGCGGTTCGCGATGGCCGACACCGCAAGTGTCGCCTGCCGCAGTGCCCTACCGGTCACAGGTTGCAAGAGCGCCGGTCTGATTCCCGTTCCACGGGAGCGAGACGTGACGAAATCGGGAGGGTCTCCCCTGGAATGACCCGCGGCAAGCCGAGTCCAACAGGAGGCACCATGACCGATCGCCCTCAAGCCGACGAATCCGAGAACCCTCGCCGCCAGGCCCAGCCGGAGGATTCGCCGCTGCGACGATTCGCCCCCTTGCTGTGGATCGTTGCGGTGCTCGTGACGGTGGGAGCCCTCTTGTCGTACGGCGGTGTCGCCGCGCGGCGACCGGAGGCGCTCCTCAGCGCCGAGCAGGTGGCGTCGGGACTGGAGCAGCTCGCCGACCTGCCGGCGATCGCCTACCGGGGCACGCAGTCCGAACTCCTCGGCGACAGCAGGGAGCTCGACGCCGAGGTCCAGTGGCGGGTCTCGGCCGACGGCCTGGCGCTGGGGAGCGTGTCGCCCGCCGACGCGGGTGCGGACTGCACGGTGGCGCAGGTGCCGGAGGGCGTCTTCGCTGAGATCGAGGGTGCCTGCGAGGACTACTACCGGGACGGGTTGTACCGGGGGTCGGGGGAGCGGTGGACGCTCTTCGGTGAGCGTCTCTGGTTCGCTCCGGGTCTGTATTTGACTCCGGCGGTCTACGCGGAGGCCTTGGACCGGGAGATCGAGTTGTCGATGCTCGTGGACGGCAACGAGATCGAGCGGCGGGACCTGAACGGTGTCGCGTCCCTCGCGTTGAGCGTCGGCGGCGGCACCGTCTATTTCGCGGAGGACGGCGCGATCCTGCTGATCGAGGGCGTCGCGGTCACCACGCTGGCCGGGACCGGTTTCGGCATCACCGGCACGGTCGACCCCGCCGAAATGGGGTCCGACCAGATCCGTCGGTTCGGTGAGGACCTGGCGGCGACGGCCGCAGCGTGGTCCGAGGTCATGTTCTTCGGCGGCTACGACATGGAGGAGACCGTCGAGCGGGAGGAGGCGGCGTGCGAGGGCGCGGTCTGCGTGGTCGAGTCCGACATCGCCTACGCGGACAAGGGGACCGGCATCGGCGGGCTCAGCCTCGTCATCGCGTTCACCGGGGAGATCACGACCGACCGGTCAGGTGTCGGACCGAGCACCTGCTCGCAGATCCAGGAGGTCGAGTTCGACGCGACCGCGCATTTCGAGTGCACCGTCGACCTGCACGCGGTCCTCGGCGGCGACCTCGGCTACTCGTACTGGTGGGAGTCGTCGACGGCAGTCGCCTACCCGATGCTGCACCAGGACCCGGCATCGATCGCCGACGGCGTCCAGGGACAGATCGATCAGCTCCTTGCCGGAATCGGTTGACGCGAACCGGGACGCTTCGGATTTCACGAGTCGATGGAGAGGGTGAGCACCATCTGCTCGCCGTCGAATCCGTCGACCTTGATGCTGAGTCCCTGCGGGGTGGTGTGCTCGGCGTGTGCGTACCCGCCGGTCATGACCCAGGCGATGGCCCCGCTCGACATCGACTGTGAGGTCCCGCCACTCCATTCGATGCCGAGCACGTCCTCGTCGAACTGCGTGACCGAGAAGATCGAGGCCTGGACCCCGAGTTCGGGATCGAGCTCGATGTCGACCGGCCCGGTGATCAGGACTTCGCACTCGCCGTCGAAGCAGGCGCCGAGATCGGTCCCGTCGGCGGCTTCGAGCGGTGTTGTCGAAGGTGAAGCTGGAGAAGCTGTCGCAGTCGCGGTCGCTGAATCCGAAGCCTCGGTGATGGTGCCCGAGCCCTGTCCACCACAGGCAGCCAAGGACAACGGAATCAGCAAGGCCGCGGCGGTCAGGATGCGCAGGATGGGGCGCCAGGGCATCAGCGTCTCCTCAATTCGAAGCAAGGTCGCTTCAGTCTCCCCGGAGCGGCCGGGGACCGGTCCCGAGCGGCGAGTCCCGCAGATCGGCGTTGGCCGGCCCTGGCCCGATGCGCGGCCTACTTCCCGCATCGGGCGAGAGAGCTGTCGATGAAATCCGCCACCGGCTCGATCCGATAGCCCTCCGGGTCGTCACTGTTGCGGAGCACCTCACCCGGGCCGACCTCGGCCAGTTGGGTCATCGTGAAGTCAACCGCTCCGAGTGTCGCCTCCGTGGTGGGCCACGCCCTCACGCTGTAGACACGGTCAACCCTGAACTCGCTTGCCGGCTCGGTTGCGACCCACCGCGGATCGGGGTCTACCAGTGATACCGCGGCCGGGTCGCTCGACTCGGGGATGGGATTCGACAACTCCAGCCCGTTGCTCCAAGTCGGGGTTTCGTCGTCCGTGTCCGTCAACGCCGAAGTCACCTGGATGTTCCGGGCCGGTCCCTCGCAGGAGGCCATCACCAGCACCGGGTCGCCGTTTCGATCGACCCCGACTCCGACTCTGCCGACCTGCGCAAGGCTGCATGCAGAAAGAGAGAGCGCCGCGAAAACGGTGACCAGGGCCATGAGGAGTGCGCGCATGGTTCAAGTGGACACCCGCCGATGGCACTCCGGCATGGCTTGCGGCCCAGTCGGAACCGATCCGCGACCGACCGGTTACTCATTGGCGAGCCGCTAGCGGACCAGTCGCAGCCCGGACATGCCCCCGTCTACGGCGAGGGCGGTGCCGGTGACGGCCTTGTTCGCCGGGTCGGCGAGGTAGACGATCGCGGCCGCGACCTCCTCGGCGCTCACCAGGCGGCCGGTCGGCTGGCGGGCTTCGAGGCGGGCCCTTTCGGCGGCCGGGTCCTCGGCCTGTTCGAGCAGGCGCTGCACCCAGGGCGTGTCGGCGGTGCCGGGGTTGACGCAGTTGACGCGGATGCCTTCGGCCACATGGTCGGCGGCCATCGCCAGCGTCAGCGACTGGACCGCGCCCTTGGACGCGGAGTACAAGGCGCGCTTGACGAGTCCGGCGGTGGCGGCGATCGAGGAGGTGTTCACGATCGCCGGGGCCGAGGATTCGCGCAGGTGCGGCAGGCTCGCGCGGGCGAGCCGGACCATGCCGAGGAGGTTCACGTCCAGGACGCGGAACCACTGCTTGTCCGAGTTCTCCTCGACGGTGCCGACCGCGCCGATCCCGGCGTTGTTCACCAGGATGTCGATGCCGCCGAAGTGCTCCACCACCGCAGCGACCGCCAGGCGGACCTGGTTGTCGTCGGCGACGTCGCACTTGTGCGACCAGTGCCGCTCGCTCTTGTTGAGGTCGAGGACGGCGACGTTCGCGCCGCGCGCGGCGAACGCGTCGGCGGCGGCCGCGCCGATGCCGGAGGCGCCGCCGGAGATCACGACCGTGAGGCCTTCGAAGTCGTTGCCGCTCATGAGGTGGGGCTCCATTCGGGTCCGTCCGGGTAGGTGAAGTGCCGGAGGCTCTCGTGTTTCATCTCGGCCGAGAAGCCCGGTGCGGTCGGGGCGATGTAGCGGCCGTTCTCGATCACTGTGGGGGCGGTGAAGTGCTCGTGCAGGTGGTCGACGTACTCGATGACCCTGTCCTGCATGGAAGCGCTCACCGAAGTGTAGTCGAACATGGACAGATGGCAGACGAGTTCGCACAGGCCCACGCCGCCCGCGTGCGGGCAGACGGGGACGCCGAATTTGGCGGCCAGCAGGAGGATCGCGAGGTTCTCGTTGACTCCGGCGACGCGCGCGGCGTCCATCTGGAGGAAGTCGATCGACCCGGCCTGGAGGAGCTGCTTGAACATGACCCGGTTGTGCACGTGCTCGCCGGTGGCGACCTTGATGGGGGCCAGGCGCTTTCGGATCGCGGCGTGGCCGAGGACGTCGTCGGGGCTGGTCGGCTCCTCGATCCACCACGGGTCGAACTCGGCGAGGGCCTGCATCCACTGGACGGCCTTGTCGACGTCCCAGCGCTGGTTGGCGTCGACGGCGATGCGGATGTCGGGGCCGACGGCGGCGCGGGCGGCGGCGAAGCGGCGCCGGTCGTCCTCCAGGTCGGCGCCGACTTTCAGCTTGATCTGGGTGTAGCCCTGGGCGACCGCTTCGCGGGCGAGGCGCACGACCTTCGCGTCGTCGTAGCCGAGCCAGCCGGGCGAGGTGGTGTAGGCCGGGTAGCCGGACTGCTCGATCTCGACGGTGCGTTCGGCCTTGCCGTCCTCGGCCTTGCGCAGGATCGCCAGGGCCTCTTCGGGAGTGAGCGCGTCGGAGAGGTAGCGCCAGTCGACGCAGTCGACGATCTCCTCGGGGGTGAGGCCGGTGAGGTACTTCCAGAGCGGGAGTCCGGCGCGGCGGGCGGCGAGGTCCCAGGCGGCGTTCACGAGGGCGGCGGCGGCCAGGTGCATGACGCCCTTTTCGGGGCCGAGCCAGCGGATCTGGGAGTCGTGGGTCAGCAGCCGGTACAGCTCGCCGAGGTCGGCCGGGCCGTGCACGTCCCGGCCGATGACGTAGGCGCCGAGGGTTTTGATTGCGGCGCAGCAGATGTCGTTGCCGCGTCCGATCGTGAACGTGAACCCGTGGCCTTCGGTGCCGTCGTCGGTGCGGAGCACGACGTAGGCGGCGGAGTAGTCGGGGTCGGGGTTCATCGCGTCGGAGCCGTCGAGGCTGCGGGAGGTGGGGAACCGGACGTCAATGACGTCGACCGAGGTAATTCTCATGCCTGCACCGTCGGGTTCGCGGTGTGGCCCAGGCCTTCGATGCCGACTTCGACGACGTCGCCGGCCTTGAGGTAGGGGAAGCGGCCGGAGAGCGCGACGCCCTCGGGGGTGCCGGTGAGCAGCAGGTCGCCCGCGTCGAAGGCCATGAACTGGGACATGTGCCAGATGATGTGCGCGACGGAGAAGATCATGTCGCGCGAGTTCGAGTCCTGGCGTCCTTCACCGTTCACCTTGGACCACATGCGAAGCGCCTGGGCGTCCTTGACCTCGTCGGGGGTGACGAGCCAGGGGCCGAGCGGGGTGAACGTGGGGCAGGCCTTGCCCTTGGAGAACTGGCCGCCGGAGCGTTCGATCTGGAACTCGCGCTCGGACAGGTCGTTGGCGACGAGGAACCCGGCGATGCAGTCCAGGGCCGCCTCCTCGGACTCCAGATAGGACGCGCGCTTGGCGAAGACCACGCCGAGCTCGACCTCCCAGTCGGTCTTGACCGAGCCGCGGGGAATCTCGACGTCGTCGCCGGAGCCGACGATCGTGTTGGGGTGCTTGTAGAACACGACCGGCTCGGCGGGCGGCTCGGCGCCGGACTCGGCGCAGTGGGCGGCGTAGTTCATGCCGATGCACACGATCGCGCCGGGCCGGGCGATCGGCGGGGCGACGCGCTGACCGTCCACATCGATCTCGGGGAGTCCCGCGACCGAGACGGGGCCCTGCTCGGCGAGGAAGGCGCCGTCGATGTCGCGGGTGAGGCCGGACAGGTCGTAGTACCTGCCCTCGTGGAGTGCCACGGGCTTTTCGAGGCCGGGCTGTCCGATGCGCAGGTACTTCATTGCACTCCTAGCTGGTAGGTCCGGGCGGCGGTGCCGCCGAAGACGTCGGGGTCGGTGCGGCCGAGGACCTCGGTGAGGGCGTCCTTGACGCGGGTGTAGGTGGCGGCCAGTTCGCAGACGGGCCAGTCGGAGCCGAACATGAGGCGGTCGGGTCCGAACAGTTCGAGGGCGGCCTGCACGAACGGGCGCAGGTCGGCGGGCGTCCAGCGCCGCCAGTCGGCCTCGGTGACCAGGCCGGAGAGCTTCGCGGTCACGTTGGGCTGCTTGGCGAGCGGGGCGACCGCGTCCCACCACCGGCGCAGGCCCGCGTCGCCCTCGCGCACCTGCGGCTTGCCCAGGTGGTCGAGCACGAAGCGCAGGTTCGGGACGGCCGCGGCGGCGGTCGCGGCGGCGGGGAGCTGGTCGAGGCGCACGATGAGGTCGAACGCGGGCACGGCCTCGGCCACCGTCTCGAGCGCACTGACGACCTCGGGCCTGGCGAGGAAGTCGGGGTCGGGGCGCTGCTGGATCTGGTCCCGGAGGCCGACGAGGTAGCGGGCGCGCGGATGGTTCGTGTAGCGCGCCAAGGTGTGCGCGAGCCCCGGCTCGAGGAGGTCGATGTGGCCGACGACCCCGGCGATCTCCTCGACGGCCCCGGCCAGGTGCAGGAACTCGACGGTCTCGGAGGGGTGGCCCCAGTCGGCCTCGACCAGGACGGTGCGGTCGACGCCCGCTTCCTTGAGGTTCGCGCGCAGGTCGGCCACCCCGTAGTCGCGCCGGATCGGCGCGAACTCGGGTTTGCTCGCGAGCCAGGGGTAGTCGGCGGTCCAGACGTGGTGGTGCGCATCGATGACGAGTGCGTTGCTCAAACCGGTGCCTCCTCGGCCAAGAGCCCGGCGGACTTGAGGTCGTGCCACAGTGCGCCGGGAATCGGGTGGGCGTACATGGCGAGGGCGTCGGCGACCTCGTCCGGGCTCCGCGCGCCGACGAGGATCGACTCGACGACCGGGTGGGCGGCGGAGAACTGGAGCGCGGCGGCGCGCAGCGGGACGTCGTACCGGTCACAGATCGCGGCGATGGCCTGGGCGCGGGCCAGGAGTTGTCGGTCGGCCTGCGCATAGTTGAAGGTGGATCCGGGCCGGGGGTCGGCGAGGATGCCGGAGTTGAAGACGCCCGCGGCGATCACCGAGACGCCGCGTTCCAGGCAGAGGGGGTAGAGCCTGTCGAGAGCGGATTGATCGAGCAGGGTGTAGCGCCCGGCGATGAGCGCGACGTCGAAATCGGCGCTGGAGATGAGGTCGGCGGCCGCGTCGGTCGAGTTCATGCCGATGCCGACGGCGCCGATCATGCCCGCGGCCTTGAGCTCCGCCAAGGCCCGGTAGCTGCCGGCGAGGGCGGCGGCGCGGTGGTCGTCGGCGTCGTGGATGAGGCCGATGTCGACGCGGCAGGCCTCGCCGCGGCCGGTGCCGAGGCGGTGCATGCTGCCTGAGTACGTGTCCATGGTGCTGCGGTAGGAGAAGTCGAAGACGGCCTGCTTGCCGTTGGGCTCGGCCCACAGGTCCCAGGTGCCCGGGTGCGGGACGAGCTTGCGGCCCATCTTGGTGGACAGGGTGAACGCGTCCCGGTCGCGGTCGGCGAGGGCGCTGCCGAGGCGCTCTTCGGAGAGCCCGGCGCCGTAGTGGGGGGCGGTGTCGAAGTGGCGGATGCCGCCGGCCCAGGCGGCGTCGACGGTGGCGGTCGCGACGGCGGGGTCGACCGGCGAGAAGAGCCCGCCCAGCGGCGCGCACCCGAGTCCGACGGCGGAGATCGACACCTCGGTCGCGCCGAGGCGGTGCACGGGAAGGGGTGAGGATTCAGCGCTCAAGAAGCACCTCCGATGGGTGAGGCCCGGCGGGGCGGAACCGGTCGGCGACTGCCCCGCGCTGGTGAACTGCGGGCGCCTGGCGACGGCCGCGACGGCCGCGCCGAACATGACAGACATGACGCGCGGTCGCGCTCGAAGCAGGCTCGGGGAGCGCAGGCACCCGACCGAGGCGGCGCCGCGAGCGGGCTTCGGGGTGCGGCCGTGCGGGTGTCGCCGGGGCGGGGCCGGTCGGTCCGCGGCCGCCGGGCACTGCGGCATTCGGCCTTCCAGCACCCGGCCTTCCGGCACCTGGGCTCTCCAACACCGGCGGTCTCCAATGCGGGCATATGGGGCGGATCGAGGGTTCGCTCGGCGCACTGCCGAGTCAGCGCGACACTATCCTATAGGATATTGAGTATGACTGCGACATCGTCGAGCGCGGGAAAGCGCACGCTCGCGGACGAGGCCTATACCGAGCTGAAGTCCCGCGTCATGCGCTCCGAACTCGCGCCGGGCGCGAAGCTGAGCATCGACGGCCTCGCCAAGCAGCTCGCGTTCTCGCAGACGCCGATCCGAGAGGCGCTGGCGCGCTTGGAGTCCGAGGGCCTGCTGGCCCGTCGGCCGCTGAGCGGCTACACGGTGGAGCCGCTGCTGTCCGCCGCCGAGTTCGCCGACCTCTTCGAGATCCGGATGATGCTCGAACCGCGGGCGGCCCGCCGCGCCGCCGAGCGAGCCCTGGCCGCCGATCGGCTCGGCCGCATCCCCGCCGCAGGCGAACCCTTCGAGGCCGCTCACCTGCTCGCGGCCGCTCGCACGCCGCCGCCCGGCGCGGACAAGCTGCTCTTCACCGAGGCGGACCGGCGCTTCCACAACGCGGTCGCCGCGCTCAGCGGCAGCGCGCAGCTGTCGAAGGCGATCCGTCGACTCGACGCGCACCTCCATCTCCACCGGGCTTACATCAGGCCCGAGTCGATAGAGGTGACCGAGGCCGAGCACCTGGCGGTCGCGGCGGCTATCATCGCTAAGAAACCGCTTGCCGCCGAGGAGGCGATGCGCCGCCACCTTGAACGCTCCCGGACCCGGCACGCCGTCGCCTTCGCCGCCGCCAGCGGCGAGCCTGTATCGAAACCGAAGCGCGCCAAGGCACCCCGATGACCGACACCGACCTGCATACTGGCGACGCAACCGCAACCGCAACCGCAACCGCAACCGCAACCGCAACCGCAACCGCAACCGCAACCGCAACCGCAACCGCAACGCCAGCCACCGCGTCCCGCCGCGACCCCTCGCGACGGCCCCACCCCCGCCCGGACGACCGCCCGGCGCGCCGACCGGCTACCGGAAATGAGGCGAACACACCGTGCCCCGCGTAGGCCTGTTCATCACCTGCGTCAACGACGCCCTCTTCCCCGAGACGCCCAAAGCGGTCGTCCGCATCCTCGAACGACTCGGCTACGAGGTCGACTTCCCCGCCGCCCAGACCTGCTGCGGCCAGATGCACGCCAACTCCGGCTACAAGAAGGACGCGACGAAACTCGCCCGCTCCTTCGACAAGGTCTTCGGCGAGTACGACGCGATCGTCACCCCCTCCGGCTCCTGCGCCGCCATGGCCCGCGACCAGTACCCCGACCTCACCGGCTCCGACATCGGCCAGCGCGTCTACGAACTCTCCGAGTTCCTGATCGACGTCGCCGGAGTCGAGGACGTCGGCGCGCGCTTCCCCCACACCGTCACCTACCACCCCACCTGCCACGGCACCCGCGCACTCGGCCTGGGAGACAAGCCGATCCGGCTCCTGCGGGCCGTCGAGGGCATCGACCTCCTCGACCTGCCCGCCGCCGACCAGTGCTGCGGCTTCGGCGGCACCTTCGCCCTGAAGAACGCCGAGGTCTCCTCGGCGATGCTCGAGGACAAGTGCCGCCACGCCTCCGGCACCGGCGCCGAATACCTGGCCGCGGCCGACAACTCCTGCCTCACCCACATCGGCGGCGGCATCTCCCGCTCGGGCGGCCCGCGCCCCATCCACTACGCCGAAATCCTGGCGAGCACCGGATGAACCGCGACCGCACGAGCACCGAGGAACGCCCAGCCGAGGACCCCATGAGCCGAGGACCTTATGAGCACTGACGCCGGCGCCGCCGCGCACACCACCGCCATCGTCCCGGCCGCGTCCCTCATCCCCGCCGGCGCGTCGTTCCCCAAGGCCGCCAAGGTCGCCCTCGGCATGCCCCAACTGCGCAAGAACCTCGCCCACGCCACCGGCACGATCCGCGCCAAACGCGCCGGCGTCGTCGGCGAACTGGACGACTGGGAGCGCCTGCGGGACACCGCCGCCGCCGTCAAGGCCGACGTGCAGCTCCGCCTCCCCGAACTCGCGATCGAGTTCGAGCGCAACGCGACCGCCGCCGGGGCTACGGTGCACTGGGCCCGCGACGCCCACGAGGCCAACACGATCGCGGCCCGGATCGTGCGCGAGGCCGGGGCCGACGAGGTCGTCAAGGTCAAGTCCATGGCGACGCAGGAGATCGAGCTCAACGAGCACTTCGCGGCCGAGGGCCTCAAGGCCTACGAGACCGACCTGGCCGAGCTGATCGTGCAGCTCGCCGAGGACAAGCCCAGCCACATCCTCGTCCCGGCGATCCACTACAACCGCACCGAGATCCGCGACATCTTCAACCAGAGGATGGGTGACGCGCCGGTCGGATTGACGGACGATCCCGCCGCGCTGGCGGAGGCGGCCCGGCTGCATCTGCGCCGCCGCTTCCTGTCGGCGAAGGTGGCGGTGTCGGGGGCGAATTTCGCGGTGGCCGAGACCGGTTCGCTGGTGGTCGTGGAGTCGGAGGGCAACGGCCGCATGTGCTTGACGATGCCCGAGACGCTCATCAGCATCGTCGGGATCGAGAAGCTGCTGCCGAAGTTCAGTGACCTGGAAGTGTTCATGCAGGTGCTGCCGCGGTCCTCGACCGGGGAGCGGATGAACCCCTACACGTCGGTGTGGACCGGTTCGCAGGGCGGCGACGGGCCCCGGGACGTGCACATCATCCTGCTCGACAACGGCCGCACGGGGGTGCTCGCCGACGAGGTGGGCCGCCAGGCGCTGTCGTGCATCCGGTGTTCGGCCTGCCTGAACGTGTGCCCGGTGTACGAGCGCACGGGCGGGCACGCGTACGGGCACGTCTATCCCGGTCCGATCGGTGCGATCCTCGCGCCGCAGTTGGAGCCGGGGAAGCATGACGATCTGCCGTACGCGTCGAGCCTGTGCGGGGCCTGCTATGAGGTGTGCCCGGTCAAGATCAACATCCCGGAGGTGCTGGTGCACCTGCGGCAGCGAGGGCCGCACGAGTCGGGGGAGCGGGCGGCGATGGGCGCGGCCCAGGCCGTGATGGCGCGCCCGCGCCTGTGGCGGGCCGCGCTGCGGGCGGCGAGGTTGGGGTCGATGCCGTGGCGCCGCAAGGGGTTCGTGCGGAGGCTCCCGTGGCCGGGTTCGAAGTGGACGATGAGCCGGGACCTGCCGGTGCCGCCGCAGGAGCACTTCAGGGACTGGTGGAAGGAGCGGAAGCGGTGAACGCGAAGCGAAGCGGGGGACCGGGTGCGACCGGTGCGCGCGAGGAGATCCTGGCGCGGATGCGCAAGGCCTTGGACGGCGCGGGTGCGGCGCCCGAGGCGCCGCGCGAGTACCGGCGTTCGCTCGATGCGGAGGTGGACATCGTGGCGATGCTCGTCGACCGGCTCGTCGACTACAAGGCGAACGTGCACTTCGGGATCGACGCGATCGGCGCGGCCTTGGGGGATGCGGCGCGCGTGGTGGTCCCGGCGGACCTGCCACGGGAGTGGCGTGTGGGCGGGGCGGAGTTCGTCCCCGACGATCCCGCCGCCAGGTTGTCCACTGAGGACCTTGATGGGATGGACGCGGTGCTGACCGGTTGCGCGGCGGCCGTGGCCGTGTCGGGCACGATCATGCTCGACGCGGGTGTGGGCCAGGGGCGCCGGGCGATCACCCTGGTGCCTGACCATCATGTGGTGGTGGTGGAGCGGGACCGGATCGTGGGGCATCTGGCCGAGGCGCTGCCGATGCTGGCGCCGACGGCGCCGCAGACGTGGATCTCGGGCCCGTCGGCCACGAGCGACATCGAGTTGCAGCGGGTTGAGGGCGTGCACGGCCCCCGCCGTCTCGACGTGGTGATCCTGGAGCCGTAAGCGGCGCGGCGGTCGCGATCGGCTTGCAACGGCAACGCCATCCACAAACCCCCACCCACCACTAGAGGGGAAAGAAGTATGGGGCCCACTCTGCCGCAGGGGTCCGACAGGAAATCGCCCCGCGCGCCCGTGCGCGGCCGGAAGTCACCCGAAAGGTGACCGAACCGTGTGCCCCGCTCGCGAGCGGTGACCGCGGAGGGTCAGCGCTTGGAGCGGCGGACGCGTTCGCGGCCGAGGAGCCACAGGGCCTGGACGCCGTCCGTCCAGGTGATCTTCTTGCCCTCTTCGCGGCTGCGCGCCGTGTACGAGATCGGCACCTCGTACGGCCGGATGCCGCGCTTGAGCAGCTTCGCCGTCAGCTCGGCCTCCATGCCGAACCCGCCCGAGCGGATGTTCATGTCCAGGTACATCTGGCGCGGCAGCAGCTTGTAGCAGGTCTCCAGGTCGGAGATGTACGAGTTGAACAGGATGTTCGCCGCGAGGGTGATCCCCTTGTTGCCCATGACGTACCAGAACGAGTACGCCGAATGGGACCCGAACGAGCGCGAGCCGTAGACGACCTCGGTCTTGCCCTCCAGCACGGGGGCGAGGAGGCGGGGCAGGTCGGCGGCGTCGTACTCGCCGTCGGCGTCGAACACGACCACGTAGTCGCCGGTGGCGGCCTTCGCCGCGGTGCGGATCGCCGCGCCCTTGCCCTTGTTGCGGTCGTGGCGGATCAGCCGCACCCGCGCATTGTCCTCAAAGGCCTGGAGCACTTCCCAGGAGCGATCCCGGGAGCCGTCGTCGACGGCGACGATCTCCGTCTCGCAGGGGAAGTCCACCCCGAGCAGTTCCTTGAGCGTTCCGGCGGCGAGGCGTTCCTCATTGAATACCGGAACGAGTATCGACAACAGCATTGCTGCTCCATCCCGCGTGTCCGAACACGATTGCACAACCATAACGCGCCACCGCCCGAGCGGCACCCGCCGGGACATCCTGTTGAATGGAGCGGTGCTGCTCGTTCTGTGGCTGCTACTGCTGCTTCCGGCCCTCGCCTATGCCGTCCGCCCCGGTGACGGGGCCGTTCTCGCGCCCGCCCGCCTGGCGGTCCTTCGATCTGCGCTCCTGTTGGGGGCCTTCGCGATCGCGGTCGTGGAGGGCGCTTCGGCGTTCACCGCGCTCACTGCGACCACTGTCCTTATTGCCTGGATTGTCGCAAGTGTTGGCATTATTGCGGCGGTGCTGGTGCGCTGCGTCCGCGACGTCGCGCCCCAAGGCAGGGGCCAGTCGCTGGACGCGATCCGCGAGGAGCTGCGCAGCCGCCGCGGCGCCACCCGCCGCACGTGGCGGCGCACCAAGTCCGCCGCGGCCGCCGCCCCGGCCTGGCAGTGGGGCCTCGCGTGCGTCATCGCGATCCTCGCCATCAGTGTGGCCGTGCTCGCGATCGCGTCCTCCCCCAACAACTTCGACTCCCAGACGTACCACCTGCCGCGCATCGAGCACTGGGTGCAGAACGCGTCCGTCGCCGTCTTCCCCACCGAGATCCACCGCCAGGTCGACCTCGGGCCCGGCTCCGAATACCTCCTCACCCACCTGCGGCTGCTGTCGGGCGGTGACGGCGCGTACCACCTCCTGCAGTACCTCGCGGGGGTCGGCGCGGCCCTGGCCGCGTCGCGCATCGCCGCGCAGCTCGGCGGCGGCCCCATTGCGCAGATGGCCACGGTCTTCATCATCGCGACCACCCCCGAAGTGCTCCTCCAGGCGTCCAGCACGCAGGTGGACCTCGTGGCCGCCGCGTGGGTCGCGTGCCTCGCGACGGTCGTCCTGGACGAATTCACCCGGCCGGGCGACGACACCGGCGCCGAAGGCCGGCCGGTGCTGCTGCGGGCAGGCGCCCCGCCCGCCGACGCGCTCTACCTCGGCCTCGCGCTGGGCCTCATCGCCGTCACCAAGACCACCGGGCTGCTCGCGGCCGGGCCGCTCCTGCTCATCTGGGGCGTCGGGCGGCTCGTGCGCGACGGCCACCGCCGCCGCGCGTGCCTGTGCGGGCGCAGCCCCGGGCGCTGCTCGCGCCCGGACGCCTCCCGGGCGCTCCCCTCGCGCGCGGCGACCGTCCTCGCCTCGCTCGTCGTCCTCGCCCTCGGCCTGATCCTGGTGGGGCCGTTCCTGCTGCGCATGCAGGAGACGTTCGGGCACCCGCTCGGACCAGTGGTCCTGCGCGAGTCCATCGGCGTTCAGACCGCCGACCCGCGCCTGCTCCTGGTCAACGGCCTGCGGATCGCGCAGACCGGCCTCGACACGCCCGTCCCGTTCCTCTCCGACGGGTTCGCCGCGCTCATCTCCGGCCTCGCGAACCTCATGGGCGTGGACGTCAACGACCCGCGGATCACCTTCGGCTCCACCGAGTTCCCCGTCCCCGCCTGGTACCCGGACGAGGACCGCGCGGCCTACCCGCTGACGGGGATCGCGACGCTCGCGGGCCTCATCTGGTTCGCCGTCAAGGGCCCGCGCCTGCGCCGCTGGTACGCGGCCGCCCTGGCCGTGGCGTTCATCGGATTCGTGTGCACCGTCTCATGGCAGCCGTGGGTGAACCGCCTGGTCATGTTCCTGGTCGTGCTCGGCGCGCCCGCCGCCGGGCTGCTCGCCGCGGGGCTCGTCAAAGGCATCGCGAGCACCGTCGCCGACCGCAGGAAGCGAAGGGCCGCATGCGCGCTGATCACCGCGTTCAGTGTCGCCGCCTCGCTCGCGGGGCTCCTCACGGTGGCCTACGGGTACCCGCGGCGCCTGGCCGGGACCTGGTCGGTCTTCAGCCTCTCCGACCTCGAAGAGCGCTTCGTGCGCCGCCTCGAATGGCTGCCCCAGTACGAGGAGGCCGCCGCCGCGGTCGCCGCGACCGACCCGGAAACGGTGGGCCTCGTCCAGGGCAACGACTCCTGGGAGTACCCGTGGTGGATCCTCCTGCCGGAGGACACTGAACTGGTGGCCCTCCAATCGGTCGTCCCCGGCGAGGAGGCGGCCGACCCCGATGCGGTGGACGCGATCGTCTGCGCCGAGGACATCGACGAGTGCGAGGAGCTGACCCCGGACGGCTGGGAGTTCCACGACCTCGGCACCGTGGCTTACGCCCTGCCTCCCGGGACCCCGTGAGCTGCACGTACGGGCCCGCGACTAGCCTGGGCGCATGCTGCTGAGCGACCGCGACATCGTCGACGCCGTCAAGAACGACCGCCTGGGCATCGAGCCGTTCGAGCCCGAACTCGTCCAGCCGTCCAGCATCGACGTCCGGCTCGACCGCCGGTTCAGGGTCTTCAACAACCAGAAGTACACCCACATCGACCCCGCCGAGCAGCAGGACGAGCTCACCGTCGCCGTCGAGGTCCGCGACGACGAGCCGTTCGTGCTCCACCCCGGCGAGTTCGTCCTCGCCTCGACCCTCGAGGTCTTCACCCTCCCGAACGACCTCGCCGCGCGCCTCGAAGGCAAGTCGAGCCTCGGGCGCCTCGGCCTGCTCACCCACTCCACCGCCGGGTTCATCGACCCCGGTTTCTCCGGGCACGTGACGCTCGAACTCTCCAACGTCGCGAACCTGCCCATCACGCTGTGGCCGGGCATGAAGATCGGCCAGCTGTGCCTGTTCGGGCTCTCCAGCCCCGCCGAGCACCCGTACGGCTCGGGGGCGAACTTCTCCCGCTACCAGGACCAGCGCGGGCCGACCCCGTCCAAGTCCTGGATGCACTGGCGCACCTGGCCGACCTAGGCCGCGCCGCCCCGAGGGGCGTTTCGAGTTACACGCGTGTCAGGTGTTTCTCGCGCGAATCGCCTGAACAGCGGCGGTATCGGGCTTACCCTGCGGAGATGGACATCTCGCAGAGCTTCCAGAACATGATGGACAGCGTCGTCGCGTTCCTGCCGCGTGCACTGGCCTTCCTCGCGATCCTCGTCATCGGCTGGATCGTCAGCAAATGGATCGGCAAACTCGTCGGCAAACTGCTCAACCGGGTCGGGCTCGACCGGGTCGGGGAGCGGTCCGGCCTGCGCCGCTTCACCGGCAAATTCGAACTGAGCGACCTGCTCGGCAAGCTCGTGTACTTCGCGCTGCTGCTGTTCACGCTCCAGCTCGCGTTCGGGGCGTTCGGGACCAATCCCGTGTCGACCCTGCTCAACCAGCTCGTGTCGTGGCTGCCGCTCCTGTTCGTCGCGCTCGTCATCGTCGTGGTCGCCTTCGCGATCGCCAACGCCGTGTTCGGGCTCATCAGCGGCATGCTCGCGGAGACGAGCTACGGGAAGACCGTCGCGCGCATCAGCCAGGTCGCGATCATCTTCTTCGGCGCGGTCGCCGCGTTCGGGCAGGTCGGCATCGCCACGACGGTGACCACGCCGATCATGTGGACCGTCCTGTCGATCATCGCGGGCGTGACCATCGTCGGCGTCGGCGGCGGCCTCATCGCGCCGATGCGCGAACGCTGGGAGCGGATGCTCTCGGGCGCCGAGGACGAGGCGGGCAAGCTCAAGGACTCCGGGGGGATGGTCTCGGCGGACCCGACCTCGGAATCCATGTCGCAGACGTACAGCTCCGAGCGGTACGGGACCGCGGCGAACACCCAGGCTCCGGCGGCGGGCACCATGGGGGATGCCCCGGCGGCCGGCACGAGCGCGGGCATGGGCCTCGAATCCGAGCGGGCCATGCCTCCGAACGAGCCTTAACCAACCGTTTCGGGAGGCGATGTGTCTGGCCTCCCGAAACGGAAGACCGCACTGCAAGTGCTGCTCGACAGTCGGCCGCACTCCGGGAACGGGGTGCGGCCGACGCGCGTCAGGGCACGGCGATTCGCGCCCTTCGATGGCCGGGGCGGCTAGACGGGGCCGGTGCGCCCTGGGAAAGTGGGCTTTTGCTCCCTGCTCGCACGAGTACGCCCGAGTAACCTCATCGGGGTGGAGATGAATGCAGTCGACAACCGCGGCGGCTCCAAACGCCGCCGCGAGATCCTCGACGTCGCCGTGAAACTGCTCGCCAAGCACGGCTATCACGGCGTGTCGATGGATGACATCGGCGCGGCCGCCTCCATCACCGGGCCGGCGCTGTACCACCATTTCAAGGGCGGCAAGGAGCAGATGCTCGCCGACGCGCTCATCCCCGTGTCCGAGCGGCTGCTGGCGGGCGGACGGCACTGGGCGTCGCTGCATGCGGGCGATTCGCAGGCGGCGCTGGAAGCGCTCGTCGACTTCCACTTGGAGGTCGTCATCGACTCGCCCGAGATCGTCATCCTGCACCTGCACGAACTCGACCGGCTTCCCGAGGAGCCGCGCCGGGAGGTGCGCAAGCTCCAGCGCGTGTACGTGGAGGAGTGGGTGGGCGTGCTGTGCCGCCTGCGGCCGGGATTGAAGCCCGAACAGGCCAGGGTGCTCGCCCACGGCGCGTTCGGCCTGATGAACTCGACGCCGTACCTGTCACTGGGACAAGAGGTCAGCGCCGACGAGACCGCCGCGCTCCTACGAGCGGCGGCCCTGAGGGCCCTCGACCCGGGCTGAAGGCACTGTTCGAACGGGCAGTGTCGGACCCCGGTGTCACCCTCGTATCGGGGGCCCGTTGGACGCCGCCCGGTCGAGTCGCCCCTGCCTCCGACCCGCCGCCGCGTCCCGATTACTCCGCAACCCATCCTCGCCTGATCCGCGGCTGATCCCGCATGGCGGGAGCGCGGGTTAGCATGGGCTCTTGAACCTGCGTCGGCGCCGACCCACCTCGTCGCCGCGGCGGTACTGCGGCGGCCCCAGGAGGCGACCATGCACCAGAGCGACCGGGTCTCCCTGCGCGAGGTCTCCCCCCGCGACGGGCTCCAGAACGAGCCGCCCGTCCCCACCGCCGACAAGATCCGCCTCATCGACGCCCTCTCGCGCACCGGCCTGTCCCGCATCGAAGCCGTCAGCTTCGTCAGCCCCAAGGCCGTCCCCCAGATGGCCGACGCCGCCGAGGTCTGGGCGGCCGTCGAGAAGCACCCCGGCATCCGCTACAGCGCCCTCGCCCCCAACCGCAAAGGCGTCGAGCGCGCCCTCGAGGCCGGGTTCACCGCCGTCGAAGTGGTCGTCTCCGCCTCCGAGACCCACAACCGCGCCAACGTCGGCCGCACCGTCGCCGACTCCCTCGCCGAACTCCCCGACATCTGCGCACTCGCACGCGAACACCTCGCCTCCGTGGAGGTCATCATCGCCACGAGCTTCGGCTGCCCCTTCGAAGGCGACATCGCCCCCGCCCAGGTCGCACGCATCGTCGAAGCGGCCCAGGCCGCAGGCGCCGGACGGGTCGCGTTCGGCGACACCACCGGCATGGGCACGCCCCGGCGCGTCACCGACCTGCTCGACGCGATCCAAGGCGGCGTCGCCGCCGACCTGCCGATGCTCATGCACTTCCACAACACGCGCGGCACCGCGCTCGCGAACCTCCTCACCGCACTCGACCGCGGCATCACCGAATTCGACGCCAGCGTCGGCGGCATCGGCGGCTGCCCGTTCGCCCCCGGCGCGAGCGGGAACGTCGCCACCGAAGAGGTCGTGCACATGCTCCACGACATGGGCGTCACCACCGGCGTCGACCTCGACGCCCTCCTGCGCACCGCCCGGCTCGCGCAGGAGATCGTGGGCCGCCCCCTCGAATCCGGCGTCCTCCGCGCCGGACCGCGTTCGAAGCTCTCCCCGAAGCCATAGAGGAGCGTGCCGAACCTATTGCAAGGCAAGAAGTTTCCTTGATATTGGCGCAACCGTTACCTAGATCACTGGCGTATCTCTCAGTGCTCGTCGATCACGGCGGGCGCTGACCCAGCACTCAAGGAGCGCAGATGCGCAATCGCATTGCGGCCGTTCTCGGCCTGCTCATGACGGCGTTCATGCTCGTCATCTTGGCGGCCTCGCCCGCCGCCGCCGCCGAGACCAACTACGTCACCGACGCCAACTGGAACTCCGACCCCAAAGACTGCCACGCCTCGATCACCGGGGTGTCCTACGCAAAAGTGAACGGCTGCTTCGAACCCGACGGCGACATCCTGTGGCTCCAGGACAAGAGCGCCGACGGCGTCGGCGTGGCCCTGTTCTGGAGTGAACTCCAGACCGGCCGCACCGGGACCTGCATCCACAACCTGGGCGCCGCCAAGGCGTGGGCGGTGTGCAACAAGGACTTCACCGAAGGCAACACCATCACCTGGAAAATCGGCTGGGACACCGCCGACGGCTGGCACCGCGTCACCCAGACGATCTACTCCCAGGCTTAGCGCCCGTGCGCGGGGACCGCTCCAGGTGAGCGGGCGACACTCCGCGCGAGCGTGACAGCAGTGAAGGCCCCGGGGTCTCGAACCTCCCCGGGGCCTTCTACCGGACACCGCCACAGGACGGCCGGTGCCCGCGTGCCGGGTAAAACCTCCGAATACCCGGACGACACATCCTGACACCCGGACCGCAAAGGCCACACGGATATCAGACGAAACTCACGTCACAGTTCCCTAACGCTCACGCTCTGCGGGGACATACGCGGCGAACTGCCACGCCGCCAGGACACCCGCGACGACCACGAGCCCGAACACGCCCCGCCACCCGTACAGCGGCAGCGCGAACAGCGCCCCCACACCCGCCGCGATCCCGGCCAGGAGCGCCGCCGCCGACAGGGCGAGCGAAGCCGAACCGTCCCCGATCTCAGCCGCCGCCACGACCCGCCCCGCGATCGCGACCACCAGGCCCGACGCGACCCCGAGCGCCCCGGCCGCGGCCACCGCGAACCAGAACGCCGGCGCGAGCGCCAACGCCAGCGCCCCGAACACCAAGCCCGCCAAAGCGACCGACCCGGTCCACCGCGCCCGGCCGAGCCCACCGGTACGCCTTCCCGCGCCCGGCGCACCGTTCGAAGTGACGACGAAACCGAGCGCGAACGCCGCCAGCGGCCACCACCGCACCGCCGCTTCCGCAGCGAAATCCCCGGCCACATCAGCGGCCAGGAACGCCGTCACCGCCGCCGCCGCGAAAGCCACGGCCTGCGCGTACGCGGCCCACAGGGCCGGTGCCCAGCGCAGCGGCGCCGTCCGCCGCACGGGCCTGCGAATCTCCAACGAAGAGGTCATGGCATCGACGCTAAAGCGAAGAACCCCCGCGCGCCCCAGTAGAACGACCAGTCCCCGCGACTGGGCTCAGAACCCCGTCGCCACTCGCATCCGACCAGGTGGCGGGCATCGCCCCGCACCCCAGTCGAATGACAGATGCGACCCGGAGAACCGCTGGCTACGCTTGAAGCGTCCCCGGTCGTCCTGAGGAGGGAGCCGCCGTGCAGTTCAGATCCGGACCCGCCCCCCACCCCCTCGCGCGCGAGATCAGGAACGCCCCCGCCGAAAGCGAAGCGCCCATACCCCGGACGCACCTCGTCGGCCGCGACAGCGAACTCGACTCGATCCAAGCCCTCCTGGACGGCGCCCGCGTCGGCCACGGCGGCGCCCTCGTCGTCCGCGGCGAACCGGGCATCGGCAAATCCGCGATCGTCGACGCCGTCATCCCCCGCGCCGACGGGTTCACCGTCCTGCGCACCCTCGGCGTCGAAGCCGAGCACACCTGGTCCTACGCCGGGCTCCAAATGCTCCTCCACCCCCTGCTGGACCGCCTCGACCGCCTGCCCGCCGCACAGGCCGACGCCCTCCGAACCGCCCTCGGCATGGGCGACGGCACCGGCCGCGCCCACTCCCTCCAAGTCGGCCTCGCACTCCTGAACCTCCTCGTGGACGCCTCCGCGAAGCAACCGGTGTACGTCGTCATCGACGACGCGCACTGGCTCGACCGCGACTCCACCAACGCACTCCTGTTCGCCGCCAGGCGCATGAGCACCGAATCGATCACCATGGTCCTGGTCGTGCGCGACGGCTTCGCCCCCGACTTCCCCGCCCCCGGCATCCCCGAACTCACCCTCGGGCCGCTCGACCTCGCCGCGTCCCAAGCGATCATCGACATGCGCGCCGACGACATCCCCTTCACCAGCCGCGACTGGATCCTGCGCATGGCCGAAGGCAACCCCCTTGCACTCCTGGAACTTCCCGCCGCAGACAACGAAGAGTCGCTCCTGCAGGCCGACACCTCCAACAGCCGCTACTCCACGACCTCGCGCATCAAACAGGCGTTCACCGAGCGCATCATCGCCCTCCCCGAATCCACCCGCACCATGATGCTGCTGGCCGCCGCCGAAGAGACCGGCGAAACCGCCGTCATCGCCGAAGCCGCCGCGAAACTCGGCTCCAGCCTCGCCGACCTCGAACCGGCCGAAGTGGACGACCTGGTCCGATACCACCGCGGCCGCATCGAATTCGTACACCCCCTGATCCGCTCCACCGCCTACCACGCCGCACCCCGCGCGCAACGCATCGAAGCCCACCGGGCCCTGTCCGAAGCCTTCGGCGACGGCGACATCCGCGCCGCCCGCCACCTCGCCGCCGCCACCACCGGCCTCGACGAGAAAGCCGCCGCCGCACTCGAATCCATCGCGTCCTATGAGGCCGAACGAGGCGGCTGCGTCGCCGAGATGGCCGCCCTCGAACGCGCCGCGAGCTTCACCCCCGACCCCTACCAGCGGGCCCGACGCCTCGTCGAAGCCTCCCAGACCGCCTACGCCGCAGGCATGACCGGCAAAGCCGTCGAACTCGCCGAAGCCGCCGAACGCCTCACCGACGACCACGTCCTCCTCGCCCGCACCGCCCTCATCCGCGCCACCATCCTCTCCTGGGCCGGACACTCCAAAGGCTTCGACGTGTGGATGGAATCGGCCGAGCACTACGCCGCCACCGGCCACGAGAACACCGGCTACCCACTGCTGCGCGGCGTCTGGAACGCCTGGGAGACCGGCGACTTCGCAAAAGTCAAATACGCCTCCGGCCTCGCGTCCAAATACGGCGGCTCCAACAACGCCTGGGTCCGCCGCCTCGCGCGCGCCGCCGCCGGACTCAACCGCCAACCCGACGACACCGCCGGGGAAGCCGTCGACGCACTGCGCTCCCTCTACGACTACTACCAGCCGCTCCACGAGGACTTCCAGGCGTTCGACCAGGTGCTGGCCGCGCGCTGGCGGTTCCTCGCCGGTGACGTGCCGGCCGCGTACCAGGCGGCGGCCGAGCAGGTGCGGGCCTGCCGTGAGCGGGGCGCGCTGAGCCCGCTCGTGCAGGCGCTCATCGTGCAAGCCCAAACGCAGTTCCACTATGGACGGTACGCGGACGCTCAGGCCTCCGCCTCCAGCGCCATCGAACTCGCCCACGAGCAGAACGACCGCCGCGTCCTCATGCAGGGCCGCATCTGGGTGCTCCTGCCCATAGCGGCGATCCGCGGCGAGGAGAAACGCTGCCGCGAACTCGTGGCCGCCGCCATCCAGGACGCCCCCGACGACTCGGTGGTCCCCGCCGACACCGCCCTGGGACTCCTGGAACTCGGCCTCGGCCGCCACGAAGCCGCCTTCGACCGCCTGCTGCGCATCGCCGACGGCGTCACCCCCATGGAAGTCCTCACCCAGGTCCCCACCCTCGTCGAAGCCGCCTTCCGGTGCGGGCGACTCGCCGAGGTCAAAGAGACCTTCGACTGGTTCGCCGACTGGGCCGACGCCACCGGGCGCTCCTACTGGGAGGCCCTCGTCGAACGCTGCCGGGCCCTCATGGGATCCGAAGCCGAAGCCGGCGCCCACTTCGCGCGCGCCGTGGAACTGCACCGCGCCGACGACATCGACCCGTTCGAACGCGCCCGCACCGAACTCGTCTACGGCGAATGGCTCCGCCGCGTCCGCCGCATCAACGAAGCCCGAGCACACCTGCGTGAGGCCACCGAAGTCTTCGAACGACTCGGCGCCGTCCCGTGGACCCAACGGGCCCAAGGCGAACTGCGCGCCGCGGGTGACTCCACCGCCGTCCAGTCCAAACCGGACCTCGCCGAACTGCTCACCCCGCAAGAACTCCAAGTGGTCCGCCTCGCCGCGGACGGCCTGACCAACCGCCAGATCGGCGAGCAGCTCTTCGTCAGCCCCCGCACCGTCGGCTACCACCTGTACAACGCCTACCCCAAGCTCGGCGTCTCCTCACGCACCGAACTCGCCAAACTCGACCTCTAGACGCGGCAAACCAGACGCCGCAACGGCAACGCTCGCGACACCGCCCCTCAGGCCGCGGCCGGCACCGGCGTCCGCCACGGCCGCGTCGTCACCTGCAGCGCCGCACCCAGCACCAGCAGCGCCGCCACGGTCCACGCCGACAACCGGTACCCGTCCTCCGCCGTCGCACCCAGACCCCACGCCAACGCCGCCAGAACCGGCCCCAGCGACGTCCCGATCGTCCGCGTCGTCGCCATGAACGCCCCCGCCGTCCCCGCCTGCTCCGGCGGCGCCGACGCCAGCAGATGCGTGTTCATCGGACTGTTGAACAACCCGAACGCCGCACCCAGCAAGCCGATCCGCACCCCCAACGACACCAGGCCCGTCCCCGCGTCCACGAACAGCAGCGGCACCACCGCCACGACCACCAGGCCCGCGCCCGCCAACGACACCCGCCCCGGCCCGAACCGGTCCGCCAGCCACCCCGCCAGCGGCGTCATCACCGCGACCCCGCCGATGAACGTCAACATCACCGTCGACACCAACTCCGGACGCAACCCCTGCACATCCGTCAGCAGGAACGGCAGACTGAAATTCAGCAGCCCCGTCACCCCCGACAGCAACGTCAGACTGAGCAGCGCCCCGCCCAACTGCGGCGACCGCAACAGCGCCACCGTCGGCGCCGACGACGCCCGACGCACCCACACCGTCCCCAGCACCACACTCAAGCCCAACGCCCCCAACGACACCCAAGGCGCCGAATCCACGTACTCGAACGCCAGCAGGAACGCCACGATCGAGGTACCCGAAGTCGCCGTGTCCACCAGCAGCACCCGATCCGGCCGCGGCAGACCCGTCCCATTGCTCGGCACCGACACCGCCAGCGCCGCAACCGAACCCACCGCCATCACCGTCAGCACCCAGAACAGGCCCCGCCAGTCGAACGCGGCCACCACGAACCCGCCCGCGCCGACCATCCCCATGCCGCCGACGGTCATCAGCAGCGCGATCACCGACATCGCCCGCCCCCGCTGCGCGGGCGCCGCCGAAGTGACGATGATCCGCCCCGTCATCCCGAACAGCAACCCCCCGAGCAGGCCCCCCAGCGCCCGCGCCGCCAGCAGCAACCCGAACGTCGGCGCGAGCGCCGCCGCCACCGAACCCACCGCCAGAGCGCCGATGGAGAACACCGCGACCGCCCGCAGATCCGCCCGCTCGGCCAGGCGCCCCGCCGCGATCGCCACCGCACCCATCGGCAGCGCATAAGCGAGCAGCACCCACGCTGTCGCCGCCTCCGTCACCGCGAACTCAGTGCGAATCGCCGGCAACGCCACGGCGAGACTCGACATCCCGCCCGCGACGACGAGCTGAGCGAAGCCGACGGCGAGAATCGCCGCCCAACGAGTGGTCGCGGCCGCAGGCGCCGCTTCAGTACCAGTAGCAGTCATGCCCGCAACGCTAAGAACCCGACGACCGGCCCCGCATCCGTCGAACGACCAAGACACCCGACCAGTCCCCGGCGGGCGACTGGCCCCGCCGCAGTCCAGTCGACCGACAGATGTCGCACCGGTCGAACCGTCCGTAACTTCGGTCCAAAGCAACCAGGGAACCCAAGGAACGGAACACCATGAGCGACAAGCTGAACCTCGCCGTCATCATCGGCTCGACCCGCGAAGGCCGCTGGGCCCCCGCCCCCGCCGGATGGATCGCCGGCGTCGCCGAACAGCACGGCGGCTACGACGTCGACCTCATCGACCTGCTCGACGCCGACCTGCCCCAGCACCTCGCCGAACACGACATGTGGTCCACCGAATCGGACGCCTCCGCGACCGTCACCGCCCTCTCCGAACGCCTCCACCGCGCCGACGCGTTCATCGTCGTCTCCGGCGAGTACAACATGTCGATCCCCGCGTCCCTCAAACACGCCATCGACTACTACATGAACGAATGGGCCGCCAAGCCCGTCGCGATGATCACCTACGGCGGCAAGATCACCGGCGGCCAGAACGCCGCCCAGCACCTGCGCCAGATCTTCCCCGAACTGCGCACCATGACCATCCGCAACACCATCGCGTTCCCCCGCTTCTACCAGCACTTCGACGAGCGCGGCGAATTCACCAAGTTCGACGAGAACGAACCGGCCGCCAAGACCCTCCTCGACGAACTGCACTGGTGGGGCCGGGCGCTCGCGAACGCGCGGGCCGCGACGCCGATGCCGTCCCCGTTCTAGGGGTTGGCGAACACCCCCTGGACCGTCCCCTTTCCCGGGCGCGAGCGGGCCCCGGCGACCGGCAGGCCCCGGCACCCCTCCCGGGGCCACCGGGCGGGTCCTGGGCAATTCGTCCTAGGACCGGGTCCGGGGACCTGGCGGCGCCCGCGGGCGGCGGTACCGTTGGGTTCGTGCTTTACGGACGTGACACCGAGACCGCCGCCCTCGCCGACCGCATCGCCGCCGCCCGGGCGGGGCGCGGGTCGTCGCTGGTCGTGCGCGGTGAGGCGGGGATCGGCAAGTCGAGCCTGGCGGCCGCGGCCGCCGAGGCCGCCGACGGGTTCACCGTGCTGCGCTGCACGGGCGTGGAATCCGAGCACGCCTGGTCCTTCGCCGGACTCCAGGCGCTGCTGCTGCCCCTGGCCGGGCACCTGGAGGCGATCCCGGAGCACCACGCGTGCGTGCTCTCGCGGATCCTCGGCCTGTCGGCGGTCCCGGAGAAGGGCGCGCCGCCCGGCAACCTGCGGTTCACCGTCGGACTCGCGGCACTGAGCCTCCTGGCCGAGGCCGCTTCGCACCAACCGGTGCTGTGCTTCGTCGACGACGCCCACTGGCTCGACCCCGACTCCGCGGCAGTCCTGCTGTTCATCGCCAAACGCCTTGCGGCCGAATCGATCGCGGCGATCCTCACCGTGCGGGAAGGGTACGCGCCGGACTTTCCGACGCCGGGACTCGACGAGCTGCGCCTGGGCCCGTTGGACGAGGAGGCCGCCGGCGCCCTGCTCGCCGTGCGCCCGCAACGATTGTCGTTCGAGACGCGGGCGCGGATCCTGCGCAGCGCCGAAGGCAACCCCCTGGCGCTGCTGGAACTGCCCGCGGTGGAATCGGATTCGCGCCTGGCCGCCGACTGGTCCAGCGGCAACTCGACCACGAGCCGCCTCAAGCAGGTCTTCGGCGACCGCATCGAACGCCTGCCTGACGCGACCCGCACGCTCCTGCTGCTCATCGCCGCCGAGGACACGGCCGACACCGGCCTCATCCTCGACGCCGCCGCGAAACTCGGCGCGAACTTGAACGACCTCGCCCCGGCCGAGGCCGACGAACTCGTCCGCCTCCAAGGCGACCGCTTCGCGTTCGGGCACCCGCTCATCCGTACTGCCGCCTACCAGGGCGCCCCCATGTACCGCCGCGTCGAGGTCCACCAGGTCTTCGCCGACGTCATGGAAACCGACGACCACCGCCGGGTCTTCCACCTCGCCGCGGCCGCCACCGGCCCGGACGAGGCCGTGGCCGCCGCCCTCGAGGCCTCCGCCGAATGCGGGACCTCCTGCGCGGGGAACAGCTACGGGTACACGGTTCTGGAACGCGCCGCCGCCTTCACACCCGAAGGGCCCGAACGCGGCAGGCGGCTCCTGCGCGCCGCCGAAGCCGCCGCCATGGGCGGCAACGGACCCAAGGCCCGGCAGCTCTGCGCCCGCATCGGACAGTACACAACAGACAGAGCGGTGCTGGCCCGCGCGACCCTCATCGCCGCGATGGTCGCGTCCTGGGACAACGACGTGCGCGAGGCCTACCGGCTGTACATGGAGGCCGCCGACCACTACACCGCCGCGCAACCCGAGGCCGCCGGATACCCCCTGTTCCGCGCCGTCGAACTCGCCTGGCAGGCAGGGGACTTCTCCCGCGCCGAGGTCGCAGCCGAACACGCCGAGCGCTTGAGCATCGACCACTCACCATGGGTGCGGGACCTCGCGAACGCCACCGCCGGATTCAACCGGTCCTGCGCCGTCACCATCACCGAAGCCGTCGCCTCCCTGCGGGGCCTCGTGGACATCCACGTCGGCTTCGGCGAGGCCGTCACCCCCGAGAACCGGGCGATGGTCGCCTGGTGGCAGACCCTCATCGGCGACATCGACGCCGCCGAGCAGACCGCCTCCGCGACAGTGCGCCTCGCACGCCAGACCGGCGCGGCCGGGGCCCTGCCCCGGGCACTGGTCCTCAACGGCATGACCGAATTCCAGCGCGGCCGCTGGAAGGACGCCGAAGCCTTGGCCGCCAACGCCATGGACCTCTCGATCGAACTCGGCCAGCCCATCGGGCTCGTCAAGGCCCGCGCTTACGTCCTCGCCCCGATCGCTGCACTGCGCGGCGAGGAAGAACGGGTCCGAGAGCTCATCGAGGCCGCCCGGGCCGCCTCCCCCGCGGACACCGCCGTCACCATCGACACCGCCCTGGCGCTCCTGGACTTCTCCATGGGCCGCAACGAGGAAGCCCTCGACCGGCTCATGGGACACCTCGACTCCAGCGCCCCCGGAGACGCCCTCGCATTCGTACCCGTCGCCGTCGAGGCCGCAGTGCGCACCGGCGACGCCGACCGGACCACCGGGGCTTTCGCCTGGTACACCGAATGGGCCCAGGCCAGCGGCCAAACCCACCTCGCCGCCGTGGTCGAACGCACCCGCGGACTCCTCGCGAACGAACCCGAAGCAGGGGCCCACTACGAGCAGGCCGCCGAACTCCACCGCCTCAGCGACGGCCACCCGTTCGAGACGGCACGCACCGACCTGATCCTAGGCGAATGGCTCCGCCGAGCCCGCCGCGTCAACGAGGCGAAGAGCCGGCTGCGCTCGGCCGCAGCGGTATTCGAACGACTCGGAGCCGAACCGTGGACCGAACGGGTGCGCCGAGAACTGCGCGCCGCAGGCGACGCCGGCCCGATCGAAGCCGCCCCGGACCTGGCCGACAAGCTCACCCCGCAAGAACTACAGGTCGTCCGCCTCGCAGCGGCGGGCCTGAGCAACCGCGAGATCGGCGAGCAGCTGTACCTGAGCCCGCGGACCGCCGGATATCACCTGTACAAGGCCTACCCGAAGCTCGGCGTCTCCTCGCGTACGGAGCTGGTGAAGCTCGGTCTGTGATCGTGTAGCGCGGGGCGGTCGGGCTGGTGTGTCCGGCCGCCCCGCGTTGTCCGCGGAGACTCTGGCAGGTGTGGCGGGGGCCGCGCGCGGATGGGTTCCCGCGCGCGGCCTCGGTATGGCGACTTTCGCGAATCCCTCTTGTCGTCGCCATCCCGCCTGCTGCCAGATAGCTTTTTTCTCAACCCTGACACGGACCGTAGTCGAGTGGCAACAAGAAGTTTTCGGCCTGTGGATAACTTCCGGCAGAGTCGACTTCACGCTGGTGGCGGCCTTGTGGAGCGTGTCGGCCGTTTGCGTTTCGAAGCTTTGCTGATGCATGAATCAAGCATGTCGCAAGGAGTTGTGATCTGACAACACCGAGTTTCCCGCCTGTGGATAACTTTGGGGATGGGTCTTGCTTCAGTGGTCCGGTTCAGAGTCCGTGGCGCCCCAGGAAGTCAAGGATCAGCTGGTGCCAGGCATCGGGCTGTTCGGCCATGAGCACGTGACCGGCCTTGAGCTCCGCGTACTCGGCGCCCGCGATGCCCTCGGCGAGGGACCGGTGGTTGACCGGGTCCACCAGCAGGTCCTCGCTCGCGCCGATCACCAAGGTAGGTACGGCGATGCCCGCCAGATCGGCCGTGGTGTCCACCCTCCCGGCCAGCGCCGCCTGCGCGGCCGTGCCGCTGGGTACCGTGGCCGCGATGTCCGCGACCGTGGCGGCGACGGCCTCGGGTGGTAGGTCGTTCACGAACTCGGGGCTGAATGCCGAGCCGAGCACGAAGCGCGCGAACGTCTCAAGGTCGCCGCCTGCCAGCAGGTCGCGCCAGATGTCGAGCGCCAGCCGCAGGCGGTTGTCCGCCCGGGAGAGCCCGGCCGCGAGGACCAGGCCGGTCACGCGCTCGGGATGCCGCGCGGCGGCCCGCGCCGCGACCGCGGTGCCGAGCGAGAACCCGATGATCGTGAACCGCTCGGTCGCCGCCTCCGCGACCACGGCGTCGGCGAGCGCGTCGAGATCGAGCGGCTTGCCGTCGCTCGGATAGTCCGAGCCGGTGACCGTGTGGCCCTCGGCCAGTAGCGGAATGAGCGATCCGAAGTTCGCTTCGACCCCGCCGCCCGCGCCGTGGGCGAGGACGATGCCGGGGCCGGAACCGGTGACAGTAGTGGTGAGCGCCGTGTGCAGCGGAGAAATGTTCGTCATGACGGCGACGCTAGACTTTGACATCAATGTGAAGGTCGAACGCTTGTGTCGGAGGTCACGATGCTGATCGGTGAGCTGTCGCGCCGCACCGGGGTGAGCACCCGCCTGCTGCGCTACTACGAGGAGCAGGAACTCCTGCTGCCGACGAGAGACTCGAACGGGTACCGCTCATACGCGGAGGACGCCCCGGCTCGCGTGGAGCAGATCCGTGAACTGCTCGAAGTGGGCCTGCCGACCCGTGAGATCCGCGAACTCATACCCTGCTCCACTGGGGACGGCCTGCGGCACTGCGACCACTCGCGTTCGATCCTGCGCACCGGCCTCGACCGGCTCGACGATCAGATCGCCGAACTGAACCACCGGCGGAGCCTTCTTGCGGACCAGGTCGACACGGCGCTGGAGCGCACCTTCGACCCGGTCGGTCCGCGCGCTGAATGACGTCAGGGTGGGTGGGGCCCGACTGATCGCGGTGTTGGCGGTGGCTCAGCAGCCTCCTCCTCCGTCGCCCCCGCCGCCACCGGAATCTCCTCCGGACCCGCAGCTGGAGTCGCCGCCGTAACCGCCCGAGTCCGAGGTGAACGACACCGAACCGCCGTACGAGGAGGAGCCCGAGCGGCGCTTGACCGCGTGCGGGAACTGCTTGTTGTACGTGGCCCGCGCATTCGCGGCCACCCGCGACCTGAGCTCGGCCATCTCACGGTGCTTCTGACGGGCCGCGGCACGCCGCGCCCGCGACTTCGGGGTTGAGGACGACACGATGATGAACAGCGCCAATGCGCCGAAGGCTCCGAGAACGATGGCCGGGGTCATACCTCGAATGTAAGGGGTCCCGGCAAGCCATGGTGGCCCGCGCGGCGTGCGGTCATGGGTGTGGGCAGGGGCGACTCACTCGGGGACCGGCGCTCGGGCCCCCGACACTAGGGTGGCAGGTGGGTACGACATCTTCGGCGATGTGCGACGCCGGCCGTTCAGTTCGGGGGCGGGGCGTCGTAGCGGACGGTGCCCTGCTCGGCCCCGGGGCCGGTCTGTTTGAATCCGGCCTTTTCCAGGACCCTTACCGAGGCGGGGTTCTCGGGCTCCACGTGCGCGAACACCTGGATGACTTCCGCTGCGCTGTAAGCATGCTCGACCAGTGCCCGCGTGGCCTCCGCGGCGTAACCGCGGCCGCGGCGTGAGGGCACGATCCCGTACCCGAGCTCCACCCCGCCGTCATTCGGCGGCCAGAACAGCCCGAGCGAGCCGACGACCAGACCCGTCTCGCGCTCCACCACGAGGCGATGGCCGAACGGGCCCGTCCACTCAGGATTCACGGTGATCAGCGGTGCGATCACCCGGTCGCCCTCCTCGGGGAAGTCCTCGGCCCAGTCGCCGAGGCGACCACCCTCGGCGACGGCGCTCGCCTCGGCAACGGTCCACGCGCGCAGGAGGAGACGCTCGGTGTGCAGATCGGCCACGGCCGCAGAAGAAGTAGTCACGGCAGCCACCGTAGGTTCGCCTCGCTCGGCACTCAAGTGAATAGTGTGCAGAGTGATTTGGCAGCCGCACACCGACTTCGATCGCCGAGCCGGCGCACCCCGGTTCAGCCTCTGCGCGCCCAGGTCCTGGCCGCCGCCTGCTTCGCGTCGATGATCGTCTCCACCTCGACCACCTCGATCCCCCTGTGCCGCTCCGACACCGACCCCTTCGGCACGATCGCCGTCTTGAACCCCAGCCGCGCCGCCTCGCCGATCCGCCGGTCCGCATTCACCGTCCGCCGCACCTGCCCGGTCAGACTCACCTCCCCGATCGCCACCAGGTCCGCGCTCACCGCGATCTCCTGATCCGCGCTCACCAGCGCCAACGCCAGCGCCAGATCCGAGGCGGGTTCGCGGACCTTGATGCCGCCGATCGTGGTCGCGTACACCTCGCGGTCGAGCATGCGCATGCCCCCGCGCCGGGTGAGCACCGCGAGCACCATGTTCAGGCGGGCCTGGTCGAGGCCGGAGACGGTGTGGCGCGGGATCGCGCCGTCTTTCACCGACTTGCCCAGGAGCGCTTGGACTTCGACGGGGACGGCGCGGCGGCCTTCCATGGTGACGGTGACGCAGGTGCCGGGGGTGGGTTCGGTGGGGGCGTCGTCGAGGAACAGGCCGGAGGGGTCGGCGAGGGAGACGATGCCGTCTTCGGTCATCTCGAAGCAGCCGACTTCGTCGGCGGGGCCGAAGCGGTTCTTGACGCCGCGCAGGAGGCGGAGCATGGAGTGGCGGTCGCCTTCGAAGTGGACGACGGTGTCGACGAGGTGTTCGAGGGCGCGGGGTCCGGCGATGCCGCCGTCCTTGGTGACGTGGCCGACGAGGATGACGGCCATGTTGCGTGATTTGGCTTCGGCGGTGATGGCGCTGGCGACGGCTTTGACCTGGGTGACGCCGCCGGGGACGCCGTCGGTGTCGGGGGCGATGACGGTTTGGACGGAGTCGAGGATGAGGAGTCCGGGTTTGACGTCTTCGACGTGGCCGAGGATGGCGCCGAGGTCGGTTTCGGCGGCGAGGTAGAGCTCTTCGGAGAGGCAGCCGGTGCGGTCGGCGCGGCGGCGGACTTGGGCGGCGGATTCTTCGCCGGTGGCGACGAGGGCTTTGCCGTATCCGGCTTCGCCGAAGCGGTGGGCGACTTCGAGGAGGAGGGTGGATTTGCCGACGCCGGGTTCGCCGGAGATGAGGGTGACGCCGCCGGGGACGAGGCCGCCGCCCATGACGCGGTCGAATTCGCCGATGCCGGTGGGGAGGCTGGCGGCTTGGGCGGCGGAGACGGTGCTGATGCGCATGGCGGGGGCGGCGGGGCGGCGGGCAGTGGTGACGGCGGTGGTGGTGGTGCCGAGGCTCTGGCGGGGCGGGGCGGCGGTTTCTTCCATGGATCCCCATTCGCCGCAGTCGGGGCATTGCCCGACCCACTTGGGGACGCGGATTCCGCACGCACCGCAGGCGTAGGCGATTCGCTGGCTCTTCGACATGGCGCCAGCCTACGGGCCGGGACCGACAGAACGGCCCGAAGCGCCGCCGCCTGCGGTGTGGGACAAGTGGTCGAAACGGGGTTGCCCGCGTGTCTAGACTTGCGGCATGAACGCAGCGGAGTCGATGAACGGCTCACCGGCACTCTCGCTCGAACCGGTTCTGGCGCCGTCCCGGTCGCGTCCGGGTGCGGCCTTCTTCGATCTGGACAAGACGGTGATCGCGAAGGCTTCGAGCCTGGCTTTCTCTCGGCCGCTCTATCAGGGCGGTCTGCTGGCGCGCCGGGACGTTTTGAAGGTCGCGTACTCGCATCTGCTGTTTCGTCTGGGCGGTTCGGGTGATGAGGTGCAGATGGCGCGCACGCGTGATTATGTGGCCGAGCTGTCGCGGGGTTGGCCGGCCGATGAGGTCAGTGCGATCGTGGCGGAGACGCTCGAGGAGCTCATCGCTCCGGCGGTGTACGCGGAGGCGGCGGCGCTGATCGAGGCGCATCGTTCGGCGGGTCGGGCGGTGGTGCTGGTGAGTGCTTCGGGTGAGGAGATGGTCGCGCCGATCGGGCGGATGCTCGGGGCCACTGATGTCATCGCGTCCCGGATGGTCATCGGTGATGACGGCCGGTACACGGGTGCGATCGATTTCTATGCGGCCGGTCCGGCGAAGGCCGAGGCGATGAAGGAGTTCGCGGCCGAGCGGGGCGTGGATTTGGGCGCTTCGTTCGCGTATTCGGATTCGATCACGGATGAGCCGATGCTGCGCGCGGTCGGGTTCGCGCGGGCGGTCAACGCCGACCGGGGTCTGCGTCGTCTGGCGCTGGAGGAGGGGTGGCCGCAGTTGACGTTCCGCCGCCCCGTGGCGTTGCGCCAGCCGCTGGCCGGGCCGAGTCCATTGAAGGTCGCGGCCGCGGGGATCGGTGTTGCCGCCGTGGCGTATGTGGTGTGGCGAGTGTGGAGGGAACGGCGTCTCAGGACCGCTTGAGCAGCGCTTTCCGCAGATGGGTAGCCTCAGCGAGATGGAACGCAAACAACCGGCCCGACTGGCCGATGTCGCCCGAGCCGCCGGTGTCTCGGTGGCCACCGCCTCTCGCGTGCTGAACGGCTCCCCGCATCGGGTGAGCGACCAGCTCAGCGAGCGAGTGCGGGAGGCGGCACGCCGGTTGCGGTACGCCCCCAATGTCGGCGCTCAGGTGTTGGCGCGTGCGACTTCGCAGACGGTGGCGCTGCTCCTGCATGACGTGACGGACCCGTATTTCGGGCAGATCGCCGGCGGTGTGCTCGCGGAGGCGGCGAGGCGGAACGTGCGCGTGCTCATCGCCGACACGGGGATCGACCCGGATTCGGAAGTGCAGCATTTGGACTCGCTGCGCGGTTACCGGCCGCGCGCGGTGATCGTGGCGGGTTCGCGGACCACGGACAAGGCGGCCGAGCAGCGCCTCTCCGAGCATTTGTCGGATCTGCTGGAACTGGGTGCGACGGTGGTGAGCGTGGGCCAGCCGGGCCTGCCCGGGCGGGTGGTGCGTCCGGCGAACCGGGAGGGCTCTGCCGCTCTGGCGCGGTTCCTCTCCGAGCTGGGCCACCGCCGTTTCGCGGTGGTCGCCGGGCCCGAGCAGTTGCAGGTGGTGCGTGAGCGGCGCGAGGGCTTCCTGTCGGCGCTGCCCGAATCGGCCGAGGTGGTGCATGTCGCGGCGGCGTTCAGCCGGGACGGCGGCTACCAGGCCGGGCGGACCCTCCTGGACGGCGGCCCGCTGCCCACGGCGGTGTTCGTGACTTCGGACGTGCAGGCCACGGGATTGTGCACGGCGCTGCGCGAGGGCGGTGTGAGCATTCCCGAGCAGGTGTCGGTCGCCGGTTTCGACGACATCCCGGTCGTGCGCGATCTCACGCCCTCGCTGACCACGGTGGCGCTGCCCTTGCACGACATGGGTGTGAAGGCCCTGGAGGCGGCCCTGGTGGAGGACGCGGACTACCCCGATGAGCTCATGGTCGAGGCCGTGCTCATCGAGCGTGACTCGACCGCGCGCCCGCGGGGCTAACGGGGCATAGCGGACGGGGCCGGTCGGCCCCGTCCTTTTTCGTGCGTCGGGCGGGCCCGGATGTGGGGATTCTCAAACTCATGTAACCGCGTTGAAACGCATCCGGGCCGCATTTTCGGGCGCCGCGCGCTAGGCTGCGTTATCAGAGCTGTTCTATATATTGGGATGTCGATTCGTCGCCGCACGTGAATCGGGTCGCAACGTCGATATGGCAACCGCTTAAATATAGGGAAATTTAGATATAACTCCTGGTAGTGTGGCATTAACTGAATAATCCGTCCTGTGGCCTGCGAACTGATCTTGCGGCGGCGGTAGCCCCGCTGGCGCGGCAGGCGTAATCTCGGCGGTGGATCCGATGCGGGACTTGGTGCGACTCGTCCGCGATCCATAGGAACCGAAAGCCTTTGCGAGCCGGAAGCGTCGTCGTTACCGCCCGGCCACAACGCGAGGGCATATTCAGGGTTGGAACTGGATTAATGGCAGTGCGGCCGCGTCCAGTACCGACTGGAACCAATCCGGAAGGAACACGATCATGGTGCGAGTCACCGTCGAGGCTGAGACTCCCGTCTCGCCGGTCAGCGGCGAAACGATGTCCAAAACCGACGCCGAGCGCATTGCGGGTGTCCTCAAAGCACTCGCCGATCCGAACCGTCTTCAGCTCATCAGCCTCATTCAAGCGGCTCCCGAGCAGGAGGCCTGCGTCGCCGAACTCACCGAGCCGCTCGGCCTGTCGCAACCGACTGTCAGCCACCACCTGCGCATCCTGGCCGAGGCCGGGGTCGTCCAGCGCGACAAGCGCGGGGTGTGGGCCTACTTCCGCCTCGTCCCCGAGACGATGCGGATCGTCGCCGACCTGCTGACGCCGCCGAAGCGGCGCCCCCGGCGCCGTTGAGGACCAGCGGACGCGAACGGCCGACCGGCGCCGAACCGGCCCCGACCAACCGGTGAAGCGCCTGTCGGCCGCTCCGCCCGGCAGCTGCCGGGCGCGCGTTCGCAGCGACCGCGAGGGCTGCGAAGCCCCCAGCCGCGGGTGAAGAGGCCCGCGGCGGCGAGCGGTGACACCCGAATGCGCAAGGTCCGCATGGGATAACTGAAAAACGCGAACTCGACTGCGTTTGCTCCAGGTCATACACTCGTCACATGGCCGGCATTCATCGCAGACGAGGGCGCCTCTCGAAAGAGGGCCGCCGCCTCCTCGGCGGCGCGGCGCTGCTCGCCGTCTTCGCCCCGGTCACGATCTACACCCTGAACGCGGCCATCGCCCACGTCCAGTCCTGCGGGACCGAGGTCGAACTCCACGTCGCCGCCGCCCCCGAGATGGCCGCGGTGCTCCAGGACTTCGTCGCCGCCGGCGGCGGGGCCCCCTCCCGCGGCTCCGACGTCTGCGCCGACATCACCGTCGAAGCCGTCACCGCCGCCGACATCGGCTCCTCCGACGCCGACGTGTGGATCCCCGAGACCGCCCTGTGGCGCAACATGCCCCCCGCCGACGGCGAGAGCAGCCTCGCCGAAGAGTGGGAGGTCCTCCAGGAGTCGACCGCCAACGCCGCCGTCGGCATGGCCCTGCCCGCCGGCGAGAGCACCGACCAGGTCCTCCCCGACGAAGCCGACGTCGCCCTCCAGGACCCGCGCGCTCACTCCCCGAGCCTGCTGTGGATCATCCTGTTCGGCGTCGACGACCACACCGCCCTCGGCGGCGAGGGCACCCCCGTCATGTCCGCCCCCGAAGTCGCCGCGGCCGACGCCGAGGGCGGCAGCCTCCAGGTCCCCACCGGCGGCGCCCAGGTCGCCCAGTTCGAATACCCCATGTTCCTGCGCACCGGACTCGCCGAGGAATCACGCGAAGCCGCCCAGAACCTGCTGCGCTCCTACGGCAGCGAGCACTACACCGAACTGCTCGGCCAGCACGACCTCGGCCCGGCCATCCCCCAGCCCGTGCCCTCCTCCACCGAGGTCATCGCCGCCGCTCTGACGTCCTGGGACGCCCGCATCACCGACTGAACGGGCCCCTACTGGGCCTTGGCGAGCGCCTGGTTGAGCACGTCGTTGAAGACCTGCCAGGTCTCATCGGTCCGATCGGTCACCACGTCGGCGCTCGCCCACGCGTGGAAGACCCCGTCCGCGGCCGTCACGAACACGCTCAGCGACCCCCGCCAGCGCCCGTACACCTGCGTGCGCTCGGCGATGGCGATGTCGCCGTTCTGCAGTTCCGTCAGAGGCTGGTAGGGCAGGGCCTCGCGCATGGCCTCGCGCGAGCCGCCGGGGCAGGCGCCCCCGCAGGCCTCCCAGCCGACGGTGATCTGCGAGTCCCCTTTGTCGGCGCTGCACACCGCGGTCCGGTCTGCGGCCGCGCACTCGTACCCCGAGGGCATCTTGAACGCGAAGGGCCAGTCGGCGTAGGCGATGGTCTGCACGGCGGCGGCGTCGGCGAAGAGGGTGCCGCCCACGCGCTCCTGGGGTGCCTCGGGGTCCCATTGGGGCACTTGGTCGTCGCTGTCGCCGTCCTGGCCGCCTTCGGAGGGCGCTCCGGTGACGTCGCCGACGGCGGCGGTGTCGGGGACCTCGGCGACCGAGTCGCCGGGCTCTTCGGGTTCGTTGCCGGACAGGAGGACCCAGGTGCCGATGACGAGGGCGAGGATGACGACGACGGAGCCGATGCCGATGAGGATCGGTTTGAGCTGCGAGCGCCTCCGGGGCGGGGCGATCATGACCACGGGGGGCGACATGGGCGGGGGCGAGGGGGGCCCGGAGACGCCCGCGGGTGAGGCGGGGGCGGCGGACCGCTGGGCGGCCGCGAGCTGGTGTGCGGCCCTCTGGGCCGCGGCGGCGGGGCCGACCGGGAGGGGGCCGGTGGCCGGTCCCATGGAGAGGAGCCGGTCCATGATGCGGTCGGCGCCGCGCAGGCGGGCGTCGCGCAGGACGACCACGTAGGGCTGCTCGGCGTCCAGGTCGGCGACCAGGATCGGGGCGTCCTCGGGTCCGGCGGTCGCGTACGCCCAGGCGACGGTGTCGGAGAGGAGGCCGCGGCGGGCGGGGTCCTTGGAGGAGGTGGAGCCGAGGGTGAGGATCTGGACGGGGCGGCCGTTCTCGTCCCGGCCCTCGCACAGTTCGTAGGCGCCTTCGACGCGGGCGGTCGCGACATCTCGGTACGGCCCGACCGTGCGACCCATCGAAGCCCCTCCACAACTGCGAACCGCTGAGCGCTGAACGGGTCGTCACCGGGCGTGCGAGCCGTAAGAAGCGCGGAATTACCACTAAGTATGGCCCGGGCTCGCCCGCCTCGCGACACCCGGCCGCGCCTCCTCGGCCGACGGGGCGGGCGGGGGCGGGCCGGGCCTCGGCCAGATGACCGAGGCGGTACCGAAAGTGAGCCGGTTACGCTGGCGGCGTGACCAACTTCCTCAGTCAGGGCCTGGCATTGGCCGCCGCGACGACCGAGCTCCCCGCCCATGAGGACCAGGGGAACTTCATCGAGTGGGTGCTCAGCCTCATGGAGCGGCTCGGCGAGGTCGGGGTGGGCCTGGCCCTCGCGATCGAGTCGGTGTTCCCGCCGATCCCCTCCGAGCTGATCCTGCCGGTGGCCGGGTACCTCGCCTACGGCGACAAGATGAACTTCTGGCTGGTGATGTTCTGCGCCGCACTCGGTTCGATGGCCGGGGCGTACATCCTGTACTACGTGGGCTACGCGTTCGGGCGCGAGCGCACCCGGTGGCTGTTCGAGAAGGTCCCGCTGCTGGAGCTGAAGGACTTCGAGCGTTCGGAGAAGGTCTTCGCCCGGTGGGGCGGCATTGCGGTCCTGGCGGGGCGCTGCCTGCCGCTGGTGCGCAGCGCGATCTCGGTCCCGGCGGGCATCGAGAAGATGCCGTTCTGGAAGTTCACGGGCTACACGCTGGTCGGTTCGGTGGTCTGGAACGCGATCTGGATCGGCCTGGGCTTCGCGTTCGGGCCGACGATCCAGCCGATCATCGAGGAGTACTCGGGTCTGCTCAGCAAGCTCGTCCTGGGCGCCATCGCCCTGCTCTTCTTGTGGTTCGTGGTCTCGCGCACGGTCAAGCTGATCCGCAAGCGGCGCGGCGGGGACGACGACGGGCAGAACGGAGCCGGGCGCACCGACACCATGATCCTCCCTCGCGTCCGGTAGCGCTGCTCCTCCTCCTTTCGTGTTGCGGCCCTTCACCTTCGGGTGGGGGGCCGCTTCGCGTCGCAGTGGAGGACGGTTCGCGTCCGGAACGGGCATATGAGTCATGCCCACATTCGGGGGCCGCAACATCGCAATGTTTTCGAATTTCTTCGCGTCTGGGCGTAACCGCCCCCGGGCCGGTCCAGTTAGTCAGGGTGGCCGCGTCACCAACCCGTCGCGGCCGGGCCGGAGTGTCACCGGCCCCCAGGACAGCGAGCGCGGTTCTCGATCCGCCGGCGATCCAGCCGGTCGGGGTCGCGGCTGAGAACCGCAGTCGGCAGCGTCGGTCGCCACACGGCGAACGATCTGCCTCGAACCGCTGGTCAACCACTGACAATTCAGCGATCTTGCACCGCGCGGCGGTCGATCCGTGCTGCTTCCCCAGCCGCCGACCGAAGCCCCGCGATGCGGAGAAAGGCAACAAAGCAGATGAAGATGCGCACCATGCGTACGGCGGGCCTCGTCGGAGGCCTCGCCACGGGGGCTCTGCTGCTCGCGGGGACGGCTGCCCAGGCTGCCGACACCGTCGAGGAATCGGCCGGCGACCTCGTCATGGCGACGCCGGAAGCCCTCGGGGGGCTCCCGGTCTCTCCTGACGCCGTCACCGGTGTCGCCAGCGGCGTCACCAGCAAGGTTCCCGGGCTCAACGCGATCCCGGTCGACGCGATCCCCGGCCTCAACGCCCTGGTGCCCTCGGGCCCCAGCGCCGAGGCCAAGACCGACAAGCCCGTCGACCAGGTCGCGGGCACGGACAAGACCGACAAGGACCAGCCCGCCGACACCGCCGGCCCGCTGGACGGACTGCCGGTGGGCGACCTGCTCAGCGGCCTCGGCGGCGGCCTCCCGGTCCCGCTGCCCTTCTAGGGCGAAGCGGCTGACCGACCGCGGCGCGCTTCGGCGCCGCCGCGGCCGGACACGACCGAACACGATCGACGGGCCCGCCCGGGTCCGGCCACGGCCCCGCTGACGACCGACGCGACGGTGCACCGTCGCAGGCCGGAAGCGTGCGCCGTGGACACCCGGCCCCGGGCTGCCCGCCGATCGGAACCAAAACTCTCCCGGTTTCAATGCACCCCGTTCAGGCGAGACCCAGCTCGCTTCTCGAACGCGCACAAGCTATTGGAGCCACGGAGCTTCACGGGGGACACGTGATGGAACAGCAAGAACGATTTCCCTGAAAGGTGAAACTTCGTGAACTACTCATGGGCACGCAAGACCGCGCAGACCGGGTTCGTCGCGGCGGGGGCCATCCTCGTCGCAGGCGCCGGCACCGCTCACGCCACGGGACCTGACGTCACCACGCAGGACAACGTCGGAGCCGTGTCGGGCAACCAGGTGGTCGCGCCGATCCAGGCGCCCATCAACATCTGCGGTGTCGCCGCGGCCGTCCTCGGCAGCGCCGACGCCGGCTGCGAAGGCGGCTCCACCGCCGAGTTCGGCGGCGCGGGCGACCTGACCACGCAGAACAACACCGGCCTGGGCAACGGCAACCAGGTGTTCGCCCCGATCCAGGCCCCGGTCGAGGTCAGCGGCATCGCCGCCGCCGTCGGCGGGGTCGCGAACGCCTGGTCCACCGGCGGCTCCAGCGCCACCGTCGCCGAATCCGGCCAGGTCGCCGAGACCACCGGCCACAGCACCACGACCCAGCGCAACTTCGGCGCGCTGTCGGGCAACCAGCTGCTCGCGCCGATCCAGGCCCCGATCAACGCCTGCGGCAACGCCCTCGCCATCGGCGGGGCGGCCGACGCGGGCTGCGACGGCGGCGCGGACGCCGACTACGCCGGTGCGGGCGACCTCACCAGCCAGGACAACGTCGGCCTCGGCAACGGCAACCAGATCTTCGCTCCGATCCAGGCCCCGGTCAACGTGTGCGGCAACGCCATCGCGATCCTCGGCTACGCCAGCGCCTCGTGCGACGGCGGCTCGGACGCGGAGATCCCCGGCGGGCACCACCACGGTCACGACAGCCACAAGGGCCTCGACCAGGGTGACATGGAGGCCGCGGACGTGGACCTCAACGAAGAGGCCCTGCCCGTTCCCGGCCTCGACGCCGTCGGCGGCGTGGCCTCGAACGTCCCGGTCGTCGGCGGACTCGTCAGCAACACCACCTCCGAAGGTGCTGCTGGCTCGACCGTCGACACGCTCTCCGGCGTGACCGAGCTCGCCGGCGTGCTGGGCTAACGAACGACCGCCGTGGGAGGTCCGCGCCGAGCCTGGCGCGGCCGCCAGCCCACGGTTGCAATACAACGCACCATCTGACGGTTCGCGTCCCGGCATAGTCGCCGGGGCGCGAGCCGTCTCTAGTCGTCCTCCAGGGACTCCAGGCGCGCCTGGAGTGCGGCGTTCATGGACGCGAAGCCCTGCTCGGTGTCGGCCAGGACCCCTTTCATCAGCGGCACGAGGGCGCCGGTGAAGCGCTCGCCGTGGGTGAGGATCGTGGTGCCGTCGGCCTGCGGTTCGAGCACGAGGTAGTGCTCGCCGTCGAACAGGCCGCCGGGGCCGAGCCTGCCGAGCCAGCGCATCTGCCGGGCCGGGGAGACGCGCAGTACCCGGGGGCGGAAGCGGCTGACCTTCCCGTTCGACTGGGTGAAGGACGCTTCGAGGCGCTCGTCCTCGGCGAGGAGCCCCGAGATCCGGGTGATGAACGGGTTCCACTCGCCGTAGGCGGGGAAGTCGGTCAGGACCGCCCAGACCTCGTTGGCGCGCGCGTCGAGGTGCGCGGTGGTCTCGATCCGCTGCTCTTGGCCTCCGGCCCAGATGGCGTATGCGGTTACGGCGGCGACGATGACGGCCGCGACGACCAGGAAGATCACTATCCCAGACTCCAGAATTGAATGTTGCCGTCCGCGTCGCCGGTGATGGCGAACTCGCTGCCGTCGTCCAAGACCATGTTCTCCAGTTTGGTGACCTGGCCGGTGTCCGCGTTCGACAGCGGCACCTGGTCCCAGCCTTCGACGGCGTAGACGTAGGCGTCCTTGGACTGGTCGATGTAGAGCAGCGAGTCGCCGAGCTCGGTCGACACGATCTCGTTGTGGTACCAGTCCCCCCGGTCCTCGTAATCGATCAGCCCGTACGGCTCATCGTACGAGTCGAGGTTCTTGAAGTAGATGTAGTTCATGTCGCTGTAGAGCATCGAGTACGGGGTGCCGTCGTCGTAGACGACGCCCATGGCCTCGACGCCCTCGCCTTCGGTCCAATCCGATGGAGTGCCGAGGACTTCGATGAGGTCGCCGGTCAGCCCGTCGATGAGCACGACCTGCAGATCACTGTCGACGGCGACGATCTCGGTGTAACCGCTGAGCTCGTTGACGAAGTAGTTCGGGTAGGCGGTCCCGCTCGGGAGTGCGAAGGCGCCGTCGCTGTACTGCTGTTCGATGAAGTACACCTGGGCCTCGGTGCCCGGTTCCGAAATCAGCGTGACCACCGGTTCGCCTTCGATCGAGCCCACTTTGACCCGGCCGATGCCGCCGTCGAGGTCGACATCCGGGGTGCCGGCGGCGTCGAACGAGCCGCTTTCCGCGGTCCACAGGTAGGGCGTGTAGTCGGCGCCGAGAGCCACGATGGCCGGGAAACCCGCACTGGTAGAGGTCGGCCAGAGCGAGTCGACGCTCATGTCGATCGTGTACTCGCTCACCAGCTCGCCGGTGTCCATCGACCATTGCCGGATGGCGCCGTCGGCTCCCGCCGAGAAGAGCATGGAGCCCTCATCGGTGTCGAGTTCGGCGAGTGAGGTGATGGCGCCGTCGTGGGCGGCGGGAAGCTCTTCGACCAGGTCGCCGATCGAGGCGTCGGCCCAGGAGGCGGTGAAGTCGGAGGTGGAGGGGCCCTCGCCGTCGGAGGGGTCGTCATTGTCGGGGCCGAAGTACCAGACGAGGCCGACGATGATGAGGATGTCCACGAGGATGAACGTGATCACCGACCGCTTGCCGATGCGCTTGGCCCGCTGGCGTTCCGCCTCGGTCTTCGGTGGCGTCGGTGCGTCGCCGGCGCTCACGGTCACCGGCGGCGTCTGGTGGACGCGCGGCGGCAGCGCCTGGCCCGCGTCCCGCTGCGGCGACGCCTGCTGCGGCGATAGGGACTGCTGGCCGTGCGGGGGCGAGACGGCCGCGCCCTGCTGGGTCTGGGGCGGCGACGGCGCGTACTGCGGCGTGGGCCGGTAGTTCGGCGGGACCTGCTGCGGCGCGACCGGTTCGGTCATCGGCGGTGCCGCGGGCGAAGGCGCGGCCTGCGGGGTCGGTGTTCCCGAACCCGGTGCTCCCGCACCCAGGGCCGCCGGGCTCTGCGCCGCTTGACCGGGCGTTCCCGGGTGCTGGCGGGCCGGGTTCACCGCCGGAGTCATGGCGGGAGCGAACCCCTGCTGGGGCCGCTGGAGCGGGAAGGTGACCGTGCGCGGACCGGCCTGCGTCCACAGGACGCTGCCTTCGGCCACGACGACCTCGGGCTGGTCGAGCACGGTGGGGGCCACGCCGAGCGCGCGGTGGAGCATGGTCGCGACCAGCGGCATCCGGCTCGCGCCGCCGACGAGGAACACGCCCGCGCTGTCGGCCAGGTCGAGCCCGGCGGCCCGGACCACGGCCCGCGTGACCCGGATCGTCTGCTCCAGGTGCGGTTCGGCGATCTGCTCCAGTTCGGTCCGCGTCAGGTGCGCCTCGACCTCGAGCAGCGGAATCGAGATGTCGGACTGCTGGTGGCGCGAGAGCCGCTCCTTGGCGCTGCGCACCTCCTCCTGGAACTCGCGGAAGTAGCGGCGCTCCTCGATGGTGCTCGGGTTGACCAGGCGCTTCCAGCCCTCGCGCGCGCCGTAGGTGACGCCGAGGTGCTCGATGAGGGCCGCGTCGATGTCCAAGCCGCCCAAGTCGTTTCGCCCGTCCAGGGCGACGGTCTCGAAGCCGTCGCCGGTGCGGCGCACCACGCTCGCGTCGAAGGTGCCCGCGCCGAGGTCGTAGACGACGATGGAGGCGCCCACGGCCATGCGGTGCTGGAGGGCCTCGGCGTAGTAGGTGGCGGCGGCGACCGGTTCGGGGACGAGGCGGACCTGGCCCAGGCCCGAGCGCGCGGCGGCGTCCTCGATGACCTGGCGGCGGGCCGGGCCCCATTCGGCCGGGACGGTGAGGGTGACCTGGGAGGGGCGCCCGACCACGCGGCGGCACTCGTCGGCGACGGCGTCGAGGACGGCGGCGATGAGATCGGGGATCGTGAACTCGCGCTCGCCCAGGAGGGTGGAGGGGCGGTCGATGAGCCGCTTCGGGTTGGGCTCGAACCGCTCCGGATGCCTCCGTCCTGAGTGGACGGCGTCGCGGCCGACGAGGAGACCGCCCTCGGCGTCGGCGCACACGGCCGAGGGCATCAGCGGCGCGCCGTCGAACAGCAGGGGCCGCACGCTCCCGTCGGCGCGGCGGACCACCGCGATGGTGTGCGAGGTGCCGAAGTCGACGCCGAGCGAGGTTCCTTGGGGGCCGGGGCTCATGACAGGAATCGTAACGGGCGCAACCGGCGCAGGAGTTACAAGCATCGCTCGCGTCCCATGCGGGGGACTGCGGTCGCTTTCAGGGAAGTTGTCGTACCCCCGCGTCACCCTTGCATCGGGGGCGCTGGGTTCGACACACCCGAACCCGGGGGCCGGTCGGGCGTGCTGGGAGCTCGGCGGACTGTCGTACCCCCGCGTCACCCTTGTGCCGGGGGCCCAGGCTCCGACACACCCGACCTCGGGGACCGGCGAGGTCGCCGCCTGCGCCTTAGGCCATAACCACTTGAATTAGTTTGGTCATCCGTCGTAAGGTCGAGGGGAACTGACACCGACCGATCGGACATGCATGAGCGCTCCCGTGTACCTCGACCCGACCCGGCCCGTCGCCGAACGCGTGGAGGCGATCCTCGCCCTCATGACCGACGAGCAGAAGCTCGCGTGCCTCAACGGCGTACCCGAGACCGTCCTCGCCGACGGCCGCACCCTCCCGGCCCTCGCCAACGCCTTCAACGAGGTCCTGCACAGCTCCGGCAAGAAACCCGACGCCACGTTCTTCCCGCAGGCCATCGGCCTCGGCGCGACCTGGGACACCGAGCTCATGGAGGCCGTCGGCGCCACCGTCGCCCACGAGGTGCGCGCCCGCGACACCGACACGCTCGCCGCGTTCGGCCCGGTCGCCGACATCCGCTCCAACCCCCTCGCCGGGCGCTTCGAAGAGGGCTTCGGCGAAGACCCCCTCCACGTCGGCGCCATGACCACCGCCTACGCCTGGGGCCTGCGCGGACGCCACCCCGAATACGTCAAGACCTTCACGCAGATGAAGCACTTCCTCGGCTACAGCCACGAATGGCACCGCGCGCAGGGCTCCGCGTCCATGAGCGTGCGGGCCCTCCACGAATACCAGGTCGTCCCGTACCGGATGCCCGTCGAAGCGGGCGCCGTCATGGGCGCGATGACCGCGTACAACCTGGTCAACGGCGTGCCCTCGATCATCTCGCCGATCCTGGAGACCCTGCGCACCGAATGGACCCCGGACGGCGTGTTCTTCTTCCTCCCCGACGGCTGGGACGGCGTCAACCTCCACACCACCAAAGGCCGCCCCTGGGACACCTGGGAGGTCGACCCGCGCGGCGACCTGCCCTACCCCGAAGCCCTTGCGGCAGAAGAAGGAAAGGCGATCGACACCGACGAGATCGGCGTCTACGCCTCCGCCCTCATGCTCCACGCCGGGGTCACCCACTTCCACGACGGCTCCGAACTGCCGTTCGTGCCGAACGCGGGCGAAGCCGTGCGACGCGGCCTCCTCGGCGTCACCATGTCGCATGTGGAGCGATCGGTGCGCGACTGGCTCCACTTCCTCGTCCGCACCGGAAAACTCGACGGCGACGCCTGCGAGTACAACCTGATCCCGGCCGACCCCCACCCCCAGGACCGGCCCGAGGCCATCGCGCTCGCGCACCGCGCCGCCCGCGAACAGCTCGTGCTGCTCAAGAACGAGAGCAGCGCCCTGCCGATGCCCGAGACGGCCAGCATCGCCGTCCTCGGCCCGCTCGCCGACCTGAACCTCCGCGACTTCTACAGCCCCACCGTCCCCGCCGAGCGCCGACCCACCCCGCTCCAGGCCCTGCGCGAACGCTTCAGGCACGTGACCCACCACAGCGGCAACGACACCGTCGCCTGGCAGGCCGCAGGCCGCTACGTCAACGTCGTCGAAAACGGGGCGCTCGTCGCCCGCGCCGACCAGCTCGGCGACACCGAGACCTTCGAGGTCTGGGACTGGGCGCACCAGCAGCACATGTTCCGCCACAACGCCACCGGCAAGTTCGTCCAGGCGAACCTGCTGCGGCGCAGCGACGGCCCGGCCACCTTCGAGAACCAGGCCGGAGCCACCGGCGCCGCCGGACCGCTCCTCCTCGCCCTCGACACCGAGATGGAGGACGGCGACGCCTGGTTCACCCACCAGAACCTCCACTACCGCCCCGCAGGCCAGGGCGGGGGAAAGGTCGAACTGTTCGGCGTGAACCACATCGCCGCCGAAGCCGACGGCCCCTTCCACGTGCGCCTCGCCGACGACGGCTCCCTCCCGCTCACCAAGGGCCCGGCCGAACCGATCCTCACCGAGACCCTCGTCGAGAACGGCCCCGAAGCCGCCGCAGCCGTTGCGGCCGAAGCGGACTGGGCCGTCGTCTTCGTCGGCAACCACCCGCTCGTCAACGCCCGCGAATGCTACGACCGGCCCGGCCTCGACCTCGCCCCGCGCCAAGCCGACCTCGTCCGCGAAGTCGCCGCCGCCAAGCCCGGCCGCACGATCGTCGTCGTGGTCTCGGCCTACCCCTTGGCGATCGGCGACATCGCCGCCGACCCCAACGTGGCCGCGATCCTCTACACCTCCCACGCCGGACAGGCCGCCGGCGCCGCGCTGACCGAGGCCCTGGCCGGCGACTACTCCCCGGCCGGGCGGCTCACCTCGACCTGGCTCCCCGACACGTCCTCGCTCCCGAAGGCGGGCCCCAGGACCGAGGCGTTCCGGGTCAGCGACATCGACATGCTCGAATACGACGTCATCTCGGCGGGTCTGACCTACCGCTACTCCAAGGCCGAAGCCGTCTACGGGTTCGGCCACGGCCTGACCTACACCGAGTTCCAGTACGGCGACCTGCAAGTGCCGTCCCATGTGGATGCTTCGGAGCGGTTCACCGCTGCCGTCGACGTCACGAACACCGGCGACCGGACCTCCGACGAGGTGGTGCTCCTGTTCGCGAGCATCGCGGAGTCGGCCTACGGCGACCGGGCCCCCGAGCTCCAGCTCGCGGGATTCCAGCGCGCCAAGGACATCGCGCCCGGCGAGACCCGCCGCGTCGAGATCGAAGTCGACCCGCAGGACCTGTTCGTGTGGGACGTCGTGCAGAGCAAGCGGATCGTGGAGACCGGGAACTACCTCTTCTCCGTCGGCACCGACAGCGAAGGCCCCGAGGCCGAAGTGCGCATCGAGGGCGAGACCCTCGCACCGCTCGACCTCTCGGAGACCGCGAACGTGTGGGAGAAGGCCACGATCAGCCAGGGCCTCACCTACTGGGAGGTGTCGAAGCTGCACACGCTCAAGCGCGAAGGCGGCTACCACTCGACCGCCTCCAGGCGCCCGGGCGACTACGCGGGCTTCACCAAGGTCGTCCTCGACGGTGCGAAGCGGATCGAACTGCGCACGGCCACAACGGGAGCCGACTGGGCCGACCTGGCCGACCCGGTGATCGAGGTCCGCGCCGGATCGCCCGAAGGGACGCTCCTGGCCGAGGTCGAGGTCCCCAAGACCGGTGACCCCCAGGCGTTCACGGACGTGACCGCCACTCTCGACGGCGCGACCGGGACGCAGGACCTGTACCTGCGCTTCCGCACCGGCGGCATCTACGTCGAATCGATCCGACTGGGCCGTTAGAAGACAGGGCCGCCAAGAGACAGGGCCGTTCAGCGACCGGGTCGCCAGAAGACCAGGACGCTGAACGGCCTGGCCGCTGGAGGGCCAGGCTGCCAGCAGCCGGGACGCCGAAAGAGCGGCTCGTAAGGCATACGACGAAGGGGCGCGGCCAGCAGGCCGCGCCCCTTCACCATTGCAAGCATTCGCGGCTCGGCCGCAGCGGCGAGTCAGTCGTGGTGCTCGGTGGCGACCAGGGCGCCGCCCGAGAGGTGGAAGACCACGAAGGAGCCCTTCTCCAAGGGCCCCACCGGCACCGGAGTGCCGAGTCGGCCGCTGGCGAAGGCCACCAGTTCGTCGATCGTCTCGCCGTGGCCGCAGATCACCGCGGGCTTCCCGGCGCTGATGATCGCGTCCAGGCGCGCCGAAGCGTCCCCGGGCTTGGCGGTGCCGAGCGTGAACTCCGGCAGGCCCGTCACGGACACGCCCTCCGCCGCGCAGAAGGGCAGCAGCGTCTCCAGGCAGCGCGCGCTCGAAGCGCTGAACGCCTGCCCGGTCGGGAACGCCGAGAGCAGCACCTCCAGCTGCTGGGCCCGTTCGCGACCCCGCTGGTTCAGCGGCCGCAGCTCGTCCTGATCGAACCAGTCCGCTTTGGACAGTGCGAGGGCATGGCGGATGAACACCAGCGGCACCGTCTCCCGCGCGGCCTCGCGGGCGAAGTCCTCCAGCACCGGCTGGTCCCGCTCGTAAGTGAGCCGGTCCGACACGTCCTCCAGCGGCACCCACTCCAGGTCGTCGACCTCGCGCGGGTCGATCGCCTCCCCCACGGCCTCGGCCGTGGCGGGCGTCGCGCACCAGTAGTCGACGCGCTTGAGCTTGCCCTCCTTGTCGTAGAAGGAGGGCGCGAGCGGGCGTCCGAGCACCGGCCGGATCCCCGTCTCCTCGAAGACCTCGCGCTGCGCGGCCGCGAGAAGGTGCTCGCCGCGCTTGAGCTTGCCCTTCGGGAACGTCCAGTCGCCGTACTTGGGCCGGTGGATGAGGGCCAGTTCAGGACCGGCCTCGCCCGCCCGCCACAGCACGGCTCCGGCGGCGAAGATCTCGGGTTGCATCAACGGTGCTCCTGCATGAGTTGTTCCTGGAGGTCGCCGCCGCTCCTGTCGCGGGTCCACAGCCCCAGCGGGCCGAGCCTCCAGGTCCTGATGTCGGCGTCCATGCCGCGGTCCAGCAGCGACGTGAGCTGTGCGCGGTGGGCGTCGCCTTCGACGCGCACGAGCACCTCGACCCTGCGGTCGAGATTGCGGTGCATCAGGTCCGCGCTGCCCAACCATACTTCCGGGTCACCGCCGTTCTCGAACACGTACACCCGGGAGTGTTCCAGGAACCGTCCCAGGACGCTGCGGACGCGGATGGTCTCGGACAGGCCCGGGACGCCGGGGCGGAGCATGCAGATGCCGCGGATGAACAGGTCGACCGGGACGCCCGCCCGCGAGGCCCGGTAGAGCGCGTCGATGATGCCCTCGTCGGTGAGCGAATTGCATTTGAAGCGCAGGCGCGCGGGCAGGCCCATGCGGTGGTTCTCGATCTCGCGGCCGATCCGCTCGATGAGGCCCTCGCGCAGCGAGTGCGGGGCGACCAGCAGCCGGTGGTAGTCCTCGTCGCGGGAGAAGCCGGTGAGGTGGTTGAAGACCGCGTTGACGTCCTCGCCGACCTCGGGGTCGGTGGTGAGGATGCCGACGTCCTCGTACAGGCGCGCGGTCGTGGGGTGGTAGTTGCCGGTGCCGACATGGCTGTAGCGCAGGAGGGTCCCGTCGGACTCCTGGCGGACCACCAGCGCCAGCTTGCAGTGGGTCTTGAGGCCCACTATCCCGTACATGACGTGGCACCCGGCCTGCTCCAGCTTCTGGGCCCAGTCGATGTTGGCCTGCTCGTCGAAGCGGGCCTTGATCTCCACCACGACCACGACCTGCTTCCCGGCGTCGGCGGCGCTGATGAGGGCGTCGACGATGGGGGACTTGCCGCTGGTGCGGTAGAGGGTCTGCTTGATCGCCAGGACCTGCGGGTCGGCGGCGGCCTCCTCGATGAGCCGCTCGACCGAGGCGGTGAACGAGTCGTAGGGGTGGTGGACCAGGACGTCCCGGTCGCGCATGACCGCGAACAGGTCCGCGTCGGGCGGCAGGACCTCCTCTGAGGGCCGGAACCGCGGGTACTTCAGGTCGGTGCGGCCGAGGTCGGCGAGCGCGTCGAGCCCGGAGAGGTCGAGCGGGCCGGGCAGGCGGTAGACGACCTCCTCGTCGACGCCGAGCTCGGCGGTGAGCCGGTCCAGGACGCGCTCGTCCATGGTGTCCTCGACTTCGAGGCGCACGACGGGGCCGAAGCGGCGGCGCAGCAGCTCGCGCTCCAGGGTCTGGAGGAGGTTCTCGGTGATGTCCTCGTCGATCTCCAGGTCCTGGTTGCGGGTCACGCGGAACATGTGGTGGGCGAGGACGTCCATGCCGGGGAACAGCTGCGCGAGGTGGGCGGCGATGACGTCCTCGAGCGGGGTGAAGCGCCCGGGCGCGACGGCCATGAAGCGAGGCAGCGGCGGGGGGACTTTGACGCGGGCGAAGCGGGTGGTGCCGTTGCGGGGGTCGCGGAGCTGGACGGCGAGGTTGAGGGACTTGCCGGAGATGTACGGGAAGGGGTGGGCGGGGTCGACGACGAGCGGGGTGAGCACGGGGTAGATGCGGGTGCGGAACAGTTCGTGCATGCGGGCGCGCTCGGGGTCCTCCAGGTCGGCCCAGCGGACGATCGCGATGTCCTCCTTGGCCAGGAGAGGGGTGATCTCGTCGCGGAAGTACTCGGCGTGCTCGATGCTCATCTGGTGGGCGAGGCCGGCGATGCGGGCGAGGAGGGTGTGCGGGGAGCGGCCCGAGGAGGTGCGCACGGGCAGGCCGGTGGCGAGGCGGCGCATGAGCCCGGCGACGCGGACCGTGAAGAACTCGTCGAGGTTGTTGGAGAAGATCGAGAGGAATCGGACCCGTTCGAGGAGCGGCAGTTCCGGCGACTGCGCCAGGCGCAGGACCCGGCCGTTGAACCGGAGCCAGCTCTCTTCCCGGTCGAGGAAGCGGTCGGGCGGCAAACCGGCCTCAACGAGGGGAACAGGGTCACTATTCGTCATACATCACAAGGTTAACGAACAAAATGAACCTGCGGTGAACGCGCTCTGAAATTCACTCGCGATCATGAGATCACACCCGGTGACCATATTGGATCGCAGGCCTGGCGTCGCAGGCGCGGGCCGCATTCGAGGGGTGCCGGGGCGGGGCGGGCGAAGGTGTCCGACAGGTTGCGCGGGGCCGCCGAATCCGCGCATCCGCATGACCGGGCGCCTCTGCGGGTAGACACTGGGCCCGGGAAGGAGGGGCGATGTCCGATAACAACGAGTTGTATACCGCCGGTGAGCAGGAGACCTTCGGGTACATCGACGACGAGGAGGAGAACGAGGAGTCCCTGGAGGACGACATCCTCGACGCCGACGACTACCAGGAGGCGGACCGGGACGGCATGACGCCCGCGGAGGAGCGCCGGGGCGCTTCGCTGGAGGAGGAGCTCGCCGCCGAAGTCCCGGACGATTCGGGCGACCAAAGGGAACCGAGACCGGGCGACCCGGTCCCGGACGAGCCGTCCGAACCGGAGGACCCGGACCGGGAGCCGCTGCCGGACGAACCGGCGCCGCCCGGACTCTGGCGCTGAGCGCCGAAGCTCGAGCAGGCAAGCGAAAAGCCCGCTGGCGAACCAGCGGGCTTTTCTTCGGCTATATCTGCGGTCCCGACGGGATTTGAACCCGCGACCTCCACCTTGACAGGGTGGCGAGCACTCCTAGCTGCTCTACGGGACCTTGTCCGGACGCTTTCGTGTCCTTCAAGGCCGTAAGACCTCTTTATTTATACCAGCCGCCTGCCATGTGACCGGCACCGCGTCTGGGTTGTACCCCCAACGGGATTCGAACCCGTGTTACCGCCTTGAAAGGGCGGCGTCCTAGGCCACTGGACGATGGGGGCGCTCGGTGATCCTGACATACGATACCTGGTACCGCATTTCGATTTCCCCGGCTTACCATCGCGGAATTCCGCTTGGGCTCGACAAGCATACGCGACAGCCGCAATTTCGAGAACGGCGGGGCTCGACTGAGACTGCGGTCTCATGCGGACGGGCCTCAGAACGCGTCGCGGCCCTGCTCGCGGCCCCGGCGGGTTCGACCTTGCTAGCGTTGGCCCATGGAGTTCGCCTATCTGGGACCGCGCGGGACCTTCACCGAGGCCGCGCTCCGCCGACTGCCCGCCGCCAAAGGCGCGACCACCGTCCCGATGGCCTCGGTCCCCGAAGTCCTCGACGCCGTGCGCCGCGGCGAGGTCGACGCGGGCTTCGTGCCCATCGAGAACTCGCAGGAGGGCACCGTCACCGTCACCGTAGACGAACTCGTCGGCGGCGAACCGCTCGTCATCGCCGGTGAAGCGGTCCTGCCCGTCACCTTCGTGCTCGCCTCCGCGAAGCCCCTCGCCGAGATCCGCACCGTCGCCTCCCACCCGCACGGCCTCGCCCAGGTCCGCGACTACCTCCGCCGCGAATTGCCGGGCGCCGTCCTCCAGCAGGCCCTCTCCACCGCCCAGGCCGCACAGCGGGTCGCCGACGGCGAATTCGACGCGGCCGTGTGCGCCCCCTTCACCGCCGAAGCCGTCGGGCTCCCCGTGCAGGCCTTCGACATCGGCGACAACACCAGCGCCGAGACCCGCTTCGTGCACGTCGTGCGCCCCGCCGCCCCGCCCGAGCCCAGCGGGAACGACATCACCTCCCTGGCCGTCTACATCGACCACGACCGGGTCGGCGCGCTCCTGGCCGTGCTCACCGAGTTCGCCATCCGCGGCATCAACCTCACCCGGATCGAATCGCGGCCCACCGGCGAGCGCCTGGGCCGGTACGCGTTCTTCCTCGACTGCACCGGCCACCTCGCCGACCCGCGCATGGGCGAGGCGCTCATGGGCCTGCGCCGCATCTGCGCCGACGTCCGCTACCTCGGCTCCTACCCCAGGGACCACTCCGACAAGCCCGTCCCGCCGCCCGAAGGACTCTCGGACGCCGAGTTCGCCGACGCGGCCGACTGGCTCGCGGCCCTGCGCGAAGGCGGCGCACCGAGCTGACCCCTCCGATTCGCCCGAGCGCCATAAGCTGAAGGGCATGGTCACCCTCGTCGACGAAATCGTCCTCCTCGCCTATGACGGCGCGACCGGACGCAACCGGGTCGGGAACCTGGAGTTCGGGATCGCCGGGGCGGTCATCCTCGAACTGTCCCTTGCCGAACGCATCGACCTGGCCGACGGGCGGGTCCGCGTCACCGACCCGAACCCGGTCGGCGAGGCGCTCATCGACGCCGCGCTCGCCGGCCTCGCGGCCGACAAGCCCCGCAAACCCAAAGCCACCGTGGAACGCCTCGCCAAGGGCATCAAGGGCCGCGCGCTCGACGACCTCGCCGCGCGCGGGCTCCTGCGCTTGCGGCGCGAGAAGGCGCTCGGGATCTTCCCCTACCGCCGCTACCTGCCCGGCGCCTCCAGCGCGGGGAGCGACGCGCGCTTCCGGCTCGCCTCCGCGGTCGACCTCAAGCGGGCCGGGGACGCGCGGACCGCGGCGCTAGCGTCACTCGTCTACGCCCTGAACATGGAGCGGATCGTCCTCCCCGACCGCAAGAAGTCCGAGGTGCGCAAGGCGCTCAAGGCGATCAGCGAAGGCTCTTGGGCGAGCGAGGCGACCCGGGCGGCGGTCCAGGCCGCGCAGGCGGCGGTCATGGCCGCGATCACCGCGGCGACCGCGGCCAGCGCCGCGACCTATTCCGGAAGCTGATCTCGGGTTGGCCGGTCGGTCCACGGCATCGGCGTGGTTAGCTTGAGTCATGTCTGAAACATCTGCTTCGCATCAGGGCGACGGTGTGCCCGTGCCGCCGAAGCCACCCGTCGGGCCGGGACGGCCGGTGCCGCCGACGGTGCCCGTCCCGCCGGCGCTGCCCGCGATACCGGGACTGCCGGACCTGCCGACGCCGCCGGTCCCGCCCGTGCCGCCCGTGCCGCCCGTGCCGCCCGCGTCCCGGGGGAGGGGCGAGGACTCGCTGCCGCAGGAGAAGATCAGCGATCCCGAGCGGATGAAGGCGCTCGCGCATCCGGCCCGCATGGCCGTGTTCGACTTCCTCGGCATCCGCCGCGTCCAGGGCTTGGACGGGGCGACAGCGACCGAGATCGCCGAGGTCGCGGGCATGACTCCGAGTGCGATGAGCTACCACCTGCGCACGTTGGCGAAGGCCGGGTTCATCGAGGAGGCGCCGAGCCGCGGCGACGCGCGCGAGCGGGTGTGGCGCTTGAAGCTTTTCAGCTTTTCGATTGCGGCCGAAGACGATGCGCCGCCGAGCGACCGGATCATCGAGCGCGCCATGGGGCAGGTGTTCACCGACCAGCAGGAGCGCAACTACGAGCGGTGGCTCGACTCGCGGCTCGACGGCGATCCGAAGCTCCGGGAGGCCGCGGTGACCACGCAGGGGCGCTTCCGGCTGACGCCGGAGGAGTCGACCGAGTTCATTCGGCGGTTCCACGCGCTGGAGGCGGAGTACGCCGATCTGACCATGGAGCGGGCCGCGAAGGGCACCGATGCCGAAGACGGGACCGTGGTGTTCAACATGCTGTTCCGGCTCTTCCCGCACCTCTAGGGCTTGATTTCCGGGGGCGCTGAGCGGGTCTCGGGGCGCTGCGGCGCGGGTGGCGCCCGTAGGGGGTGAGCGCGGCCGCGCGAGCACGGAGAGTTGTGAAAGAACTACTTCGAAATAATCTGAAAAACCTCTTTCGCATCTAAGCGTGAAAGAGTATCTTCGAAATATGTCTTTCACATCCTCTCTTGACGGGACCCGCTGGTCCGACGTCTACACCGCCGCGACCTGCGCGTTCCTCGCCGGAACGGCCATGTTCACCGCCGACTTCGCCCTCACCCTCCGCCTCCAGTCCGACGGCCACAGCGGCCTGGCCGTGGCCGCCCTGATCTTCTGCGCGACCCTCCCCCTGGTCGTCCTGGCGCCGGTCACCGGCCGCATGGCCGACCGCTTCGACAGCCGCGCGCTCATGGCGTTCTCCGGCCTGGTCCAGACCGCCGCGATCGTCGCGATGACCTTCACCGACAACCTCTACGCCCTGTACGCGCTGGTCATCGTGAACGCCTGCGGCACCGCGGTGCTCCAGCCGGTCGTCAGTGCGCTGGTGCCGGTCATGGTCAAGCGCGAGGACCTGCCGCACGCGGTCGCGATGGTCCAGACAGGGACGCTCGCCGGCCTCGCGGCCGGTCCGGCCGCCGCGGGTTTCATCATCGGCGCGCACGGCGTCGAGGCCGCACTGATGGTCGCCGCGGTGTGCGCGGTCCTGCGGGTGCTGCTGTGCTGCGACATCCGCACCCGCCGGGGCGGCATCCGCCGCGTGGCCGCGGCCACCGGCGGGAAGGTCGGCGCGGCTTGGCGACTGCACGGCGACCGGCTCCTGACCGCGATGGTCCTCGGCCTCAGCGCGGTCATCGCGGCGATGTGCGCGGTGAACGTCCTCAGCGTGTTCCTCGTCCGCGAGGTCTACGGCGCGAGCGAGAGCATGTACGGCCTCATCCGGGCGTGCTGGACCGTGGGCATGGTCGGCGGCGCGTGGATCGCGGCGGCGCTGATCCGCCGCCTCGACCGCGACGTGCAGCTGGCGTGGATGCTCATGGCCTGCCTGGCGGGGGTCGGCCTGGTCTGCTTCGGGCAGGGGCTGCCGCTGTTCAGCGTGCTGCTGCTGGTGCCGCTCAACCTGATCGGCGGGATGTTCAACGCCGGTGACAACTCCGCGCTGGGCATCGCGGTGGCCCGGCGGGTTCCCGAGGCCTTCCGGGGCCGCGCGAACGCGGCGGTCGGCGGCCGGGTCAACGCGGCGCAGCTGATCGGGTTCGTGCTCGGCGGGGCGATGTCGACGGTGCTGGACGTGCAGGTCGCGTTCGCGGCGGTCGGCCTGGTGTCGATCCTGATCGTGCTGGTCTGCCTGCCGTTCATCCGCAAGGCCGCTCGGCTTGACGACGCCGAAAAAGCCGAGGCCGCGAAGGCCGACGGGATTGAAACCGGGACCGCTGAGGCGGTCGAGCGGGAGCTCGTGACGGCTTTAGCGCCGCAGGTGATCTGGCGGTGAGCGTCACAAGGTGAGAACTCCCGGTCATGGCCTCGGTCAGGCCGGGTAGGCGCGGATCTCGGTCGCCTTGACCGCTGCCCAGACCTCCTGGCCCGGCTCGAGGCCCAACTGCGCTGCGGCCGCCGGGGTCACGTCGGCCGCCGCCCGCAACGCTCCGTCCAGCTGCACCCGCAGGTGATCGCCGTGCCGGTGAACCCCCGACACCGTTGCCCTCCAAGTGTTCCGGGGGCTCCCATCGGGCTCCTCGCGGAACAACGCGACCGCGCTCGGTGCGAACGCCGCGAACGCCTCGCCTTCGAGCGCATCGCCCGTCGTCAGCGCCGTCCCCGACTCCAGCCGCACCGTGTTCCCGGAAGCCCTGCCGCGGTACAGGTTCAAGCCGACCAGCCGCGCGATGTAGTCCGTGCGCGGCCGCGCCGTGACCGACTCGGCGTCGCCTTCCTGAACCGCCCGACCCTCCTCTAGGACGACGAGCCGGTCGGCGAGCATCAGCGCGTCCACCGGATCGTGCGTCACCAGCACCGCCGCCCCCGCATGGTCGGCGAGGTGGCGGTGGAGTTCGGCGCGCGTGTCGAGCCGGGTCCGCGCGTCCAGGGCCGCGAGCGGCTCGTCGAGCAGCAGCAGCGCCGGGTCGGTCGCCAGCGCCCGGGCGAGTGCCACCCGCTGCGCCTGGCCGCCCGACAGTTGTCCGGGTTTGCGTTTCCCGAAGTCCGCCAACCCGACCCGTTCGAGCCAGTCCGCGGCGAGCGCCCGCGCCTCGGCCCGACCCAGGCCCCGGCGCCGGGGCCCGAAGGCGACGTTGTCGATCGCGTTCAGATGCGGGAACAGCAGGTAGTCCTGGAAGACCACGCCGATCCCACGCCGCTCGGGCGGCACCCACACGACACCTGGCTTCCCGGACCGGGCTCCCGGAGGTGCCCACCCCGGCGGCACCCGCCGGACTCTCCGCTGTGCAGAGCCCTCGGCAGCGGGCTGTCGTACTTCTCGCTGTTCGAATCTTCCCGCCGAAGACTGTCGTACCCCCATGTCAGGGTTGTTGCTCGGGGGCCCATCGATTTGCGACCCGCTTCGCGCTGCCCTCGAACCGCCCATCCGCGATCCAGGCCGGTCGAGCGTCTCCCCGTTGAGCACGATGTGCCCGCCCGAGAGCGCCTCCAGCCCGGCCAGCGCCCGCAGCGCGGTGGTCTTCCCGGCCCCGTTGGGGCCCAGCAGTGCCACGGTCTCCCCGGGCGCGACGCGCAGCCGCAGGTCGAGCCGGAACTCCCCGCGCCCGTCGGCGCTGCCGCCGCGCGGGCCCTTGTCGCCGGTGCCCCTGACGACCACAAGGTGCGCGTCCAGGCCCGACGCCGCGACCTCCCGCCCGTTGGGCTCGCTCGCGGCGTTCACGGGGCGGCCGTCCACCGGTCGCGCAGTGACGCCAGCACCACGACCGACACCACGAGCAGGATCAGGCTGAGCACGATGGCGGCCTCCAAGTCCGTTTGCAGCGCAAGGTAGACCGCGAGCGGCATGGTCTGCGTGCGTCCCGGGAAGTTCCCGGCGAACGTGATGGTGGCGCCGAATTCGCCGAGTGCGCGCGCCCAGCACAGGACCGCGCCCGCGAGGACGCCCGGCGCGACCATCGGCAGCGTCACGCGCGTGAACACGGTCCAGCGTCCGGCCCCGAGGGTTGCGGCGGCCTCTTCGAAGCGGACGTCGGCGGCGCGCAGCGAGCCCTCCACGGAGACGATCAGGAACGGCATGGACACGAACGTCATCGCCAGGACCACTGCGGTCGTGGTGAACGGGATGGTGAGGTCGAAGCGCTCGTACAGCCAGGACCCGATGATGCCGTTGCGGCCGAAGACCAGCAGCAGTGCGACGCCGCCGACGACCGGCGGCAGCACCAGCGGGACGGTGACCAGGGCGCGCAGGAGGCTGCGGCCGGGGAAGTCGCCCCGGGCGAGCAGCCAGGCGATCGGGATGCCGAAGAGCAGCGACAGGACGGTCGCGGCGAGCGCGGTGACCAGTGAGAGCCGCAGTGCGGCGAGCATTTCGGGTTCGGCGAGGCGGGCGGGCAGTTCGGCCCACGGGGCGCGGGCGAGCAGGCCCGCGAGCGGGAGGATGAGGAACGCCAGGCCGATTACGGCGGGCACCAGGAGCGCGGCCGGGACGCGGCGGCGGGTTCGCTTGGCGGGCTTGGTGTTCCTCATGATCGCGGCCTACTGCTGGTTCGGCTTCTGGAATCCCGCGGCTTCGAGGACGGCCTGGGCGTCGTCGGCGAGGACGAACTCGGTGAACGCGGCGGCGAGGTCGGCGTTCGGGGCGTCGGTGAGGGCCGCGATCGGGTAGGCGTTGACGGCCTCGGCGGATTCGGGGAACTCCACGGCGTCCACTGCGTCGTCGGCGGCGATGGCGTCGGTGCGGTAGACCAGGGCCGCGTCGACCTCGCCGAGGACGAGCTTCTGGAGGGTGGACTTGACGTCGGCCTCGTACGTGACGGGGGTGAGGTCGGTGCCGGAGGCGTCGATGGCGGTCTGGGCGGCCGCGCCGCAGGGGACTTCGGTGGCGCAGGCGGCGAAGTCGAGGCCGGCGAGGTCCGCGAGGCCGGTGACGGCGTCGGGGTTGCCTGCGGGGACAGCGATGACGAGCTGGTTGAGCGCGAAGGTCACCGGGTCGGCGGCGGCCCCGGCGTCGACCGCTTTGTCCATGTTGGCCTGGTCGGCGGAGGCGAAGACGTCGGCGGGCGCGCCCTCGGTGATCTGGGCGGCCAGGTCGGAGGACCCGGCGAAGTTGAACTCCACGGTCACGCCCTCGTTCTCGGCCTCGAAATCGTCGCCGATCTCGGTGAACGCCTCGGTGAGCGAGGCGGCGGCGAAGACGGTGAGGGTGGTCTCGGACCCGGCCGCGTTCTCGTCACCGCTGCCGCAGGCGGCGAGGGCGGCGAGAGCGAGGGCGGCGGCGGTCGCGAGGATCGGCTTGGCGCGCATGGGGTCTCCGTTGATGGTGCGGCGGCGGTGCGGTGAGAGCGGTGCCGGTGAGCGGGCGATTCAGTATTGTCGGCGCCTCCCCGACGGTCGCCGGGGCTTCGCGGACATGCCTCAGTGGTCGAGGCGTTCGACCACGACGTTGGTGGACTTGACGACCGCGGTCGCGAGCGAGCCCACTTCCAGGCCGAGCTCGTCGACTGCTTCGCGGCTCATGAGCGACACGACCCGGAACGGGCCGACTTGGAGGTCGACCTGGGCCATGACCTGGTCCTTGACGATCGCGGTGACGATGCCGCGCAGGCGGTTGCGGGCCGATGAGGACCCGGCCCCCGCATCGGGCGCGGCGGCCCGGTCGCGCGCGAACGCGGCCAGGTCCGCGCCGGTGATGCTGCGCTGCCCCTGCTCGGCACGCGTGGCCGCGAGGCGCCCGGAGTCGATCCAGCGCCGAACGGTGTCAGGAGAGACCCCGAGCAACTCGGCGGCCTCCCCGATACGAAACGTCGTCACCCGAAGATCGTAACCTCGCGGATGCGACTGACAACTATGAATAACGCTCGTATTTACCAGACTGTTACGCCATCAGTCCCGCACCTGCTGATCCCAGAATGTCGGACCCCTGTGTCACGGTTCTTGAACCGGGGGCCCACAAATTAGTCGGGTCGCCAAGCAAACAACACCCGCTCCGCGCTGCCCGAAAACCGCCGCCGGCACGCGTTGCGTGCGCCGTTCAGCCCCAGCCGAGCTGGTGGAGGCGCTCCTCCTCGATGCCGAAATGGTGGGCTATCTCATGCACCACCGTCACCGACACCTCCTCGACCACTTCCTCCACCGACGAGCACATCCGCAGCGTCGGTCCCCGGTAGATTGTGATCGTGTCCGGCAGGACCCCGCCGTACTCCCAGCCCCGGTCCGTCAGCGCCGTCCCCTGGTAGAGGCCCAGCAGCTCCTTCTCCGCACCCTCCGGCTCGTCCTCGACCAGAATCGCCACGTTGTCGAGCATCGCCATCAGCTCGACCGGGACGGCGTCCAGTGCGTCGGCCACCGCCGCCTCGAAGTCCGCCTCGTCCATATCTACCGCCACACGCCCACAATATGCGCTCGAAGGCGCAACGAGCTGGCCGGTAATCTGGTGGGCGTGATTGATCTGCGTGCACTGCGAGACGACCCGGACGCCTACCGCGAGAGCCAGCGCAAGAGGGGCGCCTCCGCTGACGCGGTCGACTCCCTCCTTTCCGCCGACGCCGAACACCGCAGTGCCCTCCAGTCCTTCGAGACCCTCCGCGCCGAGCAGAAGGGCCTGGGCAAGCGGATCGCCGGGGCCGACGCCGACGAGAAGCGGGCCCTGCTCGATCGCACCAAGACCCTCTCGGAGGAGGTCAAGGCCGCCGAGCTGACGGTCACCGCGACCGCATCGGCGTTCGACGCGGCCGCCAAGTCGCTGCCGAACCTGGTCGCCGAGGGCGCCCCGGCCGGCGGCGAGGACGACTACATCGTCCTGCGCGAGGTCGGCGAGAAGCCCGTCATCGAGGACGCGAAGGACCACCTCGAGATCGGCACCGCCCTCGGCCTGCTCGACACCGAGCGCGGCGCGAAGACCTCGGGCGCGCGCTTCTACTACCTGACCGGTGACGGCGCGCTGCTCCAGCTCGCCATGCTCAACCTCGCCATCCAGCAGGCCGTCGAGACCGGCTTCACGCCGATGATCCCGCCGGTGCTGGTGCGCCCGGAGGCCATGGAGGGCACGGGTTTCCTCGGCGAGCACGCCGACGAGATCTACTACCTCGAACGCGACGAGATGTACCTCGTCGGGACCTCTGAGGTGCCGCTCGCGGCCTACCACTCGGGGGAGAACCTCGGCGAGCTGACCGAGCCGCGCCGCTACGCCGCCTGGTCTTCGTGCTTCCGCCGCGAGGCGGGGTCGTACGGCAAGGACACCAAGGGGATCATCCGCGTCCACCAGTTCGACAAGGTCGAGATGTTCGCGTTCTGCAGGCCCGAGGACGCGGCCGCCGAGCACGAGAAGCTCCTGTCCTATGAGGAGCGGATGCTGCAGAAGATGGAGCTGCCGTACCGGGTCATCGACGTGGCCGCGGGGGACCTGGGGACTTCGGCGTCGCGCAAGTTCGACTGCGAGGCGTGGGTGCCGACGCAGGGCCGGTACCGGGAGCTGACCTCGACCTCGAACTGCACGACGTTCCAGGCGCGGCGCCTGAACGTGAAGTACCGCGACGAGCAGGGCAAGAACGCGGTGGCCGCGACCCTGAACGGGACGCTCGCGACCACGCGCTGGCTGGTGGCGATCCTGGAGAACCACCAGCGCCCGGACGGGTCGGTGGCGGTGCCGAAGGCGCTGCAGCCGTTCCTGGGCAAGGACGTGATCGAAGCGAAGAAGGCCTAGGGCTTTCGAAGCTGAGCGCTTTCGAGGACGTGAAGCGGCCCGCCGACCGGATGGTCGGCGGGCCGCTCGCTGTTCAAGGGCAGGGGTCGAGCCGCTGGGGCCCGCTCGCTGGGCCCCCGGCTCAAACCCTGACACGGGGGTCCGACAGAAACGGCAGCCCGAAAATGACTCGCCCGGTTCCCGGGCCCTTTTTCAGGGCCGGGAACCGGGCGGGCGTCGCTTGTTCAGGCCGCGAGTTGTTCTTCGAGCCAGGCTTTCAGGACCAGGGCGTGGTTGACCTCGGTGTCCTTTGCCGCGTACAGCAGGGTGACCGGGCCCGACTTCGCCGCCTGGAGGAGTTCTTCGGCCCGCTCGGGGTGGCCGTCCAGCTCACCGCGGTAGCGGGCGGTGAACTCCTCGAAGCGGTCGGCCATGTGGCCGAACCAGATGCGCAGGTTCGGCGACGGCGCCGCCTCCTGCGCCCACGCGACCCCGTCCAGGTCCTCTTTGCTGACCCCTCGCGGCCACAGCCGGTCGACCAGGAACACCGTCCCCGCCCGTCCCGGGCCCTCGCGGTAGTCGTAGACGCGTTCGATCGTGATCTCGCCCATGAACGAACCGTATGCCTGTAGCCGCCTCGATGGGTGGGTTTGGTGTGATTGCAGCTTGTCATGCGCGCAGTGACGTGAGTTCAGCCGCTCGGTACCCCGCCGTTCACCAAGGCGGGGTTACCGTTGATGCGTGTCAGACATCGCCCCGGCCGCACTCAGGCAAACACCCCCGAAGCTCGTGGCCGTCGACCTCGACGGCACCGTCGTGGACTACCACGACGAGCAGGCCACCAAACCCAGCCGCGCGGTGATCGACGCCATCGCCGCCGTCCGCGCCGCCGGCGTCCCCGTCGCGGTCGTGACCGGCCGCGCCCTCTGGGGTTCGGTCCGCACCGCCCGCGACCTCGGCCTCGAAGACGGCTTCGCCTCCGCCAACCACGGCGCCGCCGAGTTCGACCTCGCCGCCGACGAGGTCTCCTACGAGTCGCAGGTCGACCCCCGCGCCGCCGTGGAGGGCTTCCTCGCCGCCGACCCGAAGGTCGAGTTCGCGGTCGCCCGCGGCCTCGACGGCTGGTGGCACACCGCGGACTTCCGCCGCGACTTCCACGCCAAGTGGGCCGGCGTCATCACCCTCGACGAACTGCTCGACCGTCCCGTCGCCCGCATGGTCGCCCGCGTCGACTCCGACAACAAGTACGGCGGCGGCGTCCAATGCCCGAACGCGATGCGCCTGGCCCAGGGCGCGGCGCTCGACCCCGCCGACTACCACGTCGAGGTCGGCATGAACGGCTGGGTCGACGTCGGCCCGCCCGGGGTCAGCAAGGCCACCGGCCTCGCCCGCATCGCCGAGTACTACGGTGTGTCCTCTGCCGACACCGTCGTCTTCGGCGACGCCCACAACGACCTCACCATGTTCGCGTGGGCCGGGTACGCCGTCGCGATGGCCCAGGCGGCCCCCGAAGTGCGGGCCGCGGCCGACGAGGTCGCCCCCGCGGTGTGGGAGGACGGCGTGGCGAAGGTGCTGGCACGCTGGTTCTGAAGCCGAAGCGGCCCAGCAGGTCCGCTCCGGCGCGGTAAGGCTCGACAAGGCGCGACAACCAAGGAGGACGCATGATCCAACTGGCCCGGGCTCCCCGGCTCGTCGCCACGGACCTCGACGGCACCGTCGTGCGCTCCGACGAGACCGTCTCCCCGCGCACCATGGCCGCGCTCAAGCGCCTGTCCGCCGCGGGCGTCATCCTCGTCGGCGCCACCGGGCGCGGCCCGCGACTGCTCGACATGTGCCGCAACGACGTCCCCTCGGCCGACTTCCTCGTCCTCGCCCAGGGCGCGTTCGTGTACGAATGCCGCTACGACGACTCGGTCGTGGAACTCGCCGACCGCTCCGTCGACGGCACCGTCCTCCACGGGGCCCTGCGCCTGATCGAAGCCGAGGTCGGCCCCCTGCGGGCCATCGCCGAGCCCGCCAGCGCCGACCTCCCGCTCACCGGCGACCCCATGCCCGACTGGCCCTGGCCGTCCGTGGTCCTGGAGACCGCCCCGCGCGAGATCGCGTTCACCGGTCCGATGGTCAAGGGCTACTTCGTGTCCGACCACCACACAGGGCCCGAGCTGCTGGTCGCCGCGCAGGACGTGGTCGATCCCGCGCTCGTCACCGTCACCGAGTCGGGCGTGGGCATGCTCGAGGTGTGCCCGGTCGGCGTCACCAAGGCCGCCGGGATCCAGATCGTGCTCGACAAGTTCGGCATCGAATGGTCCGACGTGCTGGTCTTCGGCGACGCCACCAACGACCTGAGCATGATCCAGGCCGCCGGGCATTCGGTCGCGATGCCCAACGGGCACCCGTGGGTTCAGGCCGCCGCCAGCGAGATCGCCCCGGCGGGCAACAACGACGACGGCGTCGCCCAGTACCTCGAGGAACTGCTCGAACTGCTCTAGGCCGCGGCGCTCGGCGCCGCGCCGGAGCATAACTATCCGAAGTGGACAGTCCTTGTCGGGTTCCCGACATGGCCCTTCCCGAGGGTTGTGATCAAGGGCTCGCCGACCGTAAGGTCTGGGGCGGTGAAGGTCCTTGGTGGGGGGCCGCAACTGCGTCCTCGTCCCTTCGTGACACGGAGTCCGCATGTCCTCGACTGAGAGCCTCCCCTTCGGCATGCCCTACCGCCGAGACACCCGCTACGACCCGCCGGCCGCGCTCATGGACCTGCAGGGGCAGCCGATGCGGCGCATGAAGTACTACCCAGACGGCGTCGAGGGCTGGCTCGTCACCGGTCATGCGCAGGCCCGCAAGGTCCTCGCCGACACCCGGTTCGTCACCGGCGAGCGGTTCGTCCACTCGCCCACCGAACTGCCGCACGTCTTCGTCTCGATCTCCGAGCAGGTCCCGCCCGGCTTCTTCCTCTTCTTCGACCCGCCCGAGCACACCCGGTTGCGCCGCAAGGTCACCGGCGTGTTCACCGTCAAGCGGATGAAGGAGCTGGAGCCGCGCATCGCCGGCATCGTCGACGCGTGCATCGCGGCGATGCGCGAGGCCGGGACCGGAACGGACCTGGTGCGCGAGTTCGCCCTGCCGGTGCCCTCACTGGTCATCTGCGAGATGCTCGGCGTCCCGTACACCGACCGCGATGCGTTCCAACGCAACTCGGCGAGCATGCTCGACCTGTCCCGATCGGTCGAGGAGCGCAACAAGTCGATGGCCGAACTGTTCGGCCTCCTGATGGAGCTCGTCCCCGCCAAGCGGGCGGAGCCCGGCGACGACATGCTCAGCGCCTTGGCGCTCGACGATGAACTCAGTGACGTCGAGGCGGCCGGCGTGGGCCTGATCCTGCTCGTCGCGGGCCACGAGACCACCGCGAACATGCTCGCTCTGGGGACGTTCGCGCTGCTCGAACACCCCGCGCAGCTGGCCCGGCTCCGCGCCGAACCCGACCTCATGAACGCGGCCGTCGAGGAGCTGCTGCGGTATTTGTCCGTGGCCCACAACGGGGTCATGCGCATCGCCAGGGAGGACGCCGAGATCGACGGGCACCTCGTCCTGGCCGGCCAGCACCTCACCGTGGTGCTCCAGGCGGCCAACCGCGACCCGGGAAGGTACGAACGGCCCGCCGAGCTCGACCTGAGCCGGGACTCCCAGGGGCACTTGGCTTTCGGGCACGGCCTCCACCAGTGCGTGGGTCAGCAGCTCGCCAGGGTGGAGATGCGCATCGGCTTCGCGAAGCTCTTCGCGGCGTTCCCCGACCTGCGGCTGGCCGTGCCCTCCGACGAGATCCCCATGCGCAGCGACATGGCCGTGTACGGAGTCCACACCCTGCCCGTCGAGTGGTAAGGCGCGCATGCGGATCGAAGCCGACCGCGAGGTCTGCACCAGTGCGGGGATGTGCGCCCTGACCGCCCCGGACTGGTTCGACCAGGACGACCGGGACGGTCGCGTGATCGTCCTCGCCCAACCCGGGGAGCCGAGCGGCGCAGCGGGAATCGGCGATAGGTCCAGTGTGATCGAGCGGGCCGCTGAGCTGTGCCCCTCTGGCGCGATCACCCTCCACTGAGGTCCGGTCACCCATAGACGCGCGGTCGGGACGTGCTGCGCCACCGGCAGTATCGTCCCGGCCGCGTCCCCTAGCGGACGTCCCAGACCGGCTCGTCGGACTCGACGACCTCGCCGTCCTGCTGGAACACCACGAACCGGTCGAAGCCGCGCGTGAACCAGCGGTCGTGCGTCACCGCGATGACGGTGCCCTCAAAGGCCTTCAGGCCCTGTTCGAGCGCTTCGGCGCTGGCGAGGTCGAGGTTGTCGGTCGGCTCGTCCAAGAGCAGGCAGGTCGCGCCCGACAATTCCAGCATCAGCACCATGAAGCGGGCCTGCTGCCCGCCCGACAGCGTCTTGAAGTCCTGTTCGGACTGTCCAGTGAGCTCGTACCGATTCAATGCGCTCATGGCCTTGGAACGGTCGAGCGAGGGCCGCTCCTCGTCGCCCTCCCACAGGATCTCGCGCAGGGTCCGCCCGTCGAACTCCGGATGCTCGTGGGTCTGCGAGAAGTGGCCGGGTAGGACGCGGGCGCCCAGGCGCGCGGTGCCGTTGTGCCGCACCGGTTCGAGTTTGCGCCCGGCCGCGAACGCGGCCTCGGGGTCGGTGCCGCCGCGCGCGAGCAGGCGCAGGAAGTGGCTCTTGCCGGTCCCGTTGGCACCCAGCACCGCCAGCCGGTCGCCGTACCAGAGTTCGAGGTCGAACGGGAACGTCAGGTCCTCCAGTTCGAGCTGCTCGCAGACGACCGCGCGCTTGCCGGTGCGCCCGCCCGCGAGCTTGACGCGGATGTCCTGGTCGCGCGGCGGCGAAGGCGGCGGCCCGGCCTCCTCGAACTTGCGCAGGCGCGTCTGCGCCGCGCGGTAGCGCGAGGCCATGTCGGCGTTGTACGCGGCCTTGTTCTTGTACATGAGCATGAGCTCGCGCAGCTTCTGGTGCTCCTCGTCCCAGCGGCGGCGCAGCTCCTCGAACCGCTCGTAGCGGGCGACGCGGGCCTCGTGCCAGGTCGCGAAGCCGCCGCCGTGCGTCCAGGTCGAACCCGCCTCGAGGGTCACGATCGACCCGGCCGCGTTCGCGAGGACCTCGCGGTCGTGGGAGACGAACAGGATCGACTTGTCCGAGTCGCGGATCGCCTCCTCCAGTTCGCGTTTGGCCGGGACGTCGAGGAAGTTGTCGGGCTCGTCGAGCACGAGCACCTCGTCGCGGCCCTGCAGCAGCAGTTGGAGGGCGAAGCGCTTCTGCTCCCCGCCCGAGAGCGTCCGCATTGGACGATTCTTCACCGCTTCCCATGAGAGGCCGAGGATCGCGACCGCTACGGTGTCGCACAGGACGTCGAACTCGTAGCCGCCCGCCTCGCCCCAGTCCGCGAGCGCCTGCGCGTACTTGAGCTGGTCCTTCTCGAGGCCCTCGCCCATGCGGGCCTCGGCCTTCGCCAGGCGGGCCGCGACCGCGCGGACCGGGGGCGGCGCGAGGTCGACGGCGAGGTCGCGCAAGGGCCGCAGGCCTTCACGCATGCCGACGAGCTGGCGCATGACGCCCAGGCCGCCCGAATGCGAGACGGTGCCCGACTCGGGCGCGAGGAGGCCGGTGACGATGTTGAGCAGCGTGGTCTTGCCCGCGCCGTTGGCGCCGATGAGCGCGACCTTCGCGCCCTCGCCGACCCGCAGCGACACGTCCTCGAACAGCGTCCTCCCGTCGCTGAGGCCGTACCGGACGCCCGACAGATCCACGAATCCCATGCCCTGATTCTGGGCGGCGCCTGGCGCCGCGTCAAAACCATTTGCGACCGAGCCATTCGCGCCCGTGGCGGCGACCTGAGTCACTGTTTACGCTGGACGCATGAACGACACCCCTGACCCGAACGAACCCGAGCGGCCCCGCCAGGGGTTCTGGCGGAGCCTGTCGGCGAGCGACTGGGTCGAACTCGCCATCTACGTCTTCTTCGGACTCATCGCGCTCCTGGCGGGCATCGGGTGGCTCGTGGCGCGCCTGTAGCCCGCCGCCCGGCCGGACGGCGGGCCCGGTCCCGCTAGCCGAGGTCGAGGAACCGCTCGACGTGGTCGAGGGCACCCTGGTCGAACGCGGCGTAGTGGCGGTCGCGGGCGTCGCCCGCCAGAGCCTCGCCGATGACGATGTTGCCCTGGTCGTCGATGTTCTGCGGCTGGGCCTCGGCGTCGTAGAGGAGCTCCAGTCTCGAGTCGGCGATGCCGCAGTAGTTCGAGACGCCCTCGTTGAGCTGCCAGCGCATCGTCTCGATCATGCGGGGTTGAAGGTCGTCCGTGGCTTCGAGCCCGGCGAGGCCGAGCCACAGCATCCGCTTCCCGGCGAGCCGCGGCTTGCTGCGCCCGTAGGCGAAGCCGTAGCCCCACACCCGGTCGATCCATCCTTTGAGGACGGCGGGAACGCTGAACCAGTACACCGGGAAGACCGGGATGATCACGTCGGCGGCCTGGATGCGCTCCTGGTGGCGCCGGGTCTCCTGCGAGTAGGCCTTGTCGCGGTCGTTCCAGTCGGGTTGGTCCTCGACGGTCATGCGCGGGTCGAAGCCCTCGGCGTGCAGGTCGAGCAGGTCGATCTCGTACCCGGCCTCCTTGAGGCGGGCGGCGACGACGTCGCCGATGTGGGCGGTCAGGGAGTCGGCGCGGTGGTGGGACACGACGATGAGCGCGTTCAGGGCCATGGAGTCCTCCAAGGATGCGGGTGGTGCGGTCTCACCAGTACAGCTGCGAAAGCGTGGACGAACGATGTTCGTGGCGCTCTGAGGCATGCGCGATCGTCTACGATCGGGGCATGGACCCGCTCAGTGAACTCCTCAACGGCATCCGCGCCGAAGGCGCGATCCTCGGCGACGCGCTTCTCAAGGCGCCCTGGGTGGTCAGCTTCGACGACCGGGCCCCGCTGACCATGGTGACCGTCGCGCGCGGCGGCGGCGTGCTCCTGCTCGCGGACGGCAGCGAGGTCGCGGTGCGCGCCGGGCAGACCGCGGTGGTGCGCTCCAGCGAGCCGTTCCGCATGGCCGACGCGGCCGCTTCCGTGCAGCGGCCGCACCTGGACTACTGGCTCACCTGCTTCGACCCCGAGACCTGCGCCGCCGTCGAGATGCCGAATGCGGTTGCGGGCGAAGGGGAGGCGACCTCGCTGTTCGTGGGCGCCTACCGGGCGCCGGGCCGACGCCATGAGCGGCTGCTGCGGGCGCTGCCGCCGGTGCTGGTCGTCGACGACGGGTCGGACGTGTGCGCCTGGCTCGACGCGTGCGCCGTGGACCTGGCCGACCGCAAGCCCGGGACGCAGGCGTTCATCGACCGGCTCTTCGACTGGGGGCTGGTGTGCACGCTGCGCGCCTGGTTCGACCAGCAGGGCGGGCGCGCGCCGGCCTGGTACCGCGGCTTCGGCGACCCGGTCGCCGGGCCCGCGCTGGAGGCGATCCACACGCGGCCGGCGAACGCGTGGACCGTGGCCGACCTCGCGGGGGAGGCCGGGGTGTCGCGGGCGCTGCTCGCCAAGCGCTTCAGCGAGATCATGGGCGAGCCGCCGCTGACGTACCTCACCGAATGGCGGATGGCGCTCGCCGAGGAGCTGCTCGCCGATCCGGACCGCACGGTGGCGCAGGTGGCGCGGACCGTTGGCTACGCCGACCAGTTCGGGTTCAGCAACGCTTTCAAGCGACGTAAAGGGTTGAGCCCCACGGCTTTTCGTGCGGAACAAGCACTACCATCCACAGCCCCCACCCACCCACAAGGGGAACGCGAGCCCAACGCGATCCTTGCAGGAGGGTCCGACAGAAACCGCCCCTAAACGGCGCCGCGGGCCGAAAAGACACCCGAAAGCGTGAATGCGGACATCACAGGGCGTTGGACAAGCGGGCATCACCGTCGCCTGTCGGTCCGCCCCCGCCGGGCGCCAGTGGCGCGGACACCGCCGTCACAGGTCACTTCGCATCCACCAGTGCGCGCCCAGGCCCTTCGGGTCCGTGAGCCGGGCCGCCGCGCTCGCCTTCGCGAGCGCCAGCGCGTACGCCGTCGGCTGCTGGTACGCCGTCGCCAGCGACGGCCGCACGGTCGACAACCCCAAGTCCCGCAGCGCCTCCCGCTGCGTCTCCAACCGGTCGCACTCGATCGCGTCCACCGCCACGTGCGCGGTCAGATCGCACGAACCGTCCGGCACCGCCGCGGTCTCCCGACCGTCCTTGAAAGCGGTCAACGTGCCGCTCTGCGGCCGGTTCCCGCTCTGATGCCCGTAATCCACCGCCAGCGCCGTCCCCCGCGCCAACCGGCCCGTCAGATCCCCCCACACGGCCTCGCGCGGGCGCCCGATCTCGGCCCGCTCGCCGGGCCCCCGGATCGGCCACCACTCGGCCAGCCACTTCGCGTCCGCCTCGCCCACGGCCTCGCCCAGGCGGGTCGCGCCCTTGCGGTCGACCTCCTCGTACCGCAACTGCCCCGCCGCGTCGACCACGACCACGTCGCACGGCACGTTGTCGAGCAGTTCGCAGGCGATGACCAGCCCCTCGACGTTTTCGGGGATCGTCTCGCGCCACTCGATCCGCTCAGGGAGCCCCCGGGGCCGCGACCGCAGCTCCACCGCGACCAGTCGCACCCGCTCGTCCAGCAGGCCCGCGAGGTGCGCGAGGAGGTCGCCGCCGCCCGCGCCCACGTCGACCACGGTGAACGCCTCCGGGCGGCCGAGCCGCTCGTCCACGTCGTCCGCGAGACGCGCGATCGCGTCCGCGAACGCGGGCGTCTGCGCGCTCGTCGTGAAATGGTGGTTCGGCAGCTCACGGCGGTAGAAACCGCCGGGCCCGTAGAGAGCCCGCTCCATCGCCGTGCTCCACTGCTCGAACCCCGTCATGGACCGACCCTAGTCTGCGAGTGAGAATTGCCACTCGGAGCCTCCCGGGCTGGCGTTGACGATCCCGCGACGCACAATTAACGCGTAAGCAATGACCGGTACCTCCAGAAGGACTGGATCACATCATGGATCAGCAGCGCAGTGACGCGACGCGGCCGCCCGCCTCCCGGCTTGCCGTGGGCGTCGTCTCCGCAGGCAGGGTCGGCTCCGTCGTCGGAGCGGCCCTCACCCGGGTCGGCCACCGGGTCGTCGCCGCCTCGGCCGTATCCGACGCCTCCCTGGCCCGCGCGGCCCGCCACCTCCCCGGCGCCGAGATCCTCCCGCCGCCCGACGTGGCCGCCGCCGCGGACCTCCTCCTCATCGCCGTCCCCGACGACGCCATCGCGCCGCTCGCGGCCTCACTGCCGGTGCGGCCCGGGCAGATCTGGGTCCACACCTCCGGCGCGCTCGGCGCCGACGTCCTGCGCCCGGCCCGCGACGCCGGGGCGCTCACGATCGCCCTCGCCCCCGCCATGACGTTCACCGGCCGCGACGAGGACCTCGAACGCCTCGAAGGGATCTCGTGGGCGGTCACCGGTGAGGCCGAGGCCCGCTTCGTCGGCGAGGCCCTCGCCCTGGAGCTGGGCGGGGAGCCCGAGCACGTCGACGAGGCCGACCGCGCCCGCTACCACGCCGCGCTCGTCTACGCCGCCAACCACTTGACGACCCTGATCAACGACGCCGCCGACCAGTTGCGCGCCATCGGCGTCGCGAAGCCCGAGCGGCTCCTGTCGCCGCTGGTGTCCGCGTCCCTGGACAACGCCCTGCGCCACGGGGACGCCGCCCTCACCGGACCGGTCTCGCGCGGTGACGCCGGGACGGTCGCCCGCCACCTGGCGGCGCTGGCCGGCACCGACATCGCCGAGACGTACCGGGTGATGGCCCGGCGCACCGCCGAGCGCGCCCTCGACTCCGGCCGCCTCAAGAGCGCCGACGCCGAAGGGCTGCTCGAAGTCCTGGCCCGACCCGCAGAGGAGACCCGGCAGTGAGCGTCCTCGTCGTCCACTCCAAGGCCGACCTGGCGAAGGCCCGCGCGGCCCTGCCCGGCCGCGTCGCCGTCGTGCCCACCATGGGCGCCCTCCACGACGGGCACCGCGCGAACTTCAAGCGCGCCAAGGAGACCGCTGATTCGGTGATCGTCACGATCTTCGTGAACCCGCTCCAGTTCCGGCCCACCGAGGACCTCGACAAGTACCCGCGGACCCTCGACGCGGACCTCGCCATGTGCGAAGAGGAAGGCGTCGACCTCGTGTTCGCGCCGAGCGTCAACGAGATGTACCCGGGCGGGCGCGAGGGGCTGACCACGGTCCACGCCGGGCCCGACGGGGAACTCCTCGAAGGGGCGTCGCGGCCCGGGTTCTTCACCGGCGTGCTCACCGTCGTCTCCAAGCTCTTCCACCTGACGCGGCCCGACGCGGCCTGCTTCGGCGAGAAGGACTTCCAGCAGCTCGCGATGGTCCGCCGCATGGTCGCCGACCTCGACATGGGCATCGAGATCCTGTCGGTGCCCACGAACCGCGAGGCCGACGGCCTGGCCCGGTCCAGCCGCAACGCGTTCCTGTCCGCGGCCGAACGCGACGCCGCGCTGGCCATCCCGGCCGCGATCGGCGCCGCCCAGGCCTCGCCCGACCCGCTCGCCGCCGCCCGGCGGACCCTGGCGGCAGAGCCGGGCCTGGACGTCGACTACGTCGTCGTCCGCGCCAACGACCTCGGTGAGACCCCCGAGGAGGGGCCCGCGCGGCTCCTCATCGCCGCGAAGGCGGGCACGACTCGCCTGATCGACAACGCCTCCGTCTATATAGGACACAGTGTCGTGGGAAACGACGCCATAGGGCACCGCACCATTGGAGACCCCCGATGATCCGCACCATGTTCAAGTCCAAGATCCACCGCGCCACTGTCACGCAGGCCGACCTCCACTACGTGGGCTCGGTCACGGTGGATGCGGACCTGCTCGACGCCGCCGACATCCTCGACGGCGAGCTCGTCGCGATCGTCGACATCACCAACGGCGCCCGCCTGGAGACTTACACGATCGCGGGGCAGCGCGGCTCGGGCGTCGTCGGCATCAACGGCGCCGCCGCCCGCCTCGTCCAACCCGGCGACCTGGTGATCCTCATCTCCTATGCGCAGATGGAGGACGCGGAGGCCCGCGCGTACACGCCCACCGTCGTCCATGTGAACGAGCGCAACGAGATCATCGAGGTCAACGCCGACAAGGCGCACCCCGCGCCGGGGACCGCGGGCAACGCGGTGGCATCCCCACTAGCCGAGCGGTAAGTTTTCTTCCCATGAGCGACGAACAGAAGAAAGAGGCCGCCGACTCCGGCGCCGCCGACGAGAAGAAGGCCGACAAGCCCGAGCCCGCCGACGACCTCAAGACCACCCAGCACACCCTCGGCGACCTCGCCTACACGGCCACCACCGGGCGCATCATCCTGCGCGAGGAGGTCACCGAGGACGACAAGTTCAACGGCCGCAAAGCCAAGGCCGAGGTCTCCATCACCTGGTACACCCTCGACGACGCCGACGTCACCGAACGCCCCGTCACCTTCGCGTTCAACGGCGGCCCCGGATCCTCCTCGATCTGGCTGCACATGGGCCTCCTGGGCCCCCGCCGCGTCGACTCCGGCGACGCCGGGAACCTCACCCCGCCGCCGTTCGGCCTGCTCGACAACGAGGAGACCCTGCTGCGCCACACCGACCTGGTCTTCATCGACCCGGTCTCCACCGGCTACTCGCGGGCCGTCGAAGGCGGCAACGCCCGGGACTACCACGGCTTCTCCAAGGACATCGAGTCCATCAGCGAGATCATCCGCCTGTGGACCACCCGCAACAACCGCTGGCTGTCGCCGAAGTTCCTCATCGGCGAGTCCTACGGCGGCACCCGCGGCGCCGGCATCGCCGAATACCTCCAGACCCGGTTCGGCCTGGCCCTCAACGGCGTCATGTTCATCGCCCCCGCGTTCAACACCGAGACGCTCTACCACGCGAACCGGTCCGACCTGCCCGACCCGCTGTTCCTGCCGGTCTACGCGGCCACCGCCCACTACCACGGGCTTCACGAGGGCCGCACCCTCGAAGAGGTCGTCGGGGAGGCCCGCGCCTACGCCGACGAGTTCCGCGCCGTCCTCGCCAAGGGCCAGAACCTCGACCCCGAGGCGCGTGCCGCCGCGGTCGCCAAGGTCGCGTCGCTCGCGGGCGTCAGCGAGGACTACGTCGACCGGGCCAACCTGCGCCTGGAGCACACCCGCTACTACGCCGAGCTGCTGCGTCACAAGCGCCTGGTCACCGGCCGCCTCGACACGCGCTTCACCGGCCCCGCCGACCACTACACGCACGAGCGGATGCCCTACGACCCGTTCCTCACCGGCACCGACGGGCCCTACACGGCCGCGCTCCAGTACTACGTGCGCTCCGAACTCGAATACGAGAACGAGCATGTGTACGAGCGGCTGTCGCGCGACGTCCACCCGTGGTCGTACAAGGAGTTCGAGGGCGAGGCCGTCGACGTCATCGGCAAGCTCGGCAACGCCATGCGACTCAACCCGTTCCTGCAGGTCCACATCGCGATGGGCCGCTACGACGGCGGCGTCCCGATCGAGGCCATCGAGTACACGCTCGACCACCTCGAGATCCCCCTCGCCGACCGCGAGCGGATCGAGACGAAGACCTACCCGGCCGGGCACATGATGTACGTGCACCCCGAGTCGCGCGTCCAGCAGTCCGCCGACCTGGCGGACTTCGTCCGACGCGCAGCGAGGGCGAACTAGTGGCTCAGCGTCCGCCGCGCCGCGTGGAGGGGCCGATGGCCCCGTTCCTCTCGCCGCTCACTAGCCGGACGCGACGCGTGCAGCTCGCGGCCCGTAGGGACCGGTAAGCACCATGCAAACGCTGTCGGGCCCGGTCCGCGCCGTCCAGTACGGCGCCGGCCGGGCCCGGCCGCTGCAACCCGCGGCTGGCGGCCCAGCCCCCACCGCGGGCACAGTTGACCCGTCCGCCGGTCCCACCGGCGGCGCACCCACCGAACCGGGCCCCGACCACCGGGCGCCCAGCGCTAGAAGGGCCACGGGCACGTGACACCCGCTCTCACGCCACCGCCTCGACTGCCGCGCCTGCCCCGGCGCCTGCGAGCCGAGGCCCCGTCCTGGACCGAGACCACCGACGTGTGCGTCATCGGCTCCGGCGTCGCCGGGCTCACCTGCGCGCTCAACCTGCGCCGGGCCGGATTCCACGTCACCGTCGTCACCAAGGTCCACATCGACGACGGCTCCACCCGCTGGGCCCAGGGCGGCGTCGCCGCCGTCCTCGACCCGCACGACTCACCCGAGGCCCACGCCCGCGACACCATGATCGCCGGCGTCGGCCTGTGCGACCCTGCCGCGGTCGACGTCACCGTCACCGAAGGCCCGGCGCGCGTCAGCGACCTCATCCACCTCGGCACCGAGTTCGACCGCCACCCCGACGGCTCGCTCCAGCTCACCCGCGAAGGCGGCCACCGGGCCCGGCGCATCGTGCACGCCGGTGGCGACGCCACCGGCGCCGAGATCCAGCGGGCGCTCCACGCCGCGGTCCTGCGCGACCCGTGGATCCGCATCATCGAGAACGCCATGGTCCTCGACCTGCTCACCGACGCCCGCGGCCACGCGGCCGGAGTGAGCCTCCACGTCCTCGGCGAAGGCGTCGAGCACGGCGTGGGGGGTGTCGAGGCCCGCGCGGTCGTGCTCGCCACCGGCGGCCTCGGCCAGATCTTCCAGTCGACCACTAACCCCTCGGTGTCCATCGGCGACGGCGTGGCGCTGGCCCTGCGGGCCGGGGCCGCGGTCACCGATCTCGAATTCGTCCAGTTCCACCCGACTTCGCTGTACGTGCCCGGGACCCCCGGTCTCGGCGGCGGCACCGAGACCGCGGGCACCGGGCTGGACTCCGAACGTATCCCCGGGGACCGACAATCCAGCCCGGCGGCGCCCCACCAGAACGGGGACCGACGATCCGGTCCGGCAGACCGCCCGGGCGGGGACCAGCAGCCGCTCATCTCCGAAGCCCTGCGCGGCGAGGGCGCGTACCTGCGCGACTTCACCGGGGACCGGTTCATGATCGGCCGCCACGAACTCGCCGAGCTCGCGCCCCGCGACGTCGTCGCCAAGGCCATCACCACCAGGATGATCGCCGAAGGCAGGCCGCACATGTGGCTCGACGCCCGCCATCTGGGCCGGGACATGCTCGAGAACCGCTTCCCGACGATCACCGCGAGCTGCCGGGCCCTGGGCGTCGACCCGGTCACCGACCTGATCCCCGTCGCCCCCGCCGCCCACTACTCCTCCGGCGGCGTGCGCACCGACCTGTTCGGGCGCACCAGCGTCCCCGGCCTCTACGCCGCCGGGGAGACCGCCTGCACCGGCTTGCACGGCGCCAACCGCCTCGCCTCCAACTCGCTGCTCGAAGCGCTCGTGTTCGCCCAGCGCATCGCCGACGACCTCGCCGAGACCAAGCCCAGCCCCGGCGTCCCCGAACTCCCCGAAGGGGAGGGCGATGTCTGTTCGACCGCCTCCCGCGCCCCGATCCAGGAGGCCATGACCTCCGGCGCCGGCGTCCTGCGCTCCGAGGAGTCACTGGAGGCCACCGCTGAGTCGCTGACAGCATTGGGAGACAATGTCTCCGGACGTCCGCGACCGGCCACATGGGAGGCCACGAACCTGCTCACCGTCGCTGCTGCCGTCACCGCGGCCGCGCACCGGCGCCGCGAGACCCGAGGCAGCCACTGGCGCGAGGACCACCCCGACGCCGACGACGCGTGGCTCGGCCACCTCTGCCTTTCCATCAGCTCCGACGGGGAGCTCGACACCACCTGGGAGCCCATCGCATGAGCCGATTCGCCGAAGTGCCCGGAGGGGCCGGACTGGACGAGCGCCTGCTCGCCCTGCGCCTGGACCCCGAGGACGTGTACGTCGCCGTCCAGGACTACCTCGACGAGGACCTCTCCCACGAGCGCCGCGACGTCACCTCCGAGTCGATCTTCGGCCCCGAGCACAAGTCCACTGTGGCCGTCACTGCCCGCGCGGACGGACTCCTGGCCGGACTTCCCGTGGCCCACGCGGTCTTCCACGCCATGCCCGGCGACGTCGAGTTCACCTACCTCGCAAAAGAAGGCGCGCGCATCCGCGCCGGGCAGGTCCTCGCCCGCGTCTCGGGCCCGACCCGCTCGCTCCTCGCCGCCGAGCGCACCGCCCTGAACCTGCTGTGCCGCATGTGCGGCGTCGCCACCCACACCCGGCGCTTCGCGGACGTCCTCGCGGACTGGCACACCACCGTCCTCGACACCCGCAAGACCACGCCCGGCCTGCGCGCCTTCGAGAAGTACGCGGTGCGCGCCGGGGGCGGCGACAACAAGCGCATGGGCCTGTACGACGTCGCGATGATCAAGGACAACCACAAGGAGGCGGCCGGGTCGATCAGCGAGGCCTTCGCCGCCGTCCGGTCCGCCGAGCCCGAGATCGACATCCAGGTCGAGGTCGAGAGCCTGGACGAGGCCATGGAGGCCGTCGCCGCGGGTGCACTGTTCCTGCTGTGCGACAACATGAGTCCCAAGGAGCTCGGCGAGGTCGTGGACGCCGTGGGCGACCGGGCCGAGCTGGAGGCCACCGGCCGCATCACCATCGACATGGCCGTCGACTACGCGGCCACCGGCGTCGACTACCTCTCGGTCGGCGCCCTCACCCACTCCTCGCCCATTCTGGACATCGGACTCGACTTCGAGGAGTAGACCGTGCTCTTGTGCGTGGACATCGGCAACACCAACACGGTGCTGGCCGTCTTCGACGGTGAGACGCTGAAGCACTCGTGGCGGATCCGCACCGACCCGCACGCGACCGCCGACGAGCTGGGCCTGACGTTCCGGGCCCTGCTCGACGGCGACGGCGTGGACCTGAGCGGGATCGCGCTGTCCTCCACGGTGCCCCAGCAGGGCGCGGAGGTCGCGAAGATGGCGCAGCGGTACTACCCGCACGCGCACCTCGTGCAGATCGCCCCGGGCATCAAGACCGGTGTGCGCCTGAGCATCGACAACCCGCGCGAGGCCGGGCCGGACCGGATCGCGAACACGGTCGCGGCCTTCCACCTGTACGGCGGGCCGTGCATCACCGTGGACTTCGGGACGTCGACGAACATCGACGTCATCTCCGCGACCGGCGACTTCCTCGGCGGGGCCTTCGCGCCGGGCATCGAGATCTCCATCGACGCATTGGCTTCCCGCGCGGCGAACCTGCTGAAGATCCCACTGGTCAAGCCGCGCAGCGTGATCGGCAAGAACACAGTGGAGTGCCTTCAGTCCGGGATGGTCTACGGCACTGCGGCGCAGGTGGACGGGCTGGTGCGGCGCATCACGGCCGAACTGGGTGCCGACCCGACCGCGGTGGTCGCCACCGGGGGCCTCGCCCCAGTGGTGATCGAGCAGTGCGAGACGGTCACCCACTACGAACCGGACCTGACCCTCCACGGCCTCAGGATGATCTGGGACCGCAACATCTAGGGCCGGCCCGCTACAGCGGCTGGGCCGGGCGGAAGATCTGGCGCACCTGCTCGCCGATGGACCCGAGCCCGTCGTCGTAGCCGGTGCCCTCGGCCGCGCGCTCCGCGGCCTCTTCCTCTGCCTCCCTTGCCGCTTCGGCCTCCTGCCGCGCCTCCTCGGCCTCGTGGATCTGGTCGAGCCGTTCGAGGATCACGACCTTCTCCTCGGGCGTCTTCGCCTCCTTGAGGTCGTCCCGCAGCCGCTCCTCCTCGGTCAGATTCTCCTGCTCCCAGGCCTCCTTGCCGGCCTCCATGTCGAAGTCGGCGACCGTCCGCTCCATCTCGGGCGTCATGTACGGCACCAGGTCCGCGGGGATCACCGCGCCGGTCGGCTTCGGCCGCCCGTCCTCCCCGAGCGGCGGCTCCCAGTCGGGGGCGTTGCTCGGGAACCGGTCCGCGAGGTCGTCGGGCGCGAACTGCGCCAGCTCGGGCGGGATCGCGTCGGGGTCGGCGGCCATCGCCTCCCACAACTCGCGCGGGATGTTCTGCGCCATCGCCTCCCACTGCGCGTCGGTGATGGACGCGACCAGGTAGGGGTGCAGCACCTTCGAACCGTCCGGCAGGTCGGTCACGGCCGCTTCGGAATCGTCGACCTTGTCGGCCTTCTCGGCCTTGTCCTCCTCGGTCGGCTCCTCGGGCTCGCCGCCACCGCCGCCCCCGGAGGGTCCGCCGCCTCCGGACGCGCCGCCGCCGCTCGGGCCGCCGCCACCGGCAGAACCGCCTCCTGGTGCGCCACTGTGCGAACCGGATCCGGCCGGGTCACTGCCCGAGCCGTAGCCGCCCGTGCCGCTGTGGCCGCCCGTCGAGGGCCGCCTGCCCGAACCCGCATGGCTGCGGGCCGGCGCGGGCCGCCGCCCCGGCGTCTCGGTCCCTGCCGAGCGCGGATTGCGGACGTTCTGGGAGGCCTGCTCCAGCGTCCGCTGGATCGTCAGGAACGCCGACTCGACCTCCGCGAGGCCTTCGAGCGCCGACCCGACCTCGGCGTCGAGCCGTTCGAGCCGCTCCTCGACCTCCCGGACCGTGCTCACCGCCTCTCGCACGATCGCCGCGATGCCCGCCGCGATCGAACCGCCGAGGCTGAACACCGCTGCGGCCAAAGCCATGTACATGATCCGCACGCACCGCTCGAGGCAGTCGAAGACCATCTCGATGACCTCGCTGCGCGCCTCCGAGACGAGGTTCCCGACGGTGTTGATCCGGTCGGCCGCCGACCGCGCCAGCGACGCCGACTTCGTGAGCAGCTTCGCGAACGACGCCGCCACCTTCCGGTACTTCTGGCCCGCGTCGCCCTGCCACGAATCGGCCGACATCTTCGAGCCCGCGGCCAGGGTCGAGGCGACCCCGGCGAGCTCGTCGGAGATCGACTTCCACTCCTCGCAGAGCGCCTGGATCGGGTCGGTGTCGCCTTGCAGCAGGTCGATCGGGTCCTTGATCCAGTCGATGTTCGACGCGATGTACCCGGCGACCTCCCCGGCGAGGAAGCCCATCGGGTTGACGATCATCCCGAGCACGTCCGAGTACTCGCCGATGAACTCCCCGATGGACTGCACGCCGTCGACCACGTTCTCGGCAACGCTGTACGCGCCCTCGGCGGTGGCGACGATCCCGTCGGCGAGCGCGGAGGCCGCGTCGCCCGCGACGCCGAGCGCGTCCTCGGCGAGGTCCCCGGCGGCGCCGACGACGTCGCCCGCGATGTCAGATATCCAGCTCATGGCTAACGCAACTCCTCGGTGAGCCGCACCAGCTCCTCGGCGGAGCGCCGGTCGGCGTCCTCATAGGCCTGGTGGGACGATTCGACGGCGTCGGCGAGCGCGGCCGCGAACTCCGCGGCGGCGTACAGGGCGCCCTCGGCGGCCGTGTCGAACCGCTCGATCGCGGCCGGGACCGAGTCGGACAGGAACTCGCTGAACGCGCTCATGTCGCCCAGTTCGGCGGACTCGGCCCGCCCCGCGAGGTCCATCAGCGGTTCGCTGACGTCGCCGCGGGTGGCGGCGATGAGCTCGGTGAGGACCTCGTGGATGAGGCTCCAGCCGCCGCTCACTGCTCCTCACCGCCCCCGGTGCGCCGCTGCAGCGACGCCTCGAAGTCGGCGAGTGCGGGCGAGCCCGCGCCGAGGAGCCCGGTGACGGCCGCGGTGGCCTGCGCCGAGGCGGCGGCGACGGCTTTCCCGTACGCCTCCTTGACCATCTCGGTCAGCGATTCGGGGCTGGTGCGGCGCACCTCGGAGGTGAACTCGACGTCGGTGAGGACGCCGCCGGCCCCGACGGTGACGGTGACCTCGCCGCCGGCGCTGGCGCCGGTGGCGCTGACGGCGGCGAGGCGGGCCTCGGAGTCCTCGGCCTGCTCTTGGAGGCGGGTCATCCGGGTCCCGAACGCGGCGAGGTAGCCGGGGAGGTCGGTGCGGGCGGAGGGCCGGTCCGCGTCCGCGGTCGCGGCGGGTGTGGTGGCAGGGGCGGTGGTCGCAAGGGGTGTGTCGCTCATATGGGGCTCCTCAGACATCACCACGAGGGGTGATCATGGTCACTCCAGTATGGCGGATCGGCGCCACACAGATGGTCCCGTGACGACGACGCCACGGCTCCACCAGTGCCTGAGCCCGCATTCTGTTGCGTCCCAAAGCGGGAGCGTCGAAAAAGGACAGGGCCGCATCGGCCCTGTCCTCCTCGTGGTGCTTCGGTGCCGGTCTTCGGCCGCGGCCTCCGTCAGGCCGCGGGGCCGTTCACCGGGCCGTGCGCGAGGTGGACACTGCGGGCCCCGCCCCGCATGCGGACGCGCCGGGCCAGGGCCACGGCGTGCTTCACGTCGTTCGCCAGGAACAGGACCGTCGGCCCCGAACCCGAGACGTGGGCCGCCAGGGCGCCCTCCTCGAGGCCGCCGTGCATGAGCGAGGCGAGCTGCGGGCGCAGGCTCACCGCCGCCGCCTCCATGTCGTTGACGAGGATCCGCGCCAGGTCGTCGGCGCCCACGCCGTTCTCGAACGCCTTCACGATCAGGTCCACATCGGAGGAATAGCGGCCGATGCCGTCCTCGCGCAGCCGGTCGACCTCTTTGTAGCACTCCGGGGTCGAGATCTGCGTGTCCGTCGTGGCGACCACCCAGTGCCAGGTCCCCTTGGCCGCCACCGGCCGCAGCTCCTCGCCCCGGCCGGTGCCGACGGCGGTGCCGCCCTTGAGGCAGAACGGGACGTCCGAGCCGAGCCCGGCCGCGAGGCGGTGCAGCTCGGCGTCGCCGATCTCGACCTCCCACAGCCGCGCGCACGCGATGAGCGCCCCGGCCGCGTCCGCCGAGCCCCCCGCGAGGCCCCCGGCCACGGGAATGCGCTTGTTCAAGTGCAGGCGGACGTCCGGTTCGATCCCGGCGTACAGGGCGATGAGCTTGGCGGCCTTGTGCGCGAGGTTGGATTCGTCGGTCGGCAGCGTCCCGGCGCCCTCGCCCGAGATCGTCACCTTGATGCCCGGCTCGCCGAGCCGCTCGGCCGTCACGGTGTCGTGCAGGCTGATCGCCTGGTACACAGTGGACAAAGCATGGTAGCCGTCGGAGCGCGGATCACCCACGCCCAGATGCGGATTGATCTTCGCGGGCACATCGACACTGATCTGCGCCCCCGGCTGTGCCGGTGCGGTCTGTCCACTCATTCAGGCCTCCTGAGATCGCGGTGCGGTCTCGCCCAGAGCCTCCTTGGCGTCGGCGAGGGCGATGAACTCCGCTATGTCCAACGATTCACCCCGCCTGGTGGGTTCGATCCCGGAGCGTTCGAGCACGGCGTCCGTGCTCTCGCCCGCCCAGGCCTTCAACGACTGGCGCAGCATCTTGCGCCGCTGCCCGAACGCCGCGTCCACCGCGCCGAACACCTCGACGCGGTTCGCCTTCGGACTCTCGATGCGCTCGAACGAGACCAGCGCACTGGCGACGTTCGGCACCGGCCAGAACACGTTCGGGGAGACCGAACCGGCGCGCTTCGCCTTCGTGTACCAGGCCATCTTGACGCTGGGACCGCCGTAGATCTTCGAACCGGGCCCGGCGGTCAGCCGGTCGCCGACCTCGGCCTGGACCATGACCAGGCCCTTCTCCAGGCTCGGGAAGATCTCCAGGGAGTGGAGGACGACGGGCACCGCCACGTTGTACGGCAGGTTCGCCACGAGCGCGGTGGGCGGCTCGGGCATCTGCTCGGCCTTGATGCGCGCCGCGTCCGTCTCGATGACAGTGAGCCGCTCGTGCTCCTCGGGCGCGCGGTGAGCCACCGTGGTGGGCAGCGCCAGCGCGAGCTTCGGATCGATCTCCACGGCGATGACGTGCCGGGCGATCTCGATGAGCGCCAACGTGAGCGAGCCCAGGCCCGGCCCGACCTCCATGACCACGTCATCGGGGGTGAGCTTCGCGGCCGCGGCGATGCGCCGCACCGTGTTCGCGTCCACGACGAAGTTCTGGCCCCACTTCTTCGTGGGCGAGATCTGGAGGCCCCGCGTCAGGGAGCGGATGGCGCTCGAGGTCAGCAGCTTCGCCATCAGCCCTGGCCCCCCGCCAGGAGCGGTTCGAGCTTGAGCCCCGGGTAGTCGTTGACGATGGTCTGGATGCGGTACTTGTTCGGCAGCGCGACCAGGAACGCGCCGTCCCTGGGGCGGGAGAACACCTCGACGCCGGGCGCGGTGCGCAGGCGCGCGGCGCCTTCACTGTCGGTGAGGCGCGCGAGCTGGTAGGGCAGGTTGTCGATGGTCGCCGGGACGTCGAACTCGGCCTTGAGGCGGGCGACGGTGACCTCGAACTGGAGGGGGCCCACGGCCGCGAGCACGGGCGTGGCCTCGCCGCGCCGCTCGGAGTAGAGGACCTGGACGACGCCCTCGGCGTCGAGCTGGGCGATGCCGCGGCGGAAGCGCTTGGCCTTGGAGGTGTCGTGCATCTGGAGCGCCCCGAAGTGCTCGGGCGCGAACGCCGGCAGCGGCGGGTACTCCACGGACTTCCCGGCGTAGATCGTGTCGCCGACCGACAGGCCGGTGGCGTTGACCAGGCCGACGATGTCGCCGGGCCAGGCCTCGTCCACGGTGTCGCGGGCGGAGCCGAAGAGCGTCTGCGCGTACTTGGTGGACATGGTGCGCCCGTTCTGGGCCTGCGTGACCTGCATGCCGCGCTCGAAGTGGCCCGAGCAGACGCGGATGAACGCGAGCTGGTCGCGGTGGGAGGCGTTCATGTTCGCCTGGGACTTGAAGACGAACCCGGAGAAGCCCGCCTCCAGGTCGCGCGATTCGCCGGAGGCGTCGTCGCGGGAGAACGGGGAGGGAGCGATGTCGACCAGGAGGTCCAGGAGCTGGCCGACGCCGAAGTGGACGAGCGCGGCCCCGAACAGGGTCGGGGTGGTGTGCCCGGCCTCGAAGGACTTCGGGTCGAAATCGGCCTCGACCTCGGTGAGAAGCTCGGACTCCTCTCGGGCCCGTTCGTAGTCCGGGCCGAACTCGGCCTTCGCCGTGTCCTCGTCGAGGAACTCGGCGACGGCGAGCTGCTGCCCGCCGGGCGAGCGCTCGTACCGGACCATGCCCGGAACCCGCGGTCCCGCAGTGCGGCGGCCCTCGCCTTCGTCCACGAAACCGATCCGCTCGATGACGCCGCGGAACTCGCCGCCCACGCCCACGGGCCAGGTCACCGGCGTCGGCTTGATGCCGATGCGCGTCTCGATCTCCTCGATGAGCTCGAGGGCGTCCTTGGCGGGGCGGTCCCACTTGTTGATGAAGGTGATGACGGGGATGCGCCGGGCCCGGCACACCTCGAAGAGCTTCAGAGTCTGCGGTTCGAGGCCCTTCGCGGCGTCCAGGAGCATGACGGCGGCGTCGACGGCGGTGAGGACCCGGTAGGTGTCCTCGGAGAAGTCGGCGTGGCCGGGGGTGTCGAGGAGGTTGACGACGCAGTCGCGGTATTCGAACTGGAGGGCCGCGGAGGTGATGGAGATGCCGCGGTCCTGCTCCATGGACATCCAGTCGGAGACCACGCCCTTGCGGTCGCCCTTGCCGTGGACGGCGCCCGCCGAGGAGATGGCGCGGCCGTACAGGGCCAGGGCCTCGGTGATCGTCGACTTTCCGGCGTCGGGGTGCGAGATCACCGCGAAGGTGCGGCGGCGCGCGGACTCGGCCGCGATTTGGCTGGACATGGATTCCTCAAGGTTCTGCGAGTTCAGGCGGTAAGCGGGCGGAGCGGGCCCGACCCTCAACGATAACCGCGAACGCCTACCCGGCCAGCTCCGCCTTGACGATCGCGGCGACGAGCTTCCCGTCGGCGCGCCCGGCCGTCTTCGGACCGATCGCTTTCATGACCTTGCCCATGTCCCGGGGGCCGGAGAAGCCGCCCTCACCGATGGCCTCGCGGACCAGCTGCGTGACTTCGGCCTCAGTGAGTTCGCTCGGCAGGTACCGCTTGATCACGGCCTCCTCCGCGAGCTCGGCGTCCGCGGACTCCTCACGTCCGCCCGCGCGGAACGCGTCGGCCGCCTCACGGCGCTGCTTGGCCTGCTTGACCAGCACTTTCACCACGTCGGTGTCGTCGAGGACGCGCGGGGTCTTCCCGGCGATCTCCTCGTTCTTGACCGCGGCGAGGACCATGCGCAGCGTGCCCAGCGTCACCTTGTCCCGGGCCTTGAGGGCGGCTCGCATATCGGTTTCCAACTGGGTCTTTAGCTCGTTCATATCTCGACAATCTACCGTTGGGGGTATGAAGATCAGCCGTGGACTTGCCGCAGCAGCCGGGATCGGGGTCGGTGCCGGGGCGCTGGCACTCGCCTACGCCTCTCTCTATGAGCGCGTCCAGTACACGCTCCGGCACTTCGCGGTGCCGGCGCTTCCCGAAGGCGCCGAGCCTATCCGGGTCCTGCACATCTCCGACCTCCACATGACGCCCGGGCAGGTGCGCAAGGCCCACTGGGTCGCCTCCCTGTCCGCGCTCGACCCGGATCTGGTGCTCCTCACGGGCGACAATCTCGCCCACCCGGACGCGATCGACCTCGTCGCGAAGACGCTCCGGCCCCTCTTCCGCGCGCCGGGCGCGTTCGTGTTCGGCTCGAACGACTACTACGCGCCGGTGTTCAAGAACCCGCTCCAGTACTTCAACCCGAACCACGAGCACAAGTACGGGGAGCCGCTGCCGACCGAGGATCTGCGCAAGATCCTCGTGGACGGCGGCTGGCTCGACCTGAACAACGCGGCGGCCGACAAGGTCGTGTCCGGGCTCAACGTGCACTTCGCGGGCGTCGACGACCCGCACTTCGACCTGGACGACTACGAGCTGGTCGCCGGGCCTGTGCCGTCGAGTGCGGACCTGTCGATCGGGCTCACGCACTCGCCGGAGCCGCGCGTGCTGGACGAGTTCGCGCGCGACGGCTACGACTTCGTGGCCGCCGGGCACACCCACGGCGGGCAGGTCTGCGTGCCGGGGTACGGGGCGCTGGTGACCAACTGCGGCATCGACCGCGGGCGGGTCAAGGGGCTGCACCCGTGGGAGGACACGTGGCTGCACGTGTCGGCGGGGCTGGGCACGAGCCCGTACGCGCCGGTGCGGTTCGCGTGCGCGCCCGAGGCCAGCCTGCTGACGTTCGTGCCGGCCGTCTTCTAGCGACCGACCCCGCTTCGGGCCCGGGTGTGACCGGGCCCGAAGCGGGCCGGACCCCGTTCGACAGATGTCGGCGCCCTCGGGTAACATTTCCAAGCGGTGCGGACGCCTGGCGTGCGCATGTAAAACAGAACATCGGGTTGTGGCGCAGCTTGGTAGCGCACCTCGTTCGGGACGAGGGGGTCGCAGGTTCAAATCCTGTCAACCCGACCACAAGATCCAGGCCAGGAGCGCAGCTCCTGGCCTGAGTCGCATCCTGGGGCGGTTTCGAGCTTATGGAGGCGAGGCGGGCTACGGTCTCATCTCGACGGCGTCGCCTGCGAGTGAACCCGTTTCGTCCGCGGGGTGGAGCTAGCTTCACCCCCGATTCGGGGCTCTGCTGCAATGTGCGCGGTTGCGAGCGAACTTAGTGTTCTAGGCATGGACATCACAGCTACGCCGCCGAGCCCCTGGCCGCTCGCCGCGGTGCGGGCCCTCTGGGCGGGCTCGACATGGCGCTCCCTCATGCACCTGGTCACCGGGGCCGTGATCGGCTCCGTGGGCGCGTTCCTCCTCGGCTTCCTCGTGACCACCTCGATCGTCTGGGCCTTCACCATCGTGATCCCGCTGCTCGCGGGCCGCGCCGTCTTCGTCGTCAGCGACGGGCTCAGGAACGTGCAGCGCGGACGCCACACCGCGTTCCTCGACTTGCAATGGCCCCCCGCCCCGCCGGTGGCGCCGGTGACGTTCGCGCCCCGCACCCTCCTGGCGATCCTGCGCAGCCCCAAGACCTGGCGGCAGCTCGCCTACCACGCCATCGCCGGGGCCTACAGTCCCCTCGCCGCCCTGATCGCCGTCACCGCCTGGACTTTCGCCCCCGCCATGATCGCCGCACCGATCTTCGGCATCGCCGCGGACCTCGGTGCCCGCCAATGGATCCTGAGCGGCTCGGGCCTGGTCCTGCTACTGGTCGCACCATGGATCACCCGTGGCCTGGCCGCGCTCGACGCGTACATGGCCCGAAAGCTCCTGGGCACCACCCGCACCGAAGAGCTCGAACTGCGCGTCACCGATCTCGCCGCCAGTCGGAATTCCACTGTGGATGCCGCTGATGCGGAGCGCCGCCGGATCGAACGCGACCTCCATGACGGCGCCCAGCAGCGCCTCACCTCTCTCGCCATGAACCTCGGCATCGCCCGGGCCACCCTCACCGACCTGCCCGATGAGGGCGCCCGGGCGATCGAGCAGGCGCACGAGGAGGCCAAGCAGGTCCTCACCGACCTGCGCGACCTCGTCCGCGGCCTGCACCCGGCCGTCCTGGAGGACCGCGGCCTCGACGCCGCGCTCTCGGCGGTCGCCGCGCGCTCGCCCGTCCCGGTGCGGCTGCGCGTCGACATGGCACATCGCGTCGCCCGGGACGTCGAGGCGGTCGCCTACTTCGTCGTCTCCGAAGCGCTCACCAACGCCGCCAGGCACTCCGGCGCCGAGAACACCGCCGTCGAGGTCACCCTCCAAGGGGACCTGCTGCGCCTGAAGGTGATCGACGACGGCCGAGGCGGCGCCGACCCCGACGACGGCACCGGACTCAAGGGACTGTCCGATCGCGTCCGCTCGGTCGACGGCACGTTCCACCTGACCAGCCCGCTCGGCGGGCCCACCACCATCGAAGCGGAGCTGCCGTGCGCGTCGTGATCGCCGAGGACTCGGTCCTGCTCAGGGAAGGCCTCGCCCGGCTCATGGAGATCGGCGGCATCGAGGTCATCGACACCGTCGGGGACGCCGAGGCGCTCCTGCGCTCGGTCGAGCGCGACTGCCCCGACCTCGTGGTGGCCGACGTCCGGATGCCTCCCGACCAGAGCGACGAGGGCGTCCGCGCGGCCCTGGTGCTGCGCCGCCAGTACCCCGACCTCGCGGTCCTCATGCTCTCCCAGTACGTCGAGGAGCGTTACGCGGTCGACCTGCTCACCGGGCAGATGCGCGGCATCGGCTACCTCCTCAAGGACCGCGTCGCCGACGTCACCGAGTTCCTCGACTCGCTGCGCCGCGTCGCCGACGGCGGCACCGCCCTCGACCCTGAAGTGATCTCCCAGCTCCTGGTCCGCCGCGACGGCGACGAGCTCGACCGCCTCACCCCCAGAGAGCGAGAGGTCTTGTCGCACATGGCGGAAGGCCGCTCGAACGGCGGGATCGCGGCGGTCCTGTTCCTCTCCGAAGGCGCCGTCAGCAAGCACATCAACGCGATCTTCACCAAGCTCGGGCTCCCGCCCACCGACAGCGGCAACCGCCGCGTCCTCGCCATTCTCAAGTTCCTGCAAGGCAACCCGAAGGACCGGTCATGATCGACACCCCCGCGAAGCGCACCGACGACCCCACGCCCGAACCGCGGGCCTACCCGGCCCGCAAGATCTGGTGGATCGTGGGCGGGACGCTCACCGCCGCCGTGCTCGTGTTCACCATGGGCGTCGCCGGCGTCTGGATCTGGGTGGCCACCTCCCCGGAGGAGTCCTACACGCTCACCGAGCAGTACGGGCCCGTCACGGACGCCCAGGCCGAAGTGGAGGTTGGCAACATCGAGCTGGAGTCCGTCCCCGGCCCCGAACTCGAACTGCGCACGCACGTCGTATGGCGCGGTTCCGAGCCCGACCATACCGAGGAGGAGTACCGGGCGACCTTCCTCGCCGACGCGGGTTGCGATGCGGGCCTGGCCATCTGGGGCGGCATTGACGAGTGCCGCGTGGACTACACGCTCGGCCTCGCGCCGGGGACCCCGGCCGAGGTCGGCACGGACGTGGGCGACATCCGGCTCAGCGGGGTCGACGGCGAGATCGAGGCCGAGACCAGTGTCGGTGACATCAAGGGCGTCGACCTGCGCACGACCGGCCTCGTCGCCGAGGCCAGCGTGGGCACTGTGGACCTCTCGTTCGACCAGGTCCTCGGCGACATCGAGGTCACCACGGGCACCGGCGACGTGGTCATCGAGGTCCCCGACGACGGGACGACTTACGCGGTCGTGTTCGACACCGGTGTGGGCGAGCAGCACATCGACATCGCGACCGACCCCGGCGCGGCGGCCGACCGGGTCATCACGGTGACCACCGGCGTCGGCAGCCTGACCGTCCGGTACGCCGCCTGATCCCAGCGCACGACCCGCCCGCGACCGATCGGTCGCGGGCGGCTGCGTCTCCAGAACCATTGCAGCCCAGCACATGAGGACGCCTATCAGCGAAGTCGGTCCCTCGTCGGCGTCCCCCTGGCCTGCGCCCCTCGTCAGTGCGCCGTCAGCGCCGTGTCAGCGCGGCGGGCGAATCTATCGGCATGAAGTCGAGCACCATGCGAATCCGCGAGGCGCCCGACTCGAACCGCCACGCCCGCAACCTGAAGGAGCCCGACATGAACGCCATCCGCACCTCCCGCCCCGCCACGGTCACTCTCGCCGCCGTTCTGCACTTCGCGATCGCTCTCGCGTTCGCCTCGATTCCGCTCATCGGCTTGATCTACGGGGCGGACATCCAGGCGGCCGCCGAGGCCGAGATCGCCCGCCAGGGAGGGGAACCAGGTGCTCTGGCCGTGGCCGGGCTGCGCTTCGACGAGCACGGCCTCGCGATCTGGGCGCCGTTCGCGATCGCGGCCGCGATCGGTCTCCTCGGCGGCTTCATCCTGGCGGGCAGGCGCGCCGCCCGCGTCCTCTCTTGGATCGTGCTGCCCCTGGTCTTGGCCGGGAACGCGCTCATCATGGCCAGCAACGCGACCGCCGCCGAGAAGATCCAGTCCCTTTTCGACGCTTCCGGTGAAGCGGGCCTGCGGGGCATCGACGCCGCCGCGTTCCTGAAGGCCGCGTACGCCGCCTACCCGGGCTGGCTGCCGGCCCTGGAAGGCGTCCGCTTCGCGGTGATCCTCATCGGCTGCGTCCTCGGCGTGTTCCTGCTGGCTCTGCGCCCGGCCCGCGCCCACTTCGCGAAGCGCTGAAACCCGGCGGACCGCCCGGACCCGCGATCACTTCTCCAGCAGCAGTGCCACCGCGGCGTCGCGTCCCAGCGCGGCGCCGTCGGCGTATGCCGCGTCGAACGCCTTGTCGCCGAGGGCTTCCCGGGTACGTTCGGGCGTCCGCAGTTCGGCGTCGTAGCCGCGGCCGTCGTCGAAGCCGAGCAGTGCCTTCGCGGCGCCGAGCAAAGTGGCCGCGCGGTCCGCATCGCCCTCGGCGAGCGCGATCGCGGCGCCGATCCTGGCGGCCACCGTCAGGTCCGCGCCCGCGGCACCATCGATGTGGCGTGGGGCCATGCCCTGCAACGCATGTCGGGCCCGGTCGGTGTGGCCGTAGGAGAGGTCGATCATGGCTTTGAACGCCGCGCCGCACACGCGCACCCGCGCTTCGATCACGGTCCCGTCGAGCGCTTCTTCAGCCGCCACGATATCGGCGAGCGCGGCCTCCCGATCTCCTGCGGACAACAGCACCTGGGCACGGGCCAATCGCACGTAGGCGAGGGTGCGCGGCTCCCGGTCGGCCTCGGCGCGTTCGGCGCACAGTTGCAATGGGGCCCAAGCGGCCTCGGCCGAGTCGAGGCGGGCGACGACGACCGCCAGTTCCGCGTAGGCCTCGGCGGCGTCCCCGGTGCTGCCGAGCTCGTCGAACAGGCCGGCCGCCTCGCAAAGCGCCGCCGCGGCCTCGTCGAGCCGGCCTTGACGTGACCAGTGCTCGGCCCGGATGCGCCCGGCCGACGCGAGGCCCCAACGCTCGCCGAGCTGCGCGAACACGGCCTCTGCCCGCTCCACGAGTTCGATACTGCCGATGTCGGGGTCCCCGGCGCCGGCGGCGGCCTCGATGAGGAGGGCCATGCCCAGATCCCAGCCCTTCGGCTCGTTCCCCTCGTCGGCTGGGAGGGGTTCGGCCAGGAACGACGGGCCGATGACCATGAGCGCCTTACCGGGCATGGGCTGCTTCGCGTTGCGGCCCAGAGCGATTCCTTCCGCGATTGCCCTTTCTCCGGCGGCGAGGTCGCCGGATTCGCTCAGCGCCATACCGTTCAGGAGCCGTGCCGCGGGCCGGAGCGCCTCGGGGATCTCGCCGGGGAGTTCCAGCACCGCTCCGGTCCAGTGGCGGTGCTCGGTCCCGAAACCGCGCAGATACCAGTACCAGAACAGGGACGCGACCATGCGCAGGCCGGGCTCATTGTCGCCCTTCGCGACCGCGCGGCGCACGACGGCGATCAGGTTGTCGTGCTCGGCGTGCAGGCGGGCCAGTGCCTCGATCTGGGCGGCCGACCGCAGTTCGATGTCGGCGCGTTCGGCCAGGTCGAGGCAGTGCCGGGCCATCGCGGCCCGCTCAAGCTCCGCCTGGCCGCCGCGTTCGAGCTGGGTCTCGGCGTAGGAGCGGATGGTCTCGAGCATCCGGTACCGGTCGCCATCGCGTTCTACAAGGGACTTGTCGATGAGTCCGGCGAGGACGCCGACGTCGTCGACGCGGTCGAGCCCGACCCCGCCGGGGTAGACGGACATGCGCATCGCCAGGGCCCGTTCGGGTTCGGACAGGAGTTCCCAGCTCCAGGCGATGACGGCCTCCAGGGTGCGGTGGCGTGCGGGCGCGGTCCGGTCGGACCCGGCCAAGAGCGTGAATCGGTCGTCGAGGCGGGCCGCGATCTGGGCCGCGTCCAGGGCCCGCATGCGTGCGGCGGCCAGTTCCACGGCCAGCGGCAGGCCGTCGAGGCGGCGGCAGATCTCCACGACCACAGGCGTATTGGCCGCGTCGAGGGTGAAATCGGGGCGCACGGCGGCGGCGCGTTCGGCGAAGAGCCGCACCGCCGGGCTCGACTCGGGGCTCTGGGCCGACATCGGCAGGGGCGGGATCGGGTAGAGGCGTTCGCCGCTGATCGCCAGGGCCTCACGGCTGGTGGCGAGGATGCGCAGCCCGGGGCAGGCGCCGAGGAGGCGCGCGGCGAGTGCGGCGGCGGCGTCGACGCGATGCTCGCAGTTGTCGAGGACGAGCAGGGCCACTTGATCGGCGAAGTACTCCTCCAGGCGGGAGGCCGCGTCGCGGGTCGAGGGGTCGAGCAGGCCCGCCTCGCGGGCGCCGATGGCGCGCAGGACCGCCGGGGCGACGTCGGCCGCGTCGGTGACCGAGGCGAGTTCGGTCAGCCACACGCCTTGGGGTGCAACGGTCTCGGCGAGCCGGGACGCGGCCTCGACCGCCAGGCGCGTCTTGCCCGCACCGCCGGGCCCGGTGACGGTGACCAGGCGCGAGGCCGTGACCGCCTCGGTGAGCGCGTCCAGGTCGGCTTCACGGCCGATGAAGCTGGTGAGCTGCGCTTTCAGGTTCGTGCGGCGCTTCTCGGCAGGCACGGCCGGGGCCGCGCTCTGACGCAGGATCTGGAGGTGGAGTTCGGCGAGTTCGGCGGACGGGTCGGCGCCGAGCTCGTCCGCGAGACGCTCACGGGCCCTGTCGAACACGTCCAGCGCCTCGGCCGGGCGGCCGGTGGCGTAGAGGGCGCGCATGAGGAGCGCCTGCCAGCGTTCGTCGAGCGGATGGGCGGCGGCGCGGGGTTCGAGTTCGGCGAGGACGTCGGTGCCGGTGGCGACTTCGAGGGCGAGGCGTTCGCGGGTGGTCTCGGACCGCAAGCGCTCCAGGCGAACCGCCTCCGCTTGAGCGAATCGCAGATCGAGCAGGTCGGCGAAGGCCGTGCCGCGCCAGAGGGTTTCGGCCTCGCGGAGGGCGGCGAGGTCGCCGTGCCTGCGTCCGGACTCGGCGAGCCGTTCGAAGCGGAGCACGTCCACGTCGCCCGGTTCGACCGCGAGGCGGTATCCGGCCGCGCCGCGCGTGACCCGTTCGGCGCCGATCGCACGGCGGACCCGGGACACCAAGGCCTGCAAGGCGTTCGCGGAGGGCGCGTCGTCCTCCCAGATCGCGTCCGTGAGCGTGTCGGCCGCGACCTCCCGGCCGGCTTCCAGTGCGAGGCGGGCCACGAGCGCGCGCAGGCGGGCCCCGGCGAGCTCGACGGGGCGGTCGTCGTCGCGGATCGCGAAGGACCCGAGCAGGAGTACACGCATGGAGGCAAGTGTGCCCCGAGCTGGCGGCCGGGACCTGAGGGAGGGCGCGCCGACGGTACTGCGGCGATCGCTGCGCCCCCGGTTTCAAGGGTGCCAGGCGGGTGTGACAAGGCGGTGCGGGCCGGTCGGGGAAAGCCGACCGGCCCGCACCGCCTCGCCGAGGGTTCAGACTTCGATGCGGACGCGGCGGAACTGGCGTCCCGCGAGGTCGACGCCCGTGACCACGCCGCTCTCGTCCCGCGCGAAGTAGCCCCGCTGGCCTTCGAGCGGGCCCGCGGTGACGATGTAGTCCTCGCCCTCCGCTTCGAGGAAGCCCATGTGCGCGGGTTCGCAGTCGGCGGGCAGCTCGACCTCGGAGGCCGCGCGCAGCTCGGGCTTGATGCGCGCCGCGAGGGTGAGACGCCCGCCCTCGTCCACGATGCTCACGGTCATCATGTCCACGTCGTAGTCGCCGACGATCGATGCGGCGCGCTCGGCGTCGTAGGCGACCGGCTCGGGGTCGCGGTCGACCAGGCCGAGGTAGTGCTCCAGGGCCCAGCGGACGACCGCCAGATTGCAGGGCGTGCCGCCCGGCTCGGCGTTGGTGGCGACGGTGATCGCGAAGTCGTGCTCGGGGACGACGAGGAGGTCGGCGAACTGGCCGTACGCGGAGCCGCCGTGGCCGAAGGTGGCCGCGCCGTCGATCTCGCGCAGGAACCAGCAGATGCCGAACCCGTCACCGATAGAGCTGCCGCGCAGCTCGACGGTCTGGCGGCGCATCGCCTGCAGCGCTCCGGCGGAGACGAGCCGCTTCCCGTCCGGTGCGGTGCCGTCGCCGAGGTGGAAGCGGGCCCAGCGGACGAGGTCGCTCACGGTCGAGGCCCCGCCGCCGCCGGGATTCTGGGCGCGGTGGAGCTTCCAGGGGCGGGAGACGGTGGTGCCCTCGTCGGTCACATTGTGGCCCAAGGAGAACTTGTGGGTCATGGCCTCAGCTGCGAAGAAGGTGCTGCGCTCCAGGCCGAGCGGTTCGAACAGGAGCTCGGCGACGGCCTTCTCATAGGTCTGGCCGGTGACGACCTCGATGACGCGGCCGAGCAGGTTGAACGCGGCCTGGCTGTAGGAGGCCCGCTCGCCGGGCTCGCCGATGATCGTCAACTGACCAAGATTATCCACATAGGTCTTGAGGGCGTCGTCACCGTCGCCGGTGTCCAGGAGCATCCAGGTGTCCAGACCCGCAGTGTGGTTGAGCAGGTTGGCGATCGTGATCGAGGCGGCGGACCCCTCGTCGGCGAGACGCAGGTCGGGGAGATAGCGGCGCACGGGCGCGTCGAAGTCGACCTTGCCCTGCTCGGCGAGGATCACGAGGGCGGTCGCGGTGAAGCTCTTGGTGGTCGAGCCGAGGGTGAAGATCGTGTCCTGGTCGACCGGCAGCGGGTGCTCGACGCTGGTCACGCCGTGGGAGGCGTAGATCTCGCGGCCCTGGTGCCAGATGCCGACGGCGATGCCGGGGACGGCGTAGGCCTCGGCGTTCCGGGCGATGATCTCGGAGAGTTCGTTGGCGGTCATAGCGTGGTCCCTTCGTGCGGTCCCGGCTCGGGGCCGGTCCTCGGCGTGGCCGGAGCGGTGGGCCCGGGCCGGTTTCGGTGTCTGGAGAAACGATCGCCGGAGGCGCTGACACCGCGCTGACGCGCGACTGACGGCGGGCGATTCAGACTGCTGCACCGAAGGGCGACGCAGCGTCTTCCCAGTTCAAGGCCTGTTCGAAGGAAATTGTCGGACCCGCCGGATACGGTCGCTGCGGCAACTGAATAGCGAGCGCTGAGTCCGAGGGCGAAGCGCGATCGACCGATCGGACGGTGCGATGGCGGCAACGAGACCATCAGACAGTTCACGGAACCAGGCAGGGCCCGTGGCCCTCGCCGACAACACCGGCGGCACGGCCCCGCCGGGCGCGAGGCCTCGCGGTGACACAGGCCTGAGAGAGGGCCCGGTCCGGCGAGGCGGCGCCCCGCCGGACCGACGATCACCTCCCGACCAAGGCACGATGATGCGGGGACCGGAGGTGGTCGCGCAGGCACTGCCGTTCGAGACGATTCCCTCCGCGCCGCTGCGGGAGCATTTCACCCAATGGCTGGTCCGCTCCTTGACGCACACCGCGAGGCGACTGGGAGCCGCCGAAGCCACAGCGCAGCAGACGGCATCGGCAGGCGAAACATCGGCCGATCCGCCAAGCGACCCAACTCCATCGGCACGGGGCAAGCCGCGCAGCGGCTCGGCCTCACCGCCCAAGCGCACTCCCGTCGGGGATCAGGCTTCGCGAATGCCGCCCGGCTCGGACGAATCCGACCCCGACGCGGCGCAGACCGCCATCACCACACCGACCCGACCGCAGTTCGTGAAGCGGGGCGATCCGACGGTGTGGGTGACCAAGGCGTTCCTGCGCTCACGAGGCTGGACCGATGCCGCGATCCGCGACTTCCTGCCCGAGCCTGAAGCGCTGAAACCGAACCCGCGATTCGCGGCCACCGGCGCGCCGATGCCGGTCTGGAAGCCCGCGACCGTGGCGGCGGCCGAGAACGAGCCGGACTGGCAGGCCTGGCTCGAGAAGTCGCTCCATCGAAGGCAGACCACCTTGGAGGCGCTGGCCGGCTCCGAAGACCAGGAGTTCCAGGGCCGGCTCGATACCGCAACGAAAGCGATCGCCGCAGCAATGTCCGAACTTGAGCATGGGGAGTCGGTGAATCGTCGGTCCACGCGCCGCTCAGTCCATGGGTTGAAGAGCGGTCGGCAACCACAAGTCTGATTCAGCGCATCGGCCTGTCATGAACTGCAACGACAAGACGAACACCGCGTTCGAGTCATTCGATGCGGGTGGGGACCGGACCGGCGAAGTGCACGGAGCGACCTTCGAGGAGGTGGGCTAGTCGAGAGATGATGGATAGGGGTCGCAGCGAGCGGCGGAAAGCGGCGCAGCGGCTGGTGTGAGGCAGGACCGGATGGTAGATATCGGTCGCCGCAACGCCGCAACGCCGCAACGCCGCAACGCCGCAACGCCGCAACGCCGCAACGCCGCAACGCCGCAACGCCGCAACCGGCTCACGCCAGCTTGAACCCCGCCGCGATCGCCAGTTCTCCCGCGATCTCGACGGCCTGGTCGGCGGTGATGAGCGCCCCGCGCAGGCTCATCAGTCCGGTGATGCCCGACAGCTCGGCCCGGCGGAAGTCGCAGCCCTTGGCGTTCGCCACGCGCGAGAAGTCCGCGCCCGGGAACTTGCAGTCGATGAACACCGTCTTCGAGAAGTCGCCCACGAACGTCGCGTTCATGAAGCGGCACCGTTCGAAGACCATCGGGCCCTTCGCGGTACCGATCGAGATCCCGGCGAAGTCCGCCTGGCAGTCGGCGATGTAGACGTCCTGCGCCAGCGCGAACTGCGCCTGCCAGCCCACCAGTTTGCTGTCGGTGATCTCCAGGCGCCGGGCGGTCGCCCGTTCCCAGCGGCCGTTCGACAGCACCGAGCGTTCGATGGTGGCGTCCACGACCTCGAAGGGCGACAGCACTGTGCCCGACAGGTCGACGCCGCGCAGCAGCGACTGGTCCAGGCTGCCGTCGGCGTGCGCGTCGGTCCATTCGAGGCCGTCGACCAGCAGCTCGCTCAGCTCGAAGTCGGGTTCGGGCGGCTCCGTGAGCGGTTGCAGCCGTTCGGTTTCCCATAGTGGCCTGCGCATCGAGCGCTTGTCGTCGATCTTCCTGAATTTCACCGGGGCCTCCTCGGACATTGCGAACCCCGGCAGGCTACGCGACACCACCGACAATTCCACCGGAGCGCCCCCCGCGGTCGGGTGTGTCGGTACGGAGCCGCCCCCGGTTCAAGAGTGGCGCGGGGGTCCGACAACTCGCGGGAGTGATCCGGCCCCCGAGGTCGGGTGTGTCGGTTCTTGTTGCCCCCGAACACAAGGGTGCCCGGCAGGTGTGACAATTCGTGGCCCGTGGCCCGTGGCGAAGAGTCCACACCCAACCGCCCGCCGGGCCTTGGCATTTGGCTTCGCTCTTGCCTTGCCGGTCAGTGGTCTTCGGTGTCAGTGTCGTTGTCTTGGTTTCTGGCTCGCTCCCGGTAGGCCCTCACCCGGAGCTTCACGCCGCAACGCCCGCTCGGGCACCACCTGCGCCTGCCCGTCGGGTCCAGGAAGATCGCCCTGCAATCCGGTGCGGCGCACCGTTGCAGCACCTCCACCTCCTCGCTGCTGAGCATCAGCAGCGCTTCGAGCATCAGCCACGACACCGCCGTCCGCACCGAGCCCGGAGCGCGATGGCGCAGCTTGCCGTTCTCGATCTCCGCGCGCGGCGGCACATACGGCTCCAGCGCCCGGTTCGCCGCCTGCACGGCCTCCTTCGGCGGCTCCACCCCGTCGAGCACCGCGTCGGCCATGACCCGCATCGTCTCCCGCGCCCACCTGCCGTACTCCAGGTCCGCCCCGGTCACCTCAATGTCCCGGTCCGCGCCCATCGCCCGGTGCAGCCACTCGGCGAGCCGGTCCTCGTCCCACATCCGCTCGAACGGGTCCTCGCCGAAGCGGTCGGCCAGCGTCGCCACGAAGTCGAGCCACGGCCGACCCGTCAGGAACCTGAATTCGCGGCGGCTGTCGTTACTCATCCCACAAATGTAACAGCTTGACTCGTTACATGATCTCAACCTAGGCTGTAACGAGCCAACCCGTTACCGATGGAGGGTCCATGACCGCCACCCTGACCGAAGTCGAACCCGCCGCCCCCACCCGACTCCGCTGGTTCCTCCTCGGCCCCGGGCTCTCCACCGCGTTCGTCGTCGTGTGGACCAGCGGTTACATCGCCGGCCCCATCGGCGTCACCCAAATGGGCCCGCTCGTGCTGTGCTTCTGGCGCTTCGCCGTCGCGGCCGCCGCCCTCGCGCTCCTCGCCGTGCTCACCCGCGCCCCCTGGCCGCGCGGCCGCGCCGCCTGGGGCCAGATCATCGCCACCGGATTGCTCATGCAGACGGGCATGTTCGGGCTCTGCTACCTCGGCCTGTCGCTCGGCGTCCCCGTCGCGCTCATCGCCCTCGCCAACGGCGCCTCCCCGGTGCTCGTGGCCGTCGGCGGGACCTTCGCACTGGGCGAACGCCTGTCACCGATCCAATGGGCGGGCACGATCCTCGGGTTCGCGGGCCTGGCCGTCGCCATCGCAGGGGAGTGGACCGGCGTCACCGCCGGAGCCGCCGTGCTCCTTCCCGTGGCCGGCACCGCCGCCTTCGCAGCAGGGGTACTCGTCCAGCGCCGCACCGGCGCCCGGATGGATCTTCGGACCGGGACGGCCGTGCAGATGGCCGTCGCCGCCGTCGTAACACTGCCGCTGGCGCTCGTCTTCGAAGGCTCCGTCGCGTTCCCCGCGAACGGCGCCTCCGTGGGGGCCGTGGCCTTCCTCGGTCTCGGCAACTCGGTGGCCGGCTTCGCGCTGATGTTCCTCATGCTGCGCTACCGCAAGGCGGCGGACTCCACGCGGATGATCCTGCTGTCCGCACCGCTTGCGGCCCTCGCGGCCTGGCCGATTTTCGGCCAGGTGCCCGACGTGCTCCTGTGGATCGGCCTGGCCGTCACCGTAGTCGGAATCGTCATCGCCACCCGGCCCGCGAAAGCCGTTGCAGCCCTGTAGGTCCGGTCAATCCCAGGGCCGCTGGTCGAGCAAGGCTCTGACGGTCTCGATGTACAGCGCGTTCGTGTCCTCGGGTTCGCCGCCCTCGGCGCGGGTGACGCGCAGATCATATTTGAACGTGTTCAAGTTCCGGCGTATGATGGCCTTCAAAGGAGGAACCCCCATGAAGATCGTCATCCCCGGTGGCACCGGCAACGTCGGTGCCGTCCTCGAACGCGGCCTGCTCGCCGCCGGCCACCGCGTCATCGTCCTCACCCGCAAACCCTCGCGCCCCCACCACCTCCATTGGGACGGACGCACTCTCGGCCCATGGACCGAGGCGATCGACGGCGCCGACGTCGTCATCAACCTCGCCGGGCGCAGCGTCAGCTGCCGCTACACCGCCGAGAACCTCAAGGCGATGAAGCAGTCGCGTGTCGAGTCCACAAAGGTCATCGGTGAGGCCATCGCGGCCGCCGCCGAGCCCCCGGCCCTGTGGCTTCAGGCGAGCACCGCCACCATCTACGCGCACACCTTCGGTCGCGCCAACGACGAGGCCACCGGCGTCATCGGCGGCGGCGAACCCGACGCGCCTGCATACTGGGCCAAGAGCATCGACATCGCCCTGGCCTGGGAACGAGCCCTCGACGAGGCTGACACGCCGCACACGCGGAAGGTCGCCCTGCGCTCGGCGATGACCATGAGCCCCGACCGCGGCTCGGTCTTCGACCTGCTCTCGCGCATGACCCTGCTCGGTCTCGGCGGCGCGATCGGCGGCGGCGGCCAGTTCGTGTCGTGGATCCACGAGGAGGACTTCGTCCGAGCCGTCGCATTCCTCATCGACAACGCGCAACTGTCGGGCCCGGTCAACCTCGCCTCGCCGCACCCGCTGCGGCAGAAGGACTTCATGCGCGTCATGCGCCGGGCCTGGGGCGGGCACTTCGGGCTCCCCGCCACGAAGTGGATGGCCGAGCTCGGGGCTTTCGCGCTGCGCAGCGACACCGAGCTGCTCCTCAAGAGCCGCCGCGTCATCCCCGGACGCCTCGAAGCGGCCGGATTCGCGTTCAGTTACCCCGCTTGGGAAGCCGCCGCCGAGGACCTCGCCCAGCGCGTGGCAGCCGACCGGAAGTGGCCGCTGGTCCGCACCCCGGGGCAGCACCTTCGAGCCGCTTGAGTTGCGACGGCCCGCCCGAGCGTCGACCCCGCATGGTGAAGCGAGACACTAACGCCCCCAAGGCGGGTCAGCCAGAGGCCGGGCGGGAGGATTTCACGCCTGCCGCCAGGCAATTCAATCGGTGGCCGGCCTGCGGTGCGCCTCCGCGAATGCGGCGACGGCCATCGCGGCCGCCACCGCAGCGGCCGCCCAGCACACCGCGCTGAACGACACCGCGTGCGCCATGACCGAACCGAGCCCGGCCGCGACCAGGTACACCGCCCACACCCCGGCCTGAAGCCGGGCCGAACGCAGGTCCTTGCGGTCGCCGGACAGGTTGACCGACAACGCGATCAGCGTCCCCGTGAGCACCGTCGTCGTCACCCCCGCGAGGCCGATGCGGGCCGCGTGGATCGACTGCGCGCCCATCGCGAACGCCGCCAACGCGACTGCGAGTTCGAACGTCACCGCCAGACCAGCCGCCGCGAGCATCACCACCTCGACCACGAGCAGGAACGGCACGCCGAAACTCGTGAGGATGTGGCGGCGCGTCGCCAGCGAGGAGAGCACCGCCCCGAGCGCGAAGCCGAAGAGCGACAACAGGGGTCCGACGGGCGACAGTTCGTCTGAGCGCCCGGTGATCTCCCCGGACACGGCCACCGCGAGCAGCACCGCGTTCCCGGTCTGGTTCGCGACGAACTGCTGGCTCAGGCTGAGGAATCCCGCCCCGTCGACCGCACCGCCGAGCGCGGTGAGCACCAGCGCGGTCCAGGCGTGCGCCTCGGCGCGGCCGATCGGGGCGAAGGCTCGTCTCATCGGTTCCCGGCACTCCTTCGGCGCACGGTCGCCGCCCCGAGGACCGCAGCGCCGACCGCGATCAGGGCGCCCGCCGCGATGACCAAGGGCCGCAACGAGTCGCCGGTGGTCGCGAGCGAGTTCCCGCCGCTCGCGCCGCCGGTCCCTCCGGTGCTGCCGGTTTCGTCCGTGCCCCCGTTGCCAGTGCCACCCATGCCGCCGGTTCCGCTCGCGCCCGGCGTACTGGGACCGGCGGACGCCGAATCCGAGGGTGTCAACGTCTGCGGGTTGGGCGTCACCGTAGCGGTCGGATTCGTGTCGGTCTCGCAGGCCAGCTCGGCCGTGAAGGGGAAGTCGTGGACCTCGCCGCCGTTCTCGCCGACCGCGCCGAGCCCGGCCGACTTCACCACGATCTGCCCCTCCACATTGGTGGGACTCACGTCGAGGTAGGCGGCGTTCGGGGCGTAGACGCTCCCTTCGACGGTGTCGCCGGAACTGATCGTCAACTGCTCGGTGTCGCCGAAGTTCCACAGGACATAGGGCGCCTGGCTGCCGCCGATGCCCGCCTGGGTCTTGACGTCCCAGTCGAGTGCGCCGCCCGTGCCCGAGGTGTCGACGTTGACGAGCAGCGGTGCGGTCGCCGTGGGCGCGTTGAGGAAGGTCAGGTTCGCCATGTTGTTGAGATCGTCGCCGGTCAGGTTGAGGACGTTGGTCTTGCCCTCCTCCAGGGTGATCCGGATCTGCTGGCCGGACGCGACCGCGCCCTTGGCCACGGTCGTTCCGTTCGGGTCGGTCATCGCGACGGTGTTCGGGCACTCGGCGAGCAGTGCGGCCTTGGCGCGGAAGTCGATGAAGGCCGCGGCGAAGTCGATCGGCGAGGCGGGGCCGACCGAGGACGCGGGCTGCTGCGTGACCAGCTCGATCCGCGGCTCGCCGTTGTACCCGGCCCCGGAGGCCACGAGTCGGGTAGAGACCTGCGCACCGTTGCCGTCGACGGTGAGCACGTCGACGCCGGAGAGATCGCCGACCTTGACGTAGCCGTTGTCGAGGACCCTGATCACGCCGCTCGCGGTGCTGTCGGCGAAGTCGACGGTGCCGCCGACCACCAGGGCGCTGGGCTGGGCGTCGCCGCTCACGGTGAACGTGCCGGCGCCGTGGAGGGCGACGTTGTAGACGCCGTCGATCACGAGGTCGCCACCGGTGGCGATGGCGCCCTCGGCCTCCAAGGAGGCGAGGGTCGTGTCGTTCTGCACGAAGACGTTGAAGCCGAGCGCCTTCTCGAGCGGGTCGACGTGGACTGCGGCGGCTTGGGCGAACGGTGTCGTGCTCACCATGGCGAGCGCTGCGGCCGTCGCGACCCCGGCCGTGCCGAGGATCGCAAGCCGCCCGGTTCGGCGTCGGGTGGTCGGCGGTGTGGTCTGCATGGTGCCCCCAAGAGGTGGTCGACGGTCAACGGCGGCCCGGGGGAGCCGTCGGTGAGCCTATCGGTGGGGGTCGCTCGGACGGGTGACTGAAACGCGCCCGCCCGTTGAAGGTTCCGGGCACGCCGAATCGCGGCCGAATGTCACCCGTTCGGGGGTCGTGAAGGGGGCTGGATTGTCACAGGCACTGGGCACGATTGAACGCCCCGACCGATTGGAGGTGCTGTTCATTCCGACAGAAGCTTGAGGACCACCGGGCGCGAGACCGTGCCCGCGACCTGCTTGGCAAGCCGGTTCGCGCTGATGCCTTCGGCATTGGCGACCCGCATCGCCTTCCCGAGCGCGTCCTTCGCCGCTTCGGCCTCGGCCTGCGCGCGACGCAGTCGCTCCGCCGCAACCGCGACCGCGTCGGGCGTCGACCCGCTGGAGGCCGCGTGTGCCGCGAACTCGACGGCCGTCGGCCCCGGCCGAACCCGGGCCGACGACTCGTCGGAAGCCATGATGTCGCGGGCCCTGGTGCCGTTCGCCTGCGACGGGTAGGGCCCCGGCAGCGCCCGGGTCGGCTTCGCATCGGCCTCGGCCTCGGCGTCGCCTCCGGCCTCCTGCTCTGCCGCACCAGTCAAGTCATTGACCAGACCGGTGCCCGCGCCCATGGCCTGCGCCGCGCCTTCGGCGAAGGACACGATGAACGCCTTGATCGCGGCCGCGTCGTCCCAGCGCGCGCCGAGCAGGTACTGCCGCAACTGCTGGACCAGGTTGAGCCAGTTGGGGATGCCGCAGATCACGAGCGTCATCAGCCCGGCCCGGAACGGGTCGTCGGTCCCGAAGTGCGCCATCGCGCCCTCCAGTTTCAGGCGGTAGTGCTCGGTCCGCCAGCCGTCGACGTCGTGCGCGTCGGCGCCGCGGTGCAGCGCCTCCCAGGCGAGCAGCCGCAGGAGCTGCGGCTTGGTCTGCTGGTAGTCGTAGAGGCTGCCGACGAACGCGCCGACGTCACCCGTCCCCCACAGCGGGTCGACCATCTCGGTGAACTCCTGCATCACGTCCACGATGACGGTGTCGAACAGCTTGTCCTTGCTGCCGAAGATCCCGTAGATGCGCTCCTTGTTCACCCCCGCGGCCTCGGCGATCCGGTCGACGCGGGCCCCGGCCAGGCCCTCGGCGGCGAACTCCTCGCGGGCCGCGGCCAAAAGCGCCTTGCGGGTGGCGTCGGAGCGTTTCCCCTCGTGCGTTCCCATGTCGCCCAGATTACCAGAATAAAAACCAACTATTTGGTTGACGTGGGTTTCTTGCGGGCCTACATTTGCCGCATGACAGCAACCACCACCGCGTCATCCAACCGCTCCGCCCCGGCGCGGGTGCCGACCGACATCGCGCCGGCCTACACCCCGGTGAAGCGCGCCGTCCCGGTCTTCGCGCTCGCCGCACTCCTCGCCACCGGCCAGATGTACACGCCGATCCCCATGTTCAGCGCCATGGAAGCGTCCTGGGACGTCGGCGTCGGCGCGATGACCTGGATCATCAGCGCCTTCGCGTTCGGCTACGCGGGCGGCTTCCTCCTGTTCGGGCCCATGGCCGACCGCTTCGGCCACAAGCGCGTCCTGATCACCGGCTTGATCGCCGCCGGGGTGATCACCCTGTTGACCGGTCTGGCGCCGAGCCTCGCCGTCGCCATGCCCCTGCGGGTCCTCCAAGGCCTCGCGATCGGCTCGATCCCGCCCGCCATGACCGCCTACGCGACCGTCCGGATCGCACCCGAGCGCCGCGCGGTCGCCATCGCCACGATGGTGACCTCGTTCCTCGCCGCCACCGTGATCGGCCAGCTCGCCTCCCAGACCGTCCTCCGCTTCGCCGACTGGCGCTCGGTCTTCTTCGGCTCGGCGGTCCTCTTCGGCCTCGTCGCGCTCATCGCGAGCCGCATCATGCTCCCCGACCAGCGCACCGGCACGTCGAACCTCGCGCGCAGCTACGCGGCGATCCCGCGGGTCCTGCGCATCCGGCAGCTCCTGCCGATGCTCGTGGCCGGGTCGCTCGCCATGGCCGCCATGGTCGCCGTGTACACCGGCATCGAACTCACCGGGATCGTCTCCAGCTCCGGGGGCCTGCTCGCCCTGCGCGCCAGCGCCCTCCCGGTGATGATCGCGCTGCCGTTCCTGGCGATCCCGCTCGCGCGGATTCCCCGCCCCACGCAGGTCGTGCTCGGCGCGATCATCGCCACCGCGGCCATGATCGCGGCCGCGTTCTCGGGGGATCACCTGGTGGCGATCGCGATCCTGCTCGCCGTGCTCATCGGCGGGATCGGCATCGCCGCGCCCGCGATCACGCAGACCGCGGGCGAACTCGGCGGCGAGCACCGCGCGGCGGCGTCCTCCGTGGCGATGTTCAGCTTCTACGTGGGCGCGACGATCGGGCCGCTCGTGGCCCGGGCGGCGGCCGCGCACAGCTTCGCCGCCTTGGCGTGGACCCTTGCGGGGATGCTGCTCGTTGCAGCAGGATTGGCCTTGTGGGGCAAGCGAATCCACCCCTCAAGCGAATAAGGAGGATCCCACATGGAGCATCCGGATGAACGCCGCGAGCGTGGACTGAAGGTGCTGCAGCATCTTTCGGGAGAGGCCGAGCCGTCGGTCGTGGCCTCCCTGGCCGACATTGCGCCCGAGTTGGGGCGGTATGTGGTCGAGTTCGGGTACGGCGAGGTCCTCGCGCGGCCCGGGTTGGAGCTGCGCGACCGGCAGCTGGTGACGATCGGCGCATTGGCCGCGCTGGGCAATGCCGCCCCGCAGCTGCGCTTCCACATCAACGGGGCCCTGAACGCGGGGTGCACCCGGGCGGAGATCGTCGAGGCGCTCACCCAGATCGCGGTCTACGCGGGCTTCCCTGCCGCGATCAACGCGATGGAGGCGGCGAAAACGGTCTTCGCCGCCCGCGACGCCGAAGACTGATCTAAGAACATCGATCGAACCCGAGGGGCGGGCGCCGGAATTCCGGCGCCCGCCCCTCGGCATGTCGTACCGGCCGGGCACGATTGAAACGGGGGGTCCCCGGGTGTCCGTTTTGAAGGCTAGCGCCGGAAATGCGGCCTACAAGTACTGGCCGACCGTCTGGTGCGGGATCGGGCTCTCGGTCCTCGTCGGGTCAATGCCGCTTCGGCGGGCGTACAGCTCGGCCAAGGTCATCGGCTCGCGCACCCTCTCACCGCCCAGCCAATCCGTCGACTCCGGCCCCGACAACTCCCCGACCTCGATCTGAGCCAGGCACCGCCCCGGCCGGACCACCGCCGGGTGCAACCGGTCGAGCCGCTCGTTCGTCGTGATCGCGACCATGATCTCCCGGCCCTGCCCCAGCAGCCCGTCCGTCAGGTTCAGCAACCGCGCCAGCGACTGCCCCGAAGCCTCTTTCGCCTCACCGCGAATGAGCTCGTCGCAGTCCTCCAGGACCATGAGCCGCCAGTGCTCGCGCCGCCCCTCACCCGGGTTGAGGTCCGCGTCCAGCGCCAGATCCATCTCCGACCCGATGATGACCTCCATCAGGTAAGACGGGTCGGCGAAGAACGCCTCAGGGTCGAGCACCGTGTCCACCTGGCACCACGGCGCCCACTCCCGCGCCAGCGCCCGCAGCGCCGTCGTCTTCCCCGTCCCCGGCGGGCCGTGGAACAACACGAGCCGCCCCGCCACATCCGAGGACTTGGTCGCCATGAGCTTGCCCAGCGCCGAACCGGCGCTGGAAGAATAATTGCGTTCGATCTCGGGCCACTTCGGCGCGCTGATCGAACGGGTGGAACGGAACGGGCCCCTCGCCGACCGGTACCAGAAACCCATGTCGACCTTGTCCTCGCCGGGCTCCTCCACGGAACCGGTCCGGTCGGTCACATACGCGGCGATCTCCTCGGCGCGCTCGCGCGTCTCGGCGGTCACGACCGCCTGCCCCGACCCGTCCCGCCACCGCTGCGTGCGCAGCGTCCAGTCCGAGCCGGTCACCAACTGGAGGAAAGAGCTCCCGGAAATCGACCGGACGAGTGAACCGCCCTCGGGAATGAGATCGACGTCGTCCGCGACCATGTCGAGCGCCCGGACCACCGCGTGCGGCTGCGAGCCGGTCACATAGGCGTCCAAGGCCATGAGGTTGAGGACGTTGGACGGGTCGTCCGACCCGTCGAGCGTGAAGTGCATGTTGCCGAGCACGCCGCCGCCTCCCTGGAGCAGGTTCATGATCTCACCGCGTCTTTCGATGATTCCCATCGCGATCCACCATAGAAAACTACGGCCCCGCTCGCGTCGCCGAGATTGTCGTTGCACGACATCTGCCAATTGACGACCCTGCGAACGGCGCACCGTGATCGTGCCTTATGACTCCGACATGATCGGCGACCGCCCGCGGGCGCGCCTGGGAGTTGCCGGGGATAACTGGGCCCCACCCGGTGGGGCGTGAGCTGGAACAATCAGCCATGCTGGGTGACGTGACCGCATCGACCGAGACCAGCCAAAACACCGCCGTCACCATACCTTCCGACGGTGGCGGTCCCCAAGGGGGGCCGCACGCGGGCGCGTCGCTCGGACCGCGCCGGGGACTGCGGGCGCTGGCCCTCGTCGGGGCCTCGATCGCCGGTCTGCTGGCCGCCGTCATCGCCTTGGATCTGGGCGGCGCGGTGGACATCGCCGAGCTTCCGGGCCTTGCCGCGGCCGACCCCGCGGTCACGTGGGCGGCCGGTCTCCTCAAGTACGGGTACGACCTCGCGATGCTCGCCGCGGTCGGCTGCATGATCGCCGCCGCGTGCTTCCTGCCCGGGCGCGTGGGCGCGCGCCGCCGCCTGTCCGCCCAGTCGTGGCGGTGGCTGCGCATCGGCGCCGCCGCCTCCGCGCTGTGGGCGCTCGTGTCGCTCCTGAGCCTCCCGGTCGACTTCGCGAACACGTTCGCCCGGCCGCTCTCGCAGGTCACCGCCGCGGGCCTGTGGTCGTATGTGGCCCAGTACGAGCAGGGCCAGGCGCTCGGGGTCACGGCGCTGCTCGCCGCGGCGGCGGCCGTGGTCGCGGCCCGGTCGTTCACGATCCCCGGCGCGGCCTGCGCCGCCGCTCTGGCGCTGGCCGCGGCCGTCCCGCCGATCTTCACCGGCCACTCGGCTTCGAACGGGAACCACCAGATCGCCGTGGACGGCCTGCTCATCCACGTGTTCGCCGCCGCGTTCTGGGCCGGGGGCCTGTTCGCGCTGTTCATCGCCCGCAAGGACCCGGCGGTCGCGGCCCGCCGGTACTCGTTCGCGGCCGCCCTCGCCTACCCGGCGATCGCGGTCAGCGGCCTCATCGTCTTCGTCGCGAACGTGGCCTTCACGGACCTGTGGGAGTCGGCGTACGGGCGCATCGCCCTCGCCAAGCTCGCGGTGCTCGCGGTCGGGGGCCTGTTCGGTTGGGCGCACCGGCGCCGCACGCTCCCCGCGGTCGAGGCGGGGGACCGGAGGGCGTTCACGCGTCTCGCTTCGGTCGAGTTGGGGCTCATGGCGATCGCGTTCGGCCTCGCCTCGTCCCTGTCGGTGACCCCGCCGCCCGCGGAGGAACTCGCCGACCCGAACACGGCCCTTCTCGGGTTCCCCACGCCGGGGCCGGTCAGCTTCGCGGCCGTCGTCACCGACTGGTATCCGTCGGTCCTGTTCTGCGCCATCGCCCTCACACTCGTCGGCTTCTACATCGCCGGGGTGGTGCGCCTGCGCCGCCGCGGCGACGCCTGGCCCTGGTACCGGACGGCCCTGTGGATCGGCGGCTGGGGCGTCGTCGTCCTCACGACTTCGACGGGCCTGGGCAAGTACGGGATGGTCATGTTCAGCGCCCACATGATCCAGCACATGGCGCTGAACATGCTCGCGCCGATCCTGCTCGTCCTCGCCGCACCGGTGACGCTCGCGCTGCGCGCCATCAAGCCCGACCGGGCCGGCGGCCCGCGCGAATGGCTCCTCGCGCTCATCCACTCGGGCTGGTCGCGGTTCGTGTCCAGGCCACTCATCGCCCTGGTCATCTACCTGACGAGCCTGTACCTCATGTACTTCACCGGCATGTTCGAGTGGGCGATGCGCGGCCACTTCGGGCACCTGTTCATGACCACGCACTTCCTCGCCGCCGGTTGCCTCTTCTTCTGGGTCGTGATCGGCCCCGACCCGAAGCCGCGCCCGCTCACGTACCCGGCGAAGGTCCTGCTCTACTTCGTGACGATCGTCTTCCACGCGATCTTCGGCCTCACACTCATGATGGGCACCAGCCTCATCGCGGAGGACTGGTACACGCAGATCGCGATGCCGTGGGCCACCGACCTGCTCGCCGACCAGCGGGCGGGCGGCGGCATCGCGTGGGCGTTCGGCGAGATCCCGAGCCTCATCATCATCGGCGTCCTCATCGCCCAGTGGGCGCGCTCGGAGGAGCGCGAGGGCCGACGCATCGACCGGGTCGCCGAGCGGGCGAGCGCTTCCGGGCATCCTGAGGACGACCCGCACGAGGTTTACAACGCGTACCTTGCGAGCCTCGACCAGGAACGGCGGTAGGTTTCTGGGCAGCGGCCTGGGCTTTCGAAGGAGACCGGGGGTGGGTCGCCGCAGCGCCCCGGGCGGGGAGCGTGAGGTTCCTTCAATAGTGTGGTCGGAGCGCGGACATCCGCTCGCGAAAGGGGCACCGACATGCAACAGTCCGACCGGATGCTGCTGATCGAATTGACCGAGCAGCTCAAGGCCGTGGCCTCGGCCGTCACGGAAGTGCGCGAGTCGCAGCGGGGGATCGAGCGGCGGCTGGACGCCATCGAAGCGGGTGTCGAACGCGGGCGCAAGGCCGTCGAGGGGGCCGCCCGCACGGGGTATGCGCAGGTCGAGGACCTGCTGGCGCTTTACCGCTCCATCGACACGACTGAGCCGCTGCCGCGCATGCGGGCCTTCGCGGCCGGGCCCGAGCTGATGCGGTTCCTGTTCGAGGAGGTCGCCGCCACGGGCGGTGCTCGGGTGCTCGAATGCGGTTCGGGCACATCGACTGTGGTGCTCGCGTACGCGATGCGGTCTCTTGGGAACGGGCATGTCACGGCGCTGGAGCACCATGCGCATTATGCGGAGCAGACGCGCCGCGAACTCGCGGCGCGCGGTTTGAGCGAGTGGGCGACGGTCGTCGAGGCCCCGCTCAAGGACGTGGACCTGGGCGGCGAGACGTGGCGCTGGTATGACACGGCGGCCGTGCCCGAGGGGACGGTTGACCTGCTCTTGGTGGACGGGCCGCCGGGCAACACCGGGCCGCACGCGCGGTACCCGGCGATGCCGGTGCTCGCGCCGAAGTTGGCGGAGCAGGCGCTGGTGGTCTTGGATGATGCGGACCGCCCGGACGAGCGCGCGATCGTGGCGCGCTGGGTCGCGGAGTTCCCCGGCTTCGCGAAGAAGCGCCTCAAGCACGAGCGTGGCACGGTGTTGTTGAGGCGTTGAGGCGTTGAGGCGTTGAGGCGTTGAGGCGTTGAGGCGTTGAGGCGTTGAGGCGTTGAGGCGTTGAGGCGTTGAGGCGTAACGGCAAAGGCCATCCACAAACCCCCACCCACCACTAGAGGGGAAAGAAGTCTGGGGGCGAGCATTGCACCGGGGTCCGACAAGAATCGGCCCCGGCAAACGCCGTCCGCCGGGGGTTCACCCGAAAGCGTGAGTCGACGCGAGTCCGCCGCGCACTCGCGGCGCGAGTCTGCCGCGAGTCGAACCCGCTCGCTAAAGCCTTCCGCCCAACGTCGCCGAACGCTCAAGCCGACCTTGCGTTACCCCCGCTTGCTCCAGTACGGCATCGGGATCGGCGCGAACCTGATCCTCGTGCCCGGCCTCGCCTGCGCCGCCGCCGCGAGCGACTGCGGGCCCACGACACCGATCACCGGATAACCGCCCGTCGTCGGATGGTCGGCGCCGAACAGGATCGGCTGCCCGCTCGGCGGCACCTGCAGCGCCCCCGCGACAATCCCCTCGCTCGGCAGCTCCGCCGCATCCACGCGCCGCAACTCCGGCCCCTCCAACCGCAGCCCGATCCGATTCGAGTGCTCCGACACCGTCCACACCCCGCGCGCCAACTCAGTGGCAGCCTCAGGCCGGAACCACTCCAGCCTCGGTCCCAAGTGGAGCTTCATGACGATCTCCTCGCTGACCCCCGCCCACGGCGTCGGCCACTGCGTCGGCAGCGGCGGATGCGCCGGGCTCGGGCCCAGCGGGATCGTGTCGCCGTCCGCCAGCGGCGCCGGCCCCAACCCTGACAGCAGGCACGTCGAATGCGAGCCCAGGCTCGACTTCGGATGCAGCCCACCGGAGAACGCCAGGTACGACCGCACCCCGACCTCGGCCGGACCCGCGTCGAGCACTGACCCCGCTTTGAGCATCAAGGGCTGCCCCCACGACTCCGGACGTCCGTCCACAGTGACCGGACACGGCGCGCCGCCCACGACCACCGTCACGTTCCGGTGCGCCTTAACGGTGCACCCGTTCAACGTCGTCTCCAGCGCGCAAGCCCCAGTCGGGTTGCCCGCCAACTGGTTCGCGAGCCGCCACGACGGCCGGTCCGCCGCGCCCGAAGGCGGCACCGCGAGGTGCCCCCAACCGGGCCGCCCCGCATCCTGGCAGGTCGTCAAAGCACCCGCGCGCAGAATCTCGATGTGGCTCATACCCGCACCGCCGCGAACCGCACCCGCGTGCCGGGGACCAGGAGCGCCGCGGGCTCGCGGTGCTCGTTCCACAGCCGCCCCGGATTCGTCATCGTGGCGATGAGCTGCCAACCTCCCGGACTCGACCGCGGATACACGCCCGTATAAGGCCCAGCGATCGCGACCGACCCGGCCGGGACGGTCGTCCTCGGGCTCTCCCGCCTCGGCACGTGATACCGATCGGGCAGCCCTTCAAGGTAGGCGAAACCGGGCGAGAACCCGCAGAACGCCGCCTCGTACTCGATCTCGGAGTGAATGTCGGCCACCTCGTCCGGATCGACCCCCCACAGCTTCGCCACGGCCTCCAGGTCCGGCCCGTCGTAGCAGACCGGGATCTCGACGGTCTCGCCCACGGCCTCGGCCTCGTCGCCCAGCGGCCACCCCGGCAGTTCGGCGGCGAGCAGCTCGGGCTCGTCGATCCCGTCGACCAGGACGGTGGTCGCGCCGGGCACCAGGTCGGCGGCCTCCAGGAGGCCGGACATGCGCCGGCTCTGGAGCGACCGGTAGCAGGCGCGCGCGGCCGCCGGTGTGCCGCAGTCGATCAGGATGCTCCGCGGCCCGGCCGGGAGCGGCCTGAGCCGATGGGCGGTGGTTCTTCCGGTGCTCACGAGAATGCCTCCACGTCGATGCCTCGTTCGTCCAATGCGGCCCGGATCGCGGCCGCCACCGCGACCGCTTCGGGCCCGTCCCCGTGTACGCAGATCGATTCGGACGCAACGGGGGTGCGCGTCCCGTCGACCGCGGTGACCGCGCCGTGCGCGGCCAGGTCGACCGCCTGCGCGACTGCCGCGACGGTTTCCAGGAGTGCCCCGGGGGTCCCCCTCGCAACCAGGTGCCCGTCCCCCAGGTAGGCCCGGTCGGCGAAGGACTCGCCCACGACCCGCAGCCCGGCCTTCGTTGCGGCCCGGTCGAGTTCGCTGCCGCGCTGGGTGAGTACGGTGTCGACCTTTGCGAGGATCGCGCCCTCGACCACCGCTTCGGCCTGGGCCGGATCGCGACCGGCCCGATGATAAAGGGCCCCATGGGGTTTCACGTAGGTGACGGACGAGCCGGCGGCCTCGGCGAAGACCCGCAGCGCCCCGATCTGGTACGCGACCTCGGCGGCGAGCTCGGTCGGCGGGACGTCGATCTCGCGGCGCCCGAATCCGGCCAGGTCCCGATAGGACACTTGGGCGCCGATCCGCACCCCCGAGGCGGCGGCGAGCGCGCACACTCGGCGGAGGATGGCCGGGTCGCCGGCGTGGAAACCGCACGCGACATTGGCGCTCGTGACGATCCGCAGCAGTGCGGCGTCGTCGGTGAGCTCCCAGCGGCCGAAACCCTCCCCAAGGTCCGCGTTGAGGTCCATGTGTTCACGGTACCGGAACGCGAGGTATTCGGGCGCTTCGGGAACACGGGTCGAAAACCCACCCCGGAACACGTTCGGGTGACAAGGTCGCCGCGGACCCCGGTTTTTGTCGTACCCGCGGGGAAGGATTGCCGCTATGGTCCCCTGGGTGGGTGGGGGTTTGGGATGGCATAGGTACGGACTCGACGCCGCGTCTTTCTCTCGGTAGGCTTTGCATCACTTGCGGCAAGCGCTTTCAGTTCGCTAGATTGCAAGCACCCCATCGGGCCCGGCCCTTCGGCCGCTGACTTCCCACGGAGGAACCATGACTACCGGTCCGATTCCGAGCCCCGAAACCCTCGCCGCCCCCGGCAGTGCCGCCCCCGCGCCCCTCTTCACCGACCCGGTCTTCGACGGCCCAACCGACCCCACCGTCGTCCACGACCCCGCCTCCGGCCTCTGGCACCTCTTCTACACCCAGCGCCGCGCCAACCAGCCCGACTCCGGCGTCGCCTGGGTCCACGGCACCGACATCGGCCACGCCACGAGCCCCAACGGTCGCGAATGGACATACGTCGGCACCCAGGCCGGCCCCGACTGCGAGCGCGGCAACACCTGGTGGGCCCCCGAGATCCTCCGCCACGACGGCCTCTGGCACATGTACGTCACCTACCTCGAAGGCATCCGCGAGGACTGGACCGGCCCGGCCGAGATCCGCCACTACACCTCCGAGGACCTGGACGCCTGGACCTACCGCTCCACTCTCGACGTGGACTCCGAGCGCGCCATCGACGCCACCGTCCACCGCCTCCCGAACGGCAAGTGGCGCATGTGGTTCAAGGACGAGAGCCGCGAGAGTCGCATCTACACCGCCGACTCCGAGGACCTCTACACCTGGACCCCGGCCGGTCCCGCCGTCACCGACCAGGCCCAGGAGGGCCCGACGGTCTTCGCCCTCGGCGGCGTCTACTGGATGGTCACCGACGGCTGGTCGGGCCTGCTCGTCCACCGCTCCACCGACCTCGAGCACTGGCACCGCCAGCCGGTTCCGCTCCTGGCCGGCCCCGGTCGCCGCGCCTTCGACGAGGCCCTCGGCCACCACGCGATGGCCCTCACCCAGGGCCCCGACGCGGCCTACCTCTACTACTTCACGCACCCGGGCGGCGGCCGCCGCTCCACCGTCCAGGTCGCGAGCCTCCACGTGAAGGACGGCTGGCTGCGCTGCGTCCGCGACGAGCCCTTCGCCTACCGCCCCGACCCGGCCAAGACCGAACCTTTGCGCGGCGGCGTCTGACCCCTGCCCAAACGGCGCCGAAGTGGACGATACGGAATGCTGACCCTCTGTAAACAAGGCTACCGAATCGCCAGGTAGGGCGGCACTTTCTGGGGACCCGATTGTGGCGCGTCCGGTCTATGCTGAGTCTCACACCGAGTCCTATGAGAACCCCCGGAGGCGGCATGTTCGGTGAGGACGAAATGGCCAAGCGGCTGGCCGATGCCCGCTCAGCTCTCGACGATGTCAGACAGCACCAGCAGAACAATCAAGTCCCTCCCGTCACCGCAGAGGCGGCCGACGGGCGCATCAAGATCACCCTCGGCTCCGATGGACGCGTCGAGCGGTTCGAGTTCACGGAGGTCCGAGTCCTCAAGGAGGGCACGGAGTTCCTCGAAGAGGAGCTGAAGAAGGGCGTCAACGCCGCACTCGACGCCCGCGCCGAGTCGATGGACCCGGGCACCGACGTCCCTGACCTGGAGGCGATCGGCGAGGCCGTCGCCAAGATCCAGGACCAGGGCCTGCGCCAGATGCGGGAGATGTCGGCCCAGATCAGCACGGTCATGAAGAAACTCCAGGGCGGGGGATGACATGGTGATTCAGCTCGATCTCGACTCGATCCGCCAGGGCGCGGACGAACTCGACGCCGCGACCGAGATGGTCGAGGGCCTGTTCGACCAGTTCAAGTCCTCTGTAGAGGGACTGGCCGACTCGTTCGGCGGCGACATGATCGGCTCGCTCCTGGACCTGGCGCACCAGGCCGTCATGGAGGCCATCAACGAGTGCATCAGTACCAACATCGAGGACCTCCTCGACTACGCGAACACGTTGCGCGAGATGGCCGACAACCACGAGAGCACCGACGACGACGTCGCCTCGATCTTCGACCAGCTCCTCGCCGAACTGGGTAACTAGCCCTTCTCCAGCCCCCCAACGAAGGAGCCCAACGTGGGTATGCAACTGCCTTCCGAGCTCACCCAGTTCCTCAGCATGATCGGGTACGACTGGCCCGAGTCCGACGAGGAGAAGCTGTTCGACCTCGGCAACACCTGGACCGATCTGTCCGACCAGATCACCGGCGCCATCGACAAACTCGACTCGGCCGCGCACACGGTCCTGGACAACAACATCTCCAAGGACATCGACGCCTTTAAATCCGAGTGGGAGGACGGCGAGTCGGCCGTCCGCAACATCGGGGACATCGGCGAGCCCTCCAACATCATCAGCATCGGCCTGATGATCGCCGCGGGCGTCGTCCTGGCCCTCAAGATGGAGATGATCGTCCAGCTCATCAGCCTCGCCATCGAGATCGCACAGGCGATCGCGACGGCCGTGGTGACCTTCGGGGCCTCCCTCCTGGAGATCCCCATCTTCAAGATGCTCACCGGGATGCTCGTCGACCAGCTGATCAACATGGCGATCGAGGCGGTCCTCAATGGCTAGGACACGCGTGCGGGCCGCCCGCAAGGCGAGTGCCAAGGGCGCCAAGCTCATCTCGGGTCTCATCAGCAACACCCACTTCTTCCGCACCGGCAAGGGCGGCGGCAAATGGGTGAAGCAGACGATCAAGAGCAAGCCGCAGATCACCAAGCGCCGGGGCTACCGCGCGGGCGTCGGCAAGACCACGAACACCGACTACAAGGGCAACTTCTTCAAGAAGAACCCCAACCAGAAGGGGAAAGTGGTCGTCCACCACGCCGTGGAGCAGCAGGCCATGAAGCGCTACCCGGGACGGTTCAAGCCCGGGGAGATGCACTCGGTCGAGAACCTGCGCGGCATTCCCAAGGGGCAGGTGAACAGTCGCGTCCACCTGAGCCAGATCCGCAAGGAGTGGAACCAGTTCTACAAGGCGAACCCGAACGCCACCCGTCAGCAGATCCTCGACCACGCCACGGCGGTCGACTTGAAACTCGGCAAGAACTTCACGCCGTCCGTCCCCTAAGTTAGGATCCGCTGATGAACTACTTCCTCCTGGAACCCGAGGTCGCGGGCGAGTTGGGCGACGGCACGGTCATGGACACCTCGGTGCATCCGCCGGTGGTCTCCCGGCTCCAGTACGTGATCCAGGACTGGCTGGGCGACGAGATCCTCGAGTCGACGCCCTGCTTCGTGGTGACCGAGCACCTGGCCGGCCTCATCGAGGCCGCGGGCCTCTCGGGCTACCGCCTGGCCGGTGCTGAGGTCGTGCTGGGCGAGGACGCCGAGGAGCTCGCGGACGGGCCGATCGACCTGCCGAAGTTCCAGTGGCTCCAGTTGCCCGGCAGCGCCGGGACCGACGACTTCGGGGCCTCCAGCAACGGCAGCCTCGTCGTCTCCGAACGCGCCCTTGACGTCCTGCGTCAAGGCGCCCTCAACAACTGCGACATCGAACCGGCGTAGTCGCCGATCCGGCGCGAGTATTGAACTCGCGCAGGCAGCGAACCGGTGTGAACGGCAAGCCGGTGTGAATATCGAAGCGGCGTAAGCGAACGCGACGCGGGGCGGGCGGGGGATCACCCCACCCGCCCCGCGTCGTCTCGCCCCCCGGCCGCAATGAGCGGTCGACCGGGGAGCGACCGGGGCGTAATCAGCCGCGGTTGTACTTCTCCCACCAGGTGAAAGCACCCTTGTACGCGGCGGGAGTGTTGTCTGCGGCGTGGCTGGCGAGCCCGTTCTTGCCGAAGAAGTAGTCGTGGACCTGGTTCTGCGCGACGCCCGCCATGTCGGTGTCGCCGATCGCGTTCGCGTGGATGTGGTACGAGAACCCCTGCTCGGGGGTGCGCAGCCAGGCCGCGAAGCCGACGTCCCTGAGCGCCTTGACGGTCTGCCACCGCTGGGTGGTCGTCATGGAGCTGACGCTGATGTCCACGACGCCGCCGCCGTCGTGCGTTCCGGCCGAGGACGGGTTGCCGGTCGTGTAGGAGCCCTGGGAGAGCGTGAGGCTCCAGGAGACCTTGGCGTCGGCGGCGACGAGCATGCTGCGGGTGCGGGCGTTGACGCGCTTGCCGCCGTAGCTGGAGTCGGTGGCGCCGACGTTGACCGAGCGGGTCACCGTGAAGCCCTCGGCGTTGCCGAGCTTGGTGAGCGAGGTGGGTCCGGGGATGCCGTTGGCGTCGAGGCCGGTGTAGCCCAAGGACTTCTGCCAGGCGGCGTACGCGGTGACGGTGGAGCTGCCGTAGTGGCCGTCGACGAGCGAGGCGCCGAGGTGGCCCTTGTCGGCGAGCGCCTGCTCGACGGCCTTGACGGAGGCCGCCGCGGTCAGCGTGGTGGCGGTGTTCGAGCGTGGGGGGTCGACCATGGCGGCGATGACGGTGAGTTCCATGTCGACCGTGGTGGCGGCGTCGGCGCCGCGCATCGCGAAGACTGCCGGCACGGCTGCGGCGCCTACGCCGCCGGTGATCAGCGCGGCTCGCCTGAGGAGGGTGCGGCGTGATGAGGTGCCAGGCGTTTCGGACGGGTGGTCGGTCATGTCCTTGTGTCCCTTCGAGGAGCATCGCGCCGTGGGGTGATCGGCGTTACAGGAGATGTCTCGGAACCATAGCGAAGAAATCTTTCGCCGGGAAGTCCTGGAGCGAAACAAATCTCCAAAATCGAGGACTACCTACCGCTTTGAAGTCTTTGCGGCAAGTGACATGACCTGGTGGGAAACCCGAAGCGGTGATCTACTGTGGCGCGTGGGGCAAACGGAAAAGGCCCCTCGAACCCGAAAATTTTCTCGGGAGAGGAGCCGGTCGGGCCGGGGTGAGCCGGACCAGGGTTGTGCGAGTTAAGGATCGGGACGGAGTCGAGCCTGCGGCGAACCGGGCCGGGGCCACGCTTGCGGTAAACCGGGGTGGAAGCGCCCGGGTCTATCCGGCGGCGCGGATCAGGCTGACGAGATCGCCTGCGGCAAGGTCGAACACGGGCGAGGCATCGCCGAGTTTCGAGTCCCGGACGTGGAATCCGTCCGACTGGTCGCACGACGAGAGTTCGACACAACTGGAGTTGTTGTCCCCACCGCTGCGCGTGCTCTTGCGCCAAGCCCGACGAAGTTCCACGCAGTCGGAGTTGTTGTCCCCACCGCTACGAGTGCTCTTGCGCCAAGCCGTCACGTCGGTCATCGAGGTACTCCTTCAGCGTGATCGATTTAGTCAGCAGGATCTGCCAGAGCTCATCGTAACGCGCGATTCGGGTGTGGTCCTCGATGCACCAGCTGTTGTCCCACACCTCCGTGTAAGCGAAGGCGGGCCCACCGAACTCAGCCCTGTCCGGGCGGTAGATCGAGAAAGCGCCCCCGGCCTCGGGATGGATTGCGGAGACGATTCGGATCTCCCAGTTGGGCAGTCCTTCGAGCTCGCGCAAACGGTCGATCTGCTCTTGGTGGTCGGCCGGGCTGAGGAACCGCAGATTCAGGAGGGCGGTCTCGCTGATGAGGAGGACCACCCTCGGGTTGTCGGTGCGGGCGAGCAGTGCCCGGATTCGCTCGATCTTGAATGCCCAGCCGCGATTGAGCTGCTCATCGGTGTAATCCTGGGTCTCGGGAACGACATTGAAGTGGTAAGCGCGGGTCTGCGCGATGCCAGGGATGAACAGCGGGTCCCATTTGAAGATCGCGCCGTAGAACCGTTCGGCCATCTGGAGGCAGAGGGCGTTGAAGCGGCGGTCGGTCGGGAAGTTCTGCTCGGCTCCGCCGCGTGCGATGGCGACCAGGTACTCCTTCACCTCATCGCTAAGTGTGAAGAGGTCGGCGAGCGCGTAGCAATCGCCAACGGACGGAAAGACTTTGCCTTTCTCCAAATTGGAGAACGCCTCGTACTGCCTGCCGAGGAACCGGCCCGCGTCGGTTTGGGTGTACTTGATGCGCTGCCGACCGATCCAGACGGTGCGACCTGAGAACCACTTGGCGAGCTGGGATTGCGCCATTGAAGGCCTCCAAAGTGGGAGTTGTGACTATTCGGCCTCCCATGATGACACTGCGTTGCGAGAAAGCAAACACCAATCCTTTTCCGGCACTGCCAAACAATGACGCTTGAACCATGCCGGTTAAACCGGCATGGTTCGGTCGGCATGGTCAACTCGGCGAGTGAACCTACTGGTCACAGGCTTGCGCTGCATCTACATTCAGGTTGTCGCGACCGGTTCGACCGGTCTCGACTCGGTGGAAAAGCCAGGAGGCCGCGGCCTCCCGACGACAAACCTCGGTCTCCTGGCGAATCACTGTCGGAAATCCGATAATCCGAAATGGAGTGGTGTCGATGTCCAATCCAATACAGCCCGGCGGTCTCGATCCGACCAGTCTCGTGCGCGGGATGTTCCATGATGACTTGCGCCAGTACAAAGTCCGCGTCTCCAGTCCGGATGCGCCGGACTCCTTCCAGGTGACCACCGGCGAGCGCGAAGACATCGTGCTGATCATCTCAGGCCTGAACTCCGGCGACCTGAAAGCGACCTGGGGCCCGTTCTGGCGCTCGCACAAGCCGAACTGGCGGATCTGGATCGAGGAGTCGGCCTTCCGCGTCTTCTACAGCGGCAAACACTTCGGCAACCGCGCTCCGGCCAACCGACCCGCCACGAACCGGCCGCCACGGCCGGAAGGCCCGCGATTCGAGTTCCCGAGGCCCGAAGCCGCAAGACCCGAGATCCCGAAGCCCATGGGCCAGCACCAGATCGACGCGGCCCCGGTCTCCTGGAAGTTCTGCGATGGCTAAGACCATCAACCCGGCCGACGAAGGCCCGTACAACCTCCGCTCAGACGGCGAACCCGGAGTGGACGGCTACCTCGGCTGCTTCAGAAGGGGCCCAGCGCTGTTCGTCCTGTACCAAATCTCGCCGGTCCCGCACCGCTACACGCCGGGCCCACCGGAGTACCTGATCGACGTCGACGACGGGGCAGGAGCCCGGGAATGCTGCACCTTCACCAACGACCCGGTTCCCGAACCGATCTGGAACGGCTGCTGGAACAACGACGAATGGTGCGACTGGATCCTCGAACAGGCCTTGGTTTTGATCGCCAATCCGGACGATCAGTAGAGGAGCTGCTCGGCCCAGCTCAGCCACCCTGTGGCGGTTCGGCTTCCGGCTCGGCTTCTGCATGCGGGAGCAGCAGTCCAGTGGGATTTGGCCCTGAAGGAGGCTTGAACTGGGTGAGAGTGTCCCAACCCAATGCCTCGCTGAAGTCGATCTCGCCGCCCGTGAACACCGTCAGGCTCAGGTAAACTTGACCTCCCGAAAACCGTGCCTCACTGAAACCGACTCTGCCGCCGGAGAACTCCGATCCGAAGAAGACAAGCCCGGTGTTTACGAACAAAGCTTCTCCGAAGTCGATCCTGCTGTTGGCGAACTCGACGTCGCTGAATCGAATCCACTCGGCTGAGAGCACCGACTTCCGGAACCGGACCTCGCTTCCCCCGAAGTGCGCGTCACCAAAGTCGAGCCATGCGTTGGCGAACCTGGCTCGTGTGAAGTCGATCAGGCCGCCGAAGCACTGGGCCCCGGCGAAGCTGAAACCGGCTGAGGAGAACACTGTGTCCTCGAAACGCATGGCTCCGCCTGTGACATGGATGCCGGATAGATCACCGCCGTCGAAGTGGGCTTCCGTGAAGTCGAAGTCGTGGCTGTGCCAGGTCTTTCCCTTGACGGGCCGCGCCCGGAGCCGTTCTCGGATGACGTTGACGATGGTGTGCCGGACCTGTCGTTCCTGGCGGCGCGCCTTCTGCTCCTGCGGATCCAGCGGCATGACTTTGGTATTAGCGGCTTCTCCATCGGCCGTATCGGCATCGACCGCCGCGGGTGGCGCGGGGTCCTCCGGCGGTTCGTAGGGCATCCGCAGGTAGGCGCAGAGAACATTGATACAGGTCTGTCGACCTGCGTCCCAGTCGTCGGCGAGCCCGGCCATCGCGTAGACCCCGGCGAGTCGGTTCGCGGCCTGCTCGGATGCCAACTGCTCGGCCGCACTCTTGAAGCGCTCGTTGAAGACCTTGCCGTCCTCCCGCGCCTCAGCCCGCTCCACACGGACCTCGGCAGCTTCGTTCAGACCCTGCCGCCGATAGGCGATCACCAGGGCGAACACTCCGCCGATGCCCGCGATGATGAACAGGCTCAGCCGGATGACCTCGACCTTAAGCTCGTCCTTCAACGAAGGTGAGAACACACCCTTGAAGATCGCCCAAAGCACAAAGAGCGAAGCGACCGCCAACCCGAAGAACAGCGCGATGTGAAACCACAACCGCAGCGGCAGCCAGCGCCCATGGTCGCCACTCGCAGCGAACCGAACCTTCGGAGCGGCCCGCCGCAAACGGGCACGCATCCGCGGATCGGCTGGATCGGCTTGCGCAGCCAGCGGATCCGTCTCCACTGCAACCGGATCGATCGGATCTGCTTGCGGGACAATCGGATCCGGTGGACGCGCCTGCGCTATAACCGACTGCGAGTCATCGTCCGACGGCAGGCTGCCGTCAGCAGCCTCAGGAGGGGTGGGCATCCCCCAGTTCTACCAGTCCCCGGCCCGCCCCACGGGCCCGCTGACCACCCCGACTCCCCCATCCAGCCCGGCCGCTTTGCGGCCGCCCAGCGGCGACGGCCCCCGACTGACCGCCGTATCCGCTGGGCCCACGAGAGTCCGGGGAGGCTTGTGGCTCAGTAGAAATCGAGGTCATCGAGTGCGGGGCGGTCGTGGGGCCGCTCCTTCCTCCATGACACCACCCGTACAAGCGGTGAAAGCATCAGCGGAAGACCGAAGGCACAGACCTTCACTGATGACCAATAGCCGACGGTGGGCAGTCCATGCAGCCATTCGCCATGCACCACACCGACACCGAGCATGAACAGCCAGGACACGAGGAACAGCAGCACGGCTCCTCCGAGGATCGTCGTCAGAACGAAGGAGAGGCACCCGAAGGCTTGAGCCTCCACTCGTGCCCATATCGGTGAGAGCAAGAGCGGCAATCCGAAGGCGCACACCTTGACCGATGACCAGTAGCCGATGGTCGGAAGACCGTGCACCCATTCGCCGTGAACGACGCCGACCGCGAGCATGAACAGCCATGCGCCGACGAAGAGGCCGCCGACGACGAACGCCAGACCGATGATGAGATCGCCGAAGCAGGAAGGTCGAGGGCTCTGGTGGAGGGATTCGGCGTCGGCGCTCATGGATTGGTTATATCCACATCGAAGCGGGAGGGGTCCCGGTCGGTCCGGCGGGAGGCCTCCTGCATTCGAGTCAGCTGAGGCAGCTGCCCCAACGCAAGTCTCGAGAGCTGATCGCCCTATCGGAGCAGCTCGACCACGCCGCTTTCGGTGGACAACCCGGAGATGCCCTCGATCGGCGCCAAGCTGCCCACGTAGACGAGGACCTGGTAGTCGGTGAACTCTTCCTCCTGTGGTTCTCCCACAGGGTCGATCTGTTCGACGACCAGGACCTCGACGTCATTGAACCGTGCGATCCAATAGCTGCCGTAGAACGAGCTATCCCTCTTCTGGAGGGTATGGCCCAACGCGGATCCCACGGCCGCCGCAACCGGGGCCGTGTCGCCGGACTTCACTCCGTACAGTTTCTCCATTGCTGAACCTTCTTTCTGGCCGAGCCGCCACCTGCTATGAGCGGGTCATGCCCCCGTACGGCGGGGCCATCGAAATGCTGGGTCCCGTGGCGCGGTCGACCGCGGCCTGTCCACTGGTGTACCCCATGAAGTGAACCTCCCGGCCACCGGCCATGCTCTGCAGATCATTGCGCAGGTCGATCAGGCCGAGCTGCCTGAGCTGCTCGTCATGCAGCGGCCCAGTGCGCGTGCGCCCCGAGCGAAGGCCTACGCCATTGTCCCTCGCGGCATCCATGAGGCTGGGGCTCGCGATCGCGATGTCGTAGTCGCTCGGCTCTCTTCCCCCGTCGAACGGCGTGTTCGGCGGCTTGCTCGGGTTGTGGCTGTACCCGTCGGTGGAACTGCCTTGGAGGATCGGCGTGGCATCCGTGTATCCAGCGTCCTGCAGACCGGAGTTCAAACGGTCGCGGAAGGCTTCGTAGTCCGCCTTGCTCGCGAACCCGGCCGGCGGGTCCAGGAGCGGTCGCTCAGGTGTGGTCTCAGTAGTCGGGGGCGAGTCGGTGGTCTGACCCGTGGGGGACGTGCTCGCCTGGCCGACGTGCGCGGCATCGACGGAGTCTCTGGCCGCTCTGCTGTCGGTTGCGTGCCCGGAGCCGGGCAGGCGCGTGCGGCCTCTCCTGTTTCTTCGGCCATGGAGGCCGAGGAGGGAGAACATGACCGGAATGAGGACGGCTCTGAGTATGAATCGGTTCACGGCGGGTTTCCTCATCCGAACAGGAGGTCGCGGAGGGCGGAGATGCTGTCGATGAGGCCCGTGATCCAGCCGAAGATCTTGCCCACCCACTCCGTGATCTTCATGACTGCCTTGGGAATCACCCACGCTGCACCGATCCCCACCGTGAACGCGACCTCGGCGGCCCAGGCGATCAGCGAGCCGACGCATTCGGCGACGAACTCGCGCACGAATTCGCGGACCATGCTCACCAGCTGGCCCGCACCCCTCGTCGCAGTCCCCAGCGAAAGGGCCGTTCCTCCGATGCACCCGAGCATGTCGGCGTTCGCGTCACCCTTGTTGCGGTAGGCGTCTGCGGCCGCTCCGTCCCAGGACTCGACATCCGTGTCGACGTACGCGGCCAGTTCCTCGGACATGGCGAAGCATTCGTTGGCGACGTTGTCCCATGTCATCGCATGGGTCTCAACCAGATCGGGGCTCCCGGCGAGCATGTCGAGTGCGTCTTGAAGCGGCTCCACATGCTCAAGGAGCCAGCCCACGCCCGCCGAGGCGAGGGTGCCGATCGGGTCGATGACGGCGCCGACCGATTCCAATGCCACGCCGAGTCCGGCAACCGAGGCGTCGATCCAGGAGCCGGAGTCGATGGCCTGCGCCAGACCGGCATAGGACTCCACGATGCCGGCGCCGGTGAGGCCTTTGCCTTCCTGGCTGAGATCGCCTTCTGTGGCAACAAGGTCGCTCAAGGGGTCATCTCCGCTTTTCTCGAGCTCGTCAGAGCTCGTCCTCGATGCTCTGGTGCTCTTGGGATGTCGACTCGTCCGCGGCCTCGTAGGCCTCGGCGGTGGAGCGCAGCGCTTGTGCGAGCAGTTCGAGGTTCTCCTGGGCCATGCTCGTCAGCTCCTTCTGCTCCGACTGGCGGTCGGCCAGGATCGGGGGGAGGAACTGGCAGATGATGCCGTAGGCCTCGTTGTCCTGGGCGACCGAATCGATGGCGCCGAGGATGGCGCCGAAACGCTCCCGCAGGGCGTCGATGTTCGCGGCGTGCGTGACGAGGTCGTCGGTGACGACGTCGATGTGATCGGACATGTCACTCCTCCGGTTCCGGCTCGGGGAACCGCATCTTGATGCTGTCCACGAGGGCCTTCGCCGTCGGCGAGTTTCCCGGCAGGCGTTCGCTGACGGCGGCCTGGGCCGCCCGGAGGAGGGCCTTGCCCGCGTTCTCGTAGGCCTCCATGAACTGCCGTTCGGCATGGCGGGGCTGCATCCGCTGCATCTCGGGTCCGAAGAGGACGGCGGTGATCGCGCCGCTCGAGTTGAGGGTCACGGCGATGACGCCGTTGTAGTCCTGGCCGGTCGCGGTGATCTCCTGGACCGCTTCGGACGCCGCGATCGCCTCAGCGGCACGCTGGTCGGCGCGTTCCTTCCAGTCCGCGAGCGCGGCGCGGGCGTCACCTGGGCTGGCGATGTTCGCGAAGGGGTTGTCCATCTATGGTTCCGTTCCAGTTGGCGGCCAACGGAAGCCTGTCGGCCGGTCGACAGGTACATCACCGGAGTATATGAAAGTAATGCTCACTATGGGGTACGTGTTAGTAGCAGGTGACACCTGCTGTTCACCAATGAGGTTGGTGGGTCAAAAGTTTCGCGCAAAACGGTTCGAAATGGGCGCCAGGGCTTCGCGCGGGTACGCGAAGGGCCCGCGTCCCTTTTAGAACGCGGGCCCTTCGGCAGGTACTAGAACAGTCCGGAGAACGCCGCCACGACGAACAGCACCAGGATCACCAGGACGGCGATCGCGATGTACAGGAACAACTCCGGTGCGACCAGGAACAAGATCAGGGAGAGCGCCGCCGCGATCGCGATCGACACGCCCGCGATCCGCCACTTCCGGGGGCCGGAGTCGGCGCCGCTGCGCAATTGCTGGTTCGCCTTCGACAGCGACTGGGGGTACATGACCCTGGTCGGCTCGGCGGTGAGGTCGGGGAAGCCCGGCGGGGTCAGCGGCTGGAGGTCGGCGAGCAGGACGTCGAGTTCGGAGTAGACCTTGGCCAGCATCGCGGCGTCCACGCGGTCCTGGTACTCGGCGACGTCCAAGCGGCCTTCTTCCACGGCTTGGCGCAGCCGCTCCATGACGACCTGACGGTCTGACTCCGAAGCGCGCATCTGATCGCGGTCCATTATTCGGCCACCTCCATTGTCGGATGCTCCGTCTAGGATGCCAGGGCCTGACAACACGCGGCCAGACACTTCCCGAACCGACGTGAAACTGGGACGATGGGGCGGTGAGCGAGCGCGAATCAGTGATCGTCGGCGTCGGTGCCGGGGCCGAGCCGCAGGACATGGTGCTCAACATCGGGCCCCAGCACCCTTCCACGCACGGGGTGCTGCGGCTGCGGCTGCGGGTGGACGGCGAGCGCGTCACCGAATGCGAGCCGATCGTCGGTTATATGCACCGCGGGGCCGAGAAGCTCTACGAGGTGCGCGACTTCCGCCAGATCATGCTGCTGGCCAACCGGCACGACTGGCTGTCGGCGTTCTCCTCCGAGCTGGGCGTGGCCCTCGCGGCCGAGCGGCTGGCGCAGATCGAGGCGCCCGAGCGGGCGGTGTGGCTGCGCATGGCCCTCGCCGAGATGAACCGGGTGCTCAACCACCTCATGTTCCTCGGCTCGTACCCGCTCGAGATCGGGGCGATCACCCCGATGTTCTACGCGTTCACCGAACGCGAACGGCTCCAGGCGGTCATGGAGGAGGCGAGCGGGGGTCGCGTCCACTACATGTACAACTGCGTCGGCGGCCTCAAAGCCGATGTGCCCCCCGGTTGGGAGGACCGGGCGCGCACCGCACTGGACGAGGTCGAGACGGGCATGGTCCGGCTCGACAAGCTGTTGCGGCACAACGAGATCTTCGCCGCGCGCACGAAGGGCGTCGGGGTGCTGGACGCGGCCACGGCCGCCGCGTACGGGGTGACCGGGCCGGTCGCTCGCGCGAGCGGCCTCGACTTCGACCTGCGCCGCGACGAGCCCTACCTGGCCTACGACCAGCTGGACGTGCCGATCGTGGTGCGTTCGGAAGGCGACTGCTACGCGCGGTTCATCTGCCTGCTGGACCAGGTCGCGGTCTCGCTGGAGCTCGCCCGGGAGTGCCTCGGCCGGGCCGCGGCGGTCCCGGGGCCGGTCAACGTGAAGCTGCCGAAGATCTTCAAGCCGCCGCCGGGCGAGACGTACGTGTGGACCGAGAACCCCTTGGGCGCCAACGGGTACTACCTGGTGAGCCGGGGCGAGAAGACGCCGTGGCGGCTGAAGCTGCGCACCGCTTCCTATGCGAACGTCCAGGCCCTGTCGACCCTCATGACCGGGTGCTACATCCCCGACATGATCGCCATCCTCGGCTCGATGTTCTTCGTCGTCGGCGACATCGACAAGTAATCGGCACCGACAAGTAGTAGGAGCGGGAAGTAGCAAGTCCCGGCGACGACTCGGCGACCGAGTCTCGGCGGCTTGACTCCCGCGTCGTGGCTTCGGCGGCCCAGCGCCGGCGACGCAGCCTCGGCAGCCCTGCTGCCGCTACGTGCAGCCGCCGGTGGTCTCGTGTACGCGCATCGGCTGGGCCTCGACCGCCTCGGTCCAGCTCGCCAGCGCTTCGCCGCCGGGGCAGTCGACCGAGCCGTACTGCCAGTCCCCGGTCGCCTCCGCGGGTGGGTCAGGTGCGAACGCCCCGACCGGCGCTTCCAGGGGCCTGCATCCGGTGACCGCTTGGATCGCAACGGGTTCGGACCAGCGACCCCCGACCGGGTCGGCGCCGGGCGCGGTGACTCGCACCCTGATGAAGCCCTCCGTGTCGCCCGACCACGAGGCCTCCTCGTCGCCGTCGGTCAGCATCCGCAGGGAGAACCGGTCAGCGAGCGCCTCGATCTCCTCGAGCGTGGCGCCGGAGACCTGGAGGGTCCGCGACAGCGACAGGCCCACGCGCACCGGCGTCACCTTGCACGCGTCGGCCTTCAGCGGCCCGATCGCGAGGACCGAAGCGCCCGTCATCGTCCCCGCGGCCTCGCCGAGGACCGCGTCCATGACCTGCCGGGCCTGGTCCGCGTCGACCTGCTCGCGCACCGTCGTCCGCGTGCCCGCGAACGCGAGCGCGAGCAGCAGCACCGCCCACACCGCGACCGCGACGCGCAGGCGGCGGCGCCAGCGCGCCGAGACGTTCGAGAACACGCCTGACAGTCTGCCCTACCACCTGAGCGAGATGCCCGTCACAATCAGCGATCGGATGTCACACTCTTGAACCATGTCCCGTCCACACGACATGAACAGAACGGAAGCGCACACCACCGAGGAGGCCACCGCGAACGCCGCGGCGGGCCCGGCCGCACCCGCGGACCGCGCCCTGGCCGAGTTCGAAACGCTCCGCCCGCGCCTCGTCGGCGTCGCCTACGGCCTCATCGGCTCCGTCGCCGAAGCCGAAGACGTCGTCCAGGACGCATGGATCCGCCTGCAGCGCACTGACATCACGGCGATAGACGACCTCACCGGGTGGCTCGTCACCACCACGTCCCGCCTCGCCCTCGACGTCCTGCGCTCCGCCCGCACCCGCCGCGAGGCCTACGTCGGCCCCTGGCTGCCCGAACCGGTCGAAACCGCGCCGGACCCCGCCGACACCGTCAGCCTCGTCGACGCCATGTCCTGGGCCATGCTCGTCGTCCTGGAGACCCTGAGCCCGGCCGAACGCGCCGCGTTCGTCCTCCACGACGTCTTCGGTCTCACCTTCGACGAGACCGCCGCGGCCCTCGGCCGCAGTCCCGCCGCCTGCCGCAAACTCGCCAGCCGCGCCCGCGACCACGTCGAGCAACGCAAACCGCGCTTCGACGTCGACCCCGAAGACCACCGCGCCGTCGTAGAGGCCTTCTCCAAGGCCACCCGCTCCGGCGACCTCGAGGGCCTGCTGGAACTCCTCGCCCCCGAAGCGGTCCTGGTCTCCGACGGCGGCGGACTCGTGCGCGCGGCCCGCAACCCGATCCACGGCGCCGACAAGGTCGCCCGCTTCCTCGTCGGCGTCAACGGCAAGTACACCGACCACGGACACCAGCCCATCTTCATCAACGGGAACCCCGCCCTCATCACGGTCCAGGGCGGCCTGGTCGACGGCGTGATCGCCCTCGGCATCGAGAACGGCCGCATCACCACCGTCGACATGATCCGCAACCCCGAGAAATTCCACGGCCTGCACACCACCGGGCCCTTCACAGCGACCCCGGGCGAACCCGGAGCCGAGTAACAGGCCCCCGAGGCCGGACACCAGCAAGGCCGAACTCTTGAAAGGAAGCACCATGGAAACCCGACTCGACTTCACCCAGACCGAGTTCGCCAAGCAGTACTACAAGAACATGCTCGCCAACGAGAAGCTGTTCCATGAGGGGCCCGTCCCGTTCGCCACCATGGAACTGGTGAAGCTGCGCGCCAGCCAGATCAACGGCTGCGGGTACTGCGTCGACATGCACTACAAGGACGCCGTCCACGGCGGGGAAGACCCCGAACGGCTCAACCTGGTCACCGTGTGGCGTGAAGCCCCGGCGTTCACCGAGCCCGAAAAGGCCGCGCTGGCCCTCGCGGAGGAGTCGGCGCGGCTCGCGGACAATCCGGGCGGCGTCAGCGACGAAACCTGGGAAGCGGTCCGCAAGCACTACGACGACGAGCAGATCGCCGCCCTGGTCGCGATGTGCGCGCAGATCAACGCCTGGAACCGCATCAACGTCACCCTGCGAACCCCGGCCGGCTTCTACGACCCGGCCACCAAAACGGCCCGCTACAAGGCCCAGAACTGACGGCGAGCCTCCGGCCGGCGGAGGCTCGCTGATCACGCAAGACCGAGACGGCAAGCGGCTGCATCGCTAGCGGCCTGCACGGGGGTGGGTGGGCGAGGGGGGAGGGGGAGGGGGGAGCCCCCCTAATCCTTTCGGAGGCACGGCAAAGGGCGGGACCGCAATCGCGGTCCCGCCCTTCAGACTGGGATACGAGCTGAATCGCCCCGGTCGGTCGCAGTGCCCGGCAGTCACACCGGACAAGTGTTGCCCGGCAGTCACACCGGGCGGGTGCTAACGGCTGACGGCGAGGCTCGTCTCGTTGAGGCCGCGAGCGGCCTCGACTTCGCCGGTGGCGTCGCCGTAGCGCGAGAGCGCCCGCAGCGTCCACTTGCCGGGAGCGGCGAAGAAGCGGAACTGCCCGCCCTCGCCGGTCACGACCTCGGCGGTGAACTCGCCGGTGCCGTCGAGAAGACGCACATAGGCCCCCTGGACCAGTTCGCCCTCGTCATTGACGACCGTGCCCGTGAGCACGGTCTCCTTCTCGAGGTCGATCGACGCCGGCAAGGCCGTGTCCTGGTCGGGTGCAGCGCAGCTGTCAGACATCAGATGTTCCTTTCGGTACCGTCGCCGGTGCTATTTGGTGCCGGGCTCGTCGCCGAGGGCGATCGGCACGCCGACCAGCGAGCCGTACTCGGTCCAGGATCCGTCGTAGTTCTTCACGTCCTCGTAGCCGAGGAGCTCGCGGAGCGCGAACCAGGTGTGGCTGGAGCGCTCACCGATGCGGCAGTACGCGATCGTCGACTTCGCCTCGTCCAGACCGGCCTCGTCCACGTACAGCTCACGCAGCTCCGCCTCGGACTTGAACGTCCCGTCCTCGTTCGCGGCCTTGCTCCACGGCACGCTCAGCGCCGTCGGAATGTGGCCCGCGCGCTGCGACTGCTCCTGCGGCAGGTGCGCCGGGGCCAGGAGACGGCCGGCATACTCGTCGGGGGAGCGCACGTCGATCAGGTTCTTCGCGCCGATCGCGGCCTCGACCTCATCGCGCTTGGCGCGCAGGCTCCAGTCGAGCGGGCCCGCGACATAGCTCGTCGCCTCGCGCTCGGGAACCTCGGTCACGACCTCGCGGGCGTCCAGCTCCCACTTCTTGCGGCCGCCGTCGAGCAGCTTCACGCTCGAGTGGCCGTACAACTTGAAGTACCAGTACGCGTAGGCCGCGAACCAGTTGTTGTTGCCGCCGTAGAGAACGACGGTGTCATCGTTGCCGATGCCGCGCTCGGACAGGAGCTGCGAGAACTGCTCCTGGTTGACGAAGTCGCGGCGGATCGGGTCCTGGAGGTCGTCCTTCCAGTCGATCTTCACCGCGCCCTTGATGTGGCCGCTGGCATAAGCCGAGGTGTCCTCGTCGACTTCGACGAACACGACACCCGGGGTCTCGAGGTTCTCTTCCGCCCAATCGGCGGTGACCAGCACGTCTTCACGAGCCATGGCTGTTCTCTCCTGAACGTAAATGGAATGACTTGGGTTCGACTGTTCCGAGTTCGAGAGCGTGCCCAGAGTGAAGCGGTGCGAGGAGCTGCAGTGAGCAGCTGAGCAGGATTCGTCCAGGGGAAGATCAAGCCTGAACATTCAACCGATGCGGCGACGCGGTTCGCATCGCAACAGAAGGCGATGAATGGGTGAACCGGGAAGCCTTGCTCTGTAATTCGCGCACGCTGGGCCGCAATGCGGCGACCGCCGTCGGGCCATTGAGGCCTGGCGAGTCGCCTAAGGCATTCGACAGAGCGTGGCCGCGATCGTGCAGTAGTCGATCGCGCGCCGCTTGGTGAGCATCGGCTTGCGCATGGCGTGAACGCTAGCAGACTTCCCGCCCCGAATCCACAACCGTTCTCGCAATGCGGACGCCCCTGCGAACCGTGCGTGACCGTCAGGTCAGGACGACGTCCTCCGCCGAACCCGAGATGACCACCCGGTCGCCCTCGAACGCGAGCTCGACCAACTGGATCCCGTACGGCAGCTCCGGCAGCGTCACCGTCGACGTCAACTCCGAAGCGAACGAGTCGATCAGCGGCTGCACACTCGCCGGCAGACCCGAAGTCAGCGACTCCACCGCGTCAGGCGTGAAACTCAACTCGCCGTCGCCGACCGCGATCTTCCCCGAAGCCTGCAGGTCCACCGAGACGCCGCCCAGCTCCTCCGTGGTCGTCACCGTCGCATTCCCGTCCTCGTCGATCGACAGGTCGTACCCGGTCTGCTCCGCCAGCAGCGCCTCGATCGAATCCACCGAGATCGAACCGCTCACATCAAGGGTCCCCGCGATCGCGTCGCCGCCATCGGACAACTCCCGCCAGTCCGCCTCCACCGAATGGGCGGCCATCTCCAACGACGGGAACACCAGGCCCTCGGCGCCCACGTCCTTCAACGTGATGTCGATCTGCTCGAACTCGCCCGACCACGCCTGCGTCAGGAACGGCCAGCCGTGAATCGTCACCTCAGGGCGCTGATCCGAATAGGCGCCGTTGTCGGCCGCGGTCGCCGCGACCTCCGTGGCGATGCGCCGCTCGGCGACCGCATTCGCCACCCGGTCGCCCAAAGCGACCAGAGCGGCGAGGACGACAAGGATGATGAGCACGCGGCGCAGGATCTTCACCAGGGGTTCTCCAGGGAAATCATCGAACAGGGTGTCGAGCGGGGTGTCGAAAAGGTGTCAGTCGATCATGTAATACGCCGACAACAGGTACACGACGGGCCCCGTCACCGCGAACGCCAGCAGCGGCCCCGCCACATTGACCACCATGTTCGGAGCCGTCCCCGCCCCGTCGATCCGCCGCGACGCCGACATGTACCCGCACGCCAGATCCGACAAGACCGCGATCAACGCCACCAGCAGCCCCCCGATCGCCGCATGCGACGGCTCCGGGCCCTCGATCACGAGGCCCGCGTACGCCGCCGAAGCCGTCCCGCACATCGTGCCGATCACGATCCCGAACGCACCCCGCGTCACCTGCCGGTTGATCCGCGGATCCGGCATCACCAGATCCACCGCCCGCGCCGCCAGAATAGCCGTCCCGGCCGCCACCACCGCCGAATACATCGCCGGCGGCGCCGAACCCAACCGCGACAACGCTATATAACAGGTGTAACCGCACACCGCCACGCCGAGCAGCATCGTGAACCCGAGACTCTCGGTCACCCCCGAATGCTCCCTGCGCAGCAACTGACCCGCGACCGAAGCACCGAACGCCAGAGCCAGCAGCACCGTGATCGGCAGCAGCGACACCGGCGTCCACATCACCGCCACCCAGTCCGCGGCCACCGCCAGACCCGAAGCGACCGCCAACGTCACCCACGCGCCCTGCACCTTGCGCACCCACGTGACGAGCACGACCATCGCGATCTGCAGCACCGCGATCCCCGCCGCGTACACCGGCCGCTCCATCTGCGCACCCAGAACCAGCCCCGCACTGATGACCACCGTCACCGCCAGCGCCGGAAGCCGATGCAGCAGTGGAGGACTCGGCGGCGGCAGCGTGTGATCCTCGCGCCCGTCCGCCCCCGCGGTCCGATACGCGCCGGTGGTGGCGCGGGGGTGCGCGCCAGTCGAACCGCTCACGCCCGGCCGGGGCGCGCTGGCGGCCCGACGGCGTTCGGCGCGGGTCGGCTCGGCATTGGGGTAGGCCCCGCCCCAAGCGGCGTCCTCGGAAGGCTCGGCCGCCTCGGGCGGCTCGTAGCCCCAGGTCTCGTCGGGTCGGCTGTACGACACGAGCACAGCCTACGGCAAGGCCTCTGTGCACTGTTCACCTTCGAAGGGCCGCACGCGGGGTGTCGACTCGATCGGCAGAACAGCTGACTCTTCATCAGCGGGTTCGGGAGTTGCGTCCAAGGTCGTTTCACTCGCCAGTGCGATCCGCGCACCACTGATGCCGCCCGGCGTTTCGCGACGACTCGCGACGCCTTTCGGCGGGGATCGCATGAGCATCGCGTGTCGAGTCGGTGAACGGCGTTTGTCGCGGGGCCTGCATGGTGCAGTCCCGCATGGTGAGGTTTCGCAGAGGTGACGCTGGTCTTTTGCGTGGTGACCGCTTACACTTGTCCAGGACTCCACCTACCGCATGTATGCCCGCCCGTCGCCGAAGCCGGGAAGAGCGATAGCCGTGTGTGCTCACCTACCAGCGGAGGACTGCTGTGGAAATCCTGATCCTCACTTCCAACCCCGTTCCGGAGTCCCCTGAGTCCATCCTGCCCTCCTTGGAGCTCCTGCCGCACCGCGCGCGGTATGCGGGCCGGGACGTGCGGGCGCTGCTCTCGGGTCCGAGTCCGGACGCCGTCATGGTCGATGCGAGGACGGATCTCGCCGACGCGCGCGCCACCTGCCGCGTCCTTCAGGCCACGGGTCTCACCGTCCCGCTGTTCGCCATCGTCACGGAGGCCGGCCTGGCCGCGCTCCAGGCGGACTGGGGCGTGGACGACTTCCTGCTCGCCTCCTCCGGCCCGGCCGAGGTCGAGGCGCGCCTGCGCCTGGCCACGGGCAAGCCGAACGCCGCGACGGCCGCGGGCCCCGCGGTGATCCGCGCGGGCGACCTCACGGTCGACCCGGACACGTACGCGGCGAAGCTCAAGGGGAGCCCGCTCGACCTCACGTACAAGGAGTTCGAGCTGCTGCGGTTCCTGGCCCAGCACCCCGGGCGCGTCTTCACCCGCGAGCAGCTGCTGCGGGAGGTGTGGGGCTACGACTACTTCGGCGGGACCCGCACGGTGGACGTGCACGTGCGGCGCCTGCGCGCGAAGCTCGGCAGCGAGTACGAGTCGATGATCGGCACCGTCCGACAGGTCGGCTACAAGTTCGTGGCGCCGCCGCCGGAGAACCTGCGGGAGTCCGAGCCGGTGCCCGTGCGCGTCGACGCCTGACCGACTTTCCCCCTATCGAGTGACTTGACGGATGGGCCCTTCACGGGGCCCATCCTTTTTGTTTCCAAAGTTGACAGAGAGGGCATTGTTCCTACTGGTGAAGTAGTGGGCAATGAGCTGCCGTCTTCGCACGCAACGCCATTCGAATTAGGAATGTTAACCGAAGCATTGGCACGAATCAAGTAGTCCTAAACGGACAAATGCGGCAACTCTGAGTACCCATGGGGTTGCACTCGGTGGATAGAATTGAGTTCGCTTTGGACCCTTTTCTCTCGCCCCTTTGGAGTGTGACCCCGTGTCCGATCGCTCCGTCGACCCCGATGCCCTCGCTGAGTTCCGCGAGGTCGCCCAGGGCCGCCTGGACCATCTCGATACCCTCATCGACCGGCTTCGGCACGGCAACGCGCTCGGCGTCGAACCAGGGTTCGGGCTCCTCGACAGCGGCATCACCGCCCGCGAGGCCTATCGCGAATTCCATCGCCAGTCCTGGTCCAACCTCCAGGACCTGCGAGCCGACCTGGTCGGCATCATCGCCACGGTCGACGGTGTCGCCGAGCGCGCCGTCGACACCGACGAAGAGTCCGCCGTCCACCTCTCCCGAAGCAAGGACTGACAGCCATGCCGGAGACCCAGAACCCCCAGGGCCGCAGCGACGTCGAGCGCGATGAGGACGAACGCGACGACGAGCGCGACGACGACGTGCAGGATCCGGACGATCAGGACCCGGACGACCAGGCGAGCGAGCCTGACGACGAGGGCGACGTCGAGCCCGATGATGACGGCGACGACCAACCTGACGACGACGAGGACTCGGACGAGCAGGACGCCGATGATCAGGACACCGACGAGGAAGACGCCGACGACAAGGACTCGGACAAGCAGGACGAGGACGGCGACGGCGGTCAGGACGACGAGGACCAGGGCCACGGCCGCGACCACGACCGGCCCGGCGGCCAGTACCAGCGCGAGGAGTGGGAGCACGGCGCCGCCCCCAACGACGACACCGTCGTGGAGTACCAGCGCCGCGACGCCGACGCCCTGTTCCTGTCCGGGGCGCCCTGCGGCGACCCGAACTGCCAGAACCTCTACAACCCCGCCGAGGACGCCTGGATCAAACTGGTCTCGCCGATCCCCACGGCCGGGCAGGCGGCCGGCTTCACCGTGGTGACCACCGGCACGGCGGCGCCGGGCCAGGACGTCATCCGGAGTCTGGTGGACGAGGTCCGTCCCGACGACCCGGACAAGTACGCGCTCAGGACGATCAGCGAGACCTGGCTCCAGTTCAAGGACGAGTTCGACATCGACCCGGGCACCGGGATCGCCGTGAACCTGAAGGCGGCGTTGCGGACCCTGTCCGACACCTGGAAGGGCGACGACTTCGACGCGTTCGCCGAACAGGTCGAGGTGGTCCTCTCCAACTGCGCGTCCATTTGCGACGACATCGGCGACAGTTCTACCGGCGCAGTGGGACTGCTGGAGCAGAAGTCCGACGAGTTCTTCGGCCTGCAGGGCGGCGACTCGGGGGAGCTTCCGTATCCCGCGCCGCTGTACTGGATCTCGGACGCCGAGTCGATGTTCACCGACCCGCTGGTGCACGTGCGGCCCCCGTTCTCCAACGGGGACTGCCAGATCACGGCGGGCTGCGACAACGAGGGCGGCCTCATCGGGGCGCTCCTGGAGCTCGGCGGCTTCGAGAAGGACTATGTGGACGAGGTCTCGGACTACGTCGAGAACCAGACCCGCTACTACATGAACAAGCACAAGAAGGACGACCCGCCGATCACCGAGGAGCAGGCGGCCGCGTGGGCCCAGGCCGACGCGAACAACAACATCACCGGCGACATCAACGCGGGGATCGAGGACTACAACTCGCGGTCCCAGATCGCCAACGAGGACGTGGTGAACCGGTGGCAGAACGCCGAGGAGTCGGCGGGCACGTTCACGCCGGAGGCCAAGCCCTCGAACCCGTCGAACTTCCGCGAGGCCTCGGACATGCTCGGAGACTCTTACGGGGGCTTGGACTCCGGTTCGAACAGCCTCAACGCGGGCGACGAGCCGCCCGGGGGCGGCGGGTCGGGTGCGGGCGCCGGCGGCGGCAGTAGTGGTCTGGAGCCGCCCGGCGGGGTCAGCGGTGGTCTGGCCAGCGGCGGCTCGACCCTGGGCAGCGGCGGCGGGTTCCCCGTCGGTGCGGCTTCGGCGACGGGTGAGGGCGCGGCTGGGAACACCGGTGCCGGCGGTGGTGCCAAGGGCGGCATGGGCGGCGGCATGATGGGCGGCGGCGGGGGCGGTGCCAAGGGCGGCATGGGCGGTGAAGACGGGCCGGCCGGGGAGCACTCCGACTGGCTGGAGGAGGACCAGGAGATCTGGGGCATCCGCGACATCGACGACGACCCTTACGCGTAGCGGCGCAGACCGCAGCGCCCGAAACTCACTCGAAAGAGTGAGTTTCGGGCGCTCGCGCCGTTTCGAGCCGGTTTTCTGTCGTACCCCTCTGGAACGCTCGCCCCCAGACTTCTTTCCCCTCTAGTGGTGGGTGGGGGTTTGTGGATGGCCGTTGCGATCGAACGCGAGGGCCGCCGCAGGGTCGCCTACTTCCCGTCGAGGACGGGCCAGCCGCTGCTGTTCCACACGATGGCCTCGATGCCGAGATCGAAGTGGCCGTCCTTGTGGTAGGAGTGGTATGCCATGAGGCCGTTGGCGATCGACTGGCCGCCGGTGGCCACGTAGTCGCCGTGGGCGCCGAGCACGAGGGTGCCACCGCCGTTGGTCAGCGCGACGCCGCTCGCGTCGGTGAAAGGCCCGGTCGGGGAGGTCGATCGCCCGACCCGGATGTTGTAGGTCGAGTTCGCGCCCGCGCAGCAGGCGTCCCAGGACGAGAACAGGTAGTAGTAGCTCCCGTGCTTGACGAGCGAGGGCGCCTCGATGCCCTTGCCGCCGCGCCCGGCGACGTGCACGGGGGATGCGCCCGAGGCCACTTTCCCTGAGGGCCAGGCGAGTTCGAGCATGTAGAGGCCCTGCCACCAGGAACCGTAGGCCATGTAGTGCTTGCCGTTGGCGGCGAGGATGGTGGGGTCGATCGCGTTGTACGGGTCGCCCGCGTTCGACTGCCAGGCCAGGCCTTCGTCGACCCATTCGTAGTCGGGGTCGGCCGGGTCGAGGGTGGTGTTGGTGGCGAGGGCGATGACCGAGCGCTGCTTGCCGAAGGTCGAGGCCGAGTAGTAGAGGTAGAAGCGGCCGGTGCTTGGGTCCTGGAAGATCTCTGGGGCCCAGAGGTTGTCGACGCCGGGGACGGCGTCGGTGAGCCAGTCGGGCTTCACGTCCCAGACGGTGTCCACATAGGTCCAGGTGGAACCGTTGTTCGCGGAGGAGCGGATGGTGACGTTGCCGTCGCCGAGGGGGCCGTAGCCGGTGGCGAAGACGTACCAGGGCTCGCCGTCCTCGCAGGGGACGAAGAGGCCGGGGTCGTGGGCGCCGAGATCGCCGCCGAGGGTGCCGGGCGCGTCGGCGACGCAGGCCTGCTCGGCGTGGCCGTTGCCATGGCCATTGCCGTGCCCGTTGCCGCCGTTGGGATTCGCCGCGAGAGCGGCGGGGGAGAGCGCCGTCAGGCTCGCGGCGGCGATGCCCGCCGCCGCGAGCGCGGCGATGAGGGAGGTGCGCTTTCGCAACATGTGCGACCGCCTTGTCCAGAAATCGATGGATTGAGACAGATTGATGTTAACGGGAACATCACGTATGGTCAATCCTCCGGGTGAATTCCGCCCCGGCCCATGGATTTCGGGGCGATTGTTGTCGTACCCGGATGGGACGCTCGCCCCCAGACTTCTTTCCCCTCTAGTGGTGGGTGGGGGCTGTGGACGGCGGTGGGGAAGCGGAGCCGAGCCGAACGAACCGCGTACAAGCCGCACCGCGCCCCGACCTCACCCGCGCACGCGAAAGCGCCCGCCGCCTCCCCGAACCAAGTACTGGTCCGCGGAGGCGGCGGGCGCCTCAATCGCTCAAGCCTTGCGGCTCAACACCTCAGGTCGAAACACCTCAGGTCGAAATACCCACGACCGTGGAACCGATCGACTCGCCATCCGCGGCGTAATCGACCGTCCCCAGGTAGCGCGAGCCCGCGTCCAGACCCGACCACGCCAGATCCAGCGAGAACTCGCCCGCCAAGGTCACGTCCTGCTCGGCCGGAGACACCGCAAGGTTCCCCTCGTCCGAACCCGGGACCACCCACGCGTGCAAGGCCGCCTCCAGCGGCGACGGACCCGCCCACTCGTCGACGAACACCACGAACGTGTAGCCGCCCGGCAGCGTCACCGTCTCGTTCGAACCGCCCGAAGCCGAGTTCGCCACCAGCGTCAGCGAACCGTCCGCCTCCTTGACGTACACGAACAGGTCCAGGTCGGTCCCCGTCGGATGCTCCTCGTCGAACGTCGCGAAGCGCACCAGCGCCGCATCCGCCGGAGTCGCGAACTCGTACGAGACCACGTGCGAGTTCTCCTCAGGAGCGTCCGCGGGGAACGTCCCCGAAGTCGGATCCGACAGCGTCGCCGTGCTCACCTCGGAGGCCACCAGGCCCGAAACCGAAGCGCTCAGCGCACCGTCGAAGCCCGCCACGCCCGAAAGCGTCTCCGAACCCGAAGCGCCCGAATACGACACCTCATCGGCCGCCGCCAGCTGCGAAGGCTTCACCACGATCGGCGAACGCACCTCGTGCACCGTGCGGTGGCCCTTCTTCTCCACCCACGTCACATCGCCGAACGCCCACTCGTCGAACGCCGCGTCAGTGCGCGTGATCGTCAACGTGTACGTCGCCGACTCACCCGGCTGCAGCGTGAACTTCTCGACGTCCACCGACACGTCGAAGCCCTCAGGGGCCGTGATGTCGGCCTTGTACGTGGCCTTCTTCTCCGACACGTTCGTGACCGTGCGGGACACGTCGTACGTGCCCGTCAGCTCCGCCACCGTGATCGACGGGTAGTTCAGCTGCGACGGCTCCATCGAACCGAGTGCGTCGCAGTTGGACTGGATCTTGTACGCCTCCGGCGTGCCGCAGATGTACTGGATCCACTCCACCGGCGTCGACTCGTACACCAGGCCCGGGTCGAACATCTCCGAGCCGTCCGCGTGACCGGCGCCGTAGTCGAACGGCGTCGCGTCCTCGGTGCCGCGCTGGATCGCGTTCCCGTCCTGGTCGGTCTGGTACGCGGTCGTCATGATCGCCGACTTGATCGCCGTCGGCGACCAGTCCGGGTTCGCCGACGCCAGCAGCGCCGCCAGGCCCGCGATGTGCGGGCTCGACATCGAAGTGCCCTGGTTCGTCGCGAAGTCGTTGCCCGCGTGGTTGTCCGGGGTCACGCCCGCCACGATCTCAACGCCGGGGGCGGTGATGTCGGGCTTCAGCAGGTTCTGACCCGCCGAAAGTGCCGGACCGTTGGACGAGAACGCGGCCATGCTCGGCGCGTTCTGGTCCTGCAGCTCCGACGTCTCTACCTCGACCTTGGGATTGCTCTTCGAGGCGATCCACGCCTGCAGATCCAGACCGTCCGCATAGGACAAGTGCAGCACCGGGACCGACTGCGAGGTGACCACGCTGGCCGGACCCCGGTCGTACTGGTCCATCACGATCAAGGCGAGACCGCCCGCGGCCTTCACCTGGTTCGCGTTGTCGGTGAACAGGTTCCCGCGCACGCACACGATCGCGTAACCCGCGGTCTTCGCCGGGTCGAGCGTCCCCGCGTCGCACCGCGCCGCAGCAGTCGCATCGGTGCCCGCGTACGCCGCGTCCACCGCGTTCTTGATCTTCCACTCGGCCTCGCCGACCATGCCCGCGGCCTCGACCTCATTGCGGCCGAACTCCAGCTCAGTGCGGAAGGTCTGGTCGTGCGTCGAAGCGGCGACCGTGGTCACCCACGGCTCCTGGTGGTCGACCGTCGAGGTCGGCCCGTCGTTGCCGGCGCTCGCCGCGACGAACACGCCGGCGGCGGCGGCGTTGAAGAACGCGATCGACACCGAGTCGACGAATTCGGGCGTGCCCGTCGAACCGATGGAGAAGTTGATGACGTCGACGCCGTCGGCGACGGCCGCCTCGATGCCCGCCACCAGGTCAAGACCGGAGCAGCCGCCCCAGCAGACCTTGTAGGCGGCCAGGCGTGCGGCCGGGGCCAGACCGGAGAACGTACCGATCTTCTCCCCGTCGACCTTCACCTTCGTCTTGTAGTTGCCCGCCGCGGTCGTCGCGGTGTGGGTGCCGTGGCCGTCCTGGTCGCGCGGGGACGCGTAACCGTTCGCGGCCATGCCCCTCGCGTCGAACCAGCGCGCGCCGATGAGCTTGTTGTTGCACTCGATGTTCCCGGCCGGATCGTCGTCCTCACCGGTCTCGCACTCGCCGTTCCACTTCGCGTCGATGACGTCCTGGTCCGGGCGCGGCTCCGACAGTGGGGCCAAGGCCGGGTTCTCCGGCCAGATGCCGGTGTCCAGGACCCCGACGATCACGCCTTCACCGGCGTGCTTCGCGGAACCGAACTCCTCTTCCCAGGCGCCGTCGTTGCCCGAGACGTCGAGGAAGCCCGTGGTGTCGACCACGGGGGAACCGGTCGTCTGGTAGATGACGTCCGGAATGACGGAGAGGACGTCGTCGCTGGCGGCCAGCTCCTCGGCCTCGGTCGCGGTCAGATGCGCGGCGAAGCCGTTGAGGACCGTGTCGTACACGGCGAGGGCGTCCACATCGTGCTCGGCGATGACGTCGGAGCGCTCATCGGCGAGGAAGTCGCTGTACTCCTCGACCGCGCCGGCCGAGAAGTCGATCGTGTCGCCCTCGGCGGGGGCGGTGGCCGCGAGGCCGGCCTCGCCGCCCTCATAGGTGGCGATGGGATCCGACGGGAGTTGGACGACGTAGTAGCCGTCCTCGTACTCGACGGGGGTGGTCGCGGCCTCCTTGAAGTACTCCGGGGTCACCTCGGGCAGCGCGGGGGGCTCGGCGGCGGCGGGGCCGGCGGCGGTGGTCAGCGCGACGATCACCAAGGGGACGGACGCGGCCGCCATGACGGCTCGGGTTCCTGATCTGACGCGCGTCGATGCGCGCCGTCTCAGCAGTCGGGGGGACTGAGATCCCATGCGATGGGCTCCTCTCAAGGGGGACGAACGCCGCGTGGGTACTCGGTCACGGCTCGCGAACGTGCCGTGACTGCGGCGCACGGAAACGAGCCTATTGCGAGCAACGTTCGGTGTAAACCCTCATATGAGGAGAATGCCGGTATCAGGCATGACTGTTATGCGGCCGTTACAAAGGACGTTCCGAGGAGTGGTTATTCAGTGAATACAAGTCGCATTGCAGGTCGGTTCACCAGCGCCACCAGAGGAATCGGCGCTCGTATCGGAAAGTCACCGAACTGCCCGTCGCTTTGCCCGCGACGGCGAATCGGACTCCCGTGCCTCCTTTGTAGGGGGCGTGGTTCTTCACTGAACTGCCGATGACATGGGTGTTGTCGTCGACCGCATAGGCCCCTTCCGGCAGCACGACCGTCAGGGAGGCGCCGAGGAGGGTCACGTCGATGTCGACCTTGGCGGAGCCGATCTGGGCGTGGCGGCAGTCGAGCTTCACGGAACTGCCCGTGGCGTTCACGATGAGCTTCTTGGGGACGACCCAGTCCCCGTTGCGCTTCACCGAGGAGCCCATCGGGCTCAGGCGCAGCTCGGCGGGGGCCTCGACGGGCGCGAGGCCCGCGGCCGGGACGGCGAGGGTGCCGCCGGTCTCGGGCAGGTCGTCGAGGAGGCGCTGGACCTCGCTGTAGGTCCGGGCCTCGTAGGCCAGGCGGGAGCGGTCGGCGAACTCGTGGAGGTCGAGGCGGCCCTCTTCGGTCGCGGCGTGGAGCTTGGCGATGATGGCTTCGCGCTCGGCGTTGGAGATGCGCATGTTCGGGTCGGGCGTGGCCATGTCTCTTACCTTCTGGTCGGACCGGGGTTCAGCCGCCGCGGCCTGCGCACGAGTCCGCCGTTGCACCATTCGTGGTAGTCGAACAGGTCGGGCTGGCGGATGAGCGCTTCGGTGTTGGCGGCCCACAGTCCAACATACTGGTCGCGCGACTCGCCCGCTTTCTCGAGGAGGCGGTCGACGCGCTTTCGCGAGTGGACGCGGAACTTGGTCCGGACGGCGTCGCCCATGTAGATGTAGAGGATGTGGAGCGCGAAGGAGCGCTTGGGGCAGGTGGCGTCGGCCGCGAGGTCGAGCCAGGCGTCGACCAGTTCGTCGGTGGCGAGGGTGAGGTCCCACTGGCGGCCCTCGGGGGCGACCGAGTACGGGTCGAGCGCCCACTCGCGGATCTCCTGCGGGGTGGGGACGGCAGGGCGCGCGAACCCGGTGAAGGACCCTTCCGCCACTTGCGCTCCCGCCGACTCGAACAATGCTCGCACCGATCCTAGCCCGGCCCCGCCCGAGCCCCGGTCCGCGATTTCAACCCCTGGACCGCCCGCCCAGGTCAGATCGGGCGCTGGCGGCGCTACTCACACCAACCACGGTGGCGCAGTGGATGCCGGGCCTTTCTGGGGGCTTCCCCTCCGCCCCCACCCCACCCACCCCCGCGATCGCCCACCCACCCTGCAGCGCCCTACCCGCCCTCTGCGCGGCCTGCCCTCGCTTGGCGGTCGAGGCCTTCCTCGGCCTGTGCGCTTCCCCCTCGTGACTGTTCCTTCGCGCTGCCCTGACCGAGCTCCTGTCATCGTGCTCGGGCTTTGCGGTCCGGTGGAGGGGAGGCGCCTTCCCACCCCACCGGGCCCTCGGCTACTGCTTCAGTGCCATGCTCACCGCCTCGATGCGGGCGTTGATGTCCTTGAGCTGGTTGGCGCTCGGGTCCCAGCCGCGGTCCAGGAGCACATCCCGGAGCTTGAGCAGCCAAGGCCTCGGATGCTCCATCACGTCAGAGGCGGTCAGGACCACGATCTCCCAGCCGAGGTTCTGCAGCACCTGATGTCGGCGGCGGTCGCTCGTTTCCGCGGCCAGGCCCAGATGGGTGGCCATGCCGTCGTATTCGACCCCGGTTCTCCAGCGGCCCCAACCGAAGTCGAGGAACTTCGACCGGCCGTTCGGGGTCCGCACCCGCAGTTGCGGGACCGGCGTGGGGAGCCCGGCGTCGCCGATCAGGCAGCGCGTCCAGGACTCCATCGGCGACTCCGACCGCGGATCGGCCGCCAGGAGCGTCGCGTTCGCCCGGCGCAGCCGGTCGCCGTGCACCGGTTCGAGCGCGGCCGACAGGCTCCCGGCGTCGATCCCGGCCCGCAGGAACTGGTCCGCGGCCGCGACCGCCTCCAACCGGGGCAGGTCCGCCGCGCAGTCGACCAGCGTGCGCGCGAGCGAGGTCACCGGGAGCCCGTCGATCACCGTGATGTCCGCGAGCGGCGGGTCCGGCGAACTCTCGACCGGCCACTCCCGCTGATCGGCGCCAGGTGGAAGGACATCGAAGCCGTGGATCCAGGCCGCGGTGCGGCCCGTCGCGACTTGGCTGAAGTCGGCCTCGAAAGCCGCCTCGAAGCGCAGGAGAAGATCGTCGCCCGCATGGGCCCGATCAGCGCCGGTGCGAGGTTCGGTCATCGTGGCGGTCGTGCTGCGGTACATCGGCATTTGCATCATGACTCAACTGTCGCCTACCGACTACCGAGCGTCAACAAATACTTTTCCGGCTGTGGATAACTTCTTTCGAAGGCAGAGAAGTGCCAGCTCATTGCCTGTGGATAACTTTCCGGTGCGCGGAGCCGGACCGTATCGCCCTGGCCCCCTTGTGAGAACGGCGGTGGGCGCCTCCCGAAGGGGAGGCGCCCACCGCCGTTCTCACAAGCGCCCTTGATGATCCGGGCGCTGCTAATACCGTCGTTACTCGGCGAGGCCGTACACGAGGTCGTAGAGCTTCCAAGTGCCGCCCTCTTCGACCAGCGTGTAGGTGTAGCCGCCGACGATGTCGTCGGCCGCCACCGGGGCGGTGTCGTCCCAGGTGTAACCCGCCCACGCCTGCACCGTGCCGTCGTCGAGCGTGCGCGACATGCCCCAGAAGGGCCAATCGTTCGGCGCGGTCGTGTCGTCGAGCTCGTACTGCAGGTCCCAGGTCATGTCGTCGGTGGCGCTCGAGCTCACCAGCGACTCGAGCGTCGCGTCGTCGCCGGCGTTCTGCGCGACCTGGTAGGCGATCGCAACGCCCTCAGGCGAAGCGGCGTCGTAGTCGCTCTCCGAACTCGGAGTGCCCCACGTGTCGAAGCCGCCAGCGGCGGGCTGGTCGCCACCGTCGGTCTCCTCCTCGGTCGGCTCTTCGGCCGCCGAGGTCTCCGCCTCGGAGGCCTTCTCGCTCGTGGTCGGGTCACCGCCCGCCGACGGGTCCTCGTCGTCCCCGGTCAGACCCGGGATGATGAGGACCGCGGCGACGCCGAGGACGACCACGATCGCGACGATCACGCCGAGGATGATGCCGAGGTTGTTGCCCTGCTTGGCAGGCGGAATCGGCGGGGGCAGCACCGATCCGGGTGCGGTCGGGTAGCCCGGCTGCACGCCGATGGGCGGCTGCGTGTAGTTCGGCTGGCCCGGCGGCGGCTGCGGCGGATAGCCCGGCTGCGGCTGGTAATAGTTGCCGGGAGGCGGAGGCGTGCTGTTGTACCCCTGCATGTAGGGGTCACTGGGCTGCTGCGGCTCGGGTTGCAGCTGATACTGCGGGTTCTCGCCGCCGGGGGGCGGATACGTCATCGCTCTAACACGCCTCGTCTGCTCGGGGGCCATGACCGCGGTGAACGGGTTCCACCGGGGATGGTCTCGATCGTACAGCCCCCGGGCGACATGTGCGCACCCCGAAAAGACCAGGTCCCGGGCCCGGAACGCGGCAACGATCGCAAATCGCCACGAACCGTGCCCCACCGGTACCGCCGCGCGCGCAGTCGCACACCCTGTGCGACGACGATTCCCCCTGTGGGACTACGCTTTATCCCCCGGCACTCCGCACGCGACCCCTCCATCCCCACCCAGAGGGCCGCGCACGACGCCGCGACGGGATCCCCCGCCGCGACCGTCGGCGGAGCCGTACGAGAAGTTCTGGCAGCAAAGAGACACGCTCCTACCTGAGGTTCAACGTATGGCGAACGCCGATGCAATGCAGCTGTGGACCCTCCGGTTCACCGCAGTGCTCGCACCCGTCCCCATGGTCGAGCTCATCGGCCTCAACCGCGCGTGGGGTTACGGCCTCCTCGGCCCCGCGATCGCCGCCACCTGGGCCACCGGCCGCTGGCAGCGCCGCCGCCAGCTCGCCCGCCTTCGCGAAACATCGGACCCCCAGCCGCCCAAGGACCTCGGCCCCCGCAGCGGCTTCTGGGACCAGGACGCGACGACCGACGGCATGTACGGCGACGCCCGCGAGCCCTCCCTCGGCATGGCCGCCACCGTCCAGGCCGCCACCGACCTCGGCACTCCGCTGGAGCGCCGCGACCGCGCCATGAGCAACCTCGTCGGCTCCATCAAGAACGAGAACATCGACGCCGACCTGCGCATCCAGCTCATCCAAGACCTCGTCGACCTCGGTGGCGAAGCCATGGCCATGCGCCTTTCACCCGTCGCCGTCGCCTCAGAAGTGGACGTCGAGGTGCGGCTCGAAGCCGCCGAGCACATGAGTCGTTTCAGCCTCGACGAGGCCGCCCGCGCCCTCGAAGCGATCGCCGCCGACGCCGCCGTCGCCGACAAGTACCGCCTCGACGCCGCGAGCGCCCTCGTTGACTGCGCCGCGCGCCCGGCCGGGGTCGCCCTCATGCAGCTGGTCACCGACGATTCCGTGAGTGAGTACGTGCGGCACAGCGCCGCGAACATGCTGCGCCGCGTCAACCATGCCGCCGCCGCGATGGCGTTGCGGCACTTGGCGACCGCGCCGCTGGTGACGTCGCGGCTGCGGATCATCTGCGCGGAGCAGCTCGCGGACGACTGCCCGACCGACGCCGAGGGCGCGCTGTGGCGCCTCATCAAGGGCGTCGAGGCGATCATGGACTACCACTTGGGGATCGATGCGGCCGAGGCGATGTACGGGATCAGTCCGGCGGTCGGGGTCGAGGCGTATTCGGTGCTCGCGGTGGACTCGTGCTTCCACTGGTTCGGGCGGATCGAGGCGGCGTACCGGCTCGGGCGGCTCGGGGTGCGGGACGGGTTCGACCTGCTCAGTGATTTCGCGTGCGCCGACAGCCTGGACGACGTGTACGGGCTGGCCGCGCTGGACCGGTTGTTCCAGTTGGAGATCGAGTCGGGTTCGCTCGACGCCGACGACTGAGCCGCCGAGCTTCTGCGTTCAGGGTTTGACGGCGGTGTAGACCGTGTCGATGCCCAGTCGGTGCAGGTCGCGGCGGTTGCCGAGCCAGTTCGGGCCGTCTTCGTCGAGGAGTTCGGCCCAGGCGGCGCGGTCCTCCTCGGTCAGGTAGTGCTCGAACCAGCCGACCTTGGTGACGAGCGATTCGATGGCGTGTTCGCGGTCGGGGCCTTCCAGCGGGGCCGGGAGCGCGACGAGTTCGTTGACCGTGCGCACCTCGGCCAGTCCGGCGCGTTCGAGCGCGAGGTTCCACCCGTAGGGGAGCGGCTCGGCGCCGTGCTCGATCCGGTCGCCTTCGAGTCGACGCGAACCGGCTTCGATGAGGCGCAGTTCCAGGCCCGGCCGCCCGACGCCCAAGTGCCACGGCAGGTACTGCGGGGCCGTGCCGCCTTCGCCGATGGCGAGGCGCCCGCCCTGGTCGAGCAGGCCGGCCAGGTTGTTCAGGGCCGCTCGTGGGTCGGTGGCGTGGTGGATGACGTGTCCGGCCCAGATGAGGTCGGCGGGGGACCCGATTGCGGCCGCGAGCGCGTCCGGGTCGTCCACGGACGCCAGGGCCGTCTGCACGGGGATGCCGCGTTCGGCGGCCCGTTCGCTCACGACTTCGAGCATGGCCGGTTCGGCGTCGACGGCGACCACGCGCGCGTCGGGGAGGGCTTCGGCGAGTGCGAACGCCATGGACGCGGCCCCGCAGCCGATGTCGGCCGCGACCTGGTCGCCGGGTTCGGTGAGCTGGGCTGCGAGGCGCCGGTACCGGTCGGTTTCGGCGTCGGCGCGGGCGGCGAACCGGGGCGCGGCCTCGGCGAAGTCGAACGAGGCCGCATGGCCGTGACCGGTGTGGGGTCCGGAATGGTTGCCGTGGTGTCCGTGCGTTCCCATGCGCCCCAACCTAGCACCGGTTGAAAACCGTTCCCGGTAAAAGTGGAGCGCGGGGACGCCGATGGCCCCGCCGCTGGGGCGGGGCCATCAGGGGAACGTCAGGCGGTCGGAAGGCGCTCCTGCACCTGCTCGCGGGGAGCGGGTCAGGCGGCGGTCAGGCGGTCCTGGACGCGGGTGACTTCGGCGTCCAGCGTGGTCGTGCGGACCGGCGGGTGCGGCGCGTCCGACTCCGAGAGCGAGGCGAGCAGGCCCCGGCCGAGCCCGGCCTGCGTCAGCGCGAAGCCGCGCAGCACCAGCGGCAGCAGCAGCGCCATCACCAGGCCGCCCAGGAGGGCGAGCGTCGACATCGCCAGGTACGAGTCGCCCCAGCCCAGCCACCTGGTCGCGTGCTCCAGGCCGTCGCCCTCACCGGTGGCGCGGCGGATCACCCAGGCGTACAGGGGGTAGGTCAGCGAGCCGACGGTCGCGGCCCACCAGGTCACCGCGACGACGAACCCCGCGATCGCGAGCGGGAAGTTCACCACGCCCCACAGGAGGTTCAGCCACGACTGGCCGTCGGCCAGCGGCGTCGTGAACCGGCGCACCGCCGAGGACTCGGCGGGCGCCACCTTGTAACGGGGCGGCGCGGTCGGGCGGCCGAGGACGGCCGACAGCTGGCTGCGGCCGGCGGCTGCCAGGCCGCGCATCGCGAACAGCGTCGCGGCGAGGATCGGGACGCCGACCCACACGACGGCCGTCCCGACACCGGCGGCGAAACCGGTCACGGCGATGACGAATGCGGGGAGGGCGATCGGAAACGAGGAGAGCAGGTAGCCGGAGTCGGCGCCGAGCTGCTTGAAGATCTTGTTCATGCCTCAATACTGGTCCGCGAGGGCACCGGTTTCGAGCCGGTGAGCAGGCATTTCGGTGGTAGGGCCCGCCCTACCCGCACGGTCGGGTCCACCCCGCGGCGGACTTCAGCAGCGTCCGTTGACGTCGCTTTGAGCAGTTCCGGAGTTTTACCGGGGAGGCTCCCCCGCTATGACATCGATGATCGCCCGCTCGGTGCGGATCAGCTGCGCCGCGGGCCTCGCCGCGCTCGCGCTGGCCGCCTGCAATGACGATTCGACCGCTTCGGAGGACGAGGCCACGGCTTCGGACGACCAGTTCGCCGCCTACACCGCGTGCCTCGAAGAGGAGGGCATCGAGCTGCCGGACGACTGGACCCCGTTCGGCTCCGGCATGCCCGGCGGCGGCGAGATGCCTACCGGTGAAATGCCCACGGACGGTGAGATGCCGACCGGGGACATGCCGACCGACGGTGAGATGCCCACGGGCGACATGCCCTCCGGCGGGCCCGGCGGCGGCGGTTTCGGCGGCGCGATCGAGGCGCCGGACGGGGTCGACGCGGACACGTGGACGGCGGCAACCGAGGCTTGCGCCGACCAGCTCCCGCAAGGCGGCCCGATGGACGGCGGCGGCATGCCCGGCGGCGACGAGGAGTCCGCCACCGAGGAGACCACTGAAGAAGGCACCGAAGCGAGCACTGAAGAAAGCACGGACGCCTAGAGCTTTATCCCTCTCTCCCCGGAGAAGAGCGGCGCCGGCAGCGCCAGACCGCTGGCGCCGCTTCACCATGTCCGCAGCCGCAGCCTCTGACCTGATCCGGCTAACACCGCCGTGTCCACCAAGGACCAGGCAGCGCAGTCGAGTCGGGGAAGGTCCGTCTCAGGAACCGCTCGTCGAGCACGTTGACCAGTGCGCGAAGTTCTCGCGCCGGGCGTTTGGGGAGCCGGTGGAGCGTCAGTTCGACCACTACGCGGCTTGGAGGGCGCTTGAAGCGCCAGGGATTCGGGGGACTCGTCGCGGCCGCCACAAAGGGTGGGTGGACCGGGACTGTTCTGCGTGTACTCGCGCGGGCGGCCTACGCGGCATCGCCCTTTCTGTTGTCGGCCATGCGAACCAATATGCGGTCCGTCGTCAGCCGTCCGCAAGTGCGATCTGGAGACGCGCTCGGGAATCCGGTCCGGGTCGGCGGTCACCAGCTCGCGGAACGCTCGCCTCAGGCGAGCTGCCGCCCCGCGGCAATCCTCCCGGCCGCCTCGCCGAAACCCTTGCCGGGCAGAGAGGTGCGGCCCGGGTTGTTGACCTCAATCCCGGGCCGCCATGTGCCACATAGTCGCCGCTGCGATCCTCGGTAGCCGTTGAGTCTGCTGCTAGCATCGCGCTCTGCCATTGAGCTACCGCCCATTGTGGTTGGGCGGGGAGGATTCGAACCTCCAACATCGATGTCCCAGAGGGACTACTCGTGGATACGTGCGGCGTGGCGAATGCTGAACTTAGAGCGAGAGTCTGAGTTTTCGCGGCTTGCCTCTGCCATTTGGGCCACCCCGACCTGTGTGCCGGGGGAGGGACTCGAACCCCCACCTCTACCGCGTTGTATTCAAACTGAATCTCAGTTTCAGCGTTGTCGGCGCTTGCGCGCCACCCCTGTCGCTCAAAACAGGGGGGTCTGTGGGGTCAGTCGCCCAGCAGGTAGCCGAAGACCTTCGCGCCGATCTGCTCGTCGACGACCTCGGTCCCGTTGGCCTCCTCGCGGGCGAATTTGACGGCCGTCTGGAGCTTCTCCAGCCGGTCCGTGAGGGTCACGACCCTTTTGGCCGGGGCCGCGCCCGAGAACTTCACCGTGGTCCAGTACCCCACCGGGATGTCCTCGTAGTACACCTCCACCTGCGCGGGGTGCTCCTCGGTCGCTTCGGCTTTGACGTGGTTGCGCGGGACCTTCTTGGTGCGCACCGTCTTCACTGCGTCGGTCGCGTAGCTGTCGGTGGCGTCGTTGAACGTCCACGACTCGCCCGCGTCCAGCACCGGCAGGGCCTTGACGAAGGCCTGCAGTTCGCCGAGCTGCTTCTCCAGGAACAACAGGTACGTGACCGGGACGTCCGCGATCAGCACGTCGCCGTCGACGACGATGTCCGCCGTCGCGAGGGCGTTCGTGCGGTCTTTGGTGGCCGTGACGTCGAACAGGCGCGTCATCGCCGCCGAGACCTCGCGCAGCTGCTCCTCGACCCGCCGCTGCACCTTCGTCGACTCGGGCGGCAGCTGCTCGCCCTCCTCGTCCTTGGGCTGGTAGGTCCGGGAGATGCCCGACAGGAGCGGCGCCTTGGCCAGCTCGCGCCCGGCGTCGCCGACGGCGCGGGCGGCTTTCGCCTTGACGCTCTTCTCGATCGCGATGATCTGGTTCAACTTGGTCACGGGGTTGCCCTCACTTTCGAGCACCACCATAGGATCTCGCCGCCACCGGAGGCAACGCGATTACCGGTCCTCAGCGGTCGCACCACATCCGCGACTTCGCGGTGGACAGGAAGATGAGGACGAGGATCGGGAGGACGATCCCGGTGCAGTCGAAATTGAGCCGGTAGTTGTCGGGCGAAGCGTTGATCACCGCGGCCGCCAAGATGACCGAGAAGGCGACCTGGAACGCGATCCCGACCGACTCGACCACGATCGCGCCGTTGCGGGCCCGCGCGCTGCGGCGCTTGATCCCCACGGCTATGAACGCGCGCAACACCGCCCAAGCGAGCGTCTGCACCGCATAGGCGATCATCACCAGCGGCATCCACGAGCCCAGATCCGGGAAGATCGAGGCGACCAGCGCCGGCCGCAATGCCACGAAGACACCGAAGACGACCGCCCCAAGCGCGCCGAACCCGGCCATCACCCACAGGAACACGACTGAGGTCATCGCCAGCCCCGGAATGCGCGGCTCCACCGGCCCCGAAGGAGGCGGGTAGCCGTAGTACTGCGGGGGGTAGGACGGGTACTCGGGGTAGACCGGGTATTGGGGCGGTGGCTGCGGGGGTTCGGTCACTGGTCCGGCCCTCCCAAAGGGGTGTCGAGGGGAACGTCTGTACGACTCAGCTTAAGAGAGTCGAGACTCCGCCGGGGTACACGAGAATGCGCCCACCGCATGGGCCCCGGCCACGCCTGGGTACGCGCAAACGGCGTCGCCCGCCGGTCGCCGTCGCGAAATTGCAGGTCAACTCGTGTCCCTCACCGGTGGGCAATCGGTGTTTCGATTCCGGAAAACCGGGTAGACGGGCGGGGCAGGGGGATACCGGACCGAGGGCGCGCACCAGCGGGGAGGGACAAGCGTGCCGGAGGGTCCTACGATGGGAGGTATCGGCCCGAGCTTCGAGCCCTCACCGGAGCCGGACCGCGGTCGGGCCGGACATGGCCACAGAACGCCGCAGGAGGACCTGCCGAGCCTGCGGCAGTCGACGAGCGACCTCTCCAAGGGGCCGGCGGCAGGACGGAGGGCCAGATGATCACGCGATTGGCCGAATCACTCGGATACCGGGTGCTGGATGTCAAGGACGGTGACGGCACGCTCTCGATCGGCGGCCACGACGGGGCCAGCGCCCTCAGAGTCGGGTGGAGACCGATCATCGTCGAGGGCTACACCGGTTCGGGTTCGATCGACCGATTCGCCATCCGCACCCGCGAGAACGGCCTCCGCACCGCCCTGCGCGCCCTGCGCGACCGGCTCCGCAAGCCCGTGAAGGGCGCCGACCCGGTCGAACTCGCCCGTCCCATCCTCGGCCTGCTCCAACCGGGCTACTACGGCGTGCGGGTCTGGCCGGACACGAACGTCCACATCGAACCGTTCGGTGAGAACGAGACCGCCTGGTGGTATCCCTACGAGCCCATCGGGACCGAGGGCACCGCGGTCATCCCCACCGATGCGTGGCCCCCGCGCGACGAGTCGGTCCTGGACGCCTATTCGGCGGCGATCGAGCGCGGCGAGCGCCCGCTCGCGGTCATCCTCCGCTCCGAACCCCCTGGGGACGAGCAGGACTGCGCGGCGTTCCTCATCGACGGCCACCACAAGCTCGCGGCGTACCGCCGCACCGGGATCCGCCCGCACTTCCTCGACATTGCTCACCTCGCCGACCGCCGCCCGTGCGAACCGGGCGACCTGCGCGACGTGATCGCCGGGGACGCGAAACTGGAGCAGTCCGCGGCGAACCTCATGCGCTACCTGGAGGACCCGCGCCGCTGACGCGTGCGTGGTCGCCTGGGGAGCCTGCGCCGCGCTTTAGCGCGCGACGTCACCTCGCCAGCGCCCCATGGGAACACCGCCGGGCCGGTCGATCGCGGCGAGCAACTCGTTCGCGGCGGTGTCCTCGGGGCGGCGGCCCTCGGTCGACTCCAGGTACTCGGCCATGAACGTGCGCAACGGCTCTCCCGCCACTCGGTCTTTTCCCTCCACAATGAATTCGGGTGCGACGTCGAGGGCGAGCAGCAGCATCCCGCGGACCCGCCGGGCCGGGTCGCCGAGGCCTGGTTGGAAGTACGGCAGGTCGAGGACCTTCGCGCCGGCCTTCTCGTAGAAGGCGAGGCGGCGGCGCGGGTCGCCGTGGAGTTCATGGACGGGCCCGTCCGGGTTCTCGATCTCGGCGAGGATGATGCACGGCTCATACCTTGCGCGCCAGGCGTTCACGGCCTCGCGCAGGATCCGCCCGCCGAGCCCGTGCCCGCGCGTCGCGGGGTCCACTGCCAGGTACCACAGCAGCACCACCTGCGAATCCGGCGACCACCGCCCGAACGCGACCGCGCCGGGCACGTCCTCGTCGTCGAGGGCAGTGAACATGCTCCCGCGGCCCTCATCGAGCGCCGCCGCGAGCTCCTCTTCACCGTCGAGTTCGTCATTCGGAAAAGCGGGCAGGAGCAGCCGCTGGTAGACCTGCGCCAGCAGGGCGCCCGAACCCCGCTCCTCCACGGTCCTGTACCCCATGATCGGCTCCTCGGCGAACACCTCGACTGGTCACGGCCCCCTCGGCCAGGATTCCAGTATCCCAACCGGACACGGCCCACGCGCCGAATCGGACAGACACTGAACGTCGGCCAGCGCCCCGCTATTGCCCGGCGGCTTTGCGGGCGGCTTGTTCGAGGCGGTCGCGGTAGTCGGCCCACCAGGCCTCGTCGCCTTCGGGCACGCCGTTGAAGTCGGCGCGGAGCCCGGCGGTGCCGTCGATGAGTTCGCGGATGATGTCGGCGTGCCCGCCGTGGCGGTTGGTCTCGCCGATCATGAGGACGATCATCTGGTGGAGGGTGACGCCGGCCTGCTCGGCGGGCCACCAGGGGACGGTGCCGGGGGCATCGAGGTGGAGGGCTTCGATCGTGGCGTCGGCGTGGGTCCAGACGCGGCGGTAGAAGTCGATGATGAACGCGCTGGCCTCGTCGGGTCGGGCCCACATGTCGACGTTGGGTTCGTCCGGGTCGTCATCGAACCAGGGCGGGGGATCGCTGATGGGCCGACCGAGGACCTCACCGAGGTAGCCGGCTTCGATGCCGCTGACATGCTTGACCAGGCCGAGGAGGTTGGTGCCGGTCGGGGTCATGGGGCGGCGCAGATCGTATTCGCCGAGGCCGTCGAGTTTCCACAGCAGGCTTTCGCGGGCGTTGCGAAGATCGAGGTGCAAGCGGGCCTTGGTGTCGGTCATGCCCGCGATAGTGCCACCGAGGTACGACATCGAAAAAGCCGGCCAGGCCGGAAGCGATCAGTCGCGCCCAAGCTCTCGGATGTGGTTCGGCTGTCCCGAAAGGTCAGCAGCCCCGGCCAGCGCCGCGGTTTCGATGCCGTCGTGGACGGCGGTTGGTACTGCGAGCCTGCCCTGTCGGGTCAGCGTTTGCGCATAATGTGGTTGTTTGACTATCGAAAGGGGATTTCTCATGGTCGAGGACGACAAGCCCGTGGAGAAGGAAGCGTCGACGAGCGAGGGCATTCGCATGTTCTCGGAGTCGGGCGAGGAGCTGCCTGAAGCACCTCAGGAGTCCGAGGAGGCCGTGACCGTTGGGACGCTGACGATCCGGTACGTGGGCGACACCCCGGAGATCACGCTCAACAACGGCACCGCCATCCCCGGCGAGATCCTCGTTGTCGACGCGCAGGGCAACCCCGTGGCCCGCTATACCGGCAGCGCACTGACCGCCGAAGCCACCAGGCGCCAGGAGAACCACATGAACGGCCATTTCCTCCCCGCGGGCCATTCTGCCGTCGTGCACGGCGGCGCCATCGGCGTCGTCCCCGGCATCCTCTCGGATCGTGCGTTGAAGCGGGATGTGGTCGGGGTGGTGTGGACCGAGTGATCGCCCGGTGGCTGCGGCGCGTCGCAACGCGCCGCAGCAAGAGGCCGGCGAACCCTGCCGGCCTGGCGAGCGAGGCGATGTCGGACGCGGTGCACCGCGGTGAGTCGGTCAACGGCTTCCGGGTGCTGGAAGCGGCGCTGGCGTTGCCGGTGAGCACCTGGCGCTACCACTGGGACCCCGCCGGGGTTCGGCACTTGGGGCCGATGGCGCAGGACTGGTGGCGGGCGTTCGGCATCGGCCAGGACGATAGGACGATCTGCTGCACCGACACCAACGGTGTCGCGATCGTGTGCATCCAAGCCCTGCACCGGCTTCTGGAGGAAACCCGGCAGGAGACCGCAGCGCTGCGACAGCGCCTCGAACAGTTGGACCAGCGCACCACAAAAGAGAACACCGCTCGCACCCACGCCCGATCCTGAAGCCGCGGAGTCGGTTTCCCTCTGGACGGCTGGCGGAGCGCCGGACGAGGCGGAAGAACGTGTATGTCACGGCGCCAGGCTGACCCAGTCCAACAGGACTTTCGCGCCAGCTTCTGGGCTTTGGGTTGAGGTCGGTGGGTCGGGTCCCATAGGGTGAGCCCATGCGCAAGGGTTTGATCCGGCGTGTCGCTAGAAGCGCGCGCACCAGGCGGTCTGCTACGAGCAGGCCGGTGGTCCGCGACGCGTCCGGGAAGCGGTACCGCGTGGTCCCCGTTGACGACGCCGAAGCATCCAAGTTCGCAGACCCCCCAAGGAAGTGGGGCCGAGTGGGTGCGATGGCCGCAGGCTGGGCGATCCTTCTGGCCCTTGGCACCTGGGTGGCCCCCGGCTTCGCCGCGAGCGGCAGCGACGAGGACAACGATCCACGTGACGAGGCCGCGACCGACGCCAAGGGCGCAGCATGGAGCTACTTGCGGTACGGCTCGAACCAGGAGCCGGATCGGGCGGAGGCGACGCTCTGTGAAGGTGCTTCGCCTGAGTTGACTCCCGCTGATCTGGACCAGATTCGGACCTCATATTCCGATGAGCTGGGCGGAATTGCGGACATCGATCTGGAGACAGGCGATCCAGTGTCGTCGGCGGAGGGGATCACTGTCGCGGCCACCGTCTCCTATATATACCAAGGCACCCAGCGCCATGAGGACTTCATGGTCACCGTGCAGGAGAACGACGGAACCTACTGCGTTTCCAATGCGACCCAAGTCAAGGATGAAGGAGAGCAGCCTTCCAACGGCGGCGGTACAGAGCAGCCGGTCGACCCGGAGACCGTTGCCACGGACTTCGTTCGCGGCATTGTTGTCGATCGAGATGCGGCGACCGGTACTGCGGCCCAGTGCACCCCGTTCACGGGGATCACCGCACAGGATCTCGACCAGGCGATCAATGATTGGGCTGCAACAAATGGAGCGGCTTCGGGCTACCTGAACAGCGTTGAACCCGCCGATTCGCCCGAGAGTTCCGTCACTGTGTACGAAATCGAGGTCGTGCTCGAAGGCGACCTGACTCAAGAAAACTTCGTCTTTCAGGTTGGTGTACAAGGAAACTGCGTTGCATCCCTTGAGGGCGGCGAGGACCTCATGGACGGGTCTGAGGATTAAGGTCCACATGAGACTTCGCGACACACCGTGACTGGTGGTTGACAACCAGAAAACGATCGCTCACGATATTGGCAGTGCGCCTCCGCCGAAGCGGAGACGCACTGCCAATTTCACAAGTGCAAAAATGCCGCCGCCCGGTGGCTCCAATCGCCAAAGAAGACCCACCGGGCGGCCCTAGAACCAAAGGAGCAAGCTCCGATGACATCTTCGACCATACTCGATTCCGGGCTGCCCGGAAACAGCCATTCCGGTGCGAATTTGAACCGCCGCCCCGGCGTTCCCGCCTACCTTGAGCAGGTGGTTTACGCCGTCGGGGCCGACCCGGAATCGCCCGGGGCGTACCGCTACGACCCCGAATCCCACGACCCGTCGATCCGGGATTCCGACCCCCGTTCGCCGCGCTACGAACCGCCGCACCTGCGGCACCGGCCCGGCAACACCTGGATCATCGACCGCCAGCGCCCGCAGGATCCGCTCGACCCGGGCCCCTACGGCTCTCCTGGCTGGTACGCCGACGACCGAACCGGCCGGCACCGGCCCGGCGAACTGCCGGACGCACCACCCGAGCAGCCCCGGCGGCCCTCTCCCGGTTCCTCCCCCGAAGGAACCGAGGAGTACCGGCCCAAGCACGGCGGCTCCACCAATGAACCGCCCCAGCCACCGACTCGCCCGCGTTCGCGGTTCTGGCGCGATGACAACAGCGACGACCGCTACGACTTCGGGAAGCTCCGCGAGGACGCCTGGGCGCGCTTCCTGAACGAGTCCCAGGAACTCCACCACGCCCACCTCGTCAAGGTGATGACGAGACGCGACCAATGGGCGCGTCGCTGGGAAGCTTTGTGCGCCTTCGTACTTCGAAAGGCGGTCGTACTTTGATTGATGAGGGGAGTACCCGACCTGAGCGCGGCAACGAGTGGAGTGCGGCAGAGGAGTTCGCGGGGTTTCACTCCACGGCGGTCATCGACGGCCGCAGGCTCGACTTCCAAGCCATGCCGATGCAGTGCCGGATGCGGATCACCCTGGCCGACCCATGGGCGGCGACCACCACGACGCTCGGATCGGTGATCCGCCTCGACACCGATGAACCCGGCTTGCGAGTGAGTGCGCCGCTCGAAGTCGATTGGGCTGCAACACATATCGAGGAGATCATCGCCGTTGCGGTACGGGTTTGGGACTCCGTGACGCGTCATTGCGAAGGCTGACCGGTTGCGGTGGCCGCCCCGGGTCGAAAGGCTCGGGGCGCCCTTCCCTCCGAAAAGCCCGGGCCGCCCCTCCCAAGGAAGGGACCTGAATCATCGTGCGAGGTCGCACCCGCCGTGACTGCGCTATCTACGCGAACTACCGGATTCTGGGCCTGCCGCAGTAGGATGACCGGCGAATGCAGAGATGGCCCGAAGCCTCCAAAGCTAGGAACGATGATGAGCCCCAGTTACCCCGATTCCTCCTCGATCACCGACATGCTCTCGCAGGCGGTCGAAGCGGCGAAGATCGGTGCCCAAGCCCAGGAGGAGCGGGCCTCGCAGACCGTCGAGGTCGAGGCCGCCGAGGGGCAGATCCGGGTGACCGCGAACCTGATGGGCAAGGTCAAGGTCGACATCATCGATCCCAGAGCCGTCCGCCTCGGCGCGGCAGTCCTCGGTGAGGAGATCACCATCGCGGTGAACGCCGCGCTCGACAAGGCCCGCGAGGAATCCGGGACACCGGGTGAAATCGACCTCGCCGGGCTCAGCGAGAAGATGGAAGAGCTCCAGAAGCAGTCCGCGCAGAAGCTCCGCGGCTTCATGGACGGCCTGGCCACCTCGCACGAGCAGATCGTGCGCACCGCATCGGAGCGCCTGGGAGGCGGGAACGCATGAGCCAGCTGGACATCAACCCCGAAGGCCTCGACGCCTCGGGTTCCCAGATCGAAGCGGTCGCCGAGCGGTTCAACGCGGCGATCGAGACGTTCTCCTCCAAGATCGAGGGCTTCGGCGACGCCTGCGGCGGCGACGAGATCGGCGGCCTGATCGGGCAGGCCCACCAGGCCGTGTTCGAGTGGGCGAAGGAGTGCTTCGTCGAAGCGGCCGAATCGATCTCGGAGGCGGGATACGACATCCGCGACTTCGCCGTCCAGCACCTGACGGCCGATGACGAGGTCGAAGGCATCTTCAAGCAGCTCGAATCCGACCTGGGCGGGGGTGCCTGATGGCGCTCATGCTGCCCAGCGAGCTGTCCTCCCTGCTCGGCATCCTCGGCTTCGACTGGCCCCAGTCGAACGAGGACGCTTTGATGGACATGGGCCAGGCCTGGCTGGACTTCGGCCAGGAACTGACCTCGATCGCGGACGAGGCCACCGGCGGCGCCGCTTCGGCCTGGACGGAGCAGATCGGCAAGGACATCGACGCGTTCAAGACCTGGTGGGAAGGCGAGGACGGCCCCTCGCAGATCCTCGACAGCGGGTCCGTCGGAGCGATGATCGGCGGCGTCGGCCTCATGATCTGCTCGGTCATCGTGCTGGTCCTCAAGATCGCCGTGATCGCCCAGCTCATCTGGCTCGCAGTGCAGATCGCGCTCGCGGTCGCCGAAGCCGCGGTGACGTTCGGGGCCTCGCTGCTGCAGATCCCGATCGTGCAGCAGCTGATCCGCACCATCGTCAGCAACCTCATCCAAGAGGCCGTCTTCAAACTCCTCGAAGCGTAAGGCGCGGCAGTGGCAACGGGAAAGAAAAGCGGCGGGAAGCTCATCAGCGCCGCACTCGAATTCCTCAAGAAGGCGAAAGGCCAGCGCGCCGCCCGCCGCACCACGAGGAAGATGGATCCGGAAAACCTCTCGCACATGATGAAGGGCGACGTCAAGCCCGGTGCGAACCGAGGAAGCGGCTACCACTACCGGCCCGGCGGCAACGACTTCGAAGGCCGCAGGCTCAAGCCCGGCACGAAGAAGGACCTCGGCGACAAGGGCGTGTACAGCGCGGAGCCGGAGTTCTTCGACAAGGCCATGCCGCCGCCGCCCGGGCAGTGGAAGCCCAAGTCCGGGCCCGGTGGCACCTCGGCGTTCTTCCCCGACCACTGGACTCCCGAGCAGGTCGACAAGAGCGTCGGCGACGCCTTCCGCAACAGCAAACAGCACCCGACCGACTCCAGTCGGTGGCTCGGCGAAGTCGACGGGGTCAAGATCTCCGGTTACTATGACTCCTCGACGCCGCACGGCTACACGCACGGCTTCCCCGACAACGTTCAGTGATTGAGAAAGGCTGCGTCGACTTATGCGTTTTCGCATGGACGATTATTTCGGGCCCGTGGTGGACGAGCCGGCCAAGGGCCAGGAAGTGCTCGCGGGCTGGATCTGCACCGATATCAACGTGCCGTTTCGGGTGCTCTTCGACGCGCTGGCCATGATCGATGACGCTGCTCATGGTCGACCGCCGTACGACGAATGGTCGAGTGAAGGCTACGACGTCAATTTCGCCCCCACCGGTGTGACGATCAGATCGCTGCACGGGGACCGCCGATCCGGAAATTACACTGTGGACGAAGTCCGCTCCGCGCTGGAGGACTTCTGGAACTTCCGAATCCGCCAACCCGAGCGTTCGAACGTCCGCCGCGAGTTCAGGCCCGACCTTCCCGAGTGGAAAGCCGACCTGCTCGGGTGGGAGGACACCTGGAAGCGCCCGCACCCTTACCGTGGGCGCCTGGGTATCCCCGCCTCCGGCTCCGCGTGATCCGATGGCGCCCGCTCACCTGCTATTCGAGCGGGGCGCCCATCTGGTTCATGAAGTCGATCGGGTTGACCGCGCCGGCCGGGCTGCGGTCGCCGTTCAGGTGGGTCTCGAAGTGCAGGTGCGGCCCGCTCGACCGGCCCGAGGAGCCCACGTAGCCGAGGATCTGACCGGCCTGGACCACGTCGCCCTCCTTCACCAGCGGCGCGGAACCCATGTGGCAGTAGCGAGTCAGGTAGTCCCCGGCGTGGATGATGTTGACGTACCAGCCGCAGCCCGCCACCTCCGGCGAACCGTCGACGTCGCACGAGTACGAGGCCCCGTTGAGGCTCGCGTTGCACTCCGAGGTGATCACGGTGCCGCTGGAAGCGGCGACGATCGTCGAGCCGCGCGGGGCGCCGATGTCGACCCCGTTGTGGGTCGGGCGCTCCGGCGTCTGGAAGCCCGACCAGATCGGGCCCTCGACCGGGACCATCCAGCCCGAGGCGGAGAGCTCGCCCGGCTGCGTGCAACTGCCCATCTGCGTGTCGACCGCCGAGACGCGCGCGCCGCCGCCGGTCAAGGTGTTCACGATCTCGGTCGCGAGCGGCTCGTGCTTGGCGTAGGCATCGGGGAACGCCGAGATCTGAACCCGCTGGGCCGCAACGGTGAGCGGCAGCGTCTCCCAGTCGTCCACGGTCTGGAGCTTGTTGTAGAACTTGGTCGAGGCGTAGACCGGGTCGGTGACTTGTTCCGGTGTGCCCCAACCGGATGAGGGCCGCTGCTGGAACAGTCCCAGTGAGTCGTGGTCGTTCTGGTCGCCCAGGTGACCGAGGTTCGTGAGGCGTGACTCTTGCATCGCGGTAGCGACCGCGATGACCCAGCCGCGCACCGGAATCTCAAGGTCCTGGCCGACCGAGATGATGATCGCGGCGTTCTTGATCTGCTCGGAGCTGTAGGGCCCGATCTCGGGGAATTCGGCGTTCGGGTCGACCACGACGTTGGTGCCGCAGCCCGCGAGCATGATGTTGCCGTCTTCATCGTTGGACTGGTCGGAGAGCAGCTGGACGATGGAGATGACCGCGCCGAGGCAGCACACGCTCAGCACTGCGAGTGTCCACATGAGGGGCCGGAACTTCTTGGGGATGCGCGGCGGTTTCGGTTCTGCCGCACGCTCTTTGGCAGTGGTCTCGTCGTCGGTTGAGCTCGTGGGGGATGTGCTCATGACTGCTCCCAGTCGATAGCCGAGACGAGCCAGCCGTTCCCGGTCCAGTTGTTGGAGCCCTCAGCCATGGTGAGTGTCAGTGTGCCGGTGTCCATCGGGATGGCGACCTTGGAGCCGTCGGGAGTCGCCTCACCGGTGATCTCCTCGGCCGGAACCGATACGGGGTCGACCCCTTGCAGCAGGTCCGCCTGCTCGGACGTGAGGTAGGGAACGATCGAGTCGTACCAGCCGTCAGGCCCGTATCCGTTGGGGTTGAGCCATACTCCGGCGAACTCGACCGACCGGTCGACCGCCTCTTGCGGCAGTTCTTCCTCTGGGTAGCAGTCGTCGCCTTCGCAGTCTTCGGTCGCGAGGCCGTCGTCCTCGGTGAAGCCTTCGGTGGTGGCGTCGCCATCCGAGCCGTCAGCGCCGAAGTCGGTGCCGTTCAGGGGAGTCTGCTCGCGCTGATTCGCAAGGGCGATGACTCCCAGCACCAACACGAGGATGATGACGATGATCCCGTAGCGGGAGAAGATGATCCGGAGGGCGCGGTTCATCGGTCACTCCCTACTCGTAGGTCGGTAGACCTCTCCACCGCCAGTGCTGCCACCGGTGGACGAACTGGTTCCGGCCTGGCTGGTCGAGCCCGCCGGTCGGTCGGTGCTCGTCTGCTGCTCCGGCAAGGGGTCTCCGCCGGAACCGCGCGGTGTCCGCACGGTGTCGGAGGTTTCCTCGGGCCGGGCGTCGTCGCGGCGCTGGCGCGAACGCTCTTGCTCGCGTTCGCGTTCCCGTTCGGCGCCCTTGTCGGAGTCGATTCGTCGCCCGAGAAGGGAGTCCGCCACCCCACCGCCTGCCACGAGTCCGGCGATGCGCCGCCCCGGTCTCAGGAGCATCCATGCGGCGACGCCTAGGAGCCCGATCATGACCACTTGCAGCCACACGGGCATGGCCGTCCCCAGGATGCGACCCGAGGCCCAGATGTAGATGACCGCCGCGAGCGAGAAGATCGCGACATTGATGATCGCGCCGAGCACGGTGTTGACCAGGCGTTTGAATGGTCCGCCCGCCGGGCGCAACAGGGCGATGGTGCCGATGATCGGCAGTGCCACGATCGCGAAGCGCACGATCATGAAGCCGAGGATGATCAGGATCGACGCGGTGAGGTCGAAGAGCGAGAAGAAGATCGCGGTCAGCAGGGCGAGGAAGCCGGTGCCGGTGCGCTCCCAGGCGCGCTGGCCGCTGATGTTGGCGTACGCCTCAGGGTCTTCCGTCTGAATCTGGGCGACCAGGTTCTGCCAGAGTTCCTGCTTCTCCTCGATGAGACGAGTGCGAACCGTCGGAGAATCATCGGCCTCAGCATTCTCCTGCCAAGAGAAGGCCTGGGCGGCAAAGAGAGCGGGTCCGTACTTGTAGGCCGCATTGGACTCCGTGACCACCGGATTGCCCTCGCCGTCCTCGACCGGTTCGCCGTTGCGCTCCTGGAACTTGACCTCTTCGCTCTGGCCGAGCATGGTCCGCAACCAGTTCTGATACAGGACCTGGCCGGACACGGTGTCGGAAGCGACCACCGCAGCGGAGCGGGTGTCGATGCAGAAGTTCTCGCCGTTGAGCTCCTTGAGCTCGTCGTACCGTGCCTGAGTGAGGTTGTCGAAGCGGTGGCAACCTTCAGCGGTGTCATCACTGATGAGCACTGTGCTCAGGTCCATGCCAATGGTCAGCGCCTGGTCCGTGTATTCGGCGGCTTTGACCGGCCAGCGCACCACTGCGGTCACCAGCACCAGGATCAGCACTGCCCAGGCGACGGTGGTGATCGCGTTGTTCATGTCGGCTTGCCTTGAGCGCCAAAGCAGGTACAGGCCGATGAGTCCGACGGTGACCGCGCCGAAGACGGTGAAGATCTGGCGGTAGAGCACCTCGGTGCCTTGCTCCATGAAGCGGTTCGACCAGCCCCACATGGTGTCGGGCTCCCACGCGGCCTGACGCATCGAGTTCGCGGCGCCGACCGTCGCAACGGAGAGGTTGAACTCCATGTTGGCCAAGGCGTTCGCCGTGTCGGCCCCGTTGGGGATCGAGACGGAGTCGACGCATTGGCCGCCGACGCTCATCTGCTGCGAGCCGTACATCGGGAGTTGATAACCGGCGTAACCGTATCGGCTGTAAGTACCGATGCCCTCGCTGCGATCGAGCTTGCTCGGATCGGCGAACCAGCCCGCCATTCCCGAGTCGGGCGAGGCCGGTTGGGGTGCGGCCTCGCACTGCAGTTCTTGACCTTCGGGAAGTTCTTCGATGCACTGTGACCAGGCGGTGTGCCACTCGTAGTCGCTGCACCCCTCCTCGCCCTGCGCCCCGGCCATGCCCGGTGTGAGCACCAGGGCCCCAGCCGCCGCCGTCAGGACCAGAAGCAAACGTCCCAGCCTGCCGATCGCGCGCTTCGCGAGGCCGGGCGGGCGCTTTTCGGTTGTGGGCGGGGCGAGGTCGTGAGCGGAGGGGTCGGTCACTTGTCCTCCCCGGGCGTGGTGTTCAGGTATTCGAGGAGGCCGCGGACATAGCTGAAGTCGGCGCGGATGCGCTGGACGCGGCCGTCCACGTCGCGCATCACGAACTCGCGGTAAGGGAGCTTCCGCGTCTCAGTCGCGTCCACTTCGGACAATGAAGCGAGAACACTCTCGTAGCCGACGCCCGTGGGCACGCGCAGCATCTTGAGCGCCTCCTCGGCGACCTCGCGGTCCTCCGCGATGCGGCCGACGAAGACCGTCGAGACCAGGTTTTGCACGTCGAGCCCGAGGATGTCCTTCGGGTTCTGGCTCGCCACCAAGGCGGCCAGGTTCCATTTGCGCGAGTCGCGGGCCAGGCGCACCAGGAACGAGCGGCCGGACTTCCAGCCTTCCATGAAGTGCGCCTCGTCCAGGCCGACCAGCTTGCGGCGGTGCATGTCCCCGCCGTACGCGCGGCGCACGGCGAGCCGGTGCGCGGTGTGCAGCATCGGCAGCGCGAGCGCCTCCTCCGCGGACCAGTACTCGCGCTCGATCCCGAGGTCGGGCAGGCGCAGGCCGGACATGGTGATCACCGTCAGCGCGGTGTCGTCCTCCAGGACGCCCTTGTCGGGGGTGCCGAAGAACAGTTTCGCGAGCGGCATCTCGGCGGTGTCGAGCAGCAGCGCGGCGAGTTCGGCCCCGTCGCCGGTGATGTGGTCCTCGGCGTCCTGCAGGGTCTCCACGATGTCCTCGAGCGCGGAGTCCTCCTCGGCCGGGACGTGGCGGGCGGCGTGGCGCAGGAGGCGCGCGGTGCTCGCCTCGCGCTGGACCTGCGGCGGCAGGAGCATCGCGCAGATGTCCTGCACGAGCATGCGCCTTTCGCTGCGCGCGTTGGAAACCGCGATGTCGTACTCGCGCTGGCCGTCGGGCGAGTCGTCGTAGTGCTCGCGCCTCGGCGACGGGATCAGCGCGTACGGCGCGAGCGTCCCGTACTCGGATCCGGTGAGGTTCAGGACGCGCGAGAACGGCTTGAGTTCGGGCATCTCGCAGAGCTTCGCGAGCGGGCCCGACGGGTCGAGCAGGGTCACCTGGACGCCGCGCCTCGCGGCGAGGTACCCGATCGCGCCCATGAGCGTGGACTTGCCGCCGCCGGGCTCGGCGACGAAGACGCTCAGGCCCGACTTCTCTCGGACCTCCGTGGCGAAGTGCAGGTCGAGGAAGACCGGCCGGCGGTGCGTGCCCGCGGTGCGGCCGATGAGGTCGCCCCGCTGGTCGCCCACGATGGACGCCGCCTGCGGCAGGGCCGCGGCGAAGAGCTTCACGGGCATGCGCCGCACGTACCCGGTCTGCGCGACCGGTTCGCCGGGGATGAACTCGCGGGCGAGCCAGTCCTGGTTCTTCGGGTGCTGGAGGCTGATGCGCATGTCCCGCTGATACATCTGCATCAGCGTGCGGGCGCGCTCCAGGCACTCCTCCTTCGTGTCGGCGGTGACGGCGAGGCGGTGCCAGCCGTGGGCGCGCGCGGCGTCGATGGGCAGGCCGGTGGTCATCTCGTCGCCGACGCCCAGCGCGCGCTCGGCGAGGCGCTGGAGCTCGGGCGGGGCGTCCATCGCGTGCTCGTCGTAGTCGCGCTGCTGGCTTCTGATGAGCCGCAGGCGGTGGTCGAGGTCGCGGAAGGCCTCGCCGGGGCCGAGGATGTCGATGCGGCTCGACAGCTCCACGGGCCACGGGCAGCGCTCGTGGAAGTGCAGCCACGGCTCGTGGCGCTGGGGGATCTCGAGCTCCTCCATGCGGCCGACGGTGAGGACCGCGGTGTGCTTCTCCTCGCCGGTGAGGCGGTTGACGAGCTTCACCGTGGAGCCGTACGGGCTGCGGTAGCGCTCGATCGACTCGGTGAGGGCCAGGATGTCGCCCGGCTCCCAGTCGTCGTTGGTGCCCGAGAGCATGCGTGGCGGCGCCATGCCGAGGGCCACGGACCGGTAGACGAGCCCTTCGAGCTCGGCGGTGGTCGCGCGGCGGGCGCGCATGCCGAAGGAGCCGAGGACCTCGTCGAACTGGAGGCTGCGCTTCTCGATCTTTTCGCGCTCGGACAGCTTGGTGCCGCGGCCGAACATGCGCCCGACCTTCTCACCGAACTGGTCGAACGCGCCGCGACGCGAGAAGGTGATGCCGAGGAACGTCTCGCCCTCGAAGTGGGCGATCTGCTGGAGGTGGCGCTGGGCGGCGACCAGGTGGTCGGCCCAGCTGGTGCCGCCGGGGACGGTGCGCAGCGGGCGCGAGGTGTTGCGGTCGACCGTGCGGGCCCACTGGTCGGCCGGGAACGGCCTGGTGGTGCGGCGCAGGTGGACGCGCATCCCGGCGAGGCCGGCGAACTGCTCGGCGATCGCGACGATGAGCGCCTCGCGCTCCAGGTCGGGACGGAAGGACCAGCGCACGCCCGGCAGCGCGTACCAGGCGGTGACCGAGGCGGGCGTGAACGTGACGTGCCCGGCGATCTCGGTGAGGCTCAGCTCGCGCAGCGGCTGGCGCTCCTTCTGGCCGCCGACGGGCTTGACGCGGGACGGTTTGCCGTCCTTCTTCTCCATGAGTGCGGCCTCGGCGCGGGCCTGCCTGACCGGGACGAGGTCTTGGCCGGGTACCCGTTGTGCACTCTTTTGCGCCGGCTGCTGGCGCCCTGCGCCGGTGCCTCTGCCACCTGCGGCGGTACCTTGGCGACCCTGGTCAACAGCCTGTGGATAACTCGGGGCCTGCTGTGGATAACTCCCGTTGTTCTGTGGATAACCCTGTGGATTCCCGCTGGTGGGAGCCTGTGGGTAACGCTGTGGATAACCCTGGGGATAACTCTGTGCGGGACTCGCGGACGGAGGGGTCATCGACGCAGGTGGGGTCGCGTGTCGGACGGGGTCTACTGGGGACGGCGAGGCCACCGGGCTCGGCTGGGCGGCCGGGCGCGGTTGCGCGGGTCCCTGGTTCGCCGGAGCGGGCGGCGCCTGCGGCGGCGGGGTCGGTTCCGCCCTGGGTTGCCGCTGTACGGGCTCTGACTTGCTGTGCCCTTGGACGGGCTCCGCCCGGAATACTGCATCCGCCAGAGCGGTCGCGTCGTCGCCGAGTTCGCCGGAGTGCCGCTCCCGGTCCCGCACGGGTGCGGGGGGTCGGGGGGCGGAGAACTTGGCGACGGGCTGTCGGCGATCCTCGCCGCTCATAGGCGCTCCTCAGTTCGGACAGGGTCCACGAGTGTGGGCCGCAAGCGGATCGAACGGGTCGTGTACGCCGGGATCCGCGTCTCGTGGCCCGCGTCGCGCGTGTGCTTCCAGTCGGTGAGCAGCGTGCGGACGACAGTGGTCGCGGGGCGGTCGGCGTCGACGTATCGGAAGATCAGCGAGGTCGTGACGAGGGCGAGGGAGATCTCGATGGCGGGGAAGAGGTCGACATCGCCGGTGAAGGCCCAGTGGAGAAGCATGAACAGGGCCAGCAGCGCGGCGAAGGCCCCGTACTGCCCGTAAGGAAGATGGACGGGCAGGGTGTAGCCGGGAGGGCCCAGGTACAGCAGCCGGGCACGGTAGATGTCGTCGTCGGTGCGCAAGCGCATGGGCGTCCTCCGTCCGGCCTTACTTAAGGGGCAATTGGGGGCTCACTAGTCCTCGGAGCTGAAGAGGACGTCGACCAGGCCGCCGCCGACGGCCACCAGGACCACGGCCCCGGCGATGAAGGCGATGCCGATGATGGCGATGGTCGAGGAGGTCAGCACGCGGCTGACCTCGCCTTTGTTGGCGCGTGCAATGAAGATGAGGCCGAGGATCGCCAGGAGGATCGGGGCGATCTTGGACAGGAAGAATCCGATGATCCCCTGCGTGTTGATCTCGGCGCCGGCTTGGGCGTGCGCGGCCACCGTCCAGAGAGTCTCTCTCATCATCGTCAGTCCCATCCTTCCGTCACAGGAGTCACTACAGCCTCACGTAACGCAATTTTCACTCATGTTTACTGTCTCCCAACCCATTGCGGGGTCTGCCCTCATCATATGCCGCGTCCCTGACAGAACGCACCTTCGTCCGCTCTAAGAGCGACCGTCAGACCGAACACCAGACAGTGAAACCGAATCCAGCCGAAGTAGCAATCCAATGGCCGCGATCACTCCGTGTCGGTAATCCGACACTAAACTGGGGCTGCCCGGTGTCCTACGCTCGAAACCGGCGCGGCACCGCACAATAGACCCCGACGACGCAGCACCGACCGGCACCAGAAATCGACGCCCACACCGCCGGCCACCAGGCCGAGCACCGACCTCGCGGAGACCACCATGGACTACATCGACGACATCGCCGGGCGGCTCACCGTCGCCGCGGTCGCCTTCGCCGTCGCCGGTCTCGCCGTCGCCGCCCTCGCGGCCGCCGCCCTCGGCGGGGTCCGCGCCTCCGAGAAATGGCCCTCGGCCCCCATGCCGCGACTCGGCCGCCCCACCGTCATGACCGGCGCCCTCCTCGGCCTCGTCGTCTTCGCCCTCGCCGCAGGCATGTTCTCCCTCGCCCAGATCGGCACCGGACTCAACGCCAACCTGCGCGTCCTCCTCGCCGTCGGCGTCGACCTCCTCGCGCTGGCGGTCGGATTGTGGTTGGTCAGCTATGTTGCGGGGAACGTAGAAATGCGCACTCTGCTCATCTCAGCACCTGAACAGCCGATGGCCCCGCCGCCGATCCCGGTCTCGGGGGACCCGACCCGGTACCAGATGCCCGACTACACGGAGACCCCGATGGAACCCGAGTCGCAGGACTACCCGCAGCACTTCGCGCCCGAGCCGCGCCACCCGCAGTCGCCGTACGCGCCCGACACCGCCGCCACCGGAAGCCTGCCCGCCGCGCGATCGAAGGTGCCGACCATCCCCACCGACACGCGGCCCGGGTGGGTCTTCCAAGACCGCGGCACCGGCGCCTACTACGCGGCCGTCGCCCAGAGTCGCGGCGGCATCAGCCTCCTGGCCCTGGATGACTTCACCGTCGCCCGCACCGCCTCGCTCGTCGGCCCGCTCGAACTGGTCGGCTCGGTCGAGGCCACCGTGTGGCCCTTGGAGAACGGTAACGTCAGCACCGACTGACCGCCCGCCTCGGAGCGATCGGCGCCGCCGCGGCGTCGAAGCGGTGACGGGCCCGCGGAGTGCCCGCCCCGAAACCGGTGTGCACGCTCCGTGAACAAAGGTTCGCTATTGTCGATGTGACCTCCATTGAAGCGAGCCACCACGTGAACGACTGGACCGCGAACGACGCCGAGACGATCCACACCGACCTCGACGAGTACGTGACGCTGCGCGTCATCGACGGGAAGATCCTCGTCGAGGTCACCGCGGCGGGCTTCCGCCAGCCCGCGACCGTGATCGCCGGACTCGTCACCGAACTCGCCGGCCACCTGCCCCGCCCCGGGGCCGCGGCCGACGAGGCGCTCGCCGCGAGCGCGGACGCGATCGGGAACCTCCAGCAGGCCGCCGCGACCGGCGGCTACGAGGCCTTCGCCGCGATGATGCGCGGACGCCTCGGCATCGAGGCGCCCGCCGAGACGCTGAGCCGCGACCCCGAAGTCGACCGCGCGATCGCCAACCGGCTCGACGGCGTCCTCAAATCCATGCGCCAGGCCCAGAGCGCCCGCGCCGAACCCGCCCGCGAAGTCCTCAACGCCGAGGTCCACAGCGAGGAAGGCGACCTCAGCGTCACGTCCAGTTCCGAACGCGCCGTAGCGGGCGTGTGGATCGGACCCGACGCCCGAAAACGCGGCACCGACGGGCTCAGCGAGGCCCTGACCTCGCTCATCACCCGCGCCCGGGAGGAGCTGCGGGTGCTCGCCGAGGAACGCGCGCGCGGCGTCGTCCCCGAAAAAGTTGCGGAGACCATCGACAATGCGCCAGAGGAGGCCCAGCGCGCCGGCGGGGCCGCCACGCAGATGATCGACCGCATCACGCAGATCAACGAGACCATCCAACGAAAGGGAGGACGCTGATGAGTCGGGTCTTCGACACCGCATTCGTCCGCCAGGTCGGGGCCGGCATCGACGCGAACGTCGTCCCGATCCTGGAGAGCACCAACGAGATCCTGCCCGAACTCAGCGCAGTCGACCGCGGGCTCTACACCACCGTGACCCTCCCGATGGCCGCCGCCTACTCGATCGCGACCTCGACTGTGACCGAGTCGATGGCCGGGGCCGCCCAGTGCTTCCGGGAACTGCGCGACGCCCTCGACGCGTGCGCCCAGGACATGGAAGACACCGACGACGCCTGCACGCAGGCGTTCGGCGGCAACTAGAGGGGGATGGCATGTCGGCAGGACAGAGCATCTTCGATGCGGGCGAGGCCATGTCGCCGTACTACAACGGCGTCATCAAGAGCTGCGCGGTCGCCATCGCCCCGCCCGCGATCGTCTTCGGCCTCGCGGTGCAGGCCATGGCCACCAGCGTGTACATGAACCAGTGCAACCCCGGCGACATCATGAAGGCCGGCGGCGCTTGGATCATGCTCGCCGAGAAGAACATGGAGGCCTGCGAGGCCCTCCAGCAGGAAGTCGACGCGGTCAACGACGAGAACTGGTGCGGCGAGGACGCGAACGCCTTCAAGACCGCCTCGAACAACGTCAAACTCCAGCTCCAGGAACTCGCCGTCACTGCCTTTCTGATCGGCGCGCAGCTCATCGCGTTCGCGGTGATGCTCACCGTCTACTGGTTGTTCCTCACCGCGTGCACCGTGGTCATGGACGCCTTCCTCGTCGCCTATCTCGCGGCGCTCGCCGGGGTTCTCACCGCGCCGGGCGCGCCCGCGATCATGGCCAGCGCCCAGACGGTCGCGACCTCGCTGGTGGCCACGATGAAGAGCATCGAGGCCGTGCTCACCTCCATCTCTACGGGTTGCGCCGCGCTGACCGGCGGTCTGACGGCGTTCACGATCGGATTCCAGAAGGTGGCGGGCAATCCTGTCAACCCGGTGGACATCGCCGGGGCGGGCGTGGCGAACATGCTCGAAGGCTTCGTGACCTACGGCCTCAACGCGGCGATGATGACCTCGGGCGGGCGCCATGCGAGCGTGATCCCAGGACTGCATGCGCTGCAAGGCGGGTCGGCGATCGCGCCGCTGTACAAGGGCGACGGCGAGTGGGGCGCCGGGTTCGACGGCGGCGGGCCGGGCCTCGGCGCGGTGGACGGGCTCCTGAACCTCTGGGAGGACCAGGCGCCGGACGTGCTCACCAATCCCGAAGAGGTCAAGTGGCGCTGATCGACGGCGCAAGCCCCCGCTTCCGAGCCCCGAGACCCGGCTGGCAGATCACCCCGATCGGGGAGAGTGCGGACGCGACCTCCGGTCACGCGGACTCGGTTGCAGAGCAAACGGACCCGACCTACGGCCCCGCGGAGCCGAGCCTGCGGCGCGCGGGCGCGGTCTCCGGTCGTGCGGACCCGATTTCGGGGCGCACGATCCCGGCTCCGGACCCTGCCCTGCGGCGGACGATCCCGACAGGGAATGTCGGCATCCTCGACCTGCGGGTCGGATATTGCAGGGGCCCGGAGTCGAAGACCGTGGCCGAGGCGGCGGTGGCGATCGACGAACGCGAACGGGCAGGCGACCCGATGGCGACCAAGGGCGACTTGCGGTCGAGCCTGGTGCCCGTAGTGCTGGTCGACGGCGAACCAGCGGCCGCCGGCTGGGGCCGAATCCAGCTGACGCTGGCGGCGGGACGCCACCTGGTCGAGGTGCAGTCCCAGCACTCGCGGACCTGGAGAGCCTGCGAGATTGAAACCGGGAGGACGACCAAGCTCGACTACATAGGCATGCTCGGCGACCAACACCGCGCCTACGGCACCGGCCCGGATGCCACCAGCACCGGCGACGCTGGTGCGCCCAGCGGCACTGCCCGCAGGGCGAATCGCGACTTCAGGCCTGGCGCGGGCGGTTCCAGTGCGGTCCGCGGAATCCATGCGGGGTACACCGGGCACACCCTGGGGCCGCGCGGGCGCCTCGATTTCTGGCAGTACCTGCCCGCGAATGCCAGGGGCCGCAGGAGCTTTCACCTGGTCCTGCTTGCGCTGGTCATCGGCGTGGTTCTCTCGCTGGTCCTCACCTCCTTCGGCGTCGCGGTGGCGGTGGCGCTCCTGTCGGGTGCCGCCATCTGGATCGTGGCTCTGGTCGGGTGGGCGGTTCGGGTGCTGTGGACGTTTCTCCAATACAACCGCGGCGAACCTGAAGCTGCGCTGAAGACACCTGAAGCGCTCCTTCAGGTTCCGCGATCCGATCCGCGGACCGAGTTTCGGTCCGATCCCCGACCCGAGCTGCGGCTCGATGCGCAACCTGGTTCGCGACCTGCGCTGCGGTCCGATGAGGGGCCCGGCCCGCGATCCGATGCCGATCCGCGAACCATCCGGCCCGCGATCCTCGATTCCGCCGGGCCGCTGCCCGAGCTGGGCTTCGGAGCGGCGGCGATCTTGATCGACGCCAGGTTCATCAAAGCGGACCTGACTTCGGAAGAGCTGGCCCTGCAGCTGCCCCAGGGGCAGTCGCGGATCAACGGTCCGCAGCGGCGCGCGCTCGACGACCTGGGCGAGGTCGTGCCGATCCGGCACCGCTTCGCGGTGCCCCCGCCGCAGATCGAACTCGGGCCTGCGGTTGTCGGCGGGGCGGCGGCGAGCAGTGTTGTTGAAACTAGTGTCGACACGGCATCTGGCGCTGGCCCCGCTGCCGCGAGCGCCAGCGCAGACCCACCCGCGAGTGCCCTCGCCCGCGCCGATGCCGGGGTGGGCACCCCCGTCGCCGCTACCTGGACTCGGATGTGGATTGAGGTTCCTCCCGGTTCCCACTGCCTCACCGTTCGTACCCCGGCCTCACCGCTGCCTCTCCACACTTCCCGCGGCCCAGCGGATCCGCCCGATTCCCGAAGTGCCACCGTCAATCTTGAAGCAGGCCAGGTAGCCCGGGTCGACCTCACCGTCTCGGTCACCGCCGTCCCCGACCCCGCCGAACCGCTGCTGCACCGCTGGCTCTGCCGCATCAACCGGCTCGGACCCGCGCCCACCTCCGACACCCCTCCCGCCCCGAAGGCCGACGTCCGCGGCGGCCTCCGCCGGGCCCTCACCGGTCGCTACTGGGAGCGCCCCGACCGCTGAAACCTCGCGAAGCGACGGTTTAGGAGGTTCCCTCAGTCGCGTCCTGTTGCTACCGTGAAGGGAACCGGCCACCCCTCTCTCCGCCGCGAGGTGAGTATCGATGAGCGACAGATCGATCGACCCCTACCAGGGCCTCGATGCCGCCGCCCCCGCTTTCGCGGCGCCCGCGTTCGGCGACACGCCGACCGCTCCCGCCCCGGACACGCCCGCCGGAGCTGAAGCGGCGGTGACCGCGCAGCCGTCCGGCGACTCCCTTCCGGCGCATCGCCCCGCCTGCTCGAACGCCGAGTGCGCCAACGCCACTGTGCACCCGGCCGAAGCCAGGTGGCAGCGGCTCGTCTCCGCCGTCCCGGTCGAACGCCAGCTCTACCGGCTGCGCCCCGCCGAAGCGGGGATGTCGTTCCCGACCGAGACCGACTTCCGTGCCGCCGTCGGGGCCGTCCGGCCCGCAGAAGCGGACGCGCACTCGATCGAGCGGTTGCGCAACGCCTGGAGCGACGACGTGGCCGGCCGGCTCGCCGGGTGGTCCGAGCAGATCAAGGCGAACCTGAACGACCTGTCCGAAGGCTGGCCGGGCACCGACTTCGACGCCTTCGAGGCCGCGTGCGGGCAGACCCGGGAACTGGTCGACGACCTCATCGACGACATCGACGCCACGGTCGCCAATCTCCAGTCGGCCGAGGCCGCGCTCTACTCGCTCCAAGGCGGCGACTCGGGCGAGGTCCCCTACCCCGCGCCCCAGTTCTGGATCGACGGCGACTGGCACAGTTGGGTCTCGGTCCACATCAGGCCGGCCTGGTGGCACGGCGACTGCATCGAGTACACCTGCCAGGACGCCGAGCACGTGCTCGCCCTCGGCGGGGCCGAGCCCGAGCTCGCGACCGAGATCATCGACTACATCGACGAGCGCATCCTGCACTACGTCGAGCGCTACGCCAGCCCCGCGAACGTCGAACGCGACGGCCTCGACCCGAGCGGCCTCACGGATGAGGAGGCGAAGGAGCTGGCCGTCGCCGATGCGATGGAGCACTACGGGACCCTCGTCGACCAGAGTTGGGGCGCATACGAATCCCGGCACACCGCGATCAACGGTGAGATCGGCCGACGCAGCGCCGACACCGACGCCGAGCAACGGTCGGTGCGGACCGTGCGCAGCGACAAGGCGTACCCGGACGCGGCCGACCCCGTGTACATGGACCTCGAAGTCCCGGCGATGGAGCAGCCCACCGGGGCTGCCGCACCCCGGAGCAGCAAGGAACCGTCCCTGGAGCCGCCCTCGGGCGAGGCTCCGGAAGACCCCGTCGACATGGAGGAAGACGGGGAGAAACCCGGCGCAGGAACCGGCGCGCCCCTCCCCTCCATGACCACCGAATCCCTCGCAGCCGGAGCGCTCGGCGTCGCGACAGTGTCGGTGACCAGCAGCGCGGCCGGGGATCTTCGCGAGTTCGCCCCGACTCTGGGCGGCCCGAACAGTGCCGGAACCGGGACGCCCATGGAGGACAAGGACCGCGAACCCGACCTCGGCCAAGCCGAGGACGACAACTTGTGGGGCTTCGTCAACGAGGACGACGACCCTTACGCGTAAAGAAGGAGCCCTCATGCCAACGCGCGCTTTCGACCCCGCCGCGCTCGAACGGTACCGGCAATTCCTCGGCGACCTGCTCGACGAGTTGGAGAACGACATCATCCCGTCCCTGCGCGACGGCGCCCTGAAGAAAGCCCCCGCCTTCGGCACCGCACCCGGCGCGGTCGAGATCGCCGCAGTCGAGTACGCCGAATTCCACGCGACCTCCTGGCGCAACCTCCAGTACCTCCGGGGCACCCTTTACGGCCTCATGGCCGGCCTCCAGACCGCCATTGAAAACGGCGGCGTAGTGGACCAGCAGGTGGCGACCGACCTGCTCCGCCTCACCGACGGCGACGACCTCTACGCCTGAGGCCCTTCGTCCGGCCGCATCGGACGCTCCCGACCTGTGCTCCGGCCATTGCTCGCACCGCCGCCCCTGGTCGTGAGCTGCGGTCACGCCCAGTATCGGTGCAATGATTCAGGGGAACACGGTTTGCACACCCCTGCTAACGTGGTCCGTGAACTTAGTAGCCGAGACCCGCGTAATCCCCCCGAGGCCGCAGCGCAGCGCGCAGGTTCCGCCCTGAACCGCTCGCGTCCTCGCGCGATGACGTCAGACCGCACGTCCGGGGGAATGTACCGCTGGTACTGAACTCACAGACAGGGAATGCGATGGCGTCAACCAGCAAGAAGGTCGATCCGGAAGCGCTGCGCGCCTACCGCACGATGGTCGAGGCACAGCTCGACATCGTTGAGAACGACATCATCCCCAAACTTCGCAACGGCTCGCCGCTCGGCAAGATGCCCGCCTTCGGCGTGATGCAGAACTCCGACACGGCGCGGTCGACCTACGAGACCTTCCACTCGACGACGTGGGAGAACCTCCAGGCCCTGCGCGAATCCCTTCACGGCATCATCGACACCCTCACCGAATCCGGCAATCTGCACGAGGACACGGACGAGCAGAGCGGCGCCGACTTCGATGACGAACTGTGACAGTGGTCAGCCGGCATCCGGGCGACCGACCGAGAGGAACACTGCAGTGACTCGAAAACTGACCTTGATCAAGGGCTTCGCGGCCATCGGCGCCGCCGGGCTACTTCTGGCCGGATGCGGCGACGGGGCCCCCACCCCCGGCGGCAACAACGGGGGCGACTCCACCGAAAGCTCGGGCTCAGGTTCGTACAGCGTCATGGTCGATTGGGAGGGCTGCGAGGCGTTCGACGACATCCAGTCGCTCCAGGACTACATGGGCGTCGTCGACCTCGGCACCAGCGGGCTCGTCACCAGCAAAATCGGCTCAGGACTCGACGGCGAGGCGTTCAGCTGCGGTGCAATGGCCAGTCTCGCCTCCTACACCTATGAGGGATCGGCGACCGGCGAGAGGGACTTCCCCGGGAGCGCGAACCTGACCGTCGCCGCAGCACCCTGGGATTCCGAGGACGAGGCGACGGAGAACTTCCAGGGGCGACTGGACCAGCTTGCGGATTCGATCGAGACCGGCGGCCTCGACTACACGAACCAGAAGGAAGGCGAGCTCGGCGGTGACTGGGACGAGAGCTACTTCTTCGCTGCGGACACGGAAGTCGGCTACCAGATCAACGCCATCGGACGCAAGGGCGACCTCATCGTCTACACGTTCCTCGACTACACCTTCGACCCCGCGCTCCAGTTCGACGCGGACCCGGTCTACCCCTTCACCAACGAAGAGCTGGTCGACTGGATCACCAACGATTACATGACGCAGACTCAATCGGACCTTCTCGCCAAGAAAGAGAGTGGGCTCTAGCCATGGCAGACGAATTCGAACGCGAAGACTATGGTGACGCGGCGGTCGGGAAGGATAAATCCGCGATCGAGGCGCGGATCAACCAGTTGATGAAGACGCCTTCCTGCAGCCTCGGCGAGTGCACGGCCAAGGCGGTGGACCCCGCCGAGGAGGCCTGGCTCAGGCTCATGTCGGCGGTTCCGAAGACCGGCCAGACCGCCAACATCAGCCCGTCTCGAACCATCGAGGCGTACGCGCTGCCGAACGAGGAGTCCATCGCCTCTCTCGTGAAATCGCTCCGTCCGGACACGCCCGACGACTTCGCGATCAGCAAGATCAGCACCGAATGGCAGAACCTGTACGCCGCCCTCGTGGTAGTGCCCGACAACCTCAAGACCGGTCTCTCCACCCTCTCCGAGGACTGGGTCGGCGACGACTACGACGGCTTCGAGGATCAGGTCGAGAAGGTCATCAAGAACGCCCGGACCATCCTCGAGGACATCTGGGGCGATGGCACCTCCGGAGGCGCCGTCAAGAACCTCAACGACAAGGCCGAGAGCATTTACAGCCAGCAGGGTGGCAACGAATGCTCGTACCCCTCGCCGAAGTTCCACCTCGAGGACGCCGCCGCCTGCTCGCACAAGATCCACATCCGGCCGCCCTACTTCGACGCCTGCAAGGTCTTCCCCGACGACGAGACCAAGGTCGCGATGGAGTGGGCCGGATTCGACTCCAACATCGTCGACGAGGTCCAGGAAGAGCGCGAGCGCGTCTACAACAACTACATCGAGTACACCAACCAGTACCCGGACTACGAAGAAGACGGCATGAAGGGCGCGCAACTCGCCCAAGCCCGTGCCGACGAATACGCCAAGGACGCGACCGACAGCCTCGGCACCGACGGCCAGGATGAGCTTCAGGCGCAGGCCACCCGGGTCAACGAGGACATCACCGACCGCCACGAGAACACCGACCTGGCGGTCTCGGAGATCAAGCCGGAGGCGAAGACCTCCGAGCCGACGACCTTCAACGGCGCCGGCGACGTCGACAAGCCCGGCAGCGGTGGCCTCGACCCGGGCTCCCCTCCCGGTGGCGGCACGCCCCCGGGGCTCGGCGACATGAAGCCCCCCGGCTCCACCAAGCCGATCACTCCCTCGAATCCGACCATTCCCGACAACGGCGGCATCGATACCCCGCCCACCACGGGCCTTCCCGACAACGGCGGGATCGACAACGGCGGACTGGACGACGGCAACCCGTGGTCGCCGACCACTCCCGACCCCGATGACCTCTCCGGTGGTCTGGCCTCCGGTGGCGGACTCGGCAGTGGTGGCCTCGGCGGTGGCGGCCTTCCCGGTGGCGGCCCCGGTGGTGGGCTCGGCGGCGGTGCCGGTGGCGGACTCGGCGCGGGTGGCGGCCTCGGTGCCGGCGGCATGGGCGCGGGCATGATGGGCGGCGGCGCGGGCCGCGGTGCGGGCGCAGGCGCCGGTGCCGGTGGTCGCGGTGGTGCCAAAGGCATGGGCAAGGGCATGGGCGCCGGTCGCGGCGGCATGGGCGGCGGCATGATGGGCGGCGCCGGTGGCGGCAAGGGCATGGGCGGCGCCGGTGAGGACGGCCAGGAGACGAACACCTGGCTGACCGAGGACGACGACGTCTGGGGCATCGGCAACGAAGAGCAGGACCCCTACGCGTAGCAGTTGAACGGAAGGCCGGGTACGCACACCGCGAGCCCGGCCCTCCGCGTCTGCGGGGACGCGAGTGGAACGTGGTTGACCTCCTCCCGATCTCGCGCTTCGGCTCGATGGGCCGGTGCTCGCACGTCCGGTGGAAGGCGCGGTTCGTACACCGGCTCGGGTTGCGCGCCACGCCGCCAGGCGTTGATCGGCGCTGTGACCTCGGCGTCGTGGCCCCGATGCGCTAGCTTGGATCTTGGAGCGCCGCCCACCCCGACGGCGCGCCCGCCCTTCACCCGCATAGGAGCTCACGAGCATGTCGGATAAGTACGGCTCTGACATCACCCAGTACGACACCCCTGAAGCCCCCGGCGACGGCATGCGCGCGGTCAAGTCCACGCCCGTCGTCGGACCCGCCACCAACCTCGCCCAGGACATCTACGGGGCCGTCGCCGGAGACGACCGGTTGTCCTCGGCCGCAGGCATTCCCGGCGACATCGCCGGGATCGCCGTCCAAGGCCTCCTCGCCGTCCGCGACCCCATCTACGCCCTCGTGAACGCCGGCCTCGGCTTCCTCATCGAACTCGTCGAGCCCCTCCAGGAGCTCATGGACTCCGTCGCCGGGGACTCGCACGAGATGGCCAGGCAAGGCGAGGTCTGGGGCCAGGTCGGCGACGCCCTCGGGGCGCTCAGCGGCGAGACCGGCGACGCCGTCCGGTCCAACCTCACCGGCTGGTCCGGGCCCGCCGCCGACGCCGCATACAACCAGCTGTACGCCCTGGAGGCCGCGATCATGGCCGCCTCGCAGGAGGCTCTGAGCGTCCAGACCATGCTCGGCTGGGCCCAGGCGCTCGCCGAGGCCATCGAGGCGTGCATCCGCTCGATCATTGCCGAACTGCTCTCCTGGCTCGTCACGCGCGGCCTGATCGCGCTGGCCAGCAGCGCCTGGTCGTTCGGCGCGTCCGTCGCGACCTTCATCCTCGGCGCCGCAGCCAAGGGCTTCGCGATGTTCACGCGGGCCATGCAGTGGGTGCAGAAGAGCGTCAAGGTCTTCTCCAAGCTCGCCACCGTCATGCTGAAGTTCCTCGGCAAGAACCCCTTCCGCGGCATCGACCCCAAGACCGGCTTCGAGCTCGCGGGCCCCAAACTGTGGCTCCGGGTCCTGACCACGGTCGGCATCAAGGCCGGGACGGGCCTGGCCCAGGGGCGCGGGACCGCTATCGCCACCGGCAAGGGCGCGGCGAAGAACGCCGTGTCCGGCGCGATGTACTCCTCGGCGGGCGCCGGGGGCGGCCCGGTCACGATCGACCTCGCCGCACTGGAGACGACCGCGGGCAGCTTCGACGGACTGGCCGGCAACGCCGGGTCCATCCAGAACGTCGCCGAGGAGGCCTCGGTCGCCCAATTGGCCTGGGGCCTGCCCGGCACGTTCGGTTTCGAGGACGCCTACAAGGAGAACACCGAAGGCCTTTCGGAGGCGATCACCGCCATCGAGGACGCGCTGGGCGGCTCTTCGATCCAGTTGCGGGGCACCGCAGAGGACTACAAGACCTCCGACGACGAGGCCGCGTCCGAGCTGAACAAACTGCTCCAAGAACTGGAAAGCTGAGCGGCACCGCACATGGGCACTTTCGACCTGGGACGCGACTCCAAGACACTCCTCAGTGAACAATGGCTCGAGGAGGGCGAGTGGTTGCGCGCGTGCGTGCCCACCTGGAGCCTCGCCCGGTTCGAAGGCGTCCCGAAGCCGCATCCGACCGCGGGCCAGGCGTGGGCCGCGGTCGGGCGTTTCCTCCTGCGCATCCCCGTGTACCTGTTCGTGGCCTGGATCGCGCTGCTGTTCATGGAATCAGGCGCCGACCTCGAGGCACCGAAACGGGGCCGACCGGCGGCGTTCGTCTGGGGCGGAGGCCGCGACTCGCAGGCCGGGAGCTTCGCCACCCCCGCGCTGCGGCGGCGCGGCATCTGGGTGCTGACCGACCGCCGCGTCGCGTTCCTCGGCGTCCGGGCCCGCACGACCTCGAGGCTGTTCAGCGAGGAACCCGTGCGGGGCAAAGCGCACAAGGACTACCGGCCGGTGCCGATCGAGACGATCGCCGAGTTCCCCGCGGCCGAATGGCGGTACGAGGGCACTGTGGAACGCACCCGCACCACTCGGTTCCGCAAGCGCGTCAAGACCGTCGGCAAGTACCACCGGGTGGTGTTCGCCGACGGTTCGGGCATCGACGTCTTCCGGCGGCCCCACTAGTCGCTCTAGTGCTCAGCCCTTCGGCCACAGGCGCGGCGGGACCCAGTCGTCGGAGTCGGCGTTGTTGACGTACGTCTTGCCTACGATGCCCTTGGCCCGCTTCGTTACCCGGTGCGCGATCTCCGGGGGCAGATCGGTCAGCGCCTGAGTCTGCTCGTCCCAGATGCGGAAGACGCGGACCGGCACGTGCACCACGGCCATGTCGTCCACTGAGGGCACTTCAATCTCGAATTCGCCGACCGCTTCGCCGCCACCGTATTCGACGCGGAGCCGATGAGCGCCCGCCGCGAGCGGGTAGTGCCAGGCGGCCCAGTCGCTCGGAACTTCGGCGCCGTCGATCCAGGCCCGGACCCCGGCCGCATGCGCCAGCGCCAGCGACGCTTCGCTCCCCGCATAGGAAACGGTGCCGTCGGCACTGCGCTTCAGCCGGTACAGGAACAGGTCGAAGACCACCAAGGGCCCGCGGACCGTGCGGCTCGCGGCCCATTCTCGGGCGTCCTGCGGGGAGGGGAACGCCACCGCCGGGCCCGTCAAAGGACCGGATGCACCAGGCGTGGCGCGTTCGGGCGGGAACCGGTTCGCCTTGGCTCGCTTGTGAAGTCCATTGCTCTGGCGCAATGCGAGGACGGTGCCGCCGACCAGTGCCACCGCCGCCACCAAGCCCACGATGCCCAGCACCAGCTCTACAGCGGCGTTGTCGTTGAACTGCACCGTCACCGCGGTCGCGATGACCAGCGCCAGTCCTACGACCGCGGTCAGGCAGCCGATGCCCGAGCGGTTCGCCGCGCCTTGGGAGAGCACCGGGACGAACTCGGACGCGTCGCGCACCCGGTACAGCTGCGTCCGGAACTCGACCTGATGGCGAACGGCCACACCTTGACCGGTCGTGAAGTGGACCCTTTCGCCTGCGGCGATGGTGAACTCGGCGCTGGCGGCGTCCTGGCCCTGCACTTCGAGCCGGTGCTTCCCGGCGGGCAGGTCGATCTGGTAGCGGCCGTCCCCGGCCGCGACCGGGGTCCCGTCGATGAGGAGGATCCCGGTGGCGTCCAAGGACTCCGCGGTGCAGACGAGGACGTCGAGAAGCCCGTGTCCCGCGCTCGGACCGGCCGCACCGGACCGGCCCTCCCGGTAGTCCGCGATCGTGTCGAACCGCAGCGTCGGCGCGCCGGGCGCTTCGAAGCGGCGGCCGCCGGAGTCGCGGTAGGCGGCCTTCGGTTCGGCGTCGACGTCTTCGGGCCCGGTGAAGCCGTGGGCGGCCATCTAGCCGTTGAGTCCGTCGACGATCGAGGAGTCGGAGGGCCCGCCGGCGCCGGCCATGTTGCCGGTGGCGCCGACGAACTTGATGCCGGCCTCCGCGAGCGGGCTCGCGGCCTTTCCGAGGGTCTCGACCACCCGGCCGAGGATGCGGTTGGCCTGGAGGAACGCGTCGACTGCGGTCTTGTACCGCTTGAGCGCCATGACGATCGACTGGATCGCGGTGCGGATCGTGTTGATCATGGCAGCGACGGCCGCGCCGCCGAACGTCACCGCGGAGAGCGGCCCGGCGGCGGCCCAGGTCATGATCGCCTGGCTGGCCCACTTGGAGATGATGTCGAGGAGGGTCTTGCGGATGAGGGTCGCGATCAGCTCGGTCACCTGGAGCAGGCCCTGCATGACCTGGATCTTGTCGCCGACGTCGATGACGGCCTCGGCGAACTGGGCGATCTTGTCGCGCGCGGCGTCGCCGTCCTGGCCCGCCCATTCGGTGAGCATCTCCTCGGGGACCTTCGCGACGGCCTCGCCGATCGGCGGCAGGGCGTCCTTGATCGGGTCCCAGCGCTGGATCTCGGCGTTCATGCGCTCGCCGTTGCCGGTGACCATGCCGACGAGGTCGTCGATGGGCTGGATGAGGGAGATGAGGAAGTCGAGCCCGGCCGAGATGAGGAACATGAGCGGGTCGGTGGCGGCCTGCGCGAAGTCGTTGAGGGTGCCGAGCACGGAGTTGGAGACGTCGGCGACCGCGCCGATGAGCTCTCCGGCGTTGTCGGCGCGCGCGACCTTCTGCGCCTTCTCGCCGATGTCCATGACCCCGAAGATGGGCTTGGCGTAAGACTGCTTCTTCGACTCGCCGATCTCGAACATCTGGAAGTTGCCGTCGCCGTCGGTGAACGTCGAGCCGCCCCACTGCATGGAGGCGCCGATGCCCTCGGGGTCGTATTTGCCGAATTCCTTGGCGTTCTCGAAGTCGATGTTCTGCCAGGCCTCGCGGCAGTCCTTGAGGCGGCCCGCGTGGCCGTCGAGGCCCTCGGTGAGCATCGCGAACATCTCGCGCAGCTCGCCGAGCATCTGGTAGTAGCCGGGGGAGAAGAAGAGGCCGGGGACGCCCCACGCCATCATGTCCAGGCCGTCGTCGTTCGCCTTGTTCTGCAGCTCCTGGGCGGCCGGGACCTGGCCTTTGAGCTGCTGCTCGGCGGTTTCGAGCTGCGTGGGCGTGATGCCGACCGGTTCACTCATGGGGACCACCTCGGGGTTCGGGACGCGGATGCCAGCGCCAATATATCGGGAATGTCCGGCACGCCGCCAAGTGCGGACGCCGGTTGACCGTAGCCCGCCGTCACCACGCGCGAGCGCAGCCCCATTAGCATCGTGAAGAACCACGGCCGAACATCCGGCCGCGAGCAGATGAAGGGCGGGCCATGACCGAGGATCCGACTGCGGACATGCAGCGTCAGGCCGCTGAGATCCAGCGCCTCGCCGTCGAGGCGCAGGGCGAGGCGGTGAGCGAGAACGGGGCGGTCCGCGTCGTCGCCGGGGCCGCGGGCAATCTCAAGGAGCTCGATCTGCGGATCAACGCGTTCGAGATGAGCGGCTACGAGCTCGGCGAGATGATCGTCGAGACGATCAGTGCCGCCGACCGCAAGGTCAACACGGAGCTGTCGGAGGCCGTGAACGCCATCATGGGTGTCACGGGCGGCGCCGACTTCCTCGGCGGCGGCGTGCGGCGCATCGACCCCGAGACGGAGGACCAGGGATGACGGACAACGCGCGCGACCCCGAGGCCATGCTCCGGCGTCTGGAGCAGATGCAGGCCGACGCCGAGGCCATGCTCAGCAAGTACAACCGGCTCGCTGACGAGATGGGCGCCACCGACGTCGAGGTGTACTCCGAGGACGGGCGCATCCGCGTCAAGCTCGACTCGGAGGGCAAGGTCGCCGAGATCGGCATCGACGAGACCGCGATGCGCTTCCGCCAGACGCTCGGGCCGATGATCATGGGCGTCATCCAGGAGGCGAAGGCCGCGTACGGCGTCAAGATGACCGAGATGGCGCAGGCCTTCCTCGGCGACCAGATCGACGTGATGGGCATCGTCCGCGACACCCTGCCCGAGCACATGCGGGGCCGCTTCGACCAGGGGCCCGGCCGCTGAAGGTGACCACCGCGGAGGGGGCGTCCGCGCCCCGCCCGCGCCTTGGCCGCACTTGAAGTCCATGAGGGCCTTGCGCATCGTTGGGTGACGACTCGGTGGCCCCAGACCTGTATCTTGCTCGCATGGGAATGAAAGACCGCCTGGAGCAGATGAAGCAGCGCGCGCAGGACGCGGGGAAGATGGTCGTCGACGTCGGCGTCGAGGCCGCCCGCGAGAAGCGCGACGCCGCAACGGGTTTCGCCCGCGACCGCGTCGACGCGGCCACCGGTTACGCCGTCGAGAAGCGCGACGCCGCGCAGAACTTCGCGGTCGAGAAGCGCGACGCGGCCCAGACGTTCGCCGTCGACGCGAAGTCCGCGTTCAAGGAAGGCGACCTCGAGGAGCTGCTCGCCCGCCTCCCGCTCCCGGCCTCGCCCGTGGCCGAGGACTGGCAGTGGAGCATCGCGAAGCTCATCACCGCCGGGAACAAGCCCCCCACCGGCACCGGGATGCTCCTGGGCCTGCTCGACAACTTCGGCACCATCGACATCGGTCCCGAAGAGGTCGGCTTCGACGGCGCGACCGCGAAGTGGCACAAGGTGAAGGCCATCCGGACCCGGTCGCTCGACGGGATCATCCAGAAGCTCTCCACCGACACCTTCGTGGAGTCGATCGAGAACGTCCTGCCGCCCGTTCCGGGCCGCGGCTGGGTCTCGGAGAAGGCCACCTCGGCGGTCTTCACCCTGTGGGCCATGGTCGCAGACCTGGCGATCCGCGATCCCGAGGCCGGTCGCCGCCAGGTCGTGTGCGAGATCGAGTACAAGGGCTGGATCCGCACCAAGGAGGCCGAGACCGGGTTCTTCACCGGGCCCGTGATGGCCCTGCTGCCGAACCTCGACCAGGTGTTCCGGGCCGAGGCCGGGCGCCGCGGCATCCTCCTCGAGACCGCTGAACCCAGTGCGATCGAGAACGCCGAGGTGCGCGTGGCCTGGCTCAGAGAGAAGCACGCGGCCATCACCGCCAAGCGGGAGGCCGCGCGCAAGGAGATCGAGTACTGAGTGGTTTTGTCCTGCTTGGGCTTTCGGGCTACTTCGGGTGGGTCTCGCCGGGGTATCGCAGCCCGATCTGGGCGCGCACCTCGTCCATGATCTCCAGGACGTCGACGGTGCTCTGCGGCGGGACCAGTGTGGACTCCAGGCGGCCCTGGCGCAGTGCCCGGTGGACTTCGAGGGCCTCGTGCACGTACCCGTGGCCAACGTACGGGGCCTCGAACTCGCGCGGGGCCTCGTTGTAGCGCACGAGCGTGTAACCGCTTGGGCGGTAGGCGTAGTCGTGCAGTTCGATGCGGCCCTCGGTGCCCGAGATGGTCACCTCGTTCGCGGGCCCGCCCCGGTAGGAGCACGAGAGCTGCGCGATGGCGTTCGGGTACTTGAGGGTGATCGCGGTGGACGCGTCGACGCCCGTGGTGTCCATGACCGAGGTCGCGTGGACCGAGTCGGGGGGCCCGAGTACCAAGTGCGCCAAGGTGAGCGGGTAGACGCCGAGGTCGAGGAGGGCCCCGCCGGCGAGCTCGATGTTGCGCAGGCGGTGGCTGGTCGGGAAGTCGCCGGCGAACGAGAAGTTGCCGTGCACGGACACGACCTCGCCGATCATGCCCTCTTTGATGGCCCGGCGCATCTCGCGGATCGCCGGGTTGCAGCGGGTCCACATGGCCTCCATGAGGAAGCGCTGGTGCTCGCGGGCCACGTCGAACATGGTGCGGGCCTGCGCGGCGTTGTAGGCGAAGGCCTTCTCGCACAGGACGTGCTTGCCCGCCTCCAATAGTTGGAGGGTAGGCAGGTAGTGGTGGGAGTGAGGGGTGGCGACGTAGACGATGTCGACTTCGTCGTCGGCCGCGAGTGCCTGGATGGAGTCCCAGGCGCGGGGGATGTCGTACTTCTTGGCGAACGCGGCGGCGCGCTCCGCCGATCGAGAGGCCACAGCAGTGACGCGGCAATCGTCGAGGAGGGCAAGATCTTCCACAAAGGTCGATGCGATTCCGCCGGTCGCCAGGATTCCCCATCGGATCGGTTCAACCATGGACGTAAGCACATCACAACTTCGGGCGATCGTCAACACGAGGGTGAGCGGTACTATCTCCGCCAAGCGGGCCATTTCCACGTTTGTCGTATACGGAGCGTAATTGCGCGCCCGTGACCTGGTGATTGATGTGACCTTTCACCCAATGGGGAACCGAAGGGCTCGTGGCAATATGGCGAAATGCAGAGAACTCCCATGAAACGCGCCGTCGCACTCCTGCTGGCCGCGGCCGGAGGCGCCGCATTCGCCGTCGGACTGGCCGCTCCGGCCTCGGCGCATGCCGCGCTGACGGGCACCGACCCCGAGGACGGGGCCGTGCTTCCCGAGGCGCCCGCGAGCGTGTCGGCGACCTTCTCCGAACCGCTCGACGGGCCTTCGACGGAGATCGCGGTGACCGACCCGTCGGGCGCGGTCGTGGAGGTCGCGGACCCCACTTTCGACGGGGCCACGTTCACGCAGGCGATGCTGTACACGGTGCCGGGGACTTACACGGTGGCGTTCCGGGTGATCTCGGAGGACGGGCACCGGGTGGACGACAAGGTGGAGTTCACCGTGGAGTCGATCCCGGAGGGGCTGTACGCGCCGGGCTCGGAGCCGACGGGTGACGCGACGAGCAGCGCCGCGGCCGAACCGACCGCTGCGGCCTCGGCCACGGAGGAGACGAGCCGGGCGACCGGCGGCATGGGCGACGAGGAGGACTCGAACGCCGGCGCGGCGCTGGCGGCGATCCTGCTCGGCCTGCTGGTGGTCGTGGTCGGCGGCGTGGTGCTGGTGAAGACCTTGGGCCGCAAGCAGAAGGCCGACGACAAGGGCGACGACACGCCTTAGGGGCAGTTGACCCACTCGTCGGTGCCGTCGTCGAAGAACTGGTGCTTCCAGATCGGCAGGCGCGCCTTCACCTCGTCGACCAGGTCGGCGCACGCGTCGAACGCCTCCTTGCGGTGCTCGGCCGCCACGGCCGCGACCAGCGCCGGGTCGCCGATCGCGAGATCCCCGACCCGGTGCGAGACCACCACGCCCCGCACCCCCGGGCGCGCGGCGATCTCCTCGGCGATGGTCCGCAGCAGTTCCCCGGCCGACGGGTGCCCCTCGTAGGCGAGCCTGAGCACGCCGCGTCCGTGGTCGTGGTTGCGGACGTTGCCGGAGAACGAGACGACCGCCCCGGCCTCGGCCGCGGCGACCGCCCGTTCATGCTCGGCGGTGTCGATCGGGGCGTCGAGAACGCGTGCGCGGATCATGTGGTCACACTCCGGGGACGATGGCGAGTTCGACGGTCTGGCCCGCACTGGCCGAACCGTTCGGGGGGATCACGGCGAAACCGGCGGCGCCGGCCAGGCCCCGCAGCATCGCCGAGCCGTGATGGGCGAGCCGGCGCCCGGCCGGATCGACCAGGGCCAGGTGGGTGAACGAGCCCCGGCCCGGCACGTCCTCGGCCAGGACCGCCGAGCCGAGCGGCGGCAGCGGCAGCCCGCGCAGACCCGCCAGCAGCGGCCCGACGACGGTGACGACCGCGATCACCGCGGACTGCGGATTGCCCGGCAGCCCCGCGATGAACTTGCCTTCCTTGCTGCGCGCCAACAGCATCGGGAACCCGGGCCGTACGGCCACGGTGTTGAGCACGTACTCCGCGCCGATCTCGGCCAGCGCGGCGTGCAGATGATCGACCGGGCCGACCATGGTGCCGCCCGTGGTGCACACCAGCGCCGCATCGGCCAGGGCCTCGCGGACGGCCGCGACGTGCGCTTCGAGCGTGTCCTCGACCGGGCCGAAGCTCGGCCCGGATTCGGCCCCGGCCGCGTGGAGCATATGCGGCACCATCGGCCCGAGCGAGTCGCGGACGCGGCCTTCGCGGGAGACCCCGCTGGTCAGGAGCTCATCGCCGAAGACGACCACGCGCGCGGCGGGCCTGCCGTGCGCGGGCAGCGTCACGTGCCCGGCGGCGGCCGCGAGGCCGACCACCGGCGGCGTGACGGGCGTGCCCGCGGGCAGCAGCTCCTCGCCGTGCCGGGCCTCCTCGCCGCTGTCGCGCCATTCGCGCGCGGTGGGGCCGGTGACGAGGCCGTCGTCGCCGATCTCGCTGTGCTCCAAGCGGATGAGGCCCTCGGTCCCTTCGGGGACCTGCGCGCCGGTGGCGATCTTGACGGCCTGGCCGGGCTTGATCGGCTCGGGCACCTGGCCCGCGAGGACCGCGCCGCCGAACTCCGCCGGTTCAGTGCGCCAGGGGCCCTGGCCGGAGACGGCCCAGCCGTCTATGGCGGAGGTCGGGAACGCGGGCAGGTCCGAGACGGCCACGAGCGGCGCGGCGAGCGCGGAGCCGAGCGCGTCGGCGAACGGCAGCTCGGACGCGGCCGGTCGGGCCGCATAGCCTGCGGCCCAGGCGGTTTCGCGGGCCTCGGCCCAGGTCATCGGTGTCGTGGTCGGCATCAGGGCTTCCTCCTGTGAGCGCCGGTCGTCCTGTGGTCCTGGTGGGCGGTGCCGTACGGCTCGGTGCCGGTGCCGGTGCCGGTGCCGGTGCCGGTGCCGGTGCCGGTGCCGGTGGCGCGAGCCGGTCCGGCCCCGCCCGCGGTCCCAGTCGGTTTCGAACCGCCGGTGGCTTCGGCCGGAGTCGAACCTCCCGCGGCTCCGGCCGGTTTCGAACCGCCGGCGCGTTCGTGGTCGCCGTCGTGCAGCTGCGAGACCGCGTGCTCCACGAACGCGGCCGTCAGGACCGACAGTCCGTCCTTCGCCGCGCCCTTGGACCCGGCCAGGTTCACGATCAGCGTCTTGTCGATGTATCCGGCGATGCCCCTCGACAGCGCCGCGTGCGGGGTCTTCGCGAGCCCGACGGCCCGGATCGCCTCGGCGATGCCCGGCACCAGGCGCGCGACCACGAGCTCGGTCATGTCCGGCGTCAGGTCCTGCGACGTCAAGCCGGTCCCGCCGGAGGTGACGACCAGGTCGAAGCGCTGCTCGACGGCGTCCTCCAAGGCCTGCTTGACCTCCTCGCCGTCGTGCACGACGACCGGGTCGGCCGCGTCGAACCCGTACGAGCGGAACCTCTCGACGAGGATCGGCCCCGATTCGTCGGCGTAAACCCCGTCGGCCGCCCGATTCGAGGCGACCACGACCGCGACCCTCACCGCTGCCACGTGCCGGTCTTCCCGCCGAGCTTCTCCACGATCATGACGTCGCTGATCACGGCGGCCGGGTCCACGGCCTTCACCATGTCGACCAGGGTCAGCGCCGCCACCGACACCGCCGTCAAGGCCTCCATCTCGACGCCCGTGCGGTCGGCGGTCTTCACGCGCGCGACGATGTCCACGCCCTCGTCAGTGACGGTCAGGTCCACCTTCACGCCGCTGATCGCGATCGGGTGGCACAGCGGCACCAGGTCGGGGGTCCGCTTTGCGGCCATGATCCCGGCGATGCGGGCCGTCGCGAGCGCGTCGCCCTTCGCGAGCGAGTTCGCGCGCAGCGCCGCGACCACCTCGGGGGTCGTCAGGAGCCGGCCCGTGGCCAGCGCCGAGCGCTGGGAGACGTCCTTGCCGGAGACGTCGACCATGCGGGCGGCGCCCGCGGCGTCGACGTGGGTGAGGTCAGCCATGCCGCGAAGTCTAGTCGGGAGCGGTGACAGCGCCGAGTTTCCACGGCCGGGGACCGGGCTCAGTAGTCGAAGGCGTCCTTCCCGAACCTGACGTCGGAAATGGTGGATCCCAGGAGCGCGGGGGCCGCGGGCGTTCGAGCCCGGAGGCCAGGCCCCCGCGCCGGTGGATCCCAGGCGCACGCGGCTCGCCGAGAATACGTGCCGGCCACTTCGCGGTGCGGCCTCGGATTCGCCGCCGAGCGCCTGTATTAGCGTCAGGTGCGTGATCGCATGGCTCTACCTCGCCGTCCAGGCCGCCGCGCTGGGGATGAGCGCCTGGTTCTTCGTCGACACGGCCCGGTCGCGGCTGGTGAGCCGCCGCCACTTCGTCGGGGTCGCCGTCCTCGAAGCGCTGCTGCTCGTCCAGCTCGCGGTGTCGATCGCGATCGTGCCCGGCGAATCGGGCGGCGGCAAGGCCCTGTTCTTCTCGTACCTGGTCACCACCGCCATGGTGCCGGTCGCGGCGACCTTCTGGGGGTCCATCGACCGCAGCCGCTGGGGCATCGGCACGGTGGCCGCCTCGGGCCTCATCGTCGCGGCGCTGATGCTGCGCCTCCACCAGATTTGGGAGTTCCAGATCCATGTCTGAACGCACTGCCGCTGAAAGCACCGCCGACCCGGCCGCGCCCCGTTCGCTCGCGGCCGGTTTCGGGCGGCTCATCGTGCTCGTCTACGTCGTGTTCGCGGTTTCAGCGGGCGCGCGGGCGCTGTTCCAGGTGGCGACGAAGTTCGGCGACGCGCCCCTGAGCTTCACGCTGAGCGCGATCGCCGCGGCGATCTACCTGGTGGCCGCGATCGCGATCATCCGCGGCGCGGGCGCTCTGGCGCTGGCGGCGGTGAGCGTGGAACTGGCGGGCGTCATAGCGGTGGGCGCGTTGAGCTTCGCCGTCCCGGACTGGTTCGCCGAACCGTCCGTGTGGTCCCATTTCGGTTCGGGCTACGGGTACGTGCCGCTGGTGCTGCCGGTGGTCGGCCTCGCCTACCTCATCAAGCGCCGCAGGGCTTAGGGGGTGTTGACGAACTCCTGCCGGTCGTTATCCGGCCCGTTCGCCCGCTCGCTTCGTTGTCGGGCCCCTGAATACAACACCGGTATTCAGGGGCCCTTCCGCCTTGCGAGCGAACAAACGGACTCGGATACCGCCTCACCGGGAGTTCGTCAACACCCCCTAAGGCCGCTCGAAGGCGTCGGCGGCGGTGAGCAGGAACCGCAACTGCGGCCCGGCGTCGTCACCACTGCGGGTGCGCAGGTGCCCGCGGTGCCAGCCGACGAGCCAGTTCGAACGCAGCATCCACGACCGCTCCAGCGACGCCGTCAACGCGGCGAGGACGGCGCCCGCAGACGCGGGGTCGGCGGCGGTCACGTGCCGTTTCGCGCCCTGCGGCACCGGGACGGGCAGGCACTCGGCGTCGGGCTGGAACCACTGCTCGGCGAGGGTTTTCTCGCCGGAGGCGGCGACCAGCAGGTCGGGCAGGGGCCGGGCCAGTGCCACCGCCGTGAAGCGGACGGTGACATGGCGGCGCTTGCGTCGGTCCCACACGGCGTTCTCGAACCCGATCACGTACCGGCCCTGGTACGGGCCCCAGAAGGTGTCCGCGACCGGCCGCGTGAACCGCGATCCCAGCGCCTCGACCTCTTCGAGCCGCGCGGCGGCCTCCGGCTCGGCGGGACCGCCCTCGGCTTGGAAGCCGAGCCCGAGCGAGGCGGCGAATCCCGCCGCCCGCCGTCGCCGCGCGCCCCGCGTGGCCTCCCCGAACAGGACCTCCATGAGGCCCTGGGCCAGTACTTCCATGTGGGTCTCCTACGACAGCTCGTTGCGAACTCGCTCGCGGCGACCTCGTCGAGGTCGACGGTGAGCCCGGCCGGCGGTGCAAGTCAGCCGAACAAGCCCATGCAGGCCACGAGCAGCGTTGAGCCGCAGAGGACCAGGCCGAGGCGGAAGTTCCTTTCGAGCTTCTTCTCCTCGTCCCCGATCTTGGGCCTGGCAGCCACGCCGATCGTCAGCCAGCCCAGGCAGAACGCCGCGAACGGGACGACGATGAGGATCGCGATCAGCAGGGCCGCGGCCATCCGGTCGTCGGCCCTGAAATTGCGCAGGACCATGAGCTGCACGAGCACGCAGGCCAGGGCGAACGCGCCGTAGACGAGGCCGTTGCGTTCGTCCGAGCGCCACCGCGGCAGCCACGGCGGCCGGTGCGCCAGGAACCGGGCTTCTTCCAGTTCCGTTGCGGCCCTTTGGAGGTCCGCTTCGGCGGCATTGATCTCGGCCGACGGGTCGTGCAGCGGCTGCGGGCCCGCGACCCGCTGCGGCGGTGCGGTGCGGGCGGTTCGCGCCAGTTCGTCCACCGCCGCGCGCTGCTCGGCGGCCTGCTCGGTGAGGCGCGCGGTGCGCTGGCCGAGGGATTCGGTCGCGGTCGCGGTGCGCGCGGCGGTCTCGTCGGCGGTGCGGCGGGCCTCGTCGAGGCGCCGCAGCTGCGCGAGGTAGTCGTCGAAGGCGCTCACTGGCGGGTCCTCTCCACGGGTGCGGCCTCGCCGCTGCGCTGCGGGCCCGGCCCGGCGCCCTCGGGCCGCGAGAACGGGACGATGAGCTTGCCGCCGCCCGTGTCGGCGTGCCGGTCGATCAGGAGCGCGCGGCCCGAGCGCGGATGCCAGTGCTGGAACTGCTGTCCGAAGTGGGTCATGATCTCCCCGCCGGGCAGGTTGAGGACGAGCGCGCACGCGACGTCCTCCCTTCCTGCGCTGCCGCCGATGTCGTCGGTGAAGCGCCGGAGGCTGCGCCACCAGCCGAGCAGGTGCACGTCCCGGGCCGGGCCGGTGCGCAGCAGATCGCGCAACGCCTTCTGGCCCTTGGCGTCCAGGGCGGCCGCGTCGAGTCCCCAGGCGGCGATGACGGTGCCGTCGGGGATCTCGGCGAGCTTCGCGGCGAACGTCTCGGGGGCGATCCGCTCGGCCGCAGCACTCAGGTCGGCGTTGCCGGTGAAGTCGATGCCCCAGATCCGCGCGCCGTTCCCGGCGAGCGCGGCGGCGGCCGCTTCGAGCGCCTCACCGCCGACCGGGTCGGAGCCGAGCACCGCGAGGTGGCGTCCGGGCCTGCGGTCGAGGTCGACCCCGGCGGCGTCGAGGCGCAGCGAGACCTCGCGGCCGAGTAGGGCGCGTCCCGGTTTCCGTTCGCCCGGAAGGGTTTCGGAGAGGTGCACGGGCCGGTAGCCGTAGAACACGCGCGGCGCGCCGACCCCCGCATGGGCCTCGCCGAGCTGCTCGCGCAGCCGGTGCATCACGGCGGTGTCGGTGTCGGGGAAGCGCGCGACGCGGTCGGCCCCGGCGGTGCCGCCCTCGGGGTTGACCACGACCTGGCCGAGCGAGATGCGGGTCGCCGCATCGTTGTTCGGCTCCAGCACCGTGCGCGCGCCCGGGAGGGCGATGCGCATCGGGAACTGCCCGAAGATGGAGTCCTTCTTCGCCCACAGCGCCTCGATGCCCGAGATCGTCTGCGAGGCGAGCACCAGGTGCACCCCGTACGAGCGGCCCTTGCGGGCCAGGTTCTCCAGCAGCGCAACGGCTTCGGTCGCGACCCGGTCGTTCCCGGCCAACAGCACCTGGAACTCGTCGGCGACGCACACGATCCGCGGATACGACTCGTGCGAGCGCAGCCCCGCGAAACTCGCCACCCCGTAGCGTTTCATCACCGTGGAGCGCCGTGTCATCTCCTCGTTCAGTGTGCGCAGCACCGCGAGCCCGTACTCGCGGTCGGACTCGACGCCGACGGCCCGCGCGTGCGGGATGAACGTGCGGTCCCGCTCGGTGGGGATGAACTCGGTGAACGACACGCCCTCCTTGAAGTCGAGCAGGAACAGCGCCAGATCCGAAGGGGCGTAACGGGACGCGAGCCCGTAGAGGACGTCGAGGAGGAACACGGTCTTGCCGCCGCCGGTGCGCCCGCCGACGAGCCAGTGCGGCGTCGCGTCGTCGAAGCGTAGCCGCACCTCCCCGGCCGCGTCGCGTCCGATGAGGACTTCCAGGCCTCGGGACGGGTCCCCGGACTCCGGCTGGGCGGGAATGAGATCGGCGAAGGTGAGGGTCGCGGCGGCCCGCGCGCGCTCGGCGAGGCGCTGCGCCTCACCGGCCACAAAGGCCGGATCGGGTGCCTGCGGCCAGGCGACGGGCGCGGCCAGCCGCTCCCCGCGTCCGAACGGCGCCGCCGGCGGATGCGACACCTCGACGCGGTCGCCGACCGCATGCATGACGGCGGCCTGCGGCAGCTGCGGCAGCCCGCAGGCCAGGACGGTGACGCCGTGGGCGAGCCCTGAGCGCGCCAGCGCGTCGATCCGCTCGACGAGGGTGCGCGGGGCCTCCCCGAGGGAGGCGACGACCAAGAGCAGGCGGTCGTGGCGGCGGCCCGCGATGTGGTCGGCCACTTGGGTTTCGGCCAGAGCGACGGCGTCGGCGGCGGCGCGCGAATCGGTGGCGACGGCTTCGATCACGCCCGCGTCGGCGAGGGGGCGCAGCGGCGCGAACGCCGCCCCGAGCGTCGCGGTGTCGATGCCGACCACGCGCAGGCCGCCGGGTTCGCGTGCGGCGACGCTGTGGAGGATCGCGGTGCGCACCAGGTTCGCGACGCCCTCGACGCGGGCGTCGACGGAGGTGGCGAGGTGCCCGCGTTCGCCGAAGGGCACCAGGAGCGGGATCGTGCGTCCTTCATGGAGGATCACTTGACCGGCTTGGAGCAGTTCGGGATCGGTGCGCAGCAGCTGGGCGGAGGCGTTCGCGGCGGCGGCGATCTGGCCTTCGGCCGCGAGCAGTTCGGGGTCGACGGGGGTCTGGAACGCGGCGTCGCCGAGGCGCTGCGCCGCATTGGCGAGGCGGGCGGCGGCCGCGTCGCAGGCGGCGGCCGCGTTCGCCAGCGCTGTCTGGAAACCGGGCACCGGACCTCCCCTTCTCGACGGGTTCGTGGGCCGCCTTCGTCTTGGCCCCATTCGGGAGCCCGACGGTGGCTGTTCGACCGGTCACACCATATCGCGGTCCGGTGCCGCGCGCCCTGTCCGCACAGGGGGAGTCGGCGCTGCGGCCGCCTCGTACGTCCGCTTTGCGCAACCTTCCCCGCTACGGCCGCGTGCATTACCCTAGAAGCAGGCCCGTTCTCGCTGACCCTTGTGCCCTCAAATCGCAGATATCCGGCCGCGCGATGCTCGCGTGCGGACGGCAGACAGAACCGAGCGACGCCCGCAGGCGCCCGTCCGGCGCCGGTGAGCCGTACCTCGGATTCGCCACGAAGGACCCGTGCCCCATGAGTGAGTTCCTGGATATCGCCCTATCCTTTCCACCGGTCGTCTTCACCTTCGGACTCGTGCTCGTGGTCCTGTACTGGGTCACCGTCATCATCGGCGCGCTCGACGTGGACATCGTCGACTTCGGCACCGACTCCGACGCGGAGGTCGAGGCGGGCGGCGGCTTCTGGTCCGCCTTCGGGTTCGGCGCGGTCCCGTTCACCGTCGTGCTGTCGCTGTGGATCACCCTCGGCTGGATCGTCACGTTCCTTGGCGCGACGTGGGTGCGCAGCGCCGAAGGCATGTTCATCCCCCCGGCCGCGTCGGGCGCGGCCGTGCTGGTCGCGGGGATCGGCGTCGGGATGCTCGGCGCGAAGCTCCTCACCAGTCCCCTTGCGAAGCTGTTCGAGGAGGTCCCGGCGACGATGCACGCGGATCTGGTCGGCAAGGTCTGCGTCGTGCGCACCGGCACCGTCACCTTGGATTCGGGCCAGGCCGAGATCACCGATGAGGAGGGCCAGCTCCTGCTCATCAACGTGCGCCGCTCCCCGCACGAGCCCGAAGGGCTCGACGACGCACTGTTCGCGCGCCACTCCAAAGTCGTCGTCTTCGACTACGACGAGATCGACCGCGTGTTCCTCGTCGTCCCGGTGGCCCTGCCGCCGGACGTCGCGCTCATGGAGCAGTGAACGCGCCGAAACCTTTCCGGCGTCCCCCGCGTGTAGTCCCCGGTTCGTGCCCGCGCCCTGTTCGCGTACCCCGCAGCGAGACAGGCCCGGTTATCGTGTGACCACGCGTGAAACCGCCCCGCCCGAAACGCCCGTCCCCCCGAAGTCCCGTTAGGAACCACCATATGGACGCCTCCAACTCGGCGACGCTGATCACCCTGGTGGTGTGCGCGCTCATCTTCCTCGGCCTGCTGCTCATGGTCGTCAGGCTCTACCGCAAGGTCGCGCCCGGCCAGGCCTTGGTCGTCACCAAGCTGCGCACCCGCAAGGTCTCCTTCACCTCCGCGCTGGTCCTGCCGATCATCCACCGCGCCGAGTACATGGACATCTCGGTCAAGACCATCGAGATCAACCGTGCGGGCAAGGACGGCCTGATCTGCCAGGACAACATCCGCGCCGACATCTCCATCACGTTCTTCGTGCGCGTGAACGCCACCGTCGAGGACGTCATCAACGTGGCCGGCGCGATCGGCACCAAGCGCGCCTCCGACCAGGAGACCCTGCAGGAGCTGTTCAACGCCAAGTTCGCCGAGGCCCTCAAGACCGTCGGCAAGCAGCTCGACTTCACCGACCTGTACACGAACCGCGACGAGTTCCGCGACCGCATCATCAACGTCATCGGCACCGACCTCAACGGTTACTCCCTTGAGGACGCGGCGATCGACTACCTCGAGCAGACCCCGATGGATCAGCTCGACCCCAAGAACATCCTCGACGCGCAGGGCATCCGCAAGATCACCCAGCTCACCGCGATCGAAGCGGTCACCACGAACGAGCACCGCCGCACCGAGGAGAAGGAGATCAAGCGCCAGGACGTCGAGGCCCGCGAGGCCGTGCTCGAACTCGAGCGCCGCCAGACCGAGGCCGAGATCCGCCAGCAGCGCGAGATCGAGACGCTCCGGGCCCGTGAGGGCGCCGAGGTCCAGAAGGTCCAGGCCGAGGAGCGCCTCAAGAGCGAGACCGCCCGGATCAAGACCGAAGAGGCCACGGGCATCCAGCACGAGAACCGCCTGCGCGAGATCGCCGTCGCCGAGAAGAACCGCGAGCGCGTCATCGCCGTGGAGACCGAGCGCATCGAGAAGGACCGCATCCTCGAGGTCGTCGGCCGCGAGCGGGAAGAGGAACTCGCCCGCATCGCCGCCCAGAAGGAGCTCGAAGCGCAGAAGAGGGAGATCGCCGACGTCATCCGCGAGCGCATCGCCGTCGAGAAGACCGTCGCCGAGCAGGAAGAGGGCATCAAGCGCCTGCGCGCGGTCGAAGAGGCCGAGCGCGAACGCTCCAGGGTGATCATCCTCGCCGAGGCCGAAGCGCAGGAGAGCCTGGTCAAGGACATCAAGCGCGCCGAAGCCGGCGAGGTCGCCTCCAAGCACCTCGCCCGCCAGCGCCTCACCGAGGCCGAGGCGGCCCAGCAGGCCGCCGAGCTCGAGGCGCGCGCGAAGATCCGCCAGGCCGAAGGGGACCAGGCGATCGCCGCCGCCCCGGGCCTGGCCGCCGTCCAGGTCCGCGAGGCCGAGGCCGACGCGATCGAGAAGGGCGGGCTGGCCGAGGCCAAGGCCGCCGAGGCGAAGGGCCTGGCCGAGGCCGAGGCGTTCGCCGCGATCGGCAAGGCCGAGGCGATCGCGACCGCCGCGAAGGGCACCGCGGATGCGGACGCCTTGCGCGAGAAGCTCATCGCCGAGTCCATCGGGCTCACCGAGAAGGCGGCCGCCATGGACGCGCTCTCGGCGGCCTCCCGCGACCATGAGGAGTACCGCCTCCGCCTGGAGATGGAGAAGGAGCTGCGCGGCGCCGAGATCGAGGCGCGGCGCTCCATCGCCGAGCAGCAGGCCGGGGTCATCGCCGCCGGGCTCGCGAAGGCGGACATCTCCCTGGTCGGGGGCGACACCCAGTTCTTCGACCGGGTGGTCGGCGCGATCGGCTACGGCAAGTCCCTCGACGGGTTCGTCGCCCACTCGGAGGTCGCCCAGACCGTCGCCGCCTCGTTCAGTGAGGGCGGTTGGGGCAACGGTTCGACCTCGTTCGCCGAGGACCTCAAGGGCGCCATCGCCTCCATCGGGACCGAGGACGTGAAGAACCTGACGGTCTCGGCCGCGCTCGTCAAGCTCATGCAGGGCGGCGGCGACCACGACGTCCTCTCCGGGCTGCTCGGCAAGGCGAAGGAGCTCGGCGTCGCCGAGAAGCCCGCCCTGGAGATCGCCAAGTAGATCCGCACCGGGACCGCGGACCCCGCCACCCTTGGGGTTCGCGGTCCCACCGCCGCCCATCGTTAACGCTCCCAGGGGAATCCATGGCCGAAGAGACCACCACCGCCGCGGCCGCGCCCGCATCGAAGCTCGACGCCGGCACCTACGAGGTCCTGTCGAGCCGGCTCGCCGACTACGCCGACGAACTGGCGGGCCGGGCCGAGTCCCTGAACGCCGCCCGTACCGACGCGTTCGGCTCGACCGAGCTGACCCTCCTGGGCACCACGCGGATCCGCACCGCGAACAACTGCGTCCCGCGCGACATGGCGCGCGTGGGCGACCGGCTCCTCTTCGGCTACAACGTCCACATGGGACTCAAGTCGCACACGGATGTGGCCGACGTCTTCGCCCTGCACGACTTCTCCAGGGCTGACGGCGAACTCGCGTTCACCGAGGTCACCGAGCCCGGGCACCTCCTGGACGAGGCACGCTTCACCGCCGACTTCACCGAGATGTACCGCTACTACCGCTCCACCGAACTCCTCCAGGTCCGCGAGGTGGACACGCGCCTGCTCGCCGTGTTCAAGATCGGCGAGCAGCTCGGCGACCAGCGGGTCCTGCGCTGGGAACTGGGCCCGGACGGGTCCGCCGCGTACATGGACGCGCGCGGGGAGGCCGACGCGGTCTGGCCCGAGCCCTACGACTTCGAGTGGGTTGCCACGACCCGCGAGCACCACGTCACGGGCCGCCACCCGCACGTGTCCATTGAGGACACGATCTTCGTGGAGTGCATCAACGGCGACCTCACCGTCAAGATCGAGGACAACACCGACTCCGGCGAAGGCGTGTACGCCGAGCCCGTGGCCGAACCGCTCCAGTCCCTCGCCGACGCCGAGATCGCCTACGCGCGCATCGGACCGCTCATCCTCCTGCGGATCCTCCCCTACAAGGAGACCGTCACCCGCTACCTCGTGTACAACACGCGGACCGCCGCGATCGTGCGCGCCGACGGGATCGGGGCCGCGTGCCGCCGCCTCCCCGAGGAGCACGGCATCATCTTCCCCGGCGGCTACTACCTCAACGAGGGCAAGCTCAAGACCTTCGACCAGGACACCGCGGGCCTGCGCTTCAAGCGGATCCTGCGCTCGCCCAACGGCGAAGACGTCCTGTACGTCTTCTACAGCCAGACCGAGGGCCGCTCGCTCCTGCTGCCCTACAACGTGATCCGCAAGGAAGTCGCGGCGCCGATGAGCGTCCACGGCTACGCGGTCTTCGATGACGGGACGCTCGTCGCGTTCCGCTTCACCGGCGACGCCGCGACCCGCGTCCACCCCGTCCAGATCTGGGCCACCCCGTTCTGCTCCGAGGCCTACGCCGCCGCAACCGAATCGGGCGACACGCCCGTCCACCGAATCGGCAACGCCGAGGCCGTGCGCGCCGTCTCCGACGCGCTCTCGGTGGCCCGCATGGTCCGCGAGATGCAACCGGCCCAAGCGGTCTTCGAAGCGCTCATCGCGTCCGCCAACCGCTGCCTGGACGACTTCCCGTGGCTCGGCGACGCCGGGCTCTTCGCACTCGACGACACGCTGCGCCAGGTCCGCGACACCGCCGAGGCGGTCCTGGACGAGTACGCGACGGTCGCCGAACTCACCGCCGAAGCGCAGAAAGCCTTGGAGCAGGCCCAGACCGACACCGTCAAGCTGCTGCGGCGCGCCCGCGGCGAGGCCCCCAAGTCCGCCGAGGAATGGGTCGCGCTCCTGACCGACCTGCGCGGCGCCGGCGGGCACCTCGTCACGCTCCGCGAGACCCGCTACATCGACCTCGCCGGGATCGAACGGCTCGCCGCCGACGTCACCGAATCGCTTGCGGCCACCGGGAGGCGCGCCGTCGCGTTCCTCGAACGCGAGGACGCCTTCACCGCCTACTTCGAGCAGATCGCCGCCCTCGAACACAAGGCGGAGACCGCGGCGACCGTCGCCGAGTCGAACCCGATCCTCGAGGAGCTCAACGCCCGCCAAAGGGGCCTGGAAACCCTCACCGAAGTGGTCGCGAACCTGGAGATCGGCGACGCCGTGGTGCGCACCGCGATCCTCGGGCGCGTGTCCGAAGTGCTCGCCGCCGTCAACCGCGCCCGCGCCACCCTCGCCGCGCGCCGCCGCGAACTCGCCGTCGGCGAAGGCAAGGCCGAGTTCGCCGCCGAGTTCGCGCTGCTGGGCCAGTCCGTGACCGCCGCGATCAGCGCCGCCGACACGCCCGCGGCCTGCGACGACCAGCTCGGGCGGCTCCTGCTCACCGTCGAGAACCTCGAGACCCGCTTCGCCGACTTCGATGAGTTCTTGACCCGGTTGGGCGACAAGCGCACCGACGTCTACGAGGCCTTCTCGTCCCGCAAGCAGCACCTGCTGGACGAGGCCGCGCGCCGCGGCGAGCAGCTGGCCGCCTCGGCGGCCCGCATCCTCGAAGCCGTCGCCCGCCGCACCGCCGCACTCTCCTCACTGGACGAAGTGAACACGTACTTCGCGACCGACCCGATGGTCGAACGCCTGCGCAAGGTCATCAATGAGCTTCGCGGCCTGGACGACACCGTCCGCGCCGAGGAGATCGAGGGCCGCATCAGCGCCGCCCGCGCCGAGGCCGGCCGCGCCCTCACCGACCGCCTCGACCTGTTCGACGGCGACGCCATCAAGTTCGGCGAGCACCGCATCCCCGTCAACACCCAGCCGCTCGACCTCACCCTCGTGCCCTCCGGGGACGCGCTCGCGTTCTCGCTCACCGGCACCGACTACCGCCACGTCGTGGACGACCCCGGCTTCAACGACACCAGCGCGTACTGGCACCAGTTCCTGCCTTCGGAGAACCTCGAGGTCTACCGGGCCGAGCACCTGGCGGGCGCGCTCCTCGCCGAGCACGGGCCCGCGAAGCTCCTCGCTGAGGACCTGCCGAAGTTCACCGCCGCGGCCGCCTCCGAACGCTACGACGAGGGCTACGAGCGGGGCGTCCACGACGCCGACGCCGCCGCGATCCTCGCCGAGGCCCTGCGGTTGTACGCCGCCTCCGGGCTCCTGCGCTACCGTTCGGCCGAACGGGCCGCCGCCCAGTTGTACTGGGGCCACGGCATTCCCAAGGAGGAGCGGATCGCGATCCGCACCCAGGCGCGGTCCCTCGCGCGCGCCCGCGCGGTCTTCGGCCGCGCCGACGCCCTCGCCGAACTCGGCGCCGACCTCGGTGAGGCCGTGCGCCACTACGTCGAGAACAGCCTCATCTCACTCGACGTGGACGGCGACCTCGCCGGGGAGTACCTGGCCGAGGAACTCGCCGACCCCACCGGCGGCTTCGCCGTCTCGCAGCGCGCCCGCGCGCTCCTCGCCGCGTTCGAGCGCCAGATCGGCCCGGGCGCGAAAGCCGACTTCGAATCGGACCTGCGCGCCCTCGAATCCGACATGATGTCCAAATGGGAGCTCGCGGCGGTCTGGCTCGAATCGTTCCTGCGCCAGAGCGACACCGAAGGCTTCGACGGCGCCTCCGAATCGTCCTTCGACGAGGCCGACCTGCCCGAGGCCCTGGCCGTGCTCCTCGCCGAAGTCGACACGTACGACGTCACCGCCGAACTCTCGAGCAAGGTGACCGGACTCCTGGGCACCCACGCGCGCATCGAGAACCGCGTCCTGGCGCTGCGATTGGACGAGTTCCTCGCCCGCACCGGCCGCTTCCGCCGCGTCGTCCTCCCCGGCTACCGCGCCTACCAGCGCCGCCGCGCCGAGATCATCGAGACGCACCGCAGGTCCCTGCGGATCGAGGAGTTCAAGCCCAAGACGATGGCCGGATTCGTCCGCAACCAGCTCATCGACGACGTGTACCTGCCGCTCATCGGCTCCAACCTCGCCAAGCAGATCGGGGCGGGCGCGGGCGAGGGCCGGCGCACCGACCAGTCCGGCATGTTGATGCTCATCTCCCCGCCCGGGTACGGCAAGACGACCCTGATGGAGTACGTCGCCGACCGGCTCGGGATGCTGCTGGTCAAGGTCAACGGGCCCGCGCTCGGGCACGGCACGGTCTCCGTCGACCCGGCCGACGCGCCGAACGCGACCGCGCGCGCCGAGGTCGAGAAGATCAACTTCGCGCTCGAATGCGGCAGCAACGTCCTGCTCTACCTCGACGACATCCAGCACACCAACCCCGAACTGCTGCAGAAGTTCATCTCGCTGTGCGACGCGCAGCGCAAGATGGAGGGCGTCTGGAACGGCCGCACCCGCACCTACGACCTGCGCGGCAAGCGCTTCGCGGTGTGCATGGCCGGGAACCCGTACACCGAGGCGGGCCAGAAGTTCCGCATCCCCGACATGCTCGCCAACCGCGCCGACGTGTGGAACCTCGGCGACGTCCTCTCCGGACGCGACACCGTCTTCGCCCAGTCCTACATCGAGAACGCCCTCACCTCGAACAAGGTGACCGCGCCGCTCGCCGGGCGCGAGCGGGCCGACACGCAGCTGCTCATCCGCCTCGCCGCGGGCGACCCGACCGCCGCGCCCGACGGCCTGCGCCACCCCTACTCGGCCGGTGAGCTCGACCAGGTCCTGTCGGTGCTGCGCAAACTCGTCCGCATCCAGAAGACCGTGCTCGCCAACAACCTCGCGTACATCGCCTCGGCCGCGACCGACGACTCCTCGCGCACCGAACCGCCGTTCCTCCTCCAGGGCTCCTACCGGAACATGAACCGCTTGACCGAGCGGGTCGTCCCGGTCATGAACGACGACGAACTCGAAGCGGTCATCGACGACCACTACGCGGGCGAGGCGCAGACCCTCGCGTCCGGCGCGGAGGCGAACCTGCTCAAGCTCGCCGAGCTCCGCGGGCGGCTCGCGCCCGAGCGCGCGGCCCGCTGGGACGCGGTCAAGGAGGCCTACCGGAGGGCGCAGACCCTCGGCGGCGCCAGCGACGATCCAATGTCGAGAGCCGTCGGGGCCATCACCCTGCTCTCCGACCGCGTCGCGGGAATCGAAACCGCGCTGCAACAAAGGAGCAGCGTTAAGCGGGAATAAAGTCTCTCCGCTCGACGGTCCCGACCTGATCACCCGGTACGCTTTTGATCAAAAGCTTGGCGCGTAGCCCGTAGTGCCCCTGCACCGCTAACGATCGAATAAGGGAGGTCCCCGTGCCGACGAAGACGGGAGACAAGATCAGGATCATCGTCTTGGGCACTGGCCCCGACGCCGAAACTGCCCGCCTCATCGCCGAGTCCGACGCCGATGTCGCACTCGCCGCGAAGTTCACCAAGACCGTGACGCACCTGGTCATCGACGACACCGTGAAGACCACCGAAGCCCGGGTGAAGAAGGCCGAGGAGGCCGGCGTGCCCGTGCTGCCCTTCGCGGAGTTCAAGGCCCTGCTGGTGGCCGGAGCCGAGGACGAGGTTGAAGAGGCGGCCGAGGAGGTCGTCGAGGCCGAGACCCCCGTCGCGGTCGCCGAAGTGGACGAGGCGCCCGACGCCGGTCCCGACCTGGTCGAGGACCCGGTCGAGGCCGCTGCCGAAGACAGCGTGGTCGAGGACAACGAGGTCGAAGACGGTGAGCCCGTGACCGTCAAGGCCGAGGAGGCCGAGCCGGTCGCCGAACCCGAGCCCGCCGCTCCGGTCGCCGAAGACGCGCCCGAGGCTGCGATCGAGTCCGTCCCCGAGCCGGTCGCCGAGGCGATCGACGAGCCCGAGGAGGCGGCGGCCGACCCCGACAAGGCCGTCCCGTCCCAGGCCGAGGCGCCCGACATCGAGAATGACGCCAAGTCCGGCGACGCCGAGAAGTCCGGTGCGAAGCCCGGCCTGATCGCCAAGATCAAGTCGATCTTCGGCCTCACCGGCGCCCGGAAGTAACGCGCGAACAGCCCCGGGCCCGCAAGGCCCGGGGCTTAGGGCCTGTCCTGTGAATCAGCACGGGCGGTATCCGGCCCGTTTGCCCGCTCGCTGCGTTGTCAGAGCCTCTGCATACAACACCGGTATGCAGAGGCCCTTCCGCCTTGCGAGCGAACAAACGGACTCGGATTCCGCTCCGCCCTGATTCACAGGACAGGCCCTAGTCGTACCCGCACCGGCGCGCCGCCGACGGCGCACGCAACGGCCGCTTCCGTTGCGATCGGCCCGGCCCGACACCCTGGACCTTGGGTCGATTGGCCGTCCCTTCCCTGCCTGAGGCCTTACGCTGCATGGAGAGCCGTCAAGTTCGCTCAGGGCGAACGCTTATAGATTCGCCGTAAGAAACTTGAGCCGGATAGACTCAACTCTGCGGTGGTGCGAACGCCGCGTTCCAGAAGAGCTAGCCAGATCAGCCAGGAGGCCGACCGCCCGTGGACGTCAACCGCTTGACCACCAAGAGCCGCGAAGTCATCTCCCAGGCCGCGCGCTCCGCCGCCGCGGGCGGCAACCCCGCCGTCGAGCCCTGGCACCTGCTGGATGCGCTCCTGACCGTCGACGGCTCCACCGCGCCCGGTCTCCTCCAACTCGTCGGCGTCACCCCCGGCACCGTCTCGGCCGAGACCGAGCGCCGCCTCGAGGAGCTGCCCTCCGCGTCCGGCCCCTCCGTCTCCGAGCCGTCCATGGCCCGCGAATCCCTGCGCGCCATCAACGCCGCCGACAAGATCGCCACCGACTACGGCGACGAGTACGTCTCCACCGAGCACCTGGTCACCGGGCTCGCGCAGGCAGGCGGCGAGGTCGGCACCTACCTCGCCGGGCTCGGCGCCACGGACAAGAAGCTCATCAGCGCGTTCCCCACCCTGCGCGGCGGCGACCGCAAGATCTCCAGCGCGGACCCCGAAGAGGGCTACAAGGCCCTGCAGAAGTACGGCGTGGACCTCACCGAGACCGCCCGCTCGGGCAAAGTGGACCCGGTAATCGGCCGCGACACCGAGATCCGCCGCCTCATCCAGGTCCTGTCGCGGCGCACCAAGAACAACCCGGTCCTCATCGGCGAACCCGGCGTCGGCAAGACCGCGATCGTCGAAGGGCTCGCCCAGCGCATCGTCGCCGGAGACGTCCCCGATTCGCTCCGCAACCGCAAGGTCATGCTCCTCGACCTCGCCAGCATGATCGCCGGAGCCCAGTACCGCGGCCAGTTCGAGGAGCGCTTCAAGTCCGTCATGGAGGAGATCAAGTCCTCCGACGGCGAGATCATCCCGTTCATCGACGAGCTGCACACCATGGTCGGCGCGGGCAAATCCGAAGGCTCCCTTGACGCCTCGAACATGCTCAAGCCCGCCCTGGCCCGCGGCGAACTCCACATGATCGGCGCGACCACCCTCAACGAGTACCGTGAGCACATCGAGAAGGACGCCGCCTTGGAGCGGCGCTTCCAGCAGGTCTACGTCGGCGAGCCCACCATCGAGGACACCGTCGCGATCCTGCGCGGCCTCAAGGAGCGCTACGAGGTCCACCACGGCGTGCGCATCACCGACTCCGCGCTGGTGGCCGCCGCGCAGCTCTCCGCCCGGTACCTTCCCGACCGCCGGCTCCCGGACAAGGCCATCGACCTCGTCGACGAGGCGGCTTCGCGCCTGCGCATCGAGATCGACTCGCGCCCTGAGGAGATCGACCAGGTCGAACGCGCGGTCCGCCGCCTGGAGATCGAGGAGATGGCCCTCCAGAACGAGACCGACGCGGCCTCGGCCGAACGCCTCGGATTCCTCCAGAGGGAACTCGCCGACCAGCGCGAGAAACTCGCGGCCCTCTCCCGCCAGTGGGAATCGGAGAAGAACCGCATCGGCAAGGTCTCCGACCTCAAAGAGGAACTGGACGACCTCCGCACGCAGGCCGAACGCGCCGAACGCGAATACGACCTCGAAAAGGCCGCGCAACTGCGCTACGGACGCATCCCCGAACTCGAACAGCAACTCTCAGGCGCCGAGGCCGAACTCGCGAGCGCCGACACGGACCCGGCCCACCAGCCGATGCTGAAAGAGGAGATCGACGCCGACGAGATCGCCGACGTCGTCAGCGCCTGGACGGGCATCCCCGCAGGCCGCCTCCAGGAATCCGAGACCCACAAGCTGCTCCACGCCGAAGAGCTCCTGGGCGAACGAGTGGTGGGCCAGCTCGAAGCCGTGACCGTGGTCGCCGACGCCCTCCGCAGGGCCCGGGCCGGGCTCTCGGACCCGAACCGCCCCACGGGCTCGTTCATCTTCGCGGGCCCCACCGGCGTGGGCAAGACCGAACTCGCCAAAGCCTTGGCGGAGTTCATGTTCGACGACGACCGGGCGATGATCCGCATCGACATGGGCGAGTACACCGAACAGCACTCCACGGCCCGCCTCATCGGCGCGCCGCCGGGGTACGTCGGCTACGAGGAGGGCGGCCAACTGACCGAACCGGTCCGCCGCCGCCCCTACTCCGTGGTTCTCCTGGACGAGGTGGAGAAGGCCCACCCGAGGGTCTTCGACACGCTCCTCCAGGTGCTGGACGACGGCCGCCTCACCGATGGGCAGGGCCGCACGGTCGACTTCCGCAACGTCATCCTCATCATGACCTCGAACCTGGGCTCCCAGGCGCTCACGGACCCGCTGCTCGAACAAGAGGCCAAGCACGACCAGGTCCTGGGGGCCATCCGCGCCCACTTCAAGCCGGAGTTCTTGAACCGCCTGGACGACATCGTTATCTTCCACGCGCTCGAACACGAGCACCTGAAGTCGATCGTGGACGTCCAACTGCGCCTCCTGGAACGCCGCATGGAGGCCCGCCGCCTCCGCCTGGAAGTGGACGACGCCGCCAAGTCCTGGCTCGCCGACCGAGGCTTCGACCCGGTCTACGGAGCCCGCCCGCTCCGCCGCCTCATCCAATCCTCAATCGGCGACCCGCTCTCCAGAGAACTCCTGGAAGGCAAAATAGTCGACGGCGACACCGTCCACGTGGCCACCGCCGCAATAGGCGACAAACTCACGGTCACCAAGGGCTGAGCACCCAGAACACCACGGGGCATCCGCGGAACACCGCCGATGCCCGGCAAGCAACACCCGACCATTCGGGGCGGCGGCCAAGCCGCCGCCCCGAATGTCACACCCTCCAGGCACCATCGAATCGGGGGCGCAGTCGACGTGATGCACCCTCACATCGTGGCCGCTGTCCCGAATGTCGTACCCCAATGTCACCCTCGTATCGGGGGCCCGAACGCCCGGCTCCTGAGGCATCACGCCTGCCCACCGAAATGTCACACCCTCTGGGCATCATCAAAACCGGGGGCGCTGGCGACGTGATTCACTCTCGCATCATGGCCGCCGCCCCGACCCGTTCTTACCATTGACCCGGTGACTCGAACTGCGGCTTCCATCCGCAGGTCCCGCCTGGACTGGCTGGACCTCGCCAGCCTCGGCATCCTTGCCGCCGGGCTGCTCTGCTGGGCCACCGGCGCCCTCCCCACCGGGGACGCCCTCGCCAGCCTCCTCCGGGTCGCGCCCCTCGTCCTGTTCCTCGGCACCGTCATGGCCATGGTCGCGATCGTCCAGGCCTCGCAGCTGTTCGACGTCGCCGCGCTCGCACTCGCCCGGCTCGGGCGCGGCAGCCACGCCGCGCTGTTCGCCTGCTGCTTCCTCCTCGCCACCGCGACCACGGTCTTCCTCAACCTCGACACCACGATCGTCCTGCTCACCCCCGTCATGCTCGCGCTCGCCGCCGCCACCCGCGCACCCGCGCTCGCGCTGGCGATGACCACCGTGTGGCTCGCCAACACCGCGAGCCTGCTCCTGCCGGTGTCGAACCTGACGAACCTGCTCGCGGCCGACCGGATCGGCCTCGACCCGCTCGACTTCGCCGCCCGCATGTGGGCACCCCAACTCGCGGTCCTCGCCGCGACCGCCCTGTGCCTGTGGCTCGGATTCTGGCGCCGCCGCCACCGCGAACTCGACCGGTACGCGGTCCCCGCCGAGCCGCCGCCGATCGCCGACCGGCGGCTCTTCTGGACCGCCGCGGCCGTGTGCGCCGGGTTCGTCGTCGCCGTCATCGCCGACGTCCCGATCCAGATCGTGTCCTCAGCGGCCGCGGCCGTCCTGCTCGTCCACTGCCTGCGCCGCCGCCGTGACCTCGTGACCTGGGAACTCATCCCGTGGCGGCTGCTCGTCCTCACCGCCGGACTGTTCCTGCTGGTCCCCACCCTCATGCGCCACGGCGGCGACGCGCTCGTCTCGCAGCTCATCGGCGACGTGAACGGGGACGCGGGGATCTTCCGCACGGGCCTCGCTGGTGCGGCCCTGTCGAACCTGGTCAACAACCTGCCCGCGTATGCCGCGGTCGAATCGGTCGTGCCGCGCGGCCAAGAGGACGCGCTCCTGGGCCTGCTCGTCGGCACCAACGTCGGCCCGCTGATCCTGCCGTGGGCGTCGATGGCCACGCTCCTGTGGTTCGACCTCGTCTCCGGCCGCAGGCCCGGCATCCCCGCGGACCAGCGCCTCAAGGTCCCGCTCGGGCGGTTCGCCGCCACCGGCGCGGTCCTCGCCGCCGTAGGGACCGCCGCGGGACTGGCGGCCCTGGTCTGGCTCTGACCGGCCGACACCCGATACCACTATGGAATGAAAGTTCGCGATTCCACAGAATGACCCGGCACCATTGGTCATAGTGCTCATATGGTCGTTTCTGCACCACTGGGCCTGACTCGCCGCACCGTGCTCACCAGTGCGGCCGCCCTCCTCGCCTCCGCCGCCGCGGGCACCGCCGTCCCGCGTCGGGCCGAAGCCGCGAGCCTCCCGCAGATCCGCGCCGCCGCCGCGGGCTGGACCGGCCACAGCGGCGAACTCCTCGTCCTGACCGCGAACCCGGCGACCGAGGCCGACTACACGCTCCGCATCCTCGAAGCCCCTGATCCGTCCGCGGCGCCGACCGCGCCGGGCGGCGCGCCCGGGGCCGAGCTCGGCCCGCCCCTCCCGCTGCCCCTTCCCGCCGACTTCCACCCGCATTCGATGGCCGCGCTCGGCGCCGTCCTGTGGGTCACCGGCACCGTCGAACTCGGCCCCGACCTCGCCCTGCCCGCGCTCGTCCGCATCGAGGACTCCCGGGCCGCTTACGTCGACCTGCCTGTCCCGCAAGCGATCCGCTCCGGCATCGCCACCGCCGTCGTACCGATCGGCGCCAGCGGACTCGCCGTCGTGATGGAAGGCTCCCCGGACCCGCACCTGGCGATGGTCACCCGCAGCCACCTCGCCTTCAGCCCGGACGGCGGCCGCACCTGGACGCAGCGGCCGCTCGTCACCGGGCTCGGCGAAGGCTACGGAACCGTCCTCACCGAGACCGACCACGGCCTCTTCGCGGCCACCGCCGACACCGACGGCACCCAGACCATCCACATCGGATCAATGTCGGACGCGGCGGGCCTCGTGCCCGTCGCGACCCTGCCCGGTTCCGGCCGCCCCATGGCCGCGGTGGCCGAAACCGACGGCGTCAGCGTCTTCAGCGACCACGAAGGCACCGTCAACCTCGCCCGCTACACCGGGGACGGCGCGCCGCTCGAAACGGCGCTCAGTTGCGCCTGCGACGGCGAGATCCTCGCCGTCCCCGGTCGCCGCGGCCAATGGCTGGAGACCGACGGCACCACCATCCACATCAGAGGCACGAGGTAACGCACCAGAAGGAGGATCCATGGCGTTCCCCAGCAGCAGCAAGGCGTTCTCCCGCTCGACCTGCGGCTATCCCGACATCACCCGCGACTGGCTCTACCAGGGCGAATGGAAGACCCGCTACCGCACCGCGTTCAACGACGACGGCTACGGCGTCCACCCCTCGGTCACCTCCTTCACCATGCACGAGGAGGCCCACACGCAGGCGGGCAAGGTCGTCCGCGACCTCCACGCCCTCGGCCAGGGCTACGCCCGCGGCGGCGAGCCGTGGGCCTACCAGTGGACCGGGCTCGCGGGCGCGAAGGTCTGCAAGCCCGGATACCACCGGTACGGGGCCGCCATCGACCTCACCAGATTCGACTGGGGCTCAGGGCATTACGTCGACACGGCCGTCCACGGCAAGGAGCGCCGCCTCTACCTGCGCCGCCGCTACCTCGCGGTGATCGCCACCTGCCGCAAGCACTTCGGGACGGTCCTGCACTGCAACAACGACCCCGACGGCTCCCACTGGAACCACATCCACGTCGACCGCGGCCGCCAAGCCGTCGCCATGGACTGGGACTACCAGACCGACACGACCATCATCCAATGGGCCGCAAGGGATCTGGCCGGGATGAAGGAGATGGTCGTGGACGGCGACTTCGGTCCCCAGACCAAGGAGGGCTTCGACCTCCTGCGCGAGAGCCTGGGCGCCGAAGGCGTCGACCCCACCGAATCGCCCGCCGACAACCGGCTCTGGCTCGACCTCATCGGCCGCCACGGCATGGCCGACCAGGCCGCCGGGGCCTTCCAAGTGGACGCCGCCGCCATCGCGGACGCCGCTGCGGACGACTAGAGCGGAAACCCCGCCAGGAGAAGGAGGACGACATGGCCGACCCGAACCGCAGCGAGACCCGCAGGCGACGCAGCGCCGCCGCGGCGGCGGTGATCGCGCTCGCGTTCTCCACGGCCGCCTGCGACCTCGACGCCGTGTCGGGCACGAGCACCGGAGCCGACGCGGGCGTGTTCTACGGCCTCGGCGACGACCACCACCTCTACCGCTGGGACCCCGACGCCGACAACGGTTCGGCCACCGGCGACGGCACCGTCAGCGGCGCAGTCGATTCGGTGCTCGACCTCAGCGGCGTCTGGGATCAGGAAGGCGACGTCGGCACCGTCCTGCGCGCCTCACTGAGCATCGACCCGCGCCAGCGCTACGCCGCCTGGGTCGAAGGCGCGAGTCCCGAAGCGTCCCTGAAGATCGGCGACCTGGAGACCGGCGCGATCGAGACCGCGGCCGCCTACCCGGTCGACCACGCCTGCATCGACCCCGCCTGGCTCGCCGACGGCTCCGCGGTCCTCGTCCACCGGGCCGCGGTGTGGGGCAACGGCACCGACCCGGCCGCCGAAGGCGACGCGACCCCGTTGCCGATCGAGGTCTGGGGCCCGACCGAGTGGTACTCGCCCGAGGCCGGAGCGCTTCCGACCACAGTGGACCTCGAACCGGAGGGCTGCCGACTGCGCTGGTACACCGCCGAAGACGGTACGGCCCAGGCGATCTACCACAACCCTGACGTCACGGAGCTGTACCGCATCGACGCCAGCGGACAGGTCCTGGAGACGATCCCGGTGGCGAGCCTCCAAGGGAGCCACCCGCTCACGATCGGATTGGTCGGCGTCGACCCCTCCGGCCGGTACGCGTGCGTCGTCGACGGCTACGGGCCGGAAGGCGCCTTCAAGGGCGGCTTCACGATGCGGGCCGAGGCCGGGACCCGCGTCCTCGACCTGGAGAACGGCGAGGCCGTCGGCGCCGAGGACACTGGATGCGTCTCACTCCACGAGGACGGCTACGTCTCGCGGGACGGCGCCGAGGTCGCGTTCATCGGCTACGACGGCGCTCAGCAATGGCCGACCGAACTGCCCGACCAGATCGCCGAGTCACCGGTCCTGTTCTTCGCGCCGAACGAATCCTGAGCGGGCCTGGTCTTCGCTGTCCGCACCGAGCAGGTCCCCAGGCACGACCCATTCGGCTTGGAGACGCAGGTCCGGGCGGCATAGAATGCTTGCCGTGAACCGCGTCCTCGGCATCCGCCGCTACCCGCTCAAGTCGGCCGCCGCCGAACACCCCGCCGAAGCCGTCATCGGCAAGCACGGCCTGGACGGCGACCGCACCTGGGTCTGCCTCGACGCCGACGGCACCATCGGCAGCGCCAAGCAGCCGCGCCTGTGGGGCACCCTGCTCGACATCAAGGTCGCCTACGAACCGGCCCAAGGCGACTCGGACGGACACGTCACCGTGACCGTGCCCGGCAGCGAGCCCGTCCCGGCGGGCGGCCCCGAGGCCGACGAGGCCGTGTCGTCCTGGCTCGGTTGCCCGGTCCGACTCACCCGCACCGCGCCTCAGCAACTGAAACGGCACCACTGGTGGCCCGACGAGCCCGGCATGATCCCCGAGTGGGCCGACGCCGAACCCGGCGGCGACGCGGTCGTCGCGGTCCGCACCAATTCTGACGGCCGCTTCTTCGACTTCGGCGCGATCCACCTCGTCACCACCGGTGCGCTGGAACGCCTGAGCGCCGAGCATGCGAGCGAGGTCGACCCGATCCGCTTCCGCCCCAACCTGATCCTCGACCTTCCCGCCGATCCCGAACCGGGACAGCGGATCACGATCGGCCCCGACGTGAGCCTCGAAGTCTCGGTGCCCACACCGCGCTGCGTCATCCCGTCCCTCGCCCACGGCGAGGCCCCGGCCGACAAGGCCCTGCTCAAGACCCTCGCCCAGCACCACCGTGTCGATGTCCCGGGCTTCGGCCGCGCCACCTGCTTCGGCTTCTACGCCGACATCGTGACCACCGGATCCGTCCACATTGGAGACGAGATCCGAGTCGACTGAACGAGAACGGCCCGGCCGACGCGAAAGCGCCGACCGGGCCGTTCAGACCATCCGCCTAGTTGTAAGCGGTCGTGTAGTACCGGGCCTTGTAGAACTCGGCGCCGGAACGCGTCCGGTCGGCCGACTGCGAGAACACCACGGTCGGGCTGCCCCAGTCGCGCGTGCCCGCGTTGTCGCCGCGCACGTAGAAGTACTCGCCGGAGCTCATCTTCACGTACGCCTTGATGCGCGTGGTCGTGTGCAGCGTCGTCTTCGACAGGGTCGACTTGTTGATCGAGTACACCCCGTGCGAGTCCGAGACCTGCAGCAGCCCGGAGTTGGAGAAGTCCGGCTGCAGGTCGTGCCCGAGCCCGGTCAGCGTCACCTTCTTGCTGGAGGCCTTGAGCCGCACATTGCGGTACGTGCCCGTCACCGAGTAGGCCTGCACGATCTTCTCGCCCGAGGCCCACAACAGCTTGTTGTTGGGGTCCCACACGACGCCGTGCGCGCCCGCGAGCGAGACCGTCTGCACCTTCGCGAGCGTGGACGGGTCGGAGACCTTGGTGGGGCCGTAGACCGTCAGGTAGCCGTCGGAGGAGGCCGAGACGAACGCGCCGATGTCCGGAATGCGTTCGATCGCGTGCGGGTTGCCGCCGGGGGAGGCGCTCCACAGCACGTCGTTGAGCTCCTGGTCCTTCTCGTCGGTGATGTTCCAGATCCCGACCTTGCCGCCCGAGGCCGCCGCGAGGCCGATCGCCCCGAACTGGGCGGTGTCGCGGATGCGGCAGTCGGAGAGGTTGGACCAGCCGCCGGTGCCGGGACTCCAGGTCTTGTAGGCGTTCGCGTTGCTGAACGCCTTGTTCTTGTCGAACACGAAGATCTTGTTGGTGGTCTGCTCCGTGACGATGATCTTGAAGTTGGCGGTGTCCGCCGAAGCGATACCGACACCGACGGCCCCGGCGGTGGCCAGGGGAGCGCCGATGGCCAATGCTCGAAGCAAGTTGCGCCGTTTCACATGTGACTCCTCTTGGGGGTAGGGAGCGTCCGAACCCGATCCGGGCCGCGAACCGCACTCAGTGTGCGACACCCGAACCAGTCCCCGCAGCGAGGCACCCCACCTGCAATTCGGTTGCGACACAACCACAATCGGTCACCGAATCCCACTCGAATCAGCTCGCGACACACACCCGCACTTTGGACGGCATCGCGCACGCAGCCGGATACAGTGAATGCTTTGACGTTGCCAGACTCCCTGGACGGCCATGCCCTTGACACCTGCACCTCTTGACAGGCGGAAGACCGGCGAGCACGCGCGCTCGCAGGTCGCCCGTGCCCGCGACACCCTGCGGCAGTACGAGAACCTTGCCGCCGCACCCGTGCAGCTGCGCAACGCAGTGCGCGGGCATGTCGCGGGCCTCGCGCAGGAAGAGGCCTCCGGGCGGCTCGTGACGATGCGCGTCACGGAGCTCAAGAAGGTCGCAAAAGGACTGCGCCTTGCGAAGCTCGAACAGGCCGGGATCAGCACGGTCGCCGACGTTCTCGCGAACACCCGCGAACAGCTCCTGGAGATCCCCGGCATCGGCGCGCAGACCGTTGATGAGATCAAGGCCGCGGCCGAACTGCTCGCCCTGCGGTCTGCCGCCGACACGCGGCCCCGGTTCGACCCGACTCGGCGGGACCCCCGGCACTCCCGCATCCTGGCCCACCTGCGGGCCGAAAAGGCCGCCGCAACGGCAGCGGACGACCTCCGGGAGGCCCTGCACCGCTTCCGCAACCGCGCCGAGCCGTACTTCGCCGCCGCCGACCGGGCCGGCAGCAGGCTGGCGATGTTCTTCTCCCGGCGCAGACGCAAAGCCGAAGCGCTGGCGGGCCTCGAAGCGCTCGAAGCGGTCAACGCCGACCGCGAGACGAAAGCGCTGGAACGCGATCTCGCCGCGGCACTCGACCGGGCCCGGCCCGAGCGCTGGACCTCCGATGAGCTCTGGCGCGACTACGAACGCGAAGCGGCGAGCATCAACACGGCGCTCGCCAACATCACGGGCACCGACGAAGAGGACGCCAATCGCGCCGAGGACTTCGTCGGCGCCGACCTGCGGCAGGAGATCGAGACACTGCCGTTCGACGGGTCGCTGCTGCGCACCGACCTCCGCTTCTACCAGCTGTTCGGCGCGAAGTACGCGATCCACCAGCGCCGGGCGATCATCGGCGACGAGATGGGGCTGGGCAAGACCATCCAGGCCCTCGCGGTCGCCGCGCATCTCACTGCGAAAGGGCAGCGCCGCTGCCTCGTCGTCTGCCCAGCCAGTGTGGTTCCCAACTGGCTCAACGAGATCCGCAAGCACACCCGACTCGACGCGTTCAGCCTCCACGGGCCGGAACGGGAGGAGGAGGCCCGCAAGTGGTTGCGCCGCGGCGGCGTCGCGGTGACCACGTTCAACACCATCGACCGGCTCGAATCGGTGCCGCAGCGGACGAAGTTCGCGCTGGTGGTCGTCGACGAGGCCCACTACATCAAGAACCCGAACACGAAGCGCAGCATGGCGGTCGGGGACGTGATCGGACGCTCCAAGCGGGCGCTCCTCCTGTCCGGCACGCCGATGGAGAACCGCGTCCAGGAGTTCAAGTCGCTCGTCGGCCATCTCCGGCCCGACCTCGCACAGCAGGTCGGCGAGGGTGACGCCATGGTCGGGGCGGAGGCGTTCCGACAGACGGTCGCCCCAGTGTATCTGCGGCGCAACCAGGAGGACGTGCTCACCGAACTGCCCGAGAAGATCGAGGTCGAGGAGTGGGTCCAGTTCAACGGGGACGACGCGGAGGAGTACCGCGAGCAGGTGCGGCGCCGGAACCTCATGGGCATGCGCCGCACCTCCTCCGCCATGCCGGGCTCGGCGAAGCTGGAGCGCCTGGCCGAGCTCGTGGAGGACGCGGGCGCCGAGGGGCAGAAGGTCATCGTGTTCTCGTACTTCCTCGACGTGCTTAAGGCTGTCGGGGAGCGGATCGGGGACTCCGCGATCGGCCCGATCACCGGGAAGGTCGCGGTCGCGAAGCGCCAGGGCATGATCGACGAGTTCGCGCGCCGCGAGGGCCCGGCGGTGATCCTGGCGCAGATCGAGGCCGGCGGCGTCGGCCTCAACATCCAGGCGGCGTCAGTGGTGGTCCTCGCTGAGCCGCAATGGAAGCCGAGCATCGAGCAGCAGGCGATCGCCCGCGCCCACCGCATGGGCCAGACCCGGCGCGTCCAAGTGCACCGACTGCTCGCCAAGGACGGCGTGGACGAGCGGATCAGGGAGGTGCAGGAGCACAAGGAGCTCCTGTTCGAGCACTACGCGCGCCAGAGCGACGCCAAGTCGACCGGCTCGATGGCGACCGCCACCGCCGTGGCGACGCTCGGCGACGACTCGATCCCACTGGAGCAGCGCATCGTCGCCGCCGAACGGGCCCGCCTCGACATCGACCGACCCTGACCCACGGAATCGCGCTCGCGACCGCTCCTTGACAAACAGCTGCACCCACTCAACCAGGCCCTGACGACGCGCATCGAGGCCCCGCACGAAAAGTGAGGCACCGGCCCCTCCGCGAAACGCCACGCCGAAAGCGACACGCCAAGGCGAATTTCCTGAGTTTTGTAGGGTTCGGCAGGTCGGGCCGTCTACGAATGTGCTTGTGTCGCTAACGATGCCGAGCCGACCGGGCGGCCATCGTCAGGAGTCCACAATCGCGACAGGCACGACTCGCCGTGATCACTATCGGTGCGATTGACTTCACCAAGCGTCACCAATAGATTCCATTCGACCGATCACCCACCGATCAGTTGGAGAAACCATGCACTGCCGCAACGACATTACGACCCGCATCTCCCCACGCCAAGCCGTCTCGTACTCCACTTTCTTCCTGAACGTCCTGACCGGTCGCAAGCCCGCCGCCGACGCCCGCCTGCTCGCCACCGACAACGGCTGGGCCGCCTTCACCAGGATCCGCCGCCGCGTGCCGACCCGCTTCACACAAGTCCGCGTCGCCCGCGCCTTCTGCCCCAACCCGGACACCGCCGAGATCGTCGCCATGGTCGAGAACGGCACCAGCCACCAGGCCATGACCCTGACCTTCCGCGCGACGCCCCACGGCTGGCGGCTCGACCACTGCGACCTCATCCACAGCAACGGCCGCCCGCGACACCGAACATAAGACCCACCAGAACCGATGGAGGCCGCCGTGTCCAAAGGAATCGGCGGCCTCCATCAAGGCGATCTGAAGCATGAGAAAGGGCCGGGTTGAAAACCCGGCCCTGAACTCTTCTGGTGCGCCGCGAGGGATTCGAACCCCCAACCTTCTGATCCGTAGTCAGATGCTCTATCCGTTGAGCTAGCGGCGCATACCTGGCCTTGTCGATGTTCGGGTGCCGGGCTTTCGCTCGGCGACCGTTTCGATCAGGCCGGGCATAACCTTACCTGGGCTGAAAAGGGACCTGCAACCGGGTTCTCGGATGTGCGCTGCATCATCGCACGTGGGGGATGGGGCTCTCCCGAGCGATGCGAACCCCCGACCTGCTGATCTGGAGTCGGATCCGAGCCGTCAGCAGTTCTCGAGGACCGCGCGCGCCAGCGCCCGCCACACCTCGGGCAGCCGCTCGGCCCGCTCCGGCGCCGGCGTCCGGGCCGCCTCCCAGACCGCCGCTTCGGCTTCGGGGACCTCCGCGCCGAGGTGGTAGCGCTCGACGAACGCCGCCCGGTTCTCGCGCCCGGGGAAGAAGTAGTCGCCCGCGGCGAACAGCGCCACATAGGCGCGGTGCAGGCCGCCCGTCAGCGTCTCGGCCAGCTCCCAAGAGTCCTCGATGTCGCCCAGGCGCTTCGCGAGCGCCTCGGCCTCGGCCGCGACGGCATCCCGGGACGCGTCGGCCAAGGCCTGCGGGAACTCCGTGACTTCTGCGCGCGCCTTCGACCCCAGCTCGGAGTCGTCGGCCAGGAGCGTGCCCTCGGCGAAACGCCCGATGACGTGCAGCGCCTCGTCGCCCGGCTCCCGCCAGCCCTCGCCGCGTCCCAGCGCGTCCAGCAGTCCCTGGAACCGGCCGACGGTGAGATGCACCGCCTCGCCGCTGGCCTCCTCGGGCACCGTCTCGGTCTCCCACACGCACACCAGCTCGGCCTCCTCCCCGAAACCGGACAGGGCCGGGCCGTGCGCATAGGCGAACGCGAGGCGCTCGTCGTCGTTGATCTCGGCGAGGACGTCGGTGGAGAGCCTGAGGACCGCGTTGGGAAGGGACATGCCCGCAATTGTGTCCGCTCTTCGCAACCGCGTCTACCCGTTCATTCACGGGTGGGGCCCGTGATTCAGGCCATGCGGGACCGCTCCAGGCGGACACACCGGACACGCGGATCGGCGGAGGACTCATGTCGGCGGCGGCCGATACCATGAGCCCATGGCAACACCCACCGGCCACACCGGCACCGAACTGACGCCGGGGGCGATCGCCTCATGGCGCGCGCACTCGCAGCGGCTGTGGGGCGAGCACTTCGCCACACCCCTGGAAGCGTTCGCGCACCTCGGCGCGGTCCAGTCCCAGGAGTACCACCCCTCGAAGCTCACGCCCGCGATGCGCGCGGTCCCCGTCGGCGAGGCGCTGGCCTTCGGCGGTCCCGCCGCCGTCGACGCGCTCATCGAGCAGGGCGCGGTCATCCGCACCCACGTGCTGCGCCCCACCTGGCACACCGTGCCCGCCGGGGACCTGCGGATGATGCTCACGGCCAGCGCCGACCGCGTCCAGCAGGTGGCGGGCTCGCAGTACCGCAGCCTCGGATTGGACGCGGCGACGCTCAAGCGCGGGGACGAGGCGCTCGCCGCGGCCACCGAGGGCGGGCTGCATCTGACGCGCGAGGAGGCGTCCGAGGCGCTGGTCGCGGCCGGGGTCGCGGACCCGACCGGGGGCCGGCTGATCCACCTGCTGTTCCACGCCGAGCTGGAGTCGCGGATCTGCTCGGGGACGCCGAAGGGCGGCAAGCAGACCTACGCGAACTTCGAGGAGCGCGTCCCGGCTGGCCCGATCGGGAAGGCCGAGGCGATCCGGGAGCTGGCGCGGCGGTTCTTCGTCTCGCGGGGCCCGGCGACGATCAAGGACTTCACGCGGTGGGCGACGCTGAAGGTCGCGGACGCGAAGGCCGCGGTCGACGGGCTCGACCTGGGGGAGGTCCGGGTCGGGAGCCGGGTGCTCTACTTCGGGGCCGAGCGGCTGGAGGCGGTCGAGGGCGGGCCGGTGGTCGATTTCGTGCAGGGCTTCGACGAGATGCTGTGCTCCTACACAGACACGAAGGACTGGGTGCTGCACCATTCGGTGCCGCGCACGCTGTTCCCGGACCGGCCGCGGTTCAACTCGGCGATCCTGCTGGACGGGCAGGTCATCGGCAACTGGAAGGCCACGGCGAAGCGGGACGTGCTGACGGTGGAGACGTGGCGGGTGCGGGGCTTCACCGCCGCGGAGATCGCGGCCCTGCGCCGCGGCGCGGACCGGCTGCGGGCCTGGTACGGCAAGCCCGAGATGGAGATCGGCCTCGACCACGCCTGAGCGTGATCGAGGCCGAGGGCGGTCCGTCTAGAGGCGGCCGAGGGAGTCGGCGAAGGGGGCCAGGCCCATCGAGCCGAGGTTCAGTGCGTCCGTGTGGAACTGCTTGAGGCTGAAGTCCGCGCCCTTGCGCGCCTTGTAGTCCTCGCGGGCCTGCATCCACAGGCGCTCGCCGACCTTGTACGACGGGGCCTGACCGGCCCAGCCCAGGTAGCGGTTGACCTCGAAGTTGAGCATGTCGTCCTCGATCGTGCGGGTGTGGGCGCGCATGAACTCGAACATCTTCGCGCCGTCCCACTCCTCGCCCTGCCGCCAGCCGAACGGGTTGTCCTCGGGGATGGCGAACTCGCAGTGCAGGCCGATGTCGACGATGACGCGCGCGGCCCGGAAGGCCTGCGCGTCGAGCATGCCGAGGCGGCCGCCCGGGTCGTCCTCGTAGTAGCCCAGCTCGTCCATGAGCCGCTCCGAGTACAGCGCCCAGCCCTCGCCGTGGCCCGAACACCACATCATCTGGCGCTGGAACCGGTTGAGCAGCTCCACACGGGCCATGGTCTGCCCCACCTGGAGGTGGTGGCCCGGCACGCCCTCGTGGTACACAGTGGACTTCTCACGCCACTTGCCGAACAGCTGCTGGCCCTCCGGCACCGACCACCACATCGCGCCCGGACGGGAGAAGTCCTCGCTCGGCCCGGTGTAGTAGATCGCCCCGTCCTCGGTCGGCGCGATCTTGCAGTCGATCGTGCGGATCTGCTCGGGGATGTCGAAGTGCTTGTCCGCGAGGTCGGCGATCGTGGAGTCGGCGAGGTCCTGCATCCAGTCGCGGAACAGGTTCTTGTCGGTGAAGTTCTCGTCCGCGTCCTGGTCGAGGAATTCCACGACCTCGTCGACGGACGCGCCCGGCTTGATCCGCTCGGCGGTCGCCCGCATGTCGGCCTCGATGCGGGCCAGCTCCTGCCAGCCCCACGCGTAGGTCTCTTCGAGGTCGATCTCGGCGCCGATGAAGTAGCGGGACGCCCGCGAGTAGCGGTCGCGGCCGACCGCGTCCTTCTCGGGCGCCTGCGGGGCCAGCTCCTCGCGCAGGAACCGCGCGAAGTTGTGCGTCGCCGACCGCGCCCAAGCTGCGCCGTTGCCCAGCTCGATGCGCAGCGGCCCGGCCGTGATCGGCTCGCCGTCGATGGTGACGGAGCTGGCCAGGCCCGCCCAGAAGTCGGTGCCCGGTCCCTTCGCGCCGTTCCAGTTGTCGCAGTGGGTCGCGACCTCCAGCACCTGGCGCTTGGCGGCGACGCGCCCGGCGGCGGCCTCGGCGCGCAACGTCTCGGTGTACTGCTCGAACGCCTTCGTGACGGCGGCCAGGCGCGCCGCGATGTTCTCGGCGGCCTCCTTGCCGTCCTTGGGCATGAGGTCGAAGATCTGGCGGACACTGTGGACCGCGGAGGCGAGGACGTTCAGTCCCAGGTAGGTGTCGCCCGCTTCGTGGCGCTCCAGGCTGAGGCCCAGGCGCTCCAGGATGGCCTCCTTGGCGACGCGCTCGCGCTCGTCGACCGGTTCGGCGGCCTCCAATGCGGCGATGGTGCGTCGTTCCAGGTCGGCGAACTCGGCCATCCCGGCGGGTGAGAGGTCATCGAGTTCGTGATCGTGTCCCGGGACGCCCATCGCGGTCGCGTTCATCGGGCTGAGGGCGATCGCGTCCTCGACGTACTGGTCGGCAATCTGATCGATTTTTCTCATGGGGTGGACTTTACGCGAGGAAGTCGTCCCACCGCGACCTCACTTTCAACCCCTTCGAGCCGTCCTCCGGCCCTGCCGAACGCCAGCAGCGCATCCCGTTCGAGCTGCACTTCCACTGTTTCTCCGGGTTCGGGCGGCCAGTCGGCGCGGCGCTCGCGGGCCCGGTCGAACCATTCACTGATTGGCTTTGCCCGATCGGTGGAGGCGGTCATGTGCGCGCGGGCGAGGTCCAGCTCCCCGCCGAGGTCGGCGAGCGCCGCCAGGAGCTCGTCCCGGTTGCCCTCGACCATGCCGGTGAACAGTCCGGTCGGGCTGGCCGCGACGCGGGTGCCGTCCCGGTAGGAGCCGGCGGCGAGCGCGCGCGAGAGCGGGTCGTCGGCGACGCGGACGAGCGCGGCGGCGACCAGGTGCTCCAGGTGCGAGATGCGGGCGGCGGCCCGGTCGTGGTCGGCGGCGGTCGCGGGCACGATGTGCGCGCCGATCGAGGTCCACAGGCGCGCGAGGGTCGCCCAGTCGGCCAGGTCGGTGTCGGCTTCGAGGCACAGCACCCAGGTGCGGCCGCGGAACAGCCCGGGTTCGGCGGAGGCGAACCCGGCGGTTTCCTTGCCCGCCATGGGATGTCCGCCGACGAAGCGGGGCTGGGCGGCGAACGCGCGGGCGGCGGCGGCCTTCACCGAGGCGACATCGGTGACCAGGCCGGCGTATCCGCGCAGGGTGGCGGCGACGGTGTCGAGGTGCCGGTAGGGGGCGGCGACGACCGCGAGGTCGGCGTCCAGAAGCTCGGCGGGGTCCGCCGTGACGGTGAAGTGCGCGGCGGCGGCCGCGCGGGTCGCCGGGTCGGGGTCGTGCCCGAGGACGTCGTGCCCGGCCTCGGCGAGCGCGAGGGCGACCGAGCCGCCGATGAGGCCGAGCCCGGTGACCGCGACGCGCATCAGAGGTAGAGCCCGGTGCCGTCGGTGTCGACGCGTTTGGCGGCGACGGCGTGGATGTCCCTCTCGCGCAAGAGGATGAAGGTGCGGCCCTGCATTTCGACCTCGGCTTTGTCCTCGGGGTCGAACAGGACGCGGTCGCCGGCCTCGACGGAGCGGACGAGCGGGCCGACGCCGACGGCCTCGGCCCAGTGGAGGCGGCGGCCCATGACGGCGGTGGCGGGGATGACGATCCCGGCGGCGGAGCGGCGCTCGGAGTCCGCGTCCTCGCGCACGAGAAGGCGGTCGTGCAGGAGCCGGACCGGCAGGCCGGTCGTGGAGTCCAACGGTGTATCGGTCACAACGCCCCAGCCTACCGCCTGACTCGGCGAAGGCGACGGGCCGTGAATCGGCCCGGCGGGGCCGGGCGCAGCCGGGTTGCGGCGCGGGTCCGGTCCCCGGGGTCGGGCGTGTCGGGACGCGGCGCCCCCCCGAATCAACAATGGCTCGAGGGTCCGACAATTCGGGGCTGTCCGTTCGGGGCTGTCCGTCCCCCGGGGTCGGGTGGGTCGTTCTTCGCGCCCCTACACGAGGGTGCCCGACGGGTACGACATTTCGCGGGTGGTACCCGCTGCAAGACCGGTCTCGGTGGTGCTGGCTGCATGGGGCGGTTCGCACCGAACCGGTACGGTACGTGTTGACGTTGCACCCACCTCCTTTCGGAGGAACCGTCCTTGGAGAGACCGTGAGCCGATTCCGCCGCACCACCGCACGGGCCCGACAACTGTGGATCGGCATGCGCCTCAACCCGGTCGCCGAGCGCGCCATCGCGGGCCGCCCCGAACCCTCGCTCGAGGAACCCGAACTCGTCGCGGCCGCCGGAGGCGGTGGCGGCCTCCCGCCCGAGCTCGACCAGTCCGGCGACGGCGAGCACCCCGAGCACCGCTCCGTCCCCACCGGCCTCGCCGTCGGCGCCGCCTGGTCCTGGCGCCTCCTCGTCATCGGCGCCCTCGTGGCCGTCGTCCTGTACCTGCTCAGCCAGGTCACGACCGTGATCATCCCGGTCGCCATCTCCTTCCTCCTCGCCGCGATGCTCCAACCCTCCGCCGCCTGGCTCACGCGCCACGGCTGGAACAAGTCGCTCGCCTCGATCCTCATGCTCATCGCCGGGCTCGCCGCGGTCGCCGTGATCATCACGTTCGTCATCCAGCAGTTCATCGCCGGCATCCCCGACTTCTACGACTCGATCCTCACCGGTCTCAAGGACGCCCAGGCCTGGCTCGAATCGGGCCCCTACGGCCTCGACGGCGCCCAGGTCGCCGTGTTCCTCGAGGACATCCAGGGCGACATCACCAACTGGTACAACGAGAACCAGCAGACGATCGTCCAGACCGGCCTCGACCTCGCCGGCTCCACCGCCTCGGGCCTCGGCAACTTCGTCACCGGCCTGTTCCTGGTCCTGTTCACCACCTACTTCTTCATCCGCGACGGCCGCAGGATCTGGACCTTCCTCACCGGCATGCTCCCGCGCAACGCCGCCGAACCGCTGCGCTACGCGGGTGGCGCGGGCTGGTCGACGCTCGTGCAGTACATGCGCACCATCGTGGTCGTCGCCGCCGTCGACGCGATCTTCATCGGCCTCGGCCTGTGGCTGCTGAAAGTCCCGCTGTGGCTGCCGCTGACCGCGCTGATCTTCCTCGGCGCGTTCATCCCGATCATCGGCGCGACGGTCTCGGGCATCGTCGCCGTCGTCGTCGCGCTCGTCGGCACCCCGAACGGCCTGATCACCGCCCTGATCGTCCTCGGCATCGTCCTCGCCGTCCAGCAGCTCGAGTCGAACCTCCTGCAGCCCTTCCTCATGAGCCGCGCGGTCAAACTCCATCCACTCGCGATCGTCCTCGCCGTCACCGCGGGCGGCTTCGTGTGGGGCATCATCGGCGCGCTCGTCGCCGTCCCGCTCCTGGCGATCGTCAACGGCACCATCCGCGCCCTCAACCGCTTCCGCGCGGCCCGCCGCGAACTCCAGGCCCGCGGCCTGGACGCGGAGGCGGCCACGATCGAAGCCGCCCGAACCGGCGCCGCCGATGCGGACGCCACCGACGCGGGCGAGCAGGCGGCCCAGCACGCATGAGCGCCGAGACCGAAGCCCTCGCGATCCTCGACGCCGCCGTCGCGGCCACCCCGCACGGCCAGGCCCGCGAAGGCCAGCGCGAGATGTGCGCGGCCGTCGCCGCCTCGATCGACTCCGGCAAGCACCTGCTCGTGCAGGCCGGCACCGGCACCGGCAAGTCCCTCGCATACCTGTGCGCGGCGCTCGCCGCGGGCAAGCCCGTGGTCGTCTCGACCGCGACCCTCGCCCTCCAGCACCAGCTCGTGGCCGTCGACCTGCCGCTCCTGGTCGAGGCCGTCGCGCCCCTGCTCGGCCGCAAGCCCACGTTCGCGCTGCTCAAGGGCCGCCACAACTACATCTGCAAGCGCAAGATCGCCGGTGAAGAGGGCGAGGACGACGGCGCGATCGAGGGCACCGAGACCCTGAAATGGGCCGGGCAGCAGGCGTCCTTCGCCAAGCAGGTGCAGCGCCTGTTCGACTGGGCGAACGACACCGACACCGGCGACCGGGACGATCTCGACCCGGGCGTGAGCGACCGCGCCTGGAAGCAGGGCTCGACCTCCTCGGCCGAGTGCCCCGGCGCGAAGGACTGCGCCCAAGGCGCGGACTGCTTCGCCGAGTGGGCCCGCGCGAAGGCGCACGAGGCCGACATCGTGGTGACCAACCACGCGCTCTTGTCGATCGACATGATGAACGAGCGCAGCGTCCTGCCCGAGCACGCCGTCCTCATCGTGGACGAGGCGCACGAGCTGGTCGACCGCGTGACCTCCGCGGCCCGCGCGGAACTGCATCCGGCGCGGCTGCGCTGGCTCGCCCAGCGCGGGCGCCGCCTCATCGACGCCGATGTGGCCGACCAGCTCCGCGAGGCCGCAGACGCGCTGGAGAACGCGTTGAACGCGGCGGGGGAGCGGCGCTTCCCCGACACGCTGCCCGAACCGCTCGTGGAGTCCCTGCATCTGATCAACGCGTCCTGCGTCAAGGCCACGACGATGCTGACGACGCTCGACGACGCGACGAAGAAGCAGTTGAGCACCCAGCAGCTCAAGGCCGGGCTGGTGGAGATGGTGGAGACGGCCGGGCGCTGCATCGGCCCCGCCGGGGACGACGTGATCTGGTCGGAGCCGAACGGCCCGCAGCTGGTGGCCGCGCCCTTGTCGGTCGGGGGCCTGCTCTCGGCGATGCTCTACGAGGACCGCACCGTCGTCGCGGCTTCGGCGACGCTCACGCTCGGCGGCCGGTTCGACATCGTCGCCCGCAATCTCGGCCTGCCGAAGGACGAGCAGGGCTGGACCTCTTTGGACGTCGGCTCTCCGTTCGACTACCGCAAGCAGGGCATCCTCTACGTGGCCGCGTCGCTGCCGCGTCCGACCGCCTCTGGCCTGTCCGAGGAGTCGGGGAAGGAGCTGCTGCGCCTGGTCGAGGCGAGCCGGGGCGCGACGCTCGGCCTGTTCTCCTCCAAGAAGGCCGCCGAGGCCGCGGCGGAACTCCTTCGCGCCCAGACCGACTACAAGATCCTCCTGCAAGGCGAGGAGACCCTCGGGAGCCTCGTCAAGCGGTTCAAGGAGGAGGAGTCGACGTGCCTGCTGGGGGTCATGAGCCTGTGGCAGGGCGTGGACGTGCCGGGCATGACCTGCCGCCTGGTGGTGGTCGACCGGATCCCGTTCCCGCGCCCGACCGAGCCGCTCACCGCGGCCCGCTCCGAGGCCGCCGACGCGGCGGGGCGTTCGGGCTTCACGGAGGTCTCGGTCCCGGCCGCGGCGATCCGGCTCGCGCAGGGGGCGGGGCGGCTGATCCGCCGCACCTCCGACCGCGGCGTGGTCGCGATCCTCGACTCCCGTTTGGAGACGAGCAGGTCGTACGGGAAGTTCATGCGCGACTCGCTGCCGCCGTTCTGGTACACGACGAAATCCGATTCGGTGGTCGGTGCGCTCAACCGACTCGCCGAGACCGAATAGTTCCGGCCTTTTCCGGGAACCCGTTCAGTCGCGTCTGAACGGTGCCACTCGCACGCCTCCGCACCACTGCCGCGCCGTCAAGTGAACACCAGGTGAATTCAAGTGAAACCTTTGCATAACCCCAGCTTGGAGCGGTTTCGTTGGCTCGCACACAGGCAAGTTCACAAGCTTGTCTCGTGTTCATCTGGATGTTAACTTCACGGAGACGATTTCCAGCCGTCCTCGGGGCCTATCGGTACAGTGAGGACAGACAAGCGACGGAAAGCAGGGGTGCCCGGTGCGGTTCTCACTGAAGCCTCAGGACGACACGTTCTACGCCTTCTTCAACGAGGCGGCCGACAACATCCGGCGCGGCGTGGTCATCCTGGGCGAACTGGGCGACGAGACGCCCGACTTCCAGAAGATCTCCGAGCGCCTGGTCGACGTCGAACACGACAACGACCAGCTCACGCACCGCCTGTTCACCAAGATCAACTCCACGTTCGTCACCCCGATGGACCGCACGGACATGTACCACCTGGCCGGGAAGCTCGACGACATCCTCGACCACATCGAGGCCGCCGCGAACCTGGTCTACCTGTACGGACTCTCCGACCTCCCGGCCCTGCCGCGCGAGATGATCGAGCAGATCACCGTGCTCGCCGCCCAGGCCGAGCTGCTCGTGGAGTACATGCCGAAGCTCAAGGGCCTCAACGCGACCATGAAGGACTTCTGGGTCGAGTGCAACCGCCTTGAGAACGACGGCGACCGCGCCTACCGCATGCTCCTGGTGCGCTTGTACTCCGGCGAGTACGAGGCCCTGACGGTCATGAAGCTCAAGGAGGTCGGCGACGAGCTCGAGGCCGCCTGCGACTCCTTCGAGTCGGTCTCCAACGTCGTCGAGTCGGTCTACGTCAAGGAATCCTGAACGTGGACAGCGTGTTCATCGCGGTATCGGTCTGCATCGCCGCGGCACTCCTCTTCGGCTACACCAACGGCTTCCACGACTCGGCGAATGCCATCGCGACCTCCATCTCGACCCGGGCGCTCAAGCCCCGCGTCGCCCTGGGCATGGCCGCGATCGGCAACTTCATCGGCGCCCACCTCGGCGGGAAGGTCGCCGCGACCGTCGCCCACGGCCTCGTGGAACTCCCCAACGGCATCGACGGCATCCTGATCGTCATCGCCGGGCTGTGCGGCGCCATCACCTGGAACTTCACCACCTGGTACTTCGGCCTGCCGACCTCGTCCTCGCACTCCCTGTTCGGCGGCATGGTCGGCGCGACCATGGCCGGCGGCGCGGTCGTCCTGTGGGGCGGCATCATGGACAAGATCGTCCTGCCCACGCTCATCTCCCCGGTCGTCGGCTTCGCGCTCGGCTTCCTGGTCATGATCGCCGTCTACTGGCTGTTCAAGCGCGGGCGCCCCGACAAGCTCAACCGCGGGTTCCGCCACGCCCAGACGGTCTCGGCGGCCGCCATGGCCCTCGGCCACGGCATGCAGGACGCCGCGAAGGTCATGGGCATCATCGTCCTGGCCCTGACGGTCGGCGGCTACTACGTCGCCTCCGACCCGATCCCCGAGTGGGTGTACCTCGCCAGCGCCGCCGTGATGGCCGCGGGCACGTACGCGGGCGGCTGGCGCATCATCAAGACCATGGGCCGCAAGATCATCGACCTCGGCCCGCCGCAGGGCTTCGCGGCCGAGACCGTGGCCAGCGCCGTGCTGTACGCCAACACGTGGTGGCTGGGCGCGCCGATCTCGACCACGCACACCATCACCTCCGCGATCATGGGCGTCGGCTCGACGGGCGGCAAGCGGGCGGTCCGGTGGGGTGTGGCCAGGTCGATCGTGATCGCCTGGATCATCACGTTCCCGATCGCGGCCCTGGTGGGCGCCCTGTTCTACCTGCCCATCCAGTTCTTGGGGTAAGTCTTCTCGGCGCGGGACCGCTTTCGGGCGTTCCCTCACGAAACGGCTCTCGCGGCCCGGCTTCGGCCGGGCCGCAACCGTTTCCGCCGTTGACCGATGGAACGCGCCGAACTTGGACTAGCGTGATGGGCATGTCCATCCAGCGCTTCGGGAAATGGGACTTCAGAGCGGTCGACACTGCGTCGGCCGCTCGTGCTCTCGCCCGACTCAAGGAGCAGGGCGCTCCCGCCGAGCCTGAGCGCGCCGCCGCCGTCGTCCTCCTGCGCGAGGCCCCGCTGCGGGTGTTCCTGCTGCGGCACGCCGCGAAGGAGCCGTTCGGCCTCCCGGTGATCGGCCGGGCCGATCTGCCCGCGAACCAGGTCCGCGAGCGCTGGGCCCACTTGGACGTCGACGGCTATGAGGGCCGCGTCGTCAACGGCCCCAGGGGAACGCAGTACGGCTTCCCGGGCGGGCGGCACAAGCCGGACGACCCGGACGTGGCCATGACCGGGGTCCGCTCGGTCGAGGAGGAGACCGGCGCGATGGTGGCCCTGCAGCGGGCCTGGGCCCGCTGGGTGACGCCCGAGTACGAGCCGGTGCGGTTCGACTCGTGGATCTACGTGGCGACGCTCGCCGAGGGCTTCCAGCCGCGCATCCGCGTGCGCGAACCCGAGTACGCGACGTGGATCGGGCCCGAGCAGGCCGTGTGCCAGTACGGCGGCCAGATGTCGATGCCCGAGGCGACCACGCTCGCCGAACTCGCCCGGTATTCGACGGTGGGTGAGGTGTTCGCGGCGGCCGAGCAGCGGGACATGTCGCCGATCCTGCCGCGGGTGAGCCTCGGTGATGACGCGACCAGGCTGGTGCTCCCGGGCGAAGAGGACTACCCGGCCGACGCCCTCGCCGCGGTCTGATTGAATGCGTCGATTGCGGATATTCCCGAAATGTCCCTCACTGGGCACCCCTGACAAACCAAAGTACCCACGGGGTCCGACAGGACCGAGCCGGCGGTGATGTCCGAGCTTCGATCGCGTCTGTCGCGCGCCTCACCTGAGGCGCTTCGCCCACTGCACGTCCGTCCTCGCCAGAGCGAAGCCCTGCGAGCGGTACAGCTTCACGGCCTTCGGGTTCGACTCGTCGACGTACAGGTCCACTTCCCGGATGCCGTGCGCCGCAAGATGGGCGAGGCCCGCCAGTGTCAAGGTCCGGCCCAGGCCGGTGCCCTGCGCGCGGGGGTCGACGCCGAGGACGTACACCTCGCCGAGGCCGTCCTCCACTTTAGTCCAGTGGAACCCGGCCAGACCCTCCTCGTCCTCGGCGACGATGAGGCCGTCCGGATCGAACCACGTCTCCGCCTGCCGCGCCGCCAGATCCTCACCGGTCCACCGGCCCTGCTCGGGATGGTCGGCGAAGGCCGCCGCGTTCACCCGCAGCCAGGCCTCCTCGTCCACGCCGGTCCTGAACGGCCGCAAGCGCACTCCGGGAGCGAGCCCGGCGGCCGGAGCGTCCCCGACCGGCCAGTTGCGGCCGATGCCCTCGGGCCACGCTGCGGGCCACGGGAAGTCGGCGAGGTCCCGCGAGAACTGGAACAGCACGCGAGCGCGCTCGAAGCCGTGCGCGCTCGCGAAAGCGCTCGAAGCGGGCCGATCGCCGTGCGCCCACACGCGCAGATGCGTGATATCGGTCTCCAGCCAGGCCAGAATCTCCGCGAGCAACGCGGTGCCCACGCCGCGTCCGCGATGCTCCGGATCGACCGCCAACTCCGCTTCGCCGCCGTCCCCTACGACCTCCGCGCCCGCATACGCGATGATCGCATCGTCTTGGCGCACAACGAAATGCATGCGCCCCGGCGAAGCCGGACGAGACAGGCCGAGCGTGGTGTGCTCGTTGAACGGGGCGATGCCGTCGGCCTCCTCGCAGCGGTGCGCCATCGTAACGATTCTGTGAATATCCCGACCCGGAAGTGAAGCATGTTGCGCCATGGGGTTACCCTAATCATGGACTCAGCACCGTGCCGGGGTGCTGAGTCCTTTTTTATGCCCTGAACCCCTGACGCGATCTGAAGCGCGACAGCGAACGCCGCGATTGCGGGGGAAACGGCGCCATTCGCCGAAAAAGCCGCGCATGACGCGCGGCCGGTGGCGGAGGAGGTGGGATTCGAACCCACGGTGAGCTTTGACACCCACGCCGGTTTTCAAGACCGGTGCACTAGTCCACTATGCGACCCCTCCAGGGTCCCTTAGAGCAAGCGCCAATCTATCAAACGGCCCTCACGCCGGCGGTGACTGTACGCAGCAGGTCGAGCAGGTGCGGTTCCCGTCGATCGTGAGCGCGAGGCAGCAGGTGCGGCGCTGGTAGACCAGGCGGCCCTCCTCGTCGGTCGCGATGTCGACCAGGTGGCTCACGTCGAACGCCTCCAGGAGCGTCTTCGCGATCACTTCATCCGGGTCGGGCACGACCTGCGCCATCGACGCGACCGCGTACGCCACCCCGGAGGCCAGTGAGCCCATGAGGGTCCGCCTGCCCACCCGCACCCGCACGAGGAACGCCTCCAGAACCGGCGAGAGGTGGTCGTCGAACACCGTGGCGCGCAAGCGGTCCAGCAGGACGCCCTCGTTCGCGACGACCTCGACGTCCGGGTGCCCGGCGCACGGATCGTGCGGCAGGGCCAGGAACCGCGTCCGGACCTGGCGCACCGAGAACATCGGGGCGCCCTCGGCGACGGTGAAGACGGTGTTCGCGGCGTCCATGACCGGGACGCGGCGGGCCGCGATGTAGCCGAGCACGGCCGGGGCGAGGGTCCAGTAGCAGTAGGTCTTCCAGGCCAGCGCCGCGTTGGCGTGCGCGGAGCCGCCCCACAGGCTTGCGGCGGTGTCCATGAGCGCTTCGATCCGGTCGCCCGCGGCCAGGTCGGCGGCGGCGAACTCGATGCCTTCGGCGGGGGCCTCACCATGGAGCCAGCCGCGGACGCCCGCGAGCGGATGGGGGCTGACCTCGTGGTCGACCCGGGCGGCGACGGCGCGGAGCGCGTCGAACGGGCCGGGGAGCAGGAGCGTCGCAGGCCAGCGTCCGAGTGCGGTGGTGCTCAGCGCGTGAGCCTCCGCAGTCGCGAGCCGCATAGCGTACCCCTCTCAGGTAAGGACTGGCTAACCTTACCTGATTGGAACTAGCGAGTGTCAATAAACCGACAGGCGCCGCGCCGCGACTGGGTGTAGGAAAGCGAGGTGCCGTGAGGGTGAGCGTCGCCGAGTGGGATGAGTTTCACAGCACCTCGCTTACCGTTCGATCATCCCGCTGACGAGGGGCGACGCGTCGCACACGCGGTGCGATCATCTGCCCGCGCTACCCATGACGGAGCTTTCCTCGACCTGTATCTCCCCATGCCGCGCTTCCCTCGGGCGCGCGCCGCGGCGGCTCTGGCAGTCTGGAGCGCATGTCGAACCGCCCTGATGCCGCGCCGCTCCTCGCCCCCCGCGTGATCAAGCGCGAGGTGGTCATCGTCCTCGCGCTCTCACTGGGCGCCTCGGCGGTCTGGTCGATCGTCAGCATCATCGGCACCCTCACCGAACCGGGCGGCCTGGCCGACAGCGTCCAGTCCATGAACTCCGCGAGGGCCGAGGCGGAAAGGCCCTGGTACGACCTCGCGCAGCAGCTCGTGAGCCTCACCCTCGCCATGGCCCCGGTCGCGCTCGCCCTGCACTTCCTCAGCCTCGACCGTGGCAACCCGTTCCGCGCCATCGGCTTCGACGCCCGCAGGCCCGCCTTCGACCTCCTCGGCGGGGCCGCCTTGGCAGCGTGCATCGGCATCCCCGGCCTGGGCCTGTACCTCGCCGCCCGCGCCTTGGGCATCAACGCGACGATCGCGGCTGCGAACCTCAACGACGTGTGGTGGGCCGTCCCGATCCTCGTCCTCGCCGCGTTCAAGAACGCGATCCTCGAAGAGGTCATCGGCGTCGGCTACCTCGTCACCCGCCTGCGCCAGCTCGCCTGGAGACCCGCGGCGATCGTCCTCGCCCACGCGCTCCTGCGCGGCACCTACCACCTCTACCAGGGCTTCGGCGGCTTCATAGGCAACGCCGTCATGGGCGCGGTCTTCGCGCTCGTGTTCCTCCGCTGGAAGCGCACCGGCCCGCTCGTGGTCGCCCACGCCGTCCTGGACATCGCCGCGTTCGTCGGATACCTCCTGGTCGCACCCCACGTGAACTGGCTCTGACTGAAGGGAGCCCGCTTAGCAGGCGGGCGCACTTGCCGGTATGCTCGATGCTCGTACGTCTGACGTGTGAACCCTGGAGGATTCGCATAGTGGCCTAGTGCGCCCGCCTGCTAAGCGGGTTTCGGGTGATACCCGATCATGGGTTCAAATCCCATATCCTCCGCAACGAAGTGGAGGAGGACCTGAAGTAGGGCCTCCGCTAACAGGCCCCGCCGACCTACCGATACGTAGGACCGGCGGGGCTTTCTGGTTGCCATCGCAGCCGAACCCGCGCCGGCCCCGGCTTCCGAGCCGTCGGCCACCTGATCCCGAACCAGGCGGTGGCCCGCCTGCGGGCGTGGGCTTTCGGGGTTGCAACCCCCTCGGCGTGCAGCGGCGTCCTCTCGGCGCGCGATGATTCATGTGGTCGAGGGGAGGGCGGTCGAAGTGACGGGAATCGAGTTCCGTGTTCTCGGGCCGGTCGAGATCCTCCAGGGCGGGCAGGTGCAGGGCCCCACCACCGCCCAGCAGCGCACGGTGCTCGCGATGCTGTTGATGGACTTGGGCCATGTGGTGTCCACCGGCCGGATGGCCTCCGCGCTGTGGGCCGCCGAGCCGCCGGCCTCGGCTCGCAACTCCATCCGGGTGCACGTGACCAAGCTGCGCAAGCTGCTGGCCGCGGACCCGACCGTCCAGATCGCCACCGTGGGCCAGGGCTGGCGCCTGGTATGCGACCGCGAGCGGGTGGACCTGTATCGGTTTCGTGCGTTGGTCGATCGTGCTCGAAATGTCGACGGGGACGAGTCCTCTGCGCTGCTGCGGGAGGCCTTGGCGCTTTGGCGCGGGCCCGCACTCGCGGACGTGGCCGGGGAGTGGTTGACCGAGGTTGTGGTTGAAAGTTTGGAGGAGGAGCGGCTTACTGCGGTTGAGGACCGGATCTCATTGGATCTGGAGTCTGCATCGCATCAGTCGGCCGTGCCTGAGCTTTCCGTGCTGGTCGCCCAGCATCCTCTTCGTGAGCGTCCGGCCGGGCTCCTGATGTCGGCGCTTCACCGCGGAGGGCGGACCGCCGAAGGCCTTGCGGTCTTCCACCGGACGCGGAAGCGCCTGGTCGAGGAGCTCGGGATCGAGCCCAGTGCCGCCTTTCAGCGGCAGCACCAGTTGTTGCTTCGCGTGTCGGGTGAAGGGGACGTGGCTTCGGATGGGGAACTTCCTGTGCCTCGGCAGCTTCCCGTTGACCTCGGTGTCTTTGCCGGCCGTGAGGTGGCGTTGGCGCGCCTCGACGCCTTGCTGGAACGATGTCGGCGCGACGGCACGATGATGGTGGCGACCGTTTCGGGGATTCCCGGATCGGGGAAGACGAGCCTGGCCGTGCGCTGGGCGCACCGGGTGCGGGACCGGTTCCCGGACGGTCAGCTGTACGTGAACCTGCGCGGCTTCGATGCGACCGGCGCGGTCGACCCCGCCGAAGTCGCCTCGGGATTCCTTGTCGCCCTAGGCGTTGCAGAACAACGCATTCCCGCGGAGGCCGAGGCCCGCTCAGCGCTGCTTCGCAGCCTGCTGGCGGACCGGCAGATGCTCATCGTGCTCGACAACGCCCAGGACGAGGCGCAGGTGCGACCACTCCTCCCCGGGTCCGCCGGGTGCTGCGTGATCGTGACCAGCCGCCTCCAGTTGACCGGCATGGCCGCCCGGGACGGCGCACAGCTCTTGGCACTCGACGTGTTCGACCACGCGGAGGCGCTGGCCCTCTTGACCGGGAGGCTCGGTGCGACGCGGGTTCGCAGCGAACCAGAGGCGGCCGCTCGCATCATCGAACGCTGCGCCGGACTGCCGTTGTCGCTCACCATGATCGCGGCCCGCGCCGCCGCGCAGCCCGACTTCGCCCTGTCCGCGCTCGCGGCCGAACTGGAGGACAACGCGGTCGTCCTCGACTTCTTCGCGAGCCCCGATGCGGCCGTTGACCTCCGCACGGCGTTCTCCTGGTCCTACCTGCGGCTCAGCCCCGAGGCCGCGCGGCTGTTCAGGTACCTCGGCCTGCACAGCGGACCGCATTTCGGCATCGAGGCGGCCGCCAGCCTTGTCGCGGAGACGACGAGGGACACCATGCGGTCCATCCGTGAGCTCGACCGCGCACAACTCCTGACCGAATGCGCCCCAGGACGGTTCGAACTCCACGACCTCCTCATCGCCTACGCCGCCGAACTCACCGAGACACTGGACACTGAGGACGACCGGCGCGCGGCGGTGCACCGCCTACTCGACCACTACCTGCACACCGCCCGCGCCGCCAGCGGCATCATCGCGCCCCACCGCACCGGCATCCCCATCGCCGACCGCCTCCCCGGATCGATCGTCGCGAACCTGGAACACCACGACCAGGCCGCAGCCTGGTTCGAATCCGAACGCGCAACCCTGGTGAACGCCTTGGCCGGTGCACACGCGCAGGGATTCGACGCGCACACCTGGCAGCTCGCGCAACAACTCGGGACCTACCTGCGCCGCAAAGGCCTCGGGGCGGAATGGCTCACGGCCCAGGAACTGGCACTGTCGGCCGCGGACCGGATCGAGGACGCACGCGCGCAAGCGATCACCCGCTACGGGCTGGCCGCCGCCCAGTGCCGGTTCGGCGAACGGGAGGACGCCGAGCGCCACCTCCACGAGGCACTGGCGCTCTTCGAGGCACTGGGCGACTTCGACTGGCAGGCGCACGCCAACGCCATGCTGTGCGTGACCAGCGAGCTCGTGGAGGACTACGCGGCGGTGCTCGCGTACGCCACGAAGAGCCTGGAGCTGTACCGGCGGGCCGGGGACCGGCCCGGGCAGGCCAGGGCCCTGAACAACATCGGTTACTGCCACGCCAAGGTCGGCGACCACCACCGGGCGCTGCAACCGTGCCGGGACGCGCTGGCGATCGCGCGTGACATCGGCGACCCCATGGGCGAAGCGAACACTTTGGACAGTCTCGGAGTCGCTTACGCCGCGCTCGGCGAGTACGAGCGGGCCATCGACTGCTTCCAGCGCTCGGCGTCCGCATTGCTGCAGCTCGGCGAGCAGTATCTCGCCGCCGTCACGCTGCACCGACTCGGCGACGCGCACATCGCCACCGGCGAGCGCGACAATGCGCTCGAAGTCTGGAAGCGCGCGCTGCGGGGCTTCGAGGAACTCGACCACCCGTGCGGGGCCAAGGTGCGCGCCAAGCTCATCGCGACCGCCCCGACGCAGCCGACGAGCCGGTTACACCGTCCGAGCGGTCTTGCGTCGATCGCGAATCCGCGCGCCGTGACGGGCCCACCATGCCCGTGACCAGATGGTGAGGAGCGTGCCTTGCACGGCCAGCACCACGAACCCGTCGAGCATCTCGGCGGGGCTGCCTGAGGCAACGCCCATGACGGCGCCGTAGATGAGGCCGATGGCGAACGGCACCAGCACCACCGCCGCGTAGACGAGGCAGACGCTGGTCCCCGCGACGAGGAGTGCGGTGTAGCCCTTGACGATCCGCCGTTCCCGCTCTTCAAGGTCCGCGAGTGGATTCGCTGGCGTGGCGGCTTGCGGGCGCAGGATCGCGGCGACTCGCCTTGCGAGGTAGCGGGTGTAGGCGGCGCTGTCGCCGTAGAGGTTCCGGCTGCGGGTGAGGTCTTGGACGATGAAGTAGACGTCCGTCCGCATGAAGATCAGCAGCTGCAAGGTCAACCCGGTGGCCGCGAGCACGGCCACGACCAATGCGAGGCGGTGGACGATGCCATTGGGCGCCAAGAAAGTCGAGCCTAGGAGAGCGAACGAGCCGACGGCCAGATCCGCTCGCATTCCGGCCGTGTAGACGGCGAGCCGGTGCCGCAGCGGCGCGGCCCATACGCCCGTCACGTTCGTCTGCGCGACCAGGAACTGCAGGCGGGTGCCGAACTCGACGTAGCCGGGCACTCCGGCGGCGCGGGCCGTGATCAGGTGCGCCGCTTCGTGAATCAGGATCAGGCTCCAGCCGATGACGACCTGCGTCGCGAGCACCAGGCTTCCCCGGTCGCTCCACAGCAGACTCTCGTAGCTCGGGAACGGCGCTTCGGCGCGAAGCGCGAGGACGATTGCGGTGAACACCAGGAGCACGAGCCCGATGTCCAAGAGGGCGTGGACGGGTCGGTGCAGTAGCCAGCGCACCAGTTCTGGCCTGAGCCCAGGCAAGGTGACTCGGGCCGGTGGGTGGCCGGGGAGGGCCTGCCCGTCGACCTCGGCGACCATGCCGAGTTCGAGGAGTGCCGCGGCGAGGTCGGCGACGTCGATGCGGTCGCCCGTGGCCGCCTCGATCCGGTCCTCGACCTCGCTGACGCTCGCACCGGTCTCGAGCAGGCCGATCGCCTCGGCGCCGATGGCGGGGAGGGCGATGAACACGTCAGAGCCGTTGCGGCCGATGACGACATCGGGGCCGTCGACGCGCCGCGCGAGAGGGTGGAACGCGATGACCGAGTCGGCGCGGATCATCGTCCCGGTCCCGGCGGTCCCGGCGGTCATGCCCGGTCGCCGCAGGCCGGGCAGTCGGGCTGGCGCGGATACGACACCACGGGCGGTTCGCCGGGTGCCATCAGGTTGAGGCCCCAGGCGGTTCCGGGCTGAACGGGGGCCGCGCCGGTCAGCAGTGCGATCGCCCAGTGCGCCTTGAGCTGTCCCGAAATGCTCGCGGTCACAGCCGTGACGGGGTGGCCGGGGGCCTTGGGTTGGGCGTTCGGCAGCTCCTCGTCGGTCCCGAGCCTGAGGTCGAGCTGGCGGCCCTCGGCCAGCCGCAGGCACTCCCAGCACGCGCCCCGACCGGGGACGTAGCCGCCGGTCACCATGTGCGGCCCGTGGTAACCGCCCTCGACCCAAGGGGTTCCGGTCTTCAGGCACGCGCGGTTCGCCCAGCGGCGGATGCCGTCGGGGCCGTCCGCGCCGAGCACCATGAGGTCGCGTCCCTCCAGCAGCGGGAAGAAGTCCTCTGACTGCTCGATCCTGGCGTGCTCGCCGGTGACGGTGATGTCGGAGTTCAACTGCCGCAGTCGATCTCTTGCGGCTTCGACCTTGGGCCTGCCGATGTCCGCTTCCGTGTACAGGATCTGGCGGTTCAGGTTCGACAGTTCGACCACGTCGCAGTCCACCAGGTGCAGGCGCCCGATCCCGGCTGCCGCCAACGACAACGCGGCCGCTCCGCCGGCCCCGCCGACGCCCACGACGACGACACTCGACCGCTTCAACCGCAGCTGCACGTCCCAGATGCTCTCGCGCGGAAGCGGATCGGTCCACCGGAAGTACTGGGCGCTGCGCCCGTACCGTTCGATCTCCCGCTCGCTGAGTCCCTGCGGGGGCGGGGCCGCGGCGTCCTCGACGTGCCCGGCGGCGATGAGATCCTCGAGCGCGCCCGCCACGTCCGCCTCCGACAGGTAGGGATGCGCCTGCCGCACTTCGGCGACCAGCGTGAGGCGGCTCCGGCTGCCGTCACAGGCGCTGACGAGCGCCCAGGCCCAGCCGTCGGGATCCTCGATCTCCGCGGCGAGCCCGTGCACGCCCCCGCCGATCCGCACGTTGCCGTCGCGGGTGCGGAAGGCGTCGTGCTCGGGTTTGATGCGCGGCTTCTCCATGGTTCGACTCCTCAACGGCGGGACCAGCGGCGCCGCACGAGGCGGCGCCGCTGGCGGGGGGTGAACTGGGGATGGCCGGACTAGTCGCCGGTGATGGTGCAGACCTTGGTGGTCTCGATTTTGTCGAGCACACGGATGGCCAGCTTGCGGGCCGGAACCTGGACGACCTTGACGTCTGCGGTGATCTTCTTCGACATGGGAACCAGTCCTTCGTCAATGCGGCGGTGCGATCCGGTCGGGATCGCCGTGAGAGCAGTGTTGCCGGTGTGGTTTGGCCACCGTTTGGTCCCCGTTTAATCCCAGATCAGGGCCGCCGCCTGGACGAGTCGGCAGCGATGCGGCAGGATTGGCCCGTGCGAATCGGGATGCTCGGGTCATTCGAAGTCCAGGACGGCGACGGCGTCGCGGTCGAGGTGCCTGGCGCCCGGCTGCGTGCGCTGCTGGCGGCGCTCGCGCTCGACCCCGGGCGGATCGTGCCGCGGGCGCGGCTCGTCGACTGGATCTGGGGCGAGGAGTCGCCCGCCGATGAGGCGAACGCCTTGCAGGTCTTGGTGTCCCGGCTGCGCAAGGTGCTGCCCGACGGCGCGGTCGAGGCGAAGTCCGGCGGGTACCGGCTGGTCGTCGACCCTGAAGCCGTGGACGTGAGCCGGTTCGAGTCGCTGGTCGCCCAGGCCCGCACCGCCGAAGACCCCGTGCGGGCCGACCTGCTGCGCTCGGCTCTGGAACTGTGGCGCGGGAGCGCCATGGAAGGCATCGCGCTGCTCGGCAGCCGGACCTTCGACGCCGCGGTCGCGGGGCTCGGCGAGCGCTATCTCGCCGTCCTCGGGGACCGCGTGGACGCTGAGATCCGCTCGGGCCGCAGCGCGGACCTCGTCACCGAACTGACCGATCTCGTCGCCAGGTACCCGATGCGGGAGGGCTTCGTCGCCGCGCTCATGCGCGCCCTCGCCGACGCGGGCCGTGGCGCCGAGGCCTTGACCGCGTACCAGCAGCTCTCCGAGCGGCTGGCAGATGAACTGGGCGCCGACCCCTCGGCCGAGCTGTCGGCGCTGCACACCGCGCTGCTGCGCGGCGAGATCGGCGGGCGCACGGAGAACCGCAGGACGAACCTGCGCGCCGAGCTGACCTCGTTCGTGGGCAAGGAGGACGACCTCGCCGCGGTCGCCGACCTCGCCGCCAGGCACCGCCTCGTCACGCTGACGGGCCCGGGCGGCTCGGGCAAGACGCGGACGGCCACCGAGACCGCGCGGACGATGCTCGCCGACCTCCCGGACGGGGCCTGGCTGGTGGAACTGGGCGCGCTGCGATCCGGCGGCGAGCTGGCGCAGGCCACGCTGACCGCGCTCGGCCTGCGCGACCAGCCCCTCCTCGGCGGGCCGACCGACGGCGACGCGGTGGACCGGCTCATCGCCGCCGTCCGCGACCGCGTGATGCTGCTCGTCCTGGACAACTGCGAGCACATGATCGAAGCGGCCTCGGCCTTCGCCGACCGGCTCCTGGGCGAGTGCCGGAGACTGCGGATCATCGCGACAAGCCGTGAACCCCTTGGCATCACGGGTGAAGCACTGTGGGAGGTCGAGCCGCTCGCCCTCCCGGCAGAAGGCGCGAGCCCGGCGGAGGCCGGGGCCTCGCCCGCGGTGCGGCTGCTGCGCGACCGCGCCGACGCGGTGCGCCGCAACATCGGCGCCGACGAAGCGACTCTGTCTACAATGGTACGAGTATGCCGAGCGCTGGACGGGATGCCGCTCGCGATCGAACTCGCCGCGGCCCGCCTGCGCACCATGTCGGTCGACCAGCTCGCCGACCGCCTCGACGACCGGTTCCAGATCCTCACCGGCGGCAGCCGCACCGCGCTCGCCCACCACCGGACGCTGCGCGCGGTCGTGGACTGGAGCTGGGACCTGCTCAGCGAGGCCGAACGCGACCTCCTGCGCCGCCTCTCGGTGTTCCCCGGCGGCGTGAGCCTCGAAGCGGCCGAACGGATCTGCCCTGCGGATGAGTACGCCCTCGACCTCCTGACCTCGCTGACGGAGAAGTCGCTGCTGCGCTCCTACGGCGAAGGCGAACCGCGGTACCGGATGCTCAACACCATCAGGGAGTACGCGGGCCAGAAGCTCGCCGAGACCGGGGAGGCCGAGCAGGCCCGCCGCGCGCACCTCGCCTACTTCACCGAATTCGCCGAGATCGCCGACCCGCACCTCCGCCGGGCCGAACAGCTCGAATGGCTGGCCGTGCTCGCGGCCGAGCACGACAACATCAGTGCGGCCCTTCGCGGAGCGATCGCCGAGGGATGGGCGCAGGAGGCGATGCGGCTCGTCGCGGCCGCGGGCTGGTACTGGTTCCTCAGCGGCAGCAGGGCCGAGGGCACCGAACTCGGCATCGCGGCGGTCTGCCTGCCCGGCGAGGTGACCGACGAAGTGCGCGCGATGGCGTACGGCATGGTGACGCTCTTCGTGACCTCCGGGTACGGCGGGGACCAGTTCCAGGCGCAGGAGTGGATCCTGGAGTCGTACCGCCTCACCAAACTCCACGGATTCCGCCACCCGCTGCTCAAATCCGTTGAGCCGCTTGAACGGATGCTGAACGATCCCGAGAACTTCCTGTCCGCGTTCGACCCGCTCGTCACCGACGAGGACCCGTGGGTGCGGGCGCAGGCCAGGCTCTCCCGCGGCCGCCTGCGGCTCGTGCTCGGCCGCGACGAGACCGATGTGGACACCGACACCGAGACCGGCCTCGCCGAGTTCCGCGAGCTGGGGGACCGGTGGGGGATCTCGCTGGCGCTCCACTTCCTGGCCGACCGGCTCGCCAAGCGCGGCGAGTTCGCCAGGGCCTGTGAGCATTTCGGCGAGGCGGCCGCGGCGCAGACCGAAGTCGGCGCCTTCGAAGAGGTCGTGGGCATGCGCGCACGGCAGGCCCAGCTGTACTGGATGCTCGGCGACGAGCGGTCCTGCGACGCCGCTCTGGCGCAGGCGCAGCGGAGCGCCGACAGGATCGCCTGGCCGGACACCGCCGCGGAGCTGGCGTTCGCGAAGGCGCAGTTGGCGATCTGGCGCGGCGAACCGGACAGGGCGCGCGAGCAGTTGGCGACGGTCCGGTCCAGGCCCGGCAGCGAGCGGGGCGGCATCTACGTCGTGGCCCAGCATCTGCACGCCTACCTCACCGAGGACCTCGCCGAGTCCCGCGCCTACCGGGCCGACGCGCTCGAGGCCGCCGTGGCGCTCGGATATCCGCCCATGGTCGCGCAGGTGATGGTCGGGATCGCGGACCTCGCACTGCTGCAAGGCCAGGACGCGCAGGCCGTGCGCCTCGTCGCGGCCAGCGACGGCGTGCGCGGCACGCCGGACCTCTCGCAGCCCGACACCGCCCGGATCCTGGAGGACGCGCGGAAGCGCCTCGGCGAAACGGAGTTCGCCGAGGCGCTTCACGATGGGCAGCAAGGGGACTGGCGGGCGGTGGCCGAGGCCGTGCTCGCCTCCTGAGGGCCGTTCTCAACCCGAAAGCCGTGCCGCTCCGGGCTTCGCGTCGTGCCCCACTTCGGCGCGGTGGACGGTGATGTCGCCGCCGTTGCAGCGGGCGCGCACGTCGACGCGGCGGGCCGACTGCACGGTGGTGGCGGCGGCCTCAAGGTGGTTGCGCACCCTGCCGGTGCTGGCCTTCGCGTCCAGCCGGACGGTGGTGCCCTCGGGGACGCCGACGTCGAGCTTCCCGATGGCGGCGTTCAGATCCACGGTGCCGCTGCCGATCTCGCCGACGCTGATGTCGCCCATGGTGGTCTTCGCGGTGAGCGCGGCGCCCGCCACGAAGACCGTGATGTCACCGCTGACGTTCTTGACCGTCGCGTCGCCGTCGACCCGGCCGATCCGGATGTCCCCGTACCCGTTGACCTCGACCGCACCGGCCACGTGCCCCACGGTCACCTTGCCGCCGGTGGTCCTCAGCCGCGCCTCGGCGGCCTCGGCGACCCGGATGCCGCCGATGGCGGTCTTGAGCCGGCACGAGCCGACCGCGCCCTGGACCACGTACTCGCCCTGAGCGGTGTCGCCCTGCACGTCCGAGCCGGTCGGCAGCTCCACGACCACCTTCACGGAGCCGAACTTCCTGGTGAAGACGCTGCGCAGCTTCGGGTGCCAGACCCGCAGCTTCCCGTCGGCGAATTCGACCTTCGCCTCGTCGGCGGCCTCGACGTCGAGCGTGCGGGACGGGTCGATCGGTTCGACCGCGACCGTGGTGTCGGCGCGGTCCGAGGCGTTGAAGCGGATGTCCCCGAGGATGATGTCGACGGTCGCCGAGATCGGTGCGGGGGTGTTGAAGTGCTGCATGGCGGTGCTCCTGGTCGATCGTTGTCGCGTTGCTTCGATGGGACAACGATCGCCCCCGGCCCTGTCACCGGACTGTCTCGGCGCTGTTGCGGCCGCTGACGCGGTGTTCGCGCTGGTGAGAGTGCAGGTCAGGCGCTCTCCTCGTCCTCCAGGCCGACGGCCTGGCGCAGTTCGCTGCGCTGGTCCCGCAGCTCGGGGGAGTCCTCGCCGAGGTGCTCCATCAGGTCGGCCATGGCGTTGGCGATGGCGTTGAGTTTGTGCTGGACGGCCGCGTCGGCACGGGTCTGGGTGTTCTGGAGCAGGGCGACCATGAGGAACGTGATGATCGTGGTCGCCGTGTTGATGATCAGCTGCCAGGTGTCGATGTCGAACAGGACGATCGACGGCGCCCAGACGACCACGAGCAGGATGCAGAGGCTGAAGAACCATGCGCGAGAGGCGAATCCGGCCACATTGGATGCCAGACGATCGAAGAACCCCAGCTGGGGCGAGACGTCCGACGGCATGGTCGGATGCGTTTTTCTGACATGGTCCGGTTCGATGCTCATGCCCGGAAATTCCCCGGAACGCCTTGGGTGAAACATGAAACCGCCTGGAGCGCGCGATACGCCCTATCGACGACTTATTGGTATAAAGCGCGCATCCTGCCCGTTCGGCGCATCGCGCTGTCGAGGCGGCGGAGGTGCTCGGCCACCGGTCCGGCGGTGAGCATCCCCGAGCCGGCCCCGGCGATCTCAGCCGACGCGGGCGCGAGCGCGTCCCGGGCGCGGCCCATCGCCTCGTGGTCGTCCAGTGCGATCGCGGCCGCGGCGGTCACGCACCACAGGGCCTCCGCGAGCAGGTCGTGCGGTGGTTCGGGAACCCGTTTCAGGGCTGCTGCGGCCTCGTCGCGTCGCCGCATCAGCATCAGCATCAGCGGCCGAACCCAGGGTTCGTAAGGACCCCAATCGGTCCCGGAATCGAGGTCGAGCGGCGCCCCGTGCCGGATCCGCAGGCACAGTAGCGCGAGCGGCAGCAGGCCGCGTTCGACGCCGGGCATCCCGGTCGCACCGAGAAGCGCTGCGGCCCGCCGATACGCGGCCTCGGCCTCAGCGATCGGGGCTCCGGCGGCGGCCGTGACCATGGCCCGGTACCAGCCGGTGAAGACCGCTACGAGCGGCCGGTCGTGGCGTTCGGCCAGCGCATCGCCCATCGAAGCGTGTTCGTCCGCGCCCGTGAAATCGCCGAGCCCGCCGAGTGCCTGGACGCGGATGAGGTGGCCGAGGATCGCGTAGGCGGGCAGGTCGTGGAGGCGGGCCAGTTCGACCAGTTCGGCCCCGATCGCGTCGCGTTCGGGCGCGAGCCCGGTGCGCTCGAAGGCCTGCATGAACCGGCCGTTCAGCGCGAAGGCCAGCAGTCTCGGGTCGCCGAGTCCCCGGGCGATCCGCTCCGCCTCCACTGCGGCCCATCGGGATCGGGCGTCGCCGGTGCCGCGCGATTCCACGGCGATGACCGCCAGCAGCCGGGCTCGGGCGGCCCCGTCGGGCAGCCGTGGCAGCGCGCGTTCGGCGGCGGCCACGACCTGGGCGGCGAGCGCCGGATCGTCCGAGCGGGTCCAGACGGCGGGCACGTCGTAGGCGCCGATGACCCGGGCCGTCAAGTCCGGGTCGCCCGACCGCTCGGCCGCCGCGATGGGTGCGAGCCGTTGGGCCCGAACGGCTTCCAGTCCGGCGGCACCGGTCAGCGCCACGTCCCGCAGCAAGGCCACAGTGGACTCAAGGCGTGCGCCGACTCCCGAGCTGACCGCCTTGTCATAAGTGGCAGCGGCCTCGGCCCAGATCCGGTTCGATTCGGGTGCGGCCTCGGCTTGGCCGGTGCCGCGAAGAAGATCGGTCTCCAAGCGGCGCAACCGCGGTCCGGGGTCGAGCCCGAACCGCTCGCCCAGCATGGCGACGGCGCCGCGGGCGACCTCCAGCGCCTCCAGACGCCTGCCGCTGCGGTCCAGTGCCAGCGCGAGCAGGCGCCAGGACTCCTCGCGCCAGGGGTGCTCGGCGGCGTGGGCGTGGAGATCGGCGACCGCTTCGGCGCCGCGCCCCAGGTCGATGAGGGATTCGGCGCGGCGCTCGACCGCGGCCAGGCGCAGGGCTTCGAGCCGGGCGTGCTCGCCGCGCGCCCACGGTTCGTCCTCGAACCCGGCGAGCGCGGGCCCGCGCCACAGCGCCAAGCCCCGGTCGACCAGGTCGAACGCCCGCTGCGCCGGTGCCGTTCGGGCCTGCGACAAGGCCGCCTCGAACCGCCACGCGTCCACCGCGTCGGGCTCGCAGCGAAGGGCGTAACCGGGCCCGTCGGTCACCAGCAGACGGGCCGGATGCCTTGGGAGACGAGCAGGTTCGAGTCCGCGGCGCAGCGCGGCGACGAAGGTGCGGACCGCGCTGACGGCCCCTGCGGGCGGGTCGGCCCACAGGTCGTCCACGAGGCGGTCGACCGGCACGACCTGGCCGCGGGCGATGACAAGGCGCGCGAGGACCGCGCGGTGGCGCGGGCCCTTGAGCTCTATCGCCGCGCCCGTCCCGTCCCAGGCCGCCACCGGCCCGAGCACCCCGAATTCGACCCGCACCGCCACCGCCTTCCGTCCGAAATCCCGCTCACGATAACGCGCTCATCGGATGCTCATCGGCGGCCGCCATATTCGAGGGGAAACACCAGCACCGAGGAGGACCAGATGACCACCATTCCCGGCTTCGAAGCCCGGCGCATCGCCGTCGACGGCGACATCGCGCTGCACGCCGCGGTCGGCGGCACCGGCGACCCCGTCGTGCTGCTGCACGGCTTCCCGCAGACCCACCTGATGTGGCGCCACGTCGCGGCCGACCTGGCCCGCGACCACACTGTGATCGTCCCTGACCTGCGCGGATACGGCGCGAGCGACAAACCGGCCGAGACCTCGCCGGACACGTACGCGAAGCGGACCATGGCCGCCGACATCGTGGCCCTCGCCCGCGCGCTGGGCTTCGAGCGGTTCGCGCTGGCCGGGCACGACCGGGGCGCCCTCGTCGCCTTCCGCGCCGGGCTCGACCACCCCGATGCCGTCACCGCCGTGGCGATGCTCGACGTGCTGCCGACCCTCGACATGTGGGACGTTCTCAGCGGCGCGAATGCGGCAGTGGCGTTCCACCTCTACCTCATGGCCCAGCCGCCCGGCCTGCCTGAGCGGATGATCGCCGCGACCGCCGACGAGTTCTTCGCGTCCTTCCTCGACGCCTGGACCAAGGACCCGGAGGCGATCCCCCCGGCGCTCCGCGAGAGCTACCTCGCGGCCTCGAAATCAGCCGTACCGTCCATTGTGGCTGACTACCGGGCCACGGCCGGGATCGACCGCGAACACGACGAGGCCGACCGCACCGCCGGCAACCGCCTGACCATGCCGGTCACGGTGATCCAGCAGGACTGGGGCGCGGTCCTCGGCTACGACGCCGAAGCCCTCTGGAAGGCCTGGGCCTCGGACCTCGACCACCGAACCACCACGGCGGGCCACTTCATGGCCGAGGAGTCCCCGGCCGAGATCATCACGGCCATCAGGGATCTCCTCGCCAGATGAGAGAGCCCTGTGCGATCCGGTTCCGGGGTGCACAGGGCTCTGTCGTGGTCAGCGCTGGCGATGGTTGTCGGCGTGGACGAGGTCGCAGTGGTCGAGGCGCCAGCCGTGTTGGGTGGCGCGGAAGGTGAAGGTCATGGCCTGGTGGGCGGTGCCGTTCTCGACCATGGCGACGATCTCGGCGGTGTCGCGGGTCGGCAGGACGGTGCGGACCACGCGGACTTGGCGGAATCGGGCCGGGACGCGGCGGCGGATCCTGGTGAAGGCCGCCCAGCCGCTGTCGGTGGCGAGCAGGCGGGCGTCGGCGGCGGGTCTGCGGGATTGTGCCGGGGCGTGCGGATGGGCCACAAGGGAACCCGGGTTGAGGTCGGGGCCGGGATGTGCCAGGATTCGCAAAGGAGTCCCCCCTCCAGCCCCTGCGAAAGGACAGCGATCCCGTGCGACGCGTATCCCGAATGGTCGGCCCCCTCAACACAGTGATGCAGCCGATGTCCAACCGGCAGCGAGGCGACGTCGACGCCCTCTTCGACAGGATCGTCCGCCAGGCCGAGGCCGCCTCCGGCGGCACGGCCGCCGGTGACGAGGCGTTCGTCGAGGAGTACCGGTTCCTGGTCCGCCAGGTCGCCCGGGTGCAGAGCGCGTCGCCGCTCGGCTGGGTGGGCATCACCGGCGACATCCGCGGCCGCCTGACCAACCGCTTCCGCGTCCGCCGCCTCATCGCCGAGCACCCTGAGATCCTGGACGAGCCGATCGAGCGGCCCATCGTCGTCACCGGGATGCCACGCACTGCAACGACACTGGCGCACAAGATCCTCGCCTGGCCCGAGGAGAATCGGGCGCCGCTCATGTGGGAGCTCCAGGCGACCGACCGCGCCGACATCGACGACAAGGTGCGCCGCCACCGCATCAAGGTCGCGACCCGCGCCGCGAGCTTCGGGCACGTCTTCTCGCCGGTGCTGCCGCAGATCCACGCCATGGAACCGCAGTCGCCCGAGGAGTGCGTGTTCGCGCTTCCCCACGGCCGCAACTGGCTCGTGTGCTTCCGCATGCCCGGCTACCGCGACTGGCTGCGCACGCGCGACTTCCAGGCCGACTACGAGTACTACAAGCAGGTGCTGCAGGTACTCCAGTTCGGCGGGCAGCGGCGGCGCTGGGTCCTGAAGTCCCCCTATCATCTTGAGCATCTCGACACGCTGCTCAAGGTCTTCCCGGACGTCAAGATCATGTGGACGCACCGCGACCCGAACACCGTGATGGGCTCCTGGTGCTCCCTTATGGAGACCGGGGTGGCCCTGTGTAACCGCGATTACGATCCGCACGTGATCGGCCGCGACTGGCTGGAGGGGCTCTCGGAGATGGTCGGCAAGGGCCGCGATGTCCGCACCCAGCTGCCGCGCGAGCGCGTCATCGACGTCTCGTACCACCAGCTCACCGCCAACCCGCACGAAGAACTGCCGGGCATCTTCAAGCGCCTGGAGATGGACTGGACGCCCCGCGACGAGGGCAACCTCGAGACCGTCCTCGCCCGCCCCGGCATGAAGCGCGGCCACGAGTACAGCCTCGCCCACTACGGACTCGACCCCGACATGGTCGACGAGGCCTTCGGCGACTACGCCCGCATGGTCCATGCCATGCGCTAATTCTCCATTGAGGACTATCGGGTGAAGCGTGCCATCGGGTCGATCGCGGGAGAGCGCACCGGCTTCTGGGTCGATGCCCCACGGCCTTGTCGTCGGCCAAACGGGAGCCCTCGCCAGTGGCACGCGCTGGCGTGGGCTTGAACGCCAGATGTCCTCCGGTGGTGGGACACCGGAGGACACGTCCTGGTTCGTATTGCGGGCGTGGGCTATTCGGCGATGCCCTGGCCGAAGCCGCCGTCCACGGGGAGCTCGACGCCCGTCGTGAAGGTGGCGTCGACCGCCAGATAGAGGGCGGCTGCGGCGATCTCGTCGACGGTGCCGCCTCGGCCCATCGGGGTGGTGGCGTTGCCCTGCTCGATGAACTCGACGCGCTGCTCCTCGGTCAGTTCGGCGACCCCCATCGTCGGGGTGAGGATGAAGCCCGGAGCGATGGCATTGACGCGGATCTTGCGGGGGAGCAGTTCGGCGGCAAGGACTTTGGCGAAGGCCGCGACCGCTTCCTTGGCGCCCGAGTAGGCGCTGAGGCCGGGGAAGATCTTCTCGTTCGAGACGGTGGTGAAGACGATCGAGCCGCCCTCGGCGATGAGCGATTCGAGGCGCTGGACCGTGAAGAAGGCGCCCTTCGCGTTCACGTTGAAGACGCGGTCCCAGGACTCCTCGGTCACCTCGGCGAGGGTCTGGAACTCGGCGATGCCCTGGTTCACGAAGAGATAGTCGACGCCGCCGAGGAGGTCGGCGACCTGCTCGGTGAGGGCGGCGAGATCGGCCTTGTCGGTGACGTCGGAGCGGACGGGGTGCGCGAGCGGGGTGTCGAGCGCGGCCTTCGCCTCGGTGAGCCGCTGCTCGTTGCGGCCGGTGAAGACGACCTCGGCCCCGCGGGCGGTCAGGGCCTGGACGATGGCGAGGCCCATGCCGATGGAACCGCCGGTGACGACGGCCCGCTTGCCCTTCAAGGAGTTCGGGTCGACGGTGGTGGTCGGGAGAGTGGTGTGGTTCGTTGTCATGGCGGCTACGCTAAACCTTGACGTTGACGTTAGAGTCAAACTTCTATGGCGGGAGTCATATGTTCATCGGCGAGCTGTCCAAGCGGACTGGGGTCAGCACCAGGGGATTGCGGTACTACGAGGAGCAGCGCCTGCTGCGGCCGCAGCGGAGGGCCAGCGGCTATCGCGAGTTTGTCGAGACCGATGTGGACACGGTGCGCAGGATCCGGGTCCTGTTGGCCGCTGGATTGAACACGGACCTGATCCAGGAAGTGTTGCCGTGCATGGCAGACGAGGGAGCCATTCTCGCGCCGACCTGCGAGGAGATGGCAGAGGATCTGAGGCGGGAACGCGAGCGTATGGGCCGGTCGATTGAGCAGTTGCAGGCCGCACACGCGATGCTCGGATCGATCATCCATGCGGGCGAGGCGGGGGTGGTCGATGCCTCGGTCGCGGACCCGGCCCGGGCTGATTGCGAGCCTTCGCGGTAACCCCGAAAAGGCCGCACCGATAAGGGGTGGAGTGGGGAGAGGGTTGCATTGCGGCTGCCCGCGCCGTCTCGGTTGGGGTTCGGGCGGGCGGCGGCGAAGGGGTGGGTGGTGGGGCGGGGTTGGGTGGCGGCCGCGTGGTCGGTGCTTCCCGGGCGCGGCGCGAGTGGTCTGAGTTCGCTTGCGGCGCATGAGGTGTGGTGTGGAACATGAGGGTATTCCACTCTTTTGGGTGATGACGCTGATGTGTGGTAGTGGGATAATTGGAGTACGTACAGGGATAGGGAATTTGTACAGGTGTCGAGTAGGTGCAAGCAGACTACGCCAAGCCTCTGGCTGAATCGACAAACCGTCTTTTTTCGAGACGACGGCCCCGTAAGCAGGGGTGTTCCTCCGATCATTGGGGGGCGTCAGATCTCATCTTGGTGCTATCGTCCGCAGCTGTCCGCGCCCTAGGTGGGCCGTGATTGGGTGGGCGGTCCTTGTCGGGATCACCCTGACCAGAAGGCAGTGCCACACCAGGTGGCACGCGCGAGAAGCACATTATTTGCGCGACCCGCGCGACCCGCGCGAGCGGCCACGCCAGGACCGGGCATTACACGACCCGGCGGGCACCGGCCACACGCGCACTTCACGCGCGCTTGCGGTCACGCCTCCGCATACCACCGCGCGCCCAGGCAGCCAGTAATACGCCCGGGCAGAGGGGAAGGGAAGGCGTGCACCGCAACAGCATGAACTTCCCGGGCAGGCCGATCTGTCAAACCTGCGCGGGAACAGCGCGAAGCTTCCCGGCACCGATGGTGTGCACCGAGCACGACACCACCGAAGCACCGGAGTGCTGGAGCATTGCAGGCAGCAGGCCGAAGGCCGCAGCGCGGCTAGAGGGACAGGAAGGGGGTGAACAGGACATGACGAACCCGGTGCTGCGATGCGCCCGCCCAGACCAGCGCAACCGCACGGCAGAGTCCGCAGCCACGACCAGCCCCGCCTCGGCGACGCACCACCGGGCAGACTCCCACCTCGCCGTCGCTGCCCGCTTGCGCCGTAACCGAAGTGCCGCCGAGCCGCCCAGGCCCGCCACCGGCACCACTGCGCGCCCAAGCCCCGCAGCCACGACCGGCCTCACCTCAGCAACGCACCGCCGGGCACACTCCCACCTCGCCGTCGCTGCCCGCTTGCGCCGTAACCGAAGCGCCGCCGAGCGGCAGATCCTCGCCACCGCACCTCCACGCGGCCGGGCCCCGCAGCCGCCACCGGCCCCGCCCCGGCAACGCACCACCGGGCAGACTCCCACCTCACCATCGCTGCCCGCCCGAAGCCCAACCGAAACGGTGCCGAGCGAGACGCTGCCGGGTGGAAACGTCCCCATCTGCGACCAGGTGGCCTGCGATCGCGGACCTGGCTACAGAGTGGCGAGGACCCGCTGCAAGGTCAGCTCACCCGCCTGTTTCCAGGTGATCTTGCCTCCGGCCCAGCCCATTTCTCCCGCGTGGCCGACCTGTAGCAGTCCGAATGCCCGGTGGATCGCCCAGCCTCGTGCTCGGCGGATCATCGCCTCGTCTGCCAGCGGATAAGCCTCGATGCATCCCGCCACTGCACCTTCCGGGAGCAGTATCCATACCGCTGCCAGGTCGCAGGCGGGGTCTCCCGCGCAGAGTTCGCCGAAGTCGATCACTCCTGACAGGGTGCCGTCGGTGACGAGCGCGTTCGCGGGATGGAGGTCGCCGTGGAGCCAGACCGGGGGGCCGGTCCACTCTTCGGCTTCGAGCGCGGCGTCCCAGATGTCTTGCAGGGGAGCGAGGTCGCCGCTGTACTGCTCTGATTTGAGGTGGCGCCCTGATCCTTCGGGGAACTGCCGTAGCGATATTCCTCGGTTCGGGTTGACCGGTGCGTTCGCGGGTGCCTGCTGGTGCAGCGCGGTGAGGAAGGCCGCCAGCGCCTCGGCGGATTCCGGGCCGTTTTCGGCGGGTACGGCGTCGGCCGGTTCGCCGGGGACCCATGTCGTCACGGTCCATGGGTTGGGGAAGTACTCGGTGGGTTCGCCGAACCTGATGGGGACCGGCACTGGGAGTGGAAGCCTTAGGGCCAGGTCCGGCATCCAGCGCCGTTCGTTTTCGAGGAGTGCGGGGCCTCGCGGGGTCATCGGGAGCCGGATCGCCAGGTCCTCACCGAGGCGCCACATCTGGTTGTCCCAGCCGCCGTCGAACTGCTTGAGCGCGAGGCCTGCGAGATCCGGGTGCTGGTCGTGTAGGAGCGATCGCACCAGCGTTTCGTCGATCTTCGTGCGGTCCATCGGGTCACCCTAGACCGGCCGGGCGCGGCCCGACCGGTCTCCGTCGCGTGCGGTCAGTCCCGCAGGAGCGGCAGCAGCTGGTCGCCCTGTCGCTTGATCTCCGGCAGGTACGGGGTGTCGGACAGGACGAAGTGGCTGACGCCCAGGGCCTCGTACTTGCGCAGGGACTTCGCCACCTCCTCGGCCGAGCCGACCAGCCAGGTCGTGCCCGCGCCGCCGCCGCCGAATTTGCCCGGGGTCGTGTAGAGGTTGTCGTCCAGAACTTCGCCCCGGGACGCGAGGTCGAGGAGGCGCTGCTGGCCGACCGCGTTGCGGCGCTGCTTGCGGTGGTCGGGGTCGATCGTGAAGCCGCCCTTGCCCTCCGCCATCTGTGCGACCTTCGCCTCGGCGTCGGCCCAGGCCTGCTCGGAGGTGTCGCGCACGAGTGTGGTGATGCGCAGCCCGAATTCGAGCGGCGCGTGCTCGCGGCCGAGCTTCTCGCTGAGGTTCTTGAGCCGTTCGATGCGCTCGCGGACCCCGTCGAGCGGTTCGCCCCAGAAGAGCTGGACGTCGGCCTCGGCGGCGGCCACCTTCTCTGCGGCCTCGGAGGCGCCCCCGAAGTACAGGCGCGGATGCCTGCGTTCGCCCCTGACCACCGGCTTCACCCCGAGGGTCGCGCCCTTGACTTGGAAGTGCTCGCCGTCGAAGTCGACGTTCTCCTCGGTCCAGAGCCTGCGCACGAGCTGGATGAACTCCTTGGTGCGCCCGTACCGGTGGGCCTGGTCGCCCTCGCTGTCGCCGTACGCGGCCAGGTTGTCCTGGCCCGAGACGATGTTGACGAGGACGCGCCCGCCCGAGAGGTGGTCGAGGGTCGCGGCCGCGGAGGCGAAGTTCGCGGGGCGCCAGTAGCCGGGGCGGATCGCGATGAGGGGCTTGAACGTCGTGGTCCGGGCGGCCAGCGCGGTCGCCACGGTGAACGTGTCCGGCCGTCCCCAACTGGTGCCGAGGAGGGCGCCGCCCCAGCCGTGGTCTTCGAGCGCTTTGGCATGGCTCGTGAGGGTGTCCAGGCTGTTGTGGCCCTCCACGGCATCGTCGCCGCGGTGTCCGGGTTGGGCCTGATTGGGGATGTACCAGAGGAATTCGGCGCTCATGGGGTCTCCTTCGGGAGCAGGGGAAACTCGACTCGATCTCTATTCTATATTTATCCTATCGATGTAGTGTAGATTGAAGTGCGTCGTTCATCTACCTTTGACGCCAGGCCGATCCCGAGCGCGGGCCGCGGTCGGCACCGAACGGCCCGTACACCACCACCGAAAGGCTTCCCTCCCATGGCACACGGCGCTTACGAGAAGACCTACGCGGCCGCCGACGACCGGTACGAGCACCTGCCCTACCGCCGAGCCGGCGCCTCCGGGCTCGACCTGCCCCCGCTCTCCCTCGGGCTCTGGCAGAAGTTCGGCACCGACTACCCGCCCCACACCCAGCGCGAGATCCTGTTGCGCGCCTTCGACCTCGGCATCACCCACTTCGACAACGCCGACCGGTACGGCCCCCCGCACCGCGCCGCGCAGCAGGTCTTCGGCGACGTCCTCGCCAAGGACCTCGCCCCCTACCGCGACGAGATCGTCCTCTCCACCAAGGCCGGCAACCCCATCAGCCCCAGCCCGTACCACAAGGGAGGCTCGCGCAAGTCCCTGCTCAACTCTCTCGACCACAGCCTGCGCGACCTCGGCACCGACTACGTCGACATCTTCTACCACCACCGCCCCGACCCGACCACCCCGATCGAGGAGACCGTCGGCGCACTCGCCGACGCCGTCAAGCAGGGCAAGGCCCTCTACGTCGGCGTCTCGAACTACGCCCCCGAGCAGGCCCACGAGGCGGCCGTGCTGCTGCGCCAGGCCGGCGTCCCGCTCCTGGTCCACCAGCCGCGCTACTCGATCTTCGACCGCACCCCCGAACTGAACGGCCTCCTCGACCTCGCCGCGCAGGACGGGTTCGGCCTCGTCGTGTACTCGCCGCTGGCCCAAGGGCTCCTGACGGACAAGTACCTCGCCGAGATCCCCGAGGGCGCCCGCGCCAAGAACAGCGCGTTCCTCAAGCCCGAGCAGATCGACGAGACCTACCGCAAGCGCGCCACCGCCCTGAACGACCTCGCGAAGGAACGCGGCCAGTCGCTCGCGCAGCTCGCCCTCCAGTGGCTGCTGCGCCGCGACGAGGTCACCTCGGCGCTCATCGGCGCCAGCTCCACCTGGCAGCTCGACCACAACGTCAAGGCCCTCGACTTCCCCGCGCTCACCGACGACGAGCTCAAGCTCATCGACGAGCACGGCGTGCACGGCACCGGGCTCGGGATCTGAGATGGGGCAGCATTCCGGCACGATCGGCGGTGCGCTCTCGGCGGCCGCTCGGTACGGCGATCCCGATGCGGCCCTTGCCTTCTCGAACGAAGTCCTGCAGGTGCAGCTCGCGCACCGCTCGGTGCGCCAGTTCGGGCCCCGCGAGGTCACGGACGAGGAACTGGCCGCGCTCGTGGCCGCCGCCCAGTCCGCGGCGACCTCCTCGAACCTCCAGCCCTGGAGCGTCGTGGCCGTCCGCGACCCCGAACGCAAGGCGCGCCTCGCCGCGCTCGCGGGCAACCAGGGCTTCATCGCCCAGGCGCCCCTGTTCCTGGTCTGGCTCGCCGACCTCGGCCGGGCCCGGCGGCTCGCCGAGCGCGCCGGGACGGAGGTCGCCGCGGCCGACTACCTGGAGACCACCGTCCTCGGGTTCATCGACACCGCGCTGGCCGCGCAGAACGCCGTGGTCGCGGCCGAATCGCTGGGCCTGGGCACGGTGTTCGTCGGCGGGATCCGCAACCGGCCCGCGGAGGTCGCGGCCGAGCTGGGCCTGCCGCCGCACACCGTGGCGGCCTTCGGCCTGGCCGTGGGCGATCCGGATCCGAACGAGCGGGCGGACGTGAAGCCGCGGCTGCCGCAGGAGGCGGTGCTCCACCTGGAGCAGTACGACACCGGTTCGGACGCGCACATCGCCTCGTACGATGAGCGCCTGACCGCGTACAACGACCGGTTCGGATTGCGCGGCAACTGGAGTGAGAAGGTGCTCGCCCGCCTCAGGGGCCCGGAGTCGATGAGCGGACGCCACCGGCTCCGCGAGGTCCTGGACCGGCTCGGCCTGTACGTGCGGTAGGAACCGCGCGGGCGCCCGCACGCGCCTGCGCGGCTTCGCCGATGCCGACCAGCTTGCGTCCGCGTGAGCCGGAGGTCTGCGCCCCCGCGGCTTCGCCGCTTTCATTGCCGCGCCCGGGCGCGCCACTTACTATTGCCGCGGGGAGGTGGCCATGAGCGAGCTGACACCGGGGTTCAAGGGGCGCCGGCGCGTCGTGGACGACCGGGTGCCGCCCGGGCAGTACCTGACGGAGGACTTCCCGGTGCTCAGTGCCGGGCCGACGCCCACGGTGCGCACCGACGGGTGGACCTTCACGGTGACCACCGAGACCGGCGAGCGCAGCGTCTGGAGCTGGCGCGAGTTCGCCGCCCTGCCCCAAGAGACTCCCACAGTGGACATCCACTGCGTCACCCGATGGTCCAAACTGGACACTTCCTGGAAGGGCGTCTCGGTCGACACGCTCCTCGCCGAGGTCGAAACAGGCGGAGTCGAGACGGCCGCGAACTTCGCCCTCGTGCACACCTTCGACGGCTACACCACCAACGTTCCGCTCCAGGACATCCGGAACGGTCAGGCCTGGGTGGTCACCGAGTACGAGGGGAAGCCGCTGCACGCCGAGCACGGCGGGCCCGCTCGGTTCCTGGTGCCGCACTTGTACTTCTGGAAGTCCGCCAAGTGGGTTTCGGGCATCACCCTGCACGTGGAGGACCAGCCGGGATTCTGGGAGCGGGGCGGCTACCACGACTACGGCGACCCCTGGCTCGAACAGCGCTACCAGTCGGGCTGGTGACCGACGTGTGGCAGAAGGCCCGCCTGGTCGAGCGCCGCGTCGAGACCCCCTCGGCCACAACGCTCGTCTTCGAACCCGAGACCTGGGCCGAGCACCTGGCCGGGCAGCACGCCGACATCCGCCTCACCGCAGGCGACGGCTACCAGGCAGTGCGCTCCTACTCGCTGGCCGGTCCGTTGCGGGACGGGCTCATCGAGTTCACCCTCCAGCGCGTGGACGACGGCGAGGTCTCGACCTACCTGTGCGACGACCTGCCGGTCGGCGCTTACGCGGAGGTGCGCGGGCCGGTCGGCGGCTGGTTCGTGTGGCGCGAGACCGATGCGCGCCCGGTCCTCCTGATCGCGGGCGGCTCGGGCATCGTTCCCTTGCAGGCCATGGTCAGACAGCGCCGCGCGGTCGCCTCGCGCGTCCCGTTCCGGCTCCTCTACTCGGTGCGGACCCCGGCCGACGTCATCTACGCCGACGAGTTCGCCCACCCGCCGCGCGGTGACGACGGCGTCGAGACGACGATCCTCTACTCCCGCGAAGCGCCGCCGAACGTGAGGCGCCTGGCCGGGCGCATCGGCCTCGCCGACCTCACCGCGCACGGCTGGCCCGCCGACATTGAACCCGACTGCTTCATATGCGGCCCCAACGGTTTCGTCGAGGCCGCCGCCAAGATCCTCAAAGCCCTCGGCCACGACTCCCACCGCATCAAGACCGAACGCTTCGGCTGACCGGCAACGGCATGCGGGGCCGCGCCCAGGCGCGGCCCCGCATTCGTTCCGCTAACCCTTGATCGCTCCAGTGAGGACACCTGAGGTGAAGTAGCGCTGGAGGAACGGGTAGACGATGAGGATCGGCACGGTCGCCAGGACGATGACCGCCATCTGGAGGGTCACTCCCGGCGGCGCGGGCTGGTCGGGAGAGACGATCGCCCCCGGGATCTGCACGCCCGCGAGCACGTACTGCTGCAGGACCACCTGGATCGGCCACTTCTCGCTGTCGTTGACGTAGAGCAGCGCGTTGAAGTAGGTGTTCCAGTAGCCCACCGCGTAGAACAGGCCCATCACGGCGAGAACGGGTTTCGAGAGCGGGAGCACGATCCGGAGGAAGATCCGCCACTCGCCCGCGCCGTCGATCCGCGCCGCCTCGATCAGCTCCTCGGGCAGGCCCTGGAAGAAGTTGCGGATCACGATCATGTTGAACGCCGAGATCAGGCCCGGGACGATCAGCGACCAGGTCGAGTCCAGCAGGCCCAGGTACTTGATGAGCATGAAGTTCGGGATGATGCCCGCGCTGAAGAACATCGTCGCCAGCACCCCGATCAGGACCGCCTTCGCGCCCGGGACCTGACGGGTCCGCACCAGGCCCCACGCGAGCATCGACGAGGCCGCCAGCGAGAGCAGCGTGCCGACCACGGTGATGAACAGCGAGTTCTGGAGGCCCTGGACCACGGTGCCGCCGTTGAAGATCGCCCGGTAGGCGTCGAGCGAGTACCGCGTCGGGAACACGACGCCCGCGCGGGCCTGCTCCGGCGCGGCGAAGCTCATCGCGATGACGTACACCAGCGGGTAGAGCATCGTGATCACGATCAACACGATGACCACGGCCTTGATCGCCCTCACCCCCGCCGACGGCGGGTTCAACCATGGTGGACGGCCGTTGCCCTTGGCGAGTGTCGCGGTTGTCATCAGAAGATCCCCTCTCCGCCCATGCGCTTGGCGAGCTTGTTGGAGCCCAGCACCAGGATCGTGCCGATGACGCCCTTGAGCAGGCCCGCGGCGGTCGCGACGCCCCATTGGCCGCCGAGGACGCCCCGGAAGTAGACGAACGTGTCGAGCACCTGGGCCGCGTCGGCGCCGACCATCGGCTGCTGGAGCAGGAGCTGCTCGAAGCCGACCGTGAGGATCGACCCGATGTTGAGGATGAGCAGGAGCGTCGCCACGGGGACGAGCGCGGGCAGCGTCACGTGCCAGGTCCGCTGCCAGCCGGAGGCGCCGTCGATCGCGGCGGCCTCGTAGCGCTCGGTGGGCACGCCCGCGATCGCGGCGAAGAAGATGATGGTGCCCCAGCCGACGTCCTTCCAGATGCCCTGCGCGACAACGAGGAACTTGAACGAGTCGGCGTTGGTCATGGCGTCGAAGCCGCCCATGCCCAGGCTGTCCGAGATCGCCGCGACGAGCCCGCCGCCGCCGAGGATCTGCTGCCAGACCGAGATGACGATGACCCAGGACAGGAAGTGCGGCAGGTAGACCACGGTCTGGATGAGCCGCTTGACCTTCTCGGAGATGAGCGAGTGCAGCAGGAGCGCGAGGGCGATCGGCGCGGGGAACGCGAAGACCAGCTGGAGGAACGCGATGATGAGCGTGTTGCGCAGGGCCGTCAGCACTTCCGGGTCTGTGAAGATCACCTGGAAGTTGTAGAAGCCCACCCAGGGCGAGCCCTCGATCCCGCGGAACGGCGAGTACTGCTGGAACGCGACCACGTTGCCGAGCATCGGCACGTACGCGAACACCAGGAAGAACAGCGCGCCCGGGACGATGAACGTGTACGACCAGCGCTCGCGCCACATCCGTTGGCGCAGTGAGACCTTCCGGCTCCTCGGGGGCGCGGACGGCCCCGGGGCCCGCTCAGTGCGGGTCCCGGGGCCGGCGTCCGTGGTGCCCACGCTCACTCGCCCGCGTCCTTCAGTGCCTGGGTGTACTCGGCCTGGACCTGGTTGCCCCCCTGCGACATGAAGTTGTCCACGAAGGACTGCAGGTCGTTGACGCTTTCGCGGCCGGTGATGACCCCGTTCTCGAAGTCGGTCCACAGTTGCTTGAGCTGCGCGCCCTTCGTGACGAAGGTCTGCGAGGCGGCCTCGAGCCCTTCGAGCGGGCGCGCGATCGAGTTCTGCGCCAGGGACTCCATGACCGCCACGAACGAGTCGGCCCACGGGGCCGCGTTCGGGTGGAGGCGGTACGAGTTGTCGCCGGAGGTGACGCCGACGTACTGGACGGACAGATCGATCATGCTGTCGGGGTTGACGATCGGGATGCCGTGCTCGTCGACGGTGTGGTGGACGCCCTCGGTGCCGTTCATGATGAAGTACTGCTCCTCGGAACCGTAAGGGGCCGAGAGGTAGTCGAGAACGTTGAGGATCTCGGTGAGGCGGTCCTCGTCCTCGGCCGCGGCGGCAGAGACGCAGGTCGACCTGCCGTAGGGCACGTTGCGCACGACGACCTGGCTGGAGCCGTCGAAGCCGGGCATGTCGAAGAAGTCGTACTTCGCGCCCGGCAGGTCGGCCTCCCACTGGGACAGGCCGGTCGCGCCGATCGCCGGGCCGACCGCGTCGTAGCGCAGGGCCGCGCCGGACACGATGTCGGTAGCGGTGGGGGACATGGAGACCGGGTCGAAGATCCCCTCGGCCCAGGCGCGGGCGAGCCATTCGAGCATCGCCTTGTAGTTCTCGGTCTGGGTGATGTGGACCAGGTCGCCGTCGCCGTTGAGCTGCCATTCGGCGCCGGTCTTGAAGAGGCGCTGGAACATCGACGCGGTTCCGGGGTGGGGGTCGTACTTGTTGAGCCCGTAGACCTTCTGGCCGCCGGGGCCGGTGCCGAGGGCCGAGACCTCTTTGAGCATGGTGAACAGCTGGTCGGCGTCCTTGGGGGCGCGACCGATCGAGGTCTGGTCGACCAGGTCGGTGCGCATCGTCGGCAGGTTGGTGAGGGCCCAGACGATCGAGGGGACCTGGTAGATGCGGCCGTCCTTGAGGCTGGCGTTCCAGATCTCCTCTTTGCGGGCGGCCAGGTTGGGCCACTTGAGGATGTTGTCGCCCGAGAACGTCTCGGAGAGGTCGGCGAACGCGCCGTCGCGGATGCCCTGGAGGTTCCCGGCGCTCTGGTCGTTGACGAACACGAGGTCGGGGACGTCGCCGGACGCGAGCATGGTCGCGAACTTCTGGTCGAAGACCGGCTGCGGCACGAACTGCGGCTCGTAGCTGGTGCCGAGGCGCTCGTTCAGCTCCTGCCAGTAGGTGTTCTCTTCGAGCGGGGTCGCGGGGTCGCCCCAGGTGAGCTGGAACGCGGTGACCTTGCCGCCGGAGCCGGGCTCGCGGTCGACGGACTTGAAGAAGGTCTTGACCGTGTCGGTGTAGACGCTCTCCATGCCGGGCGTCTCGGACGTGAAGTACGGCTGGACGTCGAGCTCGGGGGCGGGCTGGAACGTGGGCAGGTCGTAGTCGCCGCCCGCGCCGGGGCCGGTGCCGTTGTCGGAGCAGCCGGCGGCGGTCGCGCCGACCGTAGCGGCCGCAGCCGCCGCGCCGACGGCGCCGAGGAGCTTGCGTCGTGAGAATTCGACCGTGGATTCGACCATGAGGGGCCTCCTTAAATCAACGTTGATACAGGGGTGAGTGATGGGACTGAAGTGACGTTCTCGCCGGTGGGTTCCGGGCTGCCGGAACGGGTCTCACCGCCGGTCATCGGGCGGGAGCGGTTGCGGTGATCGCTAGGCCTGCCTCCACAGCGTCTCGGGGTCCACCCGGTGCGCCAGTTCGGCGCCGGCGGCGAACCGCTCGGCCTCCTCGACCATGAACAGCCCCATGCGGGACAGCTCGTTGCCGTGGGAGCCGGCCACGTGCGGTGTGAGGAAGACGTTCGGCAGGTCGTAGAGCGGCGAGTTCGAGGGCAGCGGCTCGGGGTGCGTCACGTCGATGACCGCCGAGAGGCGGCCGGTCAGCAGTTCGGCGGTGAGCGCGTCGGTGTCGACCAGGCGCCCGCGCGCCGTGTTCATCACGACCGTGCCGTCCTTCATGGCCGCCAGGCGATCCGCGTCGATGAGGCCGACCGTCTCGGGCAGGTCAGGGGCGTGGACGCTGACGACGTCGCAGCGGGCCGCGAGCGAGTCGAGGTCGACCAGCGCCGCGCCGAGCGACTCCGCCTCCGCCGCGTCCAGGTACGGGTCGGCCACCAGCACTTCGAAGTCGAAGGGCCGCAGCAGGTCCAGGACCCGGCGCCCGATCTTGGAGGCGCCCACGATCCCGATGGTCCGGCCGAAGTTGCCGACCTCGGGGTGGATGTACCCGAGCGTGAACGACCGCTCCTTGCGGAAGTCCTCGCGCTGCTGGAAGATCCCCTTGCCCGCCATGAGGATCGCGGCGAGCGTGTACTCGGCGACCGGCAGCGCGTTCGCTCCCGAGGAGGAGCTGACGGCCATGCCGCGCTCCCAGGCGGCCTCGCCCATGATCGACTTCACCGTGCCGGCGGCGTGCAGGACCGCCCGCAGCTTCGGGGCCTTCGCCATCGCCTCGTCATCGAGCCTCGGTGTGCCCCAACTGGAGACGAGCACTTCGGCCTCGGCCAGGACCGGCTGCACCGCCGGGTCGGCGAAGTCCTCGGCCACCAGTTCCGGGTCGAAGTCGAGCACGGCGAGGAGACGCCGCATCAGCGGTTCGGGGAAGAGCTGGGGGAGGAACTCGGGGCTCATGGCGAGCAGTGCCCTCGGTCTTTCTGCCACACGGGGTCCTTCGATCGGCGGGTAGATATCGGTTTCTACGTTAAGATCTCGCGGGCCGCTTGTCGAGACCTCGACATTGACCAATCTCCATCAGTCGAAGCCTTCGGGGCCTTGATCGCTTCGAATCTGCCAGGTAGACAACATATTCTGTGTTCTATAACGATTCTGCATCGGCCGTGTTGCCGCGTTTGAAGGCTGCTCAAGGAGCAGAGAGCGTTATCTATCTGAGGCTTGATTCGGCTCGCGGCAGGCGCTATCGTCCGCATAGACGGATTCCGATATCCAGCTGCTTCGGTGCCGTGGACGGCCGTCCCGCCGTCCCCGCCCCGCACCGGGACCCGCAAGGGCGATGCATTGAAAGGACGTGCAATGACGCAAGTCGCGAAACGAAGGCGATCGCGCCTGGCGGCACTGGCCGCCGCGCTCGCCACCGGACTCGGAGCGGTCGCGCTGCCGCCCCAGGCCGCCCAGGCGGCGGAGTACGACGACCTCCTCACCGACAACCTCGTCGCGATCAACGAGACCGTCTCCGACGCGGGGTTCGTCCACCCCGGCGTCGGCCTCTCGGCCGACGACCTGCGGGGCGCCCAGGAGATGACCCGCTCCGGCCAGGAACCGTGGGCCTCCTACTTCGAGGCGATGACCGCGACCTCGTTCGCCTCCACCACATATCGGGCGTCCAACTCGCTGTCGGCTGCTGAACCCGACGTCCCGCTCGACCCCACCTTCACGCAGGTGGGCATGCGCAACCGGGAGACCAACGACTCCTTCGGCGCGCTCACCCAAGCCCTCATGTGGACGATCACCGGCGACGAGGTCTACCGCAGGAACGCGATCCAGGCCCTGCGCACCTGGGGCGGCATGGACCCGGACCGGTACGCGTACTTCGCCGACGCCCACATCCACACCGGACACCCCCTCTACCAGTTCCTCATGGCGGCCGAGATCATCAGGGCCACCGAGCCTCTGGAAGACGACACCCCGGGCATCCACGACGGCTACGACGTCGTCTGGTCCGCTGAAGACGACGAGAACCTCCTCACCAACTTCGCGAACCCCGTGGTGGAGACGTTCCTGTTCTCGAACGAGCGCTGGATGAACCAGCACAACTTCGGGCTGTTCGGGCGCATCGCGACCGCGATCTACGCCGACGACGCCGAGGGCTACGCGAAGGGCGTCGAGTGGTTCACCGTCAACTCCGGTGACACCGCCTACGACAACGGCGCGATGGCCCCGCAGATGCCGCTCATCGACGCGGACGACCCGCTCAACCCCTACGGCGAGGACTTCGTCCAGCTCAGGGAGATGGGCCGCGACCAGGCCCACGGCGAGTGCAACATCGACAACTTCACCGGCCTGGCCCGGATGCTCGAAGTGCAGGGCACCAAAGTGGACCCCGAGGCCGGCACCGTCTCCACCGCCGACGACGCGGTGAGCTCCTACGACTTCCTCGACCAGCGGCTCCTGGACGGCGCGAACGCCTTCTGGGGCTTCATGATGGGCGCTCCGACCCCGTGGATCGACGAGGAGGACACGGGCGTCACCGTCTCGCAGGCGTACCGCGGGCGACTGTTCAACCCGGTCAACGAGCTGTACTACGAGTACGCGGTGGAGCGCGGCGTCGACGTCGCCGAGAAGGCCCCGTACGTCGCCGAACTCGCCGACCGCGTGAGCGGCCCCTACTACTGGTACGGGACCGGAGTCGCGAACTTCTGGGCCCCCGGCGACAAGAACCCCGAATACTGGGTGGCCTTCCCTGCCGAGCTGGCCGGGACCGAGCCCACCGCGCTGCCCGAGTCCGCCGAACTCTCGTTCGCGAACGCGAGCCTCCAGCTCGACGACGGCACCGCACTCGTCACCGAGGACGGCGCGACCTTCGCGCGGGCCGACGTGACCGAGGACGGCACGACGAGCGTGATCAGCCGCATGATGTACGGCGCGAACGCCCGGATCGGCCTCAAGTTCCGCAGTGACGGCCCCGCCCAACTGGACGTCCTCTACAAGGAGGAGGCCACCGGGCTCAACCCCGACGAGGCCCCGACCAAGACCCTTGCGGCCCTGGAGCTTCCGGACACCGGCGGCGAATGGCGGTACGTCACGTACCCGGCGGCCGGCCAGAACGTCAACTTCTACCGCCTCACCGGGGAGGACGGCACCACCGTCGACCTCGACAGCGTGATCCTCTCGGGTGCGACGGACCTCAGCGCGCCGCAGTTCACTGCGACCGAGGACCGCTACTACCTGACCAAGGGCACCTCGGCTGCGATCGACCTCGCCGCCACCGACGCCAGAGGCACCGTGACCTACACGGCCGACGGCCTGCCGCAGGGCGCGTCCTTCGACACCGCGACCGGGGCGCTCACCTGGAAGCCGAAGGCGAAGGACCAGGGTCGCCACGAGGTCCAGATCGTCGCCGACGACGGCGAGTCCGTGGCCGCGGAGACCATCGAACTCGTGGTGTCCCCCAACCGGAACCGCACCGTCGACGCGATCGTCAAGGACGGCGTCGAACGGCACGCCGATTACACGACGGTCTCGCACGAGCCGTACGAGGCCGCGCTCGACGCCGCCAAGGATGCGGCCCGACACGGCACCGACGAGGAGTTCGCCGAGGCGGTCAATGCCCTGTTGAAGGCGGTCGACGCGCTCGAACTGCTCAACCCGCAGCTCGGCGACGACTCGTTCGACTACTCGGGCGCGGTGACCCCGCTGGGGATCAACGCCGCCGCCGTCAGCGCACTCGCGGACGGCGACAACACCTCCCACTCCGGGGACCTGCGCTCGGGCTCGTTCACGCTCGACTTCGGGACGCGGTACCGGGTCTCGGCCGAGGCCTTCGGCATCCAGGCGCGGTCCCTGTTCGGGAACCGCTCGCAGGGCACGAACGTGTACGGCTCCAGCGACGGCGTCACCTGGGACCTGCTCACCGAGCGGGCCTCGGCGGACACCCTGGAGATGGAGACCATCGGGGTCGTCGGCGAGCACGCGGGCGAGGAGTACCGGTACCTGAAGGTCCAGGTCGACGAGCCGGGCGTCCCGACCGACCCGGCCTACCCGGGCATCTGGTCCATCGGCGAGCTGCGGATCTTCGGCGAGCGCAGCGAAGTCCCGGGCACGGTCACCACCGCTTCGGTGGCCTCCTCTGACGCCTTGGCGGGCAGGGTGACCGCTGGGGACGCCGTCACGGTGCACTTCGCCAGCGCGACCCCGATCAGCGACGTCGCCGTCGCCATCGGCGGCCAGAGCATCGAGGCGACCTCCGAGGACGACCTGACCTGGACGGCCACCGGCGAGATCGGTGAGCTGACCGGCGGCGGCCCACTCGACCTCGCGATCGATCACACCACTGAGGACGGTGTCGAGGCCGCGACGATCCACGGCTCGACCGACGGCACGGCCCTCTACGGTTCGGACGAGCGCGATCTCGCGGACCTCGCCGACGCGCAGGTCGTCAAGGCCGACGGCACCGCCGACGCGTCGAAGGCCGCCCAGTCGGCGGCCATGCTCGACGCGAACGCCGCGACGTTCAGTGATGTCGCTGCCGTCGACGGCGAGTTCTACCTGATCTGGGACTTCGGCGAAGGCGCCGAGGTCACTGTGGACAGGGCTGACTTCCTGGCCCGCCAGGACAACAACGGCATGATCCGCATGGCCGACCTGGTCCTGGAAGGTTCGAACGACCTGTCCTCGTGGACCACGCTGACCGAGCCGACTTTCAAGACGCTCTCGTGGCAGCACCTCCCGTCCCTTGCTGACGGTTCCTACCGCTACCTGCGGATTGCGAACGGCGCCTTGATCGACGTCGCGGAACTGCGGCTGTTCGGATCGGTCGAGTACGACCTCGCCCCGATCCTCGCCAGGGCCGACGCGGTCGACCTGGCGGCGCACTCGCGCGGTTCGGGGATCCTGTTCACCCGCGAGGTCGAGGCGGTCCGCGCGGCCGCCGCCGAGGAGGGCGCCGACTCATCTGCCCTCGCGGTGCGGCTCCTGGGCGCCTGGGACCTGCTGGAGGACGCGGCCACGACGGCCGCCGCCACCCTCGACGCCTCCTGGGTGACCGCGAGTTCGGCGTCCTGGGACGGCACGAAGGACGCGGCCGCGAACGGCTGGGCCATGTTCGACGCCTCCACGTCCACGTTCACCGACACCGCCACAAAGGACGGATGGGCGAGCGTGATGCCGACCGACGGCACCGCGTTCAACATCGAGGCCGTCAAGTACCACCCGCGCTCCAGTGCGGTCTCGCGCGCCAACAACGTGTCCCTCCAGGGCTCGAACGACGGCGGCGCGACCTGGACGACCTTCGCGAGCACCGGGACCGCGGTCGCGGGCTGGAACACGGTCGCATTGAGCGAAGCGGTCCGCTTCGAGGCGCTGCGAGTGAGCGCGGGCAACGGCTTCACCAACCTCGCGGAGGTCCAGTTCCTGGTCTCCGCGATCGACAAGACCGGCCTGGACCTGTACCTCTCGGAGACGGAGTCGCTGGAAGAGGCCGACTGGACCGCCGACTCCTGGACCGCCCTGGAAGCGGCCCGAGAGATCGCCCTCGCCACGAGCGACGACAAGGGCGCCACTCAGTCAGAGGTGGACGCGGCCGCCGAAGCAATGGCAACGGCGATCGACGGCCTCACTGAGGCGTAGCGCTCGAGGCGTTGGGCCCCAGGAGCGAATGCCTCTGGGGCCCTTGCCGTGCGAGCCGCGTGTGCACCGAGGCGAATCCGTATGTCCATCGTGGCGTCACGCGCATACTGAGCCCCATGGGCTTGCTGAATTGATTCCCATGGGGTGCAGGCGCACTGGAGTTCTCCGATATTCGCGTGCAACCTGGCTCGCCCCCTTTACAGTGCAGGGCACCCCGGGTACCGTGACAAACGAGAACTGCTACCCACCGGTAGTTCTGAGCCCCTGTGATATCGAATGCGCGATTTTTCCGAGTGTGATCCCACCCAAGGGGGCTGTCGTCGACAGGCTCCCGCTTTTTTGTGTGATCATGATGCGACAGGGAGTATCGACTAAGGAACGGAAGGGGACGCGCCGCCATGCCAGACGAGTCATACTTCCAGAACCACTTCACCGCCGAAGTCAAGAACCTCATCCAAGCCCACGTGATCCAGATGCAGGCGCCCGAGGCGCCGAAGCCGATGGAGATCGCGCTGGCCCCCGAACACTGGGTGGACCGCGAGGAGCTGCTGGACGAGATCGACCGGCATCTGTCCGATGGGGACCGCCGGGCCATGGTCGTCACCGGCCCCTCCGGCGTCGGAAAATCAGCGCTCGCCGCCAAGATCGCCGAACGCACCCTCGACGCGTTCCCCGACGGGCAGCTCTACATCGACCTCGAGAACGAGGACATGTACTCGGCCGCCAGGTCGACACTGCTGCGGCTGGGCATCCCCAAGGACCAGCTGTCCGACACGTTCAGCGGGCTCCTGGCCCACTTCAGGTCGGCGACCAGCGGCAGGTCGATGCTCGTGGTCGTCGACGGCGCCGCGGACGCCGCCGAGGGCCTGCACTTCGCGCCGGCCTCCACGACCTCCGCCCTGGCGGTGTTCGCACTGCGATCGACCGCCGACACCGCAGTCCGGCACTTTGATCTGTCCGATCTGGACGCCGAATCCGCCCGGCGACTGCTGATCGACCTCGCGCAGGGTGCTGGTGAGACCGCCGCAGCCGATTCGTGGACCGCCCTGGTGCACCAGTTCGGAACCCGCCCCGCAGTGCTGCGCCGCCTCGCCGGCCTGATCCGCGCTCGCAGCAGACCCGGTTCGGCGCCCGGCGAGCAGATCCTCCTCGACCTCCTCGACTACCCGCCCACCGACCTCCTCGAAGCCACCTACCGGACCCTGACCCGTTCGGCCTCTTGGCTGTACCGGCTGCTCAGCGTGCTTCCGGGCCCGGAGTTCGAGCAGTCGATGCTCAAGGTCTTCCGCTCGCCAGGGCGCAAGGGCGACGAGGCGTTCGACGAACTCGTCAACGCCCAACTGGTGACACCGACCAGGGAGGGCTGGTACCTCGTCGAGCCCTCGGTGACCCGCGACGCCGCCCGCCGGATCGAGCTGGAGCCGCTGCCGATCGAACTGCTGACGGCGATGGAGAAGAGCCTGCGCTGGTACGTCAAGCGCGCGCAGCTCGCCGACCGGGCGATCATGGGCGAGCGCCTGCGCCGCGCCCAGGTCCCCGACGACGTCGACTGCCCCCCTTTCCCGTCCCGGGCCGAAGGTCTCGCCTGGTTCCAGGCCAACCACACCGCGCTCTACACCGCGATCCGCATGGCGGTGCTCCACGGCTGGAACCGCGAGGTCTGGGCGCTCGCCGAGGCGATGTGGGCCTTCTACACCAACGTGCCGAATCCCGAAGAGGCCGAACGGGTCTACCAGGCCGGAGTCGAGGCGACCAGACGTCCGGACCACCGGGCCCGCATGCTCCTGTTCCTCGGACGCGTCCAGCTCGACCTCGCCAAGTTCGCCGCCGCTGAAGCAGCCCTGGAGGAGTCACGCGAACTCGCCGTCGCGGAACGCGACATGGAGCTGGTCGGCTCCGCGACCGAACTGCTCGCGCGCTCCAGGCACTGGCAGGGCCGGTACGCCGAAGCGATCGCCATGTACGAGGACTCGCTGCGCAACTCCCTGGAGGGCGGGCGGCGCAGAGCCGCGGCGATTCAACTCATGTACCTGGGCCGGGCCCACCGCGACAACGGCGACCTCGAACGGGCGGCCGAATACTTCGAGCAGGCGCTCGGGGAGTTCACGAAGATCGAGGACGGACGGCACGTGCTGCTCGTCGAGGCCGACCTGGCGGTGCTGCGAGCCCGGCTCGGCGTGCCGGAAGCGGTCGCGCAGGCCGACGCGGTGATCGTCTGGCTGCGCCAGGCGGGCCTGGCGCGGTTCGAAGCGGCCGCGCAGGAGCAGCTAGGCGAGATCGCCGAAGGGCCGGAACGTCGGCGGCGACTCGAAGCCGCCCTCGAAGTCTACGAGCGCGTCGGGAGCGTCGAGGCCCGCAGGATCCGGCGCGCGCTGGCTTAGCCAGTGCTGCAAGGCGGCCGGGACCACGTCGACGAGCCTCGGATCGCAGCGGACCTCGAACCGCGGACCGCCGCGCACCTTCAAGAGCATCAGGCCGTGTCCTATAAGGACGCTCGCGATGCGGCAGTGGGCCCAATCCTCCATCAGCTCGACCAGGACGAGGCGCGCCTCGTCGGGTCCGGTGTGCGAGTCGTGGTGCAGCACCACGTCGGCCCGGGCCAGGAGCCGCTTGTCGTCGCACGGCTCGAATCGGACCACGACCAGGCCGTGTGCCTCCTCGGGCACCGACACCGGGAACGTGGAACCGCCGCCGCGACCGGGCACGAAGCGCCAGCACACGGCGGGCGCGCACCGGTCGTTCAACGCGGTGACGGGAAGGATCTTCGGCTCGGGCAGCGGGTAGGCGGGGATGCCGAGCATCGCGTGGATCTTGGCGGTGATCAGCGCGCTGGGGCTGCGGTCCGCGGCGAGGATCCCGCCGTAGTCGAGGACCGGCCCGCGTTCGATGGCCTCCAGCAGCTGCGGGATGAGCGGCTTCACCTGGTCGAGCCAGGGCGCGGCCTTGCCGATCCCGGCGAGCGCGCCGTCCGGCGGCATCTGGTCGTATCCGAAGGCGGACAGCAGGATCGGGCGCCGAATGGCGCCCGCGTACTGGGTGACGCTCCCCGAGTCGCCGACCACGAGGTCGGCGGCGATGAGCATCGCGCGCCAGCCTTCGTGGACCTGCGGCATGAGCAGGCCGTTCTCCAGGCGCGGGGCGAGTAGGCCCGACATCGACGGCCCGTCGCCGTGCTCGATGTTCGGGTGCGGGACGGCTCCTAGGGCAAACCGCTCCATCGGCAGCTCGCGGAACATCCGTTCCAGGAGCGTCGAACGGCTCTCGCCGATCAGCGACAGGGCGCCCCAGGTGGAGGCCATCACGATGAACTTCTGGTCGCGGCCGATGCCGAGCGCCTTGCGGTATTCGCGCCGCTTCACCAGGCTGCCCAGCATCCGCTCCAGGCAGAGGTCGCCCACGATCTCGGCGGCCCCCAACGCTTCGGGGCAGTCGCGGGCGAGCTGCTCCATGGCGGCCCGGCCGGCCAGGGGAAGCCAGTCGACCACCCGTCGGCGACCGGGCTCCCCGGGTCCGAGCAGCTGCTCCGGCGCCAGACCGTAGACGCCGCTGAGATCGTCCCGCACCCGGTTGTTCCCCGCGCCGTGGGTGAGGACCATGAACGGGACGCCGAAGGAGAACAGTTCGTCACTGGGGCTGCACGAGACGATCAGCTCGGGGCCGTAACGCTCCACCATGGACCAATCCAGCACCACCGCCGCACCGAGGCGCTCGCGTTCGCGCAGGAACCGGTGCGCGGCCCATTCGAAGTGCGATCCGGGGATGACCGCGAACGCGACGTGGAGGCGAGGGTCCCGCTCCAGGAGCGGGAGGAGGTCGAAGAACAGACGCGCAAGCGCTTGCATGTTCTTCCCCGCCAGCAGAACGCGGTGGATCCCGCGATAGGTGGGGTCACTTGGACTGATGCTCATGGAGAATCGGCACCACTGCTCCGTTGGAGGATGGAAGAGTATTGCGCGCTATCAGGTTACGTCTCCTCCTCGCATTCACGGTGTCATAGCCGGGCGTGTCGCGTCGTGACATCCGAGTCGCGCCGCGGGACCGGTGGTCCTCGAACCGCCCGAACCGACTCTGCACACCGGGTACGACAATTCCGGCGCACCGGCCTCCGCCGCCTCATCGCCGCTTTCGGCGTATCGATCGTCGTCCGCGGCACTACCCTTGGCGGCATGGCGCTCACCGCCGGAACAATCGCCGCCGCAGTCCTCGGCCTCGCGACCTGCGTCGTCCTCTGGCGCCTCTCCTCCGGCGCCCGCCTCGGCGATGCCGAGCATGAGCGCGTCGCACCTGCGAATACCGAGCACGGGCGAGCGACCGCGGCGAACATCGAGCGCGAACCCGACGCCGTCGAAACCGCCGGGCACGAGCGCGGCGCCCCCGAAAACTCCACCCGCGTCTCTCGCCGCGCTGTCGCCTTCGCGCGCGTCCTCATGATCGCCGGAGCGGTGGTCGTCGCTTGCGGAGCCCTCCTCGTCCTCGCCCGACCCGGCGGCACCGCCGACGCCGCCACGGTCGCCGCCGTCCTCGGCGGCCCCGCGATCTTCCTCGTCGGCGACCTCGTGTTCCACCGCGCCGTCACCGGCCGGGTTCCGGTCTCGCGCTTGATCGCCTTGGGCTGCTTGGCCGTCCTGGCGTGCATCGGCTTCGCCCTGCCCGCACTCGTCCTGGCCGCCCTCGCCCTCGCGGTCCTGCTCCTGCTGTCCCTGGCCGCCTCCGGCTGGTTCCGCCTGCCGTCGTTCAGCGTCCGGGACTGACGTGTCGCGCCGCCTCCGCTTCGCGCTGCCGATCCTGCTGCTGCTGACGCTCGCCTACGGGATCGCCACCGGCATCGGGACGGGCGCGCCCACCGGCTTCGCCGCCGCCGACTGCTTCCATCTGGACGTGGACGGCACGATCCGCTCCTGCGAGGATGCCGCCGAACGCGCCTGGGCCCCGACCGCCGCCGTCCAGGCCGCGAACTGGGCCTGGTGGGGAGCGGCGGCCTTCCCGGTCGCGCTGGCGGTCCTGGCCGCCGCGGCGTGGCTGCACCTCCGGCGGCGGTTCACCTTGCGGCGAACGACTCACCCGAACGGGTGACCGCGTCCCGCGGGTTCCCTTGTCGCGCAGAACGTGCCATGATGGCCTCTATGTCCCGCCGCCCCAAGGACCTCACCCCCGAATCGCTCCGCTTCGTGCCGCAGAAGCCGGTGAGCTGGCTTTCCCCGCGCACCCTCATCGACACGAGTATGCGGTTCGGGCTCGCCCGCGTCTTCGGCGGCTACGTCGACAAGCGCGAGATCATCGGCGGCCGCCCCCAAGGCGTCTACGACCACGCCGACACCGATGAGCTGTGGTTCGACTATGTCGCCGACGTCGGCGACGGCTTCAACGCCACCTACTCCATCGCCTACCTCATGGCCCAGGACCACCTCGACGTCCCCGGCCCCGACGGCACCACCGAGCGCCTCCCGCGCGGCTCGCTCCTCGTCATGGGCGGCGACGAGGTCTACCCCGCCGGCGACTGGGTCGAGTACGAGCAGCGCATGAAAGGCCCCTACCAGGCCGCCAACCCCGGCAGTCCCGTGTCCCTGTACGCGATCCCGGGCAACCACGACTGGTTCGACGGCCTCACCGCCTTCGCCCGCCAGTTCACCGAGGGCCGCACCATCGGCGGCTACCGCACCTTCCAGAAGCGCTCCTACTTCGCGCTCTCCCTGCCCCACCGCTGGTGGCTGTTCGCCGTGGACGCCCAGTTCGACACCCACCTCGACCAGAACCAGATCGAGTACTTCCGCCGCGCCGCCGAGCAGATGCGCCCCGGCGACCAGGTCATCCTCTGCGTCCCGCAGCCCTCCTGGCTGTGGACGGCCGAGGACCCGCGCTCCTTCGACCGCATCGACCACTTCATCCGGGACGTCATCGCCGCCCGCGGCGCGCGCGTCCCGCTCATCCTCACCGGGGACCGGCATCACTACGCGCACTACTCCGAGGTCGACGGCGTCCGCCACCTCGTCGGCGCGGGCGGCGGCGGCGCCTACCTCTCGCCCACCCACACCCTCCCCGAGCAGCTGACGGCCCCCAAGCGCTCCATCCCCGAACCCGATGCGCGCGAACGGGACTACCGCCTCTGCGAGACCTACCCGGCCAAGGCCAAGTCGCTGAGCTACGCGTTCGGGATCTTCGCGCGCCTGCCGTGGCTGAACAAGGGCTTCGTCGCACTGATGAGCGTCGTGGCCCTCATCGGCACGGTGTCCATCATGGAGGGGACGGGCACGTTCGTGGCCGTGTCGGCCGTGCTCCTGGGTGCGGGCGTCGGGTTCGCGCATCCCGGCCAGGGCAGCCGTACCACCCGGCACTACATGCTCGGCGGCCTGCACGGGGCGGTCCAAGTCGGCCTCGCCTGGGTCGGTGCCCAGATCATCGGCTCCCTGGACTCGGTGAACTTCTGGACCTACCTCGCCTACCTGCCGATCGCGGGCCTGGTCGGCACCTGGCTGGTCGGCCTCTACCTGGTGGTCGCGAACCGCTTGGGCGTCAACGCGAACGAGCTGTTCGCGGGCATGTCGGTGATCGACCACAAGTGCTTCCTGCGGATCCGGATCGACGCGAGCGGCGCCACGGTCTACCCCGTCGGCCTCGACCGGGCCGGTCGCCGCTGGGTCGCCGATCCCGAAGGGGCCGAGACCGACTCGTGGATCAAACCGGTCGATCCGCTCAAGCCGCGGCTCATCGAGCCGGGCTTCGCGGCCGTCCACCCGGGCCCGCGCAGCGAGTCGCTGCCGCCCCCGAGCCCGGTCCGCCGCCTGGTCGCCCAGGCGGGCGACTGGCTCAACCGCCGCGTATGACCAACTGCCGAATCTGAGCGAGCCTTACTCGCCGCGCTTGTACTCAGGTTCTGGCGGCGTCTCCAGGACCGCGCCCGGCCCGTGCCCGTCCTTCGCCATGAGCCGGTGCAATGCCGGGCTGAACAGGGCCAGCACCACTGCCGTGGCGATCGCGATCCCCGCGAGGATGTAGAAGAACGCCGACTCCCCGACCCGCGGCACCAAGAACGAGTACGCCTGCCCGCCAAGCGGTGTGCCCACCGCCGGGCCGAGGAACCACACGCCCATCATCTGCCCCTTGAGGTTCGGCGGCGCGAGCTGCGTGGTCACGCTCAACCCCACCGGCGAGACGCACAGCTCGCCGAAGGTCAGGAGCAGATACACCCACGCCATCCAGCCGAGCGCGACGAGGACGCCGCCGTCGGCGCGGCCCTGCAACCAGCCGAGGAACACGTACGCGAAGCCGACGAGGAACACGCCGACCGCGAACTTGTACGCCGTCCCGAAGCGGCTCCCCGCCCACAGCCACAGCGCGCCGAAGATCGGCGAGAAGACGAGGATGAAGATCGAGTTGAAGTTCTGCACCCCGCCCGCGGGCAGGTGGAAGCCCCACGAGTCGAGGTTCACCGATTCGGCCGCGAACGCGGTGAGCACCGAGCCCATCTGGAGGTACAGCATCCAGAACACGACCGAGGCGATGAACAGGCCCACATACGCGCGCAGCCCCGCCATCTGCGCGGGCGTGATGCCCTTGGCCTCGCCGAAGATGTACACGAAGTACCAGATCGCGGCGGCGATCGACAGGCCCGTGACCACCGTGGGCACCGTCGAGAGCGTCAGCGTCCCGGTCGCGGCCCAGATCGCGACGGCGGCGACCGCGATCGCCAGCGCGATCACGACGACCCTGAGGCTCTTCTTCTTCTCGGCCTCGTTCAGCGGCCGCGCGGGCCCGATCCCCGCGCCCGACAGGCGCGGCCAGCCGCGCACGTACCAGAGCAGGCCCAGCGCCATGCCGACGGCGGCCGCGCCGAAGCCGAGGTGCCACCGGTCGTCCCCGGCCAGGTAGGGCGTGATGAGGATGCCGAGGAACGCGCCGAGGTTGATGCCCATGTAGAACACGGAGAACCCGGCGTCGCGCCGCGCGTCCGAGTCGCCGTCGTAGAGCTTGCCGACCATCACCGAGATGTTCGGCTTCAGCAGGCCCGAACCGGCCACGACCAGGAACAGGCCGAAGAACACCAGCGCCGGGCCCGAGACGGGGATGGCCATCGAGATGTGGCCGCACATGATGATGATGCCGCCGATGAGGACGCCGCGCCTGGGGCCGAGGATCCGGTCGGCCAGCCACCCGCCGGGCAGCGCGGTCAGGTACACGAGCCCGGAGTAGAGCGAGGCGATCGGGACGGCGACGGTGGCGCTGAGGCCGAGTCCGTTCTGCGCCAAGGAGGCGGTGAGGAACGTCAGTAGAATGCCCTGAAGTCCGTAGAAGCTGAACCGTTCCCACATCTCGGTGCCGAAGAGGACGGCCAGGCCGCGGGGGTGGCCGAAGAAGGTCTTCTCGCGGCCGACGACGGGGTACTCGCGGTGGGACATCGGCGCTCCCGGTGTGCGTGCGGGCCGGCGCGGCGCGCGCCGGTACCTGCCGACGCTAATCGCTTCGGGGCGGTGCCGGAGGCGAACGCCGCAACGCGTCGTCCCCGAACGGATGCGGTGCGGCCGTTTGTCTGATATGCGCGTTTGATTGGTTTACGATCCGGCTTATGAGCGACGATCCTTACTGGAACCCCGGCCAGCCGGGCGAGCCCTCCGGCCGCTTCTCCGGCGGCGACCCCCTGGTGACCGACACGTTCGAGTCCTGGTGGCACGCCTCCCTGGACGTGGTCCAGCGCTCCTGGCGCACCGTCGGCCTCATCCTGCTCATCGGCGTGGTCCTGCCGCGCTGGATCGTCGGCGCGTTCAACAACAACGTGGGCACCGCGAAGCATGATGTGGTCGTGACCGACTGGGGCGCTTGGGTTCGCGAGTACTCCCCGGGCGCGGCCGCCGGTGTCATCGGCGCGATCCTGTCGATCGCGGCCCTGTACGTGGCGGGCTCGGCCGCGCTCGCGGCCGTGCGCACCGCCGCCGCCGAGGCCGCAGGCGGCTTCCTCAGCCTCGGCGAGGCGTTCTCGTTCGGGTTCCGGCGCGGCCGGAAGTTCTTCCTGTGGCTGCTGCTCGCGTGGGTCACCATCGCCGTCGGCCTGGTCCTGTGCGTCCTGCCGGGCCTGTGGGCGATCTTCGCGCTCAGCCTCATGGCCCCCGCAGCGGTCTTCGAGGCCCGCCGCAGCCCGTACGCCCGCTCGATCCAGCTGACGCACTCGGCGTTCTGGCCCGCGGTCGGGCGCATCGTCATCGTGGTGCTCGTCGCCGTCGCCGCGAACCTCATCATCAGCCTCATCGGGCTGCTGCTCGCCGGGGTCTGGCACGCCGTCTTCGCCCCCTGGCTCGCGGCGGTCCTCACCGTCCTGACCGAGGCGATCATGGCGCTGCTGCTGCTCGTCCCGATGATCTGGGTCCTGGCCGCCTCGCTGTGCACGTACGCGTGGCTGCGCGGCCGGGCCGAGTCGGTCTCGGCCACGTCGCTGTCCGCCGAGGCCTCAGGTGTGGCTACTCCCGGCGGCTACACCGGCCCCGGCGAACCGGGACACCCCGGAAGCCCCTCGCCCACGCCCTAGACCACCGGGCCGTAAAGCACCATGCCGAACCGCAGCACGAACAGAGGCAGATCGACGCCGGGGCGAACACCCCGGCGTCCGTCGTTCGGGGGACCGCGATCACCGCGACCGCGCTTTCCACCACTAGTTCCGCGCCCCGGATTGGCACTCTCAGGGGCAGAGTGCTATACCTGATTCTGGCACTCGCCGCTGGGGAGTGCTAAGAAAAGCGTTGAGGTGGTCGGGCCGCCGTGTCACTGAACTGCACCGGCCTACCGTCGCGGGTATGCCGCCTCACCGTCGACAACGAACGTTATCCGAAAGGAAGCCATAAACCATGGCGAAGATGATCGCATTCGACGAGGAGGCTCGCCGCGGGCTCGAACGAGGCATGAACACCCTCGCCGAAGCCGTCAAGGTGACCCTCGGCCCGAAGGGCCGCAACGTGGTGCTCGACAAGAAGTGGGGCGCCCCGACGATCACCAACGACGGTGTCTCCGTCGCCAAGGAGATCGAGCTCGAAGACCCGTACGAGCGCATCGGCGCCGAACTGGTCAAGGAGGTCGCCAAGAAGACCGACGACGTCGCCGGTGACGGCACCACCACCGCGACCGTGCTCGCCCAGGCCCTCGTCAAGGAGGGCCTGCGCGCCGTCGCCGCGGGCGCCAACCCGATCGCCATCAAGAAGGGCATCGAGAAGGCCGTCGCGGCCGTCGTCGAGCACCTCCAGGCCACCTCCACCGAGGTGGAGACCGAGGAGCAGATCGCCAGCACCGCTTCGATCTCCGCTGGTGACACCACCGTCGGCGCCATCATCGCCGAGGCGATGGAGAAGGTCGGCAAGGAAGGCGTCATCACCGTCGAGGAGTCGAACACCTTCGGCCTCGACCTCGAGCTCACCGAGGGCATGCGCTTCGACAAGGGCTACCTGTCCGGTTACTTCGTGACCGACCAGGACCGCATGGAGGCCGTGCTCGAGGACGCCTACATCCTCATCGCGAACCAGAAGATCTCCGCGGTCAAGGACCTCCTGCCCACGCTGGAGAAGGTCACCCAGACCGGCAAGCCGCTCCTGATCATCGCCGAGGACGTGGACGGCGAAGCCCTCCCGACCCTCGTGGTGAACAAGATCCGCGGGATCTTCAAGTCGGCCGCCGTCAAGGCCCCCGGCTTCGGCGACCGCCGCAAGGCCATGCTCGGCGACATCGCCACCCTCACCGGCGGCCAGGTCATCTCCGAGGAGATCGGCCTCAAGCTCGAGAACACCGACATCTCCCTGCTGGGCACCGCCCGCAAGGTCGTCATCACCAAGGACGACACGATCATCGTCGACGGCGGCGGCGAAGAGGACGCGATCCAGGGCCGGATCAACCAGATCCGCGCCGAGATCGAGAACTCCGACTCCGACTACGACCGCGAGAAGCTCCAGGAGCGCCTGGCGCGCCTGGCCGGCGGCGTGGCCGTCATCAAGGTCGGCGCGGCCACCGAGGTCGAGCTCAAGGAGCGCAAGCACCGCGTCGAAGACGCCGTGCGCAACGCCAAGGCCGCGGTCGAAGAGGGCATCCTCGCCGGCGGCGGCACCGCGCTGGCCCAGGCCGGCGCGATCGCCTTCGACAAGATCGAGGCCGACGGCGACGAGGCGACCGGTGTGGAGATCGTGCGCCGCTCGCTCGGTGCGCCGCTGCGCGCCATCGCCGAGAACGCCGGCCTCGAGGGCGGCGTCGTGGTCGAGAAGGTCCGCAACCTGCCCACCGGACACGGCCTCAACGCCGCGACCGGCGAGTACGTGGACATGCTCGCCGCGGGCATCCCCGACCCGACCAAGGTCACCCGCTCGGCGCTGCAGAACGCCGCGTCGATCGCCGCACTGTTCCTGACCACCGAGGCCGTCGTCGCCGACGCCCCGGAGAAGGACGGCGCCGGAGCCGGCGGCGGCGGCGACATGGGCGGTATGGGCGGCATGATGTAAGCAGTCCCCCCAAAGGGACCGCGAACTCAGGTCGGCTGAGCCAACCTAAGGCTGGTTGTACTGCGAGGGAGGATCGCTCACTGTAAAGTGAGTGGTTCTCCCTTTCTCTGTACTGGCTTCCAGTGCAGACGGCGTAGTCCGCTGCGCATGGCGGCATACCGTCCCAACCAAGGACGGTATGCCGCTCTCGCTGCCGCCCAAGGGCATTCGCCGCATCTTCACATGGTGTGCGGCCCGGGCTACCCTGACTTCGTGCCCCGCAAGTCACCCCCTGAAAGCCGACTCGCCGCCGCGGCCCTCACCGTCGGCGTCCTCGCCGTGCTCGGCTTCACCTGCCTCGTCGGCGGATTCATCGCCCAGGACCGCGTCATCGAGGCCGAGCCCACCGAGGCGACCGCACTCGTCGAACCGCCCGCCTACCGCGAAGACGGCCCCTACCTCCTGGTCTGCCCCGCCGACCCCGAGAACTTCACCGCCCGCAACGAGGGCGTGAACTACAACCAGCGCATCGAGAACGAACGCGTCTACGAGGAATGCCTCGGCCAGGACGCCGACGACGACGCCGACAACCCCGGCTTCCACGACCTGCCCGCCGCACTCGATGCCGCCGAGCCCGGGACGCGCGTGCTCCTCCTCCCCGGCCAGTACGACCTCGACCGGACCGCGCTCGTCCCCGAAGCCCTCACCGACCTCCAGATCGAAGGCCTCGGCGACGGACCCGAAGACGTCCTCCTCTCCGGCGGCTTCGCCCTCGACCACGTCCTGGAAGCCAAGGGCGCCAAAGGCCTCTACCTCAAAGACTTCACCCTCGGCCAGGCCCGCATCGCCGGACTCGAACTCGACGGCGCCACCGGTGCGGCCGTCGACGCCGTCGCCGCCTTCCAGAGCGGCGGCCACGGACTGCACATCGACTCCTCCCAAGGTGTCCTGCTCACCGGCTGCCGCGCCGAAGCCGCCGACACCGCCGGGATCACCGTCGAGGACGCCGCCGTCACGATCGACGGCTGCGAAGCCACCGGCAACACCGCCGGACTCGTCGTCTCCGGCCAAGGCACCACCGCCCAGATCACCGGAAACCGACTGCACGCCAACGGCACCGGTCTCGTCATCGCCTACACCGGCACGAGTTCGGACATCACCGCCACAGGCAACCTCGCCTACGCCAACAACACCGAGCCCTACGAGGGCCTCGGCACCGCCGCCTGCGAGGCCGACCTCGCCGAACGCGACTGGACCGAAGGGCTCGTGTGCCCCAACCGCACCTACCCGTCCGGCGTCGGCATCCTCGTCGCCGACGCCACCGGCGTCCAGATCATCGAGAACCGCCTCTGGGATCAGCGGACCACCGCCATCGCCACCTGGGGCGTCCCTGGTGTCGCGGGCGGCGGCGGGGACCAGAACCGCTTCCAGGACAACGTCTTCGGCATCCGCGAAGACGGCCAGCACCAACGCAACCGCCTCGACCTGTGGTGGGACGGGACCGGCACCGGCGACTGCTTCGCGGAGCCGAACCTCTACCGCACCGCCCCCGCGGTCCTGCCCGACTGCGAGGAGGGCGCCGAGGCGTCCCGGCTCTACGGCGACCCGCTGCGGACGCTGAAAGCGGCCCACTGCGGCATCGGCGACGCCGCCACCCTGCCCACGGGCTGCGACTGGCTCGGAGCGCGCTTCACCGACCGGCTCGAATTCCAGGCCGCGGTCGTCTTCGCCGCCGCACTCCTGTTCCTCACCGGCGCAGGATGGCTCGGCGCGGCCCGCTCCGACAACCCGCCCCGGGCCGGGCAGATGACGTTCTCCGCCATAGCGACCGGCTTCGGCGCCTTCCTGCTGCTCCTCGCGGCCTGGTCGGGCCGGGCGGACTACGAGGCGCTGGCGATCGGCCTGTGGGGCTTCGGGTGGGTGCTCGCCGGGCGGTCCTGGTACCGGTGCGGCGTGCGCGGGTTCGGTTCGTTCACCGCGGTGATCGGCTGGCTCGCGATCGCCGACGGGATCGACCGCGGCGTGTGGACGATCGCGCCCCTGCCAGTGGCCCCCGCTTGGCTGTGGCTGGTCATGCTTCCCCTGTGGACGCTGCTCGCGCTCGTGGCCGCGTTCGGGGCCCGTCCGCGCGAGCTGGAGCGCCCCCATGTGGAGCGCACTCCGGTCACCGCACCGACTCACGACCGTTGGGATTGGTAGCACCCGATCGCGTACTGTTGCCCCATGACTTGGACCTGGAAGCTCGAAGACGCCGAAGGCACCGCGCTCGACACTCCCGACAGCGACCTGGGCAGCCAGGGCGACGCCGAGTCGTGGCTGGGCGAGCGCTGGCGCGAGTTCGCCGAGCAGGGTGCGATCTCCGCGAGCCTCATCGAGGACGGCCGCACGGTCTACAAGATGGATCTCGCCGCCCCCGAGGAGTAGGTCCCGGCTGCGACTCCGGGCGAGGCCGACTCCGGCCCGCCCCGTTGGTCGCCACCGCTCGAACCGGCCGCCGCGCAGCGGCGGCTCCATGCGCACGCTTGTCGCAACGCCCTCGGGCCCGCATCGCGGGTCCGACCGGTAGGCGTGCCCGTCCGCCGCCGCTCCCGCGTCCCGGTGTGCCGCATCCCGCGCCGCGAGCGTCGCCGCGCACCTGCGGGGCGTAATAGGCTGGGCGGCGTGACCGAATCCGGCTCCCTCACCCTGACCGCGACCCGCGCCCGCGCCGGGCTCGACGCGCGGCGCGGCATCGTCCGCCTCCACCCCGAAGCCCTCACCGCCCTGGGCCTGAGCCCGGGCGACGCGGTGGAGTTGAGGGGGCGGCGCACGACGACCGCGATCGCCCTGGCCGCGGACCGGTACGCCTCCCGCCGCGCCCTGTACGCCGACGACCTGACGCTCGGGAACATCGGTGCGCGCGACGGCGACCCGGTGCGCCTGACGCCGGTCGACCTGGCGGCGGCCGACCGCGTGGTCCTGTCCGGCCCGGCCTCGGCGGTGGCCGTGGTCGACCCGGACACGCTGCGCCTGGCGCTCCTGTCGAAGGTCGTGGGCGAGGGCGACGACGTGTCGCTGCTGCCCATGGAACTCGGGGACGCGCAGCGCGAGGCCGTCTCGGCGACCCGCCGCACCTTGAACAACACGCTCGGCATGGGCTGGACCACGATGGTGCTCAACGTGGTCGAGGCCGTCCCCGCCAAGGGCGCGATGATCACCTCGGACACCCGAGTGGAGTGGGAGCACGACGTCCCCGCCTCCATCGACATCCCCTTGGCCTCCGGCCGGGTCGCGAACCTGGGCCGCGCCCGGGCCCCGATGCCGCAGTCCTACTCCGGCGGCGAGGCCCCCGCGGTCCGCACGCGCGACGAGTCCCGCGAGCCCGTGGCCCAGCCGGAGGCCGTGCCCGGCATCGCCCCGATCCCCTACGAGGAGCTCGCCGGGGCCCGCATCCCCGCCGAGGAACTGCGCGAACTGCTCGACCTCGGGTTCAACCACCGCGAGGTCCTGAAGGTCGTCGGCACCGACATGGCCCTGGGCGTCCTCGTCTCGGGCCCCTCGGGCGCGGGCAAGGCCACCATCAGCCGCTCGGTGGCCGAGGCCGTGGGCGCGCGCGTCAGCGAGGTCTCCGGCTCCGATCTGGCCGCGCTCGAGGCGAACACCGCGGCCGACCGGCTCCGCGCGGCCGTCGCCGCGCTCACCGTCCCCGGCGTGCTCCTGGTCCGCGGGGTCGAGCACCTCGCCCCGGCCGGGAAGCGAACCCCGTTGGGCACCATGTTCTCCCGCCTGGTCGATGAAGTGCTTTCGGAGCCGGGGGAGCACGCCGTGGTGTGCACCGCCGCCCGCGTCGAGGACATCGACGCCGGTCTGCGCTCGCGCCTCGAACACGAGGTGGTCGTCCCGATGCCCGACGGCGAGGCCCGCCGGGACCTCCTCGTCTACTTCACGCGCGGCATGAGGGTGGCCGAGGACGTGAAGCTCGAAGCGGTCGCGCACCGCGCGCCCGGCTACGTCGCCTCGGACCTGGCGGTCATGGTCCGCGAGGCCGGGGTGCGGGCGGCCATGCGCGCCAAGGACGGCGGCGCGACCGCCCTCCAGCGCACCGATTTCGACGGCGCGCTCGAATCGGTGCGGCCCACCAGCATGTCGGGCGACTCGGTCGAACTCGGCGGGCTCACCCTGGACGACGTCGGCGGCATGGAGGACCTCAAGCAGACCCTCACCGAGACCGTGCTGTGGCCGCTGACCTACCCGGACGCGTTCACGCGCCTGGGCATCGAGGCCCCGCGCGGCATCCTCCTCTATGGACCTCCCGGGTGCGGCAAGACGTACATCGTGCGTGCTGTCGCGGGCGAGGGCCATGCGAACGTGTTGAGCGTCAAGGGCTCTGAACTGCTGAACAAGTGGGTCGGCGAGTCGGAGAAGAACGTGCGCGAGCTTTTCCGCCGGGCCCGCCAGGCGAGCCCGACGCTGATGTTCTTCGACGAACTGGACGCCCTCGCCCCCGTGCGCGGGGGCGGCACCGACGGCGGCACGGCCGACCGCGTGGTCGCCGCGCTCCTGACCGAACTCGACGGCGCCGAGTCCCTGCGCGACGTGGTCGTGGTGGGCGCGACGAACCGCCCGGACATGATCGACCCCGCGCTTCTTCGCCCCGGCCGGCTCGAACGCCTCGTCTACGTCCCGCCGCCGGACGCGCGCGGCAGGGCGGACATCCTGCGCGCCAACGCGAAGAACGTCCCCTTCGCCGACGACGTGGACCTCGACGAGGTCGCCGACGAACTCTGGCTCTACTCCGCGGCCGACTGCGCCGCCCTCGTCCGCGAGGCCGCCCTGACGGCCATGCGTGAATCCCTCGAAGCCAGCATCGTCACCGCCTCCCATGTGGCGCAGGCGATCGAGCGCGTCCGGCCCAGTCTCGACGCCGAACAGCTCGAATACCTCGAGAACTACGCCAGCGGCCGCGAGGGGTGAGCGTTCGCCGGTGCCGCACGCGCCACTCGCGGGCGAATCGCGTGCCGCACGGCGTGTGGTGGTCATTTATGCTCGGGGCCTTCCGCAAGGCCCCGCTGACCGGGGCCCGATCCGTTGCGGCCCTGCACGTCCCCTCATGAAGGAACCTCCATGCGACTGTCGAGGCTGATTCCTGCCCCGCTGCGCCGACGCCTCCGCGCCGCCCTGCTCGCCAGGCTCGACCCCCGGCACGCACCGCAGCCGCAGGGCCCCGGATTCCTGCACGTCATCGCCACCCGCCACGGGATCGGCGTCTTCGACGAGCAGTGGTTCGACTACCGCCAGCTCCTGCTGGAGCAGCTGACGCTCGCCTCCCTCGACGCCCAGACCCACCGCGACTTCGTGTGGGTCATCGCGATCGACCGCGACATGCCCGAACGCGCGCGGGCGCGCCTCGACCGGCTGGCCGAGACGCGCCCGTACATCAGGTTGGCCGAGACCGAACTCAAACTCGACTTCGCCCCCGACCTGGCGAAGTGGGTCCGCGCCGAGGCCGAGGCCCGCGGGAGGGAATGGGTCCTCACCACCCGCCTGGACGACGACGACGCGGTCAACGTGAACCTCGTCGCCCGCCTCCACGAGGAGGCCGCCGCACATCTCCAGCGCCGCACCGCGTCCGCGGTCCTCACCCCCACCTCGGGCTGCAACTGGGTGCCCTCGCAGGCCGCCGGGCACCGGGCCTACCACCACAGCCCCTCCATCGGCCTCAGCCTCCTGGAGAAGGCCGCCGGGGCGCAGACCGTGTACCGGCGCAACCACACCAGCCTCGGCGTGATGCTCGCCCCCGAAGGCGTCAACGTCCGCCACCTCGACGGCCCGACCCTGTGGTGGCTCTACGCCCACACCGGGATCTCGGACCAGCACGCCGAAGGCAGCGGGCGCACGGACAAGATCGCGGGCCACCCGCGCGCCCGCGTCCTCGGCGACCGGATGCTCGCCCAGTTCGGCGTCACGCCCGAAGGCGCGCGGCTGCTGCGGACCACGCTCGAACCCGAGCCGCTCCAGACCCTCCACCTGCTCAACCAGCGGGGCCTCGACATCGAGAAGCAGATCCAGGGCCTGCGGGAGTCCTTGCGTCAGAACGAGGACGCGGCACTGCGTCGGCGCATCGCGGCGCTGCACACCGAGCGCCGCCGGATGCACGAGCACCTCATCCGCTGAGCCCCTTGGCGACTCAGCCGAGCTTCTTCTGGAAGACGTGCTCCAGGCCCGCCAGGCGGTAACCGACCGCCTCGTTGATGCTGATCATGTGGTCGTTGGAGATCGCGTTGCCCGTCCACACATGGCTCATCTTCGGGCGCCATTCGCGGATGCGCTTCTGATTGGCGGCCTTGAGGATCGTGCCGAGGCGGTGCCCGCGGAAGCGCGGGTCCACAATGGTGTTGCCCTGGTGGCAGTGCCGCTCCTCGCCACCCTCGATGACGATCTCGGTGAACCCGGCGATCTCGCCGCTCTCCTGGTGGCGCACGACGGCCTGGAGGTGCAGTTCGCCCCGCTGGCGGCGCTGGCGCTCCCAGTCGAGGAGGCGGCCGCGGTCGATGTTCGCCTCCTGCAGATCCCAGTCGCCCAGCGGCATGTCGGTGTACATGCGGGCGTGGAGGTAGGCCATGCCGTCGAGGAGCTCGTCGGTCGGCGCGCCCTCGAACACGATGAGTTCGAAGCCCTCGGCCTTCGCCCAGGCGCTCTCCAGGAGGCCGTCGATCGCGGCCTCGTCGACCTTGTCGAGATCGCAGGAGCGCACGGCGCATTCGAGGGACAGCTTGAAGTCCTTGGTGATCACGAACTCCGAGCCAGTGCGCGACTCGGGTTCGTCGGCGAGCCACACCCACGTGGACAGGTTCGTGCGCCCCTCTTCGGCCGCGCGATCCTCGGCGTGGCGCAGCAGCGCCGAGCCGACACCGCGGCGGCGCTCGTCGGGGAGGACCCCCGCGTCGAACTCGGCCATGTGCGTGTTGTCGAGCTCGGGCAGGGTGAAGTCGAGGAAGCCCAGGACCCGGCCGTCGCAGACGGCCGCCCAGCGCTCGTTGCGGTTGCCTTTGACACTGGTCACCAGGGAGGTCAAGGACCGCACCGGATTCCACGGCCGATCGGGGTGGTCGTGGAGGCGGACGGCCTCCTTCGCCGCGAGCCACGACTGGACCAGCGCATGGTCGGAGGGGTCCACCGGGACGATGTCGAAATGCGTCATGGCCCGATTCTGGCCGAGCTGTCCGGTCCAGGCAAGGCATTTGCGCACGCCGGAACGCCGAAAGGTTTGGCGGCGTGGCGATCCGGGAACGCTCTCCACAGTGAGAACACTTCCCGCAGAGAGCAGGATGGTCGGGAGACCGCAGTTCCTGACACCGGCTGGCGCTGCTCGACACGTTCTAGCCCCAGGACTTGCAGTCAACCGGGTGAGTGGCGACAGGACGACCGCGGCCTCCCGCAAGAAGAATTCTTGCTCATTCAGTGAATACGGTCAAGACCCGAACTTCGCTTCTTTTTGTCGGGTACCCGACACAAGCATTCACAACGGTCACGGTGAGTGATAATTTTGGGAGTTCGGCAAGCGTTTGTCGAACTCCCGACAGTCCACTCAGGATTGCAGTAGTCCGGCTTCCCTCGCCGCTTTCAGCGACGGCTTCACCGTGTGCGTGGGCCCGACCAGCGAGGACACTGCGTCCAAAGTCTTCAAGCCCTCTCCGGTGTTGTAAATGACCGTCTCGGCCTCGGGGTCCAACTGTCCGGACTCCAGAAGCTTACGGAGCGTAGCGACGACCACGCCGCCGGCTGTTTCAGCGAATACGCCGGTGGTCGCAGCGAGAAGCTTCACGCCATCACGGATCTCATCGTCGGAAACCTTCGCCATTCCGCCGCCCGTGGACCGGCACGCCTCGATCGCATACGGGCCCGCGGCAGGGTCGCCGATGTTGAGGCTCTTGGCGATCCCCGTGGGCTTGACCGGGGTGATGACATCGGTCCCGGCCTCGTACGCGTCGGCGATCGGGCTGCACCCGGCCGACTGGGCGCCGAAGACGCGGACCTTCCCCGGCTCGACCAGGCCGATCTCGGCCGATTCCTCGAAGGCCTTGTGGATCTTGGTGAGCAGTTCACCCGAGGCCATGGGCACCACGACCTGCTCGGGCAGGCGCCAGCCGAGCTGCTCGGCGACCTCGTACCCGAGGGTCTTGGAGCCCTCGGCGTAGTAGGGGCGGATGTTGACGTTCACGAACGCGGTCGACTCGAACTCGTCGGTCTCGGTCAGCTCCGAGCACAGGCGGTTGACGTCGTCGTAGGAACCCTGCACGGCCACGAGCTGGCCGCCGTAGATCGCGGACTGCACGATCTTGCCCGGCTCCAGGTCGTGGGGGATGAACACGATCGAGGGCACCCCGGCGCGGGCCGCGTGGGCCGCCACCGAGTTCGCCAGGTTCCCCGTCGAGGCGCACGCGAACCGGTCGAAGCCGAGCTTGATCGCGGCCGAGACGGCCGTGGAGACGACCCGGTCCTTGAACGAGTGGGTCGGGTTGGCGCTGTCGTCCTTGACCCAGAGCTTCCTCATGCCGAGTGCCTTGGCCAGGTTCTTCGCGTCGATGAGCGGGGTCAGGCCCGGGTTGAGGCTCACGCGGTCCTCGGGGTGGACGCCCACGGGCAGCAGCGGCGCGTAGCGCCAGATGTTCTGGGGGCCGGCCTCGATCTGCTCCCGGGTGACCTTCGCGAGCTCCGCCTGGTCGTAGTCGACTTCGAGCGGGCCCCAACACTGCCAACAGGCGTGCTGCGCGATCAGGTCATAGGTGGCGTTGCAGTTGCGGCAGATCAGACCCTTGGCGGGGCTGTCAGCGAACAGGGTATTGGACATACGAGAAGCCTCTTCCTCATCTTCCCCGCCGAAGCGGGCCGGAATTGGCACCTGCCGCCTGCCCGTCAAGGCGTGTCGGTGGTTGCCGCAGCTTCGCAGGGCCGGACCCCTCAGCTGCTCTGGATGAAGTACGAGCCGAATGCTACGGGCGTGTCACCCGAAACCGCAACACCCATTCCAAGTTTCGAGACGGGTTCGCAATCCCATCGTTCCGATCGGGGAGCTGCGATCAGGCAGGTCAGGCGTGCGCGAGGCGCGGGCAGACCGCTTCGAGTCGCCGATCCGTCAGGCCGCCGACCGCGTGGCGATCCACACGGCGCGCGCGTCCGCCGTCCCGGCCACGTCGTGGACGCGCACGCCCCACGCGCCCGATTCGAACGCCAGCAGCGAGGTCGCGAGGGTCGCCGCCTCCCGCTGCCCGACCGGGCGCGGCTTGCCGCTCTCGTCGCCCAGGAGCTTCCCGAGGTAGGACTTGCGCGAGGACGCGAACAGCACCGGGTAGCCCAGCGCCACGAACTCGTGCAGGTGCGCCGACAGCCGCCAGTTGTGCTCGGCCGACTTCGCGAACCCGATCCCCGGGTCCAAGATGAGGTTGTCGCGGTCCACACCGGAGTCCAGGGCCGCCTCGACCCGGTCCTCCAGCTCGGCCTTCACGTCGGCCACCACGTTGTCGTAGTGCGCGAGCCGCTGCATGTCCGCCGAATGGCCCCGCCAGTGCATGAGCACCCAGCGCACGCCCGTGTCGGCCACGACGCGGGCCATGTCCGGGTCGGCCAGGCCGCCTGAGACGTCGTTGACCACCAGGGCCCCGGCCTCGATGGCCGCCGCCGCGACCGCGGCCCGCGTCGTGTCGATCGACACGGCCAGGCCCCGCTCGGTCAGCGCCGCCACGACGTCCACGACGCGCCCGATCTCGGTCGCGGCGTCGACGCGTTCGGCTCCGGGCCGGGTCGACTCGCCGCCGACGTCGATGAGATCGGCGCCCTCGGCGCCCATCTGCTCGCCGTGGGCCAGCGCGTCGTCGAAGTCGAGGTAGCGTCCGCCGTCGGAGAAGGAATCGGGGGTGACATTGAGGACCCCCATGATCTGCGGCAGGGCGGGGCGCGTCTCGTGCGCCGCTGGCGCAGCGCGGTGGTGCAGCTCGGTCACGGGCTCGACGTTACCCGCGCCGAACCGGAGCGGCGCACTCATTAAGCCAGGTCCGTGAGGTCGAGCACGTGCCACACCAGGAGCTCGCCGGTCCCGGTCGACCACCACAGCCGCCGCGCGTCCGCGCCGGTCTGCCCCGCACTGGAGGCCACCAGGTAGTCCTCGCCCGCTTCGAGATCGAACAGGGTCACTGTCGTGCCGTCGCCCGTGGCGGCCTTGGATTCGGCGAGCGGTTCGAAGCGGTCGATGAGGCCCACGTCGGGGGAGACCGCGGACGTGAAGCCCTCCGCGACGGTGACCCGGTCCGTCCCGTCTGGACGGACGAGGTCGATGCGGGAGCCGTCGTCAGCGGTGACGATCAGGCGGCACCAGGTGGCCGAGCACAACGTCAGCTCCTCGGCCCCGGAGAACACCTTGACGCCTGCGCCCGTGTCGGTGCGGACGAGTTGCGCGCCGCCGAGCGAGTCGGATCCGGCGCTCGCCAGCCACGGCCAAGCGGCCGCCTGCCACGCCCCGCGATGGCCGACGATGTCGACCTCGCCGCCGTCCACACTCACCGAACGGTGCTCGGTCACAAGCGTTTCGCCGCGGGCCGTGGCGAGCCAGTGCAGGCCCTCGGCGGCGAACTGGAGGTCGTAGGCGCTGCCGGAGGCGATGACGTCGCCGGTGTCGGCGGTCAGCAGATCGCCCTCGCCGGGCCTGCCGTCCGGGCCGCGCTCGGCCGTCCACACCTCGGAGACGACCCGGCCCTGCGCATCGGGAACCGAGGCGATCCAGGCGATGCGGTCCCCGGTGGCGGCCGCGGCGATCACGCCGGGCACGCCGCCGGGTTCGGCGACCGCAGTGACCGTGGCATCCCCGGCTTCGTTTTCTTCGACGTACAGGAGGCTGCCGGCCTCGTCGGTGCCGAGCAGCGCGGGCCGCTCACCGTCGTCGAGGACCAGCAGCGGTGTCCACGCCAGGCCGTCGATCCGGCCGGGCCAGTCGACGGGTTTCGCGTCCCAGGTCTCCCACACGGTCGTCGCCGCCTCGGGGGCCGCGATGGTGTCGGGACGTTCGGGGGAGGGCCACACGAGCCAGGCGACGGCGAGCACCGCCGTCCCGGCGAGCGTGAGGCGCTGCGCGGTGTCCATCCGCCCCTTCGGGTCTGCCGCTAGTCGCGTTCGCGGGACTTGTACAGGTACAGCAGTCCGGCACCGACCCCGGCGGCGGCCGCGGTGGGCAGCGCCAGCTTCGCGGCGCGGCGCCCGCGCCGGTAGTCCAGGACCGGCCAGCCGTAGTGGCGGGCCTGGCGGGCCAGGCGCGAATCCGGGTTCACCGCGATGGCCCGGCCGACCTTGCGCAGCATCGGCAGGTCGTTCGCCGAGTCCGAGTAGGCCGTGCACTGCTCCAGTTCGAAGCCGCGCTCGGTCGAGAGCCGTGCGATGCCGTCGGCCTTCGCGGGGCCGTGCATGAGGTCGCCGACGAGGCGGCCGGTGTAGCAGCCGTCCTCGATCTCGGCGATCGTGCCGAGCGCGCCGGTCAGGCCCAGGCGCGAGGCGATGACCCCGGCGAGCTCGACCGGGCTGGCGGTCACGAGCCACACTTCCTGCTCGGACTCCAGGTGGCGTTCGGCCAGGCGGCGGACGGGCGCGAGGATGCGCGGCGAGATGTCGCGGTCGACGACCTCTTCGCAGATCTTGCGCATCTCCTCGACGGGGAATCCGGCGACCAGTTCGAGCGCGGAGGATTTCACCTTGGAGATGTGGCCGTGGTTCTCGGCCCCCTGGAACTTGAACCTCGCCTGCTTCCAGGCGAAGCTGAGGAGGTTGCGGCCGGAGAGCACGCCGTGCTTGGCGAGCGCTCGGGCGAGCCAGTAACCGGAGGCGCCGTGCATGAGGGTGTTGTCGACGTCGAAGAACGCCGCCGACGAAATGGGGGCGGAGTCGTCGTCGGCCGAGGGCTCGACGACGACGGAGTGGGCATGGGCGCTGCCGCCGTCCCGCACAGCAGTTGAACGGGGTGTGGCGGAGGCGGTGAACGTAGCCTCGATCTCTGACACCCTAAAAGCCTACAAGCCTCAGGCAGACGGCCTGTAACGCCAGGACGCGAGCTCGGTGAATTTCCAGTGTGGGCCCAGTTACGTCTGATCCGCACCCCTGGGCGGCACTGAGCGGTTTCGACTGCCCGAGCGTCGCGGAGAAATTGAACGCCGGCCGATTTCGCAGTGAGCACAGCTGCCGTGAACGCCGACCGATCCACCCGAGTACGGCCGTCGCGAGCGCCGGCGGATCCGGTGGTCCGCCGCCAGCGCCGACCGGCCCGAGCGCAGCCGCCGCGAGCATTCACCGAATCGGTTCCCGCTTCCGGACGCGGCGGCGGGCCGGGTCGCCTTTCGGCTTCCCGGCCCGCACCCTCCGCACCGTGCTTCACTTCGCTTTATCTCAGCGCTCCACTGCGACGCGCCGATCCAACCTTTTCGTTCAGTTGAACAGGTCCGAGATGATCCCCGTCAGTTCGCCGAGGACATCCTCTTCCTCTTCCGCGCCCGTGGTCTCGCCGTCGGTCGCCGGATCGCTCGCGCCGCCCGTGGTCGGCTCGGACGCCGGAGCGTTCGTCTCCTCCGACGTGCTGCTCGCGCCGCCCGTGGACTCCGGCCCCTCAGCGCCTTCGCCGCTGTCGCCGCTCGACTCCGAACTGCCGTTGTCGGTCTCCTCGGTGCTGCCCGGCTCGGCCGGGCTCGTCGCGTCCACCGCGTTCTGCGCGCAAGCGCCCGGGATCGGACCGAACTCGTCGCTTCCGGCGCCCTCATCGGTGCAGTCCAGCGCCTCGCGCAGCTCCACCGACCGCAGCGCCGCGGCCTCCAGGACCGCGACCAGCGCCTCACCGGACTCCAGCGCCTCGCCGTCGAGACCGCTCACCAGATCGTCGAGCACCCAGCGGTGCTCGTTGGTGAACAGGTCCACATAGTCCAGCGGGGACGGGTCGTCGTTCGCGACCGCCAGCTCGCCCAGCAGCGCCGTGCCGCTCTTCAGTTCCGAAGCCGCGTCGTCCAGCGCGCTGGCCACCGCTTCATCGTCACCGGTGACCTCGGCGGCCTCCTGGATGCGCGTGCGCGCGAACTCCAGGTACAGCTGGGCCTTGCCCAGGTCATTGCCCGCCAAGGCGAGCTGCGCCCGCTCGGTGGACCGTTTGAAGTCGTACAGCGTCTCGCCCGGCAGTGCGTCACCCGAGGCCGCGGAGACCCCGGAGATCGCGACGGTGCCCGTGAGCAGCGCCGCGACGATCGCGAGCCGCCGGCCCCCGCGCGGGCGGCGCGGGAACATGTCGTCGAGCACGGGCGCGCGCTTGGACTGCGGCACCGAGGCGCTGGCGCGGTGCCGGGCGGTCACGCCTATGCCCTCTTCGGCGGCCACGGCCATGAGCCGCCGCCTGGTGGCGTCCTGCCATTCGCGCCCTGGCCGACTCGCGACCATGAGCTGCTCGCCGAGGCCCCCGAGTCGATCGGTGACGCCGACGAGTTCGGCGAACGCTTCGGCTGAGTCGCCCGATGCGTCGCCGCTGGGGCGCAAGTGAGGGAGGGTGGGACCGTCGGAGTCAAGCAGCCGCGCGAACTCCTCCGCGCGACGGCGCTCCATAGGGTTCATTGTCACCGGGTACACCCCCTCTCACTGCATGGATCCTGCTCCTGTACTGAGAACAACGCACGAGTAGCCCCTGAGGTTACGGTTCGCCGCGAACCTTGCGACGCAGACCTCATCGTCGACGTCACGGTGGGATCTCGCGGCGGTATCGAGCCGATAAACGGCCCTGACCTGGCAGTGCCGTTCCGATCGGGGGAGACCCCCGGCGGAGCGGTGATCGTCTCGCCCGGGACCGGAGTCCCGCGAGGCGAATCCTGGACGGGTTTTGTCGGGTTCCCGACAGCAGCCTGAGCCGTCGGGAAGGGGTCGATGAAGGAGAAGAGGAAAAGCCGGGCCTCAGCCGCGGAAGCCGTCCGGCAGCAGCCGCGCCAGGGTGCGCACGGCACGGTACTGCAGCGCCTTGACCGCGCCCTCGTTCTTGCCCATGGTGCGGGCGGTCTCGGCGACGGTGAACCCCTGGAGGAACCGCAGGACGATGCACTCCTGCTGGTCGGGGTTGAGCTTCTTGACCGCGGTGAGGAGCGTGGCGTTGGTCAGCTTCTCGAGCGCGGCGGTCTCGGGAGAGGTGGCCGGGTCGGTCTCGGGCGAATCGGAGCCCAGGACGTCCGGCTTGACGATCTCCAGCCGGTACCGGCCGGACTTGAAGTGGTCGACCACCAGGTTGCGGGCGATCGTCACCAGCCAGGCCCCGAAGGCCCGGCCCTGCCAGGTGAAGCTGGAGATGCGCCGCAGGGCCCGCAGGAACGTCTCTGAGGCGAGGTCCTCGGCCAGCTGGGCGTTGTTCACGCGGAAGTAGATGTAGCGGTAGACCGTCTCGTTGTAGCGGTCGTAGATCTCCCCGAAGGCGCTCTGGTCACCGTCCTGGGCGCGCGCCACCAGGTCGGCGACCTCGTCGCCGTCCACCTGGTCGTTGTCGGAGTGCTCGGGCGCGCCGCGGACGTCGGCGGCGCCGCCGCTTCCGGCCGCTTCGGGGCCGGGGTGCACGGCGTGCTGCTCCGCGGTGCCGGTGTCCAGGCTCAGGACCGTCCAGACGGCCTGTTTGAGCCGCTCGAACGTCGGCGCGGGGAGCTGGGTAAGGGCCTCGGCGAAGGCGCCGACGCTCGGGAAAGGGGCGAAATCTCGTGTGAGCAATACCGAATCTGGGCTTGCGAGCATTCCTGACGACGTGTTCGAGCCGAAAAGAAACCGAGCCGAGGTCGGTGCAATACCGGGCACTAGTGGCCTCCTCCTGTGAGGGGTCGGGCCGAGTCATGCGATCGGGTCCCGCAGGGACTGACCCGCCTGAGTCTAGAAATCAGGACGGCTCCGGTCGCGGATTTGCGATCGGCGTGTCGCGCTCGGTGACGGCTTCGGCCGGGTCGATGTCGGCGCTCGCTCGGCGCGCCGGCGTACCCTTCGTTCCGGGGGCGGAATCCCACCATTACCTCCCCATACGTTCTGAGGTCCGCGTTCGCGGACTGGTTCTGGCTCAATAGTGATCGAGGAATGACGGAGGGTGTCGCACAACCTGTGCGATCTTCCCGGGCCTGGAGGGAGCAGGGTGAACAGGCTGACGCTGTTGACTACAAGGGAGTGCCACCTGTGCGACGCCGCTCGCGCGGATCTCGACCGGGTGGCCCGGGAGACGGGAGTGGACTGGAGCGAGGTCGATGTGGCCGGTGACGTGGAGTTGGCGCGCGAATACGGCGACCGACTGCCCGTCCTGCTGCTCGACGGGCGCGAGCACGGCTACTGGGACGTGGACGTGCCGCGCCTCAAACGCGACCTCAAGGCTTAGAGCCTGTCTGATCCCCCGATCGGGTGGCCCGGCCGGTTCCGGTCATGCGGGCGGTTACCGCGCGGAGCAGCGTCTTCGCCACGACACACCGAAATATCCCCGGTTAACGGTCATCCCCGTATTTTTGGGGCAAAATCAATGCAGACGGCGGCTCGCCGGGGATCACTGGAACATCGGTACAGCTGGGCCTCGCCCAGTGTTACGGGGGTGTACCGCACCAGCCTCGCGAGCCGCCGAGTCGCGTTCCCCACCGGCGGCGGCGCCCTGTTAGCGCTGCCTGTGCGAGGCCGCCCTCCGGCCACCTCCTATTCTGAGTGGCGCGCCGGTGAACGACGGCGCGGAACCAGCAGACCTGGAGTTCCACCATTGACGACCACCGGCGAAGGCACTGACCGCAGGGCCGCGAGCGGCGCGCCCGCGACGGCCGCCGACCTGCCGGCCGCGACCGTCAGGCGACTGCCCGAATACCTGCGCGCGCTGAGCGTGCTCTCGGAGTCCGGCGTCGAGACCGTCTCCTCCGAGACCCTCGCGGCCTCCACCGGCGTCAACTCGGCGATGCTTCGCAAGGACCTCTCCCAGCTCGGGGCCTCCGGGATGCGCGGCGTCGGCTACAACGTCGCCACGCTCGCCACCTATATCGCCGGTGTGCTCGGACTCACCAAAGACTCGCGCGTGGCCATCATCGGCCTCGGCCACCTGGGCCAGGCCCTCGCCCGGTACCCGGGGTTCTCCGAACGCGGGTTCGACATCGTTGGCCTCTTCGACGCCGACGCGGGCATCATTGGGAAGGATCTGGACGGCATCCAGGTGCGCGACGTGGCGCTCCTGGCGCGGGCCGTACGTGACGAAGGCATCAACATAGGGGTCATCGCCACACCGGGCGCGGCCGCCCAACACGTGGCCGACCTTCTCGTAGATGCTGGTGTCACAAGCATTCTCAACTTCGCGCCGTGCGTGCTCGCCGTGCCGCAGGGCGTGGCGGTCCGCAAGGTCGACCTCGCGGTCGAGCTGCAGATCCTCTCTTTCCACGAACACCACAAGACGCTCGGCCGGGACGATCCCCTCCAAGCGGCGGAAAACGTCTAGAGACAGGAACGGTGAAGTGAACCTCCTGGTAGTCGGCATCTCGCATCGCAGTGCCGCGGTCGAGACCCTGGAACGGCTCGCGGTCGGCCCCGAGGCCGCCGCCGACCTCGCCCGCGCGCTGCTGCGCGGCGGCGAGGTCCGGGAGGCCGTGGTGCTCTCGACCTGCAACCGCGTCGAGGTCTACGCCACCGCCGGGACCTTCCACGGCGGCCTGACCGCCGTCGTCGACGAGCTCCACCGCGTCTGGGGGCTCTCCGAGACCGAGGCCGCGCTCGACTTCGCCTCCTGCGGCTACGTGCGCCACGGCGCCGACGCCGTCGCCCACGCCTTCCGCGTCGCCGCCGGACTCGACTCGATGGTCGCCGGCGAACCCCAGATCCTCGGGCAGCTGCGCGACGCCTACGACACCGCGCGCGAGGCCGACCAGGTCGGCCGCCACCTGCACGAGCTGTTCCAGCAGGCCCTTCGCGTCGGCAAGCGGATCCACGCCGAGACCGACGTCGACGCCGCCGCGCCCTCCATCGTCACCGCCGCCCTCGAACTCGCCGAGCGCGAGCTCGCCCGCGCCGGGTTCGCCAACGGCCTCACCGAGGCCCGCGCCGCCGTCGTCGGCGCCGGTTCCATGGGCAGCCTCGCGACCGCGACCCTCGCCCGTTCGGGCGTCAAGACCCTCGCCGTCGCCAACCGCGACCGCGGCAAGGCCGAGCGCCTCGCTGCCGTCTGGGACGCGGTGGCCGCCGACTACGACGATCTGACCTCCCTTGCGGCGCAAGTGGACATACTCGTGTGCGCGACCTCCTCGCCCGAGCCCGTCCTGCTCGCCGAGCACCTCAAGGGACGCACTCGCCCGCTGGTGGTGTGCGACCTGGCCCTGCCCAAGGACGTCGCCGAGGACGTGGCGAAACTCGACGGCGTGCACGTCATCGACCTCGCCGAGATCCAGCGCGCGGACGCCGCAGGCGCCGCCGCCGACACCCTCGCCGAAGTCGAGGCGCTGCTGGCCGAGGAGATCACGGCCTACAACGAGAGCCTGCGGGCCGACACCGTCACGCCCACCGTCGCCGCCCTGCGCGCGAGTGCGGCCGACATCGTCGACGCCGAACTGGCCCGCGTCGCCCGCCGCGGCGACTTCACCGACGACCAGCGCTCCGAGGTCGCCCGCACCGTCCACCGCGTGGTCCAGCGGCTCCTCCACGAGCCCACGGTCCGCGTCCGCGAGCTCGCCGGACAGCCCGGCGCGCCCGATTACGCCCGCGCCCTGCGCGACCTCTTCGCGCTCGACGCCGTGGCCGTGGCCGAGGGCCACGACCTCGCCGAAGCACTCAAGGTCAGCGCTGAGCCGATGAACGAGACGTCGGCCGTGCCCGCGTTCGGGCGGGCGGTCGCCGAGGCGCCGCAGGCCGCGGACGCGTGCCCGCTGGGCGCCGACGCCGTCGACTCCCCGCTCGCCGACCCGCCGCCTGGAGCGTCAAAGCCGCCCCGGCACTAAGAAGGGAAGCAACCCGTGATCCGAGTCGGGACCAGGGGATCGAAGCTCGCGCTCGCGCAGAGCGGCATGATCGCGGCAGCGATCAACCGCCTCACCGGTGAGGAAGTCGAGCTGGTCGAGATCAAGACCACAGGAGACGGGACCACGGTTCCCGTGGCCGAACTCGGGGTCGGCGTCTTCGTCAACCAGCTGCGCGAAGCGCTGGAACGCGAGGAGATCGACATCGCCGTCCACTCCTTCAAGGACCTGCCCACCGCCCAGCCCGAACACCTCGTCGTGTTCGTGCCCCCGCGCGAGGACCCGCGCGACGTGCTCATCGCCTCGGACGGGCGCACCCTCTCCGACCTGGGGCCGGGCGCGAAGATCGGCACCGGGTCGCCCCGGCGCATCAGCCAGCTGAACGCCCTGGGGCGCGGCTTCGAGTGCGTCCCGATCCGCGGCAACATCGACACCCGCATCGGCCGCGTCGGCGCCGACCTCGACGGTGTGATCCTCGCGGCGGCCGGGCTCAAGCGGGTCGCCCGTCAGGGGGAGATCACGGAGTACCTGGACCCGCTCGTGATGCTCCCGGCTCCGGCACAAGGGGCATTGGCGGTCGAATGCCGCAAAGCCGACATGACATCTGCGCGGATCTCAAGTATGCTCAACGACCGGTACTCACAGGCCGCCGTCGCCGCTGAACGCGCTCTTCTTCAACGACTCGAAGCCGGATGCAGCGCTCCCGTCGCCGCACTCGCCGATGTCGCCGAAAGCGCCGAACCCGGTGAAGTCGACCTGTATCTGCGTGGGGCCGTCGGTGCCGTGGACGGTTCCGTCATCGAACGGCTCTCGACCACCGCAGCACTTCCCGACACCGGCGAGAACGGCGCCGCCGATCTGGCCGCCCGGGCCGCCGCCGTGGGGAGAGCGCTCGCCGAGGACCTGCTCGCGGTTGGCGCCGAGCAACTATTGAAATAAGCCACAAGCTCTAGACGACTGTTGATGGAGAGAACATGACCAGTGCCCGTAAGCCGGTGGGCCGCGTGCGTTTCGTGGGGACCGGCCCAGGCGACCCGGGACTGCTGACCAAGCGCGCTCTCGACGCCATCGTCGAGGCCGACCGGATCTACTACGACCGGTCGCTGCCGCAGTCGCTCATCGAAGCCGCCAAGGAGCTGACCGGCGACGAGACCAAGCTCAAGCTGATCGAATCCTCCCCGGGCGACCAGGGCAAGCTCATGGCCGCCGCCGCCCGTGAAGGCGAGCACATCACGCGCCTCATCGTCGGCGACGCCTACCCGAACCGCCTGGCGAAGGCCGAGATCAAGGCCGCGTCCGCCGAGCAGGCCCGCTTCGAGGTCATCCCCGGGATGAGCCACGCGCAGGCCGTCGCGGTCTACGCGGGCATGCCGCCCGGGGAGATCCGCACGGTCATCGACATCGACGACATCGCGGCGGTCGAGCCCCTGATGATCGCCGACGCGATCAAGCGCGGCTCGCTCACCGTCACCGCCGACGTCTCGGACCTCTCCTCCCTGCGCGACATCCTGCTCGCGGGCGGGGTCTCGGGCGAGACCGCCGTCGCCGTCACGGGCGACGCGACCGGCGAGACCGAGTACACCACCACGTCCTCTGTGGACACGTTCGTGGAGGCGGCCCTCGGGTACGCCGGCCAGGTCGTGCTCACCATCGGCCCCGGCGTCGACGACCGCCACGAACTCGCCTGGTGGGAGGGACGCCCGCTGTACGGCTGGAAGGTCCTCATCCCGCGCACCAAGGAGCAGGCCGGGATCATGTCCGAGCGCCTGCGCGCTTACGGCGCGATCCCGTGCGAGGTCCCGACGATCGCCGTCGAGCCCCCGCGCACGCCCGCCCAGATGGAGCGGGCCATCAAGGGCCTCGTCGACGGCCGCTACGCGTGGGTCGTCTTCACCAGCCAGAACTCGGTGAAGGCCATCTGGGAGAAGTTCAAGGAGCACGGCCTGGACGCCCGCGCGTTCGGCGGCCTGCGCATCGCCTGCATCGGCGAGGCCACCGCCGACGCCGTGCGCGAGTTCGGCATCGAGCCCGAGCTCATCCCGAACGGCCAGCAGTCCTCCGAGGGCCTCCTCGAGGTCTTCCCGCCGCACGACCCGATCCTCGACATGGTCGGCCGGGTGCTCCTGCCGCGCGCCGACATCGCGACCGAGACCCTGGTCTCGGGGCTCTCCGAGCGTGGCTGGGAGGTCGACGACGTCACCGCCTACCGCACCGTGCGCGCCTCGCCGCCCGCCGCCGACATCCGCGACGCGATCAAGTCCGGCGGGTTCGACGCGGTCCTGTTCACGTCGTCCTCGACGGTGCGCAACCTCGTCGGCATCGCCGGCAAGCCGCACCAGCGCACGGTCGTCGCGTGCATCGGCCCGGCGACCGCCGACACCGCGACCGAGTTCGGTCTGCGCGTGGACGCCAAGCCGGACAACGCTTCGGTGCCCGACCTGATCGAGGCGCTCGCCGAGTACGCCACGGAGCTCAAGCAGCGCCTGGCCGAGGGCCCGATCAAGACCCGCCGAGGCCAGAAGGTGCAGGGCCCCACGGCCCTGCGGTTCCGTTAGCAGTCAGTTGATCTAAGGCCAGAGGAGGCCGCAGTGCCGAACAGCTCCGAATTCCCAGTGACCCGCCCTCGGAGGCTGCGCCGCACTGCGGCCCTTCGCCGTCTCGTGGCCGAGACGCGCGTCCATCCGGCCGACCTCGTGCTGCCGCTCTTCGTCAAGGAGGGCCTGCACGAGCCGGTCGAGATCAGTTCGATGCCGGGGGTCTTCCAGCACACCGTCGACTCCGCGCGCAAGCTCGCCGTCGAGGCGGCGCGGGCCGGGATCGGCGGGCTCATGCCCTTCGGCATCCCGGCGGTGCGGGACGCGATCGGTTCGGGCGCAACGGATCCGAACGGGATCCTCAACCGCACCACGCGGGCGATCCGCGAGGAGATCGGCGACGACCTCGTGGTCATCCCCGACCTGTGCCTGGACGAGTTCACCGACCACGGCCACTGCGGCGTCCTGCGCGCCGACGGCACTGTGGACAATGACGCGACCTTGGAGCGCTACGCCGAGATGGGCCGGCACCTGGCCGAAGCCGGGGCGGACCTCTTGGGCGCCTCGGGGATGATGGACGGCCAGATCGGTTACGTCCGTGCGGCATTGGACGAGACGGGCCACACCGACACGGGCCTGCTGGCCTATGCGGCGAAGTACGCGAGCGCGTTCTACGGCCCGTTCCGCGAGGCGGTCGAGAGCCAACTCCAAGGCGACCGGCGCACGTACCAGCAGGACGGCCCGAACGCCACGGAAGCACTCCACGAAATCGACCTTGATGTGCAGCAGGGCGCCGACATCGTGATGGTGAAGCCCGCGCTGCCCTACCTCGACATCGTGCGGGCGGCGGCCGAGCGAAGCCCGGTCCCGGTGGCGGCCTACCACATCAGCGGCGAATACGCCCAGATCGTGGCCGCGGCCGAAAAGGGCTGGATTGATAGAGAAGCCGCGATCCTGGAGTCCCTCACCAGCATCAAGAGGGCAGGAGCAGGAATCATCGCCACCTACACGGCCCTCGAAGCGGCCCGACTCCTTTCCTAGGTGAAGCTATTTTGTATTCCGCGCTGCTATAATGCATGTCATGAGTGAAGGCAGTATGACCATCAGGCATGTTCCGGAGGAGTGGCGGGCGGAACTGGCGGCGCGGGCGGCCCGTCAGCGTCAGTCGTTGCAGGAGTTCATGCTCGGCCAGATCGGGAACATCGTGGCGCACCCTCCGCTTGATGAAGTCATCGAGCGCGCGCGTGCCCGAGTGCGGGCCACGGGTGTGCGGCTAACCGTCGAAGACGTCCTGGACGCGCGGGACGCTGATCGCCGGTGAATGACGGGCACGCTCTCGTGGCGGACGCTTCCGCCCTGGTGTACCTCTTGGTCGACGCTTCGGGGGTTGGAGAATGGGTCGGCGGTCAGATCCTGGGTAAGACGGTGTTCGCTTCCGACCTGGTGCATTTCGAGGTGGCCAACCAATTGCGCGTTCATGAGCGTCGAGGGAAAATCGACACGACGACTGCGAGCCTTGCCTTTGAAGACCTGATGAATATGGATATCAAGACCGAGCCGTTCTCGGTTCTGGCCAACCGGATCTGGGAGCTTCGCGCTAATGTCACGGCCTACGATGCCTCCTATGTCGCGTTGGCGGAGTGGCGTCGGATACCGCTCCTGACCGCCGACATCAAGCTCGTGAACAGTCCCGGGCCCCGCTGCGAATTCCTGACGCCCCCGGCTCGATTATCGCCGATGCTAGGGCGACCGGTTAGTTGAAGGCGGCGTTCACCATGACCGGTTCGGGGTGGAGGCGGACTCCGAAGTCCTTCTCCACCTTTTCTGCCACTTCGGTTGCGAGCGCCAGGAGCTCAGCCGTGGTCGCTCCGCCTCGGTTCGTCAGGGCCAGGGTGTGCTTGGTCGACAGGCCCACATTTCCCCTGCGGTAGCCCTTCTCGAAGCCCGCCGCTCCGATCAGCCACGCGGCCGAGACCTTCACATGGCCTTCCCCTACGGCCCAGTGCGGCGGTTCGCGGTCAATGCGGTCGGCGAGCATCTGGAACGCCGATGCGCTGATGACCGGATTAGTGAAGAACGAACCCGCACTCCAACTGTCGTGGTCGGCCTCATCGAGGACCATGCCCTTGCCCCGCCGCAGCTCCAGCACTGCCTCGCGGGCCTCCTCCAGCAAGACGCCTTCGCCGACTTCGGCGTTCAAACGCCTGGCCAGCTCCGCGTAGGCGATCGGCTGCGACACGCTGCTCGGGCGCAGCCAGAAGTCCACGCTCATCACGAAGTAGCGGTCGTTGCCCTTGAAGGCGCTCTGGCGGTAGCCGAAGCGGCACTCAGCCGGGGTCCAGTCGCGGATCTCGTCGGTCTTCCTGTCCCACACCCGAACCGACTCGATCGTCTGCGCGACCTCTTGGCCGTAGGCGCCGACGTTCTGGATCGGGGTCGCGCCCACCGAGCCCGGGATGCCGCTCAGGCACTCCACTCCGGTGTGCTCGTTCTCGACGGTCCAGGCGACGAACTCGTCCCAGTTCTGCCCGGCCTGCGCGCGGACCCGCTTCTTGCCGTCGACGACCTCGATCCCGCCGCCTCGCAGCACCACCACCGTGCCGTCGAAGCCCTCGTCGCCGATCACCAGGTTGCTGCCCCCGGCGAGCACCAGGGTCGGGCCCTCGGCCTCGCGCAGCACTGCCACCGCCTCTTCCGAGGAGGCGACCTCGACCAGGTCCCTCGCCGGGCCCCCCAGGCGCAGCGTCGTGTACCCGCTGAGCGGCTCGCCGGAAATTCGACGCTTCTCATGCGGCGCGCTCGGCCGTGGGCTGGCGTGTGTCACGCCGAAAAGCCTAAGCTTTACGCAGGCTACGAGGAACGGCGGTCACCATGGCTAAGCTGCGCATCACCGACTACCTCACCGAGTTGAAGACCGAGGCCGCGGGACTGCGCTCGATCTGCGAACCCGACGTGCTCGCGCGCGTCGCCCCCTCGCGGCCCGACACCACCGTCGCGGGCATCCTGCTCGAACTCGCCCGCCTCTACCGCTGGTCCGTCGACGCCCTCTTCACCCCGCCCAGCGAGGACCGCGACCTGCCCCAGCCGCCACCGGTCGCCGCCGCGGGCACCGCCGTGCTCGACGTGTTCGACCAGTCCCTCGCGGCCGTCCTCGACGCGATCGAGGCCCGTTCCGCCGACTCGCCCGCCTGGACGTGGGCGCCCGTGGAGTGGCGCGCCGAGTTCTGGCACCGCCGCACCGCCGTCGCCACCGGGCTCGCCCGCTGGGACGTGCAGATGGCCGTCGGCGCCACCGCGCCCGTCCCCGTCGCCCTCGCCGCCGAGGCCATCTCCGAGGTCTTCGAGGCGTTCATCCCCGTCGGCGCCCGCCGCGGCGCCCACCCCGAGGCCTCCGGGCTCGTCCAGCTCTTCGCCCAGGACGCCGACGCGACCTGGTTCGTGCGCCTGCGCGAAGGCCGCGTCGCCCTCCTCGACCAGCCCGACGCGCGCACCGAACTCCAGGCCCGCGCCGCCGGCTCGGCCTCGGACATCGCGCTCGCGCTGTGGGGCCGGCTGCCGTTCGGGATCTGCGACGTGGTCGGCGACGAGGCCCTCTTGCAGGCCCTGCGGGTCGAATAACGTTTCGGTAAACCTTGCCGGTAAACCGGACAAACGTTCGGGGCCGACTTGGCAAAGGCTCTCCCTCGACGCTAGGCTCACCTCACGCGTCGCGGTGCTCACACTGCGACGTGCATCGCAGCGCAGGGCCGCGCTCACGTGTGGTCCCACCTGTGGTGACAACCGCCTTTTACCACGGATCGTCTGGCACGTACCTGCCAGTGAAAGGGATCACATCACCATGGCAACAGTGACGTTCGCAGGTGCCACGCGCATCTACCCCGGCACCGAGAAGCCCGCGGTCGACAAGCTCAACCTGGAGATCCAGGAGGGCGAGTTCCTCGTTCTCGTCGGCCCCTCCGGCTGCGGCAAGTCCACCTCGCTGCGCATGCTCGCCGGGCTCGAAGAGGTCGACGAAGGCTCGATCTTCATCAACGACACCGACGTGTCGAACCTCCCCCCGAAGTCCCGCGACATCGCGATGGTCTTCCAGAACTACGCGCTCTACCCGCACATGTCCGTCTTCGACAACATGGCGTTCGCGCTCAAGCTGCGCCGCATGCCGAAGACCGAGATCAAGCAGCGCGTGGAAGACGCCGCGAAGCTCCTCGACCTCCAGGACTACCTGGGCCGCAAGCCCAAGGCCCTCTCCGGCGGCCAGCGCCAGCGCGTCGCCATGGGCCGCGCGATCGTGCGCGAGCCGCAGGTGTTCCTCATGGACGAGCCGCTGTCGAACCTCGACGCCAAGCTCCGCGTCCAGACCCGTTCGCAGATCGCCTCGCTCCAGAAGCGCCTGGGCATCACCACCGTCTACGTCACCCACGACCAGGTCGAGGCGCTGACGATGGGCCACCGCATCGCGGTCATGAAGGACGGCCTGCTGCAGCAGTGCGACACCCCGCGCGTGCTGTACGACGCCCCGAAGAACACCTTCGTCGCGGGCTTCATCGGCTCCCCGGCCATGAACCTCAAGACCGTGAAGCTCACCGAGTCCGGCGGCCTGTTCGGCGACGTGACCCTCCCGCTCTCGCGCGAGGTCCGCGACGCCGCCACCCAGGACGGCGGCGACCAGACGGTCACCGTCGGCATCCGCCCCGAGCACTGCAAGCTCGGCACGGAGACCTCCGGCGGCATCCCGATCGAGGTCGACCTCGTCGAGGAGCTCGGCTCGGAGGCCTACGTGTACGGCCACGCCGCGTACAACGGCTCCTCGGAGCGTTTCGTGGTCCGGACCGAGTCGGCCAAGGTGCCGCGCCTGGCCGAGACCGTCTACGTGGTGCCCGAGCCCGGTCACGAGCACGTGTTCCACGCCGCGACCGGCGAGCGTCTGAACTAGTAGTACACGCCCGGGCCGACATCGGCCCGGGAGTGACGGCTTCACCCTGAAGGGCCGCGCTTCGGCGCGGCCCTTCTTGTTCGCGTGTTCCATCGCTTACCGAAACGCGGCGGCAATCGGGCGGGCGCTACCGTTATGTGTATGGCCGCCCTCACCCCCAGTAGGCCCCGAGTGGAAGGTGCCGACGAATTCACCGTCGGGACCGTCTTCGGGCGCGCCCTGGACGACGGGCGCGTCGAGTGCACGGTTTGCCCGCGGGCGTGCCGCCTGCGGGAGGGCCAGCGGGGGCTGTGCTTCGTGCGGGCGCGCCAGGGCGACCAGATCGTCCTGACCTCGTACGGGCGGTCCTCGGGTTTCTGCATCGATCCGATCGAGAAGAAGCCGCTGAACCATTTCCTGCCGGGCACCCCGGTGCTCTCGTTCGGGACCGCCGGGTGCAACCTGGCCTGCCGGTTCTGCCAGAACTGGGACATCTCGAAGTCCCGCGAGATCGACACGCTGTCCTCGCAGGCGAGCCCCGACCAGCTCGCCGCGGAGGCGAAAGCCTTGGGCTGCAAGTCGATCGCGTTCACCTACAACGATCCGACGGTGTTCCTCGAATACGCGGCGGACTGCGCGGACGCGGCCCGGGAGATCGGACTCAAGGCCGTGGCGGTCTCGGCCGGGTACATCAACCCGGAGCCCCGACGGGAGCTGTACGCGCACATGGACGCGGCGAACATCGACCTCAAGGCGTTCACGGAGGAGTTCTACAAGAAGATCGCGTTCGCGTCCCTGCGCACGGTTCTCGACACGCTCGAATACCTGGTGCACGAGACGGCGGTGTGGACCGAGATAACGACGCTCCTGATCCCAGGGCACAATGACTCGGACGCGGAGATCGCCGCCGAGTCCGAATGGATCGCCGAGCACCTGGGGACCGAGGTCCCGCTGCACTTCACCGCGTTCCACCCGGACTTCAAGATGCGCGACGTGCCGCCGACGCCCCCGGCGACGCTGCGCAGGGCCCGGCGGATCGCCCAGGAGGCCGGGCTCCGGTACGTCTACACGGGGAACGTCCACGACCCGGAGGGCCAGACGACCACCTGCGTCTGTGGCGAAGCCCTCATAGTGCGTAATTGGTACCGAATTGACCATTATGCGGTGTCGGATAGCGGACAGTGCGGGAGTTGTGGCGCGCGCGTTCCCGGAGTTTTCGCCGGACCGGCGGGAGACTGGGGTCCCAAACGGCAACCGATACGCATCACCGCACCGTCGTATCAACCAGCGACACCACGCAGACCATAGGAACCACCGGAAGACCTGCGATGCCATCGATCACATCAGAAACCGTGCGGCCCCCCGCGGTCGCGGGCCGGTTCTACCCGGCCGACCCGAATCGCCTGCGCGACGACATCGTGCGGCTCCTCGACGCGGTGGGGCCCGTGAGCGAACCGCTCGCTGCGGCCTACATCGTCCCGCACGCCGGATACCGCTACTCGGGGCCCGTGGCCGCCGAGGTCTACGCCCGCCTCGCCGCGCACCGGGGACGGGTCAAGCGCGTGGTCCTCGTCGGACCCTCGCACCACTACCCGCTGCGGGGGCACGCGGCCGCGCCGTACACGGCCTGGCAGACCCCGCTCGGCCAGGTGCGCGCAGCGCCGACCGCCGTCGTGGGCTACTCGCGCCTCCCGCACGAGGCCGAGCACTCGCTGGAGGTGCAGCTGCCGTTCCTGCAGGTGGCCTTGGGCGAGGACATCGAGGTGACGCCGGTGGCCTGCGGGATGAGCCAGGCGCCCGACACCGCGAGGATGATCGGCGCGCTGCTGGAGGAGGCCGGCGAGGACGCGGTCCTCGTGTGCTCGACGGACCTGTCGCACTACCACGACCAGGAGACCGCGACGCGCATCGACGCCGCGACCGCCGAGGCGATCCGGGGCCTGCGGCCCAGGGAGATCGCGGCGCAGCACGCCTGCGGCGTGTTCGCCCTGCGGGGGACCGTGGCCTGGGCGGACGCGACGGGACGCAGGCCGAGGCAGCTCGCGCTGGCGACGTCGGCGGACACGGCGGGCGACCCGGACCGGGTGGTCGGCTACCCGGCCTTCGCGATCGACTTCCCGTCGGTGGCCGAGTAGGGGAGTTGTCGGACCCCCGATGCACCCTTGTATCGGGGGCGCTCGCGTCGCGACACACCCGGCCTCGGGGCGCGGGGCGTGTGATGCGGGCTCGGTGCGGCGAAAGTCGCATGCCGTCGCCGTGGCGCTGCATTTACCCTGTAAGACGTGACCGAGCACGAGCAAGACACCATTGAGACCGGCGACGACCTTCCCGAGCAGATGCAGATCCGCCGGGACAAGCGCGCCGCCCTCATCGCGGAGGGCAAGGAGCCGTACGCCCTCGGCTATCCGCGTACCCACAGCCTCGCCCAACTGCGCGAGCAGTTCGCCGAGCTCGCCGAGGGCGAGTCCTCCGGCACCACCGTCGCCACCACCGGCCGCGTCATCTTCGTCCGCACCGCCGGGAAGCTCTGCTTCGCGCGCCTGCGCGACGGCGACGGCACCGAGTTCCAGGTGATGCTCTCCCTGGGCAAGGTCGGCGAGGAGGCCCTCGCCGACTGGAAGCGCCTGGCCGACATCGGCGACCACATCGGCGTCACCGGCGAGGTCGTCTCCTCCAAGCGCGGCGAGCTGTCGGTCATGGCCGACAGCTTCCAGATCACCGCCAAGGCCCTGCGCCCGCTGCCGGTGGCCCACAAGACCCTCGCCGAGGAGACGCGGGTCCGCCAGCGCTACGTCGACATGATCGTGCGCCCCGAGGCCCGCGACAACGCCCGCAACCGCGCCAAGGTGGTCCGCTCCCTACGCGCTCAGCTCGACGACCAGGACTTCATCGAGGTCGAGACCCCGATGATGCAGGTCCAGCCGGGCGGGGCGAACGCGCGGCCGTTCATCACCCACATGAACGCCTACGACATCGACCTGTACATGCGCATCGCCCCCGAGCTCTATTTGAAACGGTGCGTAGTCGGCGGGATCGACCGCGTATTCGAGATCAACCGGAACTTCCGCAACGAGGGCGCCGACTCGTCGCATTCGCCGGAGTTCGCGATGCTGGAGACCTATCAGGCCTACGGCGACTACCGCACCATCGGGGCGCTCACGCAGTCGCTCATTCAAGGCGCGGCCCGATCGGTGTTCGGGACCGAGACGGTCGCACTCGCGGACGGCTCCACCTACGATCTGGGCGGCGAGTGGGCCGAGATCACCCTCTTCGGGGCCCTTTCGGACGCACTCGGAGAAACCGTGACCGTCGACACCCCGCTGGAGACGCTTCGCGCTTACGCCGACAAAGTCGAACTCGGCGTCGACCCCAAGTGGGGTCCGGGGAAACTCGCGGAGGAATTGTTCGAGCACCTGGTGACCGACGGCCTCCACGCGCCCACCTTCGTCTACGACTTCCCCGAGGAGACCTCGCCGCTCACGCGCGGTCACCGCACCACTCCCGGACTCGCGGAGAAATGGGACCTGTACGTCCGGGGCTTCGAACTCGCCACCGGCTATTCGGAGCTCGTGGACCCCGTCGTCCAGCGTGAGCGCCTGGAGGCCCAGGCCAGGCTCGCGACGAAGGGCGACGACGAGGCCATGAGCGTCGACGAGGACTTCCTGCGCGCGATGGAGTACGGGATGCCGCCGACCGGCGGCATGGGCATGGGAATCGACCGTCTCCTTATGGCGCTCACCGGACTCGGTATCCGAGAGACCATCCTCTTCCCGCTGGTGAAACCCGAATAGGAAAGCAATGGGACCGCGCCGGATCCACTGAGCCTATTCACGGCTCGCGTGGTCGGCGCGGTCCCCTTTTGCCCTGACGAGGGAAGTCCCGGTGGCATTGGAGTCGGCGGTGGGACGGCAAGTAGCGGCGCATTCACAAGAGAAATCGCTCCACCCTCTTTCGCTTCTCTAAGGGACTCGTATATGCTCTGGCACTAGCAGGACGGTTGTCCGGCAAGTTGCAGTCTTTACAGTTCGAGAGGAATTTGCCATGGCGAAGAAGACACAGGTCATCCTGATCGACGATATCGACGGCAGCAAGGCTGAGGAAACCGTCAAATTCGCTATCGACGGGCAGGCCTACGAGATCGACCTGTCGACCTCGCACGCCAAGGAACTGCGCGACGCACTGGAGAAATTCCAGGAGGCCGGCACCCGTCTGGGCCGCTACAGCCTGGGCGCGCCCCGCGGTCCGGTACGCGGCACCGTGGCCCCCCGCCGCCAGACTGTGGACCGTGAGCAGAACAAGGCGATCCGCGAGTGGGCCGAACGCAGCGGCAAGCGCGTCTCGCCCCGCGGGCGCATCCCGCAGGCCATCGTCGAGGAATACAACGCCGCGCACAACTAGGCCGGCGACCCGACTCGAGCGCCCGTTCCCTCCCGGGAGCGGGCGTTTTCACGCGCGGCCCCTGAACTGCAGGCGGAACTGCCGACCGCGCTGTCCGGCGGAACTGCCGCGCCGAACTGTCACACCTGCGGGGCACCATTGGATTGAGGGCTGCAGCGGCGGGTATTGCGCTCACAGCGAACCTATTAACACCGGGAATGGTCGAAGGGGCACGCTTGTTGCTACCCACGTGGCACCCGTCGTCCGCGGACCCGGGAGATAAGGTGTACCCACAGGGTTTTTCAAGCCACGACCAGTATCGACGACAAGTAGCGGCGGACGCGAGGAGCAGAAGCGCATGTTTGAACGGTTTACGGACCGTGCCCGACGCGTGGTCGTCTTGGCTCAAGAAGAAGCCAGGATGCTCAACCACAACTACATCGGCACGGAACACATCCTGCTCGGCCTCATCCACGAGGGCGAGGGCGTGGCGGCGAAAGCCCTGGAGAGCCTGGGCATCTCCCTCGAAGGCGTCCGCCAGCAAGTCGAAGAGATCATCGGCCAGGGCCAGCAGGCCCCGTCCGGCCACATTCCCTTCACCCCACGGGCGAAGAAGGTCCTGGAGCTGAGCCTTCGCGAAGCGCTCCAACTGGGCCACAACTACATCGGGACCGAGCACATCCTGCTCGGCCTGATCCGCGAGGGCGAGGGCGTCGCCGCCCAGGTCCTCATCAAGCTGGGCGCCGACCTCAACCGCGTGCGCCAGCAGGTGCTGCAGCTCCTGTCGGGCTACCAGGGCAAGGAGCCCGCGGGCGCCACGTCCGGCGGCACCTCGACCGAGGCGCAGCAGTCCGGTTCGCTCGTGCTCGACCAGTTCGGCCGCAACCTCACGCAGGCCGCGCGCGACGGCAAGCTCGACCCCGTGATCGGGCGCCAGCGCGAGATCGAACGCGTCATGCAGGTCCTCTCCCGCCGCACCAAGAACAACCCGGTGCTCATCGGCGAGCCCGGCGTCGGCAAGACCGCCGCCGTCGAGGGGCTCGCGCAGGCGATCACCAAGGGCGAGGTCCCCGAGACGCTCAAGGACAAGCAGCTGTACACGCTGGACCTGGGCGCCCTGGTGGCCGGTTCGCGCTACCGCGGCGACTTCGAGGAGCGCCTGAAGAAGGTCCTCAAGGAGATCAAGACCCGCGGCGACATCATCCTGTTCATCGACGAGATCCACACGCTCGTCGGTGCGGGGGCCGCCGAGGGCGCGATCGACGCGGCCTCGATCCTCAAGCCGATGCTGGCGCGAGGCGAGCTGCAGACGATCGGCGCGACCACCCTCGACGAGTACCGCAAGTACCTCGAGAAGGACGCCGCGCTCGAACGCCGCTTCCAGCCGATCCAGGTGGCCGAGCCGTCGCTGGCGCACACCATCGAGATCCTCAAGGGCCTGCGGGACCGCTACGAGGCCCACCACCGCGTCTCCATCACGGACGGCGCCCTGGTGCAGGCCGCGACGCTCGCCGACCGCTACATCTCCGACCGGTTCCTGCCGGACAAGGCCATCGACCTCATCGACGAGGCCGGCGCGAGAATGCGCATCCGCCGCATGACCGCACCGCCGGACCTGCGCGAGATCGACGAGGAGATCGCCGAGACGCGCCGCCAGAAGGAATCGGCGATCGACGCCCAGGACTTCGAGGCCGCCGCGCGCCTGCGCGACACCGAGAAGCGCCTCCACGAGAAGCGCGCCAAGCGCGAGCAGGAGTGGAAGGCCGGCGACCTCGACCAGGTCACCGAGGTCGACGAGGAGATGATCTCCGAGGTCCTCGCGAACTGGACGGGCATCCCCGTCTACAAGCTGACCGAGGAGGAGACCTCCCGTCTGCTGAAGATGGAGGAGGAGATCCACAAGCGGATCATCGGCCAGGAGGACGCCGTCAGGGCGGTCTCCCGGGCGATCCGGCGCACCCGCGCCGGCCTCAAGGACCCCAAGCGTCCTTCCGGCTCGTTCATCTTCGCCGGCCCGTCCGGTGTGGGTAAGACCGAGCTGGCGAAGGCGCTCGCGGAGTTCCTGTTCGGCTCCGAGGACTCGCTGATCCAGCTGGACATGTCCGAGTTCCACGACCGCTACACGGTCTCGCGCCTGGTCGGTGCGCCTCCCGGCTACGTCGGCTACGACGAGGGCGGGCAGCTCACCGAGAAGGTCCGCAGGAAGCCGTTCAGCGTCGTCCTGTTCGACGAGATCGAGAAGGCCCACCCGGACGTGTTCAACACGCTCCTGCAGATCCTGGAGGACGGTCGCCTGACCGACGGCCAGGGCCGCATCGTGGACTTCAAGAACACCGTGATCATCCTGACCACGAACCTCGGCACGAAGGACGTCGGCAAGGCCGTGTCGCTGGGCTTCCAGGCGGACGCGTCCGAGGGCGGCGACTACGACCGGATGAAGGAGAAGGTCAACGAGGAGCTGAAGAACCACTTCCGCCCCGAGTTCCTGAACCGCATCGACGACACCATCGTGTTCCCCAAGCACACGCAGGACGCGATCGTCGCGATCGTCGACCTGATGGTCAAGCGCATCGAGGACCAGCTCGTCAACCGCGACATGGCCCTCGAACTGACCGACAACGCGAAGCTGTACCTGGGGCACAAGGGCTACGACCCCGTCATGGGCGCGCGGCCGCTGCGCCGCACGATCCAGCGCGAGATCGAGGACACGCTCTCGGAGAAGATCCTCTTCAACGAGTTCGTGCCCGGCCAGATCGTCGTCGTGGACGTCGACGGCGACCCGAAGGACGTCGAGAAGACGAACCTGACGTTCAGGGGCGCCGACAAGCCCGCGGGCATCCCGGACGCGCCGCCGGCCGAGCTGACCGGTGAACGGGCTCCCAAGAGCCCGGGAGCGGGGACCGGCACGATGCCGCCGAAGAGCCCGGGAGCGGGCCCCAGAGGCGGCCAGGTGGGCCAGGGCGGCGCTTCTTAACCGAAGACCGTCCGTGCCGAGCCGATGAGGCTCGCACATTGCGAACGAGAGGGGCGAGGCCATCAGGCCTCGCCCCTCTCGCGTACCCGCCGGAGTCCCCGAACGAGGGCATCTGGAGTCCTTGCGCGAGGGCATGAAAAAAGCCGGAGCAGATGCTCCGGCTCTTTCATTCTCGCCTGTGGCGGAGGCCCTACACACGACCTCCGGTACTTCGTGGCGGAGGATAGGGGATTCGAACCCCTGAGAGCTTTCACTCAACACGCTTTCCAAGCGTGCGCACTAGGCCACTATGCGAATCCTCCGCGAGAGAGCCTACCTGACGTCGCGAGCGTCCTTCCACTGGGTTGAACAGGGTGACCTGGGTTGCACCACAGTGGGTGCGCACGCTCAGGAAGCATGTTGGGCGTCGACGGAGCTTCGGTGACGTCGATGACCGCGGGGGTTCCCGGCTTGGGGGCGGCCCGGGTGTGCGGTAAGCTTTCAGCCGTCCCTCATGCGGCGTCATCTTGTGAACCTCCCCAGGGCCGGAAGGCAGCAAGGATAAGCGGGCTCTGTCGGGTGCGTGAGGGACCCCGCCGCCTTAGCTCAGTCGGTAGAGCGTGTTACTCGTAATAACAAGGTCAACGGTTCGATTCCGTTAGGCGGCTCCACCAGAAAGACCCTGGTCGCCCAGGGTCTTTTTATTTTGGAGTGTCGTAGGTCATGCTCAATGCAGAGGCTGTCACGCCACTGGTGGGGCTGGAGTGTCAGACCCTGCGCCTAATGTCTAGGCATGGGGACGCATCTTCGATACACCTTCCGGGCGTATCCGACTGTGCCGCAAAGAACTCGGGCGGCACGGACGTTCGGATGCTGCCGGGTGGTGTTCAACGACGCGGTTGCGGCCCGTAAGCGCGCCTATGCTGCGGCCCTGCCCTATCCGAGCAGCGCGGAGCTGCAGCGGACGTTGATCACAGAGGCAAAGCGAACTGATGAGCGGGCCTGGCTGGGCGAGGTATCGGTGGTGGCGCTGCAGCAATCGATCCGCGATGCCGACACCGCCTACCGGAATTTTTTCGACTCCTGCAAGGGGAAGCGGCAGGGTCGCAAGCTCGGACCTCCCCACTTCAAGAAGCGGTCGCATCGCCAATCGGCGCGGTTCACCAAACGAGGGTTCAGCCTGAAGGCGAACCGGCGGCTGTACCTGGCGGGGATCGGTGAGGTCAAGATCGCCTGGTCGCGAGAGCTCCCGGCCGAGCCGTCCAGCGTCACGCTGGTCAAGGAGCCATCGGGCAAGTATTTCGTGTCTTTCGTCGTAGCCGTCGACGGTGAGGAGCCGTTGCCGCCGGTCGAGGACGAAACGGGGATCGATCTGGGTTTGAAGGCGTTCGCGGTCATGCGAGGCGGCAAGACCATCGAGAACCCCCGATTCTTCAAACGGATGGAACGTCGACTGACGAAGGCACAGCGCACTCTCGCCCGAAAAGTGAAGGGTTCGGCGAACCAGGAGAAAGCCCGGATGAAGGTCGCGAAGATCCACGAGACGATCGCCAACTGCCGTAGTGACTTCCTCGAACAGACGACGAGCCGCATCATCGCTGAGAATCAAAGCGTGTTCGTGGAGTCGTTGAACGTGGTCGGTCTGTCCCGCGGCCGATCGGCGAAGTCAGTGCATGATGCCGCATGGGGGCGGTTCTCGCGGCTACTGGAAGCGAAGTGCGCCCGGTACGGCCGCGAGTTCGTGCGGATCGACCGCTGGTTTCCCTCGACCAGGCTCTGCTCAGTCTGCGGAGCGCTGGCCGGACCGAAGGGGCAGCAACGGCTGGGGGTGCGGGCATGGTCATGCCCTTGCGGCGCTCGCCATGATCGGGACGCCAACGCCGAGATCAATATCCGTCGCGAAGGCCGACGGATGCTCGAAGAACGAGTCAAACTCGCCGAAGGACGAAGTAGCTCCAGGTCTGGAGTGAAATCGGAGAGCCTAAACGACTGTGGAGGGAACGAGGACCCGCATCCAGGTGAACCCTGGTCGGGGAGACCTGACACCTATTCGGGTGTTCGGCACGGCCCGCAAGACCCGCCCTCGCGCGGGACGGAAGCAGTAACCACCGCTGCCGCGAGGCAAGCGGCCGGCACCTTGCCGGAATCTTCGCCGATGGGCGAGGCGGACGTCAATCGTAATGAATAGGTCAACGGTTCGATTCCGTTAGGCGGCTCCAAGACGAAGACCCCGGTTGCCCGGGGTCTTTTTCATTGCCCGCGGCTCGGGCCGAGGGCACGCGCACCCGGCCCGTTTCGCAGCGCCCGCCTGGTCAGGCCGGGGCTTGTGGGAGGGTCACCGTTACTTCCAGGCCTCCTTCGGGGCGGGCTTTTGCCGCCACCTCGCCGCCGTGGGCCCTCGCTATCGCCCGGACGATCGACAGGCCTAGGCCCGCGCCCTTCGAGGCGGTCGCCATCCGTTCGGTGCCGAGCCGCCGGAACGGTTCGAACAGGCCCCCCACCTCGAACTGCGGCACCAGCGGCCCCGAGTTCGCGACCTCCAGGACCGCCCGGCCGTCCTCGCCCGTGCGCGTCGCCACGCGCACCCAGCCGTCCTCGGGGACGTTGTACCGGACGGCGTTCTCCACCAGGTTCTGCACCAGGCGTTCCAGCAGCACCGGTTCGCCGAGGGTCGCGGCCTCTTCGCACTCGGCGGTCACCGACACGCCCCGGTCCGGGACCTGTGCGACCACGTGCTCGGCCACGTCAGCCAAATCCACATAGGATCGTTCGGCGAGTTCGCGGTCCGAGCGCATCAGCAGCAGCAGGCCCTCGATGAGGCGTTCATGGCGGGCGTTGACCTCCAGAAGCGTCTCGCCCAACTGGCGGACCTCCACCGACGCGCCCTGGCGGTGCACGGCGACCTCCAGGAGCGCCCGAGTCACCGTCAGCGGGGTCCGCAGCTCATGCGAGGCATTGGAGATGAACGAGCGCTGGCCGTCGAAGGAAAGGTCGAGGCGCTCTAGCATCCGGTTGAACGTCTCCGCGAGTTCTCGCAGCTCGTCCCGTGGGCCCTTGACCTTGATGCGCTCGTGCAGACCCCGGTCGGCCGCCGGGGCCTCGGCGATGCGCGCGGCGGCGTCCGTGACCCGCTGGAGCGGCCTGAGCATGCGCCCGGCGATGAGCCAGCCCAAGGCGATCGTGCCGAGGCTGACCAGGAACAATGCCAGCGAGCCCTGGTTGCCGATCGCTCCGAGCGCGTCGTCCCAGACCTCGCTCGCGAGGATGACCTGGTAGTTCTCGGAGAGGACCGCGTCCTCCGGAGTCGGCAACTGGCCGCCGTCGAGCGGCTGCTTGCCGATGTACGACATCCCTCCCTGGCCGGGGGTGCTCTGGGCCACGAGGCTGTAGGTCAGGACCAGCATCAGGATGCCTCCGGCGACGAACAGGCCGCCGTAGACGAGGGTCAGGCGGGCCCGGAGGGTCAGGCGCACAGGCGATTTCATTTGAGGTGGTACCCCACTCCGGGCTCGGTCAGGACCACCGGCGGTTCGCCGAGTTTGCGCCTGAGCTTGAGGATCGTCATGCGCACGGCCTGCGTGAACGGGTCGGTGTGCTCGTCCCAGGCCTTCTCCAGCAGCTGCTCGGCCGAGACCGGCGCGCCGTCGGCCCGCAGCAGTTCGGTGAGGACCGCGAACTCCTTGCGCGACAACGGCACGTACCGCCCGTCGCGGAACACCTGGTGCAGGTGCGTGTCGAGGCTGATCCCGTTGCGCTTCAGGACCGGCGGCGTAGCCGGGCGGGCCCGCCTTCCCAAAGCGGTGACGCGCGCGGCGAGTTCACGGAACGCGAACGGCTTCGGCAGGTAGTCGTCGGCGCCCAGCGCCAGGCCCGTGACGCGGTCGTCGATGTCGGACGCGGCGGTCAGCATGAGCACCCGGGCGCCGCCGCCCGCCGCACTGATCTCCCGGCACACCTGGTCGCCGTGCACGACAGGCAGATCGCGATCGAGGACGACCACGTCGTAGTCGTTGACACCGACGCGTTCGAGCGCCGCGCCGCCGTCGAGCGCGATGTCGACGGCGTGCGACTCGCCGCGCAGCCACTCGGCCACGGCATCGGCGAGCAGCGGCTCGTCCTCCACCACCAGGATTCTCATACCCACATCATGGCCCGCCCGGTATTGCCTCGGCATTGCCGTTCCGGATTACGGCCGCGCAACGCCCCGCCCGCTGTACTGGCTGGGCGGTCGGGAGCTTTCCCCCGACCGCACCACCGACACACGAAAGGCGACACCATGCGGCGATATCTCATCGCACTCCTCCTGGGCCTCAGCGTCCTGACTGCCGCGGCCTGCAGCAACGATGACGACGGCGACGGCGTGGCCAGCGCCGACGGCACCGCCACCGAGAACGCCGACGAGGGCGAGGGCGAGGAACTCGACGGCCTCGAAGAGGCCCTCGCATATTCGGAGTGCATGCGCGACAACGGCATCGCAGACTTCCCCGACCCTGTGGAGCACGAGGGGGGCATGGGCCTCAGCCTGCCCGAGGGCATGGACCCCCAGGATGAGGACTTCAAGGCCGCCGAAGAAGCCTGCGAAGACCTCCAGCCCGGCCCCGCCGCGGACGAGACGATGGACCCCGAGGCCTACGAAGCGCTCCTGGCCTATTCGGAGTGCATGCGCACCAACGGCATCGACAACTTCCCGGACCCCGAGCCCAACGGCGGCATCATGATGAACGGCGACATGGGCTTCGACCCCGAGAGCGACGAGTTCCAGGCCGCCGACGAGGCCTGCGCGGACCTGCGTCCCGATGAGGGCGAAGGCCCCGAGAACAACAGCGAGGACGAGTGATGGCGGCCCGCAGACGCGGCAAGGGCCGCGCAGGCAAGGCCGTCGCCGTCACGGCCGTGGTGATCGCCGCCGCCGGAGCGGTCGCGGCGGCCCTCGGCTTCGACCCCCGGTCCCTGTTCGACCAGGCCGAAGCCGAAGCGTCGCAGGAGACTCCCGCGACCGCGGAGGTCGTCCAGCAGACCCTCACCGAGACCATCACCGTCTCGGGCGACCTCGGCTACGGGGACGTCGTGGGCTTGGACTGCTTCCTCAACGGCACCTACACGGCGCTCCCCGCCGTGGGCGACGTGATCGGTCGCGGCGATGAGATCTTCGCGGTCGACGACCAGCCGGTCGTCCTCCTCTACGGGAACCTCCCCGCCTTCCGGTCCCTCACCCCGGGCGCGGAGGGCAGCGATGTCAAGCAGTTCGAGAAGAACCTCGCCAAGCTCGGCTACGACGGTTTCACGGTCGACGACGAGTACACCGACGCCACCGCCGACGCGGTCAAGGAATGGCAGGAGGACCTGGGCCTGGAAGAGACCGGCATGGTCGATCTGGGGAGGGTCGTCTACGCCCCGGGGAAGATCCGCGTCGACGCCGCCAACGTCGAACTCGGCGACCCGGCCGGGCCCGGCGCGGCCCTGCTCGACTACACGGGCCTCGACAAGGTCGTCACGGTCGAAGTGGAGCTGGAAGACCAGGAGCTGGTCACGGTCGGCGACGCCGTCGCGGTCACCCTCCCGGACGGCACCGCGGCCACCGGCATCATCACCGACTCCGAGACCCTGGTGAGCGAGGAGACCGACCAGAGCGGCGACGCCGAGGCCACCACGTATCTGGAGGTCACCGTCGCGGCCGACGACCCGGCCGTGTTCGACGGCCTCGACCAGGCCGCCGTTGACATCGGCTTCGCCGGGGAGACCGCCGAGGACGTCCTCACCGTTCCCGTCGAGGCCCTGCTGGGCCTGACCGAGGGCGGCTACGGCCTGGAGATCGCCACCGGCGACACCACCGAGATCATCGCGGTCGACACCGGCCTGTTCGCCGACGGCTCCGTCGAGGTCTCCGGCGAGGGCCTCGAAGCGGGCCAGTCCGTGGTGGTGCCCTCATGAGCGCCCTCACCGCGGAGCGCACCGACGCGCCCGGGCCGTCCCTGACGCATCCGGTGGTCGAACTCGACGAGGTCTCCAAGACCTACCCCGGCGGCGTCCAGGCGCTCAAGAAGGTGAGCCTGCGCATCGAGGCCGGTGAGATGTGCGCGATCGTCGGGCCCTCGGGTTCGGGCAAGTCCACGATGCTGCACCTCATCGGCACCCTCGACCGGCCCAGTGAAGGCACCGTCCGCATCGACGGGTTCGACGTCGCGAAGCTGCGCGACAAGCAGCTCTCCGCGTTGCGCGCCACCAGGATCGGCTTCGTGTTCCAGCAGTTCCACCTCGCCGTGGGGCAGCAGGTCCTCGACAACGTCGCCGACGGACTCCTCTACTCGGGGAGGCGCGGGACCGACCGCCGGGCGATGGCCGCCGAGGCCCTCGCCAGGGTCGGCCTGGACCACCGGATCGACCACCTGCCGAACGAGCTGTCGGGCGGTGAGCGCCAGCGGGTCGCGATCGCGCGGGCCGTGGTGGGCAAGCCTGCCGTGCTGCTCGCGGACGAGCCGACGGGGAACCTCGACTCGGTCTCCGGCCAGGGCGTGATGGCGCTCCTGCGCGAACTGCACGACGCCGGGACGACGGTCGTGGTCATCACGCACGACAAGGACATCGCGCGGGAGCTGCCCCGGCAGGTCTCGATGCGGGACGGGGAGGTGGCCGCATGAGCGCGCCGCCGACCGGCCCGCCCCGCGCGGGCACGGGCGATCCGCCCCCGGGCGGCTTCCCGCCCCCGCCACTGGGTTTCGAAGCGAGGTCCGTTCCCCCAGCGCCGCAGGCCCGCCCGCCCGAACCGTCGCCGAAGTCGCTGCGGGCCGCCCGGATGCGACCGGGCGACGTGCTCCGGGTGGGCGCCACCGGATTGCGGACGCGGCCCTTGCGGGCCTGGTTGTCCGCCTTGGGGATCGCCATCGGTATCGCCGCGATGATCGCGGTGGTCGGGATCTCCGCCTCCAGCCGGGCCGAGCTCGACCGGACCCTCGAAGCGTTGGGCACCAACCTGCTCCGCGTCGAACCGGGCACGTCGATGATGAGCGGCGAGGTCGGCGTCCTCCCGTACGAGGCGGTCGACATGATCGGCCGGATCGAACCGGTCACCGATGTGGCCGCGGTCGGCGAGGTGCCGGAGACGAACGTCTACCGGTCCGATCAGATCCCCGAGGGCCAGAGCGGCGGCATGCACGTGTGCGCGGCCGAACTGAACCTCCTGGAGACCGTGGGGGCCAGCCTGGCCGACGGCGTGTGGCTGAACGAGGCCACCGCGCAGTACCCGGCGGTGGTGCTCGGTGCGAGCGCCGCCGAGCAGATGGGCATCACCGGCGCCGGCGTCGACGTGTACGCCGGCGGCCAGTGGTTCTCGGTGGTCGGCATCCTCGAACCGGTGGTCCTCGCACCGGAACTGGACCTGACGGTCCTCGTCGGCTGGGAGGCCGCCGCGGCGAACCTCGGCTTCGACGGGCACGCGACCACGGTCTACACGCGCGCCGAGGACGACTACGTGGAGGCCGTGGCCTCCGTCCTCGCGGCGACCGCCGATCCGTCGGCGCCCGACGAGGTCTCGGTCTCGCGGCCCTCCGACGCGCTCGAAGCGCAGCAGGCGGTGGACACCGCGTTCACCGGGATGCTGCTGGGCCTGGGCGCGGTCGCGCTGCTCGTCGGCGGGGTCGGGGTCGCCAACACGATGGTGATCTCGGTTCTGGAGCGGCGCAGCGAGATCGGGCTGCGGCGGTCCCTGGGGGCGACCCGCGGGCAGATCCGCGTGCAGTTCCTCGCCGAGTCGCTCCTGCTGAGCGCACTGGGCGGGATCGGCGGGGTGCTCATCGGGACGGCGGTGACCGCGGTCTACGCGTCGTCGCGGGGGTGGCCCGCGGTGGTGCCGTACTGGGCGAGCGTCGGCGGCGTGGCCGCGACCTTGTTCATCGGCGCGGTCGCCGGGCTCTACCCGGCGATCCGGGCCTCCCGGCTCTCACCGACCGAAGCCCTTTCGGCGCAATGAGATTCATAATGTGAGGTATGCGTTGCCCGCCGCTCTGACCAGGGCGGCGGGCACCGCGCGCGTGCCATTTCGAATGCGCGCGGTGACCGATTGAATGCGATTTACCATCGTAACAAGGCAAGTCGGCAAAACATGAGCAACACTATGGATCTTGGGGGGCATCGTCGGTAGGCTCTGGCGCGTATCGCCTATCACCTTTAAGGATGATTCAACATGAATGCAGCCCCAGAGCCGCAGGCCTCCGCCTACGACCGCATCGGCGGAGCCCCCGCCGTCACCGAAGCGGTCGAGCGCCTCTACCGACGCCTCCTCGCCGACCCAGAACTCTCCGGGTTCTTCAGCGGCACCGACCTGGCCGTGCTCAAACGCCACCAGGTCGCCCTGATCTCCCAGGTCCTCGACGGCCCCAAGTCCTACGCCGGGCGCGACCTCGCCGAGGCGCACCGCAGCATGGACATCTCCGTCGGCCAGTACAAGGCCGTCGGCGCCCACCTCACCGAGGTCCTGGAGGAGCTCGGCGTCCCGCGCGACATCATCGACACCGTCGGGAATGTCCTCGAATCGGTCGCTCCGGACGTCATCGGGACGGACGAATAGGCGCATGATCGACGCCGAACGGCTGAAGAAGAACTGGAGCCTGGTCGCCGCCCACGGCGACCAGGTCCCGCTGTACTTCTACTCGACGCTGTTCCTCACCCACCCCGAGACGCGCGACCTGTTCCCCATGAACATGGCCGGGCAGCGCGACAAGCTCGTGACCGCGCTCGGGGCCGTGGTCAGCAATGTCGACACCATCGAAGCGGTCGTCCCCACCCTGCAGTCGCTCGGCCGCGACCACCGCAAGTTCGGGGCGCTGCGCGGCCACTACCCGGCCGTCGGCGAGGCCCTCGTGGCCACCCTCGAGCACTTCAGCGGCCAGCACTGGACGCCCGCCATCGCCGCGGACTGGGTGGCGGCCTACGGGCTCGTCTCCGCGACCATGGCCGACGCCGCCGACGCGGCCGCCCACTACACGCCGCCCTGGTGGGACGCCGAGGTCGTCGCCCACGAACGCCGCGACCTCGAGACCGCCGTCATCACCCTCGACCCGGGCAACCGGATCGACTACATTCCCGGCCAGTCGGTCTCGCTGTGCACGAGCCTGCGGCCGCGGGTCTGGCGCCACTACTCGCCCGCGAACGCGCCGAGGGCCGACGGCACCATCGAACTGCACGTCCGCGCTGTGGACGGCGGCCAGGTCTCGCCCGCGCTGGTCTCCCTCGTCCGGCCCGGCGACACCCTCCGGGTCGGCCCGGCCTTCGGCTCAGGGCTCGCCCTCCGGCCGGGCCGGGGCCCGGTCGCCATGATCGCGGGCGGCACCGGTGTCGCCCCGATGAAGGCGCTCGTGGAGCAGCTGGCGGCCAACCCCCGGCAGACGAGCCTGTACTGGGGCGCGCGCAGCCCCGCCGGCCTGTACTGCCTCGACCAGTTGCGGGCCCTCGCGGCCGCGTACGACTGGCTCGAACTGGTGCCGTGCGTGGACGAGGACCTGTTCGGCGCCGAGATCCGCCTGGGCTCCCCGGCGGAGCTGGCCGTGGCGCACGGCCGCTGCGCCGGCGCCGACGTCTACGTGTGCGGGCCGCCGGGGATGGTGGAGTCGAGTCGGAAGCTCCTGGCCGGCTCCGGTGTCCGGGCGGAGGCCATCCACTTCGAACCCTCAGGCGAGTGAGAGAGGACGTTCCATCATGTACAACTACCGGTCGTCCGGCGTGAAAGTCACTGTCGGACAGGTCAACAACGCCAGGTTCTCCATGACGAGCCTGACCCGGCGCGGCTACCAGCCCGACGAGGTGCACAGCTTCCTGGAGCGCGTGGCCGACGAGCTGGCGAGCCGCGACCAGCGCGAGGCGGCCCTGCGGACCGACGCGGAGAAGCTCAAGCAGGCGCTGCGGTCCTGGCAGTCGCAGCAGAACTCGCAACGGCTTCAGGCCCCGATGCCCACGACGCCGACCACGACGGCCGTCAACCTCGTCTCGCAGGCGCAGCAGCAGGCCGAGAGCTACGTCAACCAGGCGCAGCATTACTCGCGGCAGATCATCGCCCAGGCGCGGGCCCAGGCCTCCGAGCTCATGCGCCACACCCAGGAGCGCGCCAAGGGCGAGGCGGACCGGGCCGTCGCCGAGTACCGCCGGGACAACGACGGCCGCCACGACCGCGCGGCGGAGGAACGCATCAGGCAGCTGGTGCGGGCCCGCAGTTTCCTTGAGGCCGTTGAGGTCGCGGAGGAGCAGCTGCGCCTGACCCGCGAGGGGCTCGAGCAGGAGGTCGCGAAGCTCCAGAACGGGGCGTGAGCGTGAACGCGGCGGTGCCCGCTCCGGCCGGAGCGGGCACCGTTTCGCTTGATAGAAATTCCTGCTAGCTAGATGTACTGGTCGATGATCGGCGTCAGGCGGTTGGCGATCTTGGCGTGGCCCGCGTCGCTGGGGTGCACGCTGTCGACGAGGTCGGCGGCGTCGGGGAGCCAGCCGGTCGTGTCGACGAAGTGGACCTTCGCGTCACCCGCGCTGGTGCGCGCGTTCACGGCCGCCAGGGTCTCGGCGCTGTAGCGGCCCCGGAACGTCTCCATCGCGAAGATGTGCGCGTTCGGGTAGGCGGTGCGGACCCGCTGGAGCATCACGATGTAGTTCTCCTGGAACGTGGTCGTGGAGACCCCGTGCCCGACATCGTTGGTGCCCAAGTTGATCACCACGGCCGTGGCCTGGTAGCGGGAGAAGTTCCAGTCGTCGCCGGTGGAGGCCATCGAGGTGCGGCGGAACCAGTCCATCATGCCCCAGCACCCGTCCGCGGTGCTGACCAGGCACGCGCCGCCCTGGGCGACCTGGGTGTGGCCCGCGTTCAGGTTGTCGCCGACCATGTATCCGTAAGCGGTGAACGGCCGGTTCCCGTTGGGCTGGCCCACGGTGATGGAGTCGCCGATGAACTCGATGAAGTTCCCCGGGCGGGTCGTCGTGGAGGTCGCCCCGCCGCTGGCGAGGATGAACCCGCCGAAGGCCGGGTCGCCGGTGTAGGAGCCGGCCTTCTCGCGGAAGCCGATGCGGATGTTGTGGGTGCCGCTCAGGCCGGTCCTGATCGTGACGTTGCCGGAGACGGCCCGCAACCAGGTCTCGGCGCCGCCGTCGATCGAGTAGTACAGGTCGATCGTGTTGCGCAGCTTGACACCGATGGAGGAGCCGGAGAAGTTCGTCTCGACGTAGCCGCCGGCCCAGCCCATCGTGTACCAGGAGGCGTCGGTGGTGTTCCAGCGCCCGTAGTACTGGACGTTCCCGTCGGTGAGGGAGCCGTTCCCGGCCGCGCCGGTGGAGCCGACCGGGACGAGCTTCCAGTGCTGCGTCTCCAGGTTGTTGCGGTCGTACTGGGAGATGCGGCTGCCCGCGGTGGTCGCGCCCTCCCAGTTGTCGAGGGCCTTGCCCGAGTTGCGGTTCACCAGTTCGACGGAGCCGTCGGACTGGGTGTTGACCTGCCACTGCTGGTTGGTGCCGTTGTTGTCGGTCCACTGCACGATGTCGGCGCCGTTGGCGGTGGACTTGGCGTAGACGTCGAGTACCTGATTCGAGTGCCGGGCTTGGATCCGGTAGTAGCCGCTCCCCGAGTCCACGAAGCGGAACTGCTGGTTGGTGGCGGTGGAGGCGGTGGCGAGGACGCCGATCGCGCCGGTGGTGGTGGAGGCGTTCTGGATGCTGACGGCGAGGCCGGTCTGGTCGTTGACGATCCGGTACCAGGTGTTGGTCTCGACGGCGGCGGCCGGTGAGGCGCCGAGGACGGTCATGCCTGCCGCGGTGGTGACGGCCACGGCGGCGGCTGCGAGCCACCGGGCGAGCCGCAGGCGGCGGGGCGGAGCGGGGGTACGCAAAGCGGAACTCCTTAAATTGAAACGTTTAAATATTATGATACGAAAAGAGGATACCGCTTTCAAGTGACGGAGGCCACCCCTCGGAACGCCCGAAATCACCGCAACCCGTCGCACCCCCGCCATCAGGCATCACCGCCTGTGCCGCCCGCACCAAGACCACCGGTCGCGCCGCCGAACGTCGGACCCAGGCCGTACCCTGGGCTCAGCAGAGGAGACCGGCTAGCTGGAGGATGACGTGGCACTCGCGCTGTACCGCAAATACCGGCCGCAGACCTTCGCGGAAGTGGTCGGCCAGGAACACGTCACCGAACCCCTCATCAACGCCATCCGCGCCGGGCGCCTCAACCACGCCTACCTGTTCTCCGGGCCGCGCGGCTGCGGCAAGACCTCCTCGGCGCGCATCCTCGCCCGCTCGCTCAACTGCGCCGAGGGGCCCACCGCCGAACCGTGCGGCGAGTGCCGCTCCTGCAAGTCCCTCGCGGCCGACGGGCACGGCTCGGTCGACGTCATCGAGATCGACGCGGCCAGCCACGGCGGCGTCGACGACGCCCGCGAGCTGCGCGAACGGGCCGTCTTCGCGCCCGTGGACTCGCGGTTCAAGATCTACATCATCGACGAAGCCCACATGGTCACCGCCGCGGGCTTCAACGCGCTGCTCAAGCTCGTCGAAGAGCCGCCGGACTACGTCCTGTTCATCTTCGCGACCACCGAGCCGGACAAGGTCCTGCCGACCATCCGCTCGCGCACCCACCACTACCCGTTCCGGCTCATCCCGCCGCCCGCGATGCGCGAACTGTGCCGCAAGCTCTGCGACGAGGAGGGCGCGGTCGTCGCCGACGACGTGCTGCCGCTCGTCGTCCGCTCCGGCGGCGGCTCCGCGCGCGACACGCTGTCGGTGCTCGACCAGCTCATCTCCGGGGCGGGCCCCGAAGGCGTGACCTACGAGCGGGCCGCCGGGCTCCTCGGCGTCACGGACGCGGGACTGCTCGACGAGATGTGCGAGGCCTTCGCGGCCGCCGACGGCGCCTCCGTGATGGAAGTGGTCGAGAACGTGGTCGAAGGCGGGCACGACCCGCGGCGCTTCACCGGGGACCTCCTCGAACGCCTCCGCGACCTCATCGTCCTCACCCAGGTCCCCGACGCCGGATCGCTCGGCCTCGTGGACGCGCCGGCGGACCAGCTCGCGAAGATGACCAGCCAGGCGACCCGCATGGGCACGTCCACGCTGACGCGCATGGCCGAGGTCGTCGCCGCCGGGCTCGCCGGGATGCGGGGGGCGACCGCGCCGCGGCTCCTGCTCGAACTCGCCTGCGTGCGCGCGATCCTGCCCGGCTCCGACGAGTCGATGGCCGGGCTGATGCAGCGCCTGGAGACCCTCGAACAGCGCGCCGCCGGAGCGGCCTTCGCCGCACCGGTACGCGCCGTCGAGACCGCGGCCGCGCGCAGCGCACCGGCGCCCCGTCCCGCACCGGTGACTCCCGTTGCGGCTCAACCGGTCGCAGCGCCGCCGCAGGCCACCGAGGCCGCCGCCGAGACCCCGCCGTGGGACGACGCCGCAGCGCCGGTCGCGGCCGCACCGAGCATCGCCGCAACGAACGCCCCCGAGCCGAGCGACGACTGGGCGGCCGAGGAACCCGAGTCCACCGCCGAAGCGCCCGCTGAACCAGCCCCGGCCTACGAGGAGGTCGGGACGGGCGGCGGCGTGAGCGCCGCGTCGATCCGGCGCCAGTGGGACCGGATCATGATGGCGGTCAAGGACCGCAAGCGCACCACCGCCGCGCTCCTTTCGGAGGCCACGGTCGCCGACGCGACCGACAAGGAGGTGGTGCTGGCGTTCAAGCACGCCTTCCACGCCGAGAACCTGCAGAAGGAGCCCGCGTACGGGATCGTCGTGCAGGTCTTCAACGAGGTGCTCGGCGGCAGCTGGAAGATCCGGTGCGAAGTGGGGGAGGCGGGCAGCCTCCCAAAAGCGGGTCCGGGAGCGGCGCCGGCCCCGGCGCCTAGGAGCCCCGCGCCCGCATCCTCCCGCACCGCCGCGACTCCGGCCCGCCAGAGCGCGCCCCCGGCGCGCGAGACCTTCGCGGAGCCGCCGCCGGAGGACTACGGCGAACCGAGCCCTGACGACCCGGTCGCCCCGGGCGGCTTCGGCACCAGCGAAGAGCAGGCCGTCCAACTCCTGACCACCGCCTTCAGCGCCAAGCAGATCGCCTAGGACCTGTAGTCTGGGAACCCAGGAAACCGAAGCCGACCGGCGAGGAGTGAGCGACATGTTCCCAGGCGGAGACATGCAGAAGCTGTTGCAGCAGGCGCAGCAGATGCAGGCCGACATGATGGCCGCCCAGGCCGAACTGGCCAAGGCGGAAGTCAGCGCCTCCGCGGGCGGCGGGCTCGTCACGGCCACGGTCACCGGCGACGGCGAACTCGTCGGCGTCAAGATCGACCCCAAGGCCGTCGACCCGAGCGACGTCGAGACCCTCGAAGACCTCATCCTCGCCGCGGTCCAGGCCGCCACCGAGGACGCCAAGCGACTCGCCGCAGAGAAGATGGGCCCGCTCGGCGACGCCCTCGGCGGCATGACCGGCGGCCTCGGCCTCCCCGGCATGTAACCCCATCCCGGACGCACCCCGGTCCCCCGAGGGAACCGGGCCACCCGCACACCGACCACGCTTGAGCGGCAAGAAAAGAGACTTCCTTGTACGACGGGGCATTGGGCGACCTCATCGAAGAGCTGGGCCAGCTCCCGGGCATCGGCCCGAAGAGCGCCCAGCGGCTCGCCTTCCACCTGCTCGCCTCCGAGAGCGCCGACGTCGAGCGCCTCACCTCCGCTCTCGAACGCGTCAAGGCCCAAGTGCGGTTCTGCGAGACCTGCGGCAACGTCACGGAAGCCGAGCAGTGCACGATCTGCCGCGATCCGCGCCGTTCCGAGACGCTCATCTGCGTGGTCGAGGAGCCCAAGGACGTCCTCGCCGTCGAGCGCACCGGCGAGTTCCGCGGCCGCTACCACGTGCTCGGCGGGGCCATCAACCCGCTGGAGGGCATCGGCCCCGACGACCTGCGGATCCGCCAGCTCATGATCCGCCTCCAGTCCGGGGAGACCAAGGAGCTGATCCTCGCCACCGACCCGAACACGGAAGGCGAGGCCACCGCCACCTACCTGGCGATGCTCGTCAAGCCCATGGGGTTCAAGGTGACCCGCCTCGCCAGCGGCCTGCCTGTCGGCGGCGACCTGGAGTACGCGGACGAGGTGACCCTCGGCCGCGCCTTCTCCGGCCGCCGGGACGTGGACTGACCGGGCCGGACGGACCGCCCGAGGCCCGTCGCCGCATTGTTCGAGGCTGATGTGCACTATGTGGCGAATGTGCGAACTGTAACGACTAGCGCGCGAAAGGTCGCGGAACCATAACGTGTAACGGCCGCGAAATCCACCGACTCTAGTCTCGGACTTCCCGAAGCCCGATGACTGGTTGGTGATCTTTTGCCCTACGCCGCCCGCACCTCTCCGCCCTTCCCGGCCCGCCGCGCCACCGCCGCGGCGGCCGCGGCGATCCTGGGCTTGGCCGCGCTCGCCGCCTGCGGATCCGATGTCGACCCCGCCGGAGGCGCTCAGAGCGCCGAGGACTTCGACTTCTCCTGCCCCGAACGCACCGACGGCGACCCTGCCGCCGACACGGACGCCGACGAGAACACGCCGTTCGTCTTCGGCACCCCCGGCGATCCCTCCACCATGGACCCCGCCTTCGCCCGCGACGGCGAGACCTTCCGCGTCACCCACCAGGTCTTCGAGACCCTCCTCGACACCGACTGCACCACCCCGTCCCCCGGCCTCGCCGAGTCCTGGGACCAGAACCCCGAGGGCACCGAGTGGACCTTCCACCTCCGTGAGGGCGTGACGTTCCAGGACGGTGAAGCGCTCGACGGCGCGGCCGTCTGCGCGAACTTCGACCGCTGGGCGAACTTCAAGGACGGCTACCAGTCCCCGAACTTCACCTACTACTACTCCAACGCGTTCGGCGGCTTCGCCGAGAACGACCCCGACAGCGGCATCGAGACCGAGTCGATCTACCAGGGCTGCACCGCCGACGGGCTCGACGCGCAGATCAGCCTCAGCAAGTACACCTCCAGCTTCCCCGGCGCGTTCACCCAGCGGGCGCTGGCGATCATCAGCCCGGGGTCGATCGAGGCGGTCGCGGACGTGCCCCTCGACAGCGCCGAGGATCCGCTCCCCGAATACACGCAGGAAGCGGGCGTCCTCGCCGGGACCGGGCCGTTCAAGCTCACCGAATGGGACCACGCCGAAGGCTCGGTGACCCTCACCCGCAACGACGACTACTGGGGTGAGAAGGCCGGGGTCAAGACCCTGATCTTCCAGACCATCCCCGACGAGACCGCCCGCCGCCAGGCCCTGGAGGCCGGCGACATCCACGGGTACGACCTCGCCGCCCCGGCCGATGTCCAGCCCTTGATCGACGCCGGCTTCCAGGTGCCCACGCGCGGCACGTTCAACGTCCTGTACATGGCGTTCCAGCAGGAGTACGAGCCGCTTGAGGACCACGCGGTCCGCGAGGCGCTCGCGTACGCGGTCGACCGGCAGCGCATCGTCGACTCGGTCCTCCCTCCGGGCGGCTCCGTCGCCACCCAGTTCATCCCGCCGAGCCTCGACGGCTGGTCCGACGAGGTCGTCACCTACGAGCAGGACACCGAGAAGGCCCAGGAGCTGCTCGCCGAAGCGGGGCAGGAGGATCTGTCGCTCACGTTCTGCTACCCGACCGATGTGAGCCGGCCGTACATGCCGGCGCCGAAGGACATCTTCGACATGATCACCTCCGACCTGGAGGCCGCGGGCGTCACCGTCGAGGCCAAGCCGATCACCTGGGTGGACTACCTGACCAGCACCCGTGCGGGGGACTGCCCGGCCTACATCATCGGCTGGACCGGCGACTACGCCGACCCGAACAACTTCCTCGGCAACTGGTTCGCCCACGAGAGCAGCGAGTGGGGCTTCAGCGACCAGGAGGTGTTCGACGCCGTGGCCGCCGCCAACACCGAGCCGGACGAGGCCGAGCGGATCGAACTGTGGAAGACCGCGAACGAACTGATCATGGAGGAGCTTCCGGGCCTGCCGATCTCGAACTCGCCGCCGTCGATCGCCTTCGCGCCGAACGTGTACCCGCCGGACGTCTCCCCGATGACCGCGGAGGACTTCGCACAGGTCTACTTCACCGAACCGTAGGGCCGCCGGGCGGTCCGACCGGACCGCCCCAACAGACCGATCCGCCGGGCCGATCGCCCGCTCCGGCCCGGCGGGCCCGAAATCGAGGCGAAACCGCTGCGGCGCAAAGTATGAGCAGAGGGCGATGGTTTCGACACTTCGGTAACAATAGCCGTCGATAACATCACGGTTCCGTAACGCTTAACGGTGGCGTAACTCACGACGCCCTACGCTGTAGAAACCTCCGAATACCCAACGAGACGGTGAGACAACCTATGCGCACGTCACCAACCCCAGTCAGGCGCGCCCTCGCCGCAGCGGCAGGCGCCGCCATGGCAGTGGGCATGTTCACGGCCTGCGGAAGTGACGGCAGTTCCGAAGGGGACGCCGACACCGCCGAGGACTTCGACTTCTCCTGCCCCGAGCGGACCGACGGCGACCCCGCGCCCGACACCGCGGCCAACGAGGACACCCCCTTCGTCTTCGGCACCCCGGGCGACCCGACCAGCCTGGACCCGGTGCTCGCCTCCGACGGCGAGACCTTCCGCGTCACCCGCCAGGTGTTCGAGACCCTCGTCGACACCGACTGCACCGACAGCGTGCCCGGCCTCGCCGAGTCCTGGGACCAGAACCCCGAGGGCACCGAGTGGACCTTCCACCTGCGTGAGGGCGTGAAGTTCCACGACGGGCAGGACCTCGACGGCGCGGCGGTCTGCGCCAACTTCGACCGTTGGGCGAACTTCACGGGCGGCTTCCAGTCCCCGAACTTCACCTACTACTACTCGGCGATCTTCGGCGGCTTCACCGAGAACGACCCCGAGATGGGCATCGAGACCGAGTCGATCTACGAAGGCTGCACCGCCGACGGGCTCGACGCGACGATCAACCTCAGCAAGTACACCTCCAGCTTCCCCGGCGCGTTCGTGCTGAACTCGTTCTCGATCATCAGCCCCGCCTCGATCGAGGCGATCGCCGGCGCCGAGATCCCCGCCGCCGACTCGCCGCTGCCGGAGTACACCCAGACCGTCGGCACCCTCGCCGGGACCGGGCCGTTCACCCTCGCCGCCTGGGACCACTCCGAGCAGCAGGTGACCCTCACCCGCAACGACGACTACTGGGGTGAGAAGGCCGGGGTCAAGACCCTGATCTTCCGCACCATCTCCGACGAGACCGCCCGCCGCCAGGCCCTGGAGGCCGGCGACATCCAGGGCTACGACCTCGCCGCCCCCGCCGACGTGCAGCCGCTCCTCGACGACGGCTTCCAGGTCCCCGTCCGCGGCGTCTTCAACCTCCTGTACCTCGCCTACGCGCAGGGCAACGCACCGCTCGAGGACCACGCCGTCCGAGAAGCGCTGTCCTACGCCGTGGACCGCGAACGCATCGTCAACAACGTGCTCCCGCAAGGCGGCCTGGTCGCCAACCAGTTCCAGCCGCCCAGCCTCGAAGGCTGGTCGGAGGACGTGACCGAGTACCCGTACGACACGGAGAAGGCCAAGGACCTGCTCGCCGAAGCCGGCCAAGAGGACCTGACCATCACGTTCTGCTACCCGACCGACGTGACCCGGCCGTACATGCCGGCGCCGAAGGACATCTTCGACATGATCGCCTCCGACCTCGAAGCGGCCGGAGTGACCGTGGAGGCCAAGCCGATCACCTGGGTCGAGTACATCCCGACCACCCGCTCCGGCGACTGCCCGCTGTACCTGCTCGGCTGGACCGGCGACTTCTCGGACCCGTACAACTTCCTGGGCACCTGGTTCGCCACCGAGTCCACCGAATGGGGCTTCGACAACCCGGAGGTCTTCGACGCGATCGCGGCCGCCAACACCGAGCCTGACGCCGAGAAGCGCGTCGAACTGTGGAAGACCGCCAACGAGCTGATCATGGAAGAGCTCCCGGGCCTGCCGATCTCCTCCTCGCCGCCGTCGATCGCATTCGCCGCCAACGTGTACCCGCCGGACCTCTCCCCGCTGACGCAGGAGAACTTCGCGCAGGTCTACTTCACCACCGCCTCCTAACAGGAACGATCAACAGCTCAACATGCTGCGTTACACCGTCAAGCGCCTCCTGCAGTTGTCCGTGGCGCTCTTGGGACTCTCGCTGCTGCTGTTCGCGTGGTTCAAAGCCCTCCCGGGCGGACCCGAGAACCGGCTGCTCCCCGAGAACGCCACGGACCAACAGCGGGAGGCGCTGCGGGCCGCCCTGGGCCTGGATGAACCCATCTGGTCCCAGTACGGCGACTTCCTCTGGCGGATCGTCCACCTCGACTTCGGATCCTCGTTGTCGAGTGGGCGGCCCGTCATCACGGAACTCGCCGACCGCCTGCCCGCCACCATCGAACTGTCCCTGGCCGCGATGTTCATCGCCGTCGGCCTCGGCATTCCGCTGGGCTACCTGGCGGCGAAGCGCCGGGGCACCTGGCTCGACTTCTCCGCCGTCTCAGGGTCGCTCCTGGGCACGTGCATCCCGATCTTCTTCCTGGCCGCCATGCTGAAGGTGATCTTCGCCCAAGAACTCGGGTGGCTGCCGACGGCCTTCCGGATCTCGGCCGGGGCCCAGTACACGGACGTCACCGGCCTGCGCATCCTGGACGGACTCATCACGGGCGAATTCGACATCGCCTGGGACGCACTGCTCCACCTGATCCTGCCCGCGATCGCGCTGTCCTCGATCCCGCTGGCCGTCATCGTCCGCATCACCCGCGCGAGCGTCCTCGACGTGGTCGGCGAGGACTACGTGCGCACCGCCGACGCCAAGGGCCTCAAGCCGAGCACGATCCGCGGCCGCCACGTCATGCGCAACGCGATGCTGCCGATCGCCACGATCATCGGACTCCTCCTCGGCAGCCTGTTCGCGGGCGCCGTGCTCACCGAGAGCGTGTTCGCGTTCGGCGGCATCGGCTCCTTCGTCTACCAGGCGACGACCGAGCGCGACTATCCGGCGCTGATGGGCTTCATCCTCATCATCGCCGTGTTCTACGTCGTCATCAACCTGATCGTGGACCTCTCCTACGGTCTTCTCGACCCGAGAGTGCGGGTGCGGAAGTGACCATCGCGAAGATCGAGAAGCTCGACCGGCTCATCGAGGCCACCGCGACCGTGCGGGACGCCCCCACCGGTTCGCTGATGCGCCAGTCGCTGCGGCGGCTGCGGCGCTCGCCCATGGCCGTCTGCGGCGGGATCATCGTGGGCCTGTTCGTGATCGTCGCGATCCTGGGACCGTGGATCGCCCCGTACGACCCGACGGTGCAGACCTGGGGCCGCGAGGTCTTCCAGAACCGCGCGATCTTCCCCGGGCCCCGCCCGGAGAACTGGTTCGGCCTGGACCACCTGGGCCGGGACATGTTCTCGCGCATGATCATCGGCGCCCGCCAGACGCTGCTCGTCGGCGTCGTCGCGACGTTCATCGGCCTGATGGCCGGGGCCGTCATCGGCGGCGTGGCCGCCGCGGCGGGCACCTTCGGGGGCCGCTGGGGCGAGCGGACCGAGGCGGTCATCATGCGGGCCGTCGACGTCGCGCTGGCCATCCCGATGCTGCTGCTGGCCTTGAGCGTCGCCGCGCTCCTGGGCCCGTCGCTGAGCACGATCATGATCGCGGTCGGGGTCGCGCAGATCCCGATCTTCGCGCGGCTGCTGCGCGGTTCCATGCTGGCGCAGGCCCATTCGGACTACGTGCTGGCCGCGATCGCCCTCGGTGTCCCCAAGGGACGGATCGTGGTCTCGCACATCCTGCCGAACTCGCTGGGGCCGGTGATCGTGCAGGCGACACTGGTGCTCGCCACGGCGATCATCGAGGCCGCGGCGCTGTCGTACCTGGGCCTGGGCAATCCGGACCCCGGCAACCCCGAGTGGGGCACGATGCTCGCCGACGCGCAGCGGTTCCTTTCAGGCGCACCGCAACTGGCGATCTATCCGGCGGTCGCCATCATCGTCACCGCACTGGGCTTCACCCTGCTGGGCGAGGCCATGCGCGAATCGCTCGACCCCAGGCTGAGGAGGCAGGAGTAGTGGCACTGCTCGAAGTAGAGGACCTGCGGGTCGCCTTCGGCGCGGCCACCGCCGTCGACGGCGTCTCCTTCTCCGTGGACGAAGGCAAAGTGGTCGGCCTGGTCGGCGAGTCCGGCTGCGGCAAGTCGGTGACCAGCCTGGCGATCATGGGCCTGCTGCCGAAGGGCCGGGGCGGCAAGGGCCGCAAGGCGGCCGTCCAGGCCGCGGCCGCCGAACCGGTCGACAGTGGACTCAAGACCGCTGCCGCCGCACCGCAGACCGTGGCCGCCACCGGCGCCAGGGGCCGCAGCCGCGGCGGCGCCGACGTGAGCGGCCGCGCCGCCTTCGACGGCGTCGACCTGCTCACCATGGCCCCGGCCGCGATGCGACGCCGCCGCGGCAAGGACCTCGCGATGGTCTTCCAGGACCCGCTGTCGAGCCTGAACCCGGTCGTCCCGATCGGCAGGCAGATCACCGAAGTCCTCGAACGCCACCGGGGCCTGAAGGGCGACAAGGCGGCCAAGGAGGCCGCGAACCTGCTCGACCGCGTCGGCATCCCCGACCCCGCCCGCCGCTTGAAGGAGTACCCGCACCAGCTCTCGGGCGGCATGCGCCAGAGGGTCCTCATCGCGATCGCCGTGGCGTGCAGGCCGCGGCTGCTCATCGCCGACGAGCCCACGACCGCGCTCGACGTCACCATCCAGGCGCAGATCCTCGAACTGCTCAAGGACCTGGTCGACACCGAGGGCACGGCGCTGCTCATGATCACGCACGACCTCGGCGTCGTCGCGGGGATCTGCGACGACGTGAACGTGCTCTACTCCGGGCGCGTGGTCGAGTCGGCGCCGGTGCGCGAGCTGTTCGCGCGGCCCACGCACCCCTACACGATCGGCCTGCTCGGGTCGATCCCCCGACTCGACCTGGCGATCCACGAGCCGCTGACGCCGATCCGCGGCTCGATCGCCGACGTCATCCGCTGGAAGGACGGCTGCGCGTTCGCGCCCCGCTGCGACCGCGTCGCGGCACCTTGCGTGGACGGGGAGCCCGCACTGGTCGGGGCCCCGCACGCCCACCGCTGCGTCATGGCCGAGGAGATCGCATGAGCACCGAACCGGAGGCGCCCGAGAGCGCCGCGCCGAGAGTCCCCGTCCAGCGCACCGACGGACCCGACCTGACGGTCGAGACCGACGCGGGCGGCGGCGAAGGCGGCGCCGTCCCGATCGCGGACGAGGCGCCGCTGCTGGAGGTCGAGGACCTCAAGGTCCACTTCCCGATCCGGCGCGGCATCGTCATCGAGAGGACCGTGGGGGCCGTCCGGGCGGTCGACGGCGTGGGCCTGAGCGTCGCCGCCGGCGGCACCTACGGCCTCGTGGGCGAGTCCGGTTGCGGCAAGACCACCTTCGGCCGCGCCGTGCTGCGCCTCGAAGAACCGACGGCGGGCCGCGTCAGGCTCGGCGGCCAGGAGGTCACCGCCCTCAAGGGAGAGCGCCTGCGGCGCTTCCGGTCCAAGATGCAGATGGTCTTCCAGGACCCGCTCGGCTCGCTCAACCCCCGGCACAATGTGGACATGCTCCTGGCGGAGCCGCTGAAGGTCCACGGGGTCGGCTCCAAGGCCGAGCGGCGCAAGCTCGCGGTCGAGACGCTCGACGCGGTCGGCCTGCCCAAGTCGATCCTGGAGCGCTACCCGCACGAGTTCTCGGGCGGGCAGCGCCAGCGTCTGGGCATCGCGCGGGCGCTCATGCTGCGGCCCGAGCTGATCGTGTGCGACGAGCCGGTGAGCGCACTGGACGTGTCGATCCAGGCGCAGGTGATGAACCTGCTCGACGAGCTCCAGGGCGAGTTCGGGCTGACGTATCTGGTGATCGCGCACGACCTCGCGGTGGTGCGCCACCTCTCCGACCGGGTCGGGGTCATGTACCTCGGGAAGCTCGTGGAGGAGGCCGACTCGTCCCAGATCTACGAGAACCCCCGCCACCCTTACACGAAAGCGCTGCTTTCGGCGGTGCCGCAACCGGATCCGGAGGTCGAGGCGACCCGGGAGCGGATCATCCTCAAGGGAGACCTGCCGTCCCCGGCGAACCCGCCGAGCGGCTGCCGCTTCAGGACCCGCTGCCCGTGGGCCGAGGACATCTGCGCCGAGGTCGAACCCGAGTGGCGAGAAGCGGCGAGCGGCCACAAGGTCGCGTGCCACTTCGATCTCTGATCGAACAGAGGTGCAGTGATCTTTGATCGAACAGAGGTGCTGTGATCTGTGATCGAACAGAGGTGCAGTGATCTGTGATCGAACAAGAGCACTGTGATCTTTGATCGAACCCAGGCGCCGTGATCGCTGAGCACACGACGAAGGCGCGGGCGGCATCGCCCGCCCGCGCCTTCGCCGTACCGCCAACGCGGCCTCCGCCCCTGTGCCACAGCGTGAACATTGGTCACCTCCTGCCACAATGAGTCAATGGAGACCTTCACCGCCCCCGAGAAGATGAGCCGCGACATGCGGCGCAACGGCGTCACGATCTGCGCCTTCTTCGGCCTCGGCTGGTTCATCGGCGGCGTCGGCGTCCTCGGCGACGGCCCGGCGTACTGGATCGCGCTCGCGCTGGCCGCCGCCGTGAGCATCGGCCTCGTCGTCGCGGTCCCCAGGGTCGCGTCGGCCCGTGAGCGGCCCCGGGAGCTGCCGAAGAACTGGGCGCGCCGCTACGGGACCTGGATCCTCTTCGAAGTCGTGCTCATCGTCGCCGCCGTGCTGGCGCTCAACTCCCTCGACCTCACCGCGTACCTGCCCGGCACCATCGCGGCCATCGTCGGCGCGCACTTCATCCCGCTGGCCCCGGCGTTCGACGAGCCGAAGTACCGGTGGACCGGGTACGCGATGATCGCCGCAGGTCTCGCGGGCATCGCCGGCGGCTCGGGCGGGGTCGTCCTCGCGGGCGCCATCGCCGGTTTCGGCAGTGCCGCAGTCCTGTGGGCCACCGGCGCCGCCGTCCTCAAGCGCGGCTAGTTCCGGCAGTGCGCGCCCGGCGCATCGCGCCGGGCCTTCGTTCACCGCTTGAGGTTGTCGGCTTTCACCTTGCCGCCCTGCATGACCAGCTTCAGATGCGAGTCGGGGTCGGTGAGCACGGCGAGGTCCGCGAGCGGGTCGCCGTCGATGACGAGGAGGTCGGCGAGCGCGCCCGGGGTGATCTGGCCGAGGCGGCCCTCTTCGCCGAGGAGCCGGGCCGCGGTCACCGTGGCGGACCGGATCACGTCGGCGGCGGGCAGGACCGTGCCGCGGATCCTGAACTCCTCCAACTGGTGTCGGCGCATGCCGCCGAGCAGGTCGGACCCGTAGCAGAGGTTGACGCCCGCCCGGTGGGCGAGTTCGAGCGCCTTGAGCCCGGCGTCGAGGACCAGGGTGTTCTTCTCCAGGCTCCCCGCGGGGAGCCCGTACTCGGCGCCTTCGACGGCCATCCGCTGGTAGGTCACCAAGGTGGGCACCAGGAACGCGTCGTGTTCGAGGAACAGGTCGAGGCTGCTCTCGTCGAGGAGGTTGCCGTGCTCGATGGAGCGCACGCCCGCCGCGAGGCCCCGGTTGATCGCGCGGGCGGTGTAGGCGTGCCCGGCGACGTACCGGTTGGCGGCCTCGGCCTCCTCCACGATCGCGCGGATCTCCTCGATCGAGAACTGGGTCGAGTCGACCCGGTCGGTCGGGGACGCGACGCCGCCCGACAGCATGATCTTGACGTGGTGCGCGCCGGTGCGCAGCTGTTCGCGTGCGGCTCTGCGCGCTTCGTCGACGCCGTCGCAGAGGGTGCTGAGGTCGGGGCAGCACTGGTGGTCCTCGCGCACGCTGCGGCCGCGCGGGCGGCCGTCGCCGTGCCCGCCGGTCTGCGAGAGCGCCTTGCCGCCGAAGTACAGGCGGGGGCCGTCGACGATCCCTTCGGCGACGGCCTCGTGCAGCCCGAAGTCGGCGCCGCCGGGGTCGCGCACGGTGGTGAAGCCGCGGTGCAGCATCGCCCGCATCTCGTTGGCGGCCTTGAGGGCCACGTAGGCGGCCGATTCGTCGGCGAGCCCGGCCAGGTTCGCGGTGTGGGCGTTGACGTGCGCGTGGCAGTCGATGAGTCCGGGCATGAGGGTCTTCCCGGCGAGGTCGATCACGCGGGCGTCGGCGGGCGCTTCGAGATCGGTTCCGACGGCGACGATCTCGTCGCCGCGCACCAGCACCCGCTGGCCGCGCGCGAGGGCTCCCGCGACGGGGTCGAGCAGGGTGGCCCGGTCGAACAGCACGGTCTCGGTCATCGTCGTCTCCCAACGGGTCGAGGCTGCGGCGCGCGGATCACTGGCCGCGCGGCTAGCTGGGTACCAATATGCCGGATGATCCGCCGCGGCCGGGCGGTGGCCCGGGTATCGCGAATGCGGCGGTGGCCCGGGGTGCCGTGGCCGGGCGGTGCCCCAGGCCGCCGCAGCTGCGATGGCGGTGATGGCAGTGGGGATGGCGGCGGCAGTGATGGCGGTGACGGAGAAGTCTGTCGGACCCGGCCGGTAGGTTTGGGGGCGTTCGCCGCGGGCCGCCCGCGGCCGCGGCGGACTGAGCAGAAAGCGAACTGAGATGTCCTATCCCGAACCGAAGTACTTCGGCGAGACCGGCGAGATCGACGCCCACTTCCGGCCCGCCGGGCACCCGACGGAGCTGTTCTTCAACAACGGCTCGGCCGACTACCTCGCCACCGGCGCCTCCACCGGCGGCCAGTTCGGCCTCTACCAATGGAACATGAGCGGGAACCGCTCCGGCCCCGACCCGCACTTCCACAAGTCGATCTCCGAGTCGTTCTACATCCTCTCGGGGGCCATGCGCCTCTTCAACGGCGAGCAGTGGATCGACGCCGAACCCGGCGACTTCCTGTACGTGCCCGAGGGCGGCATCCACGGCTTCCGCAACGAGTCGGGCGAGCCCGCGTCGATGCTGCTGCTGTTCGCGCCGGGCGCGCCGCGCGAAGGCTACTTCGAGGGGCTCGCCACCTTGGGCGAGTTGTCCGAAGCGGAGCGCAAGGCCTTCTTCGAGTACCACGACACCTACTGGATCGACGACTGACCGCTCCCCGGCGTGCCCCGGCAAGCCCGGCCTGCGGCTCCGAGGCGTTCGAAGCCACAGGCCCGAAGACGTGGGCCCAAGACGCGAACAAGGGCCGGACGGCGGCCTCAGCGCAGCTTGCAAGCTGCGCATCGGCAGAGCCGTCCGGCCCTCGGTCGTCTTGCCGCTTAGAGGTTCTCGACGACCTCGCGCATGAGCCGAGCGGTCTCGCTCGGGGTCTTGCCGACCTTGACGCCGGCGGCCTCGAGGGCCGCCTGCTTCGACTCGGCGGTCCCGGCCGAACCGGAGATGATGGCGCCCGCGTGGCCCATCGTCTTGCCCTCCGGTGCGGTGAAGCCGGCGATGTAGCCGACCACGGGCTTCGTCACGTGGGCCTTGATGTACTCGGCCGCGCGCTCTTCGGCGTCGCCGCCGATCTCGCCGATCATGACGATCGCCTTGGTCTCGGGGTCCTCTTCGAAGGCCTTGAGGCAGTCGATGTGGGTGGTCCCGATGACCGGGTCGCCGCCGATGCCGACGGAGGTCGAGAAGCCGATGTCGCGCAGCTCGTACATGAGCTGGTAGGTCAGCGTGCCCGACTTGGAGACCAGGCCGATGGGGCCCGCGCCGGTGATGTCGGCGGGCGTGATGCCCGCGTTCGACTTGCCGGGGCTGGCGATGCCGGGGCAGTTCGGGCCCACGATGCGGGTCTTGTTGCCCTTGGACTCGGCGTAGTTCCAGAACGCCACCGAGTCGTGCACCGGGATGCCCTCGGTGATGACGATGACCAGTTCGATCTCGGCGTCGATCGCCTCGACCACGGCGGCCTTGGAGAACGCCGGGGGCACGAACACGACGGACACGGTCGCGCCGGTCTCGCCGATGGCCTCGGCCACGGAGGCGAACACCGGCAGGCTCACGCCGTCGACGTCGACCTTGGTGCCGGCCTTGCGCGGGTTGACGCCGCCGACGATCTCGGTGCCGGCCTTGAGCATCCGGCGGGTGTGCTTGAGTCCTTCGGACCCGGTCATGCCCTGGACGATGACCTTGGAGTTCTCGTTGAGGAAGATCGCCATCGGACTAGGCCTCCTTATTCGCGAGTTCGGCGGCCTTGTCGGCGGCGTCGTCCATGGTCTCGACCACGGTGATGAGCGGGTGGTTCGCGTCGGCGAGGATCTGGCGACCGGCCTCGGCGTTGTTGCCGTCGATGCGCGCGACGAGCGGCTTGGTGACCGCTTCGCCGCGGTCGGCGAGGGTCTGGAGGGCGCCGAGGATGCCGCGGGCGACCTCGTCGCAGGCGGTGATGCCGCCGAAGATGTTCACGAACACGCTCTTGACCTGCGGGTCCGACAGGACCACTTCGAGGCTGGTCGCCATGACCGCGGCAGAGGCGCCGCCGCCGATGTCGAGGAAGTTCGCGGGCTTGACGCCGCCGTGGTTCTCACCGGCGTAGGTCACGACGTCCAGTGTGGACATGACGAGCCCGGCGCCGTTGCCGATGATGCCGACCGAACCGTCGAGCTTGACGTAGTTCAGGCCGGAGTCCTTGGCGTGCTGCTCCAGCGGGTCCACCGCGGACTTGTCCTCGAACTCGGCGTGCTCGGGGTGGCGGAAGCTCGCGTTCTCGTCGAGGGTGACCTTCGCGTCGAGCGCGAGGACCTTGCCCTCGGGCGTGCGCACGAGCGGGTTGACCTCGACGAGGGTCGCGTCTTCGGCGACGAAGGCGTCCCAGAGCTTCACGAAGACGTCGACGAGCTGCTCGCGCAGGTCCTCGGGGAAGGCGCCCTGGTCGAAGATCTCGTTCGCGATCTCCGGGGTGACGCCGACGCCGGCGTCGATCGGGCGCTTGACGAGCTTCTCGGGGGCGGTGTGGGCGACCTCTTCGATCTCCATGCCGCCCGCGGTCGAGGCGATGCACAGGAACGTGCGGTTCGCCCGGTCGAGCAGGTAGGAGTAGTAGTACTCCTTGTCGATGTCGGCGGTGACCGTGAGCATGATCTTCTCGACGGTGTGGCCCTTGATGTCCATGCCGAGAATGTTGGAGGCGTGGGTCTCGACCTCGGCGACGGTGTCGGCGAGTTTGACGCCGCCCGCCTTGCCTCGGCCGCCGACCTTCACCTGTGCTTTGACGACCACCCGGTCACCGAGGCGCTCAGCGAGCTCCACGGCCTCCTGCGTGGTGGTGGCGACGCCGCCGTCCAGCACCGGCACGTTGTGCCGGGCGAACAGTGCGCGGCCCTGGTATTCGTACAGATCCACTGTAGAGTCCGCTCCACTAGCTAGTCTTCTTTGACCGGGCGACCTGGGTCTTCCCGCTCGCGGCCCGGTGCGGGCCGCGGTCTCGGCGAACCGGGTCCGGCGAGCGGGGGACGGGTACAGGTGCCCGTTATCGCAGGGTAACCCCTCGCGAGCTGCGGAAGCGTACGGCGGCCGATCGGTGTGACGAGTCTGGCGACGCGGAGGCCGAACCAGAGGTAGAGCGCACGACGCACGGCCACGACGAGGCGATGTGCGGGATTCGCGGGGGATCTGGGGCGGGCCTGCGGCCCCCGGGGTCGGGTGTGTCGGTACGCGAGCGCCCCCGGTTCGATGATGGCGCGGGGGTACGACAGTCCGGGGAGGCCGGGGCAAAGAGGCGGGGACCGGACGCACCCCTCAGGCGTCCGGTCCCCTTAGCGGGAATCAAGCCCACCCCTCAATGGCTTGACTCCCTTAGGCACGATGCCCTATCGCCACCCCTCAATCGACAGGGCATCGGCAGTTTGTGGCATAGCTCTACATTGCGAGCTTTGCGGTTTGCGATTCGAACGGGGAGTCGCACTCCCTGTGATCTCGCGGTCTTACCCATTGGCGGCCTTTCGGTCGCCTGCCGATGCGTCTCGCGCGGTTGTCTCACTGCGTCCGACACTAATAAGAACGAGGCCCGTCGCAGCCGGTTACGGTCTCTCGGAAATATTTTTTGCGCCCGGCGTTCGCCCAGCTAGAGACCGTTCAGACGGCCGCGGGGCGGCCCTGATCGGGTGAGGGGACATGTTCGCGGACCCATTCGGCGATCACCTGCGTCGAGGCCCCGGGGCCGAATATCGCGGCCACTCCGGCTTCGCGCAGTTTCCCCGCGTCCTCATCGGGAATGATGCCGCCGCCGAAGACGATGATGTCGCGCGCGTCGGCTTCGTCGAGTAGCCGCAGGACGCGCGGGAACAGCGTCATATGGGCGCCGGAGAGAATGCTCAGGCCGATCGCGTCGGCGTCCTCGGCGAGTGCGGTCGCCACGACCTGCTCGGGGGAGTTGTGCAGGCCGGTGTAGACGACCTCCATGCCCGCGTCGCGCAGCGCGCGCGCCACGACCTTCGCGCCGCGGTCGTGGCCGTCGAGCCCGACCTTCGCCACGACCACTCGGATCGGTGCGCGTGTTGCAGACATGGGTGTACCTCCTCGTACGGAGGCCGCGGCACTCACGGCGCTCGTGGCGAACCGTGCGTGCCGCGGCCGTTGCTTACGAGTGAGCTTAGTCGCGACCGAGTTGCGGTGGAAGGCCTAACCGCCGTAGGGGGCCTGCGGCGGCTGCTGCTGCCCGTATCCGGGAGGCGGCGGCGGGTACGCGCCGGGCGGCGGCTGCTGGGGCTGCCCGTAACCGGGCGGGGGCTGCTGCGGCTGCCCGTACCCCGGAGGCGGCTGCTGGCCGTATCCCGGCGGCGGGTAGCCGGCCGGGGCCGTCTGCGGGCCCCTGATGAAGGCCTTCACGGACTCGTCCTTGAAGTAGATGAACGAGCCGTAGCCGTAGACGCCCGCGAGGGCGAGGCTCTGGAGCAGCAGGATGGCGCCGAGTCCGCCGAAGAGTGCGAACGCGCCGAAGGACGTGAAGATCGACAGGATCGAGCCGCCGGCGCCGATCATCATGAGGATGATGCCCGTGAGGCGCAACCCGCTGGAGGCGATCTGGCCCTTGGGCAGTGCGTAGCCGTACCAGCCGAACGCGAGTGCGAACAGCAGGCTGATGACGGCGCTGCCTGCGTAGAAGCCGCCGAGTGCGGCGAAGATGGCGATGCTGGAGATCAGGCCGATGCCCGAACCGATCATGGCCATGAGGCCGATGCGCTGGATGCCGGGCGGAACCGGGCCCTGCGGGCCGGGCTGCGCCTGCGGGTAGCCCTGCTGAGGCGGCGGGCCCGGGTAGGGCTGGGGCTGGCCCTGCTGCGGGTAGCCCGGGGGCGGCTGGAGCTGGCCGCTGCCGAGCGGGCCCGGCGGCGGGGTCGGCTGGCCAGCGGGCTGGAAGCCGGTCTGCGAGCCCGCCTGCTGGGGCATCACGGTCGTCTCGGCGAACGAGGCGGCGGGCGGTTCGGCCGGGCCGGTCGGGTTGCCGAGCGGTGAAGGCGGCGGCGGGGGCAGGGACGGCATCGCCGGCGCGGCCGGGACTTCCCCTTCGACCCGCTGGATCTTCATGGTGCGGTCGAGGCCCGGCTCCTCGCCGGAGGCCGCGTCGGGACCAGGTGCGGCAGGGCCGGGCGCAGCGGGTCCGGGCGCAGCGGCACCGGGCTTGAGCTTGAAGGTGCCGCCGTCCTCGTCTTCGGGTCGGTCGTTCTCGGGCGGAGTCATTACATCCACTCTCCATGCCGGATCAGGTCGTGACTTCTCTCGCCTTCACCATACCGACCGTGGCCGGCGGCCGGGGGGAGCCGTCCGAAGGCAGGACGGAACCCAACGGACGCAACGGCTCCAGGAGGCGGGCGGCCCGTGTCGCCCGATCGGGTGAGTCGCGGTCAGTCCAAGTGCTTGAGGAGGACGGACCGGTGGGTTGGCTTGGCCTCCTCGAAGCGCCGCTCCCCCGCCGGGGTGAGCATGAGGAAGTTCGCGCGGCGGTCGAAGTCGCAGGCCGCGCGGGTCACGAGCCCGGCCTTCTCCAGGCGCGTGACGGTGCGCGAGAGGGCGCTCTGACTCAGGTACATCGCGGCTTCGAGTTCCTTCATCTTGGCCTTGCCACCGGCCTCGGTGCAGCTCTTGGAAAGGTTCAAGAGCACTTCGAACTCGCTGAGCCCCAAGTCATGTCGGTCCTGGAGCTCGTTCTCGAGCTCGCACGATGTGTTGTGGTACACGCGCAGTGTTTCAGACCACTTGGCGCATACGTCGACGTCTGTTCCAGCCTCCATGACCAGGAGATTACCATGTCAAGACATTTAATGTCCACACATTTGATGTGTTGACATCCAATGCGCGTGCATGTAAGTTCGTGTCCATGACGATCACCGAACCCAAACCCCTCGCCACCACGACTTCGAACGACATCGATACCCCGGCACACGCCCCGAGCCGCTGGGGACCAAAGCTCTGGGCCATCCTGTTCGTCGCGGGCCTGGCGATGTTCCTCGACGCGCTCGACGTCTCCATGGTCGGCGTCGCGCTCCCGTCCATCGGCGCCGAACTCGGCCTCGAGACCTCCTCGCTCCAGTGGATCGTCAACGGCTACATCCTCGGCTACGGCGGCCTGCTCCTCCTCGGCGGACGCATGGCCGACCTGCTGGGACGCCGCCAGGTCTTCCTGACCGCCCTCGTGGTCTTCGGCCTCGCCTCCCTCGTCGGCGGCATGGTCGACAATGAAGGCCTGCTCATCGCCTCGCGCATCGTCAAGGGCGTCGCCGCCGCCTTCACCGCCCCGGCGGCCCTGTCGATCATCACCACCACGTTCAAAGAAGGCCACGACCGCAACCGGGCGCTGTCGATCTTCACCGTCTTCGGTGCGACCGGCTACGCCTCGGGCCTCATCGCCTCGGGCCTGCTCACCAGCATCAACTGGCGCCTGACCTTCTTCGCCCCCGTCGCCGTCGTCGCGGCCGTCATCATCGCCGCCTTCTTCGTGGTGCCCAAGAACGCCGAGCGCGAGAAGGGGCACATCGACTTCGCCGGCTCGGCCACGCTCACCGGCGGCATGCTCGCCGCGGTCTACACGATCGTCACCGTCCCGGAGACCGGCTTCACGCCGCTGGTCACCGGCACCACGGTCGCCGCGGTGCTCCTGCTCGGCGCGTTCTTCGTCATCGAGAACAAGGTGGCCAGCCCGCTGGTCCGCCTGAGCATCTTCAAGGTCAAGTCGATCATGCGGGCCAACCTGGCCGCACTGGCGATCTTCGGCTCCTACATCAGCTTCCAGACGATCGTGTCCCTGTACCTGCAGAACACGCTCCAGTGGGAGCCCATCCAGATGGCGCTGGCCCTGGCCCCCGCAGGGGTCATCGTCGCGATCCTGTCGCCGATGGCCGGCAAGTTCATCGACCGCTACGGCACCAAGTCGATGATCATCGCCTCGCTGGCCTCGTTCGTCCTGGGCTACCTGTGGTTCATCCTGCGCGGCGGCAACGCCGAGCCGAACTACTTCGCCGACTACCTGCCCTCGTTCCTGCTGCTGGGCCTCGGCTTCGCGATCGGCTTCTCGGCCGTCATGGTCCAGGCCACCGAAGGCATCTCGGACGACGAGCAGGGCCTCGCCTCGGGCCTGGTCCAGACCTCCGGGCAGATCGGCGGCGCGGTCGTCCTGGCCATCGTCACCGGCCTGATCTCCGGCGGCACCGCCACGAGCATCGTCCAGTACCGACCCGGCCTCTACATGGTGACCGTGGTCGCCGCGATCGGCCTGGCCGCCAGCGCGACCGCGCTCCTCGGACGCCGGTCAGTGGTCGAAGCGGCCTAGCCGAAACACAGGGTTGAAGCGACCCTGTCGAAGAGGCCCAGTCGAAGCGGCCCTGTTCAAGAGCCGTACAAGCCAATACGGAAACACCCGCGCTGCAGGGGCCGCCGTCTTCGGACGGCGGCCCCTGCAGCGTGCTTCCCGCTATTCGATGTGTCCGAGGTTCGCTTCGGCGGCTTACTCGACCGTGGTGAGCACGTGCCGGGCACGGCCGCCCTCCAGCTCCCAGGTGGCGTGGGCGCGCGACGCGGCGGCCGCGTCCCGGCTGACCATGACGAGCGCCAGCCCCCAGTCGTCCACGAGGTCGCGCATCAGGTCGAGGATCTCGGCGGCGGCCTCGGGGTCGAGGGCGCCGGTCGGCTCGTCCGCGAAGACGATCTCGGGCCGGGCCGCGAGGGCCCTGGCGATCGCGGCGCGCTGCTGCTGCCCGGGCGAGAGCTCGGCGGGCCTGCGGTGCAGGAGACCGGCGATGCCGGTGCGTGCGGCGAGATGGCCGATCCAGTCCTGGTTGGTCTTGGCCCCGGCCAGTCGCAGCGGGAGTTGGAGGTTCTCCTCGACGGTGAGCGAGGGCAGGAGGTTGTAGGACTCGAAGACGAAGCCGATGCGCCCGCACCGCAACAGGGTCCGCTTCGCCTCCGAGAGCCCGGAGATGCGGCGCCCGCCGATGCGGGCCTCGCCGCTCGTGGGGTCGTCGAGCCCGGCCGCGCAGTGCAGCAGCGTCGACTTGCCCGAGCCGGCGGGGCCGACGACGGTGAGGAAGGTGCCGCGCCGCACGTCGAGCGAGACGCGGTCGAGCACGGTGTGCGAACCGTCGTAAGTCTTCGTGACCTCGCGCAGCTCCAGGGCCGGGGGCCGAACGGTCTCGGTGCGCCGGTCGGGCCGCGGCTCGGCGAGCATGGTCATCGCTGACGCCTGCCCACGAGCGCCCGGGCGATGAGGGCGATGGCGCAGGCCGCGGCGACGGCGCCGAAGGGAAGCGCGAAGAAGCCGAGCCCGGCCGCCTGGAAGCCCGTGTTCAGGACCGCCCCGGCGACGAGGCCCGTCCACAGCGCGATGCTCATGAGCCGGTAGTGCCCCATCGGGGCCGGTGCGGTGTTGCGGTGGTCGTTCACGGGGTTCCCTCCGTCGTTCTCGGATGTCTACGACGCTATGGGGAATCGGGGCCCGGCCCAATGCAGTCACCTGCCGAATCCGAGGTGAGGCCAGGTGCAGGGGCCGGGGTACAGGCAGCTGTAGCGACGATGAGCGCCGCCGCGGGTACGTTTCTGATGCGACTTGCAGACCGTGCTCCCGGACCACCGGAGCCACGGGAACACCGGAGTGGAGAACGGCATGGCGGAGGGACGGATCGGGCGCTGGCGCGCACGGCTCGACGCGCTGCTGCGCTCCGACGGCGACAAGACCGACATGCGGTCGCTCCTGGAAGCCTCGATCCGCGCCACCGGTTACGCCGCGGTCGGCGCCGGGTTCGGCATCCTCGCCCTGTACTCGATCCCGCTGCTGCTCTTGGCGGGACTGCTCGCGTTCCTGCGGGTCGGGCGCCCGCTCGTGTACCCCGCGATGCAGTGGGTGCGGATCGTCGCGGGCCTGGAACGGCGGCGGCTGCGCCGCCTCGGCCACGAGATCGAATCGCCGTACACCGGGCCGATCAGCGAACCGGTGCGGACGCTGCGCGAGATCCGCACCGACCCGAGCGCCCGCCGTGACCTGACCTGGCTCGTCCTGCAAGGCACGTGGGGGCTGATCCTCGGGGCGCTGCTCCTCCAGATGCCGTTCACCGCGGTCCGCGACGTCACCTACCCGCTGTGGTGGTACTTCGCCCCGGACTCCGAGCAGCAGATCCTCAACGGCATGATCGAGGCGCAGACCGCGAGCGCCGCGATCCTCGGCTGCGCCACCGGGATCGCCGTGTTCGCACTGTGGCTCCTGTTCGGCCCGAAGCTGCTCGAACTCCAATGCCGCCCCGGCGTGAGCCTGCTCGGACCCGACCGCGAAGCCGACCTGTCCGAACGCGTCGCCCGCCTCACCGCGACCCGTGCCGCCGCCCTGGACGCGCACGCGGTGGAGCTGCGCCGCATCGAACGGGCCCTGCACGACGGCGCGCAGAACCGCATCGTCGCCGTCAACGTCCTCATCGGCGCGGCCCGGCGCGAGATCTCCCGCGACCCCGAACGGGCCGACCAGATCCTCGAACGCGCCCAGGACACCGTCGAGGGCGCCCTCGCGGAACTGCGGGCCGTCGTCCGCTCGATCCTCCCGCCGGTCCTGGAGGACCGCGGCCTCACCGGCGCTTTGAGCGCGCTGGCCTCGGACTGCGCGGTGCCGTGCACTGTCGCGGTCGACGTGCCGTCGCGGTGCCCGGCGAGTGTGGAGGCCACCGCCTACTACGTGGTCGCCGAGTCCCTTACGAACGTGGCCAAGCACTCCCATGCGGAGCACGCGTCGGTCGAGGTGCGGCGCGAGGGGAATACGCTCATCGTCGTGGTCACCGACGACGGCCGCGGCGGGGCGAGCACCGAGTCCGGTTCCGGCCTCGCCGGGATCAGCCGCCGCGTCGAGGCCCTCGACGGGACGGCCACGGTGACGAGTCCGCCCGAAGGGCCGACCGAGATCAGAGTGGAGCTGCCATGCGGATCGTGATCGCCGAGGACGACACCCTCCTGCGGGAGGGCCTGAACCTGGTCCTGCAAGGGGAGGGCTTCGACGTCGTCGCCTCCGTCGGCGGGCCCGAGGAGTTCCTTGCGGCCGTGGAGGAGCACCGGCCCGAGGTCGCCGTGGTGGACGTGCGGATGCCGCCGACCCACACCGACGAGGGCATCAAGGCGGCCGTGGCGGCGCGCCGCGCCCACCCGGGCCTGGCCGTGCTCGTGCTCTCGGCCTATGTGGAGCAGAGCTTCGCGACCGACCTGCTCGCCGACGGCGCGCGGAGCGTCGGCTACCTCCTGAAGGAGCGCGTCGGCCGCGTCGACGCGTTCGTCGAAGCGCTGCGCCGGGTCGCGGCGGGCGGGACGGCGATCGACCCCGAAGTGGTCGCGCAGCTGTTCGCGCAGCGCAGGGCCGACGACCCGATCGAGCGGCTGACGCCGCGCGAGAAGGAGGTCCTGTCGGTCATGGCCGAGGGCCTGGGGAACACGGCGATCGCGCAGCGGCTGTTCATCACCGAGAACGCCGTGCACAAGCACATCCGCAACATCTTCCTCAAGCTCGACCTGAACCCGGGAGACCAGACCGACCGCCGCGTCGCGGCGGTGCTCCACTACCTCGAGCGCACCTGACGAAGGCTGTATACCTTCCCTAACCCCCACCCACCCAGGGGACCGAAGTCTGGGGCCATCATTGCGCGGGGGTCCGACAAGAACGGCCGCCGAAAGCGGCCTCGCGCCGCGATGTCACTCGAAAGAGGACAAGCCGCGCGGCGGTTCAGGCTCGGCCCGCGCCGAACCGGCGCGGACCGGATCGCGCGACCGGTCTTCCGGCCACTCAGATGACTCGCGCGACCGGACCGGTCCTTCGATGACGCAGACGACTCAGTCGTGGGCCTTCGAGGACCACATGCCTCTTCGGTCGGCCTTCGCCAGGCGCTCGGCCTTGCGGAGCGTGTCGCCGATCGTCAGCTCCTGGTGGCTCAGAATGTACGTGTGCGCCATGCCCTCCGCGACCGCGAGCACCGCATAGTTCATGCCGTTCTCCATGACCACGTGCACCAGCAGCCGCTCGTACTGGTCGTAGACAGGGTCACCCGGATCGGCGAACAAGTGCACCGTGCGGCCCTCGAGCTTCTCCTTGGCGTACACCTTCGCCTCGGCGCCCCAGTCCTCCTCCTCGCGGTACCCGCCCGACTCGGGGGAGTTGATGCCCATGATCCGCACCCGGATCTTCTCGCCGTCGATGAACGCGCGGAACGTGTCCCCGTCGACCACCTCGTTGACCTCGACCGTCGCGTAGAAGTCGCCCGGACCTTCCATACTGCTGCCTCCTTCGGCCAGGCCCCCGCGGGCCGGCGTTTCGATGCCATCCTCGCATTGCGGTGCCCGTCATGGGAACCGTCCCGGCCGTGCCCCGCTGTGTCAGACTGGTCCGCGTGGAGCAACGACCGAACCGACGCCCTGGCCGCGCAGGGTCCGCCCAGCGCGACACCGTGCGCATCAGTGCCTCCACCGGCGCCCCCGCCACCCCCCGCCAAGGCCGCACCGCCGACACCGAGATCGTCGACACCGCCGCATACGCCAAGCGCGCCAAAGGACCCCGCCGCCCGCGCGCACTCCTCGCCTCCGCGCTGGCGACGACCGTGTGGTGCGCGACGGTGGTCTTCACGCCGATCCTCGTGTGCGTCATCCTCGGCTGGTGGCAGGCCGGCGCCGCCGGATCGGTCGCCACGGTCGTGGCCGCCGCCGGGGTCGCGTGGCTCTCGGGCCACGGCGTCCCGGTCGACATCGGACCGATGCACCTGAGCATCGCCCCCCTCGCCCTCACGGTCCTGATCGCCTGGCGCCTCGCCAAAGCCGCCGCCGGGACGACGCGGGCGATCGGCGGCCGCGACGCCGCCTCCGTGCGCGCCGCCGCCGGACTCGTCACCATCCTCTACACCGGACTCGTCGCGGGCGCCGCCGCCCTGTGCACGACCGGACCGTTCACCGTGGACCTCCTCACCGCGCTGCTGCACGCGGTCCCGCTGGTCATCGCCGCCACCGCGTTCGGCGCCGCCCGCGAAGCCGGGGTCCTGCCCTGGGACACCGCCTCGGTGTGGCTGCGGCGCGGCCTGCGCACCGGCATGATCACCGCCGCGGCGGTCCTCGCCTGCGGCGCGGCCGCCGCCGGGGTCGCGATCGCCGTGCGGGGCCCGATCGTCGCCGACACGCTCGGCCTCTACGGGGCCGAGTCCTGGATCGTGGCGCTGCTGAGCCTGCTCTACCTGCCGAACCTCGCCGTGTGGGCCGCCGCGTACATCGCCGGGCCCGGCTTCGCCGTCGGCGCGGGCACCGCCGTCCAGGCCGAACTCGTGGAACTGGGGCCGCTCCCGGCCTTCCCGCCGTTCGCCGCCGTCCCGACCGCGACCCTCCCCGACTACGCGACCATCCTCATCGGACTGCCGCTGATGCTCGCGGCGGTCTTCGGCGTCATCCTCACCTACCGGTCCCCGGACCTGCGCGTCCCGCGCGTGACCACGGCCGCCACCGTCGCCGCGGGGACCGCCGCCCTCGTACTCGGCCTGCTCGCGTACCTCTCGGGCGGCGCGGCCGGGACCGACCTGCTCGCCGACCTCGGGCCCGACCCGATCGCGGTCGCCGGGGTCGGCGGCGTCCAGTTCCTCATCGGCCTCGTCGGGTCCGCCCTGGTCGCGCGCCTGTTCGCCGTGCACCGCCGCGCCGCCGAGGCCGAGCTCGTGCGCAGAGACACGGTGGTCATCCCCGAACCCGCGCCGGGCCGCGACGACGCGTTACGGTACTGGCGTGACTCCGCCAATTGACGGCTCCGCAGGCTCCGCCGAAGCGAAGCGGCTCGTCGTGCTCGTGTCCGGCTCCGGTTCGAACCTCCAGGCCCTCATCGACGCCTGCGCCGACCCCGCCTACGGGGCCCGGATCGCCGCCGTCGGCGCCGACCGCGAAGGGACCTTCGGCGTCGAACGCGCCGAGAAGGCCGGCATCCCGACCTTCGTCCACCGCGTCAAGGCCTACGAGACCCGCGACGCCTGGGACGAGGCCCTGACCGGCGAGGTCGCCTCCTACGAGCCCGACCTGGTCGTCTCCGCCGGGTTCCTGAAACTGTGCGGCCCGCGCTTCCTCGCGGCCTTCCCCGGCCGCTACATCAACACCCACAACTCGCTGCTCCCGGCGTTCCCGGGCATGAACGGGCCCGGCGAGGCCCTCGCGGCGGGCGTCAAACTCGCGGGCGCGACCCTGTTCATCTGCGACGCGGGCCTGGACACCGGCCCGATCGTCGCCCAGTGCGCGGTTCCCGTGGAGGACGACGACACCGTCGAGACCCTCACCGAGCGCATCAAGGAAGCCGAACGCGCCCAACTGGTCGAATCGGTCGGCCGCATGGTCCGCGATGGCTGGAAGGTCGAGAACCGCAGGGTCCGCCTCGGCTAGCCGAGAAGAAGCGCTGTGGGCGCTTGAGCCCCGCGACCTGACGGGGCCCATATCGACGACGTCAAGCGACAGATCTCGATCGTGTACTCGGTCCGGGTCGACCAGGAACTGGCCGAATGGATCGCCTCCGAGGCTGACCGCCGCAGCGTGAGCCCGAGCCTGATCATCCGCGATGCGCTGTCCGAGGCCCGCACTGCGGAGGCGAACGACCAGACGGTCACGCTGAGGCTGGGCGACCTGCACCGCGCGGTGAACCGCCTCGTCCAGCCGATCGGCTACCGCACCGCATAGGCGACCGCGCCCGGCTCGGTTAGGGTTCCGGGCATGGTTTCCTCCCCTGTCGCCATCAACGCGCTCGAGGCCTCGACGGTCCTTGCCTCGCTTGCCTTGGTGCCGTTGGGACTGCTCGTCGCCTGGGGGCTCGCTTCGGCTCGGATCCGGGGCGGGCTTCACTCCCGGACCGCTTGGCGCTTCTCCGTCGCCGAGGTCGGCGCGGTCGCCGGAACGCTGCCTTGGCTCTTTCTCGTGCTCACGCCCCGCGGCGGCTCCGGCGGGTTGCAGCCGGTCCCCTTCGCCGACCTCATCGAGCTCGCCTCGGCCGACCCGCGCACCATCATTGAACAGCTCGTCGGGAACCTCCTCTTGTTCTTCCTCGCGGGCGTCTTCGTCCCGCTCCGGTTCAAGGTCGGACTGCTGCCCGTGTTCCTCGGCGGGGCCCTCGCGGCCGCGCTCGTGGAGGCCGCGCAGTTCGGCTTCGGCACCGGCCGGGTCGCCTCGATCGACGACGTCCTCCTCAACGCCCTCGGGGCCCTGCTCGGCGCCCTGGCCTCGCGTCATTGGTGGCGGGCCTCACCCGCGGTCGCCGAGCCGACACCCGAAACGGCCGTGTTACGCTCGGCTGGTCGCGACTGGCGAGTGACGTCTTTCGAGGTTTCCCGTGGCACGGACCGGGCAGCTCGTTGTTGAGGGGGAACCTTCTGAGGCGTTCGCAGGTGGAGCACCACCAGGGAGCGGCACTGCTGAACCTGTTACTGCGGTCGAACGCCTGGGCCGCAGTCATTCCACGATCAGGAGCAGTGCATTCATCATGTCTGAGCGGAAGCTCATCAAGCGAGCCCTCATCTCCGTGTTCGACAAGACCGGCGTCGTCGAACTCGCCTCCGACCTCCACGCCTCGGGCGTGGAAATCGTCTCCACCGGCTCGACCGCGGCGCGGATCGCCGAAGCCGGCATTCCCGTCACCAAAGTCGAGGACCTCACGGGCTTCCCCGAGATCCTCGACGACCGCGTGAAGACCCTCCACCCGAAGGTCCACGCCGGGATGCTCGCCGACGTCCGGCGCGAATCCCACCGCGCGCAGCTCGCCGACCTCGGCATCGAGGCCTTCGACCTGCTGGTGAGCAACCTCTACCCGTTCGCGGCCACGGTCGCCACGGGCGCGGGCTTCGACGACATCGTCGAGAAGATCGACGTCGGCGGGCCCTCGATGGTCCGCGGCGCCTCCAAGAACCACGCGAACGTCGCGGTCGTCGTCGACCCCGCCGATTACGCGCTCGTGCGCGAGGCCGCCAAGGAGGGCACGACCGCGGAGCAGCGTCTTCGCTTGGCCGCCAAGGCCTTCGCGCACCTCGCGACCTATGATTCCGCCGTGGCCACCTGGCTCGCCGAGCAGACCGTCGCCGCACCCGCCGAGGGCGCGGCCGGGCTCCTCCCCGAGTTCCTGGCCGTGCCGAGCGCCAAGCTCGCCGACCTGCGCTACGGGGAGAACCCGCACCAGGCCGCCGCCGTCTACAGTGTCCCCGGCGCGGACGGGCTGGCGCAGGCCGAGCAGCTGCACGGCAAGGCCATGAGCTTCAACAACTACACGGACGCCGACGCCGCCTGGCGTGCCGCGCATGACTTCTCGGCTCCGTGCGTCGCGATCATCAAGCACGCCAACCCGTGCGGGATCGCCGTCGGCGCCTCGATCGCCGAGGCCCACCGCAGGGCCCACGAGTGCGACCCGGTGAGCGCCTTCGGCGGCGTCATCGCCGCGAACGGCGAGGTCGACGCCGAGGCAGCCGGGCAGATCGCCGCGATCTTCACCGAGGTCGTGGTGGCCCCGTCGTTCACCGACGAGGCGATCGCGATCCTCTCGGCGAAGAAGAACATCCGCCTCCTGCTCGCCCCCGAGTGGGTTCCGGCCGGGCTCGAGCTCAAGCCGATCTCGGGCGGGGTGCTCGCGCAGCGGCCCGACCGGATCGACGCCGACGGCGACGACCCGGCCAACTGGACGCTCGCCACCGGTGAGGCCGCCGACGACGCCACGCTCGCGGATCTCGCTTTCGCTTGGCGTGCAGTGCGTTCGGTGAAGTCGAACGCGATCCTGCTGGCCTCGGGCGGCGCGTCCGTCGGGGTCGGTATGGGCCAGGTCAACCGGGTCGACTCCGCGAAGCTCGCGGTGGAGCGCGCGGGCGAGCGCGCGGCCGGTTCGGTCGCGGCCTCGGACGCGTTCTTCCCGTTCGCCGACGGCCTCCAGATCCTCATCGACGGGGGAGTGAAGGTGGTCGTGCAGCCGGGCGGATCGATCCGCGACGAGGAGGTCATCGCCGCGGCCAAGGAGGCCGGAGTGACGATGTACCTGACCGGGACGAGGCACTTCACGCACTGACGTAGGAAGTGGGTGAAGCAGGAAGCGCAGCATGCACTGACGTAGGAAGTGTGTGAAGCAAGCGACGCAGCACTCACTGAACGTTTGAGTCACATTGGCGGGCAAGGAATTACATTGATTCCCTGCCCGCCTTTGGCATCCCTGTGGACGGTCTGCGGCGTATGGACGGTGAAGAACTTCCGAGCACAGACGAAAGGTGCCTCTCATGCGCAGAAGAGCATTCGCGGCGGCCGCAGCCGCGGCGGTAGTCGTTTCACTGGGCGGTTTCGCCTCGGCCGCGTCGGCCGACACTCATGTGTCGAACGAGCCGGTCGGGTCCGCCAACCTCCACGCGACCGACGTCCCCAAGGTCCCCAACACGTGGGGTCCCGGCGGCGAGGTCCACTACGACGTCGAACCGGTGAACCACGCGCTGGGCGAGTTCACGTCCGCCTCGAACATCGAGTGGATCTCCTGGGGCCCGGAGGAGGCGGTCGGCATCGGTGACTTCACCGGTCGGTGGTTCGAAGGGACGAAGGAGGACGTGACGATCACCTTCTCGGAGGTCGAGGACGGCCTGTACACCAAGTGGAGCGTGTCCGGCACCGGCGACCCCGAGCAACTGGACCGCACCTACGGTTTCTTCTACTAGGCCTGCGAGCTCGTAGCGGGCGTCCCAGCTGAGAGAACTCACAGGTGGGACGCCCGGTTCTGGTTGGGCATCGATGCAGGTTTCACGATAGGTTGATGCCATGATGCAGATGCTCTGTCCGAAATGTCAGAACCCCATGCACCAGTACGAGCGCAATGGCGTCGTCGTCGAGCAGTGCTCCGAATGCAAGGGCATTTTCCTCGATCGCGGTGAACTCGAGCACTTGATGAACTTCGAGACGTCGTTCCACGCAGGTGGCGGTGCACCGGTCGCCGCGGCGCCCGTGGGCCCGCCGCCGCGCGACCCGCGCTACGACGACCGCCGTCAGGACGACCGGCGCTATGACGACCGCCGTCACGACGACCACCGCCGCGAGGGGCACTACGACGATCGCCGTAGGGACGACTCCTACTACAAGAAGAAGAAGCGCAAGAGCGTCTTCGAGGACCTCTTCGACTTCTAACGCGAGGCCGCGGGGCGGCTGATGCGAAGACAACGGACCGAGCGGCGTCAGCCGGTCGGTCCTCGTCGTCTCAGCGACTGCCGAGGCGGTAGACCGCTCTCGGGGTCCAGGGGACCGGTGCACCCGTCAGGGTCTCCGAGGTCCAGTCGCCCGGGTTCGGGTGCGTGTACAGCGTGAACGACGCCACCCTGAACTTCACCTCGAAGCGCGACAGGGCGTCGAACGCCCGATCCAGCGCCGCCGTTCCCACGTTCTGCGCCACCGTCACGTGCGGGTGGTACGGGAAGTTCCGCTCCCGCTCCGCCGGGCCCTTCCGGATCGCCGACTCCAGCTGCTCGCACATCGCGATGCCGTCCGCGACCGCCACGAACACGACCTCCGTGATCGGACGGAACGAGCCCGTCCCCCGCAGATGCAGGTCGAACTCCGGGAATCCGGCCGCCACCGCGGCCAGGTGCAGCCGGTAGGCCTCCAGGCTCGCAGCCGGGATCTCGGTGGGCCCCAGCAACGTCAAATGCGCGGGCACGATCCCGCCGAGCAGGTCGCCCGAAGCCTCGCGCGCCTCGTCGAGCATCTCGCGCCACGGCGAGGGCACCGGGATCGCCACGCCGACGGTCACCGTCCGCCCCGTCCCGCCGAGGCCGGGTCCCACCCCCGACATCGAACTCACTAAAGCGCCGCCGGAGGGAAGAAGCCGACCTTCTTGTACGCCTTCGCGAGCGTCGGCGCGGCGAGCCGCCGGGCCTTCTCGGCGCCCTTGGCGAGGATCCGGTCGAGTTCGGCCTTGTCCGCCAGGTACTCCTTGGTCCGCTGCGCGATCGGCCCGAGCGTGTCGGCCACGACCTCGGCCAGGTCGCCCTTGAAGTCGCCGTAGCCCTTCCCGGCGTACTCGGCCTCGAGCTTCTCGATCGTCGTGGCGCCCAGTGCCGCATAGATGTTCAGCAGGTTCGACACGCCCGGCTTGTGCTCGGGGTCGTAGCGGACCTCGGCCTCGGAGTCGGTGACGGCGCTCTTGATCTTCTTGCGCATCTGGCCCGGCTCGTCGAGCAGGTACAGGCACCCGCGCGGCCCGCCCGAGGTCTTCGACATCTTCTTCTCGGGCTCGGACAGGTCCTTGATCGTCGCGGTCTCCTTGACGATGTACGGCTCCGGCACGGTGAAGGTGTTGCCGAACGTCGTGTTGAAGCGGCCCGCGAGGTCGCGGGTGAGCTCCAGGTGCTGGCGCTGGTCCTCGCCGACGGGGACCTGGTCGGTCCGGTACAGCAGGATGTCGGCGGCCATGAGGATCGGGTAGGTGAACAGGCCCACGCTTGTGCGTTCTTGTTTGGCGGACTTGTCCTTGAACTGCGTCATCCGGCTCGCCTCGCCGAAGCCGGTCTCGCTGCCGAGGATCCACGCGAGCATCGTGTGCTCGGGCACCTGGGACTGGACGAACAGGGTGCACCGCTCGGGGTCCAGTCCCAGCGCCAGGAGCTGCGCGGCGCTGACCCGTGAGCGCTCGTGCAATACCTTTGGCTCGTGATCGACGGTGATGGCGTGGAGGTCGACGACGCAGTAGAGCGCGTCCGTCGTGTCCTGCATGGCCACCCACTGCCGCAGCGCGCCCAGGTAGTTCCCGAGGTGGAACGAGTCCGAGGTGGGCTGGATCCCTGAGAAGACGCGGGGTTTGCGGTCGGCAGTGGTCATGCCCCGATTCTGACATCCGGGCCGAGACGGCGGCCACCCGGTATTGCGGCGCCACCGATCCTGATGTTTAATTGTGTTGGATCTTGAGCAGTATGCTTGTGGAAACCGAGGAGGCGTCATGCTGGCGCAGCAGCGACAGAGCCGGATCGCCGAGCGCGTCCACCGGACCGGGGCGGTCCGCGTGGCCGAGCTGGTCGAGGAGTTCGGCGTCTCCGACATGACCATCCGCCGCGACCTGGAGACCCTCGCCGAGCGGGGCCTGGTCGCCAAGGTCCACGGCGGCGCGACCGCCGTCGACTTCGGCTCCACGACCGAACCCGGCTTCGCCGTCAAGCAGGTCCGCCAAGAATACGAGAAGCAGGCCATCGCCGACGCCGCCGCCACGCTCGTCGGCCCCGGCCAGGCCATCGCCCTCTCCGCCGGGACCACCACCTGGACTCTCGCCCACCGGCTCACCGACGTCCCCGACCTCACCGTCGTCACCAACTCCGTCCCCGTCGCCGACGTCTTCTACCGCGCCGGACGCAGCGACCAGACCGTCATCCTCACCGGCGGCGTGCGCACCCCCTCCGACGCGCTGGTCGGCCCCTTCGCCGTCGCCTCACTCGAACGCGTGAACGTCGACACCGTCTTCCTCGGCGTCCACGGCATGTCCGAGCGCGCCGGGTTCACCACCCCGAACCTCCTCGAGGCCGAGACCGTCGCGACCCTCGCCGCCAAGGGCCGCCGCCTCGTGGTCGTCGCCGACCACACCAAGTTCGACGTCGTCGGCATCGCCACGATCGCGTCCCTGGACGACGCCGACGTCATCGTCACCGATTCCCTCCTCGACGAGGAGGCCCGCCGCAGCCTCAGCGAGCACGTCGACCAGGTCGTGCTCGCGCCGGTGCCCGACCACGGCACCCGACACACCACCGAGAAGAGACCATGAGCGCGTTCCACATGGAATCGGGCAGCCTCGCCGACGGCCGCCAGATCCTCTACTACAACACCGCGCCGCACGCCGGGCGCGCGAGCTTCGCCGACAAGCGCGACCTCGGCGACCGCGTCAGCGCCGGGGAGCTCCGCTACGACGTGATGCGCGACGAGTGGGTCGCCGTCTCCGCCGGCCGCTCCGGGCGCCCGACCCTGCCCGTGGCCTGCCCGCTGTGCCCCACCGACGGCGACCAGCTCACCGAGGTCCCCGCCCCGAACTACGAGGTCGCGGTCTTCGAGAACCGCTTCCCGAGCTTCGGCGGCTTCGCGGTGCCCGGCCCGCTCACGCCCACGGAAGTCCCTGAGGGCCTTGAGACCTCGGTCCCTGCGTCCGGCCGCTGCGAGGTCGTCTGCTTCTCCGACGACCACGACTCCTCCCTAGTGGAACTCAGCCCCGAACGCGTCGCCCTCGTCGTGCGCGCCCTCGCCCAGCGCACCGCCGAGCTCTCCGCGCGCGGCGACATCGCCCAGGTCTTCTGCTTCGAGAACCGCGGCGTCGAGATCGGCGTGACCCTGCACCACCCGCACGGGCAGATCTACGGCTACCCGTACGTCACCCCGCAAACCCGGAAGTACCTCGCGGCCGCCAAGCGCCACAAGGAGAACACCGGACGCGACCTCTTCGAGGACATCATCGAGTCCGAGAGCCGCGGCCCCCGCGTCATCGCCGAGAACGACCACTGGATCGCCTTCACGCCCTTCGCCGCGCGCTGGCCCTTCGAGATCCAGATCTACCCCAAGCAGCGCTTCGCCGACCTCGCCGAACTGCCCGAGGACCACATCGACTCCTTCGCGCCGCTCTACCTCGAAGTGCTCAAGCGCTGCGACGGTGCGTTCCCCGGGGAGCAGATGCCGTACATGGCAGGCTGGCACCAGGCCCCCGTCGGCGATGGCCGCGAGTTCGGGCGCCTGCGCCTGGAGCTCGTCTCCATCCGCCGCGGGGCGGGCAAAGTGAAGTTCCTGGCCTCCTCGGAGTCCGTCATGGGCGGATGGGTCCACGACGTCGGCCCCGAGGCGTCTGCCGAGATCTTGAAGAAGTCCAGCATCAAGGGAGCACTGTGAAATACCTCGTCACCGGCGGCGCCGGTTACATCGGATCGATCGTCGCCACGATGCTGCTCGAAGAGGGCCACGAGGTCGTCGTCCTCGACGACTGCTCGACCGGCAACGCCGAGCGCGTCCCGGCCGGGGCGACCCTGGTGCGCAAGAGCGTCCAGCAGGCCGACCAGGTCCTCGACGCGACGTTCGACGGCGTCCTCCACTTCGGCGGCCTCATCGCGGCGGGCGAGTCGATGGAGAAGCCCGAGATCTACTGGGAGGCCAACACGGCCGCCACGTTCGCCCTGCTCGGCGCGATGCGCGCGGTGAACGTGCGGACCCTCGTGTTCTCCTCCACCGCCGCCGTCTACGGCAACCCGACCGAGGTGCCGATCAAGGAGGAGGCCGCCAAGGCCCCCACCTCCACCTACGGGGCCTCGAAGCTCGCCAGCGACATGGCCATCCAGTCCGAGGCCACCGCCCACGGCCTCGCCGCGGTCTCCTTGCGCTACTTCAACGTCGTGGGCGCCTACCAGGACCAGAGCGGTCTGTGGCACGGCGAGAACCACGAGCCGGAGACCCACATCATCCCGATCGCGTTCGACGCCGCCTCCGGCGCGCGCGATTCCTTCGGCCTGTTCGGCGAGGACTACCCGACCCCCGACGGCACCTGCGTCCGCGACTACATCCACGTTGCCGACCTCGCCGACGCCCACCTGCTCGCCCTCAAGGCCGCCGAGGCCGGGGAGCACAAGATCTACAACCTCGGCAACGGCAACGGCTTCTCCAACAAAGAGGTCGTGGCCACCGTCAAGCGCGTCACCGGGGTGGACTTCCCCGTCGAGATCGGCCCCCGCCGCGCCGGCGACCCCGCCGAACTCGTCGCCTCCTCCGAGCGCGCGAAGAACGAACTCGGCTGGAAGCCCAGCCGCGACTCACTCGACCGCATGGTCGCCGACGCCTGGGAGTACTACCAGCATGCCCGCCGCTAACCCCGCCCCCGAGCAGCACGACGCCCACGCCACGGCGCTCGCCGAGGCCGCCGCGGCCGCGTTCCGCGCCGTCTTCGACGCCGAGCCCGAAGGCGTCTGGGCCGCACCGGGACGCGTCAACCTCATCGGCGAGCACACCGACTACAACGAGGGCTTCGTGATGCCCTTCGCGCTGCCGTTCTACGCCGCCGCCGCCGCGTCCAAGGCCGAGACCTGGGAGTTCCACTCCACGTACGGCGAGGGCTCCACGGTCCGCGCCGAGGACCTCGGCTCCTCCGCGGCCGACGGCGTCGCGGGCTGGGCCGCGTACATCGCCGGGGTCGCCTGGGCGCTCAACGCCACCGGCTACCCGGTGGAGCCCGCGCGCATCGCGATCCACTCCGACGTCCCGCACGGCGCGGGCCTGTCCTCTTCCGCCGCACTGGAATGCGCGGCGCTGCTCGCGCTCGCGGACCTGTTCGGCCACGAGATCGACCGGGCCGAGGCCGCGCGCATCGCGCAGAAGGCCGAGAACGAGTACGTGGGCGCGCCCACGGGCGTGCTCGACCAGTCGGCCTCGCTGCTGTGCACCGAAGGCAACGTCATGTTCATGGACTGCCGGGACCTCTCGCGCGAGCAGGAGCCGTTCGACCTGTCCTCAGAGGACCTGACGATGCTCGTCATCGACACGAACGCCCCGCACCGGCACGCCGACGGCGAGTACGCCGCCCGCCGCGCCGACTGCGAGGAGGCCGCCCGCCTGCTCGGCGTGCCGTTCCTGCGCGACGCGCCGAAGGACGCCCACCTGGAGGACGACCGGCTCAACCGCCGCCTGCGGCACATCCTCACCGAGAACGAGCGCGTCCTCGACACGGTGAAGGTCCTCAAGGGAGGGTCCGTGGCGGGGATCGGCGAACTGCTCACCGCCTCGCACGCCTCCATGCGGGACGACTACGAGATCTCCTGCGCCGAACTGGACTCCGCCGTCGACGCCGCGCTCGGGGCCGGCGCCCTGGGTGCGCGCATGACCGGCGGCGGGTTCGGCGGCAGCGCCATCGCCCTCGTGGAGACCGCTGCGGCGTCCAAGGTCGAGGCGGCCGTCATCGACGCGGCCGCCCAGGCCGGACTGCCCACCCCGCGGGTGTTCACCGGCCGCGCCGCCGCCGGCGCGCACCGGGTCCGCTAGCGACCTGTGACAGAGGCTCCGGCCCGGCCGCTCACGCGAGCCCGGACCGAGGCCTCTGCCATACTCCGGGCATGGATCTCGTGCACCTGGTGCTGCGCTACCTCCACCTGCTCGGCTTCGCCGCGGTCTTCGGCGGCTGGCTGGTCTCATGGCTCTCGCGCAAGTTCAACTTCAACACCGCGATGCTCTACGGCATCGCCGTCCAACTCGCCACGGGCATCGTCCTCTACGGGATCGTCGCCTCCGAGGGCGACGCCAACCACGCCAAGCTCGGCGTCAAGTTCCTCCTCGCCCTGCTGCTCGGCGTCATGATCGCCATTCCCGTGTGGAAGAAGCGCGAGAAGGTCGCCGCAGGTCACTTCTGGGCCACCGGCGCGCTCATCGCCGTGACCGCGGGCGTGGCCGTCTTCTGGCAATGATTCCCGCTCCGTAAGCAGACTCGGGCGGCGTCCGGGCGACCTGCCCGGTCGCCCCCGGATTCACCCATTTGTAACACCCGACGGCCGCTCGGAGCTGCAATCGCGCCGTAGTGCGAGCGAAACACCAGTTCATCCCTGGTCTCAGTCATAGGATGTTTCGGTAACGAAATCATCAAGGACAGTGTCAAAGGCCATGGAGTGCGGCCATGATTAGGCGGGTATCGACTTACCCCCTTGGATTGTCAAAGAGGAGACCGAGATGGCTGTCAAGCCGTTCAAGCTGGCCCTGGCGGGCCTTTCCGCCGTGAGCCTCGCCGCCCTCGCCGCTTGCGGCGACGCCCCGTCCGACTCCGGCGACGGCGACAACGCCGAAGCAACGTTCAGCGCCTGCATGGTGACCGACTCCGGCGGCATCGACGACAAGTCCTTCAACGAGTCCGCCTGGGCGGGCATGGGCCTCGCCGAAGACGAGAACTCCGACATCGTCGCCAGCTTCAAAGAGTCCACCTCCGAGGCCGACTACGACCCCAACCTCCAGGCCTCGGTCGACGCGGACTGCGACTTCATCGTCGGCGTCGGCGGCCTCATGGCCGGGAACGTCACCACCGCCGCGCTGGCCAACACCGAGATCGGCTTCGCGATCGTCGACGGCTCCCCGATCGACGCGTCCTTCGCGCCGGTCGAGACCGAGAACGTCTACTCGATCCAGTTCGACACCGCCCAGTCCGCCTACCTGGCCGGCTACGTCGCGGCCTCGCAGACGAAGACGGGCACCGTCGCCACCTGGGGCGGCATGCAGATCAACCCGGTGACCATCTTCATGGACGGCTTCGCCGAGGGCATCGCCAAGTACAACGAGGACAAGGGCGCCGACGTCAAGCTCCTGGGCTGGGACGAGGCCACCCAGACCGGCGTCTTCCTCGGCGACTTCGAGAACACCGCCGGCGGCAAGAGCCAGACCGAGACCTTCATCTCGCAGGGCGCGGACATCGTCTTCCCGGTCGCCGGCCCCGCCGGCATCGGCGCTCTGACGGCCGCCCAGGAGAACGACGACGTCAACGCGATCTGGGTCGACACCGACGGCTTCGTCTCCACCGACTTCGGTGCGGAGCTCATCACCTCGGCTGAGAAGGGCCTGGCGAACGCCGTTCGCGACGCCGTCCTGGCCGCCTACGACGGCGAAGCCGGCAACGGCACCTACGTCGGCACCCTGGAGAACGGCGGCGTGGCCCTCGCTCCCTTCCACGACTTCGACTCCGTGATCTCGGACGAGACCAAGGCCGAGGTCGAGGCGCTGCAGGCGGGCATCATCGACGGCTCCATCGTCCTGAACTCCCCGGCCAGCCCGGTCGCTCCGTAGCCTCGCGCCACACCGGCAGTTTCGATACAAGGGACGTGAATTGCGACTCGAACTGAAGGGCCTGACGAAGAAGTTCGGCTCGTTCACCGCGGACGACGACATCGACCTCGTGGTCGAGCCCGGCCAGATCCACGCCGTACTCGGCGAGAACGGCGCGGGCAAGTCGACGCTCATGAACATGCTCTACGGGATCCTGGCGCCCACCAGCGGCGAGATCCTCATCGACGGGGAGCCGGTCTCCTTCTCGGGTCCGGGCGACGCGATCGCCGCCGGGATCGGGATGGTGCACCAGCACTTCAAACTCGTCGGGCCCTTCAGCGTCGCGGACAACGTCCACCTGGGACGGGAGCACACCCGAGGTCTGGGTGTGCTCTCGGCCAAGGCCGCTCGCAAGGCCGTCCTCGACGTGTCCGAGCAGTACAGCCTCAAGCTCGACCCCGACGCGATCTGCGAGGACCTGCCCGTCGGCGTCCAGCAGCGCGTTGAGATCGTCAAGGCCCTGTCGGGGCCCAAGACCGAGCTGCTCATCCTCGATGAGCCCACGGCGGTGCTCACGCCCGCCGAGATCACCGAGCTGCTGCAGATCATGCGTGACCTCGCGGCGGCGGGCACCTCGATCCTGTTCATCTCGCACAAGCTCAAAGAGGTCCAGGCCGTCGCCGACACCATCACGGTGATCCGGCGCGGCAAGGTCGTCGCCGAGTTGGAGCCGACCGCTTCGGAGGCCGAGATGGCCTCCGCGATGGTCGGGCGCGAGGTGTCCCTCCAGGTCGACAAGACCCCGGCGCAGCCGGGCGAGGCCCGCCTGGAGCTCAAGGACCTCACGGTCGTCTCCGGTGAGGGCGTGAAGGTCCTCGACGGACTCGAGCTGACCGTCCACTCCGGTGAGATCGTCGGCCTCGCGGGCGTCGAGGGCAACGGCCAGACCGAACTGGCCCGCGCCATCCTCGGCCTCGTCAAGCCCGACGCGGGTCACATCGCGATCGACGGCAGGGACGTGCACGGCCGCTCCCCGGCCAAGCGGATCGCCGACGGCCTGGGCTACATCCCCGAGGACCGCGGCCGCGACGGCCTGATCAGCGAGTTCTCGGTGGCCGAGAACATCGTGCTCAACCAGTACCGGGAAGCGCCCTACGCCAAGGGCGGCGTCGTGGACTTCGGCGCGGTGCACGAGCAGGCGGTCGGCTCGATCGCCGAGTTCGACATCCGCACCCAGTCCCCGGACGAGTCCGCCTCGTCGCTGTCGGGCGGCAACCAGCAGAAGGTCATCATCGCCCGCGAGTTCTCCCGGCCCCGCCGGTTCCTCGTCGCGGCGCAGCCGACCCGCGGCGTGGACGTGGGCGCGACCGAGTTCATCCACTCGCGCCTGGTCACCGAGCGAGACACCGGCACCGGGGTCCTGCTGATCTCCTCTGAACTGGACGAGATCTACGCCCTGGCCGACCGCATCGCCGTGATCTACAACGGCCGCATCGTCGGCGAGGTCGCCCCCGACACGCCGCGCGAGGTGATCGGCCGGCTCATGGTCGGCGCCGACATCGACCGGGTCGTCGAGCCGGGCACCGGCACCGGCACCGGCACCGGCACCGATCTTGCGACCGGCACCGATCTTGCGACCGGCACCGAGATCGAGACCGGCACTGAACCTGAGACCAGCACCGACGAGGACGCCAATGGAGGTGACCGTTGAGCACGGAAACTGATTCCCCCGCCGCCGAGCAGCCCGGGACGGAGGAGACGCCCGAAGCGAAACCCGGCTTCATGAGGCTCTTCGGGCGCTACCTGTCCGAGGCGAACTCGGTCATGGTGACGATCTACTCGCTGCTGCTGGCCTTCTTCATCGGCGGCATCCTGCTCATCGTGTCGGACGAGTACACCCGCTCGACCTACACCTACTTCTTCGCCAGGCCCCAGGACGCGCTCCTGGCCTCCTGGTACCTCATCCGCGACTCCTACCTGGCGCTGTTCGAGGGCGCGATCCTCAACCTGAACACGCTCGACAAGTTCACCGCCGGGACCGCGGAGTTCGGCGACCTGCTGCGCCCGATCTCGGAGACGCTCACCTACGCGACCCCGCTGATCTTCACCGGCCTCGCGGTCGGCCTCGCCTTCCGCGCCGGACTGTTCAACATCGGCGCGCAGGGCCAGATGATCTTCGGCATCCTCGGCGCGCTCATCGTCGGCTTCACCCTGGACCTGCCGATCTGGCTGCACCTGCCCCTCGCGGTCATCGCGGGCGCGGTCGCGGGCGGCCTCTTCGGCGCCGTCCCCGGCCTCCTCAAGGCCACCACCGGGGCGCACGAGGTCATCTCCTCGATCATGCTCAACAACATCGCCGCACTGTTCCTGGTGTGGGCGCTGAGCACCGAGTTCCTCCACTCGGAGAAGAACACGCAGCTGATCTCCAAGTCCGTGGACGAGTCGGCGACCCTGCCGACCATGCTGTCCTCGCTGAACGAGACCCTGCGGGTGAACGCCGGGCTCCTCGTCGGCATCGCCGCCGCGGTCTTCGTGTGGTGGCTGCTGTCGAAGTCCACCTTCGGGTTCCGCATCCGGGCAGTCGGGTTCAACGAGCACGCCTCGGCCACCGCGGGCATGCACATCGGACGCACGTACACGACCACGATGGCCGTCTCCGGCGCCATCGCGGGTCTCGCGGGCGCGGCCCTGTCGCTGGGCGTCTACTCGACCGGCGTCACCACCTCGACCCCGCTCGAGTACGGCTTCGACGGCATCACCGTCGCACTGCTCGGCCGCGCCAACCCGGGCGGCATCGTCGCCTCGGCGATCCTGTTCGGCGCGTTGAAAGCGGGTGCGCTGTCGGCGCAGCCGGACGTGCCGGTCGACATCTCGACCCTGCTCCAGGCGATCATCGTGCTCTTCATCGCCGCTCCCGCACTGGTCAAGGCGATCCTGCACCTGCGCGCGCCGCGCGGCGGACTGGTCACCCTCGAAGCGAAAGGCTGGTGAGCCCCATGGCAGTGGACACGCAGACCCGTCCCGCGCTCGTCGACGACCGCGCCCCGGCCCGCAATCTCAAGGGCGGTGTGACCTACACGGTCCTCGGTCTGTTCCTTCTCGGCATCGCCTTCGCGGTGCTCGGCGGGGACCGGACCACCATCGTCAGTTTCGACAAGACGCTCACCGATGTGGAGTGGGCCCTGCCGACCCGCGGCGTGGTCCTCGCCCTCGGCGCGATCACCGCCGCAGCGGGGGTATGGCTGACCGTGGGCCTGCCCCGGCGCCGTCACAAGATCACCTCGGCCGTCGCGGTCACCGCGTTCGTGCTCGGCCTCCTGTTCTGGTCCTATTCGGAGCCGGGCACGGTGTTCCGGGCCGAGTCGATCCTCGCCGGGGCCCTGTTCCTGTCGATGCCGTACATCTTCGGCGCGCTCTCGGGCGTGGTGTGCGAACGCTCCGGCGTCATCAACATCGGCATCGAGGGCCAGTTCCTCATGGGCGCCTTCACCGGCGTCCTGGTCGCCAACCTGACCGGGAACGTCTACGCGGGGATGGTCGGCGCGATGATCGCCGGGTCCCTGTCGACCATGCTCCTGGCGCTGCTCGCCACCAAGTACCAGGTCAACCAGGTCGTCGTCGGGGTCATCCTCAACCTGCTCGCCTTGGGCTTCACCAGCTTCATGTACGACCAGCTGAAGAAGTCCGAGGGCCTCAACACGGGCTTCGGCGTGCAGACGATCGACTGGGGCCCGCTCGCGGACATCCCGGTGATCGGCCCGGTCCTGTTCCAGCAGAAGCTGTTCGTGTACGTCGGCCTCATCATGGTCTTCGTGGTCTGGTTCCTGCTGTACCGCACCCGCTGGGGTCTGCGGACCCGCGCGGTCGGCGAGCACCCCGCGGCCGCGGACTCGATGGGCGTCAACGTCAACCGGCTGCGCTACTGGAACGTGACCTTCGCGGGCCTCCTCTCCGGTTTCGGCGGGGCCTGGTTCACCATCGCGAACTCCCTCGCTTTCAACAAGAACATGACCGCCGGGCTCGGCTTCGTGGCGCTCGCCGTCATGATCGTGGGCCGCTGGAACCCGGTCGGCGTCCTCTTCGGCGCCTTGATCTTCGGCTTCGCCACCCAGATCGCCCGCGACTTGGACGCCTCCGGCAGCGCGCTCATTCCGGGCGACTTCCTGAAGATGCTCCCGTACGCGGTCACGCTGGTGGTCGTCGCCGGGCTCATCGGCAAGTCCAAGGCCCCTGCGGCCGACGGCGTCCCGTACCACCCAGGAGACAAGTAGTCATGGCCGACATCGACTGGGACGCTTTGCGAACGAGGGCCCGCGAGGCCATGCGGCACGCGTACGCGCCGTACTCGAAGTACCCGGTCGGCGTCGCCGGGCTCGTGGACGACGGCCGGATCGTCTCCGGCTGCAACGTCGAGAACGCCTCCTACGGCCTGACCCTGTGCGCCGAGTGCGGCATGGTCTCCCAGCTCGCCGCCACCGGCGGCGGGCGGCTGGTCGCCATCGCCTGCGTCGACGGCGCGGGCGAACCCCTCACCCCATGCGGGCGTTGCCGTCAGCTGCTCTTCGAGCACGGCGGACCCGACTGCCTCGTGGACGACTCGCCCGAGCCGACGACCGTGGGGGCGCTGCTCCCCGGTGCGTTCGGCCCCGACCACCTGTGACCGGGAGGGCCGCTCGGCCCCGCCGGTCCCGCTCGGGCCCATCCGAACTAGTGAGGGAACACCAATGATCACCGCTGTCGACGTCATCCGCACCAAACGGGACGGCGGCGAGCTCTCGACCGCCCAGATCGACTGGGTCATCGACGCCTACACCAAGGGCGCCGTGGCCGACGAGCAGATGTCCGCCCTGGCGATGGCGATCTTCCTCAATGGAGCGAAGCCGCGCGAGATCGCCGACTGGACCGCCGCGATGATCCGCTCGGGGATCACCCTCGACCTGTCCTCCGTCGGCAAACCCTGCGTGGACAAGCACTCCACGGGCGGTGTGGGCGACAAGATCACGCTGCCGCTGGCCCCGCTCGTCGCGGTCTTCGACGTCGCGGTCCCGCAGCTGTCGGGCCGCGGGCTCGGCCACACCGGCGGGACGCTCGACAAGCTCGAGGCGATCCCCGGCTTCCGGGTGGACATGACCGAGGCGCAGGTCCTGGAGCAGCTCAAGGGTATCGGCGCGGTCATCTGCGCTGCCACGGGCGATCTGGCCCCGGCGGACAAGAAGCTGTACGCCCTGCGCGACATCACCTCCACTGTGGAGTCGATTCCGCTGATCGCGTCCTCGATCATGTGCAAGAAGATCGCCGAGGGCGCCGACGCGATCGTGCTCGACGTCAAGGTCGGCTCGGGCGCCTTCATGAAGGACTTCGCGCAGGCCCGCGAGCTCGCCGAGACCATGGTGCGCCTGGGCGCCGACCACGGCGTGGACACCCGGGCGCTGCTGACCGACATGTCGATCCCGTTGGGCCGCACCGCGGGCAACGCGCTCGAAGTGCGCGAGTCCGTGGAGGTCCTGGCGGGCGGCGGCCCCGAGGACGTGGTCGAGTTGACCGTGGCCCTCGCCAAGGAGATGCTGGCCGCCGCCGGAAAGCCCGAGGCCGACCCGGTCGCCGCTTTGAACGACGGCCGCGCGATGGACAAGTGGCGCCAGATGATCAGCGCCCAGGGCGGCGAGGTCGACGCCCCGCTCCCGGTCGCGCGCGAGGCGGAGGAGCTCACTGCCGACGCCGACGGCTTCGTCACCGAGATGGACGCCTACGCGGTGGGCGTGGCCGCCTGGCGCCTCGGGGCGGGCCGCGAACGCCAGGGCCAGCCCGTCCAGTTCGGCGCGGGCATCGAGATCCTGAAGACCGTGGGCGAGCCGGTGCGGGCGGGCGAGCCGGTCCTGCGCCTCCACACCGACACCCCCGAGCGCTTCGCCGCCGCCAAGGAAACCCTTGCGGGCCAATGGAAGATCGGCGCAGAGCCGACCAAGCGGGGCCCGATCATCCTCGACCGCATCACCGCTTAACCGCACCGAGACGTTCGACCTGCTAGCCCCAGGACGATCAGAGAAGGGCGGCCCCTCATCCAAGGGGCCGCCCTTCGCCGTGTGCGAGGCCCTGTTCAGTCCTCACACCCGGCACGGACGGCGAGCCAGCCGGCCATGGCGCGGACGCCGTGGCCGATGGCCCGCTCGTCGGGTTCGAAGGCGCCGAAGTGCGGGAAGCTCGTCGTGATGTCCGCGCCCGGGGCGCGCACGCCGAGATACGTGTAGGTGCCGGGAATCTCATCGAGGAACAGCGCGAAGTCCTCGCCGCTGAAGGGGAGTGCGGCGTGCATGACCGCGACGGCCTCGCCGCCGATGGTCCGCTGGAGGTGCCGCTTGAGCGCGTTCGCCTCGGGCTCGGGGCAGACCATCGCCGGGAACGGATCGTCGGGGAAGTCGGCGGCGGCGCCGTAGGACCGGGCGATCCGGTCGATGTCGGCCCGCACCTCCGTGTACCGCTCCTCGGGCCAGCACCGGTACGAGACCTCCACGGCGACAAGCCCTTCGCCGTCCGGTTCGCCGATATGGGCGCTGACGGCGCTCACGAACTCCGCGAGCGGGCCGTTCGGGGTTCCCATGTCGACCACCAGCTGCTCCATGTCCGCCGCGCTCTGCGGCGGGGCGATGGTCGCCAGGTCGCGGATCTCGGCGGCCACCAGATCGGCGGTGTCGGCGCCGGTCGCGGTGACCGTGCCGTAGTCCTGCCCGGGTTGTCCGGTGCCGGGGTTGACCGCGAACATGCCGACCGGGAGGGCCCCGCAGTGCAGGGCGTGGATCTCCGCGGGCCGGGTCGCGGTGAGCGCGCCGTCGTCGAGCATCGCCCGCGCGCCTTCGAGGGTCTCCTCGGCGGGCTGGAAGAAGAACACGACGGTGCCGTGGAGGCGGTGGCGCAGCCGTGCGAGGACTTGGGCCGCACCGACGCCTATGGCGGTATGGAGGTCGTGCCCGCACAGGTGGGCCGGTTCGGGGCCGCCGCCGATCTGGTCCTCGACGGGGACGGCGTCCATGTCGGCGCGGTAGGCGACGGTCCGACCGCGATGGCGTCCCTTGAGGACGGCGACGACGCCGTGGCCGCCGACGCCGGTGGTGACGGTGAGCCCGGCCTCGGTGAGCAGTGCGGCGACGATGCCGGCGGTGCGCTCCTCATGGCCGGGTGCTTCGGGGTGGGCGTGGAGGTCGCGGCGCAGTGCGATGAGATCGGCGTCGAGTTCGGTTGCGGCGGCGTCGATCACGCGGGAGCTGAGGCCTGACGAGGCATGGGCGGGTGTGGCGGTGCCTGCCGCGGCGACGGCGGCTGCGGCGCCGAGGACGAGGCGGCGGGTGACGGGGATGGCGCGGTGGCGGGACATGGTTCCTCCAGCTGGCGGGTTCGCCGTGGCGACGGGTGTGTCGTCAGTCTGGTTCGCGCCGGGCCCCGAGCGCAGTCATGCCAGCCCCCGCTTCCGTCCTGGGGAGAGCCCCCGCGTTCAGCCGATGCGGCGCTGGCGGTACGCCTTCTGTCGGCATGCGGGGCTGCAGAACCGGGCCGGGCGTCCGGGGCCGGTGCGATCGATCGGTGTGCCGCATGAGTCGCACCCGTGCGGCTCGCCGTTATGCTTCTCGGCGGATTCCGGCTTTTCGTAACGGAGATTTTCGGCCGGATCACTGCGGAGGGCGTCGATCACGAGGGCGCTCATCGGGGCGAGTTCGCGGCGGTCCGCCTGGAGGCGCTGGATCGCGACGCAGGCGGTGAAGATCGCTTGCACGCCTTCGACATCGAGGTCGGGACGCACTGCTCCGGTGCGCTGCGCGGCGTCGAGCAGGGCCTGGAGTGCTTCGGCGAAGCGCCGTCCGGAGGCGAGCAGGACCGTGCGCGGCCAGCCGTCCTCGGATTCGACCAGTTCGCACATGTCCTTGTTGCCCGGCGTCGAGGTGACCACCTCGGTCACGAAGTCGAAGAAGGCCGCACCCGGGTCATCTGACTCGGCGTACCCGGCGGCGAGGCGGGTGAGCCGCTCGATGCGCTGGGACAGTACGGCTTCGAGCAGGACGTCCTTGGTGGGGAAGTGCCGGTAGACGGTGCCCGCGCCGACGCCCGCGCGGCGGGCGATCTCGCCGAGCGAGACCCCGGTGCCCTCCTTGGCGAGCGCGGTCTGGGCCGCGGCGAGGACCTTCGCGCGGTTGCGGCGCGCGTCGGCCCGTGTCAGCTCATTGCCGACCGGGCCCGGCGTCTCGGTGCGGAGCGGCGTCGTTCGTGAGGGGGCACTGGTGGGTCGCACGTTACGAATCCTCGATTCGGGTGCTGGACGGCGGCGTGAGCGGGCTCGTACCTTGGCCAAGCGGGCCGGACAACCCGATTCTAGCGGCCCGCACCGCTCTGATCCACCACGGAAGGCAGCCATGACCCACGACGACGACACCACCCGCGGCGACCGCATCATCCTCGTGACCGGCGCGACCGGCAAGCAGGGCGGCGCGGCGGCCCGACACCTCCTCCACCACGGCTGGCAGGTCCGCGCCCTGGTCCGCGACCCCGCCGCCGCTCCCGCCCTCGCACTTGCCGAGACCGGAGCGGCACTCGTCCAAGGCGACTTCGACCGGCCCGAGACCATCACTGCCGCAATGGAAGGCGTCTACGGCGTGTTCGCCGTCCCGCCCGCCGCGTACGGCCCCAACGGCTGGGACGTCGAGGTCGAGCACACGCGGGGCGCGGCCCTCGTCGACGCCGCGAAGGCCTCCGGGGTGCGCCACTTCGTGTTCACCTCGATCGCGTCCATGCCCGGCCGCGTCTTCCTCGGCGAGTCCGGCAAGCGGCGCATCGAAGCGCGCATCGAGGCCAGCGGCATGGAATGGACGCACCTGCGGCCGGTCCGCTTCATGGAGAACTACCTCCTGCGCGATTCCCCGGTCGACGGCATCAAGGGCGGCCTCCACCGCCACCTCTTCCGTCCCGACCACGGCATGCAGGTCATCGCGGTGGACGACATCGGTGCGTTCGCGGCGCTGGTGCTCGCCGACCCCGGCCGCTTCCACGGCCGCACCCTGGAACTGGCCGGGGACGAGTTGACGCCGACGGCGGCGGCCGCCTTGATCACCGAGTCCACGGGCCGCAGCGTCCGCTTCGAGCAGGTCCCGCAGGAGGAGGCGGACGCGCTCGGCCCCGAGATCGCCGCGATCCGCAAGCTCATGAACGGCTACCGCACGTGGGACGCGGACGTGGCCGCCCTGCGCGAACTCCTGCCGAGCCTGCGGACCTTCGACACCTGGCTCAAGGAAGGGGGCGCCGAGAAGATCGCCGCCCTCCCGGCCGACTAGCGCCCCGAGGGTCGGGGCCGGACCCGAGGTCCGGCCCCGACCGGTGCCCCTCCCGACCGGTGCCCCTCCCGACCGGTGCCCCTCCCGACCGGTGCCCCTCCCGACCACCCGCGAAGCCCCAGTGCGATTCCCGCCACAACTCGATCTTCGCTCAGGCGGGTTCGCGACGCCATGGCACGCATCACCGCAAATCGGGGGAATGCGGCTTCGCGAGTCCTGGTTGGACCTGGTTATGAGCACAATCGGATTGATCGGCAGCGGGCACATCGGCAGCGCGGTCGCGCGCCTGGCAGTCGCCGCGGGGCACGACGTCGTCCTGAGCAACCGGCGCGGGCCGGACTCGCTGGCCGACCTCGTCGCGGAGTTGGGCCCGAAGGCCCGGGCGGCGACCCCGGTCGAGGCGGCGGCCGCGGGGGACATCGTGGTGGTGACCATCCCGCTGCTCGCCTACCAGACCGTCCCGGTCGAGGAGCTGCGCGGCAAGGTCGTCATCGACACGAACAACTACTACCCGCAGCGCGACGGGAACATCGCCGAGCTCGACGCGGAGACCACCACCGTGAGCGAACTGCTCCAGGCGCACCTGCCGGAGTCGTTCGTCGTCAAGGGCTTCAACAACATCTACTCCAAGCACTTCCCCGAGCTGGCCCGCCCGACCGGTGACCCCGAGCGTTCCGCGCTCCTCATCGCCGGTGACGACCGGGCCGCGAAGGAGACCGTGTCGGCCTTCTTGGACTCGATCGGCTACGACGCGTACGACGCCGGGCCGCTCGCCGAGGGCTGGCGCTACCAGCGGGACACCCCGGCCTACTCGGTGTACTTCGCGCAGAAGCCGACCAGCCTGTCCGACCGCGGCGCCAGCCGCCGCGCGAACGCCGCGCAGCTCGAAGAGCGCCTGCAGTCCGCCAAGCGCTACCGCGACATGTAGTCGCGCGAACCGAAGCGACGCAAGGGGGTCGCCGCACCGCGGCGGCCCCCGATCGCACCCCGGGCCGGTCCGCACTGGACGACGGCACTTTCGGTGTGCACACTCTTAGGAGCCGTCTTCCGCCGTTCCACCGAAGCTAGGACTCTGCTGTGCCTGAATTGATGCGCGCCGTCACCCAGTCGGTCCTCGGGGGTCCTGAGGTGCTCGAGCTCGTCGAGACCGCGCGGCCCGAGCCGTACTACGGCGAGGTGCTGGTGCGGGTCCACGCGGCCGGGGTGAACCCGGTCGACCCCGCCGCGCGCGAACGCGGGCTCTACATCGGCGAGCCGCCGTTCACGCTCGGCTGGGACGTCTCCGGCGTCGTGGAGCGGGTCGGCATCGGCGTCTCGCGCTTCAAGGTCGGCGACGAGGTCTACGGCATGCCGCGCTTCCCGCACCGCGCAGGCGCTCACGCCGACTACGTGACGGCCCCGAGCCGCCACTTCGACCACAAGCCGGCCGGGATCTCGCACGTGGAGGCCGCGGCGATCCCGCTGACGGGCCTCACCGCCTGGCAGGCCCTTGTGGACACCGCCGGGCTGCGCGAGGGCCAGTCGGTGCTGATCCACGCGGCGGGCGGCGGCATCGGCCACCTCGCGGTCCAGATCGCCAAGTCCGTCGGCGCGCATGTCATCGGCACGGCCCGCACCGGGAAGCACGAGTTCCTGCGCGGCCTGGGCGCCGATGAGCTGATCGACTACACCGAGGTCGACTTCACGCAGGCCGTCAAGGACGTCGACGTGGTGCTCAATACCCTTCCCGGGGACTACGCCGAGCGTTCGGTCTCGGTCATCCGCGACGGCGGCGTGCTCGCCGAGATGCACCTGTCGAACCGGGACGCGGTGTTCCCCGAGGCGGTGGCGCGCGGCATCGCGACGCGCTTCACGCTCGTGGAGCCCGACCTGATCGGCATGCGGGAGCTGTCGCGCCTGATCAACGACGGGCAGCTGAAAGTCCATGTGTCCCAGACGTTCCCGCTGGAGGAGGCCGCCGCCGCGCACGTGGCGATGGAGGACGGCCACGTGACCGGCAAGATCGTCCTCACCCTCGTCTGACCGAAGGCCCCCGGCCGAGAAGCCGGGCCTTCTCTTACCCCCTTACTGGAATGGATCATTCCGTTCTGCTATACTCAAATTATCGGGCGGCCGGGAGAATCGAACCGCTCGACCACAGCGAGAGGACCGCCATGAACACCGCCACCACCGAATGGGCACTGCTGACCGAGGCCCACAACGCACTGCTCGACACCGTCAAGGGCGTCGGCGCCGCGGACTGGAACCTGCCCACGCCCTGCGCGGACTGGAACGTCACGCAGGTCCTCCAGCACGCCGCGGGCGACCAGCTCGCCTACTACGCCGCGATCACCGGCGGCGACGGTCCCGCCGAGAACCCCTTCGCCCCTTCGGGAACACTCGCGACGGACCCGGTGGAGCACGTCGCGGCCGCGCTCAAGGCCGCCGCCGAAGCCTGGGGCACCATCGACAAGGACGCCGCCGAAGTGCCGGTCCCGGTGCCGCCCAACACGCTCGACGCGGTGACCGGCGTGGGCGCCTGCGCCCTCGACGCCGCCGTCCACGCCTGGGACATCGCCAAGGCCACCGGCCAGGCCCAGCCCCTCTCCAACCGGGCCGCGGCCGAGATGCTCACAGCCGCAAGGCAGATCGTGGAGCCGCTGCGGGCCTACGGCGCGTACGCTCCGGCGCTGGCCCCGCAGGAGGGCGACGGCGAGGTCGAGGCGCTCCTGCGCTATCTCGGCCGCGACCCCGAATGGTCCGCCTGAGCGCTGTGGGCCGCGCCGCCTACGCGTCGGCGGTTGCGGCTTCGGCGCGGCTGCCCTGGCGGGTGTAGAACACCGCGGCGAGCCTCAGTCCCAAGTAGACGATCGGCCAGACGAGCATGACCCAGCGGCCGAAGAGGAGTGCGCCGGGGACCGTGAGGGCGAACATGAGCATCGTCGTCACGGTCCAGGCGCGGATGCCGCCGATGATCGACGGCGGCGTCTCGGGGTCGAGCAGTCCGGCGCGGCGCACGTGGCGCAGGACCAGGAGCATCGCGAGGCCGAGGAACGACATGACGGCCGAGTAGAGGGCCACGCCCGCGCCGCCGGTCGTCTCGGCGAGGGTCTTGCTCGCCCATGGGACCAGGACGTACGCGAGCAGCGCGAGGATGTTGAGAGTGATGAGCGGCGGGTCGGCGCGCCGCACGTGGCTGAAGAGCATGTGGTGGGCGACCCAGGTCGCGGCGATGACACTGAAGGAGATGCCGAAGGCGAGGTATTCGGCGGCCCCGGCGCTGAGCGACTCCCACAGGTCCGCCGCCGAGTCCCCTTCGGGGACGGGCAGTTCCAGGGCCAGCAGGGTCAGCATGATCGCGATGACCGCGTCGGAGAAGAAGATCATGCGTTCCAGTCCATGCGGCTTGTCCACTGCGCCGGCCTCTTTCGATCGCGTCCGAATCCGGACGCGAGCTTACTTCGGCGCGGCGACGAAGCGGGGGCCGGTGCCTTTCGGCGCCGGCCCCCGCATCCTTCGGCTACACGGCCAGGAACGCCGTGTTCAGCAACAGGTTCGGGCTCCCGTTGGTGCCGGTGACGGCGTCCGCCACCGCGCCGCCGGTGAGGGCCGTCGCGACCTCGTCGGGGGTCGCGTCCGGGTTGGCCTCGAGGTAGAGCGCGGCCACGCCCGCGACGTGCGGGGTCGCCATCGAGGTGCCCGAGATGGTGTTCTCGGCGTCGTCGCCGTCGATCCACGCGGAGGTGATGCCCGCGCCCGGCGCGAGGATGTCCACGCATTCGCCGTAGTTCGACCAGGAGGTCTGCGTGTCGGTGTCATCGGTGGCGCCCACGGTGATCGCGGTCGGCTCCGAGGCCGGGGACACGTCGCACGCGTCCTGGCCCTCGTTGCCCGCCGCGACCGCGAAGGTCACGCCGGACTCGACCGCGGCGGCGATGGCGTCGTTCAGGGCCTGGCTGAAGGAGCCGCCGAGGCTCATGTTCGCCACGGCCGGGCCGGTCGCGTTGGCCGCGACCCAGTCGATGCCGCCGATGATCGCCGAGTACGAGCCCGAGCCCTGGCAGTCCAGGACGCGGACGGCGCGGATCGTGACGTCCTTGGCGAGGCCGTACGTGGTGCCGCCGATGGTTCCGGCGACGTGCGTGCCGTGCCCGTGGCAGTCGCTGGGGTCGGCGTCGTCGTCGATGAAGTCGTAGCCTTCGCCGACGCGGCCGGTGAACTCCGAGTGGGTGGTGTTCAGGCCGGTGTCGAGGATGAACGCCTCGACGCCCGCGCCGGTCTGGGTGTACTCGTAGGCCGCGTCCAGGGGCAGTGCGTCCTGGTCCACGCGGTCCAGGCCCCAGGAGGGCGGGTCGGTCTGGACTTCGGCGGTGTGGGCCCACTGGTCCTGCTCGACGTACGCCACGGCGTCGTCGGCGGCCAGTTCGAGCGCCTCGGACTCCGACATCTGGGCGACGTAGCCGTCGACCAGGCCGAGGGTGTCCTCGACGTCGACGTCCACGCCGAGGTCCTCGGCCAGGGCGCCGAGGCCGGTGTCGGCGGCGTCGTCGAGGACGACGATGTACGAGCCTTCGATGGCGTCGGGGGAGTCGGCGCCGATGATGCGGTCAGAGGGGTTCGCGGGCTCGTCCGCCGAGGCGAACGCGGTGGCCGCGATGAGCGAGCCTCCGGCCGCGGCCGCCGCGATTCCTATCGCGGTGGCCGTGCGCAACCGCCGTTTCGTTCCTGCCTTAGACACAGGTGAAACTCCTTTGATTGTGCCCCAAGGCATTCGCGGTGCTTGGGCCGCTGCCGCCCCGGGGGGAGGGTGGTGGGGCCCGGGACGCGGGCCGGACCGGGGAGGTCCGGCCCGCCACCCGTCCGGGCCCAGCGGCCACTGACGGGCCGTGGACCCTGGCAGTGAGCCTAAGGCTTAGAACAAACTGTGTAAACCCCCCGTATCGCATCAACAGATCAGTGAATGAGCAAATCCAGCCTTTAGTCCAAAACAGACAAACGGGCTGAGGCGATGCGCTCACGGAGCGCAAGGCCTCAGCCCGTCGGGTCAGCGGTTCCTTCCGGGGCCGCCTAACGGATCAGAGCGTGTAGAGCAGCCGGTTGGGGCTGCCGGATCCCGCGCCGGTCACCACACCGGTGGTGGCGTTCGAGGTGATCCACGAGGACACCGCCGAAGTGGTGGCGCTCGGGTTGGCCTGCAAGTACAGTGCGACCGCGCCCGCGACGTGCGGGGAGGCCATCGAGGTGCCCGAGATGGTGTTGGTGGCGCTGTTGCTGGAGTACCACGCCGAGGTGATGCTCGAACCCGGCGCGAAGACGTCCAGGCACGAACCGTAGTTGGAGTAGCTCGCCCGAGCATCGGTCGAGGTGGTCGCGCCCACGGTGATCGCCGACGGCGTCGACGCCGGAGAGTAGTTGCAGGCGTTCGCGTTGGAATTTCCGGCCGCAACCGCGAAGGAGACGCCCGAGGTGACCGCCGCGGCGACCGCGTTGTTCAGCGACGCCGAGTAGCCGCCGCCGAGGCTCATGTTCGCCACGGCCGGCTTGATCGCGTTCGTCCGGACCCAGTTGATGCCGTTGATGACCCCGGCGGTGGTGCCGGAGCCCGCGGCGTCCAGGACGCGCACGGCGTGGAGCGTGACGCCCTTGGCGACGCCGTAGATGGTCCCGCCGACGGTGCCGGCGACGTGGGTGCCGTGGCCGTTGCCGTCCTGCGGGGTCGAGTCGTTCTGGATGAAGTCGTAACCCGCGCCCACGCGCCCGGTGAACTGGGTGTGCGAGGCGTTGATGCCGGTGTCCACAATATAAGCGTGGACGCCCGCACCCGTGTAGTTGTACGTGTAGGTGCCCGACAGCGGGAGGTTCCGCTGGTCGATGCGGTCGATGCCCCACGTGGCGCCGGTCTGGGTCGCCTCGATCGAGACGACCGCGTTCTGCTCGACGAAGGCCACGCCGTCTTCCGCGGCGAGCTCCTTCGCCTCGGACTCGGTGGACTCCATGAGGAACGTGTCGAGGCCGGCGTACGTCTCGACGACCTCCTCGCCCTCGATGGACTTGACGAGGGTGGACACCGAGGTGTCGTCCTCCATGACGACGATGTACTCGCCCGCGATGGCGCCGGGGGCGTCCTCGCCGACGATCTGGCCGAGCTCTTGCTTCGCCTCGGCCGCGGTGGCGGTGAACGCCATCGCGGTGAACGCGGCGACGCCGAGAGCGGCGGCCGCGACGGATCTGGATCTGATGCGTGACATGGACATTCGGAAATCCCTTCGGGTGGTCTCGGCCGGTCCGGGGCCGAGACGGGATAGAGGGTGGCGGAACTGATGGGAATCGGCGCCGATGGGAGTCGGCGTTGGCGGGGATCGGCCTGTGGGAGCACGGCTCTCGCCGTCCTGCGGGGTGGTGCTGCGGGTGCGGGGACCGCGGGCGGGGCCCGGTCGCGGCGGCTGCCGGACTGGCACGACGGCTCCAGGTCGCCTCCTCCGGCCGCTGTCGATACGGCCGACGGGAGAGCCCCGCCCGCGGTCACCCGCTATTGAGTTGTGCGGGGGGAGATCAGAGCTCCAGCGACCAGTTGTTCAAGGTCCCGGAGTCACCTGAGTAGACGTCGGTCACGCGCAGTGTCCAAGTGCCGCTAGCAGTCTCGGCGTCGAGGTCCACGGTGTACGTCGCCACCACGTTGTCGACCGAGTCGTAGGAGGCGCTCTTGAGCGTGTAACTGGTGCCGTCGGGGGCGATCAGGTAGATCGCGAGGTCCCCGCGGTAGGTGTGGGTGATGTTGACCGACACCTTGCTGGTGGCGCTGGCGGCGCCGTCGCAGGTGAGGGTCAGGGTCGAGTTGACGGTGGCGCGGTCGGCGATGGCGGTGGCCGTGGTGTTGGCGCCGGTGCAGTCGCTGGGTTCGCCGGGGTCGGAGCCGCCGTCCTCGGTGCCGGTGTACAGCAGCAGGTTCGGGCTGCCCTGGACGTCGGAGACGCGGTCTGCGGCGGCGTTGCCGGTGACCCACGCGGCGACGTCGTCGGTGGTGGCGCTCGGGTGGAGGCCGAGGTAGACGGCGGCGGCGCCCGCGACGTGCGGGGTGGCCATCGAGGTGCCGGAGATCGTGTTCGTGTCCGAAGTGGAGTCGATCCAGGCGGAGGTGATGCTCACGCCGGGTGCGAAGACGTCCACGATGGACCCGTAGTTGGAGAAGTAGGCGCGGGCGTCACTGGAGTCGGTGGCGGCCACGGTGATCGCGCTCGGCTCGGAGGCGGGGGAGGAGGACCCGGCGTCGGTGTCCTCGTTGCCTGCGGCGACGGCGAAGGTGACGCCGGCGTCGACGGCGTTCGCGACGGCGGTGTTGACTGCGGCGGAGTAGCCGCCGCCGAGGCTCATGTTGGCGACCGAGGGGCCCGAGTGGTTGTCGGCGACCCATTCGATCCCGGCGATGACGTCGGCGTAGGTGCCCGAGCCCTCGCAGTCCAGGACCCGCACGCCCACGAGCGTGACCGCTTTGGCCAGACCGTACGTGGTGCCGCCGATGGTCCCGGCGACGTGGGTGCCGTGGCCGTTGCAGTCGGTCGGATCGGTGTCGCCGTCGACGAAGTCGTAGCCGGTGCCGACGCGGCCGGTGAATTCGGCGTGGGTGGCGAGGATGCCGGTGTCCACGATGTACGCGGTCACGCCGGAGCCGTCGCCGAGGTACTCGTAGTCGCCGTCCAGCGGCAGGTCGAGCTGGTCGACCCGGTCCAGGCCCCAGGTCGCGCCGGTCTGCACGTCCGCCACGGACACCGTCTGGTTCTGCTCGACGAACGCCACCGTGCTGTCCGCGGCGAGCCGGGCGGCCTCGGACGCGGTCATCTCCGCGAGGTAGCCGTTGAGGCCCTCGAAGCGGTCCGCGATCTCACCGCCGTACTCGTCGGTCACGGTGTCCGCCGTGGCGGCGGACAGGTCGCGGTCCATCACGACCAGATAGGACCCGTCGACGGCGGTGGCGGCATCGGCGCCGAGGATCTCCCCGACCGGATCGGCCTGGGCCGCAAGGCCGCCGAAGGTGATCGAGCCGATGGCCGCGGCGCCTGCCAGCGCGGCGGCCGATATTCGGCGGGAACGGTGCGAGACGGTCATAGGGGGGTACTCCCTCTCGGTTCGGTCGGCCGGTGCGCAAATGCGAAGAGATGGGGATGCACCGGCGCGGAGCGCGCGGTTCGGTGGAACCGGGCGTTTCGGGCTTTCACACCGAGGTTAGGGAAATCACAACCAATTGTGAAGACCCTGCAAGAGGCCCATAAATCACTGAATGAAGAGTCGGTTACCAATCGGTACGAGCCGGTAAGGAAGCGGTAGGATGTTTGGTTCTATTTTGACCCCATTGCACAGCGGCGGCCCGGCACTGTGCCGGGCCGCTCACTCCTAACATTAAGGCGCGCAACGCCTCTCGGTGACTAACCGGCGAGCTCCATCCAACGCTCCTCGATCTCGTCCCGCTCCGACTCCAGCGCGGACAGCTGATCCTGCAGTTCGGCGAGTTTCGCCGAATCGGTGGCGGCCGCGGCCATGTCGGCGTGGTTGCCCTTGATCTTCGACTCGACCTTCTCCAGGCGCCGCTCCAACTTGGACAGCTCCTTCTGCGTCGCCCGGTCCGCCGCCGCACTCGACTGCGGCGCCGCGTTCGGCACCCCCGCGCCCTTCGCTTGGGGCGCAGCCGCAGCGGCCTTCACGACCCCGGCACGGCGGTCCAGGTACTCCTCGACGCCGCGCGGCAGCATCCGCAACCGCCGGTCGCCCAGCAGCGCCCACGTCTCGTCGGCCACCCGCTCGGTGAAGTACCGGTCGTGGCTCACCACGACCATCGTCCCGGCCCAGTCGTCGAGCAGGTCCTCCAACTGGGTCAGCGTCTCGATGTCCAGGTCGTTCGTCGGCTCGTCCAGGAACAGCACGTTCGGCTCCGCCATCAGCAGGCGCGCGACCTGGAGGCGGCGGCGCTGCCCGCCGGAGAGGTCGCGCACGAACGTCCGCTGCTTCCCGCCGATGAACCCGAGCCGCTCGGCGAGCTGGCCCGCCGTCATCTCCTTCTTCCCGAACTGGACCCGCTTGGCCACCAACTCGATCGCCTCCAGGACCCGCCAGGACCCGTCGAGGTCCTCCATGTGCTGGGTCAGCCACGCCAGCTTCACCGTGCGCCCGACCTTGACGCGGCCCGCCGCGGGCTGCTTCTCGTCGATCGCCTCCGCCAGAGTGCGCAGCAGCGAGGTCTTGCCCGCGCCGTTCACCCCCAGCAGCCCGATCCGCTTGCCCGGACCCAGAATCCAGTCCAGGTCCTCCAGGAGCGTCTTGTCCCCGGCCCTCACGGTGACGCCCTCGGCCTCGAACACGGTCTTGCCCAGGCGCCCGGTCGCGAAACTCACCAGCTCAACGGTGTCGCGCGGCGGCGGCTCGTTCGCGATGAGCTCGTTCGCGGCATCGATGCGGAACTTCGACTTGGACGTGCGGGCCTTGGCGCCGCGGCGCAGCCACGCGAGCTCCTTGCGCATCAGGTTCTGGCGCTTGCCCTCGGCCACGCTCTCCTGGCGCTCGCGCTCGGCGCGGGCCAGGACGTAAGCGGAATAGCCGCCCTCGTACTCGTACACGTCGCCGCGCTGGACGTCCCAGATGCGGTCGCAGATCTCGTCGAGGAACCACCGGTCGTGCGTCACCACGATGATCGCGGCCCGCGAAGCCCCCAGATACCGTGCGAGCCAGAAGATCCCCTCGATGTCGAGGTGGTTCGTCGGCTCGTCCATCAGCAGCAGGTCGGCATCGTCCGAGAGCACCCGCGCGAGGTCGACACGGCGCCGCTCACCGCCCGAGAGCGTCCCGATGCGCGAATCGAGCCCGTCGGGCAGCACGGGCGCGTCCAGGCCGCCGAACAGGCCGGTGAGGATCTCGCGGACGCGCGCGTCCGAAGCCCACTCGTGGGCGTCGGCGTCGCCGAACAACTGGTCGCGCACGGTGGAGGCGTCATCGAGCGAGTCGGTCTGGCCGAGCACCGCGACGCGGGTGCCGCCGGTGTGCACGACACGGCCCGAATCGGGCTCGTCGAAGCGCGCGATGAGACGCAGGAGCGTCGACTTCCCGTCCCCGTTGCGACCGACGACGCCGACGCGCTGGGAGGCGGCGATGCCGAGGGAGACCGCGTCGAGGACGACCTGGTCGGGGTAGGCCTTCGAGACGGTTTCGAGGTTCACGAGATTGGGCGCTGACACGAGGGACAACACTACCCGCGCACGGCCGACGAGCCGAGGTCACGGCCAGCGGACATGTCACACCCGTCAGGCACCCTCGTATCGGGGGCCCAACGATCCGCTCCCAGATTCCCTCCCCCTGCCCTCGATCCGTTCGCCTTGCCTCCTCGCCCTCCCCTCTCAGGGGATGCGCGCGCTTGCCGAGGCTGCTATGGTGTCATCGAACAGTCATCATGACGTCATGAATGGATTCATATGACAGCCCCCACCACCCCGCCGGTGCGCTACGAAGCCGCACGCGCCGTCCTCGCCGTCGCCCGGCTCCTGCCCCGCATCAGCCGCCCCCGCACCGCACTCCTGGCCACCACCAGCGTCCTCTCCGCCGCCTTCCCCCTCGCCACCGCAATCGCCACCGGCCTCCTCATCGGCACCGTCCCCGCCGCCTCCGCCGCCGGACCCGGCACCCCCGAAGCCCGCCACGCCTACCTCCTCCTCGCCCTCGGCGTCGCCGCCCTCCTCTGCGCCCGCCTCACCGACAGCCTCCACCGCGCCAACGCCGCAGGCCTCGGCCGCGACCTCGAACTCCTCCTCCAAGACCGCCTCGTCGCCGCCGTCGCCCGCCCCACCGGCATCGCCCACCTCGAAGACGACAACGTCCTCGCCCTCCTCCGCGTCGCCCGCCAACTCGGCAGCGACTTCATCCGCCCCGAACGCGCCGTCCGCGGCCTCGCCGTCATCGCCCCCGAATTCCTCGCCGCCGCCGGCGCCGCAATCGTCCTGAGCTTCTTCAACATCTGGATCGGCCTCGCCTGGCTCATCGCCTGGCCCGCCGTATTCATCGCCATGCAGGCCGAATACACCCGCGTCGGCAAAACCGCCTACCTCCGCTCCACCGAAATGCGCGAAACCGAATACGTCCGCGACCTCGCTATCACCGCCGAACCCGCCAAAGAAATCCGCGTCTGGGGCCTCATGGGCTGGCTCCTCGACCGCTACGACCGCATGTGGAACGAACGCATGGACCAGTCCAACCGCTTCCAGCGCCTGCGAACCCGCACCGCCGTCGCCGTCATCGGCACCCTCCTCGCACTCACCGCCGCCACCGCCCTCGCGCTGGCCCAGGCCGGACTCGCGGGCCTCGTCGGCTTCGGCGCGCTCGCGGTCTACATCGTCGCGCTCCAGAGCATGTTCACCTTCTCCGCGTTCAACGACGAAGCCGCGTTCGTCTCCTTCGGATCACTCCCGGTCCCCAAGGTCCTCGGCCTCGACGCCGAACTCGTCGCGGGCGAACGCACCGCCACCACCGAACTCCCCGCCGCCGCCCCCGACCGGACGATCCGCTTCGAAGGCGTCGACTTCCACTACCCCGGATCGGGCCGGGCGGTCATCGAAGGGCTCGACCTCGACATCGAGGCCGGCACTTCCTTGGCGATCGTCGGCCACAACGGCGCCGGCAAGACCAGCCTCGTCAAACTCCTTGCGGGCCTGTACGAGCCCACGGGCGGTCGCATCACTGTGGACGGCGTCGACCTCGCCGGGGTCGACCCGGCCCAATGGCGCACCCGCCTCTCGGCCCTGTTCCAGGACTTCACCCGCTACCAGCTCACGGTGCGCGACAACATCGCCCTCGGCGCGCCCCACCTCGCCGCCGACACCGACCGGATCTGGAAGGCATGCGAGCCCATGGGCATCCGCGCCCTCATCGACTCACTCCCCAATGGACTCGAGACGCTCCTGTCGAGCGAGTACGCGGGCGGCACCGACCTCTCCGGCGGCCAATGGCAGCGGATCGCCCTGGCCCGCGCGCTCTTCGCCGTCCAGGCGGGCGCGAAGATCCTCATCCTCGACGAGCCCGCCGCCGCGCTCGACGTCCGCGCCGAAGCCGAGCTCTACGAGCAGTTCCTCGACATCACCGCCGGGCTCACCACGATCGTCATCTCGCACCGGTTCTCCACCGTGCGCCGCGCCGACCGCATCGTCGTCCTCGACGGCGGCCGCGTCGTCGAAGACGGCGGCCACGATGCGCTCATGGCCCTTGGCGGGCGCTACGCCGAAGCCTTCACCCTCCAGGCCGCCCGCCTCGCCCGCTGACCGCAAAGGCCCCCGTAGACCACAAAGGAACGACAATGATCCACACCATCGCGAAGCGCCTGCGCGGCCTGAAGGACTCCCTCGCCGTCGGCTACCGGGCCCACCCCAAAGCCGTCACCGCCCAACTCGTCCTCGGCATCGTCCAGGCCACCCTCATGCCCCTCATCGTCTACCTGACGAAGATCATCATCGACTCCGTCCAGAACGGACAGACCCGCGACGCCTACCTCGCCGCCGCCGGACTCGCCCTCGGCGTCGCCCTCATCTGGGCGATCGTGTTCGCCTACGTCAAACTCGTGTTCCTCGTCCTCGACCACACCAACCGCGCCGCCGACCGCGAAGTCATGGTGCTCATGGGCAACCCCGCGGGCCTGGACCACCACGAAAGGGCCGACTACCTCGACAAAGTCCAGCGCATCCGCGAAGACCGCTGGCTCCTGTCCGGCGGCGTCAACTGGCTCGCGCAGTTCGTCCGCGCCTGCGTGACCCTCGCCGTCGGCGGCATCCTCCTCGTCCAAGTCCACCCGCTCCTGCTGATCTTCCCGCTCATCGCCCTCGCCGCAATGACGATCGCCAAGCACGCCAGCGACGTCGAAGACAAGTTCCTCGAAGCGACCAGCGCGGACGAACGCAAGCGGCGCCACCTCTTCGAAGTCGCCACCCTCGCCGAATCCGGCAAGGAACTGCGCCTCTTCGGCTCCGCCGCCGAGATCGCACGCCGCCACCACGAGACCGGCAGCGCCGTTGTCGCCGAACGCAACCGGGGCCAATGGAAGACCGCGCGCATCGCCACCGGCGAAGGCGTCCTGTCCGCGCTGGGCATGGCCGCAGGGATCGGCGTCGTCCTCTACCTGGCCATCCGCGGCCAGGCGAGCGCGGGCGACGTGATCCTCCTCGTCGGCCTCATCGGCATGGTCGCCGGAGCCGCCGGGAACCTCGCGGTGCAGTCGGCACTCCTGCTGCGCCTGGGCAAACTCGGCGACCGCATCGTCTGGCTCCGCGGCTACGCCGCCCAGACCGGCGGCCCCGCCGAACCGGCCGAGGTCCCCGCGCGCCTCAGCGAAGGCATCGCCCTCGACGGCGTCTCCTTCGCCTACCCCGAATCCGAACGCCAATCCCTCGATGACGTCACCCTGACACTCCCCGCCGGGAAGGTCGTCGCCCTCGTCGGCGAGAACGGCGCGGGCAAGACCACCCTCGTCAAACTCCTGTCCGGTTTCTACCAGCCGACCCAGGGCCGGATCACCGTCGACGGCCAGCCCCTGACCGATTTCGAAGTGGGCGCCTGGCGCGAACGCATCGGGGCCACGTTCCAGGACTTCACGAAGTTCGAGTTCACCGCCCGCGAATCCGTCGGCATCGGCGACCTCAAAGGCGGCTACGACGACGAGAAAGTGCGCGCCGCCATGACGCGCGCCGGCGCCGAGGACGTCATCGACGACCTGCCCGACGGACTCGACACCCGCCTGGGCGCCCGCTGGGACGACGGCACCGACCTGTCCGGCGGCCAATGGCAGAAACTCGCGATCGGCCGCGGCCGCATGCGGGCCGAACCGCTCCTGGTCGTCTTCGACGAACCCACCGCCGCCCTCGACCCCCAGACCGAGCACGCCCTCTTCGAACGCTTCGCCGAGGAGGTCCGCGCGGGCCGCCAGCGGGGCACCGTCACCGTCCTCGTCTCGCACCGCTTCTCAACGGTCTCGATGGCCGACCTCATCATCGTCCTGGAAGAGGGCCGCGTGGCCGAGTGGGGCACCCACGAGGACCTCATGGCCCGAGCGGGCGCCTACGCCGAGCTCTACACCCTCCAGTCCTCCGCCTACCGCTGACCGCAGGTCCACGGCATTCGCGAAGGCCCCGGCCGTAGGCGGCCGGGGCCTCGGCGCGCTTGTCGCCCTCGACGTCGCCCCAGAGCGTCCCGGCCGCCCACGACCGGGACCTCGCACTTCCCGCAACTGCTTGGGGGTTCGTAAACACCCCCTCTTCCCACAACTGAAGGCCCGGAATCGTCGGTGGCCCGTGCTTGACTGGCCGGATGATCGATCACGTCTCAATCCAATGCCAGGACCTGACCGCCGCGGCCGCCTTCTACGACGCGGTGTTCGCCCCGCTGGGCGGGCGCCGTGTGCTCGACTTCGGGCAGGTCATCGGCTACGGCACCGGCGGTCCCGACTTCTGGATCGGCCCGGTCGAGACCGGCGGCGAGGCCCGCGAGGCGCACCTCGCCTTCACCGCGCCCGACCGCGCGGCGGTGGACGCCTTCCACGAGGCCGCCGTGAAATGCGGCGCCGAAGTCCTGCACGCGCCCCGGCTCCACCCCGACTACCACGAGCACTACTACGCCGCGTTCGTCCGCGACCCGGACGGCAACAACGTCGAAGCGGTCTGCCACACCCCCGCCTGACCTGCTGGCCCCCGGTCGGCCCCACCCCCGACCGGCCCGCCGGCCCCACCCCCGACTGACCGGTCGACACCCGGTCGGCCCCACCCCCGGACGACCGCAGGTCCGACCGGCCCCATTTCTGCGCATCCCCGCATCGGGAAAGCAATGTCGGTGGCGGTTCGTATCCTGGGGCGATGGAACTGGAGTTCAGCGGCGAGGTCTGGCATTGGCGCGGGCCCGCGCCCTGGTACTTCGTGACGGTCCCCGAGGCGGCCCGCAAGGAACTGGCGGCCGCCGCACCCGTCGTCACCTACGGCTGGGGCATGGTCCCCGTGACGGCCCGGATCGGCACGGTCTCGTGGGAGACTTCGTTGTGGCCCAAGGACGGCAGCTACATCGTGCCGCTGAAGGCAGCCGTCAGGAAGTCAGCGGGCATAGACGAAGGCGACCTCATCGAGGTCCGCTTGAGCGTCGATATCTGAGCCGCCGAGCCGCACCGACGCGAACAATCGAGGCCCGGCCCCCGGCCCCCGGCCCCCGGCCCCCGGCCCCCGGCCCCCGGCCCCCGCGAGCGCGGGAGGCGTCCGAGCGATGGTCAGGCGGGTGTCGCCCCGGCCCGCGTGCGCGCGCGAGCGCGTGGGCCGCCCATGCTCCGAGGCCTGCGGCCGAGGCCCCCTGGCCCCCAGCCCCCGCGAGCACGAGAGGCGTCCGAGCGATGGTCAGGCGGGTGTCGCCCCGGCCCGCGCGCGCGAGCGAGCGCGGGTTTCGTTCTGTCGCTTGATGTAGAAGTCGCCCCCTGGCCCGCGCGCGAGCGCGAGGTGTTAGGACTCCGCCGGGGAGGTGGCCAGCCCGGCCCGCACGCACAAGCGGGCACCGGATGTCGCAGCCCTCGGCGAGGACCCGCCCGTCCCGCATACGCGCGAGCGCGTCCTCCATGCACTCCAGGAGCGCGGACTGCGTCGCCCGGCCCGCCGCGCGAGCGCGGCCAGATGCGGAACTGGCTCATGGCCCGTCGCAGCCCGGCCCGCCTGCTCCCGTCGCCGCGACTGGTGCCGAAAGCGTGGACCTGCCCTCCTTACCCGCCCGCGATCTCACGCCGCCGCGGCGAGTGCCGGAAGCGCAGGACCTGTCCTCCTTTTCGGCACTCCCTTCCCGCCCGCGTGCCCGCGCCGCCGCGAACCGTCCTCCGGTTCGCGCCATTCCGAAGCCGCACACCGGCCCGCTGTCTAAGCTCGCGGCATGACTGATGTGGACATGGCGGGCAATGCCGTGTGGGGGCGGCGACGTGTCTGGGTGCCGCTGGCCACCGTCGCGCTGCTGCTGTTGCTGATCGCGTTCGAATCTGTGGCGGACCGCCTCCTCCCCGGCGGCGAAGCACTGCCGAGCGGAACCGTTCTGGCCTTCGGGGCCGAGCGGGACGTCTCGGTCCAAGTGGGGGACGGCTGGACCCTGGACAAAGCCGACACCAGCCTGGACAGCAACATCACGCTGGTGCGCGGTGACCTGACCGTCCGACTCGCCACGGCCACTTTCGAATCCAAGCCGACCGTCCGCGAGATGTGGCACTGCTTCGAGCAAGTCCTCTCGATCTCAAGGGCCGCAGGCCAGGAGGTCTGGATCGGCGACCCGAGCGCATTCGACACGTCCTCGGCGCCTGGAGGCCTCTACGGCCCGCTGCAGGTGTCGACCCGAGTCGGCAACGCGATCGTCCTGCCCGCGCCCGACGGCCGGCACGCGGTCGAGGCCACCGTCCTCGCTCCACTCCACACCGGCGACGCGGACCGGGCCGCCGCCGCACAGCTCATCGACTCGATCGCCTTCGAAGGAGCCTCCTCATGACCCTCGAAGCACAAGCGGCGCAACCGGTAACGCGCCCACCGCTGATCCAGGTCAAGTCCACCGCGTTCTGGTGCGTCATCGCGCTCGCGGTGCTCGGCCTGTGGAACCTGCGCCGCGACTTCCTGCCCGTGATGGCCACCTTCCCGGCCAGCGCCGTGATCAACGTCCTCATCCTTGCGCTGAGTCTCGTCGTCGGCATGTGGCTGGCCCGGCGGGTCATGCGCCCGGTCCAAGGACCCCCGTGGGCCGGGGCCTGGCTGGCCATCGCCTGGGGCGGGCTCGCCGCCTGCGGACTGGCGATCATCGCGAACACCGCGCTCCTGTCGGTCTGGTCGAAGACGCTCGACACGGGGGCTTCGAGTTGGTCTGCCGCCTTGACCGCACCGTTGAACGAGGAGACGCTGAAGCTGGCGGGCGTGGTCATGCTCGCGGCCGTATCGACGCGGCTGATCCGCAGCGCCGCCGACGGCCTGGTCTTCGGGGCCCTGGTCGGTCTCGGGTTCCAGGTGATGGAGAACTTCACCTACGGCCTCAACGCGATCGCGAGCGTGTCGGGCGGCGTCGACCCGGTCGGCACGACCGTGACGACGCTGACGATCCGGATTCTGGGGACGGGCTTCGGCTCGCACTGGGCGATGTCCGCAGTGGCCGGGGCTGGCATCGGCTACCTCGTGAGCGCATCGAATCGCCCACCCGCCCGCAGGATCGGGGTCGCGGTCGGCTGCTGGGTCCTGGCGATGGCCATGCACTGGCAGTTCGACAGTCCCCTGATGGACGGCGGCCTGCTCATGTTCCTCAAGCCGGTCATCAACCTGCTGGTCGTCATGGCCGTGTACACAGTGGTGCGTCGCAACTTCCGGGCCCGCTGGGACCGGATCGCGGCCGAGGAGGTCGCAGCAGGAGTCATGCTCCCCGAGGAGGCCCAGAGCCTGTCGCGACGCCGGTCGAGACGCAAATACTTGGCGGGCACCCTTGCCGGCACGCCCGAGCATCATACCCGGGCGAAGGTGCAGCGCCTGGAGCTCGAACTGATCGAGGACCGGATGCCGCAGCGGGCCGGCGCTTCTGAAGGCCGTGCAATCCGGGAGCAGATTGCCTCTGCGCGGGTAGGGCCGTGAGCGCGGGCGGGTAGGTGTTGTTGCGGGGCGGTCGGGCTGGTGTGTCCGGCCGCCCCGCGTTGTCCGCGGAGACCCTGGCAGTTATGGCGGGGGCCGCGCGCGGGTGGGTTCTCGCGCGCGGCCTCGGTATGGCGACTTTCGCGATTCCCTTTTGTCGTCGCCATCCCGCCTGCTGCCAGATGGCTTTTTTCTCAACCCTGACACGGACCGTAGTTGAGTGGCAACAAGAAGTTTCCGGCCTGTGGATAACCCCCACCGCAACCGAGCTTGCGCTGGTGGCGGCCTTGTGGAGCGTGGTGATCGTTTGAATCACGGAGTTTTGCTGACGCATGAATCAAGCATGTCGCATACCGTGGCGATCCGACAACACCGAGTTTCCCGCCTGTGGATAACTCTGTGGAGAACATCCCCGGCTACGCGCGGTTGTAGGCGCTGGCGACCGCTCGCATCGTCGCCAGGACGATGTTCGGGTGGACGCCCGCTCCCCACACGGTCCGGCCGTCGATCGCGCATTCCACGTACGACGCGGCCTGGGCGTGCTGGCCCGCCGACAGGGCGTGCTCGGCGTAGTCCAGGACCTCGACCTCAACGCCCACTGTGGACAGCGCATCGGTGAAGGCTGAGAGCGGGCCGTTGCCGGTCCCGGAGACCTTCTGCTCCACGCCGTCCAGCACGATGGTCGCGTCCAGCGTCAGCTTCTCGTCGGCGTACTCGGTGTTGTGGTTCTCCACGACCAGGCGCTGCGTCGGCTGGTAGTCCGGGTGGTATTCGCGGCGGAAGATGTCGTGGATCTCGGTGGTCGAGACCTCCTTGCCGGAGGCGTCGGTGTGCCGCTGGATCGCCTGGCTGAACTCGATCTGCATGCGCCGCGGCAGGTCGAAGCCGTACTCGCTCTGCATCAGGTACGCGACGCCGCCCTTGCCCGACTGCGAGTTGACGCGGATGACCGCCTCGTAGTTGCGGCCGACGTCCTTCGGGTCGATCGGCAGGTACGGTACGCCCCAAGTGAACTCGTCGACTGGAATACCGGCTGCGGCCGCGTCGGCCTCCAGGTGGGCGAAGCCCTTCTTGATTGCGTCCTGGTGCGAGCCGGAGAAGGCCGTGTACACCAGGTCCCCGGCGTACGGGTGGCGTTCGGGCACCGGCAGCTGGTTGCAGTATTCGACGGCGCGCTTGATCTCGTCGATGTTGGAGAAGTCGATCTTGGGGTCCACGCCCTGGCTGAACAGGTTGAGGCCCAGGGTCACCAGGCACACGTTGCCGGTGCGCTCGCCGTTGCCGAACAGGCAGCCCTCGACGCGGTCGGCCCCGGCCTGCACGGCCAGTTCGGCCGCGGCCACGCCGGTGCCCCGGTCGTTGTGCGGGTGCACCGACAGGATGATCGAGTCGCGGTTCGGCAGGTTGCGGTGCATCCACTCGATCGAGTCGGCGTACACGTTCGGCGTCGCCATTTCCACGGTCGCGGGCAGGTTCAGGATCAGCGGCCACTCGGGGGTGGGCTGGATGACCTCGGCGACCTTCGCGCACACCTCGACGGCGTACTCCAGCTCGGTCCCGGTGTAGGACTCGGGCGAGTACTCGTAGCGGACCGCCGTGTCGGGGGTGTGCATCTCGGCGTACTTCAGGCACAGCCGCGCGCCTTGAGTGGCGATGTCGGTGATGCCGTCCTTGTCCAGGCCGAACACGACGCGGCGCTGCAGCGTCGAGGTCGAGTTGTAGAAGTGGACGATGGCCTGCTTGGCGCCCCGGATGCTCTCGAAGGTCCGCTCGATCAGGTGCTCGCGGCACTGGGTCAGGACCTGGATGGTGACGTCGTCGGGGATGAGGTCCTGCTCGATCAGCTGCCGCACGAAGTCGAAGTCGGTCTGGCTGGCCGAGGGGAACCCTACTTCGATCTCCTTGTAGCCCATGTCGACCAGCAGTTGGAACATCTTCTTCTTGCGGTCGGGCGTCATGGGGTCGATCAGGGCCTGGTTGCCGTCGCGCAGGTCCACCGCGCACCAGATCGGCGCGGTGTCGGTGATCTTGTCCGGCCACGTGCGGTCGGGCACGGCGACGCTGAACTGGGAATGGTAAGGCTGGTAGCGCTTGGCGCGGTCTGCGAAAGACGAGGAAGTCACGGATGCTCCTGTGAAGGTGTCGCTGGTGGTCTGAGCCGTATTGCCTGAGCCAGCCGGCATGCGAAAACCCGCGACGAGGAGCCGACCTAGTTGGCCCCGCCGCGGCAGCTAAGGAGCATCGTGAACCGCATGATCCCGCGAGCCTACACTCCCGGTCCCATTCCGGTCGACACCCACGCCCGAATGCTGGGACGCGACGCCGCCTCGCGGAGGCACCCGCCACGCCGCGCGCAACCGCGTCGCTGAACGATGCCGCAGCGTCCGCCGGGCGCCGCATCACGCCGCTCGCGACGGCGCCGCCGAGCCCTTACGGCTGGATCAGCAGGTCGTCGATCGCGAGCCGCACCCGGCTCGCCAGGTCCGGGCCCGACACCGATTCGTGCAGGTCAGCCGGGTCGCCCGCGACGCCGATCGCCATCACCGTGGTCGGCACCAGCGGCTCGACCAGCTCGAACTCCGCCGCCAGCGCGGCGATGTCGAAACCGGCCATCTGCCGGACGGTGAGACCTTCGGCGGCGGCCTGGAACGTCAGGTGCGACATGGCCTGCCCGAGGTCGTAGGCCGCGAAGTACAGCGGGCCCTTCGCGTTCGCGTTGACGCGGACGCCCACCAGCAGCGCCGAGGCCTGCGCGGCCCAGTCGCGGTTGCCGGGGTTGAGACAGTCGACGACGCGTTTGAACTCGCCGGTGTCGCGCTTGGCGAGCAGGAACCGCCACGGCTGCGTGTTGCCCGCGCTCGGCGCCCAGCGGGCGGCCTCGAGCAGGGCGGTGACCTGCGCGTCCGTCAGATCGACGCCGGGCTCGAACGCGCGCGTGGAGGCGCGGGCGGCCAGCAGCGGGTGGATGGGCACCGCGGTCTGGGCGTGGCGGTCGGTGGGTGCGGTCATGCGCGGTCCTTACGTTCAGGGTCACGTGCTCTGCCCGGACGGTGCTCCGTTCGGGCAGCGGGCCCGCCGCCGGAGCATCGATCGCCCGGCCGGGCCTGTCGGCGCTGGTGTCTGCGGTGACGTCGCCACCGTTCATAGTGCCACGTCGAGGCGGTGAAACCGCTGCTCGTGTCGCCTTCCTTACTCTCCTGTCGTACCCGTGGGGGAAGGTTGGGGAGACGGGGCGGGCGAGGTCGTCGGCCCCGGTGACGGCGTTCCCGAAGCGCCGGGAGAGGGGGTCGCGGAAGGGTCCACAGACGGGCTCGGCTCCTCGGGCGCCTTGCGGCCCAACGGGTCCGCGTCCGTGATCTCGCCGGGCAGTTCGACCGTGCCGACGGCGGCGGTGGGCGGGGCGGCGAGTTCGAGCGTCCCGAACCCGCCCGATGCGACCGAGACGATGGTGCCCGCCTGGTCCAGGCACCACTCTCCGGCCGGAATCGGCGTGTCGACCACCACGGTGTTCGGCGTGAGCGTGAAGCAGTCGCCGTCCTGGGACACCGCGAACGGCAGGTGCCGGTCGAGCAGCTGCGGCAGCCACTCCACGAACGGCTGCTGCACGCGCGGGTCGTACTTGGCGGGGATCTCACCGGTGATCCCGGCGAGCTTCACGCACCGGTCGGCCGCGCACTGGAAGAACCCGCCGGTGGTCCACGCGACCGAGACGTCGACGGTGCCCCCGAGCGCCCAGTCCGGGACGTCCACCCGCCAGGTCCCGTCCTCCGCGGCCCACACCGTCACCGTGCCGCCCTCCGACCACGCGTACTCGGCGGTGAAGGTCGCATCGAGGGCCTTGGAGACCCGGCCGATGAGCGCGGCCCGCGCGCTGGCGCGCCGCGGCGCCTCCCCGGGTTCATCGACGGCCGTCGCCGTCCCGCACCCGGACGCGGTCAGCGCCGCCGCCAGGATGATCGTGAGCGCCGCCACTGCCTTGCCGGTCCTTGTGAATGCCACTGGCCGATTCTCTGTCCCATCACCCAGAACGACCTGGCGACACACCGGCACGCGCAGCTAAGGTGACATGGCCGTCCACGTGCGGGCGGCCCGTTGTCTCCGAGTCGTGAACGTGAGGTGGAACCCGTGGCGCTAGTCGTGCAGAAGTACGGCGGTTCATCGGTTGAGAATGCCGAACGCGTCAAGCGCGTCGCCGAGCGAGTGGTCGCGACGCGAAAGCGCGGCGACGACGTGGTCGTCGTCGTCTCCGCCATGGGTGACACCACCGATGAACTGCTCGACCTCGCCGCGCAGGTGTCGCCGGTCCCCGAACCGCGCGAGCTCGACATGCTGCTGACCGCCGGTGAGCGGATCTCCATGGCGCTCTTGGCGATGGCCATCAACAACCTCGGGTTCCAGGCCCGGTCGTTCACCGGCTCGCAGGCTGGGATGATCACGACCGCCGCGCACGGGGTCGCGCGCATCATCGACGTCACCCCCGGGCGGATCCGCTCCTCGCTCGACGAGGGGTTCATCACGATCGTCGCCGGGTTCCAGGGCGTCAGCCAGGACACGAAGGACATCACCACGCTCGGCCGCGGCGGCTCGGACACGACCGCCGTCGCTTTGGCCGCGGCGCTGGAAGCGGACGTGTGCGAGATCTACTCCGACGTCGACGGCGTCTACACCGCCGACCCGCGGATCGTCCCGAACGCGAAGAAGCTCGATGCGATCACGTTCGAGGAGATGCTGGAGATGGCCGCCTCGGGCGCCAAGATCCTGCACCTGAGGGCCGTGGAGTACGCCCGCCGCTACGGGCTTCCGCTGCACGTCCGTTCGTCGTACTCGACCAAGACCGGCACGCTCGTGTCGGGTTACATGGAGGAGCTGCCCGTGGAGCAAGCACTCATCAGCGGCGTCGCGCACGACCGCTCGGAAGCGAAGATCACCGTCACCCGCGTGCCCGACAAGCCGGGCGCGGCGGCCTCGATCTTCCAGGTCATCGCCGACGCCGAGATCGACATCGACATGATCGTGCAGAACGTGTCGACCGCCGGGAACGGCCACACCGACATCTCGTTCACCCTCCCGAAGGAGTCGGGCCCGAAGGCGACCGGGGCGCTGAAGAAGCACCAGGGCCCGATCGGGTTCGAGAAGCTCATCTACGACGAGAACATCGGCAAGGTGTCGCTGGTCGGCGCCGGGATGCGCTCGCACCCGGGCGTGACCGCGAACTTCTGCCAGGCGCTCGCCGACGCAGGCGTGAACATCGAGATCATCTCGACCTCGGAGATCCGCATCTCCGTGGTCTGCCGCGACACCGACCTGGACGCGGCGGTGCGCGCGGTGCACGACAAGTTCGAACTCGGCGGACACGAAGAGGCCGTCGTGTACGGCGGGACGGGGCGATAGGCATGGGACGCAAGCTGAACGTCGCGATCGTCGGCGCCACCGGCGTCGTCGGCTCGATCATGCGCCGCCTCATCGCCGACGAGCGCGACAACTGGGGTGAGGTACGCCTCATCGCCTCGGCGCGGTCGGCGGGCAAGTTGTTGTCGGTAGGAGATGAGACCATCGAAGTCCAGGCCATGAGCGCCGAGGCCTTCGACGGGATCGACATCGCCCACTTCGACCTCCCCGACGAGGTCTCCGCCGAGTGGGTGCCGATCGCCGCCGCCAAGGGCGTCATCGTCATCGACAAGTCCGCGACCTACCGCATGGACCCGGACGTGCCGCTGGTGGCCCGCGAGGCGAACCCGGAGGCGGCCCGCAACCGCCCCAAGGGCATCATCGCGAACGCCAACTGCACCACTCTCGCCCTTATCCCGACCCTCGCGGCCTTGAACGAGGCGTTCGGGCTCGTGTCGATGTCGGTGGCCTCCTACCAGGCGGCGTCCGGCTCGGGCAAGGAAGGCCTGGAAGCGCTGTACGCGCAGCTGCAGAAGCTCTCGGGCGCCGGGCTCGTCGGCACCGAGCTCGGCGACGTGCGCGCGGTCCTCGGCGAGGAGTTCAACGCGCCGTTCGGGGCGCCGCTGGCGTTCAACGTGGTGCCGAAGATCGGCGGCTGGAAGGACGACGGCTGGACGAGCGAGGAGCTGAAGGTCCGCAACGAGTCCCGCAAGATCCTGGGCCTGCCCGACCTGAAGGTCGCGTCGACGTGCGTGCGGGTGCCGGTGGCCGTGGGCCACTCGCAGGTCGTGCACGCGACGTTCGACCGTGAAGTGACCGTGGCCGAGGCGCACCGCGTACTCGCGGCCGCCGAAGGCGTGGACCTCGTCGACGACCCGGCGAACGGGGTGTACCCGACGCCGATCGATTCGGTGGGGCGGACCGGCACGCAGGTCGGGCGCATCCGGCAGTCGCTCGACTTCCCGAACTCGCTGGAGTTCTTCGTCGTCGGCGACAACCTGATGAAGGGCGCGGCCCTCAACTCGATGGAGACGGCGGACCTGGTCCGCCGCGAACTCGAAGCGGCATAAGCAGAACGGATGACGGCGGCCCGGGGCGAAAGCCCCGGGCCGCCGCGGCGTTTCGCGGGCACCACGAACACCGGTCGTTGTGCGAAATGCGAGCCCCCTGACAACAACCCTGCCGCACGGGTACGACAGTCCGGTGTTCGAACGGGTGCGGCCCGGGCGTTTCGCGGGCAGGGAGAGAGGGCCTGGACGCCGTCCGCCGGGCCCCCGATACGAGGGTGCCCGGCGGGTACGACAGTTCTTGGTTGTTACGCGTCGCGCTTCTTGAAGAGGATCCACGCCGTCGTGATGATCAGGGCCGCGAAGATCGCGAACACCCCTCCCGAACCCCAGCGGCCGAAGAACTCGAAGTCGGGCATGCCCGGCCCCATGTCCATCGTCAGATCCACCGCCATCATCCGCGCACCCGACGTGAACGGCAGGAACTTCACCGCCGGCACCAGCCAGTCCGCCGACGGCAGGAACGACAATCCGAAGATCAGGTTCTCGATGATCAACGGCAGCAAGAAGATCACTACCAGCGCCGACGGCACGCCCCGGAACAGCAGGCCCAGGCCCAGCCCCGCGAGCGTGTAGATCAGCGTGTACACCACGTACCCGATCAACGCCGCCCGCAGCGGGTCGTCGAACAGCCCCGGCAGTTCGCCCCAGAAGATCAGCATCGTCAACGCGTTCAACGCCAACGACACCACCGTCACCACCACCGTCACACCGGTGACCACGAGGATCTTCGCCGCCACCAGCCTCGACCGCTGCGGCAGCGCCGTCAGCGTCGGCTGGATCGTCCCGTGCCGGTACTCGTGCCCGGTCGCGAAGATCCCGATGATCGCCATGAACACGGCCAGGAACGGGATGCCGAACGCGGCGCCCCCGTTCAGGCCCGTCGCGATCGCCTCGTCGTACAGCGGCTCATCGCCCACGGCGATGCCGGCGATCACCGGGATCGCCAGGGAGCAGAGCACGCCGATGCCGGCGAGCCAGTACGTGGACCGCAGCGTCGTCAGCCGCGTCCACTCATAACGCAGGGCATCAAGCATTCTGGGCACCACCGGTCGTGTCAGCAGGGGCGGGCGGTTCGGCGGCGATGAACTCCTCGGAGGAGCCCGTCGCGGACATGAACGCCTCTTCGAGCGAGGCGCTGCGGGTGGACAGCTCGGACAGCTCGACGCTCTCGGTGAACGCCAGGTGCCCGACCGCGCCGATCTCCATGCCGGAGACGACCAGTTCCCCGTCCTTGCCCTTCGCGACCTCGGCGCCCGCGCCTTCCAGCGCGGACACGAAGCCTTCGGCCCCGGGGCTGCGGACGATCACCGTGGACTGCGTGAACTCGCGCACGAACTGGTCCACGTCGCCGTTGAAGATCATCTTGCCGCGGCCGATCACGACCAGTTCGTCGGCCATGAGCTGCATCTCGGACAACAGGTGGCTTGAGACGAAGATCGTGCGGCCTTCGGACGCGAGGTGCTTGAGCATGTCCCGCATCCAGTGGATGCCGTGCGGGTCAAGGCCGTTCGTGGGCTCGTCGAGCAGCAGGATGCCCGGGTCGCCCAGCAGGGCCTGGGCCAGGCCGAGGCGCTGCGCCATGCCCAGCGAGTAGCCCTTCGGCTTCTTCCGCTTCACGGTGTTGAGTCCGACGAGGTCCATGACCTCGTCGATGCGCTTGTCGCCCACGCCGTTGGCGCTGGCGAGCATGCGCAGGTGGTTGCGGGCGGAACGGGTGGGGTGGAACGGTTTGGCCTCGAGGAGGGCGCCGACCGTGTTCATGGGGCGGCGGATGTCGGTGAACCGCTCGCCTTCGAAGAGGGTCTCGCCCTCGCCGTGGTCGAGGCCGAGCATGAGGCGCATGGTCGTGGACTTGCCCGAGCCGTTGGGGCCGAGGAATCCGGTGACGACGCCGGGCCTGACGTCGAATGAGAGTCGGTCGACCGCTGTGGTCTTCCGGTAGCGCTTGTAGAGGCCCTTCGCGGTGATCATGGGGCTCCAGACTTGGGGGATCGAGGGGGGTTGACGCGATCAGTCTATGAGGACGCGCCTTCGCGCACATGCACTCGTGGAAGGAAATCGGCCTCCTGCTCAGGGAGGACGGGGCCCGGTGAGGGGGTACCGGGGTACTACGCGCGGACACGCGGGCGCGGCGGCCTACGGGGGTGGCCTACCGGGGTGGCCTGGTTGTCTAGACTTGTCGGGTGAGCCTGCGACTGTACGACACCGGCACCCGGTCCCTCCGCGACTTCCAGCCCCTGAAGCCCGGCGAGGCCAGCGTGTACCTGTGCGGTCTCACCGTCCAAGGGCCGCCGCACATCGGGCATCTGCGTTCGGGTGTTTCCTATGACGTCCTGATCCGGTGGCTGCGGCGCATCGGCTACCGCACCACGTACGTGCGCAACGTCACCGACATCGATGACAAGATCCTTGTCCGCGGTGAGGAGCAGGGCCGCCCGTGGTGGGCGATCGCCTATGAGAACGAGCGGATCCTCGCGCGCGACTACGCGGCCCTCGGCGTTCTCGCCCCCAGCTACGAGCCGCGCGCGACCGGCCACATCACGCAGATGATCGACCTCATCGCCCAGCTCGTCGACCGCGGCCACGCCTACGCCACGCCTGCCGGGGACGTCTGGTTCTCGGTGGCCTCCTGGGCGGACTACGGCGAGCTTTCCCACCGCCGTCCCGAGGACATGCTCTCCAGCTCTGAGTCCGGTGCGAAGCGCGACTCGCGCGACTTCGGCCTCTGGAAGGCCCACAAACCGGGCGAACCTGTCGACGCTTCCTGGACTTCCCCGTGGGGTCCGGGCCGTCCCGGCTGGCACATCGAGTGCTCCGCGATGGCCCGCCGCTACCTCGGCGACGCCTTCGACATCCACGGCGGCGGCACCGACATCATGTTCCCCCACCATGAGAACGAGCTGGCCCAGTCGCGCGCGGCGGGCCTCGGCTTCGCCAACCACTGGGTGCACAACGGGATGCTGAACCTGGCTGGCACGAAGATGTCGAAGTCCCTGGGCAACACGCTCAGTGTGAGTGCGTTGGGCGAGAAGGGCTTCCGGCCCGCGGACATCCGCTACTACCTCACGGGCGCCCAGTACCGCTCGCCTCTGGACTTCTCCGAGGCCGCCCTGGGCGAGGCCCAGTCCGCGTGGGAGCGCCTGTCGAACTTCGTACACCGTACGGCTGAGGCGTTGGGGGTGGAGTCGACGATCGGCGGGGCCCTCGACCCCGCGTTCACCGCCGCGATGGATGACGACCTGAACACACCGGCGGCCGTCGCGGTGATCCACGACGCGGCCCGCGAGGGCAACGCCGCGCTCGACGCGGGTGACGACGCGGCCGCGGCACGCAGCGGGGCCGGTGTGCGAGCTATGCTCGATCAGCTCGGCCTCGACCCGCTCGACCCGCACTGGGACGACCCGGGTGACGCGAAGCTCACCGGCGCCGTCGACGCGCTGGTGAAGATCGCGCTTCAGCAGCGCGCCGAGGCCAGGGCCCGCAAGGACTACGCGGCTGCCGACCGCATCCGCGACGAGCTCGCGCACGCCGGCATCACCGTCAAGGACACGCCTCGCGGTCCCGTGTGGACTGTTGACTAGGCGAAGCTTGCGAGCCTGAACTTTCGAAGGATCCGGCGCTTGAGCGCCTCGGATCCCGCGAACCGGGCGAAGCCGCCTGCCTCCGACGACCGATTTACCTGGGGAACTTGAACCGATGAGCACCAAGGGTGGACACCCGAACCGCCGCAAGACCAGCAAGGCCGGCCCCAAGATCGGCTCGGGCGGCGGCAAGAAGGGCCTGGCGGGGCACGGCCGCACCCTCAAGGCCGAGGACCGCCCCTGGCACAAGACCTACACCGGCGACGACAAGCCCCGCAAGACCCAGTGGAAGCAGGCCAAGGAGCGCGTCAAGGCCGCCTCCGAGGGCCGCACCACGAACATCGGCAAGGCCAAGCCCAAATCTGCCGACCGCCGCCGCTCCGACGAGCCCGAGCTGATCCTCGGCCGCAACCCCGTCGTGGAGGCCCTGCGCGCGAAGGTCCCGGCCACCGCCCTCTACGTCGCGTTCGGCGTCGAACTGGACGAGCGCGTCGCCGAATCCGTGCGCCTGGCCGGCAACCGGGACCTCCCCGTCAAGGAGCTCGCCCGCCGCGACCTCGACCGCCGCACCGGCAACGCCATGCACCAGGGCATCGGCCTCGAAATCGAGCCGTACCAGTACGCCGACTTCGAAGACCTCCTGGAGATCAGCAAGACCTCCGGCACCGCGCCGCTCCTCATCGCGCTCGACGGCGTCACGGACCCGCGCAACCTCGGCGCGATCATCCGCTCGGCCGCCGCGTTCGGCGGCCACGGCCTCATCATCCCGTCCAAGCGCGCCGCGTCCGTGACGGCCGTCGCCTGGCGGACCTCCGCGGGGGCGGCCGCGCGCCTGCCCGTCGCCAAGGTCGTCAACCTGACGCGCACCATCCAGGCCTGCCAGCAGGCCGGGTTCATGACCGTCGCGCTCGACGGCGGCGGCGAAGTCGACGTGTTCGACCTGCCGGTCGCCACCGACCCGCTGCTCATCGTCGTCGGCGACGAAGGCAAGGGCGTGTCCCGGCTCGTCGCCGAGACCTGCGACCACCGCGTGGGCATCCCGATCGCCAGCGCGGTGGAGTCGCTGAACGCCTCCGTCGCGGCTTCGATCGCGCTGGCCGAAGTGCAGCGCCAGCGCCGCTAGTCTTACGCCGATCCCCGGGGCTCCCCGGGGGTCGGCGTTTGTGCTTGCACCGCAAGCTTTCGGTGTTCCGGTCGGCTGTGCCCGCCGACCTCGGAACGTCCGTCGTCCTCCACAATCGGTGATCCCGTGCCTGCGGGTGTCGCCGGACCGGATTAATCTGAGAAGATCCCGCTCGCCCCAGGGGGTGTTCACGTACTCCCGGGGGATTCGCGAACACGCCCTAGCCCCCCGGGAGCTGCACCCACATGCCGGCTGATTACCTGCTCAGCGTCGACCTCGGTACTTCGCATACGGTGGCCATGGTGGTCTGGCCCGACGGCCGTACCCGTCCGCTGCTGTTCGACGGCTCCCCGGTCATGCCTTCCGCGGTGTTCCTCGACCCGTCCGGGGTGATCCACACCGGTAGGGATGCGGAGCGGATGGCGTTGACCGCGCCTGAGCGGTTCGAGCCGAATCCGAAGCAGCGCATCAGTGACGGCACGATCCTGCTGGGTGACCGGGAGTTGCCGGTGACGGCGGCGTTCGCGGCGATCCTCTCGCGGGTGGCCCGGACTGCGATCGAAGCGGTCGGGCATTTGCCGCATGCGGTGTTGACGTGTCCGGCGGCGTGGAGTGAGCAGCGGCGCGCTTCTTTGCATGATGCGGCCGCGCAGGCGGGGTATCGGCCGGTCAAGATCATCACGGAGCCGGTGGCGGCGGCGCACTATTACACGTCGCGGTTGGCGAATCCGCTTCCGCCGGGTCAGGCTTTGGCGGTGTTCGACTTCGGTGGCGGGACGCTCGACATCGCGGTGCTGGAGCGGCGCATGGACGGTTCGTTCGGTGTGCTCGCCGACGGCGGTCTGCAGGATCTCGGCGGCTTGGACTTCGATGCGGCGTTGGTGGCGCATATCGGGGCGACGGTGCGCCAGCGTGAGCCGGAGATCTGGAAGAAGCTCGAGCAGCCCAGTGGTGCGAGTGAACTGCGGAACCGCCGGGAGTTGTGGGAGGAGATCCGGGCGGCGAAGGAGATGCTGTCGCGTTCGTCGGTGGCGCCGGTGACGGTGCCGGACATGGCGCAGTCGCTGCATTTGACGCGTGGTGAGCTCGATCAGATCTCCCGTCCGCTGCTGTCGCGTGCGGTCGGTGAGACCCAGCGGGTGCTCGCTTTGACGGGGCGCCGTCCCGAGCAGCTCGCGGGGTTGTTCCTGGTGGGTGGCTCGAGCCGGATGCCGATGGTGTCGAAGATGCTCCATGAGGGACTGGGGATCGCGCCGACGGTGCTGGAGCAGCCGGAGCTGCCGGTGAGTGAGGGTGCGGCGCTGGCGATGACGAGTGCGGCGCCGGTGACGCCTCCGGCGCCGATGCCGTCGCCGCCGTTGTCGCCGACGGCCCCGCGGACGCAGGCGGGGAGCCTGCCGCCGATCCCGCCCGCTTCGGACGAGACGATCGCGTTGCGCCGCAACGCTCCCGAGTCTGCCGCGCCGTCCAAGCGGAAGATCCCTCCGAAGTGGATTGCGGCTGCGGTCGTGATCGCGGTGCTCGCGTTGGTGATCCCGCTGGGCTGGTGGTGGCTCACGAACCCGTACAAGCAGCGTCCGTTCGCCGAGGAGCTGACGGAGGTCGGATCGGTGACCGCGTTCGCGTCCGAGGTGAACGACAACGTCTACGAGGTCCGCGTGTGGGGCGACAAGGCCCTGTTCGCGTACACGACCGCTTCGAACGACGCGGCGGGCGAGGAACTGCACGTCCAGGCGCTCGACACCGCCACGGGCGACCCGCTGTGGTCCTCCGACAAGGTCTTCCCCGGTGCGGGCTGGGACCACACGTTCTTCGTCTCCGAGGACCTCATCGCGTTCTCGCAGGAGGTCGAGGCGGACGGGGGCGGCACCGAGTATCACTACTACTTCCTCGACTGGGAGACCGGCGAGACCCGCAACACGGTCACGAGCGTCGGGCGCGACGCCGCCCGCTCCGGGGACCTCCTCGTCGTCGCTCCCGTGGCGGGCAACAGCTTCAAGGTGTACGACGCCGATGGGGAGCCGGTCGCGGACTGGGATCTCGGCAATGTCGACGAGGGCGTCACGGTCACCGACTGGAACCTCGTGGGGACCCCCAAGGACCTTGGGAAGCCCGCGCAGACGGCGAACGGCGACGGCAGGCTCTGGGCGCTCACCAGCGACAGCATGCTGCACGTCTACGACGCCGAGTCCGGTGAGTTGATCGCCGAGAAGGAGCTGGAGACGGCCGAGGACCAGTACTTCGGTTGGAACGGCCTCATCTACGTGGCGGTCGACAAGGAGGACGGTTACGAGCTCAACGTCTACGACATCGACGACGACCTGTCGGACGCGGGCAGTGCGCGCGTGAACTCCGGTGAGGTGACCGCCGACTCGATGACCGCGTGCGGCAAAGCCCTGGTGTGCGTGCGGGAACCGATGGTGGAGGCGATCGACACCTACACGTGGCGGGTCTACGACGCCGACGCGGAGAAGATCGTCCACGAGTTCGACGACGAGAGCGGCTACGGCGACATCGAGCCGCTCGGCGACCGCCTCATGGTCGAGTACTACGCGGGCGACGACCTGCGCACCCAGATCTACGACAAGCGGTTCAACAAGGAGAACAACAGCCAGGAGGAGACCTTCGACGCGATCGACGGCGGCAGTGCGCTCACCTGGCCCGCGACTTCGGGTTTCAGCAGCGTCGGGAACGTGGTCGGTCTCGGCCGCGACGGGACCCGAAGCGAGCTGCGCATCGACCTCGAGGTCTACGCCTGCGACGCTTCGGACACCCGCCTGGCCTGCTTCACTCTCGAAGGGATGCAGGTCTACTCGTTCAGGGACGAGTAGTCCCTCCTGCCCTGCCACGCGACTGAGGCGAACGCTGCGGCGCCCGTTGCGATGAGCAGCGCCCACAGCAGCGGGAGTGGCAGGCGCCCGAGGTCCAGGTTCAGCAGGACCCAGGCGCCGAACGCGAGCGTCAGCAGGGCGAGCGCGCCGTAGCCGACCGCCCGGTCGAGCCTGCGGGACCCGGCCGCGACGAAGAGGACCGCGGCACCGATCGGCGCGATCGGAGCGACTGCGATCGTCCCGGTGCCCTGGTCGTCGAAGACGGACAAGGCGTACCCGAGGAACACGGTGACGGCGATGAGGACGATCACGACGACCTGCGCGGTCTTCCCCTCGACCGCTGAGTGCGGTCGCCGCCATGCGGCCCACAGCATTGCGGCCGCGAGCGCGGCGAGTTGCAGGGCGCCGATCACCGTGGCCGCCACCCAAGCGCCGGCTTCGTCCCAGGAGAGGGCCGCGTTGTAGCCGAAGAGGATCGACGGCACCCAGCAGACGCCCACAGCGAGCCACGAACTGATGCGAACCGGCGTGAGCGGCGACAGCACGCCCACCAGGAACGCGGCGACTCCCGCTGCGGTGTAGGCGATGTAGTGAGGCAGGATCGAATCGCCCGTGTTCCAGGTCAGAGCCAGAGCGAACAGGGCGACCGCGAGCGGGCCGCCGACGATCTCAGGGTGGCGGCGCAGCAGTGATGCGCGAGTGGCGTTTGCAGTGCTCATCGGATCAGGCCTCGCCGACCGTGCGGACCTTGGCGCGGACCGACCAGGCGATCTGGAGCAGGACGCCGATCGCGACCGTCCCCAGGAACACCCACGTGGACGGCTGCGCGCCGTCGAGGAGGAAGGCGCTCTCCCCGGGGAAGAACACCGGGCTTCCCACCGCCATCGTCACGCAGGCCAATGCGCCCGCACCGTAAGCGATCCGGCGGCCGCGCAGCTTCCAAGCGGAGACGACCAGTGTCGTTGCGGCGGTGGCGAAGACGAGGCTGAGCCAGCCCGCAGGCGTGTAGGGGGAGACCACGGCGCTGATGTGGATCACCAGGGTGATCAAGGCCCACGCCATGCTCAGCAGCGCGCCCGCCTCGGCGATGTTCGTGTCCAGGCGGGGCCTTGGCATCCGCCAAGAGACCCACAGCAGCCAGACCGGCGGCAGCGCCATGATCACGACGAACAGGACGTCGACCACGCCTTCGGCCCAGTCCCACCACGATCCGGTCCAGCCGTAGCCGAACCAGCCCCAGAAGGCGAGAAACCAGCAGACCAGTGCCAGCGCCCACGCCGACGCCCGGACGCCGACGGTCGTGGCGGTGAGCGCGGTGGCGAGGGCCGCCGCCATGGCAAGGCTGTAGGCGATGAATCCGAGCACCGGTTCGAACGTGTGGTAGTCGGTGACGAAGCCGGTGGCGATCAGCAGCACTGCGAGCAGCCCGGTGACGAATGCGGTGCGGCGCTTGAGCGTGCCGGCAGGAGTTGTCAGTGAGGTAGTCATGAGTCCAGTGTTGACACCCTGCGCAACAGGCTGGTTACCTATTTCGGGCCATCGTTGTGGGCTTCCCACAACGAAACCGGCGGGGCCGCCCGATTCGGACCTTATATTTCTCGGTATCCGCCAAACGAATCCGCACCCAGGCACCGGCCTCGCGACAGGACGAAACGGCTACAACCGACCGTGTCCTGCCGTTCACTACCGTCTGACCGCCTTCGCCCAGGAACTCGGCGGTTCGGTCGCGACAGCGCCGAGTTGATCGGTCACCGCCGTCCCGGTGCCCTCATTCACACGTGATGTGCAGTCGGCGGCAACCCTCGAGAAAGCACGGGATCGGTCATTTCCAGGGAGGAAAACCGGCCCGGTAGAATCATGGCGTCTCGCTGTCAACACGGCGCTGACCAGCCGCTGTAGCTTTAATTGGCAGAGCAACGGTCTTGTAAACCGTAGGTTAGGGGTTCGAGTCCCCTCAGCGGCTCCAGTGCCCGGCCCCTGGCCGGGCGTTTTTCATCTCCGGGTCAGTCCTCGACCACCGTGGTGCCCGCTACCAGGCCGCTTGCCGCTTCTGCCGCGAGATCCGCCGCCGTTCGCTCGGCCGTCTTCAGGGCCGCGCGCAGCTCTTCCAGCCTCGCGAACGCCTCGCCCCTGCGTCGCTGTTCTTCCAGCGGGAGCCTGGGGGCCTTCACCGACAGGACCCTTCGCTTCGCGCCCGTCGCCGTCTTCTTCGCCGCGCCCGGCAGCCGCGCCGCCAGCACTGCCGCTATCCAGCCCAGGTCGACCGCTTCGCCGCAGACCACGGTCCACTGCGTCTCCGTCGCCTCGCCGGTCACCCCCAGCCGCACCTGCGGCGACCCGACCGGATCCACGATCACGCATCGCTCCGCCGCACCTTCGCCGACTCCTTCGCCCGGGGCCACGCTGAGGTGGCCGTCGCGTTCGAGGTCCGCCAGGCTTGTCTCCGGGGCCGACTCCTCGACACCGGTGGTGAAGCGCGGCAACGGGTGCTTCGCGATGTCACCGAGCGTTCCGCTCAACCGGTCCACCGTCTCCGCCAGGTTCTCGGCGTCCCCGGTCGCGCTGGCCAGGTACACCGCGGGCGAGATGTCCACGTCCTCGTCCCACAGCCGCATCAGCGGGACGGTCGCGGAGTCGGTCGTCGCGACCGGCCCGTTCGGGTCTTCCCGATAGGCCTTCCACGCCTGCTTGAAGTCGCCGCCGGTCGATACCAAGAGCTGGCTCGTCTCGCCCCGCGGCGACAGGATCCAGATGTGCGCCTTGGCCTCCGGGTGGTCCACCACCGCCCGCAGCGCGCCCCACCTGAGCAGTTCCGAGCGGATCCGCCTGCCCGTGCGCCGGTGGGCCACCTGCGCGGGCATGCGCACCACCGCGTGCCCGCCCGGCGCCAGCAGCGACACGCAATGCAGTGCCCACGCCAGCTCGGGCTCCGTGCGGGGCGGGGTGCCGTACGCGAGCCTCGGGTCGTCCCCGGCCGGGAGTCGGTCGTAGCCCCAGTCCTTCACGTTGAACGGCGGGTCGCACACCACCAGGTCGAACCGTCCCGCCCCCAGCGGGCTCAACAAAGAATCACCCACGTGCGCAAGCACTGTCGCCGACTCGTCGAGCAGCCCCAGGCGCTGGCCGGTGATCGCGGCGCGCGGCGCCGAGAGGTCCTGGCCGCTGATCACGTTGCAGTGCCCGAGCCTGCGGACCACGGCCGCGAGCAGGTCGCCCTCGTCGCAGGCCGGGTCGTGCACCGAAGCCGCGCCGCCCGCCACTTCGGCCGCGATGTCCGCGAGTGGCGCGATGCCCGGCGGCATCCCCGTTCCGGCGGCCTCGCGGGCCCGCTCGATGAAGAACTCGAACAGGTCGCTCGCCGATATCTCCCGGTGAAGATCCTTGAGCTGCTTCGTGATCGCAGTGTCGGTTCGGTACGATTCGGCCACTGTGCTCAGTGCCGCCTCGGCGGTCGGGTGGGCCATGGCGAGGGCGAACCAGAGCCTGTCGGCGCCCGTCACCTGCAACGCCCGGCCGTGCGCTTCGGCCCAGTCCTCGAGTGCGGTCAACGAGAAGCGCGATCGGCGGGCCGATTCGTCCACGGGAGCCGGGAAGTCGGGCTCGCGGCGGCGCCAGTTGCTGACGGCGTTGCGTCCGACCCCGGCGAGGCGGGCGAGGTCGGTCAGCGTGATGGTCGCGCCGGAACCGGCGTCACGGGTGGTCATGGGGCTCCCCTGTCTGATTTATCGAATCGTAACCCACCCCGAGTTGCTGAGGTTCGACACAGTCTACTAGTCTCGTGAAGTAACTTCACAAGAACTTGAACGCGATCGACACCCCACGGAAGGCACGACATGAACATCGAATTCCCCGAGATCTCCAAGCGCCTCCTCGCCCTCAGCGGCGCCACCCTCATCGGCCTCGCCGCTCTGACCGCCTGCAGCCCTGACACCGACTCCGGCTCCAACGGCGACACCGACACCGCCGAGGAAGCCGCCGAAGAAGAGGACGCGGCCGGCGACGGCACCAGCCCCGAGGCCCCGCTCGCGGCCGGCTCCAGCCTGGAGGTCGGCGACTGGACCGTCACGCCCACCATCACCCTGGACGCGACCGAGGAGATCCTGGCGCAGGACGAGTTCAACACCGAGCCCGTCGAAGGCAACCAGCAGAGCCTGATCACCCTCGAAGGCACCTACAACGGCACCGACACCGGCTCGCTGTGGCTCGACGTGACCTTCGGCGTCTGGGCCGACGGCACGTTCTACGACACCATCGACTGCTCGAACCTCGTCGACGGCGAGATCACCCTGGAGCCCGACGTCTCCGCCGGCGGCGCCACCACCGGCTCGGCCTGCGCCGAGGTCCCCACCGGCGCCGACACGTACCTCCTCTACTTCGAGGACCTCATGTCCCTCGACGGCACCCAGTACTTCGTCGAGATCGGCTAGTCGCCCCGCAGCGGCCGACCGCCGCGCAGACCGGAGGACGCGGAGTCCATGGGCGGAACCCGCGTCCTCCTTTGCGCGCCTGAGGAACTCCTCGATTCGGCGAAGTTTCCTTCCGGCTTGACCGAATTGCAACCATCGTGATCCTGATCATGAACGCCGGGCCGCGATTGCCTGAACGCCATGGAAGACCAGGTCAAAGCCGCGCCCAAGCATCGCGTGACCGCTTGGGACACGCCAGTAGTCGCGACCGCCGCATAGGGTCTCGACTGAACTCAGAGCGCCGACCCACCCGATCGGCGGCGCCGCACAGAAAGCAGCTCATGGAAATCAAAACCCAGACCTTCGGCCCCATCCGCCGCCTCCTCGCCGTCGGCGGCATCGCCGTCGCGGGCGTCGTCGCCCTCTCCGGTTGCAGCCTCCTCGAGGACGCCGCCAGCGACACCCCCACCGACGAGGTCAACGGCGAACAGTTCGACGCGGTGGCAGACGCGGCCTCCGGCGACTGTCTGCCCGAGCCGCCGGTGGGCGGTGCGACCGACACGTTCGCGATCGAGTGCAACAGCGCCGAGGCGTTCTGGACCCTCACCGCGATCGAGGCCGACCCGGGCATCACCGCCGAGTCCGACGGCTCCATCGCGGACCCCACGGCCATCTACGAGCTGTGCGGCGACGAGGTCGGCGCGAACATCCCGGGCCAGGCCTGGACCGACTGGAACATGGTCTACGACCAGACCACGCTCAACGTGGACTACCTCTTCTGCCTGGAGGCCATCGGCAACCCGACGGTCGACGGCGCCACCCCGGTCTACCCCTCGGCCGAGGGCGAGTGCTTCAACAGCACCGATTACATGTACGGCACCTACGCCTGCGACTCGGCCTCTGTCGACTCCACCATCGTCGACGTCTTCGAGGTCCAGCCCGACGGCTGGGCGAACGCCGCAGGCGACGCCGAATCCATGGCGACGGGCGAGTGCTCCGGCGACTGGACGTACTACGCCCCGGCCGTCGACCAGTTCGGCCGCGCCGCTGCGATCTACTGCACCAACTAATTCCCGACGGCCGCTGACAGCGGACTGAACGCGGAAAAGCAAGGCCCCGAGGCGCGAGCCTCGGGGCTTTTTGCTTGCGTCGCTTCAGGAGCGAACGGGCCGACTCGGCAGTCGTGCGGGGGTGCCCGATGCGGTCCCGCGCGGGCGGGGCGCCGCTCTTGATCATCGCCGAGGACGTCGAGGGGCCTGATGCGGACCTGCGCGGGCGCGGCGTTCACCGGTGCCCCGCTTGGGCCCCTTAGGGAATGAACACGCAGTACTCGCGCAAGTGGTGTTCGAAGGTCGGGCTGATCTCGATCACGAGCATCACCTCGCCCAGACTTCCGAACGGTCCGCTGCGCTCCACCCAGTCCTGGATCTGCCGGGCGCTGCGCTCGGTCACCCCCGGCAGCGTCGCCAGCACCGGCAGCGGCGCGTGGTTCACATCGACCAGGCCGCCGTCGTCGAATTGGCGCGGCAGATCCGGCCGTCCGATGCTGAGTCGCTTGGCCAGCATGGGATCCGCCTGCGCCGTCCGCCTCGCCTGCTCGCGGAGCTTGCGCGCCCGGTCCACGACCTCCATGCTCGACAGCCGCGCCACCGGCACCCGCGGCGCCTCGGGACGCGGCGCCCACACGACCGACCTGATCATCAGCAGATGCGCCGTCGAAGCGACCGAGGTGATCCCGACGGTCACGTAGAAGAGCGCGTTCGCCCATATCGGAGCCGGGTAGTCGTGAGCGCCGATGACGCTGCACCCCAGCACCATCAGCACCGAATGGACGACCAGGGCCGTCAACGTCAGGTTGTCGCGCCGCCTGGCGAGCGCCGTGGCGAACGCGATCGGCGCGGCGAAACCGCACGTCAGCATCGGCATGAACGCCCACAAGTAGGTGCCCACTCGGGCCCAGCGGCGGCGGCTGCGCATCTTCACTTCGTTGATCGGCGGGGCGTAGGGACCGAGGGCGGTCATCGAGGAGGACTCCCGGGCGAGGCTGAGGGCGGCGTCGGCCACCCCGAGCCCGCTTGGTGAGGCACAGACCAGGCCCGCAGCAGCCGTTCGGCTTCGATGGTATCGGCATCGGCGGGGCCGAGCGCGGCCGCCATGTCGTGAACCACAGTGGACAGACTGTGGTGCGCCTCGGGCCCCCGGCCCAGGGCCGCGAGCATGTCCACGGCCACACGCCGCGACCGCAGGGTCGAGCGCGCCCGCTCGCCTTCGAGCCGCCGCTGCCGTTCGATGACGCTCGACAGACCCGTCAACGCGCTCGCTGCATTCCCAAGGGACGCAAGGCATTGAGCGGCCCGCATCTGGCAGTGCAAGGCCAGCGCCGGGTCCGGCGTCTCGAAGTCCTTCGCGAGGGAGCGGAACGCCGAGAGCGCCCCGTTGAAGTCCCCGGCCCCGTAGGCCCGGTCGGCTACATCCAGCCTTTCGGCACGGTCCGGTGCGGCCCCCGCGCGCTCGCCCGCCTGGACGGCTTCCTTTGCGACCCATTGGGGTGCGAGCGGGGCCCGGAACGGCCAGGTCGGGTCGCCGCAGTCGCGGGCGGGCGCGCCGGAGACGGGTGCGGCGGCGAGCATCGCGGCGAGCTGGAGGTACACGGCGGCGGCGTCGGAGCCGCGTTCGGCCGGTTCCTTCGACAGCAGGCGCGACACCAGTCCGTCCAGTTCGGACGGAAGGTCAGGGCGGGTGCGGCGGACCGGGTCGGGCAGGTCTTTGAGGTGCGCGGTCTGGACTTCGTAGGCCGAGCCGCGGTCGGCGAAGAGCCTTTCGCCCGTTGCCATCTCGTACAGGAGCGCGCCGAGGGCGTACAGGTCCGCGGCGGGCCCGGCCGGTTGGGCGCGGATCTGCTCGGGGGCCATGTAGTTGAGGGTGCCGGGCTTGTCGCCGGTCGCGGTCAGGCGTGAGACGTCCGGTTCGAGGACCGCGGCGATGCCGAAGTCGACCACGTGGACGAGTCCGGCGGGGCCGACGATGATGTTGGCGGGCTTCAGGTCTCGGTGGATCACCTGCCGGGAGTGGGCGGCGGCGAGCACGGAGGCGAGTTGCGCGCCGATCGCGAGCGTCCAGTCGGCGGGGAGAGAGCCGTTCTCGTCCAAGAGGTCGCGGAGGTTGAGCCCGGGCAGGTAGGCCATGACGAGGTACAGCTCGCCGGAGGTCTCGTCGAGCCCGGCGTCGAAGATCGCAGGGACGCAGGGATGGTCGATCTGGGCGGTCACGCGGGCCTCGCGGCGGAAGCGGGCGGCGGCCTCGTGCTTCTGCGGCCCGTCGAGGAGGTCGGGTCTGACCACTTTGACCGCGACCTCGCGTTCGAGGTGGAAGTCGACTCCCTGCCAGACCCGGCCCATGCCGCCGGCGCCGACCGGGCGTACCAGCTGATACCGGTCGCCGACGACCTGGAGACTGCTCACGCGTACAAGCATGCCCGCTGAGTGTTGAAACGCGAAGGCCGGACCCCATAAGGGAGGGGTCCGGCCTTGCGGTGCCCTGCGGAGCACCGGCCTTGGAGGTGTCGGCAGCAGGCGCTACTCGGTGATGCCGCGCGTGACGCAGTCGTTCGGGAGGTTGTCCTGGGAGCCGTCGACCGTGCAGATCTCCATCACGTAGTCGACGCCCTTGACGATGTCGTACTCCAGCATCGTGTATTCGCCCGTTCCCTTGCCGTTGTAGACGCTGTCGAGGCGGTTCATCTCGCCGTCCTCGATCATGTAGAGGGTGCCGCGGACGCCGTGGCCGTCCGGGAACCAGTCGTGGACGGTGAACACGTCGTCGGCGTCGTGGTGGGTGATCGACGCGACGACGCCGCCGTCGACGATCAGTTTGAGGTCGGCGTCGGCGGCCTGCGCGGGGCTGGTGATGCTCGCGGCCAGCGCGAGCCCGAAGGCGAGGGCGATGCCGGTCTTGGCGATTCGCTGCTTCAACATGTTCGGCTCCTGTCGGTAAGGGGCGCACCGTGTTCGGTGCTGCGTTCTACCGATCAAGACGTGAATCGGGGGCTGTCTCCATACCCCTGGATTGAGTGACGTGCATCTCCTTGGGGCGTGAGTGATCGAGGCGGCCCCGGGGCGAAACGCCCCGGGGCCCGTTCCCGCAGCGGCTAGTCGCAGTCCCAGACGACGGCCTTGAGGATGTGCGCGCCGGTCTCGTCCTCGCCCGCGTAGACCTGGCCGGCGAGCAGTTCGCCGTCCTCGTCGATCTCGGTCGCGATGTCGCCGAACCAGTTGTCGGCCGGATCGCTCAGGCCCGGCAGCGCAGCGGCCTTCTCGTCCTCCTCCTGGTAGGCCGCGTCCACGGCGTTCAGGTCCTGGCCGACCGCGGTGCCCTCCTCGTTGATCGCGGGGGCGTAGACCAGGTCGAGGACCTCGACGGTCCCGTCCTCGAGGTTCCAGCGGACGGCGGCCTCGGTGTCCGGGGTGAGCAGGTTGCCGACGACCCATTCCTCGGCCACGCCGGAGGTGGACAGGATCGCGGTGGCGGGGTCGAACCCCTCAGGGATCGCCAGTTCCTCGCCGGTCCCGTCGGGGTGCCAGACGTACGGCCTGGCATTGCCGGTCTCGCTGTCCACATAGGCTCCGACGATGGTGCCGTCCTCGTCGATCGCGTTGGCGAAGCCCTCGGACGCGTTGTCCGGCAACGGCAGTGTCTGCGGCTTGACCTCGCCGTCGCGCCATACGATCGGGACGCGCGGGTACTGGCCGCCGATGCCCACGATGTCGCCGGCCTCGTTGACGCCGGTCGCCGCGCCGCCGTCGTTGACGGCCAGCTCGGTCACCTCGCCGTCCCGGAAGACGTACGGGAGCATCACGTCATCCACATAGGACACTCCGACGGCCAGGCCTTCGGAGTTGACGTCGGTGACGTTCTGGTCCAGGCCCGGGATCGGGACCGGGACCATCTCGCCGTCCCGGTACAGGTACGGGTAGCGCTCATCGCCCTCGAGGCCGGCCGGGTAGGCGCGGTAGGCGATGACGGAGCCGTCAGTGCTCATGCCGGTGACGAGGCTGAAGTACAGGCCCTCGGGCATCGGCAGCTCCTCCAGCACGCAGGAGTCGTCGCCGGCGGGGGCCGCGCTCGCGGACTGGAACGGGAACGCCACCACTGCTGCGGCGAGTGCGCCGCTGAGGGCGAACGCCGTGCGCCGCTTGGCGGCCGATGGCCGCGGCGCGGTGTGCGCGGCGGCGTCTTCGACGGTGTGCCCGACTGTGTTCGACACGTTGTGGTCCTTTCGTCGACGGACCGGGGCCGGTAGCCCCGACCCCTTCAGAACGCCGTCGGATGCGTCCCGAGTTGCCTGTGGCGCACGGTTTGTCCGTTGCGGAAGGGGCGCGTGACGCACTGTGGCGCAAGAGGGGTCGATTCGGCGCTCCAGGCACAATCGACTCACGCGCGGTAGTGGCGAAACACCTGCGTAACACCCCTACTCGCGCGTAAGTAATTCGTTGGCCCACGTTGACTCCGGCGTGTGTCGGACGCTACAGTTCTTCACTAACACACCCCCACCGAGTGAACGCGCACTCACCACCCCCACCGGTGAACCCCAAGTGGTAGGGAGCCAAATGCAGACGGTGATCTCAGACCCCCGGACCGTCAGACTCCGCACAGTGGACGGGCTCAGCGCCCTCGGCATCCCCGCGCCCCCCGCGCAGTTCCCGGTGCCCTTCCCCTCGGGCCAACTCCCTCGCCTGCGCGCCCGCGGCCACATCGAGGCCCGCGCGGCGATCCTCAACATCGTCCAGGCCCGCGTCTTCGACATGCCCGAGGAACTGGCGATGCGCTGGCTCCTCGACGCGCACGTGCTCGACCACCTCTCGCCGGATGAATGGGGCTTCATCGCTTGCGGCCGTGGGGAACGCACCCGCTACGCCGACCAGCTCGAGAGCCTGTACACCGTCGCGTGGCTGCTCGGCCTCGTCGACCACCTCGACCCCGCGGTGCCCTGCGCCGAGGACCTGCCGGAGCTGCTGCCCGACCTGCGCAAACCCGAGTCGTTCGGGACGTGGCGGGACCGCCAGCTCACGCCCACGCGCGACCCCGCGGTCGTCGCGGAGATGCTCGACCTCTACTACTGCCTCGACTGGCTGTGCGACCAGGCCCGCCGCGGCGGGCAGGCGCCGCCGCGCGGCGTCGACGACAACCTCGTCTGGCACCGGCGCTGGGCCCTGGAGTGGGCCGTGGTCTTCGCCGACGAGCGACCCGTCCACTGGGACGAAGTCCGCCTGTGAGGCAGGCGCACGAAAGCCGCTGACTATATTCATGGGATGAATTCGACGCCACTGTCCCAGGAACAGATCCGCTCCGCCCCCAAGGTCGTGCTCCACGAGCACCTCGACGGCGGCCTGCGCCCGCAGACGCTCATCGAGATCGCCGACGAGATCGGCCACACGCTGCCCGCGAACGATGCTGAAGCGCTCGGGAACTGGTTCTTCGACGCCGCCGACTCCGGGACCCTGGAGCGCTACCTGGAGACCTTCGCGCACACGATCGCCGTGTCCCAGAAGGCCGACCACTGCTTCCGCATCGCCGCCGAGGCCGCGCAGGACCTCGCCGAGGACGGCGTGGTCTACGCCGAGGTGCGGTACGCCCCCGAGCAGCAGCTGCTCGGCGGCCTCAGCCTCGAAGAGGTCGTCGAGGCGACCCTCGCCGGGTTCGAGGAGGGCGAGCGCCTCGCCGAGAAGGCCGGGCACAAGATCAAGGTCCGCACGCTCCTGTGCGGGATGCGCCACGCCGACCGCACCCTGGAGATCGCCAAGCTCGCGGTCTCCTTCCGCGACAAGGGTGTCGTGGGCTTCGACATCGCCGGCGGCGAGATCGGCAATCCGGCCGAGCGCCATGTCGAGGCGTTCAATTACCTGCGCCGCGAGAACATGCCGTTCACCATCCACGCCGGGGAGTCGGCCGGGCCCGAGTCGATCTGGGGCGCCGTCGCGATCTGCGGCGCGAACCGGATCGGGCACGGCGTGCAGCTCATCAAGGACATCGACCTCACCGGGGACGAGGCGAAGCTCTCGAACCTGGCGCACTACATCCGCGACCGGCGCATCGCGCTCGAAGTCGCCCCGTCGTCCAACCTCCAGACCGAGGGCGCCGAATCCATTGAGACGCACCCGATCAAGGAGCTGTACGACCTCGGCTTCCGCGTCACCGTCAACAACGACAACCGGCTGATGAGCCGCACCAGCACCTCGCGGGAGTTCCAGATCCTGTCCGAGACGTTCGGGTGGGGCTGGGCCGAGGTGCGCCGCTGCACCGAGAACGCCGTCAAGGCCTCGTTCCTGCACCACCCCGAGCGCCGGCAGATCCTCGAAGAGGTCATCCGCCCCGCCTACGCGGCACTCGAGGGCAACGCGGGCTGAGGGCGAGTGTCCGCCCGACTCGCACGCTGAGGACAACCTCAATTCCGCGCGCCAACGCGGCGCCTGCAGCGAAGGCCGGGCGAGGTCATCTCGGCCCGCCTACGCGGCGCTTGAGGGCACCGCACGCTGAGTAAGCTCGGCTGCATGCACGTTTACACCGCCCCTGTCGTCGTCCCCGTGGCGGGCGAGCCGATCCGCGAAGGCGCGGTCGGGGTCGACGGCGGGCGGATCGCCTTCGTCGGCCCCGCCGCCGACGCCCCCGAAGCCGAAGGCACGACCGCCTTCGACGGCGTCCTCACCCCCGGACTCGTCAACGCCCACACCCACCTGTGCTACACCGCCTTCGCCGACATGTACGGCAACGAGAAGGAGTTCTTCGAGTGGATCCAGGACTTCGCCCGCCGCAACCCCGAGACCGCTGACGAGGCCTGGAAGGCCTCCATCAACCTCGGCATCGCCGAGTCGATCGCCTTCGGCGTCACCGCCGTCGCCGACATCGTCACCCCGGCCGCCGCGTTCGAGGCCCTCTTCGCGTCCAAGCTCGCCGGCGTCGCCTACTGGGAGGCGTGCTTCATCGACGACGCCGCCTGGGAGGTCCGCCGCAGCGCCTGGCGCGAGGTCGTCACCGAGAGCCGTGCCGTCAACAACTCCGACATCGCCGTCGGCATCAGCCCCCACACGCTCTACACACTCGGCACCGAGGTCGGCAAGAGCCTCGCCGAACTCGCGCGGACCCTCGACATCCGCCTGCACCCCCACCTCGCCGAGACCCAGCACGAGGACATGTTCGTGCGTCGCGGCTCCGGGCCGTTCGCGTTCATGAACCGCCGCGCCGGACTCGAACTCGAGATCGCCGACGGCGGCGTCGGGCACTCCCCGGCCGCCCAGATGGACAAGGTCGGCTGGCTCGGCCCCGACTCCCATGTCGCCCATGGGGTTCACCTCGACAAGGCCGACCGCGAACTGCTGCGCGCCAAGGGCACCGCGGTGGCGCTGTGCGCCCGCTCGAACGCGCGCCTCGAAGCGGGCGAGCCGCCCGTGGCGGCGCTGCGCGCCGAAGGCAACGCCGTTGCGGTCGGCACCGACTCTCGCGCCTCCAGCCCCGACCTCGACGTCGCCGCCGAATTGCCCGTGCTCCGCAAGATCGCACTCGCCCAAGGCGACGGGGGCGAGGGTCTCAACGAATGGCTCGTGCGCGCGGCCACCCGAGGCGGCGCCAAGGCCATCGGCCGCGAGGACATCGGCGTCCTCAAGGTGGGCGCCCGAGCCGACCTCGCGGTCTTCGCCGTCGACACCGAAGGCGACCCGTACGCGGCCCTCGTGAACGGCGCCGCCGGAAACTGCACGGCCACCGTGCTCAAGGGCGAGCTGGTCGATCGATAGGCGGTCCTCCCTTCCTCGCAAGCGCCCGCAGTTCGATGATGCGCCGCCGCACCTGAAGCCACGCTGAAGACACCTGAAGCGAAGCTGAAGGCGAGCGGCGCACCTGAACAGGCGTCGCGCGAGCGGCGGTCGCGGAGTGGCACCGAAGTTTGATGCTTGAACGCGTTGGACTCGACGCTGCACGGCAGCCGCGGCGGGGCACCGAAGCTCGTAGCTCGATAACGCTTCGGACTCGGCGCTTGCCGATCGGGCGTTGCTCCGCGATGCTGAATGGGGCCGGTCGCGGTGACACTGGTGAGCCGTAAGTTGACACCGTGACATGACGGGTCCCGAGACTTGATTCACCGGAGAGGCTGAGCCTCTCTGTGTATCCCCTGGAGAAGGCGGGGCGCGCGGAAACGCGCGCCCCGCCGCCATTTCGCCCGGCGGGCGAACCGGCCCGCGTCACCACTCCCCGCACTCACCTTCGCCGCGTTCACGTCCCTCTCATGTGGGACTCCTGCCCCCAAAAGCCCTCGAACCAGCGACTATCCGGCCTTTGTGACGATGTGGCCGCACCGTGTGATGATCGGCACGCCCTAGTTATCGGAAGGGTTACACGGGATAACGGTTCGGTTTCATAGATCGACATCACAGCTCTACATGCGTCAAGGTGGTTCTGTAGCGCACGCCGCACTCGAGGGATCTCTCAGCGTCATCCCAGACAAGACCGCGGCGGCCCGCGCTCGATCGGAAACACGGTCGGCACCACGTCGAGGAGGCGCAGATGACCCGTTCACCCGAACGCACCGCCGCACTCCTCGCTGCGCCCCAAGCGAACCCGACCGGCACTTCCCCCGAAAGCTCCCCACTGGGCGAGCGTGCGACCGCTCCTTGCTCCCTCAAGGCCGCACGCGCCGCGTTACCCCGCGCACGCCCGATATAACCCCTTGATCCGCCGGGGCCCACACCGACAGGGCTCCGGCGGATTTTCTGTGCGCGGTGTGCAAGGCTGTCGAAGTGATCGAGGCGAACGAACCGAATACCCCGCGTAAAGAACCCGGCCGCATCGCGGCGATGTTCGACCGCGTCGCACCGGGCTACGACCGCACCAACACCGTCATGGTCGCCGGGCAGGACAAGCGCTGGCGCCGCGCCACCCGCGAGGCCCTGAGCCTCCAGCCCGGCGAGCGCTGCCTCGACCTGGGCGCGGGCACCGGCGTCTCCACCGCGGAGCTGGCCAAGTCCGGCGCCGACGTCATCGGCGTGGACTTCTCCCTCGGGATGCTCCAGGCCCACCAGGACCGCCAGGTCCCGCTCGTGAACGCCGACGCGCTCAACCTGCCGTTCGCCGACGACACCTTCAACGCCGTCACCGGCTCCTTCTTCATCCGCAACGTCGTCGACCTGGACGCGTGCCTCGCGGAGATCCTCCGCGTCCTCGCCCCCGGCGGGCGCATGGTGCTGTGCGAGGTCTCCAAGCCGGTGTGGAAGCCCTACCGCAAGGCGCACGGCGTGTTCGTCAAGCACGTCCTGCCGAAGGTCGCCTCCCGCGTGGCCTCCGACCCCGAGGCGTACGAGTACCTCGCCGAATCGACCATGTCCTGGCCCGACCAGGCCGCGCTCGCCGACCGGATCGTGAAGGCCGGCTACCGCAAGGTCGCCTGGCGCAACCTCGCCGGCGGCGCCGTCGCCATGCACCGCGGCTTCAAATAGGCCGCCCCAATCGCAAATGGCCGCCGTGGCGAGGTATCCGCCACGGGCGCTACCGCCAGTTGCGATGTCCACGCCTTTGAGGAGTTGAGCCGAATGGTCGAGACCACTGTCGAAATCGATATCGCTCAGATGAGACAGGCTCAGGTGATCTTGGGGGCGACGACTTTCGAGGAGACGATCGCCGTAGCAGTTCGGCGCGTGATCCGGGACGATGCTCGAGAGCGGTTCATCGAACTCGCCTCCGGCGGCCACTTCTCCGAACTCGCCGCTCCTGAGAATCGGCGCAAAATTCGTTCGTTATCGTGCCGAGCGGATTCGGCTCAAGTCGGTCATGATTCCGGCGTTCCCTTGGGTGCCGATGGGAGACAACGTGTTCGCGGAAGTGCTGGAGCTTAAGCAGCAGCTCACCGAGAGCGGCAAGCATCGCTGCGCGTCGATGGTCGATGCGATGCTCGCGGTTGTGGCGGCCCGTGAAGGCCTCACCATCCTGCATTACGACCGGGATTTCGCCACCATCGCGGAGATCACCGGCCAACCGGTCGAATGGGTCGTCGAGCCGGGCACCGTCTGAAGGCTCATGGCCGCAAGCAAAACGCGCCGCCCGGGCCGCCCTGGTGGGTGGCGGCTCGGACGGCGCCGGCGGGCGGCGACTATGACGATCACCTGCCCGCTGCTTTAGGGCCTGCGCAATGGCTCCGGCCGGGATGGCTCCGAGTCATTGCGCAGGCACTGGGCCCGCCCCGTGGCCGGGCCCGCGTTCAGTTGAGCTGGAACGAGCGCTTCGACAAGCCCATCCAGTAGCCGTCGATCACCGTCTGCGCGACCTGCTCCTGCTCGCTCGCCGCCCCATAGGTCACGAACAGCGGAATGTAGTGGTCCACCGTCGGGTGCGCGTACGGCATCCCCGGGGCCTCCGAGCGGTACCGCGCCAGCTCCTCGATGTCCCCGCGCGCCAAGGCCTCCGAGGCCCAGACGTCGAAGTCCGCCGACCACCCCGGCACCTTCTCGGGGTGGCTGAAGTCCAGGAACGGCAGCCCGTGCGTCATGAAGCCGGACCCCACGATCAGGTAGCCCTCCTCGCGCAGCGGCCGCAGCCTGCGGCCGATCTCCATGAGCCGGTCCGGGTCGTGGCTCGGGATCGACATCTGGAGCACCGGCAGGTCGCCCTGCGGGTACATCACCTTCAGCGGCACCCACGCCCCGTGGTCAAGCCCGCGGCTCGCATGCTGGTGCAGCGGTTCGGAGTCCGGCATCGCGGCCGCCACGCGCTGCGCCATCGCGCTCGCGTCCGGGGTCTCGTACCGCATCTGGAAGTACCGCTGCGGGAAGCCGCCGAAGTCGTAGACCAGCGGCGTCGCCGCGGCCGGGCTGGAGATCATCAGCGGCGCGGCCTCCCAGTGGGCCGAGACGATGAGGATCCCCTTGGGCTTCGGCAGTCCCTGCGCCCAGTCGAAGAGCTGCCCCATCCACTCGCCCTCGTCGAACAGCGGCGGCGCGCCGTGGCTCAGGTAGAGCGCGGGCAGGGCGCCGTCCTCGGGCGTCCAGTCGCGCCGTTCGGCGGCGCGCGGCGCGGTGGTCTCGAGGAAGGCGTCGAACGCGGCGCCGGGACGGGCTGGCATGGCCACTCCAAGTCGTTGAAACTTCAACAAATACTACTCGTGTTCCTTGAGGGATCAAGTAGTGAAGTTAAGCTTGTTGCATGAGTGATGGGGCACCCTGGCTTGACGACGAGGAGATGGCGACCTGGCTGGCGTTCGTCGGCCTGGTCTCGCGGTTGCCGAACGCCCTGGACGGGCAGGTCAGAAGCGACGCCGACGTCTCCTACTTCGAGTACTGCGTGCTCGTGGTCCTGGAGCACGCCGAGGACCAGACCATGCGCATGAGCGACCTCGCCTACCTGTGCAACGGCTCGCTCTCGCGGCTCTCACACGTGGCCCGGCGCCTGGAGAAGGAGGGCCTCATCAAGCGCTTCGCCTGCCCCACCGACGGCCGCTCCACCCTCGCCGCCCTCACCGAACCCGGACGCGAGAAGCTCGCCCAAGCGGCCCCCGGCCACGTGAAGCTGGTGCGCGCCTTGGTCTTCGACGAACTCTCCCGCGAGGAGATGCGCCAACTCGGCGACCTCTCCAAGCGCCTCCTGGACCGCATCAACCCGTAACCGGCCCGTATTTTCGCGATTACCCCCAATTGCGGCCACTCGATATAGTGGGCGAGATCTCCTTACCGCCCAGTACCCCCGAGGAGCCCGCAATTGCATACCCTCCAGGCCGCCCCGTCCCCTCACGCGGCGGTGCCCGATGACCGGCGCTGACGTCTTCGCCGTGGACCCCGACGAGGTCCACAAGTCCGTCGAGATCCTCTTCGAGATCGAGGACGAGGTCCGCCGCCAGACGGCCGCCGTCGCCGAGGCGAACGCCGAGACCGCCGGTCCCCTCAAGGACGCCGCCACCGCGCTCGGCCCGGCCCTGGAAGCCGCGGGGGAGTGGTGGCGGATCCACCGCGCGGGCGGCTTCTGCGGCCTGGTCGCCAACACGGGCGAATACCTCGCCGTCTGCGCCGAGGAGGCCGTCGAGGTCGACGACTACACCGCGGGCGACTTCGCCTCCAAGGCCGACCTCGACCGCTATCCGGGCCGCGCCAGCGCGAACGCCACCTCCCGGCCGGACTGGTAGTGCCATGAGCGAGATGACCTGGCAGCACCTGCGCGACCTCGACTGCGCCGCGCTGCGGACCCTCGGCGACGCCTGGAAGGGCTACGTGGACCAGCAGCTCGAGCACGCCGAGCGGCTGCGCACCGACGTCGTCGAGGGCCACCTCAGCGCCGAGCACTACGAGTCCGAGACCGCGACGCAGGTGCGCGAGCAGATCGGGCTCACCGCGGGCCGCTTCGAGGACGACCTCGCCGACTACGCCAGCACCCGCATCGCCACGGCCCTCTTCGAGGCCGCGGACGCCTTCGCGAAGGAGCAGAAGGAGATCAGCGAGCTCATCCCGTTGATCCTCAAGTGCGACTTCGACATCGAGGGCGGCCACCACGAGTACGACGTGAACCTGTCGGGCGACCTGCACCAGGCGATCCTCACCTTGGATCCGCCGCAGTGGCTGTGCGACAAGGCCGGCATCGCCAAACCGGACGGCTTCTGGGACCTGGCCACCTTGAAGGCCCTGTTCAGTAGCGTCGACCTGTACGGCACTGCGATGGAACTGGCCGGGCAGTACCAGGACTGGCTGCGCGCGGTGATGTCCCGCGCCCACGACGCGGACGACGAGGCGGCCGCCGCGCTCCAGGAGATGCGCGAGAACCCGGCCGAACTGCCGCCGCGGCTCGGCGCGACCTACGACGACCTCATCGACGACTACCGCGAAGCGCTCACCGAAGAGGTCGCGGGCGAAGCGAAATCGATCGCCGACGGCACTTCGGGGCTCTCTCCCGAGCAGGTCAACGAGTGGTGGGACGACCTGAGCGAGGCCGAACGCCGATTGCTCATCGAGGAGCATCCCGAGTGGGTCGGCCCGGTCGACGGCATTCCCGCCGCGACGCGCGACGGCGCCAACCGCGACCTCCTGGACGACCGGATCGGCGGCCTCGACTCCCAGATCGCCGCCAAGGAGTCCGCACTCGGCGGCCTGGACCCCGAATCCGAGGAGTACGCGCAGCGCAAGACTGAGCTGGACGATCTCAAGGGCGACCGCGCCGACCTCGTACGCCTCCAGGACAAGGTCACCGACGACGACGGGAGTCCGGCCGCCTCCAGCCAGACCGGCCAGCAGTTCTACCTCCTCGGTTTCGACACCGAAGGCAGCGGCCGGGCGATCGTCGCGATCGGCGACCCGGACAAGGCCGACAACGTCAACACGTTCGTGCCCGGCACCGGCAGCACCCTGCACGGCGTCAACGGCAGTGTGGGGCGGGCCGAGACGATGGCCTTCGACGCGCAGCGCCTCGGCGGCGGGGACGACACGGCCACCGTGATGTGGCTCGGCTACGACGCCCCCGACACGCTCCTGGAGGCGACCGACGACAAGTGGGCCCGCGGCGGCGCGGCCGACCTGGAGTCCTTCACCAAGGGCCTGCGGGCGACCGCCGAGGGCGAGCCCGCGAACCTGACGGTCTCCGGACATTCCTACGGCTCCACGGTGATCGGCACCGCCGCGGCGACCGAGGGCGTGGAGGCCGACAACCTGATGCTCATCGCCGCGCCGGGCACGGGCGTCGACACGGCCTCGGCCCTCGGCGTCGAGGAGGAGCGGGTGTGGGCGTCCACCAACGACCAGGACGTCATCCAGTACGCGCCGGTCCACGGCATGAACCCGACTCGGGACGAGTTCGGCGGTAACACGTTCACGAGCGACTCCCCGCGCGAGTCGAGCACGTGGTGGAAGTTCTGGGAGGGCGCGACGCAGAACCACAATTCGTACTGGGACGAGAACAACGGCGTCAGCCGCGACAACCAGGCCCTCATCGTCACCGGCAACGAGGCCGGCGTTCGATGAGGCTTGCGGTGCCGGGCCGCTGCGCGCTGATCGCGGCCCTCGCACTGTCGGCGAGCGCCTGCTCGACACGGAAGGAAGCCATGGATACACCGCCAGAGAGCGTGTACACTCAGGCCGAGGCGTACGCGCCCGCCGAGGCAGCGGTGGCCGAGATCGCCGCGGCCCTGCCGGACTTCCCCGGGTTCGCGAAGCGGTCCTGGGCCGAGCTGCCGTGTACGAGGAACGGCATCGAGGACCCGGATTACACGAACGTCGAACTGCGGTACCAGTTCTCCGCGGAGGATTCGGCGACCGCGCTCGTCAGCGAGGCGTACGTGGCGGTCCTGCGCGAGAGCTGGACCGCGCTCGGGCACGAGGTCATCCGCGACACCACCACCGAACTCGACAGCGCCACGTACCGCGACCTGACCGCCGTCCGGGAGGACGGCATCATGCTCTGGTACTCGGCCGCGTACCTCGCCACGCTCATGGTCCAGTCCGGCTGCGTGCCCCGGAGCGACCCGGACCAGATCGAGTACATCGCCCCGGCCGGGGGCATCGAGCCCGGCGGCGCGGGCGACAACGTCGGCGAGTACTTCCCCGAGGGCATCCCGGCCGGCCGCGAAGCGGTGGCGCCGTTCGACAACCCGGAGTCGTACGACGACCAGCTCTGACCGGGCACGCGAAAAGCGCCCGTCCGGACCCCGGTGCCGGGGGTGCGAACGGGCGCTTCGGCTTTGCTCTTGCCTGCTTCTCGCTTAGACGGCGAGGGCGGCGCGGCCGGCCTTGAGAGCCGCTGCGGTCTCGACCACGCGGTCGGCCTGCGCGGCGGCGGCGGCCTGCGTGGTCTCGTCGATCGGCTCGGAGCCGTAGTGCGAGACGCCGTACGGCGAGGCGTTCGCGAAGAGGGCCTCGTTGGTGTAACCGGGGGCGACGATGATGCCGCCGAAGTGGTGGAAGGAGTTGTACAGCGCCAGGATCGTGGACTCGTTGCCGCCGTGCTTGCCGGAGGTGGCCGCGAAGCCCGAGTAGACCTTGCCCGCGAGCTTGCCCTGGAACCACAGGCCCCCGAGCTGGTCGAGGAACTGCTTCGCCTGGGAGGCGATGTTGCCGAAGCGGGTCGGCGAGCCGATGAGCACGGCGTCGGCCCAGTCGACGTCGTCCGCGGTGGCCTCGGGGATCTCGGCGATGTCGAGGACGTTCGCGGCCCAAGCCGGGTTCGAGTCGATCGCGGCCTGGGGAGCCAGTTCGGCGACCCGGCGCAGGCGCACCTCGGCACCGCTCTTCTCCGCGGCGGCGGCGATCTGTCGCGCCAGAGCGGTGACATTGCCGGTGGCCGAGTAGAAGATGACGGAGACCTTGACGGGTTCGGACATGGTGCTTCCTCCAGGAGAGCGATCAAACTAGTTCAGATTTGAAGTACCCATCGACCATAGCCACGACGGGACGAAGATTCAAATTTGAACGATGTGGCGCTTGCCACGTCAACCGCCGTTGCGGCGCGTCCCCACGATTCACCCGCCACGTGTTACGAGAGTGTTTCCAGACATCGAAAGTTATATGAGACGTCCAATGTCTGCTTTATCACTGTCGATTCGGCGGTCACCCCAGACGCTCCCTGCGCTCCCGCAACTCTGGTTCAGGCACTCCTGTTCGCCTCGTGACCTCGAATAATGACAACTAAGGCGGACCTAAGTGACAGGGCGTAAATAGCGGAGTTCTAGACTTGCGGCAAACGCTTGTGAAGAGCTTCACAAGCAGGCTGATCGTTATAAGGATCACCACCCCAAAAGGCCTGAGAGGACGCCCGTGACCACTCACGCAACCCCGGATGCCGACGTCATCGTCGTCGGCGCCGGACCCGGTGGTTCGGCTGCGGCCTACCACCTGGCCGCCCGGGGCCTCGACGTACTGCTGCTCGAGAAGACGCACTTCCCGCGCGAGAAGGTCTGCGGCGACGGCCTCACCCCGCGCGCCGTCGCGCAGCTGCTCAAGATGGGCGTCGACACCTCCGAAGCCGCCGGATGGATCCGCAACCGCGGACTGCGGGTCGTCGCCGACGACATCGCGATCGAACTCGACTGGCCCGTCCTCGAGCAGTTCCCCGACTACGGGCTCACGCGCACCCGCCTCGACTTCGACCAGATCCTTGCCGACCGCGCCGTACAGGCCGGAGCGCGGCTCCGCTGCGGCGTCAAGGTCACCGCCCCCGTCTTCGACCTCGCCGGACGCGTCTCCGGAGTCACCGCCGTCCACGACGGCGAGCACGTGACCTTCAAGGCCCCCCTGGTCATCGCCGCCGACGGCGTCTCCGGGCGGCTCGCGCTGGCCCTCGGCCTCAAGCGCGACGAGAGCCGCCCCATGGGCGTCGCGGTCCGCCAGTACTACTACTCCAAGGCCAAGCACGACGACGACTACCTCGAGTCCTGGCTGGCCCTGCGCACCGCCGCCGAACCCGACGTCCTGCAACCGGGCTACGGCTGGATCTTCGGCCTCGGCGACGGCCGCGTCAACGTCGGCCTCGGCGTCCTCAACTCCTCCGACGGCTACGGCAAGACCGACTACCGCGCGCTGCTTCGCGACTGGCTCGCCAACACTCCTGAGGAGTGGGGCCTGACGGACGAAGCCAACGCCGACGGGCCCGTTCGCGGCGCCGCCCTCCCCATGGGCTTCAACCGGACCCCGCACTACAGCCGCGGCCTCATGCTCGTCGGCGACTCCGGCGGCATGGTCAACCCCTTCAACGGCGAGGGCATCGCCTACGCCGTCGAAGCCGGGGAAGTCGCCGCGAAAGTGGTCGCCGCCGCGCTCAAGGCCCCGAACGTGCCGCGGCGCGAAGCGGTGCTCCAGTCCTACGCGTCCGAAATGGACGGACTCTGGGGCTCCTACTACCGCATGGGCGGGATCTTCACCCACCTCATCGGCAAGCCCGCCGTCATGAAGCTGTGCACCGAGCACGGCCTGAAACGTCCCGCGCTCATGCGCGTCGTGTTGAAACTGCTGGCGAACCTCACGGACCGACCCGGGCGCGACACCGCCGACCGGATCGTGAACGGGATGCGGATCGTCACGCCCGGAATGGGCCGTGCGCATGTTCGGCTCCCCAGCCTCGCCGAAAGGAGGTTCTAGCCGATGCAGGTCTACATACCGGTCGTCATCATGTTCGCGATCGGACTGGGGTTCGGTGTCGTCTCGGTGGTCGCCTCGCGGATCACCGGCCCCCACCGCAAGAACCGCGCCAAGTACGACCCCTACGAGTGCGGCATCGAGCCCGCGCCCACGACCGCGGGCCCCACCAAGTTCCCGGTGAAGTTCTACCTCACCGCAATGCTGTTCATCGTCTTCGACATCGAGATCATCTTCCTCGTGCCGTGGGCGGTCCACCACGACGTCCTCGGGATCTTCGGATTCTGGGCCGTCCTGATGTTCATCGCCGCGCTGTTCGTCGCCTACGCCTACGAATGGCGCCGCGGCGGACTGGACTGGGACTGAGGCTCCACCATGGGTGTAGAAGAGAAACTCCCGCAAGGCATCATCCTCACCACCGTTGAGGCCCTGGTGAACTGGACGCGCAAGGCCTCCATGTGGCCCGCCACGTTCGGCCTCGCGTGCTGCGCGATCGAGATGATGGCCACCGGCGCTGCCCGCTACGACACCGGCCGCTTCGGCATGGAGGTCTTCCGGGCCTCCCCGCGCCAGGCCGACCTCATGATCGTGGCCGGGCGCGTCAGCCAGAAGATGGCGCCGGTGCTGCGCCAGATCTACGACCAGATGCCCGAACCGAAATGGGTCCTGTCGATGGGCGTGTGCGCCACCTCCGGCGGCATGTTCAACAACTACGCGATCGTCCAGGGCGTCGACCACATCGTGCCCGTCGACATGTACCTCCCCGGCTGCCCGCCCCGGCCCGAGATGCTCCTCGACGCGATCCTCAAACTCCACGAGAAGGTCCAGCACGAGCCCCTCGGCGAGAAGCGCCGCCAGGCCCTCGCCGACCTCCCCGAGCCCGTGGTCAAGCCCGGCGCGATGCCCTCCTCCTACCGCTTCGACAAGCAGCGCAAGAAGGAGTGGACCGAGGCGGTCAAGGCCGGGAACGAAGAGCAGCTGCGCATCCGGAAGGCGGTCGCGAAGCGATGAGCGACAACGACAACCTGCCAGGCGAAGTGCAGCCCGTCGGCATCCAGCGCAAGGGCCTGTTCGGCGCGGCCGACACCGGCGACACCTCCGGCTTCGGCGGGCTCGTCCGGGCCGCGCCGACCGCCGGTGAGATCGTCTCCACCCCCGAACCGCTCGGCGGGTACTTCGACGAGATCGTCGGCGCCCTGCGGGAACTGCTCGGCGACGACGTGACCCGCGCGGTCATCGTCGACCGTGGCGAACTCACCATCCACATCGCGCCCGACCGGGTCGCCGAGATCTGCCAGGCCATGCGCGACGACGAGAGCCTGCGCTTCGAGCTGTGCTCCTCGGTGTCCGGAGTGGACTACCCGGACCGGCTCAACCGCCTCCACGTGGTCTACCACCTGACCTCGATGACCTACCGGCGCAACGTCAGGCTGGAGACCGCCGTCGGCCTCGACCACCCCGTGGTCCAGTCCGTCACCGCGGTCTACCCGACCGCCGACTGGCAGGAGCGGGAGGCCTACGACATGTTCGGCGTCGTCTTCGAGGGCCACCCGCACCTCACCCGCATCCTCATGCCCGACGACTGGGAAGGCCACCCGCAGCGGAAGGACTACCCGCTCGGCGGCATCGCAGTCGAATACAAGGGCGCGCACATCCCGCCCCCGGACGAGAGGAGGGCATACAAGTGACCACCACGGAGAACTCCCAGGACGCTTACGCCGCAGAACGGGACACCACCGAAGGCCGCGTCTACACCGTCACCGGCGGCGACTGGGACGAACTCGTCGCCTCGGTCGACCCGGTCAGCGAAGAGCGCCTCATCGTCAACCTCGGCCCGCAGCACCCGTCCACGCACGGCGTGCTCCGCCTGGTCTGCGAACTCGAAGGCGAGACCGTCCGCTCGGTGCGCCCCATCGTCGGCTACCTGCACACCGGCATCGAGAAGAACCTCGAATACCGGACCTGGACGCAGGGCACCACGTTCGTCACCCGCGCCGACTACCTCGCGCCGATCTTCAACGAGACCGGGTACTGCCTCGCCGTCGAGAAGCTCCTCGGCGTCGAAGTGCCGAACCGCGCCACCGTGATCCGCGTGATCATGATGGAGCTCAACCGGATCAGCTCCCACCTGGTGGCCCTCGCGACCACCGGCATGGAACTCGGCGCGCTCTCGATGATGATCTACGGCTTCCGCGACCGCGAGAAGATCCTCGACATCTTCGAAGCCGTCTGCGGCCTGCGCATGAACATGGCCTACGTCCGCCCCGGCGGCGTCTCGCAGGACCTGCCCCGCGAGGGCGTCCAGATGATCCGCGACTTCGTCGACTACATGCCCAAGGGCCTCGACGACTACGAGGGCCTGCTCACCGGCAACGTGATCTGGCAGGAGCGCACCCAAGGCGTCGGCTACCTCGACGTCTCCGGCTGCCTCTCCCTCGGCGTCACCGGTCCCGTGCTCCGCTCCGCCGGACTCGCCTGGGACCTGCGCAAGACCATGCCCTACTGCGGCTACGAGGAGTACGACTTCGACGTGCCCACCCACAACGGCGCCGACGCCTGGGCCCGCTACGTGGTGCGCCTCGACGAGATCCGCGAGAGCCTCAAGATCATCAGCCAGGGACTCGACAAGCTCGAACCCGGCCCGGTCATGGTCGAGGACAAGAAGATCGCCTGGCCCGCGCAGCTCGCGGTCGGCGCGGACGGCTCCGGCAACAGCCTCAACCACATCCGGCACATCATGAGCCAGTCGATGGAGGCCCTGATCCACCACTTCAAGCTCGTCACCGAGGGCTTCCGCGTCCCGGCCGGGCAGGTCTACACCGCGATCGAGGCCCCCCGAGGCGAACTCGGCATCCACGCCGTCTCCGACGGCGGCACGAGGCCGTTCCGCATCCACATGCGCGAGCCCTCCTTCGTCAATCTGCAGTCGCTCCCCGCCCTGGCCGAAGGCGGCCTCCTGGCCGACGTCATCGCCGGTGGAGCCTCGCTCGACCCCGTCATGGGAGGTTGCGACCGGTGAACTACCCGGAGAAGATCCGCGAGCAGGCCGAGGCCATCCTCGTCCGCTACCCCGAGGGCCGCGAGCGCTCGGCGCTCCTGCCGCTGCTGCACCTGGTGCAGTCGCACGACGGCTACGTCTCGGACGCCGGCATCGCGTTCTGCGCCGAGATCCTCGACATCACCAAGGCCCAGGTGCAGGCGGTCTCGACCTTCTACACGATGTACAAGCGCGAACCGGCCGGCGACTGGCTCGTCTCGGTGTGCACCAACACCCTCTGCGCCGCCAAAGGCGGGCAGCAGGTCTTCGACGCGCTCTGCGACGAACTCGACATCGGCCACAACGAGACCACGCCCGACGGCAAGATCACGCTGGAGCACGCCGAGTGCATGGCCGCGTGCGACTACGCGCCCGTCGTCACCGTCAACTACGAGTTCTTCGACGGCCACGACGAGGACAAGGCCGTGGAACTGGTGCGCGAGTTGAAGGACGGGCGCCGCCCGATCCCCACCCGCGGCGCTCCCTTGTGCACGCTCCGCGAGATCTCGGTGCAGCTGGCCGGGTTCGAGGAGGAGCGCACCGACGGGCTCGAAGGCACCGCCCAAGGCGACGCCACGCTCGCCGGGGCCCGCCTCGCGGCCGAGGCCGGGATCACCGCGCCCGCATTCGACCCCGCCGCGCCACTGCTGGCCAGAGAACCCGAGGAAGCGAAGTGAGCGTTACCGTGCCCGGTCCCAGGCGGCCCCGCGAGGACGCCCTCAACAAGCTCAAGCCCGTCGTCACCAAGCGCTGGATGTCCCCGGGCGCGTGGAAACTCGACGTCTACGAGCAGCTCGACGGCTACAAGGCGCTCCGCAAGGCCTTGGGCTACAGCGAGAGCGACCTCATCACCTTCATGAAGGACTCCGGCCACCGCGGCCGCGGCGGGGCCGGGTTCCCCGTCGGCATGAAGTGGCAGTTCGTGCCCGACGACGGCCAGGACCACTACCTGGTCGTCAACGCCGACGAAGGCGAGCCGGGCACCTGCAAGGACCTGCCGCTCATGATGAACGACCCGCACGCGCTCATCGAGGGCATCATCATCGCCTCCTACGCCATCAAGGCGTCCCGCGCGTTCGTGTACGTCCGCGGCGAGGCGATCCACGCCGCAAGGCGCCTGCGCAACGCCGTGCGCGAAGCCAAGGAGGCCGGGTACCTCGGCAAGGACATCCTCGGCTCCGGCTTCGACCTCGACGTCGTGATCCACTCCGGCGCAGGCGCTTACATCTGCGGCGAGGAGACGGCCCTCCTGGACTCCCTCGAAGGCAAGCGGGGCCAGCCCCGCCTGCGCCCGCCGTTCCCGGCCACCCACGGGCTCTACAACAAGCCGACCTGCATCAACAACGTCGGCTCCATCGCCGCCGTCCCGCACATCGTGCTCGGCGGCGCCCAGTGGTGGAAGGACCTCGGCTCCGAGAACGCCGCGGGCACGATGATCTACTCGCTGTCGGGCCGCGTCAAGCGCCCCGGCCAGTACGAGTGCTCCTTGGGCACCACGCTTCGCGAGCTCATCGAACTCGCGGGCGGCATGACCGAGGGCCACGAGCTGAAGTTCTTCACCCCCGGCGGGTCCTCGACCCCGATGCTCGCGGCCGACTCGATCGACGTCCCGCTGGACTTCGACAACGTCGCCAAGGCCGGGTCGATCCTGGGCACCACCGCGGTCATGATCTTCTCCGACCAGGACTGCCCCGTCGTCTCCTGCTGGCGCTGGATCAAGTTCTACGCCCACGAGTCCTGCGGCAAGTGCACCCCGTGCCGCGAGGGCAACTACTGGATGGTCCGCGTCTACGAGCGCATCCTCTCCGGCCAAGGCTCGCTCGGCGACCTGAAGCTCCTGGAGTCGGCCTGCAAGAACCTCCTGGGCCGGTCCTTCTGCGGCCTCGGCGACGGCGCGACCTCCTGCGTCACTTCGTCCCTGAAGTACTTCCGGCAGGACTACCTCGACTACATCGAGGGCCACAAGACCCCGTTGTTCGACGCCGAAAAGGTCGGAGCGCACTGACATGACCGATCAAGTCACGTTCACCATCGACGGCGTCGAGGTCACCGTTCCCAAGGGCACCTTGATCATCCGGGCCGCGGAGCAGCTCGGCATCGAGATCCCCCGGTTCTGCGACCACCCGCTCCTGGAGCCCGCCGGGGCCTGCCGCCAGTGCCTGGTCGACGTCCCCGACATGGGCAACGGGCGCGGCATGCCCAAGCCCGCCGCGTCCTGCACGACCACCGCCATGGAGGGCATGGTCGTCAAGACCCAGCACTCCAGCGAGGTCGCCAAGGAAGCCCAGGAGGGGATCATGGAGTTCCTCCTGATCAACCACCCCCTGGACTGCCCCGTCTGCGACAAGGGCGGCGAATGCCCGCTCCAGAACCAGGCCATGAGCACCGGGCGCACCGAGACCCGCATGGAGGCCAAGGACAAGCGCCACTACAAGAAGGCGCTGCCGATCTCCTCGCAGATCCTCCTCGACCGCGAGCGCTGCGTCCTGTGCGCGCGCTGCACCCGCTTCTCCGACCAGATCGCCGGGGACCCGTTCATCGAACTGATGGAACGCAGCGCCCTGGAGCAGGTCGGCGTCTACGAGGACGAGCCCTTCGAGTCCTACTTCGCGGGCAACACCGTCCAGATCTGCCCCGTCGGCGCCCTCACGGGAACCCAGTACCGGTTCCGCTCAAGGCCGTTCGACCTCGTCTCCAGCCCCAGCGTGTGCGAGCACTGCTCGGCCGGCTGCGCCCAGCGCACCGACCACCGCCGCGGCAAGGTCATGCGGCGGCTCGCCGGTGAGGACGCGGCCGTGAACGAGGAGTGGAACTGCGACAAGGGCCGCTGGGCCTCCTCCTACGTCGACGCCGCCGACCGCATCACGAAGCCGCTGGTCCGCGAGGCAGACGGCTCCCTACGCGAAGCCTCCTGGCCCGAGGCCCTGCGCCGCGCGGCCGCCGGACTCAAAGAGGCCAGCGGCGCGGTCGGGGTGCTCCCCGGCGGCCGCCTCACCGTCGAGGACGCCTACGCGTACTCGAAGTTCTCGCGGATCGCCTTGGGCACCAACGACATCGACTTCCGCTCCCGGCCGCACTCGACCGAGGAGTCCGAGTTCCTCGCCCACGCCGTCGCCGGGGTCTACCCCTCCAGCGGCGCGGTCACCTACGAGGACCTCGAGAAGGCCCCCGTGGTCCTCGCCGTCGGCCTCGAAGTCGAGGAGGAATGCCCGATCGCGTTCCTGCGCATGCGCAAAGCGGTTCGCGAGAACCGCCAGCGCGTGCACGTGGTCGCGCCGTTCGCGACCCGCGGCTCCCGCAAGCTCGACGCGAACCTCATCGAGGCCCTGCCCGGCGAGGAGGCCGAACTCCTCGACGGCTGGCAGCGCAGCGGCTACATCCGCGAAGCCCTCGCCGAGGACGGCGCGGTGATCCTCCTCGGGGAGCGCCTCGCCACCGTCGAAGGCGCGTTCTCCGCAGCGGTCAGCCTGGCCCGCGTCACGGGCGCGCGCCTGGCCTGGATCCCCCGGCGCGCCGGGGACCGCGGCGCGGTCGAAGCGGGCTGCCTGCCCGGGCTGCTGCCCGGCGGCGGGCTCGCCTCGTACGCCGCCGACCGCGAGCAGCTCGCCGAGTACTGGGGCGTGGAAGCCCTGCCCGGCAACGACGGTCGCGGCGCGTGGCAGATCCTCCAGGCCGCCGCCGAGGGCGAGATCGACGCGCTCCTGGTGGGCGGCGTGGACCCGTACGACTTCGCGGACGCGCCCGCCGTCGAAGCGGCGCTCTACGCGACGCGTTTCATCGTGTCCCTTGAGATCCGGCATTCGGCGGTCACCCGCGTCGCGGACGTGATCCTGCCGGTCGCGCCGGTCACCGGCAAGGCCGGGGCGTACTTCGACTGGGAGGGCCGCCTGCGGACCTTCGACACCGTCATCGACTCCGACCTCATGAGCGACCACGCGGTGCTCGACACGCTCGCGGCCGCGATGGGCGTCGAACTCGGCATCGCCGACACCCGCACGGTTCGTGCGGAACTCGCCGGACTGCCGGACCCGATCACGCGCCAGCCCGCACCGGACTGGGCCGTGGACCGGCCCGCGCGGTCCCATGAGGACGGCAAGGCGATCCTCGCGACCTGGCGTCAGCTCCTCGACGGCGGTTCGATGCAGGAGAACAACCCGCATCTGGCCGGTTGCGCGCCGGACCCGGTGGTGCGCTTGAGCGCGGCCACCGCGAAGGCGATCGGCGCCGCCGAGGGCTCCGGGGTCACCGTCGCCACCGCGATCGGCGGGATCACGCTGCCGCTGTCGGTGACCGACATGCCCGAGGGCGTGGTCTGGCTGCCGCAGAACGCGCCCGGGCGCGGGATCTACCGCCACCTGGGCGCCGGTTCCGGCGACGTGGTCCAGATCCGCGCCTACCCGAACGTGCCGCGCCCGGCGGTCGAGTCCTCCGGGGAATCTGTGGAGGCGGTCAACTCATGAACGATCCGATCTGGCTGATGCTCGTCAAGGGCGTCCTGGTCTTCGTGGTCCTGGTCCTGCTGGTGCTCTTCACCATCTGGTTCGAGCGCCGCATCGTCGCGATCATGCAGGTGCGGCCCGGGCCGAACCGGAACGGGCCGTTCGGCCTGCTCCAGTCGCTCGCGGACGGCCTGAAGCTGGCGTTCAAAGAGGACGTCATGCCGCGCACGGCCGACAAGATCGTGTTCATCGCGGCGCCGGTCATCGCCGTCTCCTGCGCGTTCTGCGCGTTCTCGGTGATCCCGTTCGGCCCCGAGGTGAGCGTGTTCGGTCTCGAGACCGAGTTGCAGCTCACCGACTTCGAGGTGAGCGTGCTGGTCATCATGGCCTGCTCGGCCCTCGGCGTGTACGGGATCGTGCTCGCGGGCTGGGCCTCCGGCTCCGCGTACTCGCTGCTGGGCGCGCTTCGCGCTGCGGCGCAGGTGATCTCGTACGAGATCGCGCTGGGCCTGGCGGTGCTCGCGGTGTTCTTCCAGTCGCAGCTGATGTCGACCGGCGCGATTGTGGAGGCGCAGGCCGAGGGCCTGCCGCTCCAGTTCGGCGGCGTCGAGGTGACGCTCCCGGGCTGGTACTTCATCATCCTCGCGCCGAGCTTCGTGATCTTCGTGATCGCGATGGTCGGCGAGACGAACCGGGCCCCGTTCGACCTCCCCGAAGCGGAGTCGGAGCTCGTGGCCGGGTTCGCGACCGAGTACTCGAGCCTGAAGTACGCCTCGTTCTTCCTGGCCGAGTACGTCAACATGGTCACCATGTCGGCCCTGGCCGTCACGCTCTTCCTGGGCGGCTGGGCCGCGCCGTTCCCCACCTCGTGGTGGCCGGGCGCGAACGAGGGGTTCATGCCGCTGGTGTGGTTCTTCGGGAAGGTCCTGGCGTTCCTGTTCTTCTACGTGTGGCTGCGCGGCACGCTGCCGCGGCTGCGCTACGACCAGTTCATGCGCCTGGGCTGGAAGGTCCTCGTCCCGGTCTCCCTGGTGTGGCTGATGGTCCTGGCGGCCATGAACATCGGGCTCGACACCGACAACGACCTGCCGACCCGCATCGCCTTCGCGGGCGGCGCGGCCATCGCGGTCATGGCCCTGATCTTCTTCTGGCCCAACCGGAAGCAGTACGAGGACCCGGCCGAGCCCGACACGGGCATGGGCGGCTTCCCTGTCCCGCCGATGGACCTCGTCGTCCCGCCGAACCCGCGGGCCCTCAAGGAACTCGAACCCGCCACCACCACAGTGCCGATCAACGGCTCCAGTTCCACCGATGGGAAGGAGGAGTAATGTCCGGATTCGCCAAAGGCTTCGGCGTCACCTTCTCGCACATGTTCAAGCCGAAGGTCACGGTCGACTACCCCGAGGAGCCCTCGAAGCTCCAGTCGCGCTACCACGGCCGACACGTGCTCAACCGCCACCCGGACGGCCTGGAGAAGTGCATCGGGTGCGAACTGTGCGCCTGGGCCTGCCCGGCCGACGCGATCTACGTCGAGGGCGCCGAGAACACCGAGGCCGAGCGGTTCTCGCCCGGTGAGCGGTACGCCAAGACCTACCAGATCAACTACGCGCGCTGCATCTTCTGCGGCCTGTGCATCGAGGCCTGCCCGACCCGCTCGCTCACCATGAGCAACGAGTACGAGCTGGCCCGCGACGACCGCCGCGACCTCATCTTCACCAAAGAGGAACTGCTCGCGCCGCTCATCGAGGAGATGGAGCAGCCGCCGCACCCGATGCGCCTGGGCGACAGCGAGAAGGCCTACTACGAGTCCGGCCCGGTCAACCCCGGCGCCAGCGAGGGCGCGGAGTTCTCCCTGACCGAGATGCTGTCGCAGAAGAAGGGAGCGCAGCAGTGATCGACCTCGCCCAGTCCATCACCGAGGGCGCCTCCATGGGCGAGGCGGTCTTCTTCTGGATCCTCGCGCCGATCGCGCTCGGCGGGGCCATCGGCCTCGTGCTCGCCCGCTCGGCCATCCACGCGGCGCTCATGCTCGCGATCACCATGATGTGCCTCGCGGTCTTCTACATCATGCAGTCCGCGCCGTTCCTCGGCTTCGTGCAGATCATGGTCTACACCGGCGCGATCATGATGCTGTTCCTGTTCGTGCTCATGCTCTTCGGGCGCGACTCGAAGGACTCGATGTTCGAGACCCTCAGGGGCCAGCGGTTCTTCGCCATCTGCCTCGGCATCGGCCTCGCCGCGCTCCTGACCTCGGGCCTGGCCCGCGCGGTCTCCGGGCTCGTCGTCCCGGCCGAACCGGCCGCCTGGGCCACCGGTGCGCAGTCCAATGTGGAGGCCATCGCCGACGCGCTGTTCTCCACGTACCTGTTCCCGTTCGAGATCGTCTCCGGCGTCCTCACCGTCGCCGCGGTCGGCGCCCTGATGTTCGCGCACGTCGCCAAGAAGGGCGGCCACCGCGGGCAGAAGGAGCACAGCCGCGAGCGGTTCGCGCCCGGCGTCTACCCCGGCCCGCGTCCCGGTCCGGGCGTGTTCGCCACCTCGGACTCGACCGCGACCCCCGCGCTGCGGCCCGACGGCACCGTCGAGCCCGCGAGCCTGTCGCCCTACGTCCCGCCGCGCCAGCTCACCGCTGCCGAAGCGGCCCCGAAGCACACGGAAGGGCGGGACGCATGAGCCCGGAGTACTACCTGATCCTCGCCGCCGCGCTGTTCTGCATCGGCGCCGTCGGCGTCCTGGTGCGGCGCAACTCGATCGTCGTGTTCATGTGCGTGGAGCTCATGCTCAACGCCGGGAACCTGACGCTGGTCACCTTCGCGCGCACCAGCGGCACCATCGACGGGCAGGTCATGGCCTTCTTCGTCATGGCCGTGGCCGCCGCCGAAGTGGTGGTGGGCCTGGCGATCATCATGGCGATCTACCGGTCCCGGCGCTCCGCGTCCGTCGACGACGCCAACCTCCTGAAGGCCTAGAGGGGACACAGTGGACGACATCTCGTACGCGCCGGCGACCGGGGCGCTCTCCTGGACGTGGGCGCTCATCGCGCTCCCGGCGCTCGGCGCCGCGGTCCTGCTCCTGGCGGGCCGCCGCGCCGACAAGTGGGGGCACTGGCTCGGCGCCGGCACCATCGGCGCCGCGTTCGCGCTCGCGCTGACGCTCTTCGCCTCCCTTGCGGGCCTTGACAACAAGAGCGCCGACCTCGACCTGTTCACGATCCTCCACGTGGGGGACCTGAACATCGAGGCGAGCCTGCTCTTCGACCCCCTGAGCGCGATCTTCTGCCTGCTCATCACCGGGGTCGGCTTCCTCATCCACGTCTACGCCATCGGCTACATGGCGCACGACGAGGGACGCCGGAAGTTCTTCGCCTACTTCAACCTGTTCGCCGCCGCCATGCTCGTGCTCGTCCTCGGCGGCAACTACTTCATCACCTTCATCGGCTGGGAGGGCGTGGGCCTCGCCTCCTACCTCCTCATCGCGTTCTGGCAGATCAAGCCCGCCGCCGCGACCGCCGGCAAGAAGGCCTTCCTCACCAACCGCGTCGCCGACGTCGGCTTCCTCCTGGCGATGTTCACGATGATCGGCGCGTTCGGCACGCTCGACTTCGCCACGATCTTCAACGGCGTCGACTCCCTCTCCGGGGGCACGAGCCTCGCCATCGGGCTGCTGCTGCTCGTCGCGGCCTGCGGCAAGTCCGGCCAGTGGCCGTTCCAGACCTGGCTCCCGGACGCCATGGAAGGCCCGACCCCCGTGTCGGCGCTCATCCACGCCGCCACCATGGTCACCGCGGGCGTCTACCTCATCGCCCGCTCGAACGCGATCTTCAGCGCCAACGCCGACGTCCAGACCGCAGTGGTCGTCGTCGGCGCCCTGACGCTCCTGTTCGGCGCGATCGTGGGCTGCGCCAAGGACGACATCAAACGCGTCCTCGCCTGGTCCACGGTCTCCCAGATCGGCTACATGTTCCTCGCCGTCGGCCTCGGCGGCGGCGCCTACGCGCTCGGCATCCTGCACCTGCTCGCGCACGGCTTCTTCAAGGCCGGCCTGTTCCTCGGCTCCGGCTCGGTCATGCACGCCATGAACGACCAGACCGACATCCGCCGCTTCGGCGGCCTGTGGCGGGTCATGCCGTGGACGTACGGGACGTTCCTCGCCGGGTGGGTCGCGATCATCGGCCTGTTCCCGTTCTCGGGCTACTTCACCAAGGACCCGATCATCGCCGCCGCGTTCGCCCGCGAAGGCTGGCAGGGCTGGGTCACCGGCGGGGCGGCGCTGCTCGGCGCGGCCCTCACGGCGTTCTACATGACCCGCCTGTTCGTCCTCACCTTCCACGGCCCCAAGCGATGGACCGACGACGTCCATCCACATGAGAGCCCTGCGGTCATGACCGTCCCGCTCGTCTTCCTGGGCCTCGGCTCGCTCGGCGCGGGAGGCCTCATGGTCACGCCCGTGAAGGATTGGCTCACACCGGTCTTCGGGCCGACCCATGAAGTCCACGGGCACCTGACCCACACGCAGGTCACCATCGCCACCACGGCGGTCGTGATCCTCGGTGCCGGCCTGGCCTGGCTCCTGTTCCGCCGCGGCACCGATGAAGTGCCGCGCGCCGCAGCCTGGCCGGTGCGCGTCGCGCGCGCCGACCTCGGCGGCGAGGCCGTCAACCGCGGCGTCTTCGAACGCCCGGGCCGCCTGGCGGCCAACGCCTCCGTCGCCATCGACGCCCGCGGCGTCGACGGGATCGTCAACGGCCTCTCCGCGGCCGTCGGCGGCACCTCGCGGCGACTGCTGGCGCTCCAGACCGGCTTCGTCCGCTCCTACGCCCTGTCCATTCTGTCCGGCGCCGTCATCGTGGTGGCCGCTCTCATGGTTGTGGTGATTCAGTAATGAACGAACTCCCACTGCTGTCGGCGATCGTCGCCGTGCCTTTGATCGGCGCGGTCGTCGTCGCGTCGATCAGGCGCGAGAACGCCGCCGCGGCCAAATGGACCGCGCTGGTCACCTCCGGCCTGGTCGCGGTGATCACCGCCCTGGTGGCCATCGGGTTCGACTACTCCGCGGGCGCGCCCTGGCTCCAGTTCACCGAGTCCTACTCGTGGATCTCGGCCTGGGACCTCAACCTGTCCTGGGGCGTGGACGGCATCGCGCTGCTCCTGGTCATCCTGACCGCGGGCCTCACGCCCATCGCGATGCTCGCCGCCTGGCGCGACCTCGACTCCGTGAAACGAAGCGTCCCAGCGTTCTTCGCGCTGCTCCTCGCGCTCGAAGCGGCGATGCTCGCGACGTTCCTGGCCTCCAACGTGCTCCTGTTCTACTTCTTCTTCGAAGCGATGCTCGTCCCGATGTACTTCCTCATCGGCTCCTACGGCACCGGCCCGAAGAAGCAGTACGCGGCGGTCAAGTTCTTCCTGTACTCGCTCATCGGCGGCCTGTTCATGCTCGTGGCCGTCATCGGCCTGTGGGTGAACAACGGCGGCGTCTTCGACTGGCAGACCCTCGTCGAGGCCGAGCCGATGGCCGCCGGTTCGCTCCAGAACTGGCTGTTCCTCGGCTTCTTCCTCGCGTTCGCGATCAAGGCCCCGTTCTTCCCGTTCCACACCTGGCTCCCGGACGCGGGCGGGGCGGCCCCGACCGCCGTCGCGGCGCTCCTGGTCGGCGTCATGGACAAGATCGGCACGTTCGCGATCCTGCGCTACTGCATCCCGCTGTTCCCCGACGCGACGCAGACCTTCGCGCCGTGGGTGATCGGCATGAGCGTCATCGGCGTGCTCTACGCCGCGTTCGTCGCCATCGGGCAGACCGACCTCAAGCGCCTCGTCGCCTACACGTCGATCGCCCACTTCGGCTTCATCGGCATCGGGATCTTCGCGTTCACGCAGGCCTCCGCCACCGGCGCCGTCCTCTACATGTTCAACCACGGGCTCGCCACGGGCCTTTTGTTCATCGTCGTGGGCTTCCTCGCGATCCGCCGCGGCTCGGCGCAGATCGCCGACTACGGCGGGGCCGCCAAGACCCTGCCGCTGCTCGCCGGGATCTTCCTGTTCGCCGGGCTCGCCTCGCTCTCGCTGCCGGGCACCGCGCCGTTCATCTCCGAGTTCCTCGTCCTGTTCGGCGCCTTCACCGACAACGAGCCCGTCGCGGTCCTGGCGACCCTCGGGATCATCCTCGCCGCCGCGTACGTGCTCTGGATGTACCAGCGCACCATGCAAGGCGAGCGGAACCCGGCGCTCGACGAAGTACCGGCGATGAAACGCGACCTCACGTTGCGCGAGAAGGCCCTCGTCGCGCCGCTGGTGATCGCGATCCTCGGCTTCGGGTTCTTCCCGCAGCCGCTCATCGACGCGGTCGAGCCGGCCGTCGACAACACGCTCCTGTTCATCTCCGGTGAGCCCGGAGACCTGCCCGCCGCCGAAGGAGTCAGCAATGAATGAGGCCCAGCAAGCGGGGCTCCAGATCGACTGGGCAGGCCTGGCCCCCATGATCATCGTCTTCGTCGCGGCCTTCGGCGGGCTCCTCGTCGAGGCCGCGGTGCCCAAGGCCCACCGGCTCGTCAACCAGGTCGGCCTCGCCGTCGCGGCCCTGCTCGCCGCCGTCGTGGTCCTGATCCTGATCCGCGACAAGCAGAGCGCCGCGTTCTCCATCGAAGGCACCGACCTCGGATCCGTCGTCCTCGACGGGCCCGGGCTCTTCCTCCAAGGGACCATCGCGGTCCTCGCGGTCATCGCGATCCTGCTGCTCGCCGAGCGCCGCTCCGTCAAGGGCGGCGACTTCGTGGCCGAGGCCGCGGTCGTCGCCGACTCCGCCGCGGACAAGGCGCAGCAGCGCGAGGACGGCGCGACCGAGATCTTCCCGCTGACGCTCTTCGCCGTCGGCGGCATGATGATGTTCGTGACCGCGGGCGACCTGCTCACCATGTTCGTCGCCCTCGAGATGCTGAGCCTCCCGCTGTACCTCCTGTGCGGCCTCGCCAAGCGCCGCCGCCTCATCAGCCAGGAGGCCGCGCTCAAGTACTTTCTCTTGGGCGCCTTCGCCTCCGCGTTCTACGTGTACGGCATGGCGATGCTCTACGGCTTCGCCGGCACCGTCGACCTCGCCGGGATCAACCAGGCCGGGATCAGCTCGAACCAGCCGCGGCTCCTGCTCTACATCGGCGTCGCGATGCTCGCCGTGGCGATGCTCTTCAAGGCCGCCGCGGTGCCGTTCCACATGTGGACGCCCGACGTCTACACGGGCGCGCCGACGCCCGTGACCGCGCTCATGGCCGCGTGCGTCAAGGTCGCGGCCTTCGGTGGGCTGCTGCGCGTCTTCAACGTCGGCCTCGCCTCCTCCGCCTGGGACTGGCACACGATCCTCACGGTCATCGCGGTCGTGACGATGCTCGGCGGCGCGGTCTTCGCCGTCACCCAGCGGAACATCAAGCGGCTGCTCGCGTACAGCTCCGTCGCGAACGCCGGGTACCTGCTCATCGGGGTCATCGCCCTCGGCGACGCGGTCGGCTCGACCATGTTCTACCTGGCCGCCTACGGCTTCACGGTGATCGCCGCGTTCGCCGTCGTCTCGCTCGTGCGCGACGGCGACGAGGAGGCGACCCACCTGGCCCGCTGGGCCGGGCTCGGCAAGAAGTCCCCGGGCACCGCGGTGGTCTTCACGATCCTGATGCTCGCGCTCGCGGGGCTGCCGTTCACCAGCGGCTTCACCGCGAAGTTCGGCCTGTTCGCCGACGCCCTCGGCGCGGGCGAGGTCGGCCTCGTCGTGGTCGGCGTGATCTCCTCGGCGATCCTGGCGTTCCCGTACCTGCGAGTGGTCGTCCTCCTCTGGCTCAACGAGCCCGCACCGGACGCGCCCACCGTGAACCTCCCGAGCCCGATGGCCGGAACAGTGGTCGCGGCAGGAGTGGCGGCAACCCTGATCCTCGGCATCGCCCCAGGCTTCCTCCTGGAAATAGTCGACCAGGCCAGCACCTTCCTGAACACCTAACCTGAACACCTAGCCCGGAACATATAGCGAGACAACAAGAAAGCCGCCGGAAGCCTCAGGCTTCCGGCGGCTTTTCGGTTTCCTGGAAACCGTGTACCCCGACGGACAGTGATCACTAGGTACGATATATCTGGTAGCGGTTGAGTCCGGTTCGCCCCAGATCCACCCCACTTGCCTCAGGCCTGTGTTCCTCGGATTCCGCCGCGCCCGTTCCTTGACGGCACGCCTCCATGGAAGGCCCCTATGCAGACGGAATCCTCAAGCGCCGGATACCAAGTCGATGCTGTCGATCTTGAGACCACCGCCGAGTACCTGGCGGGCATCGCCGACTTCTACGACCAGCAGACCACGACGGTCGGGTTGGCCGCCAAGAGCTGCAACGCGGGCCTCTTCGCGGACGGGTCCGCCGCCGGCGGGAATGCCCTGTCCGAAGAGATTCTCAACTGGCACCGGTTCACTTACCAAGTCTTGGAAGAGAGCGCCGACGGCATCCGCGCCGCAGGGCAGATGATCACCGAGGCGAAGATCGACTACGAATCGACCGACGCGGAGGTCAGCGCGGCCTTCGAAGCGCAGGAATCCGAGGTCGACTCCGGCAACTACGCCTCCAGCCAACCCGCACCGACCGATCACGAGGACTACGGAGTCACCGGAACCGCCGAGGAGCGCAAAGGTGCAGACATGACCGAGTACTACACGAACCAACTCGAAGGCGAATGACATGGGCCTGACTTTCGAGAGCATCCAGGACGCCATCGAGAAGCCGGATCCGAAACCCGAGGCGATCAACACGACTCTCGACGAAATGCACAAGGGCCTCACCGTCAAACTCGCGCAGCACTACCACGACGAATGGGTCGCCGATTATCGTGCTCAAGGCGGTGTCCAGCAAGCCCCGCACAATCAATACTCGGAACTGCTGGAGATGGACACAACGCTGAACGCCGGAGAGCAGCAGATGCTGCTCGACGCCTATTCCGGGCCGGCCATAGAAGCGATTGAGGGCGTCAAGGTCCGCGTCATGGAGCACTTCACTCGGAGCCAGTCCGCACTGAAGGATCTCTCCGAACGGTACTGGAAAGCCGCGCAAGCACTCCAGGACTCGTACTCGTCCACCCACCAGGACACGGTGAAGATCTCGCTCCAGTCATGGGAAGGCGACGCGGGCGACCTCGTCCGGGAGAACTTCGCCGATCCGCTCGGCACTGCTTACGAGAATCACCGCGACATGCTGCAAGACCTCTCGAACGCAGTCGCCCTCGACCTCGCCCTGCTGAAGAAGGGGCAGCTCTACGCGAAGGAGATCGTGGACCAGGCCGCCGCAGTCCTCCCCAATCCCAACGGACCCAGCGGGCCCAGCGAAGGGGCCGCAACGGGTGCACTGGTACTGACGATCTTCGCCAGCGTCGCCGGTGTGGTCTCGGCGGGAGCGGGAGCACCGCTCGCAGCCCTCCTCTGGGCAGGCGTCTCCGCCACCGGCTCGGTCGCAGGAGCATTGGCGGCGATGACCGACTACAGCGTGCACGAGTTCAGCGATGTCGACGGTGTGAAGCTCATCGAGGACATCCACACCGTGTTCGACGAGCTCGATGCCATGCTTCGGGAGGAGCGCGACTCCTCGGTGAACGCCATGCGCGACGCTTTCGAGGAGCAGTACAAATCCCAGCTCAACGGCGATCCGACCGTCAGCAGCACGGTGATCCCCAATATCAACGGATATCAAGCATGAACGATGCCCAGGCGAACACCGGTCATCGGGCTGCGCGGAAGCCGTTGCGCAAGGTGCTGATCGCTGCAGCGCTCGTCATTGCGTCGGTAGGTGTGGTCGCCGTGCCATGGTGGTTCGCATCTCGGAACGCGGATGAGGTGATCGGAGGCGACCCCGGCACCGAGGAGACCGCCTCCCAAATGCCGGAAGGCATGTGCGGCGAATTGGACATCACCGGGATCGACCGGCTCGCGGGGCAGCGCGATCCCGGCAGTGACTCGTTTTCGGACGATGACTCAGCGACCGGGGAGTTCCACTGCGACTACTGGTATGCGGTCACTGACACCGAAGGGGCCTGGCTCAAGGCCAGCGCTGAGATCAGGCCGGGTGAGGATTGGTCCTCCGGCATTGCCGCCTGGATCGAGGGGACCGCGGTATCGCAGAGCGAAACGCCCGTCAGCCTGTTCGCCTCTGGAATGGCAGGGGGGCTGCCGGAGGGTGTCGCGCCGCTGGAGGGCGGTGAAGATTGGGATGCCGCCGGAATGGTGGTGGACCCGCAAGTCCTCGTTTTCGAGACCGTGAACGGGGATACCACCGGCAGGACGTTCGAGCTCCGGATGGCCGACGCCGATCTCCAGGTCCATATCTTCTTTGCCCGTCGCGATACCGGTGATGAGGTAGTCGCATCGGAGGACATCATCGCGGAACTGATTGCTTTGGCCGAGCAGGTTCGCGCAATGGTCGAGGCGGGTGCGTGATGGCGATCGATCCTTATCTGCCGTTGGAGCAGCACTCGGTCGCCGACCTCGCGATGGAGATCCGTCGGCTCAACCAGGTGTGCTTCGAGCACGAGCTGGCGCGTGAACAGCTCGGGCTGAAACTTGCGGCGTTCGTGGAAGGAGAGCGGCTGACGGACGAGACGGTCGACTTCCGTGCGCTTCGCGGTTTCGTCTTCGGCTTGGTCCTGGCGCTGCTGGCCGCTACGGTCTTCCGCTTCGTGCTCGGTTGGTGATGCGGAAAGCCGCCAGGAGCTGGGCTTCCGGAGGCTTCCTCGTTGCCGCTCGATCAGTCTCCCGCCCAACGGGAACCATGGTGAAGACGACCTTGTTCGATCCCTACTTCGCTGAAGCCGGATCGGACAACCCGCGCATCATTCCAGGCACCGCATTCGGGGGCAGGTAGCACCATGGCACGTATCGGATCTCGGGTTGCTTCTGCGGCGGCATTGATCATCCTGGCAGGAGGATGTGAGGCAGGTGGCGAAGAGGACCCCACCGCTGGGGCCAGCAGCGACAGTGCCTACAGCGAGCAGATCGAGGCCGCGATCGGCTGGGGCGACTACTGCGAGGTGTTTCAGACGGCTGCGGTCCAGGAATTCGCTGGGACCGCTGAAATCGAGGTCGGTGACGAGGCTGTCGAGCTGAAGAACGAGGACCTTGCCGAAACCGGCGACATTGAATGGCGGGCGGAGTTCAACGCCGTCTGCGCAGGTGCGCTTCTTGGGGAAACCGGAAGCGGCTACAACCTTCAGGTCAACATGCGCGGGTTCCTGGATGAAGAAGACGCTCAGGAGTTCTTCGCCTCTAGGGCCGGTGCCATCGGGACTCAGGCCAGTGGATCGCATGAGATCCACCATGAGACGTCGAGTTCCTTCTCCGCCATCGATGCGGTGGGCACCAGCGACATCCTGGCGGCAGCGGTCTCGGGGTTCTATGTGCTCACGGTTCAACTCACCTATGACGCTGTAGATCCGAGCCTGGATTGCTCCGGCGAGGACGCGCCGTGTCCGCCGACTGCCGAGGAAGCCGCTGATTGGGTTGAGCAGGAGTACATTCCGGTAGTCCAGGCCTCCATCGCGACGCGACTTGAAGAGGGCTGAGCCGGTTTGTCGTCCGGTGGAAGCATTCGCGGATCTGATAGATCTGGCCGAGGAGGTTCGTGCGATGGTCGAGGAGGAGGGCGCATAGTGGCGATCGATCCCTATTTGCCGTTGGAACAGCATTCTGTTGCTGACCTCGCGATGGAGATCCGGCGGCTCAACCAGGTGTGCTTCGAGCACGAGCTGGCGCGGGAGCAGCTCGAGCTGAAACTCGGGGCGTTTGTGGAAGGGGAGCGGCTGGCGGACGAGACGGTCGACTTCCGTGCGCTTCGCGGTTTCGTTTTCGGCTTGGTCCTGGCGCTGCTGGCCGCTACGGTCTTCCGCTTCGTGCTCGGCTGGTGATGCGGAAAGCCGCCGGGGGCTGAGCTTCCGACGGTCTTCTCGGTGCTGCGATCGAGTTCCTCGCCCTGCTGAGCTGTTGGGGGGAACGGGAAAGGCGCGCTTCCCCTTGCAGTGGGAAGCGCGCCGGGTCTTGCGGGCCGGAGGGCTAGGCGATGCGCCCGGCCTTGACTCCGGCGATCAGGCCGCCGAGGTCGGCAGTGCTCACGCGGAGTTGGGCGTAGGTGTCGGCAACGGGGGATTTGGTGTCCCCCACCGCGACCTCGTTGCCGTGAACTGCCACCGCCACGCAGTTGCCGCTTGAACCGCCGTTGCTACGGCTGCTCTTGCGGAACCGGGCGCGAGCCCACACGGCATGGCCGTAGGATCCGTCGGTCATTTCTCCACTTCCTTCAACATTTTCGCCACGAACTCAGTAGTACGCCTCGTGTCGGCACCCCCGTTCCAGAGGGTGTCAAAGGCGGACACCGCCCAGTCTATGTCGGGGGTTTCTGCGACCACAGCGCCGACAGGTGTCTCGACATGCACCAGCGTTGGCCACTCATCCTTCATCCTCAGGACCGTGAAACCCGCGCCCACATCTCCCAGCGTCTGGACACCGGTGCCCAGCGGAAGGTATCGGAGCTCGACATTCGGGTAGTCGGTCACCTCAAGCAAATGCCGGAATTGGGCTGCGTAATGCTCTGGCCGGAAGATGCTGAGGCGCTGCCTCAGCACGCCTTCATAGAGCAGGAATCGAGCGGCCGGTGCATTGGACTTTCGAAGAAGCTGGCCGCGTGTCAGCCGAACTTCGAGCAGCTTCTCCACGAGCACCTTGCTCTTGCTCTCCGGCCCCTGCCTTATCAGCGTCTCGGAGAACTCCGGTGCCTGAATCTGGCCCGGATAGACCGTCAGCTGGAAGCTGTCGATCCCGATGGCGTTGCTCTCCGCCCAGACATAATCGGCGAAGGCCTGGTCCGAGACCAGTCCTTCCCACCAGCCGCGCTGGGCTACATCCTGTGCGAGCTGCATCAGCTGTGCTCGATCCGCCTGATCCGAAACCCCGTACATGGTCATCAGCAGCCGGAGCTCATCGTTTTCGATCGGGTAGACACCGGACTCGAACCGGTTCACCGTTGCCGGACTGTTCCCAAGCCGCACAGCGACATCACTAATGGATAGGTCTTTGTTCTTTCGCAGGTCACGCAGCTTCTGACCGAGCCATCGCGCTCGCCAGGTCGGGCGCTTCGGTTCCGACATTTCGGTTCCGCCTTCCAGCCTCCGGGGTGGAGTGCTCACATCCTACGACATGAGTCGTCTCCCCTAAACGGCGACATCATCTCATCGACACGAAAATATTCGCGCCAGAGATGCTTGACATTACTGTGCGCGATGTCGATACTCAAATGATGATCGTCGTGACCAACGACGACCGAAAGGCCTTATTCAGGAACCGCAAAACCGCGCGAAACCGCGACAACCTAACTTCACACGGCCGCACACAGACTGCGGCCCGCGCCGGGGGAAATCTTTGGACGGACTAACCCAGCGCGGGCCGCTCTACCTAGAGAAACGGAATTTCTCATGGGTCTCTTGAGCGTACCTGTCGATCGCACCCCCTCCTGGGCCAAGATCGACCTCCAACTCCACCAGCCTTACCGCACCTTCCTCGGTTTCGGCCGTCTGCGTTGCGACTGGTGCGGTGAGCGTTGGGGCCGCCACGGCTGCCCCTCCCGCGAGTCGGCCGCCCGCCAATTCGTCTACACCGCCAGCGCCGCCCAAAAGCAAGCCGCGTTGCTCTCCGGCGACCTCACCGAAGCCGACCTCCAACTGCGTCGGCGCTCACCGGTGCATCACCGCCGTAGGCCCCGCCCGTATCATGAACACACGCAATCCCTTGCGGCCCAACGGTTCCCTGAAGTGGAGGCGTTCGCCCGATGAGCACCGACGCACCTCGTCTCACCAAGATCGGCACCGAAGTACTCGGCGTCCGGGTCGTCTCCGGCGCGGTCAGCGAGGCAGAACCCGGATCGGTGATCCTGCGCCAGTTGTATCCGGGCGCACCCTGCGACATCGGCGTCGTCGATTCGATCGAGGAGGGCACCGGTCAGACCACGATCTTTCCCGCCCACCGCCGTGACTGGAGCGACCGCGACCGGCTGCACCTTGCGGAGTTCTTCGCCGCCCGCCACACCGAGCGCTGCATCGCTGACCACAAGGAGCGCCACGCCGCCCACCACCTCGACCACGCTGACCCCACCGAGCGCTTCACCGCGCCGTCCCGCACGGAGCCCGCTGATGATTGATCTCCGCCGTCGCGACGACACCGCCGATTCGCCCGGCTGGGTTCATCTCGGTGAGTTCTACATCGGCATCGGTATGCGGGACAAGGTTCGCTTCGCCGTCTACCGTTCGGCCTCCGACCTGGCGCTCCACCGGCTCACTTCCGATGAGATGACCAACGCGGGCCCCCGCCTCATCGCCGTGCTCACCGAGCCGGCGGGCGAGCGCGAGGAATGGCACCCCGCCTGGGTGAAGGACGAACTGCGTCCCCGCGTCGAGTCGGATGCGCGGGCGATCATGCGCCGGTGAACCCGGTTTGCGTCCGGAGGCGACTCCGGCGTTTATCGGGCGTCGACGGTTTCGAGTTCTGCGGTGTCGGAGAGTTCGCGGTCGATCTCCTCGAAGAGCTCTTCCGCGGCGAACCAGGCTTTGGCGCCCTTTGTTCGCAGCAGCAGAAGAGTCGCGGTCGGGAACGAGCCGCAGACGATGAGCATCGCGGCGGCGCTCAGGAAGAACGGGGCCTCGTCCGGGAACGTCGCGAAGTAGGCGCGCCCGAGAATCCACGTGTACATCGCGAGCGGCACGTACGCGAGCGCCCACCACGCGGCCGTGACCGCGTGCGCTCGGCGTCGGCCCAGCCGGGTCGCGATGAACGGCATCGAGACGGTGATGGCGACGCTGAGCAGGATCGTGACCAGGCGTTCGAGGTCGATGCTGCCGATGACGTCGAGCATCGTCTCGTGGCTGGAGTCGGACCTGGTCGCGTCGAACAGGAACCGCACGCCTATCGAGTAGACGAGCATGATCGCGGCGAACTGGAGCCAGATGACGGCCTGTGCGGCGAGAACGGTCTTCGGCCTGGCAGAGGGCCCGGTGGCGCTGGGTCGCACTGCGCTCCCTTCGAGTCTTCCGCGCCCGGGGGGACCGGGCGCCGTTATGAACGATAGCGAACCGTCTCCACTTCAGGGGATCCGGTGCGCGCCAGAACACACACGCCCCGACCACCGATCGTGACGCCCGCCGCGAAGTACGCGGAACGCCCCGATTCGCGGCGGATAGCATCGCGCCATGGACCGGAACACCCCGTTGCAACTGCGCCACTGGCGCCCCGACGACCTGCCCGCCGTGCTCGAAGCGCTGGCCTCGCCGGAGATGGACCGCCAGTTCCCCAAGGGGGACACGCCCGGGGAATCGGCCGCGGCCTGGCTCGAATGGGCCTGCGGCCTGACCTCGCGCGGCAGCGGTTTCGCCTTCGCGGTCTGTGCCGGCGACGAGGTGCCGCTCGCGAACGTCGCGGCGACCGCGATCGACTCGCACGACACCGCGTGGATCTCCTACTGGACCACCGGCCGGTCCCGCGGGTTCGGGGTCGCGGCCGATGCGCTGGCGGCGCTGGTGCCGTGGCTTCACGACGAGGCCGGAATCGAGCGGCTTGAACTCGGGCATCGCGTGAACAACCCGGCCTCAGGCCGGGTCGCCGAACGGGCCGGGTTCCTGAGGGAAGGCGTCGAGCGCGGCAAGCTCCGCTATGAAGGAGTCCGCTACGACACGGCCCGCTGGGCCCGGCTCACCGATGATCCGCGGGCGGAAGTGAATCGCGCGTTCACGTTGAACTTCACTGAGGCGGAAGCGGAGGACATGAAGGACGCCATCGCCGTCCGCCGCAACCAGATCGCCCGTGCCCAAGGCGTGCAACCGGTCGAACACGAGGAAGCCAAACGGCTCCTGCGTGAAGCAGCGGCCGAGGCGGAAGTGGATCAGGCGCGCGGCCGGACCGCCGAGGTGGTCGAGCGGGCCCGTGGCGCTGAATTAGGCGTCGCGTTCGATCATGTAGTCGCAGATGTCGACCAACGCCTTTTGCGCCGGGCCGTGGGGGAGGGACTTTGCCAGTCCCCTCGCCCTTTCCTGATATTGGAGCAGCGTGCTCTTCGCCTGCTCTATGGCTTTCGAACCGCGCAGGAGACTCAGGGCCTCTTCGAGGTCCGCTTCCGCGACCGGGCCCGAGACCAGTTCTCGCAGCCTCGCCTCCGCGGGGTCCTCGCCTGCCAGCGCGTACAGCACCGGCAAGGTCGGCACCCCTTCGAGGAGGTCCGTTCCCGGGGTCTTGCCCGAGGAATCCGAGGTGATGTCGATGATGTCGTCGGCGATCTGGAACGCGACCCCGATGACCTCGCCGAATTCTTCGGCCGTCGCGGTGATCGTCTCGTCCGCGCCGCTCAGCCAGGCGCCGAATTTGGCGCAGGTGGCGATGAGCGAGCCGGTCTTCTCCGAGAGGATCTCCAGGTGCCATTCGACGGCGTCGATCCCGTCGGGCCGGGGCATGGTCTCGTTGATCTGGCCCCGCACGAGGCGCGCGAAGGTCGCGGCCTGGAGGCGCACGGCCTCGGTGCCCAGTTCGGACATGATCTGCGCGGCCTGGCTGAACAGGTAGTCGCCGGTGAGGATCGCGACCGAGTTGTCCCAGCGGGCGTTGGCGCTCGGGGCGCCGCGGCGCACGAGGGCCTCGTCCATGACGTCGTCGTGGTAGAGCGTCGCCAGGTGGGTCAGTTCGAGTCCGACGGAGGCTTCGAGGATGTTCGGCCGCGACGGGTCGCCCAGGTGCGCGCACGCGAGGGTGAGCATGGGGCGGAAGCGCTTCCCGCCCGCGCGGATGAGGTGGGACCCGGACTGGCGCAGCAGTGGCTGGTCGGTGTCGACGGCTTTGAGCAGCCGCTCCTCGACGAGGTCGAGGGAAGCGCGCATCTCCTCGGCGAAGGCCTCGTCGGTAAAGGTCAGCGCGGTCTGCGCACGTCGGGTGGTCACCACGGCCTCACCTTATCGTGCTGCCGCGGCGGCGGGGACGGCACGGGAACGGGGAGTAGCCCGCGCCGCAATGAGGAACGTCAATGCCGGGCTTTGGCGTACGCCAGGCTTCCGGCGACGATGAACAGGGCCGACAGGCCCATGGCAATGATGGTCGCGGTCCACCCGGCGCCCCATCCGGCGTGCTCCACGATGAGGCCGAAGCCGATCGGGCCGATCGCGCCGCCGAGGAAGATCCCGGTCTGCGTCACGGAGGTCGCGAGTGCGGGCGCGTCCGGGTACCGCGTGGTGACCGCGTGGTTCATCAGGCCCGGCCAGGCCCAGCCGAGCGCGTACGCGGCGATGGTGCCCAGCGGCAGCAGCCACGGCAGTTCGAACAGGTACGTGGCGAGTCCGGCCGCGCCGCCGACGAGCATGAGTGCGATGACGCCGAACTCGCCGCTCTTGCGGTAGTCGGCCATCGCCCCGAATCCGGTGCGGCCGATGATGCCCGCGATGCCGCCGATGGTCAGCACCAGGCCCGCGTAGCTCTCGGACCCGCCGATGTGCACGGTGTAGGTGGTGAGGAACGAGCCGATGGGGGTCGCGGCGGCGGCGCCGAGGCAGGTCGCGGCGGCGAACAGGAGCAGGCGGAGGTCGAAGCCCTTCGCGTCGGCGTTCTTGGGCCGCACCGCGGACTTGCGGAGTCCGGCGAGGGGGATGAGCGCGAGCAGGACCAGCGCTGCTCCGAGGACGAAGGCCCACCGCCAGCCCAGTGTGAGTGCGACGGCCGGGACGCTGAGGCCGCCGATCATGATGCTCAGCGGCACCGAGGCCTGCTTGGCGCCGAACAGGAGTCCGCGCCGGCCCACCGGCGCCCATTCGGTGAGGACGGTGTTGGAGGCGAGCTGCCCGAGCCCGTTCGCGGGGGCGCACAGGAGGAGGAACACGGTGAGCACCACCGGGTCGTACGCGAGGGTCGCGATGCCGAGCATCGCCGCGGCCGAGAGTCCGACGGCGATGCGGGCGGTCACCAGTGCGCCGAAGCGGTCGACGAGCCGGCCTGAGGGGACGGTGGTCAGTGCGGAGACGGCGAAGTAGAGGCCGGAGATCAGGCCGATCGCGCTGACGCTCATGCCGAGTTCGCCGGAGACCTGCACGGCCAGGCCGCCGAAGAGGAACAGGGGGAGGACGGCGGCGACCTGCACGCCCATGGCGGTGACGATGGTGGTGGAGGTCTTGGGGACAGTGGGGTCGGCGGTGACGGTGGGCACGTTGGCAACCGTACTCCAGGGCCTCGGCTCGTCCCGAAATCCGCTCACATATAGAGATTGCCCCGAGTGTGTAGTCAGTACGGGTGACTCGTCTTGACGGGTGCACGCAGCGTGTGCGACGGTTGACCCGGACTTGCAAGACAGTGCGTCACCAGTCGGATTCTCTTGGTGCCGCGGTCGCTCAGTTTTCCGTCTACAGGGGACGCAAAACGCGGCGGCCCTGGTGGGAGGGAGCCGCCGCGTTTCGGTTATTCGTATGTTCCGCGGCGACGGCGAGGAAGTTTGGTGGGGACTCGACGCCGCCGCCGCGGTTTGTCCGCGACCGGCATGAGCCGGACCGCGAACGGTGCTGACATCTAGATACTGCCTTGAATGCGACGGTGACGCAACCGGCTGTTGTTTATATAGTTAGATCACGGCCGACCTGGCCGGCGTCGTTCCCGGCGCGGGCCCCGAAGGTCAACGGTGTGCAATTGGAGCGGCGGCATGGTGGAGCAGCGGCGACCAGGTGACGAGTCGCGTGGGGGCGACCCGGGCGAGTCCGGCGCGCGGTCGCGCGTGGGACGGTCCCGACCCGAACGTCCGAATGTCAAGGTCCCCAAACCGAGCGGGTTGCTCCCGGCCCAGCGGGCCGAGCCGACCAAGATGATCCAGAGTGTCCAGCGCGCACTGCGCATCCTGGAGCTCGTCGGCAACCATCCGAACGGCGTCTCCGCGCCGCGCATCGCCTTCGAGTGCGGCCTCAACCGCGCCACGGCCTACAACCTCCTGCGCACCCTCGTCTACGAGCGCTACCTGCGCCGCGACGACGAGGGCCGCTACTCCCTGGGCCTGGAGGTCTCCGACCGCTACTCCGAGCTGACCCGCGCGATGGCCGGGCCGAGCACCTGCGGGGAGTTCATGCGCCGCATGTCCACCGAGACGGGCTACTCGACGTTCGTGGCCCGCTTCGTGGAGGGCCGCCCGGCGGTCACCGACGTCATCGAGGGCAACAAGAGCCCGCACGTGGAGGACCTCATCGTCGGCTTCGACGACGGCGCCCACGCGACCGCCCTCGGCAAGGCGCTCCTGGCGACCCTCCAACCCATGGACCGGGCCCGTTTCCTGCGCTCCGCCGGGATGCGCAAGTTCACCGGCCACACCTTGACCGAACCGGACGCGTTCGAGTACGACCTGGCCGTCTACGGCGAGTCCGGGGTGTACGCCGAGATCGGCCAGTTCAAAGAGGACGTGGCCTGCGCCGGGGTCGTGATCCGCGAAGGGGAGTCCCCGGCCGAGCGGATCGTCTTCGCCGTCGCGATGCCCCTGGAGCACATCCGCAACTCCTGGCCGGTCCTCACCCAGCGCCTGCGCGAAGCGGCCGCCGAACTCCAGCCGCTGCTCTAACGCTGACTGACGAATACCGCCGCGACCAGCGTCGCTGTACGTAGTGCTGCCCTAGCGCGCGCAACCCGGCGCCGTCTCCGGCGCGTCCTCCATGAGTCGAAGCCCATTCGACACCATTGAGAGGATCGCGGATCCATGCAGAACAAGATCCGGGCCGCCGGCGCTCTCGCCGCCGCGCTGGCCCTGGCGGTCGCGGCCGCCTGTACCGACGACGGCGGCGGCGCGAACGGGAACGACCCTGAAGGCGCGGGGCAGGTGTACGAAGAGGACCGCCTGGTGACCATGGTCAACGAGAGCGCCCGTCTCTCGTACGAACTGGAGTCCGCCGAGTTCCGGATCATCCAGAACTGCCTTGAACGCGACGGCTTCACGGTCCACGACCAGACCTGGTTCACCGCCTACGAGCCCGAGGCCGCGGAGGCGCTGTACGGCGCCGACGACTGGGGGAACTGGATTCCCGAGGTCGACGAGGCCGCCGAGTTCGGCCTCGGCAACTGGTCTTACACCGATGAAGGTCAGGCCGACTCCGACCTCGACGCCTATTACGCGTACAAGGGCATCGACCCCACTGCGGAGGAGGCCATGGCCGCGGGCGACGGGGGCGAGTCGGCCGGGCCCGACAACAGCGCGTTCGAGGCGCTCTCCCCCCAGGATCAGTACGACTGGTACGTCGCCTACTGGGGTGAGGAGGCCGCCGCGCAGGAGAACTCCTACCTGATCGGCGAGGAGCGGCCGGATTCCAGCGGCGAGGCCACCGACGGCGAGATCGAGCTCGGCGGCGACTTCGACTACGTGCAGGCGGAACCGGGCGGCTGCCAGCGCGAGATGATCGACGCCCTCTACGACGACTTGCAGCTGGTCGTGGACTCCGAGGGCGAGGGCGAGGCGGACCGCACGGCGGTCTGGACCTGGCTCCCGGTGAACCCCGTGGACGACTTCGCGGCCTACGAGGAGTTCGACATCCTCTACGGTGAGCGGCTGGCCGCGGTCCAAGGCGAGCTGGTCGACTGCCTCGCCGAGCACGGCAACTCCGGCTGGGAGTTCGACGAGGAGGGCTCCTTGCCGATCTCCGACTACTTCTACGAGCTCTACGACGGCGAGGTGGACGTCCACGACCACCCGGACCTGCCCGGCGACGCCCCGTCCGACTACGAGGGCAAGAAGGCCTTCGAGATCGCGTTCGCCGTCGAGCTCGCCGAGTGCGGCGACGAGACGGGTTACCGCGAGACGGCGGCGCAGGCATGGGCCGACACGCAGAACGAGTACTACCTGTCGATCGAGACCTCGGTCTACGCCTGGCAGGACGAGATCCGCGCGATCCTCACGACCGCGCAGGAAGTGATCGAAGGCTAGTGGTCTTGAAACCCTAAGCCCCCGAACGAAAAGGCGGGCCGGACCCTTGATGAGGGTCCGGCCCGCTTTTCACTGCTTCGCTTTAGAGCACGGTCCAGGTGTCGCCCGAGTGCAGGAGCCGGTCGAGGGCCTCCTTGCGGTCGACGCCCGTGGCGGCCTCGTCGACCTGGGTGCGCACGCCCTTGTCGTACGTGGGCCGCTTGACGTTGCGGAACACGCCGATCGGGGTGTGGTCGAGCGCCACGCCCGAGAGGCGGGACAGTGCGAACGCGTAGGCCGGGTCCTCGACGTCGGCCTTGTGGACCACCACGTCGGCGTCGTCCACGTCGGCGGCGTCCTTGACCTGGAGTCCGTACCCGGACTGCACGACGACCTTGTCGCCGTCGGGACCGCCGAACCTGATCGGTTCGCCGTCCTGGAGCCGGATCAGCGACTCGTCGCGGGTGTCGGGGTTCTTCAGGATCTCGAACGCGCCGTCGTTGAAGATCGGGCAGTTCTGGTAGATCTCGACGAACGCGCTGCCCTCGTGCTCGGCCGCGGCCCGCAGGACCTCTTGGAGGTGGGCGCGGTCGGAGTCGAGCGTGCGGGCCACGAAGGTGGCCTCCGAGCCCAGTGCGAGCGACAGCGGGTTGAAGGGCGCGTCGATCGAGCCCATCGGGCTCGACTTGGTGAGCGTGCCCGGGCCCGAGGTCGGCGAGTACTGGCCCTTGGTGAGCCCGTAGATCCGGTTGTTGAACAGGAGGATCTTCAGGTTCACGTTGCGGCGCAGCGCGTGGATCAGGTGGTTGCCGCCGATCGACAGCGCGTCGCCGTCACCGGTGACGACCCACACCGACAGGTCCGGGCGCGAGACGGCCAGACCGGTGGCGATGGCCGGGGCGCGGCCGTGGATCGAGTGGATCCCGTACGTGTTCAAGTAGTAGGGGAACCGGGAGGAGCAGCCGATGCCGGAGACGAACGCGATCTTCTCGCGCTCCAGTCCCAGCTCGGGCAGGAACGACTGGACCGCGGCCAGGATGGCGTAGTCGCCGCAGCCGGGGCACCAGCGCACCTCCTGGCTCGACTTGAAGTCCTTGGCCTTCAGCTTCGGGGCGTCGAGCTTGACGTCAGCCATTCTTGATGACCTCCTCGAGGGCGTCCTGCAGTTCGTTGGAGGTGAACGGCAGGCCGCGCACCCTGTTGTAGCCGACCACGTCGGTGCCGGGGAAGTTGCCGCGCAGCAGGAGCGCGAGCTGTCCCAGGTTCATCTCGGGGACCACGACCTTGTCGTAGCGGGCGAGGATCTCGGCGGTGTTCTTCGGCATCGGGTTGAGGTAGCGCAGGTGCGCGCGGGCGATCGGGACGCCCTTGTCCCGCAGGCCCCGCACGGCCGCACCGATCGGGCCCCACGTGGAGCCCCAGCCGAGGACGAGCACGTCGGCGTCCGTCGGGTCGTCCACTTCGAGGTCCGGCACGTCGACCCCGGCGATCTTCGCCGCGCGGGTGCGCACCATGAACTCGTGGTTGTCGGGGTCGTAGGAGATGTCGCCGGTCTTGTCGGCCTTCTCGATGCCGCCGATGCGGTGCTGGAGGCCGGGAGTGCCGGGGATCGCCCACGGACGCGCGAGCGTCTCGGGGTCCCGCAGGTACGGCAGGAACACCGGCTCGCCCTTGGCGTCCACGCCGTTCATCTCGGTCGCGAATTCCACCGAGATGTCCGGCAGGTCGGCGAGTTCGGGCAGGCGCCACGGCTCGGCGCCGTTGGCGATGTACCCGTCCGACAGGACCATCACGGGGGTCCGGTAGGTGAGGGCGATGCGCGCGGCCTCGAGCATGATGTCGAAGCAGTCCGAAGGGGACTGGGGCGCGAGGATCGCGATCGGGGCCTCGCCGTGGCGGCCGAACATGGCCATCATGAGGTCGGCCTGCTCGGTCTTGGTCGGCAGGCCCGTCGAGGGCCCGGCGCGCTGCACGTCCACGATCAGGAGCGGCAGTTCGAGCGAGACGCCGAGGGAGATCGTCTCGGACTTCAGGGCGATGCCCGGGCCCGAGGAGGTGGTGACGCCGAGCGCCCCGCCCCACGAGGCGCCGAGGGCCGCACCGGCCGCGGCGATCTCGTCCTCGGCCTGCACGGTGGTGACGCCGAAGCGCTTGTGTTTGGACAGCTCGTGGAGGATGTCGCTCGCGGGCGTGATCGGGTACGCGCCCAGGAACACCGGCAGGCCGCTCGCCACGCCCGCGGCGGTGATGCCCCAGGCCAGTGCGGCGTTGCCGGTGATGTTGCGGTAGGTGCCGGCGTTGAGCTTCGCCGGGGGGATCTCGAAGCGGACGGCGAACGCCTCGGTGGTGTCGCCGTAGTTCCAGCCGGCCTTGAGCGCCGCGATGTTCGCCTCGGCGATCAACGGCTTGGACTTGAACTTGCCGCGCAGGAACTCCTCGGTGGCCTCGATCGGGCGCGAGTACATCCAGGAGATCAGGCCGAGAGCGAACATGTTCTTGGACCGCTCGGCGTCCTTCTTGCTCACCTCGTGCTCGGCCAGAGCGCCGATCGTGAGGGTCGCCAGGGCCACCGAGTGCAGCTGGTAGTCGTCGAGCGAGCCGTCCTCGAGGGGGTTCGCGTCGTAGCCGACCTTGGTGAGGTTGCGCTTGGTGAACTCGTCGGTGTTGACGACGATGGTGCCGCCCGCCTTGAGGTCGCCCAGGTTCGCCTTGAGGGCCGCGGGGTTCATCGCGATGAGGACCTCGGGCTGGTCGCCGGGAGTGAGGATGTCGGTGTCGGCGAAGTGGATCTGGAAGCTCGACACCCCCGGGAGGGTTCCGGCGGGGGCGCGGATCTCGGCGGGGTAGTTCGGGAGGGTCGACAGGTCGTTGCCGAGCTTCGCGGTCTCCGCGGTGAAGCGGTCTCCCGTGAGCTGCATCCCGTCGCCGGAGTCCCCTGCGAAGCGGATGACGACCCGGTCAAGCTGCCGGACGGTATTCACCTAGTACTCCTCATGCGGGTTCGGGGGCACGCAGGACTGCGGCGTTTCGGGCTGGGGAGCGGGGCTCCGCCAGGACTGCTACTTGCGATGCTACGCGGGCGCTACGGCGGGATGCCAACCCAGCGACGCGGGCGCGATGTAGGCGACACCACTCGGTGGCCCGGCTCTCACCCACTGGGATAGGCGAGCCTAAGAAGTGACGTGGACCTCTGGTTTCGGCTGTCCGCATGGCTTTTCCAATCCTGCCGGCCGTCCCGGATCGTGGACGGCCGGATCGTCCGGCGACCGGCGCGAGTCGTGGATCCGACTCGCGTTCCCTCGCGCCTCAAGTTCCTCTCAGGACCCCGAGGAGGTCGCCGCGCTCGTGCTGTCGGTCGTGGGCGTCTCGTCCGGGGCCGGGCTGCTGGAGCTCTCGGACTCGGTCGGCTCGGCGGTCGCGGTGTCGTCGACGACGACGAACGCCTCCCCGTCCCACAGGTAGCGGTCGGTCCAGGCCGCGTCGGCCTCGTCGAGGCCCTCGAGGGCGACGGTGCCGTCCTCGACCGCGGTGATCGCGGTGACCTCGTGGGTCCCGTCGGGCTGCCACACCCAGCCGAAGGAGGCCAGGACCGGGTCCTCGTCCTCGTCCTCCTCCGTGGTGAACGCGGCGACGCCGGTCTGCTCGCCGCAGGTGAGCGCGAGGATCTGCTCGACCACGTCGTCGCCGTCGACATCGCCTTCGGCGACCGCGGTGATGCTCCAGCCGGTGTCGGCGGTGATCGCCCAGGCCTCGAAGTCCGCCGTCTGCGGACCGGAGACGCAGGTCTCGGCCCAGTCGCCTTCGAACGGCCCGTCGATGACGAGGACTTCGAGGTCCTCGCCAGGCGGGGCGGGCACGGCGGTGGTCTCCACGCCGCCCTCGCTCTGCGGGTCGTTCGGGCCGCCGTGCGGCAGGTTCGCCGTACCGTCCTCAGTGGACGTGCTCTGGATTGCGGGGCCGTTGTTGTCCGAGTCGGAACCGCCCGTGAGCGGACCGAGGGTCTGCGCGACGGCGAAGCCGCCAGCGGTGACCGCGGTGCACGCGCCCACGACGGCCGCGAGCGAGACCAGGCGGCGGCGGCGCAGCGAGGCCGGGCCCCGCATGATCAGCTCGTCCACCGGCGGGGGAGGGAAGTGTTCGGCCGAGGCCGCGTTCAGGCTCGCGAAGGCAGCCGCGACCGCCTGGTCGTCCTCGCGGGGTTCGATGGTCATGAGCGGTCCTCCTTCACGGAAGCTCGGCGGCCCGTCACCCGCTGCGCGCCGGGGATGGCGCGCCGGATGCGGATCGGCATGGTGTCGGGGTCCGAATCGTCCGGCCCCTTGGCGATCTTGGGGGCCCTGGCGTTCGGGCTCTCCTCGGAGAGCAGCACCGCGAGCTCCTTGCGGCCGCGGTGCAGCCAGGACTTGACGGTGCCCTCGCGCGCGCCGGTCTCGGCCGCGATCGCGCTGATCGTCATGTCCGCCATGTAGTGCATGACCAGCGCCTGGCGGCGCTTGGCCGGAATCAGCTTCAGCGCGGCGACCAGCGCCACGTGGTCGGCGCTCGCCGCGGGGGACGGCTCGGGCGCCTGGGACTTCTGGAGGAACTTGCGCGCCACCTGGTTGCGGCGGTGCCGGCTCGTCGCGAGGTTCCACGCGACGCGGCGCACCCACGCGACCGGCTCTTCGTAGCCGCCGACCTTGTCCCAGCGCTGCCACGCCCGCAGGAACGCCTCCTGGACGAGGTCCTGGGCTTCAGTGGCGTCCCCGAGGTAGGCGCACACCTGTGCAGCCAGCTCCGAGAAGTGGTTCTCGTAGAGGTCGGTGAACTCCGCCTCCGTTCGCACATCCACTCCAGAAGAGGTAGGGGGGACAAGGGCATCGATCGGGCTGTCCTGCTCGTGCCCGGCGGCAACCATTGTCGCTTTCGTGCGGGCCGAGACGCGAGGCGGGGTCGCCATGTCGACAATCCTGTCACCTGCCGGGGCGGCGGTGTGTCCCGGCGCGAGTTCGCCCGCATCCGCTGGCCAAACGCGCACGAGGGCGTGGAATTCGGCGTCGACCGACCGCTCTGCGGCGGGCCCGGGTGCGGCCCGGTGCAGCGGCGGCGCGCTGGCAGCGGTCATGAGCGGTGATCCCATTCCTGGTAGCGGGGTCTAGCGCGCGCGAGCCGGCTTGTCGGTCCCGATGGGCGGGTCCGTGCCTTGTGCTCGGCGTGAATCCTCTTCGTACAACAACACGTCCCCGGGTGCCGGTCGGTTGCGCTCGGTGCACCCCGGTTCCATCAAAAAGTTCAAAGCAGCACCTTTCGGCACGAGTCGCGAAACCGGGCGCGCAGAGGTACCGCCGAACACCGCTCCGGCACTAGGGTGTCGGTATGAACACCTCTCCATCGGTCGACGTGAGCCTCGGGGACACCGGGCTCGGTGACTACGTGACCTTCGGGGTGCTGCTGCTGGCCGGATTCGCGTTCGTGGCCGCCGCGATGACCGCCAACCGCCTCCTGCGCCCCTCCGCCCCCTCCCCGGAGAAGGGCCAGAACTACGAATGCGGCGTCGACCCGGTCGGCAAGGACTGGGCCCAAGTGCAGATCCGCTACTACGTCTACGCGTTCCTCTTCGTGCTCTTCGCGGTCGAGGCCGTGTTCCTGTTCCCGTGGGCGGCCGTGTTCCGCGCCTTCGGCGCCGCCGCCGCAATAGAGATGGGCCTCTTCGTCGGCGTCCTCGCCCTCGGACTCGCCTACGCCTGGAGGAAAGGGGTCCTGCGATGGCGGTGAGACTGCCGTTCCCGAGCCGTCCCAAAGTCGAAGACGCCGATGAATCGAACCAATCGACGGCCCGCAACATGGCCGGCGAACCCATCCGCTTCGTCCTCAACTGGGGCCGACGCTATTCACTGTGGGTCTTCAACTTCGGATTGGCCTGCTGCGCCATCGAATTCATCGCCGCCTCGATGAGCCGCCACGACTTCATGCGGCTCGGCGTGATCCCGTTCGCGCACTCGCCGCGCCAGGCCGACCTCATGGTCGTCTCCGGCACCGTCACCGACAAGATGGCCCCCGCGATCAAGCGCCTCTACGAGCAGATGCCCGAGCCGAAATACGTGATCTCTTTCGGCGCCTGCTCCAATTCCGGTGGGCCCTATTGGGACTCGTACTGCGTCACCAAAGGCGTGGACCAGATCATCCCCGTGGACGTCTACGTCCCCGGCTGCCCGCCGCGACCCGAGGCCCTGCTCTACGGCATCGGCCAGCTCCAGAAGCAGATCGCCGCCGAACCGCTCCGCAAACCGAGCCTGCGACCTCCCCTCAGGAAGCCCCGTGACTGACCCCGCACCCGTCGCCCCCGACCCGTGGATCGTCCAGGTCGGCATCGTCCTCGGCATCGAGAACCCGGGCTCGGACGGCCCGCGCGCCGTCGTGAACGTGGACGCCAAGCGCTGGCACGAGGCCGTGCGCGCCTGCCGCGACGACCTCGGCTGCGACTTCTTCGACTGGCTCTCCGCCGTCGACGAAGGCCCGGTCGAGGAAGTGCCGATCGCGGACGACAGCGCTGTCGAAGGCAATGCGTCCGAAGGCCCGCAAGGCGAGACGACCGGCGGCTTCCGCATCGTCGCCCACCTCTGGTCCGTCGCCGAACGCCGCGGGGTCCTCCTCAAGGCCCGCCTCACCGAAGGCGCCGTCGCATCGGTCACCGACCTCTACCCCGGCGCGAACTGGCACGAGCGGGAGACCCACGAGATGTTCGGCGTCGACTTCCCCGGCCACCCCGAACTCGCGCCGCTGCTGCTCCCGCCCGAGTTCGAGGGCCACCCGCTCCGCAAGGACTTCGTGCTCGCCTCCCGCGTCGTCAAGGCCTGGCCCGGCGCGAAGGAACCCGGAGGCGACCGCCCTTCCAAGCGCGCCCCCAAACGCCCGCCCGGCGTCCCCGAGGACTGGATCCAGCCGCCGGCCGAACCCGGCGCCGACCCCCGGCTGAGGCGGCCGGATGCTTCTTGAACTCGCCGTCAAGATCGCCGCCGTCCTCGCCGCGTTCCTGGTGCTGCCCTTGGTCGTCGGCCAGACCGAGCACAAGCTCATGGCCCACATGCAGGGCCGCCTCGGCCCGATGCACGCCGGGGGCTTCCACGGCTGGGCGCAGCTCCTCGCCGACGGCGTCAAGTTCGCGCAGAAGGAGGACCTCGTCCCCGACGACGCCGACAAGCCCGTCTTCAAGCTCGCCCCCGCCGTCGCGCTCCTGCCCTACCTCCTGGTCATCCTGTTCATCCCGCTCGGGCCCGGCGACCTGGTCGGCGCGAGCCTCGACATGGGCCTGTTCATCGTCGTCGCGCTCGTCGGCGTCGGCGTCCTCGCCGTCCTGATGGCCGGCTGGTCCTCGGCGAACAAGTACGCGCTCATCGGCGCACTGCGCGGGGCCGCCCAGCTCATGGCCTACGAGCTGCCGCTCGTGCTCGCCGCCGCCTCGGTCGCCGTCGCGGCCGGAACCCTCAGCCTCACCGAGATCGTCGAAGCCTGGAACCCCTGGTGGCTCCTGTGGCAGGCCCCGGCCGCACTCGTGTTCTTCACCGCCGGGCTCGCCGAGATCCGCAGGCCCCCGTTCGACGCGCCGGTGGCCGACTCCGAACTCGTCTTCGGCTACCTCACCGAGTACGCCGGGCTGCGCTTCGCGCTGCTGCTCCTGGCCGAGTACGTGGGCATCGTCGTGATCTCGGCGCTCACCGCGGTCCTGTTCCTCGGCGGCTGGAGGGGCCCGGGCCCCGAAGCGCTCGGCTGGCTGTGGACGCTCCTCAAGACCGGCGCTCTCGCGGCCGTCGTCATCTGGCTGCGCGTGGCGTGGCCGCGCCTGCGGGTCGACCAGATCCAGGCGCTGTGCTGGAAGGGCCTCGTCCCGGTCGCGCTCGCGCAGCTCGTCCTCACCACCGCCGTCGCCCTGGCGATCTGACACACCGTACCGACGCGACGACTTGTCCTATTCAGAACCGTTGTCCGCCAAGGCAACCGATTCATCCCGATCCCGCGTATGCAAGGCATGGAAGGTCGAGACAACGCCGCCAAGACCGCCGCCGTGGACACCGAGACGTCCGCGGAGAAGCGCCCGCCGAAGACCAGACCGAAGCACCGCCGCAAGAAACGGAAGATAGCCGCGCTGGGCCTGGCGCTCGCGCTCCTGACCGGGTCGATCGTCGTCGTCGGCTCGGTCTTCTACGCCAGCGTCGACCTCCCCGACGAACTCGACGCCGCACTCGACCAGGGCTCCACGATCTACTACAGCGACGGCTCCACCGTCCTGGGCGAGCTCGCCGCCGAGCAGCGCACCTCCGTCGACCTGGACGAGATCGCCGACGACGTCGAGTGGGCCCTGGTGGCCGCCGAGGACGCCAACTTCTACTCCCACCCCGGCATCGACGCCAAAGGGGTCCTGCGCGCCCTCGTCAACAACGTCACCGGCGGCGCTCAGCAAGGCGCCTCGACCCTGACGCAGCAGTACGTGGGCCTGGCCGCCGACATCCGCGGCGACGGCTCCTACCTCCGCAAGGCCCGCGAGGCCGCCATGGCGATGAAGATGGAGGACGAGTTCACCAAGGACGAGATCCTCAACCACTACCTCAACCTCGTCTACTTCGGACGCGGCGCGTACGGGGTCGAGGCCGCCGCGCAGGAGTTCTTCGGCCAGTCCGCCGCCGATCTCTCCACCTCCCAGTCGGCGCTGCTGGTCGCCCAGATCAAGTCGCCCGACGGGCCCTACGACCCGCGCGACCCCTACGGGCAGGGCAACGACATCGAGGAGGCGACCGAGCGCTGGGAGTACGTGCTGGACCAGATGGTCGCGGCCGGGAAGCTCGACGAAGTCAAGCGCGCGGCGCTGACCGAACTCCCCGAGACCCTCGACCCGACCGACGACGAGGAGGGCCTGGGCCCCGAAGGCTTCGTCACGAACGGCTTCGTGCTCAACGAGCTGGCCGCCTCCGGGCTCGGCACCGACCAGGTCCTGCGCGGCGGCTTCGACGTCGTCACCACCCTCGACGCCGAACTCCAGGGGATCGTCCTGGAGCAGACCGGGATCCGTGAGGTCGCCGCCGAGGACGAGGGCATGGCGGCCGCGCTGGCCGCCGTCGAACCGGGCACCGGCCGCGTCCTCGCCTACTACGGCGGCGAGAACGGCGCCGGGCTCGACCAGGCCGACGACGTCGGGCACCGGCCGGGCACCGCCTTCAACATCGCCACCGGCGTCGCCGCCTTCGAGGACGGCTTCCCCGTCTGGGACGCGATACTCGACGGCACCTCGCCGCAGCGGTTCGCGACCTACCTCGACGTGGACGGCGAGGAGATGGACCTGGTGAACACCGGCGGCGCCTCGGTGGAGGAGATCAGCCTCGCCGACGCGATCATGCAGAAGCTCGACACGCCGCTGTACGCCGTCGCCGAGGAGATCCACGGGGAGGCCATCGCCCGTGCGGCCGCCGCGCTCGGCATCGAGCGGATGTGGGACCCGCACAATGTCGACGACGAGGGCGTCCTCGCCGAGATCGCGACCGGCGGCACGGGCTTCCAGCCCGACCTCGGCATCGGCGCGTACCCGGTCACGGTGCTCGACATGGCCTCGATGTACGCGACCCTCGCCGCCAAGGGCGATGCGGCCGAGCCGTACTTCGTGGAGCGCGTGACCGGCCCCGACGGGGTCGTTTTCGACACCGAACCGCAGGTCACCGAGGAGGCGATCGATCTGGGGGTCGCCGTCGAGTCCGCCGTGCCCCTGTACATGAACGGGTTCGAGGCCAGGGGCAGGGACGAGGACGGGCAGTTCGCGGTGAACGCCTCCTCGACCTGGCACACCGGTTTCAGCCCCGCGCTGTCGCTCGCGGTGTGGGCCGGGGACGACCGCGAGGAAGGCAACGGCGCCCCACCGGAGGGGACGGTCGCCGAGCGGATCTGGTGGGCCCTGATGGACGCGCGCCCCGACTCCTACCGCCAGGCCGAGGAGGAGGAGAAGGACCGCGAGGGCGACATCTTCGTCCCGAACCAGGAGGCGCCCCCGGGCGAGGACGCGGCCGATGCCGAACCGGACGACGCCGATGCCGACGAGGAGGCGCTACTGGAAGCGCAGCAGTCCGAGGCCGAGGCCGCCGACGAAGCCGCCGAGGAGGCCGCGTCCGACGAGCCGACCGAGAAGGAGTCGTGGGAATTCGGCGACGAGCCGACCGACGAGGAGAGTTGACCCGGGAACGAAAGAACCGGTGCCCGGCCGCTAAAGCGGCCGGGCACCGGTGAAGACGCAAAGGTCTCGAGCGCAACGCCCAGACCGTCACCGCAGGCACGATGACCTGCGAAGTATTTCGGGGCTCAGGCGGCCTTGGCGGCCCTGCCGGAGTCGGACTTCGGCGCGGAGGCCTGCTTCGACTCGGACTTCGAACCCGACTTCGCACCCGAATCGGAGCCGGACTTGGACTCCGACTTCGCGTCGGCCTTCTTCTCGCCGTTCTTGGAGCCGTTCGAGCTGAGCGAGCTGGAATCGGTGGACCGCGAGTCGGTGCGGTAGAAGCCGCTGCCCACTGGATTGACGATTAACACACGAGTTAAGCTCATGTCATGGCAGACATCGTAGGAGTCCTCAGACTCAGCATGGCAACCGAAGAATCCACATCCATTGAGCGGCAGAAAGAAGCGATCCTCAGGTGGGCCGAGATGATGGGACACCGCGTCATCGCGTGGACTGACGACGACATCGACGTGTCAGGGTCAGTCTCCCCCTGGGACCGCCCTGGGTTCGGCAAGTGGCTCACAGAGCCGCCCCAGCCCTTTGACGGCTTCTGCGCCTGGAAGCTCGACAGGTACTCCCGTAGCCTGCTCAACTTTGCTCAGCTCATGGCGTGGGCGCAAGAAAACGGCAAGTCCCTCGCTACCTCAGACAACCAACTCGACACGTCTACGCCAGCCGGTAGGGCAATGGCTCAAATGATGGCGACGTTTGCGGAGTTCGAGCGCGAGATGATCTCGGCGCGCGCACAGTCTAGCCAAATGAAGCTAAGGGCCGTTGGCCGCTGGCATGGGGGGCATATCCCCTTCGGATATAAAAAGGTCAAGGCCGCAGAAGGATACCGACTGGAGGTAGACCCGGAAACTGCCAAACATCGGGTTGAAATGATCGATCTGCGCCTAGGCGGTCTCTCCCTTCATCAAATCGCGAGACGGCTTAATGAAGTAGAGGTTACTTCGCCACGCGGGCACAAATGGGTTGCGGCAACCGTAAACGCTGTGCTCCGTTCGCCTGCCTCAATCGGTCAACGAACCCACAAGGGGCGGGTTATTCGCGGTGCTGACGGGCTACCGATTCAGTGGGCTGAACCGTTGATTAGCCAAGCGAAGTATGACCAACTTCAGCACGCGCTTGACAACGACAAGAACCCTCGTAACACGGCACGGGAAATGTACGCTCTTCGGGGTTTGATGGCTTGCGGAGTTTGCGAAGCGCCTATGTACCTTAACCACGCCTCCCGCATGGTTAAAGGAGAACGCAAACGATATCGGTACTACAAGTGTGGAGACATTCACTGCAAAGACCGTTTCAATGTCAACGCAGACGTTATTGATGCTCTCGTATTCCCGCTATTCCTAGACGAAATGGGAGAAGAGCCGGTTACCGAAAGGATCTATGTTTCGGGAGAAGATCACGCGGAAGAGCTTGCCTTGCTTAGCGCAGCGATTGAAGGCGTTCGTGAAGAAGCTGACGCAGGACTTTACGACAACGACCGTAAAGGGTACTTGGAGCGACTTAAGCGCCTTCAAGACCGCAGGGACGCGCTAGCCGCTCTACCGGAACGCCCCGCAGGATGGGAAGTCCGGCATACGGGAGAGAAATACGCCGATGTCTGGAAGCGCGCGAATGAGGCGGAGCGAAACAAGCTTCTCTCAAACCTTGAGCTTAAGGTGATCGGATACCGCGATACGAGCCCCCAAGAATGGCAAGGCTCCCTAATTCCCCTTGATTATTCGAGAGTTAAGGGAAAGCTCATCCCGCAATCCATCGTTGTGAATTGGGCTCGTAAACCTTAAGGATTCAAGCATGAAGAAAGCCCCCACCCGAAAAGGTGGGGGCTTCTCTATTTACTCGACTACAGAGCCGTTCTCGGAGTCGCCAACGTTGGTTGACGCAAGCACCTTCACGAGGGTCACGGCACCAGCCACAAGGGCCGCTGAGAGCAGTGCTCGCCAGTCCAGCGAGGTCACGTCTTCAGCAGTAGCCACGTAGCCAGCCGCAGCAGCTAAGACCGTGCCTGCCACGCGCTCAAGCATGTTGAGGGTAAATCGCTTGGTGAACATGGATTCTCTCTTCTCTTTCGTTGTTAGCCAACAGGGTTGCTGAAAGCGGCCTTCCAGGTGGCAGGGCCTAAGAGCCCATCGGCCTTCAAACCCTGGTTACGCTGAAAAGCCTTGATGAGGGCCGCATACTCGGAGCCGTACTGTCCGTCATTGCCGTACCGGCCTAAGTACTGCTTGCCCTTGCCGACACTCCAGCCCCTCTTGCCGAGCTGGGCAACGAAGAGCTTCAACCAAGCGTTGTCGGTCTTGCTCTTGAACTTCCGGCCGTAGTAGCCAGAGACAGAGTTCTTGCCGCCATCCTTCGGGCCGAAGTAGAAGCCAGCGGGCAAGGGGAAGGTGTAGTACGGACCAGGGGCAGGCTGAGAACCGCCTGAAGGCTTCTCTACGGGCGGAACAGAGGGCTTAGCAGGCTCAGGGGCGCTTGAGCCGGTAAGAACCTCGTACAGGCCCTTCAGTCGGTTGAAGTTCTCAACGTCTGCCCGGAAGAACGAGACGTGAAGATGCCAAAGATGAGAGCTGTCAGCGCTGGTCGTGTAAGGCTCGCTGGTTCGGATCTTCTTGCCTAAGCCGTAGACGGTCTTGCTGTCAAGCGTCCCGTAAAACTCTTTGACGCTCGCTAACCGCGAGTCGCCAGCCAACATAGCGGTCTGAAGCCGCTTGGTGTACTTCCGCATATCGCTTGCGGCAGAGAAGGTTAGGTCAATCGCTGCTGACTTGTCGGCCGGACCCTGCTTGTCTAAGTCAAGCTGAATCGAGTAGTTCCCAGGCCACTTCGCCTGGTTCGCCTTGCGCGTGTTGTGATAGCCAGCCTTAGCGGCATACACGCCGCCTAACTTGACCTGAGGGATAGCCGTGTCAACGGCTAACCATAACTGCCACATCGCATCAGTGATGAAATCGTTCGGAGGGTTAGTGTTGCTCATAGAGCTTCCTTACCATGTTCGGGTTGAAGTTCGCTTGTGCTGCAAGACAGGCTCACGCTTGGCGTACCAAGATCGGATAGCTTCCTGTGTCCAGTGGGGTCGACCCTCAGCACGTGCCATACACGTAGCAATCCCAGGGTCAACGCACACACTGTCTGAGTGCAAGATGCTGGCTTCCGCTGTGGGGGACGCAGAGACCACCCAAGCCCGTCTATGTCCCTTCACGGCTTCCTGAGTCGCAACGTCCCTCAGGCGGGACGCTAGGGCTTTCAAATGGGCTGGGTGGTCATGGCTGGACTCGGAGCCTAAAGCTTGGGCTAAGAGGTCTGCGTCAATAACGATATCGTCGGCAAGCTTGTGCTGTCGCACGTACGATGTCTTGCCCCCGCACGGGGGACCGGTAACTAAGATGACGTCCAAGGGCTTCAGTCCTCTAGGTTCTCCTCAGCTTCTTCCAGCTGGTTCGTTCCGCCGGTTACCAAGCTGTTGAATTCTTCCTCTGTCAGCTCGGAGTTTCCAGCGTCCCCCAGGACGCAAATCAGAGATTCAGCGCCTTCCGGGTCATAGCCTTTGGTCTCCAGCCAGCCAGTGCAAGTGTGGGTCTCGGGTTGGGAGGCGTAGACAACGAAGCTGGTCACGCCAGCAGCGAGGACCACGGCACCAGCAATCAGGCCAATGTGTACACGTTTCACGTCAGCATCCTATGTGCCCACACACCCCAGGGCAAGGCCCTAGGACAGCCAACGAGAGACCATCTCTGCCAGGACGCCAGCCAGCCCAAGCCCTCCAGCAGGCAGGGCAGCGCGGTACAGCAGCTTCTCAAGCGTCCGTAACCGGGTCTCGTGATCCTCTAGGGTTTCTGAGTCCCGTTCTTGCCGCTCTAACAGCCTGGTCACGTTCGTATCGATGCGGTCTACTTTCTCGACCACGGCAGAAGCTGGAATCTGGAAATACTCTTCAGACACGTTCTCACCTCCTTAAAGCGCCGCAACTACTAGTGAAACATCGTTGAATGTTCCGGTTGTCGCACTACCACCGGATACCCAGAAATTCATCCTGACAACTGCTGTGCCGGGGTTTAACCCGTAGTGGAGCGAGTGAGCCCCGTAGCGGACAAGTGAAGTACTCGAATGCCAAATAGCGTTATTCGTTGTAGCCGCAACTTGGCGCTCAATCTCAGGGCCGCAAAATATCAAGCTGTCGCTTGACTTCATGCTCGCAGACCAGAAAATCAGTACCGCACCGCCGTGAGCTACGGCAACCCTGATCGGAAACACCGACGGCAAGAAATCTGGTGTGGTGCTGCTAGTAGTCAGCGGGGCTTCCGCGTCGGTGTAGTACGTGCGGACAATACGCCGCATGGCAACCTGGTTCGGCCCTGCCGTAACCAGCCATTCCCCATAGCCGCTAGCGTTCGTTGCTTTGGCAGGGGCAGTCTCTAACAGGTTGTCTCTGACTTGGAAGTTCAGCTCTGCCGCCGTGAGTGGCGTTTCCGCTGTCCAAGTTTTCGGGGTGCTCCAAGCCATGAGAGGGAATCCTTAAAGCGGTAAGACGATAAGTGAGCGTTGTCCGAATGCAGCCGTGGTACCGCTCGTGCGGTACTGAAGGTCAACCTTGATAAGCGTGTTAGCCGGGTGGCTTACATACAGATGGCAGGAACTCAACCGCATTCGATATTGCGAGTTGCCCTCGTTCCGTACCGCGAGATAATCCGCAGCCGCTTCCTGGACAGTGCCAGAAACCGAAGTAGCGGGGCAACACGAGGCAATACCGGTAGACGCTTTGAGGCGAACGGACCACATCACTAGGAACTGTCCGCCGCAGCGGAAGGTCAACGAGGGACCGTAACCGCTAACGTACGTGGTTGAAGTGACGCTCAAGTTGCCATCCGCTACAGCGGTAAGCGGCTGATACTCCGTAATCGTATTAGTAGCGCTCGACGCAAAATAGGTTCCGGTCTTGCTGGCCTTAGCAGGGGCAGTCTCGTTCATGTTGTCCCGCAACATCAGGTTGAGGGATGTTGCGTCAAGGACGCTGTTGCTTGCGAAGGTTAACGGCACATTCCAAGCCACCTAAGCACCTCCTAAAACGGCAGGACTGTTAAGCGACGCAACGAATACCTAGCAGTAGATTCAGAACCGGATACCCCATACGCCATCGTGATTGTGGCTAACCCCGGTTCCGCTTCCATAAGCGTCCAAGCCCCGCAACGGCTGTACGTGCTCCGCCCGGACATGACCGCGTTCATAGACGAGTCGGGTAGTCGACCGTTCAGGACAGGGCCGTACAAGGCTTCAGCGGCTCCAGAGGCCACCAGGATCATAGCGTCATACATAACGAGAAGCCTGCCGCCGTGTTCCACGGTTACGATTGGGCCAAACTCGGTGTCATCTTCCGAATCATCGATAGTCGGGAACTGGGCTGTGGTGGTGACGACGTTAGACGAGAATCCGCGCGCCCACTGCTGTTCCCGAACGGCGTTCATGCCAGCAGTAGTGATGAGCCGGCTAGCCGTGGTTGCCTTACTGACTTCAGTCTCTAAGAAGTTGTTCCGAACAAAGTTGTTCAACTGGGCAGCCGTTAAAGGGTCCCCATCTTCCCAAGTAATCGGGGCAGTCCAAACCATCGAAATCCCTTAGAACGGAACCACAGTCAACTCACGCTGCGAGAAGAAGCCTTCCCCAGCGCCAACCCGGTATTGCATCGTGAAGACGTTCGTTCCGACTGTCAGGCCGGTTGCTAAGCGCACCATGGAAACCCGGTCATAGTCTGCCCCTGCCTTCTCGATACGGATTCCCCGGGAATCGTTGGCGGTTACCGTAGTTGCACCGCTCACAGCGTACGAGGCGTACGAGGCTGAGCCGGTAGTGCTGTTAGTAATCCGGGCGGTAACCGCCACTAGGGCGCTAGTGCCTGTGACAGCCGAAACCGTCGGCCCTCCGCTCAACTCAACGTAGTTTGTTGACGTGGTGCTCAGCTCGGTTGACGCGGTGCTCTGTCCGGCCTGCCGCTCCGCAATCGCGTTCGGCCCGGTAGCAACGAAATACCTGCCAACACCGGTGGCTTTAGCAGCCGCAGTTTCTAACAAGTTGTCGCGCACGTAGACGTTGAAATCGGCTGCGGTGAACGGCGCGTTCGCAACCGCAGTCATGGGAGTATTCCAGACCACTACTCCGCCGCTCCCATCATCAGCTCAAACTCTGCCCGAAGGTCTTCTACCGTCTGGCCTTGCGGCAGGTTCGCGCGGAGCGCCAACGAGTGCCCCTCAGGGAACCAGTTCCGTGTCTGCGGTTTAGGCCGCTTATCTAACTCGGTAACCAGATCCGCGAGGTTCACAGGAATCACGAGGCTAAACAGGGCAGTGCAGCCGCCAGCCGCGTTGCAAAGCTGCTGTGTCTGTCCTGGAACGATCTTGTAGGCGCTGCCGCATTCAGCGGGGCAATCGACAATCACTCGCCCGTGGTTAACGTAGACAAATCCATCCATGAGAACCCCTTAATAGGTGAGTAGGTCAGTGCTGTTGAGCATTGAAGAGCCAAGGATGAAGACGTTAGTAGCGTTCATGGTGCCGGTAGAGAAAACCCCGTCACCGAAACCCTGTCCCTCAACATCGAACGTAAACGGAGCGCCAAGTGTTACCGGGCTTACCTGTTCCAAGTGCAGGACTGTTCGATGGTTCTTGCCTTCTTCTCCAAGAACATGCTGAATGCCTTCAATCGAGAAGTCAGCGTCAATGTGCCATTGTGGTACGGATACGCGAACGAGGCCGGACAGGTCTTGCCGTAACTGCATAGCGGTATAGCCGCTATCGCTGTTCTGTAAGACAGCGGAGATGGTAGGACGCCGTAACGACCGCTTCCGAAGTACGAGCGTTGCAATAGCTTCAGCGTCGGCTTGGGTGACAGGGCCAAGGTTTAGGTCAAGGGTTTTCACGCTGCCGTATTCGGCAGCCGAGATAGCATCATCCTTGGTGATGACCGCTTCTTCTGAGACAACCGCTTTAGCGCGGATACTCATGTCACGGATCGTAGAAGTTGAACCCGCTCCCGTAGTCAAGTCACGGAAGGAAACTTCCATCCGAGTTCCTGACAAGGTCCGGGAATACACGCTCACGTTGCCGTTGACGAGTACATAGTCAGCGTCATCAGGTTCAACACCTGAAACGACGTTGGTTTCCTCAGGGCCTACATTCTCTGTGAACGTGAGCCTTCCCTGAACCGGGGATTGCGCATCGAAGTACCCGGTCGACACGGTGCCCGTGAAGGTGGTCCGATTGCCCGAAAGAACGTTCTCGTCACCCCACGAGGTATCGCCGCTCTGTGACCACACCGTGGAGTACTTCCCGCTGACTTCCTTGCGCGCGTACCGGACCTGAACCGAGTTGCCTACGCTGCTCCAGCCGTAATCCACAGCCGACCCGTCCCGGAGCGCGAACGCTCCAGGCGCATCGTTCCCGACAAGCCGGGTTGTGGCGACAGTCGGATACGCGGCACGCTGTCTGTGGAGCCTGTCACGGAAGATCAGCTTCCCGTTGATGCCGACCGTGTACAGCGATGGGGGACCCTCCGCTTTCACAATGTCGTTGAGCGCCTGAAGCGCTGTCACACCACTAGCTGACCACCAGCGCAACACGGTTGCGCCTGAATCAATCTGGTTCACTAGCGCGGAATCGAATGTCGAAATGCCTGCCGTAGAGAGGATCTGAAAGACCGCTCCGCCAGTTCGGATAGAGGGAAACAGCCTCGTGTGAATCTCGATAGTGTTCAAGCGCGCCAACAGGTCTGAGCACGACATGTAGACCGATTGGGCGTTGAGCCCCGCGTCTAACACATAGTCGTCTGAGTAGCCGATATACAGCGTGTACAGCCTGCTGTCATGTTCAGCGGTCATGAGGACTTGCCGGTTCGGGCGGAGCAGATCAGCCAGCGGTGAACCAGGATTGTCAGGCGTGTACTTCTGTGACTTGTTATGCAGCTCTAGCCCAACCGCACCCGTGCGAATCTCGGAGAGGTCGCGCGCGGAGTCTCGCCCGTATACGATGCTGGGCACGGTTCGATTCATCAGCACGTCAGCGGAGATGTCGTCTAGTGGAGACGTGAGCCTGAGCCAGCCGACATACGCCGTTCCGGCCTCATCCGTGGCCGGGTGCGCTGTGACCCAGGAAGCGCCTGCCGTAGTGCTCAGCTCCAGGTCTATGCGGCTCCAAGCCCCCTTGACCGTGACAACCGAAGAGACGAGAGCGCTGCCGCCATCGCTGGTCCTTGCGGCAACCTCAACGTCAGGCGAACCCGCCGGAACCATCACCCAGACACTCAAGGTGTATGCCGTTGCTTTGGGCTCGGTATAGCTGCGCCCTACCCGTTGCTTGAAAGCCCCGTCTGTGATCGCATCCCAGGATGTGCGTAAGGACGTGTCGCCGTGATACGCCTGCGAGGCATCTTCGGTAAGACCACCGGAGAGTGATCCGACAGCATCCCAGTTGTCTAGCCCAAGGGTGAGCCCACCGTGCCCATGCCAGTCAACGTAGGTCTTGTAGGTTGGTGCGCGGTTTGCCATGGGCTCACCCTTCTTTAGCGTCTTGGAATCCTGCCCTTGCGTACGGCATCCTGATAGCCCTGAACAACCATGTCTTCAGCGGCGCGCCTGTCGGCAACAGGCCCATGGAAGTGAAAGGCAACCGGAGCGTGCCCAATCGGATAGAACCGAACTGAACCCGCGTCCTTAAGATGCGGCCTTGCTCGTGTCACTGGTCCGCCGTTGGCGTAGCCGGTAGCGCCTCGCAGCAGATGTTCAACCGCTCCGAAACCACCAATAGACTGAACCCGGCTAGCAGTAACAACAAACTCGCCGTTAGAGAGCCTTGCCGGGATACTGTCTGACGTTCCCGTGCCCGGCCCGACAACCGGACCACCCAATGCCTTAGGAATCGCAATCCCGTTGATAGGCGTGAAGTTCTCGTACTCGAAACTGATAGTGACCGTACGGTCAATAGCGTCTAACTGTCGCTGCATGTTCTGAGCGGCAGTCAGGGCAGAGTTGATACCAGTAACGGAAACCGAGGCTTCATAATCATCAGCGAAATCTTGGAACTCTTGCGTAGCATCATGAACTTGCCCAGCCAGCAACCCAACAAGTTCGTCAGTGAATCCAGCCGCTTCAGCGGCAGCGAGGAACCCAGGGGTTAGCTCGCTGCCTAATAGCTCAGCCGCTTCCGCTCCAGCATCAGTGTAGGTCAGCAACGCCGCAGCAGCTTCTAGTGAAGCGGCCTTAGCCTCATCACTTTCAACCCCATACTCGTTGATAGCCTCGGTAACCGCGTCCTGAGCGGCCTGCAAATCTTGCTGAGCCTTAACCAGAGCGAACAAAGGATCATTCTGTGCGCGCAACTCTTCCGCTTGAGCAACCAAGGCGACGGTAGCCGCTGAGGTAGCCGCCTCAAACTGAAGTTGCGCGCTCTCGGCTTCCTCAACTACCGCGTTGAAGTCGTCAAGATTCGGAGCAAGCTCTTCTAGCTGCTCATCAGTAATGCCAAGTTCAGAGCGGAGTAGATAGAGCGCGCGTTCAGCACTGGTTCCTTCCAGAACCATATCTGCCAACATGCCGTCAATACGGTCTGTCGCTGCCGTAAAAGCTTCAACATCTTCAGTGGCAGGGCCAAGCTCGCCCTTGATCGCTTTGCCAAGGTCACTGAAAGAAGTGTCTAAGGATTCCCATCCCAAATCGCCAAGGTCACGCATTTCCATACTAGAAATGAGCGTGTCCATGTCTTCAGCAATGTTGTCTGAGCTGTTGGAGATACCGGCTTCCATGTTTGACAGGGAAGCCTGAATCCGGTCATTCGCCTTAGCCGCAGCATCGGAATGCTGAGCCAAAGCAACGAATACAGCGCCAAGCGCGACAACCGCAGTAGCGACAGCTAAGAACGGGTTTGCCATGAGTACCGCATGAAGTGACATCATCATATTGCGGAGCATGAAGACCGCTAGCTGAAGGCCGGTAACGCCTAAAGCGGCAGCGCCCATCATGAAGGTCAGAACCCCGACCCCAACCGCCAGAGTGCCAGCAACGATTGAAGTAATCAGGATGTTGTCACCAAGGAACTCAACGACCGTTGCCGCAAGCTCCAGGACGGAAGCAGCAGCGGCAACAGCTGGGGTAAGGACGCGTGCCGTAATCAGGGCAAGGTCAGTCGCTACCGGAATGAGCGGCCCAGCAGCGCTACCTACAGCCCCAAGCGCGGATTGCAGCTCAGGGGAGGTAGCCGCGAGAGCAGCGATACCAGCCGCTACAGGGCTGATAGCTGCCGCAAGGCCCCCAAGCCCCGGGATTGCCCCTAACGCTCCAGCTGCGAGCTTTGCTGTTAAGGCCGCACCGGTAGCGCTGATAATCGGTAGGCCAACCTCTAAGGCTCCCACCCATTCCCGAAGCTTTTCCGTAGACAGGGAATTCCCAAAATCTCGGATAGCGTCAGATGTCCGGTCGACTGCTGGAGCAACCGCGTTGCTCATCTCGTTAGCGAAGGGCCGTGCCGCGTTCTCGAAATCTTTCATCATGTCGGCTACGGCATTGCCCAGCTCGACTAAAGCACCTCCGCCATTGGGGTCAACCAAGGGCGTAGCGAAGATTTCACCGATACGCCTAGTAGCGCCCTTCAACCGGTCAATTGTGCCCGTGAAGGTATTTCGAAGGTTCTCAGCTGCTCCAGCATAAGCAATCTCTGAGCCTCGAATGAACCCGTCGAAAAAGTCATCAACAGCTAACGAGCCTTCTTCAATCTGGGCTCGAATATCAGCCGAAGTCGTGCCGAAAGCGGTAGCGACCACGCCAGCCGCGTCAATGCCGCGTTCACCCAACTGGTTCAGCTCTTCAGCGCTGAGCTTGCCCTTAGACGCCATCTGAGAGAGAGCCCTAACCGCACCCTGGATTTCCTCCTCGGTGCCGCCAGCGGCAACCACAGCGTCTTGCACAGCGCCAAGCATAGGAATGACTTTGCCAGTCTCGATACCGAAAGCTAGCATCTGCTGTTGCGCGCGAATCCAAACCGGCATAGAGATGGGCGACTCAGCGGCAAACTCTCGTAACGCTTCCATCTGAGAACGGGAAGCCTTGACGCTCCCTAACATGGTTTCAAGCGCCATGTTGGTTCGCTGCTGGAGCGCGTTGGAAGCAAGACCAGCGGTTAAGGCTGAAGCAGCCCATAACCCGACAGCGGCAGTAGCAGCCCCGAACGCCGCAACAGCAGCCTTGCCGACATCCTTAGTCGTGTCCGCAACCGAATCAAGATCCTTCTTAGCCTTACGTGCACCGTCACCCTTGTAAGTTGTGAAGATACTGAAACCGAGAGAAGTAGTAACCGCCATATCGGAACCTCTTATCCCTCTCGGCTTAGCTCTGCGTCAAACATTTTCAGGTCACGCGCTAACCGCGTCTGATACTGCTCTTCGGTTTCCTCCGCTACCGGCGGAGTCCACCAAGGCCGGGGAACCGGCTTAGGCTCCCAGCCCTCACCACCGTTCACCCGGACCGTAACCTGAATCAACACCTGAAGCAGCTCGTGTATCTGCGCTAGCATCTCAGAGTCATAGCTTCGGTCAACCGGGCCGTAAAAACGTTCGTAGGCTCGCCACTCGGAGAGTTCCCGGCTGGACATGGTTTGCAGCAGTACCCGAACCGGCATCCCGAACTTGAGGGCTAATCGATGGTAGAGACCTCGTTCGGGTCGGAGTCGAAATTTTCGAGAAGTTCCGCCTCATCCTCCTTGCTGATGCCGTTCAGCTTCACGCACTCATCAAAGAGCCTGCCTAAGACCTTCGCGCTCTTCTTGCCAAGCTTCCGTAACGCATCATCTGAGAAGATACGCTTATCCGACTCATCAACGAGACACAGGCCAACCAACTTAGCTCGAATGCCAATAACGTTGATAGTGCCATCCGCCTTGCCAGCTGAGATGTGCGCTTCAAACTTGTCCCGGTCATCACCCGTCATAGCCATTAAGCGAGCGGTACCGCCCCACTCGGGAGCCGCAACTTCGGTAACCTCGCGGTCTTCAGCGGACAGAATAGAATCAGCAGTAATGTAAGCCATGGGTTTAACCTCTCAACCGGGTTGCTTTAGTAGAAATCTCTTCAGCGGTGCTGTTCAACGTTCGGATAACAGCAATCTGGACACGTGGCTGAGCTTCGGAAGCCGGACCGATAAACCATGAAGGGCCAGTCATCTTGTGTTGGTGCCACGAATGTCGATTGCCGAAGAGGGGAGCACGCCAGCCCCGAAAGCGCGTGTCAAGACCGCGAGGGGCGAACGCTAAGGCAGCGTCAGACATGGTTGTCACAATGCGCATCTGAGGCTTAGACACCGCAGCTAGCTTCAGCTTGACGCTGCGAGCGGCAGCACGCCTGAGACCGGAACTGCCGCTTAGTCCCTTGACTGGCATCGACCGCACTAAAGCCCGCTGCTTTGCCATAACGGGTTGTACCTCACGGCGTAATACAAGCTGGAGGTCACGGGTTAGAGACTTGTCCATGCTCTTCAACTGCGCAGCGGCAGAGCGGAAAGCGCCTTTATCCTCTAAGCGGACTACAAGAACCATGCCCGACCCCTTATACGGTTACGTCACGCGCAATCCCGCCAACCACAGGCAACGTGGTTGAGGTTTCGGCAAGGTCTCCAGCAGCGCCACCAATCGCGATGTACTCAAGCAGCTTCACCATGCCGGAGTACTCCGGGTTAGAAGCGCTCACCACCTGAGCTTTCTTCGGGCGCACCGTAACCTTGAACGCAGTCTCAGCGGACCAATGCCCATACAGCGTTTCGTCAACTTCGCCCGGCTCGAATGACTGAGCCCAGTTGATCGTAAACGACGACTGTTCCCGGCCGTGCATAATGTCTTGGCCGCCCATCGTAGAAGCGTCAACGTTGGCCTTAGATAAGTTGACTTCTACGGAGCGGACGTTATTGGTTAAGTCGATTGCGTCAAGTTCGATGAAGCAATCCTTAAGAATGATCTTCGCCATTCTTCTTCACCTCCTTTACAGCCGCGAGATGACCGGCGGCTGTGAGTCGCTTTTCCTGGTCTCTGGGGAAGTCCGCTTCAAACACGGTTCCCGGTTCATGCTGGAGCACCCGAAGCTTTCCGGTCACTCGGTATTTCCTTAACACGGCAGCACCTCTAACGTGATGACAGCCCCGATGTGCTGAATCGAAGCAGACTCGAACGTTCCGCCATAGTTCTTGATGCCAGTGACGTTAGAGTCAGTCGCCGTGCCGTTGAGCGTGTAGTTGGTGCGGAGCGCGCTCACCACGCTGTCAGGCTCCAGCGGGTCAAGCAGTGCGTCTAACGCTGTCTGCCCCGAATCCTGTTCGGTGTAGGGCATCAGGACATAGATGTCTAAGAACCAGCGTCCGGCCGTTACACCCATAGCCACATCAAAGACCGCTGTGGGGTTAGCGGCAGGGGCAACAACAACCGCCGGAACCTGAGGCACGCCCGGAACCGTCCCGTAAGCATTCATATCCGGTCGGGCTTCTTGGATGATCGCAGCAATAGCCGCTCGAATACTAATCAACATGAGCCGGCTACATCCCCACAATCCGATACTTGGTATACAGGCTCAGCTTGTCTCTAATATGCTGACGTTCTCGGAGACGGACCGAACCAAACTCATCCATGCTCTTAATGCCTAGCGGCGTGTCCTTTTGCATAAAGGTTTCTGCCGCAATCATCTTGCAAGCTTCTCTGACAACCTCAGGAACATCAGGCCAACCCCAAACCGCTGTCACAGTGACACTGTCACCTTCGCAGAAGTATGGAGACTTAAGCCGGGTAATCGGATGACCCGTAATCCCGTCAACAACCCCGTTACGGGGTAACGCTAAGAACCCTGTCAGTCCTGAAACCTCAATCGGCTCAGGCTCGGCAATGTCGTCAACGAACAGAATGCCGCTCGCTTCAACATCAAAAGTTCGAGAGCTGACAGCAGCCTCACGGCCGAAGTAGCGGTTACACCGCTTATCAACCTCACGCGAGCCGCTGGTAATCGCGTCCTGTAAGAGGCTGTCAAACTGTGTAGCAGCGTTCAGCCCTAGATAGGTTCGCATGGTTGCGAGGTCGGTGTATTCCTGAAGCGCCATGACCGGCCCCTAGTCGTCTTCCTGACGGCGACCCCGCGGAGCAGACGTGTTCTCAAACCGGACCGTGAACGGCTCGAACAAGCTTTCACGGCCCTTGATGACCGGGTGACCCCCTCGCACGGTGTCGCCCTTCTTGACCGTGATCTGAATCCCGTCAACGTCGGCAACGAAGCTGGACTTAGCCTTATAGATTTCTCGCGCCATGTCTTCCCCAATCAAGAGAGGGAGCGCCCTTGAAGACGCTCCCTCAACCGCTCTAAGCCCCGTCATCCTTCAGACCCTTGAAAGCGGCAGGGTCAATGAAGCCACCACCGTTCCACCAGAAAGCCGCAAGACCTCGCTTCCCGTTCGGGGTACCCGTAACCGGGTCGATAGCGACCGGCACACGATCCATGACCATACCGATACGGTCAACAATGCAGTACTTCTGAAAGTCCCCGTACAGCAGGAACGGCGCGGTAGTCGAACCACCCTGAGAGAAAAGCTCGCTCAGCTCGATAGCGTCATGTTCGTTGAGCGTGGCGGGACGGCCACCCTGACGGCCGGACCAAAGGTCACCGCCGGAGTTCTCGTCAATCAACCGGATCTTGTTGTACGTGGTGTTGTTCGCCAGCCAGACAGCGTTACGGCGGTGGCGCGGCTTAAGCGCGTTGTCAAGCGCAAACACATCGCTATAGGTGAGCGTGCCCTTAGCCGCAACATCGATCAGGGAACCAAGCCCGTTCAGGGTGTTCAGGCCCTGAACGCCGTTGGTTAAACCGTCGCCAGCCGCAGTGACGAAAGTCAGCGCCTCTTCCTCTTCCTTCGCCTCCATCAGCGCCCGGGTGAGCTGAGCGTCAAGCCCGGAATAGGCAGCCTCAATCTCGATCGTCTCCTCAAGGTAAGCGGAGACGCGGCCCGTGTTGAACTCCTCGCGAGCGAACTTCGGAGTGCCGTCAACGGTCGGAACGCCTTCACCAGTGCCCGTGTGCCGGGTGACCTTGACGCCAGCAGAAGTGACCAGCTGAAGCGTCTTACCAACGATCCGCTCAACCCGCGCGATATCCCGAAGGGGGTTGATCGCGCCACCTGAGGTAAGAATGATGGTGGGGTCAAGCTCATGGGGGACACCGAAACCGCCGTCAACGTCGGTACCAAGGGCCATAGCGCGCTGCTCTTCGGGCTCCAGGTATTCACTGGCAACCCACTTGCCGAAAGCCCGCCGGTACTCGGGAGACGCCGTGAGCGCGACGCGGCGGGCTAAAGCCCCCTGCTTGTCGCTGTAGCGAAGCACGTTGACAACCTGAGCCTTGGCCGCAGCGTCATCGTTAGAAGCGGAGTAGTCGGCTCGCTCAATAATGCGCTCTGAGTTCTCCAGCATCAGACGACGCTCAGACTCAACGCCAGACGCGTTCTTGCGAATCTCGGCAGGGTCATAGATGGCGGTCTTGGTGTGGACAGCAGGGCCAGAGCGCACCGACTCAACCCGCCCAGCGTCCGCCAGTCGAGACACTAACGCCCGTCGCTCTTCAACCTCGTGGTTGGCCTGCTCCAGGCCCTCGGCCTCAGAACGCAGCTGCTCATACTCTGCCTGCTCAGCCTCAGGTAACGAAGCTTCCTGGTGCTCATCGGTCATGACCTTCAGGCGCTCCGCAATCTGACCCAGACGCGCGCGCCGTTCCTCCACAGTTCGGAACATGCGGGAACCTTCCTTGTTCGATGTGTTCTTGCTGTCGCGCACCTCTGAGGCTTCACTGGTAGGAACTCCAGACCTAGGAGACGTCACGTCTTCCTGAGCCGGTTCCACTTCAACCCTTCGGCTTTCAGTGTGCTTTGCACGCTCCAGAATCGGAGCGTCAAACTTGTCATTTAAGCTACGGACGCTAGCAGTAGCGGCAGGGTTAGCAGGCCACAAGACCGGACCAAACTCCATGACGTTAAGTCGGGTAATGGTCCGCTCTGGAATCCCGTTAGGGTTGCGCTCAGAGCGCTCAGGCTGTTCATTCCAGGTCTCGCCGTTATCGGCAACCGAGAACCGGAAGCTAGCCGAATAGATGCCAGCCTCAAGGGCGGGAATCAGGTCACGCACGTAAGAGGTATCCAGCAGCTCAACGTCATACCGCGCGCCGCGCTCATCCTCGGACAGCTCGACAATCCGGCCTAGCGGCTTGTCCGCAACCGTCGGGTCATGCCCATGCTCTAACAACACCTTGATGTCAGAACGGTCATGTAACAGCGTTTCAGTGAACGCACCTGAGGCAATGGTCTCTAAGAACCGGCCTTCTCGCATCGAGTGAATCTCGTACGGCGTGTTAGTGACACTGAAATAGCCTGTCATGTGTCGCTTGCCGTCAGCGTCAACATTGAAGCGAACCTCAGATGACAGCGCGCGGTAAAAGCGGGTCTCGTTATCCATCGCTGTCATCCTCCTGAGGTTCGTCAGTAGCGCTGTCAGTCTTGCTCGCTGACGTGCTATCCGTGTTAGGTTCCTTGGTTTCTCCAGGCAAGTACAGCTGAACTGACACACGGCCGGAGTGCTTCAGGCTGTCAACGTTGCCAGTGATTACATACTGCTTAGCTGAGTCCGGAGTCCAACCTTCCCTAACAAGGGTGTTAATAGTCGTTGCATCGTTAGACATGATTTCCGCTTTCTCTTTGCGGTCATCATTCAACATGCTTACGTCAGCATCGGAATACCAGAGCCTAACCGCCCTATCCTTGCCCCGTCGTGCCTTAGGCTTGTCAACCACGGTTTCTAACGCGTCGCTGAACGATTGCCAGAGAGGGTGCATGGTTCCGTTGATAAAACCCCGATTAGCTACCCCGAAATTTCCCGCGTTAAGTGAGCTACCGGCAAGACCTTCCGATAGCCCGACAACCGTAGGGTGAACCCCAGCAGCAGCCGCAATATGCGTCTCAGCCGTGCCGCTAATGGTCTTCAAGTCCATTTTGCTGAAGTCGACTTCTAACACCTTGACGTCAGAACCTCCGCCTAGGAACAAAGGCTTAAAAGCGTTGTCAGCCCCAGCGTGGTTACCGAGCATTTCATCCCGCCATTCGCGGGTTTGCTCCCGCGTCACACCCTTATCCATCATGAAGATGGTTGACAGCTGCGCACCACGGCGGAAGAAGGAAACCTTATGCCGGTTTGAGCTTTCATCAATGAAGATGTCATTCAGGATCGGGGTTAGCCATGACATACCCCGATACTGTGCTATGGGGTCTGGGATTGGTGCCCAGTGACAGACTTCCTCAACCACGTAGTCTTGCGGGTCAACACCTGAGCCGTAACCCCCGGGATAGAACCGATACCCGACAACGTCAGACTTCACGGCTTTGTCAGGGTCGGCTGTCAGGACGATGTCAACCCAGTCAGGGCGGAGCCTACGCAAACGCGGCTTACCGTCACTGCCTAACTCGCGCACAGCGTAGAAGTTTCCGGCAATGTCAACGTCTTGAATAGCCCTAGCTAACAGGTCACCCGTTCGGCCTCCAGGCCAAGGGTTTTCTAAGATTTCGAGTTCACGGGAACCGAACAGCGAGTGTGTGACGCTTTGCGCGTCTAAGGGTCTCCACTTAAACGTCACCTGACTAAAGGTGCGCATACGGACCTGAGCAACCGAGAAAACCACCCCAGAGCCCTTATAGAATCTGGAGGCGTACAGCTCGAAATCGTTAGGCACACCCTCAGTGTTGAGAGAGAATCCGTTCACGTTCCGGTTCCCGTATAAGACGTACTGGTCTTTCCACTTCTGATAGGACAGCGGAAGACTAGCTCGCTCTTCCAAACCGAATAACCGCTTAAAGAATCCCACTGTCACCACCTTCCATATCTACAAGAGCCAACTGTCTTTAACGGTTCCCTCACGGGATACCTGCTTCAAACCCCACACAGCAAGCGTGCTGGCCTCCAGGGCGATAATGTCCGCTGAGACGTAGGCTCTCGCCCAAGCCCAGAGCCCCGCAAGGTTCCGCTTTCCGGCTCCCGCAACAGCATTCGATAGTTCGAGCTGGTCGGCGTGGAAGATGCTGGGCGGTTCGCCTTCAGCCCCAACCACACCCACCCTGAGGTCAGCACACGCTTGGGCGTACTCCAGGGCCTTAGGGCTGATGACTCGAACGTCGTTGTCCTCAAGGTCCGGAATGAACGTGGAAGCCTGCCCTTGGGTATCGATCACGATTGCAGCCGGGTTCCACTTCTCCCACAGCTCCAGCAGCCGCGCTAACACCCAACGGGTACCCGCTCTATGGTCAAGCGATTCCCCAGCCGTCAGTTGGACTGTCAGCCTGGTCTGTGAAGGATCGGAGAACCCAGCTACCGCGATAGCCGCTGACGTTCGGTCAGGCGAGACGGTAAGAGCGAAAACCAGTTCGCCAACCGGGTCAAGCCCGTTCCCTTGCCGCTCCCAAGCCTCGCGAGGAATGACGCCGTAATCGGCTACCTCGCTAGGCCAGTCGCCAACCGACAGCCGCTCAATCAAGAACTCTTCAGGGGCAAGGGTCCGGCGGTCATCCTCAACGGCTTCATGCGAGATCCTGACTCCGTAAGCCGGGTTCGCCTTGGCGTAGGTCTCGGGAGCGTCCCGCCGGTCATGCTCGGAGCATTCCGCTTTGCAGTCGCTTGTACAGACCACGGCAGCCCACTCAAGCCAAGTCATCAACCCAGGGTCTTCCCCTAGGGCACGTTCCCTAGCGTCTCCGAAAGCCAGAGACTCAGGGGAACCAGCGGACCCCATAAAGATCACTTGCGGGTTCTTTCTCGCGCTAACGACCGGGTACACATCGCCGATGAAACCTCGGTCAAGGTCCATAGCCTCATCAAGAATCAAGCAGTCACAAGAGAAGCCGCGCCCAGCGTTCTTGACGCGGGTTCGGAACTGAACCCGGCAACCGTCCTTGGTAATGACGCTCTCTTGACCGTTGGTCTTCCGGATATGGCGGGTACGCCGCTTCAACTCAGGACTGTTCTCGATAATCTCTTGAACACGCTGGAAAATCTCGTGAGCAGTATCGGACCTGTGAGCGCTGTAAATAATCAGACGCTCTTTCAGAACGAACAAGCCGATAATGATTCGGGCAGCCGCTAACTCTGATTTGCCGTTCTGCCTCGCAACAACGAGTCCGACGTTACGGGCAGCCCATAACCCGTTTTCCCGAACCCCTAGCGTGTCCCTGAAGAAGCCGCCTTGCCAAGGGTCAAGGTTCATTCCGATCACAGAACAGAACTCGACAGCCTTAGGACCAAAGGTCTTGATGTACGGAGACACAACCCGCAAAGGCGCTTCTTGTAGCCCGATGATCCCGCCTGGAGTTTCCAAGCCGTAAAGGGTCGGCTGAAGCCGAATCCTGTTGGACATGGAACCTCCTTACTCCGCCTCCCAACTGTTCAGCAGAGAGGCTAGCTTGTCGTCGGACATGTCATCCCCTGCCTGAAGCCGGGTAATGCTCTCAGCTACAAGCTGGAGCTGTCGGGCAAGCGCGGCAGAGTCGCGAGGGGAAGCCTTATCGAACCGCTCAGCGAGCATGTCTCGGAGTGTCAGCAGCATAGTCAACGGGTCCCCCGTAGCCGCAGCTTGCGTCATACGGCTTTCCTGCTGGTCAGACATACCGGCCTCACTCCCTCCGAAGCAGCTGAGCGGGTTAAAACGAGACGGGGAGAGATAGTTTCATGGGGGAGGCGGGATGTAGGGGGGCAGATTCACGTCCCAGAGGTACCCCCGGGCCGGCCCAGGCTCCCGGCCCTCTGACCTGCATAAACGTTTACCATTCTCGGGTTGACCGTGAAGGCCGAACCTCTGAGCTGGTCTTATTCTGCTTCTTACTGTTGCATCGAGCGTGAACTAGGGTGAGGTTGGCTAGGTCATGGCTGCCACCAGCAGATACAGGGATGATGTGGTCAACGCTTGGCCCAGCAGGGTCACGCCCTGACAGGCCCTTGTCTACCCATAGACCGCAGAGCGCACAGTACGGGGCTGACTGCCTGAGGACTACAGCCCTGTTAGCCCGATACTCCGGAGTCTTCCACGGGGCGTATGCACGGGTGGTCTTCTGATACCCCCGGTCATAGGCCCTTGCACACTCCCGGCAACGCCTAGCCCCGTTGGCTCGTAAGATCGTATTCTCTGGGCTCCAGGGATGACCTTTAGAGCAGTACTGCTGATTCCCCATTTAACCCGCCTGCCTGTCCCGTGAAGCCCCTAACCCTAGGTTTGGTATACCCGTCTACTAACCGAGGTAGCCCCTTCTTAGAGGGCTTCCTATATCAAGTACCGACAACCGGATTCGAACCGGTAAGCCCGTGAGGGCGGCTGATTTTAAGTCAGCTGTGTCTGCCTGTTTCACCATGTCGGCTAAACCCTAGAGAACCAGGGCAAGAATGAAGCCCCGCACAGAAGCCGGTAACAGCGCGACTATGCGAGGCGGTACAGCGAGGGACAGCACTACAGGGTTGCTGTCTGAGAACTTGGGTTACCTAGCTGTACATGGAAACGTCAAGTTTCGGGGTTGAGAGTCGAGATGTTGCTCAGCTTCTCAACTCGGGTTGCGGCTAGGGCGGGAATCGAACCCGCCTCACAGGGTTCTCTTTCGGAGGTAGTCAATCCTCGTACTTAGGAACCCGGACAATCCATCTGTCAGCTAGCCTGTTGCCCACCTTCGCCAGCCGACTAAGCCGGGTGCGGTGTATTCCGTAGCGGGAACCGGGGTCGAACCGGTGACCTTCAGCGTATGAAGCTGTTGCTCTGCCTCTGAGCTATCCCGCGATGCACGCGCCTGAGCGCGCGTCTTACCTGAATCTCTTCGGTAGAAGAGAAGATCATGTACCCCCGAAGGGGGAGTAACCTGCTTGCCTAGCTAGTTACCTGTTTATAGGTAAGCCCCCCTTAAGGGGGTAAGTAGGTAGGTTGTCTAGCTCTATATACACCTTGTATTCCCGAAGGGGTTGTAAACAAGTAGGGCTGTAGACAAGCTAGCTAGGTTGGGCCCCCTGAGACCAGGGCCTATATGTAGACCCCCCAAACCCCCCAGGGCTGTCAGCTCCAGGCCGGTTCATTGTTTAATCCGGGCGAGAGCCGGGGTTCTTCCCGCACTGTGATGGGCTTCACTGTTGCTTACGTTCTGAGATCGCAACGTAACCGGTTTGCGCAGCGTGTACCCCTGTATGCGCCTGAGGGAGATGTGACACACATTGTCTCCAGGGGCTCAAACGAAGTTATGGGGAGTGCGCGTGTCGGCCCTATGTCGTACGCTACGGCTCCCAGGACTGACCAGTTTGGATCAACGTTTCCCAGGTCACACCGACTGTGAAACGAATCAAGCAGGTCGGCACTCAACTTGACATGGTACGTGTGTACTATGTCAATCGCGGGGGTTGCCTGGCCTTGATGGGGCTAGGCGTGATGTTTGAGAAGTTCATAGTGGTTTGACTGAAGATTGCCAGGGCCGATCCGGCTTTACATGGTACCCATGTACCATGTATGGTTCCTGTCATGGAACGCAATGAGAAGATCATCGCGCTTTACAAGGCAGGCAAGACTCAGGTTGAAATCGTGGCAACGCTGGGCATATCCAGGCCAACTGTAAGCAAGGTGCTGAAAGAAGCAGGTGTAACCAACCCTCAGCCTAAGGAGGCTTACCACCCTAGTTACATCCCTGAAGATGTTGAGATTCTGGCAAAGCACCGTACCCACCAGACGCATAAAAACCTGGTGGCTATGGATAAGGATGAAAACGAAATATCGATAGCCCAAGCTACTCGTGAGCGTATGGAGCAGTTTGGGCGTGGTCTTAAAACTAAGACCTGGAGCTATGACAGCGAGACTGAGCAAGGCTATTACTTTGTTCCTCGCAAGCCCGAGCACGGTCTAAGGCCCTTCATCAAGAAAGAAGAGCTGTTAGGCGTCTACAACTGAATTACGAGCCTCAATTCAGGCGTAGAAACCCGTTGGGTTCTGCGCCTTAGTTGTACCCCCACCTAGGAGGCATTCATTGCCCGAAACCATCGACCCCGCCGTTCTGGTCGAAATCAAAGGTTGCTCTATCGAGTTCACCTATGATTCCAGCATCCTCCAGGGCATCACATTGCATCGCCCGATGGGAAGCAAGAACACGCACAGCGTGGTGTGTGAAGAGATTGAGGCGCGCTTGCCTGTCAATGCACGTCTAGTACCCCAACCACCCGAGTTCAACGGGACGATTCATATCAGAACATGGAAGGTGGAATATGGTGAGATGCCAAAGCTTTAGCGCTTTAGAACAATATACGAACTGCGGAAAATCGTTTGAGCTATCGCGGGTAAAGGGTCTGCCCGCGCTAACAGCCGCCTGGTTTACCCAAGGGACGGCAGAGCACACGGCGTTAGAAGACTGGGAACGATCCGATCGGGTTATCAACCCGGTAGAGCGGTTCTTCTCGGAGTACGACACTGGGATTAGTGAGCAGCTGGAGGCACACCCGGACGAACATGACTGGCTTAGAGGTGGGCGCAAGTCACGGGAGCGAGACATTGCCGAACGGCGAGAACGTGGTGCGGAACAGGTAGCGGCATATACGGCATGGGCGGAGCGGCAACCGTGGCGCGTCTGGAAGCTCCCAGACGAGTCACTTGCCTTGGAGGTTCCGTTCACTGTTGACTTAGGTGGGGGTCAACAGGTGACCGGCTATATCGATGCGGTTTGGGAGTGGGAAAGCGGAGCGGTTGAACCGGTTGACTACAAGTCCGGCACTAAGAAGCCTGAGCATCCGCGACAGCTCGGAATCTACCGGGTTGCTCTGATGGAAACGTTCGGGCTAACGGTGACGCATGGCCGGTTCGTGATGTTGAAAGACCTCAGCTGTAGCCCGGTTGATGTGAGGCGGTACGACAAGGCATATCTAGCTGAGCTGTACGGCGCGGCTAAGCGAGGTATTGCCGCTGGGGTCTTCTTGCCCCGCCCTTCTAACGGGTGCTTCACGTGCACGGTCAAGCCACATTGCCGAGAGGCTGTTTAACCTGAGACCAGGCCGGACCTACCCGGCCTGGTTTCTCTTTTGACAGAGTGAACTATCTGAGAAGCCTTAGCTTGGTACTCAGGTTAAGATCCAATAGGAAGAATCCATGACACTGCCTAATCCGTTCACGCTTCTAAGTAACTCGGCTGTGAAGCAACACCCGACTCTTTCCCTTCTAGAAAAGGAAGGGTTTTCAGCCTCCAGCTATGACCTTCAAGGGATGATGCGGGTTATACACAGCTGGGAAGACAACGGCGTAGATGTTTACACGTTTGACGGGATGCTTGAAGAGATTGCCGAGAAGCACCAGCTTAAGGAGAGCAAATGAGCAGCTTCAAACCTGGAGACTGGGTGATTGACGCCAACGGTAACGTTTACGTCCGCTCAGATCATGAGGGCTGGCCTTGGGATTACGCCAGTGACAGCGGCGCGCGTTATGAGTACGAGGGGCAGACGCACACGAGGGTGCCCAGCGGAGCGGTTGAAGAGACCTACCCGCAGCGTCCGTTGACCCTCATCATCCGAGACGGGTACCCGATAGGCGGAACGCCTGTGGAGGAGAAGTTAGGAAGTCTCAGCGAGGAACAGCAAGAAGCCCCGGCCGGAAGGCCGGGGCTTTCTGCTTGAGCAAGGCTAGGCAGGTTCCTTGATGCCGGTAGCCGCTTCGTAAGCATCCTTGATGTCCTGAGCAACGCGGCCCTTGTCGGACACCTCCCGGTCGTTCTCACGCGCCCAGGTACGAACGTTAGTGAGGTACTGAACGCGCTCAGCGTTGGTGCCAGGGCTGGAGGTCTTAGCCGCCTTGCTGCCGCGCCTAGGGGCTTCCTCCTTGACCTGGCTACCAGCCTCAAGGTACGGGATGAGGAGCTTCTTCAGCTTCTCGTAGTTTTTGGTGCTGAGGTCAAGACTGACGGTTTCACCCTCAAAGCCCAACTTGACAGTGTGGTCAACACCTTCGGTACCGTCAGTGTCGTCAACCAGAACGATCTTTTGTGCCATCTAACATCCTCCTTCGATCTTTCTTAAGCCGAATATACCCTAACGCTTGGGAGCCTGTTAAGGGGTAAGCAAACCGCCCCACAGGAAGCCTGTAGGGCGGTTTTTGTCTCGTCTGTATGTCCTGCCTAGGGCTCTCGGTTATCCGGGGCTTAGAGGCTTGTTGAAACCCGGCTACTGCTTGCCGGTTGAGAGCACAGACAGCCAGTCAGCATGGCTCAAATTGAAGATGGGGGACTCAGCCCCGAGCTTCGTGTCCCGAACTTGAACCGCGCCGGACTCGTCTAGCCGCGCTTCAACGCAGTTGTCCGCGCCGCCATCATTTGACCGGGAAGGTTTCTTCCAACTACCTGTGAGCATTCCAGTACACTCCTAGTTCTTGACACTTAGGCAAGATTACCCCGAACAGTCTATGAAACCCATTAACCTTGTCGCCAGTCACCCACTCCCCTCCAGTTCCGTACCCCTCCAGGTGAACAATGTCCAGCTCAACAGGGTTCGCGTAGCCGGTGGGGCCTTTGGCACCAAGAATCGTGAATTTGCCGTTCATGCCTGGGTGGAGCCCTGCCCCCATTGGCAGAACATAGAACCCGACATTGAACTCTTCTGACAGGCGGATTAGGTGTTCAGCCTGTGTCGGGTAGAAGTCGTACTTGGCGATGCGAAGCAAACAAGCCTCGTTCAGGACTACACGAATGGCGCGTTCGGTGCCATCGAAGAGCTCCGCAAAGCGCGCGGCTCGTGCCTCTAGATTCCTGCGCGTTCCCTCGGGTGTAGCGAACGGGTGATCTTCTGCAAGCTTTTCCGTGTACTCGGGACACTGACCCCATCCGGGAATCAGCGCCTCAGCGTAGATGTCTTGGCTATGAGCTGCCCACTCAATCAAGGTAAACGGTGTCTCTCGAAGCTCGTTACCCGCGCTTGAGGGTTCTTGGAACGCGGACTCCCGGCTTTGCGTTCGTTCAGCCAGCCGGTAAAGGGCTTGTGCCGTATCCATGTCCGCCCCGAGCTTGACCGCCATTCCGAGAATCGTTGCAGGAGTGAACTTCTGTTGCGTTCCGTTAAAGATTTTTTGCACGGCGGAACGCTGAACGCCTGCCGCCCGGGCAACCTCAGGCTCACTGTTGAGCCCTCTAGCTACCGCAAGTCGATGAAGGCTAAGGCGCACAATCGCTGACGCTGTTTGTCCCTCGTGGTCAAGGTCTTCCATGAACTCATGGTGACACAGCGGCTCACGCGAACCGGCAAGCGGGTCAGGCACTCCGAACCGCTGAAGCGCTCTCGAATCGTGACCTCGCGCCGTGACCTAGCGAGCGGATCTAACGGGGTGCCCCTGAGACGCGCTCTTGCGGTCTGCTGCCGACACTCGATCTAGTCTGTTCTTGGCTGAGGGCTTGACCTGTACCTACGGTGTTGAAGGAATGCAAATCCCAACTTGTCCCAGCTCGGCAGAACCGGAGGTGAGCCATGGCAAAACCGAACAGTTCAGCGGTAGCGCCTGAGCCTGTCAAGAGGGCGGCTCTGCAAGACAACTCGTACGCCGTGGAAACGCACTGGTCCCTTGCTGACGGAGTGCTCTGGTTCCCCGGCCTCGCTCAGGTAGTCCAGGCAAGTCGGGAAGATTCTCCGAAGCTGTTGGCTACCACAGAGGTTGGCGGCAGTGGTGTTGTCGTCAGTTGGGTTCCCGATTGCCCCTTTGATGAGTGGACACGAGGACTAGCGGAGCACGCCATACAACGGTTCGTCAATGCTGTTGGGCGCGAGCAGTGATGGCCCTGTCTCAGCTCCAGACGCGGGCAGCCGCCTATATGGGTCGCGTCCGCTGCAAGCACTTCGCTGACTCAGACGGCCTGTGCGCGTACCACCGCGCAATCCTCGGGGCGCTAGTGCCCGTCGATGAATGCCCCAACCTGCTGACTGCTGAACGCGCGCTCCAGGCGGAGCGCGAACAGGCCAACCGTCGAGACCTCAACGAGCTAGCAGAACACAGCTCAGGAAAGGTAGAAATCTGATGAGCTTGGACCAGAGCTTTCGCAGCGTAACGCCTGTGCAAGACCAATCCGCGGGGCAGTCGCCGGCAAAGAGCCGGCCTGAGCGAAATCAGCAGGTCAAGCCGGTTGGTGATCCTCAGGTTTTGGCGGAACTGGAGCAGTGGCAGAAGGCGTACCCGTTGGGGGAGCCGTACCCAACAGGTGGCAGCCATTTTGAGGTTGCCCGCTGGAAGGTTCGGCACAGCTCGACAGGCGTTCCCCGTTGGCTGCTTGCGGAGCGCCGCAGGCTGGAGGCCGAACAGCGATCGGCTGAACTAGCTGACCAGATGGAGCAAGCGCGGCTCGAACGGCAGGCGAGAGAACAGCGGCTCCAGGCGGAAGATGAACGGCGGAGCGCGGCAGCTCGCGACTTCCTAAGCCGGAGCCAAGCCGCATAAAGACGTGAGCGGGGCAGGTCATTCCCAGAGACCTCAGGACACGAGAGAGCCCCGCTCACCTGAGGTAGCCGGAGCGGTTTCATATTCGCGTATTTGCGGGTTGTTCTCAAACCCGCTCCGGCTACCTCTCATCCGAACACACATTGAAAGGACACGATCCGATGCGACCTGTTACCGCAGAAGACGTAGCTGAAGCCGAACGGATCAAGGCCGAACACGTGAGTGACGGCAAGTCGATTTGGTGCAAGCCATGCTCGGAGAAGAATCCCCGCACATGGGCGTTGGCGGGTCACTGTCCCGAAGTTGACAACGTGACACCGACGCTCCAGACATGGGCAGCACAGCAGCAGTGGAACACCGCCCCGTCTGAGGCAACCCCGCGCCTACCGCGCCCCCGGCGGCAACCCGCTCCAGCTCCGCGACAGCAGCCAGTCGGGCAGCTGTATCAGTCCGCCGCAGGATCTTAGTCGAGTCTTCTTCCCTGGCGCCCCGGCTCGCTAGGGAAGTTTGCTCGCTCTGACGGCCAGCCAAGAAGGGGAACCCAGTTAAGCCGTTAGCGGGGCTCCTTACCGAAACAGGCCACAAGGAGGCTTGATGAACCTGACGGTTCCACGGAAGCCAGAAAAGCCCTACGCAGAGCTTTGGGTCTTCGTTAGCGGATACTGGCCCGACACTAACGGGCCAAAACAATATTTCTGGTATCCGGTACCCGCCAAGCTCGTTGAGCATTACCAGGGAATGCGTACTGTCGTCGGAACTACGGATATCGTCAATGAGGTAGTAACGGTTATATGGCACTCTGATTTCGGCAATGATGAACGCTGGAAAGACAGCATCACGAAGCAAATAGCCGGGCTAGACCCTCATCCAACCGAGTGTATAAGCGAATGGCCTAGCTGATGGAAACCGACGCTGAAGGAGATCCGGACTTGACGGCATGGCGGGAGGCGATCCGCAAGGCTTGGGTGAGTTTGATTCGATGTCCGGAAGATGATGAGCTACCGGAGGCCGAAAGTCCGGGTTCTTACAACCAATCGCCACGCACGTAACTACTTCTCAACGCGGCTCCACGAGTTATCGGGCGTAGTCGCGTCGAGAGCCGCAGTTTGATGTTGACAGGCGTAGCGGCATTGGGAGGCAGCCTCTGAGGGATCGGGGTTGCCTCCCCTTCAGCTTTTCTCGTATGGCAGAAAGTCTGTCGTATGACCCTCAGAAAAGGAGAACTAACAGGTGAGTGCAATCAAGGAAGCTGCTACGGCAATAGCAGGCGCGGCGGAGCAAGCGGAGAATCTTGCCCACGCGTCCGCCGCTTCGGCTGACAAATGTGACGCCGTCGCAACCGCGTTTACCGCGCTCGGCGCAGAGGAAGCCGGAGCAGCAGCCTCTACCTTGAAGGAAGACGCCGAGACCCTACGGCGTCAGGCGGAAGAAACAGCCACCGCGTGGACAGAACTCCAGGGCCGTGTTGCCGCCCTGGCGAACGTCGCCTAGTCGGCTCGGTTAGTAGCCAAGCTTTCCCGAGAGCCACAATTGAACAGAGGGAATAGCCCGGCCGTGAAGGTGGACACGACCGGGCTGTTTCGTATATTCGGGAAGATACGGCGTAGCGAGGTTGTTAGGTCGCTCTTGATTCACTTGCGGAAATCCCGTAACCTGTCAGCACCCAGACACGAGGAGATGCGCGTATGACATCTGTGGATGAGTCGGCAAGCGCGGTTAGCGCGAACGCGGAGCAAGCCCGTGAGCTTGCTACCGAAATCGCCGCTTCGAAAGATGGGATTGACTCCCTGGCGACAATGCTTGCAACCGCTGGTGTTCAGGACCTCGCAACAGAAGCAAACAACATCGCGCAAGATACGGAATCTCTAACCGGGCAAGCGAACGGTTTGGCTGATTCGCTCGACAATCTCAGGCAACGCCTGGAAGCGCTTAAGGGTTTACTGACTTCTAGAGGTGGCGCTACTGCTACCCGAAAGCCCGAGCCTGCCGCTACCCCGTTTCATCCTCGCAAGCGAAACCGCAAACATGAAGATGAGATACGCAAGCTCGGGTGGCCTAAAAACACTGAAGGACGTACAAGTGCAAGAGGGAAGCTGTACGGACTTAACGGCGCTTCTCTAGATAATCGGGTCTGGAGGGCTAACCCTGAAGTCTCTCACAAGGATCTAAAAGAACCTTGGGCATCTAGCCCGCAACATGTTTCCCGCTGGCATGTTGAGGGGCAGGTTACGGCTTGGATGCGTGAGAAGCGAGTCAAAGAGGCGGTTCTCTATTTGAACCTACCGGCTTGCGGGAAGACCAAGCAAGACCCCGGAACCTGTGACAAGTCCATTGCCGCAATGCTCCCTGAAGGGTATTCGTTGGTAGTCTGGACTATCCCCGAAAACGGGAGCCCTTATAGTGTTCGGTACCGAGGAACGGGAGAGGCGGTCAAGTGAGTCAGTACTACGTGGTTACTGAAGATCCGGAGCAAGCGGAGCGCCTTGCCGATCGGTTGGACACTGATCTAGACACGCACACGCTGGCAGACTACGCGCTCAGCATTGGGCTTAAACCTCCAGGCTGGCAGGAGGGTCAACCGCTTCCGGGGATCGTTGAGGTTTGGCCTGATGACGCTGATGATGGGGTACTCGTCTGGGCGTCTTCACCAGGACTGGCGGAACCGCCCGAGGAGACTGCCGACGACATCACACAGCAGTAATCTGCAAGCTTAAGCAGTCGCAACACAGCCCTGCCGTACCCACTACGGCGGGGCTTTTCGCGTGCGTAATACCAGGTAAACCGGCTTGCTGAAAAATCTTCGGACCCTGCTTGACATAGTACGTATGTACCATGTAAAGTTGTGCTCACAAGGCCAGCCGGACACGAGCAAGACCAGTGAAACAGCCGGGGAAGCCACCGAATAAAGAAGCATCAGCTCTAAACGGACAGGGACTTGTCTAATCCGCTAGGAGTTCGACTGTGACCGAAGCGCATGAGGTCTAGCAGGATGATGCACCCCTAGCGGGAGCTGACCAGGACGCATCTAAACCAGGTGAGTCTAGGTGAGAACCAACGAAGGGACAGTAAGTGGAGATTCCCAAGGTCACCAAGTGGCTTACCGAAGAATCTGACGAGTACTACATCGGGTGGTACGCAGAGTGGCGGGGCAAGTCAAGCCCCAAGTTCTGGAATGAGTTCCGGAATAGCCACAAGACCTCAGAGGAACTGGTAAGGCAGTTCGCGGGAAAAGCCTTGGAAACGATCGGTTCGTATGACAGCGCTCTTGAAGTGAGGATCATCGAAACCCGAGTTAAAGCCTAAGGCTAAGAGCAAAGAGAAGGGGAACGGAGCCGTTAACTCCGTTCCCCTCTGAACCACCAAATCCGCGTCAACCACAAAGAGACGAGAAAAGGTGAAAGAGCAGTATACCACGGTGCAAGAAGCGCCGGATGCGCTGAATCACGCGTTCGACTGCTACCGGCTTAGTCGGCAATGGGAGCGGCGTAGGCGCTTCCAGGAAGAAACCGAAAACGCAGAGATGTTCGCTGAGCGGGCAAGGGCATGGTTCAAGGAAGCTAACTGTATTGCGGCGTATCTCGGCTGCCGCATTGTCCGGCATCCGAACCGGCCGGACCAGCTAGCTACCGAGCTGCAAGCCAACCTCATCAGGCTTGCCAGCCGGGTTACCACGGGTAACCACAACTTATAGCGAGGGGAGCAGGGTTAGAAACCCTGCTCCCTGCTTGCCTCAGAAACTTCCCCTCAGAAAGAACGAAGATGACGCTCACAGAAACAATCCTGAACGCGCCCAATCACGAGGAACGGGTACGGCTCGCAGTGCAAGCCCTTGGAGGGCTGGATAACTCAACCACGAATACGGTTCGCGAGTTCATCGAAAAAGCTGGGGTGTACATCCCTAGGCCGACAGCTAGCAGCCTGCTGAACAAGCTGAAGAAGCGGCTTGGGTCGGAACCAGCCGAGCTGGAGCCGCAGCAGGAAGAGCCCGAACCTGAGAAAGCCCCTGAGACCGACTCTCCCGAACCTGAAGCGGAGCCTAAGCAAGAGGACCAGGCGGAAGAGAGCGAGGCTGAGAAGCCCGCTGAAGCTGCCGCAGACGAGACTGACGAGAGGGTTGTCATCTGGCCGCTGTACCTGCTTCTCCTCTCTGCCCTTGTAGCTATCTGGAGTGGTTGGGTTGGACTCGGAGAACTCGCAGGGTTCGGAACGGTCAACCTGCTTCCGGGTATCGGAGACGGCTTGACTGTTAACACGGTCATTACCCTTCCGATCGGCATGGAGGCGTATGCGGGTTACGCGCTGTACGTCTGGCTAAGCGGCAAGGCAGCCAAGGAAGCATTGAGCTTCGCTAAGTGGTCTGCGTTCGCGGCACTCGCTACCGGGGCTTTCGGGCAGGTTGCGTACCACCTGCTGAGCGCGGCAGGCGTGACAGAAGCCCCTTGGTGGATTACTTCCTTCGTATCCACTATCCCGGTTGCTGTTGTCGGCATGGCTGCTGGCCTTGCCCACATCGCTAACAAAGGCAAGCCCCGTCGCCGGTTCACTTCTTGGTTCCGGCGGAAGTAGGTAGGAAGATGAAACTCGACTGGCAGACGGTTAAGCCGTACCGGCTAGAAGGCGACACGTGGCAAGATGCCGAACTTCTAGCCACAGACGCCAAGGGAAACACCTACTTCATTCAAGGGCAGTACCTGAGCATCAGGGATGCACACGGGGTACGACGGTTCTCCGAAAGCTACAGCGATCTTGGACCAGCTAAAGCAGCGGCAACCCGGTTCGCCAAAAAAGTTGCTGGAGAACAAACGCTTTCGCTCAAGCTCTCTGTTGACGAGTGGGAACAGCTTGAAGAGCTTCTAGCCGCCAACATCGGGGGCAAGCAAGGAAAGGCGTTCAATCTCTACTGCAAGCTGACTCGTCAAGCCGAGAGCCAGCAGTTTTTATAGGTGGTCCTAGCGAGTACGACTCCGCCGATTCAAGACCGGACTAGGGCGCGTAAGACCGGGGCACACCAGCAGGTGTGCCCTTCGCTGTATCTGAGTAAGGAATCAAGTATGTCTAACGAGAAGAGCGAGTACAAGTCGGCTGAGCGTTCTCAGCGGCTCGCAGAAATGAACGAGGCTTACGAGGAGACTGTTACCAAGTTCAGGGAAGATCTGAAGAGCCGGGGGATTGTTGACCCTGAAAAGCGGCTTACATACATCTTCGTTGAAAACGTCATGCTGGCTTACACTAACCCTGTCATGGTGGCGTCTCTGGTTTCCTTCCTTCTCAATCGAGACATGGGAGAGCAGGAGCTTAAAGAAGCCGGAATCTCGGAGGGCTAAGCCTAGTGGCTCAAAGTCTTTATAGAAGCCTGCTGGAAGCCCCTGAGAACGGCGGGGCACTACCGCAACCCTTCGGGGCGTTAGAAGTCGCTGGCGTTGCCTTCAGGCGTGGTCAAGTCGCTATCGTTGCCGCTGCGCCTGGAGGCGGGAAAACCGCGCTCATCACCAACTATTGTATTGCCCAGCCGGTTCGGGAACAGGTCTCAATCCTGTACCTGTCCCCAGACTCAGACATCATGACTATCGGTCCTCGTATCATCGCGAGCCTAACCGCAAGAGAAACCCGGAATGTTCTTAGAGACTTTGGAGCCAAGGGAGAAGCGTATAACCAGCATCTAGAAAGCTCAAAGCAGCTCAGCCATATTCAATGGTGCTTCCAAGCAAGCCCAACGTATGAGGACATCGAAGCCGAACTAACCGGGTACGTTGCCGTTCACGGGCATATGCCAGACCTCATCATCCTTGACAACATCAGGGATGTGTACGCGGAGACGGTAGGCGATGGGGGAGAACACCAGCGGCACAGCGCAACCGTGGATTACTTCCATGAGTTGGCTAGGGTAACCAACTCTGCTGTTGTGCTCTTGCACCACCTAACCGGAGTGTATGAGGATTCGACGCTAGCCCCTCCGCTCTCTGCCCTACTAGGCAAGATCGGCAAACAAGCCCGTCTCGTGTTGAACTTGTTTCAGCCGGAGGAAGGAACGCTAGGCGCTGTCGTTGCGAAGAACAGCAACGGCAGGGCTTTCCCTGGAGCTTCCGAGTACCTGACTATGACTTGGGACAAGGAAGTTCAACTCATCAGCTAGGAGGGACACACGCGAGCTGAGAACTGCCCTGACTGCTTAGCAGAGGGAACCACAAGCAAACGACGTTGTAAATGCGCCCGGCCTCACCCGGCTGGGCGTTGCCATACCCATCATTTGAAGGTCCTGGAAGCCCGCTCTAAGGCCGCTCATGCGGCAAGGGTGTTAGAGGTCTACGGGTTACCTGCTGGAGCCTATGAGGAGCTGTACCGGCTTCAGGGCGGACACTGCTACATCTGCGAGCGGGCTACCGGCAAGACCAGACGGCTAGCCGTAGATCATGACCACGTAGCCGGGTACGTTCGGGGCTTACTCTGCAAGCCGTGTAACCGGCTGTTAGGCCATGCTCGGGATGATCCGGCAATGTTTAGCAGAGCAATAAGCTATCTTAACCAGCCTCCAGCTTTCCAGCTCGGAAGATTCAAACCAGGGACATAGCATGTCTCTCATTCAAGCCGTACTAATCGAACACGGGTACAGCGGAAAACCGCTAACCGAAGAAGACCGTTGGGTCTCTATCCTCTGCCCCTACCATGATGAGACGAACGCGAGCGCCAGAGTCAACCCGGCTCTAGGCGCTTTTCTCTGTCACGGTTGCGGACGTTCGGGGGACTGTCAGAAGCTTTTGAGAGAAACGGAGAGCCTATCGCGTGAAGACGCTAAACGCAGACTCGAAAGCATTGCTCTTGAGTATGGCGAAGAGCTACCGACACCAGCTGTTCAGCGAGGGCGGCAAAACCGCCCTAGAGTATCTGATGCGAGAACGGGCACTCAAGCCAGAGACTCTAAAGCGGTTCGGCCTAGGTTTCGTCAGTAAACCAGCCGCGCCACAGGATCACGGCATGGTTGGGCGAATCAGCATCCCTTACCAGACCTATAGCCCGGTTCACGGCTGGTCTGTCGTTGGTATCCAGTACCGCAGCATCGGAGACGCAGCAGGGACACGCTACCTGTTTCACAAGGGCGATACCCCGACGCTGTACAACCCTGCTGCGCTGCTGCGAGACACAGAGTACGTCTGCGTCGTGGAAGGAGCTTTAGACACGGTGAGCGCAGAGCAAGCAGGGTTGCCGACAATCGGCATTCCAGGTGTTCACCGTTGGGAAGCATGGATGCCCCGGCTACTGCGAGGCTACAAGCGGGTTTATGTCCTCCAGGACGACAACAAAGCCGGGGAACAGTTCGCCGAAAAAGTATCCTCATCAACTCAGAACACCCAGGTAATCGTCATGCCTCATGGCGACACTAACAAGACACTGCAAGTTGAAGGGGAAACCTTCATTCACCAACTTGTGCATAGCTAGGAGAGCATGAAGAGAATCGTTATCACGCCTGACTTACAGTTGCCTTATCACAACCCTAAACAGGTTACGGCACACATCAGGTTTATCCGAGATTACAAACCTGACTATGTGCTGAATATCGGAGACCTTACCGACTTCCCCCAGCCTTCCAGGTGGACGAAAGACTCTAGGGGTGAGTTTGAGGGTTCGGTTTGGCGAGATGCTGAGCTGACTAAGCGCGTGTACTTCCAGCCGCTCAGGGAGGCTTACAGCGGTCCTATCGGTATGCACATCGGCAACCATGACCTTAGGCCACTGGCTTACCAGCAGCGCTACGCGCCAGCTCTCGACACTAAAACCGAGAAGGAGAACCCGTTCTATTACGGCCGGTTAGTTGACTTTGATGGGTTCGGAGTTGAAGACCTAGGCGGGTTCTATGACATTGCCCCCGGCTGGGTTTCCACTCACGGACATCTAGGAATCCCGCTTCGCCAGTTCTCGGGAAGTACCGCGATGGCTGGAGCTCGGAAGATCGGCAAGAGCTTGGTTATGGGGCATACCCACAGGATGGGTATTGCCCACGAGACAACCGGATACTCAGCTAAAGCCAAGATGATTTCAGGCTTTGAGGTCGGCAACATGATGGATGTCCGGAAAGCAGATTACATTGTGAAGAAAACCGGGGTAGCTAACTGGCAATCCGGTTTTGGAGTTCTTTACGTTGACGGCAGCAAGGTCACGCCTGTTGGTGTGCCTATGAGTCGTGACGGATCTTTTATCTTTGAAGGGAAACGATGGCAGTAGGTTGCAAGTTCGAGCAGCTTCTACCTGATATCACGAAAGCAGCGAAAAGCCTGTCACGTCAGTACATCAGTCTAGAATACGAAGACATCTATCAAGACCTTTGTGAATACGCTTGGGCGAACCGTGAACGTATCAAGACGTTCGGGGCTGAAGGCGGTAACCCGTTGATGATCCTCTCTCGGGAGGGTAAGCGGTTGTGCGGAAAACAGATTGCCTCTAGAGCGGTACGAGATGACCGGCACTTCTATGCCCCTAAAGAAGTACGATTCTTGCTTGAGAATGACGCTCTAGTGTCTCGGGATGGGGATATTGAAGGCCGGTCGGATCTTGTGACAGCGTTCCGGGAACTTTCAGAGGAAGACCGGGAAATCATTGGTAACGCATACCTGAGCCGGCTAGCTGAGTACAAGCAGCCAGGAGCGGCCTCTAAGGCGCTGTCAAGGTCTATTGATCGCTTGGCTATCGAGATGAACCGCATTGGTGAAAACAAGTCTCGTTGGCACCATGAACGGCTAGCTTGGGTCGGCTCGAAAAGCCTTGTCGACACTTTGATTCCTGCTTACTAAGTGAGTCCTGTTGGAAAATACTAAATCCCTGATGGTTGCGGCTAACCAGGTTGCGACACTGTACCGGTTTCAGAACTCGCTTTACGGCGAGTGGCTGTTAGTCGGCAACGAAGGGCCGCGCCCTTGCCGGTTTGAGAACTGGCCTGAAGAAGACTTGATTAGTTGTGTTGGTGGCGAATACGCCAAATATGGAAAGGTGAAACCTTAATGACTGACTTCACTACCGATCCTTTTAATGCTGAGGTTCCGAAGACCGCTGAAGCCCCAGTTGCTGCCCCTGTGGTCTCGTTACCGGAAGCCCCGATTTCCTTCACGTTCAAAGTGGGTGGCTCGCTGTTCACGGTGCGAGCGGCAGACGCTAAAGGCTTTAAGAGCCTCGCTCAAGATGTGATCGGGGCAGACCTCATCACGATTGCTGAGTTTCTGAACAAAGCTGCCGGGGCTGAAGCCCCGTCTACCCCAGCTGCTGCTGCCCCGTCCTATCAGGCAGCCGCTCAGCCTGCACAGAACCAGCCGACAAGCTCTCAGGCGTGTGCTCACGGTCCGCTCGTGTATGACACGTGGCAGGCCAAGGGAGGCGGCAAGCTGTACAAGGCTTTCAAATGCCCGCTGAAAGTCGCAAACTGGAAAGACCCCAGCGCTTGCGACACGTTGGTTTGGGCTAACTAGCTGAGAGGGGCAGAGCTTTCGGGCTCTGCCCCTTCCTTCTTGCGCAAGAGAGGAGAACAGAGACGAAAACTCTTCGATACAAGATCAAAGAATCTCCGATCACTATCAACGTGGTTGAAGATGATGAAGACCTAGACCAGTTCGTCAGCTTCGTGAAAGCCAACCCGGTTCTAGCGTTTGATACCGAGACAACCGGCTTGGACATTTACAGCAACAGGTTTCGGGTGAGGCTCGCCCAGTTCGGGAACGCTAACGAATCCTGGGTGTTGCCGGTTGAGCGAAGCGCTAAAGCCACTTGGTACGCGGTCAACGCTTTACGGCACGCTGAGCGCCTGGTAATCCAGAACGCATCCTTTGACCTAGCCGTGGTTAAACAGTGTTGGGGTATTCCGTTCTCTGAGACGTTCAGCAAGACGGTTGACACCAAGATCCTTGCGAAGCTCATTGATTCCCGTTCCGTCAAGGTTGGCGGAATCGGAGAGAGCCTAGAAGACCTCACAGCGCATTACATCGACAAGACCACGGCTGATGAAGTCAAGTCCAGCATGGGCAACATGGCTAAACGGCTCCGCCTCAGCAAGGGTGAACTGTTCAGTTCTATCAGCAGCCGAGACCCTGAGTACCTGCTGTACTCCGGTATGGACGCGGTACTTACTTACCGGCTGTGGCAGAGACTAGAGCCGTTGGTGCCTATCCAGTCTCGGAGCCTTATTGAGTTTGAACACGAGGTACAGCGGGTCTGTACTCAAGTCAGCGATCACGGCTACCTGCTTGACTTGGAGTACACGAGGAAGCTCAGCGCCAAGCTGCGAGCAACCGAAACCAGGTCGGTCAACACGGCTAGGTCTCTCGGAGTCGAGAACGTCAACTCTGCTGAGCAAGTCATTGACGCGTTCAAAGCTCGCGGTTGGCTCGACTTCAGCACTACCGACAAGGGCTCTGAGAGCGCAGATAAGCACGTCTTGGAAGCAGCCTTAGGAAGCAGAGACAAAGAGGTTGCGAAGCTTGCTAAGGCAGTCTCAGAAGCGAAGCGCGCGGGCAAGTGGCGGGCTACCTGGGTGGATACGTTCTTAGAGTCTGTGGACGCGGACGGATACTGCCATCCGAGTATTAGAACGCTTCAGGCTCGAACCGGGCGAATGTCGATAACCGGTATCCCGGCTCAAACTCTGCCAGCTTCGGAAGCCAGTATCCGGCATTGCTTCTTAGCTGAAGCAGGGCATGTCACGTTAAGTACCGACTACCAAGCCCAAGAGCTGAGAGTGCTTGCGGCTTTGAGCCGTGATGAAGTCATGCTTCAGGCTTTCCGTGATGGGAAAGACCTACACCAGGTAACCGCAGATGCAGCAGGGGTAAGCCGGAAGGCCGGTAAAGGTACGAACTTCGCGGTTGTTTTTGGTGGCGGTATTCGTGCCATTGTTGAGCCGTTCGGGGTAGCCCCTGAGGAAGCCGCTAAGGCTCTTAAAGCCTTCAAGGCAACTTACCTTGGTGTTAAGAAGTTCAGCGCTCAGGCGCAACGGCAGGCGTGCATACAAGGCTATGTTGTCTCGCCTTCAGGCCGACGACTGCTCATCGACAAAGAGCGGCCCTACTCCGCAACGAACGCGTTGGTTCAGAGCACAGCTCGGGACGTTACCTGTCGTGGTCTGCTCCGCCTAGACGCAGCAGGCTACTCGCCGTACATCAGGTTGCCGATTCACGATGAAGTCGTGTTCTCGGTTCCGGCTGAGCTGGAGCAGGAAGCAGCCAGCGAGACCAACAAGTTGATGCAAGAAGAAATGGTAGGACTCATGATCTCTACTGAAGCTGAGGCGCAAGGCCGAAGTTGGGGGAGTCTTTATGAAGACCCAGGCTCAAACAGAAAGTACGTGCTCTGATGCTAGAGAAGCCCTATGAGTGGTACATCCCGCAAGTTAAAGAACGAGATGGTAACCGCTGCGTCAAGAAGTGCGGTAGGCGGGTAGCGCCTGAACAGCTTCGAGTTGTTCGCCGAGACCCGTACCAATCCGACAGCTTGAGCAACCTTGAGACGGTTTGTCGGTGGTGCGCACCAGAATGGGAGTAGCTGAGTGAGGATCGGAGTAACTGGCGGACGGAAATACGCCAACCTTGACAAGATATACGAGACTTTGCGCCTCTTCGATAATGCGCCCATAGGCGGAAATACGTTGGTCGTTGGAGACGCAACCGGGGCCGACGCACTAGCCAGCGGCATCGTCTCTGAACAGTTCTACTGGAATCAAGAAAGATTCGTAGCCGATTGGACGCGGTACGGGCTAGCGGCCGGACCACGCAGAAACCGAGAGATGGTAGACAGCGGCCTAGACGTTCTTATTGCCTTCCCTGGAGGCAAAGGAACAGAAGACATGAAGACTAAAGCAAGGCAAGCCGGGATTCTCGTACTGGAGGTTAGCTAGATGTTGATCGGACTAGCCGGACATGCCGGAGTTGGTAAAGACACAATCGGGCAGATTCTTGTAACCCGTCTCGGGTTCAGGCGGGTTGCGTTCGCAGACAAAGTCAAGCAGCTTGCTTTGATGCTTGACCCTGGAGTCACAATCAACAAGACTACTAGGCCAGAGAATTTCAGCCTTGCCACCCTGTTTATTGAGTCCGGCTTCAACTGGGATGAAATCAAACAGCACTCAGAGGTTCGGGTAGTTCTTCAAACCCTTGGACAGGCAAGCCGAGACCTTCTTGGGGATCGGGTTTGGATTAACGCTGCCAACCTGGATAGCCATCTAGAGCAAGACATTGTTGTGACGGACGTTCGCTACGCCAACGAAGTTCAGGAGATTCAGAACCTGGGTGGGGAAGTCTGGCTAGTTCAGCGCGACGGGGTAAGCCCGGTTAACCAGCATCCCTCGGAAACGTCTATCGCGCCAAGCATGGCAAATAGGCTGATTACTAACAAAGGATCGTACTCGCAGCTTGACCTTGCAGTCCGTAAAGCCCTCAAAGCAGCCCTTGAGCCTACGTCCTACTACTGGTAAGGAAGCCATGCGGGTTTACAGATACCGAGGCGAAACCAGCTTTGACAGCTGGGTTGAAGACGAGACCAGCGAGGGCAGCTATTGGGAAGCGCTCATGAAGGATGCTGAGGGGAAGGAGGAAGCCCGCAATGCCAACGTGCCAGCCGAACACCAGCAAGCATGACCTGAGTACCCAGCCGACCTACAAGACGGCTGAGATTGGCTCAGGGCCAGGAAGACGGGTCTACTCCGCAGAGCTTGACGAGACGGGGGAAGTTGAGGTTGTGCTCACCTGTGAGGGCATGGTGCAAGCCATGATCCTTCCTCGTTCCGACGTGCCCCGGCTCGTGGCCCTGCTGTCGAGCCTCTAGGCGAACGAAACCGCCCCCTAGCCCTGACGGGCTAGGGGGCGGTTTTTTTGTTGCTCTGGGGTGGGTACCTTGCCCAGGGAGGCACGCACGGTAGCAGCTAGGCAGCCTTGGCGTCAGGCTTGGGCCTTGGAGTCAACCCGTGGTAGCAACATCGGGGTCTGAGTCAAGTCCGGCGATGAGGACGGATCGGATGACCTCCCGTTCAGGGATCGGACCCAAGACTCGGAACCCAAGCTTCTGAATGTAGAACTGGCGATGCGCATTGCGGATGAGCTTGAGCAGGTCAACCACCTTGGAAGAGTCTTCGCGGATCGCGCCATGCGTCAGCAGGTCGCTCAGGTCGGCGATACTCAGCAACGACTCAAACAAGCTGACTTCGATGATCCCGCCCGCCTGCGCTTTGCGAGCGACCTCCCGGAGATCGACCCCGCCCACGTTCCCGGTGAGGTCGTAAAGTTGTTCGTTCATGAACTGGCGAAGCCCGTTCAACCCCAACATCCGAGCGACTGCCGGAGGCCCATCGTTGGCCGTTTGGAATAGGGCGTGATCGAAGCCGAACTTCTCAAGCTCCCACGCGGCCGTTTTCTCGGCAGAGGGGGTTTGGTCTACCTCAAGGGCCGTCTGAACTTCCTGCGTCTCTTGCTCGGACTCCTGCGACAGAGCGGAAGCGTCAGCGATCATGCCGCGCCACACGAGTTCCCCACCCGGGAACGAGAGCCGTTCCAACGGGAGCGCAATCAGCTTCGAGAGGGGGCTGCGGAAGATCAGCACGAGCCCCACGACGACGAGCGGCCAGACGAGGACTTCCGTCAGGGCGGCGACGAACTCCAACCGGTTCATCCGTTGAGGATTCCACACCGGGTGGCGGGCTTGAGTACGGCGAAGGGGTCCGTTGCATGACGGACCCCCTGTGGCCTGTGCGCTAGTGCCCGTGAGCTGGGGCGGAGCTAGGCCGCCTTGGCCTCACCCTTGGGCTTGTCAGCCTTGGGCTTCTCGGCCTTCGGCTTGTCGCCGTTCTTGGAGCCGTTCGAGGCGAGCGAGCTTGAGTCCTTCGAGCGCATGTCGTTAATCGCAAACCCGGACCCCTTGAAGGTGACGCCCACGTTCCCGAAGACCTTCCTGAGGGCGCCCTTGGCGGCGCAGCTCGGGCAGTCCGTCAAGCGAGCTTCGGAGAACGACTGATGCTTGTCGAACTCGTACCCGCACTCCTTGCAGCGGTATTCGTAGACGGGCACGTCGAACCTCCAGCAGTCATCTCAAATCCCGATCGACATTAGCAGTCAACGTCAAGGAGTGCTAATCCCATCCACGGGGAGAGTGAGATCACCGCAGTGAACGGAAGCCCGTCCTCGGCGTGATCACCCCGGTCACCGGCCGGTCGTGCGGCTCGGCTGGGACTCGCACGCCGAACTCGCCGTCGCGCAGCAGCGCCACGACCGGCACCTGGGGCCCCACCCGCGCGAGCGCCCGGTCGTACGAACCGCCCCCGCGACCGAGTCGTATCCCATCATGCGAGACGGCGAGGCCCGGGACGATCACCGCGGCGACCCGCTCGATCGTCTTCGGCTCCAGCACCGGCCCGGCCTGGCCCGCCGGGCCCGAGCCGTCCGAGGCCGCCCCCGCCTCGCCGCCCGCCGGATCTTCACGGCCGCGTTCGTCACCCGTTTCCGCTTGCGGCCCAGCGGGTACCGCTTCCTGCCAGGCGAGATCGTTGTCCGGCAACAGCACCGGCAGCAGCACCTTGTAGACCACTGTGAGCCGTTCGGGCAGTTCGGGTTCGAGCGCCGCGCCGGGTTCGGCCCCGAAAGGCCGGTACGCCGCGATCACGGCGCCCTCGTCGACCGCTTCGATCAGGAAGTCCCGCAAGGCCTTCCATGTGGCCAGGTCGGCGTGGCCGCGGGCCTCGCCCGGCATCGCCCTGCGCGCCGCGAACAGCTCCCGCCGTGCCGCACTCTTCGCCTCAAGCATTGCGTTTCCCTTCGTCGACGGCCTTCACCTGGAAGGATTCCCCCGAACGTACTGCCACATTCATCTTTTCGGCCAGACCACTGGAAAAAGCCCATGCCGCGTCGTGTCGAGTCGGTAGCTCTAGGTAGTGTTCTAGGGAGTGAACTTGAGGGGGCTTCGGTGTCGCTGCGCTCACGGCTCACCACGGCGTTCCTCGTCGTCGTGCTCGGGCCGGTCCTGGTGGGGGCCGTGTTCGTCGCTGCCGTCATGTCCCACCTGGCGGACTCCCGCGGGGAGACGCTGGCGGACTCCGCCGTGACGATGGTCGACTCGACCCTCGGCACCATCTGCGAGCGCATTCAAGCTTCGGCCGCCGCGGTCGCGCTCAACTACAGCAGCGGCGGCGAGACCAACGCCGTGGAGATGGCCCAGCTCGTGGTCGACCGCGCCGTGGTCGACGGCGTCGTCTTCACCGGCCTCGACTCGGCCGGCTCCCAGGCGGGCACCGACGTGGGCGCCGCCGCCCCCGCGGGCACCTGGGTCGACTGCGGCGAGACCGCCGCCTACGCGAACGCGGGCCCGATCGTGGCCCTCGGCGCCCAGGCCGAAGTCCAGGGCACCGACGGCACCACTGCCGTCTTCAGCGCCTTCCGCGTGATCGACCGAGAGTTCCTCGCCCGCCTCGCCCGCGTCGCCGACGCCGACCTCATCCTCCAGGACAGCCGCGAGACCCCCCTTCAGGTCGGCACGTTCGACGCCGGGCGCTGGGACTACTCGGACGCGTTCCTGCCGCTCAGCATCGGCACGGTCGCCACCGACGTCACCCCCATGTACTGGACCCTCGCGGCGATGGTCGGCGCCTCCGCGGTCTGCGCGATGGGCCTCGCGGCCTGGCTCGCGCGGTCGACCACACGCCCGCTCGCGGAGCTCTCGGCCGCCGCCGAGCGCGTCAGCGAAGGGGACCTGAACGTGCGCGTGCCCGTCCACGGCCGCGACGAGGTCGCCCACCTGGCGCTCGCGTTCAACCGCATGACCGCCCAGACCCAGTCGTACGTGCAGGCCCTGACCGCCTCCCGCGACCAGATGCGCGGCCAGCTCGGGCGCCTCGGCCAGACCCTCACCGCCACACTCGACCTCGACCGCATCCTCGAGGTCATCCTCGACACCGCGATGGTCACCGCCGGGGCCGAAGCCGGGGTCATCATGCTCGTCGACGTGGACGACGCCGACCAGCTGCGCCAGAGGGCCGGTGAAGGCGACCTGGGAATCGCCGGGCCCGCGAGCATCCGCATCGGCGAAGGCATCGTCGGCTCGATCGCCGCCAGCGCCGCCCCCGCGCACGGCCGGATCTCGGGCGGGCGGTTCGGCGAGTGGCAGCGCGCCGAGACCGAACCTGACGCGAGCACGATCGTCGCGGTCCCGTTCTCGGGCCGCCCGCCCACCGAATCCGATGATCCGGGCGCGCCCCGCACCGACGGCGGCGTCCTCGGCGTCCTCGTCCTCTACAACCGCGTCGCCGGGGAGGCCTTCGAACCCGGCGACGTGGACACGCTCCGCACCTTCGCCGGGCAGGCCTCGGTCGCGGTCGAGAACGTGCTGCTGCACCGCCAGGCCCAGCGCCTGAGCCTCACCGACCCGCTCACGGGCCTGTGGAACTACCGGTTCATGCAGACCTCGCTGCGCCGCGAGGCCGAGCGCGTGCGCCGCTTCGTGCGGCCCTCGGCGCTGCTCGCGATCGACCTCGACCGCTTCAAGGCCGTCAACGACGCCTACGGGCACCCGGTCGGCGACCAGGTCCTCATCGAGCTGGCGCGGCGCATCACCGCGCAGATCCGCGAGGTCGACCTCGCGTTCCGCCACGGCGGCGAGGAGTTCATGGTCCTGCTGCCGGAGACGGACGCGGCCGGGGCCGAAGTGGTCGCCGACCGCCTTGGCCGGGCCGTCGCGACGCGGCCGTTCAAGGTGAGCGAGACCGCCGGCGGGCGCGAGCTGAGCATCAGCGTCTCGATCGGCGTCGCAGTCCTCGGCGTCCACGGCGACACTGCCACGGGCGTCCTCGCGGCCGCTGACGAGGCCCTGTACGCCGCCAAGGCCGCCGGCCGCGGCACCTGGCGCGTAGCGGCCTGAGCCGGCCCTTCCCGGACTCCTGCAACCCGTCTTCTCGGCCACGACGGGTCTGCGACACGCCGTCCCGGGCACACCCCGAACGCGACAGTCCCTCTCGGACCCGCCACCGCGCCTTGACATCAGCCGACATGGACATGCACCCGCCATTCGACCGGGTGGCCGACTTCTCACGCAACGTGTGCACGCTACCCTCGCGGTATGTCTGATACTTCTCCTCGCGCCACGAAAGCCGTCATTCCCGCGGCCGGTTTCGCCACCCGCTTCCTCCCCGTGACCAAGGCCGTGCCGAAGGAACTCCTGCCGATCGTCGACAAGCCGGTCCTGCAGTACATCGTCGAAGAGGCCGCCGCCGCCGGCGCCGACGACATCACCCTCGTGACCGCCCCCGGCAAGGAGGCGATGGTCGACTACTTCGACGCCCGCGCCGACCTCGACAACGCCCTCCGCGCCAAAGGCAAGGACGCGATGCTCGCCAAGGTCAAGGCCCCCGAGTCGATCGCCGAGATCACCTCGATCCGCCAAGGCGGCGCCAAGGGCCTCGGCCACGCCGTCGGCCGCGCCGCCTCCCACGTCGGCGACGAGCCCTTCGCGGTCCTCCTCGGCGACGAGTTCTACCCCCTCGGCGACCGCCTCCTGCCCCGCATGATCGACCTCCAGGCCGAGACCGGCGGCATCGTCCTCGCCCTCATCGAGGTCCCCGACGACCAGGTCTCCCGCTACGGCGTCGCCGCCGTCCAGGCCACCGACGACCCCGACGTCGTCGAAGTCACCGGCCTCGTCGAGAAGCCCGCCCGCGAAGACGCGCCGTCGAACCTCATCCTCATCGGACGCTACGTCCTGCCCGGATCGATCTTCCCCGTCCTGGAGTCCACCGGCCCCGGATCGGGCGGCGAGATCCAACTCACCGACGCGATGGACACCATGCGCGCCAAGGGAACCCCAGTCCACGCCGTCGTCTTCCGCGGTCGTCGCCACGACACCGGCGAACCCGTCGCGTACCTTCAGACCCTCGTCGAGCTCGCCAGCGAGCGCGACGACTTGCCCGGCTTCAACGCCTGGCTGCGGGAATTCAGTGCGACACTTGACTGACCCGGCGACCGCGAGGCGGCGCTGAGGGGAAACCGACCGACGGGGGGAAGAGCAGTGAAGGGGACGGGCGACGCGACGCCATTGGCCGACTTCCTGTCGAAGGCGCTGGCCCTGGTCCGACCCCTGCCCCCGGTCGACATCGACATGACCCAGTCCACCGGCTCGGTCCTGGCCGAGAACGCGGTCAACCCCGGGCCGCTGCCCGCCTTCGACTACGCCGCGATCGACGGCTACGCGTGCGCCGCCGACGACATCGCCGGCGCCAGCCCCGAACGCGGCATCGGCCTCAAAGTCCTCGGCGACCTCGCCGCCTCCTCGTGGCGGCCCGTCCGCCTCGTCACGGGCACCTGCTTCTCCGTCGCCGCCGGGGCCGCCCTCCCCGTCGGCGCGGACATCGTCATCCCGCTCGCCTGGACCGACGAGGGCATGGCCACCGTCGACGTCCGCCAAGCCCCCCGCCGCGGGCACGGCGTGCGCCGCATGGGATCCGAGCGCCCCTCAGGTGAGATCCTCGCCCACGAGGGCCGCCGCGTCACGCCCCAGCTCGTCGGCCTCCTCGCCGCCGCCGGCATCGCCGACGTCGTCGTGCGCCCCACGCCCCGCGTGGTCGTCATCGCCACCGGCGACGAACTCGTCGACACCGGCCGGCCCTCGCAGCCCGGCCAGCTCATCGACGTCAACTCCCACCTCGTCACCGCCGCCGCCTCCGAAGCGGGCGCCCACGCCTACCGCGTCGGCATCTGCGACGACGAGCCCGACGCGCTCCGCTCGGTCCTCGACGACCAGATCCTCCGCGCCGACCTCGTCATCACCACCGGCGGCACCGGCACCGGCCCCGGCGACATGGTCCGGCGCACCTTCTCCCGCGACGGCGCCGTCGACTTCGCGCCCATCGCCGTCTACCTCTGCGAGACCATGGGCTTCGGCACCATCGGCCCCGAAGAGGTCCCCGTCGTGTGCCTCCCCGGCGACCCCGTCGCCGCCACCATCGCCTTCGAAGTGATCGCCCGTCCGCTCATCCAGCGACTCGCCGGAGCCGAACCCGTTTTCCGGCCCAGCGTGCGCGCCAACCTGACCGAGCCCGTATCCTCACCGAGCGGGCTCCGGGAATTCCGCCCCGTCCGCGTCGCCGAGAGGCGCGGCGGCGGCTACACCGTCGCCCCGCTGGGATCCGCTTCGTACACTCTCTCCGGACTCGCCGAGGCGACCGGTCTGATGACGATCGGCGAGAACGCCACCCGGGTGCCCGCCGGGTCGACCGTAGACGTGCTCCTCCTGGACCGGAACCGATGATGCTCCCGAACGACTCGCAGCTGGACTGAGAACGATGACCCTCTCCAACCCCGGCTGGCCGGTGCACCTCAACCACGGCGACGTGAGCGTCAGGCCCTTCCGCCGATCCGACGCCGCCCGCTGGTCCCAACTGCGCCGCGCCAACGAAGCCTGGCTCGCCCCCTGGGAACCCGGCACCGGCACCACCTGGCACGAAGCCCACTCCCCGGCCGCGTTCCGCGCGATGATCCGCGGCCTCAAACGCTCCGTCAAGGACGGCACCAGCTGGCCCCTCGCGGTCTGCTGGCAGGGACAGCTCGTCGGCGGCCTCACCGTCGGCAACATCGTCCGCCGCGCCTTCGGCTCCGCCTACGCCGGCTACTGGATCGACCGCGGCCACGCCGGGAAGGGCATCACCGCGACCGCGCTGGCGATCGTCGTGGACCACGCCCTCACCGTCGGGCGCCTGCACCGCATCGAAGTGAACATCCGGCCCGAGAACGGCCCCTCGAACCGCGTCGCCGAGAAGCTCGGCCTGCGCCAGGAGGGCCTGCACAAGCGCTACCTCTACATCGACGGCGACTGGCGCGACCACTACGGGTACGCCGTCACCGCCGAGGAGGTCGCGACCGAGCGCATGGTCGACCGCATGAGCCGCCTCGGCCGCTCCGAAGCCGAACGCGGCGCCTCGAAGGAGCCCCGCTAAGGGCCCTGAAGGGCGAACCCCTAGTCCCTGGCGGTCAGGATGATCGGCGCGTCCTCGGTGATCGCGATGGTGTGCTCCATGTGCGCGCCGCGCGAACCGTCGCCGCTGCGCAGCGTCCACCCGTCCGGGTCGTAGCGGATCTCGTCGGTCGTCTCCAGGAACCACGGCTCGATCGCGATGACCAGGCCCGGCTTGAGCTTCATGCCCCGGCCCGGGCGGCCGTCGTTCGCCACGTGCGGGTCCCCGTGCATGGTCCGGCCCACACCGTGACCGCCGAACTGGGTGTTCACGCTCAAGCCGTCGCCGCGCGCGACCGTGGCGATCGCGTGCCCGATGTCCCCGAGCTTGTTCCCGGCCCGCGCGGCCGCGATCCCGGCCTCCAGGGCCCGCGTCGTGGTGTCGATGAGCCGCAGGTCCTGCTCACGCGGCTTCCCGACCACGACCGACAGCGCCGAGTCCGCGACCCAGCCGTCCACTTCGGCCGCGAAGTCCACGCTCAGCAGGTCCCCGTCCTTGAGCCTGTAGTCGAACGGCAGGCCGTGCAGGACCGCGTCGTTCACCGAGGTGCACAGCACCCTCCCGAAGGGGCTCCCGCCGAACGACGGGTGGTAGTCCACATAGCAGGAGACCGCCCCGGCCTCCTTGATGCGGCGGGCGACGAGGTCGTCGAGCTCCAGCAGGTTCATGCCGACGTCGGCGACCCGCGCCAGTTCGGCGAGCGTGGCCGCCACGAAACGCCCGGCCGGGCGCATCGCCTCGATCTCGGCGGGGGAGAACAGCTCGATCATGGTGGCCCTTCGGATCGCGACGGCGGTGACGCCTTCCATCATGGCCGCCTTGCGGCGACCGCGCCGACAGGCCCCGAAGAATGCGACCGCCAAGACATCCCATCATCCTGTAAGGGCCCAGGTCACGCCGCTTCACGATCGCAGGCCCCCAGGCCGGGACCCGGGTTAGGCTCTGGCCGTGGACGCCGTGACGCAACTTCCGACGGTGGGCATGATCGGCGCCGGTCAGCTCGCCCGCATGACCCACCAGGCCGCCATCGCCCTCGGCCAGAGCCTCAAAGTGCTCGCCGGCGACCCGGCCGAGAGCGCCGCCGTCGTCACCCCCGCCGTGACCTACGGCGACTACCGCAACCTCGACGACCTCCGCGGCTTCGCCAAGGGCTGCACCGTGGTCACCTTCGACCACGAGCACGTCCCCCAGGACGCCCTCAAAGCCCTCGCCGCCGAAGGCGTCGACATCCAGCCCCGGCCCGAAGCCCTCCTGTACGCCCAGGACAAGCAGGCCATGCGCACCCGCCTCGCCGCATACGGCCTGCCGCAGCCCCGCTGGGCCCCCGTCGACTCCATCTCGGACGTCGAGGCCTTCGGCCTGCCCTGCGTCCTCAAGGCCGCCACCGGCGGCTACGACGGCAAAGGCGTGTGGATGATCGACACCCCCGCCGACGCCGAAGCCGTGCTCGCCTCCGGCATCCGCCTCATCGCCGAGGAGCGCATGGCCCTCCAGCGCGAACTCGCGGTCCAGATCGCCCGCTCCCCGCGCGGCGAGACCGCCGTCTACCCCGTCGTCGAGACCGTCCAGCGCGGCGGCATCTGCACCGAAGTCCTCGCCCCCGCCCCGCACCTCGACCCCGCAATCGCCGCCGCGGCCAAGCGCATCGCCGAGAGGATCGCGACCGAACTCGACGTCTGCGGCGTGCTCGCCGTCGAACTCTTCCAGACCTCGAAGGCCGGTGTCTTTCAAGGGCTCAGCGTGAACGAGCTCGCGATGCGCGCCCACAACTCCGGCCACTGGACCATCGAAGGCGCCCGCACCAGCCAGTTCGAGCAGCACCTGCGGGCCGTCCTCGACTACCCGCTCGGCTCCACCGAGACCGCCGCGCCGTACACCGCCATGGCGAACGTCCTCGGCGGACAGCCCGGCGGGCCGCGCCTCGACGAACGCCTCCAGCACCTCCTCGCCGAAGACCCGGGCGCCCACGTTCACCTCTACGGGAAGGCCGTCCGGCCCGGCCGTAAGATCGGCCACGTCACCGTCTGCGGCGACGACCCCGACGTCCTGCGTCGACGCGCCCTGCGCGCCGCGAAATGGCTCCAAGAAGGCGAATGAGCATGGCAGACCACAAGGCCCGCGTCGGCGTCATCATGGGCTCGGACTCCGACTGGCCCGTCATGGAAGCGGCCGTCGCCGCCCTCGACGAGTTCGCCGTCCCGCACGAGGTCCGCGTGGTCTCGGCCCACCGCACCCCGCGCGGGATGCTCGCCTACGCCGGCTCCGCGGCCTCGCGCGGACTCCAGGTCATCATCGCCGGAGCGGGCGGCGCGGCCCACCTGCCAGGGATGGTCGCCAGCGCGACCCCGCTGCCGGTCATCGGCGTCCCGGTGCCGCTCAAGTACCTCGACGGCATGGACTCGCTGCTCTCGATCGTGCAGATGCCCGCGGGCATCCCCGTCGCCACCGTCTCGGTGGCCGGAGCGAGGAACGCCGGGCTCCTCGCCGTGCGGATCCTTGGCGCCACCGACGAAGCCCTCCGCACCAAGATGCAGGACTTCCAAGTCGACCTCGAACGCATGGTCACCGAAAAGGACGCGAACCTCCGCTACCGGATCGCCCACCCCGAATAGGGCCGACGCCCGCTCAGGCCAGCGAGGCCGCCGCCACGGCGAACGCGAACGACCCGCCCAGGAACAGCATCGCCGAGCGCAGGATCCGGTACTTGCGCCGCGTGATCGCCCCGAGCCGCGCGGCTTCGGCCGCACGGTGGAGGAGATCGGTCTCCGGGTCGCCGCAGAGCTGCTCCGCCAGCGCCAGCAGCTGTGCCCCGTCGAGGCTGGGGATGACGCTGGTGCGCGGCCAGACCACGGCACCGAGCAGGGCGAGCGCCGACACCGCCAGGACCAATCCGAGCCAGCCGAGCACCGCGGGGAACAGCGCGAGATTGCCGAGCTGGCCCGCCCCGAGCGCGACGCCCGCGGAAGGGATGACGAGCAGCAGCGACGCCTTGGCGTCGGCCCGAGTGTGGTCGGCGCGGCCCGATTCGATGACGCCGTCGAGCCACATTCGCCGACCGGTGTGGGGGTCGGGCTCCGGCGGCGGTGCGGCGGGGTGCGAGTGGTACTCGATGAGGGGCATGGGGGACTCCTCGATGTCCAACCGGCCCAAGGGTGCAGCAAGTTCGAGCCGGTCCACTCAGGGTACCGCCGCGGGCAAGGCTCAGGGGGCCGCGAAGCCGGCTCCGGATTTTCGGTTGCCACCCGCAACCGGGCTCCGTAGTCTCGGGGCGTGTCGAATCCTGAACTGCATCCGACCGGTGGCTACGAGCATGTGACGATCGTCGAGGCGGGACGGACGGCGTATCTCGCCGGGCAGTGCCCGGTCGATGCCGATGAGAACGTGGTCGGTGTCGGCGACCTGGATCGGCAGATCGAACAGGTCGCGGCGAACTGCCTCGCGGCGCTGGCGGCGGCGCGCGCGAGGCCCGAGGATGTGGTCCGGTCGATCGTCTACGTGGTGAGCGCCGAGTCGAAGGTCGTCGGCGGCGCCTGGCATCGCCTCTTCGAGCACCCGGAACTCGGTCCGGCCTTCAAGGCGGCGAGCACGGTCATGGGCGTGACCGCCCTCGGTTATGAGGGCCAACTCATCGAAGTGGACCTCACCGCCAGCCTCTCGTAAGGCGACTAGGCCTCTTTGCAGAGGATTGCCGCGTGGTCTGTGCCGATTCTGGTCAGTACCAGCGTTGCCTCGTTGGGGCCCTTCGGTTTCAGCTGCTTCCGCAGCGCCGCCGGGTCGATGCCCGTTCCTCTCTGCTTGATGGTCAGGCGGCCGATTTCTCGTTCTGCGAGTAGAGACCTCAGCTTCTTCGGGTGGAGCGGCCAGACCTCCTCCACCCTCCAGGCCCTTGCGAACGGGATTTCCCTCAGCTCATCGCTGTAGAGGTACGCGATGTTCTCGTGCGCCGTGTTCGCCCCGAGCTCCTCCGCCAGCTCCGCCACCAGGCCCGCCCTGATCACCGCTCCGTCCGGCTCGTAGAGGTACTCGGCCACCTCACCGACCACCGCCTTCTCCTCGCCGGTGCCCGTCAGCTCGTGCCACTCGCCCGCCTTGCAGACGCTCGCCCTCCGCTGCACCTCCGCGGCCTCCCCCAGCCACAGGCACGCCTCCACCACGTCCCGGTCCACCGAGACCCATTCCGCCTCGGCCCCTTCCGGCAGCCAGTCGTGCCTGATCCCCGGGCCCAGCTTCACGGCCCCGAAGCGGGCGCCGCCGACGCGGGTCAGCAGCTCGTCCAGGGGCGGGGAGTACGCCGCCGGGTTGAAGTTCCGGCTCGCGCCCGACCTTCGGGCCGGGTCCGCGAAGACCGATTCGCCCAGCTCCGTCTGCAAGGCGTCCCCGACCTCGATCGCGATGTCCAGGCCCGTCGCCGCCGCGTTCGCCCTCGCGTACTCGGCCGTCTGCTCGTTCAGGTCCACCGCCGCCACTGCCAGGCCCGCTTCGGCGAAGGCCAGCGCGTCCGTGCCCATGCCGCAGCACAGGTCCGTCACCGCGTTCACATGCCTCGCGAACCGCGCCGCCCTTCGCTCCGCCACCACCCACCGCGTCGCCTGTTCCAGTCCCGCCCTGGTGAAGTACAGCTTTTCGGCCCGGTCGCCGAACTTCGCCTTGGCGTGCTCGCGCAGATCCGCCAAGGTGAGGGCGGCGGCGGCCAGATCAGGTTCTATGCCCGCTTTGCGCAGGGCCAGCGGGGCCCGGTCGCCGTCGCGTCTCAGGGCCTCGGCGGCCCTCCTCTGGAGGTCGGGGTCGGCCCTCAGGGTGTTGAGCAGGCTGGTTTCCACGCCTCCATGATCCCTCACCGGCGGCTGCCGGCTTCCCTGGGCTATGACATTCGAGACCCCGCGTTGACGTCCTCACCTGGGCGAACTAACCTCGGGCTTAGCACTCGCAGACCGAGATTGCTAAGCGCTATGATCGGCTTGGCACTCTCACCTGGAGAGTGCCAATCAGCCACGGGCCGGTGCCTCGGCACCCGCGACGACGAGACCCGCGCTGTCGTGGCGGACAACCGTATTGAACACGCAGGTTTGGAGAAACCAAGTGAGCAAGGCTGCCATCAAGCCGCTGGGCGACCGCATCGTGGTCCAGGCGAACGAGGCTGAGACCACCACCGCTTTCGGTCTCGTCATTCCCGACACCGCCAAGGAGAAGCCCCAGGAGGGCACCGTTCTGGCCGTCGGCCCGGGCGCCTTCGACGACAAGGGCAACCGCCTCCCGATCGACGTGAAGGTCGGCGACGTGGTCATCTACTCGAAGTACGGCGGCACCGAGGTCAAGTACAACGGCGAGGAATACCTCGTCCTGTCCTCGCGCGACGTCCTCGCGGTCGTCGAGAACTAGCACGCGTCGGGCCCTCCCCAGGAGGGCCCACTCGTGTCTTAGGAAGGGAAACCCATGCCGAAGATTCTCAACTTCGCCGAGGACGCCCGGCACAATCTGCTGGACGGCATCGACCAGCTCGCCGACACCGTCAAGGTCACGCTCGGCCCCAAGGGCCGCAACGTGGTCCTCCAGCGCTCGTTCGGCGCTCCGCTCATCACCAACGACGGTGTCACCATCGCCAAGGAGATCGAGCTCGCCGACCCGTACGCCAACCTCGGCGCGCAGCTGGTGAAGGAGGTCGCCACCAAGACGAACGATGTCGCCGGTGACGGCACCACCACCGCAACGGTGCTGGCTCAGAAGATGAGCCACGCGGGCATCAAGGCGATCACGGCCGGGGCCAACCCGATCGCGATCCGCAAGGGCATCGAGGCCGCGGCGAACGCCGTGTCCGAGGAGCTCCTGAACCAGGCCATCGTGATCTCCGACCACGAGAACATCGCGCAGGTCGCGGCGGTCTCGGCGCAGGACCCGGAGATCGGCGAGCTCATCGCCAAGGCCATGGACGCGGTCGGCGCCGAAGGCGTCATCTCCGTCGAGGACGGCTCCAGCCTGGAGACGGTCCTCGAGGTCACCGAGGGCATGCAGTTCGACAAGGGCTTCATCTCGCCGAACTTCATCACCGACCAGGACTCGCGCCAGACGGTGTTCGAGGACCCCTACATCCTCATCAGCAACTCCAAGATCTCCTCCATCGAGGAGATGCTGCCGGTGCTGGAGCGGGTCGTGGAGACCTCCAAGCCGCTCTTGATCATCGCCGAGGACGTCGAGGGCCAGGCCCTCGCGACCCTGACGGTGAACGCCCTGCGCGGGACCCTGCGCGTGTGCGCCGTCAAGGCCCCGGCCTTCGGCGACCGCCGCAAGGCCGTCCTGGGCGACATCGCGACCCTCACGGGAGCCGAGGTCATCTCCTCGGAGATCGGCCTGGAGCTCAAGGCCGCGGACCTGTCCCACCTGGGCCGGGCCCGCCGGGTCACCGTCTCCAAGGACGCCACGACCATCGTCGACGGCGGCGGCGGCAAGGACGAGGTGAACGCCCGCATCGCGCAGATCAAGCAGCAGGCGTCGACCACCGAGTCCTCCTGGGACCGCGAGAAGCTCGAAGAGCGCCTCGCGAAGCTCTCCGGCGGCGTGGCCGTCATCCAGGTCGGCGCGGCCACCGAGGTCGAGCTGAAGGAGCGCAAGCACCGCATCGAGGACGCGGTCAACGCGACCAAGGCCGCGGTCGAGGAAGGCATCGTCGCCGGCGGCGGCGCGGCCCTGGTGCACGCGATCAGCGTGCTCGACAAGGTCGAGCTCGAGGACCCTGAGGCCCGCGTGGGCCTCAAGATCGTCGCCGAGTCCCTGTCGGAGCCGCTGCGCCGCATCGCCATCAACGCGGGCGAGTCGGGCGACGTGATCGTCAACGGCGTCACCGGCAAGGGCTGGCGCGAAGGCTGGAACGCCGCCACCGGCGAGTACGAGGACCTGGTCACGGCCGGGATCATCGACCCGGTGAAGGTCACCCGCAATGCGCTGCTGAACGCCGGCTCGATCGTGGGCATGCTGCTCACGACCGAGGTGACGATCGTGGACAAGCCCGAGGAAGAGGAAGAGGCCGGTCACGGCCACTCGCACTCCCACGGGCACTCCCACTCGCACTAGATCCTGAGACCCGGGGACCTCGCGTCTCCGGGCCGCAGACCCCGAAGCAGGGCCGCCGATGCGCATCGGCGGCCCTGCTTCACGTTTACCCCCAGGCAGCGGGCCCGCGGGGAATTGCAAGTGTCAACATCCCGACAGTTTGTCGCGTAGTTGTCGGGAAACCGATAGTCTTCAAGGGCCTTCGCGGCCTTTGGGGATCGGAGCCGCGAAGGCACTTTTACGCCCGCTTTCGGGCGGAACGCGAACACGGACGGTCAAGGCCCCCAAGCGGTCCCGTGAACAAGCCAGTAGCACCGCCTAGTTCCCTCACTCCTCGCTCTCGCGCACTCGCAGCTCCCGCATCCGGTTGAGCGTCGCCGCCACCTCGTGCCTCCGGGGAACCGCCAGGTCCACGTCCCGGATCCGCAAGAGCTCGGCCGCGCCGCCCTCCTCCAGCGCCGCCTCCAAGCGGTCCAACGCCTCCGCGACCGTGGCCTTCCCGTCGATCCAGCCCTCCCGGACCGCCGCCTCGATCGCGAGGCCGATCCCGGTGGTCATCGACGGGTCCGTGATCTGCTCGACCGAGCGCACGTCGACCTCCGACTCGCCGAAGCGCAGCCCGTCCGTGCCCGCGGCGCGGATCTTCTGCTTCCCGCGCGTCTCGGAGGACACCGAGCCCGGATCGATCACCCGCGCGCGCGGCATCCGGAACCCCTCCGCCTCCACTTTCCGTCCGGTCGGCTTGGCCGCCAAGGCCTTCGCCCGCGCGGTGACGTCCTCGGGCCGGTAGGCGTCCATAAGGACCACCCGGTCGGCCACGTCCATGTAGTCGCCCGAGCCGCCCATGACGAGGATCGTCGCGACCGCGTGCTCGTCGGCCATGGACCGCACCAGGTCCACCAGCGGTGTCAGCGGCTCGCGGTCCTTCGCGACGAGCTCCTGCATCCGCGCGTCGCGGATCATCAGGTTCGTCGCGGCCGTGTCCTCGTCGATGAGCAGCGCCCGTGCGCCCGCTTCGAGCGCCTCGACGATCCCCGCGGCCTGCGACGTGGAACCGGACGCGTTCTCCGTCGTGAAACGCCGCGTGTCGTCCCCTGACGGCAGGTGGTCGACGAACGCGTGGACGTCCACTCCCGTGACCGCCCGGCCGTCCTCGGCGCGGATCTTCACCGCCGACCGGTCGGTCACCACGAAGTCCCGGCCGTCCCCCGGCACGTGGTCCCACACCCCGGACTCCAAGGCCCGCAGCAGGGTCGACTTGCCGTGGAAGCCGCCGCCGACGATGAGCGTCACGCCCGGCTCGATCCCCATGCCCCGCACGGCGCCCGCGTGCGGCAGGTCGAACTCGACCGCCATCGACGCCGGACTCGCGAACGGCACCCCCGCCTCCAATGGCCGATCGTCCACCCCCGAACGCCTCGCGAGCATCGACCCGTCCGCGACGAACGCGACCAGGCCCCGCGCGGTCACCGCTTCCCGCAGGGCCAGCACGTCATCGGCGTGCCGGGACCACTTCGTGGCCTCCTCCTCGCCCACCGCGAGCGCTGCATCTGCGGCCTCCGGCAGCGCCTCGCACAGCAGCCGCGCCGCCTCCCGCCCGGCGATGCGCCGCCCGTGCCCGGGCATCTGCGCGCCGAGCCGGAAGACCACCGAGCCGTCCTCGCCGACCTCGCACGAGGCCCGCCGCAGGATCTCCTGCCCGCCGTCGTCGATCCGCAGGTCCCTTGTCGGGCACGCCTTCCGGAAGCGCTTGGCGAGCAGTACCGCGAGTGCCCGCCGCCGCTCCGGCGTGGCGTGCCAATCCGGCACGAGGTCCGCCGCCTCGGCGTCGAAACGCAGCTCGATGCGGCTCGGCGGGGCGTACGGATCGGATTGGACCTTCAGAATGTCCAGAATCGCCGGTCCTGTCCACCATTTGCCACGCAGGGATTTATATCGGCCGTAACTCGTACCTTCCAGGGCCGTTAGTTCGTTAGACAGGTCATGGCGAGGTGGACGTGAACGATGATCACCAAAATCGCGGGACTCGGTTCGGTGGGGTCTTCCGCCTCTTCGCTGTGTCATGCCCCCAGTTTCCCACCGGGGACGAGGCTTTCGCGTCAGCGAACCCGAACACATGCGTCCACGCCCCATCCCGGAAACCTCGAAAAGTCACTCGAAAAATTCGCGCGAACTCGCGTCATGGCGGCGGACCGCCTGCGTGCTGGAACAAGAGACACGCACGGCCTACCGCAGCGAAAGGTAGAACAAAGTGAGAACCGTACTGGTCTGTGTTAAGACCCCTCAAGCCGGACAGAAGATCTCGGCCTGCGCCACCCGCATGGGTCTGGCGCAGGCGGTCAAGTCGGTCGAGGGATCCCCCGAGCTGTTCCTCGAGCTCGGCCGACGCCAAGTGGACGTGGTGCTGGTCGACGTGGCGCTCGCCGCCCCCGACCCGGTCAAGTTCGTCAAGACCGTCCGCACCCGCTCCCCCCGGACCGGTGTCCTCCTGTCCGGCGCAGCCGATCCCCGCATGGCCGCCATGGTGGTAGCCGCGGGCGCCCGGGGTGTCATCCGCACCCCGTCCAACAACTCCGACGACCTGCTGGTCGCACTCGCGCAGGCGATCATGTTCGCCTCGCCGACCCTCCAGCGCGTCACCGAAGCGGTCCCGCGCCAGCGCTCGACCCTCCAGGGCATGAAGCTCACCGAACGCGAGCTCCAAGTCCTGCGCGGCATGAGCGAAGGCAAGTCGAACGCCGAGATCGGACGCGACCTGTTCGTCTCCGAAGACACCGTCAAGACCCACGCGCGGCGCATGTTCCGCAAACTCGGTGCCCGCGACCGCGCCCACGCGGTGGCCGAGGCCTTCCGCTCGGGACTCGTCTGCTGATCCACCCGGGACCGCGGCATTCCCCCTTGGCAGGACGGGACGCCGCAGGCCGCGCGGCCCTGGCAGGACAACCGCGCGACCAGTCCACCGAGTTTCCAGGCACGCAACGCATGCAAGTGATCTTCTCAGCACGCAACCCATGCGAGGTACGAAAGCCGAGCAGGGCACGCACCGTGCGAAACGCATGCAGCGCGTGCAGCACCAAGGCGCGCAAGACGACCCGCGGCAGGCGGGCAGCGCGCGACCATGCGGCCCACGCCGCTGACCCGAGACGGTTCAGCGGCGGTCGGCCAGCGCGAGCAGGACCTCGTCGCCTCCCGGAGTGGCGACGAGCTGAAGCCCGACCGGCGCACCGTCAACCGCGCCGGCGGGCAGGGCGAGGGCCGGAGCCCCGGAAAGCCCTGCGATGCACGTGAGACGCACGACGGCCTCCCGGTCGGGCTGCTGCCCGAGCCGGGGGGCGGGACCGGGCGCGGCGGGGATCGCAAGGGCGGTCCCCGCGGGGATCCGGTCCCTGACGAGCGCGATGATGCCGCCGCGGACCCGCTGGGCCGCAGTGATGTCGGCGCTGGCGACTTTGGCGGCGTTCGCGAAGCGAGCGGCGACGCCCGGCCCGAACTCCGGGCCGGCGGCCTCGATCCATTCGCCGTGCGCCTGCCACGCCTCCCAGGCCTGGAGGGTCGCGTACGCGACCCTGGCGGCCTCCAATGGCGTGGCATTCGCCGCGCCCGAAGCGTTCTCGGCCTCCGCCTCGACGGCGGCCTTCACCGTGCCGTCGAACAGCGGCGTGCGGTCGACATCGATCCCGAGCGCCTCGACCACCGGTTCGAGTGCGGCCCGGGTCGCCTCCGGGATCTCTTCCCAGACATCCTCGGGCGCGAGCAGTCTCGTGATCGGCGCGCCCGGTCTCGGCTCGCCGAGGAGCACGCCCATCGCGAGTCGCAGCGTGGCCGCGTCCCGCGTGAGCACGCCCGCCGTGTCGAATGAGGGCGCGAGCGGCACGACGCCTCGCAAGCTCACCCTGCCATGGGTCGGGCGCAGCCCGAAGAGCCCGCAGTAGGACGCGGGGACCCGGATCGAGCCGCCCGTGTCCGTGCCGAGTCCGATGTCCGCCAAGCCCAATGCAACGGCCGAAGCCGATCCTGATGACGACCCGCCGGGCACCCGTCCCGGCGCGGCCGGGTTCTCGGGCGTCCCGTAGTGCGCGTTGGTCCCGTTGAGGCTCCACGCGAGTTCATCGGTGATCGTCTTGCCGACCACGCGCGCCCCGGCGGCGCGCAGCCGCGCCACCGCCTCAGCATCTTCTGTAGGTGTCTCGTGCGTCTCCAGCCAGCGCGGATTGCCCGCGCCCGTAGGGAACCCGGCCAGATCGAACAGGTCCTTGACGGCCAGGCGCAGCCCCGCGAGGGGCCCCGCGCAGCCGGTGTCCTCGACGGTGCGGATGAACGGGTCAGGCATCGGCGGGCTCCTCCCGGGCGTCGATCAGGTCCAGCTCCTTCGGCAACGTGCAGTGCACGCCCTTCACCAAGTCCACCACCTGCGAGATCCGCAGGTCCACCGCCGCACTCAGATACGCGAGCGCGACCGCCCCCGGCAGCCCGTGCCGCTCACGCAGGAACGCCAGAGCGCTGCGGGTCGCCTTGCGCGCCGCCTCGTCCAAGTCCTCGTCCAGCCCGGTCGTGATCCAGTGCTCCGCGGTCTCGGCGAACGGGCCGCCGAGCGCCGCGGCGAGCCGCCGCGTCGCGGCATCCGAGTGGACGGTGAACCGCAGCGTCGCCCGCAGGGGCGCCTCGAACGCGGTGAGCGCGACCTCGCCGTCCCCTTGGGAGAAATGGGGATCGCCGGTGTAGAACGATGCGCCCGGCACCGCCACCGGCAGGTACAGCTTCGCGCCCTCGCCGAGCAGCCGGATGTCGAGATTCCCGCCGTGCGCGCCCGGCGGCACCGAGTGGACGGGCGCCTCGGTCGCGGGCGCGGTGCCCATGATCCCGAGGAACGGCGCGAGGCCGAACCGCAGCGACCGGCCGTCGCCGACCGGGAGCACCCCTCGCCCGGCGTCATCCACCGTGGCCAGGATGCTCACGTCGCCCTCGCCCTGCGGGTACTCCCCGGCGAGCGCGCCGCGCCCGTGCCGGTTGCTCACCACCCCGTACGGCGCCCGCCGCTCCAGTTGCAGCACTTCAACTTCGAGCACATCGCCCGGCTCGGCCCCGGCCACCTGGATCGGCCCGGTCACGACGTGCGGGCCCGAGTCGGGCCTGCGGTCGCAGTCGCGGGCGATCTCGGCCGCGTCCTCCAGGATCCCGCCGATCCCGTGGGCCGCGAAGAACGCGGCGGGGTCGCCGCCCTGATCCTCAAGCAGGCCTTCGTGGCTGACGGTGTCCACGCACACGGCCTCGCCGGAGCCGACGCGAAGGACCGGATCGCTGACCGCGTTCGGCAGCAGACCCCACGAAACGGTGTCCGGCCGGGAGGGGAGGTAGGCGAGTTCGTGGGCGTCGAGCGCCTGCAGGAGCTTCATGAAGCGGCACCGCGTTCCGAGGGCGAGGGACTGTATACGACAATGGTGGCCTGATCGTAGTGGAGGCAGCGATGGCAGGCGACAAGGGCCCGCGGAGATCCCCGCAGGAGGCGGTGCGGGCCGTCCGCGAGGACATCATCCGAGGCGTGTTCGCCCCGGGGGAGCGGCTCACGGAAGAGGCGCTGGCCGCGCGGTACGGGGTCTCGCGGGTACCCGTGCGCGAGGCGCTGCGGGTGCTCGAAGCGGAGGGCTTCGTGGAGGCCAGGCCGTATGTGGGCGTGATCGTGCGGGAGTTGAGCGAGGCCGAGGCGGAGGACCTGCTGGAGCTGCGCTCGGTCATCGAGCCGATGTGCGCGGCGCGCGCGGCTGCGAACCGGACGCCGGAGCAGTTGGGCCGCTTGAAGGAGCTGCTGGCCCTGGGGTGGGACGCGGTGCAGGACGGCCGGTTGACGGAGGTGCCGCGGCTGAACTCGCGGTTCCACGAGGTGATCGCGGAGGCTTCCGGGTCTGAGGTGCTGAGCCAGATGATCCGCCAGCTCAGCCAGAAGATCGCGTGGGTGTACGCGGTGGAGCTGCCGCGGAGGGCCGAGGATTCCTGGAGCGAGCACGAGGCGATCCTGCGGGCGCTCGGCGAAGGCGACGCCGACCAGGCGTCGCGCCTCCTGGCCGAGCACATCGCGAAGGCCACCACGGCGTACCGCAGGCGCGAGCGCAAAGTCGAGAAGGCACCGGAAGACCCCGCCCCGACTGCCTCCGGGAACTCTTTCGGGTGACAGAACCGCCGCCGGGCCCGGTTCTTGTCACACCCGCGCGCGAATATGGGCCCTATGGTCCCCTGGGTGGGTGGGGGCTAGGGACGGTATTACTAAGCCGGCCTAGAAGGCCCTAGAATCTTCCTCGCGAATTGTCGTATACGATCGAGTCCTTCGCCTCCTCCGGAAGGACCCCATGGACCCCGCGCACCTCCTGCTTCTCATCGCCGCCGGATTCGGCGCGGGCATCTGCAACGCCATCGCCGGGGGCGGGAGCCTCCTGACGTTCCCGGCGCTCCTGGCGGTCGGGCTGCCGCCCGTGTCGGCCACCGTCACCAACGCGGTGTCGGTGTGGCCCGGCTACATCGGCAACGCCGTGGCACTGCGCTCGCACCTCACCACCTTCCGCCCGCTCCTGCCGCGCCTGGTCGCCCTCGCCGCAGTCGGCGCGGTCGCCGGCACCGTCGCCCTGCTCGCGGCCCCGCCCGAGGTCTTCACCGCGCTCGTCCCGTACCTCATCCTGTCCGCGACGGCCCTCTTCGCGTTCCAGCCGCTCATCGCCAAGCGCCTCACCGCGAGCGGCGGCACCTCCAAGCCCCTCCTGTACTGCGGTGTCTTCCTCGGCGGCGCCTACGGCGCGTACTTCAACGGCGGCATGGGCATCGTCTTCCTCACCGCCCTCGCCCTCGGCATCGACGCCGCCATCGGCCGCCTCAACGGACTCAAGGCCGTGCTCACCCTCACCGCCGGAACCGCCGCGATGATCTCCGTCGCGCTCTTCGGCCCGGTCGAGTGGCTCGCCGTCCTCGTCCTCGCACCCGCCTGCCTCCTCGGCGGCTTCGTCGGCGCCAAGCTCGCCAACCGGCTCAAGCCCATCGCCTTCCGCGTCCTCGTCATCGCCTTCGGCACCGCCGCCGGCGGCGCGATGCTCCTGACCTGATCCCGGAACCTCCCCGACCCTCCCCAGCCCTCCTCAGAAAGGACTGACCGCCATGACCGACCTCCTCCTCAAGAACGCCCGCCCCTGGGCCCCCGGCGAACCCCTCCAGACCACTGACATCGCCGTCTCGGGCGGCCGCATCGCCGCCACCGCAACCGATGCGGCCCAAGTGATCGACCTCGAAGGTGCGCTCGTCCTCCCCGGTTTCGTCGACGCCCACTGCCATCTCGACAAGACCATGTTCGGCGGCCCCTGGACCCCCAACACCGGCGGCCGCACCCTGCCCGGCCGCATCGCCAACGGTGAGGGCCGCCGCGTCGAACTCGGCCTCCCCAGCCCCGACTACGCCGCGAACCTCCTGGGCGCCATGGTCTCCAGCGGCACTACCCACGTGCGCAGCCACATCGACATCGACCCCGAAGTAGGCCTGCGCGGCGTCGAAGCGGTCCGTGAAGCCGCCGCCCGCCACGCCGGGAAAGTCGACGTCGAACTCGTCGCCTTCCCCCAAGGCGGCCTCCTCACCCGCCCCGGCGTCGCCGACCTCCTCGAAGCGGCCCTGAAAGACGGCGTCGAGGTCATCGGCGGACTCGACCCCGCCGGCTACGACCGCGACCCGGTCGGCCAGCTCGACCTCGTGTTCGGCCTCGCCGAGCGCTACGGCGCGCGCATCGACATCCACTCCCACGACCAGGGCCTGCTGGGCGCGTGGGTGTACGAGCTGATCATCGAGCGCACCAAGGCGACCGGACTCGCCGGGCGCGTCACCATCAGCCACGCCTACGCCATGGGCGGGCTCGAAGCCGACCACCAGCGGCGCATCGCCGAAGCCCTCGCCGAGGCCGGGGTCGCCATGATCACCTGCGCCGTCGGCGGCGCCCCCGTCGTCCCGGTGCGGCTCATGGCCGAGACCGGCGCGACGCTCGCGATCGGCAACGACGGCATCCGCGACCTCTGGACCCCCTACGGCGACGGCGACATGCTCCGCAAGATCAACCAGGTCGGATTCCGCGACCGCCTCGTCTCCGACCCCGAGATCGAACTCGCGCTCGCGGCCGGAACCCACGGCGGCGCAACGGTTCTCGGCCTCGACGGCTACGGCCTCGCGATCGGATGCAAGGCCGACCTCGTCGCCGTGAACGCCTCCACCCCAGCGGAAGCCGTGGTCAGCGTCCCGCAGCGCCGCCTCGTCGTCAAGGGCGGCACCGTTGTCGGCGGCACCGCCGCGCACAACGGCACCACGAACCCATGATTGTATACGAAATATTCTCGTAACCAATCGGTTCGCGGCCCGCAACGGCACACCTATAAAAATGAGCCATGAACGCAAGGCTCAACACCGATCACGGGCTCCGGCCGGGTCATGTATACGACTCCCACGGGCGGTCGCGATGAGCATCGACCCGGCCCTCGCCTTCAACGGCGTGTCCCTCACCTTCGACAACGGCACCCGCGCTTTGGCCGAGGTGGACCTCCAGATCCGACCCGGCGAGTTCGTCTCCCTCGTCGGCCCCTCCGGCTGCGGCAAGTCCACAATGCTCCGACTCGCCGCCGGATTCGAAACGGCCACAGCGGGAACCGTCGACGTCGCCACCAGCCACCTCGGCTACATCTTCCAAGAAGCGACCCTCCTGCCCTGGCGCACCGTCGCCCGCAACGTCGAACTCCCCGCCGAACTCGCCGGCGTCCCCAAGGCCCGCCGCCGCGAAGCCGCCCAAGACGCCATCGAACGCGTGGGCCTCGCCGGATTCGAACACCACCGCCCCGCCCAGCTCTCCGGCGGGATGCGCATGCGGGCCTCGATCGCCCGGGCCCTCACCATGAAGCCCGAACTCTTCCTCTTCGACGAGCCCTTCGGCGCGCTCGACGAGATCACCCGCCAGCGCCTCAACGAGGAAGTCGGGAACCTCTTCGTGCGCGACGGCTTCGCGGGCGTGTTCGTCACCCACTCCGTCCCCGAGTCGGTGTTCATGTCCACCCGGGTCGTGATCCTCAACGGGCAGCCCGGACGCGTCGCCGCCGACATCCCCGTCCCCTTCGCGTTCCCGCGCGACCCGGAACTGCGCTACACCGCCGAGTTCGCCGCCATCGCCGCCGAGGTCTCGGGGGCCCTGCGCGGCGCGAAGCAGGAGGCCCACGCATGACCGCCACCCTCGAAGCCGCCGTTGTTGAAGCCGAAGCGCCCCAGTCGAAACGCCCGCTCTGGCCGTTCAAGACCGCGCCGGTGCGCGTGTTCGCGCCTGCGGCCGTGTTCGTCCTCGTCATCGCCGCCTGGGCCGGCGCCAGCCACTTCCTCGTCCCCGAGGCCTCCCGCTTCCTCCTGCCCTCGCCCGAGGAGGTCGTGGCGGAGGGCCTGCTCGATGCGGTGGCGCGCACCGAGATCCTCACGGCCCTGTGGTCGACCGTCCAGGTCGCCCTGGTCGGGCTCGTGCTCGCGATCGTCCTCGGCGTGCTGTTCGCGGTCGTGATGAGCCAGACCCGCTGGGCCGAGTACTCGCTCTACCCTTACGCGGTCGTGCTCCAGACCATCCCGATCCTGGCGGTCGTGCCCCTCTTCGGCTTCTGGTTCGGCTATGAGTTCGGCTCCCGCGTCATCGTCTGTGTGATGGTCTCGCTGTTCCCGGTCATCACGAACACCCTCTTCGGGCTCAAGTCCGTGGCCCCCGCCGAGCACGACCTGTTCACCCTGCACGGCGCGAACCGCTTCCAGCGGCTGTGGAAGCTCCAGCTGCCCGCCGCGCTCCCGGCCATGATCTCCGGGTTCAAGATCTCCGGCGGCCAGGCCATCATCGGCTCGATCGTCGCCGACTTCTTCTTCCGCCAAGGGGAACCGGGCATCGGCCGCATGATCGACGTCTACCGCCAGCGCCTCGCCACCGAGGAGCTCCTCACGGCCCTGCTCCTGTCCTCACTGGTCGGCCTGTGCCTGTTCTGGGCCTTCGACCTCCTCGCCGGACGCATCGACCGGATGCACGGCAAACGCTAAGCCTCCCAACGCAATGCGCCCCCATCGCCGCGGGCGCCCTCCTCGCCGACCCCCGAACTCAAGGAGCGACCCCCATGAACCGCCGACTCACCGCCGCCGCCGCGGCCGCCACGGGCGCGAGCCTGCTCGCCGCCTGCACCGCCACCGCCACCGACGTCCCCGCCCCCACCGGCGAAGGCGTCCTCGCCGGGGTCTGCCCGGACACCGTGGTCATCCAGACCGACTGGTACGCCACGCCCGAGCGCGCCGCCGCGTTCCAGCTGGTCGGCCCCGACGGCACTGTGGACGTCAACAAGGGCGCCTACGTCGGGCCGCTCGGCGACACGGGCGTCAATGTCGAAGTCCGCCTGGGCGGTCCCTTCCTCGGCGGCCAGCCGATCCCCGCGCAGATGTACCAGGACACCTCGATCACCCTCGGGTTCGTGCCCACCGACGAAGCGGTGCGCGCGAACGCCGAGTTCCCGATGACGGGCGTGTTCGCCTCGCTCGACATCAACCCGCAGATCGTCATGTTCGACCCGGCGACCTACGACATCGACTCGTGGGACGAAGTGGCCGCGACCGGCGCGCCCATCGTCTACTCCGAGGGCAAGGTCTTCATGGACTACCTCGTCGCGAACGGCTATGTCGACGAGTCCCAAGCGGACGCGTCCTTCGACGGCACTCCGAGCCGCTTCGTCGCCGAAGGCGGCGACGTCATGCAGCAGGGCTACGTCTCCAACGAGCCCTACCGCTGGGAGCACGACGTCGAGGGCTGGATGAAGCCCACCGACTACCTGCTCGTCCACGAAGCCGGGTACGAGATCTACCCGCACGCCTGGTCGGTCCGCTCCGGTGAACTCGAGGAACTGAGCCCCTGCCTGACCGAGCTGGTCCCGATGCTCCAGCAGGCGCAGATCGACTACGTGAACGACCCCGAACCGATCAACGAGGCGATCCTGAACATCGCCGAGACCATCCCGGACGGGCCCCCGATCACGTTGGAGGGCAACGCGGACTCGGTCGAGGTCCAGCTCGCCGAGGGTATCGTCGGCAACGGTCCCGACGCCACGCTCGGGGACTTCGACACCGAGCGCGTCGACCGGGTCATCGCCTCGGTGGTCCCGATCTTCGAGGGCTACGGCGAGACCGTGCCCGAGGGCTTGAGCGCCGAGGACATCGTCACGAACGAGTTCATCGACCCGGCGATCGGCCTCCAGTGACCTTGGAGTCCAGGAAACTCACCGCGATCACGAACGCGGTGACCCCCGGCGGCCCGGCCGACCTGGTCCTCGAAGAGGGCCGAGTCAGCCGGGCCGCCGGGCCCGGCACCGGACCTCCCGTGCTCGACAGTGCCGCTCACAACAGCGCCGCCGTGCTCGACGCCGCCGGCCGCGTCGTCCTCCCCGCCTTCGTAGACGCGCACGTCCACCTCGACAAGGCCTACCTGCTCGACCCCATCGATCAGGCGCTGGCCGCCGAAGGCGCCGAACTGACCGCCGACCTCGGCGACGCCATCGCCACGGTCGCCAGGCTCCGCCCCCGCCTCGGTCCCGAGACCGTCGCGGCCGGAGCGCAGCGGGCCGTGGACACGCTGGTCCGCAACGGGACCGTCGCCGCCCGAGCCATGGTCGAGATCGACCCGGCCGTGGGCCTCGGCCTCTTCGACGTCCACACCGACCTCATCGCACGGAACGCCGACCGCATCGACCTCCAACTCGTCGCATTCCCGCAGCGGGGACTCGAACTCGACGGCATGAGCGAACTCCTCAAGGGCGCCATGGCGGCCGGAGCCGATGTCGTGGGCGGCTGCCCTTACGTGGACGCCGATCCCGCATCCCACCTCGACTTCGTCTTCGACCTCGCCGAGGCCCACGGCGCACCGGTCGACCTGCACCTGGACTTCAGCGACGACCCGGAGGCGTCCCTGATCGACCTGGTGGTCGAACGCACGATCGCCACGGGCATGCAGGGCAAGGTCGCGATCGGTCACGTGACCACCTTGGCCGCGATGGAACCGGCCCGTGCCGACGCCGCCTTCGCCGCCCTGTCCGAAGCGGGCATCGCCCTCGCCGTCATGCCCGCCACCGACCTGTACCTCGCCGGGCATCCGCGCGCCGCGTCGGGCGGCTTCGCGACGCGCCCGGTGGCCCCGCTGCTGCGTGCGGCCCGGGCCGGAGTCACGGTGGCGATCACCAACAACAACCTGTGCAACCCGTTCGCGCCCTACGGCAACGGCAGCCAGATCCAAGCCGCCTGGCTCGCAGGGCTGATGTTCCGAGCGGTGTCGAAGGCCGACCGGAAGATCCTGCTGGACGCGATCACGACCGGCCCGGCCAAGATCCTCGGCCTGCCCGGTCTCGGCCTGCCCGGCCACGGCCCGGTCGCGGGCGCGCGAGCGGATCTGGTGGTCATGGACGCCCGCCGCGTCGAGGAGGTGATCGTGCAGGCCGCACCGGTCGCGGCAGTCGTCAAGGGCGGCGTGCTGGTCAGCGGCGCGTAGCGGTGCGGCTCGGAAGTGCTACTCAGCTACTCAACAGTGCGACACGACCATGCGACACGACGGTGTCGTGAGCGGCCGGTCCCTCAGTTCGCCTCGCCGTGCTGCTTGAGCCAGCAGTCCGAGAACCCGCGGGCGTAATCCCAGGTCACGTAGTGCGCCGGGTCCGGGTCGAAGGCGGGCTCATGGACCTGCGCGCAGTTGGCCTCCAAGAGGCCCCGCAGGTTCGCCATGAGCAGGCCCCACGTGAAGTAGTGCGGCTCGTCGCAGTCGGCGCAGTCGACGACGACGCCCCGGAAGCCCTGCGGATGCAGCACCTTCTCGAACATCTCCAGTTCGTGGAGGTCTTCGAGGAGGTCGGCGCGGTCGTCGTCGTCCAGTTCGGGTTCGAACGGGGCGAGCGCCTCCGCGTGGTCGGGATCGTCGGCGAACGGGTCGCGAGGCTCCTCATACACGCTGCAAGCCTAACGCCCGGGGGCGACCATGCCAGGTGAGCGCGGGTCCCGGTCGTGTGAACCGTGGGTTCCAGTCGTGTGACTCCCGGATGCGTGCCAGACTCGCGACCGAGTGCTGACAGGGCCGCCCCAGCTCATTAACATGGGCCGCAAGCCAACCGGCCGCTGCGCCACCCCAACGAACAAGGAGACGGCTATGGATGACTTCACCGAGAGCGCCGAGGAGATCTTCGACGACGTCGTGGACGACGTCACCGACGCGATCGGCGACATCGACGCGGGCGAGGTGTGGGAGGACGTCAGCGACGGCGCCACCGAAGCCTGGGACGTCGTCTCCGAAGAAGCCGGCGAGCTGCTCGACTAACTCCGCTAGCGGGACCGGGCGAACACCCCCGGTCCCGACACGTTCACTCAAGTGCCCGGTGCCGCTTTCGCGGCACCGGGCACGTCCCATGATCCCCTGACAGGGCCTCGGTCACTGCTGCGAATCACACCTCAGGGGACGTGTGCACCGCGGAGCGACGCAGGTTACGGCACTACGATTGACGCATGGCGTTCTCAGGGGATTTCGGAATTCAGGGGCACGAGGGTGCTACCGGTGAGCGTGTCGGCGGCACCACGGTGCCGATGGGCTCCGTCGGTGCCATCCCGCTCGGCCTGACCTACGACGACGTGCTGCTGCTGCCCGGCGAATCGGACGTGGTTCCGGCCGAGGTCAGCACCGCCTCCCAGCTCACCCGCAACATCCGCATCTCGGTGCCGCTCCTGACCGCACCGATGGACACCGTCACCGAAGCGCGCATGGCCATCGCCATGGCCCGCCTCGGCGGCCTCGGCATCCTGCACCGCAACCTCCCCGCGGACGAGCAGGCCCAGCAGGTCGACCTCGTCAAGCGCTCCGAGTCCGGCATGGTCGCCGACCCGGTCACGTGCTCGCCCGAGGACACCTTGGAGCAGGTCGACAAGCTCTGCGGCAAGTACCGCATCTCCGGGCTCCCGGTCACCGACGAGACCGGCAAGCTCGTGGGCATCATCACCAACCGCGACATGCGCTTCGAGAACGACCAGTCGGTCAAGGTCGCGAACGTCATGACCTCGCGCAACCTCGTCACGGCCGCCGAAGGCGTCTCCCAGGACGAGGCCCTCGAACTGCTCAAGCAGCACAAGATCGAGAAGCTCCCGATCGTCGACGCGAACGGGTTCCTGCGCGGCCTCATCACCGTCAAGGACTTCGCCAAGCGCGAAGAGTTCCCCAACTCCTCCAAGGACGACTCCGGTCGCCTCCGCGTCGGCGGCGCGATCGGCGTCGGCGACGACCAGTACGCGCGCGCCGGGCAGCTCGTCGAGGCGGGCGTCGACCTCCTCGTCGTCGACTCCTCCCACGGGCACTCCCGCGGCGTGCTCGACATGATCTCCCTGATCGCCAAGGACTTCGGCCACAAGGTCGACATCATCGGCGGCAACATCGTCACCGCCGCCGCCGCGAACGCCCTGATCGACGCGGGCGTGGACGGCATCAAGGTCGGCGTCGGCCCCGGCGCCATCTGCACCACCCGCATCGTCGCGGGCGTGGGCGCCCCCCAGGTCTCGGCGATCATGGACACCGTCAAGGTCGCCCGCGAGCGGGGCGTCCCGGTCATCGCCGACGGCGGCATCCAGTACTCCGGCGACATCGCCAAGGCCATCGTCGCCGGCGCGTCCACCGTCATGATGGGACAGCTGTTCGCCGGCTGCGCGGAGAGCCCCGGCGACCTGATCTACATGAACGGCAAGCAGTTCAAGTCCTACCGCGGCATGGGTTCCCTGGGCGCCATGCAGACCCGTGGCCAGGCGAAGTCCTACTCCAAGGACCGCTACTTCCAGGACGGCGTCGCCTCCAACGACAAGCTCGTCCCCGAGGGCGTCGAGGGCCAGGTGCCCTATCGCGGCACCCTCGCACAGGTGGTCTACCAGCTGGTCGGCGGGCTGCGCATCGCGATGGGCTACACCGGAGCCGGTACCATCGAAGGGATGCACGAGCGCGGGCGTCTGGTCCGGATCACCGCTGCGGGACTCAAGGAGAGCCACCCGCACGACATCCAGATGACTGTTGAAGCGCCCAACTACCACACGCGGTAGTCGGGCCCGGTAGGAGGAGTGACTGTGCGGGAATTGGTCGAGATCGGCCCCGGCAAGATCGTGGCGCGCGGTTGGCGTCTGTCCGAAGTGGCACTCGTTCCGACCCGGCGGACCCGGGACATCGACGACGTCTCCACCGAATGGCAGCTCGACGCCTACCGGTTCGAGATCCCCGCCGTGGGGCACCCGTCCGATGCGACGATGAGCCCCGCGTCCGTGATCGAGATGGGTCGCCTCGGCGGCCTGGGCGTCCTGAACGGCGAAGGGCTCTGGTGTCGCTACGTCGACCCCACCTCGCTGCTCAAAGAGCTCGCGGACACCCCGGCGGAGAGCGCCATCGAACGGCTCCAGGAGATCTACGCGGAGCCGATCAAGCCCGAGCTCATCGCCGAGCGGATCAACGAGCTCCGCGCGGGCAACATCACCACGGCGATCCGCTTCAGCCCGCAGCACACCGCCGAACTCGGGCCGCTCGCGGTCGAGGCCGGGGTGGACCTGCTGGTCATCCAGGGCACCATCGTCTCCGCGGAGCACGTCTCCTCCAACGGCGACGTGCTCAACCTGAAGCAGTTCATCGCCGACCTCGACGTGCCCGTCGTCGTCGGCGGGGCCACGAACTACAAGACCGCGATGCACCTGATGCGCACCGGCGCCGCCGGTGTCATCGTGGGCGTCGGGTCCGACGACTGGTCCACGACCGACACGGTCCTGGGCATCGACGTGCCGATGGCCTCGGCGGTCGTGGAGGCGGCAGCGGCCCGCCGCGACTACCTCGACGAGACGGGCGGGCGCTACGTCCACCTCATCGCAGACGGCGAGATGACGAACTCGGGCGCGATCGCGAAGGCCGTCGCGTGCGGCGCGGACGCGGTCATGCTCGGCTCGATCCTCGCGGACGCGGCCGAGTCCCCGGCCGCGGGCGCCTGGTGGCATTCGGCGGCTTCGCACCCGAAGCTCCCGAGGGGGCGCTTCCGCCCGGGCGACTCCGGCGACGTGGAGGTCCCGGACCTGGAGGCCATCCTCTACGGCCCGAGCAACTCCTCGGACGGCAGCCAGAACCTCTTCGGGGGCCTGCGCCGAGCCATGGCCAAGACCGGCTACACCACGGTCAAGGAATTCCAGAAGGCCAGCCTGGTGACCGCCTAAAGCAACAAGCCAATCGAGGCCCGGCCCGCGCAAAAGCGGACCGGGCCTCGGCGCGTCTCAGCCGTCCGCGCCGGGCTCGTCGGGGGCGCTGAGATTGACGAGATGGTCGAGGAACTCGGCCCAGTCCTCCGGATCTGCGGTCAATGCCGAGATCGGGATCGGGCGGCTGCGACCGCCGGAAGCGACTTCGCGGATCTGGATCGGGCGGGTCGAATACGCGAGCCAGTCGTACCCGGCCCTCGGATAGGCACGTCGCCCTCCCAAGAGCGTGCGGGTCTCGATCCGCTCGGCTTGCGGGTCGTAGGTGAAGTACGCGGTCCGGACCAGCACCGTCAAGCCGGCGACGAGCAGTATCGCGGCGAAAAGGTAAGGGAGCGCGAACCGGAGCGAGCTGTGAGGGTCGAACAGCAGGTCGCAAACGAGACTTGCGAGCAGCACCGTCGATCCGATGACGGCGAGCCACACGCCGACGGTCCGGTTGTAGTGGATGGTCAACATCAGGGTCGCGGTTCGCCGGAGAAAGGCACGGTCATCAGCCCTTTTGGTGGTCGGTGTCAGGCTCCGGCTCAGCTTTGGCCGAGTGTCCCTCGTCTCTGACAGCAGGGCTGTGGTCGCGCTGGAACTGCTCGATGAACCTCCGCCAGTCCTCGCGGCTCGCATCGCCTCGGAGGATCCGGATGCGTCGGCGCTTGCCATCGGGGCGCGCCTGGTAGAACTTTCCCGCCTCGTATTCGAGCCGATCGAAGCCCTTGCGCGGATAGGTGAACCGCAAACCCCACCACCAGTCGAGCGCGCGAAGGGTGCGGGTATTCGGGTCGTAGACGAGCAGCTCCTTGCGGATGTAGGGCCTGCTCCCGAGACCAATGCAGATGCCGATGGCCACTCCGAGGACGCTGGGAACCGGGGCCCTCAGATAGGGCGGCGCCGAAGTCGGATCGGCGCGATACAGCGCGACCCCGCCGACTACGCTCAGCGCCAGCAATCCGATACCGACGGCCAGCATCCACGGCTGGGTTGACAAGCGCACTCTGATCGGCGCGACCATGTCGGGGGAGGGGCAGGGCGGAAGCTCGGAAGGAAGGGCCATATGGGGCTTTCGTTGTCGGAGCCGCGAGGGGACCGGCTCTGTGGTGCTGATTTTATCGGGGGCTGCGGGGCCGGTGGGTTCTGAGGCGGTGTCCTGTTCGGGATCTGCGGGTCACCTTTTTGGCTGATCGGCCGCCCGCTTCCCGGCTATTTGTGCCCCTGCACACAGGTATCTGTCAGGTAGGCCACGTATCCTTGCGAGCGTGAAGCGCAAGAAGCACCCCATTCCCACAAGGAGTGGGGAACAACACACCCGGCTCTCGGCGTTGGTGCTGCTGTGACCTGTCCGTTCTGTTCCGTGCCCACCGTGCCCGGCGCCCGCTACTGCCACAACTGCGGGGCGCCCCTGTCCCCCGAAGCGACCTCTCCTCAGACCGAGCGTCGCTACGTCACGGTGCTCTTCTGCGACCTCTCCGACTTCACCACCTGGTCTGAAAGCCTCGACCCCGAGCGGGTCTCCTCCGTCACGGACCGCCTGCTCGCCGAGTGCGTCTCCGCGGTGAACGAGTTCGGCGGGCATGTCGACAAGCTGACCGGTGACGGACTGATGGCGGTATTCGGGGCGCCTCTTTCCCATGAAGACGATGCCGAGCGGGCCATTCGCGCTGCTCAGGCCATGCAGAAGCGGGTCCGGCGGCTTCTCAAGGCTGAATCTGGTGGCGGTCTTCCCATCGGGCTTCGCATCGGGCTTCGGTCCGGTCTGGTTGTGGCCGGTATGCAGGCCAATCTTGAATACACGGTCATCGGCGACACCGTGAACACCGCCGCGCGCCTCTGCGACGTCGCCTCCGTCGGCACCGTCTGGGCCGGCGAGGAGACCATGCGCGCCACCAAGCACGCCGCCGCCTGGCGCCGCCTCTCTCCCGTCCGCCTCAAAGGCAAGCGCGAGCCCGTCGAGGTGTTCCAGCTGCTCGGCCTCGAGGACGAGCCCGGCACCCGTGCCAGCCTCGGTGACACCGCGCCGTTCATCGGCCGCGACACCGAGATCGGCCGCGTCACCGGCCGCCTCGAAGCCGTCATCGACCGCGGCGAGCCCCTGGTGCTCATCCACACCGCCGAAGCCGGCATGGGGAAGACCCGCTTCGCCCGTGAGGTGCGGACCGTCGCCACCGAGCGCGGGGCGCGAGCGCTCACCGTTCGCGTCGCCCCCTATGGCGAGGGCCGCCGTTTCGGTCCCCTTGCCGATCTCGTCCGCAAGGCCGCCGGCCTGCGCTTCGACGACGACCGCGCGACCGCCGAGGCCAAGATCCGGCGCATCACCGACGGTCACGCCGACCACGGCGAATGCCGCCTCAACGTCACCCTCCTGCTCGGCCTCCTCGGCCACGGCCGCCCCGGCGCCGCCGATCGCGTCGGCGGCTTCACCGGCCAGCAGTCCGATGCGTACACGATCCCCGAAGCCGTCGCCGAACTCATCACCCACATGGCCACGCAAGGGCCGCTGGTGCTCAACATCGACGACCTGCACACCGCCTCGGTCGACGGGATCGACGCCCTCGGCGTCGCGCTCTCCAAGATCCACGGCCCCGTCCTCGTCCTGCTGTACGGCCGCCCTGAACTGACGCGCTCTTCAGGCGTGCTCACCCGCATCTCCGAAGCCGAGGTCCACCCGCTCCCGCCGCTCGCCGGCGCCGACGCCGCGCGCCTCCTCCGCGAGTTCCTCGGCGGCGGCCGCATGCCCAAACCCGACGAGGACCGCCTCCTCGGCTTCGCCCAGGGCAACCCCTACTACCTCGCCGAACTCGTCACCCTCCTCACCGAGCAGGGCCTGCTCGCCGACGCGGGCGACCACTGGCGCCTCGCCGCCGGGTCCCTCACCGGGCGAGTGCTCTCCCGCGACCTCGCGCAGGTCCTCGGCGCCCGCATCGACGCCCTGAGCCCCGCCGCCCGCGCGCTCCTGCGCGCCGCCTCGATCTTCGGCGACGCCGTCCCGCCCGAAGCCGCGCAGCTGCTGGAGAAGGAGGTCCCCGGCGAGTTCGACCGCGCCCTCCAGGAACTCCTCGACCGCAGGATGCTGCGCCGCCGCTCCTACGGCGGCTACCGCTTCGTGACCCCGCTGCTGCGCCAGGCCGCCTACGCGCCCATCGGGAAAGCCGACGCCTCGCATGCGCACGCCGAGATCGCCCGCTGGGCCGCCGACACCGAGCTCGAAGGCCAGAGCGCCGACGACCTCGTGGTCTTCCACGCCGAGCAGGCCGTCACCCTCGCGAAGGAAGTCGAGATCGAGGCGCTCGACGAGGTCTGGAACGTCCTCCCGCTCGCCGTCGCCGCCGTCCGCAAGCAGGCGGCCCGCGCCATGGACGCCTCCGAGCCCGAGCGCGCCGTCGCCCTCCTCAACGGCGTCGAACGCCTCGCGCCGCTCTCCTCCGACGACCGCCTCCTGCGCGGCCGCGCCCTGACCCGCTTGGGCCGCACCGTGGAAGCCGAGGCTGAGATCGAAGGCCTCGCCGTCGACATCGGCCTCATCGTCCCCACCGACGACCACGAGGAGCACCCGTCCGGGCGACTCTTCGGCGACGACTTCCCTGAAGACGAAGCCGAACTGGTCGCCCAGCTGCTGCTCCTGCGCGGCCGCCTGCACCGCTACAAAGGCGAGCTCCAGGACGCCCGCACCGCGTGGACCGCCGCCCTGTCCCTTTCGCGCCGTGAGGGTCTCGCCGGGCCGCGCTGCGACGCGCAGTGCCGCATCGGCCTGCTCGACTTCCTCGCCGGGCACCTGTCCGAGGCCGAGGCCCGCTTCCTCGACGCCTACGACACCGCGTTCGGCGTCGGCGACGACAAGCGCCTCGCCTGGGCCCTCCAGCACCGCGCGTGGGTCCTGGTGGCCCGCGGCGACTTCGACGGCGCCGACGACGTGCTCCGCGAGGCCGCCAAAGCCTTTGCGCGCCAAATGGATCTGGTCGGGCGCGCCTGGGTCCGCGGTGTCTCCGCGTTCGCCCTCCTCATGGCCGGGCGCTTCACCGAGGCCAAGCGACTGTCCGATGTGTTCATGCCGATCGGCGAGCGTTCGGGCGACGTGTTCGCCGTCGGGCTCCTGCGTGCGATCGGCGCCGCCGCCCAGATCAGCCTGGGCCACCCGGCCGGAGCGGATGCGGCCGCCCGCAAGTCCTTCCGCGACTTCGAGCGGATCGACGACGACTGGGGCCGCGGCTTCGCCAAGTACGTGCGCGCCCTCGCGGCCCGCTCGATCGGCGCGCTCGACCACGCCCTCGACCTCGCCGCGGGCGCGGAGGAGTACGGCACCAAGACCGGCCACCCGCTCCTGATCAGCTTGGCGCACAACCTCAGAGGCCGCATCGCCCTCGAAGCGGGGGACCCGGCCACGGCCGAGGACGCCGCCGAGGAGGCGCTCGCGCTCGTCACCGACGACGTCCTCGAACCGGGCCGCGCGGCCAACACCGCCCTGCTCGCGGAGGTGCGCGCCGCCAAGGGCGACCGCGCCGAAGCCCTGCGGATGCTCGAACCGCTTGCAGCCCATTACGATGAGCCGTCCCTGGGCCTGCCCCGGCGCGCCATCGTGGCCCGCTACGCCCGCCTCCTCGACGAGGAGGGCCAGGTCTCCGAGGCCGCCAAGTGGGCCGGGATCGCGCTGAAGTCCTTCGGCGAAGACCCCGACTCGACCGCATGGGCCGAGCACTACCTCGAGAGCGCCCGCGTCGCGTGATCACTGGAATGGACGCACGCCCTGTGCGCCATGCGTTTCGGCGTGCCCTGGGATGCTGGGAAGCATGAGGGACAGGACTCATGAAGAACGCGGCTCATGGAAGAACGCGGCTCATGCAGGACCGGGGTTCATGAGCGACAGGGTGAGCGACAGGGGCTCGTGAAGGGCCGCGGCCCGTGAAGCGACCGGGACTCATGTGGGACACGCAACGGGCGGACGGGCGGTCCTTTCGGACCGGCGCTTTTCAGGCCGTTGTCTTTCGAACCACAGCCTCGCGAACCCCGGCCCGTTCCAGTCGGACCGCCCGTCCTCCCGCGCGTCACACGGGGGATCCATTCACTATGCGCCACCGGCACTTCGCCCTCAGGAAGCGACACCTCAACCGTTCGGCCAGTTATCGCTGGCTTTTCGTCCAGGGGTATACAGAATCATGGGCGCGTTGCCGTACCGTTATTCGTCAAAGGTCCTATGACTCGGAACCCCCAGCTCCGAGGTCCCCGACCTAGACTCGGAACGTCCCCCCGCACTGACCCGCGCACCGGCCTGCACCAAGAACGACAGCAGGCTCATTTACGGCTCGCATGCTGCGCCGAGAACGGAGGCTGTATCCAGTGGACACCATCTCGTCCTACGGTGCTCCAACCGGTCCCCACCCCGCCTCGACCGCCTTCGTCCCGCCCCCCGGGGCCCGCCGCGAGGCCGACCCCGAGGCGCTGCTCCAGGGGATCGAACGACTGACCGGCTTCATCGAGATCGACCGCGGCGCCTACTCCACCGTCTACAGCGCCACGCGCTTCGACGACGGGTCCGAGGTCGCCGTCAAGATCGAGGCCCGCCCGCTCACCGACGACGCCGGGCTCGACCGCTTCCGCCACGAGGTCCAGACCGCCGGGCGCCTCTCCGACCACCCCTGCGTGGTCAAGATGCTCTCGGCCGGCCTCACCCACCAGGCGAACCCGTACGTGGTCATGGAGCGCTGCCGCGGGTCCGTGGCCGACCTCCTCGACGACCACACCACGATCCCCCCGCACCGGACCATCGAGATCGGCATCCGCATCGCCGACGCGCTCTCCGCGGCGCACGAGGCCGGGATCGTCCACCGCGACGTCAAACCCGCGAACCTCCTCATCAACCACACCGGCCACGCGGTCCTCGCCGACTTCGGGCTCTCCAGCCTCATCCCGGTGCCGCGCCCCGGCGACCCCGTCTCGACCATGGCCACCCCGGCGTACGCGCCGCTGGAGGTCTTCCAGATGCGCGACGTGGGCCCCAGCGCCGACGTCTACTCGCTCGCGGCCACGCTCTACACGATGCTCAGCGGCAACCCGCCGCGCTTCCCCTCGGACGGGGTCCTCGACATCAACGACGTCGCGGCCCTGTTCGACCAGCCGATCCCGGCGATCCCCGGCATATCGCCCCTGCTGCTCGAGATGCTGCGCACCGCGCTCATCAACAACCCCGACGGCCGCCCGACCGCGGTCGAGTTCCGGGAGTTCCTCGCGAGCATCCCCGAGGCCTCCACCGGCCTCATCCCGCGCGTCACCGACGGCCCCGCCCCGACGAAGCATCAGCCTCCCGTCTCCCCTGCGCCCCAAGGGGTCGGCGTGTACGGCGCCTACTCCTCGCCGCCGCGCCCCGAAGCGCGCCGCGCGGCGCGCCCCGAGACCATCCCCGGCGGCGACGGCGAACTCGACCCCTCGACGTTCCCCGACGCGCCCTCGACCCTGCGCCTGGCCCCCGGCAAGCGCCGCGGCCAGATCCCCACCCGGCCCGAACCGCAGGCGGCCCCCGTCTACGCCCCGCCGCCCACCCCCGAGCGCGCCACGGCCCGCATCCCGAGCCCGCCCGCAAGCCCCCCGGTCAGCCCGGCCGCCCCCGAGCCGGCCTTCGGGAACGAGACCGCCAAGTGGCAGTCCTTCGGCACCGGTGCCCGCGACGACCACGACTCGCGCCTGCCCGTCCCGGTGCCGCGCAACGAGACCGGCCTGACGCGCCGCGAACGCCGCTTGAAGGACGGCGACGGCGGCGGCTCCAGCGTCGGCCGCCTCATCGGCATGGGCGCTGCGGGCCTGGTGATCCTCGGCCTGCTCATTGCGGGCGGCGTGTGGCTCTTCGGCGGCGACGAGCCGACCGACCTCGCCGAGCAGTCGATCGCCGAGGACTACGTCAGCAAGTGCGGGCTCGCGATGGACGGCGCGGGCTGCGTGACCGAGCCGACCTGCTTCGACGCCGAGTTCACCTCGGTGGACTGCGAAGGCGCCCACCAGTGGGAGGCCTATGCGACCGGACAGCTCCCCGAAGGCGTCGCTGACGCCGAGGCGGCACGGGCCGACGAGACCGTCGCGAACGCCTGCGTCGCAGGTGAACGCGCCGACGGCCCGCTCTCGCAGCTCATCGGCAACGACGCCATCGACTGGGTGACCGACGTCCAGGTCCCCGGCGACGGCTCCTTCCTGTGCGTGGCGCAGCTCAAGGACGGCGCAGAGGCGTCCGGCATCACCTTCGCCCGGGCCGCCTGACCGCCTGAACCGAAGGGCGCGAAGCGCCTGCCTCCAGAACCCAAGTGCGCGAAGCGCCCCGAGATCAAAGCAGAGCCCCGGCACCACATCTGGTGCCGGGGCTCTGCTGCCGCCATGCCGAGCCGTTAAGGCCCCGCGAGCGGTCGCCGTGCGTGGGAGAACAGCACGGCCTCGGATCAGAACTCCTCGTCGAGGTCGACCTTGCCTTCCACGGCCACTTGGTAGGCGGTCGGCCTGCGTTCGAAGAAGTTCGTCAGCTCCTGCACGTCCTGGAGCGCCATGAACGGGAACGGGTTCTCCGAGCCCCATTTCTTCGGCATGCCGAGGCGCACGAGGCGCTGGTCGGCGGCGTACTCCAGGTACGACTTCATGTCCTTGACGGTCATGCCGGGCATGCCGTCGCCGATGAGGTCCTCGGCGAACTGGAGCTCGGCCTCCACGGCCTCCTCCAGCATCTCGGTGACCTCTTTGCGCATCTGCTCGTCGAACAGCTCGGGCTCCTCCCGGCGCACGATGTCGACCACGCTGAACGCGAAGTTCATGTGGCAGGACTCGTCGCGGAACACCCAGTTGGTGCCGGTGGCGAGCCCGTCGAGCAGGCCCCGGCTGCGCAGCCAGTACACGTAGGCGAAGGCGCCGTAGAAGAACAGGCCCTCGATGCACGCGGCGAAGCAGATGAGGTTGAGCAGGAAGGTGCGGCGGTCCGCGGCACTTCCCAGTTCCTGCAGCGAGTTGATCGAGTCGATCCACTTGAAGCAGAAGTCGGCCTTGCGCTTGATCGAGGGGATGTTGTTGACCGCGTCGAACGCCTTGGTGCGCTCCTCGGGGTCGGGCAGGTAGGTGTCGAGCAGCGTCAGGTAGAACTGGACGTGCACGGCCTCCTCGAAGAGCTGGCGCGACAGGTACAGGCGCCCTTCGGGGGAGTTGACGTGCTGGTACAGGTTGAGCACCAGGTTGTTCGCGACGATCGTGTCGCCGGTGGCGAAGAAGGCCACGAGGCGGTGGATGAGGTGCTGCTCCTGGGGCGTGAATGCGGCCAGGTCGGTCAGGTCGGAGGCGAGGTCGACCTCCTCGACGTGCCAGGTGTTCTTGATGGCGTCCTTGTACTGCTCGTAGAAGTCCGGGTACTTCATCGGTCGCAGTGTCAGGTCCATGCCCGGGTCGAGCAGCATCGGCGGTTCCTCTCTCGTTGGCGGCGCGGGGTGTTGGGTGAGGAGTGAGCAGGGGGACGGCGCGGACCGTCCCCCCGTCGAACGTCTTACTGGCAGGCCTCGCAGCTCTCCGGGTTCTCCAGGGAGCACGCGATGTCGGCCGGGATGACCTCTAGTTCAGTGGGCTTCTCGGCCGCGGCCGGGGCGCTCACCGTCGTCTGGTTGATGCGCGTGGCCGGGCGGCTGCGCAGGTAGTACGTGGTCTTCAGGCCCTGCTGCCACGCGTAGCGGTACATCGACGAGAGCTTGCCGATGGTCGGGCTGGCCTGGAACAGGTTGAGCGACTGGGCCTGGTCGATGAACGGCGTGCGCGCGGCAGCCAGGTCGATCAGGGCGCGCTGCGGCAGCTCCCAGGCGGTGCGGTAGCGCTCCTGGAGGTCCGCGGGGATCACGTCGATGCCCTGGACCGAGCCTTCGGCGACGACGATCGCCTGGCGCACGGCCTCGCTCCAGATCCCGCGCTCCTTGAGCTCGGTGATCAGGTGGCGGTTGACCTGCAGGAACTCACCCGACAGGGTCTCGCGCTTGAACACGTTCGAGACGACCGGCTCGATGCACTCGGCGCAGCCGGCGATCGAGGCGATGGTCGCGGTCGGCGCGATCGCGATCATGAGCGAGTTGCGCAGGCCGTGCTCGCCGATCAAGCCGCGGACGGCGTCCCAGCGCTCATCGAGCGTGATCCGCGCGTTCGGGAAGTGGTCGGTGTGGAGCACACCGTCGGCGGCGCGGGTCTCACTGAAGTTCGGGTGGGCCCCGAGCTCGGCGGCGAGCTTCGCGGAGGTCTCGTAGGCCACGATCGCGATGCGCTCACTGATCGCGGTCGAGAGCTTGAGCGCCTCTTCGGAGTCGAAGGCGAGCTTGAGCTTGAAGAACACGTCCGCGAGGCCCATGCAGCCCAGGCCGATCGGGCGCCACTTGCGGTTGGCCTTCTCGGCCTCGGCGGTCGGGTAGAAGCCCAGGTCGATGGTGCGGTCGAGGAACTTGACGGCGGTGCGCACCGTCTCCTCGAGCCGCTCGAAGTCGAAGCCCTCGGCGGTCGAGTGCTCGGCGAGGTTGACCGAACCGAGGTTGCACACGGCGGTCTCGGAGTCGTTGGTCACCTCGAGGATCTCGGTGCACAGGTTCGAGAGGTGGATGACGTTCTCTTTGCGCGCGGTCTGGTTCGAGGTCCGGTTCGCGGTGTCGGAGAAGGTGATCCAGCCGTTCCCGGTCTGGGCGAGGGTCCGCATCATGCGTCCGTACAGTTCACGGGCGGCGATGGTCTTGCGGGCCTTCCCGGCGCCCTCGGCGGCCCGGTAGGCGTTGTCGAACTCGTCGCCCCACAGGTCCACCAGCTCGGGCGTCTCCTTGGGGTCGAACAGGGACCACTGGCCGTCGGACTCGACGCGGCGCATGAACTCGTCGGGGATCCAGTTGGCGAGGTTCAGGTTGTGGGTGCGCCGCTCGTTGTCACCGGTGTTGTCGCGCAGCTCCAGGAACTCCTCGATGTCGGCGTGCCAGGTCGCGAGGTACACGCACGCGGCGCCCTTGCGGCGACCGCCCTGGTTCACGGCCGCGACGGACGAGTCGAGGGTCCGCAGCCACGGCACGATCCCGTTCGAGTGGCCGTTGGTGCCGCGGATGAGCGAACCGCGCGAGCGGACGCGCGACCACGCGATGCCGATGCCGCCGGCGTACTTCGACAGGCGCGCGACCTGGCTGTAGCGCTCGTAGATCGAGTCGAGCTCGTCCTTGGGCGAGTCGAGCAGGAAGCACGAGGACAGCTGCGGGCGGCGGGTGCCGGAGTTGAACAGCGTGGGCGAGGACGGCAGGTACGACAGCGTCGACAGCAGGCGGTAGAGCTCGGCGGCCTCCTCGACCGACTGGCTCAGGCCGCAGGCGACGCGGAGCATGAAGTACTGGGGCCGTTCGAGGACGGTGCGGTTCTCGGGGTGGCGCAGCAGGTAGCGGTCGTAGACCGTGCGCAGCCCGAAGTACTCGAAGCGGTCGTCGGCGGCTTCGTCGATGATCGCGTCCAGGGCGGGCCCGTTGGCCTCCACGAACGCGACGAGGTCGGCGGCGAGCAGGCCGTTCGCGTTGCTCGCGTTGATCGACGAGGTGAAGGAGACGACTCCTTCGCCCGCGGTCTCGTCCGCGATGTGCTCGGCGAGGAGCCGGGCGGCGAGCTTGGAGTAGGTCGGCTCGGAGGCGACCGTGGCCGAGGTGATCTCGATGGCCCGCTCGCGCAGGCCCTTCTCGGTCGCGCCGGGCCACAGGCCCGCCTCGATCTGCGCGATGACCCGCTCGGCGTCCACATCGGGAAGTCCCGCGGCGTGGACGCGGAGGCGTTCGGCGATCCGCGCGGCGGGACCCTGCTCGGGTTCCCGCTGCTGCGGAGCGGTGGTGGTGGCGACGGATGGCGTGGTGGCGAGCCCGGTCATCTCTGCATCCCCTCGTGCTGTGCTTCTGAATGAAGTGCGATCCGGTGCGGATCGCGCTCTTGCGGCACGGTGGCGCCGCCTTCCCCACACGGTGGGAGTGGAAGCTGACGGCACCGACCTGACAGAGGGGAATCATACATGTAGTGGTCGGTCCTTGGGGTCGACCCAAGATGTTGCGTTTTTCCGATGTTTCGGCCAGTGAATCCGCAGCGTGTCAGCTAGGCTCAGGGGTTCCGAGGAGTCAGCCTATGCCGCGGGTCCGACACTTCTCCCGAGAAACCGCCGGAGTCGTCCGGGTGTGATCCTGACCGGTCAAACCGCGTGCGACCCCGCCCCCGCTCCCTGGTAGCATCGTCCCGGTCTGAAGCATCAGGCATGCCTCCGTAGCTCAGTGGATAGAGCACTGGTTTCCGGGACCAGGTGTCGCAGGTTCGAATCCTGCCGGGGGCACCGCACTTTGAACCGTCGCGCGAGAGCGCGGCGGTTTTTTGCGTGTGCGCCCTCGATTCCGGAACTTCCGGTGAGTGATCGGAGAAAGTTCCGATAGTTTTCCGGAAGTCATTGACACCTCTGTGGGGTCGGTCCACGATGGTCTCAGCGAGAACATTGATGTTTCTCGATGTAACCCGTCTTGTGCGGACTGGTCCGCACCCCTCAGAAGGAGGAAGGATGCCCAAGGACAACGCGTCCACAGGCCCGTTCAGTCGCCGGAGCATGCTGCTCGGCGGCGGTGCCGCCCTGGTGTTCGGCGGCGCGGGGCTGCTGCTGCCCGGCACCGCCAGCGCGCAGCAGACCATCACCACGAACCAGGAGGGCACCAACAACGGGTACTACTACTCGTTCTGGACCGACACCCAGGGCAAGGCCTCGATGACCCTCGGCTCGGGCGGGAACTACAGCTCCTCGTGGAACGGGGTCAACAACTGGGTCGGCGGCAAGGGCTGGTCCAACGGCGGCCGCCGCGCCGTCCAGTACTCCGGCAGCTTCAACTCGCCCGGCAACGGCTACCTGGCCCTGTACGGCTGGACCGCGAACCCGCTGGTGGAGTACTACATCGTGGAGAACTACGGCAGCTACCGGCCGGGCGGGAACGATCTCAAAGGGACGGTCACCGACGACGGCGGCACGTACAACATCTACAAGACCACCCGCGTCAACCAGCCGTCCGTGGAGGGCACCAGGACGTTCGACCAGTACTGGAGCGTCCGCCAGTCGAAGCGCACCGGCGGCACGATCAACACCGGCGCCCACTTCGACGGCTGGGCCAGCAAGGGCATGAACCTCGGCGCGTTCAACTACTACATGGTCCTGGCGACCGAGGGCTACCAGTCCAGCGGCAGCTCGAACATCACCGTCGGGAGCACCGGCGGCGGGGGCGGAGGCGGCGGTGGCACCACGTGTGCGGCGACGCTGTCGGCCGGGCAGAGCTGGAGCGACCGGTACAACCTGAACGTCGCGGTGTCGGGCAAGAGCGACTGGAGGACGGTGCTGAACATCCCCTCGCCCGCGAAGGTCATCGCGACCTGGAACTGCAACGCCTCCTACCCGACCTCGCAGCAGCTGGTCGCGACGCCCAACGGCAACGGCAACAACTTCGGCATCACCGTCCAGGCCAACGGCAACTGGAACTGGCCGACCACCTCCTGCAGTTAGGGGGTGCTTGCGGCCCCGCCGGTGCGCACCGGCGCGGTGGCCGCATCGGAACCGGATCGGCCGTGCGGCACCGGGCCGCGCGGCCGATTTCCGTGTCCTGGGTCTCCCTTTCCGTCACGCCGCGGGCATAGGATCGCAACATGCGATCGGTACCCCTCGTGCTCACTGCCCTTGCCCTCGTCGTCGCCTCCGCCTGTTCGCAGGAGGAGACCCCGCCGCCCGAGGACGTCATCCCGAGTGCGGCCGCGGCGATGGCCGAGGTCCAGAGCGTCCGGTTCGAGCTCGAAGTCGACGGGAAGGTCGACGGCCTGTCGGTCAAGGCGGCCGACGGCGTGGTCACCGCGGACGGTTCCGCGGAAGGCACCGGGACGGTCACCATGATGAGCATGGACATCGAGGTCGACTACGTGATCGTCGGCGACGACGCCTACGTCAAGGGCGCCACCGGCGGCTACCAGGAGATCCCCGTCGGCGACGACATGCTCCCGTACGATCCGACGATCCTCCTCGCGCCCGACCGGGGGATCGCCGCGCTCCTCGACGCGGTCGACTCGGCCGAGCCGCAGGACACCGAGGCGGTCGGCGGCTTCGACACCTACCGGTACGAGGTCGAGTTCGATCCCGCGGTCTTCGGCGAGTTCCTTCCCGCCGAAGGGGACTGGGACACGGCGACTGTGTGGTTCGACCAGGAGACCTCGCGAGTGGTCAAGGCCGAGTTCGCGCAAGGTGAGGCCACGGTCATCCTGAACCTGTCCGACTACGACGACCCGGTGACTATTGAAGCGCCCTGACGCCGGTCCGGCCCGCAGCAGGGTCGCGATCGGCGCGGCCGGGATCGCCGTGCTCCTCGGCTCGATCGACGCGTACGTGCTCGTCTCCGTCCTCGTCGACATGATCGGCGACCTCGGGATTCCGGCCAACCACCTGGAACGGGCCACACCGCTCGTCACCGGATACCTGCTCGGCTACACGGCCGGGATGCCGCTGCTCGGGCGGCTCTCGGACCGGCTGGGCCGCAAAGTGGTCATCAACGCCTGCCTGGCGGCCTTCGCGGTCGGCTCGGTCGTCAGCGCGACCGCGACCGAACTGATCCCGCTCGTGGCCGGACGGGCCCTCCAGGGGCTCGCGGGCGGCGCGCTGCTGCCGGTGACGATGGCGCTCGCCGCCGACCTGTTCTCGGCCCGGCGCAGGCCCCTCGTGCTCGGCTGGGTCGGCGCGGCCCAGGAGCTCGGCGCGGTCCTCGGACCCCTGTTCGGCGCGGGCGTCGCCGCCCTGGTCGGCTGGCGCGGCATCTTCTGGATCAACGTGCCCCTGGCCCTGCTGGCTGCGCTGGCTGTGCACCTAGCGGTCCCCGCGAAAGGCCGGCAGAGTGCCGCGGACGGCAAGCCGCCCAGCCCCGAGAAGGTGGACGTCCTCGGCGGCCTCCTTCTCGCCCTCTCCTTGGGGCTGTTCACCGTCGGGCTCTACAACCCCGAGCCCGAGACCGCCGTCCTCCCGCCCTGGGGCCCGCTCACCATCGCGGCCGCCCTCATCGCCCTCGCCGCTTTCGTCCTCCAGCAGTGGCGTTCCCCGGTCCGCCTGCTCGACCCGGACGGGGTCCGCTGGCGTCCCTTCACCGCCGGGCTCGCCGCGAGCCTCGCCGCGGGCGCGGTCCTCATGGTCACCCTGGTCGACGTGCAGCTGCTCGCCCAGACCATCCTCGGCCTCGACTCGGCCGGCGGCGCGCTGCTGCTCCTGTGGTTCCTCGTCGGCCTTCCTGTCGGCGCGCTCGCGGGCGGCGCCCTCGCCGCGCGCTTCGGCGAGAGGGCCCCGGCGGTTGTCGGTTTCGCCGCCGCCGCCCTCGCCTACCAGTGGATCGCCCACTCGATGCCCCACATCGAACCCGGGCTCGCCCTCGCCGGGGCCGCGCTCGGGGCCACCATCGCCCCGCTCTCCTCCGCCGCCCTCCGCACCACTCCCGAAGGCTCCCACGGCACCGCGTCCGCCGCGGTCGTCGTCGCCCGCATGATGGGCATGCTCGTCGGCATCGCCGCCCTCACCTCCTGGAGCCTCCACCGCTTCCAGACGGCCACCGCCGACCTCGACACGCCCCTGCCCTTCGGGATGACCGAAGCCGAATACGCCGAGCGGCTCGCGACCTACCAGGACGCACTCAACGCCGCCCTCACCGCCCAGTACGCCGACGTCTTCACCGCCGCCGCCCTCATCTGCGCCGCCGGTGCCCTGTGCTCCCTCGCCCTCCCCGGACGTGTGCGAGACCGCACGCAGATCCTCGCTTGAGGACCCTGCGACTGGATAAGGTTGCGCCATGGCGGATCTTTCTGTGGTCGAGAATGTCGACGAGCACCGGTACGAACTGCGCGACGAGGCCGGGACCGTGCTCGGCTACCTGGAGTACCTCACCCGCGAGGACTTCGTCGTCCTGCCGCACACCGAGGTCGACCGGTCCCTGCGCGGACGCGGCTGGGGCGACCGGCTGGTGCGCCACGCCCTCGACGACCTGCGCGCCAAGGGTGCCAAGGCCTACCCGACCTGCCCCTTCGTGGACCGCTGGATCCAGCGCCACGAGGACTACGAAGACCTCCGCTACCAGCCGTAGACACAAGCCATGAACACCGCCCGGTCGGCACCGGTGCGGACTGTTCACCTCCGCGCAAACTACGGGTTCACTTGTCGTTCACCTGTGGATGAAGCATCTTCAATATGCGTCTGCCGGCTGCCCTGACACAGGCCCTTCACCGTCTCCTCGCGAACGGGGGCCGCTGATGCTGTCCGCGCTCATCCTCCTGCGACACGTCGCCGCCGACACCGATCCCGCGGACCGCTCTCCTTCTGACGCACCGCTTACCAACACCCTGCCTTCGGAGCTGTCGCATTCCGCCGCAACGCCTCCCGAGGTCCGGCTCACCGACGCCCAGTCCCGGCGCGCCTGGGCGCTGGCCGACTTCCTCCAGCTCTACAGCCCGACCGCGCTCCTCGCCGGGCCCGGCCGCGGCTGCGCGCAGACCCTCGCGCCCCTCGCCAGCCGCCTCGACCTGCGCGTCACCGTCGCCGAGGACCTGAGCCCCAGGGCCCCGAAGCTTCCCAGCCCCGCCCACACCGCGATCTGGACGGCCGCCCGCGCCCTGCGCGCCCTCCCCGAACCCCGCCGCACCACCGTCGTCTGCGCCGAGACCGCCGTCCTCGCGGCCCTCCTGGTCGCCGTCGCCGCCTGCGACGGCCACGACCTCTCCCGCTACGAGACCCCGATCCCCCTCGGCGCCGACGAGGCCGAGGCCCTCCCGCCCGGCGGCGGCTGGGTCCTCCACCGCGACGACGGCCTCCTCGTCGACGTCAAGCCGCTCGCTGTGCGCTAAGAGCCGCAACCCCTAAATCGATTGCTTCCGCGGTCCAGACGCCGGTAACCTCGATGGTTCGCCTTCGAAGCCTGGACCAATCCACCGGGAGACAGCCGTGCCGTCCGAAAGCTCAGGGGAAGCCGAACTCCAAGCCGAAATCGCCCTCCACGAACGCGCCCGCAATCTCATGGCCGCCATGCGCGCCACCACCGAAGCCATCCACCGCACCTACGCCGGGGAACTCGACGAGTCCGGGAAGAACCTCGGCATCGGCGACGTCGGCACCGACCAGCACTTCGGCTGGGTCATGGCCAACTACACCGTGCCGCGCCTGGCCGACCTCACCGACCGCGACATCGCCCTCTTCTTCGGCCGCATCTGGATGGACGCCGCCCCCGGGGAACCCGGCGAGGAGTTCCACATCGGCCGCCGCCACATCCGCGACGAACGCGGCGACCCCCTCGTCCTCGACTGGCGCGCCCCGCTCTCCGAGAGCTACTACCGCGCCTCCGCCCACGACCGCCGCGAGGTCGCCAAACGCCGCCGCTTCGGCTTCCAGGGCGCCCGCATCACCGGCTTCGAAGACGAGGACCTCGTGCTCGGCGAGGAGTTCGCGTCCGACATCCTCACCGCCGAGATCGAACGCCCCCGCACCGGCCCCATGCGCGACATCGCCGCGACCATCCAGCCCGAGCAGGACGAGCTCATCCGCCGCGACGCCGCCACCAACCTCTGCGTCCAAGGCGCCCCCGGCACCGGCAAGACCGCCGTCGGCCTCCACCGCGCCGCCTGGCTCCTCTACAACTACACCGAGAAGCTCGACAAGGCCGGCGTCCTCGTCGTCGGCCCCAACGAGGGCTTCCTCGCCTACATCGCCGGCGTCCTCCCCACCCTCGGCGAGACCTCCGTATGGCAGGTCACGGTCCAGCAGCTCACCGGCGCCCACACCGCCACCGGCACCGACAGCCACGAGGCCGCCCTCGTCAAGCACGACGAGCGCATCGCCCTCGTGTGCGAGCGCGCCGTGTGGGGCCGCGTCGGCACCGCCGCGGACGGCGGCATCACCGCCGAAGAGGGCCTGCTCATCGCCGACGGCGGCTGGCGCTGGCGCCTCGGCCTCAAGTACCTGGACGACGCGATCGCGAACGCCCGCAGGCACACCCGCACTTACAACGCGGGACGCAAGGCCGTCGAGGACGCCATCGTCCAGGGCGCGCGCCGCCAGGCGGAGATCCGCTCCGGGCACTCGCCCGACGGCAAGTGGGCGACCAAGCTCAAGCGCAGCCCCGCCGTGCAGGCCTTCCTCGACGCGGTGTGGCCCAAGCTCAACACCAAGACCGTCATGAAGCAGCTCTCCGGGGACGCGGCCTTCCGCGCCGACGCCACCCGCGGCATCCTCGAACCCGAGGAGGCCGCACTGCTCGCGGCCCCGCGCGGCGCCAAGCCGACCGCCGCCGACCTGCTCATCAGCGACGAGATCGAATCGCACCTCAAATTCCGGGAGCCCTCGGAGTCCTTCGGCCACATCGTCATCGACGAGGCCCAGGACCTCTCTCCGATGCAGTGCAGGGTCATCGCCCGCCGCTCGGGCAAGGGCTCGGTCACCGTCCTCGGCGACCTCGCCCAGGGCACCACCCCGTGGGCCGCCGAGTCCTGGCTCGACCAGATGCGGCACCTGGGGAAGGAGCAGGTCGAGCACACCGAGCTGACCACGGGCTTCCGCGTCCCGGCCGTCATCATCGAACTCGCCAACCGGGTGCTGCCCCATCTCGGTGTCGACGTCGCGCCCGCCCGGTCGATCCGCTCCGACGGCTCCCTCCACTGGATCCGGGCCGCCGACCTCGAAGCGGGCGTTCGCGAAGCGATCACCGAGGCCCTCGCCGAGGAAGGCCTGGTCGGGGTGATCGCCGCCGACGAGCGCGCCCAGGAACTTCGCGAGGCCCTCGGCGACACCGACCGGGTGGAGGTGATCGCCGCGAGCCTCGCCAAGGGCCTCGAATTCGACCATGTCATCGTGGTGGAACCGGGCGAGATCGTGGACGCCCCGCCCACGTCGCATCACGGCCCGGCAGGCTCCACCGGGGGCGGCGCGAGCACCGCCGGGGTCGGCCTGCGGCACCTGTACGTCGCGCTGACCCGCGCCGTCTCGCACCTCACGGTCGTCCACGACCGCCCGCTCCCGGCCGAGATGGCGGACTGAGCGACGACGCCGGCTCACTGGAGGCGACCAGGCGATTTGTGTCCTACGCCTCTGGTTTCATACCGATATGATCACAAATTTCGAACGGCGAGTCGATCGCCGTGAATGTCATTGTAAGGACTGATTCCCATGGTTCCTTTACAAATACGCCGTCTTGGGGTCACTACCAGCCAAAACATCCACCCCATCCGCCTCATCCGTACCCATTGGACGGTCAATGAGGACACTTGGGGCGCGTTGGCATCCCATGCTCATATTCGCCTAGAGCCGCGCGAACCGGAACGCAGCGCGCGGGGCGAAACAATGAGGAGCGCGATGTTGGCAGTAAGACGACCGGCGGCCGCCGCGATCGGTCTGGGCGCGGCCCTGGTCATGGTCGCCGGCGCCACCACCGCCTGCGGGACGAGCGACGAACCGGGCAACCCCGGCTTCCAGGGGTGCGAGACCGATCCGGTCACCTGCAACTCCGGCGAACGCACCGACGGCGGCGAGATCACCTGGGGCCTCGACGGGTCCTGGACCGGCTGGAACCCGAACACGAGCGCCGAATACACCGTGTACACGATCCAGGTCACCGCCCCCTACTGGCCCGCGGTCGGCCAGTTCGACCAGAACGGCGAGTTCGTCCTCAACAGCGGCATCTTCGCCGCCGAACCCAAACTCGTCAACGAGAGCCCCATGCAGGTCGAATACACCCTCGAAGCGGGCGCGAACTGGGGCGACGGCACCGACATCGGCGTCGACGACTTCATCTACAACTGGTACGCCCGCTCCGGCAGCGAAGCGCTCTGCCAAGGCTGCACCCCCGCCGCCGCCACCGCCGCCCAGATCAAAACCATCGAAGAAGGCTCCACCGCCGACAAGGTCGTCATCACCTACGCGGACGCCTACTCCTCCTCCGAATGGAAATACGAGCCCGTCCTCTCCAACCCCGCCCACATCGCCGACGACCAAGACCTCGACTGGCGTGGCGACCCCGCCGCCATGGCCGAGGCCGAAACCTACTTCTCCGCGACCGTCCCCACCTGGTCCACCGGCCCCTTCACCATCACCGACGCCAAAGTCGGCGAATACGTGATCTACGAACCCAACGACGACTGGACCGGCACCACCGAGGTCACCCTCGACAAGATCACCCTCAAATCCTTCGACTCCGTCGAATCGATCATCACCGAAATGCGCCAGGGCACCGTCGACGGCGCCAGCCCCAACAGCATCAGCGCCGAGAACATCGCCCAACTCGCCGGCGAGCAGACGATCGCCTTCAACATCGCCCCCGGACCCGGCTGGGGCCACATCGACCTCAACACCAAGAACGAATTCCTCTCCGACCAGCCCCTGCGCACCGCCGTCTTCCAAGCCATCGACATCGAAGAGCTCATCTCGCGCACCTACGCCAACGTCCAATCCGACGCCGCGCGCAAACTCAACCATCTCTTCCGCAACGGATCCGCCAACTTCGCCGACCACCTCACCGCCACCGGCCAAGGCGCCGGCGACACCGAGCAGGCCCGCGGCACCCTCGAAGCGGCCGGATACACCTGGAACGACGACGGCCACCTCCTCACCCCCGAAGGCGAGGAAGTCAAGATCAACTACCGCTTCGCCGACGGCTCCGACGACCGCATGACCATGGCCGAACTCATCCAGTACAACCTCACCGACATCGGCATCCAGGTCGAACTCAAACCCTTCGCCGTCGCCGACCTCGGCAGCACCCTCTCGGAGTCCAACTTCGACATCGTCAACTACGGCTGGACCACCCAGCCCGTGTTCGTCTCCAGCGCCAACCAGTGGTGGAGCTCCGACGGCGGCACCAACTTCGGCGGGAACGAAGACCCCGAACTCGACGCGATCCTCGCCGACCTCACCGCCGAAAGCGATCCCGACAAGGCCGCCGACATCGCCAACGAAGCCGTCCAGCGCCTCATCGAGGACGCCTACGTCCTGCCCACCGTCGACACCCCGGTGGCCATCATGGTCAACGAGGACCTCGTCAACGTCCGCGACAACTGGGCCTCCCAGCAGCGGGCCCTGTACAACATCGCCGAATGGGGCCTGCGCGCCGAAGGCTGAGCCCTGAGCGCAGCGCCAGCGCGTTGAACGCCGAGCTCCGCGAGAACAACAGAACAGCGGCAACAACAGCGGGACGGGCCAAGCCCGTCCCGCTGTTTGTCTGAATCTGCCCGAAATAGACCGTTCCAGGTGTAACGATGATCCAGTCGCGGTCCGCCGCGGCTGCGCTCACAAGGACCCGGCCCACAAGGGTGCTGCTCACCAGAGACAGCGCCCACCGGGACCGGGCCCACAAGAACTCTGCTCACAGAAGAGCTACACACGGGGAGTGGTCATATGCGACCTGCACAAGCGAGGGCCTGCGCCCTCGCCGGCTCGGCCGCGCTGGCCGCGGCGGCGCTCGCCGCCTGCGGCGGCGGCAGCGACTCGGGCGGCGGCGACGGCGACGTGACCTGGGCGATCAGCTCGGGTTGGGAGTCGTGGAACGAGAACACCGCCGACGGCAACAACTCGTATCTGCACCAGGCGCTCGTCCCGGGCTCGACGACCCTCGGGGACTTCGACCAGGACGCCGACTGGGTCTTCAACGACGCCCTCCTCGCCAAGGCCCCCGAACTCACGAGCGAATCGCCGATGACGGTCGAGTACACGCTCAACGACAACGCCCAGTGGTCCGACGGCGAGGCCTTCGGCGCCGACGACTTCACCTACATCTGGTACCAGATGTCGGGCAGCGCCGACCTGTGCGACCAGGACGCGTGCATTCCGGCCTCCACCGACTGGGGCGCGAACGTCGCCTCCGTCGATCAGGCCGACAACGTCGTCACCCTGACCTATGTGGACGGCTATCTCGACCCGGAGTGGGAGTTCTTCAGCACGCCGATGTACCCGGCCCACATCGCCGAGGACAACGGCTTCGCCGACTGGAAGACCGACCCGGCCCAGATGGGCCAGAGCGCCACCTGGTTCGCCCAGAACGCGCCCACCTGGTCGACCGGGCCGTACACGCCCACCGACGCGACCCTCGGCGACTTCGTCGCCTACGAGCCGAACAAGAACTACCAGGGCTCGGTCGACCCCGCGCTCGACAAGCTCACCCTGAAGGTCGTCGAGGGCACCGACGCGATCATCACCGAGCTGCGGCAGGGCTCCATCGACGGGGCCTGGCCCTCGGAGTTCAGCCAGGAGGAGCTCGACAAGGTCTCGGGCGACGACGCGATCACCACCGAGGTGTACGACGGCTCGATCTGGCTCCACATCGACACCAACGCCAACAGCACGTTCCTCGGCGACGAGGTCCTGCGCCAGGCGGTGTTCACCGCGATCGACAACGCGGACATCATCGCGAAGGCCTACCCGGACACCGAGGTCACCGCGCGGCAGAACCACTTCTTCAACGCCCAGTCCGAGTTCTTCGTGGACACGCTGGGCACGACCGACCCGGCGCAGGGCACCGGCGACGCCGACGCGGCCAACGCGGTGCTCGAGGCCGCCGGGTACACCACGGGGGACACGCTGACCACCCCCGACGGCGACGCGGTCACGCTCACCTTCCGCTACGGCGAAGGCGACGCGACGCGCACGCTGGCGGGGGAGCTGGTGCAGTCGTACCTGGCCGAGATCGGCATCGACGTGAAGCTCACGGCGATCCCGGACGGCGAGCTGGGCACGGTCCTCTCGGGGGGCGAGTTCGACCTGGCGATCTTCGGCTGGTCCGGGACGCCCGCGTTCACCACCGCGCCGCAGCAGTACTTCGGCTCGGAGTCGTCCTCGAACTTCGGGCACTACACGCTCGACGGGCTGGACGAGGCGATCGCGAAGGTCCGCTCGACCACCGACATCGCCGAGGCGGCGGGCTTCGCCAACGACGTCGACGCGATGGTCATGCCCGCGGCGTTCACGCTCCCGCTGTTCGACGAGCCGCAGTCCACGCTCTACAACAACGGGACCCTGGACGGCATCACCGCCAACGGCAACAGCCAAGCCGGGCCTCTCTGGGACGTTCAAAACTGGAAGCCTGCGTAAAGGTTCGTCGACGGCGACGGACGCCCAGAACTGGAAACCCGAGCGAGGGTTCGTCAACGACGGGGGACGTCCAGAACTGGAAACCCGCGTAAGATCCGAACTCTGTAACAGCAGGTGATGAACCGGGGGCGGTCCGAACGGGCCGTCTCCGGTTCTCGTATCGGTCGGGTAACAATGGTTCGCCAGTTTCGTACCGACCCGTTCCGTTCACGACTGCCGCATGGCAGCGTTTGACACAGCACTGCCGAGGCGGGCCCCGGCCCCTCTGCGACCCCGGTGCGGCAACGAAGCCCCCGGCCAGCGAACGGGCGTACCGCCCTCGGCCGGACCCCCTATGGAGGAGACAAAGCAATGGCTCTGACACGTAGAGCATTCGGCGGACTGACCATCGGCGGATCGTCCGCACTCATGCTGGCCGCTTGCGGCGGCAGCGAAGACGACGGTGCGGAGGCCAGCGGAGAACTCGTCTGGGCCATCGCCTACCCGTGGGAAGCCTGGAACGAGAACACCAGCACCGGCAACAACTCGGCCGGGCACCTGGCCATGACCCCGATGATCTCGGTCGGCGCCGCCGGTTACGACTTCGACCCCGACGGCAACGTCTTCTACGACGACGCCATCTTCGACGGCGAGCCGGAGCTCATCAGCGAAGAGCCGATGCAGGTCCAGCTGACCCTCAAAGAGGGCGCGCAGTGGTCCGACGGCAAGCCGGTCCGCCTGGAGGACTTCATCTTCCAGTGGTACTCCCGTTCGGGCAACGCCGAGCACGCCAACCAGGAGAAGGCCCTCCCGGCCGACACCGCCTGGGGCGCGAGCATCGCCTCGATCGAGGAGCCCGAGCCCGGCGTCATCGTCATCACCTCGGTCGCCGGCAACGTCGACCCGGAGTGGAAGTTCAGCGGCGGCGTCTACCTCCCCAGCCACTTCGCCGAGGAGAACGGCTTCGCCGACTGGGCCACCGACCCCGAGGTCATGGGCGACGCGATCACCTGGTTCAACGAGAACCTGTGGACGGTCGTCACCGGCCCGTACAAGCCGGTCGACAACAAGCTCGGCGAATACATCACCTACGAGCCCAACGAGAAGTACCAGGGCTCGAAGAAGGCGAAGTTCACCAAGCTCACGATGAAGCCGGTCACGGGCATCGAGGCCGAGGTCACCGAGCTCCGCCAGGGCACCATCGCCGGCTGCTGGCCGAACGACTTCAGCCTGGAGATCCTCGAGCAGCTCGACGAGAACCCCGAGGAGTGGAAGTACGAGACGTACGCGGGCGCGACCTGGTCGCACTTCGACTTCAACGTGCGCAACGCGTTCCTCAAGGACGTCAAACTCCGCCAGGCGGTCTTCCAGACCATCAACATCGCGGAGATCAAGGAGCGGGCCTTCCCGGGCACCGAGGTCCCCCCGCTGGGCAACCACTTCTTCACCGAGGAGAGCCCGTACTACCAGGACTACCTGACCCCCGCGAACCAGGGGCTCGGCGACGTCGAGGGCGCCAAGACGGTCCTCACCGAAGCCGGGTACACCTGGAACGGGGACGGCAAGCTCCTCACCGCCGAGGGCGAGCAGGTCCTGTTCAACTTCCGGTTCGCGACCTCCAACGAGATCCGCAAGCTCACCGGCGAGGTCATCCAGGCCCAGCTCGAGCCGCTCGGCATCGACCTGGAGCTCAAGGGCTTCGGCGACGAGGACTTCTCGGCCACGCTCGCCAGCCACGACTTCGACCTCATCGTCTTCTCGTGGGTCGGCAGCCCGGCGTTCACCACCGGCCCGAGCCAGTACTTCTCCACCGACTCGGCCTCGAACTACGGCGGGTTCGACGACGCGACCATCAACGAGCTGCTGCCGCAGGTCCGCGGGACCTTCGACATGGACGAGGCGGCCGACGTCGCCAACCAGATCAGCGCCCAGGCCGTCGCCCAGGCGCTGACCCTGCCGCTGTACTCCAGCCCGCTGTCGGTCATCTGGAACACGAAGCTCGTCGAGGGCCCCGGCGTCAACCCGGCCAGCCAGGCCGGTCCGGTCTGGAACGTCCGCGAGTGGCAGGCTCCGTAAGATATTCGTGACAGAGGGTGAGCGAGCTGGAGTAACGGATTAGCCACCTTCCGTCCCGATAATTCACTGAATTCCCCCGTGGGGCCGATGCCACATCGGCCCCACGGCCCATTCCCGGAACCGTCCTCACAGGCCAAAGTCACGAATCCATCACGAATAAACTCCAGTTGGTGCCTCGGCCATGTCAATCGCCTCACGTCTGTGCCAGTGTTTGACACAACACCGCCGAGGGCAGTTCAGCCTTCCCCCACACCCATTCGTCAGGACGCGAGGCATCGGCGCCATCGCAGCCACGCGGAGGCCCCTCGGCATCGATATCTGGAGGAGAAGTACCTATGGCTCTGACTCGTAGAGCTCTCGGCGGCTTGACCATCGGCGGCTCGGCCGCCCTCACCCTCGCTGCCTGCGGTGGCAACGAAGAAGGCGGCGGCTCCGGCAAGAAGGAGATCACCTGGGCGATCTCCTCCTCCTGGGCTTCCTGGAACGAGAACACTCAGGCCGGCAACAACTCCTACGGCCACCAGGCGATGGCTCCGATGGCCGCCGGTTCCGGCGACTTCGACCCGGACGCCAAGTTCAACTACGACGACGCGCTCTTCGCCTCCGAGCCCGAACTGGTCTCCGAAGCGCCGATGCAGATCAAGTACGTGCTGAACGAGAACGCACAGTGGTCCGACGGCAAGCCGATCCGCGTTGAAGACTTCATCTTCCAGTGGTACTCGGTGTCCGGCAACGCTGAGCACGCCAACCAGGAGAAGGCCCTCCCCGCGGGCATCGACTGGGGCTCCAAGGTCGCCTCCATCGAGCAGGCCGACGACGGCTCCATCCTCACCACCTTCGTCGAGGGCTACTCCGACCCCGAGTGGCTGTACTCCTCGACGGTCTACCTGCCCAGCCACATCGCCGAGGCCAACGGCTTCGCCGACTGGGCCACCGACCCCGAGGTCATGGGCGACGCGATCCTGTACTTCGAGACCACCGCGCCGACCAAGGACGGCGCCGGGATCCTCGGCACCGGCCCGTACAAGGTCGTCGACGCCAAGCTCGGCGAGTACGTGGTCTACGAGATCAACGAGAACTACCAGGGCTCCGTCAAGCCCACCATCGAGAAGGTCACCCTCACGGTCATCGAGGGCACCGAGGCCATCGTCACCGAGATGCGCCAGGGCACCATCGACGGCGCCTGGCCGAGCGAGTTCTCCGAGGAGGAGAACGCCAAGCTCGCCGAGAACCAGGACCTCCAGCTGGAGACCTACGCCGGTTCGGTGTGGCTGCACATCGACTCGAACACCAAGAACGAGTTCCTCGCGGACGCCGAGCTGCGCAAGGCGGTCTTCACCGCCATCAACGTGCCGGACATCTGCGTGAAGAACTACCCCGAGTCGGGTGTCGAGCAGAAGCTCAACCACTTCTTCGCGGCCGACAGCGAGTACTTCGTCGACCAGATCGGCCCGACCGGCCAGGGCTCGGGCGACGTCGAGGCGGCCAAGACCATCCTCACCACCGCGGGCTACGAGGTCGGCGACGTCCTCAAGACCCCGGACGGCGCCGAGGTCACGTTCAACATCCGCTACTCGGAGACCGACCCGGTCCGCAAGCTCGCCGCCGAGCTCGCCCAGGCCAGCCTCGCCGGCATCGGCATCGCGCTCGAACTCGTCGCCATCCCGGACGGCGAGCTCGGCCCGGTCCTCGCCGGCGGCGACTTCGGCCTGATCATCTTCGGCTGGTCCGGCTCCGCCGCGTTCACCGTCGCACCTGCCCAGTACTTCCGGTCCGACTCGGGCTCGAACTACGGCAAGTACGAGAACCCGGCCGCGGACACGGCGATCGACCTGGTCCGCTCGACCTTCGACCTCGCCGAGGCCGCCCAGTTCTCGAACGACGTCGACGCGATCGTCGTGCCGGACGCGTACACCCTGCCGCTGTTCGACGAGCCGCAGGCGTTCTACTCCAACCCGGTGGTCCTCGAGGGCCCGGTCGTCAACGGCAACAGCCAGGCCGGACCGCTCTGGAACATCCGCGAGTGGAAGACCGTTTAAGGGCTCCCCGAGCGGACTCTCCGCTCGTTGAGCGCAGCGGCGGGGCCCTTTTGGGGCCCCGCCGCTTCCCTGCTTTCAGCGGCCAGGTTTCGCGGGCATGGCACCCCGGTGTCGGGCACGCGAATCCGGCGAAAAAGACCGCGGGAACGGACCGGAAAACGGGCCGTCCCGTTGATCCTCAACTGAACTCAAGCGAACCCCCGGCGGAAACCCCAATGCATTCCCTCCGCCGCCCCACTGCTTCCAGTCGCAGCGTTGCGACAGGTTTTCCCTGGCAGGCATTGAAAATTCCACCTTTCAACGCCATTCAGGGAATGAACATCACGGGAACATAACGAACGAAACTCATCTCTGGTTCGACTTTTCGAAACCCGGGATTCCCGTGGAAGGCTGTACCTCGCGTCACCCGACCCGCCCGCCGAGGCGAGGCCCGGCCGCCGACCCCCACCGGTCGCGGCCCCGGACCCCCCACGGCACTGCGGCCTGACGGGCGCACCGATCCCACCCGGTGCCCGCCCCGCCGCCGGTCCAGTGACGCAAACCCACGAGAGGAACCATGAAGCGACACCACATGGCGGCCGTCGCCGCCTTCGCCTGCACCTCCCTGGTACTCGCCGGCTGCGGACAGGGCGAGTCCTCGTCGACCAGCCTGGACGACTGCATCGACCTCCCCGTCACCTGCAACACCGGCGAACGCGCCGACGGCGGCGAGATCACGTGGGCCCTCGACGGATCGTGGGGCACCTGGAACCAGAACACCTCCGAAGGCAACAACGCGTACGTGAGCATGGCCCTCGTGGGCATGTGGCCGTACACCGGCCAGTTCGACCCCGGCGGCGACTACATCGTCAACGAAGGCCTCTTCGCGGCCAAGCCCGAACTGGTCAGCGAAGACCCCGTCACCGTCGAGTACAAGCTCCAGCCCGGCGCCAACTGGGGCGACGGCACCGACATCACCGTCGACGACTTCATCTACCACTGGTACGCCACCTCCGGCGACGCCGCGCTGTGCGAGGGCTGCGACCCCGCCAACATCACCCGCGGCTCCCAGGTCGCCTCGATCGCCGGCGACGGCTCCACGGTCACCGTGACCTACAAGGACGACTACCACTCCGCCGAATGGCAGTACGAGGAAGTGCTCTCCGAGCCCGCCCACGTCGCCGAGGCGCAGGGCTTCGACTGGCAGAACGACCCCCAGGACATGGCGGCCGCCGAAGACTACTTCGCCGTCACCGTCCCCACCTGGACCACCGGGCCGTTCGAGATCCAACAGGCCAAGGCCGGCGACTTCGTCATCTACGTGCCCAACGACGACTGGGCCGGCGACACCGAGGTCACCCTCGACAAGGTCACCTTCAAGGTCTTCGACGGCCTCGACAACATGGTGACCGCCCTGCGCAACGGGGAGATCGACGGCGCCTCGCCGTTCTCGGTCACCTCCGAGGCGATCACCCAGCTCGAAAGCACCGACAACGTCTCGTACGCGGTCGCGGGCGGACCCTCCTGGGAGCACATCGACCTCAACACGCAGAACGAGTTCCTCTCGGACGTGAACCTGCGCCAAGCGGTGCTCACGGCCATCGACCTCGAGAACATCATCGAGCGCACCTACGCGTTCGTGCAGTCCGACATCCAGCGCAAGGGCAACCACCTCTTCCGCAACACCTCGGAGTACTACACGGACTTCCTCTCGGCCACCGGCCAGGGCTCGGGCGACATCGAGATGGCCCGCGGCATCCTCGAGACCGCGGGCTACGAATGGGACGCCGACGGGCGCCTCCTCACCCCCGACGGCGAGCGCGTCGAACTCAACTTCCGGTACTCCGAGTCCAAGGAGAACCGCAAGATCACCGGCGAGCTGACCCAGGCGACCCTCACCGACCTCGGCATCAGGGTCGACCTCAAGCCGATCCCGGACGCCGACCTCGGCACGGTCCTCGGCGAGGCCGACTTCGACATGATCAACTTCGGCTGGAGCGCGGACCCGCTCTTCGTGGGCTCGGCCTCCCAGTACTGGAGCACCGGCTCCGGGTCGAACTTCGGCGCTCTCGAAGACCCCGACCTGGACACGCTCATCGCCGAGATCAACGGCACGCTCGACTACGACGCCGCGGCCGAGCGCGCGAACACGGCGATCCAGCACCTCATCGGCGACGCCTACGTACTGCCTATCGTGGACACACCGGTCGTGGTGATGGTCTCCGATAGGTTGGTCAACGTCCGGGACAATTGGGCTTCGCAGCAGCGAGCCGCCTACAACATCGCAGAATGGGGTGTCGTCGATGAGTGAGCCGCCAGCGGGGCCCGGTTCGACGCGCACCGCAGAACGGGGTGTCGTCGAGCAGTAGACGTCCGGCGCGGCCCGCAAGTCGGGCGGCGCCGAGGGGGCGACGCGGAGCCGCAGGCGCTCCGCGAAGCCTCCGGCCCACCACCAGGGCGCAAGCCCAGGGGCGGGCCGCGGAATGGGAGAACAGTGATTTCAGAAGAGTGCCAGGCGCTCAAGGGCTCGACCATGAGAATGGGGAGCCAGTGAGCGGTAGGAGAGGCCGCGCAGCAGCGCGGCCGGGCCGGTCGGCAGGCGAACCGGTCCACAGCAGAGAAACCGTTAACGAGGCATTATGGTTGTATTCATAATCCGGCGCACCCTGATGATGATCCCGGTGCTGCTCGGGGCCACTATCTTGTGCTTTGTACTGGTCGACACCGTGAACGACCCCGTCCAGGACCGGGTCTTCGAGATCGAGCAGTCCACTGGCGAGCCGGTCCCCCAGTCGACCATCGACGCGCTTGAGTCGTCGTGGTACTACGACCGTTCCGTTCCGGAGCGCTATTGGATCTGGCTCACCGGCATGGGCGACACCAACGGCGACATCGGCCTCCTCAAGGGTGAGTGGGGACCGTCGATCGAGGGCTCCGCGATGCAGATCAGCGATGAGGTCTCCAGCAGGTTCTGGATCACCCTCAGGCTCGTCCTGTTCGCCACCATCGCGTCGATCGGCATCGCCATTCTGGCCGGTGTCGTCAGCGCGGTCAAGCAGTATTCCAAGACCGACTACGTGCTGACGTTCCTCGGCTTCCTGTTCCTGGCCATGCCCATCTTCTGGCTCGGCTCGCTGTTCAAGGAAGGCGCGGTCCAGCTCAACAAGATCCTGGGCTCCACGATCTTCCAGACCTACGGATCCGGCACCACCGGCTTCCAGGGCAACAGCTGGCAGGTCTTCATGAACTCGCTGCCCTACCTGATCGTGCCGACCCTCGTGCTCATGCTCGGCGGCTACGCGGCGATCTCCCGCTACCAGCGCGCCAGCATGCTCGAGGTCATGAACTCCGACTACGTCCGGCTGGCCCGCGCCAAGGGCGTGCGGAACGGGACGGTCATGCGGCGCCACGCGCTGCGGACCGCGCTCATCCCGGTCGCGACCTTCGCGCCCCTGGCCCTGTCCGGGGCCATGGGCGGGGCGATGGTCACCGAGAGCATCTTCGGATGGAGAGGCCTCGGCGTCTACTCCCTGGAGGCCATCAACGCCGGCGACACCTTCGCCGTGATGGCCTACGTGCTCATCTCGGGCGTCGTGGTGCTCATCGGCGTCCTGATCTCCGACATCCTGTACGGCGTGCTCGACCCGAGGATCCGCTATGAGTAACACCGCTGCCTCCAACCGCCTCGAATCCGAGGCCATCGCGACCAAGGAGCGCGGCCAGTGGGAACTGGTGAGCCGCCGCTTCTTCCGCCACCGCGCGGCCGTGGTCAGCATGGTGATCTTCCTGCTCGTCGTGCTGTTCGCCTATATCGGCCCGTTCCTGTGGACCTGGGACTACAAGATCCACTCGGAGATCCCCTCGTGGGCCTCGCCGAGCCTGGACCACCCGTTCGGAACCGACAAGGCCGGGCGCGACATGCTCGGCGCGATGATGCAGGCGACCAAGCAGTCGCTGAACGTCTCGATCGTCGTGGCCATCGGCTCGACCGTGATCGGCGCGCTGTACGGCGCCGTCGCCGGGTTCTACCGCGGCTGGATCGACGCGGTCCTGATGCGGTTCCTCGACATCATGTTCGTGATCCCGTTCCTGGTCATCACCGGTGCGCTCGCGGGCGCGATCGACACCAGCGTCCGCTGGTACCACATGGCGATCATCCTGGCCATCTTCGGCTGGACCTCGATCGCCCGGGCCGTGCGCGCCGAAGTGCTGTCGCTGCGCGAGAAGGAGTTCATCGAGGCCGCCCGTTCGGCCGGGGGCTCCGACTGGCACATCATCGTCAAGCACCTCATCCCGAACACGATGAGCGTCATCATCGTCTCGGCCACCCTGCAGATCGCCTTCGCGATCCTGTCCGAGACGACCCTGTCGTTCCTCGGGCTGGGCATCCAGAGCCCCGACACGTCACTGGGCCTGCTCATCGACGCGGCGGGGGCTTCCGCGTTCAACGAGCACTGGTACCTGTTCTACATCCCAGGTGTCATGATCATCCTCATCGCGCTGACCATCAACTTCGTCGGTGACGGTCTGCGCGACGCGATGGATCCGCGACAGTCGATGGTGAGGCGATAGCGATGTCGAACATCTCAGTCACGACCACGAACGGGAACGGCAGGTCCGTCGGCTCCTTGGGCGACTCCGTCCTCAAGGTCGACGACCTCAACGTGACCTTCCCGACCGAGGACGGCCTCGTCCACGCCGTCCGCGGCGTGTCCTACGAGCTGCGCCGGGGCCAGAGCCTCGGCATCGTCGGCGAGTCGGGCTCGGGCAAGTCGGTCACCTCGATGGCGATCATGGGCCTCCTGCCCAAGACCGCCCAGATCACCGGCTCCGCGAAGCTGGAGGGCGAGGAACTCCTCGGCCTCGGCGACGCCGAGCTGTCACGGGTGCGGGGCAAGAAGATCTCGATGATCTTCCAGGACCCGCTGACCAGCCTCAACCCGGTCTACACGGTCGGATTCCAGCTGGCGGAGGCCATCCGCACCCACTACCCGGACGTGCACAAGGCCGAGGCGCGCACGCGCTGCATCGACCTGCTCGACTCGGTCGGCATCCCCAACCCGCAGCAGCGGGTGGACGCCTATCCGCACGAGCTGTCGGGCGGCATGCGCCAGCGCGTGGTCATCGCCATCGCCATGGCGAACAACCCGGACGTGATCATCGCGGACGAGCCGACCACGGCCCTCGACGTGACCGTCCAGGCGCAGGTGCTCGAGGCGCTCGAGAAGGCCCGCGAAGAGGTCAATGCGGCGCTCATCCTCATCACCCACGACCTGGGCGTCATCGCCGGTCACACCGACGAGGTCCTGGTGATGTACGCCGGGCGCCCCGTCGAGCAGGGCAGTGTGGACGAGATCTTCTACGAGCCGCGCATGCCCTACACGCTGGGCCTGATCGGTTCGCTGCCGCGCATGGACGAGGACCGGAGCCACCGGCTCACCCCCGTCCACGGCACGCCGCCGTCGATGCTGAACATGCCGGCGGGCTGCCCGTTCCGGCCGCGCTGCCCCATGCACCAGGACATCTGCGCCGAGGTGGAGCCTGCGCTGCTGCCGATCAACGGTTCCGGTCACGTGGCGGCCTGCCACTTCTCAGACCAGCTCGAAGGCAAGGCGCCGGACGACGTGTTCGCCGCGGTGGCCACCGACCTGTCGGTCGAAGCGGAGGTCGAGGCCGCTGAGGCGGCCGCGGCCGAGACCCTGGAGGAGGGGAAGTGAACGCCATGCTCGACACGCCGCAGACCGCGGCGAACCCGGTCATCGCCGGGAGGAACCTGGTCAAGGAATTCCCGGTGCGCTCCAAGGGGATCCTGCGACGCAAGGTCGGCGCGGTGCACGCGGTGTCCGGGGTGAGCCTGGAGATCGGTGCGACCGAGACGCTGGCGCTCGTGGGCGAGTCCGGCTGCGGGAAGTCCACGACGGCGCGGCTGATGATGAACCTCATCGAGCCGACGTCGGGCGAGGTCCTCTATGAGGGCCGGGACCTGACGAAGCTGTCGCGGTCGCAGATGCGGCCGGTGCGGCGGGACATCCAGTTGGTGTTCCAGGACCCGATGGCCTCGTTGGACCCTCGTATGACGGTCTTCGAGATCATCGCGGAGCCGCTGCGGGTGCACGGCCAGTTCAAGAACGTCGGGCGCGACCGGGTGAACAGCCTGATCGAAATCGTCGGTCTGAACCCGGAGCACCGCAACCGGTACCCGCACGAGTTCTCGGGTGGTCAGCGTCAGCGCATCGGCATCGCCCGGGCGCTCGCGTTGCAGCCGCGGGTGCTGATGCTGGACGAGCCGGTGTCGGCGCTGGACGTGTCGATCCAGGCCGGCGTCATCAACCTGCTGGAGGACCTGCAGGACGAGCTGGGGCTGTCTTACCTGTTCGTGTCGCACGACTTGTCGGTGGTGCGCCACATCGCGGACAAGGTGTCGGTGATGTACCTGGGCAAGATCGTCGAGGAGGGCACCACGGACCAGCTGTTCGCCGGTCCGGCCCACCCGTACACCCAGGCGCTGATGAGCGCGATCCCGCTGCCGGACCCGCGCAAGGAGCGGACTCGGGAGCGGATCGTGCTGCAGGGCGACGTGCCGAGCCCGTCGAATCCGCCTTCGGGCTGCCGTTTCCGGACCCGCTGCCCCTTGTTCAAGGAGCTGGGTGCGAACGAGCAGGCGAAGTGCATCGAGATCGAGCCGCTCCTGCGGTCCGACCACGACGGCCAGACCCGCGCGGCCTGCCATTACGCGAAGTCGAAGCAGCTCGTCTAACTGAGATGCCTCTCGGGGCCGTCCCGCCGAAATCCCATAGGACCAGGCGGGGCGGCCCCGTCGCCGTTCCCGGGCGGAACCCCTCGACAATGCGGCCTAGACAATGCGGCCCCGGGAATGGGAGCGGCCGGGACGCCCGTGTGGGGCGTCCCGGCCGTTTCGCCGAGTGTCAGTCGATGTAGTAGCCCTGGAGACAGCCGACGTGGGCGAATCCCCACGTGTCGTCGACTGCCACGGCGAGCCAGATGTCGGAGAAGGAACCGCAGGTGGTGTGCTTGCCGCCGGTGGTGAACGGCACGCACCAGGCGCCGTCGGCCCATTCGCCGGCGGGGATCTCGCCGAGGACGGTGGAGTTCGCGTAGGGGATCTCGCGCACCACGGTCTTGCGGCTGAACGAGGCGGAGCAGTAGGCGCTCTCGGTGTCCTGGCCCGCTTGGAATGCCTGAATGGCCTGGGCTGCTTGGACTTGCGGGGCCTCGGACTCGGCCGAAGCCGCCAAGGCGGGCGCGCCCCAAGCCGCGCCGATTGCCAGAGCCATGGCTGTGCTGGCGAGCGCCTTGGAATAGATTCCTCGCATTTGACCACCTCACTGTGAGACAACGATGCCGCTCAATGCTCGCAGCGGAAGTGTCGCAGGGTGGGCGGAATGCCCCCGATGTCGGAAAGCCGATAGGGAGGCGTATGAGGGTTGCGGGCCTCGGATGCTCGCTCTTACGGCGGCGACGATGAGGAGGCAGGAACGGGCTGAGGCGCGCGCCGGGCTCCGGTCCGCTTTCCTCGCCCTTACTGCGGGCGGCGACAACGAGGTGAGTGAGTGCCTGGGCTCCGTGTGCGGCCGAAGGGACCGCTCGGGCCCGGCCTTCTCGACTCCAGACATGCTGAGGGGCCCGGTCCCCTTGGGGATTCGGGCTGCGCGGTGCTGGACCTGCGCTCCCCTCAGCAGTCGCCCGCTGAGGGCAGGTTAAGAACGGAGGGTCACCCGGGTCTTCTCGGAGCACCACCGATTTGCCCGGTTTGACCACTTCCCTTGGTGCACCTACCAGGACCGGAGGCCGAGACTGCTCATCGGCGGCCACGCAGGCCGCCACTTCGGCCGCATCGATCGCCCTGAACTTCTCTCGGGTTCTCTTGGCTGAAGCTTCCATCGCCTTCACGGCATACCAGCTGGCGTACTCGGTGAGTTCGCGCCTGAACTTCGGGGACCATTCCGTATGGTCGTGCCCGTTCGGAAGATCCTTCATGGGATCCGCCTCCCATTCGGCATCGGTCAGGCCCCCGACGTGCTTGATCTCGGCCTTCCCCGGTGCGACCTTCGCAATGCTCCATTTGTCGAGATGTATGCGGGAGTGATGGAACCGGCAGAGCAGGATCAGGTTCTCCGCTGCCGTCACACCTCCATCCGCCCAATGAACCACGTGGTGCGCTTCGGTCCAGGAGACCGGAGCCCGGCACCCTGACCAGGCGCAACCGTTCGGCTGCTCAAGCTCGAGCTTGTGGCGGAGGGCCACATTGGGAAGGCGCTTGGCCCGGCCCAGCTCTACCGCTTCGCCAGCGCTGTAGTCGAAGACCGAGGGGATGATCCCGGCCTCACAGGCCAGCAGGCGGGCATTGGCCACAGAGATCGGGCGACCGTCCAGCATCGGCAGACGCCCGGTCTTCTCGCCCTGCAAGGTGGCCAGGTCGCAGGTGAGGTTCAGGGTTGCGGTGTGGCCGTGCCGCTTGGGTGCACTGGGGTCGGTGCCATAGGCGGCGACCATCTGGTGCAGGGCTTCGGCGTTCCGGCCGGAAGCGCGGGGGAGGATCCCATCGGAGTCGGCCTCGTCCTGCCGGGGCGGCGGGACTGCGGTCCGCAAGGCATTGCTGAGGAGCTTGCCGGTGTCGGCGGTCAGGCGGCCGTCCAGGTCCCACATGCCATCGGGGCGCTCGTTGACTTCCAACCATGCCAGGGACTGCTGGCTCATCGCATCGAGCAGGGCCTGCTGGTCGAACAACTCCGCGCAGACCCGGTCGAAGTGCTCGGCGAGTTCACCGGCGGAGGAGTGAATGCAGTACTCCCGGATCAGCTCCTCGGGAGTACCGCAGAGAACCGAAGGGTCATAAGGGGACTCGACCAGGCCATCGGTGTAGGGAACCCGGGAGTAGACCGCCAGGCCTTCGCGCTCGAGGCGGCGCATGGCGTAGGCGATGGCATCGATGCGGGCAGTCCCAGAGAGGGCGGCGGCAGCGAGGTGCTTGAACTTCGGGGCGAGCCTGGCAATGGAGGCCATCTGGCCGGCGCAGGCCGCGTTGAAGTCGAAGGATTCCAAGATCCAGTCACGGATGCCGGAGAAGCCGTCGCAAGCCTTGTGCAGGCCCGCGGAGGTATAGGCGATGACCGCCTTGAGGGCATTGGCATCCTGCGCGCGAGACTGCGCTGCAAGGGATTCGATCTGGGAGCGGAGGAGTGCGGCTTGGGTGTCTCGGTCCGATTCACTGATGGCTTTCATCCTGCTCACCCCCTTGGGAGTTATCCGGTTGTGGTGTTGATTGTGGTTGTTAGTGCGTTAAGTCAATGATGACACGCGTATGGGCGATTGGCATCACTCGAATGAGTGAATTGTTATCCACAAAGGACTCAGAAACTGAGATCGGCGGGGCCGCGACCAGCCGGAAAGCCGGAGTGGGACAGGGGAAGTCAATACCTCTTCCGTCGCTGCCGCAGTAAGCGGAACTGAGGCGGGCCGGAAAGTCGAAGGGCAACAAAGACATCGATCCGCCTCGTTGTCGCCGATGCAGTAAGCGGCACCGAAGTGGACCGGAGCGCTGAAGCGGGTTGAGGGAACAAATCTGGCGTTAGCCTTCAAAACGGACATTCGAAGGCGCCCCCGAATCAACAGTGGCGCAAGGGTGTGACAGAACGGGGCGACCGTTCCCCGAGGTCGGGTGTGTCGCGCCGAAGCGCCCCCCGAATCAACAATGACGCGGGGGTCCGACAAATCGGGCCGGCCAGCGCCTCGTTCTCACCCCTCTCCCTTATGGAATCCGCTCTGTGTCGGGAAGCTGACACTTCGGAGTCTGGGGAGGTATCGGGGCCCTTGCGGGGATTTCGGGGGGACCGCAGGGCTTTAAATCCCGCTAGCGTGGCAGCATACGGGCCCGAGTGGTGGAATCTGGTAGACACAGTCGGCTTAAAACCGGCCGTCGGGAGACTTGCGGGTTCAAATCCCGTCTCGGGCACGGATACTCGAACGAGTTGCCGGGCAACGGGATCGGACGGAGTGGGGCCGTCCGGTCCTAGGGTGTCGTTCCTCGCATTTGCGACGCCACTCCCGAACGGGTGATGAAAGCTCCGCCTGGAAGGGAACCTCACCGTCCGTGTCCACAAGCCTCCTGAGCTGGCGAGTCGGCCCCGTGAACGGACGATTTCGGGTGAGGGGCCGATTGCATCTCCAGGTTGACTGGACAGGACAGCCATGCTATCCAGGACCTGAGCGCTGATACCATTCTGTCGAACCAGCCGGTGGGGACATGGCTTCCCCTTCTGCTGCAACGACTTTGTCACTTCCCGGTATCGCGGAAGCCGATAGGCCAGTGTCGTGAGGATGGCGATGCCCGAATCATCTCGGTCCACAACCCATACTTATCAACCCCCCGGGCCAGCGCCCCATCCCTCCGGCTCATTCGCCGGGGAGGATTCGAGCGCCCCCGCCGATCTCAAGTCCCGCCTGATGCGGATGGCGCTGCTGCCCCTCGGTGCGGCCCTCGTCCTCGGGGCGGGTGTCGCGGTGTTCCTGACCCGTGCCCCCGCGGACGCTCCTTCATGGATGGTCCCCACCGTTCTCGGCTCCGCCGCGGTGCTCGCCGCCTTGGTCGCGTACTTCGCGGCCAGTGCGGCCTCCAGGACCGATGCGGAGCTCAACCGCCGGATCCTCGCGGTCCGTCGCTCCACTGTAGAAACGCACTATAAGGTCTGGCAGGTCCTCGACGACCTCCAGCGGGACCTGCCCGCCGAGCAGCGGTGGTCCGTCCCGCTCCCGAACCCCGGGGCCACGGCCCCCAGTACCGATGAGGCCGTGCGCCTCCTCGCTGCCGAGGCCCGGCACCTTCGTGCCGCCGCCGAGGCGGTCGCGGCGCGCGGGGTCCGGCCCACCGCGCCGCAGATCCCCGCTTCGGTTCCGGCCACGATGATCACGTCGGGTCCGATCGACGCGGTGAACGTGAACTCGCGCGTCGGGATCTTCGTGAACCTGGCCCGGCGGCTCCAGTCGCTGGTGCACCGGGAGATCGAGCAGCTCGACGAGTTGGAGAACCAGGTCGAGGACCCGGATCTCCTCAAGGGCCTGTTCTCGGTCGACCACCTGGCGACGCGCATCCGCCGCCACGCGGAGAACCTCGCGGTCCTGGGCGGTGCGACCTCGCACCGGCAGTGGTCGCGTCCGGTCAACGTGTACGAGGCGCTGCGCAGCGCCGTCGCCGAGGTGGAGCAGTACGCCCGCGTGAAGCTGGTGCGCCCCATCGACGGCACCCTGAAGGGCCATGCGGTCGCCGACATCATCCACTTGGTGGCGGAGCTGGTGGAGAACGCGACGACGTTCTCGGCCCCGAACACGCAGGTGCTCATCAGGGTCGCGCGGGTCCGCACGGGCCTGGCGGTCGAGGTGGAGGACCGCGGCCTGGGCATGGAGCTGCCTGAGCGGTCGCGCTTCAACAAGATGCTGGCGACGCCGGACCAGGTGGACCTGGACGAGCTGCTCGCGGACGGCCGCATCGGCCTGTACGTGGTCTCCTCGCTGGCGAGCCGCCACGCGTTGACGGTGCAGTTGCAGTCCAACATCTTCGGTGGCACGCAGGCGATCCTGGTGGTGCCCGAGGAGCTGCTGGGCGACGACACGCCGAAGGCGCCCGCGCAGCGGGAGCTGCCGGCCGCGCCGCAGCAGATGCCGGTGCGCCAGCCCGGGGCGGCGCCGCAGGTCTCGCCGCCGCAGCTGCCCGCGGTGCAGCTGCGTCCGCTCCCGGTCGCCGGGGCGGGCCGCTACAACAACCCGGCTCCCCAGCCGCGCATGGACGCTCCGGTGTACCCGCCCTCGTACGCCGGGAACGGTTCGCCGGCCGCGGCGGACCCCTATGCCCCCGCGAACGGTTCGCCGGCCGCGGCGGACCCCTACGCCTCCGTGAACGGCTCCGCGGACGCCTATTCGACCGGCGCGCACGCCGCCGGTCCCTACGCCCACAACGGGTCCGCAAGCACGGACTCGTACGCCGCCAGCGGGTCGCAGGCCGCGAACCCGTACGCCCCCGCCAGTGGGCCCTCCCGCGTGGACACCGGTGCCCTGCCGGTGACCGCCGAACTCCAGGTCGTCACGGAACCGCCGCTGGAGGACCGCTTCAACGGCTCGGGAGGCGCCCACGCCTACGGGGCGGACGGTCGCCCGGAGCTGCCCAAGCGCAACAAGCAGGCGCACTTGGCCCCTCAGCTGCGGGACACCCCGCAGTACGGCCACCGCGGCTCCGAGGTGGGCCACGACCCCGGCCTGATGGCGGCGTTCCAGCAGGGCCAGCAGCGCGCGGACGCCGGTCCGCAGATCCCCGCAACCGACGATTCCGTTTCTCCGTACAGGAATGAGGAGTTCTAATGGCAGGCGACGAGGCAGGCGCGCAATCGGATCTCAGCTGGCTGCTGGCCGGGCTGGTGCGGAAGGTCCCGCACACCCAGAGCGCACTTCTGCTGTCCTCGGACGGCATGAAGAAGGCGTTCCACGGGATGGGGGTCGATCAGGCGGACCAGTTGTCGGCGATCGCCTCGGGGATGTTCTCGCTGGCGCGGAGCGCGGGCACCCAGTTCGGCTCGGCGGGCGGGGTGCGCCAGGTCGTGGCGGAGCTGGACGACACGTTCCTGTTCGTCTCGACGGCGGGCCAGGGCGCGGTCCTGGCCGTGACGGCGGGCCGGGAGGCCGACCCGGGCGTGCTCGGCTACGAGATGTCCATCCTGGTCAAGAGCGTGCGTCCGTACTTGGAGACGCCCGTTCGCCGGCCCGCGAACGCGAGCGGCGAAATGGTCGGCTGATGGCCGACTTCGAGCACCGGCCACTGCTCGACGACGATGCGGGGCCGCTGGTGCGGCCCTACACCGTCTCCAACGGGCGGACGACGCCGACGGCGAGGCTGGACCTGCTGTCGCTGGTCCGCTCGACCGGGCAGCTGCGCCCCTCGCAGTTGGAGGCGGAGCACGCCGAGGCGCTGCTCCTGTGCCACGAGCCGATCTCCGTGGCGGAGGTGTCGGCGCATCTGCGGCTTCCCGCCATGGTCATCAAGGTCCTGCTGTCCGACCTGGTGGACTGCGGGGCCGTCATCGCCCACGCACCCGATCCCGCCGTCGATCCCACCGACAGAAACGTATTGGAGGCACTCCTCAATGGCCTACAACGGCGACTCTGACCGATCGCCCACACAACAATCAGCCCTGCCCACCGCCATCAAGCTGCTCGTCGCGGGTGGTTTCGGGGTCGGCAAGACGACGTTCGTCGGGGCGGTCTCGGAGATCGAGCCGCTGAGCACCGAGGAGACCATCACGATGGCCTCGATCGGGACCGACGACCTGACCGGCGTGGGGGACAAGGTGACCACGACGGTGGCCTTGGACTTCGGCCGGATCACGCTGGACCCGGAGCACATCCTGTACCTGTTCGGCACGCCCGGGCAGGACCGGTTCTGGTTCATGTGGAACGAGTTGTCGGACGGGGCGTTCGGGGCGGTCGTCCTCGCCGACACCCGGCGGCTGGAGGACTGCTTCCCGGCCTTGGACTTCTTCGAGCGCCGCGGCACGTCGTTCATCGTGGCGGTCAACGAGTTCGAGTCGGGCTACCACTACGAGCCGGACGAAGTGCGGTCCGCGCTGGATCTCAAACCGAATATCCCGATCGTCTGCTGCGACGCACGCGATCCACGTTCCGCCACGTTGGTGCTGGTCACCTTGACCAAGCACCTGATGTCGGCCGCTGCTTCCAGCGCCCGGTAAAAGGAGCCCAGCATGTCCATTCCCGAGAACGAGTTCCGTCTCACCATCACGCCCGACGATCCGGGCGCCCCCGAGCGGGCCAAGCGCCTGCGCGACCTGGGGATCGGCAATCTGCCCGACCCCGAGTTCGATCGGCTCGCCCACGAGTTGACGGAGCTGACCGGCGCGCCGTACGCGATGGTCAACTTCATCGACGAGGAGCACCAGTACTTCGCGGGGCTCGCGGCCCCGTCCCCGGGCGCGGCGAACCAGGCGATCGCGGGGGCCGAGGAGGCGCCGGAGGTCGGGCGGGAGATGGACCGCGACCACGGGTACTGCCCGCATGTGGTGGTGCGCGGCAAGGCGCTCGTGCTCGGCGACGTGTGCGACTACCCGCGGTTCGCGGGGAACCCGGTGGTCGACAAGATCGGGATCCGCTCCTATCTGGGGGCGCCGTTGATCGACGACGACGGGAACACGCTGGGGACGGTGTGCGTGGTCGACACGGAGACGCACGACTGGGGCCGTCCGGGCCTGGACATCATCAAGGGCATGGCCGCGAAGGTGATGGACCGGATCCGGGAGCGGGGCCTGTCGGAGCGCGGGGACGATCCGCTGCAGGGGTAGCGAAGGAGGAGGCCGCGTCAGCTGCCTCCTCGTTTCGTATGCGGGGAAAGTGTTCTATGAAGTTGCGGGGTGCGATCTTCCGGCCGATCCTCCGGATATCGCGTTCAGTGGACCGCGGCGCTCTCGCCGTGGACGATGCGTTCGGACCACTGTCCCTTGGTCCGCCCCATGGCCGCTTCGGCCAGTCGCAGGCGCTGCACGTCGGACGTGCCCGCGGGGGCGAAGATGTGGTAGGCGTCGCGCAGGAACCGTTCGATGGGTCGTTCGGTGGTGAGGCCGATGGCGGCGTGGATCTCCATGGCCTCGCGCGCGGAGTCCATCGCGGACTCGACGTTGACGAGCTTGGCGTTCATCAGTTCGATGTCGCAGGGCACGCCGGTGTCGAGCAGGTGGACGGCGTGGTAGGCGGTGATGCGGGCGGTCATGAGCCGGGAGGCGATCTGGCCGATCTTCTGCTTGATGTTGTCGAGTTCGGCGATGGGCTTGCCGTAGAGCTCCCTTTCGGAGGCGTACGCGATGGTGGCGTCGAGGATGGCCTGGTGGATGCCGAGGGACACCGCCGTGAGGTTGGAGCGCCCGTAGAGGATCGAGGACGAGTAGGCGACCGCGAGGCCGTCCCCTTCGTCGCCGAGCCGGTTCGCGGCGGGCACCCGGCAGTTCTCGAGCAGCAGCTCGCCGAAGCTGAAGCCGTGCAGGCCCATCGTGGACTGCTGCGGTGCGAGTGCGAGGCCGGGGCGGTCGGATTCGACCAGGAACGCGGTCAGGCCCTTGGGGCCCAGGCCGGTCCTGACCACGACGCCGTGGACGTCGCCGACATGGCTGTTGCCGACGAAGACCTTGTGGCCGTTGAGGATGTAGTCGTCGCCGTCACGGACCGCCTTGGCCCGCATCCCGAGGACGTGCCCGCCGGAGGCGGCCTCGGTGACGGCGATGGTGGGCAGGCACGTGCCTTCGGCGACCTTGGGCAGCCAGGTCTTCTTCTGCTCGTCGGAGCCGAAGTGGAGGATCTTGGCGACGCCGAGCTGGGAGGCCTGGACCATGGCCCCCATGGCGCCGGAGACCCGGGCGAGTTCTTCGATGATGATCGTCTTCGCCAAGTGCCCCAAGCCCATGCCGCCGTATTCGGGCGATATGGTCACGCCGAGCCAGCCCTGGGCGGCGATGAGGCGGGACAGCTCGTGGTGGACGGTCTTCCGGGTTTCCATCTCGGCGACGCGCGGGGCGACTTCGCGTTCGGCGAAGGCCCTGACCTCGGCTCTGAGGGCGTCATGCTGTTCAGTCGTGAAATAGCCTGTCAACGGGTAAACCCCCTGTGGGCATCAGGCTCGCCTATGACCGCTCCGCAGCAGTCCCCACCGAGTGACGAGCTGTATATGCGAGTTGTTCTCGCAGTGACTGTAGCAACCGTTATCGCGTGGGGCAAGAGACGGCAATGTGGACATTGTGATGTTACGTAGAAGTAACGAATCGTTGGGACGCAATGGATGACGTGCGCATTCATTCGTCCCATATCCCGAGAGTGAGGGTGTGCGCACGGTCGCGGTGTGCTATCGGCATGGCGCGCCGGACCGTTATCGGGGCTTTGTGAAGGCGTTATGCTGCGTTGACTCGGGTGCAATCGTCCCATGATTGGATCAGACCGAGTACCTCGAACCGGTCGGCTCCGCCCGAGCCCCGCCCATCGACCCCCTACGGAGAGCCATGTTCAACCTCAGACATAAGCGCCGCGCGGTCGCCGTGCTCGGCGCGGTCGCCCTCGCGGCCTCGACGCTCGCCGTCGGGGCCTGGTCCTCAAGCGGCGGCCACGGCAACGGCCACGACCGCCAGGTCGACCTGCAGCTGTTGGCCATCAACGACTTCCACGGCAACATCGAGGCCGCCTCCAGCCTCACCTGGCCCGGCTACACCGCCCCCGTCGGCGGCGCCGAATATCTCGCCACCCACCTGGAGCAGGCCCGCGAGGGCGAGCGCTACTCGACCACCGTGGCCGCCGGCGACCTCATCGGCGCCAGCCCCTTCATGTCCGCCGTCTTCGACGACGAGCCGACCATCGAGTCGCTCAACGCCATGGGCGTCGAGGTCTCCTCGGTCGGCAACCACGAGTTCGACGCCGGCTTCGAGGAACTCAACCGCATCATCGAAGGCGACGCCGACTTCGAAGGCGCCGACTTCCCCTACCTCGGCGCGAACGTCGTCAACGAGGAGACCGACCGGCCGGTCATCGACCCGTACTGGATCAAGAACTTCGGCGGCGGCGTCAAGGTCGGCTTCATCGGCATGACCCTCGAAGGCACCGGTGACATCGTCTCCAAGTCCGGCATCGAGGGCCTGGAGTTCCTCGACGAGGTCGAGACCGCCAACAAGTACGCCAAGGAACTCAAGCGCAAGGGCGTCAACGCGATCGTGGTCCTCCTCCACGAAGGCGGCGTGCCCGTCGCCGAGGACACCGGCCACGACTGCGAATCCGAGTCCGGGACCAGCACCGGCATGTCCGGCCCGATCGTCGACATCGCCGAGACCATGACCCCGCTCGTGGACGTGCTCGTCACCGGCCACACCCACCAGGAGTACGTCTGCTCGGTGCCCGACCCGGCCGGGAACCCCCGCCTGGTCACCTCCGCGTCCAACTACGGCCGCGTGTTCACCGAGATCGACGCGACCTACGACAAGCGCACCAAGGACATCGTGCGCTCCACCGTGGTCGGCTCCAACACCGTCGTCACCCGCGACGTCGATGCCGACGAAGACCAGTCCGCGATCCTCGCCGAGTACGGGCCCCTCGCCGCCGAAGCCGGGGGCCGCGTCGTCGGCTATATCTCCGAGGACATCAAGCGGGGCGCGACGCGCGCCGAGGAGTTCCCGCTCGGCAGCCTCATCGCCGACGCCCAGTTGTGGAACACCGCCGATACGGACACCGGCGGGGCAGCGATCGCCTTCATGAACCCCGGCGGCGTCAGAGCGGACCTTCTCTACAGCCAAGGCACGGCGGGCGAGGCGACCTACGGCGAGGTCTTCACCGTGCAGCCGTTCGCGAACTACGTCGTCACCCTCGACCTGACCGGCGCGCAGATCCTCACCGCGCTCCAGCAGCAGCTGCCGAGCGCCAGCCGCTCGACCACGCTGGTGCTCCAGGTCTCCGAGGGCTTCACGTACACGTGGGACAAGACCAAGACCGGCACCGACCAGATCGTGGCCGACTCCCTGTCCCTCAACGGGGAGCCGATCGCGGCCGACCAGACCTACCGGGTCACGATGAACTCGTTCCTGGCCGACGGCGGCGACTCGTTCTACGCCTTCGCCGAAGGCGAGAACCGCCTCTTCGGTGAACTCGACGTGGACGCCTTCGAGGACTACATCGCCGAGTTCGGGACCAGCGCGACGCCGCTGGAAGCGCCGGAACTGGGCCGAATCACCGTGCTCTCCTAATTCCTGAGCACATTCACAGGACACATTTACGGCTCGCAAGCAGCGCCGAGAGCGGCAGGGGACTCATATCCCCTGCCGCTGTGTCGTTTTCCGTACGCTGACCGGATAGGGTGGTAACACCCTTAGACCTTCAATGGAGGACCGCAGGTCATGGCAATGCAGAGCAGGAACTCATCCCTTCGGAACATGGTGAAGACCCAGTACAACCAGCAGCACATGGGTGCCGCGTACGGGTCTTACGGACAGATGACGCAGGCCCCGCAGGTCCAGACCATGCGGATCGACGACGTCATCGTGCGCACCTTGGCCCTTGTCGCCGCCACCTTCGTCGCGGCGATCTTCACCTATTCGATGGTGAACGACGCCATCGGCACGGACTCGCTCGGCCAGCCCGTCGTCATCGACTCGGGCGCCTTCAGCACCGCCATGGCGCTCGGCACGGTCGGCATGGTCGTCGGCCTCGGCGTCATCATCTTCTCGATGTTCAAGCCGGTCACCAACCCCATCGTGTGCTTCGTGTACGCGATCGGCCAGGGCCTGCTCCTCGGCGGCGTCTCCGCGTTCTTCGAACTCCAGGCCCCGGGCATCGTCGTGAACGCCCTGCTCGCGACCATCCTCGTGTTCGGCGCGATGCTGGCGCTCTACAAGTTCCGCATCCTGAAGAACTCCGCGAAGTTCACCAAGGTCATCGTCGGCGCGGGCATCGGCATCTTCGCCCTCACCATGGTCAACCTCGTCGCGGGCGCGTTCGGCGCGGACCTGGGCCTGTTCGCCGCTCCCGGCGAGTCGGCCTCCACGCTCCAGTGGGTCATCGCCATCGGCATCACCCTGTGGGCCGCGTTCTCGTTCATCCTCGACTTCGACATGATCGAGTACTCCGCCGCCAACGGCGCCCCCAAGAAGTACGCGTGGGCCGGGGCCTTCGGACTCACCGCGGGCCTGATCTTCCTGTACTGGAACCTGCTGCGCCTGCTCTCGTACTTCCAGAGCAACTAGCGGCCTTGAGCACCGAACTCGAGCGGGCGATCGGGCGTGTCGTAGAAGGCACGCGCCACTGGTCGCCCGCTCGCTGGTCGTCCAAGGGCGCTTCGATGCACCATCTCGTGCAGACCCTCGCGGACCTCGCGGCCGACGCCGAGGGCCAGCCGCGGCGGCGCGTCAACCGCCTGCCCAGCGACATGAACCTGCCCGACCAGCTCCAGGTGATCGGCCTCGACCTCCTCGACGTCGAGTCGAAGCTCACCGAGGAGCAGCGCGAAGCGGTCGAGAAGGCGCTCGAGTCCGCCCGGACCGCCCTCTTCTAGGGCTTGGTATTCAGAGCCCGGCTTCCAGGGTCTGGTTTTCAGAGTCCGGCAGTGGGCCGCATCCGACCCGTTCGGTGCGCCCTAGTCGTTCCAGTCGGCCATGAGCAGGGCCGCGTCGTCCAGGGCCTCCACCAGGTTGTCCGACTCCCAGCGCAGCACGTTCCTCCTGGTGCGCGTGTCCCGGTCCTCCACCGCCGCCAGGCGCAGGTCCAGGCGGCTCACCGCCTGGCTCAAGTCCACGCCGCCCGGTGCGGGCACGCCGCGCGCGAGCGCCGCCAGCCGCAGGTAGGCCGCGTCCACCGAGTCCGCGAACGCGTCCACACCCGCGAGGCCCTTCGCCTTCTCGTCCCGGCCCAGGGTCGCGTTCACCGCGACCAGTGCCCTTCCTGCCCTTGACAAGGCGGCCTCCGCACCGAGCACGTCCGCCGACTGGGGGCCCGGCCCGGTCACCGGTTCGGCCTTGGCCTGGTCCGCGGCGGTCCCGAGCGCGGCCCGGCGGGACCGGATCTGGTCGATCGCGGCGTGCATGACCTTCCGGTCGTAGTCCGCCGGATGCGCCTGCCGGTCCAGAGAGAGCCGCGCGTAGTCGCGGTAGGCGTCCACGAGGTCCCCGAGGAGGTCGCCGAGCCGCCGGGTCTGCCAGGTCGGCACGAGCACGTAGAAGCCGATCGCCAGGGCGGCCCCGACGACGGTGCACGCGCCCCGGTCGACCGCGGCGAGCACCGGGCTCTCGCCCGAGAGGTCGATCTGGAACACGGTGAAGCCCGAGACGGCCGCGGCGAAGATCAGCATCGACACCGGACGCGTCAAATAGGCGATGAGCGCGTACGCGAGCACGACCAGGCTCAGCCACAGCTGCGCCTCCGGCAGCAGCAGCCCCAAGAGCGAAGCGAGGACGACGCCGCCGGTGGTGCCGACCGCGCGAGTCGTACCCCTTGTGAGCGTCCCCGAGAAGTCCGCCTGGAGCACCAGCCAGGCCGTCAGCGGAATCCAGTAGCCGTGCCCGGTGGGCCAGGCCAGGCCGATCGACATCGCCAGGGCGATGACGCCCGCGCGGCGCAGCGCGTGGTGGACGACCGGGTCCCTCCGGTGCAGCCGGGCCCGCAGCTGACTGAAGGCCTGCCGCGCGGTGCTCGTGGCGTGCGCCAGCGCGGGGTCGGCGACGACCTCGTCGCCTCCGGCGGTGATGCGCTCGGCGAATCCGCCGGTCTCGTGGAGGGTGCGCAGGAGGCCGCCGATCTCGCTGGGCATCGTGCCCGTGGTGGTCGCCATGGGATTCTGCGAGAGCCCGTCCAGGAGCACGTCCCAGTCGAGTTCGGCCGGGTTGCGGGCGGTGATGCGGTCGGCGAAGTGGGCGAGCAGGCGCGCGGCCAGTTCCAGTGCTTCGGAGTAGAACGCGACGGAGTCCCGGTCCTGCGCGTCGGCCCTGGCCCTCGCTGAGGCGGTGCGGCCGATCGCGATGGAGACCGCGTAGATCTGGCGCCTCGCCTCCAGGATCGCGGCGGGCAGGGCGCGGCGGCGGTCGAGTTCGCGCGCGGCTTCGACGAGCGTCTCGGTCTGGAAGGGCGCGTTGGGGTCCGCGGCGAGCGCGTCCGCTTCGTCGGCGAGGGCGAGCCACGCGTCGGCGAGTGTGCGCCGGTCCTCGGCCCACCGGTAGTACGGCGGCAGGAGCGCCATCGCGGCCTGGACCGCGCCGCCCGCGCAGACGGCTCCCGCGGCCATGAGCGCGGTGGTGCCCGCGGTGAGGTGGTCGGCGAGGAAGAACATGATGCCGGACACGGTGAAGGTGACGCCCGCGACGTGGGTGACCGAGCCGACGAACGTGAGCGTGAACGCGTACGCCGCGGCGGCGGCGATCAGGATGACCGGGTTCTCGATCGCGCCGAGGACCACGCCGAGGGCCCCGGCCGCGCCGACCAGGAGCGGCAGGGACGGGCCCGTGCGGGTTCCGGGGGTGAGGAGCGCGACGCCGCCCAGCCAGGCGCCCATGATCGCGGCCTGGCCCCAGCCGGGGTGGGCGAGGAAGGCGACGGCGCTCATGGCCGCGGCGATGCCGAAGGCGGCGCGCACCGCGAGCACGGGTGCGGCCTCCCCGGGGGTCCACGACCGCAGGTCCTGGCCGACCCGGCGGAACGATTCCCTCACGCCTGGGTTGAGCACGTCATCAGGGTAGCCGCGCCTTCCAGTGTGAGGCCGACTACCGGTTACCCTGGTGGCATGCGACAAACGGTGCTGGTGGTCGACTTCGGGGCCCAATACGCGCAGCTCATCGCGCGCCGCGTGCGAGAGGCCAACGTCTATTCGGAGATCGTGCCATCCTCGATGCCCGCGAGCGAGATGCTCGCGAAGGAGCCGGCCGCGATCATCCTCTCGGGCGGTCCTTCGAGCGTGTACGCCGAAGGCGCCCCGCAGGTGGACGCGGCCCTGTTCGAGGCCGGGGTCCCGGTGCTCGGCATCTGCTACGGCTTCCAGGCGATGGCCGCGGCCCTGGGCGGCACGGTCGCCAGGACCGGCCTGTCGGAGTACGGCGGGACCGAACTGGACGTGGTCTGCGCTTCGAAGCTCCTCGACGGCCTGCCGGACCACCAGTCGGTGTGGATGAGCCACGGCGACTCCGTGACCGAGGCCCCCGCGGGCTTCGCGGTCGTGGCCCGCACCGCGGGCGCGCCGGTGGCGGCGTTCGAGAACCTCGAGTCGCGCCTGGCGGGCGTCCAGTACCACCCGGAGGTGGCGCACACGCCCCACGGCCAGGCCGTCATCCGCCACTTCCTGCACGACATCGCCGGCATCAAGCCGAACTGGACGAACTCGGCGATCATCGACGAGCAGATCGCGCTCATCCGCGAGCAGGTCGGCGACAAGCGCGTCCTGTGCGCCCTGTCCGGCGGCGTGGACTCCTCAGTCGCGGCCGCCCTGGTGCACCGCGCGGTGGGGGACCAGCTCACGTGCGTGTTCGTCGACCACGGTCTCCTGCGGGCCGGTGAGGCCGAGCAGGTCGAGAAGGACTACGCGCAGCTCACGGGCATCGACGTGCGCGCTGTGGACGTCTCGGAGCAGTTCCTGACGGCCCTGAAGGGCGTCACGGACCCCGAGGAGAAGCGCAAGATCATCGGCCGGGAGTTCATCCGGACGTTCGAGGCCGCTGCGCGCGAACTCGCGTCCGAGCAGGGCATCGACTTCCTCGTCCAGGGCACCCTGTACCCGGACGTGGTCGAGTCCGGCGGCGGCACCGGCACTGCGAACATCAAGAGCCACCACAATGTGGGCGGCCTCCCCGACGACCTCCAGTTCGCGCTCATCGAGCCGCTGCGGGCCCTGTTCAAGGACGAGGTGCGCGCGATCGGCCTCGAACTGGGGCTGCCCGAGGCGATGATCTGGCGCCACCCGTTCCCCGGCCCGGGCCTGGGCATCCGCATCGTGGGCGAAGTCACCCGCGAGCGCCTCGACCTCCTGAAGTCCGCCGACGCGATCGCCCGCGCCGAACTGACCGCCGCGGGGCTCGACCGCTCGGTGTGGCAGTTCCCGGTGGTCCTGCTCGCCGACGTCCGCTCCGTGGGCGTCCAGGGCGACGGGCGCACCTACGGGCACCCGATCGTGCTGCGCCCGGTCTCCTCCGAGGACGCGATGACCGCCGACTGGTCCCGCCTGCCGTACGAGCTGCTGGCGAAGATCTCCACGCGCATCACCAACGAGGTTCCGGGCGTCAACCGCGTGGTCCTCGACGTCACGAGCAAGCCCCCGGGCACCATCGAGTGGGAATAGGCCCTAACTACTCCCCGCTCGCGAGCTTCGCCGCGGTACTCGAATCACGCCGTACAGTTGAGGGATGCAATTCCGGATAGCTGCGTACGGGGAGGTACGTGACGAGAACGGCCTGGTCCTGCTGACACGCAGGAAGCGCACGGGGCGCGAAGCGGGCCCCTGGCACCTGCCCGGCGGCGTCATCGACCACGGCGAACCGCCCCGGCGGGCCGCCGAGCGCCTGGTGGGCGAGCACACCGGCTACCAGGTCGCCGTCAGTACCGCGCGCGAGGCCGTCGCCGTCGCCAGGCGCGGCGTCCACACGAACGCGATCATCTACACCGCCCGCGTCACCGGCGGCCCCGCCCCCGAGTTCTCGGGCGACGACGCGGAGTGGGTCGAACCGGCCCGCGCCGCGGCCGAAGCCCACTCGCCGTTCGTCTCCGCGTGCCTGCACCTGGCCGACGACCGGCTCGCCGGACGCGTCGACAAGGCCCCCCAGGAGACGCGGCCCGTCCCGCCCTCGAAGGCCAAGAAGGGCCGCAGGCGCCGCGGCCAGCGCTTCGGCGCGTACGGGGTCGTCGCCGACGGCGACGGCCGGATCCTGCTCGCCCGCATCGCCGAGGGCTACCCCGGCGGCGGCACCTGGCACCTGCCCGGCGGCGGGGTCGACTTCGGGGAGTCGCCGCGCGCGGCCGTCTCCCGCGAGATCTACGAGGAGACCGGCCAGGAGGCCCTGGTCGGCGAACTGCTCAACGTCACGTCGTTCCGCCACCGCCGCGCGATCGGCCCCGAGGGGTACCCGCTGGACTGGCACGGGGTGCGCGCGATCTACTCCGCCACGGTGCCGGACCCTTCCGCCGCGGTCGTGGTCGAGGCCGCGGGCGGCTCCACCAGCGAGTCGCGCTGGTGGAACGCGGACGCGCTCGACGACCTGCCGCTCTCGGCGGCCGTCGAGGACGCCCTCCAGGTCGTGGACCTGAAGAACCTCGCCGCGCAGGCTTGAGGCGCGGAGCCTCAGGGGGAGTTCGCGAACGCCCTTAACGCCAGCGCGCGATAACCGTTTCCCCAGCTCTGACGGTCTCTCCTACGGTGACGGCCGCTTCGGCCGCGCCCGCGGGCAGGTACACGTCGGTGCGGGACCCGAACCTGATGAGCCCGTACCGTTCGCCCTTGGCGACCGAGGCGCCGGGCTTGGAGCGGTTGACGATGCGGCGCAGGACCGCGCCGGTGCGCTGGGCGGCCACGACGCGGCCGCGCGGGGTCGCCAGAACCGTGTAGCAGGCGGCGTTGTGCTCGGCCTCGGGCGTCGCGACCTTCGCGTAGCCGCCCTTCTCGGTGAACACGTCGACCACTTCGCCCGCGACGGGCGCGCGGTTGATGTGCACGTCGGTGACCGACAGGAACACCGCGATCCGCAGCCATTCGGATCCGGCGGCGCCGGTGGCCGCGCCGAAGCGCTCGTCCACGACGGTCTCGACGGCCATGACGCGGCCGTCGGAGGCGGCGAGCACCGCTTCGGGCTCGTCGTCCTCGCCGCGCAGGTCCGCTTCGCGCTGCGGGTCGCGGAAGAACGCGGCGACCGGTACGGCGGCGAGCGCGGGCAGGACCCACGCCTTCGATGAGGGCCGGATCTTCTTTGCGGCCCAGGCGGTTCCGAGGAGGAGCCCGGCGGCGATGACGCCGTTGGAGTCCAGGTGCATGGTCCGCGTGAGGGCCACCGAGGAGGCCCGCCATGCGGGTGCGAGGCCTTCGGCAGCGGCGATCGCGCGCGGTTCGCCCTCGTGTTTGGACGCGGAGCCGATGCGGAGGCGGTGGATGCGCACGGGCGGGAGGGACCGGACGATGAGGTCGGTGCCGATGCCGTACTCGGCGACGAGTTCGGCGATCTCCTCGCGGGCGGGCGCGGTGAGGGTCGCGGCGAAGGAGAGGACCCCGCCGGGCTCGACCTTCTCGCGGAGCAGTTCGATGTCGGCGATGAAGGCCTCGGCCTCGACGGTCACGGGCGCGGCGAGCATGACCTCCTCGGCGGGTTCGGCGTCGGCGAGGGCGGCGACGGCGGTGACGTTCCCGGCCGTCCAGGAGCCCTCGGCGGCGAGCGATTCGCGCAGGTCCTCAATGGAGGCGGGGTCGGCGACGACGGTGAGCCGGTCGGCGGGCATGAGGGCTTCGAGCGCGGCCGTGAGCACCCGGTCGCCCCAGGTCGCGCCCACGACCAGGCCGGTCTTGGGACCCCTCCGGCGAGCGAATTCGTCGGTGATGCCGCGAGCGGCGGCTTTCGAGATCGGCATAACCCCGACTATAGAGCGCCCCGCGCCGCGCCCCTGTGCGCGCTCGCGTGTTCCGGGTGCGTCGCTGGTCGACCTTGCCCTGGTTCGTCCTCGTACTTTCGGAGGGTTCTGCACATCGTTCGGCCGATTGGCCGCGACGCCCCGCCGGGTCCTCTCGTTTCCCCTCATGTCAGGCGCCTCCCGGCACTCGCACACGACCTCACGCACCTCACGTCCACTCCCAGGAGGACCGAATCACGATGCGACTCATGACGTTCCGCACTCCGCTCGCTGCCACCGCGGCTCTCGCCGCGGCACTCGTCGGCGGCCCGGCCTTCGCCGAAGAACCGGCCCCCGTCTCCGGCGACATCGTCACCGCCCCAGGGCTGGAGCTGCGCGGCTGGCTCGGCGAGCACAAGGACCAGAACCGGTACGACGTGTGGGCCAACATCCTCGGCCTCACGCCGCACGACACCGAGGAGACCCTGGTCGTCTACTGCATCGACATCCAGACGCCGCTCGACACCGAGAGCCCCTACGCCGAAGGCGACTGGGAGGAGTCGGAGGTCGCGAACCTCGAAGAGGTCCGCTGGGTCCTGTTCAACGGCTACCCGAACGTCGACGCAGAAGACCTCATCGAGGAGTCCGGCGGCGAGGTGAAGCCTGACTGGAGCGACGAGAAGACCGCCCAGGTCGCGTACGCGGGCACCCAGGCCGCCGTGTGGCACTTCACCGACGACTGGGACCTCTTGGACGACAACCCGGTCAAGGGCGGCAACAACGGCGAGGACGAGGCTGTCACCAAGATCTACAAGCACCTCACCGAGGACACCGGGCGCGTGCCCGACCCCTCCGAGTTCACCGTCGACCTCGAAGGCGCCGACGAGGCGACCTATGAGGACGGCCGCTTCGGCCCCTACACGGTCCGCTCCAACGCCGGGTCGGTCGCGCTCAGCGCCGAAGGCGGGCGCCTGGAGACCGAGGACGGCGACGAGGCCGACTCGCTCGACGACGGCGAGGAGTTCTGGATCGTCCTCGACGAGGGCTCGGACTCCATCACCGTCAAGGGCACTGCCGCGTACGACCTCCCGGTCGGCCGGGTCTTCCTCGCCACCACGGACGAATCGCTCTCGGGCGACGCGGTCAACCCGCTGACCTCCGGCGAGTCGCAGAAGCTCATCCTGGCCCAGCCCCGCGAAGGCGAAGTCCCGGCCGAATGGCGCTTCGCGCTCGAAGCGCCGACCGACAAGCCCTCCGACTCCGGCGGGGCGCAGCTCCCGACCACGGGCTCCAGCCTCACCATCGCTTTCGCCGCGGGGCTCGCACTGCTCATCGGCGGCCTCACCGTCATCACGCTCACCAAGCGGCGCAAGGTGACCCACTAAGACCTGAAGGACGCGGCGGGGCGTCGGCCGATGGCGCCCCCCGCTACCGCAGGAGCACCCCGGACCACTTCGAACGGTCCGGACCCGGGCGCGCTCCAGCGGTTCACCACAAGGCCCGGCGCATGGTAAGGCCGGGACCCAGGCACGCGATCCGCCTCGGTCCCGGCCACTCCTGCACCAATGGCATCCGATCGTCACTGTGCTCAATGTGCACGGTGACTCGATGCCGAATCGTTATAGTGGCGCGGCTCATGTGAGCCGCGCCTTTTCCGTTGCGCGGCAGCCGAAACCCAGCTCAGCGAATTTAGGGTCCGTAATGCAACCAGCGAGGGGCCGTTAACGTGTCGGAAGAAGATTCAACGCGTCAATCCCTCAGAAAAGCAAAGGGACTCTATTCAATGATGACCAAAGCCCTCAAAGGGACGATGGCCGCTGCCGCGGGCATCGCGCTCGGCCTCGGCGGCGTCACCGCCGCTCAAGCGCAGGACGAGGACGACCCGGGGACTCTTGCCGCCGGCAACGTCGTAGTCGACGACGGCATCCGGCTCCACGGCGAGAGCCAGAACCCCGAGGCGGCCCTGATCAGCCTCGACCTGGGCGACGGCGACCTCCGCACGGTCTACTGCATTCAGCTCCAGGTCGGCCTCGAGCAGGACCTGATCCACGAAGAGCGCCCGTGGGAGGACGTCCCGGTCGAGGACCTCCCGCTCGTGCTCGGCGTGCTCCTCAACGGGTTCGACGGCACCAACGCCGCCGACCTGCTGACCGCCGCCGGCGTCGACGGCGAAGACCTCGAAGGCTTCACCGCCGAGCAGGTCGCCTACGCGGGCACCCAGTCCGCCATCTGGTCGCTGACCGACGGGTGGGTCCTCCAGGGCGACTCCACCGAAGGCGGCGCCGGCGTCGACAAGGCCGTCACCGAGATCCAGGACTACCTGATCGAGAACACCACCCCGGTGGACGAGCCCGACTTCGAGCCCTACTTCGAGATCGACGACTCGGCCGCCGAGACCGACGGCGCCACCGTCGGCCCGTTCACCGTCTCCACCAACGTCGACGAGGTCACCTTCGCGCAGCCTGAAGGCGCGACGATCGTCGACGAGAACGGCGAAGCGATCGCCTCCTTCACCGATGAGCAGAGCTTCTACGTGAAGTTCGACGCAGAGGAGTCCTCCTCCGTGACCCTCGTGACCGACACGGTCACCTGGACCACCCCGGCCGGGCGCACCTTCGTCCCCGTCGACGCCGAAGGCGCCGACGTCGAGGGCCAGCGCCTCATCCTCGCCGAGGAGCACACCTCCGAGTACGCCGCTGAGATCGAGTTCGACATCGTCGTGGAGGAGACTCCCAGCGAGTCCCCGAAGCCGGAACTCCCCGTCACCGGCTCCAGCCTGACCACCGTCGCCTCCATCGGCGGCGGGGTCCTCCTGGCCGGCGTCGTCGCGATGGTGCTCATGCGCCGCCGCCGCGCCGCCAACTGGGGTTCGGAGGCTTAACAGCTGACGAAACACTGCGATGATCGCCACACGCCCGCTGGTCACACCGGCGGGCGTGTGGCATACTTGCCACGTGAAGCAGAGCGCGCGATTTTACTTTTACTACGGCCGGAACCGTCCGAGCCGTAGGTCTTCGCGCTGAACACAGACCTACAGGCCCCGGGCGAACAGCCCGGGGCTTTTTTCACGTCCGGGCCAATTTACGGCTAGCAAGCGTCGCCGAGGGCGGCATTACCCGCCCGGAGTTCGATCCGCATCGCTCTAGAGGAGAAGCCCTGATGACCGCCACCACGACCACCGACGCCGCCAGTGAAGAACTCGGCGCCCTGCGCCTGGAGATCGACGAGCTCGACGCCGAGATCCTCCGCCTCTGGCAGCACCGCGCCGAGGTGTCGAAACGCATCGGCGAGATCCGCATGGCCAACGGCGGCACCCGCCTGGTCCTGGACCGCGAGCGCGCCATCCTGGAGAAGTACCGCGCCGCCCTCGGCGACGACGGCATCCAGATCGCGATGCTGGTGCTTCGCGCGGGACGCGGGCCTCTTTAGGGGGCACGCGGGGTCCGTGGCGAGGCGGGATCCGAGTCCGCCTGCGCACACATTTCCCCGACCCGTTCGAGGCCATGCCGCGCCGCAGACTGTCGTACCCGGCGCGGCATAATTGTTCTCGATGAACGACCTTCTGACCGGCCTCAACGAACCGCAACGACAAGCCGTCGAGCACGCCGGGTCCCCGCTGCTCATCGTCGCGGGAGCGGGCTCGGGCAAGACCCGCGTCCTGACCCACCGCATCGCCCACCTCCTGGCCGAACGCGGCGCCCACCCCGGCGAGATCCTCGCCATCACCTTCACCAACAAGGCCGCCGCCGAAATGCGCGAGCGCGTCGCCGAACTCATCGGGCCCCGCTCGCGGGCCATGTGGGTCCTCACCTTCCACTCCGCCTGCCTGCGCATCCTGCGCCGCGAAGCCCACCGGCTCGGCTGGAAGCCCAGCTTCACGATCTACGACACCGACGACGCCCGCAGGCTCATCACCCAGATCGTCAAGGACCTCGGCCTCGACTCCAAGAAGCACTCACCGCGCTGGCTCGCCGCCGAGATCTCCCGGCTCAAGAACGAGCTCATCGGCCCCGAGCAGGCCGCATCCGCCGCCGACGACGCCCGCGCGAAGCTCATCGCCGACGTCTACGGCCAGTACGACGAGCGCCTGCGCCTGGCCCAAGCCGTCGACTTCGACGACATCATCGGCGCCACCGTCAAGCTCTTCCGGGAGTTCCCGGAGGTCGCCAAGTCCTACCGGCTGCGGTTCCGCCACGTCATGGTCGACGAGTACCAGGACACCAACCACGCCCAGTACACGCTGGTGCGCGAACTCGTGGGCATCGGCGAGGACAAGGCCGAACTGGTCGTCGTCGGCGACGCCGACCAGTCGATCTACGCGTTCCGCGGCGCGACCATCCGCAACATCATCGAGTTCGAGCGGGACTTCCCGGACGCGAAGACGATCCTGCTGGAGCAGAACTACCGCTCGACGCAGACGATCCTCGACGCCGCCAACGGCGTCATCCGCAACAACACCGAACGCGGCCGCGAGAAGCGCCTTTGGAGCGACGAGGGCCCGGGTTCGGCGATCCTCGGACACGCCGGCGACAACGAGCACGACGAGGCCGCGTGGGTCGCGGGCCGCATCGACGCGCTCGTCGACGCCGGCGACACGAGCTTCGGCGACTCCGCGATCTTCTACCGCACCAACGCCCAGTCCCGCGCGTTCGAAGAGGTGTTCGTGCGCCGCGGCATCCCCTACAAGGTCGTCGGCGGCGTCCGCTTCTACGAGCGCAAAGAGGTCCGCGACATGCTCGCCTACCTCAAGCTCACGGCGAACCCCGACGACACCGTCTCGGCGATGCGCGTGGTCAACATCCCCAAGCGCGGGGTCGGCGACCGGGCCGTGGCCGAGGTCGAAGCGCTCGCGGCGCGCCTGCGGATCTCCTTCCCGGCGGCGCTGCACCGCGTCGACGAGGCACCCGGGATCTCCGCCCGCGCCCGCACCGGCATCAAGCGGTTCTGCGAGATCGTCGACGCCGCAACGGAACTCGCCGCCACCGCCCCGCCCGAAGAAGTCCTCGACAAGCTCATCGGCGACACCGGGTACCTCGAAGGACTCGAGCAGTCCACCGACCCGAGGGACGAAGGGCGCGTGGAGAACCTCCAGGAACTCGTCGCGGTAGCCCACGAGTTCACCGAGCAGGTCGTGCGCGGCATCACCGAAGACGATGAAGCCGACCTGAACGCGGACGTGCCCTCGTTCCTGGAGCACGTCGCGCTCGTCTCCGACGCCGACTCGATCCCCGACCCCGAAGCCGAGGAGGGCGGCGTCGTCACGCTCATGACGCTGCACACCGCGAAGGGCCTGGAGTTCGACACGGTGTTCCTCACCGGCCTCGACGACGGCCTGTTCCCGCACGAGCGGTCCATGAACAAGCCCGGCGACCTCGAAGAGGAGCGGCGGCTCGCGTACGTCGGCCTCACCAGGGCCCGCAAGCACCTGCACCTGACGCGGGCCGGCACCCGGAACATCTTCGGGCAGCCCGAGTACTACGCCGCGAGCCGGTTCCTCGCCGAGATCCCCGGGGACCTCATCGAATGGACCGAGTCCGCCCCGCCGCCGCGCGTCGTCAAGTCCAAGTCGGCCGCGAACTTCGGCTCGCCGATCGTCATGCGCAACGCCGCGGACATCCCGTCGCTGGACGTGGGCGACCGCGTCACCCATGACAAGTGGGGCCTCGGCAGGGTGGTCGAACTGAAAGGCTCGGGCCCGAGGGCCCAGGCGCGCATCGACTTCGGCGACGGCGAGCCCAAATGGGTGATCCTCCGGCTCGCGCCGGTCAGCAAGTTGTAACGAGCTAGCGCAGGTCGAGCCCGGCCTCGGAGAGGTAGTTCAAGGGCTCGACCGGCTGGCCGTTCACGTGCACCTCGAAGTGGCAGTGGGAACCGAAGGAGCGACCGGTGTTCCCCGCCTTGGAGATCTCGTCGCCCCCGTCCACGTAGTCGCCTTCGCTGACGAGGATCTCGGAGTTGTGCGCGTAATAGGTCTCGACCCCGTCGCCGTGGTCGATGATCACCAGGTTCCCGAACCCGGTCTCCCACCCGGCGTGCGTGATCGTGCCCGGGTAGGCCGCGTACACCGGGTCGCCGGTCTCGGCGTCGAAGTCGACCCCGTTGTGGTTGCGGCCCCAGCGCTGGCCGAACAGGGACGTGATCGTGATGTTGTCGAGCATCGGCGTCCACTTGATCTGCGCGTCCTGCGCGGCCACGGGCGAGGTCCGCGCGACCTCCGTCGCCGCGACGGCATCGGCCGTGGCGGGCGCCGCGGTCGCCGACGGAGACGCCTCGCCACTGGCGGCGGGCTCGGGGACGCTCGCCTCGGCGGCGAGTGCGGCGATGTCGCTGACCGCCTGCGAGTGCCGGTCCTGGTGGTCGTCGGCGGGCATGCCCGCGGCGGTCGCCATGGCGACGAGGGACGCTCCGGCGACGGCCGACCCGACCACCGCGGTGTAGCGGCGCTGGGTCCCCGCCAGGAGCGGCGAGAGTTCGGCGGCCCATGAGGCGCGGTGCTGGCCCCTCGTGCGGTGCGGGCGGCTGGCGTGCCGCCTGATGGCATGGGCGGCTACGTGTCCGGTGTCGGACAATCTTTCCTCCGGGTCCGTGGCTCTGCTCATCGCAGGCGCTTCGGATCCGGGCCGCTGGGGCGGCGGGGCTCCGGGGGCCGTCCGTGAGCTTGGCAACCGGGACACCGTAACGCCGCGCGCGCCGGGCGGGCGAGATTCGTCACCGCCCGGCGTGTCGCGACAATGGGGACAATAAGGAAAGGTAGTGGCCTTTGTCAGGCGCCGGTCTACGCCTCGGCGTCGAGACCGAGCTGTTCTTTCGACTCGGTGAAGAGCCGCACGATCTCCGGGCGGACCTCGGCCCGCTCCGAAAGCGCTGCGGCCCAAGGCACCCGGATCGGCACCTCGGCGCCGTCCACGGTGACCGCGAAGTCCGCGCCCGTGCCGTCGAAGCCGGTCATGCGGGCCGCGTCGGCCTCCGGCAAGCCGCCCGCGCCCCGGCAGATCACCAGCGTGTCGGAGACGTGGTCGACGTTCATGTGGTGGCAGATCGCGGCGATCACCTTGGGCTCGAACGGGTTCTTGCCCAAGCTTTCACCCAGTGCCGAGAGCACCGCGCCGTTGTGGTCGTAGGCCACCAGGATCTCCTCGATGACCCCGTCCAGGTCCGCCTCGGGAAGGTCGACCGCGTCCAGGCGCGAGCGGTACTCCTCCTTGAACGCCTTCGGACTCGCGATCCCCGCGAAGACGTAGAAGGACGCGCCCTCGCCGTCGAAGCCGTAGTTGCGCCGCGCGGCCTTCCCGAAGGCCTGGCCGCCGGAGAGGTCGCCGAGGTAGCGGGTGTAGGCGTGGGCGATGTACCCGCCCGGGCCGTCGGCGCAGGCCTCGCTGATCCGGTCCACATAGGCGCGGGTCGCCGGGAGCGGTTCGATCCCCGAGCGCCACTTGGGCCCCATGAGGAACCGCAGGTCCGCTTCGATCGCGGCCACGCGGGCGAGCTCGTCGAACACGAACGGGCCGGCCACCGGGTCGTCGGCGTACTTCGCGGCCGCGTTCTCGATGGCCTCGTAGACGAAGAACTGCTGGGCGTGCCAGCGCGTGTAGTCGTCCACACTGAGCGAACCGTCGAAGAGCCGGTCGAACAAACCGGGCTCGCGTTCGGCGGCTTCTTCGGCGGACGGGTCGAGTCCCTGGTGGCGCGACCAGGAGGCCTCGCGGATCCGGGCCGAGAAAAGGGGAGACCCGGTGCGGCCCGGGTCGTTCGCAGCGGCGGTGTCAGCAGGCATGGAGGATTCCTTGTCGGGACGAACGATAGTATTCTTGAGTAAGGCAAGCCTAACCTACAGGGAACACCGGTGTCGCCGCCGCCGAACGACCGACCCGTCAGTGAACGCTCTCATTGCATCGGCGACAATGGTGCGAGTCCGTACTCATCCGTACGGTCAAACCAGAATCAGTACCGGAATCACGGTCCCAAGCCTTCCCTAGTGCGAGCGGACTGTGGCACCATGGGCTCAACTGGTCCCCTTGACAGATCGTTTCCACACCTCACGGGAGGCCTCGTGAAACCGGCCAGACTACTCAAGAAGCTCGGCGCTGCCATCGCCGTGGGCCTGCTCACGCTCGGCATCATCGCGGGGACGGCCACCGCCGCAGGCGCCGACGGCACCTCGGGCGAGATCAACCGCCCCGGTACCTCGGGCGAGATCAACGACACCGGCGACACCTCGGGCGAGATCAACAGCCTCGGCGGCACCTCCGGTGAGATCAACGATGCCGACACCACCTTCGTCGCCCTCGGCTCGCCCACCTCGGGCGAGATCAACTGACGCTGCGGCGCCTGAACGGAGTCGACGTGCGATGCCGGTGATCAGGGACCGCCACCCCAGGTTGTTCCACGCCCTGCCCAGGGCGATCACCGGTCTCGTCATCGCCATCGGCGTGGGGGGACTGGTCTACTTCGGCCCCCCCGAAGGCCTGCCCGCCTTCGAGATCGTCCTGTTCACCGTCGCGTTCCTGGCCGGCCAGCGGCTGACCATCCAGCACCACGCCCGCGGCATGGGCATCGCGTTCAACCTCACCGACATCCCTTTGGTGATCGCGCTGTTCTACCTGTCCCCCTTCTGGGTGGTGGCGATCAAGTGCTTCGCGTCGATCCTGTTCTACGGCCTGCGGTACGTCCGCGAGGACATCGGCCTCATGAAGCCCCTGTTCAATGTGGGGCTCGTCGGCGTCGGCACCTCGGTGGCGGCGTTCTACGCCCAGTACATGGGCCTCGGCACGGCGACGGACCCGGGCACCTGGTTCGTCCTGCTGTCGGCCGTCGTCATCACCGGCGTGGTCACCACGGTCTTCATCTCGGCGATGCTCTACGCCCTGTCGGGCTGGGACAGCGTCGTCAAGGCCTGGATCGGCTTCACCCTCACCCTGATCGGCCCGGTCCTCGGCGCCTGCGTCGGCGTCATGTTCCTGGTCCTGCTCGACGCGAACGCCTGGACCGGACTGCTCATCGGCTCGATCGTGGTCGCCTTCATCTACCTCGCCCGCAGCTACTCCGCGCTGCGCCGCCAGCGCCAGGTCCTGCGCGAGCTCAACGACTTCACACAGCTCGTGGTCGACTCCGTGCGCTCTAAGCGGCTCATCGACGCGATGCTCGGTCGGCTGCGCGACATCCTCTCCGCCGAGTCGGCGACCGTCTGGGTCCCGGCCGCGGGGCGGTACCCGCAGATCCGGCTCACCTCGACCCTCGACGACGCCGGGCTCACCGACCTCGACCCGATCCCCGACACCCTCCAGCGCCAGGTCATGGACTCCGGCGAGGGCGTGCTCCTCAGCCCCAAGAACGGGACCCGCGAACAGAAGGCGACCATCGAGGCCGCCGGACTGCGCGGGGCCATGCTCGTGCCGCTGCGCTCGGGCGACGAGGTCTACGGCTGCCTGTCGGTCGCCGACCGCATCGGCGGCGAGATCTCGCACTTCGTGCCCGTGGACCTCCAACTGCTGGAGACGATCGCCGCGAACGTCGGCATCGCCGTCCAGAACGAGCGGCTGCTCGACCAGCTCCGCTACGACGCCTACCACGACCCGCTCACCGGGCTCCCGAGCCGCAGGCGCTCGCTCGCCGCGCTCCAAGAGGCCCTCTCGATCACCGTCCCCGGCGAGGTCGTCGCCGTCCTCATGTTCGATGTGGACGGGCTCCACGAGATCAACGACGCGCTCGGCCACGAAGCCGGCGACACCGCCCTCGTCGAGTTCGCGCGCCGCCTCAACGAGCACGCGCCCGCCGCGTCCTTCATCGGCCGCATCGACTCCGACGAGTTCATCCTCCAGACCCGCCTCGCCTCCACCGACGAGGCCGTCGCGACCGCCCGGCGCCTGCGGGCCGCCATCCAGGGGCCCTTCGAGGTCGGCGGCGTCGCCGTCAGCCTCTCCGCCGCCGTCGGCGTGGTCACCCACCCCGACTTCGCCGCCGACGCCGACGAGCTCCTCAAGCGGGCCGACGGCGCCACCCGGCAGGCCAAGGACGCCGCCGACGGCGTCCGCCTCTACCACTCCGGACTCGAATCCGAGAGCCTGCGCCGCATCGGCCTCGCCGCCGACCTGCGCCGCGCCCTCGACCGCGGCGAACTCGAAGTCCACTTCCAGCCGAAGGTCCGCCTCGACCGCGACCTCACCGAGCCCGGCGCGATCGTCGGCGCCGAAGCGCTGGTGCGCTGGCCGCACCCGGAGTTCGGGCTCGTCGCGCCCGAGGAGTTCATTCCGATCGCCGGTTCCACCGGGCAGTTGGGGCAGCTCACTGAGATCGTCCTGGACGAGGCGCTGCGCCGCTCGGCCGAATGGGCCGGCGACGACGGGCCGCTGCCGATGGCCGTGAACCTGTCGCCGCGCACGCTCGCGGACGCGGGCTTCCCCGACAAGGTGGCCGCGCTCCTGGAGCGCCACGGGGTCCCCGCCGACCGCCTGACGTTCGAGATCACCGAGAACGAAGTGGTCTCGGGGGAGCCGCGGCTCACACCCGCGCTCGACCGGCTGCACGACATGGGCGTGCGCTTCTCCGTGGACGACTTCGGCACCGGGTACTCCTCGCTGGCGTACCTCAGGCGGCTTCCGATCCAGGAGATCAAGATCGATCTCAGGTTCGTGCAGGGCATGGCCACCGACGCGGACGACCGGGCCATCGTCGAGGCCGTCCTGGGCCTGGCCCGGCACTTCGCGATCGGCGTCGTCGCCGAGGGCATCGAGGCGCACCAGACCGTCGAGCAGCTGCGGGACCTCGACTGCGAGGTCGGCCAGGGCTACTACTTCTCGCGTCCGCTGCCCCCGGACCGCTTCGCCGCCTGGCTCGACAGCCAGGGCGGCGGCCACGGCCGAGCGCGCCTGCGGATCGTCTGAAAGAGCCGTTGTGGCCCGCACCGCAAGGCGGGGCCCGCTTCAGCGCACGGCCGCTCGTCATGTACTCTTGTCAAGGCCCCGCGGGACACTGCGGGAACGCCCCAATAGCTCAGTCGGTAGAGCGTCTCCATGGTAAGGAGAAGGTCTGCGGTTCGATTCCGCATTGGGGCTCGGAAGTACTCTCCGACCTGAGGTCCCAGGGTGCTGATACTGCTCACACAGTTTTTCTGCTCACGCAGGCCATCTGGTGGCAGTGAGCGCACGGCGGTGTAGCTCAGTGGTAGAGCAAACGACTCATAATCGTTGTGTCGGCAGTTCGATCCTGCCCATCGCTACTTTTGTAAAGCGTCGACCACCGAGATATGCTGGTCGACGCTTTGTTTTGTTCGTAGAACGCGCCATCGCGGCACGTTCGGGTTAGAGGAAGGCACTCACCGTGGCTAAGGCTACTGACGTCCGCCCGAAGATCACCATGGCGTGCGTGGAGTGCAAGGAGCGCAACTACGTCACGAAGAAGAACCGGCGGAACCACCCCGACCGGCTCGAGCTGAAGAAGTACTGCCCGCGCTGCAAGGCCTCGCAGGTCCACAAAGAGACCCGCTAGTCCTTCCGCCCGGCGCCATGCTCAACGCTTCGTATGTGGGCCGGTCCTTGCCGACCACCGAGCCGGTGTCGATCACCGCTGATTCGGTCACTCGCTTCGCCCAGGCCATCGGCCTGGACGCCGGCGTGACGGTACCCCCTACCTTCTTGGCCTCGCTCACGCTGCCCGCGGCGGAGCGGCTCATAGACGACCCCGATTTCGGGCTCGACTGGAGCCGCGTCCTGCACCGCGAGCAGCGTTTCGCGTACCGCCGCGGACTGCGCGCGGGCGCCGTGGTGACGTGCACCGTGACCATCGAGTCGATCAAGACCGTGGCCGGGAACGACCTCCTCTCCCTGCACACCGGCGTTCACGACGCCGAAGGTCTGGTCGCCGAGGTGTGGACCACGCTGTTCGTCGCGTCGGCGGCGGACGAAGCCTCCAGTGTGTCGGAGGATCCCGCATGAGCCTGCACTCCCTCGTGGTCGGCGACACCGTGTTCACCGCCTCCTTCCCGGTCGAGCGGGCGAACCTCGTCGCCTACGCCGAGGCCTCCGGGGACCACAATCCGATCCATCAGGACGAGGCCGCCGCGAAGGCCGCCGGGCTCCCTGACGTGATCGCCCACGGCATGTACACGATGGGCCTGGTCTCCCGGGCCGTGCTCGAATGGGCCGCCGCCTCGGCGCCCGAGGCCCGCCTCACCGAGTTCTCCGCCCGCTTCGCCAAGCCCGTGGTCGTGCCCGCAGACGGCGGGACCTCGGTCGAGGTCGAAGGCAAGGTGCGCAAGACCGACGGCGAGACCGTCGAACTCGCGATCACCGTGACCAGCAACGGCGAGAAGGTGCTCGCCCCGGCGCGGGCGACGCTCGCCGCGAACTGAAGCCAAAGGAACGGCGCGGGCCGAGGCCCGCGCCGTTTTTCATGCCTGTGCTTTTTCATCCACAGCCCTGTGGATAACTCCTTGTAGTCGAAGAATCCCTTGCCGCTCTTGCGGCCGATCTCGCCCGCGGCGACGAGGCGGCGCAGCAGCGCGGGCGGGAAGAACTTCGGGTCCGCGGTGTCCTCGTAGATGTTCTCGGTCGCGTGGGTGATGACGTCGATGCCCGTCAGGTCCGCGGTGGCGAGCGGCCCCATCGGGTGGCCGAAGCCGAGCCGGCAGGCCGTGTCGAGGTCTTCGGCGGAGATGATCCCGTCCTCCACGAGCCGGGCCGCCTCGTTCACGAACGCGCAGATCAGCCGGGTGGTCGCGAACCCGGCCACGTCCCGGTTGACGACCACGCAGGTCTTCCCGGCGGACTCGGCGAAGGCGCGGGCGGCCTTCAGGGTCGCGTCGCTGGTGTGCATGCCGCGCACGAGCTCGCACAGCTTCATCATCGGCACCGGCGAGAAGAAGTGGGTGCCGACCACGCGCTCGGGATGCATTGCGGCGGCGGCGATCTCGGTGATCGGGATGGCCGAGGTGTTCGTGGCGAGCACGGTCTCCGGCGGGCAGATCGCCGAGAGCTTGCGGAAGACCTCCTGCTTCACCGCGAGGCGCTCGAAGACCGCCTCCACGACGATCGAGGCTTCTGCGGCCGAGCCGATGTCGGTGGAGCGGCTGATCCGGGCCTGCGCGGCCGCGGTCTCCTCGACGGTCAGCTTCCCCTTGGCGGCGAAGCGGTCCAGCGAGTCGCCGATGGCGGCCCGGGCGCGCTCCAGGGCCCCTTCGTCGGTGTCGATCAGGGTGACGTCCCAGCCGCCCACCCCCGCGACCTGCGCGATCCCCGAACCCATGAGACCCGAACCGATTACCGCCACGTGTGCCATGGAGGGAGGCTATATGGTCGGAGGTATGGCGGTCAATCTCACCAGGATCTACACCAAAACCGGCGACGACGGCACCACCGGCCTCGCCGACTTCACCCGCGTGCCCAAGACGCACGTCAGGCTCGCCGCGTACGGCGACGTGGACGAGGTCAACGCGGTCATCGGCTCGGCACTGGCCCTGCACGCCGGTTCGATCGGCGAACGGGAGGCCGCGATCCTGCTGGCCGTCCAGAACGACCTGTTCGACGTCGGCGCCGACCTCTCGACCCCGGTGGCCGAGCATCCGAAATACCCCCCGCTGCGCATCGACGAGTCCTATGTGACTCGGCTCGAAGGCTGGATCGACGAGTCCAATGCGGACCTGGAATCGCTGCGGTCGTTCATTCTCCGCGGCGGCACGCCGGGTGCGGCGCTGCTCCACCAGGCGTGCACGGTGGCGCGGCGGGCCGAGCGCTCGGTGTGGGCGCTCCTCGACGCCGAACCCCAGACCACGCACGCCGCGCCGGTGACCTACCTCAACCGGCTCTCGGACCTGCTGTTCGTCCTCGCCCGCAAGGCGAACCCGGGCGGCGACGTGCTGTGGAAGCCTGCCGGATCGAATCAATAGCCAGGCTTCCTTCCTCCGTGTTGTGAAATCGTTACGGCTTTGCCATGGGGTTCTTGTTGACGAGAGCGGTAACACAGGTGAGGATATGATCGGTAACATGCATTCTCGCAAATATCGAAAACCCTCGTAATCCCCACGATTTCGAAAGGCGACCCCCACGTGCTTAAGCAAGCTCTCGCCGGCATCGGCGCCGGTGCACTCCTCTTCGGTCTCACCGCCTGCGGCGGCGACAACGGTGACGGCGACGGGGGGTCCGACGACGGACTCGTCGTCGGTTTCGCCCAGGTCGGTGCCGAATCCGCTTGGCGCACCGCCAACTCCGACTCCGTCAAGGCCGCCGCCGCGGCCGACGACCGCATCGCCGACCTTCAGTTCGTCGACGGTCAGCAGGAGCAGGAGAACCAGATCGCGGCGATCCGCGACTTCATCACCCAGCAGGTCGACGTCATCGTGCTCGCCCCCGTGGTCGAGACCGGTTGGACCGACGTGCTCCAGGAAGCCGCCGACGCCGGCATCCCCGTGGTCCTCGCGGACCGCGGCGTCGAAGCCGCCGACGAGGACCTCTACGTCACGCGTCTGGGCTCCGACTTCGCTGAAGAGGGCCGCAGCGCCGGCACCTGGGCGGCCGAGACGTTCGCCGACGACGCCGACGGCACCAAGATCCTCGAGCTCCAGGGCACGACGGGTTCGGCCCCGGCCAACGACCGCAAGTCGGGCTTCTTCGAGGTCCTCGACAGCGAGGGCCTGAACTACGAACTGGTCGACTCGCAGTCGGGCAACTTCACCAAAGAAGAAGGCAAGGCCGTGATGGAGACCTTCATCGACACGCACGGACTTGAGGGCATCGACCTGCTCTACGCCCACAACGACGAGATGGGCCTCGGCGCGATCCAGGCCATCGAAGAGGCCGGCAAGGTCCCCGGCGTCGACATCCAGATCATCATCGTCGACGGTTCCGCGGCCGGTTTCCAGGCCGGTGTCGACGGCAAGGTCAACTACATCGTCGAGTGCAACCCCGCCTTCGGCGAGCAGCTGATGGACGTCGTGGTGGCAGTCGCAGGCGGCGAAGACGTCGAGAAGTTCACGGCCGTCGAGGAGGGCGTCTTCGACGCCACCCAGTTCGAGGCCGAGCTCCCCAACCGCCAGTTCTAGCCCCGGCAGGGGCCGGTTCGCAAACGTTCCAGTCCCAGTAGAGGCCAGATCGCAAAGTACGCAGCGCGTCCGGGCGGGCCACCAGGTGTTCGATTCACCTGGGTCCGCCCGGACGCCGCCATTCCCGAGCCGCACCTTTTCCGGTGCGCCACAGCGAAGGTCGAATCCCATGTCTGACGAGCCGATCGTCGAGATGACCGGGATCAGGAAGGACTTCACCGGTGTCCGCGCCCTCGACGGCGTGGACTTCACCCTCAGGCCAGGAGAGATCCACGCCGTCATGGGGGAGAACGGCGCCGGGAAGTCCACGCTGATCAAAGTCTTGACCGGAGTCCACGCCCCGGACGCCGGCCAGATCCGCCTCGACGGCGGACCGGTCCGGTTCCACAGCCCGGGCGCGGCCCAGGCCGCGGGCATCTCCACCGTGTACCAGGAGGTGAACCTGACCGACAACCTGTCGGTCGCGGAGAACCTCTTCGCCGGGCGCGAACCGCGCGTCGGGCCGTTCATCAACTTCCGGGCCATGCGCCGCAAGGCGAAGGCGCTCCTGGAAGAGGTGGGGATCGACCTCAACGTCGCCGCGCCGCTGTCCTCCTACTCGATCGCCATGCAGCAGCTCGTCGCGATCGCGCGCGCCATCGACATCGAGGCGAAGGTCCTCATCCTCGACGAGCCCACCTCCTCGCTCGACCGCGAAGAGGTCGCCGTGCTCCTCGGCGTCATGCGCCGCCTCGCCGAGAAGGGCACCGCGATGGTGTTCATCTCCCACTTCCTCGACCAGGTCTACGAGATCGCCGACCGCATGACGGTGCTGCGCAACGGGAAGCTCGTCGGCGAATGGGCCACCGCGGACCTGTCCGAGAACGAGCTCATCGGGCACATGCTCGGCCGCGAGGCCGCCACCCTGGAGCAGATCGAACGGGCCGTCGCCGCGCACCGCGTGGCCGACGAGGCCCCGCTCATCTCCGCGACGGGCTTGGGCCGCAAGGGCTCCATCGCCCCGTACGACCTCGAAGTCCACCGCGGCGAGGTCGTCGGCCTGGCCGGGCTGCTCGGTTCGGGCCGCACCGAGACCGTGCGCCTCATCGCCGGGGCCGACCGCGCCGACTCCGGGACACTGCGCTTCGAGGGCGCGAAGGTGGGCGGGCACAACCCGCGCACCGCCGCCGCGCGCGGCATCGCGTTCTGCCCCGAGAACCGCAAGACCGAAGGCCTCGTAGGCGATCTGACTGTCGCCGAGAACATGATCCTCGCGATGCAGGCCGCCCGCGGCTGGGCCCGGTCCGTCCCGGTCGCCCGCCGCGACAAGCTCGTCGCCGAGTTCATCGACAAGCTCGGCATCCGCCCGGCGAACCCGGACATGCCCGTCAAGAACCTCTCCGGCGGCAACCAGCAGAAGGTGCTCCTCGCCCGCTGGATGCTCATCGAGCCGAAGCTCCTCATCCTCGACGAGCCCACCCGCGGCATCGACGTCGGCGCGAAGGCCGACATCCAGAAGCTCGTCGCCGAACTCTCGGGGGAGGGCATGGCCGTCCTGTTCGTCTCCGCCGAACTCGACGAGGTCACCCGCCTGTCCGACCGGATCGCGGTCCTGCGCGACCGCGAACTCATCGCCGTGCTCGAATCCGAGGCCGACATGACCAGTGAACGCATCGTCGACACCATCGTGGCCGGAGGCGTTGCGAAGTGAGCCCTTACCTCAAGCGGCTGATCTGGCCGCTCGGCGTGCTCGTCGCGCTCATCGTCGTCAACATCGCCGTCACCGGCTTCGACTTCATCGTCCCCGGGATCGAGGACGGGCGCCTCAACGGCGCGTTCGTCAACATCCTGCGCCGCTCCGCGCCGCTGCTCATCATCGCGCTCGGCATGACACTGGTGATCGCGACCAAGGGCATCGACCTGTCGGTCGGCGCGGTCTACGCGATCGGCGCGGCCGTGGCGTGCCAGTGGATATCTGGAGGGAACGACTCCTCGCTCGCGGTCGTGTTCCTCGCCGTGGGCCTGGCCCTCGCCATCGCCGCCCTGATCGGCGCGTGGAACGGGACCATGGTGGCCCGCTTCGGCATCCAGCCGATCATCGCCACCCTCATCCTCATGATCGCCGGACGCGGCATCGCGCAGCTCATCACCGGGGGCCAGATCCCCGCCGTCGACGACACGAGCCCGTTCGTCGAACTGGGCCGCGGCGCGATCCTCACCGTCCCAATCCCGATCTGGATCGCCGCGGCGGTGCTCGCCGCCCTCGCGTTCCTCACCCGCAAGACCGCCCTCGGCATGCTCCTCGAAGCGGTCGGCGGCAACCCCGAGGCCAGCCGCCTCGCGGGCATCCGCGCCAAGGGCATCACGGTCCTCGTGTACCTGGTGTGCGGCCTGTGCGCGGGCCTCGCCGGGATCATCGGCGCGGCCAACCTCGGCAGCGCCGACGCCAACAACGGCGGCCTGTGGATCGAACTGGACGCGATCCTCGCCGTCGTCATCGGCGGCACCGCACTGCTCGGCGGCCGGTTCTTCCTGCTGGGCACCACGATCGGCGTGGTCATCATCGGCACGCTCGAAGTCACCATCATCAACGTGGGCCTCTCCAGCCAGTGGCAGTTCACCGCCAAGGCCATCGTCGTCTTCATCGTCGCGCTGCTCCAGAGCCCCGAGTTCCGGGCCTGGATCCTCAAGCCCTTCAAGCGGCGGCCGGAAACCCCGGCGCCCGCGCCCGCCGAGGAGGTCCTGGCGAAATGAGCACGCAGACATTGACCGAGCGTCCCTCGCGCTCCACCCTGTTCGACGGCCTCACCCGCTACATCCCGATCGGCGCCACCGTGGCGCTGTTGATCGCGCTGTACCTCGGCGGCGTCGCCAACTACCCCAAGTTCGACAGCCCGCAGGTCATCGCGAAGCTGTTCATCGACAACGCCGGGCTGCTGGTCATCGCCATCGGCATGACCTTCGTGATCCTCTCGGGCGGCATCGACCTGTCCGTCGGGTCGGTCATGGCCTTCTCGACCATGGCCTGCGCCTGGCTCACCGTGGAAGCCGGGATCTCAGCGCCGGTCGCGCTCGCTCTCGTGCTCGCCTTCGGGACGGGCTGGGGCCTGCTCATCGGCGCGGTGATCCACTACTTCAAAGTGCAGCCGTTCATCGCGACCCTGGTGGGCCTGTTCCTCTTCCGCGGCCTGACCCTCCAGATCTCCGACGAGGACGTCTCCATGCGGGAGATCGACTTCTTCCAGTGGGGCATGACGCACGTGGAGTTCGGCGGGAAAGTCCGCGACGGCGGCTTCTGGCTCCCGTACCTGTCGTTCCTGGCCTTCGCCGTGGTGATCATCGCGTTCGTGGTGCTCCACTACACGCGCTTCGGACGCGGCGTCTACGCCATCGGCGGCTCCGAGTCCTCCGCACTGCTCATGGGGCTTCCCGTGGCGCGCACCAAGATCGGCGTCTACGCCGTCAGCGGGTTCTGCGCCGCCCTCGCCGGAGTGCTCGCCGCGTTCGCGACCAAGAGCGCCAACCCGCTCGCCAACGTCGGCTCCGAACTCGACGCGATCGCCGCCGTCGTCATCGGCGGGACGCTGCTCACCGGCGGGGCCGGGTTCGTCCTCGGCACGGTCGCGGGGGTCATGGTCTGGGGCCTGCTCAACACCCTGATCTCCTTCCAGGGCAACCTGTCCTCGTGGTGGGCGCGGATCGCCATGGGCGTCCTGCTGCTCGCGTTCATCCTGCTCCAGCGCGTGCTGGCCCGCTCCGGCGAGAAACGCCGAACCTAGGACCCGATCCGCCCTGGCACCCGCCAGGCCCCGACTCCACTCTCGCACCAGGGCCGCCGACCGCAAGGTCGGCGGCCCTACCTCTATGCCGTCTTGCCAGAGTCCTCCCACAAGATGTAGCATGAGTACTATCAACTGAACGATCATTGCAACGGAGATTCATAATGGGACACCCCCCGGCATTCGACGGGCCCGTGATCGCCGTATCCGACCTGCGGATGCGCTACGGCGACAAAGACGTGCTCACCGGACTCGACCTCGCCATCGAACCCGGCGGCGTCACCGCCCTCCTCGGCCCCAACGGCGCAGGCAAGACCACAACCATCGAGATCCTCGAGGGCTTCCGCGCCCGCAGCGGCGGCTCCGTCAAGGTCCTCGGCACCGACCCCGAACACGGCGACGAGCGCTGGCGGGCCCGCTTCGGCGTCGTCCTCCAGGAATGGCGCGACAACGGCAAATGGAAGGTTCGCGAACTGCTGGACCACTTCGGCGAGTACTACAAGCCGTACTCCACGCCCTGGGGCGCCGACGAACTCCTCGGCATCGTCGGCCTCACCCCACAAGCGGGACAACGCGTCCAGACCCTCTCCGGCGGCCAGCGCCGCCGCCTCGACGTCGCCCTCGGCATCATCGGCCGCCCCGCGCTGCTGTTCTTGGACGAGCCGACCACCGGCTTCGACCCGCACGCCCGCCGCGAGTTCCACGAGCTCATCCACCGGCTCACCGACCTCGACGGCACCACGATCCTGCTCACCACCCACGACCTGGACGAGGCCGAGAAGCTCGCCGAGCGCATCCTCATCCTCGCCGGCGGCCGCATCATCGCCGACGGCTCGCCCGACCAGCTGGCCCGCGCGGCGGCCACCGTCGCCGAGGTCTCGTGGACCCAGAACGGGACGCGACAGGTCCACTCCACCGAGGACGCCACGGACTTCGCCCGCAAGCTCCTCGCCACCGACGAGGGCACCGTCACCGACCTCGAGATCCACCGCGCCAGCCTCGAAGAGGCGTACTTGACGCTCGTGGAGCAGTTCGAGACCGGTCAGGCGGAAGCCGCCGTAGACAGCTTCAAGGAGGCCACGGCGTGAGCACCAATGCGACCACCACCGTGAACACCACCGTGCACGCCTACAAGACCGGTTTGAAGCGCGGGATGATCGAGACCCGCATCTCGCTGACCACCATCAGCGACCTCATGGGCTTCATCATGCCCACCGCGATCTCGATCGCCGTCCTCTTCTTCATGCGGGGCGCCGACTTCGAAGGGGCCCCGGTCTCCCTGGGCTCCATGAACATGCCCAGCCTCATCGGCATGAACGTCGTCTTCGGCGGCCTCATGGGCATCATCGGCACCCTCTCCATGGACCGCACCAACGGCACCCTCCTGCGGGCCAAGTCGATGCCGGGCGGCATGACCGGTTACCTAGCGGGCCACATGGTCTCGACGGCCATGTTCGTCCTCGTCGGGGCCGTCGTGATGCTCGCGGCCGGCCTCACCCTGTTCGAAGGCCTCGCGTTCGCGACCCCCGACCGGTGGCTGCTGTTCCTCGCCGTGTTCGTCATGGGCCTGGTGACCACGCTCCCGCTGGGGGCCGTGCTCGGCGCGCTCCTCAACAACCCCAAGAACATGGGCCTGGTCATGCTCCCGATCATGGGCTCGATCGCGATCTCGGGGATCTTCTACCCGATCGCCGCGCTCCCGGGCTGGCTCCAGGGCGTCGGGCAGGCGCTGCCGATCTACTGGATGGGTCTGGGGATGCGGCACGCGCTGCTGCCCGATTCGATGGCGGCCGTGGAGATCGACGGGTCCTGGCGGACCCTGATGATGTTCGGGGTGCTCGCCGCCTGGGCGGTCGTGTCGCTGGCGCTGGCGCCGAGGCTGCTGCGGCGGATGGCGAGGCGCGAGTCCGGTTCGGCCGTGGCAGCGCGCCGCGCCGAGATGCAGAAGCAGTGGGGTTAAGGCCGTGGCCGGAGACGAGGTGTACAACCGCATCGCCATGCTGCGCGCGGAGCGGGGCGTCTCACGGCGGCAGTTGGCCGACGCCCTGGGCGTCCACTACCAGACCGTCGGGTACCTCGAACGCGGCGAGTATTCGCCGAGCCTGTACCTGGCGTTGAAGCTCTCGGAGTACTTCGAGGTCCCGGTGGAAGTCGTCTTCTCCACCAAGCCCTTCCCGCGCCTCGGCGCCTGAGGAGGGCGAACCGGCCCCGCTTTCCGGCAACACCACGGCCGCAACACCCAGGCCGGCCGGGAAGCGGGGCTCTTCTCGTGCCTCATGAATCGGGAGACGACGATGCCCGGCGGGGAAGCCCGGACGCAGTGATGCCCGCCCTGGTTCTCCAGAGCGGGCATCTTCAGTCTTGCGGGCGGTTGGAGTAGAACTCGGCTCCTGGCGGGGCGGCCTCTATCCAGGAGAGGAAGCCGGTCACCGCCGAGGTGGTCATGGCCAGTTCGACTTCGCCGAGGGCGTTCTTGCACCGCAGGATCGCGACCTCGGGGGGGAAGATCTGGGCCTCGGGTCCCACGGGCGTGCGCCGTTCGGAGATCTGGAGGTCCTGTCGAGAGAGCGCGTAGCGCGGTCCGAACGCGAGCGAGAACATCCGGTACCAGCGGAGCGTGCCGCTCTCGTAGACCGCGAACCCGGGGGCCCAGCCGCGCCCTTCCATGTGCCGCGAGAGCCTGGCGGCCATGGCCACCGAGCCGGAGCGGGAGTAGAAGGAGCGGCGGACGTAGGTCAGCACGAGGAACACCGCGACGGAAGCCGCCAGCGCGGCGACGACGAGCAGTGCCTTCAGCATGGCCTACGCCGAAGCGGAGGCGACCGCCTCGGCGGTCTCGGCGAGGATGGTGACGCCGTCGGTCGTGACCGACAGGAACCCGCCCTCGATCTGCCAGGCCAGTTCGCCGCCTTCGACCGGCTGCACCCGTACGGTGCTGTCGACGCGCAGCTCTCCGAGGAGGGGCTGGTGTCCGGGCAGCACGCCCAGTTCGCCTTCGGTGGTGCGAGCGTAGACGGCCTTGGCCTCGCCGGACCACACCTTCGAGTCGACGGCGACGACTTCGACGTTCAGTTGTCCTGCCACAACGCTCCTTCAGCAGACTCCGGGATGGTTACCGGAAGTCTAGACGGCGCAAGGTGCGAACGTCGAATCGCCTGTGCTGCGGGACACGGAGATCACCAAAGGAAAAGGCCCCCGGCATCGCCGGGGGCCTCGAAGTGCTGTGCGTCAGACGCGGGCGCGGCGCGCGAGACGCTCAGGGTCCATGATGATGACGCTCTTGCCGTCCAGGCGCAGCCAACCGCGTCCGGCGAAGTCGGCGAGGGCCTTGTTCACGGTCTCGCGGGAGGCGCCGACCAGCTGGGCGAGCTCCTCTTGCGTGAGGTCGTGGGTGACGCGGAGAACGCCGCCGTCACGCGTGCCGAAGCGGCTCGCCATGTGCAGCAGTGCCTTCGCGACGCGCCCGGGCACGTCGGTGAAGATGAGGTCCGCCATCGAGTCGTTGGTGCGACGAAGCCGGCGCGCTATCACCCGGAGGAGCTGCTCGGCGATCTCGGGGCGGTTCGCCAGCCAGGGCCGCAGGGCGGTCTTGGACAGGCGGGCCATGCGGGTGTCGGTCAGCGCGGTGGCGGTGGCGGTGCGGGGACCGGGGTCGAAGAGCGCGAGCTCGCCGACCATGTCCGAGGGGCCCATGACCGCGATGAGGTTCTGGCGGCCGTCGGCGGAGCGCCGTCCGAGCTTCACCTTTCCGGACATGACGATGTACAGACTGTCTCCCGGCTCGTTCTCGGTGAAGACGGTCTGGCCCTTGTTGATGTCGACGTACTCCATCTCTTTGATGAGTGACTCGACAGCTTCCGGGTCGACACCCTTGAACAGGGCGGCCCTGGCCAATACATCTTCCATGCCGTTCGCACCTTTCTTCGACGCACCGCTAGTGCAAGTACTGAGTCTATGCCTCTTGTCCGCATTGCGGGAGCGAGACCCCCGTAAATCCACATGCGCACCGTCGACGCCCAAAACGACATTCGCCGCCGAATGGCGGCGTTCCGTACGTTCCGAGCGTCACCCCGAGAGGCTCACCACGCCGTCTGTGCAGGAGTTTCTTTCCGGTTAACGGAATGCGTCGACGGCGACCGGTACAGCCTACCCGCAATGTGACGCCACGCCCAGCATCAGGCAATGGAGTAACTCCACAGGAACCCACATTCAGGTGCAGGAACCGGTCCCGACCGGACCCGAGGCGTCGCGTCCCGCATCCAGGACAGGCGTGGACTCGTCCATCGTCAGCGCGTAACCGGTCTCGGGGTCGTCGACCGCGGCGGCGAAGATGACTCCGATCACCTCGCCGTCGGCGTTGAGCAGCGGGCCGCCGGAGTTGCCGCCGATGATCGTCGCGTAGAGCTCGTAGACCTCGCGGGTGACGGTGCCGTCGTCGTAGATGTCGGGGCCGGTGACGATCCGCGCGTCCCGCACGCGGGCGGCCGTCGCGGTGTAGGGGCCGCCGCCGGGGTAGCCGAGGACGATCGCGTCCGCGCCCGACTCGGCGGTGTCGGACTGGACCGGCAGGGGCGGGGCGTCCAGGCCCGGGACGGACAGGATCGCGAGGTCCTTCTCGGGTTCGAAGACGATCACCTCGGCGTCGAGGAGGTCGCCGTCGGATTCGACCTGGACGCCGGAGGTCCCGGCGACCACGTGCGCGTTGGTGACGAGGAGCCCGTCCTCGTAGACGAAGCTCGAACCCTCGATCTGGCGGTCGCAGGAGGGCGCGGAGCCGTGGACCTTGAGCACGGACTGCTCGGCCTCGACGACGATGCTGGAGGCGGCGAGCTCGGGGTCGGGCGGTTCGACCGAGCGGGCCTCGGTCGGGTCGAGCCCGAAGAACACGTTCGGCATGCCGGAGGTGTTCAGCGACTCCTGGAGCGATTCGTAGACGCCCTTGACGGAGTCGGGCATGTACTCGTCGATGCCGGAGACGAGGCTGGAGTTGCGGACCGCGCCCGCGACGGCGGGCATGGACGAGTTCGCGAGGGGCGCGGCGGCGACCCAGGTGACCAGGAGGACCGCGATGATCGAGACGATCGGGCCGAGGATCTGGTCGAGGCGCCTGGAGCCGTTGGACTTCAGGCGCTTGCGCAGCCGGTAGCCCAGGGAGGTCGCCAGGGCCATGCCGCCCACGGCGAGCGCGAAGACCACGACGAGCGCGGCGATGAGCTTGGCGAGCGCCTCCTGGTAGAAGTCGGCCGCGAAGGGCGCGAGCTGGATGCCGATGAGGGCGCCGCCGAGGAAGCCGAGGAAGGTGGTGGCGGAGGCGATGAAGCCCTCGCGGTAGCCGTTGATGGCGAACAGGAGGGCCAGGAGCACGATGACGACGTCGACCAGGAGACCGGCGCCGGTCGCGCTCATCGCCCACCCCGCCTTCGTCTCAGAGAGGCCCGTCCAGTTGCATCGTGCGGCCGGTGTCCCAGGGGCGCGTCCACCCGCCCAGGTCCAGCAGCCATGACAGTACCCCGGCGGTGAACCCCCAAATCACAGGTACGCCCGCGACCTGGAACGCCGGGCCGCTGCGCCCCGAGGGGTAGCGGACGGTGCCGCGCGAGTCCGGGTCGGCCAGCAGCGGCAGCGGGACCTGGTGCGCGGCGGCCACTTCGGAGGCGGCCTGCGGTGCGACGGTGTGGGGCCGCGTCCAGTAGGCGAGGACGGGCGTGACCGCGAAACCGGAGACGGGAATCCACAGTGGCGGGAGGGTCGCGCCGACCGCGACGCTGCCGGGGTCGACGGCGAGTTCTTCGGCGGCCTCGCGCAGCGCGGTGGCCGCGGCGTCGGCGTCGCCGGGGTCGGCCGCCCCGCCGGGGAACGCGACCTCGCCCGGGTGGTGGCGCAGGGTCGCGGCCCGCTGCTGGAGCAGGACCGAGGGTCCCGGTTCGCCTTCGGCCGCATGGGCTTTGAGGAGGACGAGGACGGCGGCGCTGCGCGCGTTCTCGCGCGCATAAGGAAGAAGGTGGTCGGCGATGACGCGTTCGGCGGTGGGGCCCTTGGCGTCGGCCGCGGCTTTCAGCAGCGGCGGCCACCAGTCGGGGCGGCCGTCTGCCGAAAGCGTCTCGCCGGTGCGTTCCTCGTTCATCGCGGTCACAGCAACTCCAGGCCGAACGCGGCTTCGGCGGACTCGGCGAGGCTCTCGGTGGTGGTGCCGGGTTCGACCACGAGCTGGGTGACCGTGCCGTCTGCGGCCACGAACGCGATGCCCGGGAGCGCCGGGACGCCGAGGCCTATCCGGACCGCCTCGTCGGGATCGGAGACGGAGGGATAGGTCATCGCGTAGTCCTCCGCGAACCAGCGGGCCGCATCTCGGGTGTCGGCGGTGTCGACACCGAGGACGCCGACCTGGTCGCCGTACGCCTCGTAGAACGCCTGCACTTCGGGGGCCTCGTCCTGGCAGGGCCCGCACCAGGTGGCCCACAGGACCACGAGCATCGGCTTCCCGTCGGTGCCGATCGCGGAGGCGGCCCCGTCGCCGAGGCAGTCGAGTTCGAGGTCGCCGACGCCTTCGATCGGAGTTGTTCCAGGCTCGCAGGCGACCGACCAGGTCGGCTCGTCCGCGTCGCCTTGAGTGCCGGGTGCGTCGTCGGTGCAGGAAGCCAGGGCGGCGAGCGCGAGGGCCGCCGCGGCGGCCGTCAGGGTCCGCCTCATGCGCCCACCGCGTGCTCGCTCTGCTGGCCTTGGCCGCCTCCGGCGGCGGCTGCCAAGCGGATCAGCTCATCGACGTTGTCGCCCTTGAGGAGTTTCGCGGCCTCGGCCGGGTCGGTCGGGCCCTCGCCGAAGGACGGGCAGAGCGCCGCGAGCGTGCAAGCCCCGCACGCGGGTTTGCGGGCGATGCAGACGCGGCGGCCGTGGAAGATGATCCGGTGGGAGAACATGGTCCACTCGCGGTGCTCGATGAGCTTCTGGAGCTGGAACTCGAGCTTCACGGGGTCTTTGCCGTCCACGAGGCCGAGGCGGTTCGTTATGCGGATCATGTGCGTGTCGACGGTGATGCCCGGGACGCCGAAGGCGTTGCCGCGGATGACGTTCGCGGTCTTGCGTCCGATCCCGGGGAGCTTCACGAGTTCGTCCATGCCCTCGGGGAGCTTCCCGTCGTGGTGCTCCACGAGGCCCTTGCCGAGGCCGATGATCGACTTGGCCTTGTTGCGGTAGAAGCCGGTGGGCCGGATGATCGCCTCGACCTCTTCGGGGTTCGCCTCGGCGTAGTCGGCGGCGGTGCGGTACTTCGCGAACAGCGCCGGAGTCGTCAGGTTGACCCGCACGTCCGTGCACTGGGCCGAGAGGATCGTGGCGACGGCCAGTTCGAGGGGGTTGCCGTAGTCGAGCTCGCAGTGCGCGTCGGGATGGGCCGCGGCGAGGAGGCGGTCGATCGCGCGGGCCCGGCGCTTCTTGGCCAACTCGGTCTCGGTCCGGCCTTCGCGGAACTTGCGAGCCTTGGTTTTGCTCTGTCGGGCGTCGGCGGCGGTCACCCCGCCATGGTACGCGGACGGCCGTGCGCCCTCCTGCTTCCCCGCGGGCGCAGGCCGCCGCGCAGGAGCAGCGCCGTCGCCCCGATCAGGCCGCCCCCGGCGGCGGTTGCGGCCATGCTCCACGCGCCGGAGACCGTGGCGGTGCTCGCGACCGGCTGGAGGGCGTCGACGTCCGCGTTCACGGCGGCGGTCGCGTCGACCACGCCCGCGCCGAGGTCAGCGTCGCCCTTGGCGGCGGTCGCGGTGAGCGCGCGCCGCACCTGGGCCGCGGTCCACTCCGGATGGGCCGAGCGGACCAGGGCCGCCGCACCCGAGACGACAGCCGAAGCGAAGGACGTCCCGGTCACGGTCTTGTGCCCGCCGCCGGACTGCGGGACGCGCAGGTTCGCGCCCGGCGCGGCCAGGTCGGTCTCCTCGCCGGTGACGGCGGTGCGCCAGCGCTCGCCCTTCTCGTCGGTGCCGGTGACCGCGAGGACTTCGGGGAGGCGCGCGGGGAACCACACGGCCTCGTCGGGCCCGTCCAGGTGCTGGTTGCCGGTGCAGGCCACCACGAGCACGTCGTGGCGTTCGGCGTAGGCGATGGCCTCGGCGAAGGGCGCGGAGTCGTAGTGGCCGCCGAGGGAGAGGTTCACGATGTCCGCGCCGTTGTCGACGGCCCATTCGACGGCGGCGCCGACCATGGCCGAGTCGTGGTAGCGGTTCTCGTCGTCCAGGACGCGGACGGGCAGGATCGACGCCTCGGGTGCGATGCCGGGTTCGCCCGAGGAGGCGCGGGCGGCGATGAGGCCCGCGACGGCGGTGCCGTGGCCGACCGGGTCGGACTGTCCGAAGGCCTTCTCGTACACCGGGCTCGGTTCCGAGCCCAGGGCCAGGAGCCGGGGTTCGGCGCCGGGGTCGGCGTCGACGTAGCTGCGCCCGGCGAGCACGGCCCCGGCGAGGTCGGGGTGGCCCGCGTCCACTCCCGAGTCGATGACGGCGACGGTGACGCCCGCGCCGGTCGCGTGCGGCCAGGCTTCGGGCGCGTCGACGGCGGTGAGTTGCCAGGCCACGGGCGTGGCGGCGCCGCCGGCGTGCGCAGTGAGCAAGAGTGCCAACAGCGTCGAGCAGACGCAGGCCAGAGCGTAACGAGCGGAACGGTCCCCCATGAGAACCGGATCGTTACACAGCGACAGGCCCACAGCATGGGAATGACACGCGTTCGCCTTTATGAATTCGTTATTCTCGGCCTACTGACGGAAACTTGACAACGCCCTCGCGTTACGGTGACCATCGCGAGGGGACGCCGCGTTCGCTCGACACCGCCCCATCCAAGACCGGTAGGGGGGAAGGGCTGAGTGGGATCGATGTGGGAACCGAGTAACGAGATCGAGCGCCACCTCCGGGAGGCGCTGCGAGCCGAAGACCAGGACGGATACTTCCGGATCCTGGCGCAGATCGAACTCGTCCTCCCACTGTCCTATGAGGGGAACAGTGGCGGGGGCGCCGACACTTGGGCCACTTGGACCACCGACGACCGCACCCATATCCTCGCATTCACTTCTGAAACAGCGCTCCAGGTATGCCTGCGGGACAACGCCGGAGCGTCGCGCCGCGTCACCTTCGCGTCACTCGCCGAGGCCTGGCCCGACGAGGAGTGGTGGCTCGCGGTCAACCCCGGGCTCCCGATCGAGGGGTACCTCCCGGCATGGTTCGTCTCCCAAGTCGCCCAAGGCATGACGACGGTCCCCGCGGACCCGTCGCCGCCTCCTGCGGCCCCTGAGTCCGACCCGTACCGGCGTCCCGAACGCGGCTACCCGGCGGCGCAGTCCGACCCGTTCGCCGCGGGCCAGTCCGACCCGTTCGCGAACCCCATGGCGCCCGCGCCCTCGGCGCGACAGGGCAGCTTCATGCCCCCGGCCCCGCCGGTGCCCGACGTCCCGCCCGCACCGCGCCGCTCCTCAGACCTCTCCTCCGGGGTGAACGGCGCCACCGGCCAGCAGTCCACCGTGGGCGGCACGACCCCCGCGGGTCTGCCGCTGCGCCAGCCGCCGCCGGACGAGACGCCCGAGCCCGAGGCCTTCAACGGCCACTCGTTCGCCTCCCAGCCGCCCCCGGCGCCGGAGCCGCACCCGTCCCGGCCGCAGCAGTTCCCGTCCCAGCCGCAGGGCTACACCTCGCAGCCCCAGGGCTACGCGGCCCCGCCCCCGCAGGGGTACACGTCCCAGCCGCAGAGCTTCGGGTCCCAACCCCAGGGCTTCGCCTCGCAGCCGCAGAACTACGGTTCGCAGCCGCGCGAGGGGTCCTTCCCGGCCGAGGCGCACTGGCCCTCCGAACAGGACCAGTGGCCCGACGCGCCGGACTGGCTGCGCGACCAGCAGCCCGACCCGACGACACTGCCGACCCGCGCCCCCGCCGCCCCGGCCTCGCACCCCGAGCCGTTCCCGGCCGGCGACGCCTTCGGCGCGCAGGGAGCGATCGGCTCCGATCCGCAGCGCTCGGCCGAGTCCTTCGCGTCCATGTCGAGCGCCTTCGGGCGCCGCGGCCCCGAACCGGAACCGGAGCTGGCCCCGACGAGCACGCCCCGGCCCACCGAACTGTCGGGCGAGGACGCCGAACCGCTCCTCTCCAACGCCGCCGCGGTCGGCGACACCGCCGCGTTCCTCCAGACCCTGCTGTGCGCCAGCGTGATCCTCCCCGTGGGGGATCCGGCCGCGGCCCACATCCGGGTCGGCGACCCGGCGTTCCGCTGGTCCAGCGACATCGTCGACGGGATCATCGGCATCACCGTCTACACCACCATCGAGCGGATGATCGAGCGCGCGGGCGAGGACACCCCGCACACGACGGTCCCGTTCGGCTGGCTCATCCAGCACTGGCCGGGCCAGGAGTACGCGCTCTACGTCAACCCCGGCACCGAGGTCGGCGCGAACATGTCCGGCCCCGAGGTCGAGCCGCTGCTGAAGTGGGCCGAGGCGAAGGACCTGCTCACGTTCGCCAGCGAGATGGAGCGCCGCCAGGCCGCGGCCGCCCGGCTGTCGCCGGGACGGCGCGTCCAGCCCGTCCTGTGGCAGAAGACCATCCCGCACCACCAGGTGCCGTTCTACCTCGACCGCGGCTACGACCGCGTGGGCGGTTTCATCCACCCCGCCGAGGCCGTCGACCACCTGCGCACGCCCGCGCAGCTGTACCTGGCGCTCGGGCTCATCCGCTCCAGCGAGGACTTCAGCCCCACGGACGATTCGGTGCACATCCTGCGCTGGACCGGCTACCGCACCGACCTGTACCCGGTCGCCCTGGGCGGCAACGACTTCGCTGTGGCCGAGGCCCGCGGCGGCACCGTGGTGGAGCCCGGCCCGTTCCGCGGGGACGGCTTCGCGCCCTCCGAATCGCCCGAGGACCGCATCCCCGAGCACAAGGTCGACTCGGTGCGTCTGCCGCACGGCGCGAAGATCTCCCGAATCGACTCGCGCGGCGAGGTCGCCGACATCGCCCTCTACGACGCCGACACCCGCGAGTGGACCCCGATCGACGGTGCCTTCGGCGGGCCCGCCGCGATCGAGGCGCCCTCGGTCCCGGCCCTGCCGGCCGCACCGGCCCCCGCGCCGCCCCCGGCCGCGGACGCGCCGCCCCCGGCCGGCCCGATGGGCGAGGCCTTCGGCTACGACAACTCGACCCCGTACGACAACACCGCCGGGTACGACAGCGCGCTCGGCGACGCCTGGGGCGACGCCCAGGGCCACTACGACCTGGTGCGCCCCAACCCGGAGGAACGTGCGGCGTCGGTGCTCGACCACCGCGACCACGAGTGGAAGGACGCCTGATGCGCGACGGCTACATCGCCCGCTGGAAGGGCGCCGAATACGACTCCAGCCCCGACGGGGCCCACGTGCGGCTGTACTCGCCGAACGGCGGCGACGGCTTCGTGAAGGTCGCCGACGGGCGGTTCCGCCGCGGCGTGCCGATCGGCGAGCTCGAGGACTTCTTCTACGTGCGCACCGGCTGCATCTGGCGGGGCGAGCCGTTCTTCGTGCTCGGCGCCTCCGGCGACTGGCTGCGCCTGGAGTACCGCGGCGGCCGCAGCGACGTGGCCCGCTCGCTCGGGCTCGAACCGTACGACAACGGCGTGTACCAGATCTGGGCCCCCGCCGAGGAGGTCGGCGAGATCGCCGAGCAGTACCTCTAGACCCCGCACTTTTAGACACGGCACCTCTAGACGCCGCACCTCTACACATAGCTCTGCGAAGCCCCGGCCCCAGGTGGGCCGGGGTTTTACTCTGCCCTCCAGACCCTTGCGCGGGACGTATTCATTCCTGTAAATCTGTCAAGAGACCGCTTTCACACCGGTCGGGTTTTGCTGTATGCTTCAGGAAACTTATTGAAAGCGTTTGCCTCGCTCTCGGCGCAGCTCGCGGACCTGCGGAGCCACCTGAGTTCCGGTCAACGCTCGCACAGCCGTGAACCCGGCAGATTATCGTCTGGAGCTAGATACCTATGGCAGAACGAATCACCGTCGGCATCGCCCTCAACGGGGTGACCGGGCGCATGGGCTACCGCCAGCACCTCGTGCGCTCGCTCCTGGCCATCCGCGAGCAGGGCGGCGTCGAGCGCGCCGACGGCAGCGTCATCTGGCCCGAGCTCACCCTGGTCGGCCGCAGCGCCGACAAGCTCGCCGAGATCGCGGGCCGCCACGGGCTCGACAAGTACACGACCAGCCTTGACGAAGCCCTCAGCGACGACTCCATCGACGTGTACTTCGACGCACTCACCACGCGCCACCGCCTCGCCGCCGTCAACTCCGCGATCAAGGCCGGCAAGCACGTGTACACCGAGAAGCCCATCGCCACCAGCCTCGACGACGCGCTGAACCTCGCCCGCGCCGCCCGCGACGCCGGGGTCAAGAACGGCGCCGTCGCCGACAAGCTGTACCTCCCCGGCCTGCGCAAGCTCAAGCGCCTGGTCGACTCCGGCTTCTTCGGGCGCGTCCTGTCCGTGCGCGGCGAATTCGGCTACTGGGTCTTCGAAGGCGACTGGCAGGAAGCCCAGCGGCCCTCCTGGAACTACCGCGCCGAAGACGGCGGCGGCATGGTCCTGGACATGTTCCCCCACTGGTCCTACCTGCTCGAAGGCACGTTCGGCTCCACGATCAAGTCCGTTACCGCCCACGTGACCACCCACATCCCCGAGCGCTTCGACGAGCAGGGCGAGGCGTACGCGGCCACCGCCGACGACGCCGCCTACGCGATCTTCGAACTCGAAGACGGCACCGTCGTCCAGATGAACTCCTCTTGGGCCACCCGCGTCGACCGCGAAGAGCTCGTCGAGTTCCACGTCGACGGCATCGAGGGCTCCGCGATCGCCGGGCTCCGCAAGGCCCGCGCCCAGCACCGCGTCCACACCCCCAAGCCCGTGTGGAACCCCGACATCGACCAGCCCATCCCCTTCCGCCAGCAGTGGCACGAAGTCCCCGACAACGAGTTCTTCGACAACGGCTTCAAGCTGCAGTGGGAGGAGTTCCTGCGCCACGTCGTGGACGACGAGCCGTGGCACCACGACTTCCTGGCCGCCGCCCGCGGCGTCCAACTGGCCGAGGCCGGGTACCGCTCGGCCCGCGAAGGCCGCCGCATCGACCTCGAGGAGCTGGTCCTGTGACCCGTAAGTTCACGTCGCGCGTCATCTACTCCGCGGCCCACGTGGTCGCCGACCCGCTGGCCGACAACGGCCCCGGCCGCCCCGCCTCGGTCGACTGGGACGCGACCATCAAGTACCGCAGGCACCTGTGGGACCTCGGGCTCGGTGTCGCCGACGCCATGGACACCGCACAGCGCGGCATGGGCCTGGACTGGGACGCGACCAAGCAGCTCATCCGCCGCTCCGCCGAAGCCGCCGGACCCGACGACCTCCTCGCTTGCGGCGTCGGCACCGACCAGCTCGGGGCCGCACCCACCACCATGGACGAGATCCGCTCCACGTACCTGGAGCAGCTCTCGGTGGTCGAGGACGCCGGGGCGGGCACCATCCTCATGTGCTCCCGCGCCCTGGCCGCCAGCGCGAAAGGCCCCGACGAGTACAAGGCCCTGTACGCCGAGCTGCTGAACGAGGTGAGCGGCAAGGCGATCCTGCACTGGCTCGGCCCCATGTTCGACCCGGCGCTCGAAGGCTACTGGGGCTCAACGGATCTCGACGCGGCCGCGGACACGTTCCTGGAGATCATCGAGGCGAACGCGGCCAAGATCGACGGCATCAAGATGAGCCTGCTCGACGCCGAGGCCGAGATCGCGGTCCGCCGCAGGCTCCCCGCCGGGGTCCGCTGCTACACCGGCGACGACTTCAACTACCCGCGCCTGATCGCCGGGGACGAGTTCGGGCACTCCGACGCGCTCCTGGGCATCTTCGACCCGCTCGCCCCCCTCGCGGCGAAGGCCGTGCAACGCTTGGACGAGAACGACGTGGCCGGTTTCCACGCGATCCTCGACCCGACGATCCCCCTGGCGCGCAAGGTCTTCGAGGCCCCGACGTTCAATTACAAGACCGGGGTGGTGTTCCTGGCGTGGCTCTCGGGCCACCAGGACCACTTCAAGATGGTCGGCGGGCTCGAGGCGGCGCGCTCGATCGAGCACTTCGGCGAGATCGTGGACCTCGCACTCGAAGTGAAGCTCTTCCCCGACGAGGCGCTGGCGATCGACCGGTTCAACGCGCTGCTCAAGGTCGCGGGCCAGCCGAAGCGGACGCTCGCATGAGCGGTACCGACCGATCCCCCTTGGGCCGCTTCTCGTTCAACCATGCGACGGCGAAGTTCTGGGACCAGCGCGAGGCCGTCGAGGCCTGCGCGCGCACCGGCAGCGGCATCGGCCTGTGGCGGGAACCGGTGCAGGAGATGGGCGTCGAGGCGAGCGCGAAGCTTGTCAAGGACGCCGGTGTCGCGGTCACGAGCCTGTGCCGGGCCGGGTTCTTCACCGACCCGACCCAGGCCGCGATCGACGACAACAGACGCGCGATCGATGAGGCGGCGGCGCTCGGCGCGCCGACGCTGGTGCTGGTCTCCGGGGGCATCCCCGAGGGCGGCACCATCGACAGTGCGAGGGAAGGCGTGAAGGAAGCCCTGGCGCAGCTGGCGCCTTACGCTCTCGAGAGCGGCGTGACGCTCGCGATCGAGCCGCTGCACCCGATGTTCGCCAGCGACCGGTGCGTCGTGACGACGATCAACGAGGCCTTGGACCTGGCCGCGCCGTTCGCCCCGGAGGCGGTCGGCGTCGTGGTCGACACCTATCACATCTGGTGGGATCCCCAAGTGTGGCAAGGGATCGCGAGGGCTGGGGCCGAGGGCCGCATCGCCTCGTTCCAGTTCGCCGACTGGGTGACCCCGCTCCCGGCGGGCGTCCTGACTGGCCGGGGCCAACTCGGCGACGGCTGCGTGGACTTCAAACGCTATCTGTCCGAAGTGGACGCGACCGGGTTCGACGGCCCGATCGAAGTGGAACTGTTCAACGACGCGCTCTGGGCCCGGCCGGGCCTGGAGGTCTTCGAGGAGACGAGGGCCGCGTTCGCGCGAGTCGTCGCTTAAGACTCCAAGGGTGCGGACGGTTTGTAAAGCCGGTCGCGCACCTGCGGAGGCGCCCCACGGAAACGCCGCGGGCGCGAGGCCAACGGGGGTCAAGACCCGGCCTCGCGCCCGCGGATCCCTATGCCGAGCCGGAAGTCCTGGTCGTCCGCGTAGCGACCCGGCCCCGCGTCCGCGGACCCATGTGCGGGATCACTGGTTTCGCGGCACCGTTCGCGGCATAGTTCAAAGCCTCACTCGAAGCAGTGGTTCGAGGATCGGTTCGAGCACTGATTCGAGCATCGTGAGCGCAACACGGGGGAGCACCATGCAGGCTGCAAGCGCGGGAACCTGGCGTCTCGGGGGACGAACCGTCCACCGCATCGGATACGGCTCAATGCGCCTGACCACCGCGCGGGACGGCAGGCCGAGCGACCGTGAGGCGATGCTCGCGCTGCTGCGACGGGCCGTCGAACTCGGCGTCGACCACTTCGACACGGCCGCTTACTACTTCGAAGGCGTCCGCTCGGCCAATCAGCTCCTCGGTGAGGTGCTGCGACCGTTCGGGGACGCGATCACCCTCGCCACGAAGGTCGGTGGCGGCAAGGACGCCTCCGGACGGTGGACCGACGCGGCCGCCCCCGCTGACCTGCGCGGTCAGGTGGAGGAGAACCTGCGCCAGCTCGGCCGCGACCGGATCGACCTGGTGAACCTGCGCGTGTGGGGCCAGGAGGACATCACCGAGCACTTCAAGGCGCTGGCCGAGCTGCGCGAGGAAGGCCTCATCGGCGACCTCGGCATCTCGGCGGCGAAGCCCTGGCACCTGCAGCAGGCGCTGAACGTCGCCCCGGTCGTGTGCGTCCAGAACGCGTACGGGATCGGGGCGAGCGAGGAGATGCACGCCTTCGTGGACGAGTGCGGCAGGCAGGGCATCGCCTTCGTGCCCTACTTCGCGATCGCCCGCTCCGGCAAGGAGAGCGGGAACTCCGGGCAGTACGAGCAGCAGCTCGTGACAATGGCCGAGAAGTACGCGGCGACCCCGGCGCAGATCAGGCTCGCCTGGACGCTGGCGCGGGGCCCGCATGTGCTCGCCATCCCCGGCACCGGGGACATCGCGCACCTGGAGGAGAACCTCGCAGCGGGAGCCCTGCGCCTCGACAGCGCCGACGTCAGCTCCCTACGATGAGCTGGCCTTCATCGGCGTCGAGGACGGCGACCGCGCCGACCGGCACGGGATCGCCTCCGCCACCGAATCGAATGCCGCCCAGCACGGGAACGCCCAGGCCTGTGAGCTGGTCTTGCAGGACATCGGCGAGCGCCCAGTCCCGGTCGACGTAGCCTTCGAAACCGGGGAAGCGGCCGAGCACGACGCCGCGCAGTCCGTCGAGCGCGCCTGAACGCCGCAGATGCGTCAACTGCCGGTCGACTTGGCCGAGCCCGATGGTCCGCCGGTCCTCAAGGAACAGGAGGGCGCCGTCGAGATCGGGCAGGCCGGCGCCGATCATGTTGCGGATTGCGGTGAGATTGCCGCCCAGCAGCGGGCCGGTGGCCCTTCCCGGTGCATTGACGGACGCGGAGATCTCGTCCGGCTGCGAGCGCAAGGTCTTGGACTGCAATGTATTGGGCTGCGACATCATGGGCTGCAATGTGTTGGGCGGCATCGTCATCAGTGTCCGGCGCAGTGCTTCGGCGGAATCGATGAGCGCCGAATCGGCCGGGTCCGCGTCGTCCGCGATGGCACCGTAGACGCCGCCGATTCGACACTCCCGCCACAGCGCCAGATGAAGATGAGTGGTCCCTGCGACGCCGACGATCGGCTTGGGGTCGTGGCGTGCGGCGTCGAAGTCGAGTTCATCGGCGATCCGGTACGCCTGGGCGCCATCGCCGGTGACGACGATCGCCCGGATTGCGGCATCACCCAGCGCCGCGTTGATTTCGGCTAGCTGGTCGGCGGGGTCCGGTGCGTAGGAACCGACTTCGGCAGTGAGGCCCCAGCTTTCGAGTACCTTGACGGCGCGGTCGAGCGATTCGCGGTCGTGCGGGTTCGCGGAGGCGATCAAGCGCACCCGGTCGCCCGGTGCCAGTTTCGGTGAGGGCAGCATCAGACCACCGCCGGGGCGACGGTGAGCGTGCCTGCCACAGTGTCGAGGGTGGCGGTGGGCCCCAACGGCATACATGACTGGTCGGGAAGATGCCCGAACGGCAGCCCGCCGAGGACCGGGATGCCAAGCGCGCCGAGCCGTTCCAGATACACGTCCACAGTCGACTTACGGTCGGGTGTGGCGTCAGCGCGCGAGGCGTCGAGGCCGCTCAGGCCGCCGATGGCGACCCCGCGCAGTCCCGCAAGCGATCCCGAATTGATGAGGTGGTGCAGAATGCCGTCGAGCACGGCCGCGTCGGCCGCGTTGCCGTGGTCTTCGAAGCACAGGATCGCCCCGTCGAGGCTGGGCATGCCCGCGCCGATGAACGCCTGGACCTGGGTCAGGTTGCCGCCCATAAGGAAGCCTGTCGCCCGCCCCGGAATCTCGATGGCCGCGGAGACGGAGTCGGGGTCGCGATGCAGGGTGATGGGCCGGGTGGTCGTCAGCAGTTGCCGCGCGGTGGCTTCCGCGAGTTCGCCGGACAGACAGCCGTGAACATTGGCGAGTCGGCAGTGCTGCCACAGTGCCAGGTGCAGGTTGGTGATGTCGCTGAAGCCAAGCAGTGGTTTGGGGTCGCGGCGTACGGCGTCGAAGTCGATGCCGTCGGCGATACGATAAGCGCCCGCCCCGCCCCTGGTGGCGATGACCGCGCGGACACCGGGGTCGCGGAAGGCGTCGTTCAGATCGCTGAGCCGGTCCTCGTCTCGACCTGCCATGAAACCCCATTGGCCGAGCGCGTGCTCGCCGACCTCGACCTCGACCTCGAGATCCCAGCGCTTGAGGATCCCGATCGCCTCCTCCAGCCCGGCACGGTCCGGGAAACTCGAAGGGGAGACAAGGCGAACGCGATCGCCGACCTGCAGTCTCGGTGCCAACAGAATCTCGGGCCCGGAGCGCTGCGATGGAGACATCCCGACATCTTGGCAGACGACATGGGCGCGGCTCCGGCCGGCGGACCGGCGCCAGCGGGGGCACTTCTCGGGAGGTGTGGAGCTTACCCGGCGGTGTGGAGCAGCGCGGCGAAGTCGTTGTGGGACAGGTCGAACACGGGGGAGTCCGTGAGGAGCTTGGAGTCCCGCAGGTGGAACCCGTCTTCGGCGCAGAGGCTCACCTCGACGCAGTTGGTGTTGTTGCCCGACCCGCTGCGGGCGCTCTTGCGCCAGGACCGGCGAACCTCGACGCACTCGGTGCTGTTGTTGCCACCGCTGCGGGAGCTCTTACGCCAGGCGGTCACGCCAGAAGCCATCGCGGTACTCCTTGAATCGGATTGATCGGGGCCACCTTGTGCGGCGCCACTTATCGTACTTCGCGATTCTGGAGGTATCGGGGATGCACCAGCTTGAGTCAAACACCTCGGTGTAGACGAAAGCCGGTCCTGCATCGAGGCTCTTGCCGGGCAGGTAGAGATCGAATTTGGCCTGCCCGCTTTCCCAGGGCTCGGTGAGCACCCTGATCTGCCACCCAGGGATCCGATCGCAAGCGGTGAGGTAGTCAAGCTGCTCGATCTGGAGTTTCCGGGGCTCCTTCGCAAGCATGTTGAAGGCAGGCTCCCCGATGAGGTAGTGGACCTTCGGGCGATCGGTTCTGGCCCTTAGGGTCACGCGGCGTTCGGTCTTGAACTCCCAACCGCTCCTCATCGAGGCATCGTTGGCATTCGTCTCGGACTTTCGGACCGGTCCGTTGTGGTACCCCTCTGTCTGAAGCAGGCCCGGAAACAGGATCGAGTCCCACTTGAAGATCTCGCCGTGGTACTGCTCTCCCAACGAGAGCAGGAGAGCGTTGAACCGCATGTCAGCCTCTAGTGGTTGCCCGCGTTTGCGGCTCTTCCCGATTATCTTCATGTACTGCCGGATATCATCGCGCATCCCCGTGATTTCGGCGAAGGGATCGATGCAGGTGTACGGGATCGGGGTCTTCCCCTGCTCATACACGCGGTACGAGTCGATCGAGCGGTCGATGTGCTCCGCGACTACGGCTTGGGTAATCCCTGCTCTGATCCGGTGCGTCCGCAGCATCTTGATCTTGAACCATTCGTTCAAGCTATTGGTCAGGTCTTCGTCCATCGGTGCCTCCCGTTGCCGCCTTGGTGGACGAATAAGAGCTTCAACTATCGCATGAACAACCACGCTCAGTTACATGCACAACACTAGAGAATTGTTGGGGGAGAAACCGACCCGGAGGATTCGGGTACCAAATCCTCCGGGTCGCAAGGCATCTTGCCTGATCAATCGGCGTTCTCATCGGTGGATTCCCGTAGCGCAATCGAGTGGCGACCAAGGCATTCGAGGTGTTGCGGCGGGTCGGTATCAAGCCGACGCTGACATGCCCCGGATGAGGGCATGGAGGCCGGTATCGAATTCGTGGTCGGGTCCGAGCTGGGTGAGGTGTTCCGAGAGTCGTTGGAGGCGTTGAACTTCCGGTGACGACTCGACCGGCGCGGCCGTTGCTGCGCTCTCGGCCGTGGCGCTGGCGGTGATGGCCTGGGTCGGGGCCGACTGCTGTTCGAGGACGCATCCGATGACGTACCGGCTGACGGCGATCGAGGCCAATACCGCTTCGATGTCGGTGAAGCCCTGGCGCTGAAGGTGATCGATCCTGGCCAGCGCGGCCGCAGGCTCGGGCGCGCGGGGTCCCGTGGCGGCGATCAGCCTGGCGCCGTCGCGGACCGAGAGCAGGGCGCGGCGCAGACTCCGCGCGTTGCGGGTGAGGAAGTCCTGCCAGGGCTCGCCGTCCTGCGGAAGGCGCTCGGTGTGCGCCCGGTCGAGGACCGTTGCCGCGGCGGCGTCCAGCAGTGCGGCCTTGCTGGGGAAGTGGTGGTAGAGCGCGGGCTGGCGCACGCCGAGGCGATCTGCGATGGCGTGGAGCGAGAGGTCGTCCAGGCCGCGCTCGTCGAGGACCTCGATGGTCGCGGCGATGATCGCGGCACGTTCCAGTCGTCGCGGATGTGGCACCCGTCAGCCTCCGTCTTCCCAGCTCTGCGCCCTCGCGCGAGCAGTCGTCGCCTTCGCAAGCTTATCAGTGATAACCTCGTGTCAGATGAAGGTTATCGCCGATAATCTTCGAGTGGCGAACCGCTGACGGCGAAGGGTGGAGCAGTGGCAGTGAACGAGGATTGGGCCGGCGTGGTCGAGAAGAAGTCGCGCGCGGCCTTCGACGGATCGAATCTCTACCGGCAGGTCACCGTGCGGCTCGACGACGGCACCTCCGTGAAGGTCCGGGTGCCCCGGGACCTGTGGAAGACCATCGAGAACGGCGACCGCCTGGTCAAGGAAGCGGGCGCCGAGCCCAGGCGCGGATGATGGCGAACCGTCGCACCGAAGCCCCGTCCGCGTCGGCGGACACCGACCAGCGGCCCCGCTACCTCCGCAGGGCCGCATGGACCCTGGTGTTGCTCACGCCCCTGATCGCCGAGCTCGCCCTGGGCTCCACGCCGATCACCATGGCGTGGCTCGTGCTGCTGTGGATGCCGGTCTACGGGGCGGGGGTGCTGCTGATCCGCGAACTCGTCGTCCGCAGCGGCCGGGGATGGCCGAGCATCCTGCTCCTGGCGGTCGCGTACGAACTGCTCGAAGACGGCATCGGGTTGCAGGCCTTGACGAGTCCGCACCTGTACGGCGCCGCGGACTGGGGCGCCCGGATCCTGGGCTTCAACCTGCCGTACTGGTTCGCGAACACGGGCTACCACGCGGTCTTCACCGTGGCCATCCCCATCGCCCTGGTGCAACTGCTGTTCCCCTCGCATCGCCGCAGGCCCTACATGGGCCGCTTCGGATTGAGCGTCGCCGCAGTGGTGATGGCGCTCGGCGTGCTCGTCCTGCGCGTCTCGGTCCCGCCCTCGGAGGATCCCGGATACCAAGCGCCCCTGCCGTTCGTCGTCGGCTGCCTCGTACTCGTCGTCCTCATAGGAGTGATGGCATTGACCCTCGTCCCGGCCCCGCGCATTCGATCGACGGACGCGAGGGTGCCCCGCCCGGCGGCGCTGGCCGTTGCTTCGGGCATCGCGACCCTGGCGTTCTTCGCATTGACGTTCCCGATGTTCGGTGGCGGCCAACCGGCGTTCACTCAAGGCATGTTCGTACTGGTCCCGCTCGCCGCGGCCGCGGTGGGCATCGCCTGGGGGTACCGGGCCCTGACCCGGTTGGCGGGGTCGCCGGAGTGGAGCGATCGCCATGCGCTCGGCCTGATCGGCGGAGCGTTGGTGGCACACAGCTTGGGCGGCATGGTGATCATGGCCGACACGGTGGTCGATCGGATAGGGCTGGTGGTGATCATCGCCCTCACGATCCTCGGACTCGGCTTGCTCGACCGAAGCATTCGCAGACGAGAGAAGGCAAGCCCGGTCGAACCGCCCGGCGTGGGTTGAGGGGCGAGCAGCGGCGGTGTTCGCCGCGCCGCTTCGGCGGACCGGGGGTGCTCTTCCTCGTCGTGGCGGTCGCTTGCATCCTGCTCACCGTCTTCCACGCGCGCGTCCCCCATCGGCTTCCCGGCGGCGTGCCTGTGCCAGCTGTGGCGCCGACCGGTGTCTGACGTGGCGGGTCATCAGCCGACTTGAAACCGGACCTAGAGTTGGTTTCAAGCGTTCCAGAGGAGGGAGACCCGTCGTGGCCGAGCTGTACGCCATCGTCGTAGAGAAAGGGCTGTCCTCGACTGGATACGGCGCCAAGATCTCGCATCATGGGCCGTTCGATCGGGCGACGGGCCTGGCCCTGCTGGGGCGGGTGGCCGACGGTGCGGAGCCGGGGATCTACGTCCCATACAAGAGCGGCACCGTGATGCGGGTCAGCGAAACCGAATACCTCGACATCTCGGACCCGCGATTCGGCGAGCCGGCGCAAACTCGCATCACCCTCGCGGAAGTCGTCAAGGTGAAGTCCCGCTGAGGGGCGAACCTCCGCAACATCAAGAGACCACCACCCGACTGAGAGCGGGCGGCGACAACGAGGTGATCCCTTTTCGGCCTTGGCCTTCGACTCCAGGCCTTAGAAGCTTGCACTTACGGCGTGTCTCAGCTGGCGAGTTTCTTGTAGCAGGTGAGGGTGGTGGCGAGGAATGCGGCGAACAGGTGGCCGTGGCGTTCGTATCGAAGTGTCAGGCGGCGGTAGCCGCCGAGCCAAGCGCCCGAGGGAATACCGCCGCCCTGCGCTCGCTTCGGCGAGACCGGGATCAAGGTTCGGTGAGTTTCCACAGCCCGTCGGATACCAGGCGCCTGCTGAAGCCGTCGACACCCGATCTGTACCAGATACCTTGGGCGCCAGACCACACAGACTCACGCGGACTATCCCGCGGCTGCGTGGCAACACAGGGGTTCCGCGGCGGGCGGACCGCGGGACGAGAGCCCAGGCTCATACGCTTGGTGCATGAACATGGATGACTACCAGCAGGCGGCGCTTCGCACCGCTGCCCCACGCGACAAGCACAATGAGTTGTTCCACCTCCTACTCGGCCTCGTCGGCGAGACCGGCGAGATCGCTGAGAAGGCGAAGAAGATCATCCGTGACAAGGGCAGCGACTTTTCGCAGTGGGACACGGAGGACATCAAGAAGGAGCTCGGCGACACGCTTTGGTACCTCGCCGTGATCGCCGACCACTTCGATCTTTCGCTTGACGAGGTCGCCAAGCACAACATCGCGAAGCTCGCCGATCGACAGAAGCGCGGTGTGCTCGGCGGAAGCGGCGACGATCGCTAGGTCGCTGCTTCCGTGTTCACCAACCGCGACAAGCTCATAGCGCTGGCGGCGACAAGGAGTGATCGCTACTCGGTCTTGGCTTTCGCTCTTGGGCTCTGGTTGCTTGCGGTCAGAGCGGGCAGCGACAAAGAGGTGGGGGAGGGGCCGAGGTGGCTCTTCGGCCGTCTGGTCGGGCCGGATGCTGTTGCCGTGCATGGCAGTGGGCCCGAACCCCTTGGGGTTTCGGGCTGGAGGCGTCGCCGCGCTCCCCCGCCCCGGCTGCCACCGGAGCCGGCGTCCTAAGAAGGGCGGGTCTCCATAGTCGACCGGCATCGCCGGGGCCGCCTTCGGTGATGACACCTCGAGAGCCTCAGCGGGTGCCTTCGGTTGGCTGGCAGTGAACTTCTCTCGGCATTTGGCCCTGGCTGCTTTGATCGCTTCCAGAGCCCGATGCCTCTCAGCCATCTCGGCATGACCATTGAGGTCCGGCTTCATCGCCTCGGACCATTCCGAGCGGTAGAGCCCGGTCGGGAACACATCCCAGTCGGTGCCCTGGTTCTCGGCATCCAGGTCGGCATCGGTGCGCCAGTCCGCGCACCCGCAGTCCCCGGTGTCGTTGCCGCCCTGACCCATCTCACCAGCGCCGGTAGCGTGGTCGTGATGGGTGATGACCGCCTGCCCAGGGCCGGTCTTCTCGACCGTCCAACCAGTCGAATGAATGCGACCATGGTGAAAACGGCAGAGGAGGATCAGGTTCTCAGCGTTGGTCAAACCGCCATCAGCCCAATGAACCACGTGGTGCGCTTCGGTCCAGGAGATCGGCCGTGAACAACCCGTCCAGGCGCACCCCTCAGCCTGCTCAAGCTCCAGCTTGCGGCGCAGGGCCGTGTTGGGAAGTCGGAGTGCCCGGCCCAGTTCTACGGCTTCGCCTGCCTCGTAGTCGAAGACCGAGGGAATGATCCCGGCTTCGCAGGCGAGGAGGCGGGCCTTGGCGACGCTGATCGGCGTGCCCTCAAGCAACGGCAGGCGACCGGTGTCCTTGCCTTGCAGCGTCTCGATGTCCACCACGAGGTCAAGGGTGGCGGTGTGTCCATGGCGAGTGGCTGCCTCGGGGGAGGAGCCATACCCGGCGAGCAGCTGGTGCAGGGCCTCGGCGTGCCGGTTTGCCTGGGGAGGCAGCAGGCCTTCTTCGTCCTGCTCTTCCTGCCGAGGCGGAGGGCAGGCGGTCTTGAGGTACTTGTCCAGCAGGCGGCCGGTGTCTTCGGTGAGTTCTCCGGACAGACTCCACATGCCGTTGCCCTGCATTGCCAGATCGATCCACTGCAAGGACTGCTCGCCAAGGCCGTCAAGAAGTTCGGACTCTTCGGCGAGGCTGGCGGCCAGCTCATCGAGGTGCCTTTGGAGGTCCTTGAAGGGGGCGTGTGCGCAGTACTCGCCGACCATTGCTTCGGGAGTGGTGCACTCGACCGAGGCGTCGAAGGGCGAACGGACCGGGGCCCTGAAGGGAGTGCGGGCAAAGAGGCGCATGGCCGGAGTCTTGTCAAGCTGGCGGACGGCATAGGCGACCTGGTCGATCCGTGCCTTTCCTGTCGTTGCCGCCTGTGCCAGGAGGCGGAACTTCCCGGATAGTCGGGCGATGGCCGCGATGGATCCTGCCGTGTTGAAGGTGAAGTCGAACTGGGACAAGAGCAGGTCACGCAGTGCGGAGAACCCGAAGGCGGAGCGGTGGAGCCCTGAGGCGTGCATGTCGATCACCGCACCGAGGACCGCAGCATGCTGGGCATTGATGGCCGCTGCCGCAGTGTCGAGGGTGGAGCGGATGGCCTGGGCTTGCGAGTGGCGGTCGGGGCGAAGCCGAGCGGGGGAGTCTGGGGTGGTGGTGCAAGTGCTCATGTGGTTCGCCTCCTTGCCTATTCTCGAATGTGTTCCTTGTTTTAGTCCTGTTGTACTACATCAATAGTGACATGTGGGGCACGGATTGTCATCACCCATTAGAGTGAACATTCCATAGAGGACTGTCAATGTCCCGCCTCGGAATCCTTGGGCCGCAAGCGAATCCGCCTCAGTCTCCCGCCGCTCAACCCAGCTCCGCCCCACCCAACCCGGCGCCCAGTCAGTCCTCGGTGCTTCGCACCTCGGGATGAGGCGGCCTGGCGGCCGCAGTGCGACCTCACCGTTTGCCCACCCCTTTGTCGCTGCCCGCCTGAACCCCTACCGAAGCGACGCGGAAGGGCCCAACCCCCCCAACAGACCGACCAAGCGAATTGCTCCCGGAAATGCCCGCGTTGCTACCGAAAATGCTCGCGACCGTTCAAAGGCCGATCCTCGTCCTTCTCCGTCGCCTGGCGCTGCCCCGTGTACTCGGCGAAGACCACCACGTTCTCGGTGTAGTCGCCCGCCCTGCGGTCGAACTCGCCGCCGCAGGTGATCAGTCGCAGGGCCGGTTCGGGCTCCACGCCGAAGACCTCCTCATACGGGAGCCGTTTCTTGGGGTAGGACTCGATCTCGGTGACCTTGTACGTGACCACGATGCCGTCCTCCCGAGTCACCTCGATCCGGTCGCCCTCATCGAGCTGCTTGATCGCGAAGAACACGGCCGGGCCGCTGCGCTCGGTGTCCACATGGCCCATCAGGACCGTCGGCCCGAACTCGCCCGGGGTCGGGCCCGGCTCGAACCAGCCCGCCTCCTGCGGCCGCCACATCGCCGGGACCTCGAAGTTTCCCCGGTAGTCCAGCCCCAGCGCCGTCAGCGGGGCGTGCACGTCCACCGCGGCGATGTCCACCCTGGTCGGCTCCGAACGGTCCAGCCAGTCGCCCCCGGCCGGGTCCGCCACCGCGAACGGGTCGTCGTCGAACGGGCTCGTGAAGTGGGGCCAGCGCAAAGCAGGCACCGGCACGACACTCCCCGCCATCAAACCCAAGCCCCCGGCCAGCAGGAACGAGAGCACGACGGCCGCCACCGGCCGGAACGCGGGTTCCGGCCGGTGGATCGGTTGTTCCTCAGCGGTCTCCCGCTCACTGTCCATTTAGGCGGCGGTAACGCCGGCACCGCGCCGCTTCAGCAGCCACATGCCCGCGGCCGCCGCGAGCACGATCCCCGTGCCCGTCCACAGCATCACCGTCGCCGAGTCCGAAGCGGTCGAGCCGCCGCCGGTCGCCGCGCCCGTCCCCGAGGTCACCGTGAACTTCGCCGAGGCCGTGTCCGAACCGCAGGTGATCGCCACCGTGTAAGTCCCGGGCTTCATCTCGTCGGACACGGTGAAGGTCCCCGTGGCGTTGTTGTTGTTCTTCGGCAGCTTGAAGCTCACCTTCGTGTTCTCGATGTCGCCGGTCGCGTCCTGGTCGCAGTTCGAGGCGAGCACGCCCACGAGAGTGCCCGCGGTCCCCGTGGTCGGCGAGAGCGTGACGGTGATGGCCGCGTTCGCCGGAGCGGCGGTGGTCAGCACGACCGCGGCGCTGAGCGCGATCGCGGCGAGCATCCCTCGGATGGGCTGCGTCATTCGCATGGGCACGGTTCCTCCCCGATCGTCACCGGCTGGCACCGGCAGACGTGACGTGTCAAGTGCTCACGGTAATGGCTCTCCCGAGTGCGGCACCGTGTTTCGCCCGAAAACCGGGGCCCGCGGTCGCGTGTGGCGAGTCGGCAATCGGACAACGCGGCCCGCCGGGTCTGGAAAACAGGGCCGCAGTCTGCCACGATGAGGGGATGAGGCTTCCCGGGATCGGTCTGGTCAGCGGTCTCGCCGCGACCGCGCGCACCGCCACGCGCCGCGCCGTCACCAGCCAGTACCCCGAGAACGAACCCGAACTGCCCGAACGGTCCCGCGGCGTGATCGCCCTGCACGAGTCGAACTGCACGTCCTGCATGCTGTGCGCGCGCGAATGCCCCGACTGGTGCATCTACATCGACTCCCACAAGGAGACCGTCGAAGTCGAGGGCGCGGCCCGGCCGCGGCAGGTCAACATGCTCGACCGCTTCGACATCGACTTCTCCCTGTGCATGTACTGCGGGATCTGCATCGACGTCTGCCCCTTCGACGCCCTCTTCTGGGCCCCCGACTTCGCCTACGCCGAAGGCGACATCCGCAACCTCCTCCACGACAAGGCGCACCTCGGGGAGTGGATGGGGAACGTCCCGGACGCCGCGAAGCCGGAGGGCGTGGAGTGACCCTCGCGGACGTGCTCCTGCTGGCGTTCGGGCTGCTCGCGCTCGGGGCCGCGCTCGCGGTGGTGACGACGAAGCGGATCGTGCGGGCCGGACTGTGGCTCGCGGTCGCGTTCGCCGGGATCGCCGGGGCCGCCCTCGTCCTGACCGCCGAATTCCTCGCGTGGGTGCTCGTGCTCGTCTACGTCGGCGCGATCGTGGTGCTGCTCCTGTTCGCCACCATGCTCACCCGGGCGCCCACCGATCCGTCCGACGACCTCGACCGGCCGCGGCTCGCGGGCGCGGTCGTCGCGGGCGGCGCGGGTCTCGCGCTGGCGGCGGTCGTCGTCGGCGCGTTCGGTTGGACCCGTGTGGATCTGGAGGGGCGCACGGGCGGCGGCGCGGCCGCCATGGGGGAGGTGATCTTCGCGGACTGGGTGCTCCCGTTCGAAGTGCTCTCCCTGCTCCTGCTCGCCGCGCTGGTCGGCGCGGTGGTGGTCTCCACCAGGACTCGTTGAGCAACGTTCTCGTAACGAAGACTTCCTAGCCGCGCGGTAAGCTGGCGGCCATGACCTCACCGATTTTCGCATTGGCCGATGAGTACATCACCTCGTACGCCCGGCTCCACCCCATGTTCGCCGGGTCCGCAGGCATCAAGGGCGACTTCGGTGTCGCCACCGATTTCGGACCCGACGCCGTCGCCGAGCGGGCCAAGCTCGACGCCGGCACCCTCGCGAGCCTCAAGGCACTCCCCTCGACCGGCCCCGCCGACGACCTGGCCCGCCTCCACATGGCCGAGCGCCTCGAGGTCAGCGTCGCGCAGCACGAGGCCGGCGAGTGGCGCCGGGGCCTGCGCGTCCCCTACGGGATCCTCCAGAGCCTCGCGAGCTACGTCGACCTCGCCCCGCGCGAGACCGAGAACGACTGGCGCCTCACCGTCGGACGCATGCGGGCCATCCCCGAGATGCTCGCGACCTGGCGCCAGACCATGAACGCCGGGATCGCGGCGGGCGAGACCGTCGCGCTCCTCCAGGTCACCGAGGGCGCCAAGCAGGCCCGCCGCAACGCCGAAGTGCGCGTGTTCGACAAGCACGTGAAGGCCTACGGCGACGGTGCTCAGGCCCGCGACCTGCGCGAGTCCGCCGAGGCCGCGTACGCCGCCTTCAACGCGGCCGCCGAGTACCTCGAGAAGACGTACGCCCCGCACGCGGTCGAGCGCGACGGCGTCGGCGAGGAGCGGTACCTGCTGGCCGCCCGCTCGACGCTCGGCGCGGTCCTGGACCCGCGCGACGCGTACGAGTGGGCCTGGGACGAGCTGCACCGCATCGAGGACGAGATGGCCGCCGAGGCCGACAAGATCGTCCCGGGAGCGGACCTGACCGAGGTCATCGCGCACCTGGACGCGACCCAGACCGTGCCCGACCACGAGTCGTACCTGGCCTGGCTCCAGGAGAAGCACCAGGGCGCGCTGGCGGCGCTCAACGGCGTCCACTTCGACATCGATCCGCGCCTGATGAACCTGGACGTGCAGGTCGTGCACGGTTCCTCGGCCGGTTCGGCGTACTACACCGGTCCCAGTGAGGACCTGTCGCGCCCGGGCCGCACCTGGTGGCCGGTCGCCGACCGCGAGACGTTCCGGACCTGGGCCGAGCTGACCACGGTCTTCCACGAGGGCGTGCCCGGGCACCACCTCCAGATCGGGCAGACGAAGGTCACCGGTGAGGGCCTGTCGCGCTTCGCGAAGGTCTTCGGCTCGGTCTCGGGCCACGCCGAAGGGTGGGCGCTGTACGCCGAGCGATTGTCTGATGAGCTCGGCTGGTTCACCGACAAGGGCACGCGGCTGGGGATGCTCAAGGGCTCGGCGCTGCGCGCGGCCCGCGTGGTCATCGACATCGGCTGGCACCTGGACCTGCCGCTGCCGCCCGCCGAGGCGAAGCTGCACGGTGAGCGGTGGAACTTCGGTGTGGCGCTTGACGTGTTGAAGCACCGAGGCCGCATCGCCGAGCACCGGGCCTTCCCGGAGATCGTGCGTTACGCGGGCTGGCCGGGCCAGGCGATCTGCTACAAGCTGGGCGAGCGGGCCTGGATGGCGGCGCGCGCGGAGGCGCAGGAGGCGGCCGGGGCGGACTTCGACCTGAAGGCCTGGCACACCCGGGCCCTGAACCTCGGCCCGATCGGCCTGGACAACCTGGCTTCGGTCCTTCGGGGCTAGAACGCCGCAGCAGCGGCGGAGCGATAGCGCGACGTGTCGCCGCCGATCGCTCGGCGCGACACGACGGCGGGGCCGGGCTCACGCCCGGCCCCGCCGGTTTTCTGTCGGCCGATCGAAATCGTCGCACCGATTTCGATCAAGCGAATGGTTTCGCCGCGCTACCGCCAGCGCTCCATCATGCCCGTGGTCGCGGCATCAATTTCCTCGCCCAGTTGGCGCAGGTGCTGCTTCTCCAGTTCCGCCAGGCTCGTCGTGAGCTTGTCGGCCCGGTCGGCGCCGGGCAGGCGCAGGAGCCAGTTGCGGGCGATGACGGCCTGCCGGTACTGCACGAGCAGGTGCTCCAGGCCCGACACCGGGACGATGACCTCCTCGGCGGCCCGTCCCAGTGCGGGCTCGGTCGCCTCGGCGAGGAAGTGCGCGTCCCTCGCGGCCTTGCGGGCCTCGTCGCGGGCGAGCACCAGGTCGGTGGCGTAGCTGAGCTTCCCGTAGGTGTCGAGCAGGTGCGTCTTCGCCTGCGAGAGCACGGCCATGAGCGAGGACGCGGGCTTGTCGCCGGCGCGGGAGAAACGCGCGTGCTCGGCGAACATCCGCACCTGGCCCAGCAGCACCGCGACCCACGCCTGCGAGTGGACGCGTTCGATCTGCTCGTAGGAGCCGCGCATCTCGTTCTCAAGGGCCGCATACCATTTCGGGTACTCCGGCACGGTGAGGCCGAGCTGGTCGAACCGGTCGGCGAAGTGGACGCGGAGGCTTTCGAGGTCCTCGGTGTGCTTGAGTGCCGCCAGCAGCTGGTCGAGTTGCGGGCCCCCGTGCGGGGTCTGCGTGAACAGGTGCTCGTAGCCGCGGATCGCCGTGTGCAGGCGATGGATCGCGACGCGGACGGAGCCGGCGGAGCCGGGCGCGTGCCGTTCGGTGGCGGCGATGGCCCGGTTGAGCGCGTCGACTTGGTCGGAAATATAGGACTGGATGACGGCTCCGGCGCGTGTGGACGCCGTCATCGCCTCGGACCGGGCCTGTTCGGCGGCCGCTGCGGCTGCTGACATGGCTCCTCCCCCCGGAAGACCTGCTGGCTCAAGTATTCCAGCGGGCCCTCGGGGGGAGGAGGTGAAGCGGTGTTTTTTCGATGATCGTTCAGGTTCTGGACGTGAATCCTTCACCTTCGTGAATCACCGCGTTGTCACCCCGGCATGCATTCCATGGCCGGCATGGTGGTGAGCGTCCCGGTGACGTTGAATCCGAAGTTCACCGAGCCGTTCGCGCTGATGGTGCCGTTCCATGCCGCTGGACCTGCCATCTGCATGTCGCCCATCTTGGTGATCGTCGAGCTCCAGTAGTCCCTGATCGCGATCCCCGAGTTCGGGGCCCACAGCCAGTGGATCATCCAGTTGCTGACCGGTGTGGTGCCGTTGTTCTTGACGGTGATGTTCACCGTCGCGCCGCCGTTCCAGGAGCTGACCGCGGCCGTCGCGGTGCAGGTTCCGGTGGGGTTCCCGGTCGGGGTGCTGGTGGGAGTGCTGGTCGGGGTGCTCGTCGGGGTGCTGGTGGGCGTCCCGGTGGTGGGCGGGTTGACCACGCCGCCGTCGTTGCCGGGCAGGGTCGCGCCGGGTCGGATGCCGGTGATCTGGCCGTTGCCGCCGTCGAAGTTCACGTCGGAGCACGCGTAGAAGTTCTCGTTGGAGTCCGAGCGGACCCAGTGCGTGAAGATCAGGTGCTGGCCGGACTTCTGCGGGAGCGTCATGTTCGCGTAGTAGTAGTGCTCGTTGGTGCCGGGCCCGCCGTTGGAGGCGGGGTTGGTGATGGTCTGGAACTTCTCGAGGTCGTCCCAGGCGATCGGCTGGGACGGGTCCCATCCGTCCTTGGTGATGTAGAGGTCGAAGCGGCCGGGGTGGTGGGCCCAGTTGTTGTAGCGCCACTCGACGGTGGCACCGGCGGTCACGTGGGTCGTGGGCCAGTTCCCGGGGTCGTTGAAGGCGCTGAAGTCGTACGGGCCCTTGCCGCCGCCGTTGCAGATCTGGCCGTCGGGGATGTACCCGACGGTCTTGCCCGCGCCGTTGGAGTCGAGGTTGCCGAACCAGTTGTAGAACGGGGTGGCGCCGCCGTCGTCGAACGCGGCCTGGCAGGCCTCGTTGTAGGGGTCGAGCGCGCCGTTCGCGGTGAGTGCGTCGAAGTAGCAGAAGTACTGGCGGGACCCCGGGAAGACCGTGGCGCCGTGCGCTTCCGCGTCGTTTCGTGTGAACAGTGTCGTGATGGTCAGGGCCGCTACCGCGGCCAGGACCAGCGACATGACGGCGGCGATGCGGCGGCGTCTGCTGCCGAGCGCCACCGTGTCGGTGGTGGACATGGAGTTACTCCTCTGCCGGACATGGAGCGCTCCCAACCTGGCCCTGTCGAACCAAAGCGATCTTTTGGACTGCTGCTGACAGATACTGTGATATTTGAGTGTATCTATATTGTGAGCCGGAACGCAATCACCCCCGGGGCGGGAGTGTTCGGACAGGTCGGCAGGGACCTGGACGTGGATAGACTGGGCGTCATGGACATCGGAGACACCGCCCCGGCATTCACCCTGGACGACGAGACCGGCGAACCGCGGAGCCTCGACCAGCTCCTGGAGACCGGGCCGGTCGTGCTGTTCTTCTACCCGCTCGCCATGTCGGCGGGCTGCACCGCCGAGGCCTGTCACTTCCGCGACCTCGTGGCCGAGTTCAAGGCCCTGGGCGCGACGCCGGTGGGCATCTCCCACGACAGCGTCGAGCGCCAGGCCGAGTTCACCGCCAAGCACTCGCTGGGCTACCCGCTCCTGTCCGACCCGGACTGGGCGGTCGCGGAGTCGTTCGGGGTGCGGCGCAAGCTCACCATCGTGGCGACCAAGCGCAAGACGTTCATCATCGGCGAGGGCCGCGAGATCATCGGCGCGGTCAAGAGCGAGCTGAACATGAACGCGCACGCGGACAAGGCGCTGGACTTCCTGCGCGAGCGCAAGGCCGCGTAAGTAAAAGGGGGCGAACGACAGAGGCGGCCCGAAGGCCGCCTCTGGTCGAAGTCTTGCCACGGGCTCAGGACTGTGCGGAAAGCGCCGTTCGCGGGCTCAGAACCGAGGTTCGGAGTCTGTTCGCCAGCGCACGACTGCGCTTCAGATTCCGTTCGCCAGCTCTCGACTGCGCTTCAGATTCCGTTCGCCAGCGCACGACTGCGCCTCAGATTCCGTTCGCAAGCTCACGACTGCGCCTCAGATTCCGTTCGCAAGCTCACGACTGCGCCTCAGATTCCGTTCGCAAGCTCACGGAATGCCTTCCCGCGGTGGGAGATCGCGTTCTTCTCCTCCGCGGTGAGCTCCGCGCTCGTGCGGTCGAACCCTTCCGGGGTGAACAGCGGGTCGTATCCGAACCCGTTGGCGCCCTTCGGCTCACGTCCGACGCTTCCGGGCATCTCGCCGTGGACGACCAGTTCGCGCCCGTCGGGCCACACGATCGCGGCCGCGCACACGAACTTCGCGCCGCGAAACTCATCCGCGACATCGGCGAGCTGGTCCAACAACAGAGCATTGTTCGCCGCGTCCGACTTCGCCGCCCCGGCCCAGCGGGCCGAGAGGACGCCGGGCATCCCGTTGAGCGCGTCGACCGCGAGACCGGAGTCGTCGGCGATCGTCGCCAGGCCCGTGTGCTTGACGCCGTCGCGGGCCTTCAGCAGGGCGTTCCCGGCGAAGGTCAGCTCGGTCTCGGGGGTCTCGGGGTAGGCCTCGACCGCGTCGAGGCCGACGAGTTCCACCTGCGGGGCCGCCGCGGCGAGGATCTGGCGCAGCTCGTCGACCTTGCCCGCGTTGCGGGTCGCCAGCAGCACCCTCATGAGGTCAGGAGCGTCCGGGCCTGGAGGCCGGCGAGTTCCTTGCAGCCCTTGAGGGCCAGGTCCAGCAGCTGGTCCAGTTCGGCGCGGCTGAAGACCGCTTCCTCGCCGGTGCCCTGGACCTCGACGAAGTCGCCTTCGCCGGTGCAGACCACGTTCATGTCGACCGCGGCGGCGACGTCCTCCTCGTAAGGAAGGTCGAGCACCGGGACGCCGTTCACGACGCCGACGCTGATCGCGGCCACCGAGGTGGTGAGGATCTTGTCGGGCTTGCGGGCGAGCTTCTGGTCCTTGAGCCAGTCGACCGCGTCGTGCAGCGCGATGTACGCGCCGGTGATCGCGGCGGTACGGGTGCCGCCGTCGGCCTGCAGCACGTCGCAGTCGAGGGTGATCGTGTTCTCGCCGAGAGCCTTGAAGTCGATGCACGCGCGGAGCGAGCGGCCGATCAAGCGGGAGATCTCGTGGGTGCGTCCGCCGATCTTGCCGCGGATGGACTCCCGGTCGCTGCGGGAATGGGTCGAGCGCGGCAGCATCGCGTATTCGGCGGTCACCCAGCCTTCGCCGGAGCCGCGGCGCCAGCGCGGCACGCCGGGCGTGACGGTGGCGGTGCACAGGACGCGGGTGCGGCCGAACTCGACGAGGACCGAGCCCTCGGGGTGGTCGGTCCAGGAGCGGGTGAACTTCACGGGGCGCAGCTCATCCGCGGCGCGCTTGTCAGGTCGAGTCATCCGCACCAGCCTACGGGAACCCCCAAGCGTGTGAAACACTAGTTGCTGCTCAAATGAGAGCACCGGCACGCACGACGGCTAGCCCTCTTTTGGGCACTGCGTGCCCCCGCGCGAGTGGCGACTGTACTTTTTTGTCCGCCACTAGCGCTTCGCGCGAGTGGCGGAACTGGCAGACGCGCAGGATTTAGGTTCCTGTGTCCTAGGACGTGTGGGTTCAAGTCCCACCTCGCGCACCGCAGCGATGCATGGGCCCGGCAGGCAACCTGTCGGGCCCGTGGTCGCGTCTCGTCCAGTGGTGGGGCCCGGGCTTGACGCCTTAAGGGACGGTTCCGGTTGCCTGATCGTCTGAAAAGGAATGAATCGCACAAGTTACTATCGGAGTGCGAGCATGTTTCGGTATTGTCCTGCACTTGAAGCTAGTGACTGGAACAACCGAAAGGTGATCTTCATGTCCTCATTCAAACGCTCCGCGGTCGTGGCCGTCTCGGCCGCCGCTGTGTTCCTCCCGGCCACGGCCGCCTCCGCGCAAGACACGGAGATCCCCGAGGAAGGCTGGGAGTACTCCGAGCAGTGGGACTTCGTGCGCGACGAGTTCACCGCCGAGACCCAGTCCGAGACCGAGGCAGTGCTCGCCGACCACTTCGAGGACTGGACGTTCGAGAGCGGCCTCGAGTCGGTCCGGCTCCAGAACTACTACATCGACGGGGAGCACGAGACCCCCGTGCAGCGCAAGTTCCGCGCCGACTTCTATGTCGACCAGACCGGCGAGGGCTTCGAGACCGCGATCTACCTGCCCGGCGGGATCGAGAACGGCATCGAGGACCTCACCGGCGGCGACCCGTCCAAGGGCCACTACCTGCTCCACTGCACCGCGGCCGACACCGAGTGCACCGAGACCGAGCTCGACGACGGGACCGTGGTCGCGTGGACGACCGACGGGACCTACGTCGAGACCGCCGCGTTCTTCCCCGACGGCACGGTCGGCTGGGTCTGGTGGGGCCAGGGCGAGGGCGACCTCCAGGTGAGCCCCGAGGAGATCGGCGCGCTGGTCGCCGACTTCGACACCGACCCGGTGTGGAAAGCCCTGGAGGCCGACACCGAATCCTGATCCCCTGCGACGCAACGGCCCCCGCTGTTCGGCGGGGGCCGTTTCCCGTGCGGTCAGGCGCGCAGGCGGGTGCGGACGGCGAGGGCGGCGCAGGCGATCACGGCGAGGCCGCCGAGGGCGGTGGGCCAGTCGAGGTGTTCGCCCAGGAGCAGGGCCGACCAGGCGATGGTCATGACCGGCTGCACGAGCTGGACCTGGCTCACTTGGGCCATCGGGCCGATCGCGAGGCCCCGGTACCAGGCGAAGAAGCCGAGGAACATGCTCACCGCCGCCAGGTACCCGAACGCGGCCCATTGGACCGGGGTCGCGTCCGGGAGGCCGTCGGCGAGGGCGAACGCGGTCGCGGCGCACATCACCGGGGAGCCGAGGACCAGGGCCCACGAGATGGTCTGCCAGGAGCCGAGTTCGCGTGCGAGCAGGCCGCCTTCGGTGTAGCCGACGGCCGCGGCGGCGACCGCGGCGAACAGGAGCAGGTCCGGCCAGCCGAGTTCGTTGAGGCCGCCGTTGCCCAAGGCCGCGAAGGCGACCGCGGCGACCGCCCCGGCCGTCGCGGCGGCCCAGAACGCGGGCGGCGGGCGCTCGCGGGTGCGGATGACGGTGGTCGCGGCGGTCACGGCGGGCAGGAGCGCGATGACGACGGCGGCGTGGCTCGCGGAGGTGTGGGCGAGCGCGAACGAGGTGAGCAGGCCGAACCCGGCGACCACCCCGGCGGCGGTGACCGCGAGCCGCAGCCACTGGGTGCCGACGGGCCTGCGCTGCCTGGTGAGCGCGAGCGCCGCCGCGGCGAAGGCTGCTGCGATGACCGCGCGTCCGGCGCCGATGAACAAGGGCGACATGCCGCCGACGGCGATGCGCGTGAACGGGAGGGTGAACGAGAACGCCAGGACGCCGAGCAGGCCCCACCACAGGCCCACCGAAGTGCGGGATAGCGCCGGTGACAAGAGGGCAGTAGCGCTACTATGTTCTCTCATGTCCAACGATAGCAGTGCAAGGATCGTGTCGGCACTTCGCGAACGGATCGCCCAGTCGCCGCCCGGGGAGCAGCTGCCGTCGACGCGGGCGCTCGTCGCCGAATTCGCGGCCAGCCCCGTCACCGTGCAGCAGGCCCTGCGGATCCTGAACGCGCAAGGCCTGGTCGAGAGCAGGCCCGGCGTCGGCACGTTCGTCCGCGCCATCCGCACCGCCCGCCCCAGCGACTACGGCTGGCAGACCGCCGCCCTCCAGTCGCCCCCGGCCCGCATCCCGCACTCGCCCACCGCACTGCGGACCGCCGCGAACGACACGATAGCGCTCCACTCGGGATACCCCACCCGCGAACTGCTGCCCGAACGCCTCGTCAAGGCCGCCTTCGCGCGGGCCGGACGCAGCGAAGCGGCGGTCAGCCGCCCGCCCGCCACGGGCCTGCCCGAACTCCAGTCGTGGTTCGCGGCCGAACTCGCCGGCCGGACCCCGGCCGGGATCACGCCCCCGTCCCCGAGCGACGTCGTCATCGTCCCCGGCAGCCAGAGCGGCCTCAGCTCGGCCTTCCGCGTCCTCGTCGGCCCCGGCCGCCCGCTCCTCATGGAATCGCCCACCTACTGGGGTGCGATCACCGCAGCCGCCAGAGAACGCGTCGACCTCATCCCGATCCCCTTGGGGCCCAATGGTCCCGACCCGGAGGTGCTCGCGGCCGCGTTCGAGCGGACCGGCGCCAGGGCCTTCTACGCTCAACCGAACTTCGCCAACCCCACCGGCGTCCAATGGACCGCCGAACGCACCGGCCAGATCCTCGACGTCGTCCGGTCACATGGCGCGTTCCTCATCGAGGACGACTGGGCCCACGAGTTCGGCATCGACGCCGACTCCGCCCCCGCGGCCGCCCGCGACGACACCGGCCACGTCGTCTACCTCCGCTCGCTCACCAAGAGCGTGTCCCCGGCCGTGCGCGTCGCCGCCGTCATCGCCCGCGGGCCCGCCCGCGAGCGGATCATCGCCGACGCCAGGGCCGAAGCCATGTACGTCAGCGGGCTCCTCCAAGCCGTCGCACTCGACGTCGTCGGCCAACCCGGCTGGCACACCCACCAGCGGACCCTGCGCCACCAGCTCGCCTCACGCCGCGACCTCCTCGCCCGCAGCCTCGCCGAACACGCGCCCGCCGCCCAGCTCACCGCCATGCCCAAAGGCGGCCTGAACCTGTGGGTGCGCCTGCCCGACACCACCGACCTGCCCGCGCTCGTGCGCGCCTGCGACGACGCCGGCGTCCTCGTCGTCTCCGGCGACGAATGGTTCCCCGCCGAACCGACCGGCAGCTTCCTGCGCCTCAACTACTCCGGCCCCCGCCCCGACGCGTTCCCACAGGCCGCACGCGTCATCGGAAGCGCCCTCGACCACGCCCGGACCGGGGGTGAGAGGCGATTTTGACATTCCTTTGAGGTTCCTCCCAGCAAGGGCGCGGTCTGAGCCGATAGGCATGCAGAGCACTTGACGAAGGAGCCCTGGTGACCGAAGCGACCGATACCAAAGACCGCGTCCTCGTCGTCGACGACGAGGAGAACATCGGCGCGCTCATGTCCGCCACCCTGCGGCTGACCGGATTCGAGGTCCAGGTCGCCCGCAACGCCGCCGAAGCCCTCGCCTCCGCCGCGAAATTCGAACCCGACCTGGTCATCCTCGACGTGATGCTCCCCGACATGGACGGCTTCGAAGTCGCCAAGCGCCTCAGGGCCGAACGGGACCTGCCCGTCCTGTTCCTCACCGCCCGCGACGCCGTCCGGGACCGCGTCACCGGCCTCGCCGTCGGCGGCGACGACTACGTGACCAAGCCCTTCGACCTCGAAGAGGTCATCCTCCGCGTCCAGGCCATCCTGCGCCGCACCAAAGCCCCAGCCCCCGCCGAAGACCGCGTCCTGCGCTACGCCGACCTCGAACTCGACGAGACCGTCCACGAGGTCCGACGCGCCGGACGCCCCATCGAACTCTCGCCCACCGAGTTCAAACTCCTGCGCTACCTCATGGTCAACGCCGGGAAAGTCGTCAGCAAATCGCAGATCCTCGACCGCGTCTGGAACTACGACTTCGGCGGCAACGGCCGCATCGTCGAGTCCTACGTCTACTACCTGCGCAAGAAGATCGACGTGACCGAACCGCCGCTCATCCAGACCGTCCGCGGCTTCGGCTACGCACTCAGGGCGCCCAGGACCAGGTGATGGCCCGCACGCAACGCCGGGAGGGAACCCGATGAGGCGGCCGCGGACCTGGCGGCACTGGACCGTCCGGTCCCGCATGGCGTTCACGATCGTGACGCTGTGCGCACTGGCGCTGGCCGCCGCGGTCCTCACCGCCACGGCCTTGCTGCAGAACGTGCTGACCGACCGGATCGACTCCCAGTTGACGACCGCCGCGAACGCCATGGGCCACGCGAACAACCAGCCGCTCGACCCGCAGGACAACACCGAAGGCACCGATTTCAACCCGCCCATGCCGCAGCGGGGCCTGCCCGACACGCCACTCGCCTACGCGTACGACGCGGACGGCGCGTTCCTGCACGCGCTGGGCGGCGAGGAGGACGCGACCGAGCTGATCGGGCTCGGCGACCTGGCCGACCATGTGGGCGAGGCTTACACGGTCGAGGACGCGGACGGGAACACGTGGCGCGTCCTGGTCCAGGACGCGGAGGACTTCGACGGGTACCTGGTGCTCGCGCTGTCCTCGGAGTACGTCGGCGCGGCCACCGAGTCGCTGCTGCTCATCGGCGGCGGCGTCACGCTCGCGATCCTGCTGCTGCTGGCGGTGAGCGCGTTCTGGGTCGCGAGGCTGGGGCTGCGCCCGCTGGACCGCATGCAGGACACGGCGGCCGCGATCGCGGAGGGTCGGCTCGACGAGCGCGTCACCGACACCGACCCGCACACCGAGACGGGCCGGCTCGGCCAGGCGTTCAACACGATGCTCACCCGCATCCAGGAGGCGTTGGACACGAGCGCGGCCTCCGAGGCGCGGCTGCGGCAGTTCCTCGCCGACGCCTCGCATGAGCTGCGCACGCCGCTGACCTCCATCAAGGGTTTCGCGCAGCTGTACCGCAGGGGCGGGGTGCCGCCGGGGCCGGTCATGGACGAGACGATCGGGCGGATCGAGGCCGAGTCCCAGCGCATGGGCCTGCTCCTGGACGATCTGATGCTGTTGGCGGCGCTCGACCGGAGGCGGCCGCTCCAGCGGGGCCCGGTGGACCTGCTCGGCGTGGCGGCCGACGTCATCGGCGACGCGCACATCCGCGTCCCGGGGCGCTTCATCGCCTTGGAGCCCTTGACGGGCGGCGAGCAGGAGTTCCTGGACGCGGTGGACATCACGGGGGACGAGCCGCGCCTGCGCCAGGTCCTCACGAACCTGGTGGCGAACGCCCTGCGGCACACGCCGCCGGACGCGCGGATCGCCGTGCGCCTGGGCTGGAGCCACAGTCCCGGGCCGCGCTGCCTCGCGCAGGTCGGGGAGACCCCGCCGATGCCGGCGGCGGTGGTCGAGGTGGTCGACCGGGGCCCTGGCGTCGCGCCCGAGCACGCCGAAGCGGTCTTCGAACGGCTCTACCGGGTCGACCAGGGACGCGCCAGGGGCGCGGACGGCGGTTCAGGGCTCGGACTGTCGATCGTCGCGGCGATCGTCACCGGCCACGGCGGCTGCGTGCGCCTCTCGGCGACGCCCGGCGGCGGGGCGACGTTCCGGGTGCTGCTGCCGAAGCCGTGACCCAGAGCCGCAAGTTGCAGCCGTAGGCCCGGGCCGCGAGCGGAAAAGCGCAGGCAGAGACCGCGAGTCGGCTGGAGCCGTAAGTGGAAGAAGGCCGAGACCGGAAGCCGGTCCGGGGCCGGTCAGTCGAGGCCGAGCTGCTTCTTCAGGCGGGCGACGTGGCCGGTGGCCTTCACGTTGTACTGCGCGAGCTCGACCTTTCCGTCCTCGTCGATGACGAACGTGGAGCGGATGACGCCGGTGATCGTGCGCCCGTAGTTCTTCTTCTCGCCCCAGGCGCCGTACTCCTCGAGCACCTTGTGCTCGGGGTCGGACAGGAGCGGGAAGGTCAGGCCGTCGCGCTCCACGAACTTGGCGAGCGCCTCGGGCTCGTCGGGGGAGATGCCCAGCACCGCGAAACCGGCGGCCTGCAGACTCGCGAGGCTGTCGCGGAAGTCGCAGGCCTCCTTCGTGCAGCCGGGCGTCATCGCGCGCGGATAGGCGTAGAGGATCACCTTGCGGCCCTGAAGGCTCGAAAGGGTCACCGTGTCTCCGGTATCGGCGGAAAGCGTGAAGTCAGGCGCCGTCTCACCAGGCTCAAGTCGTACGTTCACAGGTCGCAACCCTACCGGTCGTCCCTGACAATCGCCTGTGAGCACGCCCCGTGTTCCCTGTTCGACTGTCATGACACGCGACAGGCCCGGACGGCGAGTGCACCCCACGCAACTCCGGAGCGCCCCCACTTGACGGCGGGTAGTGTGCTCTTGCAAAATAATTGCAATAGCCCACAGTCGGGTTGTTGATTCCACGCGTGGGCGCCTTGCATCCGGCAAGGCGACCGCCATTCCCCCGAACCCGCGACCGCACCGCCCCAACGCGGGCGCCACAACCAGTCGAAAGGCGGCACCTGCCCGTGTCAGACCTGGCGCTGCACATCCCGACCGACGTCGTGAACGGACCGACGTCCCTGGTCTTCGCGGCCCTAGCGGCCCTCGCCATCGGCGCCTGCGTCGTCGTGGCCCGCCGCGACCTCGACGAACGGCTCGTCCCGCTCGCCGGACTCGCCACCGCGTTCATCTTCGCCGCGCAGATGCTCAACTTCCCGGTCGCCGCGGGCGTCTCGGGCCACCTCCTCGGCGGCGCGCTCGCCGCCGCACTCCTCGGGCCCTGGCTCGGGGCCCTGTGCGTCACCGTCGTCATCGTCATCCAGGCGCTCCTGTTCGCCGACGGCGCCGTCACCGCGCTCGGTCTCAACGTCGTCAACATGGCACTCATCTCCACGTTCGTCGCCTACGGCGTGCTCACGCTGGCGCTCAAACTCCTCCCTCGCACCCGCTGGGGCCTGAGCGTCTCGGTGTTCGCCGCCGCGGTCGTCTCCGTCGTCGCGGCCTCGGCCGGGTTCCTCCTCCAGTTCTGGATCGGCGGCGAAAGCGTCGGACAGTCCTTCGGCGCCATCGCCACCGCGATCCTCGGCACGCATGTGCTCGTCGGCATCGGCGAAGGCGTCATCACCGCTGGGGCCGTCACGGCCGTCGCACTCGCCCGCCCCGACCTCGTCCACGCCCTGCGCGGCACCCCGCTCGCCCAGACCCCGAGCACGCTGAAGGAGCACGCATGAAACTCGCGCCCATGAAACCGCAGAAATTCGTTCTCGGCGGGGTCGTCCTGACGCTGGTCCTGGCCGGATTCGTCTCCCTGTTCGCCTCCGCCTCGCCCGACGGGCTCGAATCGGTGCTCGGCACCGGCTGCGAAGTCACCGGCGGCGAGATCACCGGCGGTACCTGTGTTCTCCAGGCCGCGGGCGACCACGAGATCGGCGGCGTCTTCGCCGACTACAGCATGTCGTTCTTGGACAATGAAATCCTTGGCGCCTCGCTCGCCGGGATCCTCGGCGTCCTCATCACCCTCGCCGCCGCGACCGGCCTGTTCTGGCTCCTCGCCCGCGGCAAGCGGGACCCCGAGACCTCGCAGAACGCGGGCGCGTGAACGCGGTCGACGGACTCCACCGGCCGGGGGACTCACCGGTCCACCGGCTCCGCCCGCAGGTGAAGATCGTCGCGCTCGTCGGCTTCACCTGCGCCATCGCCGCCACCCCGCGAGAAGCCGTGTGGGCCTTCGGGGTCTACGCGCTGCTCCTCGCGGGCCTGTTCGCACTCGCCCGCGTCCCGGCGACCTGGGTGCTCTCACGGAGCCTGGTCGAATCGCCGTTCCTCGTCCTCGCCCTCGCGTTCCCGTTCATGGTCGACGGACCGGACCTCCACATAGGAATCCTGACGGTCTCCGAGACCGGCCTGTGGGCCGGATGGAACCTCCTCGCCAAAGCCACCCTCGGCGTCTGGGCCGCACTCCTGCTCTCCGCGACCACACCCGTCGCCGGCGTCCTCGCCGGACTCTCACGGCTGCGCTGCCCCGAGATCCTCCTCCAGATCACCGCATTCGCGATCCGCTACGCGCACTTGACTGTGGCCGAAGTGACGCAGATGCGCCTGGCCCGCCTCGCCCGCTGCGACGACCCCCGCTTCCTCTGGCAGGCCGGAGCCCTCGCCAGCAGCCTCGGCGTCGTCTTCATCCGCTCCTTCGAACGCGGCGAACGCGTCTGGCAGGCCATGGCCGCCCGCGGCTACACCGGCAGGCTCCCACTCGAAGTCGGCCCCGCACCCGCCAGCGCCCTCCAATGGTCGGCCGCGCTCAGCGCCCCCGCCCTCGCGGGCGCCATCGCCGCATGGACGGCGGTGATCGCATGAGCGCCTTGGCGATCAAAGGCCTGAGTCACCGCTACCCCGACGGGCATTTGGCCCTCGACGGCGTCGACCTTGATGTCGCCGAAGGCGAACGGGTCGCGATCCTCGGCCCGAACGGGGCCGGGAAGACCACCCTCATGCTGCACCTCGCCGGACTGCTCCAAGCCGGCGAAGGCACCGTTGCGGTGGGCGGCACCGAGGTCGGGAAGAAGACCCTCGCCGAGATCCGCCGCCGCGTCGGCATCGTCTTCCAGAGCCCCGACGACCAGCTGTTCATGCCCACGGTCGCCGACGACGTCGGCTTCGGCCCCGCGAACCTCGGCTTGCGGGGTGTTGAACTGGCCGAACGGGTCGCGGCGGCACTCGCCGACGTCGGCCTGTCCGATCTGGCGGACCGGCCGCCGCACCACCTGTCGGTGGGGCAGCAGCGGCGGGCGGCGCTGGCGGGGGTGCTGGCGATGCGGCCCGACATCGTGGTCTGCGATGAGCCGAGCGCGAACCTGGACCCGGCGAGCCGCCGGGACCTCGCGAAGATCCTGCTCGCGACCGCGCCGACGCTGATGCTGGTGACGCATGACCTGCCGTATGCGCTGCAGTTGTGCGAGCGGGCGGTCATTCTGGACGCAGGGAAGGTCGTAGCGGACGGCCCAACCGCGCAGATCCTCGCGGACGGGGCACTGCTGCAACGGCATCGCCTCGAGCTGCCGTTCGGCTTCTCCCTGGAGACGGCCCTGGCGGCGATGCGCGCCTTAGCGGTCCGGGACTGTCGTACCCGCCGGGCATCATCGGATCGGGGGCGCTTCACGACCGCGTCCCATTGGTCGAACCGTGCCCGAAAACCGGTCCCGCCCGCACCCGCCCGCACCCTCCAATGCAGCAGGGGCGCAGCCGCAAAGCGGCTGCGCCCCTGCTCGCGTTCTTTGGTCAGCCCGCGTCGATCGCGGCCTGGACCAGGTCGGCGAAGTTCTCCGCCTCGACGACCTCACCGTTCAGCTTCGCGGTCGGCGTCCCCGTGACACCCTGGTCGTTCGTGGCGCTCTCAGTGCCCGCCTGGACCCAGCCCCGATACGTCTCGGCCTCCACACAGGACTGCCAGCCAGCATCCAGCCCCACCTGATCCGTGCCGATCGCTATCAGCTCGTCATCGGTCAGACCCGTCGAGTTCTCCTCGGGCTGGTTCTCATACAGCGCCAGCGTGTAGTCGAGGAACTCCTGCTGGCCGACATCGGCCGCGCACACCGCGGCCGCCGCCGCGCGGCTCGAATACTCCGTGCCCGACGAGAGCCGGTCGAGGATCGCGATCGGGTGGTAGTTCACCGTCACCGAACCGTCGTCGAGCCAGCCCTGGATGTTCGCGGCGTACGTCGTCTCGAACTGGTTGCAGGCCGGGCACATGTAGTCGATGAACAGGTCGATCTCGACCGGGCCGTCGCCGAGCTGCACCCCGTACTGGTCCGTGACCGTCGCCGAAGGATCGTTCACGTCGTACTCGGGTGTGCGGTTCATCCAGATGCCGACGGCGAGGAGCCCGCCGATCAGCACCACGGCGGCGCCGATCGCCACCCCGAACACGATCTTGCGGCGCCTGGCCTCCGCGGCCTGCTGCTTGCGCAGGGCCTCGACGGCCTGCTTGCGATCGGTCTTGCGGTCCGACTTGCCCATGTGCCTCGCTCAGCCTTTCTGCGGTCCAACTCTCGATTCGCGAAGCGGTTTCGAGTACGCTCAGCGGCGATGCAACGCCGCCGAACCGCCAGTCGCCGCGCCGCCGACCGAACGACCGCCGGCCGGGGCGCGGGCGCACGCCTCGCCGTCCGCCTCGCCTGGTCGTCGCTCGCGGCAGTCCTCATCGGGGTGCTCTGGGCCTCCGCGGCGTCAGCGCACGCGACCGCGACCAAGACCGATCCCGCTTCAGGCGCGGTCCTGGAAGCCCCCCCGGGCGAGATCGTCGTCGAGTTCAACGAGCCAGTCACCCCCGTAGACGCGGGCACGGGCGTCGTGGCTCCCGATGGTGACCGAGCAGACACCGGCATCACCCAGAACGAGGACCAGACGACGATCACGATCGCCGTGGACGCCGACGCCGAGGGCACCTACCTGGTCAGCTACCGGGTCGTCTCCCACGACGGGCACCCGGTGTCGGGCACCTTCACGTACTCCGTGGGCGTCGAATCCGAGGCCCCGAGCGCCGAAGCGCTCCAGGCCGGGACCGACCCGTTCGTGCAAGCGCTCCTGTACGGCAACCGCTGGTTCGGCTACGCCGCCTTGGCACTCGCGATCGGCGCGGGCATCATGCTCGCCGCCGGGGCCAGGCCGCGCCAGGACGTGGCCAGGCTCGTCGCCGTCGGCCTGTCGGTGGTCGCGATGACCGCCGTCCTCGGCCTGCCGCTCCAGGCCGCCTACGAGACCGGGAGCAGCGTCTCCGATCTGGACGCGGTCGGGCTCCAATCGGTCATGGAGTCGAACATCGGCCTCGCCGCACTCCTGCGGCTGCTGCTGGTGCTCTTGGCACTGCCGCTGCTGCGCATCACCGTCACCCGCGAGGAGGAGCCGGAGCCGATCCTCATCGCAGGGCTCGCCGCGGTCGGGCTCGGGCTCGCCGCAACCTGGCCGCTCGCCGGGCATCCGATGGCGACCGAGCCGGTGATCGTGGCGTTCATCGCCGACTGGGTCCACCTCGCGACCGCGCTCGCGTGGGCCGGGGGCGTGCTCGCGCTGCTGATACTCGCGCTCCGCAAGGGCACCGAGGTGCCGAAGAAGACCGCCGAGCTGTGGACGGCGCTGGTGCCGTGGCTCGTCGCGAACCTCCTCGTCGCCGGGCTCGCCTCGGCGCTGCTCCACATCGACTCGATCAAGGCGCTCACCGACACGACCTACGGGCGGCTCGTGCTGCTCAAGACCGCGTTGTTCGTGGTCATCGTCGGGGCCGGATTGTTCACGCGCCGTGCGCTGCTGCGCGGGACCGAGGGGCGGCGCAGGCTCAGGATCATGGCCGGTGTCGAAGTGGTCTTCCTCGCCGTGGTGATGGCCGCCGTCGCGGTGCTCGTGCAGGCCGTGCCGGCCAAGACCGCGCTGCTGGCGACCGAGACCGGCGAGTCCCAGTCCACTGAGACGGCCACGCTCGTCACGACGGACGCGTACTCCGCGCAGCTCGTGCTGGAACCGGGCAGGCCCGGCCCCAACAGTGTGCGCATCCTCGCGGACGACCTCGAAGGCGCGCCGTTCGCGGCCGTCGACTGGACTGCCGAGTACGGGCTCGAAGGCGCCGAACCCGAGGAGCTGCGGCTCATCGAGCTGCGCACCGGCATCCTCGGCGGCGAAGTGAGCCTGCCCGATGAGGGCAGGTACGTCTTCACGTTCACGCTGACCGACGCCGAAGGGAACACCGCGACCGCCGAAGCGGCCGTGGACGTCTCGTAGGGTCTGGCTTGCGCGCCGACCGGGCGGGTCACCAGGCGCCGAAGGCCGCCTCTGTGTTCGCCCACAGGCGGCGGCACCAGGTCTCCAGGTCGCGTTCGAGGTAGTCGGCGAGGAACCGGGCGGTGTAGTTCGTCAAGGCCGGGTGGTTGCGGTAGCCGCGCACGGGGATCGGGGCCATGAACGGCGCGTCGGTCTCGACCAGGACCAGCTCGGCCGGGGCCACGCTCGCCGCGTCGCGCAGCCGCTGCGCGTTCTTGAACGTCACGTTCCCCGCGAAACTCATGAAGAACCCGCGCCGCGCGCACTCCTTCGCGAAGGCGAAGTCGCCCGAGAAGCAGTGCAGGACAACGCGTTCGGGCGCACCGTCGGCGTCGAGGATCGACAGGACGTCCTCGTGCGCGTCCCGGTCGTGGATCACCAGCGTCTTGTTGCGGGCCTTCGCGATCTCGATGTGGGCGCGGAAGGACCGCTGCTGGGCGGCGCGGCCGGCCTCGTCGGTGCGGAAGTAGTCCAGGCCGGTCTCGCCGAGGGCCGCGACGCGCGGCAGGGCGGCGACGGCGTCGATGGCCGCGAGCGCGGCGTCGAGGTCGGCCAGGCGCGGGGCCGCGTTCGGGTGGAGGGCGGCCGCGGCGAGCACGCGCGGGTCGGCGGCGGCGAGGGCGGCGGCCCACTGGGAGGAGCCGACGTCCGTGCCGACCTGCACGACCCGGGCGACCCCGGCCGCCTCGGCCTCGTCCAGGCGCGCCCGCACCTCGGGGGCGTCGGGCGCGGGGACCGGGACCTCCGCCTCGGTGTCGAAGGTGTCGACGAGGTCGAGGTGGGTGTGGCTGTCGGCGACAGGGAACGGGAGCGGCTCGGGCGCCGGCGCGGGTTCGGATCGGTACACGAGTCAACGATGCCACGCCCCGCGCTCACACGTTCGGCCGCCGACGAGAGCGAGCGACTTGCTGACCGCCGCCCTACGCCCCGCGCTCACACGTTCGGGTGACATGGGGGCCGCCGCGCCCGGAAACTGTCACACCCGCGCGGGAGGATCGGCGCTATGGCCCCCTGGGTGGGTGGGGGTTTGGGACGGCTTGTTCGCCTGAGGCCGCGACCGTTTGCCGAGGCCGCGTACGCCGCATGATCCCGCCGTAACATCTTTTTCATATTCCGGACATCCAGGCCTGACAGCCGGAGCCTACGTTGGCGGACAGTCGGACAACCGCCAGTGCTGACACCGACACGTTTCGGCGACAACGCAGTCGCACCCGCGCATGACGAATCGAGCCGCATATGACCCGCGACCTCGCGTCCCGCCGCAACCGCGCCGCAGCGCTCCAGCAACGCCGCCCCGCCGTCCCGGCCGACCCCAACGAGCCCGCCCCGATAGTCACCGTCGAATGGGAAGGCGAGAAATACCCCGGCGCCCCCTACGCCGACGGTGCCGCCTGGGAACTCTTCTCCGCCCTCCCGCGCCCCGACTTCCTCCCCAACACCCGCGCCGGCAGCGACTACCCCTACCGGCACTTCGTGCACTCCGGGGAACTCCTGCGCGACGGCGTCCCCGTGTCCGTGGCCGACGAACGGTCCCTCACGGTGCCGCTCGGCCCCGGCCTCGACCTCGGATACGTCCGCCGCCTCACCCAGACCCCGCACCTCGACCCGGCCGCGCGCCTCCTCCTCGACCGCGTTCGCCGCTCCGCGCACCCCGTCCCCGGCGAGATCATGGAACGGCCCGTCACCGCCGCGCAGGTCGCCCGCCTCATGGAGACCGCCGCCGTCCCCGGCGGCTTCTGCTACCGCCACCGGGACGCCGCGCACCTGCGCACCCCCGCCTCCCGCTCCATCCTCGGCGGCGAGACCGAACCGGGCGAGGACTGCGTGTTCGCGCTGCGCTGGCCCGCAGCGGATCCGGCCGACTACCACGTTCCCGTGGGGCCCGAATACGAAGGCCTGACGGCGATGCCGTCCTCGGACCGGCGCGGCACGCCCGTGCTCGGCACCGGGTTCGCGATGTCGGCCGCGCACCTGCTGCCCGAGCACGTCACCGCGGACCTGACCGATCTGCCGCTGCCCGAAGGGTCCCGGCTCGTCGGGTACACGACCAACGGCACCGAATGCGAGCTGTTCGCCTACGCGGGCCAGCAGTGGTCGCCCTTGACTCTCGAACGGCGCGTTGACATCCCGGGCGTGGAGATCGGCCGAGCGCACCAGGTGCGCCGGGTCCTGCGGGAGGCGACCCGCGTGATCTGGAACGGCATCACCGGGTCCCTAGTGGACGCCGACGAGGAATGGGGCCGCTTCCGGCTGTCGCGCCCCAGCCCGGACATCCTGTCGCGCACCGGGGCCGAGGCCGTGCGGCGCGGCGTCTACGAGAAGTGGGTCGCCCGGTCCGAGATCGCACCGGTCGTCTGAGACGAATGCCTTGAAAGCAGAACGGCCCGGCTTTCGCCGGGCCGTCCCACTTCGCGCTCTTACGCGTTCAGACGCTCGATCTCTTCATCCACGATGGACGGTTCGAGTTTCGTGAACACCGGAATCGGCTTGTCGAGGGGCGTGCCCGCCGCCAGCGGCACCGACTCCCATTTCGGGACGCCGGAGTAGTCGCCGGTGAGGATCGGGTACGGCCCGTTGGTCGCGCCCTCGCCCTCGTCCAGGTCGGTGACCTCCTCGACGTGCGGCATCGGCGCGAACACGCCCTCGCCGCCCAGCAGCTCGTGCACCCGCTGCGAGGAGTGCGGCAGGAACGGGCTCATGATCGTCTTCAGGTCCGAGACGGCCTGGAGGACCGTGTGCAGCACCGTGGCCTGGCGCTTGGGGTCCTCCTTCATCTTCCACGGCGCGGTGTCCGCGAGGTACTTGTTCGCCGCGGCGACGGTCTTCATCGCCTCGCCGATCCCCGCACGGACCTTGTTGGCGCCGATCAGGTCCCCGACCGAGTCGAACGCGGCCCCCGTGGTCGCCAGGAGCTCCCGGTCCACGTCCTCCAGCTCGCCCGGCTCGGGCACGGCCCCGAAGTTCTTCGCGGCCATCGCGATCGACCGGTTCACCAGGTTGCCCCACCCGGCCACCAGCTCGTCGTTGTTGCGGCGCAGGAACTCCGCCCACGTGAAGTCCGAGTCCTGGTTCTCCGGGCCCGCCGCGCAGATGTAGTAGCGCAGCGCGTCGGGGGAGTACCGCTCCAGGAAGTCCCGCACGTAGATCACCACGCGCCGCGAGGACGAGAACTGCTTGCCCTCCATCGTCAGGAACTCCGAGGACACCACCTCGGTGGGCAGGTTCAGCTTCCCGAGCGCGCCCGGCTCACCGCCGCCCGCGCCTTCGCCGTTGGCGCCCAGCAGCATCGCGGGCCAGATCTCGGAGTGGAAGACGATGTTGTCCTTGCCCATGAAGTAGTAGGACACCGCCTCCGGGTCCTGCCACCACTGCTTCCACGCCTCCGGGTCGCCCGAACGCCGCGCCCACTCGATCGTCGCGCTCAAATAACCGATGACCGCGTCGAACCACACGTACAGGCGCTTGTCCGGGCGCTCCACCCAGCCCTCGAGCGGAATCGGCACGCCCCAGTCCAGGTCGCGCGAGATCGGACGCGGCTGCATGTCGTCCAAGAGGTTCTTCGTGAACCGCAGCACGTTCGTGCGCCACCCGGTGCGCGTGTCCAGCCAGGCGTTCAACGCTTCGGCGAAAGCGGGGAGGTCGAGGAAGAAATGGTCCTCCTCCACGAACTTCGGGGTCTCCCCGTTGATCCGCGACTTCGGGTCGATCAAGTCGATCGGGTCGAGCTGGCGCCCGCAGTTGTCGCACTGGTCGCCGCGCGCCGAATCGAACCCGCAATGCGGGCACGTGCCCTCGATGTACCGGTCGGGCAGGGTGCGGCCCGTCGACGGGCTGATCGCGCCGAGCGTCGTCTTCTGCAGGATGTACCCGTTGCCGTACAGCGTCGAGAACAACTCCTGCACCGTCTTGTAGTGGTTCCCCGTGGTCGTGCGCGTGAACAGGTCGTACGACAGGCCCAGCGCGTCCAGGTCCTCCACGATGATCCGGTTGTACTTCGCCGCGGCCTCCGCCGCCGACAAGCCCTCCGAATCGGCCTGCACCAGGATCGGCGTGCCGTGCTCGTCCGTCCCCGACACCATCAGGACGTCGTGACCGCGCATGCGCATGTAGCGGGCGAAGACGTCGGCGGGAACCCCGAATCCCGCCACATGGCCGATGTGGCGAGGGCCGTTGGCGTAAGGCCAGGCCAGCGCGGTCAATACGTGAGTCATGCGCCCCATGGTATCGGTCCAGGAAGTAGGACCGGCACCGTCCGGCGCGCACTGTCGGCCCCGCCGTGACGGCCCGCGCACCGGACTCGGGCCCCGCCCGACACGGCGATCCCGACGCGATTGCGCCCGGCTTCGCCGATTCGGTGATGCAATAACCCGTATGTCTGGAACACACCGCGCGGCCCAGTCCCAGTCCCAGCCGGCGCCCCGCCGCCCCGGCACCGCCGAAGAGCCCGCCGACACCGCGGTGCCCCAGGTCCCGGCCGACATCTACGGCCCCACCGGCACGGTCCCCGACTGGGACCCCATCGAACCCGTCCCGATGGTCACCCCCGTCTCCCAGAGGGCCCCCCTCGGCTCCCAGTCCGAAGGCATGGCCGCGATCCGCGCCGTTTGGGAGCGGGCCGGCGAATCCGAACGCCGCCGCCCCGCCCGACCCGGCCGCCCCCAGCGTCGCCGCGAGCCCAAACGCCTCGCGCCCGCCCTCATCGGCATCCTCGTCTGCGCCTGCCTCCTCATGTTCTTCGCCTGGGCCGCCGCACCCGCCCTGTGGATCTCCATCGGCCACAGCCACACCGGCACCGTCACCGTGACCTCCTGCGATACCGGTTTCGCGCCCTCCTGCACCGGGCACTTCACCACCGGCGAATGGCACCGCGACCTCGCTCTCACCGGGGACGTCACCGCCGCCGACCTCGGCGCCGAACTTCCCGCCCGCGCCACCGGCCCCGACGCCCACAACGCGTACGTCGGCGGCACCGCCGGACTCCTCCTGCGCTGGGCCCCCGCACTCGTCCTCTTCATGTGCGCCGCATTCGCCCTCGTCACCGTCTCCGGCGCCACCCGGCTCTACGAAGGACGCTCCGGCGCCATCGGCCTGTGCTGGACCGCCGCCGGCATCGTCCTCGCCGCCACCCTCGCCTTCGCCTGGTGAACACCACCGCACCGGCGGCGCACCGTCCGTCCGTCCCCACCGCTACCAGCCCGGGCACCCTGGACGCCGACGCCGCGCCCGCGCACCGAGCGGCTGTAACCGCCCCCACCCGGGTCCGACGGCCTCCGCGCCCAGAACACGCGGCGTCGTAGAGTGAGAGCGCCCCCGGAACTCCGCTCGACTCGGCGCCATCGCCGCGCCCAACTGAATTGACCGTTCATTCCCCCATGCGGGGCTCCTCGGGAGACAGCGTGAGTGCAACCTCGAAACCGGTGGCGCAGTCCTGGTTCGGACCGATCACCGCCGTGCAGCGACGCGCCATGTTCGCGCTCGTGCCAGTGGCCGTCGCATTCGGCCTCGTCGTCGGCGTGGCCTTCCTGCCGTTCGTCTCCAGCGTCGGCGGCCTCGCCAAAGTCGGCTCCGAGACCGTCCTGGAACTCCCCGACGAACTCGTCCTCCCCCCGGCACCCGAGTCGTCCACGCTGTACGCCTCGGACGGGAAGACCGTCATCGCCACCTTCGGCGACCAGTACCGCGTCCAACTCGAATACGACCAGATCCCCGGCTCCGTGATCGACGCGCTCGTCGCCACCGAGGACTCGAACTTCTTCGAGCACAACGGCGTCGACCCCGAAGGGGTCATGCGCGCCCTCGTCACCAACCTCGCCGACGGCGGCACCTCCGAAGGCGCCTCGACCATCACCATGCAGTACGTGCGCCAGGTCCTCTCCTACACCGCGACCACGCCCGACGAGGTCGCCGCCGCCAGTGAAGTCACCGTGGACCGCAAGGTCAAGGAGATGGGCTACGCGCTGGCGCTCGAAGAGGAGATGTCCAAAGAGGAGATCCTCACCAACTACCTGAACACGGTGTACTTCGGCAACGGCGCGTATGGGATCGGTGCGGCCGCGCAGGTGTACTACGGGAAGGTCCCCGCGGACCTGACGGTGCCGGAGTCGGCGATGCTGGTGGGGCTGATCCAGTCGCCCTCGAACTACGACCCGATCAACGGCTCCTCGGAGGCCGCGAAGGTCCGCCGCGACCACGTGATCAACCGCATGGTCGCCGTCGGGTACCTGACCGACGCCGAGGGCGAGGAGTCGAAGGCGACCGACCTGGCGCTGAACCCGCAGCAGGCCAACAACACCTCGGGCGGTGCGATCGACTCGGACTACGGGTTCTTCGTGGACTACTTCGAGCAGTGGTGGGAGCAGCAGTCGGACTTCGGCGAGACCGAGGAGATCCGCAAGGCGCGCCTGTACCGGGGCGGGTACGAGATCGTCTCGACGCTTGACGTGGAGCTGCAGGACGCCTCGCAGGACGCGGTCGAGAACCAGCTGGAGACCGGCTCGGAGTACGCGCTCGGTTCGGTCGTGGTGGAGCCGGGCACCGGCGCCATCGAGGTGATGGCGGTCAACCGCAACTACTCCAACGACATCTCCGACAACGGGCCGAACACGGCCGGGCCCGGGCAGGGCACGTACCCGAACACGACCAACCCGGTCCTGACGGGCAGTTCCTCGCTCGCGGGCTACCAGGCGGGCTCGTCGTTCAAGATGTTCACGATGCTCGCGGCGCTCGAAGACGGGATGCCGCTGGACACGACCATCTACTCGCCGTACCAGTACACGTCCGAGTACGTGGTGGGCGACGGCGAGGCCTCGTGCGGGGACTACTGGTGCCCCAAGAACGCCTCCGCCTCCGAGGTCGGCAACTACAACATGTGGACCGGTTTCGGGGAGTCGGTGAACACGTACTTCGTGCAGCTCGCTGAGCGCGTCGGCGTGGACAAGGCCATCGACGTGGCCGAGCGGCTCGGCATCAAGTTCCGCAACACCGCGGACCTGAGCCACGTCGAGAACAACCCGAAGACGTACGGCCCGTTCGTCCTCGGCGTCACGCAGACCACGCCCATGGACATGGCCGCGGCCTATGCGGCGCTGCCGGCCGACGGCGTGTACTGCGAGCCGATCCCGGCCCGGAGCGCGACCACGCTCACCGGCGCGTCGATCCCGTTCACGAGCGACTGCAACCAGGCGATCAGCGTCGAAGTCGCCCGTGCCGCAGTGGATGCGGCGCGGTGCCCGACCGGGTACGGCGCGGCCACCGGCAACTGCACGTGGGGTACTGCCGAGCAGGTCGGTGCGGCCGTCGACGGCCCGGTCGCGGGCAAGACCGGCACCACCGACTCCAACTCCACGAACTGGTTCGTCGGCTTCACGCCGAACGCGGCGGCGGCGGCGTTCGTGGCCGACCCGGACGGGCCGCAGAACTACGTGGGCCGGTCCAACCTCGGCAAGCCCGCGAACACCGTGGCCGACATCCTGGCCGCCCAATGGGACATGAACGGCGAAGGGGACTTCACACCGCCGACCGAGCTCGTCCATTAACGGCGACCGAGCTGCTGCACCAGCAGCGACCCGGACACCCTAGACTCACCCCGGTGAGCGCCACCGCAGTCCGGCCCGAGCAGCCGCCCGCCGCCTGGCGGCCGACCCCGCTCTCCGGCCCCCTCCCCGCAGTCCGGGCCCGCCTCGCGAGCACCCTCCCGGACGACCGCCGCCGCGCCCTCTGGGTGACCCTCACGGTCACCGGGATCGCCGCCGTGCTGCGCCTGATCGGCCTGAGCCACCCCAAAGGCCTCATCTTCGACGAGGTCTACTACGCCCAGGACGCGCACTCGATGCTCGCCCACGGCGTCGAATGGGACCCCGGCGCCGACGGCTCCGCGTACGTCGCGCACCCCCCGTTCGGCAAGTGGCTCATCGGCCTCGGCGAATGGGCGTTCGGCTACGACGAGGTCGGCTGGCGCATCGCCGCCGCGTTCGCCGGGATCATCGGCGTCGCGATCCTCATCCGCCTCATGCGCCGCCTCACCGGCTCGACCCTCCTCGGCGGCACCGCGGGCCTCCTCCTCGCCGTCGAAGGCAGCCACCTCGTGCTCTCACGCACGTCACTGCTCGACATCTTCATCGCGACCCTGATCCTCGGCGCCATGTACTGCATCGTCCGCGACCGCGACTGGCGCCGCGCCGGATGGCTCACCGCCCTCGAGAACGGCCTCGACCCCACCCGCAGGCGCCCCCGCCTCGGCTGGCCCTGGTGGCGCATCGCCAGCGCCGTCCTCCTCGGACTCTCCATGGCCACCAAGTGGAGTGCGCTGTGGTACATCATCATCGCGATCGTCCTCTATGTGATCTGGGACTGGCGCCTGCGCGTCGACGCGGGCGCGCGCAAGCCCTTCCGCGACACCCTCATCTACGAGTTCGCGCAGAACCTGTGGTTCGGGCTCCTCGCCATCGGCGTCTACGTGCTTTCGTGGACCGGCTGGTTCCTCAACGACACCGGCTCCTACCGGCACTGGCTTCTGGATCAGGGCAAGAGCGAGCCGGCCGTGATCGGCGCGCTCGTCAACTGGTGGCAGTACCACTTGAGCGTCCTCCAGTTCCACGAGACGCTCTCCTCCACGCACGCCTACCAGTCCTGGCCGTGGCAGTGGCTGTTCGACCTGCGGCCCGTCGTCTTCTACTGGAGTTCCGACGTCAACTGCGGCACCGGCGAATGCGCCGGCGAAGTGCTCCTCCTCGGCACGCCCCTGCTGTGGTGGACGTTCGTGCCCGCCACCCTCGCCCTCCTCGTCTGGGCGCTCTACAAGCGCGACTGGCGGGCCTGGTTCCTCCTGTCGGGCATCGGCGCGGGCATCCTCCCGTGGTTCATGTACCCCGAGCGGACCATGTTCTTCTTCTACACCGCACCGGCCGTCCCGTTCTTCATCGGCGCCGTCACCTGGGGCCTGGGCATGATCATCGGCCGCCACAAGCGGGGCGAACTCTCGCTGGGCTCGCCCGAACGCCGCCTCACCGGCGCGCTCATCGCCGGGGCGTTCCTCGCCGTCGTCGTGCTCTGCTTCGCCTACTTCTGGCCGATCTACACCGGCGAGGCCATCCCCCGCGAGGAATGGCACGCCCGCATGTGGCTCGACTCCTGGATCTAGAGAGGCCCTGAGGAGACCCGGCCCACACCGCTCCCTCGCGGGCATCGTGCGCCGCTGTGCTAATCTTGTCGCCGCAAGGGGCTTTGGCGCAGTTGGTAGCGCGTTTCGTTCGCAATGAAAAGGTCAGGGGTTCGAATCCCCTAAGCTCCACTGAGAAGGCCGGTCTCCCAACGGAGACCGGCCTTTTAGCGTGCCCGCTCCGGGAGTAATCCGCACCGACGTCTGGGAGGCGGATTGCCGCCGGGCACTCGGTCGCGTTCAGGCGGCGACGGGGATTCGGCGGAGGTCTTCCACCACCGTGGCGTACTCCAGGTCGTCGAGGGCTTCCTCGGCGAAGAACCGGATCATCAGGTCGACCAGCTCGGCCGGGCGCTCCAGGTGGATGAGGTGGTCGGCGCGCGCGATCTCCACGTACCAGCTCTCCGGGCACGTGAACGCGAGCTCGCGGCACAACTCCGGCGGCGTCAGCGTGTCGTACTCGCCCGTGGTGAAAAGCGTCGGGACCGCGGGCGGTATCGCGGTGTCGATGAGGTCGCGGGCCAGCAGGCGGTGCGTGTTGGCGCAGAACTTGGCCAGATCGGCCGCATCCGCCGCGCCGAAGCGCATCGACAGGACGCGGCGCACGACCGCCTTCGCCGCGATGTCCGACTGCGGGCTCATGAGGGCGTCGACCGCCGCAGGGCCGAAACGCTCGCGGGGCCCCGACTCCGCCAGGGCCACAGCCGAACGCATCATCGGCCGCGACGCGTCGGGGATGGCGCCCATCGTCCCGGCGAGGACCATCCGGGCGATCCGGTCCGGGCTCGACTGCGCCAGGCGGTAGCCGACGGAGGACCCGTACGAGCCCGCGAACACGTTCACCCGGGCGATCCCCAAGTCGTCGAGGAGTCGCACCAGCGCCCGGGCCGGAATGTCGGGGCCGAGGTAGGGCGGCAGGAGATCGGCCTCGCCCCACCCGGGCAGGTCCGGGCAGATCACGTCCGCGAACTGGAGCAGGCCCTGCTCGACGCGGCCCCAGTCCTCCTTGCGGTGCAGGGCCCCGCCGATCAGGACGACCGGGTCCAGGCAAGGAGTTTCGGAGGTTGTCAGGCGCGACCAGTACGTGTAGCCCGCCAAGCGATGCTTGTGGACCGTCGGGGTGGTGGTGGTGGCGCGCGGCATGGAGGCTCCCGTTCGAGGTTCACGGCACGGAGAAAGATGCCGGAGATACGGGAGTCCACCCTAGTATCCGAAATGCGAATTACCGGTATTTTGCAGGCCGGTCGGGGATATGTCGGCCGTTCGAGTGACCCACGGGTACAAGACGGGTCCGGGGTGGAAACCCCGGACCCGTGCGTCCGATATTCGCTGAGTTGCGCTGGGCCTCTTGGGGTTTGGCTAGGCCGCCACGCCCTTCCACGCCCACCACAGGCTCGCGTACACGCCGCCCGATTCGAGCAGCTCCGCATGTGAGCCTTCCTCGGCGATCCGGCCGTCCTGGACCACCGCGATCCGGTCGGCCGACTCCGCCGCCTGCAACTGGTGCGCGATCGCCACCACCGTGCGCCCGTCCAGGGCCGCCGCCAGCGACGCCTCCACATTGCCCGCACTACCAGGGTCGATACCCGCAGTCGCCTCGTCCAGGATCACCACGTCCGGATCCGCGAGGATCACCCGTGCCAACGCCAACTGCTGCGCCTCAGCGAGATTCAGATCGTGGTGCTCCTCGCCGAGCATCGTGTCCAAGCCCTGCGGCAGATCGGCCGCCCAACGGGCGTCGACGAGCGCCAGAGCATTGAGCAGCGCCGCATCGCCCGCCTCAGGCGCGGCCAGGTTCAAGTTCTCCCGCAACGTCGCCGTGAAGACATAATGCTCCTGCGTCACCAGGATCACCCTGCGGCGCAACTCCTCAAGCGGCACGTCCGCCACCGGCGCACCCCCCAACGTCACCGACCCCGCCCGAGGCCGGTCGATCCCGGCGAGCAGCCGCGCGATCGTCGACTTGCCCGCACCCGACGGACCCACGACGACCAGGCGCTCGCCCAGGCGCGGGTGCAGGCTCAGCCCGTGCAGCACGTCAGGCCCGTCGCCGTAACCGAAGGTCACGTCGTCCAGGCGCACCTCCGCGCCCGCCGGCTCGGCGTCCCGGACCTCGTCGGGCATCAGGTGCACGCCCTCGACGCGGGCCATCGCCGCCCCGCCCATCTGGAACTCGCTGAGCGCCATCGTCGTCCGGAACACCGGGCCGTCCAGGCGCAACGTCAGCATCGCCACCGCGACCACCTGCCCCACCGTCACCCAGCCCTCCAGGAACCACAGGCTGCCGACGATCGTCACCACCACCGCCGGAACCAGGAACGTCAAATCCACCGAAGGAAAGAACCAGGTCTGGAGGCGGACGATCCCCCGCAGGCGATGCATGTGCGTCGCCGCACGCGCGTACCCGGCCGCACCCCGCTCGCCCTGCATCCGATACGCGCCCACCGTCGCGGACCCGGCGGCCGAAGCCGTCAACGTCTCCGCGATCTCGCTCATCGCCGCCCGCTCGCTCAAGAACACCGGACTCGCCAAACGCAGATACCGGCGCGCCGTCCACATCAGCGTCGGCACCCCGATCAGGAACAGCGCCCCCAACGCGGGACTCACCACGAACGCGGCCACCGTGAGCACCACGGCCTCGATCGAGGACACCGCGACCTCCGGGCCCGTCTTGCGCAGCAGCTCCGCCACAGCACCCACGTCCCCGGACGTACGCGTCGCCAGGTCACCCGTCCCGGCCCGCTCCACCGTGCCCAACGGCAACCGCAGCACCCGGTCGATGAACGACTCCCGCAACCGCGCCGCCGCACGCTCACCCAACCGGTACCCCAGCTTGCGACCCGTGCGCAGCAGCACCAACTGGAGCACCACGCACACCACGATCACACCGCAGATCAAGTCGACCCGCGACGCCGTCCAACCCGTGCCGATCCCGTCGATCACCTTGCCCAGCATCACCGGCAGCGCCGCCCCGGCCCCCGCCGCGGCCACATACAGCGCCACGACCCCCGCGAACGCCGCCTTGTCCTCAAGGACCAGGCGCTTGATCGCACGGAACATCGACGCCCGGTCGGCGACGGGCAGCCGCCCCGGCCGCTGCGCGGTGATCGCCTGCTCGACACTCATCAGGACTCCTGCCTAGACGTGAGGGCGCGGTACTCGCGCTGAAGGGACAACTCGGCATGCGTCCCGGTCGCACGGACCTTCCCGTCGACCATCCACGCCACCTGATCCGCGCGCGCCAGCCACAACGGCGACGCGGTCACCACGGCCGTCGTCCGGCCCCTGCGGGCCGCGCGCACACGCGAAGCGACAAGGTTCTCCGTATGCGCGTCCACCGCCGAAGTCGGCTCGACGGCGAGCAGGATCTCCGCATCCGCGGCGAGCGCCCGCGCGAGACGCAGGCGCTGTCGCTGGCCGCCGGAGAGGTTCCGGCCCCCGTTGTGGACCTCGCCGTCGAGGGTCGAGCCGAGGCTGGAGTGGACGTCCCCGGCGCAGGCGACCTCGATCGCGGCGAGGGCCTTCGCCTCGTCGACCCGGAGGGTCTCGCCGAGGCTCTGCGCGAACAGGTAGTCGTCGCGCAGGAGGAGGACGCGTTCGCGGACTTCGTCGAGGGGCACCGCGTCGAGGCGGGTCGGGCCCCATTCGGCACCGGACTCGCGGTGGCGCGCAAGACGTTCCATGGCCGCTTCGGCAGGCTTCGCCTCAGCGCTGACGACGACCGTGAGCTTCCCGGGCTCGACCGCGAGCGACGAGTCAGGATCGCGGAGCGTCCCGCGCGCGCCCTGCGCAGCGCCGGAGTCGGCGATGTCGCTGCGGGTGCCGAAGAACGCCGTGAGGCGCCGGGAGGCGACCTGCGCGGCGATCACGGACTGGGCCATGCCGATCATCGCCCCCGAATGCTGGGCCACCAGAGCGGTCATGCCGAACGCCGCCGAAAGCTCACCGACACTGATGGACCCGGTGAGGGCCAAGCGGGCCCCGACCCAGGTCACGGCAGCGATGAGCGCCAGCGGGAGACTGGTGCGCAGGCCCTGCACCCACGAGTCGGCGGTCGCGACGCCGTACCCGGCTTCGCGCAGGTCGGCCGAGGCGGCCCGGTACCGGTGGGAGAACTGCGCCTCGCCGCCGACCCCGCGCAGCACCCGGAGCCCGCCGACGACATCGGCCGCCTGCCCGGTGAGCGTGGCGACCGAGGAGCGGTAGGCGATCTGGTGATGCTGCAGCCGGCTGAGCACGGGCCCGACGACGAACCCGATGAAGAGCACCCCGCCGAGAACGACGGCCCCGAGGGCCGGGGCGATGTTCCACAGCATGACGGCGCCGACGATGAGCATGACCACGCCCATCCAGCCGAAGCCGAGCTGAAAGATGAACGACCCGGTCTTATGGGCGTCCTCGGTGGAGAGGTTCACCATCTCCCCGGGAGAGACCGCGCCGCGCACCCCGGTCCCGGCCCGGTTGAGATGGTCGGTGAGGTTCTCCACCGTCCGCACCCGCGCGTGCGACTCGGCCAGGAACAGGGCCCGGTACCCGGCGATGAAGACCCACGAAGAGGCCATCGCCGTGAGCACGAGCACGATCGACCACGGCAGCAGCGGCTCGGTGGTCCCGGCCAAGAGCACCTCGTCGATGACCTTCGCGATGGACCACGGCAGCAGCACCCAGGCAGAGCCCGAAATGCTGAGGAAAATGAACCCGAGCGCGACCAGGCCCCTATGGGACCGGGCGACGTACCAGAGGTAGCGCCACGGGTCGGCGGGTATGTCCGCAGGGGACAGGTTTAGGGGGCGCAGCGGGTTCGGCTTCACAACTCTCAAACGTAAGCGCGCCGCTTGCCGAGCGGCAAGGCGTTATCCCGGGCCGGAGGATGTGATTCGACCCGCAGCTCGGGCTTCGAAGCTTCGCTGACGCGTTGATCAAGCATGTCGCGGACCGCCCTGATCCGGCAATAACGAGTTTCCAGCCTGTGGATAACTCGCCGTGCCCTGTGTATAACTCGGTGCGCTGGGCGCGGACCAGGGCTTCGGCGGCGGCGTGGAGACCGGCGGTGAAGCGCGGGTTCGCGCCCATCACCGGCTCGGCCCGAGCGATCGCGCGCCAGGCGTCGTCCTTGTACGTCTCGTCACCGGTGACCTGCCAGGCCTCCAGCATCGCGGCCGCCGCCAGCGCCCAACCTGAGGCGGTCGGGCCGTCGTGGACATCGGCCGGGCGCGTCACCAGCGACTCCGCGTCCTCAGCGGTGTCGTAGAACCCGCCCTCGTAATCGGTGAAGCGTTCGCGGATCTGCTCGATGAGGCCCTGGGCCTTCGCGGTCCACTCGCCGCCGAGGCGCAGGAACCCGAGCGCGACCGCCGCGTAGTCCTCCAGGATCCCCGGGGCTTCGGAGGCGGTGCCGCCTAGGGAGGCCCGCGCCAGGCTGCCTGTCGGCACAGCGCCTTGGGAGGGCGTGGCGTCGTCCAGGTGGACCCTTGCCAGATATTCGGCGGCCCGCTCGGCCGCCAGGAGCGAGTCGCGGTGGCCCGTGCGCGAGGCGTACTCGGCGAGCGCCGCGATCGCCAGGCCGTTCCAGGCCGCGACCACCTTGTCGTCGCGACCCGGCTGCGCGCGCTTGCGGCGGGCCGCGAGGAGCCGGTGCCGCGCCGCCTCCCAGCGGGCGCTGTCGTGAGGATGGCGCGGCAGTTCCAGGACGTTCGCGCCGTGCTCGAAGTTCGGGTTCGCCGGGTCGATGCCGAAGGCCTCGGCCGTCCACGCGGCGTCCTCACCGAGGACCGCCTCCAGCTCCGCGAGCGTCCACACGTACGTCAGTCCCTCGACGCCGTCCGTGTCGGCGTCGAAGGCCGCCGCGAAGGCGCCCTCGTCGGTCGTGAAGCGCTCCAGCAGGAATGCGGCGGTCTCGTCGGCGACGCGCGCGAACAGCGTCCCCTCGCCGTACAGGCGCGCGTACAGCCACAAGAGTTCGGCGTTGTCGTACAGCATCTTCTCGAAGTGCGGCACGGTCCAGGCCGCGTCCACGCTGTAGCGCGCGAACCCGCCCTCCAACTGGTCGTAGATGCCGCCGCGGGCCATCCGCTCGGCCGTGAGCTTCACGTGGTCGAGGAGCGCGGCGTCGCCGGTGCGCACGTAGGCGTCGCAAAGGAACCGCAGGGCCGGGACGCTCGGGAACTTCGGTGCGGACCCGAAGCCGCCGTTCACGCCGTCGGCGGAGGCCAGCAGCGTCTGGGCGGCGGTGTCGAGCAGTGCGGGGCGGATCGGCGGCGCGGGCGGGCACGGCCCGTCCAGCGGGCAGGCCACGGTGACGTCGGCGAACGCCGGGCCGCCCTTCGCGCCGGCCTCCACGATCGCCGCGCCCTGGTGGCCGAGTTCCTCGCGCTGGTCGGTCCACGCGGTGTGGACGGCGTCGAGGAGGCGCAGGAAGTGGGTCTTGGGGAAGTAGGTGCCGGCGAAGAACGGGGTCCCGTCGGGGAAGGCGAACACGGTCATCGGCCACCCGCCCTGCCCGGTGATCGCCATCGTGGCCTGCATGTAGACCGCGTCGAGGTCGGGCCGTTCCTCGCGGTCGACCTTGACGGGCACGAAGCGGTCGTTGATCGCGGCCGCCACGGTCCGGTCCTCGAACGACTCGTGGGCCATCACATGGCACCAGTGGCAGGTCGAGTAGCCGATCGAGATGAGCAGGGGGACGTCGCGGCGTGCGGCGTCGGCGAGCGCCGCCGGGCTCCATTGGCGCCACGCCACCGGGTTGGCGGCGTGCTGGCGCAGGTACGGCGAAAGGGCTCCGGCCAATTCGTTCACCCCCCAAGCCTCGCACACCGGCGGGGGCGGCGGACAGGAGCGAGTAGGTAGGGCTGGCGGTACCTTCGCGCGGGTGCTGGCTGGGGGAGTGATTCGGGTGTGCGCGTCACTGATTTCCGGCCCCGATTTCGCGAGCCTTGGTACATGATCATTCATGCGCCCCTAGGCGATCGCCGAACCGCCCTCAAGGGACTGACGACGGCCGGGTTCACCTCGCTCGGCGCGGGTTTCGCCGCGATGGTCGTCCTCCACGCGACCTCCGGGCTCAACCCCGTCAAGGTCGTCATCAGCCTCCACCTCTACACGCCGCTGGGCTGGCTGCTGCCGGTCGCGCTGGTGCTCTTCGGCCTCGGCGCGTGCGCCTTCGCCGCCGTCGCCCGCCAGGGCGCGGCCCCCCGCTGGTTGAGCCCGATGCTCCTGGCGTGGGCGGGCCTGCTCGGCCTCGTCGCCCTGTTCCCCACCGACCCGCCCGGACTCCCGGAAGTCTCGCTGATCTCGGCGATCCACCGCTACGCGGCGTTCTGCGCGTTCTCGACGATGGCCGTCATGGGCCTGTTCTTCGCCCGGTGGGCCCGCGGCTCGGAATGCCCCGAGAAGGTGCGGCGGGCGGTGCTGGCCTCCAGTTGGATCGCCGCGATCGCCCTGGTGGCGTGCTCGGCGCCCTACGTCGCGGAGTGGTTCGGCGTGCCGCGCGAGCCCGGCGCCTTCGCGGCCGGACTGCTGCAGCGCACGACCGTGGGCTTCGAGCTGGTGGCCCTCGCCTACATCGGCACCTGGCTCAACGGCTCAGTAGAAGCCCTTCTCCTGGGAGTACGCCCAGGCGTCGCAGGGAGTGTCGTACTTGCCGCCGATGTAGCCCAGTCCCCAGGTGATCTGGGTGACCGGGTTGGTCTCCCAGTCGTCGCCGACGCTGGACATCTTGTTCCCGGGGTAGGCCTGGGGGATGCCGTAGGCGCCGATCGAGTTCTCCGCGAGTTCGTTCCAGTGGGACTCCTTGTCCCACAGCAGTTCCAGGCACGCGAACTGCTCCAGGTCGAACCCGGCGTCGAGGGTCAGCGCGCAGCCGGTGGCCTTGTTCCCGGAGAACTCGTCGCAGCTGGACGGGATGTCAACTGAGGTCGGGAGGTTGTTCGCTGCGGCGGCGGCCTCCTCTTCGGCCTGCTGGGCGCTCTCCTCGGCCTCGTTGAGGCCCTCGGCCTTGTCGACGGCGTAGTCGGCCACGGCGGCGGCCTTGACGGTGACGTCGGCCCCGGCGGTCTCGGCGATGTAGTTGACGTGCCGGTACCTGACCTCCTCGATCGCCGCATCGGCCTCGGCCTGCTGGTCGGCGGCGGACTGGCTGGGGTGCTGGGCGTCGGTCTCGGCGATGTCGTCGGTGATCGCGGAGACGGCGATGAGGGCGCCGATCGCCAGCACCAGGAGTGCGGCGATCCGGGCCCCGTAGCGGGTCAGCTTCGGGATCATGGGGTGCTCCAGGGAAAGCGTGAGCGTTGCGGGTGCAGAAGCGTCAGCGTGGGGGGCGTAAGCGTTGCGGGTGCGAAGCGTTAGCGGGGCGAATAGCGGGGTCGCGGGTGGGGCGGCAAAGAGAACCGCTGCCCGGCTCGGGGCCGGGCAGCGGGACGGATCAGTACCAGCCGACGTCTTCGGAGTGGGCCCAGGCACCGCACGGGTCGCCGTAGCGGCCCTCGATGTAGCCCAGGCCCCATTCGATCTGGGTGACCGGGTTGGTCTCCCAGTCCGCGCCCTCGGACTCCATCTTGGAGCCCGGCAGGGCCTGGGGGATGCCGTACGCGCCGATGCCGTTGGCGGCGAGCTCGTTCCAGCCCGACTCGCGGTCCCACAGGGCCACGAGGCAGCCGACCTGTTCGAGGTCGAAGCCGTGCTCCTGCGCGAGCGCGCAGCCGGTGGCCTTGTTGCCTGAGTAGTCACCGCAGCTGCCGGGGATGTCGACGTCGGTCCGCCCGGCCTCCTCAGCCGCTTCGGCGGCCTCTTCTGCCTCCTCGGCGGCGGTGTCGGCAGCCTCCTGGGCGCTGTCCAGGCTCGCGGCCCGGTCGGCCGCGAAGTCGGAGAGTGCCTCGGCCTTGACCGAGACATCGGCGCCGGCGGTCTCGGCGATGTAGTTGACGTGCAGGTAGCGGACCTCTTCGTACGCCGCTTCGGCTTCGGCCTGCTGTTCGGCCGCGGCCTGGCTGGGGTGCTGGGCGTCGAGTTCTGCGGGGTCGTCGGTCACGGCGTTCACGACTATGACGGCCCCCAATGCGAGGACGAGCACGGCGGCGAGCTTCGCGCCGTAACGGGTCAGCAGTGGGATCATTCGCTCTACTCCTGTGTCCCGGGCGTCTGTCCACAGACGCCCGGGACACAGCATGCCAGAGCTGCCCGATCACCCTTCCAGCAGGTTGGTGACCATCTCCGCGATCTCCGAACGCTCACTGCGGGTAAGCGTCACGTGAGCGAACAGTGGGTGGCCCTTGAGCACGTCAATGACGCTGGCGACCCCGTCGTGCCGGCCCACCCGCAGGTTGTCGCGCTGGGCGACGTCGTGGGTCAGCACCACCTTGGATCCCTGCCCGATGCGCGAGAGCACCGTCAGGAGCACCCCGCGTTCGAGCGACTGCGCCTCGTCCACGATCACGAACGCGTCGTGGAGGCTGCGGCCCCTGATGTGCGTCAGCGGCAGGACCTCGAGCATCCCGCGTTCGAGCACTTCGGAGACCACGTTGTCGTCGGTGACCGCCCCGAGCGTGTCGAACACGGCCTGGCCCCACGGGCTCATCTTCTCGCCCTCGGTGCCGGGCAGGTAGCCCAGCTGCTGGCCGCCGACGGCGTAGAGCGGGCGGAACACGATGACCTTCTTGAACAGCTCGCGTTCCAGGACCTGTTCGAGCCCGGCGCACAGCGCCATCGCCGACTTGCCCGTGCCCGCCTTCCCGCCGAGCGAGACGATCCCGATCTCGGGGTCCAGCAGCAGGTCGATGGCGACCCGCTGCTCGGCCGAGCGGCCGTGGATGCCGAAGGCGTCCCGGCCGCGGATGAGCTGGACCTTCTTGTCGACGGTGACGCGGCCAAGCGCCTTGGAGCTGTTGCCGTTGAGGACCAGCCCCGTGTGGCAGGGCAGTTCCACGTCGTGCGGCAGGTCGGCCTCGCCGCCCTCGAACAGCGCGTCGATCAGGTCGTCGGCCACCGACAGCTCGGCCATGCCCGACCAGGTCGGGTCGGCCGCCTGCCCGTGGCGGTACTCCTCGGTGGGGATGCCGACCGCGGAGGCCTTGACCCGCAGCGGCATGTCCTTGGTGATGAGCACGGCGTCGACGCCTTCGAGCCCGAGGGCGCGCGTGACGGCGATGATGCGCGAATCGTTGGTGTTGACGGCGAACCCGGCGGGAAGGCCCGAGGTGTCGACGTGGTTGAGCTCGACCCGGATGGAACCGCCATGGTCCCCGATCATGATCGGCTGGTCGAGCCGCCCGTGCTTGATGCGCAGTTCGTCCAGGCGCCGCAAGGACTCCCGGGCGAACCAGCCCAGCTCAGGATGATGACGTTTGGCCTCCAGCTCGCTCACTACAACGAGCGGGATGACCACGTGGTGTTCGTCGAACCGTGAGAACGCGCCTGGGTCCGAAAGCAGGACCGAGGTGTCGAGGACGTAAGTGCGTTGTGCAAGCACGGGTCGCCTCCCGGGTGTCGATGTGTGGGGGACAGCTTCGGTGAAGCTTGCGAGCCGTAAATCCGGCCCTACCCCGTTGGTAGATCACACTCTAGTTGGGAGGTGCGTCACTCCGCCACCGCTAAATGCATTGAAAGCAACACTGATTGTCACGGCAGCGTCGGAAATCCGACAAAGCAGACACGCCGCGTTATGCGCTGATCACGGAAAGTGGACGCGTTCTCGGTGAGAATGAGCATCGTGTCCACCGTGAGCGTCGCCGAACTCAAGTCCGCCATCGCCGCCGCCCTCCAGCAGGTCCGCGACGGCCAAGCCGCCATCACCGCCGCCAGCCAGAACATCGAAGCCGCCCAAGGGAGCCTCACCGCCGTCACCACCGGCTCGGGCCACGACTCCGTCGCCACCGCCCAGGCCGCCCTCGCGCAGGCCGGCGCGGAACTGGAGCAGTCGCTCGCCGCCACGTTCGCCGCCGCCGAGCAGGCCGAGGCCTACGCCGCGACCCTCTAGCACCGCGCCCCCGAACAGCGACTCTCGAGAACGGAGACCCCTGTGGACGTCGCCGCCCTCGCCGGGCGCCTCAAAGCCCTGGCCGCCGACCTGCCCGTCCCCGCCCTCGACACCGCCGACCAGTGCTTCGAAGCCGCCCAGGCCGAACTCAAAGAGGCCTCGCGCGACTCGAACGCCGAGATCGGCCTCCACAAGATCGGCGCCGCCCGCGAACGCCTCGAATCCTCGCGTACCCGGTTGGGCGAGGCCATCAGTGCGATCGACGACTACCTCGACGCCATCGGCGCCGGAACCGGCGCGGCCTCGCCCGCAGCCGGAGCGGTCCGCGCCGGCGCCGATGCGACGCCAGCGCCCGTGGACCCGCGCCGGTGGTGGACCGACCGCGTCAACGAGCTGTGCGACCGCACCGGCGAGGCCGACCCGCAGAAGGTCCCGCCGACCCGGCTGTTCAACGAACTGCTCAAAGCAGCCGGGGACGGCAACGCCGAGGCCTACTGCAAGCGCCTGCGCGACGCCGGACCCCAGACCGGCGTGAAACTGCCCGGTCTGGCCTGGCCGCTGGTGCGGACCCTCGCCGCAGAGCATCTGGGCCGCAACCCGAACGCCGGAGACGTGACCTCTCTGCGCGACAAGTGCGTCGCGAAGGTCCGGTCCCTGGTGCCGAGGGCCGAACCCGCGCATGTGGCCGAGGCGCTCGCTTCGGCCTGCACGCTGGGGTGCAGCGGCGGCGACGACGCGGTCCGCACGGCGGCGATGGGCCCGGCCCTCGTCGCCGCGCTGCACCGACTCCCACGAGAGGGACGGTGAAGCGCATGGGCGGACCGAACCGATCTGCGGCGCCGATGCGCCGCCCGACGAGCAGCGACGACCACGAGCGGAAGGCCCGACCATGAGCAGCTGGCGCAGACGACTGGTGGCGGCCATGGGCGACGAGCTCGGGCGCGCCCGCGGCGAGGCCCGGCTCCTCGCCGAACGGACCGCGGCCGCCGCCGAGGCCGAAGGCGGCAAGGCAGAGCAGGCCATCGGCGACGCCAGCCGAAAGCAGACGCAGCTGCGCGGCATCCACGAGCGCATGATCGCGACCCTGGAGTCCCGCAAAGCCGCTGTGGTGCGGGCGAGCCACGAAGCGGCGATGGAGGCCGCCCGCCAGGCGGCGCCCGCCGCAGCTGGCGCGAAGTGGAGTGAGTGGCGACCGGAATCGGGCTTGGGCAGGGGCCCTGCCCCGATGCTTCGAATCGGCGATGTCGCAGGAACCGGGGCCCTCCCCCCCTCCCCCCACCCCACCCACCCCGCAACCGATGCCGCTACTGATGCTGTCGCTAAGCCGGTCTCCACCGGTGGCGCCTCTGCCTCCTTTCTCGACCGCGCCGATGCCCGTGATGCGAGTGTGGCAGAGGGGTACGACAATTCGGCACCCTCGGTGATCGAGGCCTCACTATCTGCACTCATTCCTCTGCTCGACCGCGCGCATCTGCGCATCGACTCCGATGCGGCGCAGGCACTTCCGGGCCTCTTGCTTCGCGCCGTCGGATCCGTGCCCGCCGGGCTCGTGCGCCTCCACGTCTACGACCCCGAGCACCTCGGCGGGTCGCTCTCGGCGTTCGCCGCTCTCGGCAAGGCCGGATTGCTGTCGTTCGTCGGGCCTTCCGGGCTCCGTGAGGCGCTCGACTCGCTTGTGGAGACCGTCCGCCGCGTCAACGCCGACGTCCTCGCCGGGGAGCACGCCTCCCTCGCCGACCTCGCCGCCGCCACCGGCCGCCGCCCCGAACCCTGGCGCGTCCTCGTCCTCCTCAACGCCGACCTCGCCACCTGGCCCGCCCACGACCAGGCCCAGCTCGCCCGCCTGCGCCGCACCGGCGTCGCCGCCGGCGTCCACCTCGTCATCGTCGGCGACGACACCGCCGGACCCGCCGACCTCCCGCGCCTCACCGCCACCACCCACACCGGACTCCCCGGCGCCGCCCTCGAACTCGAAGGGCCCCCGCCCCAGGCCACGATCACCAACGCCGCCAAAGCTGTCGCCGAGAAGCACAACGCCGGCAGGGAACCCGCCCGCCTCGTCGACCTCCTCCCGCAGCGTCTGTGGGCCGCCTCCTCCGCCACCGGCCTCCACGCCGCCGTCGGCGAGACCCCCGCGGGCGACGTCGCCCGCCTCCACCTCGGCGACAACCCGCCACATGCACTCGTCGGCGGGCCTTCAGGATCCGGTAAGACGAATCTGCTCTACGCCTGGATCGCCGGACTCGCCTCGAACTACAGCCCTGACGAGCTGGCGCTCTATCTTCTCGACTTCAAAGAAGGCGTCTCCTTCGCGCGCTTCGCCTCCGGTCGCCGCGACCCCACCTGGCTCCCGCACGTGCGCCTCGTCGGCGTCAACATCAACGACGACCGCGAGTTCGGCCTCGCGCTCCTGCGCCACCTCAAGGACGAGCTGCGCCGCCGTGCCGAAGCCGCGAAAGCCCACGAGGCCACCAAACTCGAAGAGCTCCGCGCGGCCGACCCCGCAGGGCAATGGCCGCGCATCGTCGCCGTCGTGGACGAGTTCCAGGTCCTCCTCGAAGCCCGTGACGCCGTCACCGAGGAAGCCGTCCAGCTCCTCGAAGACCTCGCCCGCCGCGGCCGCAGCCAGGGCATCCACCTCGTGCTCGCCTCCCAGGACATCGCCGGGATCGAAGCCCTGTGGGGCCGCCCGAGCCTCGTCGCCCAGTTCACGATGCGCATCGCCCTTCCGAAGGCCCGCAGGGTCCTCGCCGAGAACAACCACGCCGCCGACACCGTCCCGCGCTTCCACGCCGTCGTCAACGACGAATCCGGGCACACCAACGCGAACAAGACCGTCGCGCTGCCGAACGCCGGGCACGCCGACGCCTGGGAGCCGCTCCAGAAGCGCCTGTGGGAAGCCCGGCCCGCACTGAACGCGCCGCCCGCGCTCTTCGACGGCGACCACGTCCCCGAACTCGCCGACGTCGTGCCCGCCTTCGAGACCGCACTGCTGGGCCAGACCATCGACGTCGCCGCCCGCGGCGCCGAACTCGCCCTCCACCGCGCCCCCGGCCGCAACCTCGCCATCCTCGGCACCCGCTCCACTGAGGCCGCCGACATCCTCGCCGCCGCCGCCCTCACCGCCGCCCGCGGCGCGCGGGCGCAAGGCCAGCGCATCGGCGTCGACCTGTGCTGCCTCGAAGCCGACGCCGCGTCCTCGGCGCTCAGCCTCGCCGCCGCCCTGGAAGACGAAGGGGCCGACGTCGACTGGCACGACGACCTCGACGCCCTCTGCAAGGACTGGGAGTCGCGCTGCGACGGGATCCTGCGGCTGAACCTGGTGTACGCCGTGGACGGCGGGTCCGCGCGCTTGGACGCGGCCGGGAGCGCCCGCCTGCGGGCCATGCTCATCGACGGTCCCGAACGGCACCTGCACACGCTCGGCTGGTGGCGGTCGGTGCCGCGGCTGCGGGAGGACCTCGGCGGGTTCTCGGCGCGTTTCGACGCGGTCGACGCCTGGCTCGCTCTCGACGTCCAGGGGCCCGAGCTGGCCCCGCTGTCGCCCTCCAGCGGCGGCCCGGCCTGGTATCCGCGCGTGCGGCGCGGCCTGTACTTCGACCGGGCCCGCCACCGCGTCCCGCAGGTCGTCATCCCGTACAAGACGACCGCGGCGCTGCCCAGGCCCGCGGCCGTACTGGACTGAGCCCCCGTACTGGACTGAGCCATTGCCAAGCGGCCGTTGCCAAGAGCCCATTGAGGGGTGCCATGCCGAACGACACCGACTACGCAGACGCCGTCGCGGCCTACTTGAAGGAGCGGGCGGACGCCGATGCGGAGATCCGCGCCGCCACGGTCGCCTACCGGACCGAGACCGACCGGCTCCGCGACATCGTGGACAGGGCGCGGGCCGCCCGCGACGAGGCGAACCGGGAGGCCGTGGCGGTCGCGACCCTGGTGGCCGAGACCGACAAGGGGGTCGCGATCCTGTGGCGGTCCCTCGGCGATTTCGTGGGCCATCGCCGCATCGGGCCCACGCCTTCGGCCGGGCTGCCCGACCCCGACCCGGACGTCGCGCGCGTCCGCACCCGCCTGGAGCGCTCCGGGAGGCTCCTGTCGCTCGCCCGGCAGGGTGAACTCCCGATCGAGGCGCCGCGCCACACCGAGGTGACGGCCGCCGCAATCGGCGCGGGCACCGGTGCCCTTGCAGTGGCTCTCGCACTGTGGATCCTCGGCGCGGGGGACACGGCGGTGCGGCAGGCGCTCGCGGCGGCGACCTTGTTCCTGGGGGTCGTGACCGGCCCGATCGTGTTGGGGCTGTGGTTGACGTGGCAGTACCGGGTGCGTCCGCGCCCGGGCCAGACCCTCGCGTGCCTGGGGGCGGCGATCATCGCGGTGTGCGCTCTCGCGGGGGTGTTCATGCGGGGGCTCTGACTCATGCTTGACGGGATGGGGTACACCTGATGCGTCACCGAAACGTGAGGAGACCCGTCGATGGCCGCCAACGACGACACCGGCTCGTGGCACTACGGACCCCTGCCGTCCACTGACGACGCTCCGGCTTGGATCTTCGGGATCGTGCCCGACGGCTGGATCTCAGGGCTCCCCGAGGTCACCGTGGATCGCGACGAGATGATCATCATCTGCCCGCTGCCGACCCCCGACCACCCCGCGGACGCGACCGAGTCCGACCGGGCGGCGACCGAGGAGGGCCGCATCTCGCGGTTCCGGGAGGCCACCCGCGACATGCGCGTGCAGATCGCGCAGCAGCTCCAGTACCGGTACCACCGCCAAGCGTCGTGGGGTGCGCGGTGCGGGTCGACCACGATGGTGTTCACCCACCAGTCCCTGCCGGTGACGACCAGGCTGCGCCAGCCCGAGCGGCTGGTCCTGGACACGCTCGTGGGTTCGGGTGTGGCCGCGTCGCGTTCGGACGCCCTGGCGTGGTGCGTGCGGCTGGTCGAGCAGCACGCGGAGGACTGGTTGAAGGAGCTGCGCGAGGCCATGGTGAGCGTCGACGAACTGCGCCGCCGGGGCCCCTCGGTCTGATCCGCTACCGGAGCCCGAGGCCACCCAGAACCAGGTCGTACCAGCCGATCTGCTTGAGCCAGTCCTGGTAGTACCCGCTGTCGAACGGCATGGCGAGCATCACCCACATCTGTACGAGCGCCACCGCCGCGACCACGGCCTGCTCGGCGCGCGTCAACCCGGTGGGGATGGTCGCGATCGCGACGAGGCACAGCAGGAAGTACGCCATCGACAGGCTCACGAAGGGGAAGTCCAGGGCCGCGGCCAGTCCCATGCCCAGCCACGGCACCACGTAGACGAGGAACCCCCGGCGGGTGCGCCGCCACATCGTCCACGCCACCGCCGCGTACAGCGGCGTGTACAGCAGCGAACCGCCCATGAGCGACAGCGCGCCGATCGCCCCGTGGTCCAGGAACGGCGTGAACCCCTGCGACAGGTGCTCGAACGGCTCCGCGACGTCCCCGTTGACGATCCACACCAGCGCCACCCACCACACCGCGACCATGAGCGAGGGGAACACCAGGACCGCGACCATCGACCAGGTCTGGCGCCACGGCATCCGCGCCCGCCACCCCACGATGAGCAGCGACAGGGCCATGAGCGTGCAGAACAGGGCCGCCATCGGATTCAGCAGCACGCACACCGCGAGGCAGCACCCGGCGGTGATGCCCCCGTCGGTGTGGGAGGCGAACGCGAACCGCCGCCAGCCCTCGATCGCCAGCGCCAGCAGTGCGACGCTCGCGACGGTGTCGAACCGCTCCGAGGCTTCGTACCAGATCGCGGGCACCCCGATCCACACCGCGAGGAGTACGACGGCCAGGGCCGGTGCGACCTCGGTGCGGACCATGCTCCACAGGACGGTCTGGAGGAGGCAGCCGAAGGCGAGGGCGCTGATGAGGGCGTAGAACAGGGGGTTGGAGGAGGCGCCGGCGAGCATGACCGTCAGGGGCGGGTAGCCCTCGGCGAGGGCCCCGAGTCCCCACCCGGAGGAGAGGAGCTGCTCGGCCTGGGCGTGGAGTTCGCGTGAGGTGGGGTCGACCCATCCGGCGATGTAGGCGCGGATGCTCAACGCGCAGAACGGGAGTGCGAGGAGCAGGCGCAGGCCCCAGCGGTGGCGGGCGCGTTCAGGCCAGGGGTCGGCCCGGCGCTCCCAGTAGATCGTCGGGGGCCGCTGCCGGAGCGTCGCTGAGTCCATGGCGGGTCTTCTCCCAGTAGTGCGGGCGGGTGAGGAGCTGCCATACGGCCTTGTAGGCGGCGGCCGAGTGGAGCAGCCAGTAGAGGGGGTTGAGCAGGGCCCACAGGACCAGTCGGTAGTTGCGGCGGCGGAACGCGCCGACCATGGCGAGGTAGACGGAGATGGCGTTGCCGAGGATGAGGTTGGTGTAGCCGACGGTGTCGAGCCAGGGCGGGAAGTCGGGGAGCCATGGGACGCGCCCGCCGAGGATCGTGCACAGGAGCAGCAGGTACAGGGGCGGCATGGCGAGGAAGGTGAGGGGGGTGCCGCCGATGAGGAGTGCGAAGCCGAGTGCGGCTTTGACCCCGGTGGCGCGCAGTGTCCGGACGGGGTGCCTGGTGTGGACGAGGAACGTCTGGAGGTAGCCCTTGATCCAGCGGGAGCGCTGGCGGATGAAGTTGGGGTAGGAGCGGTTGGCCTCTTCGAAGGTGGTGGAGGAGATGATGCCGATTCGCTGGCCGGCCATGGAGGCGCGGATGCCGAGGTCGGCGTCTTCGGTGACGTTGTAGGGGTCCCAGCCGCCGAGGTCTCTGAGCGCTCGGGTGCGGAAGTGGTTGGAGGTGCCGCCCAGGGGGATCGGGAGGTCGAGGTGGTAGAGGCCGGGGAGCATGTAGTCGAACCAGTAGGAGTATTCGAGGGTGAACATGCGGGTGAGTGCGTTGTCGTGGGCGTTCCAGTAGTTGAGGGCGGCTTGGAGGCAGACGACGTCGTCGCCGAGGTGGTCGAAGACGGCGAGTGAGCGTTTGAGCTGGTCGGGGTCGGGGCGGTCTTCGGCGTCGTAGATGACGAGGAAGGCGCCGCGGGCCTGGTCGAGTCCGGTGTTGCAGGCTTTGGGCTTGGTCTTGGGTTGGGCGTCGGGCAGGATGATCGCCCGCATGTAGGGGGGCGGGTCGGCGGCGGCGAGGGCGGCGGGGGTCTCCTGGTCGTCGGCTTCCATGAGGACGAGGACTTCGAGCCGGTCCTTGGGGTAGTCGAGGCGGTCGAGGTTGGCGACGAGTTCGCCGATGATGTTCGCTTCGCGGTAGACGGGGACGAGCACGGTGTAGACGGGCAGGTCGCGGGCGCGGTCTTCGGTGAGGCGCAGCTCGGTGAGGTTCGCGGCGCGCTCGAAGGTGCTGCCGACGTAGCTGGTGGTGAATTTGAACGCGATCGAGACGGTGAAGCCGACGCTGACGGCGACGAGGAGCGCGTACAGGGTCGGGCGCGGCCACAGGATCGCGCAGGCGGTGGTCGCGGCGAGTGCGAGGAGTGCGGCGGCGGCCTGGCCGCGGGAGAGCACGGTGATGGCCGAGCGGGTCGGGTCGAGGCCGCTGGGCAGCGCCGACCCGGCGCCGCTCAACGCAGGACCAGGTAGAGGACCGCGATGGCGGCCAGGATCAGGACGGTCGCGCCGCTTACCGCGACGGCTCTGGTGCGGTTTGGCTGCATTCTGGGCTGCGGTTCCGGTTCGCGGTGCGCCATCGGCCCCTCCAACGCTTCGACACTCGGTTGCTGACGCTTTGTTGCAGAACTGCATCTTCGCCCAAGTCGCCCCCTTGTGCGGCGAGTTGCGTCAAATGCGCATCGACGCGGGTCCGTAACCGGTTTGCGACCGCGATCTAACGCGCTCGTTTCATGATCGAAACCGATCACATTAGTTGCGAGCATCGGTCAAATTCACTCAAGTGTGCTCGATCGTGCTCGGTGAAGTGGAAACAGCAAGTAGTTGTGATCGTTTCGAGCTTGAATGCGCACGGATTGGGAACCCGTGGGTGGAGGCCCTGTTCAACGCCCGATCAATCGAGCATGACTTCCTGCGCGCTCGACCGCCTTGACGTAGCGTCCGAAGGACCGGTCCCGGCCGGAGCGCCCTCGCCGCAGGATGCCCGACAACGGCGATACCGATTCACGCCCCGCGAGCCCACAGGCCTGCGACCGTGAAAGAGCACCGAACAGAAGGAGCCACCGTGAGCATCGAAGCCTCCACCGCCAGTGCCGTCGAGACCAGCACGTCCGCGATCGGACTCACCGATCCGCCGACCCGCCACGCCAGGCTGCTCGCCTGGGTCGGCGAGGTCGCCGAGCTGACGAACCCCGACCAGATCGTGTGGTGCGACGGCACCGATGCCGAGTGGTCGCGCCTGACCGCCGAGCTCGTCGCGTTCGGCACCCTCGTGCCGGTCCCGGCCAAGCCGGACTCGTTCCTGGCGCGCACCGACCCCGACGACGTCGCGCGGGTCGAGGAGCGCACCTTCATCTGCTCGGCCGACCCCGAGGACGCCGGACCCACCAACAACTGGACCGCCCCGGACTACATGCGCGAGACCATGACCGGCCTCTACCGCGGCTCCATGCGCGGGCGCACCATGTACGTCGTCCCGTTCTGCATGGGCTCCCTGGAGGCCGAGAAGCCCATGTTCGGGGTCGAGCTCACCGACTCCGCGTACGTGGCCGTCTCCATGCACATCATGACCCGCATGGGAACGAACGTGCTCGCGGCGATGGGGGAGGACGCCGACTTCGTCAAGTGCCTCCACTCCGTCGGCGCGCCCCTGGAGGCCGGCCAGGCCGACGTCCCGTGGCCCTGCAACGACACCAAGTACATCTCGCACTTCCCCGCCGACCGCGAGATCTGGTCCTTCGGCTCGGGCTACGGCGGCAACTCGCTCCTGGGCAAGAAGTGCTACGCGCTGCGCATCGGCTCGGCCATGGGCCGCGACGAGGGCTGGCTCGCCGAGCACATGCTCATCCTGCGCCTGACCAGCCCCGAAGGGAAGGTCTACCACGTCACGGGCGCCTTCCCCTCCGCGTGCGGCAAGACCAACCTCGCCATGCTCGAGCCGACCATCCCCGGATGGAAGGTCGAGACCCTCGGCGACGACATCGCGTGGCTGCGCTTCGGCGAGGACGGGCGCCTGTGGGCCTCCAACCCCGAGTACGGCTTCTTCGGCGTCGCACCGGGCACCGACTACCGCACCAACCCCAACGCGATGCGCACCATCGCCAAGGGCCACACCCTGTTCACCAACGTCGCGCTCACCGACGAGGGCGACGTCTGGTGGGAGGGCATGGGCGAGGCACCCGACCACGCCATCGACTGGAAAGGCCGCGACTGGACACCGAACGCCGACGAGCCCTCCAGCCACCCGAACAGCCGCTTCTGCACGCCCATCCGCCAATGCCCGGTGCTCGCCGCCGAATACGACGACCCTCGCGGCGTCCCGATCGACGCGATCCTCTTCGGCGGCCGCCGCGCCACCACGATCCCCCTCGTCACGCAGGCCCGGGACTGGGTCCACGGCGTGTACATGGGCGCGACCCTCTCCTCGGAGACCACCGCCGCCGCCAAGGGCAAGGTCGGGGTCGTGCGCCGCGACCCCATGGCGATGCTCCCGTTCATCGGCTACAACGCCGCCGACTACTTCGGCCACTGGATCGCCATGGGCAAGGCCGCCTCGGACGAAGCGCTCATGCCCGAGGTCTTCTACGTCAACTGGTTCCGCCGCTCCGAGGACGGCCGCTTCCTGTGGCCCGGATTCGGCGAGAACGCCCGCGTCCTCAAATGGGTCGTCGAACGCCTCGAAGGCCGCGCCGACGCCGTCGAGACCCCCATCGGGTACTGCCCGACCCCCGAATCGGTCGACATCGACGGCCTCGACCTGTCGGAGGAGGACCTGAAGGCCGCGCTCCTGGTCGACCGGGACGAGTGGGCCGCCGAGATCCCCCTCGTCGAAAGCTGGTTCGCCCGCTTCGGCGACCGGCTCCCCACCGTCCTGTGGAGCGAACTCGACGCGCTCAAGCAGCGCCTCGACGTCCGGTAGCAAGGAGAACCGATGCGGCCGTGGCCTTATGGGGCCACGGCCCGCTTCGTCTGAAAGAGCGGGACGCGGTGCCCGCGCGAAGCCCGCGAGCCCGGATCCGGGACTCCCGACGAAGCGTGCGAGTCGAAATTCCATGGGGCCTACAATTGCCGGTTGTGGCGATCTCGAACCTGCTTTACCTGATCTACGAGCGTCGGCTCGCACGCGAGCTGACCGGCCAGCCGCTGCCCAGGCACATCGGCGTCATGGTCGACGGCAACCGGCGCTGGGCCCGCGACATGGGCCTGACCGACCCCAACGACGGCCACCGGGCCGGCGCCAAGCACATCGAGCGCTTCCTCGGCTGGTGCGACGAACTGGGCGTCGAACACGTCACCATCTGGCTCCTGTCCACCGAGAACCTCTCCCGCCCCAAGGAAGAACTCGACCCCCTCCTCGACATCATCGACGAGCTCGCCGGTGAGCTCGCCGACGACGACCAGCCCTGGCAGCTGCGCATGGTCGGCGCCCTCGACCTCCTCCCCGAAGAGCACCAGGCCGCCCTCAAACACGCCCAGCAGCAGACCGCCGACAAACGCGGCATGCAGGTCAACCTCGCCGTCTGCTACGGCGGCCAGCGGGAGATCGCCGACGCCGTCCGCTCCTTCATGCTCGAACAGGCCGCCCACGGCGCCAGCCTCGAACAGGTCGCCGAATCCATCGACGCCGACTCGATCGCCCGCCACCTCTACATGACCGGCCAGCCCGACCCCGACCTGGTCATCCGCACCAGCGGCGAACAGCGCATCTCCGGATTCCTGCTCTGGCAGTCGGCGTACTCGGAGTTCTACTTCTGCGACTCCAACTGGCCCGACTTCCGCCGCGTCGACTTCCTGCGCGCCGTCCGCTCCTTCGCCATCCGGGACCGCCGCTACGGCAGATGACGGCCGCCGCCAGAAAACCCCGATCCGGATGGGACGCTGCGGCCCACTCGTTCGTGTGGAGGGTGCGGTCATCTCGACCGCACCGCCGACCCACCCGCACCGAGGAGCCGAATGGACGCAGTCGCCGTCACCGTAACGGCCGCCATGGACAGCGAACGCGCATCTCCCGACCATCGGGCCGAGTCCAACGAACGCACGGCGCCTGATCATCGGGCCGAGTTCAACGCCTTCTACGCCAACAACATCGGTCAGATCACCGCGCAGATCCGCGCCTACACCGGCGACCACGCCGAAGCCGAGGACCTCGTCGCCGAGGCCTTCACCCGAGCCCTCGTCCGCTGGAAGACCCTCAGCACCTACGAGAACCCGGCCGCCTGGGTCCGCCGCGTCGCCTGGAACCTCGCGACCTCGCGCCTGCGGCGCGGCACCTTCATCCGGCGCTTCCTGCGCCGACAGCGCATCGCCGACGTCGAAGGGCCCCAGCCCGACCGCGTCGACCTGGAACGCGCGCTCGCCGGACTGGGCGAGCGCCACCGCAAGGCGATCGTCCTCCACTACATCGCCGGCATGACCGCCGCGGAGATCGCCGACCAGGAGCAGGTCGCCGAATCGACCGTCCGCACCTGGCTCGCCAGAGGCAGAGCCGCGCTCGCCGAACGCCTGCGCATCGACGGATCCAAGGAGCAGCAGTGAGCACCCCCGACCCGATGGCATCGATCTTCAGCGACTACACCGACGACACCACCGCCGAAGTCGCGGGAGACGCCCCCGACCCGCTGTGGCGCAAAGCGAAGCGTCGGCGCATCGGGCGCGTCGCCGTCGCGGGGGCCGCCGCCCTCGCCCTCATCGCCCCCGCGACCTGGCTCCTCGCCAACGCCGGCGACGGCGACGAGCAGGAACAGCAGCAGGCCGCCGAAGACCACGCGATCTCCCCTGAGGAGGACCGGGCCCTCGACCTGTTCGGCCCCGGCGTCGACATCGTGGGGACCGTGATGACGCTGCCCTCGTTCGTCCCCGGGAACGCCGACGTGGACGAGGTCTGCGCAGCCGACGGCACGGTGATCGGCGACGGCAGGTACGAGGAGCCGGTCGAGAACGGCGCGGTGTTCTTCGTGCAGGACACCGCCTCCAACCTGTCCCAGGACGGCACCGACGATTTCCACGAGGTCGGGCTCTTCGGATGCCGATACGGCGAGGAGACGTTGTACCAGGCGGTGACCCTCGCGGAGACCGAGGACGACACCTGGGTCGCCGGCGAGCAGCTCGTCCACTCCGAACCCGGCGGCGAGTCGCCGCAATACCTCATCGCCACCGAACGCGACGGCCTGGTCGTCGGCTTCGCCGAACGGTACGACCCCACCGCGGACGACCTCCGGTACTGGGCCGAGAACATCGCCCTCGACACCGGCGGTGCACCGGTGCGGACGGCGCTCGCCGAACTCGACACGGACGGCTTCTCCGAGTTGACCGTCGAGGTCACCTCGGAGGCGACCGAGGAGCCCGGCATCTGGACCGTCAGCCTCGAGATCCGCAACACTGGACCGCGGACCGTCCTCGACCATGTCGTGTACGCCTCCGCCGACGGCGGAGTTCAGGCCGTGACCGGAGCACCCGTCTCCAATCGCGACCAGGACCAGGTGTGGCTGACCGTGGCGGAGATCGACGGACTCGCCCCCGGGCAGGTCTACACCCAGGAGTGGACCGTGTCCGTCGACGAACCCGTGCAGCCCTGGTACTTGGACGGGCCGGAATTCCACGTCGGCGTCGAGTCGGTCGTTCGGTACGAGGAGCAGCCCGATGCAGTGCAGACCCTGATCTGGGGCCAGAACGGCGGCTGGTGCGGCTTCGCCGAGTAGCCAGGTGCGATAAGGCCCCCGCGAGCTCCGGCTCGCGGGGGTCTCGCCGTTCCCGCGTGAGAAGGTGAACCGGAACTCCGCACCCGAGTGCGCCCTCCAGGACCGCCGCTACGGCAAATGACCCGATTCGCCGAAAAAAACCGAACACCATTGCGTCATTCGCCTCCCTCTAGTCGTGTGGATAGTGCGATCAACCCGAGTGCACGCCAAACCCCTGGAATCGAGGAACCGGATGACTGCGAGCCACCTGGCCCATCAGTCCACTGTGTCCCATGTATCGGCCGCGACGGCCAACACCCGCTCGGACTTCGACGGCTTCTACGCCGCGAACGTCGGCCAGATAACCGCGCAGATCCGCGCCTACACCGGCGACCTCCACGAAGCCGAGGACCTGGTCGCGGAGGCCTTCTGCCGGGCCCTCGCCCGCTGGAAGTCCATCAGCGCCTACGAGAACCCCGCCACGTGGGTGCGCCGCGTCGCCTGGAACCTGGCGACCTCCCGGCTGCGCCGGGCCGCGGTCGTGCGCAAGTTCCTGCGGTGGCAGCGCCCCTCCAGCACCGAAGGGCCCCAGCCCGACCGGATCGACCTGGAGCAGGCGCTGGCCGAGCTGAACGAGAAGCACCGCAAGGCGGTCATCCTCCGCTACATGGCCGACATGACCACGGCGGAGATCGCCGCGCAGGAGGGCGTCCCCGAGACGACCATTCGCTCCTGGCTCACCCGAGGAAAGAAGGCGCTCGCCGAGCGCCTGCGCATCGAAGAATTCGAGGACCAGCGATGAACACCCCTGAACGCGACCGCCTGAGCGCCATGTTCGACCAGTACGCCGCCGCCACCGAGGCCCAGTCCTCGCCCCCCACCACCACCCAGCTTCGCGGCCGGGCACGCCGCAAGCAGAGCACCCGCATCAGCGCGACAGGCGTCGCAGCCGCGATCCTGCTCATCCCCGCAGGCTGGGCGATCCAGGCGGCAGGGGCCGACGAAGCCCCTACCGGACCCGCCGGGGGCGGAACCACCTCGCCGACCGAGGAGATCTCGTGCGAGGCGGACTGGGAGAGCGAGGAACCGACAGAGGGGTGGCCGACCGAGTCGGGGACCAACACCCCCGACTCCGACTCTGATCCGGACTCCGACTCCGACTACTCCACGCCGATTTCCGAGGAATCCACCGAATCCGACGACGGGCCCGCCAGCGACGACCCCTCGCCGACCCACATTCCCGACCCGTGCGAGGAGTACGCGCCGACCTACGACCCCTCCTCCGAAGTGACCCCTGGCGACGAAGAGTCCGAAGGTGAAGAGGAAGGCACCCCCACCGGCGGGCCCACCGGCGACGAAGAGGACGGCACCCCCAGCGGGTACGTCACTCCGACCGCCGAGGAGTCCGGCAGCGAGGAGGCCTCGCCCGACCACGATGAGTCCGCCAGCGAGGAAGCCACCCCCAGCGAGGAGAGCACCTCCTAAAGGCCGCCACCTGCCATTGACGGTGACGCCCCCGCGAACTCGGTTCGCGGGGGCGTCACCGTGCCCAGGTACGGTCCTGTGGGCGAGAGCACCCGCTCGGCCCGACGACGCCGCTGCATCACTTTGGACGCGCACCTCGTGTAACTAAGTGCGGACCCCCCGCCATCCCCCGAACGAGGAGCCCCCATGACACCCACCCGCGACCGGCCGACTCCAACGCTGGAGGGTGCCGAGGAGCAGCTGCCGCCCGTGCGCGCCAACCAGGACTTCGACGACTTCTACGCCGCCAACGTCCGCACCCTCACCGGCCACCTGTACGCCTACACCGGCGACAAGACCGAAGCAGAAGACCTCGTGGCCGAGGCCTTCTGCCGGGCCCTCGCCCGCTGGAAGAAGGTCCGCGACTACCAGAACCCGACCGCGTGGGTGCGCCGCGTCGCCTGGAACCTCGCCACCAGCCACCTGCGCCGCCGCGGCGTCAAGCAGCGGTTCCTCAACCGCCAGCGCGAGGTCCACGAGACCCCGCCCGACGGCGACCGGGTCGACCTCATGCGGGCGCTGGCCGACATCGCCCCCAACCACCGCAAAGCCATGATCCTGCGGTACATGGCCGGACTCACCGTAAACGAGATCGCCGAGCAGGAGGGCGTCACCGAATCCACCGTCCGCTCTTGGCTCTACCGGGCGAAAGCGGCACTGGCCGACCGACTGAACGTGCAAGACGAGAGTGGGCAGCGATGAGCAACCCGGAAGAGACGAACTTCGAGGAAGCCTTCACCGAACTCGGCGAGAGCGCCGAACTCATTGTCGAACCGGTGGGCGCCGCGGTCATCCGCGGCCGGGTCCGCCGCCGCCGCACCACGCGCGTCGTGGTCGCAGCGGTCGCCGCGCTGGCGCTCATCGCCCCGGCCACCTGGATGATCCAGCAGGCCGCGACGGCCGATGAGACGCCCCAGATCGCCGACGACACCACGGTCGAGACCACCCCCGACGAGGCCCCGGAGACGTCCCGGGACCCGGCCCCTTCGACCGAGACGGAGACCTCCGAGCCCGCGCCCCCGCCCGGCTACGCCGACCTGCTCGGTCAGACGATCACCCTGCCCCCCTTCGGCGACGACAACCGGAACGACCCGTACTGCCCGTTCGAGTCGGTCGAGCTCACCGAATCCGGCGGCGAGCCCGGGCAGATCTACCTCATCAAGGTCGTCCACGCCAGGCTCACCGCCGGTGGACCGCTCGAGGCGGTCGCACTCATCGGCTGCAGCCCGAGCGATGCCATGGTCCGCAATGCCCTGGTCATCGGGGCGGATGGCGACGGCGGCTTCGAAGTGACCGACGAGCTCTTCGTGGTGGACGACGATCACGGGTCCCTTTACGACATCGCGCCCGACGCCGAGTACGGGGTCCTCTTCCAGTTCCTGTCGGAAGAGCCCTGCTGTGCCACGAAGATCGAGGACGTCGACCGCTGGATCGAGCGGTACCGCGACGGTGGTTCCGAGGAGATGACCGGTGAAGTGCCGGGCACCTACGTCACCGACCTGGAGATCTCCGTCGAGGTTGACACCTCGCAGGAGGGCACCTGGGTGGCCGCCGTGACGGTGACCAACCTGGGAGCGACCGACGCCTCGCAGTTCGCGGTCAACTTCTGCTCCAGCGAGTCGGTCCGGCTCGAAGGCGAGCAGGAGATGTCCTGTGAAGACAACTCGGTCACCATCGAGACCGTAGACGGGCTGGCACCTGGCGAGACCTACGAGACGACCCTGACGATGCAGGTCGGCCCGGAGGCGGAGTGGTCGGCGGGCGAGCGGGTGTACGGACCGGAAATGGTCGTCCGCGTCAACATGCCGAGCTACCTGATCGACGCCTTGGTCCTTGAAACGGCCTGGGGGAACAACGCTGCCCAGCATCTCGGCGAGATCGGCTGACGCCGTCGAAGGAGGGGGCGGAGCGGCAATGCCGCTCCGCCCCGTCGCGTGTGTTCAGGCGATCGCTACACCGGCTTCTTCGAGGTCCTTGAGGGCCTTGGCCCTGGTCTCCTCGGCGACGGCCGCGGTGTATTCCAGGAGCACGGTGGCCGCGAAGCCTTCGGCGGCCGCGTCGAGGGCGGTGGCCCGCACGCAGTGGTCGGTCGCGATGCCGACCACGTCGACCTCGTCGACGCCGCGGTCGCGCAGCCATTCGGCCAGGCCCGTCTCGCCCGCCGAGCCCTCGAAGCCGGAGTACGCGGCCTCGTAGGCGCCCTTGTCGAACACGGCCTCGGCGAGGGTGTGGTCGAAGTCGGGGTGGAAGCCCGAACCGGCGGTGCCGACCACGCAGTGCGGCGGCCAGGAGTCGCGGAAGTCCGGTTCGGCCGAGAAGTGCGGGCCGGGGTCGATGTGCCAGTCGCGGGTGGCGACTACATGGTCCCAGCGGCCGGGGGCCGCGCCGATGAGGTCGGTGACCGCCGCGGCCACGGCGGCACCGCCCGCGACGGGCAGCGACCCGCCCTCGCAGAAGTCGATCTGGACGTCTACCACGATCAAAGCCCGGCTCATGAATCCGATCCTAGTGACCCGCCGTGGACTGCGGAAGGCCTGGTGTGCGACTGCAACGAAGTTCTGACCCGCCAGGCATGAGAAAAGCCCGGGAACAGGCCACGGCGACATCTTGTTAGCCGTAAATGAGCCAGTTCCCGGGCTTCTCAACGTTCTTTTAGTGGCCTTTGACTTCCTTGACCAGGTGGCCCCACTTCTCGTCGAAGACGGGGCGCTCCGAGCGGATGCGCGGGAGCCGGTCGAAGTTGCGCAGCGGCGGCGGGCAGCTGGTCGCCCATTCGAGCGAGCCGCCGTAGCCCCACGGGTCGTTGGTCTCGACCACGCGCCCGGCCTTCCAGGACTTGAACAGGTTCCAGATGAACGGCAGGGTCGACAGGCCCAGGATGAACGCGCCGATCGTGGAGATCATGTTCAGCGTCGTGAAGTTGTCCGACTCCAGGTAGTCGGCGTAGCGGCGGGGCATGCCCTCGGCGCCGAGCCAGTGCTGGACCAGGAATGTGGTGTGGAAGCCGATGAAGGTCAGCCAGAAGTGGACCTTGCCGAGCCGCTCGTCGTACATGCGGCCCGAGACCTTCGGGAACCAGAAGTAGACGCCGGCGTAGACGGCGAACACGATGGTGCCGAACAGGACGTAGTGGAAGTGCGCCACCACGAAGTAGGAGTCCGAGACGTGGAAGTCGACCGGCGGGCTGGCCAGCAGCACGCCCGACAGGCCCCCGAGGAGGAACGTCACCAGGAAGCCGATGCTGAACAGCATCGGCGTCTCGAAGGTCAACTGCCCCTTCCACATGGTGCCGATCCAGTTGAAGAACTTGACGCCCGTGGGGACCGCGATGAGGAAGGTCATGAGCGAGAAGAACGGCAGCATGACCGAGCCGGTGGCGTACATGTGGTGCGCCCACACGGCCATCGAGAGGCCCGCGATCGCGAGGGTCGCTGCGACGAGGGTCTTGTAGCCGAAGATGGGCTTGCGGCTGAAGACCGGGAAGATCTCCGAGACGATGCCGAAGAACGGCAGCGCCACGATGTACACCTCTGGGTGTCCGAAGAACCAGAACAGGTGCTGCCACAGGATGGCCCCGCCGGTCTCGGAGTCGAAGACGTGGGCGCCGAGCTGCCGGTCGGCCATGACGGCGAGGAGCGCGGCGAAGAGGATGGGGAAGACCAGGATCACGAGCAGGCTCGTGATGAGGATGTTCCACGTGAAGATCGGCATCCGGAACATGAGCATGCCCGGGGCGCGCATCGTGATGATCGTGGTGATCATGTTGACCGCGCCGAGGATCGTGCCGATACCCGAGATGGACAGGCCCACGAACCACAGGTCCGCGCCGATGCCCGGGGAGTTCACCGCGTTCGACAAGGGCTGGTAGGCGAACCAGCCGAAGCCCGCGGCGCCGCCGGGGGTGATGAAACCGGAGACCGCGACGATCGAACCGAGCAGGTACAGCCAGTACGCGAACGCGTTCAGACGCGGGAACGCCACGTCGGGCGCGCCGATCTGCAAGGGCACCAGGTAGTTGCCGAACGCGAACACGATGGGCGTCGCGAACATCAGCAGCATGATGGTGCCGTGCATGGTGAACAGCTGGTTGAACTGCTCGGAGGACACGATCTGGAGTCCCGGCTGGAACAGCTCCGCGCGGATCAAGAGCGCGAGGATCCCGCCGATGGCGAAGAACGCGAAGGACGTGACGAAGTAGAGCAGTCCGATCTGCTTCGCGTCGGTGGTGCGGAGTGTGCGGGCGAGCCACGAACCGTTCGGCTCCCGGCGTACAGGCCAGGGTCGCGCGACGATAGGCGTTGGCTCAAGCTTCGGCTCGACCGTGGTCACCTGTGGGCCTCCAGAATCATTTCCAGGTTAGCGAATCGCAGCATAGCTCCGCGAAGTGCCGCCGATGCGGAGGGGCGTGGCTCGTGCGGCGTGGCGGAGCGTGATGGGACGTGCCGGGATCGGTGGTCGTCGCAGGTCTCGCCCGCGACGGGGCATGGGGGAGGAGTGCTGCGCGCGGGCCGGCGCCGGATGCGGCCACGCGCGGGTGAGCAATCTCCTACGGGACGTGGTGCTTACAGCAGCCTAGATACCGCCGCGGGCGTCGGGCTCGAGCGCCGCGTAGACGCGCTTGACCAGCAGGGCGGTCTCGTAGCCGACCTGGCCGAGGTCGCAGCCGGCGTTCGCCAGGACCGCGAGCTGGGCCCGGTCGCCGACGGCCATGAGCAGCAGGACGCCCTCGTCCATGTCGATGACGGACTGGCGGATCCGGCCGGCGTCGAGCACCTTGGCCGCACCCGTGGTGAGGCTGGCCAACCCCGAGGTGATGGCGGCGAGCTGGTCGGCCCGGTCGGTCGACAGGCCCCTGGAGGCGGCGATGGCGAGGCCGTCGACGGAGACCGTGAGTGCCTCGGAGACGTCCGGGACCTTCTCCACGAAGGAGGTCAGGAGCCAGTCGAGTTCACCGACGTTCTTGTCCTTGCTATCCATCTCGCTGCTTTCTATTGGCGTTGTTCGTGCGCGGCGGCCGCCGCGATGCCGGAGGCGAAACCGGTGAGCCGGTCCCGGATCTCGGCCGGATCGAGGTCGACTCCGCCACCGCCCGAACGCGGGCTGGGAACGGAGCCGGGGAGCAGACGGGAACCCGGCGCGCGGCGGGGCAGTTCGGCGCCGTTGACCTTGCCCGTGGTTTCGAGTGCTCTGTTCACCTTCCTGAAGGTAACATCCAGCGTCTCGGGACCGGGGCCCGCAGGGGGCTGGGAACCGTTGCCTGCGCCCAGTGTTCCGCCAGCTACAGGCCGTGGCGCAGGAGTGGACCCGGCCTTGCGGGGACGCGGCACGATCGGCTCGACCGCGCTCGGCGCGGCCGTCTCGGCGCCCGTCCCGGTCACCGGCAGGTTCGCGGCGCGCGCCGACAGGGCGATGCGCGCGGCCGAACCGCTGGTGCCGTCCGGGTTCAGGCCCACCGGGTCCTCGGCGTGGGCGCTCGCCGGGATACGCACCAGCGCCAGCGTGCCCTTGCCCATCGTGGAGTGCAGCTGCACGCTGATCGAGTGCTCGGCCGCGAGCCGCCCGACCACCAGGAGGCCCATGGTCGCCGTCAGTTCGGAGTTGAGCTGGGTCGGCTCGGCGAGACGCCGGTTGATCGCGGCCATCGGCTCGGGCGCGAGCCCGATGCCGTCGTCGGCGATCGACAGGACGATCTCCGAACCCGAACGCCGCGAAGTGACCCGCACCGACTGCGTCGGCGGCGAGTACGAGGCGGCGTTGTCGAGCAGTTCGGCGAGGATCCGCACCAGGTCCCCGGCGGGCTTGGTCTCCAGGCGGGCCGCGACCTGGTTCTCGACCACGACGCGCCCGGCGTCCTCGATCTCGGCCACGGCGTCGCGGATGATCGCCTCCAGCCCGGAGGGGTGGTTGTAGCGCCGCTGCGGGTCGCCGCCCGCGAGGAGCAGCAGGTTCTCCTCGTTGCGGCGCATGCGCGCGAGCAGGTGGTAGACCGCGCGCCACTCGTCGGGGACGGTCTGGTTCGGCGACTCCTCCACCAGCGCTTCCATGACCTGCTGCTGGCGGCGGATGAGGCTCTGCCCGCGGCGGGCGAGGGTCTTCATCATCGCCTCGACGTCGATGCGCAGCAGGGCCTGGTTCGCGGTCTGGCGCAGCGCCTGGTGGTGCGCGGCGCTGAAGGCCTCGGCGAGGCTGTCGAGCTCATCGGCGTAGCGCGAGTCGCCCGACAGCACCGTCTGGCGCTTCGCGGCCTGCAGCAGCCGGTCCACCTCATCCGCGTTGGCGGCCTGGGACACCGCGGCCACGGTCTTGGGCAGCGTGTCGTACGCGGCGGTCAGCGTCGCCTCGCGGACGCCGTCGACGCGCAGGCTGATGCGGCGGGCGAGCATCGCCGCGGAGATGATCGCGGTGAGCGCCAAGACGATCACCAGCGCGAACGTGGTCAGCAGGGTCCGCGACGCCGCTTCGCGCATCGCGGTGACGTCCTCGGCCATCGAGTCCAGGACCGAGGACTGCGTGGTGTCGAGCGCGGCCACGACCACGCCCTGCCCGGCGGAGAACTCCTCCGGGGTGATGGTCGGGATGTTGCCGCGCAGGTAGATGCCGAGGGCCGTCTGGGCGTCCTCGACCGCGGCGGTGTCCATGGCCTCCTTGTAGACCGCACTCGTCTCGGCCGAGGCGTTCGCCTGGAACTCCACGATCTGGCGGTCGAAGGAGCCGGAGAGGTAGGAGACGGTGGCGAGTTCCACGCGCCCGACCACGACCGCGCCGTCCTGCTTGAGCAGGGCGAGGTCGGCGGCGACGGTGAACTGGATCTCCGCGCCGATCCGGCTGGCCTGCATGACGGCCGCGAGGGAGTCCAGGTGCGCGGAGACCTGCGCGTCGTCCACCAGGCGCGGCAGGATCGCGGCGACGCCGACGATCTGGTCGGCGACCTTGCGGTAGGTGAGGTAGGCGGCCTCGACGTTGTCGTCGGTGAAGTCGGCCTCCCCGCCCGCGAGCAGGTCGAACGCCGCGCGCGCGTCCTGGAGGTCGTCGGCGCGGTCGAACAGGAGGTTCAGGTCGTCTTCCAGGTCGGGGAAGCGCTGGATCGCGGAGGCCGCGGTCGCTTCGAGATCCTCGAAGGCCCAGTCGGTCTCGCGGCGGGCGACCGCGGCGTCGAACTGGCCGCCGCCGCCGTTGATGACCGAGGCCATCAGGGGCCCGGCCTCGGCCTGGTGCACGTCGAGGGTCTTGTTGAGGGATCTGGAGAGGTCGGCGAGCACTTCGGCGTCGGTGGCGTTCTGGTATTCGTCCCACACGGTGACCGTCTGGAAGAGCCCGAGCACCAGCATCCCCATCAGTGCCGCTGCGATCGGCAGCATCAACTGCATCCGGATGGGGAGACGACTGGTTCGCTGCCGGGCTTTACGGGACATCGGGGGGCGTCCTTTCTGGGGGCGACGATCCGCGCTGCGGCGTGCTGGGACCATCTTCGCTTGTCGGTGAGGGACCTCGTGAGGCGGGGCACACTTCACGGAGAGGGACGGCTAGCCCACGAGGGGCCTTGCTTCGGGGTATCGGTACATGCGGTGCCGCGAGCGCAGCGCCAGCGACGCGGCGAACAGCACCGGGCCGATGCGGCCGGTGTACATCGCGATCGTCAGCAGCCACTTGGACGGCTCGGACAGGTCGTAGGTGATGCCGGTGGACTGCCCGACGGTGGCGAACGCGCTGGTCACCTCGAACATGATCGGGGTGAGCTCGATGCCGGGCTCGAAACGCTGCATGAGGAACACGCCGAAGGCGTTGCAGGCCACGTAGACCAGCGCCACGGTGAGGGCCTCGCGGATGACGGAGGGGCTGATGCGGTGGCGGAACACCGTGACGTCGGGCTCGCCGCGCACCTCGGCCCAGATCACCAGGAGCAGCACGAAGAACGTGGTGACCTTGATGCCGCCTGCGGTCGAGGCCGAACCGCCGCCGATGAACATGAGGATGATCGAGGCCAGGAGCGAGTCCTCGCGCATGGCCCCGATGTCGATCGAGTTGAACCCGGAGGCGCGCACCGCGGTCGACTGGAAGAACGCGGGCAGGATCCGGTCGTACCAGGGCCACTGGCCGAACGTGGCCGGGTTCGACCATTCGAACGCGAGGTAGGCGACCCAGCCGCCCATGACCAGGACCACGGTGCCGACCAGGGTGAGCTTGGTGTGAACCGACCACTGCTTGCGGCCCCAGCGGCGGCGGGTCATCTCGAAGATGACGGGCATGCCGAGCCCGCCCAGGACGGTGCTGACGGCCAGCGGCACGCAGATCCACGGGTCGGTCGCGTAGCTCATCATCGAGTCGGAGAACAGCGCGAAACCGGCGCTGTTGAACGAGCTCACCGAGTGGAAGATCCCGTACCAGACCGCGTCGCCGGGCCCGAAACCGTAGGTGGAGAAGCGGATCGCGAGCACCAGGGCGGCTGCGGCCTCCACGATGAGCGAGAACGAGACGGTGCGCAGGAGCACGGCCTTCACGTCCCCCAGGCTCAGCGCCTTGCTGATCTCCATGCGGGTCATGAGCTTCGTGCGCAGGCCCAGCTTGTTGGACACCAGGAGCCCGACGAGGACCGCGCTGGTCATGATGCCGAGGCCGCCGACCTGGAAGCACAGCATGATGACGAACTGGCCGAACCGGCTCCAGTGCACGGGGGTGTCCACGACCGCCAGGCCCGTGACGGACACGGCGGAGGTCGCGGTGAAGAACGCGTCGGTGACCTTGGTGGCGCCGGTGTCGGTGTTGGCGATCGGCAGCATGAGCAGCAGGGTGCCCGCCGAGATCGCCGCGAGGAAGATCAGCGGGATGAGCCGCGCGGGGTGGCGGAAGAACGCTTTGACGTTGTTGATCATGTCAGGTGGTGGAGGCGAAGGCCTCGACCTTGGTGGTGGCCCCGGAGACGATGAGGGTGTCCCCTTCGGCGACCACGGTGTCCGGTGTGGCGTAGGTGAAGTCCTCGCCGGGCTGCTTGACGCCGACCACGGTGACCCCGTGCTTGCTGCGCAGGCGCGACTCGCCGAGGGTCTTGCCGACCGCTTCGGCCGGCGCCTTGGTCTTGACGATCGCGAAGCCGTCGTCGAACTCGATGAAGTCGAGCATCTTGCCGCTCACCAGGTGCGCGACCCGCTCGCCCATGGCCGCCTCGGGGTAGACCACGTGGTGGGCGCCGGTGCGGTGGAGGATCTGGCCGTGCTTGGCGTTGATGGCCTTCGCCCAGATCTCGCGGACGCCGACCTCCTCGCAGGCCAGGACCGTGAGGACGCTCGCCTCGATGTCGGTGCCGATCGCGACCACGACGTGGTCGAAGTCGCCCAGGCCCAGCTGTGCGAGGACGGCCGACTCGGTCGAGTCGGCCTGCACCACGTGCGTGAGGGTCTCGGAGGCGCGCTGCACGATCTCGGGGCGCTCGTCGATCGCGAGGACCTCGTGGCCGAGCCGCGTGAGGGACTCGGCGACGGCGGAGCCGAAGCGGCCGAGGCCGATCACGGCCACGGTCTCCTCTACGGGGCTCTCGCCCCTGCCGAACAGGTTCATCGGTTCACCTTCGATATCGCACGGCCCTGGATCTCAGCGCGGGAACGCTGTCTGATTCTGCCACTCACCGGCCGTGATCGGGGTGCGCACTCAGGCGGGGCGACCTCCCTTGTAGTGCGAATGGGGCAAAAAGAATGAGGGGGACGGTCGATAACCCCTCATGACCGCCCCCCTCGAACACCCCTAACACTCTCCAAGGATGGAGGAGAACCCCCAGCCTACTCCGCGAGCACGGCGCGAAGGAAGTCCTGAGTCCGGGCTTCTTGCGGCTCAGAGAACATCGCCTCGGGCGGCCCCTGCTCGACGATCTGACCATTGTCGAACATCATGACCCGGTTGGAGACGTCGCGCGCGAAGCCCATCTCGTGCGTGACGGTGAGCATCGTGATCCTCGTGGTCTCGGCGACGTCGCGCAGCACCGCGAGGACGTCGGCGACGAGCTCGGGGTCGAGCGAGCTGGTGACCTCGTCGAGCAGCAGGATGTCCGGGTCCATGGCCAGGGCGCGGGCGATCGCCACGCGCTGCTGCTGCCCGCCGGACAGGCGCGAGGGGTACTCGTCGGTCTTCTCCGAGAGCCCCACGAGTTCGAGCAGGTCCCGCGCCTTGGCCTCGGCCTCGTCCTTCGAGCGGCCCGCGACGTGCACCTGGGCTTCGGTGACGTTGCGCAGCACCCGCATGTTCGGGAACAGGTTGAACTGCTGGAAGACCATGCCGATGCTGCTGCGGCGCTGGCGGAACCAGCGTTCGTTCGCGGGGACGAGCTTGCCGCGCTTCTCCATGTGCGAGTACGGCTTGCCCCCGACCCAGATGACGCCGCCGTCGGCCTCGGGGTCCTTGGCGGGCGTGACGCGCTCCAGCGTCATGAGCAGGCGCAGGATCGTGGTCTTGCCCGAACCCGAAGGCCCGATGAGGGTCACGCGCTCGCCGGGGTCGACCCGGAAGTTCAACTGGTCGAGGACCTTGAGGTCCCCGAAGGACTTGTCGACGCGGTCGAACTCGATCAGCGGCGAGGCGCCGCCCATGTCGGTGCCAATGGCGTCAGTAGTTCGATTTCGCAAGGCGAAACTCCAATCTCCGCATCGCGACCGCGACGGGGTACGAGGCGGCCAGGAACAGGAGGCCCGCGAGGGTGTAGCCCTCGACGGCGCCGGTGTAGTGCTGGCCCTGGAAGGCCCTGGCCTGGGCGATCATCTCCATGACGCCGATGATGAACAGGACCGGGACCTCTTTGAACATGGCGATGATCCAGTTGCCGACGGCCGCGATCGAGCGGCGCAGCATCTGCGGCAGGATGATCGCGCCCCAGACCCGGCGGGTCGGGAGGTTGAGCGCGGTCGCCGCCTCCCACTGGCCCTTGGGGATCGCGTCGATCCCGGCCCGGTACGTCTCGGAGGTGTAGGAGGCGTAGTGGACGCCCAGCACCGCAGAGCCGACGGCGAACGCGCTCCACTCGGGGTTGATGTACAGGCTCGTCGCCGTCCACACCATGAGGACCTGCACCAGGAGCGGGGTGTTGCGGATGAACTGGAAGAGGGCCCACACGGGCCGGCGCAGCCAGACCGGGCCGTCGCGCTCGGCGAGGGCGACCAGGAGGCCCAGGACGACCGCGATGATCCCGGCCACGACGGTGACCTGGAGGACCACGAGGAAGCCGTCCCACATGGCGGGGAAGATCTCGCGGAGGGTCTCGTTGCTCCACTGGTTCTGCATCAGAGCGTCTCTCCGATCCGGACGGTGCCCGAGGCGGGCGGCGCGACGGGCCTGCCCATCCGCGGGCGGCGGATCTCAACGCCCAGGCCCCGCTTGGCCTTGCGTTCGAGCGCGCGCATCCCGGTCCAGATGAGCCAGGCGATGATGAAGTAGATGACCAGGACGACGGCGTAGTGCACGAGCCGGTCCTGGCCCGGCTGCCTGCCGAGGAGCCCCGCGAGCCACGTGATGTCGAGGATGCCGATGACCGACACCAGCGAGGAGGCCTTGAGGAGCATGATCGCGAACGAGCACAGCGACGGGATCATCTCCGGCCACGCCTGCGGCATCACGACCAGGCGCATCCGCTGGAACGCGGTGAGGTTGAGCGCCGTGGAGGCCTCGAGCTGGCCCTGGGGCACCGCCGCGATCGCGCCGCGCACGATCTCGGAGCAGTAGGCGCCGTAGTTGAGGCCGAGGGCGACGATGCCGGCGACGATGAGGTAGTCGAACTGGATGCCCAGCAGCACCGGCATCGCGAACGCGAACCAGAACAGCTGCACCACCGCCGAGGTGCCGCGGAAGAACTCCACGAACACCTGCGCGGGGACGCGCACCGCCGGGTGCGGCGAGTGCGACATCAGGCCCAGCCCGAACGCGAGGACCAGTGCCAGCGCCGCCGAGGCCACGGTGACCCCGAGGGTGACCAGCAGCGGCTCTCCGTACCGGGGGAGCGAGTCGATGACCGCTTGAAGGTCCATGGGGGCCGCCTACTGGTAGGTGTCCGGGCAGAGGTCTTCGGCGGTCAGGCCGTCCGGGTGGTTCTCCTCGAGGGTGAAGCCGTAGGAGCTCACCAGGCCCTCCCAGGTCGCGGTGTCCTCGAGGAGCTTCGTGAGTTCCTCGTTGACCGCGTCCCGGAAGCCGGAGTCGGCGGGTTGGAACACCGCCGCGCCCGCGCCGATGATGTCCTCGCCGGTGTCGGGGTCGATGAGCCAGAAGCCGTCGGTGACCTCGACCTCGGCGTCGCCTTCGGCGGCGAGACGCAGGTTCGCCGAGGTCAGGGCGATTGCATCGCAGCGGCCCGATTTGAGTTCGAGCATGAGCGAGTCGAGGTTGGCCTGGACGTTGATCCGCTCGGCGTCGAAGATCGCGTCGGCGATCTCCTGCTCGGAGGTGCCGTTCATGACGCCCACGACGCCGTCGGTCTCGGCCATGGCGTTGAAGTCGGTGTAGCCGCCGGGGTTCCCGGCGAGGACCATGAGGGCGTCGGGCATCACGTAATCGGGGTCGGCGAAGGCCACGGCCTCGCAGCGTTCGGGGGTGACGTACATCCCGGCCACGACCATGTCGTGGTTGGTGCCCAGGCCGGTGATGAGCGAGTCCCATTCGGTGAGCTTCCACTCGATCTGGTCGGCCTTGATGCCGAGCTTGCCGAGCAGGTAGACGTGGACGTCCACGGACTGGCCGGTGACGGAGCCGTCCTCGGCCGTGTAGGCGTAGGGGGCCTCGTTGGCGTAGGCGATGCGGAGGTTGCCGCCGTCCTGCGCGCTCTCCAGCAGTCCGTTGCCGTCGCCGCCCGGGTCAGTGCGGGAGCAGGCCGCGAGCCCGAGTGCCGCGGCGCCGGCCCCGGCGCCTCTGATGAGGTTGCGTCGGTTGAGATGCGGTTCTTTCGACACGGTGGTCGCCTCCTGAGGTCTGCTGCGGTGTCTTGCCGACCATAACGTTCTATTGTAAGTTTGTCGACAATACGATGATCGACGTTCGGTAACGAAACTTGAAGCACGTCGACGAAGGCCGCAACCAGAGCTTGTGACGAAGCGTGATGTACGAGCGGCGCTAAGATGCTGCCCAGAAGAGACAGAGGGGGAGCAGGCAGACGTGTCTGATCGCAATGGCGGATTGAGCGGGCTAGCGGGCGCCCGGCAGGTGGGGCGGCTCGCCCCGGTGCGCCGCACTTCGACGGTGGACCTCATCGCCGAACGCCTCCGCGAAGCGGTCGTGGAGGGATTGCTCCCGCCCGGCGCGGTCCTCGGCGAGGCCGAACTCGCCTACCAGCTCGGCGTCAGCCGCGGCCCGCTGCGGGAGGCCATGCAGCGCCTCACCGCCGAAGGGCTCCTGGTCATCCCCAAGCGCCGCGGCCTGGCCGTGCGCACGATGACGCCCGAGGACGTGCGCGACATCCACTGGCTGCGCGCACGGATCGAGCCCGAGCTGGGCCGGCGCATCCTCGCCCGGCCGCTCAACGAGCGCCGCACCGTCCTTGCTGAGCTCGGCAACGAGGTCAAGCGGATGCAGCGAGCCCTGAAGAAGGACGACGCGCGCGCCCTCGGCGACGCCTACCTCGACTTCCACCGGGCCCTCGCCGCATGGGGCGGCTCCGTGCGCCTGGCGCGCATGATGACCACCCTCCTCATCGAGACGCGGCTGTGCACGTTCTCGATGTACGAGCACTTCGAGGTCCACCGCGACCTCGTCCCCGAGCACGTGGCCTTCGTCGACGCCCTCGCGGCCGAGAACGCGGCCCGCTTCACGGCATTGGTCGAGACCCACCTCGAGGCCGAGGTCCGGCGGCTGCTCGCCGAACCGGAGGCGGCCAAAGAGGACGATGCGGACCGGCTCCTGGCCGAGACGCCCGACGAGCCGCAGCCGCTCGACCGCCTCGACCTGCCCGAAGGCCTGTAAGGAACTTTCACTTCACCGCTTGCGGGACGCCATGTCCCGCAAGCGGAACGCGTGCTGTCGGTTATCCGACACAGTGCATTCCCATGCTGGACCGTCTGTTACGGAACCGATATAAAGAGGGCCCCGATACCCGGACAAAATTCGAGACGGAGCCCAGAATGTCCCACCCCCGACGAATCTCCACAATGGCGGCAGCCCTCCTCGCCGCCCTCGTGTCCATATTGGCCCTCACCGGCGGTGCCGCCCAGGCCCAGACCATCGAATACGTCGCCCTCGGCGACTCCTACGCCTCAGGCGTGGGCACCCGCTCCTACCTCGACGACGGATCCGGTTGCAGCCGTTCGGCCTCGGCCTACCCGTCCCTGATCGCGAACGAGATCGGCGCCGACCTCACCTTCGCTGCCTGCTCGGGCGCGAAGACCGGCGACGTCCTCTCCAAGCAGCTCGGCGGCCTCTCCGGCAGCACCGACCTCGTCACGATCACCATCGGCGGCAACGACACCGGCTGGGCCTCCGTGGTGCAGCAGTGCGCGTACCCCTACCCGTGGACCTGCGACAGCCAGATCAAGACCGCCGAGGCGTTCATCCGCGACCAGCTGCCCGCGAAGCTCCACGCCGTCTACGACGCGATCGAGGCCGCCGCGCCGAACGCCGAGGTCATCGTCCTGGGCTACCCGCTCCTGTTCAACGGCGAGGAGTGCAACGCCATCACCCGCATCAGCCCCGGAGAGCAGTCCAAGCTCAACGCCGCCGCCGACCTGCTCGGCGACACCATCGGCACGGTCGCCGGAAGCCACGACTTCCAGTACGTGGACGTCCGCGACGCCTTCGACGACCACGCCGTCTGCGACGACACCGAATGGGTCAACGGCCTCTCCTACCCCATCGCCGAGTCCTACCACCCGAACACGGCCGGCCAGAAGAACGGCTACTTCCCGCTCCTCAACGCACTCGTCTAGGGGGTGTTTACAAACCCCCTAGAGCGCGACAACCGGCAGCACCGCAACGCGAAGGGCCCCACCGACTGGACTTTCATCCCGGCCGGTGGGGCCCTTCACACGTAGTCGTTAGAGCAGGCCGCCGCCGCAGACCTTCCAGACGCCGTCCTCTTTGACGAGTTCGATGTCGGTCTCCTGGTCCATCGGCATGGACTCGCCCGCGTAAGTACCGGTGCCGGTGATCGTCGCGGGCACGGTCGCGTTGTCGCCGTCGATGGACTCCTCGCCGAGCGTGTAGTCCACGTCGAACTCGGCGTCGGCGAACATGTCCTCGAACTCGGCCATCTCGCCGCTGGAGTCGGAGAGGCCCTCGTCCATGTCCTCCTGCATCGAGGTGCACAGGTACGGCCGCAGGTCGGCGGCCCAACCCTCCAGATCGGAGAAGTCGCCCGAGTTCATCCCGTTGACGGTCGTGCTCATGTAGCCGTCGGCCACGTCGGTGGGGGAGTCCCCGGCGCCCGGACCGCCGCCGAAGGGCTTGAGGACCACCAGGACCAGCACCACGACGAGGACCACCACAGCGGCCCCGATGCCGATGATCAGACCGGTCTTCGACTTCTTCTGCGGCGGCAGGCCGCCCGGGGCTCCGTAACCGGGCTGGGCGCCGTAGCCCGGCGGCTGCTGCCCGTAACCGGGCTGCTGCGGCTGGCCGTATCCGGGCGTCTGCGGCGAGCCGTAGCCGGGCTGCTGCGGCTGGCCGTACCCAGGTTGTTGGGGCTGCTGGCCGTAACCGGGCTGCTGCGGCGAGCCGTAGCCGGGTTGCTGCCCGTAGCCGGGCTGACCTTGCGGCGGTTGCTGGTTCGGGTCGAATCCCGGCTGCTGAGGCGGGTAGGCCATGACGAGTCCTCGTGATATCGGCAGTGTGTCGCGCCAGGTTAACACGCCAGTGCGACTCCCACCGGCCATCGAAATCCCAGAGTCCGGAAGCGGCTCGCGGCCGCGAGCGTCCAATGGCGACCGCGCCGTGAAAGCGACCGTCCAGAACCGACCGCACCTGGAGACGACGATGCCGCCGGGCCCCGAAGGTCCCAGCGGCTCCGTTCGCGATTCGGCCTAGCCGCCGGCCTCCGCCGACGGGTCGGCGGTCTCCAGCCCGGGCACGTCGGCCCCGTCCGGATAGATCTGCTGCCGCGCGTCATGCGGGTTGATGTCCGCACCCTTCGGAATCAGGATGATCATCTCGTCGGGCACCGAGATCGGCGTGACGCCCTGATACCCCAGCAACTGCTGCGTCGAGTCGGTGATGCCCTCGTCCACCAGCCCGTACCGGGCCCCGAGACTGTCGATCAGATAGGTGAACCCGGTGATCGTCCCGCCGTCGTTGGTCCGCGCGTCGGCCAGCACCGCCGTCCCCGGCGGCAGCACCGTCTGCGACTGCAGCCCCTCCACCTCGGAGAAGATGTTGCCGTCGCCGTCGAACTCGACTGACTTCGCCGCGTTGGTGAGCGAATCCGGCGCCGCGTCGTACAGCGCCAGCGAGAGCTCCGTGGTCTCCGTGGACTTGTTGGCCTCGCTCGTCGGGTCGTAGACCACGCACACCGCCGGGCGCTGGCCCTCGGCCTCCCAGATCTCGGAGCTCAGGAACGTTGTCGGGAAGCCCTTCGGCTCGTAGTCGCCCTCGGTCCCCACTTCGGAGCGAGTCGCCGCCGAGATGGTGGCGACGTCGCCGTACTCCGTCTCCAGCAGCTTCGTCATCGTCTCGTTGATCTCCGCGAACTGGTCCACGCCGTTCTCGTGCAGCAGCACGTAGTGCTGGTCGCCGCTGATCACCGGCTGGCCGTAGGTCACCGGGTTGCCGCTGTCGTCGACGATCCCCGAGGCGGTCCCGAAATCGGTCCCCTTCTTGGGTTTGATCGGCGCGGTCGAAGGCAGCGTGTCCAGCACGTTCTGGTTGATCGGGACCGCCTGCCCCTTCTGGAACTCCAGGCTGGAGATCAACTCGTCGGTCTCCCTCGGCGTGTCGCCCGCGATCGCGAACTTGCTGTTGTTCCACAGCAGGAAGTAGTCCGGAACCTCGCCGTCGGTCTCGTTCACCGCCGTCTTGGCGAGCATCCAGTGATCGTCGCCGAGCACCATGTCCGGATCTTCCATGTTCTCCACGACGAGCTGCGTCAGCTGGTAGCCCGCGGTGCTGCCGTCGTTGCGCGGCAGCGAGCACGCGTTCCACCGCTCCGTCTGGAGCAGCTCCGACTCGTCCGGCGGCTGGCTCGGCAGCCCCTCGATCCCGATCGTGAAGTTCCCGCGCGGGATGTTCGCGAGCGACGAGCGCTTCAGGGTCTGCACCGGCAGCTTCCCGTCCGAACCGGGCTTGGCCAGCAGCAGCGCCGACGTGAAGTTCGCGACCGGCCACAACTTCAGCGGGTCGCCCGGCGGGGCCTCCTCGGGGGAGGTCGACTTCGCCTTGTTGATGTAGACGTAGACGGCGCCGGTCTCCTTGACCAGGATGACGTTGTTCGCCAGCGGCGCGTCATTGCCCTTCCCGAACAGCGTCGCGATGGCGAACCCGCCGAAGATCAGGACCAGGATCATCACCGAAGCGAAGATCGAGACGCCGATGCGCCGCAGCGGCCGCTCGATCGAGTCGGGGTTGGCCAGCACCAGCGCCTGGTTCATGCGCGAGGTGATGAAGCGGTGTGCTTCCACCTGTTCGCGGCGGGAACGCATCTGGGGCATCGGTTTTCGCCTTTCTCGGGGTCGAAGTCAGGGGACGGGGTCAGCCCCGCAGCGACAGCGCGATCGTGTACAGGTTGCAGACCCAGCCGACCAGCGGCAGGATCGAGACGATGAGCAGGGCCTCGATGATGTCGAGGGAGCGGCCCCAGGTGGGGGCGATCTTCTTGCCCGCCACGGCCAGGCCGTAGACCATCGCGATGAGCGTCAGGAACGTCAGCGCGCCCAGGATCACCGTGAGGCGCACCAGGGTGCTGTCGTTCCACACGAAGATCGCCGCGAGAGCGGCCGTCAAGCCCCCCATGCCCCCGGCGAGCATCACGATGCGCGCCGGACGGTCCTCGACCGTGCGTGAGCGGCTCAGGAGCACCAGCGACAGGATCACCGCGAGGATCAGGCCCGGCACCGTCCCCGAGAACGCCAGGGCGATCGCCGAGATCAGGCCGACCACGGCCGCGAACGAGTACAGGGCCTCCAGGTAGTTCCCGGCGTGCTCGGAGAGCTTGAGGATCCGCTTGCCGTCGATGGCCTCGGTGTCCCCCTCCTTGAGCTCGTCGGTGGTCGTCGGCAGCGTCGGCGTCGGGACCATCGCCATCGACAGCGACAGGCGCGGGGCCGCCGGCAGGATCGCCAGCGCCAGCGGCGCGGCGATGCCCGCCGCGGTCGCGGCCGAGCCGTCGGGGATGACGAGCATGAGCGCGGTCGAGATGGCCAGGACCACCGCGCCGAGGATCGTCACGATGAACACCGGGGCCGAGGCCATGTCGCCCACGGCAACCATCGCCAGGACGCTGAACAGCAGGATCGCCGAGGCCGCGATGATGACCTGCTGCGCCGCCAGTTCGTTGAGGCCGCGTCCGTTCGCCGCGATGAGCAGGCCGCCGACGCCCGCGTAGAGGACGGCGGTGACGCCGAAGTAGGTGGCCGCGCGGGAGTCGCCGACGGCGCGCGAGAGCAGGGCAGAGGCTCCCACGAGGATCACGGCGATGGACAGGCCCACGATCGCCGAGGCGAGGTGGCCGGTGAGGAGCACCGCGAGGGCGCCCACGGCCAGGGCCGCAGTGCCGACGCCGATGCTGAAGCGCTTGGTCGCCAGGTGGTCCCAGCGGTTGCCGCGCTGCTCGGTCGCGGTGGCGACGGCGTCGATGACGTCGTCGAACACGATCTCGGGCTTGGCGGCGTCAGCCGGGTTGAGGTACAGCATCTCGCCGTCGTTGATGCCCAGCTGGGAGCAGGAATGACCGGTGTCGACGGCGTCCTCGCCCAGGCGGGCGAGGATCCAGCCGCCGTTGTCGCCGGCTTCGTCGATGTAGTACTCACCCGCCTGATGCAGGATCGTCGGCAGCAGGTCGGAGAGGGGGACGTCTGAGGGCAGTGCGAGGTCGATCCTCGTGCGAGGACTGACGATCGTCACCCTTGAGAGAGTGGCCGACTTGGTGCTCACCGCGCGAACCTCCGGGTCAGGTCGGTAATCGGGGGACCGTTAAAGGATAAATCCCTCATGCAACGGCGGGTGTACCGGCCGTGTGGCGATGCGGTTCTACCCTGTTAGTGCGATACTCGACAGAGCGCACTTACATCTTTTATACGGCAGGGCGCATCCCCCGGTGAGCACAAGGACCCTCTGTGACGACCAAACTCTTCCGCAGGCCCCCGCGTAAGCGCGGACCGCAGGCTCCGCGAGGCGACATCCTCCTGGAGTCGCCGCCGGACATGCCCGATCCGCAGCCGAAGAACATCACGCAGTATCTGATGATCCTGCCGATGCTCGCCGGCGCCGCGGCCATGGCGATGATGATGATGAGCCGCACCACGGGCGGCGCGACCGGCGGCAACAACACGCTGCGCATCGCCATGGGCGCCATGATGGGCATCTCCATGGTCGGCATGATGGCCACGAGCATGGGCGGCAACCGAGCCCAGAAGAAGGCCGAGTTCAACGCCGACCGGCGCGACTACATGCGCTACCTCAACCAGGTGCGGCGCCGTGCCCGCAAGGGCGCCGAGCGCCAGTGGCGCGCCGCGCGCTGGCGCCACCCCGACCCGAAGGCCCTGTGGTCGCTGGTCGGTTCGCGCCGCATGTGGGAGCGCCGTCCGAAGGACGATGACGCCCTGGACGTGCGCGTCGGCATCGGCAAGCAGCGCATGACGATGAAGCTGGTGCCCCCCGAGACCAAACCGGTCGAGGACCTGGAGCCGATGACCTCGATGGCGCTCAGGCGCTTCGTCGCGGCGCACTCGAATGTGATCGACATCCCCCGGTCGATGAAGTACACCGAGGCCGGGCGGATGGTCCTGCGCGGTGACCGGGCCCTGGTCCTGGACAACATCCGCGCCCAGCTCTCGCAGCTGGCGGTCCTCCACTCGCCCGACGACGTCATCTTCGCGGTGGTCGCCGACAACGAGCGGATGCCCGAGTGGCACTGGATGAAGTGGCTGCCGCACCTGCAGCACCCCAATGCCGAGGACGGGGCCGGCCCGGTCCGGATGTTCTACAACACGACCACGCAGCTGGAGAACTCGCTGCGCGAGCAGCTGTCGAGCCGCGGCGCCTGGTCGCCCGGCGCCACCGCGGGGGAGGGCCACGCGCAACTGGTCGTCATCCTCGACGGCGGCGAGGTCGACCCCACGGGGATCATCGCGGCCGACGGCATGGCCGGCGTGACCGTGTTCGACTTCTCCGGCTACCTGCCGCGCAAGCCCGGGCCGCAGGTCAAGCTCTACGACGTGACGGCCGAGGAGATCTACACCGACCAGGCCGGTCGCCGCCGCGTGCTCGGCAAGCCCGACCGCCTGTCGAACAACCAGGCCGAGGGCATCGCGCGTTCGCTCGCGCCCTGGCGGCTGTCGCTCAAGAACGCCGCCGGCGCGACCGAGTCGGGCGATGAGGACGCCTCGCCGATGGCGAATCCGTCGAGCCTGGCGGAGATGCTGGGCTTCAACGACTCCGCGGCGCTGGACCCGGCCGTGCACTGGCGTGAGAAGCCCGTCAAGGACTACCTGAAGGTCCCGATCGGGCCGGGCCCGGACGGGGCGATCGTCGACATCGACTTCAAGGAGTCGGCCGTCGGCGGGATGGGCCCGCACGGGCTGCTCATCGGCGCGACCGGTTCGGGCAAGTCGGAGGTGCTGCGCACCATCATCGGCTCGCTCATCGCGACGCACTCCTCGGAGGAACTGAACTTCATCCTCGTCGACTTCAAGGGCGGCGCGACCTTCGCGGCCCTGGACGACCTGCCGCACGTCAGCGCGGTGATCACGAACCTCGCGGACGAGATCGAGCTGGTCGACCGCATGGCCGACGCGCTCGAGGGCGAACTGGTGCGCCGTCAGGAAGTGCTGCGCGCCGCGGGCAACTACACGAACCGGTGGGAGTACGAGAAGGCGCGCAAGGCCGGGCAGCCGATGGACCCGATGCCGACGCTCCTGATCATCGCGGACGAGTTCTCCGAGATGCTCGTCGCCAAGCCCGAGTTCATCAACCTGTTCCTCCAGATCGGCCGCATCGGCCGGTCCATCGGGGTGCACATGCTCCTCGCCTCGCAGCGACTGGAGGAGGGCAAGCTCAAGGGCCTGGACACGTTCCTGTCCTACCGGGTCGCGCTCCGCACGTTCTCCGCGCAGGAGTCGCGCACCGTCATCGGCACCGGCGCGGCCCACGAGCTGCCGCAGGCGCCCGGTCACGGGTACCTCCAGGTGGGCACCTCCGACCTGGTGCGCTTCCGCGCCGCGTACGTCGGCGGCCCTTACAAGCCGCCGAAGCGGATCGCCTCGCGCGCCGAGCGCATCGCCGCCGTCCAGCACAAGGTGCAGCGGTTCCTGCCCGGCTTCGTCGAGCTCCCCCCGGAGCCCGAGGTCGAGGAGGAGCCCGAGGAGGAAGTGGCGGAGGAGGTCGAGGACGAGAACGAGAAGCTCTCGGACCTCGAGGTCATGGTCAACAACTGCCTCGGGATGGGCCGCCCGGCCCACGAGGTGTGGCTGCCGCCCCTGGCCGAACCGCCGACGCTCGACTACCTGCTGCCGCCGCTGGAGGCGGACCCGGTCCGGGGCCTGTCCCCGAAGGGCTTCTCGCTCAACGGGAAGCTCCACGCCGTGGTCGGCGAGGAGGACCGCCCGTTCGAGCAGCGCCGCAGCCCGTTCGTGGTCGACCTCTCCGGCGCCCAGGGCACCGTGGCGATCGCCGGCGGGGCCCAGTCGGGCAAGTCGACGATGCTCCGCGCGATGATCGGCTCGCTCGCACTGCTGCACACGCCGCGCGAGATCCAGTTCTACTGCCTCGACTTCGGTGGCGGCACCCTGCGCGGCCTCGAGGACCTTCCGCACGTCGCGGGCGTCTTCGGCCGCCAGGAGGAAGAGGGCGTGCGGCGCACGATCCAGGAGGTCTCGACGCTCCTGGACGAGCGCGAGGCGTTCTTCACCGCCAACAAGATCGACGGCATGAACTCCTACCGGCGCATGAAGGCCGACGGCCGGTTCACCGAGGACCCGTACGGCGACGTGTTCCTCGTCGTCGACAACTGGATGACCCTGCGGGAGGACTTCGAGCCGTTCGTGGACCAGGTCCGCGCCATCGGCAACCGGGGCCTGGCCTACGGCGTGCACGTCATGGTCACCTGCACCCGCTGGGGCGACATCCGCATGAACATGCGCGACATGTTCGGCCTGAAGCTGGAGCTGAAGCTCTCGGACAACATGGAGTCCGAGATCGACCGCAAGGCGGCGGCGAACGTGCCGAAGAACCGCCCCGGCCGGGGCCTGTCGCTCCAGAAGCTCCACTTCCTGGCTGGCGTGCCGCGCATCGACGCGATCCGCGACGGCGACGACCTCCAGCCCGGCGTGGAGGACTTCGTCAAGAAGGTCAAGCAGGCCTGGCGTTTCGCGCCGTGCCCCGAGGTCCGGCTCCTGCCGCGCCAGCTGCACGTGGCCGACTACCTCAAGGCGGTCGACCGCTCCAAGCCCGGCATCCCGATCGGCCTCAACGAGGCCGGCCTCAAGCCGGTGTACCTGGACTTCCAGACCGAACCGCACCTGCTCGTCTTCGGCGACTCCGAATCGGGCAAGACCAACCTGCTGCGGCACATCGCCCGCCAGATCCAGTCGACGTACACGCCGCAGGAGGCCAAGATCATCATGGCCGACTACCGGCGCGGCATGCTGGAGGAGATCTCCAAGCCGACGCTGCTGGACTACGCCATGTCGGGCAAGCAGTTCGAGAACTCCGTGAAGAACCTGCGGGGTCCGATCGAGAAGCGGCTCCCGGGGGACGACGTCTCCCCGGCGCAGCTTCGCGACCGGACCTGGTGGACGGGTCCGGACCTGTATCTGATCGTGGACGACTACGAGATGGTGGCGCAGCGGGTGAACCCGCTCGCTCAGATCGCGGAGCTCATCCCGCAGGGCCGCGACATCGGGTTCCACGTGATCATCGCGCGCCGCGCCTCCGGTGCGGCGAGGGCGATGATGGACCCGATCGTGGGCCAGATCAAGCAGCTCGAATCCCCAGGCCTGCTCATGAGCGGCCGCAAGGAGGAGGGCCCGATCTTCGGCAAGCTCCGCCCGAGCCCGCAGCCTCCGGGCCGCGGCACCCTGGTGCGCCGCAAGGACGGCGAGCAGCTCATCCAGACGGCGCTGCTCCCCCCGAACGGCACCGCCTAGTTCGCAGAACGCGCCGCAGGGCCGCCGACCGCAACGGGTCGGCGGCCCTGCGGCGTATTAATGTGAGCAAGGACGCGAACCCCGCTCGAACCATCCCAAAGGGCCCGAATGAAACCTGTGCTGACGTCGCCCGGCGTCGCGACCGCGCCGATCGAGGCCGGGCGTGCTTCGCCGTGGCCGCCGGTGAGCGTGCAGGCCCTCCAGTTCCTGCTCCTCGCCGAGAGCGCTGCCGTCGTGTGGATCTGGCTGTGGACCTGGAGAGGAGTCCAGGCTTACGCCTGGCCCGGCGTCGACCCCGGCCTCGCCGAGAGGGGCCTCTCCTACCTGCTGATCCTCGCGCCCGCGATCCCGGTGAACGTCCTCGCGGCGATCTGGCTCGGCCGCGGCGGCAGAAGGGCTCAGCTGTATCTGGCCGCCGCCGGGGGACTGGCGGTCGCGCAGCTCATGCTCCTGCTCACACCGTCCGCAATGCCCGCTCAGGAGGCCATGAGCGCAGGAGGCACGGCCGTGGGGATGCGTTTCCTGGTGACCGTGATCCCGATAGTGTTCCTCGCCACAGCATTCGCTGCGACAGGAAAAGCCCGAGCCTGGCTAGGAGCAGGCCCCGCCCGAACCCCACGCCGAGTCGCAGGCATTGAAGCCATCGTCTGGTGCCTAGCCCTGGCACTCGCTGTAGGCACGGGATCCGAAGTGCGCCAATGGGCTCAGGCCGCCGCGGAGCCCACGGAGCCCCGCGGCGAGTACACCGAGGAAGGCACGTGGGCCCGCCTCGAAGGAGCCGTGACCGACACCACCGAGGCACTCCCGGCCTTCACCGGCTTCGCCGCCCGCTACCTCCACGTCGAAGCCTGCGACTACCGCAGCAACGCGGGCCTGCTCACGTACCAGTACCGCCTCACCTACGAACTGCGCGTCGCCGACTTCACGGCCTACGAGCAGGCCATCGAGACCCGCTGGGACGAGGACGACTACGAGCTCACCTACAACGGCGCGACCCTCGAAGGCACCCGCAGGATCACCGCCGAAAGCACCGACGAAGTCACCCTCCAGTACGCCGGAGGCGAAGACCCGGTGCTGCACCTGGAAAGCCCCTGCGTGGAACGAGTAGAAGCAACGCCAGAATGCCTTGCACCGCAAGGAGACCCGACCAAAGACGAGATAGAGGGCATCACCTGCCCCAGACTCGACTGACGAAAAAATAGCACCCAAATCGTTACCAACATCCTGCTCAACCCGGAGGCCGCCCTCCCGGACCCCAGCTTTCGCATGAGCCTGCGGGTCTACTGCACTTCCCCGCGAACCACCTCTGCGTAGCGGACGGCGAATCGCCTCCGCAGCGATTCGAGCTCGGTGGCGGCGATCGCCGTCATGGTCTCGCTGTCGGACAGCTGCTCAGTGAGCGCCCAGCGCTCCGCATCCTTGGATCCTTGCGGCTCGGCCCTGAAGAGCGTGTTGAGCTCCAACAGGTAGTGCGTGTACTGCTGCGCCATCACCTGCTCGTCCAACAGCATGAAAGGCGAGTTCCGCAGGATCAGGAGGTTCACCTCGACGATGCGCAGACTGAGCCCCCGGGCCGCTTGCTTATCGCTCTGCTGAATGCTGAGGCGGTGGTGCGCCTCCGCGTCCGACAAGGCCTCCCACACCTCCCTGAGCGAGTTGATGCGACTATCGCGGTATTCGCCCCGTTCCTCACGGGTCTGGGAACGTCGCCACTGCCAGAAACCGGCAGCGGTGACCAGCACTGTTCCGGCAAAGGTGAGGAGTGCCGTGATGAGTTGATGAGGGTTCACCGCCTTAGCATCGCACCATTTTGCACGCCAGGTCAGACCCAAAACGGGCATCCCGAACTGCGGGGCTCGCGGCGTCAACCTGGGTCCGGTATCTTGTGGGGCAGAGCGGACAGCGATGTAACGACCGGCACACGGAAGGGCTCCACCCTATGGCCACACCTCTCACGCCAACCCCTCCGAAACGCCAACGAGCGCAACCGAAGTCGTGGTCCGGCGCCCGGTCCGCAATCGGAGCTGGCATCGCCACCGTCGGCATCGCAGCAGCCATCGCAGCCACCCCCGGCATGGCCCTCGCCCAGGACAACTCCTACGCCTCGGACAACACCTGGGTGCCCAACGTCGTTCAGGCTCCGACCGCTTGGCAAACCACCAAGGGGCAAGGAATCACAGTCGCGGTTATGGACACCGGCATCAACGACCACCCCTTCTTCGATGACAAAGACATTCTTCCCGGCTATTCAGCTGTCACCGGTGAAGAAGACGGCTGGAACGACACCGATGGACACGGTTCCGCGATTGCCGCTGGAGTATTGCTCGCCGCTCCGGAAGCAACTATCCTGCCGGTCCGTTTGGATACAGGCGCGAATGTTCTTACTGGTGCCTTGGGTGACAAGGAATTCGACTCTTTCCGATGGGCAGTGGATAACGGCGCAGATGTTTTGGTCGTTCCTTGGATTCTGTCTGGTGAAAGCTTCACCGATGAGTATCTTGAGGTCCTGCAGTACGCCATTGATAAGGGCGCCATCGTGGTTGCGGCGGCCGGTAATGATCCTGCGATCGAAGTCGGTTATCCGGCATCGGTACCGGGTGTTGTGGCAGTGACCGGAACCGATCAGAACGGGAACATCTGGTACGAGAACACGACCACTGGCCCTGAGGTGGTCGTCGCCGGCCCGGCCGATGCGATGACCGCACCACTGCCGCAGGACAGCGCCTTGGGAAATACTGAACTGTATGCAGATGTCATTGGTGGTACATCGATGGGATCTGGCGTAGTCGGAGGCGTTGCGGCGCTTACCTGGGCAGCGCACCCTGAGCTCGATGCGAGCAATGTCATCCAGCGCTTGATCCAGACGGCTGGCGATGGCAGCGGAACCCGAAGCGATGATGCGGGATATGGCCTGGTGAATGCCGACCAGGCCGTGAACGCGGAAGGCATTGAGGCCGTTGAGGAGAACCCTCTCGGTTACCCGATGGGTGAGGCCGGCGCGAGTGGCGCCAGCCCGGACGATGCTTCAACCGATGAGGCCTCCGAACAGCCCGGTGCTGAATCGGCCGGGCCGTCATCGGCCGCCGCGACGGGATCGAAGGAGTCGAACCTTTCCGCCATCATCGTGGTCGCAGCCGCAGTAGTGCTGGTCGCGGCCGCGATCGCGGTTTGGGTGGTCCTCCGCGGTCGGAGCCGCAAAGCTGCTGCAGGACAACCGGAACCCTTCAACCCTGGTGGGAACGGACCCCCTCAGGGCGGATACCAGCAGCCTGCCCAGCAGCAGTACAGCCCGCCCGTCGGCAGCGGCCAGCAGCAGGGTTACGGCGGCCCGCCGCCTGGCCCACAGGGCTACAGCAGCCCGCCGCAATCACCGCCAGGATTCAGCCCTCCGCCTCCTCCTGGCGAACAAGGGCAGCCCTGGCGTCCGAGTGACCCGAACCGCCAGTGACGACTAAGGGCCTCATGCGAAATCGCCTGAGGCCCTTAGCTTTTGCCTATCGGCTGTCAGTCTTCGTCGTCGAGCTCTTCGCGCCGAACATTGTTCTGGCCCCAGTCGACGTCGTCTTCCCGCAGCCAGGTCTCGCGGGTGTACTCCTCTTCCTCGTCATCGCTGTAGCCGGAGCGAGAGCCCCCGCGCGAGTTGTTGTTGCCGCCGCCCTTGATCGCGTTGCGGCTGGAGGAGGAGAGGCCCTTCGAGTTCCCGCTGCCAGAGCGAGCGCCCCCGGAACGAGCTCCACCAGAACGAGCGTTGCTCGAACCAGGCTTGGAATTCGAGGCACCCGCACGAGCAGGGCTGGAGCCGGAACCGCGGCCGGACGCGGATCCCGCACCCGAGGTGCCCTGCGCCGGACCGAACAGGCCCGCGCCCGCACCGGCGAGGCTGGTACCGCCGCCAAGGCTGCCACCACCGGCGGAGGTGAACCCGCCACCGCCGGCCGGAATGCCGCCGCTGGCCAGACCACCGTCGAGGTTGGAGTCGACATCGTCGTAGGAACCGTAGTCCCAGGAGCCGTCGACCGGATCGAGGTCGTCCGGGTCCCCGGAGTTCAGGCCGTCGTCATTGCCCGTAGTCGTCGTCGTGTCGGTGGAGCCGGGGGTGTTGTCGATGGAATTGGACGAGTCCAAGCTCGTCTCCGAGAACACTCCACCGGTCGGGGGCTGGTAGGAGGTGTTGCCGGGCATGCCGCTCGGAGGCGGGGGCGGGGGCTCGCCGAAAGTCTGTTCCTTGGCGATTGCGTACTGATCGCCGAGGTCGGCGATGATCTGAGCCAGGTTTGCGTGGCTCTGGTCCAGTTCAGTCTCGTACTCCTGCTGCCATTGCGTCTTCTTCGTCTGGGCTTCAGCGCTGGCAGGATCGACGTTCTTCTTGCTCTGGACCCAATCCTCGTACTCGTCGATATACGCAGGGTTGAGTGCTTCAGCCTGAGTCTGGGCGTTCTTGAGCGCCGTTGCCAGGGCCGGAATCTCGAACTCCCCGGCCGTGGTCATTCCGTTCTCAGACTCGACGCTGTACTGCTTGACCAGGTTCATCCGGCCGTCGAACTCGTCGGAGGCGGCACCGGTCCACTGCGTCCGCAGCGAGATCACGTGAGTGTCCAGCTCCTCGCGGGCGGCCTTCATGCCGCTGGCGGCCGAGATCCAGATTGAACCGGCGCGTTCAACACTAAAGTCGTCACCTTCGCCGAGCATGTCCCACAGCTGCTGGTGGGTGTACGTGCTGTGGTAGTAGTCCTTGCCCTTGCCTTTAGCGGCCATCTTCGGCTCCTTCCTAGGGGGTCAGGTCTTCTGCGATGTACCGGGACTCAGAGCTCTCGCGGCCCGTCGTCAGAACCCGGCTCGCTGTCGGAAGCCGGCTCGCCACTGTCTTGCTTATTATCGGCGCGGGCCTCGTCGACGTCACCAGCTGAGATGTTGCCGCCGCGGCTGTCGAACTCGCTCTGGACGCTGGTCACATCGGCCGTGATGTCGCCGTCGCTCTCGAGATAGCTGGTCTTGATGTCCTCGCTGATCACGCGGCCGGTGTCGAGACCGTGGTAGACGCGGTCGAGCTGCTCGGCGCGCGAAGGGTAGTAGACCGTCTTGTAGGCCTGCTGCAGCTCAATGGCGTCATCGAAGCCGCCGAGCTTGAGGTTGACCGCGTCGACGTCTTCGAAGGCGGCCATGCTGAGGTACTCCTGGTTCCAGCCCTCGCGCACGCTGACAACGGAGCCCTGGAGCACCTTGTCGCGGAACAGGCCCAGATCGTCGATCGTGACGCCCATCTTGGAGATGAAGTCCTCGAAGGAGTCCTCGGTCATCTGGAAGCGCTGGCCGCTGGAGTCCGTAACGGTGTAGGTGGCCGTCTTCTGGTTGTAGCTCGCACTGGCCATGTCCTCAGGAGGAAGCAACGTCATCACCTCGGTGAAAGATCAGTTTGGCGGGGGTATCTGGCTGGGCCGCTCTGCATCACACGACGGGCACGGCCGCTCCATTTGTACTGAGACCAGCATAGCGAGCTGCCACAAGTCGGGCCGCCGAGGCCGCACCTCCTGGCACGAACCGGGGAGATCGGGACACGGCGGAGCCGCCGCGTCGGCGGGCCTCAAGGCCGCCCCACCCGGCCGGACCGTCCAGTGCTCTCCTTCGTCACACTTCCGCCGGCGCCGTCCAGCCCGTTACGCCGCATCGATCACCGTCAGCGTTTCGTACCCCTTGACCTGCTCTGATATGAAATCCGAGTGCGTTTGCGTCGCAGCTCAACACACCCTCCCCCCGGTTCACCCGAACGGAGGAGGGTCGCCTGCGGAGGTGGCACAAAGTGGGGATACACGGCCGTGCTCACAGCTTGTAAACTCAGAGGCGCACCGCCAGCCCGGTGAGTTTGCACGGACGGGTTATGGTGACTGCAGAATCGATGAAAACTCACTGGGATACCCCTACGGCACTAGATCTCTAGCGCTTCGGTCCCCGGTTTATTACATGGAGGTGACTCATGGTCGCAATGGACGCGGCAACAATGGCTCAGGCCGCGCGGGACACTTTTGCCGCCAAGCAAGATGTCGACGGTAACCTCGACACGCTGAAGGCCCTCTGCGACGACCTCGCCGCAAGCTGGACCGGTCGGGGCGCGACCGCGTTCGCCAATGTGATGCTGGCATGGGACGCCGAAGCCGCCAAGCTCCTCGACGCCCTGCAGGACATCGGCGAGAACCTCGACAAGTCGGGTGTGGCGCAGTCGGAGATGGACGACGAGTCCGGCTCCGAACTCAGCGCATTCGACGGCGAGCTCTAGACAACCCCCCCGATTCAAAGAAAGAGGTGAACCATGGGTAACGGCCGCATTGCAATGAGCTATGAGCAGCTCGAAGCAGCAACTGCTGAGATCGCGTCGCAGTCTGGCGCCATGACTGGAACGCTTGCCGACCTTCGCACCCAGCTCGACAACATGGACTGGGAAGGCGACGACAAAGCTTCCTACGAAGAGGCCAAGGTCCAGTGGGACCAGTCCTTCGAGAAGATCAACGACATCCTCGAAGCCGTCGGCCGCGCTGTCGACAACGCGAAGACCCGGTTCGCGGAGACTGAAGCCGCCAACGCGAGTCGGTTCGTGTAGTCGTCGACTTCTCGGCGCTCATAGACGTAGGGAAACCCGGGCAGGTCCACCAGGACCACCCGGGTTTTCACATGTCTGGGGGAGGGCTTCACACCGCTGCGCGCTCGTGCCCGCACCGTGCCGCACGGCGGCGGCGCGTCAGCACCTCGGCGCTGGAAACCGAACGAACCCGCACACGAAGAAGGGGCGGACCAAGCGGCCCGCCCCGCATTCACGCTTACCGCCCTCAGCCGTCCGCGGTCCTGGCCGGCAGGTTGTCGGGCTTCCTCGTACCGGCCCGCCAGCCGCGCCTGCGGCCCTTGGGAACGATCGACCGAAGCACCAGCACCAGCGCGATCAGCACCAGCGCACCGCCGACGCTCGCCCACGCGATGATCTTCTCCGTCGCGAGCGGGTCGTAGTCCACGTCGATCGGCGGGATCGCCCCGAGCTCGTCCGGCGCGGGCGCCGCTGAGGACGCGTCGTCGGTCACCGGCGCGTCGACATCGGTCGCGGTCGGATCGTCCTCGACCGGAGCCGTCAAGGCGTTGGCGACGTTGAGGATGCCGTAGCCCTGGTAGACGTTGAACCCGTCCGGCGGGTGAATCGCGGTCTCCTGCAGGCGCTTCTGAATCCACGCCGGAGAGGCGTCCTCACCGAACTGGCCCTTCAGCAGCGCTGCCGCCCCGGCCACGAACGGCGCGGCGTAGCTGGTCCCCTCGTCTGCGAACCACTGACCGCCGGCGTACGGCATGCCCACGTTCACTCCGGGGGCGAGCAGGTCGATGTTCTTGCCGTAGTTCGTCTGGCCGTACCAGATCCCGTTCTCGTCATGCGCGCCCACGGCGATGACCTCGGGGTAGTCGGCCGGGTAGTAGGTCTGCTTGTCGGGTTCGACCTTGACCTTGTCGTCCATGTTCGTGGTCTTGTTACCGGTGGCGGCCACGATGACGGTGCCCTGAGCGATCGCGTCGGCGACCGCCGCCGCCAACTCCTCGGTGTGGATCGCCGTCGCCGAGATGTTGATGACATCGGCGCCATGGGCGACCGCAGCGGTGATCGCCTGCGCGACCAGCTTGCTCTTCTCCGGTGAATCCGCGTCCTTGTCGTTGTCCCCGCCCAGATAGACGCGGATGGGCAGGATCTCCGCCTCGGGGGCGACACCGATGAACTCGTCGGCCAGCTTGCCGCCCGCGGCGATCGCCGCCACCGCCGTGCCGTGCATGTAGGCGTCGCACTGGCCCAGCGAGTTCTCATCCCAAGCGTCGAAGCCCGGCAGCAGGCGGCCGCCGAACACGTCGTCCCGCTCGGCCGCGACCCCCGAATCGATGACGGCCACGATCACCGGATCACCGTTGGCGAACGTCCCCTGGTTGAACTCATGGGCCTGGTCCAGGCCGATGAACCGCTTCGGCCACGGCTCCTCGTTGAGCGACTCGCCGGGAGTCGACACCGGCACGCAGTCCGCCCGTTCATCGGCCGGAGCCGTCGCTATGTCCCAGCCCTCCTGCGCCTGAACAGGGGTGGACGCGAGAAGTACCGTTCCGGCCGTTGCCATTGCGACAGCGGCAGAACAGAGAGGAATACGCGGGAGGAATCGCACCCGCACAGTCTAACGCCGCAGCGCCAGAGCGCTGGTCCGCCCGCTATCGGACCTGAGACACCCGCAGGGCGGGGGACCAAGAGGTGGACTCGTCCGCTTACGATAGGTACGACCACTCACCTTCATCTTGGAGACGTCGCCAATGACGATGCTGCAGGCCCAACAGCAAGCTCGCGGCACCGCGTCCGTGCAGGCCCAGCAGGGCACAGCCCCGATCCCGGGCGAATCGGTCGTGTTCACGACCCGCTCCTCCGGCCGGCTCGGCCCGCTCACCGTCGCGCAGCTCATCACCGTCGAACTCGCGCTCACGATCGCGCTCGCCTGCCTGACGTTCGGCATGATCCCCGCGGCCGCCGGCGGCGGCGTCGCGCTCATCATCCTGATCGTCGTCTTCTGGCGCAAGGGCGACTACTGGTGGTACCAGACCTGGCCGCTCAAATCACGCATGAAGCGGCGCATCCGCGCCCTCGACCCCGAGCAGCTCACCGAAGTCCTCCACCGGATCGCCCCCGACCTGGGCATCACCGGCGTCGAGGACCGCGACGAGAACGTCGGCATCGGCCACGACAACGGCGGCTGGTTCTCGGTCATCGAGATCGGCACCACCGACGAGGGCACCAGGGCCGTCCCGCTCGAACGCCTCGAACGGCTCTTCGACGAGACCTCCGTGCCCGTCACCGCCGTCCAGCTCGTCGGCCACACCACCCCCGTCGGCCTGAGCGCCTACGACAACAGCCCCGCCTCCCGCTCCTACCGCGAACTCCTCGGCGACTACCCCGCAGTGGTCCACCACAAGGGCTGGCTCGCCGTGCGCCTCGGCGCCCGCGACGCCCGCGAGGCCACCGCCGAACGCGGCGGCGAAGTCGACGGCGTCTACAAGGCGCTGGCCTCCACCTCGCAGCGCGTCAGCAAACTGCTCGGCAACGTCGGCGTCCCCAACCGCATCCTCGACGCCGAAGGCGTGCGCGAAGCGGTCCAGCAGTCGCTCGGCGTCGCGTTCGCGCCCGTCCCCGGCGAGCGGACCGCCGAGGAATGGAACCACTGGTACGCCGACGGGCTGCGCCACGTCGCCTACCGGATCACCAAGTGGCCCACCGACGCCACCTCCCTGCACCGCACCGTCGACGCGCTCTCGGGCATTCCCGCCGCGTTCGTGACCGTCTCCACCGTGGTCACCGCCGGCGCCAACGGCAAGGTCAACCCCGACGGCCGCGTCACCGGACGCCAGCTCGCGGTCGACGGCATCGTCCGCCTCGCGCTCGACCAGGCCTCCTGGGAATCGGCGCAGAACCAGCTGCTCAACGTCGCCGACCAGCTCGGCGTCCGCCTGCAGCGCCTCGACGGCGAGCACGGGCCCGCCGCCTACGCATCCGCCCCGACCGGAGGAGGACCCCGATGAGCGACCGCGGCAACGGCAACGTCTACGGCGGCGGCAACTACCAGGGGGGCACGTACCAGGGCGGCGGCTACCGCTCCGGCAAGCACTCCGACGACGAGGAGCAGGGCGACGCCCAGCGCCCCGTCGACGACGAGGCCTCAGGCACGGCAAAACTCCGCCCCAGCGGCCCGGGCGACACCGCCTCGCAGCGCCAGTCGCCTCCGGCCCCCGCAGCACCGAACAGCCCGCCCCAAGGCCCGCCTCCCGGCCCGCCGCAGAGCACCCCGCCGCAAGGCACGGCCGCGCCCGCAGGCACCCCGCCGCAGGGCGCGAGGTACGGCCAGACCGGCCAGCAGGCCCCCGTCTACGGCAGGCCCCCCGAGAGCACTGGCTCGACGCGGCAGGGCCCCCCGGCCGCGCCGCCGCAGCCCCCGAGCGCCCGAGGCGGCGCCCAGCCGCCCCGCCCGGCCCAGCCGCCGCAACCGCAAGGCCAGCAGCCGCAGGCACCGCAGTACCAGACGCCCCGGCCCCCGGAGATGCGTCCGCCCGCTGCCGGACCCCAAGGGCCCCAGCAGCCTTCGTCGCCGCCGCAATACCAGCAGCAGCCCGTGCAGCGCCCGGCCGCGCAGCCCCCAGCAGGACCGCCCCCGGGCTCCCAGCAGCAGCGGCCCCCGGCCGCACCGCAATACCAGCAGCCGACCCCGCCGCCCGGGCCCTCGCAGCCGCCGGTCGCCCCGGTGTCCGCCATGCCGGTCTCGGCCCCGTCGGTCAGCCCCGTCTCGGTCCAACCGGTCTCGGCGCAGCCGATCTCCGGGCAGCCCATGTCCGGCAGCCCCGTCTCGGGCCAGCCGTTCTCCGCGCAGCCCGCCTCGGCCCAGCCCTACTCCGGGATGCCGTACTCCGGCGCGGCCCCGATCACCGGCGGCCCGATCAGCTCCCTGCCGACCTCGGCGGGCCTGTTCGGCGTCTCGCAGGTCTCGGCCGGACCGACCGAAGGCACCGTCTACGGCCTCCCAGTCACCGATCGCTCCGTCGAGACCGCCAGCAACGCCGGCAAGCCCATCGAAGCGGTCAAGTCTGCCCCGCAGATCCCGACCCCGCGGGCCCTCGAACTCATGACCTCCGCCAGCCCGCCCTCGGGCCTCGTCATCGGCCGCGACGCCGAGCAGGTGCCCGTCGTCGCGCCGTTCTTCCGGCCCGAGGAGACCCGCATCAATCTCATCGGCGGCGTGTACCTGGCCCGCCTGCTCGTCTTCCGGGCGCTGGCGATCGGCACTCGCGTGGCGGTGTGCACGACGCGGCCGCAGGAGTGGAACGGCCTGGGCGAGACCGCGACGGGCAGGAACGACCGCCTCGCGGTGCTGCACGGCGACCAGCCGGTGACGGTCGAGGCGAGCCAGCACTCCCCGGCGCTGTACGTGTACGACGTGGGCGAGCGCGGCTCGCAGACCAAGCCGGTCCTCGGGCCGTGGCGCACGCAGCTGACGGTGCTCCCGCGCTTGACGAACTACGCGGACAACCTCACCGGTGAGGCGCACATGACGGTGCTCCAGCGGCTGACGGCCGAGGAGGCCCAGATCGCGCGGTCGGCGATCCGGGTCAACCAGGAGGTGCTGCAGTGGCTGCAGATGCTGCACGACGACATGATCGCGATGCTGCGGAAGGGCCAGAAGGAGCGCTACCTCTGGTGCGCCCCCACCTCGATCGAATCGCAGATGTTCGGCGCCCCGATGCGCACCTACTAGCGTTCGCCCGAGCGCCCCGATGCGCGCCTGATCGCGCGCTGGGAAGCGCCGCCGACATCACGGCCCCAGCCACAGCCCATCCCGCTTGATCGTGAGCGCGGGGAGGCGCCGCATCGGCGCCTCCCCGCGCTCGTTGCAGCGGGCCGGTGCTCGCACACGTTCATTCACTCGAAAGAGTGAAAAGGGCCGGGGCCCCGCCGCTTGGCGGGGCCCCGGCCCTCAATTCTTGTCGTACCCCGCGAGTATTTTTGACTCCAGGGGTCCCTTAAGCGTCCGATTTGCGTAGACGCGCCGCGACACTCCGAGACGCTCCCGAATCGCGACCCACCCGAGCTCAGCTCGCGTCGCGCCAGTTCTCCAGGTACGCGTTCGCCAGCGCCGTCGTCAGGTCCGTCAGGCCCTGCTGGTCCAGCCCGGCCCCTTCCGCCACCGACAGGCGCACCACCAGGTAGACGTTGTCGTCCTGAAGATGCAGCTGGTAGTTCGAAGTGCCCGGCTCCTCGGGAATCCGCGCCACCGCGGTCGCCTGGTCGCCGACCGCCGGGGCCGGGTCCACGACCGTCCACGGCTCGGTCATCTCGCCGATCTCCCTGGTGCCCAGGTCGAAGTTCACGCTCGCCTTCGAATCCGAGTCGAAGACCGTCCCCTCGATCTCCAGCAGCGCCGCCGCCTGCTCCGGCTCGCCGTAGGTCAGCGAGCACGACTGCACCCAGCCGCGGCTCTTCTGCTCGCCCTCGGCCGAGGCCACCGGCTCGGTTCCGTCCACGATGGACTCGAGTTCGCCCGCGTCCACCAGCGAGCAGGGTTCTTCGCTGCCCGCGTACGTCAGGCCCGACGCCGCCGCCGTGCCCGAATCCTCCTCGGCGGGACGGTTCATGAACCACCATGCGCCCCCGCCGACCAGGCCCAGCGCCACGATCGCGGCGATGATCTTCGGCCACGGGCTCGACTTGCGGGCCCGGCTGCGCACCTTCTGGAAGTCCGAGCGCCGCCGCGGCTCCTTCGGCATGTAGCCCAGGCGCCCGATCGCGGTCGTCTCGTTGCCCCCGCCCCAGTCGTCGCGCGACCGGTCGGTGAACGCGGCCTCCTCGAACGGCTGGTCCTGCACCGGCACCTCGGCGCTCGGGGCCCCCTCCGCCTGCGGCCGGTACTCGGCCCCGCGGGGGGACGGTCCGGGCTCGCGCCTCGGCGGTGATCCCGCGCTCCGCTGGTCGGCGCGCGGCGAAGAGCCGGTCACCGGGCCCGAAGGCGACGCATAGCCGCCCGACTGCGGCGAGTACTGCTGCTGCGGGGACTGGTACTGGCCCGGCTGCTGGCCGCGGCCCGCCGAGGGGCCGCCCGCGGCGGGACCTCCGGCTGCCGGTCCGCCCGCGCGGGGAATGCCGCCGCGGGGCTCCGGCGAAGGCCGTCCCGCCTGCGGCATCGGACGCTGACCGGGCTGCGGCGACCCGGGCTGTCCGCCCCGGCCGTACCCGCCCTGTCCCGGAGCGCCTTGTCCCGGAGAACCCTGACCGGGCGCGCCGCGCCCGGGGGAGTAGGACTCGCCTTGGAACTGGCCCGAATCACCCTGCGCGCCCTGCGGGCCTCCGGCCCGGGGCCGCCACTGGCCCGACCCCGACCGCTGCCCGTCCTCGGGCTGCTCGTCATATGCCGGGCCAAAAGGTGATGTGGCGCTCACAATGATCCTCCGCGATGATTCCCGGCGTGTCGACTTGACGCCGCGGTAGTCACCGCCAGCTTAAAGGGAGCCGCCTAATTCCCCACTCGGGGGAGCGCGTCGACGAGCCCGGCCGCGAGATCCTCAGTCAACTGCTCCACGTCCCCGCCCTCGGGCGGCGTTCCGGTGAAGAAGTTGTTGAGGCTCACCGTGGCGTTCGCCTCCTGCGAGTGCAGGCGGACCTCGGTCTCCTCGCCGTCCGCGATCATCGCGGACGCGGCCTGCTCGCCGACCCCGCCGACCGAGGACGTGTCGTGCCCCTCGTCGGCCTCGAAGTCGAGCACGCCGGCATAGGCGGCCCGCGCCTTCGCGGCGTCCTCGTACACCTGGACGGTCGCGAACAGCGTCACCAGCCGGTAGGCCTCGTCCCCGGCGTACTCGGCCGAGTAGGTGCAGTCGAACGTCCGCACCTTCTCCTCCGAGCGGTCCTCGGGGCTCCGCGCCTGTTCGGCATCGGCCCACGGGCCCAGCAGTTCGGGGTCGACCACCAGTTCGCACAGGTCGCCGATTTTCCCCGCGTCGACCGCGGGCTGCTCGTCGCCGATCCCGGAGGACCAGAAGAGCACGGTGCCCCCGCCCGCGAGCAGGAGCAGGACCACGGCGAGCACCCAGCCGACGCTGGTCAGCTGGCGAAAGAGGTCGGCACCGCGATGCCGCCCCTGGTAGGTGGACGGTTTCCCGTCCGCCCGGGGTTCCTCCGACTTGTCCGAGTCGATCACCTGCAGTGCGATGGTCTTCGTTCCTCACGGTCTCGGCGGTGCCGCCGAGCCGTCCTCCGGTTCGGCCCCGCTGCTGGCACGCCAGCCAACAGCCTATCGAGTACATGGGACACGAGCCACGCTCCGACCGTGCCAACCACGAGGAGTCGCGTCTTCTCACCCGTTCGTGACCAATCCCTCCCGCGCGTGTTCAGGCTGTTGACGAGGGCCGATAATGAGAGCGGGGGCACCGGCTCGTCGTCCCGCTCGGCGAATGACGCAGAGTGTGCGATACTCGACCTTGTCGCATCGCACATCAATACGGACGGTGCGACCCGGAGATGTCCTGTCCGCGCCCCTCACGACGGCGATGGACTTGACCACTCGACTGGGGCCGAGGTTGTTTCCCCAGTGCGAGTTGAGGCTTTCAGTGCGGCCCGAACGGCATGAAGTACAGCGCCGGAGCAAGGCTCGCCAGCCTCCTAGGCGAAGCGAGCCGGATGCCGGCCTCGTCAGGTCGGGAGGACCGCACTGCTGATGCCGAGCCCGTGCGGCAGCGGACGCAAATCGCGTCACGCGCCCGGGCGGCGGCTGGAATGGAGATTTATTCGTATGCGCGAGAATGAGCCGCGCGAACAGGTGCCCGTCATCGCGGTCACCTTCATGGCTCCCCAGAAACCCAAGAGCGACGAGCCGGTCGCCGACCCGCCCCGTGCGGAGCGCCCCCGCGCTTCCGCGGCGACGACGGCCGCGATGTTCGCTCCCCCTCCTAAAGCACAGCCCAAGGCCGCTGAGTCTCGGAGCGCTGCGCCCAGGGACGAGCCCGCCAAGCGGGACTCGCGTGAACAGCGCGACTCCCGTGACGACGAGCCCGAGCCCCGTCGCGGCCAGCAGGCGAAGAAGACGCAGGCCAAGAAGGCCCAGTCCCAGCAGGAGCAGCAGCCGTCGCGCAAGCGCACGCGCAGCCGCACCGACAACCGCGCCGCCGAACGAGGCGCCGCGGAGAAGGGCGCGGGCGACAAGCCCGAGCCCAAGGCCGAAGAGCCGGTCGCCGAGGACTTCGACGACGACGACTTCGACGATGATGACGACTCCGAGGCCGGGCGCCGCCGACGCGGCCGCCGAGGCCGTCGCGGCCGTGGCCGCGGCAAGGGCGTCGACGGTCTCTCCGATGACGACGAGGACGACGACGAGTCCGGCGAGGAAGAGGACCGCGCGTCCGACTCCGACGAGGACGACGACGAGGACTCCGGGGCCGACGGCCCCGAGGTGACCCGTCGCCGCCGCCGTCGCCGCAGGCGCGCCGGCTCCGAAGACTCCGACCGGCCGCGTTCGGACGAGTCCGACGACGACGCCGAAGTCGTCGTCAAGGTCCGCTCCGCACCGCAGCGCCGCCCCTCCTCCAACGAAGAGGTGCGCGGTGTCTCGGGCTCCACGCGCCTCGAGGCGAAGCGCCAGCGCCGCCGCGACGGACGCAAGACCGGTCGCGGCCGCGTCCAGGTCGTGAGCGAGGCCGAGTTCCTCGCCCGCCGCGAGGCCGTCGACCGCCAGATGATCGTCCGCGTCCGCGGCGGCAAGGCCCAGGTCGCCGTCCTCGAGGACGGCATCCTCGCCGAGCACTACGTGTCGAAGTCCGGGGCCCAGGGCCTCGTCGGCAACGTCTACCTCGGCAAGGTCCAGAACGTGCTCCCGAGCATGGAGGCCGCCTTCGTCGACATCGGCCGCGGCCGTAACGCCGTGCTCTACGCCGGTGAAGTGAACTGGGACGCGACCGGCCTGGCCGGGAAGGCCCGCTCGATCGAGCAGGCCCTCAGGCCCGGCGACCCCGTGCTCGTCCAGGTCACCAAGGACCCGGTCGGCCACAAGGGCGCCCGCTTGACCAGCCACGTGGCCCTGTCGGGCCGCCACCTGGTCTACGTTCCCGGCGGCAACGCCTCGGGGATCTCCCGCAAGCTTCCCGACCGCGAGCGCACCCGCCTGCGGGCGGCGCTGAAGAAGCTCGTTCCCGAGAGCGCGGGCGTGATCGTGCGCACCGCTGCCGAGGGCGCCGGCCCCGAAGAGCTCGCCCGCGACATCTCCCGCCTCCAGATCGAGTGGGAGGAGATCCAGACCAAGTCGAAGAAGGCGAACGCGCCGGCGGTCCTCCACTCGGAGCCCGACGTGCTCATCCGCGTGGTCCGCGACGTCTTCAACGAGGACTTCAAGGAGATCGTGGTCGAGGGCGACGACGCCTACGACGAGATCCACAGGTACCTGGAGTCGGTCTCGCCGGAGCTGCTGCCGCGGCTCAAGCGCCACACCGGCACGAAGGACGTCTTCGCGGAGAAGCGCGTCGACGAGGGGCTGCTGAAGGCGCTGGACCGCAAGGTCTACCTGCCTTCGGGCGGCTCGCTCGTCATCGACCGCACCGAGGCGATGACCGTGATCGACGTCAACACCGGTCGTTTCACCGGTGAGGGCGGCAACCTCGAGGAGACCGTCACCAGGAACAACCTGGAGGCGGCCGAGGAGATCGTGCGTCAGCTGCGGCTGCGCGACATCGGCGGCATCATCGTCATCGACTTCATCGACATGGTGCTCGAGTCGAACCGCGACCTCGTGCTGCGGCGACTGACCGAGTGCCTGGGCCGGGACCGGACCAAGCACCAGGTCACCGAGGTGACCTCGCTGGGTCTGGTGCAGATGACGCGCAAGCGCGTCGGCCAGGGCCTCATCGAGGCCTTCTCGGAGCCTTGCGATCACTGCAAGGGCCGCGGTGTCATGATCCACACCGACGAGATCCTGGGGAACACTCGCAAGAAGGGCAACGGGGGCGGTGGCGGCGGCAACGCCGGCCAGCAGAACCAGAGTCAGAACCAGGGCCAGAACGGCGGCGGCAAGAAGAAGCGGGACAAGTCCAAGTCGGGCCAGCAGCAACAGCAGCAGGGCCAGCCGAAGCGGCACGACGAGGACGATGACGCCCACGTGAGGTCGGCCGCGGCCGAGACCGCGAAGATCGCCCACGCCGGCCACGAGCATGACCACGAGGACGATTACGAAGAGGACGTCGAGTTCGTCGACGAGACCGCTTCGGAGTCGTTCGCCGAGACGGAGTCGGATGACGACGCTCTCGTGGTCGAGACCGAGACGACCGACAGTGCGGCGGCGACCGAAGAGGCCGTCCCCGCCGACGTCGACGAGGTCCGGGACGAAGACGAGACCCCCGCTGCGGCGCTAGCCGACGCAGCGGAAGCCGGTCCGGAGCACGGCGGCGACGCCCGAACCGGAACGGCCACGGACTAAGGCGGGACGGCGCCGCGGACTGTGACGTTCGCGGCGTCGGCCCCCGCCCGATGCCGGAACCAGCGGGTACATGACGTACCCTAGTGAGCGGCCTATAGAGCCCTCAGCTTTTCCTCCCCGCACCTGCGGGGAAGGAGCGCGGAGCTCGATCGGCGGCCCAGCCGAGACAGTGCCGATCCAAGGCGAGTGAGCAGTCGCAAGACTGCCGCGAAGCCGGAAGTCGACACTTTCTCAGCACCGGGAAATTTGACAAGCACCGTTCCCCTGCGGGGAACTTCATTCCCCGCACCGGGGAGGACCCAAGGAGACCGCGTCGACATGTACGCAATCGTCAAGACTGGCGGAAAGCAGTACAAGGTCGCCGAGGGAGACGTCCTCGAAGTCGAGAAGCTTCAGGGCGCGCCCGGCGACACGCTTACGCTGCCTGCGGTGTTGCTCGTCGACGAAGGCACTGTGGTCACCGACGCCTCTGGCGTCACGGTGAGCGGTGAACTTCTCGAGCACACCAAGGGCCCGAAGATCAAGATCCACAAGTACAAGAACAAGACCGGCTACCACAAGCGCCAGGGTCACCGCCAGCCGCTGACCCGCGTCAAGGTCACCGGCATCACCAAGTAGGAGTTGAACGATGGCACATAAGAAGGGCGCATCCAGCTCCCGCAACGGGCGTGACTCCAACTCCAAGCGACTTGGTGTCAAGCGCTTCGGCGGTCAGCACGTGAGCGCGGGCGAGATCCTCATCCGTCAGCGCGGCACGAAGTACCACCCGGGCGACCTCGTCGGCCGCGGTGGCGACGACACGCTGTTCGCCCTCGCCGAGGGAGAGGTCCTCTTCTCCAGCCGGCGCGGACGCAAGCTGGTCAACATCGTCCCGGTCGAAGTCGAGACCGCGGCGTAAGACCAGAGCGGCAACGCTCAAGAACACGAAAAAGGGCCGAGCCCGTCGAAAGACGGACCCGGCCCTTTTCGCGTACCCCTTGTCGGACCCCACACGTACCTTCGAGCCGGGGGCGCCTGCGCACGTCCGATTTACGGAGACACTCCAAGACTCTCCCGGACTCGCCCGGACTCGCCCGACCCGCGTCCTCGTTGCGGCCCTGCGCCTTCCACCAGGTCAGCGCCGCCGCAACCCCCTGCCGGACGCCTAGGGGTACCCCCCAATTCAGGTCCTCGAAAGCTCGTGTAATGTTGTCCTAGCCCGAGGGGGAACGGAACAGCCGAGGAAAACGAGGCCGGTCCGGAAGCCGCCGGAGACCAGCGACAAACTCATCAGAGTTTAGGCGCGGTCCGGAAGCTGAATCTCGGGGATCTCAGAGACTCACTGGAGTCTCGATCGTGTGTGACACAGGTTAATCAGCCTGAAGTTTGCAGAGCGATTCGAGGCTGTTAGAGTTGAGAGGTTGCTCCGGCTGAGGCCGATTCCTTTTATTGGGTCGTCTGGGTTGGCGTGTTGTTTGAGAACTCAACAGGGTGTTTGGATGGTCAGCGTGTGGGCTGATCGGATGGTTTTGGCCTAGGTGCTGG